>Ga0209571_1000006_pt1 | contig 764694 bp, 766 predicted proteins | sample EBPBio102011_DNA_FD_185866 | JGI IMG/M metagenome (GOLD analysis project Ga0209571, IMG submission 185866) | Wastewater treatment Type I Accumulibacter community from EBPR Bioreactor in Madison, WI, USA - Reactor 1_1/10/2011_ DNA (SPAdes)... | ecosystem: Engineered > Bioreactor > EBPR >...
ACCAACACAACGCTCGGGTCCTGCCCGTCGCCGTTCATCGGCGCGTTGCCCGGCGGCGATCATTTGCGTTCTCAGGGCTGCGTTCTCAGAGCACGGCATGCGGTTGCTTGAGGGTAGGGGGCGCAATCCAGGCGGCCTGCCCCTTTTCTACCGGCGCAGCCGCAATCGGGCCTGGCACCCGAGCTGGTCATCAAGAGCTTACCCTTGCACTGAGCACCGATCCGCTGCCAGATCAAGGCGCCGAACGGATCAGGAGCGCCGATGCTGGACCCTACGCTGCACCCTACGATCTCGCCGTTGATCCAGGCCTCGTTGTCGCCGGTCTTCCTGCTCACGGCAATTGCCGCGACGCTGGCTGTCGTCGACACGCGTCAGAACCGGATTGTCGATAGAATCCGTCTGCTCGAGGCGCATGTTTTGGCGCAGGCCGGGACAGATGATTTCGCGATGGAAGAACTCGAGTTCTATCTGACACGCACACGTCGTATCGGCCACGCGGCCATGACTTGCGCGCTGGCCGCGCTTTGCGTGGCGGCCTCTGTCGTCACACTGTTCATCGACGCGCAGACAGACGTTCAGATGGCACCGCTGATTGAGGTGATTTTTTCTTCGGCGATCATTCTCTATGCGATCTCCCTGCTGGTCTATCTGCGCGACGTGTTTGCAGTGAACCGGGGAATGCGCTTCATTGGCGGCAGGTTGCTCCGGGCAACAAGCGAAACGTCCGATCCGCCGGAGGGGCGCTGAAGGAGTCACGATCAGCTCTTGGCGGCCATTTGTCTGGGTGGCAGAGGGCAGGCAAGCGCGCTAGTCTGATCGGGACGAAACCGCTGCAGGGAGACGACCCTTGACTCGCCAAGATGCGGTCCCCTTGTCCGGAGCTGCGCTGGAGGACGCTCTGGCACCGCTGCGACGGGCGAAATCGATGCCGGCCGAGCTTTACACCTCGCCCGAGGTTTTCGCGTTGGAACGCGAGCGGCTGTTCTTGAAGCACTGGCTTTTCCTCTGCCGGGAAGAGCAGGTGGCAGGTAAGGGTGATTACAGGACATTCGACACCTTGGGCGGCCCAATTCTGCTGGTCCGCGGACAGGACGATGTGCTGCGCTGCTTCGCCAACTACTGCCGGCATCGCGGATCACTGCTGTTGCAGGGTAGTGGCAACTGCGGTGCGCGCATCATGTGCCCCTATCATGCCTGGAGCTATTTCAGCGACGGCCGGCTCTATGGTTGCCCAGATATGAAGGATGCCGAGGGCTTCGATCGCACCGAGAATGGTCTTGTGCCGGTCCGCATAGAAAGCTGGGCAGGCTTCGTATTTGCGACATTTTCTGACGCCACAAAGCCATTGGCCGAGCATCTGGGTGATCTGCCGCAGCGGTTCGGGTCGCATCGGCTGGACGAGATGCGCTGCGTCTGGACGATGTCCATCCCTGTGGCCTGCAACTGGAAGCTGATCCTTGAGAACGCCATGGAGACCTATCACACCGGCGTCGTGCATCGCGAAACGGTGGGGGCTCAGATACAGCGGCCGATCCCGACAAAGGGCGACTGGCTTTGCATGCAGGTGCTCAGCCGGCGCAGCATCGGCACGATGAACGCGACCGTGCCGCCCTTGCCGCAGATCGAGGGCCTGGATGAGGACGCACAGCAGGGCACGTACTTTTCAGTGATCCATCCTTCGGTACAGTTTGCCGTGTCGCAAGACTGCATGTGGTGGCTGAACGTGAAGCCGGTTGACGCCGGGCAGAGCATACTTGAACTGGGCGGCTGCTTTCCCGAAGGCGTGCTTTCGCTGCCCGGGTTCGAGCACAACCGAAAGCTCTATGAAGAGCGGTGGGAGAGGGTTGCCCGCGAAGACATGGGCGTGCTGGAAAACCAGCAGATCGCCTTGTCATCTGTCCTGTTCCGCCCGGGACCGCTGTCAGGGCGGGATGACATGGTACAGGCGGTGGGACGCTGGAACGTGCTGGCGCTGGAAGGCAGTCTCTGAGCGCGATGCCACGCCGGTCAGTCCGGCGTTGTTGCCAATCCTGCAACTTAGTGTTCATGCCTCGCGACGACTTGCCTCAATGGCTCGCCGGTTTTGCCATCCTTCTTGCACGCCCGAGGCGCAGACAAGCATGGTCAGGCAACGAGGTTAACGGTTCGTGAAACGCTTTCTTCTTCAGGCTGCCATCATTCTGTTCACTTCCCTCCCGGCCGCCGAAGCCGCAACGATTACGTCCTTCGCACGCGGGACGAACGACGGCGTATTCGCCCTGACGGCCGCACAGAAGGCCTACTTCAAGCTGCCAGACGCCGCCTACATAGGCTTTTTCCGGCCTCGCGCCGCAAACAACGCACCAGCCTATGCTGTGGGCGACACGTTTGATGCCAATACGATCTTCAATAGCGTATCTGGCGATACGAACATTCTAGCCGTTCTGAACGGTGACAATCTCCAGCTGGATTATTCGGGCGACTATCTCGCCCCCCTCAAGACCACCACCGTTACCGTCGGTGGTACATCCTTCTACAGGGGTGTGGCGCTTTTGCTGAAGGCCAACAGTGTCGTGAATTTTGCGGGTGGCAACTTCAGCACGCAGAGCAATTCCGCCCAGATACGCGCGACATTTGACTGGGAACCCCCGGCAGAAGTACCGCTTCCGGCGGCAGCACCGCTTTTCATCGCAGCACTCGGCAGTCTGTGGTTCCTACGTCGCCGGGTGGCCTGACAGGCGCGGTGTACCCCCGACAGCAACGTCAGCCTTCCTTGCTTGTCAGGTCGGCTGGTGTCCCCTATCCAAGGGACAGCCAGTTAGCGGGAGGACACCATGACGAAGCCGCGTTTCGACAAGTCGAAACTACCCAGCCGCCATGTGACCGAGGGCCCGGCCCGCGCCCCCCATCGTAGCTATTTTTATGCCATGGGCATCACCGAGGAAGAGATCCACCAACCGTGGGTCGGAGTTGCGACGTGCTGGAATGAAGCGGCGCCGTGCAACATCGCGCTTAACCGACAGGCACAGGTGGTCAAGCAAGGCGTGAAGAAAGGCGGCGGCACGCCGCGTGAGTTCACGACGATCACGGTGACTGATGGTATCGCAATGGGGCACGAGGGCATGCGCTCATCCCTCGCCTCGCGCGATGCCATTGCCGATACGGTTGAACTGACCATGCGCGGCCATTGCTACGATGCCATCGTGGGGCTGGCCGGATGCGACAAATCCTTGCCTGGCATGATGATGGCCATGGTCCGGCTTAACGTCCCATCGGTGTTTCTCTATGGCGGATCGATCTTGCCTGGCCGCTACAACGGGCAGGATGTGACAGTGCAGGACATGTTCGAAGCTGTGGGGCGCCATCAGGCTGGCAGCCTCTCGGATGCCGAGCTTGCGATCATGGAACGCGTGGCCTGCCCTTCGTCCGGGGCCTGCGGCGCGCAGTACACCGCCAACACCATGGCCTGCGTGTCGGAAGCGATCGGTCTTGCGCTGCTCAACTCTTCGGGGGCGCCCGCACCTTACGAAAGCCGCGACCAATATGGTGAGGCGTCGGGCGTGGCAGTGATGACCCTGATCGAGAGAAACATTCGTGCGCGCGACGTCGTCACCCGCAAGTCGCTGGAGAACGCCGCAAGGGTGGTGGCCTGCACGGGCGGCAGCACAAACGCCGCGCTGCACCTGCCCGCCATCGCGCACGAGGCCGGCATCGCGTTCGACCTGTTCGACGTGGCCGATATCATGCGCGACACGCCGTACTTCGTGGACTTGCGCCCGGGTGGAAAGTATGTGGCCAAGGATTTGTACGAGGTGGGCGGGGTGCCCGTGGTGATGAAGGAACTTGCAAAGTCAGGTTTGCTTCACCTCGACTGCATAACGGCCAGTGGCAAATCACTGGGCGAAAGTCTGGAAGAGATCCGGGGTGAAGCCGATGGCCGGGTGATCTATCCTGTCAGCGCGCCCTTGACCAAGACCGGTGGTGTTGTGGGGCTCAAGGGCAATCTTGCCCCGGATGGTGCCATCGTGAAGGTGGCGGGCATGACTGAGAAAGAGCAGGTCTTCACCGGCCCGGCACGCGTCTTCGAATGCGAGGAGGACGCCTTTGAGGCAGTCCGGCAGCGCGGCTACAAGGAAGGCGAGGTCATCGTCATTCGTAACGAAGGCCCAGCAGGCGGCCCTGGCATGCGCGAGATGCTTGCGACGACGGCGGCACTTTCGGGGCAGGGCGTGGGCAAGAAGGTTGCGCTGATCACCGACGGTCGCTTCTCGGGTGCGACGCGCGGCTTCTGTGTAGGGCATGTGGGGCCGGAAGCCGCGCATGGCGGGCCAATCGCGTTTCTGCGCAATGGTGACGTGATCACGATAAATGCCCTCACCGGGGAACTGTCGGTGGACCTGACCGACGCGGAACTGGAGGCGCGCAGGAAGGCCTGGAAGGGTCCCCGGGAAACCGATTACGCCACCGGCGCGATCTGGAAGTTTGCGAAGCTGGTTGGCGGAGCCCGGTGGGGTGCTGTCACGCATCCCGGCGCAAAGGCTGAACGGCATGTCTACATGGACCAGTAGGTCCAGCCGGGTAGCGCTGTGCTCGGTCGGGCTGGTCCTGGCATGCTTGGCCGCGGCGCCTGTGGCCTTTGCAGCCGATGATCCCGGCGTGCGGGTGGTGCCGCCCAGAGGCTTCTGCATATCGGAAGGCAACGTACAGCAGGGGCTTGTCCTGATCGGCACCTGTGCGGCAGTGCAGGGCGGTACGGACTTCGGGCGGGCCGAGCCGCCGGCAATCCTGACTGCCACGGTTGGCCCCCCCGGTTCGGCCATGCCAATCGAGGGTCAGGCCAAGGTGCTAACTGGCTTCTTTACCTCGACCGCGGGCCGCCGGGCACTCAGCCGATCCGGTCGGGCCGATACCGTTGAAATCCTTGAGGCGGTCGTCCTGCCGGACCGCCGGTTTGGTCCGGCCTTCGCGCTTCACGCCAGGGACACCGCACCCTTTCCAGGCGGCAGGGCCAGCGCAGACTATTGGCGCGCGCTCTTCCCGGTCGGAAGCCAGATGGTGACCCTTACGGTTACGGGGCTCGTTGCCGACCCGATGGATCGGGACGCCGGGCTGGCCCTGCTTCGGGAGTTTGTCGCCGCGATCTATCGGGCCAACCGGCAGGCCGTAACTCTTCGACAGTAGCCTGGCCCGGGGTTTGGGGTGGAACGTCAAGGAATATGGCGCAATAACGGAAACAGTCAGCACCAATGCGGGACAGGTCAGGTGCAGGAGGCAGGGTGTCGGGCACAAGTGCAATCGGCAAGTTGATCGAGCGGCTGCAATACCGTGTGGGTCTGCGGCACTGGACTCGCCTGGCGGAACATGCCGCGACGATGGAACTGGGGCAGCTTCGAGCGCTGCGTGGCAAAGCCTGGGGGCTGCGGTGCCGGTTGGATCGTATATTGCATGAGGCTGACGGACGGCTTGCTTTGCCGGTGATTGGTTCGAATGCAATTCAAAAGCCCTTGGGCACCGACTGGGCCTGGAGGCCGGAACTCTGGCGCGGGCCGATTCCCGTGCCCGGGATCGCCAGCGCCCCAGGCCGGGCCCAGATCTGCGACGGCCTGACCCTGTTCCACGATTGTCTGCGCAGTGAATTGACAGTGCGCCAGATACGAAACCGGCGTGCGGCAGACCTTGCCCCGTTCGGGTTGAGGATGGATGTGTTCCGATTTGACGGAAGCTATCTTTCGCTGGCGATCGATCTGCCGGACACTGCGGTTGCGAACCTCAAGTTGCGCCACTTGATCCGCATGGCGGTGATTGTCGAGTTCGAGTCGCCGCTCGAGATCTTCGCCCGGCTGAACATCAAGCATGGCCCGAATGTCGAGCAGGTCGTGCGCGAACTGCCCTTGAACGCCCAGGAGGTTCTAGTTGAATTCGACATGGCCTATACACGGATGAACGAGAAGCGGATCGAACGGCTTTGGGTCGACCTTATCTTCGAGGGTCCCGAAATGAACCAGGTCATCCTGCGTGATGTCACGTTCACGCGCCGCCCCCGGGCAGAACTCTAGATGAGCGGCGCAAGATGACCGATCTGAAATTGATAAACGGCAGTCTGCGACAAGGGGTCTGGCAAGGGGTGCTGGCCGGCGGAACCGCCCAGCCCTCGGTCGTTGTTCTGCATGACGGTCTGCCGTTGGCTGGTGCAACGGTCGCCGCCGATCCGGAGCAGGTCGGGCATTGGGTCGTTTCGGTTGCCTTGCCCGTGGAGACCCTTTCTGACGGGGTGCAGACCTATGTCTTGCGGGAGGCAGCAACTAGGGCCTTCGTCGGGCACTTCACAATCATTGCGGGCGTGCCGATGGAGGAGGACATTCGGGCAGAACTCGACCTGCTCCGGGCAGAACTCGATCTTCTGAAGCGCGCCTTCCGGCGTCATTGCGTGGAAACAGCCGCTCAGACCTGACGCTGATCCTTGGACCATTCCGGCAGTGGGAACAGCTTGTCGTAGGCCAGATTGAAGGCATAGGCATAGACAAGGTAGAAACCGGCCAGTGCAACGTCCATCAACAGCGCCTCGACCCACGAAACGCTCAGCCACCATGCAACGAAGGGTACAAGCGCCAGAAGCAATCCTGCCTCGAACAGGATGGCGTGGAAGATGCGCAGGAAGGGCGTCTTCCATGTGGAGCCCGTCAGGCGCTGCAAAGCGTGGTCGAAGCCCAGATTGTAGATGTAGTTCCAGACCATCGCGATGGTTGCACTGCCAACAGCAACCACGCCCATGTCTGAGGCTGACTGGTGAAAGGCCAGCATCCCAAGGGGGGTAACGAGGACTATTCCCAGAATCTCGAAACTGATCGCGTGCCGAATCCGGTCGAGTGAAGTACGCATGTGGCGGCCCATTCCTGCAAACCGGGCCGTCCCGGACCTTTTCCCCCAATAGTGGGGAGAGGGCGTCCTCTTGGAAAACTCAGTTAGGCCAGCCGCGCCGCCATTTCAAGAGGAGCGGCGGCGAAGCCAACCCGTATCACGCTCTTTCGAAGTAGGCGTACATGACGTCAACGGCCGCAAGGTCGTTCTTTGTGGGCGAGATAGGTTCCGGAGCCAACTCGAAGTACGTCACCGCCTGAACGAGACATTCCAGACAGTCGTTCTCACCCGCTGCCTTCGAAAATGTGATGTCATTGACCTGATCGAACATCGCTCTTCTCCTGTGTCGGCTTCGATCTAGGTCCAGGGAAAGCAACAAGGAACAGACTGTTCGGCATAGTCGCCATGCACCTGTCGCAGGGCGCGCTCCTCATCTGCATGGCTTCCGCTGCTGACGCTGCGTTGCTGATGACTTGGGCCGGGCAGCAGGCCATCCTGAAGCCAGACTCAGGGGGATCTCATGAACGCCTATCCGCATCTGCTTGCACCGCTGGACCTTGGTTTTATGACCTTGCCGAACCGAGTTCTGATGGGGTCGATGCACACAGGCCTGGAAGAAACCGGCGACTGGCATCGCGTGGCGGAGTTCTATGCGGAACGGGCACGGGGTGGGGTCGCGCTGATCGTGACCGGCGGCATGGCGCCCAATCGGGAAGGAGGCGTCTTCCCGGGGGCAGCGGGCCTCTTCTCGTCTGTCGATATCGCAAACCATCGGCTGGTGACCCAGCGTGTGCAGGACGCGGGTGGGCGGATCGCAATGCAGATCCTGCATGCCGGTCGCTATGCCTACAGCCCCGAGTGTGTCGCGCCCAGCGCGATCAAGTCGCCCATCTCACCTTTCCCGCCTCGCGAGCTTGATGAAAGGGGTATCGAAAAACAGATCGTCGACATCGTGACGGCCGCTTCCCGGGCCCGCGAGGCTGGCTATGCCGGTGTCGAGATCATGGGCAGCGAGGGTTACTTCCTGAACCAGTTTCTGGTTCGGCACACCAACCGGCGCCAGGATCGCTGGGGGGAAAATTACGAGGCCCGCATGCGGCTTCCAGTGGAGGTCGTGCGGCGGGTTCGGGCCGCCGTGGGGCCTGATTTCATCGTCATCTACCGGATCAGCCTGATCGATCTTGTCCCCGATGGCTCTACCTGGGACGAGGTGGTCGAACTTGCGCGGGCTATCGAGGTCGCGGGGGCCACGATTCTCAACACTGGCATCGGCTGGCATGAGGCTCGCGTGCCGACGATCGCCACCTCGGTGCCCAGGGCGGCCTTTGTCGATCTCACGGGGCGGCTGCGCGGCGAGGTTGGCATTCCTGTGATTGCCTCGAATCGCATCAACACACCGGAAGTGGCCGAAGGTATTCTGGCGTCGGGGCTTGCCGACATGGTGTCGATGGCGCGCCCGTTCCTGGCCGATCCTGCCTTCGTGGCCAAGGCGACCCAGGGACGCGCCGACGAAATCGCGCCCTGCATCGCCTGCAACCAGGCTTGCCTCGACCATACCTTTTCAGGACGGCTCACCTCTTGTCTGGTCAATCCTCGCGCGTGCCATGAGACGGAGCTTGTCTACCGGCAGGCGACCGTCCCGAAACGCGTTGCCATTGTGGGGGCGGGGCCAGCCGGCATGAGCTGTGCCATGGTTGCGGCTGAACGCGGACATGCGGTGACCGTCTTCGAAGCGGCAGCCGAGATCGGCGGTCAACTCAACCTTGCCCGCCGAGTGCCCGGCAAGGAAGAGTTCGATGCGCTGGTTGCCTGGTTCGCGCGAATGATGGAACGCCCGGGAATCGAACTTCGTCTCGGGACTCGGGCAACCGTTTCCGATTTGCGGGATTTTGACGAGATCATCTTGGCAACGGGTGTGCTTCCGCGTGACCCGGCCATTCCGGCAGAAACCGGCAGCGACGTGAAACGGTATGATGAAGTCTTGCGCGGGGCGCCCGTCGGGGAGCGCGTTGCAGTGATCGGAGCCGGGGGCATTGGCTTCGATGTGGCGGAATTTCTTGTGCATCAAGGTACCAGCCCGACTCTCGATCCTGCGCTTTGGAGGCGGGAATGGGGCGTCGGTGACCCGAGGTTGCAACCGGGCGGATTGGCCCCCGAGGGCCCGCGCCCCGAAGCCCCGGCCCGCCAGGTTGTCTTGATGCAGCGGCGCGCGGAAAAGCCAGGGCGGCATCTGGGGAAGACCACCGGTTGGATCCATCGGGCAAGCCTTCAGATGAAAGGCGTCCGGATGGTCGGAGGAATGCGCTATGACCGGATCGTGCGAGGCGGCCTGATCGTCACCGGAACAGATGGACAGACCGAACGTCTGGCTGTCGATACGGTCGTGCTTTGCGCTGGGCAAGAGCCACGGCGTGACCTGTCAGAGGCACTGAAAGATGCTGGCCTTGCGCACAAACTCATCGGTGGAGCTGATGTGGCGGCCGAACTCGATGCCAAGCGCGCCATTGACCAAGGCGCACGCGTGGCCGCTGAATTGTGACCGTTTCGTTTCCGTGCCCAAAACGATCCGCGACAAAACCCCGGACTTGTCTGGATATCATCTCAATCTTGCCGCGATTGGAGCCCTAAAAAGGGGGAAAGCAACTGCTGCCAGCCCAGGGGACGATAATGGATCGACTCACCGAGATGGAGGCCTTCGCCATGGTCGTGGACCAAGGGGGCTTCACCGACGCGGCGAAGAAGATGGGGATCTCAAAATCCGCCGTTTCCAAGCATGTGTCGGCGCTGGAGGCGCGGTTGGGGGCCCGTCTCCTGAACCGGACGACGCGTCGCGTCAGTCCGACCGAAATCGGGCTCGCCTATTACGACCGGGCGCGCCGGGTCCTGAACGACGCGGGTGAAGCCGACGCTTTGGTGACCTCGATGCAGTCGGCACCGTCTGGCTTGCTGCGCATTTCGGTCGCCACCGACTTTGGAGTCAATCTCCTGTCACCGATCCTCGGGGACTTCCTGCTTGAGTATCCCGACATCACCGTCAACATGGTGCTGAACAACCGCTACGTCGAGTTGATCTCTGAAGGTTTCGACATGGCGATCCGGGTGGGCGAGCTGGAAGACTCGAGCCTGCGCGCCCGCAAGCTGACAGAAACAACGCGTCGGATGATCGGTTCACCGGCGTACTTCCAGAAGTTTGGCCGGCCGCAGAAGATCGACGACCTGAACGAACACAAGCTGCTGCATTATTCCAACCAGGCCAACGGGAACGTCTGGAAGGTCATCGCGCCTTCAGGTGAAAAGCGTCAGGTGCGCACAGCCGGCTGGTTGACTGTGAACGACGGTCAATCCTTGCTGAACGCTGCGATTTCGGGTTTGGGGATCGCCTATCTGCCAAGTTTTCTGTACGCCGATGCAATGCGCAAGGGTCAGGTCGAGGAAGCGATCCCCGGGCTGCCGGTTGAAGTGCAGGGCATCTACGCGGTCTATCCTCCGGGCCGGTTCACCCAGCCCAAAGTGCGCGCCTTCATCGACTTTCTGGCTCGCCGCTATATGGACAAGGGGCCTGACAACTGGTGATCCTTGGCCCGTCCATCCGCCCCAGTGCTCGTGGGGCTCCTACTGGGTCGAAGTAAGGAACATTACTTCGACCCTTCTGTTTTGTGCCCGGCCTTCCGGTGTGTTGTTGCTGGCGCGCGGCGAAAGATAGCCTACCCCTTCCGCAAGAACCCTTGCTTGCGGCACGCCATGCACCTCTATCAGTCTGTCCCGAACTGAACTGGCCCGAGCCTTGGAGAGGGCGATGTTCACTGCCAGGCTTCCCGAAGCATCGGTATGGCCAACCAAGACTGCAGACTTATCTGGGTTTTCAGCGAGATAGGCCGCCAGTGTCTTCAGCGATGGGAAGTCGCCGGCGCCTAGTCTTGCGGAACCGGATTCGAAGGCAAGGTCATCCAGCGCTACCGACCCCTCTTGTCGAACAAGGCGTGCAAACTCGTCCGGCCCTGCCGGAGTGGGCAGGACTGCCAGGGGCTGGTCGGTAACGTCGGCGGCCGAAAGGGGGGTATCGGCTGAGGCTGACTCGGGTCCGACGGTTGTGACCTGTATGAAACCGTTGGCGGCAGACCGGCTGACCAGCACACCAACGACGACGGGTCCCGCCGGGTCCAACCTGGTTGCTGACAGGAACCGAAAGTCGCCAAGATCGACATGCATGTCGGGTTCGGCCAGAACATCGGTTGCAAAGCGGAAGTCGAAGCCGCCGCACCCTAACGTTTCGCATTCGAAGATGACAGTGAAGCCCTGGCCCTGCAGCTGTTCGCGCAAGGGGCGCAGAAGTTGCAGTGTCGTCAGACCTGCGGTCTCTGTCCGCCAGACTGTGCGGGTCACTTCGCCCTCTACCCGTTGGACCGGAAGATCTCCGGCGTGCCACGGGCCTGTCGGCAGCCGGTAGCTGCCCAAAGCCTCGGTCGAACTGAAGCTGCGCTGGGCGGGAGCTGGCGGGTCGAGCTGGAACGACTGAGCCAAGACTGGCCCACCGGTCAGCAGAGGCCCAAGACCGATCAGGCCAACGACAAGAGGGAACATCAGGCGAGGGGCTTTGGGATTGTACATTTCACTCGGCATGCTGTCGGTAGTGGTAATCTCCGACCACCATCATCCCGAGAGACTCATACAAGCTCCGGGCGGGGGCGTTGGCTGTGGTCACGGCCAGGGCAAGCGTTGTCGCAGCTTGTCGCGCAGCCCAAGCTGCGGCCTGCTGCAGGATTGCACGCGCGGCCCCTCGACGGCGGAGATTTGGCAGAACCTCCAGGGCATGCAACATGGCTATGTCGCCGTGGCAGGCCACAAAAGCCACGCCCGAGACCCGATCACCCGAACGGCCGAGGATCACGCATTTCGGTCCCGTTGCACGCTCCATGACCGCGAGCCGGGCGGGCCCGACGCCAGCCTGGGCCCAGATCTCGGTCGCGATCGCGAGAGGCGGCCAATGGTCGAAGGCTGCAAGCGGGTTTTCAAGGGGCGCAAACTCAGCCACAGCAGAAGCGTACAGAACGACCGGGTCCACCACTGCGTACCCTTGTTGGGACAGTGCTGCATCAAGAAGCGCATCGCCCTCGCCGCGGATCAGGAAGAGAGGCACCTGCTTGATCTCGCGCATCGCCTGTTCGGCCGCCGTGATTGCATCCGTATCCCAGATGCCTTGGGCTGTGGCCGCCGACACCCGCTTGCCGCCACCACGGCCTTCGCGCAAGAGGAACGGGCCGCATTCTAGTGTTGCGGCCGCAGGCCATGTCGCCTCCATGGCGGCGAGGTAGCGCCCCGGGTCAGTCATTGGGAAAAAGAGCTGCCAAGCGGGTCATGGCGGCGCTGATCCGATCGGCTTCGGTTCCCCGGATCACGAGATTCGTGCCGTGTGCACCATTCTGGATGAAAGGGTAGGAGCCCATCGAAAGGTCGGGATAGTCTGCTGCCAGCGTGGCAAATGGACCCGCGATTTCCCCTTCGCCGCGGTTGACGCGCAACGTCTGGCTCATCAGCGGCATACCTCCCGTGATCGAGGGAAGTACCGAGGCGACCATTGCCTGAAAGATGTTGGGCACGCCCGCCATGACGTGGACATTGCCTAGAGTGAAGCCCGGGGCAGTCGAGACGGGATTTTCGATCAGGCTGGCGCCATCGGGAATGCGGGCCATCCTTTGCCGCGCCGCGTTGAATTCGAGCCCCGCCCGCGCGTAATGTGCGGCCAGCAGCTCATAGGCGTCTTGCCGGATACCGATGTGGACACCGAAGGCATCCGCGATGGCATCGGCGGTGATGTCATCATGCGTCGGGCCTATCCCCCCGGATGTGAATACATGGTCATGGTCCTGACGCAGGGCATTCACCGCCCGGACAATGGCGGCATGATCGTCGGCGACGACACGGGCTTCTCGCAGCGTTACGCCATGGCGGGTCAGTTCTCCCGCAAGGAAGTGAGTATTGCCATCCCGTGTCCGTCCCGAAAGGATCTCGTCCCCGATCACGAGCATGGCGGCGCTGGGGTTGGGCATGACGGGCCTCGTTTCGGTTCGGACTGTTGTTGTCGGTATAGGTTGGGCCGGGCCTCTGGCCAAGGTGGCTCCGGTTGACTATCTAGGGAGCATGGCAAGGACAATGGCATTGGACGAGACGCGCGGCCGCATCACCCGGGATGGCATCCGGATTTACGAGGACAGCGACTTTGCCGGAATGCGTGCCGCAGGTCGGGTGGCGGCGGCCATCCTGGATTCTGTCGCACCCCTTGTCGTTCCCGGCGAAACGACTGAGACCATCGACGCCTTCATTACAGAAGAGGTCAAGCGGCTTGGAGTGACCTCGGCCACGATCGGCTACAAGGGCTATCGGCACGCGTCATGTATCAGCGTGAACCACGTCGTCTGCCACGGCATTCCCGGTCCCAAGGTGCTGAAGGATGGCGACATCCTGAACATCGACGTGACGGTGATCGTCGACGGCTGGTTTGGCGACACTAGCCGGATGTATGTGGCTGGTCAGGCAAACCGCAAGGCCGAGCGCTTGATCCAGGTGACCCACGATGCGCTGATGAAGGGGATCGAGGCCGTGCGCCCCGGCAATACCTTTGGCGATATCGGCAGTGCCATCCAGACCTATGTCGAAGGCAACCGCATGAGCGTGGTCCGGGATTTTTGTGGCCACGGCCTTGGACGTGTGTTCCATGCGCCGCCAAATGTGCTGCATTACGGACGGCCAGGGTCGGGTGCGGTGCTGGAAGAAGGCATGTTCTTCACGATCGAGCCTATGGTCAATCTGGGTCGGCCGGAAACCAAGGTTCTTGCCGATGACTGGACTGCGGTTACCCGGGACAAGTCTCTGTCAGCCCAGTTCGAGCATTCGGTGGGGGTGACCGCAACGGGCTGTGAGATCTTCACGCTGTCTCCCGCCGGCCTCTTCCACCCTACGCGTCCGGCGGTCTGAAAGCGCCGCCAAGCCAGGGCCCATGTCAGCTCCTGTGATAGGGGCTGCCCGAAAGAATTGTTGCGGCGCGGTAGATCTGCTCGGCAAACATGACGCGAACCAGCATGTGTGGCCAGACCATCCGGCCGAAACTGATCGCGTGGTGGGCCTTGTCGCGAAGGGTCGGGGCAAGCCCGTCGGACCCGCCGATCACGAAGGCAAGTTCGGCCCGGCCCTCGTCCCGCCAGCCGGCAAGCCGTGCGGCAAACTCGGGCGATGTGTGTTGCTGGCCGCGTTCGTCAAGGACGACAAGCAGACAAGAGGGAGGGAGGGCGCGCACAAGCAGTTCTGCCTCGGCGGCCATGCCGCCGCCCTTCCGATCCTCGACTTCCTGTTCGTGAAGGGCGCCAAAGCCCAACGGGCGTGCCATTCGGTTGAAGCGTCCGACATAGTCATCCACCAGCGCGCGCTCCGGTCCGGCCCTCAGCCGACCGACCGCGCAAAGATGGAGTCGCATCAGGCGCCCTTGGGCAGTCTGCTGCCGGCAGGCATCCACATCTTCTCGAGCTGGTAGAATTCCCGCACTTCGGGGCGGAACACGTGAACGATTACGTCACCGGTGTCGATCAGAACCCAGTCGCCTGTCTCTTTGCCCTCGATCTTCGAGTTGCGGCGAAAGTCCTGCTTCAGCCGGTCGACAAGCTTTTCCGAGATCGCAGCAACCTGACGCGATGATCGGCCCGAGCAGATTACCATGTAATCCGCCATATCCGACCGCCCGCGCAAGTCGATTGTCACGACCTCTTCGGCCTTGTCATCGTCAAGCGAGGTCAGGATGGCGGCAAGCAGCGCATCGCTCTTGAGGTCGTCCGCGCTGTGGGCAGCCTTGCTTTGGCTGGATGCACGGGTTTCGGCCATGGCGTTGGCCGAAGAGTCAGATTGAGACAGGACATCGTCCTCCCAGAAGTCGCATCGCAGAACCCCGATGCCAGGCTAGATCTTGAAGATAACACCGCTCTTGGCAGATCTCAACGCGCGCTGCCCGCAAAGGGCCGTGATCGGCGTTCGGGTGCCAAGGCCGCCTCTGTCTGGAGCCTTGGTATGCTGTCGGCGCGATCCTTGCGCGCCGGTCGGATTCGGCCTATTTAGCCGCCATGATGCGATACTTCGACATGGATGACCGTGCGCGCCTGCCATGGCGCTTTGTCGGGGCAAACGTCTCAGTGCTCGCCCGACTTTGAGGTCGCCGAAGATCCGTCGCGGAATGCCAGCCAGACCGCGGTTTCCAGCCCAACGCCCGACAAGATGATCAAGGAAGACCCATGTCTCCGAAAACGCTCTACGACAAAATCTGGGACGCCCACGTTGCCCATGAGGCCGAGGACGGCACGTGCCTGCTCTACATCGACCGCCACCTTGTCCACGAGGTGACAAGCCCGCAAGCCTTTGAAGGGCTTCGAATGACCGGTCGCACTGTTCGGGCGCCGGGCAAGACGATCGCCGTTCCAGACCACAACGTGCCCACGACCGCCGGTCGCGAGACGCATATCGACAACGAGGAAAGCCGCATTCAGGTGGAGGCCCTCGACCGGAACGCCAAGGAGTTCGGGATCAATTACTACCCGGTCTCCGACATCCGCCAGGGCATCGTGCATATCGTCGGACCGGAACAGGGCTGGACTTTGCCCGGAATGACGGTCGTCTGTGGTGACAGCCACACCGCGACCCACGGTGCCTTTGGGGCGCTTGCCCATGGGATCGGAACGTCCGAGGTCGAGCATGTGCTGGCGACGCAGACGCTGATCCAGAAGAAATCGAAGAACATGAAGGTCGAAATCACCGGGTCCCTGCGCCCAGGGGTCACGGCCAAGGACATCACGCTTTCGGTCATCGGTGCCACGGGCACTGCCGGTGGAACTGGCTATGTCATCGAATACTGCGGCCAGGCCATTCGCGAGCTCTCAATGGAAGGCCGCATGACTGTCTGTAACATGGCGATCGAGGGAGGCGCGCGCGCGGGCCTTATTGCGCCGGATGAAAAGACATTTGCCTATGTGATGGGCCGCCCGCATGCGCCCAAGGGTGCCGCCTGGGAAGCGGCCCTGGCCTGGTGGAAGACGCTCTACACAGACGAAGGCGCGCATTTCGACAAGGTGGTCACGATCCGTGGTGAGGATATCGCCCCTGTCGTCACCTGGGGCACCAGCCCCGAAGATGTGTTGCCGATCACAGGCGAAGTGCCGGACCCGGAAAGCTTTACCGGTGGCAAGGTTGAAGCCGCGCGGCGCAGCCTTGAATACATGGGGCTGAAACCCGGACAGAAGCTGAACGAGATCGAGATCGATACAGTGTTCATCGGGTCTTGCACCAATGGCCGGATCGAGGACCTCCGGGCCGCTGCCGCGATCCTGAAAGGCAAGAAGATCAAGGACGGTCTCAGGGCGATGGTTGTGCCTGGCTCGGGGCTGGTCCGGGCGCAGGCCGAAGAGGAAGGGCTGGCCCAGATCTTCATCGACGCGGGCTTCGAATGGCGCCTTGCGGGCTGCTCGATGTGCCTTGCGATGAACCCCGACCAGCTGAGCCCCGGTGAGCGTTGCGCGGCCACGTCGAACCGCAACTTTGAAGGTCGGCAGGGGCGTGGGGGACGGACCCATCTGCTGAGCCCGGCTATGGCGGCAGCCGCCGCGGTAACGGGCCGGCTGACGGATGTACGCGAACTTATGTGATTCGAACGCGCTGTCCGGCATTCGCCGAATGCCGGACAGTTCCGCAGAGATTGCGCAAACTGTTTCCTTTTCGGCAACCAGCGCAATCCTGAGATGCGGCGTCCACAACCAGTTATTGTAACTTCTGCCTTAATTTTGACAAATTGTTGATTCCGCGCCGTATTGTCCTAGGCTGGCATGGCGCGGTTCGCCAGAGCATCCGCTTTCCGCCCGCGTGTGTGTCAATGCCGCAGATCCTTCTTGCGCCTTGGGCCCAAGGCGCCCTGGTTTCTTGCGGCTTTTTTGGTGAGGGGGCTACATGAAGAGAATGGCATTGGCGGCTGCGTCCGCCGCAGTCTTGATCGGGTCGCAGGTTCAGGCGGCGTCGGTCGACATCACGGGTATTTCCGGCATCTGGACGGCGACAACCGGTACCACTGCGTCCGGTCTCAATACAGACAGCATTCGCTGGGGCGATCCGGCGACGAACAAGGGCAAGAGCGGCTACGACTTTGACTCGGCAGCCACGCCGCAGAACGGGCTGCTTGCCAACGTGCTGTTCGATTTGGGCGACTTTACCCATCTGAACAACCCGATCTATCCGCCGTCCATCACGGGTGCGACCTTGAAAGTGGTCATTGACCTGATGATTGGTAACGAATCCAAGACCATCGAGACGATCTACAACTTCACCCATTGGGAAACCGATAACGTTCCGAAGAAGAAGAAAAAAGGGTACGAGAAGTGCGCGGACGGTGGGGAGTACGGCGTAGGGATCAATGAGAACGGCTGCGCCGACCTCGTTACGGCAACCCTGAATGAAGGCCTTACTCAGTCGTTTAAGATAGGCGATGATGAATACGTCTTCATCATCGAGGGCTTCAAGGTGGGCAATTCGCTGTTCAGTGAGTTCTGGACCAAGGAAGAGGCCGACAACTCGGCAACGCTGAAGGGCCGGTATGTGCTGAAGGAATGCGTGTCTGAGAACCCGACGAGCGACAAGTGCAAGCCGATCGACCCCGAAGACCCGCCGACAGTTCCGCTGCCGGCAGCCGGCTGGCTGATGCTCGCCGGTCTGGGTGGCCTGGGTGCGATGGCGCGCCGCCGCCGCCACTGATTGGGGCTGAGATCTTGGCAAGGGCCGCACCCATCGTGCGGCCCTTCGCTTTTCGCCTTGGTTCTTCGGAAGCAATCTGCGAAAACGCCGCCGCCGGACTGCGAGCCAAGACTGCAGTCGGCTTGTGACTCTGGAGGCTCGAGATGGACAAATTCACCACGCTGACGGGCGTTGCCGCCCCCATGCCGCTGGTCAACATCGACACGGACATGATCATTCCGAAGCAGTTCCTGAAGACCATTCAGCGCTCGGGCCTCGGCAAGAACCTTTTCGACGAGATGCGCTACACTCAGGACGGTGTCGAGATTGCGGATTTTGTTCTGAACCAACCGGCCTATCGCAACGCGCAGATCCTGGTAGCCGGTGATAACTTCGGCTGCGGCTCGTCTCGGGAACATGCGCCGTGGGCGCTGCTCGACTTCGGCATCCGTTGTGTTATCTCGACAAGCTTTGCCGACATCTTCTTCAACAACTGCTTCAAGAACGGCATCCTGCCGATCGTGCTTCCTGCGGAACAGGTTGCCATCCTGATGGAGGACGCTCGCAAGGGGGCGAATGCCCGGATGACGGTGGATCTGGAAGCGCAGACAGTTACGACTTCTGACGGCCAGAGCTTCTCGTTCGAGGTCGATCCGTTCCGCAAGCACTGTCTGTTGAACGGTCTGGATGACATCGGGCTTACGCTGGAGAAGTCCGCCGCAATCGACAGCTTCGAAGCGCGGATGGCCACACAGCGCCCTTGGGTCTGACCCGAGTTTCAACTACAAGATGTGGGGCTGCCCCTTGGGTGGCCCCTTTTTCATCCAGCATTTGATGCAAAGTCGCGACACATTTTCCGCGAAAGCGCCACATTTCCCGACGCTTATTAACAAGTGTTTGCTGCACTCGCGGAAAGAAGGCACAAATTGGGCAAGATTATGGCAGCCCGCCACAAACTGCGGGAGGTTATCGGAACAAGGCCCCGGCAGAGTACCGGTGCCGTCCGTCATGAGGGTGAAAAGGCAGTGGTCTCGCGGCTTACCGGCGCATTCGTTCGGGCTGTTCTGGTCATGGTGCTGGTGTCGACTCCGTCGGTGCTGCTGCCGGGCGTGGGCAACGACGGCAAGGAGATGGTCGCTCTCGTTGCGCTGTTCGCCGGCTTTCTTGCCTTCATTGAATATAACTCTGCCTATCCGGGCTTGATCGAGTTTCGGGATGCGCCGCCCTTCAATCGGGTCCGCTTCATGATGCTGTTCGCCACGATCTTCCTGCTGACGGTGATCGCGCGGGGCGAGACCCAGCCGACGACATTGTCGATCTTCGTGCGGTCGGTTGGTGGCTTGATTGGAACGGCAATGGATTTTCCATATAGCCCCGTACGTCTGGCCACCTTGATGCTCAGTGACGGCGCACCAGACGGCAACATTGCCAAAGTGCGGATCGCGACCGGAATGAGCTATCTGATCTCGCTGATTTCCCTGTCTGTTTTCGTCATTCTTCTGAAGTTCTACGGTTGGCCCTCGCGCACGGGGGCCTTCAACGTTTGGGTGAACCTGCCCACCTTTGACCCGACGGCGGGGGGGGATGTGGTCGACCGGCTCGATCGCGATGCGCGCATTAACATCGCGTTAGGATTCTTGCTGCCATTCTTGATTCCAGCAGTTGTGAAACTGGGGTCCAGCGGACTTGATCCTGAAACCTTCGGGGCACCGCAGACCTTGATCTGGACGGTTGCGGCATGGGCATTTCTTCCTGCAAGCCTGTTCATGAGGGGTATTGCAATGGGCCGGATCGCCGACATGATCCGCGAGAAGCGCCGCCTCAATGGGCTGACCGGGCCCGAAGGCTATCTGCCAGCCTGATTGCATCCCTCCTGCTGCTCATCGCTGAGGCTGCCGCGGCGGGGACCATTCGGATTGCGACATTCCATACCGAGTTGAGCCGGAGCGGGCCTGGGCTCCTGCTGCGGGATATCCTGTCAGGTGAGGATCCGCAGATTGCGGCTGTCGCACAAGTCATCCGCGCAGCGGATGCGGATGTCATCTTGCTGCTCGGCTTCGACTATGATGCAGAAGGTCTCGCACTGTCAGCCTTTGTCGATCTTCTGGCAGGCCAGGGTGGCGACTATTCCTACCAATTTGCGCTAATGCCCAATACGGGGTTGCCGACCGGCGTCGACATCGATGTCGATGGGCGAACTGGCGGACCGCGTGATGCGCAGGGCTATGGTCGTTTCGCTGGCGAAGGCGGTATGGCCGTGCTGTCGCGCTTTCCGATTGACGATTCTGCGATTGTCGACTGGTCAGAACTCCTCTGGCGCGACTTGCCCGGTGCGCGGCTGCCCTCCGGGATGGGGGCCGAGGTGCTGTCTTTGCAACGCCTTTCGTCCACGGCCCACTGGAAGGTGGCTGTTCGGCTCGACGGTGGTCAGACGTTGTCTCTACTGGCCTGGCACTCAACGCCCCCCGCATTTGATGGGCCAGACGACAGAAACGGCTGGAGAAACCACGATGAAACGGCCCTGTGGTTGAAGCTTCTCGATGGCAGCATGCCGGGCCGGCCTGACGGCGCATTTGCCGTGATTGGAAACGCAAACCTCGACCCGGCTGTGGGGGAGGGTCAGCGAGAAGCGCTGACAGCACTGCTGGGCCACTCTCTTCTGCAAGACCCTGCACCACAGGGGGCGAGGGGTGCAGCAACCGTGGACTTTGGGCAGGACGTCACCCCGGGCATCTTGCGTGTCGACTATGTTCTGCCCGCCGCCGCGCTTGAGGTCACTGCAGCCGGCGTAATCTGGCCCGAGGCAGACGAACCCTTTCTTGCAGTGGTCGAGGCTGCATCGCGTCACCGACTTGTCTGGGTCGATCTGGAACTGCCCTGATCCGCTTGACCCTTCGACAGCCATTGGCTAGGCCCTGCCCGATATATGGCGCTGCCCAAAGGGGGGTTCATCTTGGCCAATCCATCGCTTCTCATTCTCGCCGGTGACGGCATCGGCCCCGAAGTCATGGCCGAGGTCAAACGCATAATCGACTGGTTCGGTGTAAAACGCGGAATCCAGTTTGATGTGACCGAGGATCTGGTCGGCGGCAGCGCATATGATGTTCATGGTGTGCCACTCGCCGATGAGACAATGGCCAAGGCACAGCAGGTCGATGCGGTGCTGCTCGGTGCGGTGGGTGGGCCCAAGTACGATACGCTCGATTTCAGCGTGAAGCCTGAGCGCGGACTTCTGCGTCTGCGCAAGGAAATGGATCTGTTCTCGAACCTTCGCCCGGCCCAGTGCTTTGATGCGCTGGCCGACTTTTCCTCCCTCAAGCGCGATGTCGTCGCCGGGCTCGACATCGTGATCGTGCGCGAACTGACCAGCGGCGTCTACTTCGGCGAGCCTCGGGGCATCTTCCCTGACAATGAAGGTGGTCGCTTCGGTGTGAACACCCAGCGCTATACGACGGAAGAAATCCGTCGTGTGGCCCGCTCGGCCTTCGAACTGGCTCGGCGGCGAAAGAACAAGGTCTGCTCGATGGAGAAGGCCAACGTCATGGAGTCAGGCATACTCTGGCGGGAAGAAGTGCAATGGGTGCACGACAACGAGTATCCGGATGTCGAACTATCGCACATGTATGCCGATAACGGAGCAATGCAGCTTGTGCGGTGGCCGAAGCAGTTCGACGTGATCGTGACCGACAACCTCTTCGGTGACATCCTGTCGGATTGCGCGGCAATGCTCACAGGGTCGCTTGGCATGCTGCCTTCCGCCAGCCTTGGTGCACCCATGTCGAACGGTCGGCCCAAGGCACTCTATGAACCCGTCCACGGTTCGGCACCAGATATTGCGGGCACCGGCAAGGCCAACCCGATTGCCTGCATCCTGAGTTTTGCAATGGCGCTGCGTTACTCATTCGATCTAGGAGAAGAAGCGACGCGGGTCGAGCAGGCTGTCGAGAAGGTTCTGGCAGATGGCGTTCGCACGGCTGATCTGATGGGGCCCGAAGGAGGTACGCCCGTGTCGACCTCTGGCATGGGCACCGCCATTCTCGCTGCTCTCGACGCGAGCCTTTGAGGTACACCCTTCGCCCGTGCACTCCTGCGTGACGCGGGCGATTTTTTACGCGCGTTCATCTTGAAACCGAACGCGGGCCGCGCGAAAAGAGAGGCATCCGGGGTGACCTTCCTCCGGAATGCAGGACACCCAAGATGCCGGTCATGAACTCCAATGCGCGTGGCGCGCTGATGGCGCTTCTCGCCTTCGCAATCTATGCAACGCATGATGTGGTGGTGAAGTTTCTGGGCGCGCTCTATTCGCCTGTCCAGATCATCTTCTTCAGTGTCTTGCTGAGCTTTCCACTGGTCACGCTCATGCTGATGGGTGACCGGACGGATGGTAACCTGCGGCCGCGACACCCCTGGTGGTCGCTGGTCCGCATGGTCTCGACAGTCATTACCGGCCTGTCGGCCTTCTATGCCTTTTCGGTTCTGCCGCTGGCGCAAACCTATGCGATTCTCTTTGCAGCGCCGCTGCTGATCACAATCCTTGCGATTCCTGTCCTGGGTGAAAAGGTTGGCATCCGCCGTGGGCTTGCCGTCGTTGTGGGGCTGATTGGCGTATTGATCGTTCTTCGACCTGGTCAGGCGGATCTGGCCCTTGGACATCTGGCCGCACTGACTGCCGCGGTTTTCTCGTCCCTGGCCTCCGTTATCGTCCGCAAGATCGGGTCCGAAGAGCGTAGCGCGGTCCTCGTGCTTTATCCGATGGTCGCAAACTTCATCGTTCTTGGGCTGGCCCTGCCGTTCGTCTATCAGCCGATGCCAATCGAACATATAGGGATGCTTGGTATCATCGCCTCATTCGGTTTTGTCGCGATGTTGCTGGTCATCGGAGCCTATCGTTCGGCGGAAGCCGTGATCGTGGCGCCGATGCAATACTCCCAGATCATCTGGGCGGCGATCTACGGTGCAATCTTCTTTGGTGAAAGCATCGACCTTTACACCGCGATCGGCACCATTGTCATCATTGCAAGCGGCATCTACATCGTGCTGCGGGAAGGTGGCGGGAAGGTCGAGACCAAGCGTCCGGTGCTTGAGTCCCGCTCCAGGCACGAGACAGGAACGACCCCCCGGATCAGCCTGCTTCTCAGCCGAACGGCTGCACGGGAGGTGGGCGAATGACCCTGCCAGATGCCCCCTTGCAAATCGAGGGCGGAGGGTTTAACCCCCGCCACACGGTCGGAGCGTAGCGCAGCCTGGTAGCGCACCTGCTTCGGGAGCAGGGGGTCGGAGGTTCGAATCCTCTCGCTCCGACCAATTCCCGATAGATCAAGTGCTTATGACGCAAGTTCCGCTGGTGCGCCACACCGGTGAGGCACAAGCCATGCGCCTAGCAGCTTATCTAAGCACTTCCAGACATGGAGTTTTCTACTTTCGTTGGCCTATTCCTGCCAGCCTTCACCCCGCACAGAAGCGCACAAGTGCAAGGGTGTCGCTGAGGACGCGATGCCCGCATGCAGCGCAGCGGCTATCGAGGCTGCTAGTGCTCGCTGGACATTCAGCAATCAGTCGGGCCACACACAGCAGCATGACATACGAAGAAATCAGGCAGCATGTGCAGGAGCACTTCCGGGAACTTCTTGAGCAAGTCAAGGATCAGGTCCGGGTGGATGGCAAGCCTGACGATCTGCGGCTAGATGCGTTGCGAGCCACGGAGGGGCTCGCTGGCGGCGATCCCGAGACTTGGCTGTCTATCCTGCCGGAAAGTGCTGACGGGCTCCTGCGTGGCTTCTGCGCGCGCCGTGGAATTGCTGAGGCTGAACTGACAGAGGCAAACCGGCGGCAATTGTTGAGGTTGCTTCAAGACGGCCATGGCAGCTTGGCCCACACCGCACTCAACCATATCAGCGCCTTAGCGCATATTGACCTGTCCGAGCCTAGCGTACCGGCAACGTCGGAAGCAGCGCCAGCTACTAAGCCCTTAGAGAGCGGAGTTCCGGGCAAGTCGGTGGCTGAGGTTTCCGCTATCTACTTCGATGAGATCAGGCGGACTGCGCCAGTTGAGCCAAAGACAGAGCTAGATCGCAAAGAAGTGCTGGAGCTTCTGGACGAGATAGTCGGGCAGAAGCCTATCGCCGCGATCAGCAAGAGTGATGCGCAGGAGGTGAAGAAAATACTACTGCGGCTGCCGTGGAACCGTAACAAGATGCCAGCTACGCGGGGTAAGACGCTGGCCGAAATGCTACAAGTGCCGGGGGTCAGGGTGATCTCCGCTCGCAGGGTGACAACGCATCTCGGCAACCTACATGCGTTCTTTAAGTGGGCCGTCGCCAATGGCTACACCGAGACCAACGTGTTTGACGGCATGCAGATCAAGGCGAGCAAAAAGTCTCGCGAGGATGATCGAGAAGCGTTTAGTGCGGAACAGCTTCAACTGATGTTCTTGCATCTCACGGAGAACCCGACAGGGCGCGTGCGAAAGGACGTTCACAAATGGGGTACGCTGATCGGCATGTTCAGCGGAATGCGGGTAAACGAGGTTGCCCAGCTTGAAGTAGCGGACATCAAGCAAGATGGCGGAACTTGGTACTTCGACGTAACGAAAGTTGGTGACGAGAACAAAAGCCTCAAGACACTCTCATCTGAGCGGCGCTTGCCAATCCATAGGCGACTTATTGGCTGTGGGTTACTGGACTATATCGCGGAACAACAGAGGCGGGGTGAAACGCGCGTATTCCCCGAATTGTCCTATACCGAAATGAACCACTATGGACGCAACCTAGGGAGGTGGGTCAACGAGACTTTCCTACCTGAGCTCGGGCTTAAAAAGCGACAACTAGTGTATCACAGCTTCCGCCACACGATGGCTACTAGGCTTGCTCAAGCTGGCGCACCAGAGAAACATGTTCCCGCCATCCTTGGACATCGGCAAGTGGGCATCACGTACAGCACCTATCTTAAGGACGGCTTCCTGCCAGCGCAGCTAAAGTCCACCATCGACCTGTTCGACTTCTAGGCGAGTGACGCTCTTTCAGCTGTGCGGAGCTAAACCTAGCTTTCAGCCAACGAACCGGACTGTGGCATGCTACACGAAAGCATGTATGCCAACTCGCCGGCCTCTGTTCGCAGCTTTTCGAGGTTAGGCGAGAACATAGCTCGGCCAACAACGGTTCCCAGTTCTCCCGGCGAAGCTCCCTGCATTCGCTCTAGATCGCTGAGCCGCTGGAGTGCGAACGTCGTCCCTCTGGTATGCATCTCGTTATCGGTCCACCTAAGACCGAGGGCTTGCACAGCGCCATCAAAGGCACCCAGAGCTGCTGCTGCGAACTCGACGTCATCGAGTTCACGACCGACAGCGTTCAAGTACGCCGAATGCGCAAGGCCAGCGGCTACGAACAGTTCGTCATGGGCACCTGTGATAGCATTGGGATCAGGGAGCGACGCACGCTCACTTGCTGACTTGCCATCAGCAGCGGTCGGGTGGACCGTGCCCTTGGGTGACCCGCTGCCTATGGCTCGGCGCAGCCATCTGCAACAGCGCACCATCGCGAAGCCGACAAGAGCCAGTACGATGGGGAACAGCCCCGCGCCTTCGTGATGTGAGGTTTTGGCAAGTATGAAACCCACCACCGCACCATAGGCCACGACTGATACTAAGCCCGCTCTTGTCCGCGACACCCAGTACCCGATTGCACAACCGACTATGAACGAGAGCAAGGAACCTCCACGGATTATCTGAATTTTAGATAACCAGATTTCAGGTATACGGGAAGTCCCCATCCGAAGCAGATGGGGCAGCATGCCGAGAACACTGGGGGATGCACGGCATGAAGCACTAGTCGCCTTCATAGTGCGCAGGCGGCAGGAGGTTGGGCTGACACAAAGTGAGTTGGCAGCCCGGATGAAAGTCTATCAGTCGTTCATTGCGCGCTTAGAGAGCGGGCAGCGCCGCGTGGACGTCATAGAGTTCATCCAGCTTGGTGAAGTGCTCGACTTTGACCCATCCGCCGTAGTTCGGACGCTGACCGACTAGCCGACAGTCGCCGCTGAACGCGACAACGACTTGTAAGCGGGTACGTGGGGCCACGCAGCTCACCCCTCCTATTTCCTTCTCATGTGCAACTCTAAGCGTCAGTGACCATAAAGCAGACTTTGGCACAACATTAAAATAATTGTAGCTGCCGTTGATGGCGTAAGCCTTTGGTCGGGATAGAGAGAAACAAGATAGATCGACTATAACCTGAATAGCTGCTATATTTTACTCTTGTAGTGCTCTTCTGAGTTTACCCGCAAAGCAGGGATGGACGAACTCAAGCAAGCCCTGAGTTGGGTTGTGCTGATATGCACTGCTTCCCAATAGCCTGCTATGATACCGCTATACATAAGGTTATGCATCCGTCTGCCCTGATAGCCCGAGGTAAGGTGTGCTTCTGCTTGCATAGGTATTGAGCTAACCATAACTAACGGTATTAACCTTGTTATTTCCATTATTATAACACCAGCTTGTTCCACTTATATAGCTCACTGTATCTATTATTGTGCGCTATCTAATTGTATTGATAGTATAGTAGGTAGTATAACTGCATTGCAATACAGCATCCATATCGATGAGGTATTGAGTAAAGTACTGAATTAATCTACTCTTTATCCTGCTGCATACCTTCGCAGGGAGACAGATACTGCGAGCTGTTGTCTATCCGGGCTTGCTTTGCTCTGGTAGTTAACTTGCATGCTATATAGATACACCTATACAACCGGGATACTGTTATCCAAGGGTATTATACAGGTTAGCTATACAGGTTCATATACAGGTTCATGTACAGGTTATGATACAGGCAGGTATGCAGGGCTGTATCTAAGGAATTGATATATAATCTGATTATTCAGCCTGTTGTATACAGGTATCCACAGACAGATACCGCATGGCTTCTGTCTGCAAGACGAGGGACTAAGGATCGGCTCGGCTTCTGTCTGCAAGATGGAGGGCTATGGTCGGGCTACCGATATAACACCTGGGTTATAAAGGCTGCGCCATCCTTCGTGGCAGTCTGGCTATGCGACATAGCACAATGGTTATATAGCATGAAGGCTATATATGGCTGTGGCCTGCGCAGGATGGAAGGGAGATAGCTAGGCTGTAGCGAAAGAAGATAGATAACCCCGGAAAAATCCCGGACTTCCCGGTGCGCTCGCCAAGTCGACGCAGAGGCCCCAAAGAGGCCCGTAGAGGCCCGCCAGCGGCATTGGCCTCTAGGAGTGGCGCGAAGCAAGATGCCCGCTGTACGGCCCTCTCCGGGCCTCTCAGGACGCAGGGGGTTTTGCGCCTCGGCAGGCGCAGACAGGCTACCGCAAGCCGCCTAGCAGGAACAGCGCCGCAACCACGCAGAGGGCCGCAAGCCAGATCACCAGCCCGGGACGCCTCCGAAACCGCAGCCGCGTAAGCCGGTGCTGGCGATGCTGGAGCGGGGGCTCAACAAGACGTTCCTCGCTCACACTGCGAAGTCTACTTGTGGGTAGGGCAATGACCTTCTCGGACATGTCAGCACGCGGCATGGTAAATCGGGCAAGTGTTTGGCAGCGCTCCGGTACTCAGTTCGCTGCTATGTGTCCATGCCAGCAGACAGGCGCTCCAGAGAGCGCATAACCTGCGATGCCTGCCACTGTCCGCCGCGTGCTGTAGGAACCCCGGCGCGGTTGAGATGCTCTGCGATCTCCCGCAATGGCTTCCCGGCCTCCCTTAGCGGTAGGATGATGCCTGCTACACGGTCGGCCCGCGCTGTGGCGTTAGCCTGCATAGCGGCATTGCGCTTCATCGTTTTGTCCCGCAGTCCGCCCAGCTTGGTGCCACGGGCTTTTGCTTCTGCGAGTGCTGCCTTAGTCCGGGCAGAGATAAACTCGCGTTCCTGCTCAGCAAGTGCTGCGTAGATGTGGAGCTGGAACTTGTCGGCATAGGGCATCTGCGCAACTCTTAGTCGTATCTTGGGATCGTCCATGATGGTGGCGATGAAAGATACCTTCCGGCTTAGCCGGTCGAGCTTGGCCACCAGAAGATCAGCGCCGGTCTTGCGCACCAGTGCCAGAGCCTCGGCGAGCTCGGGCCTGTCGTCGGCCTTCCCTGTCTCAATTTCTGTGAAGTCGGACAGCACCTCATACGGCACCTCAGTGAAGCCAGTTAGGAAAAGCTGAATGTCCCGCTCTTGTGCTGCCAAGCCCAGCCCGGACTTACCCTGATCCTCTGTGCTCACTCGCTTGTAGATGACGTACTGCTTCACGATCCGAACCCGACATGACTTGCCACTTAGGACAGGCTGGCATGCGGCGTTGCAATTGTCAACGTTGGTTGTGGTTGTTACAAAGCTTACTCTGGCGGTTTAACTCAGCCGGAGCACCAGTCGGCTACATAGCCGGGCGTCCAGACGCGAGCATAGCCTTCCTCGATCATGTGATGGCCAATCGTTGTGCCGTCTGGGAGCCGAAGAACGACTAGCGGGCGGTCATACACATCGCGCTTCCCGGAGTTCTCGATAGTTAGGCCGGGCGTAGCGATGAGCTCTCGCATGCGAGCTGCGGCCTGTTCGCCAGCCTGTTGCTCAGCGACACATTTGGCCCGAGGTCCGATCTCGGCTGTGTCGTAACCAGAGACGTTAGGCGCACCGTCGCCCATGTCCCTAAGGAGCTGTCCATCGCACTTGACCGTATCTCCGTCCACCACAGTCAGTGACGCACATACCATAAGAACCGCAGCCGCACCCATCCAACGCCCCCAGACTACTAAAATTGTTAACAGACCTTAACAGGGATAGGAAAACTGTCGAGAACAGACCTGCATGGTACCGGAGTATGTTCGCAAGCATCGGGGGGGGCATGGGGGAAGATCGTGCGGGGCAGGGGATAGATACCCCCACGCGAAAATTTGTCGGAGATTTACGTTGCCTAGAGGCGAACTACTCTGCCGTTAATGCACTCGTAGAAATCAGGATTGCGAACAGCTACCAACTCAACGAGGCGGTCAAGCACTTCTTCCATAGGAACACTTGTGTGGAGGTCTCCAACTGCGAATGCCCTAATCCTGTTGGTCTCTGCTGCGATATCCAGAAGTATCAGATAAAACTCTTCAAATTGTTCGTCGCGCCCTGCTGGATCATCTCTGCCGGTGAAGAGCGCGAGCCGTCTATGCGCGTTCTCAAACGTGGACTTACGCTGTCCAGTGTTGTCGCGTGCAGCACCCTCATCAAGAAAGAAAAGTGCGGCCAAGACGGCATAAGGAAAGCGCCTGTGTAGGGTGACCGCCTCAATAAGCATATCTCCGCGTCTGTTAGTCAGGTTCTTCTGGAAGTTACCCGACCTAGCGTCGCGGTAGTTGATTGTCTTGATAGAGATACCGAGCAGCAAGCCGCTTTCCTCTGTAGCCCAAGTCACATCAACCTTCTTCGCTCCAATCCCGCCTGCCATCCTGCGCTCTGCACCGGTGTCGCCGGTTACCCCGGGTGGAGCTGGTCTTGCTCCGTCAAGCCCTCTATGCCGCAACTCATCAGCTATCGCTTCGGCTACGGCCTGAGAAATCCGCTCGGAAAAGGCCTTTTTCTGAGCCTGGCTGGCGGTGTCTGGCGGCTTTGCACCCACTCTATCAAGAGCGGCATCAAGTAAGTCATCTATTCTTGCCATTCCCAGCCCGCGCTTTTCGCCGATTGAAGAGAAGCTCCCTCGCCTGCCTTAAGTTAGCGAGCGTCGCTTCCGACACGTTCTCAAGCACAATCGGATCGACCAGTTTGCATGCGTCCTCAAGCCTCCCACTACGAAGCGCTGTACCCAGTTGAGGCTTAATGGCCTCAAGTCGCGCCCTTCTTCTGCTTATCACTTCTAAAGAAGGGACGGGCAGCTTCCCCGCCTCGCTCGGCTCAAGCTTAAGTAGCCCTCCACCATAGGCCCTGCCTACCACTTCCGCGCCCAGCAGAGTGACGCTGTTAAGGCAAGCCAATGGGAGTAGAAATCTGCCGAGTTCCTTGCGACCCTCTTTCAACCTCACTCCGTACACCGAGTTTACGATAGCTGCACTTGCGGTGTTCGCGATGAGCCTAGGTCGATCATGGTTCATATAGGTGAAAAGCAAATCTGGTGTATCTACCAGTGGTACGCGCCACCATGGCTTTCGTACACGACACTTGTAGGCCTTCGAGACACCGAGCTGCTCACCAGCTGCAATATACTTGCGGGCAGCGTCGGAAGGTTCATCGCCCGGATAGAACAAATGGCATCGCTCACCCTCAGTGCGCAGCGCCTTCCATCCATTCATCGAGAACTCTAAGCCACGAAGGTGGCGCGATCCGGGCGGAGATATACGGATAAGCTCGTCTGTCGTGATGCCATGCTCACGTGCTTGTGCTTCCGTCATCGCAAAATAAGCGTTGTTGCCGGTGACGGCACCTAGATACGTTCCTCCCCAAGCAGCCAGTGTCTCACAAGTCTGTGCTGCTAGCGCATCATACTCTTGGAAGGTGTCCTGAGCCACAAATGCGGGCGTCCACTTCTCACCTTCCGAAGGGACGTAACTAGTCCAGTTCATAGCTTCCGCTTCTAGCGATGCGGCGTTCCGGGCTTGGTACAATTGGAAGCAGCTTGCTCTGCCACTGCCCTCAGCGAGCAAGAGTACAACATCTTCGAGTACCCCGGGAAATACTCGCTCTTCGAAAGAGACAAGGCGCAAAGAGCTAAACCTGTTAAGAAGGAAGCGCCTTACCTCTGCTGCATAACCTACGCTGAGCAACTCCGCAGGCAGCACGAGTGCAAGTCGCCCCTCGGGCCTGAGATGCATCGCCGCCTTTACCACAAAAGCGGCCCACGAGCTTGCGAGGCCGGATAGCCTTACGCCTTGCGCAAGTGCAGCCTCTAGGCTTCTGGCGCGTGAGAGACCGGAGAAGTCCTGATATCGCACGAACGGCGGGTTCCCGATGATAGCATCAAAGCGGTGGCTCGCTGCGTACTCAAAGAAGTCTCCCTCACTCACATCTGCGAACAGACCGACTTCCGCCAGTGCCTCGCGTGCTCTCGCGGCTGATGCTCCGTGGAGTTCCACGCCAGCTAACTGGCCTGCGTTCAATGAAGCAGCATGGCGCATGGTGCGCAGCTTCTTCCCAGCCGAAATGAGAAAGACTGCCTCTCCGCAAGATGGCTCAAGTACCGTGTCGTCTGCTCCCCGGACGGCCCACTGAGCCATGTAGTCGGCAATCTCGATTGGGGTGAAGAAAGCTCCTCGCGCCTTCTGTTCTATAGTTCCTGCCAAGGCACTGCCCCACTTCATACTGTACTCTCGCTCCGGTTGGGGCGAAATATCTAGCTCTCAAACTGCCATGCCGCGAACAATATGGCAACAAGCGCGAACATGATCCGGCTAGCCGAAGTGTTCGCCTGAGCAGGCACGGACTTTTGTATATCCCGCCGGCCAAGCGAAAGAGCGGCGTCCTTCATACGCCGCGAAGCCAGTCTCGCAGAAAACTGGATCCTGCCAAGGACGCAACGCTGGGCTGGCATGGGGCCTACATGCCCTCGGCTCCGCCTTGGGTGGCGATCCATGCATCGGCCTCCTCTCGGGTGCGAAACCCAACGTCAGATCGCTTATGGAGAAGAATGCGGCCATCGACTGGCAGGACGTCATAGATTTCAAAGTGCGTCACTTCCTCGCCGCTGGCTGTGCGCAACTTAGCTTCTTTTACGATCAGTCGGCCTTCCATGTAGCACTCCACTAGTTTGAAGAGGTCGGCAGAGGTGCTAGCATGGGAGCACCGAACTGCTGGGCAGACGACAGCAAGACAAATGGCTGCGCCAGGAAAAACCGCAGCATCGTCGAGTTTGACCTTGCCTATTGATGCAGTGTGACACAACAGTGCAACACAGAACTTAACCCGCGCTTACGCGTTCTAGCGTTCTCAAGCACTCACAACAATGGTGGGAGCTCCTCTCGCTCCGACCAGTCAATCCCCCTGAAATCGAGTGAGAAGCAGAAGCGCACGCGTCTGTTGAGATGCGCGTGGAGTAGCGCCAAACGCAGCCAAAGCCCCGGCTAGGCAGCGCAAAGTCCCCAAACTGTCCCCGAAAACAGATGCCTCCTGCCGACCTGACCTGGGGCATGTGGCGGCGCGGCCGAATGCCCAGCTGGCGAGGGGGCGTCGGTAGGCAGATGCGCAGCAGGTGCAGGTTCGTGCTGCCTCCTGCAAAACGAAACGCCAGCTTTCGAGCCATTGGCGGTCGCTCATCGCCAAAATGACCCCAGGACCGAGTCCCGGTTGTTGATGTCACCGGTCCTGAAAAGTTAGGCTCTGCCAATGCATTGCGGCACAGACCGCGGACGTGACCACAAGACAGGGCGGCAAATGGCATGACCGAGAACGATCGCTACGGGCCTGCCAATTGGCTTCGAGAACTCACCAAAATGCAGCCCGCGCGCTGGGATTGGGGTAGAGCAGTCAGATCGGCTGTAGCGATTGCGCTGCCGATGGCGTTGGGGCTTGCCCTGAATGAGTTCGCTTACAGTCTGCTCATATCGCTCGGGGCTCTGACCACGGTCCTGGGCGATGGAGAGGGCAGCTATCGGTCGCGGTTCCGCCAGATCATCATTTCGTCCCTGATCGGTTCGATCGGGTTCCTTGCTGGTTATCTGATGGTGCTGCCGTTCCCTGTCGTCATCCTGCTGATGGCCATGTTTGCCTTCCTGGCGGGTATCGTGAACAGCTATGGCGCCGCCTACTCGATTGGCACGATGCAGGCGCTTCTCTATGCGGCTGCGGCCATTGGCATGCCACAGATCGGGCCGTTCTGGCAGCCTGCTGTGCTCTCGCTTGTCGGTGTTGCACTGTATCTTGCCATGCTGGGCGTCGAAGCAGCGGTGGATCGCCGTCGACCGGAACGAGAGATGATGGTTGACCTTGCCCTGAATCTTTCGAGGCTGTCCGACGTCCGTAGGGCGGTCGTGCAGGAAACCGCAGACCAGTCCCAGTTGGAGGAGGCCCGCCGCGCTGTAACAGACCATATCCGGGCCCTCTATAAGGCGCTTCTTCTTGACCGTCGGAATGGACGGACCCACGAAACGCTAAGCCATGCCGATTTTCTCGATGCCGCTGACACCCTCTTCGCAGCCCTCATGGCGGAAGAAGATCCAGAGGCCTTGGCCGCAGCCTCCCACTGGCTGGCCAGCCTGTCGCGGGCCATTGCAAGAAAAGGTAGCATCGCTCCTCTCACCTCAGCTACGCGCCCGCACTCGCAGCGTCTTGCCGATGCTGTCGCGGCGCTGGCAGGCGCGGCCGCTTCGGATGCGGTGGTGCCTCGGCGCTGCCAGGCGGCACTACCTTGCCCAAGGTTGCCACGTGGTGAATTGTCGTTGCCACATATGACCGTTGGCAAAGCGGTCATTGCCCGAGCGTTTGCGCTGTCGCTTTGTATCGCGATTGCCTATGCCTCCCGCTACTTCGTGCACGAGAGCCACTGGTATTGGGTGCCTCTGACTGTTGCGATGGTCATGAAACCTGATCTTGGTTCTGTCTTTGTGCGCGCGGTCTTGCGATCGATTGGCACGTCGGCTGGGGTCGTGCTGGGGGCAGCTGTCCTGATGCTGCTGCCAAAGGGCTATGGGCTTGTCGCCGCGCTTGCGTTCATTGGGGCGTTCCTTCCCTACGCCAAGAGCCTGTCCTATGGCGTACAGACACTGGTGCTCACCCCACTTGTGCTGATCCTGCTGGATCTTATCGCGCCAACCTTGCAGACCGTGGACCTTGGCGGCCAACGCCTTCTGGCGACGGTTATCGGGGGCGTCATCTGCTTGATCTTCGGCTACTACATCTGGCCGCGGGCTCATGCGAGTGAACTGGCGAACCAGTTTGACGCAGCTCTTTCCGCGACGTCCGACTATCTTCTGGCTTCGCTTTCTGATCCGCCGCCTCAGGGCATGTCAGTGATCTCGGCCGAAAGGGAGGCCTACGCCCAGCTTTCCGACTTGAGGGCCGCTCTTGGCAACTCAATGGCCGAGCCGCGGCCGGCCGGAAAGGAGGCTGCCGCCTGGTTTCCACTGGTCGCCGCAGCCGAACGGCTGTGCGACAGGATCACGGTGGCAGAACAGACCGCGCGAGCGAAAGGCCATCGCCCTCAGTCGGAAGTGGCCTTCGTCGCCGACAGGCTGCGGCGGGTCGTGGCCGAAGCGAGTGGCAGGACCTCCCCGGTGGTTGCCTCCACAGCGCTGAATGACCCGGATCTGCGCGCGATCTTGGTCGAAGCGAACCACCTTGCAGACAAGCTGGAACGGACCATGCCATCGATTGAACGGCCATCTTTTGGGGGTGCCTTGCAGCCTGGGCCAGCCCAGCCGTGAGAACTTGCCTTCTAAGTCTAGGTCTAGGTCTAGGGCTCGCGGAGGTCTTATCCGCCTGGCGCCGATCCCTAGCAGAAGGCCAGTTCAGTGACGGCATTCCGAACGCTGATGCCAGATAGGCCATCAACAACTGCGTGCATTCGAGACGCTGACGGGGGTAGGTAGGCCAAACCCACATTGAGGTGACCGGAACCTGGACGCGGCTGGTTCCACGCGACAAGGTGCGGCCAAGGCCCCACCTTTCTGCTGTTCAAGTTCGGTGAGGTAACTGCCGATAGGAGCCTGGCCTTTGCGCTGGCGATCCTGCCGCCGTACTTTCAGCCGCGCACCACGGAACCAAAGCCCCTGCGCAGGGCGGACATCAAGGGATCGCCAACATCCAGATGCCCCTTGACGAGCTCCCGCGGGGTCAGCGCCAGCCACTGGTTGAGCGAGATATCCCGATAATCCGGCTTGGAGAAGACGTTGAGCACGTGTACCGGTTCATCCCCGATGTTCTCAATGTAATGGGCAAGGTTCTTTGGCACATACCCCACATCGCCTGGAACGAAGTTGAAGGTTCGTGCATTGCTAACCGCGTTGAACACCGTCATGCGGGCTTGGCCACTCAGGTAATACTGGAGCTCGTCTGCATCCGGGTGCCAGTGGATCTCGCGCATGCCGCCCGGTTCGATCTCGATCATCAGCATGGCCATGGCCGTTGCACCGAAGCTGTGGTTGTCGATGATCCGGGTGCGACCGCCCGACCATTCCTTGGCAGCAATGTCTGCGCCGCGGAACACGTACTTGCCCGTCATGCTGGCCGCCCCAAGTTCCTTGCGGATATCTTCGATCGGGCCCGGCACAGGCATGCGGAAGATGTATTTCTCGGACGCCGGAATGCCATCGAAGGCACTTTCCGGCACGCCGAAGTTCTTGGCGAGCACGGAACGCGGGAGATGTGCGAAGAGCTCTGTCAGAAGAAGCGTTTCGTTCTCGGAGAAGTTCCCATCGTTGAAGACCAGCACGAATTCCGTGCCCTCTTCCAGACCCTGGATCGCATGCGGCACACCGGGCGGCGCGAACCACAGATCTCCGGGGCCAAGATCCTCGACCAAGGTCTGCCGCCCCTCGTCAACGAGATAGAAGCGGACACGCCCTTCGGTGACATAGGCCCATTCGCCTTCCTTATGCCAATGCATCTCGCGCACGACGCCAGGACCAAGCCGCATGTTGACGATCGCCAGTTCCTGCAGGCTTGGGCATTCGCGCAAGGTCACCTCGCGCGCCCAGCCCCCATCCTCCAGCCGGTTGTGCGCCAAGGAGAACGGGAACTTCAGGTTCGGTATTCCACCATTGTCCGTCGAGGGGGGGATCAGGATATCGGGATTTTGCCGCTCCAACTCGTCGTTGCGAGGCCCGGCAATATCGGCGCCTCTTGTCCCGTCGATCGGCTGAATAAGTTTGTTCACCTTGAAGCCCCCCTTGGTCAATCGTCCTGCCTTGGTAGAGACGCCACGACTACTGGTCAACGCAGTCGAAGCCTCGCCGCGGCAATCCTGGGCACTGCGCACCTGAACGTTAGGCCAGACCCGTGCCCGGATTGCGATCCTGGGTTGCCTTGATGCCGGCTCGCTTCAGGGTGCGTTCAAGCAACTGTGTGTAAATCGGCCGACCGCCGCACCACTGGGCCGTCAGATCTGCCACCAGACAGGTCAGCATGAGCGGCAACGCCAATCCATAGGAACCAGTCAGTTCCAGCGTCAGCGCCACCCCTACAATCGGGGCGCGGACAGAGGCAGCAAAAAGCCCGCCCATGGCTGCCAGTGCGAAGGCCTCTGGATTGAACCCGGCATCCGGAAACACCACAACCAGCGCCTCGCCAAACGCCAGACCAACACAAGTTGCCAAGGCAAGGATCGGGGCAAAAATGCCGCCTGGCACGCCGGATGAGTAACTTCCGATCATGGTCACGAACCTGACTGCCGCCAGAAGCAAAAGTCCCAAGAGCCCGGGGCTGTCGGCGACAAGACCTAGGATCACGTTTTCGCCCCCGGTCGCCGCATCCGGCAGCAGTATGAAGATCGCACCCCCGATCAACCCGACAACTGCCGGATAGACATAGGGAAACGTCCGGTGGTTCCTCGTGCCAAAGTCGAGGGCCCGCAGTATGCCAGCGTTCAGGATCATTCCCAGAACGCCAAGCGCGGCACCAAGCAGCGCGAAGGCCGGCAGCCACAGGAGGGGCACCGAGGCGACAAGCACTCTCAGATCGGGTCCACGGCCGGTCAGGGCTTCAGTCATGAGAGTTGCGCCGACGACGGCGATGCCGATGCCGATATAGGTCCGGAATGTATAGGGAAACTGCTTGTGGGTTTCCTCGATGACAAAGAGTACCGCGCTCAGCGGGGCGTTGAAGGCGCAGGCAAGGCCCGCTGCCGCGCCCGAGGCCAGCAGGCCCCTGCGTTCCAGTTCGTTGGTGTGGAAGGTTTCCGCCACACCTTCGGCAACCGATGCGCCGATGTGGATGGTCGGCCCTTCACGTCCAAGCACCAACCCAGACGAGATGGCCAGAAGCCCGCCAAAGAACTTGACCGGCAGCACCCTGCGCCAGCGGACTTGCCGCAGACCCTCCATCGCGCCCTCGACCTCTTGCACGCCGCTGCCGCCGGCTTCCGGGGCAAAACGCCGAACAAGGAAGGCTGCAAGAACTGTGCAGCACATCGTCACCATCGATGCGGTCGCGACCAGACGCCAGCCGCTCAGGTACTCACCCAGAATGGCAGGCCAAGTCTGCAGGACATCGAGCGAGAGGTGAAAAATCGAGCCGACAAATCCGCCCAGCAGACCAACAAGCAAGGCAAGGCCAACATAGCGGGCTTCGCCCGGAAGGTCACCCGGATCACCCAGTGACAAGAGCTTGTCATACATTTCCTAGCCGCCCGCCCCATGGGGCGCATGTCGTCAGCGCCCGCCGTCTTTTGTGCTGCACCATGCGGGCAGACGTTGGAACGGGTCAACAAGGCAGAACTGGCAAGTCCGCTTGAGAGCCACGCCCGTTGCGCATGGGTCGCGATCAGCGGCCGCCTGGTTGGGGCAGCGTCAAGCTACTTTCGCATACTGGGCCTTGGGACACGGCAGCCCGGCAATATGGGAAAGCGACCATGCCGCTGATGCGAGAGGCGTGTCCCGGGAGGCTGTTGCAGCCGGCCTCCCCTCAACAGTCCTTTGCGCAAGGAGCATCTGCCATGAGCGACACATTCTATCTCAAGCGCGGCGACACTTCCCCGTCGCTGCGCTATGCTTTGGAGCCGGATACCGTCGATCTTGCCGGTGCATTGGTCCAGTTCCAAATGCGTCCTCGCGGCGGGGAAACGCTGATCGACGCGCCGGCGACGGTGGTCACGACAGCCTCCTCACCAACGGTAGAATACAGCTGGACTGCCACTGATACGGCCGAGGCAGGCGTGTTTGACGCCGAGTTCCGGGTGACCTTCGCGGATGGCGCCGTTGAAACATTCCCGAACTTCGGGTTCTTGACGGTTCGCATCTCGGACGACATCACCTGACCCGTCAGGGCATGTAGAACTGCTTGGGCAGCAAGTAGGGAAACTGGGTTGCCGGGTCGATCTCAACCTTCATGATCGGCCCCATCCATTCTGCCCATCGCGCATTGACAGGGCAGGCAGCCAGATGGGCGCGGGTGGCAGCAAGGTCATCCGTCTCGAAATAGCCAAACAGGGTCAGCCCATGGCGGAAGATGTTGTAGTTGCGGATGCCGGCCCGCTGAAGCGTGTCCAACATCTCTGGCCAGATCTCGTCATGGCGCCGAAGATACTCTGCCTCGTAGCCGGGGCGTACTTCCAAGACCCAGGAATAGCCGGGCATCAGGCAACCTCCTTCCAGTGGTTGAAACAGTCGCGCATGCGGATGGTCTCGGTCAGCACATCTTCCGTCAGCGTGTTCATGTAGTCTTGGTGGACAGTCTCCAGCGCCAGCCAACCCGAGTAGCCTGCGTCCCTCAGCGTTGCGAACATGGCTGGAAAGTTCAGGGTGCCGTGGTCGTACTTTGCCTGAAGATGGCCCATCCGCGCCTGGCGCAGGTGAACATGCACCGCAAAGGGTGCAAGCGGATCGACCTCTTCCTGCCGATAGCCCAAACAGGCGAAATGCGAATAGTCGAGCGCAAGGCCAATTCCGGTGTCATCGACGAGTCGGCGAACCAGCGTCGGACTTTCAGCCCAGCTCTGCACATGCGGCTCGATGCACAGTTTAGCGCGGAATCCGCGCGTCACGTCCAGAAGTTCCTTTAGGCTCTCGGCCGACTGGCGGGCCGCCGCCTCGCGCGATTGTCCCGGATTGACCACGCCAGGCAGAATGAAGACGCTGCTGATGGCCGCCGCGTCAGCAAAAGTGAATACCCGTTCTATATCCCTTACATTCTGGTCGATGGTGCCGGGCAACGACAGGTTCTGCCCCGTCAGTCCGTCTCCGAACAGGTGGTAGTAGTTCGGGATCTCGATGCCCAGCCGTTGCAACGGTTCGGCTGCCGCGATTGGGTCGGCAAGAATCTGCGCCTTGTTCAAGGCTGAGCGATAGAAGAGCCCGACATCAAGCGCGTTCACCCCAAGCGCCCGAGAGATCGCGGCGCATTCCTCCAGCGTGCAAGCGGGCATTGACCAGGCCGCGAGCGAGAGCTTCATTCTAACCTCCGATCGCTTCGACCCGGCCCGAGCGCGCCGAGCGATAGAGCGCGTCAAGTGTCTCGGACACCCGGGCACCGTTCTCGGCATTTGCCGCGTTTACAACGTCACGCCCGGCGCAAAGTTGCGCGAAGACACGGACAGGCAGTGCTCCGTCATAGTCTGCTTCACCCGGGCCGATGGCAACGACCTCATCCCGACCGTCCAGCCGCGACAGTTCAAGCCGTGCCCTGCCGCCTTCGCAATCAAACAGGATCATGCCTTCGCTGCCGAAGATGCGGATATCCATGTGCATGCCGCGATGCTTTGGCACAGTTGCCGAGCCAGACAGCGCAACAGACACGCCACCCTTCGCCCGCCCGGCTGCCGCATCGTACAAATCGACACCTGTCTTCGAAAGTCCGTTCAGGTTGTAGATTGTCTCGAACTCCAGATCGGCGACGTAACAAAGCCATGCCAGGGAGTGCGACATCTGCCCCCAGCCATAGCCGCCAGCGCGGGCCGGATCGGCCCAGGTCGAGGGTGGAGGGCGGAAGAGGTGGTCCCTGGTCTCGAGCATCGGCTCTCCTCCGAAAAGATCGTCGAGCGCCGAACCCATCTGGCAGACGGCATGCCGAACTGCGCCTATACGACCGTCACGCACCATCTGGGCCGCCCGGATCGAGAAGGGGGTGAAGTTCATGCCGGTGGGCACCAGAACTTCCCGCCCGGCTGCCCTGGCGGCGGCCGCGATGGCCCGGCCATCGGCAGCGGTTGTCGCCATGGGCTTTTCAACCAGAACATGGCAGCCAGCCTCGAGCCCGGCAATTGCCGGCGCGGTATGGGCGACATGCGGGGTCGAGACGACCAGACCGTCAAGCCGTTCGGAGGCCAGCATCTGCGACAAGTCGGTGTACCGCCCGCCAATGCCGAACTGCTCTCCCGCAACACGCACTCTCTCGCCGTCCAGGTCGCAGAGCGCGACCACCTCGGCCTCGACCGAAGCTTGCAGGGTCGGGATATGGTTGAAGGTCGCCCACCAGCCTACGCCCACCACACCGATCCTTGCCTTGGTCATGGTTCCTCGGCGCCTCCCTGCGCGATCGTCGATTGAAAGACATTCTGCATGTGCTGTTGCGCTGCCCGGGCCGCGGCCTCGGGATCGCGGGTCTTGATGGCTTCCAGAAGCCTGCGGTGGTCCTTCAGCGATTGCTCAAGAACACCGGCGGTCTCCGAGGCCCGCTTGCGGAACTCGAGCCCCAGAACGTTCAGGCTTTGCCCGATCCGTTTGAGAAAGGCGTTGCGAGAGCCGATCCAAATGGCCTCGTGAAAGGCATAGTCAGACTGGCGAAACGCGATGGGGTCGCCCAGGGTGCTTACCTGCGCTTCCAGAATGGATTCCAGTTCCGCGATTGCCTCGGCGTTCATGTTCTCGGCGGCCCGGCGGGCCACGTCGCTTTCGATCAGGCTACGTGCGTCGTACAGTTCGCGGATGTTCATGTCCTGCAGAGAAAGAAAGAACTGGATCGGGCCCAGCAGCGATTCTGCATCCAGGTCGCTGATGTAGGCGCCCCCCCCCTGCCGGGTTCGGACGACACCAAGCACGGTCAGCCCCCGCATCGCTTCGCGCACCGACGGGCGCGATACATTCAGCGAAAGAGCCAGGTCGCGCTCGGGCGGCAACTGGTCACCGGCCTTCAGAACACCGGCCTGCACCATGTCCAGGATTCGGCGCACCACCATCTCTGCCACGGATTCCCGGATGATCGGGCTGTCAAATTCGATACGGGATGGAACATCGCTCATGCGGCCTTCTCCTTCGCCCGCCGGCCTAGCCTGATCCGCGGCACGATCACAGAGGCGATCAGCAAAAGCCCGATCACCCCGGTCTGGATATGCCCTGTGATGTTCAAGAGCGCCATTCCGTTGCGCAGGTTCAGCACGATCAGGATGGCGAGAAGGGTACCGAGCAGCGTGCCCGTGCCACCAAAGATGCTCACCCCGCCCAAAAGAACGATTGTGATGATGTCGAGCTCGAAACCATTCGCCACATCACCCCGCACCGCCCCTACACGCGCCGCGTAGAGCAGCCCGGCAAAGGCTGCCATCGTGCCCGACGCGATGAACAGGATCATCTTGTGGCGGTTGGTGTCTATTCCGGCGAACTCCGCCACTTCGCGGTTGGTGCCGATCACCTGCGTCTTTCGACCGAAGCCAGAATGTTCCAGCACGATATAGAACGCCAGGAAAAGAAACAGGAACGCAATCAGCCCAAAGGGGACAGGCCCGATCAGGCCCTGCTGGCCCAGTGCGTCGAACCAGTCGGGAAAACCGGTCAGCCCGCGGTCTTCGACAAGCACCCTGGCAAGCCCGCGGAAACCGATCAGGGTTGCCAGTGTCACGACCAGCGACGGCAGTCCCACGCGGGTGATGAAGTATCCGTTCAGCGCCCCGCCCGCCACTCCGATCAGCAATGCGATCCCGATGGCAACGGGGCCGGCCACGCCCTGCTCCTTGACCAGCCAGCCAAAGGCGCAGGCCGCCAGTCCCATCATCGAGCCGACGGAAAGGTCGATCTCGCCATTGATGATGATGAAGGTCATGATGAGCGCGACAATGATCTTCTCTATCGACAACTGGAACAGGTTGATCTGGTTCGACACGGTCAGGAACTCGGGCGACAATGCCATGTTCGCCGCAACGATGATCAGTACGGCAGCCAGGAGCAGCCCTTCCCAGCTCTTCAGCCGCTGTGTCAGCTGCGTCACGTCCGCACCTCCTGCGCCAGGGCCGCTTCGCGTGCCTCATGCGCCTTGCGGGCACGAAGAGCGACAAGGCGGCGGGTAAACAGTGTGTCTGTGGCAACCGACAGAAGGATCAGTGCGCCCAGCACCGCCTCACGCCAGAACTCGCTGACGATGGCCCATCGGACCAGACTCGTATCGATCAGGTCGACCAGAACCGCCCCAAGGAAGGCTCCGATGACCGACCCGGAGCCGCCAAAAATGTTGACGCCGCCGACAACGGCAGAGGCTACTGACTTGAGCTCGAACCCGAACCCTGCAACCACCGTGATGTTGCCGAACCTCGCCAGGAACATCAGCCCGGCAAGGCCCGCCAGGGCCCCTGACAGCACGAAGGCCGCAAAAACCACACGGCGCGCGTCGATACCCGCCATTTCTGCAGCCTCGGGGTTGGAGCCAACGGCATAGAACTGCCGCATCGGTCGCAGGCGTGTGAGCGCCAGATGCACCAAGATCACCACGACCAGCGCTGAAACGAAACCGGCGCGGAACTCCAGCCCGAACAGATTGAACAGCGGAAGGTTTGGAAAGTCGGTCAGCCAGGCCGGTAGAGTGTTTGTCGTGATCGACTGGCCTCCCGAGTATTCGACCAGGATCGACCGAAAGATGGCCATGGTGGCCAGGGTGACGATGATCGAAGGCACGCGGGCATAGGCCACCAACAGCCCGTTCACCACGCCAAATGCGCCGCCGACCAGCATGCAATAGACCACGAGCACAAGTGCCGGCGTCTCGGGGCTGCCGGCCACCAGACCGCCGGCGGCATAGGCCGTGAAGCCCACAACCGATCCGATCGAAAGGTCGATGTTGCGGGTCAGGATCACCAATGTCTGCGCCGTGGCTATCAACGCCATGATCGCGATCGATCCCGATATCCGCGAGAAGAGCCGGGCGTTCAGATACCCTTCGATCTGGCTGGCAAAGAATGCGAGCAGCAGCAGGATCACCAGCACCAAGGCAAAAAGGCGCAGGCTTTGCGGGCCCAACCGGTCCAGCAGCCTCCCCATCACGCTGCCTCCCTTTGCCCGGTGGCCAGCGCCATGATCGATTGCTGGGTGGCCGCATCCTGGTCGAGGATGCCCATCTGCCGCCCCTCGCGCATGACAAGGATGCGGTCGCCAAGGGCCAGCACCTCTGGCAGGTCGGAAGAGATCACAAGTGCAGTCCCACCGTCGCGGACAAAAGCGCGGATCAGATCGTGCACCTCGGCCTTCGCTCCCACGTCGATTCCGCGCGTCGGCTCATCTACTATCAGAAGGTCGGGCTTCATATTCAGCCACTTGGCAAGCATCACCTTCTGCTGATTGCCGCCGGATAGCACGCCAACAGCCATCTCGACATCCCGGGCACGGATGTTCAGGCGCTCGCGAAAGGCCTGGGCGGTTGCCCGTTCGGCGGCAAAATCGATCAGCCCCAGGCGCGACAGATACTGCCCCAGCGTCGCAAGTGTGACGTTGGACCGGATCGGCAAGGGCATGGCAAGGCCAAGCTTGCGGCGGTCTTCCGAGACATAGGCGATGCCCTGGGCGATCGCATCAGCGGGCGAGCCGACCTTCAAGGTCTGCCCTCGATAGCTGACCTGTCCGCCGGTCGGCGGTGCGATCCCGAACAGGGCAAGCGCAACATCGGTCCTGCGTGCCCCGATCAGGCCGGCCATGCACAGTATTTCTCCCCGGTGCAGATCGAAGCTGATATCCTCGAAGACGCCCCTGCGTGTCAGGCCGTTGACGCTCAGTAAAACCTCGGGCCGGGCAACCGTGGGCATCTTGGTAAAGTAATTGCCGACCGCTCGGCCAACCATGTCTGCAATCAGGCTCTGCGGTGTGACGTCAACGACAGGGCGGGTGGAGATATGGTGCCCATCGCGGATGACGGTGACGCGGTCCGCGATCTCGAAAACCTCTTCAAGACGGTGCGAGATATAGACGACCGCGACGCCTTCAGCGGCAAGGCCGCGTGCCACGCGCCGCAATTCGGCCGCCTCATGTGCGGACAAGGAGGCAGTGGGCTCGTCCATGATCAGAACGCGGACTTGCTGGCTCAGGGCTCGGGCGATTTCGACCGCTTGCTGCTCGGCCAGCGTCAGGCCGCGCGCCTCGCGGTCGACATCCAGACGCATGCCGATCCGCTCGATCAGCCGCTGCGCCTCTTCGCGCATCGCGCCGCGGCGGACCAAGAGCCCTCCGCCGGTCTGCGAAATGAAGATGTTCTCGGTCACATCAAGGTCGGGAAAGACCATGGGTTCCTGGTAGATGGCCGCAACGCCCTTCAGCCGCGCAGCCTTGGACCCGGAGAGTTCCACGGGCCTGCCGTCGATCTCGACCGCGCCCGAGGTGGGCTGGTAGATCCCTGTCATGATCTTGATCATGGTCGACTTGCCGGCGCCGTTCTCGCCCACAATGGCGTGGACTTCGCCCGGGAACAGCTCAAGCGTCATATCTGCAAGCGCAGCCGTCATGCCGAAACTTTTCGACACGCCGCGCAGGGCGAGGGTGGGAACCGGGGCCATCGGTTGTCTTTCGTCAGTGGGAAGGAAAGGCGGCCCGGGAGCAGGGCCGCCTTGACTGTCGTTGCCGCTATTACTTGGACGCGGCTTCGACGTTGTCCTTGGTATAGACGGTGAACGGCCCCATCAGGATGCGCTTGGCATTGGCGCGGCCCGGATCGGCCTCGATCGTGAAGTCGCCCATCCGCCCGGCGGTAAAGCTCTCGCCGATTTCACCCTTCAGCTGGCCGGTGGCCAGGCCATAGGCGGTGTAGTAGGTGAGATAGCCCAAGTCGCGGAAATCCCACAGCGCAAACTCCGGTGCGCAGCCGTTCAAAGTGTAGGATACCATTTCCGACGGCAGCCCAAGGCCCGAGACCTTGACCTTGTCGCAAAGCCCCTCATCCTGCATGGCCTTGGCCGAGGCCTGGATGCCGACCGTCGTGGGCGACATGATCAGGCCAAGGTTCGGATACTTGTCCACCAGCGCAAGCGCGCGGTTGTAGCTAACCTCGGACTGGTCATCGCCATAGACGACATCGACGAGCTTGATGTCTTTGTACTTTGCGTCTTCGGCCAGTGCCTTCTTCATCGACTCGATCCAGGCGTTCTGGTTCGCGGCATCGGCCGAGGCCGACAGGACCGCCATCTCGCCCGCGCCACCCAAGATCGAGTGTGCCATGTCGGCCATGACGGTGCCGATCGAGCCGAAGTCGACCTGCGCGACGAAGACATCCTCGCCTTCCGCCGAAGGGATCGGGCTGTCCCATGTCACGACCTTGGTCCCTGCGGCCTGGGCGGCCTTTGCCGAAGGAGCGATCTGGTCGCCCGCGTTGTTCGAGAGCATGACCGCGCCCTGCTTTTGCGTGGCGGCGGTGGTCATGATCTCGATCTGGCCGGCCACCGAGTTTTCAGGGGTAGGGCCCAGGAACTCCAGCTTGCCGGGATTGCCCAGTTCCTTGTGGGCCTCTTGCGCGCCTTCGTTCGCCTGGTCGAATACCAGGATGCCGAGGAACTTCGGCAGCAGGATCATGTTGGTTTCCTTGCCGGTTTCCAGCTTCACGGCATCGGCATAGGCCATGCCTGCACCACCGAGCATCAGCGCGGCCATCGCGCCGAGGAACTTTGTCGTCTTCATTGTCTTCCTCCCTTTTGGGCGACACGACTTCGTCGTGCCGGTTTGCAGTTATCGGGGCAGCCACCTCCTTGCCGCCTCGACCGTCTACCGCGCCGGGCCTCGGCCCGGACGCATTCGCTTCATCACCCGGGAACCGGTCGACGGGGGCCCTTGCCTTGCAATGCAAGGGCGATGTCTTCAGCCACAAGCTCCTGCAGGCGATGGATCGCCGCTTCGGAATACCAGGCCGCATGTGGCGTCAGCAGAACGTTCGGGGCCATGCGCAGCGGGTGATCCAGAGCCAGCGGCTCGACATGGAATACGTCCAGTGCTGCCCCGGCAATCACGCCGGCAGACAACGCCCTGGCCAGATCTTCTTCGACGATCAATTGTCCCCGCGCCGCGTTCACGATCAAGGCATGGGGCTGCATCGTGGCCAGTCGCGCGGCATTGAAAAAGCCTGTGGTCGCCGAGGTTGCCGGAGCATGCAGCGAGACGATATCAGCCTCCCGCAGCAACTGATCGGCCTCGACCTTCACCACTCCAAGCGCCATGGCATCCGCATCGGACAAACCCGGATCAGCCGCCATGAATCGAAATCCGAAGCCCTTGAGCCGGGCCAATACCGCGCGTCCGATTTGGCCCAAACCGAAAAAGCCGAATACGGTCTGCTGGAAGGGCTTCATGGGTTTGCATATTTGAACCGCCGCCCATTCAGTGCGCCGGACCGAGGCGTCCAGCGCGGGCAGTTTGCGCAGCAGGCTCAGCGCCGCAGCGGCCGTATGATCGGCCACTTCATCGGTGCAATAGTCAGGCACATAACCGACCTTGAGGTCGTGTTTCGCCGCGGCAGCCAGGTCGATGTTGTTGTAGCCCACACCATAGCGGATCACCGTTGCGCCCGGCTTTACCGCCGCAGCCGCCGCGGGGCCGAAGGGGGCAAACTGTACCACGGCCACATCCGCCCCGGCGACGGTGGTCGCAACGTCTTCGGCGTTGCGACATTGGTACGCAGCAAAGCTCGCACCGCCCGCCTTTGCCGCCTCTGCTTCCTGCGCAAGGTCGGGGAAGGTGTAGTCCGTCACCACGACACGGGGCGTCATTCGGTTTCCTCCAGGTAGTCGTGGATGATCTCGCCGGGAACGAGCGTGAAGTCGGCGCGCCAGTGGAACCCGACCAGCGGCTCGACGACAGGCAGGCGGAAAACGGGCAGTTGCGCGTTCGGTCGCAGTTCGACCGTGCAGGGCCCTTCCCAACATTCATGAATCGTGACCTCTGCCAGCCGTCGCGACGTCAACTGTCGGATCGCCGGACGACCGTCGATGTGGTCCACTGCCTTCAGATTCAGGTTCGTGGCGAAGTCGAAATAGGGCTTCATCCGTGACGGGTCGCAGGGCTGTTGCTTGTAGCCCATCGTGCCGGTCAGCACGTCGATGCCATTCCGCTCGACCCGGCCCACAATCAAGTCGCCCCGCGCTTCGAGGCTTGGCTGACCAAGTTTCTTTGGTTGGCCGTGAATCTCGCGCCCATGTGCGACGCCGATGTCCGAGGACAGCACCAGGTAGGGCGAGTATGCGCCCGAAGTCTTGCCGGGCAAATCCGCGCCGAACATGACATTTGCCTCGGTATAGGGGCCAAGCCAGTCAGTATCGTTCATCCGGTAGATGTGCACGCAGGCGACATCGCCCGCCGCGACCAGGGGGGGCGGCAGCAGGAATTGCATCGCCTGGCGATCGGTCCGCCAGTAAAGCGTCAGGATCTCTGCATTGCGAAAACGGAATGGGAATGGCGGGATCATCGGCGCATCCCACGGGGTCGAAAACCCGCCCTTGCGGATATCGGCCACAGTGGGCTGCGTTACCCCATATCGCGTCCGTTCGCTCATGCCATCGCGATCCGGCGGATGACCGGCTCCTGCACCTCGATCCCCAGCCCTGGGCCGTGGATCGGATAGGCCCATCCATCCTTGTGCCACAGCTTCTCGGCCACGATCTCGTCCTGTACGATCACCGGGAAGGGCTTGAACTCGAAGATCTCTGTGTTGGGCGAAGCAAGCGAAAGATGCAGGCTCGCTGCGGTGGTGATGGCAGTTGACCAGGCATGGGCGTTGACCGCCTTGCCATATTGGGTGGCGAGCGCATCTACGCGGCGAAAGCCCGTCACGCCCTCTACCCGCGCAGGGTCAACGCCATAGACATCGATGGCTTGCACGAACTCCATCTGCCGGCGGTAACCTGCCTCAGTGAACTCGCGCTCGCCGCTTGCAATCCGCACCTTTGTATGGGCACGAAGCTTTTGATAGCCGGCGTCGTCAGTCACGTAGAGCGGCTCTTCGTACCAGCCGATCCCCAGCGCATCCATCCGGTTGGCTACCGAGATTGCAGTATCGGCGTCCCAGCGCACCCCGTTGCCGATATCGACCAGGATGCCGGCGTCCGGCCCCAGCGCGGAGCGAAGCGCGCGAATGAAGCTGACATCGGTCTCGGGGTCGCCACCGATATTGCTTTCGCCCTTCTTGGCAAAGCCAAGCTTGGTCGAGCGAAAACCGGCGGCGAAAAAGCCCTCCACTTCGGCAACGCAGGCCGCCTCGCCCTTCTTGTTCACATGGGACGACGCATTGGCCAGCAATCTGTCCCGCTTCAGCCCGCCGAGGAGTTCATAAAGGGGCTTGCCTTCGATCTTTCCCCTGATGTCCCAAAGCGCCATATCGATGGCCGAGATGGCAAGCGAGGCAATGCCGCCTTCGCCATACCACCAGACATGGCGGCGCATCCTGCCCCAGTTTTCCTCGATGGCGGTGGCGGGTTCTCCCATCAGGAGCGGCGTCAACCCTTCGCGGATGACCAGCGCTGTGGCGCGGCAGGCCTCGGGCCACATCGCGATGCCTTCGCCCCAACCGACCACACCATGATCCGTCTCGACCCGCACCAGAACGGTGCGGCGGATCGTGTTGAAGTCGTTCGGATCGGGATACTCGATCGCAATCGGCTCGATCCGGGCAATCCGGTCGGTCATCACTCCCCCCTCGGTCGTCGTCCCGCTATTTCTTTGACAGACAGGTTTGTCTGCGCTAGCGATGAATTGGTCAGGCCAATTAACTACGCTTGCTTCGGGAGGAGTCAATCGAAATGTTCAACCTCGCCCCCATTCCCGTTCCGGACCTCTCCGGGCGCACCGTACTTGTCACCGGGGCCGGGCGTGGCATCGGTGCGGAACTGGTGCGTCTGCTGGATGCACAGGGGGCCCGTGTCTTTGCCGGGGTCTTCGGTGCGGCAGAGGCACTTCCCGCTTCTGTGACCGTCGTCGATCTCGATGTGACCCGGCAGGCAGATGTCGATGCGGCTGTGGCCTTGGTCGCACGAGAGGCGGAACGGCTGGACGTGCTGGTGAACAATGCTGGCATCATCAGCCCGATCGGTCCTTTGGTGCAGATTCCTTCCGATGCGCTGGCGCCGGCCTTCGCGGTCAATGCGATCGGGGTGCACCGCATGACCTGCGCCGCCCTCGCACTGCTGCGCAGATCGAAAGGCACGATCGTCAATGCCGGTACAGGTGCCGCCACCACCCCGATGGAGGGCTGGACCGCCTACTGCACCTCGAAGGCCGCCGTGCACATGCTGACCCGTATGTTCCAACTGGAACTGGGCCACGAAGGAATTGCCGCCTATTTTGTTGGCATCCCTCCGACCGATACGGCCATGCAGGCCGAAATACGGGCGGCTGGACTCAACCCGATTAGCCAGATCCCCAAGGAGCAACTCGTGGCAACGCGCGTGCCGGCCTCGGTGCTGGCCTACATGTGTTCGGCCGAGGCCCGGTCCATAGACGAGGTGTTGCTGGACGTCCGCAACGACCGCTTCAAGGCGATGATGCCTCTTTGATCCGCGTGCAAATCCAGGCCGTGCCACCCATACGGCTTGGCACGACCAGCGGGTTGTGACAGCCTGTGCTGACCAGGCAGGACAACAGACCCGATGCACGACGGCCATCCCGCGTCCGGCCCGCCCAAAGGGGCGGCGGATAACGACCGCAGCGCCGTCGTCCTTTCCGGATTGACCGTATGTGGCACCGTTCTGGCCGGTGCCCTTTCCTGGATAGGCGCCTTGCCCGAGGTCGCCTCCCTCGCCTTGATTGTCGTCTATCTGACCGGAGGACTTCCCTCTGGCATCCGCGCACTGGCCGAGCTCTGGCACGATCAGGTGCTGGACGTTGATCTGCTGATGGTGGTCGCTGCCTTGGCCGCGGCAGTTGTCGGCGCGCCATTGGAAGGCGCGGTCCTGCTGATGCTGTTCAGCGTTTCGGAAACGCTGGAACATATGGCGATGGGCAAGGCCCGACGTGCAGTCGAGGCGCTGATGGCACTGCGGCCCGAGACCGCCTTGCGACTGGGCACCGACGGCAAGACCGAGGAAGTGGCCGTCGATCAGCTCTGCCCAGGCGATACCCTCGTTCTGCGACCCGGTTCCCGGGTGCCGGTGGACGGCACGATTGTCTCGGGGGAGGGGGCGCTCAACGAGGCGACGGTGACAGGTGAGTCTGTTCCCGTGCGCAAGGGGCCGGGCCGGCAGGTCTTCGAGGCAACCGTGAACGTGGATGCGGTTCTACAGATGCGGGTGGACCGGACGCTTTCCGAAAGCACTGTCGCTCGCATGATCGAGCTTGTCACCCAGGCCCAGGCCGCAAAGGCACCGTCAGAGCGGTTTTCAACCTGGTTCGGACAACGTTACACGGTTGTGGTTCTGGTCGGCTCCATGCTGGCATTCGGTGCGTTTCTGGGCCTTGGCTGGACAGTGCAGGATGCGCTCTATCGGGCGGCCACGCTTCTGGTTGCGGCAAGTCCCTGCGCCATCGTAATCTCGGTGCCTGCTGCCATCCTGTCAGCGTTGTCGGCTGCAGCCCGCGGCGGAGTGCTCTTCAAGGGCGGTGCCGCGCTGGAAACCCTGGGGTCTGTCAGAAGCTTTGCCTTCGACAAGACCGGTACCTTGACCACCGGCGAGGCGGCCGTCACCGGGCTGACGGTCATCGAAGGAAGTCCAGCCGAGGGGCTGGCTCTGTTGGCAGGCGTCGAAGCCCATTCCGAACACCACATCGCTGCTGCGATCCATGCAGAGGCTGTTGCCCGTGGCGTCGCGCCTCTGGCTGTCCGCGACGTTGCCGCCCTGCCCAGCGAGGGCATCACCGGCGTCGATGCGCAGGGCATGGCAGTTTGGGCCGGCAACTCCAGGATGGTCGAGCGCATGGGCGCAGGGGCCGGGCTTCCCGCGCTGGACGACGTCGCGGCCGACAGCCAGACGGTCGTCTATTTTGGTCGTGGCGCCACAATTCTAGGGGCGGCTACCATCGCGGATCAGCCGCGCCCCACTTCGGCGCAGGGCATCGCCGCGCTGCGTCGGTCAGGCATCCGGACGCTTGCGATGATGACCGGCGACAGGGACCCTGTCGCGCAACGGATCGGGCGAGACCTGGGGCTGCTCCCGTCCGAAATCCACGCAGATCTCTTGCCGCAGGACAAGGTTCGGCTGGTTGCTGCGCTGGCCGAACAAGGACCGGTGGCGTTTGTCGGCGATGGCGTGAACGACGCCGCCGCCCTCGCCCGCGCCGATGTCGGCATTGCGATGGGCGCCGCCGGCAGTGAGGTGGCGCTGCAGGCGGCCGATGTCGCGCTGATGTCGACGAACATGGAGCGCCTGGCCGCAGCGCATGCACTGGCCCGCCGCACGGGACGTATCATCCGCCAGAACCTGAGCTTTGCCATCGGCGCGATGGTTCTTCTGATGATCGGGGCGCTGGCCTTCAATCTGCCGTTGCCGCTTGCCGTGCTTGGCCACGAAGGAGGAACGTTGCTGGTCGTGCTGAACGGACTGCGGCTTCTGGCGGATCCGATCCGCGCCGATCGCGCGGCATGACAGATACGAATGGCCCGTGGTGACATTGAAACGTCGTCTGCCGTGATCATATTGGGTGGGAATTCGTTGCCGCATCACCTTGGGAGACCGATCATGAAAGACGCATCCAGACTTCTTGACCAGCTCATGTCGGGCGGAGGCGGCGATCTGATCAACAAGGCAAAGACCAGCTGGAACGCCCAGTCCACGGGCACCAAGGGCGCCCTGGCCGGCGGCTTGCTCGGGGTTCTTCTTGGCGGCAAGGGCGGGTTGGCTGGCGTGGCGCGGGTGGGCGGTGCGGCCCTGATTGGCAGCCTCGCTTCGCGTGCGATGGCAGATTACAAGGCCGGCAAATCCCCAATGGATGCGATCAGCTCAGCCTTTGGCCTTGACAGCGAACCTGCGGCGGCGTCGGATGAATTCTCGGCTCGGCTCGTTCGCGCGATGATCGCCGCCGCCAAGGCAGACGGCAATGTCTCGACCGAAGAACAGGCCAGAATCACCCAGCAGATTCAAGAGATGGGCCTTGGAGGCGAGGTTGCCGACCTGATCCGGGAGGAGTTGTCGCTGCCGCTGGATATCGACCGGGTGGTTGCCATGGCGACTTCGGCGGAGGAAGCCTCGCAGATCTACACGGTGTCGCTGCTGTCGGTTGATCCCGAGGCCCCGGTCGAGAAGGATTATCTTGCGCAACTGGCGGGCAAACTGGGCCTGGAACCTGCCCTTGTTGCCCAGCTGCACGCTCAGACCAAGGCGCTCGTCAATCAGGCCTGACGCCCCCGGTCGTCTCGGTCACCCGATCTGCGGCGGCGCGCACCAGGGCGCCAACCCGATCAGTTGAAGATAGCGGCAGCCGAAAGGCCGGCCCAGAGACCGATAGACCCGCCACCGGTTCGCCAAAGGCATTGAAGATCGGGGCGGCTACGCAGCGCATCCCTTCGGCGCGTTCCTGATCGTCCACGGCAAAGCCGCGGTCCCGCGTGCGGCGCAGATCGCGCTCCAGGCTTGCTTCCGAGGTGATGGAGAAGGTCGTGAACCCTTCCAGGCCCTTCTCCGCCACGATCTCGTCGATGCGATCCGCCGAGTACCAGGCCAGCAGCGCCTTGCCGATACCCGAGACATGCATTGGCGACTTCGTTCCCGGCGGGAAGAAGGCGCGGATCGCCTCATGGGTCTCGACCTGGCTCAGGAACAGCACCTCGTTGCGGCTCTCGATCCCAAGGTTGGCCGTCTCGCCGGTTTCGCGCATCAGCCGGTCCATCTCGGGTCGGGCGCGCTCAGCCACCTTGGTGCGGCGCAGGAAGGCCGAACCGACCCGAAAGGCGCCGCTGCCGATGTGCCAGATCTGACCGGCCTCCTCCATCTCGACGATGCCGTGCTGCTGCAATGTTACCAGCACGCGGTATACGGTTGCCACCGCCTCGCCCTCTTCGGCCGCCAGTTCGCTCAGCGTCATGCCGTTGCTTTCGGACAGGCTGCGCAGCAGCGACATGGCCCGGTCGACGGACTGGACCCGGTTCTGGTCGGTCTTGTCGTTGAAGGACTTTGGTCTTCCGCGCTGTCGAGATTCGGCCAAACAGCATCTCCCTGACAGAGTTTGACGCCTCTGCACAAGACCGTTCCATGGGTCTGAAAAAATCGCAAGCCCTGATCTGAAAGGAGAAAATGGCTACGGAAAGAAATGAAAAAACATTTCGAAAAAATTGCAGACCATGGGGACACTGCCTAGGCTTTGGGCAAGCAACGAAAGGCTGCCACCATGTCCTTCCAGAATCCCGTCTTCATTCCGGGTCCGACGAACATCCCTGACGAGATACGCAAGGCCTGCGATCTGCCGACGCTCGACCATCGCTCGCCCGCATTTGGCCGACTGTTCCGGCCAGCCATCGCCGGCGTCCGCCGGGTTCTGCGGATGGAAGCGGGCGAGGTCATCATCCTGCCCTCGACTGGAACCGGCGGCTGGGAGGCAGCGATCACGAATACCCTGTCACCCGGCGACACGGTCCTCGCGGCCCGTTTCGGCATGTTCAGCCATCGCTGGATCGACCTGTGCCAGCGGCACCGGCTCAACGTCCAGATCATCGAGACCACGTGGGGAGAGGGGGCACCGCTTGAAGCGATCGAGGCGGCGCTGCGCGCCGACAAGGATCACAGCATCCGCGCTGTGCTGGCCACCCACAACGAAACCGCCACCGGGGTGCGATCCGACATCGCCGGCATACGCCGCGCGCTTGACCGGGCAGGGCATCCGGCGATGCTTTTCGTCGACGGCGTGTCCTCTATCGGGTCGATGCCCTTCGAGATGGCGGACTGGGGCGTCGATATCGCCGTGGCGGGAAGCCAGAAGGGCTTCATGTTGCCTGCCGGCCTCGCAATCCTCGGCGTCAGCCCAAAGGCCATCGCGGCGATGGAAAGCGCGAAATTGCCCCGCACCTTCTTTGACTTTCGCGACATGCTGCGCAGCTATGCGTCCGGCGGGTATCCATATACGCCCCCGGTCGGCCTGATCGCCGGGCTGGCCCGGTCGATCGACCTGCTGGAGGAAGAGGGGCTGGAGGCGGTCTATGCCCGACATGCCCGCATCGCCGAAGGCGTGCGCCGGGCGGTTGCGGCCTGGGGCATGCGGCCCTGCGCCGCACGGCCCGAGCTGTTCTCCGACACGGTGACGGCGGTTGTCGTGCCCGGTGGCTGCAATGGCACCGATCTGGTGAAGCGTGCAGCCGAGACTTATGGCATGGCGTTCGGGGTAGGTCTGGGCGAAGTGGCGGGGAAGGTGTTCCGCATCGGGCATCTGGGAATGCTGAGCGAGCCCCTGATGCTTTCGGGCCTTGCCACCGCAGAGATGGTGATGGCCGACCTCGGCTGGCCCATCACCTTGGGCAGCGGCGTTGCGGCGGCCCAGGCCTATTGGCGCCATGGCGCACCGGGCGAACGGGCTGCCGCCTGAAACCGGCAGACGCGGGGGCTGCCGGCCCCTGCCCCCCGGGGATACTTGTGAACAGAAGAAGGAGCGGACGCGATGCCGGATGGCAGCCCAGCAACCACGACCGAAGGAACGCGCATTCCAACCTATGACGATGTACTGGAGGCACAGAGGCGGATCGCCCCCTTCATCCATCGCACGCCTGTCCTGACGTCAGCCCTGATCAACCTTCAGGCAGGCGCAGAGCTTTTCTTCAAATGCGAGAACTTCCAGAAGGCCGGTGCCTTCAAGGTGCGAGGTGCCTCAAACGCGGTCTTTGGCCTGACGGAGGAACAGGCCCGTCGGGGCGTGGCCACGCATTCCAGCGGGAACCACGCGCTCTCGCTGTCCTATGCTGCGGGGCGGCGGGGCATCCCTTGCGCGGTCGTGATGCCGCGCACCGCCCCTCAGGCCAAGAAGGATGCTGTCCGCGCGTACGGCGGCAGGATTACCGAATGCGAGCCGTCGACCTCGTCCCGGGAAGAGGTCTTTGCACGGGTTCAGGCTGAAACCGGCGCCGACTTCGTGCATCCCTACAATGATCCGCGGGTCATCGCGGGTCAGGCAACCTGCTCGCTGGAGTTGCTTGACCAAGTGCCGGGGCTCGAGGCCGTGGTGGCCCCAATCGGGGGGGGCGGCATGATCTCGGGCACTTGCCTGACGCTGTCTTCGCGGGCACCGGATGTCCGGGTCTATGCTGCCGAACCCTTGCAGGCCGATGATGCGGCCCGGAGTTTTCGGGCCGGGCATATCATTGCCGATGATGCGCCCGTCACCGTGGCCGATGGCCTGAAGGTGCCGCTCAAGGACCTGACCTGGCATTTCGTCAAGACGCATGTGACCGACATTCTGACCGTCACGGAGCAGGAGATTGTCGAGGCCATGCGGCTTATCTGGGCGCGCCTGAAGATCGTGGTCGAGCCATCCAGTGCGGTGCCGCTCGCCGCCATCCTGAAATCACCCGAGACCTTCCGCGGCCAGCGCGTGGGCGTGATCGTCACCGGTGGAAATGTCGATCTCGACAAGCTGCCCTGGCAATAGGGCAAAGGAGACCAGTATGAACGCACCTGCCACTTTCGACGGCCTCGAGGTGGGCTATGACATTCCCGCCCTGCCGGGGATGGCCGAAGCCGATATCCAGACGCCCTGCCTGATCCTCGATCTGGATGCGCTGGAGCGCAACATCCGCAAGATGGGCGACTATGCCCGCAAGCACGGCATGCGCCACCGCGCACATGGCAAGATGCACAAGTCGGTTGACGTGCTGAAGCTGCAGATGGAGCTTGGCGGAGCGATCGGCGTGTGTTGCCAGAAGGTGAGCGAGGCCGAGGTCTTTGCCCGCGCGGGGATCAAGGACATCCTGGTGTCGAACCAGGTCCGCGATCCGGCAAAGATCGCGCGCCTTGCCCAATTGCCCAGGTTCGGTGGTCGCGTGATCGTTTGCGTGGACGATCTTGCCAATGTTGCCGATCTGTCGGCCGCGGCGGTCCGGGCCGGGACCCGGCTTGAGATCTTCATCGAGATCGACTGCGGAGCCGGGCGCTGTGGCGTGACCACATCGGAGGCTGTCGTGTCGATTGCCCAAGCGGTCGCGGCGGCACCCAACCTGACCTTCGCCGGCCTCCAGGCCTATCAGGGCGCCATGCAGCACCTCGACCGCTTCGAGGACCGCAAGGCCAAGCTCGACGCGGCTGTTGCGCAGGTCAAGGCCGCCGTCGCAGCGCTGGAGGCGGTGGGGCTGAAGCCCGCGCTGGTCTCGGGCGGCGGAACGGGCAGCTATTACTTCGAGAGCGCCTCTGGCGTCTACAACGAGCTTCAATGCGGCAGCTACGCCTTCATGGATGCCGACTATGGCCGGATACTTGACCAGAATGGCCGGCGCATTGATCAGGGAGAATGGGAGAATGCCCTGTTCCTGCTGACCAGCGTGATGAGCCATGCCAAGCCCGACCGGGCGATCTGCGATGCGGGACTGAAGGCACAGTCCGTAGACAGTGGGCTGCCCTTCATCTTTGGCCGCGATGACGTGAAATACATCAAGTGCTCGGACGAGCATGGCGTGATCGAGGACAAGGCGGGCGTGTTGAAGGTCAATGACAAGCTGCGGCTGGTGCCAGGTCACTGCGACCCCACCTGCAACGTCCATGACTGGTATGTGGGCGTCCGCAATGGCCGCGTCGAGGTGGTCTGGCCCGTCTCGGCCCGCGGCAAGGCCTATTGAGACAGCAGTTTTCCCCGAGGGCAAATCTCTCGGGGCAGCCGCCAGACGCCAACGGCCCAGACCCCTACGGAGCAAGACATGAAGATCGTCCCCGAGCGGCTGATTGCCGAACTCGTCACCCCCGAAGATGCCATGGCTGCCGTGGCCGAGGCCTTTGGCGCCATGGCGCAGGGCAAGGCCCGCAACTTTGCGGTCGTGCGCGAGGCCTTGGGCGAGGGGCGGCAATACGGCTTCAAGTCCGGGCTTGACAGTGCGGCCGGGCAGCTTGGCGTCAAGTCGGGTGGCTACTTTCCGGGCAACGACCAGCGAGGGCTGACGAACCACCAGTCCGTGATCTTGCTGTTCGACCCACAGACCGGACGTCCAGAAGCTGCGGTGGGCGGCAACCTCTTGACCGCTCTGCGCACGGCGGCGGCCTCGGCCCTGTCGATCGACCGTCTGGCCCGGCCTGACGCACGGGTTCTGGGAATCGTCGGAGCAGGGCATCAGGCCGGATTCCAGTTGCGAGCAGCGGCCCGGGTCCGGCAGTTCGACAGGGTGGTGGCCTGGAACCTGCATCCGGACATGCTGCCTCGCCTTGGCTCCGTTGCCAGCGAACTGGGCTTGCCGTTCGAAGCGGTCACCCTCGACCGGCTGGGCGCCGAGGCCGATGTCATCGTCACCATTACCTCTTCGCCCAAGGCGGCGCTCCTCGACGCCCATGTCCGGCCCGGAACTCATCTGGCCTGCATGGGGACCGACACGGTGGGCAAGCAGGAAGTCGAGCCGTCACTGCTTGCGCGGGCGCGCCTGTTCACGGATGAGGTGGCCCAGTCGATCACCATCGGCGAGGCGCAGCATGCCGTTGCCGCCGGGCTCGTGGCACCCGATGCGATCACGGCGCTGGGCGATGTCCTGATCGGGGTGGCGCCTGGCCGCCAGCGCGCCGACGACATCACGCTCTTTGACGGAACGGGCGTGGCGCTGCAGGATCTGGCGGTGGCCGGCGTCGCGCTGCGCCGGGCGATCGAGCGCGGTCTGGCGACCGAGATCGAGATCTGACCCGGCTCACCGGCCATTGAACCCGCCCGCGCGGCGTGATTTGACTTGGCCGGTCAAGGGGGGGGGGCGTCCATGCGGGTGTTCATCAACGGGTTCGGCCGGATCGGCCGGTCTGTGCTGCGGGCATGGGAGGCCGGTGACTGGCCCGGGCTGGAGATTGTCGGGATCAACGACATCGCCGCGCCCGAGATGTGCGCCTATCTCTTTGAGTACGACAGCGTTTTCGGGCCGTTCCGTGGCACTGTGGCACTGTCTGAAGGCGCTCTCCTCGTGAACGGCCGCCCCATTCCTCTAAACCGTTCGCCTGATCTGGCGTCGCTCGATCTGAACGGCGTCGATGTGGTGATGGAATGCACGGGCCGGGCCCTCAGCCGGGCGATTGCGGAACAGGGCCTGACCGCAGGCGCCCGCCGTGTCCTGATTTCGGGGCCTTCGGCTGCCGCTGACGTGACAGTGGTGCTGGGAGCAAATGCCGAATGCCTGGCCGGCCATCGAGTGGTTTCGAATGCCTCCTGCACCACCAACGCTCTGGCCCCGCTGGTCAAGGTGCTGCATCGTGGTTTCGGTGTTGTCACCGGGTCCATGACGACGATCCACTGTTACACCGGCAGCCAGCCCACGGTCGATGCGCCGGCCGCCGACTTTGCCCGAAGCCGGGCGGCGGCGCTTTCCATGGTGCCCACGACCACTTCCGCGCAAAGACTGCTGGACCTTGTCCTGCCCGAGATAGCCGGCCGGATCGAAGGCTCCGCGGTGCGGGTGCCCACGGCCAGCGTCTCGGCTGTCGACCTCGTGCTGATGACCGAGCGGCCTGCGAGCGCAGAGGCGGTGAACCGCCTTCTCTCCGAGGCGGGCGGCGTGATCGGCACGACGAGCCGCGCCCTCGTCTCGTCCGATCTTCGCGCCCGGCCCGAGAGCGTGGTGATGGCGCTTCCCGAGACGCGGGTCACCCGCGCCGGCCTCCTGCGTGTCTTCGGTTGGTATGACAACGAATGGGGTTTTTCGAACCGCATGCTGGACATTGCGTTGCGGATGGGCTGACCGGCTGCACCGCCGTTGGGGCCGGCGGTGCAGGATTTCGCTCAGTGTTCCGCTGTCGAGGCCGCGCGGGCCAGGTCTTCTGCCGTGCCCTTCGCCCCGTTGAAGAAGGCGTTGAGCAAGACCGCCGAAATCGTGGCTAGCAGAATGCCGGACTCGATCAACGGGTGGATGTCATGGGGCATCCATTGCTTGAAGTTCGGCGCGATGAGCGGGATCATCCCGAAGCCGAGCGACACAGCCACAACGAACAGGTTGTTGCGGTTCGTCGAGAAGTCGACCGCCGACAGAATGCGGATGCCAGTCGCGGCGACCATGCCGAACATAACCAGCCCCGCGCCCCCCAGAACCGAGGTTGGCAGCGATTCCACCAGAGCTCCCATCTTCGGCACCAGCCCCAGCACGATCAGGATCAGCCCCCCGGCCACGCAGACAAAGCGTGACCGCACGCCGGTCACGCCGACAAGGCCCACGTTCTGGCTGAAAGAGGTGTAGGGGAAGGTGTTGAAGATGCCGCCAATCAGCGTGCCCAGACCATCGGTGCGCAGGCCCGCCGACAGCATCGGCTGCGTCACCTTGCGGCCCGTGATCTCTCCCAGTGCCAGGAACATGCCCGTCGACTCGATCATCACGACGACCATCACCAGTGTCATGGTCAGGATCATTACGGGGTCAAAGATCGGAGTGCCGAAGTGGAAGGGCGTGATCAGGCCGAACCAGGCCGCCTCACTCACCTTGGAGAATCCCATCTGGCCGACCAGCGTCGCGAGTATTCCGCCGATGATGATGCCGAGAAGCACCGAGATATTGGCGACAAAACCCTTGCCGAACCTGGCAATCAGCATGATCGCCACCAGGACGATGGCCGAGATCGCGATGTTGCCGGGCGTCGCATAGGCGGGGTTCGGTACGGACGGCGCGGGAACCAACCCCGCGGGGACGGCCGGGATGACCCCGCCCGAGGCAGCAGCTGCCTCGCCCATCGCCTTCAGCCAGTCGGCATGTTCGGGGTTCACGATCGAGGGCGCGGTCGGTCCGACGGGGTTGCCGAAGATCCAGTTTATGCCGATCCGCATCAGCGAAACGCCGATCACCAGAATGATCGTGCCTGTGACGACAGGCGGGAAGAACCGCAGCATGCGGCTGACGAGCGGTGCAAGGATCATGGCGATCACCCCGGCTGCCATGATCGAGCCAAAGATCAGTCGCGCACCGTCGGCGCCGGGATTGGACGCGCCGATGGCGACCATCGGCCCGACCGAGGCGAAGGTGACGCCCATCATCACGGGCAGCTTGATCCCGAACCACTGTGTCGCGCCCAGCGACTGGATCAGCGTGACCAGCCCGCAGGCAAAGAGGTCGGCCGAAATCAGGAAGGCCACGTCCTCGGGCGAAAGCTTCAGCGCTCGCCCCACGATCAGCGGCACCGCCACGGCGCCCGCGTACATCACCAGCACATGTTGCAGGCCCAGCGTGAAGAGCTTGGGTGCCGGCAAGCGTTCGTCCACCGGATGAACGGTATCTTTCATCTGTCTTGTCCCTTTCCCTGTGGGGGTTTTCTTCGCGCCGAACCGCGTCCCCCACGGGCGCGGCCCGGTTAGATCCGGATCAGCCCGGGATCGTGGTCGCCGCGACCCGCCAGGGCCGGGGATAGCGATACTCTTCAAGGTTCGAGCCCGGTCCGATCCGGTCCAAGACTGCGAACAGCCCCGGGGCCGACAAGGGCGTCAGAACTCCGTGCCAGACATTGCGATGCAGGTTGATGCCCTGGGCGCCATTCGTGAGGAAGGCCAAGGGCCGGCCTGGCGTTCCGTCTTCATCGGGCGCCACGATCACCAGAAAGGGCGCGGCCGTCATGGGCAAGAACGCCTGGCTCCCGTCCGGGTGGCGCTCGACCAGATCGAGGTCATAGGGCAGGCTGCGCGGGACCGCGTTGAAGATCGACAGTCCGGCCCGCCCCTGATGAAAGTCCAGTCGCGCCCGGTCGTGGAACCTCGCGCACAGGCCCGCGTTGATCATGCGGTCCGGCGGACCCTCTGCCGCCAGCACATCGCCAAAGGCCGCAAAGGCCTCTGGCGTCAGGGTCTCGGCCAGTACGGTATCGGTCATGCTCGGCTCGGTCTGCAAGATCTGCCCTCCGGCTCCGGGGTTCAGTGATGGTGAGGCAAGCCGCGCGGCCTCGGGCAGCCAAATTCTTCGCCATTGGCCGCCCCTCTAGCCCGCTGCACAAACTTGGTGCGGCGCGCCACCGCTTCGGGCGGACACGGGATGCGACCGCCCCTGCCTTGCAGGGTGTGTGTCATTCTCCTGGCCGGCCGGACCAGGGGCCGCGAAGCCGGGCGTGGCGATTCACGTCCTTGTAAAGCAGGTATCGGAACCGCCCCGGCCCGGCGGCATAACAGGCTTGCGGGCAATAGGCGCGCAGCCACATGTAATCACCCGCCTCGACTTCGACCCAGTCGCGGTTCAGCCGGTAGACTGCCTTGCCCTCGAGCACATAGAGCCCGTGTTCCATCACATGGGTCTCTTCGAAGGGGATCAGCCCGCCGGGCTGGAACGTCACGATGTTGACATGCATGTCATGGCGCAGGTCGGTCGGGTCGACAAACCGCGTCGTCGCCCAGGCGCCATTGGTATCGGGCATCGGGATCGGGGCGATGGTGCGCTCGTTCGTCACGAAGGGCGCTGGCTTGTCGATGCCCGGTGCCGGTTCCCAGCGCTTGCGTATCCAGTGGAACCGGGCTGGCCCGTCGCCCTCGACCCGGGCCCGCCACGCCAAGCCCGCCGGAATATAGGCATAACCGCCCGCATCCAGCTCGTGCGTCTCGTCGCCAAGCGTCAGGGCGAGCACGCCGTCGGTGACGAAGATCACCGATTGCGCGGCGGGATCGTTCTCGGGATGGTCGGACCCGCCGCCGGGGGCCACTTCCATCACATACTGGCTGAAGGTCTCGGAGAAGCCCGACATCGGCCGGGCGATCATCCAGAGCCGTGTCTTGTCCCAGCCCGGCAAGAAGCTTGTGACGATGTCGGAAAAGCAGCCGGCGGGGATGACCGCATAGGCCTCGGTGAAGACGGCGCGCCCGGTGTGCAGCGCGGTCTGCGGCGGAAGCCCGCCCGGGGGGGTGTAGTAGCCGGTCATGGCAGCATGTCCTTCAGGCGAAGTTCGGCGATACGTTCGACCTGGGCGCAGGCCGCCCCAAATTCGATCGTGCGGTCATTGGCCAGGCGGCTGTGGAAAGCGGAAAGGATCGATGCCTTGGTGTTGTCACGCACGGCAATGATGAAGGGGAAGCCGAACTTCGCCACATAGTCGGCGTTCAGCCGCTCGAAATCCGCTCGCTCGGCATCGGTCAGCGCATCCAGCCCGACGCTGGCTTGCTCGGCCGTGCTTTCCGCCGTCAGTCGCCGGGCCTGGGCCAGCTTGCCCGCCAGATCGGGGTGAGCCGTCAGCACGCCCAGCCGTTCCTGCTCGCCGGCCGAGCGGAACATGCGCGCCAGCGCATTGTGCAGCCCGGTGGCCGTGTCATGGGCCGGGCCCAGTTCCAGCGCCCAGGCGCGTTCGGCAATCCAGGGCGAATGCTCGAAAACCCCGCCGAACCGCGCCACAAAGCGGTCGCGGTCCATGCGGCTGGGCCTCTCGCTGCGATGAGGCGGATGGGTCTTGGCCCAGTGCCGCGCGATGTCCAGCCGGCGCGGGAACCAGACACCCTGCTTGCCCTGTGCATAGTCGAGGAACCGGATCAGTCCCGCGATCTTGCCCGGCCGCCCGATCAGCCGGCAATGCAGCCCGATCGAGAACATCTTGGGTCGCCCGGCCAGGCCCTCGGCATAAAGCACATCGAAGCTGTCCTTGAGGTACTGGAAGAACTGCTCGCCCGTGATGTAGCCCGGCGCAGTGGCGAAACGCATGTCATTGGCTTCCAGCGTATAGGGGATCACAAGCTGGTCGCGCTCACCCGCCTCGATCCAGTAGGGCAGGTCGTCGTCGTAAGTGTCGGAGATCCAGTCGAACCCCTGTTCTGCGGTCAGCCGCACCGTGTTGAGGGAACAGCGGCCGGTGTACCAGCCGGTCGGGCGGCTGCCCGTCACCTCGGCATGAAGGCGGATGGCCTCGGCAATCTGGCGCCGTTCCTCTTCCTCGGGCATGTCACGGTGATCGACCCATTTCAGCCCATGGCTGGCGATTTCCCAGCCGGCCGCCTTCATCGCCGCGACCTGTTCGGGCGCCCGCGCCAGCGCGGTGGCCACGCCATAGATCGTCACGGGCAGGTTGCGCTCGGTGAACAGGCGGTGCAGCCGCCAGAAACCCGCCCGTGCGCCGTAGTCGTAGATCGATTCCATGTTCCAGTGGCGCATTCCCGGCCAGGGGGCGGCCCCAGCGATATCCGACAGGAAGGCCTCCGAGGCGGCATCGCCGTGCAGGATCGAGTTCTCGCCGCCTTCCTCATAATTCAGCACTAGGCTGACGGCGACCTTGGCGCCGCCGGGCCATGCCGCGTCTGGTGGATTGGCTCCGTAGCCGGCGAAATCTCTGGGATAGCGGGGCGGGGTAGACATGCGGGCCTCCGGTGATTGCCCCCGTTCTAGGCGGAAGGGGCGAACAACTTTATCAAATTCTCAAGGAAAGTCCTTCCTTGCACCATGGGCATCGCCAAATGCCCCGCCATTGGTCAGGATGGCGGCAAATAGGAGGGTTCCCATGGCAGGCGGACGGCTTTCGACCCATGTTCTCGACGCGGCGCGCGGCAGGCCTGCGGAAGGGGTCAAGATCTCGCTCTATCGCCTCTCCGGCATGAGCCACCGCAAGATCCTCGAGGCGGTCACCAATGCCGACGGTCGCACCGATGCGCCGCTTCTGGCGGGCGACAAGCTGATGTCGGGTCAATACGAACTGGTCTTTGCCGCCGGCGACTATCTGCGAGCAACCGGCCAGGCGGGCGAGGGCACGCTGTTTCTGGACGAGATTCCCATCCGCTTTGGCGTGCCAGACGCGGATGCGCACTATCACGTGCCGCTCCTTCTGTCGCCCTACGCCTATTCGACCTACCGGGGCAGTTAGGCCGCCCAAGGATCAAGCCGACAGCCCCACCATCTGCGCCTGAAGGTCGCTGCGGACGCGGGCGACCATGAAATCGGTGAAGAGCCGGATCTTCGGGTCACGCAGGCGGCGGTGTTGGCTCAGCGCAGACAGTTGCGTGGGCAAGGGCGGCGTGGCCGTGGCAACGGGCACAAGACTGCCAGACCGCAAGTGGTCAGCCACCTCGAAGATCGGCTTCAGCACGATGCCGTGGCCGTCCAGCGCCCAACCGGTCAGCACATCGCCATCGTCCGACTCGAAGGGCCCGGTGATCTCGAACCGTCGCGGGCCATCCGGGGTCTGCAAGGTCCACTGAAACTCCTTGGCGCCAGGAAAACGCAGGTTCAGGCAATCGTGGCGGTCCTGCACCAGCGCCGCGCCGTCGGCCGGCATCCCCCGCCGCGCAACATAGGAAGGGGCAGCGCAGAGAATGCGCGGGCAATCGGCGACAAGCCGGACCTTGAGCGTGGAATCCTCCAGAAGCCCCAGGTGAAAGGCCACATCGAGGCCCTCGGCCGTCACGTCCACATTGCGGTCCGACAGGCGCAGGCGCACGTCGATCAGTGGATAGGCCTCCTTGAAGGCGGGCACATGCGGTGCGATGAACCGCCGCCCGATCCCAAGTGGTGCCGCGACAAAGATCGACCCGCGCGGGTTCTGCGTCACATCCACCACCGCCGCCTCGGCCTCGTCGATCGCCTCCAGCACCTTGCGGGCACCGTCATAGAAGATCCGCCCGTTCTCGGTCGGCTGCAGCGAGCGGGTGGTTCGGTTGAACAGGCGCACGCCGAGCTGCTTTTCCAACTCGGAGATTCGGGCTGAGGCCACTGCCGCCGAAGTGCGCTGGTCCCGCGCGGCGGCACTCATGCTGCCCAATTCATAGACACGGACGAACATCTTGATGTTGTTCACGTAGGACATCGCGCCTTGGCCCATTCTCTGGCAGGGTTTGAAAGTGATCCGGCATTTGAAGGATTAACGGAACAGTCGGCGTCGGTATAGCGTTTCGCAAATTCCAAGGAGGGCGCAATGTATGACTGGGTGGTGATCGGGGACTGGATCGAGTTTGCCGTGCGATGGACCCATGTGATCACCGGCATCGCCTGGATCGGGTCATCCTTCTACTTCATCGCCCTCGACCTCAGCCTGCGCAAGGTGCCCGGCATGCCCGCGGGGGCCCATGGCGAGGAATGGCAGGTGCATGGCGGCGGCTTCTACCACATCCAGAAATACCTCGTTGCCCCCGAGCGGCTGCCCGAGCATCTGACCTGGTTCAAATGGGAGAGCTACACGACCTGGCTGTCTGGTTTTGCCATGCTGGTGCTGGTCTATTACCTGGGCGCCGACCTCTACCTGGTCGATCCGCAGGTGGCCGAGCTTCAGGTCTGGCAGGCCGTGCTCATCTCGCTGGCTTCGCTGGCGGTCGGCTGGATCGTCTATGACCAGCTCTGCAAAAGCCGGTTCGGCGAGAACTCGACCGGCCTGATGGTCCTGCTCTATGTCATTCTGGTGGGCATGGCCTACTTCTACACCCACGTCTTTTCGGGGCGCGCGGCGCTGTTGCATCTGGGTGCCTTCACCGCCACGATCATGTCGGCCAACGTGTTCTTCATCATCATGCCTAACCAGCGCATCGTGGTGGCCGACCTCAAGGCGGGCCGGGTGCCGGACCCCAAGTACGGCAAGATCGCCAAGCAGCGCAGCACGCACAACAACTACCTGACGCTGCCCGTGATCTTCATGATGCTGTCGAACCACTATCCGCTCGCTTTCGCGACCGAATGGAACTGGCTGATCGCGAGCCTCGTGTTCCTGATGGGTGTGACGATCCGGCATTTCTTCAATACGATGCATGCCGGAAAGGGCACCCCCTGGTGGACCTGGGCGGTCACCGCGGTGCTGCTCATCCTTTGTGCCTGGCTCTCGACCGCGCCCCTGCGGCACTTCCCGGACGAAGCGCAACTGCGGGGGGCGGCGCTCCGCTACGCATCGGCCCCGGGGTTTGACGAGGTGACAGGCATAGTGCAGGGCCGCTGTGCAATGTGCCACGCGGCCGAGCCAGGCTGGGACGGCATACTTTGGCCACCGAAGGATGTGGTGCTCGAAACGCCCGCACAGATCGCGCATGAGGCGAAACGCATCTATCTCCAGGCAGGGGTGACGCATGCCATGCCGCCTGCCAATGTCAGCTACATTGAACCCGAGGAACGCGAGGCCATCGTTCGCTGGTTCCAGGCGGCGCAGTCGGCGCAAGGCATCGAAGGCTGAGGAGGCGAGAATGCCGAAGGAAGTAGGGGACGCGCTGGCAGATGCAGCCTTCCGGCGCGAGGCGCTGAAGGGGTCCCTGATCGAGGCAAGCTATGCCGGGGCGCAGAGCTTCTTCCGGCGCAAGTACACGCGCGATCTGACTGGTGTCGATGTGGCGGTGACAGGTATACCGCTCGACCTTACGGTCAGTAATCGTCCTGGTACCCGCTTCGGACCCGAGGCGATCCGCCGCGCCAGCGCCCAGCATGCCTGGGGCCCGATCTGGCCGTGGCGCTTCGATCCGTTCGATACGCTCGCGGTGACCGACTACGGCGATGTTGCCTTCGACTGGGGCGAGCCGATGGCAATCCCCGACGCGATCGAAGCGCATTTCGCCGATATCATCGCGGCGGGTGCCGACACGCTGATGCTCGGCGGCGATCACTTCTCGACCTATCCGGTGCTCAAGGCCCATGCCGCGAAGCACGGGCCGCTCGGCATGGTCCAGTTCGACGCGCATCGCGATGTCGAAGAGGATGCGGGCGGGCGGCTCGACCATGGCAGCATGATGTATTACGCGGTGCGCGATGGCATCATCGACCCGCACCGCACGGTTCAGCTTGGCATTCGCACCTGCTTCACGGGAGAGCGGACGCATGGGATGACCGTGCTTTACGCCGATCAGGTCCATGCGCTGGGTGCCGAGGGCGTGGCCGAGGTGATCCGCAAGACGCTCGGTCCGGGCCCGAGCTACCTGACCTTCGACATCGACTTTCTGGATCCCGCCACTGCCCCGGGCACCGGCACGCCGGTTCCGGGAGGCATGACCAGCTTCCAGGCCCTGTCGATCCTGCGGGAACTGAAGGGTCTCGATTTCGTCGGAATGGACGTGGTCGAGGTCTCGCCGCCCTACGACCACGCCGAGATGACGTCCAACGCCGCCGCCATTCTGGCCGTCGAGATGCTCTGCCTCAAGGCCTGGGCGCGGGGAGCGCGTCCCACCGTCTAGGGGTCAGCGGCGGAAGGTCCAGCGCGTGAGCTGCCGGTAGGTTTCGCCTGGCGAGAGCAGGATCGTCGGGAAGCCGGGGTGATGCGGGGCGTCAGGCCAGCGCTGCGGTTCGAGCGCGACGCCGGCATGCGCGCCATAGGGCACCCCACCATGCCCAGGCACCGGCCAGGTTGACAGGCGTGCAGCGTCATAGATCTGCAGACCGGGCTCGGTGGTCGCCAGTTCCATCGAGATGCCCGACGTTCCAGTCAGGCGGGCCACCTCGGTCAGCGGGCGAGGGGCGTCCGACAGACAGAAGTTGTGATCAAACCCCTCGCTGCCATCAAGCTCCCGGCCCGCTCGCAGGTCGAAGGCGCCGCTCACCGCGCGCCGCTCGCCCGTAGGGATCAGCGCGGGTGTGACCGGCAAGTAGCGGTCAGCCGCGACCTGCAAGCGATGTCCCTTGGTGGTCGCATGGCCGTCGAGGTTCCAGTAGCTGTGGTTCGCGAGGTTCATCAGCGTCAGAGCATCGCTTTCCGCTTCGAGCGTCAGTGTCAGCGCGGGTCCGTCTATGCGAAACTCTGCCCGGATCTCGCGCCGGCCCGGAAAGCTGCCGTCACCCTCCGCGAGGACCAGCCAGAGCCGGACAAAGTCGGGGCCACTGGCGTCGATGGCCCAATGGCGGGTGTGCAGGCCCGTCGCGCCGCCATGCAGCAGTGTCGCGCCTTCGTTGGGCGGAAAGCGGAAGGTCCGACCGCCGATCTCGGCCTCGGCCCCGGCCAGGCGGTTTGCGACCGGCCCCACGATCGAGCCGAAGTAACCCATCGGCCCCTCGTAGGCATCCAGTCGCGGGCTCCCCAGCGTCAACGAATGATCGACGCCGGGCAGTCGCACATCCTGCAGCACAGCACCACGCGTCAGGATCGTGGCCGACAGGTCGGGCGAGGCGAGCCTTACTGCGGTCACCTGCCGCCCGTCGCTCGCATAGCCGAACGCCTCGCGCGATTGCACCATGGAATGCCTCCTCCTCCGGCTGGTTACGGCGAGGCTGCGGTCAATCGAAGGGCGGGGTCAACCCCCGCCTGGCAAATCAGCTGTCGGCAAGGCAGTCGAGCAGCGTGTCGGCAAGCCCGGTCAGGATCGCCCCATAGGTTTCGGGCCCGGGCGGCAGGCTGGCGCCTTCGGGGTCTAGCGGCGCACCAAGCTTGACCCCGGCATCTGCGGCCATGGTGGCAGCCAGTTTTTCGTCATGCCGCACTTCGGGGAAGATGCACAGCGTGCCGCTGTTGCCCAGTTCGGCCCGCAACTCGCGCAGATGCGCCGCCCCGGGCGATGCGGCATCCCCTGCCGAAATCGCCCCCGCAACGGTCAGGTCATAATGTCCTGCGAAGTAGCCATAGGCGTCATGGAACACGACGAAGGGCTTGTCGGCAATCGGGGCAAGCCGCGCCTTGAGGCTGGCGTCGAGGGCGGCGATCCGCTCGGTGCCGGTCTTGGCATTGGCCGCGTAGGCCGTGGCATTGTCCGGGTCGATGCGTGACAGTTCGGCGGCGATTGCGGCCAGCCAGACGGCGGCATTGGCCGGGTCAAGCCAGGCATGCGGATCAATCCCCGTGTGCAAATGTCCCTCTTCCTCCTCGGCGTGGTCGTGATCATGCCCGGCCTCGGTCTCGGCTTCTGCCGCTTGGTCGTGGTCATGGCCCTGTTCCGACTCATGGTCATGGTCATGCCCGGCCTCGGCTTCCTCGCCGTGGTCATGCTCATCTGCCGCGCCGAAGTTCTGCGTATGGGTTCCCGGTGCCGTCAGCAGGGCCAACTGGCTGGCACTGGCTGTCGTGCTGTCCAGCGCCCGTGCCAGCCAGGGCGTCATCTCGGGCCCGATCCACACCACCAGACCCGCATCAGCCAGCGCGGCCACCTGGCTTGGCCGCATCTGGTAGTTGTGGGCGTTCGCCCCGGCCTCCAGCAACAGTTCAGGTTGCCCCAGATCGCCCAGGACGATGGCGGCCAGGGATTGCACCGGCGGAATGTCCGTCACCACGCGGGGCGCCTCGGCCAAGGCGGGCAGGGCCAACAGGCTGGTCAGGACGGAGGGTATGATATAACGCATCGAAATGCCTCTGGACTCGGGTTTGGAGGCTTATCATATGTTATATCGTAACAGGTCAAGGCCCGATCATGCCTCAGCTTCACGATGCGCCGGCTTTTGCCGAGCATGACCATGCCCATTGCGCCGATGGTGTGATGGCCCGGGCCGAGGCGTTGGCCGATGCGCGCGGCGTGCGGCTGACGCCGGTTCGGCGCCGCGTGCTTGAAATCCTGCTCGAGGCGCATCGGGCGCTGGGGGCCTATGACGTGCTCCAGCGCCTCGCGGCCGAGGGCTTTGGCAACCAGCCGCCCGTGGCCTACCGGGCGCTCGACTTCCTTGTCGAGAACGGGCTGGCGCATCGAATCCGCAGGCTGAACGCCTTCACCGCCTGCATGCACCCCGGCGAGGCGCATGCCCCTGCCTTTCTGATCTGCCGCCTCTGCGACACCGTGGCCGAGGCTCCTGCCGCGCCTGTGCGCGCCGCCCTCGACGCCGCCGCGGCCGACCTTGGATTTGTGATCGAACGCAGCAATGTCGAGGCGCTGGGCCTTTGCCCGACCTGCCGCGAGGCCACGCCGTGAGCCTGATCGCTGCCAGGCACATCTGCGTGCGCTTCGGCACGGCCGAGGTGTTGCATGACGTGTCGCTCGCGGTCGAGCCAGGCGAGATCGTGACGATCGTCGGCCCGAACGGCTCGGGCAAGTCCACGCTGTTCCGGGCGCTGCTCGGCATCCTGCCCCTGGCGCAGGGGCGCGTGGAACGGCAGCCTGACCTGCGCATCGGCTATGTGCCTCAGCGGCTGCACATCGACCGGTCAATGCCGATAACGGTGCGCCGCTTCCTGTCCTTGCCGCGCTGGCGGCCAGCGGTCGAAGCGCAGGCCGCACTGACCCGCGTGGGCGTGACCGAGGTGCTCGACCGTGCGATGACCGATCTGTCGGGTGGCCAGTTGCAGCGGGTGCTGCTGGCCCGCGCCCTGCTGACACGTCCGCAACTCCTGATGCTCGACGAGCCGACACAGGGGCTCGATCAGCCGGGCGAGGCTGGATTCTATCGCTTGATCGAAGAGGTGCGGCGCGACACCGGGGCGGCCGTGCTGATGATCAGCCATGATCTGCATGTGGTCATGGCGGCGAGCGACCGGGTGATCTGCCTGAACGGTCATGTCTGCTGCGAGGGCACGCCGCGCGTGGTGTCGAACGCCCCGGAATACCGGGCACTTTTCGGCCTGGGTACACAAGGTGCGCTGGCGCTCTACCAGCATGTCCATGACCATGATCACACCCATGACCATGGCCACGAACACGCGCATGACCATGGCCACGTCCATGCGCCGGAGCCCGCCGAGGGTACCCCCCAAAGGGATCATGACCACCATGCTTGACGATTTCCTTGTGCGGGCCGGTCTTGCCGGTGTCGGCCTGTCCTTGGCCACCGGGCCGCTCGGCTCCTTCGTGGTCTGGCGCCGGATGGCCTATTTCGGCGATGCCACGGCGCATGCCGCGATCCTTGGCGTTGCGCTCGCCCTGGCGGCCGACCTGCCCATCGGGTTGGGCACGCTGGTTGTCGCGCTGGCCATGGCGGTAACGGTCGCGGCCCTGGCCGCGCGAGGCTGGGCAATGGACACCACACTCGGCACGCTGGCCCATTCGGCACTGGCCTTCGGCCTTGTCGCGATCAGCTTCGTACCCGAAGTCCGGACCGATTTGTCGGCCTATCTTTTCGGCGACATCCTGGCGGTCAGCCGGGCCGATCTCGCCTTCATCTGGGGGGGCGCGCTCCTGGTTGCCGGGCTTCTGGCCTGGCGTTGGCAGCGGCTGCTGACGGCGACGCTGAACGAGGATCTCGCCCATGCCTCGGGCATCGATCCGGCGCGCGAACGACTGGTGCTGACGCTCGCGCTGGCTGTCGTGGTCGCCGTGGCGCTCAAGGTGGTGGGGGCGCTTCTGATCGCCGCCATGCTGATCGTGCCCGCCGCCGCCGCCCGCGGCGTCGCACGGTCGCCCGAGGGCATGGCGCTTGCCGCCACGATGATCGGGGCCCTCGCCACGCTTGGCGGGCTCTGGCTCTCGCTCTGGCAGGATACGCCCGCGGGACCTTCCATCGTGGTCTGCGCCACGCTCGCCTTCCTCGGTTCGGTCTACGCTGGCAGGCGCAATTCGGTCTGAGCCGGGGCTCCGTTTTTCTGCCCAGTGGTCGCCCAATTGCCGCCCCTGTCTCGGGGGATACAGCCGCATCTGTTCCTGGGGATCCCATGTCGAAAAGCCTTGTGGCATTTGCTGCAATTGCGGCGCTCGCCTGTCTGGGTGTGGACTATGCCAACCAGAGTCGCCATGCTGGCCTTGGCTTGGTCGGCCTCGCGCCTGCCGACTATGTCGCAGGGGTAAGACTCCGCATCACTGACCAGAAGGCGGCAAAAGCCGCCGAGCGCAAACGCAACGAACTCCTCGCGCTGCCGCCGCGTGAGCATCTGCCCCCCGCTCCCGATGGCTGGATCCGGCGGGACTATTCCAAGGCTGATCGTGCCCGCCTGGACCGGACCGCCGAGGAGGACGCAGCCTCGCTGCCGCCAGAACTGCAGCAGAATGCGCAGTTCACCACCATGGTGGAGGTGGCCGAGCGCCAGTTGGCCGAGAGGATCGGCCGGGAGGTCTTCGTTTATGAGAAGGGCGACGCACTGATCTCGATGAAACTTGCCCGCAAGGATCCCAAGGCTCCTGGCGGGCTCTTCGGGGGCATGCAAGCCGATGCATTGCAGATGGTTGCGGCCAACATTGCGATGCTTACGGCATCCGAGGGGTACGCCGTGGTGCAGGGTGTCCCCTTCATCGAGGTGGAGTCGATGCTGTCCGAACCAGACGCCGAAGGCAGCGTGCGCGCCTTCACGGCCCGCCTCGGTGACGAACTGGTCCTGTCGATCCGAGCCCTCGCCACCGATGAGGAAATCCTGGCCGTGATGAACGCGCTCGACTTCGACCGGCTGAACGGCCTTCTGTCATCACCGCTTGACGGCATCGGCAGCGCTGCGCCCGATCTGCCGCCCGAGGCACAGAAGGCAGCAGCCCAGCAGGCCGCTGACGACCAGCGCCGACTGAACGCGCATGAGGGGCGGCTGGCCGAACTTCGCGTGCAACAGCGCGGCCTCGAGGTGATGAAGATCAGCGGCACACTTCCCGAAGACGAGTATGCCCGCCAGAAGGCCGAGCTGGAGCGGAAGGCCGACAAGATCGGACGCGACTACAGCCGCGAAATCGCCGCGCTCAAGGCCGAACGCGAAGCCCGGCCCGATCCGGCGGCCCAGGGTGGGGCGGCCCGGATCGCGATCAAGCCTGTGCTGCGCGAGATCGGGGCCGGCTGCGCCACAAAGGGTGGCAGCAAGTTCTGTTCGGTCGGCGACTGAGGGCACCCGAAGGCGGTTGGCCCACCTTCGGGAAAGGCCCAGGGTCAGGACAGCGCGCGTTTCAGCGCGGGCATATTCGCCAGAACCACAAGGTCAAGCGCCAGTACCGCCAGCAAAGTCAGCCCTACCAGGGGGAAGGCGAGCGACAAGACCAGCGCGAGAAAGACCGCGCCCTTCCACATCGGCAGATCGACCGGCAGCGGCGGCGCGGCCAGCCGTGCAGCGCCTGAGGGGCGGCGTTTCCACCACATCACCAGTCCCGAGACGGAAAGGAAGATCACCGACAGGCAGAAGACCGTGTTCAGGGCCAGGTTCCAGAGCCCCATGTCGCCCTCGTGGAAGGCGATGCCATAGGCCATGGCCTTGGCATAGGCCGAGTAATCGGCATAGCCCACGTCAGCCAGCACCTTGCCGGTGTACTGGTCGATATGGATCGTCCGGTCCTTCGAAGGATCGGGGCCGTCATTGCTCATGCTGTCATGGCTGATGGTCCAGACGCCGGTCTCGTCTGCGGGCAGGTTCAACTGGAACCGCCCCACGAAGCCGAGCGATCTGGCATAGTCGACAACCGCATCCAGCGTGACAGGCCGGGCCATGCCCCCGATGCCCGCCTCGGAGCCGGAGGCGGGCATCGGCGTCTGCTCGAGGCCCCAGGGCACTTCCTTGGCCGTGCCATGGTTCATGCTGGCATGGGTCTTGTCGGACAGCGGCACCGCATCCCATTTTTCGGCCGGGAAGGTGCTCCAGGCCTGCACGAAACGCTCGCCCCAGATGCCGGCCCAGCTCAGCCCCGAAACCAGGAACACCAGCAGGAGGACCGAAGCCCAGAGGCCGATCGTCTGGTGCAGCGATTTCCACAGGCCGCGCCCGCGTGCCGACAGCCTTGGCAGCAGCGCCCGCGCCCCTTCGCCCCGGCGCGGCCACCACAGATAGGCGCCCGTCACGATCAGGACCACACCCAGACCGGCCGCGATCTCGATCAACCGGTCACCCAGGGTGCCCAGCAGCAGCGTGCCGTGGACATCGGTCGCGAAATCGTACCAGCCGGCGCGCCAGGGGAACGTTTCGACCACTTCGGCGCTGTAGGGATTCATGACGACGGTTGTCGCCTCTCCTGCGGCATCCACGCGGAACACGGCCACGCGGTCGGCGGCCATCGGCTCGATGTACTGGACCACCGTTCCCTCGGGCACCGCCGCTGCCGCAGCCTCGGCCAGGGTCGAGACGGGCAGGGCGTCACCATTGACCGCGACGATCGTGCGCTCGCCGTTCAGTTCGGTCGTGGCACTGATCCACAGCATGATCAGGCCTGTAAGGGCCAGCATCACCAAGAACGGTGCCACATAGAGCCCTGCATAGAAGTGCCACCGCCAGGCAGCAAAATAGAACCGGTTCGCCCGGGTGGTTTCCCCGGCCGCGCGCGGCGCGTCGGTGTCGAGGGCTGTCATCGCCTCTCTCCTTTTCGGTCGTGATCGTTGAATGGGGGCGGTCGATCAGACGAAAGGGGGCGGGCCTCGGGCCTCGGGGCGCAGGATCGTGGGGGTATCGGTCAGGTGCCGGGACGGCGCGGAGAGCGGGAGCGCCGCCAGCGTCCCGGTCGGCGTGATGGGCCAAGGCGCTTCCGCCAGGATCGCAGCCGCCTGTGCCAGGGCCCAGAGGCACCGGTCCTTCGCCTGATGGCTGGTCGGCTCGCCCGCGTCGTTGTCCGACAGTGCGACCGAGATTTCCCGTGGCCCGTCGGTCGTGCAAAGGACCAGCGTCAGCCGATCGTCGGCGCCCCGTTGCGGCATCCAGCCCTGCGGCAGCAGCGACGTCACCAGCATCATCGCCAGCATCGCTGCCGGGATGAGTTGGAACAGGCCTTTGGCTCGGGCTGCGGAACGTGCCATTTCCGTCGCCTAGCCCCAGGGGTCGGATCCTGTCAAGCATTCGGCACCGACAGGACGACATGTCGTTTTCGGACGCCAAAGGTCGGGTCACCTTGCCCGTCCGCCACGGCTTAGGGCATCTATGGGCCAAACCCATCGGGACGGAGTCTGCCCATGAAAACGCATGTCAAGGCATTGGTCGTCGGCGGCGGCGCCGTCGGCACGGGGATTGCCTATCACCTGGCCAAGGCCGGATGGGACACGATGCTTGTCGAGCGTGACGAGTTGACCAGCGGCTCGACCTGGCATGCCGCGGGCCTTCTGCCGCTGTTCAACATGTCCTACGCCACGACGCATATCCACAAGTACAGCGTCGATTTCTACAAGGGGCTCGAGGCCGAAACCGGCCTGAACCCCGGCTTTTATGTTGTCGGCAACCTGCGCATGGCCCAGACGCAGGATCGCATGGACGAATACATGCTTTACTCCAGCGTGGCCGAGACCGCTGGCGTCTACCACGAATTCCTGAGCCCCAAAGAGATCAAGGACCGCTGGCCGCTGGTGCGCACCGAAGATCTCAAGGGCGCGCTCTTCCACCCGCAGGACGGCTACATCAACCCCGCCGATGTGACGCAGGCCATGGCCAAGGGCGCCCGCCAACTGGGGGCCACGATCGAGCGGCGCATCCAGGTGGACGGCTATTTCTGGACAGGCGACGAATGGATCGTCACCTGCCGCCGCATGGAAGAGAAGGGCGGCATGCTGGTGCCGTCGGACGACACCTTCACGATCCATGCCGAGCATGTCGTGACGGCCACCGGAAACCATGCGCAGCGCACGGCCCGGCTTCTGGGCATCAAGATTCCCGCCATTCCGGTCGAGCATCAGTACATTGTGACCGAGCCCGACCCGGCCCTTGTGGAATGGCGCAAGACGAACCCGCAGCACCCCGTTCTGCGCGACGCCGACGCCAAGTGGTACGTCCGCGAGGAACGCGGCGGTTGGATTCTCGGCCCCTACGAAAAGGGCGCGCCCGCGCGCTTCCTCTACGATGTGCCGGAAAGCTTCCGCGCCGATCTCTTCCCGCTCGACCTCGAGCGGATCGAGGCCGAATACATGAGCATGATCCACCGCATCCCCTCGTCCGAGACGGTGGGCCTGAAGGATGATTTCAACGGCCCGATCTGCTACACGCCAGACGGGAACCCGCTGGTCGGCCCTGCGCCGGGCCTGCGCAACATGTGGCTGGCCGAGGGTTTCAGCTTCGGCATCACCGCCGCTGGCGGTACCGGCTATTACCTCGCCCAGATGATGGTGAACGGCGAGGCCGAGATCGACATGGCAAGCCTCGATCCCAAGCGCTACGGCACCTGGATGACGACCGAATATGCCGCCCGCAAGAACGAGGAATGCTACGATCACGTCTTCATCCTGCACCACCCCGATGAAGAACGCGAAGCCTGCCGGCCGCTGCGCACCTCGCCCTCCTACGACCGCGAAAAGGCCGCCGGGGCGCAGTTCGGCCAGGTGAACGGCTGGGAACGCCCGAACTACTACGCTCCCCTGGGCTTTGATGACCACAACTCCCGGTCGTTCCGGCGTGGCGGCTGGTGGGAGTATGCCGTGCTGGAGGCACAGGCGGTCCGCCAGACGGCGGGCCTCATCAATGCCTCTGCCTTCACCAAGCACCTCTTGCGCGGGCCGGGTGCCACGGCGTTCCTCGACCGCTTTACCTGCAACAAGCTGCCGGGCGTGGGCCGCATCAACCTGACCTATGCGTTGACCGATCAGGGCACGGTGCGCACCGAATACACGATCGTGCGGCTGAAAGAGAACGAGTACTACCTTGTCTCGGCCGGCGCCTGGACAGCCTACGACTATGATTTCCTGCAGAAATCGGCCGATGACTTCATGGCCGCGGGCGGGGGTCACATCGACATCCACGATGTCACGACCCAATGGGGCGTCTATGCCCTCGCCGGGCCCAATTCCCGCGCGATCCTGAAAGAGATCGTCAAGGACGCCGACCCCGAGACCGCGCTTGGCAACAAGCGGTTCCCCTGGCTGTCGGCGCGCAAGATCGAGCTTGGCATGTGCCCCGTCAACGCCATTCGCGTGGCCTATACGGGCGAACTTGGATGGGAGCTGCATCACCCGATCGAAATGCAGAACTACCTCTGGGATCAGCTTATGGCGGCGGGCGAAAAGCACGGGCTGAAGCTTGTCGGAGCACGGGCGCAGAACTGGCTGCGGCAGGAGAAATCCTACCGCGCCTTCGGCAACGAACTGGGCCGTGACGCGACCCCGCTCGAAGGCGGCCTCGATCGGTTCATCGACCTCTCCAAGGATTTCACCGGCAAGCAGGCGATGCTCGACACCGGCATCCGCGCCAGATGCGTGACGGTGCTGATCGACGGTCCCGCCGATGCTGATCCCTGGGGCAAGGAGGCGCTGGTGCTGAACGGCGAGAAGATCGGGCGTCTGACCTCGGGCGGCTATTCGGTCGCCTTCGGCAAGCAGATCGGCATGGGCTATGTGCGCCCCGATCTTGCCTCGGTCGGGCAGAAGCTGCAGGTGCGGATGTTGCGCGAGCTGTGGAACGCCGAAGTGGTCGAGGATAGCCCCTTCGACCCGACCAACGCCCGCATCCGGGTGGATGGCTGAAGCATCCGGCGCGGCGGTGATCCGCCGCGCCGTCCCGGCCGATCGTCAGGCCAGATCCGGCACGATGTTCCGCGCCAGCACAGGCGGATGATAGTCCTCTGGCTTTGCCTGGCGCTTGCCCAGCTTCGGCCTCTCGAAGGGCACCGGCTGATAGGGGACCGAGGCAAGGATATGCGACAGGCAGTTCAGGCGCGCCCGCTTCTTGTCGTCTGACGGCACGATCCACCAGGGCGCCCAACTTGTGTCTGTCTTGGCGATCATCTCGTCATAGGCGCGGGTATAGTCCCACCACCGCCGATACGACACGATGTCCTGGGGCGACAGCTTCCATTGCCGCATCGGGTCTTCGATGCGGGCCCGGAACCGCCTCTCCTGTTCTTCCGCGCTCACGTCAACGAAATACTTCAGCAGGATGATCCCACTCTCGACCAGCAGTCTCTCGAAAGGTGCGATGAAGGCCAGAAACCCGCGCGCCTGCTCCTCGGTGCAATAACCCATCACCCGCTCCACACCCGCCCGGTTGTACCAGCTGCGGTCAAAGATCACGATCTCACCTGCGGCCGGCAGATGGGCGATGTAGCGCTGCATGAAAAGCTGTGTCCTCTCCCGGTCGCTGGGGGCGGGCAGGGCCCGCACCTGGAAGACGCGCGGGCTGACGCGCTCGGTCAGTCGCTTGATGATCCCCCCCTTGCCTGCGGCATCGCGACCCTCAAAGATGATGACGATCCGCGCGCCCGTTGCCTTGATCCACCCCTGCAACAGCGCCAGTTCCGTCTGCAGCCGGCTCAGCTCCTGTTCGTATTGCTTTGCCGCCCGTTTCTTGCTGCTGCGGGCAGGGGCATCACCTGTGCCGCCCGGCACGGCCACTTCCAGTTCGATCTTGTGCTTCTTGCCCATGCTCTTGCGCCTCCCCGCGCCTCGCCGCCTCAGCCCTCGTCAGGCGCCCAGTTCAGAAAGAAGCCGACATCTCCCGGCATCCCGTTGGGGAAATTGATGATGGTCGCCTTCAGCCTGAACCCCTGGGGCTTGGCGACCGCTTCGTAGCGCTCGTACAGTTCTTTGGCCTTGCCCTGCAGCGTCTCGGGCCAGTGCGGAAGACGGTTGTTGATGGCACGCCCGCTGTCGGTGCACAGATCCGAGGGGAAGCTGTAGACCATCGCCTCGAACTTGCCGTTGTTGACCGCGTTGATCACCAGCTTGCGGATCAGTTCGCGCTCTTCTTCGCCGATGTGGTCATGCAGGAAGGAGTCGGTGAAATCGTGCAGGCGCTTCTGCTGTTCGGCCTGCGCCTTCTCCCGCTTGGCGATCTCCTCCATCTCCTTCCGGAGAATGGTCATTCGCAGGTCTTCGGCGCTGACAACGGGGCTTGCTGGATCTGTCATGGCGGTACTCCGTGTTCGGTCTGGTTGCGCCGGGCCCGCCAAGAAACGGCCGGGCCGCAAGCTGCATCCTCTCCGGAACACCGGCCGGGCGAAATGATGCAGATCAACTCCGCCAGCACGCGGGCAGCCGCGACGATATGGTCAAATCTTTCATCGTGTAAATTTTCATGTTTCCGTGCACAAAAAGATTGACAGCAGCGCCCCGCCGGTCGTCTTGATGCTCCCTGCAGCAGGGCCGTTGGTCCGACCGGCTGCAGGGGCCGTGGAGGCGGTCCTGAATACATCCGTGGCTGCAAGAGCCGGCAGTCACGGCGGGGGGAAGGCCATCGGAAGGCCCTGCCGGCGTGCATTGCGCGCCGCCCCGTCTCGGCAGCTCGCAACAGAAGGGAGAGAGCTTTGATGAGACGTCGCGGTATGATTGGAGTTTTTGGGGGGGCTGTTTTGGCGGCCCTTGTTGGGGGAGTTGCGTCTGCGCAGGACGAGAAGCTGACGATTGCGCTGATTCCGGGACTGACGACGGATGCGTTCTACATCACGATGCAGAGGGGTGCGCAGGCTGCGGCGGATGCCCTTGGTGTTGAGCTGGTGTTCCAGGGGGCGCCGGAGTTCAACCCTGTACTTCAGGTTCCGGTTCTGGATGCAGTGATTGCGCGCGCGCCGGATGCGATCCTGATTGCGCCGACGGACACGACGCAGCTAGTGGAGCCTTTGCGCAAGGCGCATGACGCGGGGATACCTGTGATCACGGTGGACACGTTCATCGGGACGGGCAAGTACCAGACGGGAGCGGGGGATGCGGATTTCCCGCTGAGCTACATCGCGTCGGACAACGTGCTTGGCGGGCGGATGGCGGCGCGGGCGCTGGCGAATGCGATCGGTGGCGCGGGCAAGGTCTATGTCTCGAACGTGAAGCCCGGGATTTCGACGACGGACCAGCGGGAAGAGGGGTTCAAGGCCGAGATGGCGGAGAATTTCCCGAACATCACGGTGCTTGAGACGCAGTTCAACGAGAATGACGCGAACAAGGCGGCCTCGCAGTTGCAGGGCATCTTTGCGCGCGAGCCCGATCTGAAGGGCGTGTTCGGGGCGAACCTGTTCTCGGCGCTCGGCGCGGCGAATGGCGTGAGCCAGGCGGGCCAGACCGGGGCGATCAAGGTGGTGGCCTTTGATGCGCCGACTTCGATCGTTGACAACATCAACACCGGTCTTGTCGACGTGGCGATCGCGCAGCACCCGGCCGAGATCGGCTATTACGGGGTTGTGTCGGCGGTGGCGCATCTGACGGGGAACTCGATCCCGACCTCGATCGGCACGGGCTTCACGGTGATCGACAAGTCGAACGTGTCCGATCCGAACGTGGCGAAGTACGTCTACTCGGACTGATCGGGTGCAAGGTGGCGGGCGGCCCTGCTCCCGGGCCGCCCGCAACTGCGCCCGGACTCTGGTCCCGGAATGTGGGCCCGGACTCTGATCCCGGACTCTGGGTTGGGAGTCTGGGCCCGGCTTCGCCGGTCAGTTGCGCGATCCTGCCGCGCGACCCTGCGGCGAGAGGGGTCTGCCCCTTTTCCCGCAGGGCCGCCGGGCCCCCGGTCCGGTCTGGTCTGGTGCCGCAGGCCGCGTCCTCGCCGCCGTGCATTGGTTGCCGTACAGTGGCCCCGGTTCCTTTGCCACGGCCCCTTTGGCCGCTGTGCTTTGGCCCCTGTACTTTGGCCCCTGTAACCCAGGCCCCTGTACCCAGGCCGCCCGTTCCTTCGTCCTTTCCATCTGTCTTCAGGACCCATGCGATGAACAGCACTTCCCCGCCGGCCCCCTCTGCTTCTGGCCCTGCTCCGGCTCCGGGCGGCTTCTCGCCGCCGCCGCCCGGCCATGTGGCGCCGCAGGCCGACCATGCCGACAAGGCCAAGACGCTGCTGCAGCGGGTGGCCGACCTGCGGGCCTGGCTGTTCCTGGCGGCGCTGATCCTGGGCTTCGAGGCCTGGAGCCGGCTGAGCTTTGGCGGGACCTTCGTGCTGAACCCGTTCAACATCCAGTCGATCGCGATCTTTGCGGTGGCGCCGCTTCTGCTGGCGACGGGTCAGACCTTCGTGATCATCTCGGGGGGGATCGACCTGTCGATGGGCTTCATCATGGGGCTTGCGGCGGTGGTTGCGGCGCATGTGATCAACTGGGCGACGCCGGGGATGGGGCTTGGGCTTGCGGTGCTGTTCGGGTCGCTCGTGGCGGTGGCGGTGGCGATGGTTCCGGGGGCGGTGAACGGGCTTCTGGTGTCGCGGCTGAAGGTGCCGCCCTTCATCGGCACGCTGGGGATGTTCGGTGTGGCGCGCGGCGTGGCGTTCCTGCTGGCGGGGGGCACGACGGTGCCGGTGCAGAACAGCCTCTTCGCGATGATCGGCAACGGGCGCTTCCTGGGGGTGCCGTGGATCGTGTGGATCACGGCGGCCTTCGTGCTTGTGATGCATTACCTTCTCAGCCAGACGCGGTTTGGCCAGCACAACTATGCGATCGGGGCGAATGCCCAGGCGGCGCGGCGGGCGGGGATCGACATCCGCGGGCATCTTCTGCGGCTCTACATCCTGTCGGGGCTCTGCGCGGGCCTGGCGGGGGTGCTTTATGCGGCGCGCTTCACGGCCGGTGCGGCGCAGGCGGGCGAGCCGCTGCTGCTGGATTCGGTCGCGGCGGTGGTGATCGGGGGGGCGAGCCTCTTTGGCGGCTCGGGCACGATCCTGGGCACGGTGGCGGGGGCCTTCGTGATCGCGGTGATCCAGTACGGGCTTGTGTTCATCAACGTGGCGCCCTTCTGGCAGTTCATCTCGGTGGGGGTGGTGATCATCATCTCGGTGCTGATCGACCAGGCGCAGCGGCGCTTCAGCGGGGGGCGCCAGAGTGAATGAGCCGACTGTGAATGAGGCGGATGTGAGGGGGGCCGACGTGGGGGACAGCAGAGGGGGCGGAGTGGCCATGGCGACGCGGACGGAACCGGATCGGGCGGGGGTCACCCCGCTTCTGGAGGTGCGCAACCTGTCGAAGACCTTCGGCCCGGTCGAGGCGCTGAAGGACCTCTCGATGCGGCTCTACCCCGGCGAGGTCGTGGCGCTTGCCGGCGACAACGGGGCGGGCAAGACGACGCTGATCAAGGCGATCTCGGGGGTCTATCCGCCCAGCGGCGGCGAAGTGCTGCTCGAGGGGCGTCCGGTCAGCTTCGGCTCGCCGCAGGAGGCGCGGGCGGCGGGGATCGAGACGATCTACCAGGACCTGGCGCTGGCCGACAACCTGACGATCGGGGCGAACATCTTCCTGGGGCGCGAGCCGATGCGGCGGGCCTTCGGGGTGCTGCCGGTGCTCGACCGCCGCCGGATGGCCGAGGCCGCCCGGACGACGATGGCGCTGCTGGACTTCCACGTGAACCGCCTCGACGCGCCGGTGTCGAACTTCTCGGGCGGGCAGCGCCAGGCGGTGGCGATCGGCCGGGCGGTCTACTGGAACGCGCGCGTGCTGATCATGGACGAACCCACCGCCGCCCTCGGCGTGCCCGAACAGCGCAAGGTCATCTCGCTCATCCACCAGCTCAAGGCCCAGGGCCGCGGCGTCATCTTCATCTCCCACAACCTCCAGGACATCTTCGCCGTCTCCGACCGCATCATCGTCCTGCGGCGCGGTATCATGGCAGGCGAACGAAACATCGCCGAAACCTCACACGACGAAGTCGTCAAACTCATGATCGGGGGGTAGGGCCGCTCAGGCAGAGGCGCGCAGCACCAGATCGCCGTCGACCAGGATATGCTCGCCCGGCAGTGCGGCCAGGTCCGCGCCCTCGGCGCAGGCCTCGATCCGCGCAAACAGCAACTTGAGCGCGACGCGCGCCATCTCGGCGGTGTTCTGCTGCACGGTCGTCAGTGGCGGCCAGATGTATTCCGCCAGCGGCTGGTTGTCATGGCCGGCAACCCGCAGATCGCATTCAGGTCCAAGCCCGATCTTCAGACCCGCCTGGTTCACCGCCGCGACCACGCCAAAGGCAACACGGTCATTGGCGCAAAGCACGATCCGGGTCGGAAAGCCGCCCGCCCGCAGGATGCGCTGCGTTTCCTCGAAGGCGAAGCGCTCGAACTCCTGCGAGACCGAGGCCGAGACGGGGATCAGCGCCGGTTCGAGCCCCCGCAGGCGCATGGTGGCAATATAGGTCTCGCGCCGGTCGCGGGCGTTGGAATTGACATTCGGCATGTCGAAATAGCAGGGCCTGTCGCCCAGCCGTGTCAGGTAATCGGTGATGAGGGCAATCGACTGGCCGTTGTTGGTGCCAACAAAGGCCTCCTCGGCATCGAAGGGCGCATCCATGAACACGAGCGGGCTGCGCCTTGCCAGCGCCTTGACCCGGGCGCGGTGCCCGGCATCGCCGCCCACCGGCACCATGATCACCCCAGCCGCGTTCAGTGAACTCAGCGTCTCCAGCGCCTCGGCCTCCATCTCGGCCTTGCCGTCCGAAGACAGGACGAAGGGAAGGTAACCCGCCTCGGTCGCCGCCATCTCGAGCCGGCGGCGCAGGCCCATATAGAAGGGGTCGAGCGAATCCGGGAAGATCAGGCCGATGATCTTGGTGCGCCGGCGGTTCAGGTTGACGGCGAAGAGGTTGGGCCGGAACCCCGTCGCGCGCAGGCCGATCTCGATCCGCTCGCGCACCTTGGGCCGGACCGATCCCGGGTCCTGGAAGTACTTCGACACGGTCGGGCGCGACAGGCCCACGACCGCTGCAAACTCCTCCATCGTGCGGACGGGAGGCGGCGGGGAGGTGTCCTGGGGCTCGGTCATCAGGGGTCCGGCGTCTGGCGCCCTGTGCGGGGCGGATCGGCCCAGCACTGACAGCGAAGACTTGCGATGTCAAATATCGGATTGTCCCGAGGAAAGTTCATTCTTTACATGTCAATTTTATGCCCCGTCACATTCTTCTGCCAAAACTTTACGCGAGAAAAGAAAATTAATGACGAACCGAAGGTTGCAGCGTAGTCTGTCGGAATGGGGCCGGAGGGGGCGCCACGACAGGGGGGATGACATGGAGGGCAAACTCGCCGGCCGGAAGGTGCTGGTCACCGGGGCCAGTTCGGGCATCGGGCGGGCAACGGCGCTGGCAGTCGCGGCTGAGGGGGGCGAGGTCGCACTGGTGGGGCGGTCCGAGGCGCGGCTGTCCGAGGTTGCGGCCCAGATCGGGCCGGGCGCGGTGGTGCTGCCGGGGGATCTGACCGCTCCGGGCGAGGTCGAACGGTTGGCCGCCGCCGCGGTTGCCGCGCTGGGGCGGGTGGACATCCTTCTGCCCAATGCCGGCATGTACATTCCCGGCGACGTGGCCGAAGGCGACCCCGATGCCTGGGACCGGCTGCTTGCCATCAACGTCGGGGCGGTGTTCCGGCTGGTCCGGGCGGTCTTGCCGGGCATGATCGCCCAGGGCGGGGGGCAGATCGTTGTCACCTCCTCGGTCTCGGGGCATCAGGCGATCCATTGGGAACCGATCTATTCTGCCTCCAAACACGCGATCCAGTCCTTTGTCCACGGCCTGCGTCGCCAGGTCGCGCGCCACAACATCCGCGTGGGCGAGGTGGCGCCCGGTGTCGTGCTGAACGAGCTCTGGGGCTACACCGACCCTGCCGCGATCGACGCCAAGGTCGCCACGCGCGAGGGGTTGCGGTCCGAGGATGTGGCCGAAGCGGTCGTCTTCATGCTGACCCGCCCGCCGAACGTCACGATCCGCGACCTGGTGATCCTGCCGCAGTTGCAGGACATCTGACATGGCCGCCTTCGACTATGTGATCGTGGGCGGCGGTGCCGCGGGCGCGGTGCTGGCCAACCGGCTGAGCGCCGACCCAGCGGTCCGGGTGGCCCTGGTCGAGGCCGGGCCCGATCGCAACGCGCGTCGCGCCATCGTGCGCATTCCGCTTGCCATGGTCACCTTCATGGCCCCGGCGCTGGCCTTCCTGGGCGGGCCGCGCTTCATGTCCTGGTTCCAGACCGCTCCCGAACCCGGGCTTCAGGGCCGACGGATCGACCTGCCGCGCGGGCGCGGGATGGGCGGCAGCACCAACGTGAACGGCCAGATCTTCATCCGCGGCCAGCGCGAGGACTTCGACCACTGGCGAGACCTTGGCAACCCGGGCTGGGGCTACGACGATCTTCTGCCCTATTTCCGCAAGCTTGAGCGGTTCGAACTGCTCGCCGACCCGGCCTCGGGTCGCCATATCCGCTTTGGCGACCGCCCGCTTGCCCTGCAGATCGACCCCGCCTTCCATGGCACCGACGGGCCGCTGAACATCGCGCCCCTGCGCAGCGTCAACCCGATGGCCGAGGTTTTCCTGCAGGCGGCGCAGCGTGCGGGCCATGCACTCAACCCCGATTTCAATGGCGCGCGGCAGAACGGCGTCGGTCTTTACACCTTCACCCAGAAGCGGGGAGAACGGGTCACCGCCGAGGGTGCCTATATCGACCCGGTCCGCCACCGCCCGAACCTGACCCTCTTGCCCGAGACCGAAGTGACCCGTGTCCTCTTCGATGGTCGCCGTGCCACCGGCATCGCCTTTCGCCGTGGCGGCGACGTGGGCGTGCTTTCGGCGCGCGAGGTGATCCTGTCGGCCGGCAGCTTCGTCTCGCCGCAGCTTCTGCTTCTCTCGGGCGTCGGCCCGGCGCGCGATCTGGCCCGCCACGGCATCCCGCTTGTGGCCGATCTGCCGGGGGTCGGGACAAACCTGCAAGACCATCTCGATGTGACGCTCGAATACCGCGCCCGTTCGACCGCGCCCTATGGCCTGTCCTGGGCGGCGCTGCCGCAGAACATCGGCCATGTTCTGAACTGGATCTTCCGCCGCCGCGGCCTCTTCTCCTCGACCACGGGCGAGGGGGGCGGTTTCCTGCCCGTCACCCCGGGGTCAGACCGGCCGGATATCCAGTTGTTCTTCTGCACCGGGCGGGCCAATACCCAGGCCGCCTCGGGCTTCACGGGACATGGCGTGCTCATGCATGTGTGCGAACTGCGCCCCGGCAGCATCGGCCGCCTCACGCTCAAGAGCGCCGATCCCGCCGACAAGCCCGAAATCCTTTACAACTTCTTCCGCGGCGACAGTGGGATGGGCAGGCTGCGGGCCGGCATCCGGCTGGCCCGGCACATCATGGCCCAGGCCCCCTTCGCCCCCCATATCGAGGCCGAGATCGACCCCGGCCCCGAAGTTGTCAGCGACGGCGCTCTGGATGCCTTCATCCGCGAGCGGGTCGGCACGCTCTTTCATCCAGTCGGCACCTGCGCCATGGGCACCGGCCCCGAGGCCGTGACAGATCCGGCAAGCCTGCGCGTGCGCGGGGTTCAGGGGCTGAGGGTCGTCGATGCCTCGGTCATGCCGGTGCTCGTCTCGGCCAACACGGTCGCCGCAACCTACTGCATCGCAGAACGGGCAGCCGACCTGATCCGGGCCGAAGACGGAACGCCTGGCTGAAAAACGAAACCGCCCGGCGCTTGGGGCCCGGGCGGTTCGCAGCAATACGTCATGGGTCGGCCTGCGCCGCTACTCCGCGACGTGCAGTGTCTTTGGCGGCCGCCGGTCGGGCGACTGTGCCTCGACCGCCTCCACCCTTGCGCCCAGTGCCGCAATCTCGGCCTCGCGTGCCGCCAGCCTTGCGGCCAGTTCGGCATTGTCAGGCGATTCCGGATCGGCTTCTTTCGGCCCGATGAAGCGCGAGAACAACCGCGCCAGCAGGCGCGACAGATCGTCCATGATCAGGAAGAACGACGGCACGACCACAAGGCTCAGCACCGTCGAGACGATGATGCCGCCGATCACCGCGGTCGCCATCGGGGCCCGGAACGACCCTCCTTCACCCACCCCCAGCGCCGAGGGCAACATGCCCGCCGACATGGCGATCGAGGTCATGACGATCGGCCGGGCCCGCTTGTGCCCCGCCTCCATGACGGCCGAGAGGCGGTCCATCCCCTGGTTCCGCATCTCGATGGCGAAATCCACCAGCAGGATGGCGTTCTTGGTCACGATCCCCATCAGCATCAGGATCCCGATCAGCACCGGCATGGACAGGGCGCTGTTCGTCAGGATCAGCGCCGCCGCCACCCCGCCGATGGCCAGCGGAAGCGACAGCAGGATGGTAAAGGGCTGGATGACGCTGCCGAACAGCAGGATCAGCACCGTCAGCACCAGCATCAGGCCCATGATCATCGCATTCCCGAAGGATTGCGTCATCTCGGTCTGGATCTCGGCATCGCCCGATTCCATCACCCGCACGGACGCCGGCAGTTCGACCGAGTCGACGATTTCCTTGAACCGGGTCGAAGCTGTGCCAAGCGCAACCCCAACCGGCAGGTTTGCCCCAACCGTCGCTCGGCGCTCGCGGTTCATGCGTTCGACCACGCTTGGCCCCTCGGCAATCTTCACCTCGGCGACCGCGCTCAGCGGCACCGATGCCCCGGTCGAGGTGTTGACCCGCAGCGCTCCCAGTCGGGCCAGGTCGGCGCGCGACGCATCGTCCAACCGGACCCGCACCGGGACCAGGCGGTTGTCGATCGACACCTTGGCCAGCGCCGCATCCACATCGCCAATCGTGGCGACCCGGATCGTGTCGGCGATGTCGCGCGTCGTCACGCCCAGTCGCGCCGCCTCTTCCATCAGGGGCGTGATCTGGATCTCGGGCCGGGGCAGGGCGCCCTCCGAGGCGACGTTGGCCAGCAGCGGCTCGTCCCGCAATGCCTCTTCCAGCCGTGCGACGGCCAGGTTCAGATCCGCCTCGTTGTTCGACAGGATCGAGAAGGACAGGTCGCGTTCGCCCCTGTCGTTCAGCTTGAAGGCGCGAATGTCCGGGATGACCGCCAGCCGCTCGAACACCTCAGCCTCGATCTCGTTCTGCGGACGCTGGCGCCCGGTGCTCTGCGTCTCGGGCATCAGCGGGCCCACCACCGGCAGCCCCCGGGCGATCTCGGCCAGCCGGTGCACCAGCGAATGGTCCAGCTTTTCCAGCAGCACCGTCACGCTGGCCCGTCGCACGTCCAGATCGCCCGTGGGCGAAGATCCGCCCAGAACAAACACATTCTCTACCCCGTCCACATCGCGGATCGCCTCGAAGATCGCGTTCGTGGTCAGTTCGGTTTCGTCCAGCGTCGCTCCGGGGGGCAACTCCACGCTGATCGGGAAGCGGCTCACGTCCTCCGGCGGAATGAAGCTGCCCGGAATGCGCACCATGAAGAAGACCGACACGACCAGAACCCCAATGGCCGCGAGCATCGTCAGGTAGCGGTACTTCAGCGTGTGGCGCACCAGCCCGAGATAGCCGCGCATGATGATGCCGTCTTTCTGTTCGCCATCATGCCCGTCGCTGTCGCGCATCAGATAGGCGGCCATCATCGGTGTGATCAGGCGCGCGACCAGCAGCGAGAACAGCACGGCGATGGCCACCGTCAGGCCGAACTGGCGGAAATACTGACCCGGAATCCCCGGCATGAAGCTGACCGGAACAAAGACCGCAACGATGGTCGCCGTGGTCGCGATCACGGCCAGGCCAATCTCGTCGGCGGCCTCGACAGCGGCCCGGTAGGGAGTCTTGCCCATCTTGATGTGCCGCGCGATGTTCTCCACCTCGACGATTGCATCGTCGACGAGGATCCCTGTCGCCAGCGTGATGGCCAGGAAGCTCACGAGGTTGAGCGAAAAGCCAAGCAGGTCCATCAGCCAGAAGGTCGGGATGGCTGACAGGGGTAGCGCGACGGCCGCGATCAGCGTGGCGCGCCAGTTCCGCAGGAAGGCCAGCACGACCAGGATCGCCAGGATCGCGCCCTCGATCAGCGTGTGCAGCGCGGCCTCGTAGTTCCCGTAGGTGTAGAACACCGTGTCATCGACCAGCGTGATGTTCACGTCCGGATGCGCCGCCCGGATCGCGGCCAGTGCTTCGTTCGTGGTCTCCGCGACACTCACCTCGCTCGCGCCCTTGGCACGGAAAACCGCAAAGACGACAACCTCGTCGCCGTTGAACCGCGCAAAGGACCGCAGTTCTTCATAGGTGTCCACGATCTCGCCCAGGTCGGCCAGCCGCACGAAGCGGTTGCCGGACACGGCGATCGTGGTGTTCGACAGGCTCTCCACGGTCGAGGCATCACCCAGCAGACGGATGGCCTGCTCGCCGCTGCCCAGATTGGCGCGGCCGGCGCCCAGGTCGGTATTCGTCGCGCGCAGCTGCGCGCTCACCGCGCCCGCGGTGATGCCATAGCTGTCCAGCTTCACCGGATCGAGTTCGATCCGGATCTCGCGCTCGGCCCCGCCGTAGCGGTCCACCCGGCCCACACCGGGCCGGCCCTGCAGCGCGCGCTTGATCGTGTCATCCACGAACCAGGACAGCTCTTCCAAAGACATCGACGGCGCCGAGACCGCAAATGTCATGATCGCCTGCCCCTCGACATCGATCCGCGTCACGATCGGCGCGTCGATATCACCGGGCAGGTTGCCCCGGATCTGGTCGATGGCATCCTTGGTATCCTGCACCGCCTTGTCGGTCGGCGTCTCGATGCGGAATTCCACCAATGTCTGAGAGACGCCATCGCTGACCGTGGACATGATGTTCTTCACGCCCGTGATGCCGGCCACGGCATCCTCGATCTCCTTGGTGATCTGCATCTCCATCTCGGCCGGGGCTGCGCCCGACTGCGTGACGGTCACCGCGACCAGCGGAAAATCGATGTTGGGAAACCGCGTGATCGGCAGCGTGTTGAAAGACTGCCATCCAAGGAACAGCAGCATCGCAAAGGCCAGGATCGGCGCGATCGGGTTCTTGATCGACCAGGCTGAGAAGTTCATCGCGCGCCCCTCAGTTGGTTGCCGGTACGCCGACGACCGGGTTGATCCGGTCGCCATCGCGTACGAAAGACGCAGCCTTGGTCACGATCAGGTCGCCCTCGGACAGGCCACTCACGATTTCCACGCTGCCGCCATCGCGAATGCCCAGTTCCACCGGCATCCGCGACACCACGCCATCCTTCACAAGCATTACCGTCGCACCACCCGGCGTCGCGCCCACCGCGGTGACCGGCACGTACAGCGCGTCATGCTCGGCCGTCAGGATGTCGGCCTCCATGAACATGCCCGTCCGCACCAGCTCGGGCTGGTCGATGCTGATGCGCACCTTGCCCAGCCGGCTGGCGACATCCACCGCCGGATCGACCAGACGCACCTCGCCGGCCAGCGGTGTCGCAACACCCGGCGAGCGCAGCGTCGCCTGTTGGCCGGGCGCCAGCTTCAGGACAAAGCGCTCGGCCACGTCGGCCCGCAATTCCAGCTCGCCATCCTTGATGATGACAAACATCGGGTCACCCTGAGCGGTGCCGATCGCGCCCACCAGCGCATTGCGTTCCACAACCGTACCGCTCACGGGCGCCACCACGTCCGTGCGCGACAGTTGCAGCGCCAGATCCTCTATCTGGGCCTGCACCAGCTCGACCTGCGCTTGGGCTGCAGCAAGGGATTGCATGGCCACCGTGACACCTGCCGCGGCCGAGGTTGCATTGGCCGCCGCGGTATCGGCCGCAGCCTGGCTCGCCGAACCCTGGCTGCGCAGTTGCGCCGTGCGCAGGTTCACCCGCGTCGCCTCGTCCGAGGTCGACCTGGCTTCCAGAAGCTGCGCCTCCGCCTGTGCCACCGTGGCCTTGGCCGCGGCCAGCGAGGCGTTCAGCTGGCTTTGCTGCAGCTTGAGTGTCGAGGACGACAACCGTGCCAGAACCTGGCCCGCTTCCACCCGGTCGCCCACTTCCGCGCGCAACTCCTCGATTGGCTGCCCTTCGATCAGCGGCTGCACGAACACCCGCTCCACCGGCGTGACCAGACCCGAGGCCACCACGCGATCGCGCAGCACCCCCTTGGAAACCGGGCTGACCGAAATCGCGGGCAGCGCCATCGACGGGGCAGGATCGCTGACCGGGCCTTCCGCCCAGGCGGGGGCTGCCATGGCCAGGCCAAGGGCGATAATCGTCGGAAAAACTTGTGAAAACCTGGTCATTTCAGCCCTTCGCAGCGGATTTTGCAATGTCGTCCAGCGTCCGGTCGACAATCTGCAGGATCATCTCGTTCAGTTCGTCAGCATTCTGGCCGCGCCGGTGCAGACACATGCTGCTCCCCTTGACCAGCAACATGATCAGCGAGGCATGGCCCGAAAACCGCAGCCTGGCCTCTGTCTCGTCCAATCCGGTCCCGGTGGCGATCACCTGGATCAGATAGTTCAGCACACGGCACTCCATTGCCACGACAAGCGCGCCGATCTCGGTCTTGCGCAGCGCCACGGCGGTTGTTTCGGCCCATAGCTGTGTCTCGGCCGGGGCGCAGCGTTCGTCCAGATGTTTGGCAATGGTACGACGCAACTCGGCAAACGGATCGTTCGAGGCGATGATCGCGCCGAAATCCCGCTGCATCTCGTCCATGTCCTTCTGGATGATGGCCTCGATGATCGCGGCCTTCGAGGGGAAATAGCGGTAGAAGTTGCCGACGCTCATGCCCACAGACCGCGCCAGATCCTGCATCGATGCGCCATCGAAGCCTTTTTCGACAAAGGCCTGACGCGCGGCGTTCAGGATATCGGCCTGGCGTCCGTCTTGGGTGGCGAACTGGCTGTGGGCAGTCATCGGCTTGATCGTCCTTCCATCCGGCGGCTGGAGGAGGCAGCCCCCATCCATGCGCGCCGACTCGTTCTGCCGCGATGCGGCGTGAATGAATGTTCATTCAATCGCCGTATACGCGCAATTCGTCAAGATGGATCAGTGCTTCATCCTGTCCAGCGTCCCGCCTTGGGGCACTGGTGTTGCCGCTGGGCCAGACGTCAGTCGCAGTCCCAGTGCCGTGCGGCTTCCTTGATATGGCTCAGGAAGGCCTGCACCTTGGTCGTGCGGTGCAGGTCCACATGGGTCACCAGCCACAGCGGTGCGTCCCATTCGGGGCGCGGGGCCATGACCTCGACCAGATCGCCCACCTCGGCCACCCGACTGGACGAGATAAAGCCGATGCCCGCTCCGCCGCCCACGGCAACTTCCAGGGAATCCTGGTCCGAGGCGACAAAGGTAAAGCGGTCGTCTGTCACCTTGTCCCGCAGCCAGCGGTGAAAGGGCGCCCGCGTCGCCTCGGACGAGGTGCCGACGAAACGGTGCTGGCCGAACTCGGCGGGCGAGGCCGGCAGGCCATGGCGCTCGGCATAGCTCCGCGCGGCATAAAGCCCGGTGCGGATGCGCGTCAGGGGCTGGACCACATTGTCAGGTTCCTCGGGCATCGCGCCCGCACGGATCGCCACATGGGCCTCGCCATACTCCAGCCGGAACAGGCGCGTGTCGGCCAGAAAGCGCACCCGCACCTCCGGATGGGCCTGCTGGAAGCTCACGAAGACCGGGGTGATCAGGCGTGCGAGGCCCATGATCGAGGTCACGACCAATTCGCCCGACACGCTGTCGCCCTGGCCCTTGATCCGACCCGAGAGCTGCGCGAACTGGTCGTCGGTCGCCTGCGCCACCAGTTGCAGGTCGCGCCCCGCCTCGGTCGGCGTATAGCCCCGCGCATGGCGCTGGAACAGCTTGGTCCCCAGCCGTTTCTCCAGCGAGTCGATGTGGCGGATCACCGTCGCATGGTGCACCCCCAGCACCTCCGCCGCGCCCGAGACCGTGCCCAGTCGCGCCACCTGATAGGCGGTCCGTATCTCATCCCAGTTGTCAAAGGGCATCACGAAAACTCCGTCGCGGTCTCACGGCCATGTGTTGTGCATGACTGAACAAAGCTATCGCTAATCCTATGGGATACAATGGGAAAATTCAGCCCCCAAGTCCTGGACACGGGCCGGGACACCGCTCCTGGGCCGGAAAACCCGCCATTCTCAAACGGATGGCAGCATCTCGCGGGATCGTGAATTGAACTGAAATGTTCAGTTTACATATCCCAGAATGAGCGTCAGTCGGGGCCTCCAGGCATCTCGACGGCGCTCAGGCCGAGCCGCGCAATACGGTCGGTCGAACTAAGGCAGGGCTTCGGTCCAGGCCGCGAAGGCGGCTGGCTCCGGCCCGGAAGAAAGGACAGATCATGTCGTTCAAAACCATCTCTACCACAGTCGCCCTGATCCTCGCCGCCGGTGCGGCAACGGCCCAGACCGTTTCGGCGGGCGACGCGCAACTGGCCGCAAGCGCGGGTGTTGCCCCGGGCCTCTACACCAATGCCCAGCTTGTCCAGCTCATCGAAGCCAAGCGTGACGGCGATGCCTCGCGGGTGTCGTTCATCCTCAGCCAGGCAGGACAGCCCGACGGCGGCGCAATCGTCTCGACTTCGGGCGGCGACTCTCTCTCGCCGGTCGCCCGCGAGACGCTGCTGCGTGAAGCCATCCGCGAGAACGACCGTCAGGCGATTGCCTTCATTCTCTCCGGCGAAAGCCGCGCTGCGAACCCCGCCTCGGTGGTGACCCCCGGCGAGGCACAGCTTGCCGCGATCGCCGGCGTGAACCCGGCCGATTTCACCCTGGCCGAGCTCGTCGCCCTGCAGCCCGCCAAGGGCCAGGACAACTGAGCCCTACGTCGACCCCGCGAGATCCGGTCTGCGCAGAAATGAACAACCGGATCTCTCGGGATCACAAATTGAACTAAACGGTTCAGTTTGTATCTTGATCCCATGAGCCCAGAACGCCAGATGGCAAAACGGGCTCTGGCCGCCCCTCCCCCCTGGCGGCCATCGAAATGCAAATGACCGGACAGCCGGGTGATCCCCACCCGGAACCGGTTCCAGAAAGGAAAGATCATGTCGATCAAGACCCTCTCCGCCGCTCTTGCGCTGGTTGTCGTGGCCGGTGCCGCTTCGGCCCAGACCTTCACCGCCGCCGAGGCGCAGCTGGCCGCCAGCGCCGGCGTCGCCCCCGGCCTCTACACCAATGCCCAGCTTGTGCAGCTGATCGAAGCCAAGCGTGATGGCGATGCCCAGCGTGTGGCCTTCATTCTCAGCCAGGCCGGCAATGGCGCCACCGTCTCGACCTCGGGCGGCAGCGCGACCAATGCGCTCGCCCAGGAAACCCTGCTGCGCGAAGCGATCCGCGAAGGCGACAGCGTCGCCGTGGCCTATATCCAGTCGGGCGCCGATCGTTCGGCCGCAAATCCCGCCTCGGTCGTGACCCCGGGCGAGGCGCAACTTGCCGCCATCGTCGGTGTCGACCCGGCGGATTACACGCTGAACGAACTGGCCGCGATGCAGCCCTCGCCGTAACCACGGCATGGCCCTGACGGCCAACAGGAAAAGGCGCGTGCCGCTCCCGCACGCGCCTTTTTCACATCCGCAGCCGCCCGCCGCTCACGCAGGGGGCGGCACCGCAATCTCGTCGGCGCCCAGCCCGTCGCGCGCCGCAACCGCCTCGGCCTGCAGATAGGCCGCGACCGCGTCGCCCCCCTCTGCCGGATCCGCAATCCCCAGCGCCGCCCATTCCGCCGCGCGCGCCCGCCGCTCCTCGGGCAGGATCGCCCCCAGATCCGCCAGCCGCCCGCCGGCGCCCCTCAGATGCTGCAACAGCCGGTGCGAATGCAGGATCGTCGGCCGCGCATCCAGCGGCTCCCAGGCGTCCAGCTCGGTCACCCGGCGCAGGTTGAACTCGGGCGGCAGGACGTAGAACCGCAGGTCGCTCTCCCACAACGCATCGCGGAAACTCGGCTGGTCGCGCCGCTTGCCTGCCGCCAGGTACCGCCGCTGCCACTCCGCCAGAAACGCCAGCACCCGCTCGCTCCGCCGGTACAGCATCACCCCGCAGTTCATCTGCGGAAAGGCATAGGGCACCGTCACGCCCGTCCCTTCGCGCACCAGCGCCGAAGTCCGCCGCACGTCATGGGCCACGGCCAGCTCGAACCGCTCCAGCACCCCGAACAGATCGCCCAGCGGCGCCAGCCCCAGCGTGTCGCAATCGAGGTACAGCGTCCGGTCGAACCGGGTCCGGGGCAGGGCGGCAAGCTTTGCCGTCGCCCCCGCGGGGATCGGCGCCACCCGGTCGAACAGCCCCGTCGGTGCCGCCCCGTCGGTGAACAGGTCGATCGCCAGCCCCGGGTTCAGCACCCGCAGACTCTCCGCCGAGCGCACCGCAAGGTCGAGGTAATCCCCGCCCTTCGCCACATAGATCACCCCGTCCATCCGCATTCTCCTGGCTAGCCGCAGCGCCATATAGCCCGTTCCACCGCCGCTGCGACCCTGCAATGCACGCCTCCTCCCCCGGCGCTTGGCTTGACTCTCGCGCGCCACTGGCGTAACGGCTGCGCCATTCCGGAAGTCTGCCAGAACTTCCGGTCCCGGCCCGAGCCGGGATCGCCACCCATCAGCGCGTTGCGCCCATGGGTGCGATTGTCGTTTGGGCCACCTCCCAAGGGGTGCCCGGCGGCGCTGGCATTCGCCGCCGCGCCTCCCCATCTGGGGCAGACCGGCAACAAGGAGACGGAAGATGTTCGAGAGCCTTTCTGAACGCCTTGGCGGCGTTTTCGAGCGCCTGACCAAGCAGGGTGCGCTCTCGGATGCCGATGTCGCCACCGCGTTGCGGGAAGTGCGCGTCGCGCTGCTCGAGGCCGACGTCTCTCTTCCCGTCGCGCGCGACTTCGTCAAGCGCGTGCAGGACAAGGCGACCGGCCAGGCCGTCACCAAATCGGTCACCCCCGGCCAGCAGGTCGTCAAGATCGTCCATGACGAGCTGATCCGCGTCCTGGCCGGCGACGGCCCCGCCGATGCGCTGAAGATCGACAACCCGCCCTCAGCGCTTCTGATGGTGGGCCTGCAGGGCTCGGGCAAGACCACCACCACCGCCAAGCTGGCCAAGCGCCTCAAGGATCGCAACGGCAAGCGGGTGCTCATGGCCTCGCTCGACACCAACCGCCCCGCGGCGATGGAACAGCTCCAGATCCTCGGCGCCCAGATCGGCGTCGATACCCTGCCCATCGTCAAGGGCGAGACGGCGGTCCAGATCGCGAAACGCGCGAAGACCCAGGCCAGCCTTGGCGGCTATGATGTCTACATGCTCGACACCGCCGGGCGTCTGCACATCGACGAAGTCCTGATGGACGAGGTGCAGGCCGTCCGCGATGCCGTCTCCCCGCGGGAGACGCTGCTCGTGGTCGATGGCCTGACCGGCCAGGATGCCGTCAATGTCGCGACCGAATTCGACGGCAAGGTCGGCATCACCGGCGTCGTCCTCACCCGGATGGACGGCGACGGGCGCGGCGGGGCAGCGCTCTCGATGCGCGCCGTCACCGGCAAGCCGATCCGCTTCGTGGGTCTCGGCGAAAAGATGGACGCGCTCGAAACCTTCGAGGCCGATCGCGTCGCGGGCCGCATTCTCGGCATGGGCGATATCGTCGCCCTTGTCGAAAAGGCCCAGGAAACCTTCGAGGCCGAACAGGCCGAGCGCATGGCGAAACGCTTCGCCAAGGGCCTGTTCAACATGAACGACCTCAAGATGCAGCTCGACCAGATGCTCAAGATGGGCGGCATGCAGGGGCTGATGGGCATGATGCCCGGCATGGGCAAGATGCAGAAGGCGGCCGAGGAAGCCGGCTTCAATGACCAGATGCTGCGCCGCCAGATCGCGCTGATCAACTCCATGACCAAGCGCGAACGGGCCAACCCCGACCTTCTGCAAGCCAGCCGCAAGAAGCGCATCGCCGCCGGGGCCGGGCTCGACGTGGCCGATCTCAACCGTCTGCTGAAACAGCACCGCCAGATGGCGGACATGATGAAGAAGATGGGCAAGGGCGGCATGATGAAACAGGCCATGAAGGCCATGATGGGCAAGGGTGGCGGCATGCCCGATCTGGCCAACATGACCCCCGAACAGATGGAAGAGGCCGCCCGCGGCATGAAGCAGGGCATGGGCGGCATGCCGCAGATGGGCCTGCCGCGCGGTTTGACCCTGCCTGCCGGACTTTCGGGGTTGATGAAAAAGAAATGACGTCCGCCCTGCGCCCCGCCTTGATCGGACTGCCCGTTCTCGAAACGGAGCGGCTGATCTTGCGCGCGCCGCAATCCAGCGATTGGCCTGCCTTCCGCGACTACCGCGCCTCGCCGCGCAGTGTCTTTGCTGGCGGGACCAAGAACGAGCATGACGCGGCCGTGCAGTTCGCATCCTTCTTCGGCCATTGGGTGCTGCGCGGTTTCGGCCGCCTGATCGCCGAAGACCGTGCAACGCGGCGCCCGATCGGCCATTTCGGCCCGATGCAGTGGGAAGACGCCGGCGAGGTCGAGCTGACCTGGTCGCTCTGGACGGCTGAGGCCGAGGGCAAGGGCCTGGCGACGGAAGCTGCCACCGCAATGCGGGCCTGGGCCTTTGGTGCGCTCGGACTGGTTTCAGCGCGCGCCGAGGTTCACCGGGACAATGCGGCGTCCCACGCCATCGCGCGCCGCCTGGGTGGACGTCTGCTTCCCGAAGTGCGGCCGGTCTGGATGGTCGATGGTGCCGTCTACCGCTTTGTCGGGGGCATGGCATGATCGCCCGCCCGCAGCATATCCGGCACGCCACGGCGCCCGTCCTGACGACGGCGCGCCTGCGGCTGCGCATGCCGCGGTACGAGGATTTCCAGCACCGGCTGGCCTTCTACGCCTCTGACCGGTCGATCTGGGAAGGCGGCCCCTTCACCCGCGAACAGGCCTGGCGCGTCTTCGCCTCCGAGGTTGGTCAATGGCAGCTGTTCGGCTTCGGCCCGTTCTCGGTCGATGACCGTGAAACCGGCGCCTATCTGGGCGAAGTCGGCATCTACCAGCCGGAAGGCTACCCCGAACCCGAGCTTGGCTGGTTCGTGACCGACGCGGCCGAAGGCCGGGGCATCGCCGCCGAAGGCGCGCGCGCTGTCATGGACTGGGCCGCGCAGACCTTCGGCTGGGACCATATCGACAACTACATCGACCCCGGCAATGCCCGCTCCATCGCGCTCGGCCTGCGGCTGGGGGGCGTGCAGGTGGATGTGCCCGGTGCGGACCCGACCGATGTGGTGATCCGCCATAACCTGCGGAGGCTTGCATGAGCGGCGCGGGGTATCCTTGGGAACAGCCGCCCTCGGGCGCGTCGGCGGCCATTGCAGCGGCGCTGTCGGCTCAGGTGCCGGTGCTCACGACGGCGCGCCTTTGCCTGCGCGCGCCCCGCATGCAGGATTTCGCGGGCTGGGTCCAGATTGCGACCACCGATCGCGGCCGCTTCATCGGTGGCCCGATGTCCCGCGAAGAAGCCTGGGCCGATTTCAACCAGATGGTCGCAGGCTGGCTTCTGCGCGGCCATGGCCTGTGGTCGGTCGAGCGTCTGTCGGATGGCGCGCTTCTGGGCTTCGTGCCGGTCAACCACGAATGGGGTGATCCGCAGGCCGAGCTTGGTTTTCTCTTCCTGGCCGTGGCCGAGGGGCAGGGCTATGCCGCCGAGGCGGCGCTGGCCGCGCGCGACTTCTGCTTCACCCGTCTCGGCTGGCCCGAGGTCGTCAGCTATATCGACCCCGAAAACAGCCGCTCGATGGCGCTGGCGCGGCGTCTGGGGGCGGTGGAGCTTCCGGCCGGCAGCCATCCGGCCGAGCCCGACGTGGCCGTTTTCCGGCATAGCCGGCCCGAGGGGGCGCAATGACCAAGTCTTTTTGTCTACATACGGAAGCCATATGCCTGCCAGACGGTTTCCAGACCTGCCGGAGGCCCACATGACTGAAGCCGCGACAACCGCCCAGACACTGCTCAGCGAGCACCGCGAAAGCATCGACCGGCTGGACGCGATCCTCGTCTACACGCTGGCCGAGCGCTTCAAGCACACCCAGGCCGTGGGCCGGCTCAAGGCCGAGCACAACCTGCCCCCCTCAGACCCCGCGCGTGAGGCGCGGCAGATCGAGCGCCTCGAGAGGCTGTCGAAAGAAGCCGATCTCGACCCGCAATTCGCCACCAAATTCCTGACCTTCATCATCTCCGAAGTCATCAGGCATCACGAGAAACTGCAGAAATAACCGGGGCTTGCCCGGTTCGTACCAAACCAAGGAGTCTACACATGTCCATGAAAATCCGTCTGGCCCGCGGCGGCTCGAAAAAGCGCCCGTTCTACTCGATCGTCGCCACCGACTCGCGCATGCCGCGCGACGGCCGCTTCCTCGAAAAGCTCGGCACCTACAACCCGCTGCTCGCCAAGGATGACGAGAACCGCGTCAAGATGAACATTGAGCGCGTGCAATACTGGCTCGGCCAGGGCGCCCAGCCCACCGACCGCATCGCCCGCATGCTGGAAGCCGCCGGCCACAAGCCCAAGGTCGCCCGCAGCAACCCCAAAGCCGCCGTTCCGGGCAAGAAAATGGCCGAACTGGCCGCCAAGAAAGCAGCCCGCGCGGCCGCCCCGGCGGAAGAATAAGTTCGTCCCTGCAATAGGTTGCAGGCAGCCTGACGGGGCTGCCTGCGCCCCCTCCCGCAAGGATCTTCCATGGCACAGCAGGACCGCATCTGCGTGGGAACCATCGCCGGATCCTTCGGCGTGCGGGGCGAGGTGCGGCTGAAAAGCTTTTGCGCCGAACCCACCGACATCGCCTCTTATGGCCCCCTCACCACCGAAGACGGCTCTCGCCGCTTCACCGTTACGCTGACCCGCCCCGTCTCGGGCGGCCTTGGCGCACGCCTCTCCGGCGTCTCGACCAAGGAAGAGGCCGACGCCCTGAAGGGCACAGGGCTCTATGTCGGGCGTGACCGATTGCCGTCACTCGGCGATGACGAATTCTATCATGCCGACCTGATCGGTATGGAAGTCCGCGATACTGGCGGGGCGCTCCTGGGCACGGTTCGCGCGATCCACAACCATGGCGCGGGCGACTTGCTGGAAATCCATGCACCCGGGCGCAAGACCGAGCTTCTGTTGCCCTTTACACTCGCGGTTGTGCCCACTGTTGACCTTGCCTCGCGCCGGATCGTTGCCGATCCGCCCGTCGAATCCGACTGATCACGGACTTGCGAGAATCCGCCCGCCGCGTCAGTGTTGCCGCGTCAAGTTGGGGGGTTTGATGTTGCGCCGGCAGGTGATGGTCCAGTTTGCGCATGCGCTTCTGTATCTTGGTCCGCTGTTGGCCGGCATGGCGCAATTCGGCTGGGCCCTGGTGCCGGTCTTCTCGCTGATCTTCATGTTGTGGCTGGTGTTCCTGCGACCCGAGATCTGGCCGCAGTCTGATGCAGCCTGGCGCCATTCTCCCGCCTGGGTTGCCTTCTTTGCCCGGCTTGCGGTGCAATTGCTGCTGGTTGCGCTCTGCTTCGGCATCGGTCGCGGCATTGCCGGAACCCTGGGTGTGAAGCCCGCCTTGCCGTTCTGGGCGCCGGTCGTTCTGTCGGCGGTCGCGATCCTGCTGGGGCGGCTGTTCTGGCGCCCGGCGCCCCCGGATGAATTCGCTGTCTTTGCCGATGAGGCCACCCGTGCGGTGGAGGCGCGCCCTCGGTCCGGTTCGGCAGGTGCCGGTCTGGTGCAGGCGCGTCGCCTTGTCGCCGCGCTTGCGGACCAGCCCGAGACGCTGTCGGTCAGCCAGATCGAGCGACACCTGAACACCCTGTCGCCCGAGGCCGAGACGGCGGATCTGCGCCAGGCCCTGCTGGAGGCAGCGCGATCGGGCAAGGCCACTCGGCCGCAGCTGGTTGCCATGGTGCTGCATGCGACTGATCCCCTGCGGGTGGTCGCGGTCGAGGACGATGGACCGACACTGGCCCTTCGCGCGCTCCCCCGCGACCCCTGGCTGATCGCGCTGTTTGCCGAGCGTCTGACCGCGGCGTTTGGGCAAGCACCCGGGATCTGGGGCAAGGCGCCTTCGCCCGCGCTGCTGCGCAGCTTTGCCGAAACCCTGGAGGGGACCGAGGCCCATGCGCCGTTGCTGCGCCTGATCCAGGCCACCGAGGAGGCGGCGGGTCGGGCCTGACAAAGCTGCTTTCCCTGTGGGCGGGCAGGGGGTAGAAGCCGGCCATGACAGACCCGACCGACCCCGACACCCCCGCGGCAGCCCCCTCGCGCTCGCACGGGCGCCTGAGCATCCGCGCGAGCCTGACGCCCCGCGATCTCATGGAAGAGCCGCGCTTGCAGCGCGACGCCTGGCGCGCCCGTGTCATCACACTGTTCCCCGAGGCCTTTCCCGGAACACTGGGTCTGAGCCTGACGGGCAAGGCCCTGGAAATGGGGCTTTGGTCGCTGGAAACCATTGCGCTGCGCAGCTTTGGCGAGGGGCGGCACCGCAATGTCGACGACACGCCCGCCGGCGGCGGCGCCGGCATGGTGCTTCGCCCTGATGTGGTCGACCGGGCACTGACCGAAGCCTCGGTCGGCACGCCGGTCGAGCGGGCGCGCTGGCCGGTCGTGTATCTTTCGCCGCGCGGGGCTCCCTTTACCCAGGCCATGGCGCAGCGCTGGTCCGAGGCCGAGGGGCTGACGCTTCTGTGTGGCCGGTTCGAGGGTGTGGACCAGCGCGTGATCGATCACTGGGGGATCGAAGAGGTTAGCCTTGGCGACTTCGTCCTGACCGGCGGAGAGATCGCCGCGCAGGCCTTGATCGACGCCACGGTTCGCCTTATACCCCGCGTGCTCGGGAATCAGGTGTCCACCGAAGAGGAAAGCTTTTCGGGGGGCCTTCTGGAATTTCCCCAGTTTACGAAACCCCCGGTCTGGGAAGGCCGCGCGATCCCCGAAGTTCTTCTGTCGGGGCACCACGCGAAAATCGCCGACTGGCGCCGGGGTATGGCCGAGAGGCTGACGAAAGAACGCAGGCCTGATCTCTGGCGGGCTTACTGTGCCAAGCATGGTAGGGACCCGGATGAAGACCGAGAGCTCTGAGGCGGCACCACCTTCACGGGTAAACCGTGAGCATCGAAAGGACCAGGGCATGAACCTGATCGCCCAGCTCGAGGCCGAACAGATCGCGGCACTCGGCAAGACCATTCCGGATTTCAAGGCCGGCGATACCGTGCGCGTCGGTTACAAGGTGACCGAAGGCACCCGGTCGCGCGTGCAGGCTTACGAAGGCGTCGTGATCGGCCGCAAGGGCGGCAACACGATCTCGGCCTCGTTCACCGTGCGCAAGATCTCGTTCGGCGAAGGCGTCGAGCGGGTCTTCCCGCTTTACTCGACCAACATCGACTCGATCGAGGTCGTGCGTCGTGGCCGTGTGCGCCGCGCCAAGCTGTACTACCTCCGCGACCGTCGCGGCAAATCCGCCCGGATCGCCGAGGACGCCACCTACAAAGCCAAAGACGGCGCCGACGCGTAAGGACCGGGACAATGAAAAAAGACATCCACCCCGATTATCACATGATCACGGTCAAGATGACCGACGGCACCACCTTCCAGACCCGGACCACCTGGGGCAAGGACGGCGACCAGATGGCGCTGGATATCGACCCGCTGGCGCACCCCGCCTGGACGGGCGGCTCGGCCAAGCTGATGGACACCGGCGGCCGCGTGTCGAAGTTCAAGAACAAGTACGCTGGCCTGGGCTTCTGAGCCTTTGCAGCCGCTGGGGATCGGGGCGTGGCGCAAGCCGCGCCCTTTTTCTTTGGGGCCGCGGTTCGCCTGACCGGCCTGGCCGGTCGGCGGGGCCACAACCCGGGCGGGCAAGGCGCGCCGATGTCGTCGCCCTCTTGCGCGAAGGTTCGCCAGCGGGTAGCGCGGAGAACGAGATTTGAGAGGGCGGTGCCATGGCGCATATCATCGTTGTGGGCAACGAAAAGGGTGGGTCGGGCAAGTCCACGACCTGCATGCATGTCGCAACCGCGCTGGCCCGCATGGGGCATCGCGTGGGCGCGCTGGACCTTGACCTGCGCCAGAAGAGCTTTGGCCGCTATATCGAGAACCGCCGCGCCTATCTGGAGCGGGCGGGCCTGAGCCTGGCGACGCCCGATTACCGTGACCTGCCCGAGGTTGAGCGCGAGGCGCTGGGCGAGGGCGAGAACCCCTTTGACCAACGGCTGTCGGCGGCGATCTCGGCGCTGGAGCCCCTGTCGGATTTCATCGTGATCGATTGTCCCGGCTCGCACACGCGGCTGAGCCAGATCGCCCATTCGCTGGCAGACACGCTGATCACGCCGCTGAACGACAGCTTTGTCGATTTCGACCTGCTGGCCCGGGTCGACCCGGAAAGCGGGCGGGTGATCGGACCGTCGATCTATTCGGAAATGGTGTGGAGCGCGCGGCAGTTGCGGGCGCAGGCAGGGCTGAAGCCCATCGACTGGATCGTGCTGCGCAACCGTCTGGGCGCCCAGCAGATGCACAACAAGAAAAAGGTCGGCGCGGCGCTGGAGGACCTGTCGCGGCGTATCGGGTTCCGCGTGGCGCCGGGTTTCTCCGAGCGCGTGATCTTTCGCGAGCTGTTCCCTCGGGGGCTGACGCTGCTTGACCTGCGCGACACCGGGGTGGACCAGCTCAACATCTCGAACATCGCGGCGCGGCAAGAGGTGCGCGACTTGATGAACGAGCTGCGTCTGCCGGGCGTCACGGTCAATTTCTGACCCAGAGCCCGGGCGGCTTGAGCCTGACTTGCCGCCTGTGCCATGAACGGGCGACAGGCAGGGGAGATGGGCATGGCCAACACGTTGTTCGACGCGCTTTTCGCGCCGCTGAAGGGGCGCCAGACTGCCCTTCTGATGCTGCCGTCAGGGGCCGTGATCTCGGGTGATGCCTTCCTGAGCCTGGTGGCGCGGCAGGCCCACGCCCTGCGAGCGGCAGGAGTCAGCCCGGGTGACAGGGTAGCCGTACAAGTTGCGAAGACGCCCGAGGCGCTGGCGGTCTACGGGGCGACCATCGCGTTGGGGGCCGTGTTCCTGCCCCTGAACACAGCCTATACGCCGGCAGAGATCGACTACTTCCTCGGCAATGCCACCCCGCGGGTCTTTCTGTGCGACGCATCACGCCGGGCGGAGCTGGCCCCTTTGGCCCAGGCGCAGGGGGCCGTGGTGCTGACGCTGAACGCCGATGGCTCGGGCAGCCTGACCGAGGCTGCAGCCGGTCAGCCCGAAGCGATCACGCCCGAGAGCCGGGGACCGGGTGACCTCGCGGCGCTGCTTTATACCTCGGGCACTACGGGGCGGTCGAAGGGGGCAATGCTCAGCCACGGCAACCTTCTGTCAAACGCCGAGGTCCTTGCCCGGCTGTGGCGCTTTACCGAGCGGGACGTTCTGTTGCATGCGCTGCCGATCTTTCACACCCATGGGCTGTTCGTCGCTTCGAACGTCTCGCTTCTGACCGGGGGGGCGATGATCTTCCAGCCGGGGTTCGAGCTGGAGGCCGCGCTGGAGGCGCTGCCGCGGGCGACGGCGCTGATGGGCGTGCCGACCTTCTACACGCGCCTGCTGGACGACGACCGCTTCACCCGCGATCTGGTGGCCCACATGCGCCTGTTCGTCTCGGGTTCCGCCCCGCTCCTGGCTGAAACGCATCAGGCGTTCGAGGCGCGGACCAGTCACCGCATCCTGGAACGCTACGGGATGACAGAGACCAACATGAACAGCTCCAATCCCTATGAGGGCGAGCGGCGGGCGGGGACCGTGGGATTTGCACTGCCTGGGGTCGAGATCAGGATCACTGCCGAAGGACAAGAGGTGGCGCCGGGCGAGGTGGGCATGATCGAGGTGCGCGGACCCAACGTCTTTCAGGGCTATTGGCAGATGCCCGAGAAGACGGCCGAGGAACTGCGCCCCGACGGGTTCTTCCTGACCGGCGATCTGGGGCGGTTCGATGTGGATGGCTATCTGCAGATCGTGGGCCGGCAAAAGGACCTGATCATCACCGGCGGCTACAACGTCTATCCCAAGGAGGTCGAGCTTCTGCTCGATGAGATGCCCGGGGTGTTGGAAAGCGCGGTGATCGGCCTGCCGCATCCCGATTTCGGCGAGGCCGTCTTTGCCGTGCTGGTCCCGGCCAGGGGCGCTCGGCCCGACCCCGCGGCGGTTCTGGCTGGACTTGCCGGTCAACTGGCCCGCTACAAGCAGCCGAAGGCGGCGGTCGTGGTCGAGGGCTTGCCGCGCAACACCATGGGCAAGGTCCAGAAGAACCTTCTGCGCGAGACCTACAGGGGCTGGTTCGGGGGGTAGGCCAGGGGCTGTCCGTCCCGCCGGCCCACCGGGTGCTCCTCCCTGGGATGCTTCGCAACGGAAGACCATCAGCCCGGCGGGATGTCTAAGGGGCATCACCCCCTTCACTATCCTCGACAAGCTCGCTTGCCAGAAAGCGTTCCAGTGCGTCGAGATCGAGCGGTTCGAACTGGCCAAAGCCCTGCATCCAGACCGAGGCGGCACGCAGCGCGTCCGGCTCCAGCTTGCACCACTTTACCCGCCCGCGCTTCTCCTGGCTGATCAGGCCGGCCTCGGCCAAGACGGCGAGATGTTTCGAGATTGCGGCCAGCGACATCTGGAAAGGTTCGGCCACATCGGTCACGGCCATGTCATCTTCCAGCAGCATCGCGAGGATCGACCGGCGCGTGGGGTCGGCAAGCGCCGAAAAGACAAGGTCGAGAGGGTCGGTCATGGGCGATCCTTGGCAAGGGATCGTGCAATCGTCAACCATCCGGTTGAATATGCCGCATCTGCGAAGGTTGCCGGGCAATGACCCCCGACCCAGGCGGGGGAGATCTGCCGGAAGACATGAAATCCTGCGTTTGCAATGATTTACGTCCAGGGGCTGCAGCAACTTCCTTGCTTGACTCATCCCCACCCCCTCCGTAGGTTCCCGGCGACTGTTACAGGGGTGTGCCACAATGGCCGACGAACCCGATCCCGACCGGTTGCGCGCGCTTGAGGCGCGGCTCGAGAAGGTGAAGGGCGAAGCCAGGGTCGCGCCCTCCGAGACGGGCAAAGGTCTCTCGCAAGGCGAGGTGGGCTGGAGGATGGTGATCGAGCTGACGACCGGCATGATGATCGGTCTGGGCATCGGTTACGGGCTGGATACCGTGTTCGGGACCATGCCCATCTTCCTGATCCTCTTTGCGATGTTCGGCTTCGCGGCAGGCATCAAGACGATGCTGCGCACCGCAGCCGAGATGAACAAGGCAGCGCCGAAGGACAGCGGCGCCAAGAAGGGGAATGGCTGACGTGGCGACGGAAGGCGAAAGCGGCGGTTTTGCGATCCACCCGATGGACCAGTTCATCGTCAAGCCGCTGTTCGGCGGAGACGAGATCCATTGGTACACGGTGACCAATGCGACGCTGTGGATGGCAATCGCGGTGCTTGCGATTTCGGCTGTGCTGATCCTGGGCACGCGCCGCCGGGCTATTATCCCGTCGCGCAGCCAGTCGATCGCCGAACTGATCTACGGCTTCATCCACAGCATGGTCGAGGATGTGACCGGCCATGAGGGGGTCAAGTACTTCCCCTATGTGCTGACTCTGTTCCTGTTCATCCTGGCGTCGAACCTCCTGGGCCTGATCCCGATGTCCTTCACCACGACAAGCCATGTCGCGGTGACGATGACGCTGGCGCTCCTGGTGTTTCTGGGCGTGACGATCATCGGCCTCGTCAAGAAGGGTCCGGCGTTCTTGTCGATGTTCTGGGTCAGTTCGGCGCCCCTGGCCCTGCGCCCGGTGCTGGCGGTGATCGAGGTGATTTCCTATTTCGTCCGCCCGGTCAGCCACTCGATCCGTCTTGCCGGCAACCTGATGGCCGGACACGCGGTGATCAAGGTCTTCGCGGGCTTTGCCTCGATGGCGGTCATTTCGCCTGTGGCGATCGGCGCCGTAACGGCCATCTACGGGCTGGAACTGCTGGTCGCAGTCGTCCAGTCTTACGTCTTCACCATTCTGACCTGCGTCTACCTGAAGGACGCCGTGGGCGACGCCCACCATTGAGGTCGGTCTAAACTTCCTGCCATTCCAACATTCAAGGAGAACGATCATGGAAGGCGATATCGCAGAAATGGGCAAGTTCATCGGCGCGGGTCTTGCCGCGTTCGGGCTTGGCGGCGCCGGCATCGGCGTGGGCAACATCGCGGGGAACTTCCTCGCCGGCGCGCTGCGCAACCCCTCGGCGGCCCCCAGCCAGACCGCCAACCTGTTCGTGGGCATCGCCTTCGCCGAAGCGCTCGGGATCTTCTCGTTCCTGATCGCGCTTCTGCTGATGTTCGCCGTCTGATCCACAGAACCTTGCTTTCGGCCGGGCGGGTGCTGACCCGGCCGGCCAAGTCTTGAGGTCTGCAGGAGACGCACGATGGCAACCGAAACACATGAGGTGGCGGGGCACGCGGCAGAGTCCGTGGGCATGCCGCAACTCGATGTCACGACCTGGCCGAACCAGATCTTCTGGCTTCTGGTCACGCTGGTCGCGATCTACCTGCTGCTGACGCGGGTGGCGCTGCCCCGGATCAGCGCCGTGCTGGCTGACCGCAAGGGCGCCATCACCAATGATCTGGCCGCCGCCGAAGAGCTGAAGCAGAAGGCTCTGAAGGCTGAGAAGGCCTATAACGACGCGTTGGCCCAGGCGCGGACCGAGGCAGCTCGGATTGCAGCCGAGGCGCGCGCCGAGATTCAGAAGGATCTCGACACGGCTTTGGCCAAGGCGGATGCGACGATCTCGGCCAAGGCCGCCGAATCCGAGGCGCGGATATCCGAGATTCGGGCCGGGGCTCTGGAGGCGGTGACCGAAGTTGCCAAGGACACGGCGAAAGAGCTGATTTCGGCACTGGGCGGCAAGGCCGATGCGCGCAGCGTGACGGCGGCGGTCAACGCGCGGCTGAAAGGGTAAGGCGATGAAGAAACTCGCTTTCGCTGGCCTGATGATCGGCTCTCCCGCCTTTGCGGCGACGGGCCCGTTCTTCTCGCTCAGCAACACGAACTTGATCGTGCTGATCGCCTTCATCGTGTTCGTGGGCATCCTGCTTTACGTCAAGCTGCCGGCTCGGATCGGCGGTCTGCTGGACAAGCGGGCCGAGCAGATCCGCACCGATCTGGACGAGGCGCGCGCGCTGCGCGAAGAGGCGCAGACGATCCTTGCTTCCTACGAGCGCAAGCAGAAGGAAGTGCAGGAGCAGGCTGACCGCATCGTCGCTTCGGCGCGGGAAGAGGCGATGGCTGCTGCTGCGCAGGCAAAGGAAGACCTGAAGGCCTCGATTGCACGGCGGCTTGCCGCCGCCGAGGAGCGGATCGCTTCGGCCGAGGCGGGCGCCCTTCGTGAAGTGCGCGAAAAGGCGGTGTCGATCGCGGTCGCTGTTGCCGGAGATGTGCTGGCCAAACAGATGACGGCAGAAACCGCCGGTACGGCCATCGACAAGTCGATCGCCGAAATCGAGGCGCGCTTGCACTGAGTGCCGCGTCATCAGGATGAACTGACAACGGCCCGGGCAACACCCGGGCCGTTGTCTTGTCAGCCCCGGTTTTGTTCCTGTTCCAGCCGCAATCGTGCAAGCTCTTCGTGTCGCTCGGACTTTTCCTGTTCGGCCAGGGCACGCTCGACAAAGGTCAGGTGCTGCTCGACCGCCGCCCGGGCGGCCGCAGGATCGCGCGCCTGAAGGGCCGCGTTGATTGTGCGGTGCTGGTCGAGAAGTGCGCCGCGCGTGGTCTTCTGGCGGAAGATGACCTGACGGTTGTAGAAGACGCCTGTCCGCAGCAGTTCGAACAGAGAGCGCATCATGTGGAGCATGATGACATTGTGGCTCGACTCGATGATTGCGACGTGGAACTCCGCATCAAGCCGGGCTTCGTCCTCGGCGGCGCGGCGGCTGTGCGCCGTCTCCATCTTGCGCAGGATCGCGTCGATCACGGCCAGGTCGGTGTCAGAGGCACGCGTTGCAGCCCGTTCGGCAGCGAGCGCCTCCATGTCGCGGCGGAAGGCGAGGTAGTCCGAGCGCACTTCGTTGTGGCTAGCAAACAGCCGCACCAGCGCCGCCGAGAAGGCCGAGCCAAGGACGTCGGCCACAAAGATGCCGGCGCCCGGCCGGCTGACCAGAAGACCGTCTGCTTCCAGCACCGCAATGGCGTCGCGCAGCGAGGGACGCGAGACGCCCAGACGTTCCGACAAGTCACGCTCGGACGGCAGGCGTTCGCCCGGCCGCAGGATGCCACGCAGGATCAGCCCTTCGATCTGGCGGACCACAGACTGGGACAGTTTTTCCGGCTGGACCTTCTGGAATGGCATCATCCGCCCCTCATGTGGTCAGAAACTATGACCACTTTGGTCCGATCACAACGGAAAAAGGCCGGGCGCGGGGGCCCGGCCTTTGGGTCTTGTGCCGGGATCCGGCCTAGTTGCTCGGCCAGATGATGATGTCGACCCGGCGGTTCAACGCACGGCCCTCGGGCGTCAGGTTGGAGGCTATCGGGGCATCTTCGCCCCGTCCGATTGTCGCGATGCGCGAGTTGGGCACCCCGGCCTGCATCAGGGCGCTGGCCACGGCGTTGGCGCGGCGCAGCGACAGGTCCTGGTTCAGCGCGGCGGTCCCGGTGTTGTCGGTATGGCCCACGATCTCGATGTTCGAGTTCGGATAACGGATCAGGTTCGCGGCCACTGCATCCAGATCGCGCTTGAGATCGGGGCGCAGGGTGGCGCTGTTTGTGGCAAAGAGGATATCCTGCGGCATGGTGACGACCAGCGAATTGCCGGTATTCACGATCTTGGTGTTGCCCGAGACGCTGCCCTGCAGGTCGGCCGCCTGGCGGTCAAGCGTCTGGCCGATCACGCCCCCCACTGCCGCACCCAGGATGCCGCCGGCCACGCCCTGCGCAAGACGGCTGTTGCCCGGCGCGCTTGCGGCGGCGGCAGCGCCAACCAGGGCGCCCGTCACGGCGCCGGCCGTGGCGTTGGGGCCGCCCAGGGCCGTCTGGGTGTTGGGATCGCAAGCGCTCAGCGCCAGGATGGACACGGTTGCAATGATCAGCGGTGTCTTCAAGAGCATGGGTCTGCCTCGTACTTCGGGACAATCGGGTCTTACCAGCCCTTGTCATACCAGCGCCGATCCCGGAAAGGCACCCCGAAAGCCCCGCCTTACGCCAGGGCGCGCGCTTCTTCGCCGGTCAGTGCGTCGCTCCGGGCGCCCTCCCAGGCCAACATGGCGCGCTTGACGGGTAGCCCCCAGTGGTACCCGCCAAGGGCGCCTGTCTTGCGCAGGGCGCGGTGGCAGGGGATGAGCAGGCTGATGGGATTGCGCCCAACGGCCGTGCCCACAGCGCGCACGGCCTTGGGGTGGCCAACGGTGTTTGCGATTTCCGAATAGGTTGTCACATGTCCTGAGGGGATGTGCAGCAGCGCCTCCCAGACCTTGATGTGAAAGGGCGCACCCATCAGGAACAGGGGCGTTTCGCTGTTCTGCCCCACGCTCTCCCCGAAAGCAGACCTTGCCCAGGGGCGCAGCATCACCGGGTCCTCGACATAGCTTGCCCTTGGCCAGCGCGACATCAAGTCAACCAGGGCAGCGTCCTTGCCGGTTTCGGCTCCAAAGCCGATGCCACAGATGCCCTTGTCCGTGCCCATCACCAGGGCGGGGCCAAAGGGGCTGTCGAACCATCCCCAATAGATCGTCAGCCCCTCGCCTGCCCGGGCAAAGTCGCCGGGGCTCATCGACTCCCAGCGCAGGAAGAGGTCGTGAAGGCGCCCGCTGCCCGAAAGACCGGTGGACAGCGAGGTTTCCAGCACCGTGAAGCGATTGGCCAGCAGCTGCCGGGCGTGGTCCAGCGTCAGATATTGCTGATAGCGCTTGGGCGAGACACCGACCCATTGCGAAAAGACGCGCTGGAAATGGGCAGGGCTCATGTCCATCCGCGCCGCAAGGTCTTCCAGCGTCAAGGTCGGGCCAGCGGCGTCGATGACCTGCAGCGCGCGGCCAATGACCGCATAATGGTAGCTGTCGGAAATGTCGGGCATGGCAGGTCTCCTTTGGCGGAAGAATAGGCAGCCCGGACCAATCGCACGACCCGAAACTTGCGACAAAGGCGATCCGCGCGCATGGCCGCGCTTGCCGCCTGCCTGCGGCTTTGGCAAGAGGGGCGCATGACCCGCCAGTTGCCCTACGCCAAGATCAAGGAAATCTTTCGCCGCCTCCACGCGGCGGAACCCGAGCCAAAGGGCGAACTCGAGCATGTGAATGCCTTTACCCTGCTGGTCGCCGTCGCCCTTTCGGCCCAGGCGACCGATGCGGGAGTGAACCGCGCCACGCGAGAGTTGTTTCGCATCGCGCCCACGCCAGAGGCCATGCTGGCGCTGGGGGAGGAAGGGCTGATTGAGCATATCAAGACGATCGGGCTGTTTCGCAACAAGGCCAAGAACGTCATCCGGCTGTGCCGCATCCTGATCGAGGACTATGGCTCGACTGTCCCCTCGTCGAGGGCGGCGCTGCAATCATTGCCGGGGGTAGGGCGCAAGACGGCCAATGTCGTGTTGAACATGTGGTTCCGCTTTCCCGCCCAGGCGGTTGACACGCATATCTTCCGGCTGGGCAACCGCACCGGCATCGCCCCCGGCAAGGATGAACTCGCCGTGGAACGCGCGATCGAGGACAACATCCCGGCCGAGTATCAGTTGCACTCGCATCACTGGATGATCCTGCACGGCCGCTACATCTGCGTCGCCCGCAAGCCCCGCTGCGGCGACTGCCTTATCCGTGATCTCTGCCTGTTCGAGGAAAAGACAGCATGAAAACCTACAATGTCGTCGGCATCGGCAATGCGATCGTCGATGTCTTCTCGCCGGCGGATGACAGCTTTCTGGAGCTGATGGGCATCGAGAAGGGCATCATGCAACTGGTCGAGCGCGAGCGTGGCGAAGTGCTTTACGGCGCCATGAAGGACCGGGTGCAGGCCCCCGGCGGGTCGGTCGCCAATACGCTGGCCGGGCTTGGCAACCTGGGCCTGACCACGGCCTTCATTGGGCGCGTGCATGACGATGCGCTGGGTCGGTTCTATGCGCGTGCGATGGCAGATGAGGGAACGGATTTCGTCAACCCGCCGGTGCCTGGGGGGGAACTGCCCACCTCACGGTCGATGATCTTCGTTGCCCCCGATGGCGAGCGGTCGATGAACACCTATCTCGGCATCTCGTCGGAACTGGGGCCCGAAGATGTGTCGGATCAGGTCGCCGGCCGCGCCGAAATCCTGTTTCTGGAGGGCTATCTCTATGACAAGCCCAAGGGAAAGCAGGCCTTTGAACGTGCGGCGCGGCTGTGCCAGGAACGCGGCGGCAAGGCTGGCATCGCGTTGAGCGACCCGTTCTGCGTGGACCGCCATCGTGGCGATTTCCGCCGCCTCGTGCGTGACCTCGACTATGTAATCGGCAACGAGCATGAGTGGACCTCGCTCTACCAGACCGACCTGAGCGCGGCGCTGGAACAAGCGGTGGCCGATGCGGGGCTGGTGGTCTGCACCCGGTCTGGGCATGACGTGATCGTCCAACGCGGCGACGAGCGGGCGGTGGTCCCGGTGCGCCGCGTGGTGCCGGTGGACGCGACCGGTGCGGGCGACCAGTTCGCGGCAGGGTTCTTGTACGGGCTGGCCACGGGCCAGTCGCTGGCCACCAGTGGGCGCATGGGTTGCGTGGCGGCGGCCGAGGTGATCAGCCATTACGGGGCCCGGCCCGAAACCGACCTCAAACAGTTGTTCCGCAAGGAAGGCCTGATCTAGGCGTTCAGTCGCCAAGCTTCGCGTGCACTTCATCCAGGTCGACCTCGCCCAACGGCAACTTGTTGGCGGGGTTCTCGAAATCATAGCGGAACAATTGGAAGTCCCGCTTGTAGATTTCCCACATCAGATGCATCGACAGGTCATCGAAGTAAGCCTCGACAGGGTGGGCGCGCTTGGGCCCGTGGCCTTCGCTTTCGTTGAATCGCGGGATGGACTTCAGGTCGACCGGGTGGGCTGTCGTAACGTGGTCGAGCACGTCCTGCATGCCGTCGTCGAAGGTCTCGGTGAAGAAGATGCGGTCGTAGCGCCCGCCGTTGACGATGAAGGTCGAGACATGGCCAGACATGGCGGACCAGTGGATGTCGGGCTCCATCGGTTTTTTCCAGCGGATCGTATCACGCGCGAAAAGCAGAAAGCGGCGGAAGCTCGCGATCTGGTCGAACTCGGCCTTGCCGTCGTCGCCGCCGACATCGATGCCGTATTTCTGGATGATCAGCGGCACCAGATTGCCCCGGTAGCGCCGACCGTTGCGCTGGATTCCGCAAATCTTGTCGAAGAACGAACTCAGGATCCGTGTGTAAGGGTTGCGCACACAGGTGAAGGCATAGCTCTTGTGGCGCTTGACGTTGCGTTCAATCAGGGGCTGGCTGGTCTCGAGCGCCCATTTGTGCAGGCCTGTCGTCGCATCGTGAATGTCACCGTCGAAGAATTCACCCTTGTCGGAGTAATACATGATCTGCCCGATCGTGGAGCAGGCGCATTTCGGGACGACGCGATAGACCATGCTTTCGCTTTCCGTCATCCAAGTGCCGGGAAAACCCATAAACCCTCAACCATCATTCAACGGCCGCCCTTGGGGAAGGGCTCACCAATTGCACCTAGGGAAGCAAACAAACTCCGGCTTTTCAATGACCGATAAACCTGCATATGGAAACAATCATGGCAAGATTTGGGTAGCGGTTTCCTGAATGTCGCGGATCGCGTTCATCCTTTTGTGCCACAAGGATCCCGCAGGGATCATCGACCAGGCCAAGCGGCTGACCGCCGCGGGGGATTTCATCGCCATTCATTTCGACGGCCGCGCCCCACAGGCGGCTTATGCGGCCATCCGTGCGGCCCTTGCCGACAACCCCGCCGTCACCTTCGCAGCCCGGCGCATCCGCTGCGGCTGGGGGGAATGGAGCCTTGTCGCCGCCACGCTGGAAGGGGTCAAGGCAGCGGCCGAGGCCTTTCCCCAAGCCACGCATTTCTACCTTCTGTCGGGCGATTGCATGCCGATCAAGTCCGCCGAGTACGCCCATGCGCTGCTTGACGCGGATGATTGTGACTATATCGAAAGCTTCGATTTTCTGGGATCGGACTGGATCAAGACCGGTATCCGGGAAGAACGGCTGATCTATCGCCACCCCTTCAATGAACGCACCCACAAGCGGTTGTTCTATGCCTCGATTTCCCTCCAGCAAAGACTTGGCCTCAGCCGCCGCGTCCCGGCCGACCTGCAGGTGCAGATCGGCAGCCAGTGGTGGTGTCTGCGACGGAGCACGATCGAGGCGATACTTGAGTTTGCCGAGCGTCGGCCGGATGTCATGCGGTTCTTCCGCCTGACCTGGATTCCAGACGAGACCTTCTTTCAGACTCTCGTCCGCCATCTGGTTCCCGAGGCCCAGATCCGCAGCCGCACGCTGACCTTCCTGATGTTCTCGGACTACGGGATGCCGGTCACCTTCTACAACGATCACTACGACCTGCTTCTCAGCCAGGACTACCTGTTCGCACGCAAGATCTCGGCCGATGCTGCAGACCTGAAGGCGCGTCTTGGGCAACTTTACGCAGCGCAGGGGATCGACTTCCCGATCTCGGGCGAAGGGCGACGGCTGTATGAATTCCTGGCCGGGCGGGGACGCGTCGGGCGAAGGTTCGCGCCACGGTTCTGGGAACAGGAAGGCAGCCTTGGCCGTGAGCGCACGCTGCTGATCGTGACCTGCAAGAAGTGGCATGTCGCCAAACGTCTGGTCGAGCGGATCCGCCAGGTTGCCGGTGTGCCGGCAGTCGACTACCTATTCAACGAGGCCAGCACGCCCCTGCCCGATCTGGGCGGCATCCAGAACACCATTGAAAAGCGCACCCGCCACCGCCGCGCGCTGTTGCGGATGCTGTTCGATTACTGGCGTGCGGACCGCATGATCGTCTGCATCGATCCGGCGAACTTTGACCTGATCCAGGATTTCCGGTCAGACAAGGCCGCGCTGCGGGTGCTCGACATCGATTGCGTGTTTTCAAACGACTACCTCGTCGGCCATGCCCGCCGCGTGGGCCTCGCGGGTGAGCGTACGCCGGCCGAGGTGATCGACCAGTTGCTTCCCACCATCCGTTTCGAGATGAAGTTCGAGGCCGATCGCCTGCGAGAGGCCGATTTCGAAGGCTTCTATCGTTTCCGCGAAACGGCGAGCGTCGCGGAAAACGCCGTGGCTCTGGCGGAATTTCTTGATATCTCGCCAGAGACGGCGCGAGAGATCGCCGCGACCGATTACCTCTTTGTGGATTGACGCCGATGCCCCAGACCTATGACCCACAGAACATCTTTGCCCGCATCCTGCGCGGCGAGATTCCGAACAAGACGGTGCTGGAGACCGAGCATACCTTGGCCTTCCACGACATCCGCCCCCATGCGCCGCATCATGTGCTGGTCATTCCCAAGGGGTCTTACGTGACCTTCGACCATTTCGCCGCCGAGGCGAGCGCCGAGGAACTGGTCGATTTCCACCGGGCAGCGGCTCAGGTCTGCGCGATGCTGGGCATTTCCGCTGCGGCAGGCGGTACGGGCTATCGTACCATCTCGAATGCGGGGCCGGACAGCAATCAGGAGGTGCCGCACTACCATCTCCATATCCTTGCCGGGCGGAACCTGGGCGCACTTCTGCCCTGAACTCCGGCCGAAAGCGCAGGCTTCGGGTCGCCCCGGCACGCTTGGCCAAGCAAGATGGCTGGGAAAGGAGACCCGCCATGACCCTGCGCTTTACCCCGATTGAGACCGAAACCGCCCGCCGTTATCAGACCGGCGGACCCGATGCCAATGGACAGCTACCCGAACGCGTGATCGCCGAGGGGACCGGCAACCCCTGTCGGCATTGCCTGCAAATGATCCCGGAAGGGGAGCCCATGCTGATCCTGGCACATCGCCCCTTTCCCAGGCCGCAGCCCTATGCCGAAATCGGGCCGATCTTCCTTTGCGCCGAGCTCTGTGACCCGCCAGATGATCTCCGGGCGATGCCCCAAATCCTTGCCTCGCCCGACTACATCCTGCGCGGCTATGGCGCCGATGACCGCATCGTCTATGGAACCGGCGCGGTGGTCCCGACAGGGCAGATCCTCGCCGAGGCAGAGACCCGCCTCGCGGACCCCGGCGTCGCCTATGTCCATGTCCGCTCGGCCCGAAACAATTGTTATCAGTTGCGGATCGACAGGGGCTGAGGGAACGACAGCCGGGCTGGCAGAGGTTCTGCCCCCTGGATCAGGTGCGCCCAGTCAACGGCGAAAGGGGCTTGGCCGCTTGCCGTCGGCCAGGCTGGCCTGCACATCGGCGATGCGCTTCGCGCGTGTCTCGGCGGTTCTGGCGGTCTTTATCCATTCCAGCGTGCCCCGCCTGACCGAACGGGGCCAGTCCTCCCACCCCGGGCGCAGAGGTCCGAGAGCGGCGGCCAGGTCGTCTGGTACCTCCAGCCGGTCGACATCATCCAGAAAGGTCCATTGTCCGTTTGCCATGGCGGCAGCAATCTTGGCCTCGCCTGCGGCGGTCATGGCACCACTGGCGCGGGCCCGTTCCACATGGGCCTTGTTGATCGCAGACCACGCCGATCTGACGTTGCGTGGCGCGATCAGAATCATCGAACGATCGGCATCCAGGGCGCGTGTCACGCTGTCGATCCAGCCCCAGCACAGCAGTTCCTCGACCAAGGGCTCATAGGCCAGGTAGTCGGGGTGATGCCGCTTGTAGCTGGCGAGCCATACCGGGCCTTTTTCACCATGATGGGCCGCAAGCCAGTCTCGAAGATCAGAACGGGTCCGGACGGTCAGGATCGGGGCCGCGTCGGCCGCGCGGGCCATCACTTGCCCTCCTGCGCGGCATCCCAGGCATTGAGCCAGCGTTTTGGCGCCATTTCGCGCCAGTGGCGGATAAGCCGGGAGCGCGCCCAGCCTTCGTCGATGCTGCCCGCCCGAACCAGCAAGAGCTTGTGGGCTGCATAATGCGGATGCACCAGGAAGGTCTCGGGGTCGGCCATGATCAGCATCTCGCGTTCGTCACGTTCGGCCTTGAAGACAGCGGCATCGACGTAGGGCGACCACCAGCACCACATCCTGCCATGTGCCTTTAGGCAGGGGTTGCCCCAGGCGGTCGTCTCCAGCACCTCGGGCAACTCGAGCGAGAGGGCAAGTGCCCGCAGCTCGGGCCAGTTTTCGATCATCTGCCCCTCCCTAATGGGCGGCGGCCCAATTCGCGCCGGTGCCCGCTTCGACCGTCAGCGGAACGGTTAGGTGAACGGCAGGCGCCGCGGCCCCCTCCATCACCTCACGCGCGCGGGCGATGAGCGTATCGGCGGCGTCTTCATCGACCTCGAACAGCAATTCGTCATGCACCTGCAGCAGCATGCGGCCGGGCAGATCGCTGATTGCCGCGGGCATGCGGATCATTGCGCGGCGTATGACATCAGCTGCCGTACCCTGTATCGGCGCATTGATCGCGGCGCGCTTGGCGAAGCCTGCTGTTGGCCCCTTGGCGTTGATTTCCGGCGTATGGATGCGGCGGCCGAACAAGGTTTGCACATATCCTTGCTTCTGCGCAAAGGCGATGGTTGCGTCCATATAGGCCTTGATGCCCGGGAAACGCTCGAAATAGCGATCAATGAAGCCCTGCGCCTCGGCCCGGGGAATGCGCAGGTTCCGCGCCAGACCAAAGCCCGAGATCCCGTAGATGACGCCAAAGTTGATGGCTTTGGCCTGCCGGCGCACCATCGGGTCCATCCCCTCGACCGGCACGCCGAACATTTCCGAGGCAGTCATGGCATGGATGTCGAGCCCGTCGCGAAAGGCCTGCTTCAGGGCGGGGATATCGGCGACATGGGCGAGGATCCGCAGTTCGATCTGGCTGTAGTCGAGGCTGACCAGAACCCGGCCCTTGGGGGCCACGAAGGCCTCGCGGATGCGCCGCCCCTCTTCGGTGCGAACGGGGATGTTCTGCAGGTTTGGGTCAGTCGAGGCGAGGCGCCCCGTCACCGCGCCGGTGATGGAGTAAGAGGTGTGGACACGCCCCGTTTCAGGATTGATGTGATCCTGCAGGGCATCGGTGTAGGTCGACTTGAGCTTTGACAGCTGCCGCCAGTCCAGCACCCGGGCGGGCAGGTCGTGCCCTTCGGCGGCCAGATCCTCCAGCACGTCGGCGCCCGTGGCATAGGCGCCGGTCTTGCCCTTGACGCCGCCGGGCAGGCTGAACTTGTCAAACAGGATCTCGCCCAGTTGTTTGGGCGAGCCCACGTTGAACGCCTCGCCGGCTAGCTTGTGGATTTCATCCTCAAGCCCGGCCATCTTCTGGGCAAAGGCATTCGACATGCGCGACAGCGTATCCCTGTCGACCTGTACGCCGGCCATCTCCATCTCGGTCAGAACCGGGACAAGCGGGCGTTCGAGCGTCTCGTAGACCGCCGTCACCCGCGCCTGATGCAGGCTTGGTTTGAACTTGTGCCACAGGCGTAGCGTGACATCCGCATCTTCGGCGGCATATCGGGTGGCCTGATCGACCGGCACGCGGTCGAACGTCACCGCCGACTTGCCGCTGCCCAGCAACTCCTTGATCGGGATGGGACTATGTCCAAGGTACTCCTCGGACAGGGCATCCATCCCATGGCCGTGCAACCCGGCATGCATGGCATAGGACATGAGCATGGTGTCGTCGAACGGGGCAACCGTGATCCCGTGGCGCGCGAAGATCTTCGCGTCGTACTTCATGTTCTGGCCGATCTTGAGGATGGCATCATCCTCGAGCAGGGGTTTGAGCTTCGCCAGTACCTCTTCCATCGGCAACTGGCCCTCTACCAGATCGGACGAGCCGAACAGATCGCCGCCGCCCTGACGATGACCCAAGGGAATGTAAGCGGCCTGTCCCGGGTCGACTGCCAGCGAGATGCCCACCAGTTCGGCACGCATCTCGTCAAGGCTCGTCGTTTCGGTGTCTACGGCAACCCAGCCCCGTTCGCCGATCAGGGCAGCCCAACGGTCCAGCGCGGCCATGTCACGGACGGTCTCGTAGGTGCCATGGTCAAAGGGCGGGGCAGGGGGCGCTTCGGCCCTGTCTGTTGCAGGCGCCGTTGCGATGGGCAGGTCCACGGCGGCGGGGGGATCTATCTTCAGGCTGTCGGCCACCCTCTTGGTCAGGGTGCGGAACTCCATTGCCGTCAGGAAGCCCATAAGCGTTTCCGGATCGGGCTCGCGCACCTCCAGGCTTTCCAGTGTGCGGTCCAAGGGCGTGTCGCAGTCTAGCTGCACAAGCTGGCGAGAGATGCGGATCTGCTCGGCATTGTCGATCAGGGTCTGGCGTCGCTTTTCCTGCTTGATCTCAGAGGCGCGGGCCAACAGCGTGTCCAGATCGCCGAATTCCTGGATCAGAAGGGCCGCCGTCTTGATCCCGATGCCTGGTGCCCCCGGCACGTTGTCGACGCTGTCGCCGGCCAGGGCCTGCACATCGACCACCCTATCGGGGCGAACGCCGAACTTCTCCTCTACCTCTGCCACCCCGATGGGCTTGTTCTTCATCGGGTCGAGCATCTCGACCCCGTCGCCCACCAATTGCATCAGGTCCTTGTCCGAAGACAGGATCGTTACCCGGCCACCCGCCTCGCGGGCCCGGCACGCCAGGGTGGCGATGATGTCATCGGCCTCATAGCCCTCCGTCTCGATGCAGGCGACGTTGAAGGCTCGGGTGGCATCGCGGGTCAGGGGAAACTGGGGGCGCAGTTCCTCGGGCAGTTCGGGGCGGTTGGCCTTGTAGGCAGGATAGATGTCATTGCGAAACGTCTTTGAGGAATGGTCGAAGATCACCGCGACATGGGTGGCGGCATCGCCCTTCTTGTTGTTTTCAACGTAGCGAAACAGCATGTTGCAGAACCCGGCGACCGCGCCGATCGGCAACCCGTCCGACTTGCGCGTCAGCGGCGGCAGCGCATGATAGGCGCGAAAGATGAAAGCCGAGCCATCGATCAGATGCAGATGGCTGCCCTTGCCGAATGTGCCGTCCATCGTGCTGCTCTCCCTCTGCGCCGGTCGCTGGCCGAGTATTGCCACGAAGACCCAGACCTTGCCACCCGTCCCGAAACCGTTCCAGGATGTCTGTACAGGCTGGGGAGAGACAGATGCGTTATGTGCTGTGGTTCTTTGCCGGGGCGCTGCTGGCAGGCGCTGGCGCGCTGGCCATCGGAGTTTTGGCGATGGACCAGGGATGGGTCTCGACCCGCGAAGGGGCGGCGGCCATGGGGATCGCATTCTTCATCACGCCCGCGGCCGCGCTGGTTGGGGGTATCCTCGGCGTGATTCTTGCCGCGGTTCGCCGGCGTCAGCCCTGAACGGTCGGGTTGGCGACGCTTTCGTGGACATAGCGCTTGTCGCAGTAGCCGCATTCGACCCAGCCCCGCTCTTCCGGGATGGTAAGCCAGACCCTCGGATGCCCAAGCGCGCCTTCGCCTCCGTCGCAGGCGACCTTCCAGGTCTTGACCACTTCGGTTTCGGGCGCGTCGATCGGCATGAGGGGTATCCTTGGCGGCAAGTTCGGCTGGGGCGGCATGATAGCGACTTTGCCTGCCTCAGCAACCCTTTGCGCCATTGTTGTGGTGGCGTGGCGCGATGCCGGTGGCCAAACGGGCCTCTGCCAGCCAGCCAAGGCCGGTCGTGGTCCGGCCAGATGGCTGGTACTCGGCTGAAACCCAGCCCTCATACTGCCCTGCTACCTTGGAAAGCAGCCGGGACATGGCGTGATCGGGTTCCTGTCGCGTCGTCAGGCTCGCGATCTGCACATGGCCCACCAGCGGCGCCAACCGTGCCCAAAGCCTGTCTGCGTCGCCCGCGATCCGGGTGGCATGCCAAAAGTCGAACTGAAGGCGGGTGCCCGGGTCGCCCAGCCTAGCGATGACCCTTTCCGCCAGGTCGAAATCCGCCAGAAAGTAGCCAGGCATGTCGCCCGGATTGAGTGGCTCGATGGTTAGCGGCAGATCGCCGGCCATCCGGCGGGCCGCCCGCAGGTTCTCGACAAATGTTGTCTCGGACTCTGCTCCGACGGCATTGCCCGCCATGACATGGATGCACCCTGCCCGCAGGGTCCGTGCCATGTCGAGCGCGCGGGCGAAATCGTCGCGAAACCGAGCCTCCTGCCCCGGCAGCGCGGCCGAGCCACGTTCGCCCGCCGCCCAGTCGCCCGGCGGGACGTTGATGAGCGCAAGCGGCTGCCCATCCAGCGCGCGCCGCCAGTCTTCGGCTGGGTGGTCGTAGGGAAAGAGGATTTCCACCCCATCAAATCCGGCCGCGCGAGCCAGCCCGGGGCGTTCCAGCGGCGGCACTTCGGTGAAAAGCAGTGTCAGGTTGGCAGCGAAACGGATCATTCCAACTCGGCCGAGGGGATGATCGGGAAGAACACTCCGCCTGAACGGACGCCGAACCAGGCCTCCTCGGCCAAGCCTTGTTGCTCTCCGAGATCGATCAGACGGTAAAAGGATTTCCGGTCGATCAGCGCCTCGAGGTTGGCGCGGATATGTACATAGGGAGACGGTTCGCCCGTATTCGGGTCACGCAGGACCCGGATCGGGTGGTCGGGGCCGGCGACGGCCCGGTCGCCCACATTGGTGACGAAGGTCAGCGCCTGGCCTTCGCCCTGTCCCTCGCGCTCGAAATCCACTGCGACAAAAGGGGCGTCATCGACGGTGATCCCCACCTTCTCCACGGGGGTTACGAGGAAGTATTCCTCTCCGTCGCGGCGGATGATCGAAGAGAAAAGCCGTACAAGCGCGGGTCGTCCGATCGGCGTGCCCTGATAGAACCAGGTACCATCGCGTGCGATTCGCATGTCGATGTTCCCGCAGAACGGGGGGTTCCACAGATGCACCGGTGGCGGGCCGCTTTTCGCCGCCCGGCTCACATTGGCGGCAAGACTGTCCGCTGTCGGTCTCACGATCATTTGTCCCCTGGCGCTTTTTGCCATTTGTGCCCGGCGGGATAGTTTGGTCAGATAAGCATATAACCACAGTGAGGACCTTTGCCATGGCCGACCCGCAAGCGCTTGTTGCCGAAATCGAAGCGCTGGGTGTGCGGCTGGGCGAGGCCAAGGCCAGCATCAACCGCCGCTTCATAGGGCAGGAAAAGGTGGTCGACCTTGTTCTGGCGGCGATGCTGTGCGGTGGTCATGCGCTGCTGGTTGGTTTGCCCGGGCTTGGCAAGACACGGCTTGTCGACACGCTGTCGACGGTCATGGGGCTCAAGGGCAATCGGGTGCAGTTCACGCCCGACCTCATGCCCGCCGACATCCTGGGGTCGGAGATTCTTGATGTGACGGCCGAAGGGGCGCGGGCCTTCCGCTTTGTGGAAGGGCCGATCTTCTGCCAGCTTCTGATGGCGGACGAAATCAACCGTGCCAGCCCGCGCACTCAGTCTGCCCTGCTTCAGGCCATGCAGGAGCGTGAGGTGACCATCGCGGGGCAGCACCGCCCGCTGGGGCGGCCGTTCCATGTGCTGGCCACCCAGAACCCGATTGAGCAAGAGGGCACCTATCCGCTGCCCGAGGCGCAGCTTGACCGGTTTCTGGTGCAGGTGGATGTCGACTATCCAGACCGCGCGACCGAGCGGGACATCCTGATTGCCACGACCGGGGCCGAGGAGGCCCAGGTGCACCAGGTGTTCACCGCCGAAGAGTTGATCGCTGCCCAATCGGTGCTTCGCCGGATGCCGGTGGGCGAGGCGGTGGTGGAAAGCATCCTCGATCTTGTGCGTGCCTGCCGTCCGGGCGAGCCGGAAGGGCGTGCCCTTGCAGATATGCTGAGCTGGGGTCCCGGCCCCCGCGCCGCACAGGCGTTGATGCTGACTGTCCGGGCGCGGGCGCTTCTCGACGGGCGGCTTGTGCCGAATGTCGATGATGTTCAGGCGCTTGCGCGGCCGGTACTGATCCATCGCATGGCGCTCAGCTTTGCGGCGCGCGCAAGGGGCGAGGATCTTGCAACCGTCATCGACGGAGTTGTGGCGCGGGTGACCGGGCTCGAGGCCGCCGCGTGACATCCAGCCACGCCCTTCGTGCCCGCGCCGAGGCGCTTGGCCAATCGTTGCCGCCCTTGCTGGCCGAGGCCGAGCTTCTGGCGGCAACCTTGCTGCTGGGCGAGCACGGTCGGCGCCGCTCTGGAATGGGCGACGAGTTCTGGCAGTATCGGCCGGCGACGGCTGGGGACAGTGCGCGGATGATCGACTGGCGCCGGTCGGCCCGGTCGGATGCGCATTTCGTGCGAGAGAGAGAATGGCAGGCGGCCCAATCGGTCACGCTTTGGGTCGACCGGGCGCGTTCGATGGGCTTTTCCGGAGCAAAGGACCGACCCGCCAAGGCCGAGCGGGCCAGGCTTCTGGCACTAGCGCTGGCGGTTCTTCTGCTGCGCGGAGGCGAACGGGTTGGCCTTTCGGGGCAAGGCCACCCCCCCCGTGCGGGCCGGGCGCAGATCGATCGCCTGGCGCTCGCGCTGGAAGAGGAGGGGGCCGAAGATTACGGTCGGCCGGACGCCACCGGACTTGTCGGGCATGGCCGGGCGGTGTTCCTGTCGGATTTTCTGGGCGAGATATCTGGCGTCGAGGCGGCCCTGGCAGAGGCCGCAGGGCGTGGCGTGCGCGGCGTGCTGGTCCAGGTTCTGGACCCTGCGGAGGAGGATTTCCCGTTCGACGGCAGGACGATCTTTGACTCGATGGGCGGCACGCTATCGCATGAAACCTTGCGTGCCGGCGATCTGCGCAGCCGCTACCTCGCGCGTCTGGCCGAGCGGAAGGACCGGTTGCAGGGGCTGGCACGGGCCTCGGGCTGGCGGGTTCTGCAACACCACACCGGGGACTCAGCTCAGGCCGCCCTTCTCTGGCTTTATCGGGCACTTGAGGGTCGACGCTGATGTGGATGCTGGGTCCCATCGGGTTCACGACGCCCTGGCTCCTCCTGGGGCTTCTGTCGCTGCCGATCCTTTGGATTTTGCTGCGTGCGGTGCCGCCCGCGCCGATCCGACGGCGCTTTCCCGGCGTGGCTCTGCTGCTCGGGCTGACCGACGAGGACAGCGAAACCGACAAGACCCCCTGGTGGCTCTTGCTGCTGCGCATGGCGGCGGTGGCGGCGGCGATCATCGCCTTTGCCGGACCGGTGCTCAACCCACAAGAGCGGCAACCGGGCAACGGGCCACTCCTCGTTCTGCTCGATGGCGGATGGGCCGATGCGCGCGACTGGCCGCGAAGGCTCGATCGTGCAGCGGCCCTGATCGAGGAAGCGAGCCGCGACGGCCGACCGGTGGCTGTGGTGCGCCTGACTGACAGGCCCGGTGAGGTCGAGTTCCAGGCGGCAGACGCCTGGGCGGGCCGTCTTCCGGCCCTTATGCCCCATGCCTGGGCGCCAGGCGATCTGGCCGGATGGGCAGGGTCTTTGCCTGACGGCAGTTTCGACAGTTTCTGGCTGTCGGATGGCTTGGACCATCAGGGGCGGGCCGAGCTTCTGGCGGCGTTGGAGGGGCGCGGTCTGGTGACCGTGTTCGAGAATCCCCGCGGGGCCATTGCTCTGCGACCGGCACGCTTCGAGGACGGCACCATCAAGCTCCAGGCAACGCGACCTGCCGCCGATGGACTGGTCGATCTTGAACTTTCCGTGCGCGGGCTGGACCCTGCCGGGATCGAGCGTGAACTGGCGCGGGTGCCCGTGAGTTTTGCCGCAGGTGCCACCGAGGCCGAGGTCGACTTGTCGCTGCCGCCCGAGTTACGCAACCGTGTGCAACGGGTCGAGATTGCGGGTATTCGCAGCGCCGGTGCCGTGACGCTGACCGACGACAGTCTCAAGCGCCGCGAAGTGGCATTGATCGCGGGCACCGAAGGGCGGGAGGGGCTGCAACTTCTGTCGCCGACACATTACCTGGAACAGGCTCTGGCCCCTGTGGCCGACCTGATCGACGGCACGCTCGAGGATGTGCTGCTCGCCTCTCCGGATGTGATCATCCTGGCCGACGTCGCGCGACTGTCGCCCGCCGAGACGGATGGGCTGCTGGATTGGCTTGAGAAGGGCGGGTTGCTCGTGAGGTTCGCCGGGCCACGCCTGGCGGCCAGCGATGTGAGCCGGGCGAGCGAAGACCCTCTGCTGCCGGTGCGCCTGCGGGAAGGGGGGCGCGCCGTCGGCGGAGCCATGAGCTGGGGCGAGCCGAAAGCTCTGGCGCCCTTTGCAGAAGGCACTCCCTTCTTCGGGCTGACCCTGCCTGCCGACGTGTCCGTCACTGCGCAGGTTCTGGCCCAACCGGATCCGGAACTGGCAGAGCGCACCATTGCCGCGCTGGCCGATGGGACGCCGCTGGTCACGCGGAAAGCGGTGGGCGAGGGGCAGGTGGTGCTGTTCCATGTCACCGCGAATGCCGAATGGTCTTCGCTGCCGCTTTCGGGGCTCTTTGTCCAGATGCTCGAACGGCTGGCGGTCTCGACCCGCCCCGCTACGCCGACGGTCGAGGACCTCACGGGCCAGACCTGGGTGCCCGAGGATGTCCTTGATGCCTTCGGAACCCTGGGCGATGCGGGAGAGGTGGCGGGCGTGACCGGCGAGGCCCTTGCCGGAGCCATCGCCGCTGGGCCGCACGAGGGGCTGCCGCCCGGTCTTTATGCGGGCGAGGAGCGCCGGGTGGCGCTCAACGTCATCAGCCAAGAAACGCAGCTTGTGCCGTCGTCCTGGCCGGATCGCATCGTGGTCGAAGGGCTGGCCGTGACCCGGGAGCAGGCACTCAAAGGGGCGTTCCTGTCGGGGGCGCTGGCGCTGCTGATGGTCGATATCCTGGCTTCGCTGTGGCTTACAGGCCGAATGCGCGGAATGCGATCCGCTGCGGCGGGATTGGCGATCCTTGCTCTGGGCGCCTTGCCGGGGGGGCAGGGGCAGGCAGCCGAAACCGATGATCCGCTTGCTCTGGAAGCGACGACGGCGGTGGTCCTTGCCCATGTAGTCACGGGCGACCCCGCGGTGGACGAACTTGCGCAGGACGGATTGCGTGGCCTGGGCCGCAAGTTGACCGAGCGGACCTCGATCGAGCCGGCCGAACCCATCGCCGTCAACCTTGAAACCGATGAACTGGCCTTCTTCCCTTTCCTGTACTGGCCCGTTACCGCGAACCAGCCCCTGCCTTCGGCCGAGGCCTATGCCGCCCTGAACCGTTATCTGCGGACCGGGGGCATGATCCTGTTCGACACCCGCGACGCGGATGTGGCAGGCTTTGGAGGCACGACGCCCGAGGGGCGCCGGCTGCAGGAACTGGCGGCGCAACTGGATATTCCGCCGCTGGAACCCATTCCACAGGATCACGTGCTCACTCGGACCTTCTATCTGCTTCAGGACTTTCCCGGCCGTTTCGGGGGCCAGGCGATCTGGGTCGAGGCTGCGCCGCCAGATGCGGAACAGGTCGAGGGTATGCCCTTTCGCAATCTGAATGATGGGGTGACGCCCGTGGTGATCGGCGGCAACGACTGGGCAGCGGCCTGGGCCACCGATGCCTCGGGCAACCCGCTTTATCCTGTGGGACGCGGGCTGGGCGGGGAACGCCAGCGCGAGATTTCCTATCGTTTTGGCATCAACCTCATCATGCATGTGCTGACAGGCAACTACAAATCCGACCAGGTGCATGTGCCCGCCCTGCTGGAAAGGCTGGGGCAATGACCGGATCGCTCGTCTTCGACCCTCTTGTGCCTTGGGCACTGCTCTTTGCCGTGGCGGGGCTTGTCGCCCTGGCAGTTGTCGTGGCGCTGTGGCGTGGTCTCTCGGGTTGGTGGTTGCGTGGCCTGTCGGCGGTGGTTCTGCTGGTAGCGCTTGCCAACCCCTCGCTCCAGCAAGAGGACCGCAACCCGCTGAACGACATCGTTCTGGTTATCGTCGACGAGAGCTCCAGCCAGAAGGTGGCCGACAGACCCGCGCAAACCACGCAGGCCCTTGCCGCTGTCGAGGCCGAACTTTCGGCCCTGCCCAACACCGAAACCCGGATCGTTCGGGTGGGTGACGGCCCGGGTGACGAGGGAACACTTCTGATGACGGCCGTCGCCCAGGCTTTGGCAGAAGAACCGCGCGCGCGGGTGGCCGGCGCCATCCTGATCACTGACGGCCAGGCACATGACGTGACCGTTGCGCCGCAATTGCCTGCGCCGATGCATGTCCTGCTGACCGGGCAGGAACAGGACTGGGACCGTCGTCTGACCGTGCGCAACGCCCCGGCGTTCGCGATCCTGGGCGAAGAGGTCATGCTGACCCTGCGCGTTGACGATGATGGGGCCGTGCCGGACGAGGTGGGCGACATGGCGGAACTGTCGATCTCGATCGACGGTGAGGAACCGCAGGTATTCACCGTGCCTGTGGGCGAGGACCTGGATCTGCCGGTTACGCTGCCCCATGGCGGGATGAATGTGCTGCAGTTCGAACTTGCCACAGCCGAGGGAGAGCTGACCGACCGCAATAATGCCGCGGTGGTGCAGATCAACGGGGTGCGCGACCGCCTGCGCGTTCTGCTGGTTTCGGGCGAGCCCCACGCGGGCGAACGTGTCTGGCGCAACCTGCTCAAGTCCGACGCGAGCGTGGATCTGGTGCATTTCACCATCCTTCGCCCACCCGAAAAACAGGATGGCGTGCCGGTGACGGAACTGTCGCTGATCGCCTTTCCCACGCGAGAGCTTTTTGTCGAGAAGGTCGAGGAGTTCGACCTGATCATCTTCGACCGTTACCGCCAGCGCGGTATCCTGCCGACCGCCTATCTCGAGAATGTCCGCGACTATGTCCTGAACGGCGGTACGGTGCTGATGGCCGCCGGGCCCGAGTTTGGCACCGCAGACAGTCTTTATCGCTCCCCTCTGGCGGAGATCCTGCCGGTGGTGCCTTCCGGCCGCGTGGTGGAGGAAGGGTTCCGCCCGACCATGACGGAACTGGGCGACCGCCATCCGGTTACGGCGGGCATCGATGCCTACCAGCCCGAGTCAGGCGAAGCTGTCGAGGGCGAGGGGCCTCATTGGGGCCGCTGGTTCCGTCAGATCGAAGTCGAGGCGACGGGAGGGCAGGTGGTGATGGAAGGCGCAGGGGGCCGCCCGCTTCTGGTGCTCGATCGTGTGGGCGAGGGGCGCGTTGCGATGCTCGCCTCTGACCATGCCTGGCTTTGGGGCCGAGGCTACGAAGGTGGCGGGCCGCAGCTGGAATTGCTGCGGCGCCTCGCGCACTGGATGTTGAAGGAGCCCGAGCTGGAGGAAGAGGCGTTGACCGCGACGTCCGACGGCCAGACCCTGACCATCACCCGCCGTACCATAGGTGAAACGCCGGGAGAGCTGACGATTACCGCGCCGGACGGCACCGAGACCGTGCTGACCATGCCCGAGACGGCACCTGGTCGCTATGAGGTGCAGTGGCAGGCACCAGACATGGGGCTTTACCGATTTGCCCAAGGTGACATGACTGCGGTCATCGCAGTCGGGCCGGCTGCGCCGAAGGAGTTCGAGCAGACCATCGCCAGCCCCGCGCCGTTGTCGCCGCTCGTCGAGCAGACGCGAGGCGGCATCCTGCGGCTGGAAGACGGGGCGCCGGACATTCGCACAGTTGCTGACGGGCGCGCCGCAGCGGGGCGGGGCTGGATCGGTATCACCCCCCGTGGCGCCTATATGACGACAGATGTTCAGATCGCCCCCCTGCTGCCGGCCTGGGCGATGCTGCTTCTGGCTTCTCTGCTGGCGGTCGGCGCCTGGCTGATCGAAGGGCGGCGCGCCCGACCGCGCGCTCAAGCCTAGGATGCCGCGGCCGTCAAGGTTCTCGCGCCAGCATGACTTGCCGTGAATGCGAGGCGAATTCACGCCGCATCAGTACGCCGACGGTCGCCAGTGTCGCGATGATGAGCGGGATGGGCCCGGCCAGCCAGGCGACCGATCCAAGCGCGAAATAGACCCCGCGCAGCCCTGCGTTGAAGGCGCGCCCTGCGGTGATGTTGATTTCGGCGGCCTGCGCGGCGCGGTGCAAGGCAAGCGGGTCGTCAGGTTCGTTCGGGACGGCTGCCATCAGGATCGAGCAGTAGCCAAACAGCCGATGCGCCCAGATGAACTTGAGCAGCGCATTCGCCAGAAAGAGCAAAGGGAGGATGATGCGCAACTCCAGCGCCTCGGTGGCGGCACTGGGGGCGATGTCTTGCGCCACGCCCCGCAACTGATCGGAGTTCCCCAGCACTGCCACACCACCCCCAAGTGCGATCATGCAGGCAGAGGCGAAGAAGGCCGTGCCCTGTCGCAGGCTGTCGATCACATTCGCGTCGAAGATCCGTGGCTGACGGGTGACGAATTGCCGCATCCATTCGTGCCGATAGCCCACCATGAGCCGCGTGACCGATGGCCACCGCGCGGGGGGATGCTCGATCAGCCGCCCCGTCAGAAACCAGGCCAGGGCCAGAAGCGCAAGGGCAGCGGCATCGACAAGATCGAACTGGCTGAGGGGCGGGGGCAACGTCATGGCAGCACAGTAACTCCTCAGTCTCGGTCTTGCCAGCGGGGCATATTGGTTATAATTTCTTACCAAATAGCCTCGGGAGAAGCCAGATGCACATGCCACTTCCCGATCCCCGGGTGCTTTCGCGCAAGGACAGGATCGTCGCCCGGCTACGGCAGGCACTTCCCGGCGATGGTGTCATCGATGATCCTGCCGAGACGCGTGCCTATGAATGTGACGGTCTGACGGCATACCGCTGCCCACCCCTCGCGGTCGTCTTGCCACGCGAAACGGGCGAGGTGTCGGAGATCCTGCGCATTTGCCATGAAGAAGGCGTCCCCGTGGTTCCGCGTGGGGCAGGGACGTCGCTGGCGGGCGGGTCGCTGCCCACGGCCGATTGCGTGATCCTGGGGGTCGCGCGCATGAACGCCGTGCTGGAGACCAACTACCCTGACCGCTACATCCGGGTCCAAACGGGCAGGACCAACCTGTCGGTGACCGGAGCGGTGGAAGCCCATGGTTTCTTTTATGCCCCCGATCCGTCGAGCCAGCTCGCCTGTGCGATCGCTGGCAACATTGCCATGAACTCGGGCGGGGCGCATTGCCTGAAGTATGGCGTCACCACGAACAACCTGCTCGGGGTGACGCTGGTGCAGATGGATGGTACGGTCGTCGAGATCGGCGGCCCCTACATGGATGCTGGCGGGCTTGACCTGCTGGGCGTGATCTGTGGCTCAGAGGGGCAACTGGGCGTGGTGACAGAGGCGGTGCTCCGCATCCTGCCAAAACCAGAGGGCGCGCGCCCTGTGCTGATGGGCTTCAACTCGAATGAGGTGGCGGGCGCCTGCGTCAGCGACATCATCAAGGCCGGCATCTTGCCGGTGGCCATCGAGTTCATGGACCGGCCCTGCATCCGCGCCTGCGAAGCCTTCGCCAAAGCCGGCTACCCCGATTGCGAGGCGCTGCTGATCGTCGAGGTCGAGGGCTCTGACGCCGAGATCGACGAGCAGCTTGCCCTGATTTCCCAGATCGCCCGCAGGCACGATCCGGTCGCGCTGCGCGAGAGCCGCAGCGAAGAGGAAAGCCGCCGCATCTGGCTGGGCCGCAAATCGGCCTTTGGCGCAATGGGGCAGATCAACGACTACATGTGCCTCGATGGCACCATTCCTGTCAGCGCTCTGCCGTTTGTCCTGCGACGCATTGGAGAGCTTAGCCGTGAATACGGTCTGGATGTGGCCAATGTCTTTCACGCGGGGGACGGCAACATGCACCCGCTGATCCTGTTCAATGCGAACACCCCCGGCGATCTTGAACGCTGCGAGGCGCTGGGCGCCGCGATCCTGATGCTGTGCGTCGAGGTTGGGGGCTGCCTGACCGGCGAGCATGGCGTGGGCATCGAGAAACGCGATCTGATGACGGTGCAGTTCACCCCGGAGGATCTGGAGGCGCAGATGCGGGTCAAGGATGTGTTCGATCCGAAATGGCTGCTGAATCCGGCCAAGGTCTTTCCCTTGGCGGCAAGTGCCGCGCGGCGTGACGGGGCTATGGCGGCATGACCGGCGGAAGATGCCAGCGGAAGGCCGCGGAATGATCCGTCCGGAAACCGAAGCCGATCTGGTCGAAGCCGTTCGCACCGCGACCGGTCCCCTGAGGCTGAAAGGTGGCGGCACCCGGAGCTTTGGGCAGGCTGACGCTGGACAGGAACTCGTTCTTTCCGGCCTGGCGGGCGTCACCCTCTATGAGCCCGGCGCCCTGACGCTGGTGGTGCGGGCTGGCACGCCTTTGGCCGAGGTGGAGGCGACGCTGGCCGCCGAGGGCCAGCGCCTGCCCTTCGAACCGCCAGACCTGCGGGCGCTCCTCGGGACGGAAGGCGTCTCGACAATCGGCGGCGTGGTGGCCGCGAATGCCTCGGGTCCGCGGCGCATGCAGGCGGGCGCGTGCCGAGACAGTCTGATCGGCGTGCGGTTTGTCGATGGCACCGGCGCGGTCATCCGAAACGGCGGGCGGGTCATGAAGAACGTGACGGGCTATGACCTCGTGAAGCTGATGGCAGGCAGCCATGGCACCCTGGGCGCGCTGACCGAAGTCAGTTTCAAGCTGCTGCCCGTACCGGCAGACGAAGCAACGCTTGTCTTCTCTGACCTGCCGCCGGAGCGGGCGGTTTCCCTTATGGCGGATGCGATGGGGTCGCCCTTTGAGGTGACCGGCGCTGCGCATGAGAGGGGTGTCGGCACCTGCCTCAGGCTAGAGGGACTGGCGGCATCCGTCCTCTATCGCGCAGAAGAACTTGCCCGGCGCCTGCGGCGTTACGGATCGCCCCGCCGGGAAACGGCTGCCGCTTCAGCCGCGCTCTGGCGGTCGATCCGCGATGTGGCTGCCTTTGCGGGAAAGCCGGGCGATGTATGGTCGGTTTCCACCCGTGCGAGCGATGCTCCCGGTCTCATCGACCGCGCCGCTGCATGGGATGTCCTGATGGATTGGGGTGGTGCTCGCCTGTGGTTCAGGACGGACGAAGGGTCTGACCTTCGCGCGGTTCTTGGCAGCTTCGTCGGCCATGCGACCCTGGTGCGTGCCTCGCCGGAAACCCGTGCCAGGCTGGCCACCTTTCCGCCGGAGCCGCCTGCAATTGCGGCCCTTGCCCAGGGGCTGAGAGCTCGGTTCGATCCGCGCGGCATCCTCAATCCCGGCCTGATGGCCTGACGAAAGCACCCGGCCATGCAGACGAACTTCTCAGCCGAACAACTCAAGGACCCGGGTATAGCCCGGGCAAATGAGATCCTGCGCAGTTGCGTTCATTGCGGCTTCTGCACGGCCACCTGCCCGACATATCAGGTGCTGGGGGACGAACTCGACAGTCCCCGCGGGCGCATCTATCTGATCAAGGACATGCTCGAGAACGACCGCCCGGCAGATGCCAAGACGGTCAAGCACATCGACCGGTGCCTGTCTTGCCTGTCCTGCATGTCGACCTGCCCTTCGGGCGTGCATTACATGCATCTGGTCGATCATGCCCGCGCCCATATCGAGAACACCTATCGCCGTCCAGTGTCGGACCGGGCGTTGCGCTGGGTATTGGCCAAGGTGCTGCCGCACCCGATGCGATTCCGGCTGGCCTTGGCCGCAGCAAAGCTGGGGCGCCCCTTTGCGCGCCTGGTGCCCGACCGGCGCCTGCGGGCCATGCTGTCCATGGTGCCGAAGACGATCCCGCCCGTCAGCCGCAATGACGATCCACAGGTCTTTCCCGCCCAGGGAGAGCGGCGCCTGCGGGTGGCGCTGATGACCGGCTGCGCCCAGAAGGCGCTGAACACCGACATCAACGATGCGACGATCCGGCTGCTGCGCAGGCTGGGTTGTGAAGTGGTGATCGTGCGGGGGCAGGGGTGCTGCGGGGCGCTCACGCATCACATGGGCCGTGAGGCCGAGGCCCATGCGACCGCTGGCCAGACCATCCGCGCCTTCACGGCCGAGATCGAGGGGCAGGGCCTTGATGCCATTGTCATCAACACCTCGGGCTGCGGGACGACGATCAAGGACTATGGAAACATGTTCCGCCATGATCCGATTGCGGCCCAGGCGGCGGCCGTCGCCGCGCGCGCGGTCGACCTCACCGAGCTGGTGGAACGGATCGGCCTGCCGCCCGTGGCACCAAGGGGGCTGCGGGTGGCTTATCACGCCGCTTGCTCGCTTCAGCATGGCCAGCAGATCAAGTCGGCGCCCAAGACGCTGCTCAGGGCAGCGGGATTCGAGGTGGTCGAGCCGGAGGACAGCCATCTTTGCTGTGGGTCGGCAGGGACCTACAACCTTTTGCAGCCCGAGATCTCGGCTGAATTGAAACGCCGCAAGGTCGCCACGCTCGAGGCGCGAGCCCCCGAGGTGATTGCCGCCGGGAACATCGGTTGCATGATGCAGATCGGATCTGGCACCCGCGTCCCGGTTGTCCATACCGCTGAGCTGTTGGATTGGGCGACCGGCGGGCCACAGCCGTCCGCCCTTTTGGCGGAACGGCCTTAAATCTGCCCTAACAGAGATCTATCCATCGGAAGACTGACGGAGTTTCCGATGCGTGCTGCCCGCTATGTGATTCTATCGCTGCTGCTACTTTGTGCTCCGGCGGCGGCGCAGGAAAGCCCATTGATGAAGCTGGAAACCGGTGATGACAGCCGGGGCTGGAATGCCGTCGGGCGTTTGAATCTGGGCAACAAGGGCTTCTGCACCGGCACGCTCATCGCCCCGCAGCTGGTGCTGACGGCGGCCCACTGTCTGTTCGACAAGGAAAGCGGCCGCCAGATCGACCCCGAAGAGATCGAATTCCTGGCCGGTTGGCGCAATGGCCGCGCCGCAGCCTATCGCGGCGTGCGTCGCGCGGTGGCGCATCCCGACTATACGTTTGACTCCATCGACCGCCTCGACCGGGTGGCACATGATCTTGCCCTGCTCGAGCTTGACCAACCGATCCGACTGCCATCGATCCAGCCCATTCCCACAGGGCAGCGTCCCTCCACGGGGGATTCGGTCGGCGTCGTGTCCTACGCGCAGGACCGGGCCGAGGCACCCTCCCTGCAGCAGGTTTGCCATGTGCTGGCCCGTCCGCCAGGGATGTTCGTGTTGACCTGCGATGTCGATTTCGGCTCGTCCGGGGCGCCTGTCTTTGCGATGGCTGAGGACGGCGTCAAGATCGTGTCCGTCGTCTCGGCCAAAGCCGAGATGGAGGGTCGGAAGGTGGCGCTGGGCGTTCCGCTGGAAGAGCCCTTGGGCGTTCTGATGGCCACGATGGACGGTGTGGCGACAGAATTGCCGCAATCGACGCCACGCGTGCGGTCGCTGTCCGGCGGGACGGGCGGTGCGAAGTTTGTGCGGCCCTGAGCGATGCGTCCCTCGTTCCAAATCTTCACCCTTGTCCTTGGTTTGGTGCTGTCGGTCCCTGGCAGTGCCCTTGCTGATGACAGCGGGCTTGACCGGCTGACCAGGCGTGAGCAGCTCCTGGGTTGGGAGGCCGTCGGTCGCGTGGATCTTGGTGACCGGGGCTTCTGCACCGGCACGCTTATCGCCACAGATCTGGTGCTGACGGCCGCGCATTGCCTCTTTGACAAGAAGACGGGCGAACCAGAACCTTTGGCCGACATGACCTTTCGGGCCGGGCTGGTCGATGGCACGGCCATAGCGGAAGTGCCCGTGGCCCGCGCCGTCGCCATGCCCGGCTACGATCCCCGCGCGGGGGTAACGATCGAGAATGTACAGAGAGACGTGGCGCTCTTGCAGCTGGCGCAGCCGATCCCAGCGGCGGTGGCCGCACCTTTCGCGGTTGAGGCTGCGAAGGGCCTCAGGGAAGTCAGCGTCGTCTCCTATGCCCGGGGCCGGGAAGATGCACTGTCCTGGCAAAGAACCTGCGGGGTGCTCGGCCAGCAAGGGCGGCTCATCGCCTTCACCTGCGATGTGGACTTCGGATCGTCCGGTGCCCCGGTCTTCGACCGCAGTGCGGGCCGGGCACGGATCGTGTCGATCGTTTCGTCAGGTTCGCGCGAGGCGGATGGCGTGACGGCCTTCGGCATGGCCCTACCAGAGGCGCTGGTTGAACTGAAGGCCGCGCTACGGGCGGACAGGGGCGTGTTAGTGCCTGTGGCAACAGACGCGACGCCCACAATCCGCCGCATCGGTACGCAGGGGCAATCGCGCGATATCGGGGCGCGCTTCGTCAAGCCTTGAGCAGCCGGGAGCCTCTTGAAAGGCTCCAGTCCCTTGCCCAAATAATTCTTGTCCGGGCGCCATGATGGGCCCGGACGGACTGATCGCCCTGCCCGCAAGGGGGGCAACCAACATCGCTTGAAGAGGATGACCATGCGCAGCTTTGATCTCGCACCGCTTTACCGCGCCACCGTCGGTTTCGACCGCATTGCCGATCTGATGGATCGCGTGCTGACCAGTGACGTGGCCCAGCCCACCTACCCGCCCTACAACATCGAGAAAACCGACGAGAATGCCTATCGCATCTCGGTCGCCGTTGCCGGCTTCACGCCCGATGAACTGAATGTCGAAGTGAAAGAGGGCAGCCTGTTCGTTTCCGCCCGCAAGGCTGCGGAAGACGTCGAACGTACCTATCTGCATCGTGGCATCGCCACTCGCGCCTTCGAACGCCGCTTCGCGCTGGCCGATCATGTGCGCGTGACGGGAGCCAGCCATGAGCACGGGATGCTGCACATCGACCTCGTGCGCGAAACGCCCGAGGCGCTGAAACCCCGCCGTATTGAAATCGGTCGCAGTGCCGATATCGAGGCGAAAGCGGTCGAAACCGCGACCGTCTGAGGCGACAAGGACGAACGGCAATTGAGGGGCGCGCCTGGCAACAGGCGCGCTTCTTTCGTTCAGCGGTCGAGCGATTGGGCCAGCCGCAACAACGTCACTGCCTCGGCTCGATAGCCGAAGGGGTCGGATCCGCGGTTGCGTTCGGCCAGCTCGATCGCCTGCTCCCAGTCCCAATTGCCCAGATAGGTGCCACCGGTCAGCAACTGGCCAAAGCCGGCAATGGCGGCGGCGAACCGGGTGTCCTCCGTGCCGCTACCGGTTGCTTCTGGAATGGGCAACTGGATCTGGGTCGACTCTGCCGCGCCAGGTTCCTTCCAGCGGAGCCGCAGAAATCCCAGCTCGTCCGCCGGGCCATCAGGTGTTGGCTGGCCATAGCGCAAGGTCTCGTTGCGCAGCGCCGGACTGTCCGGGGGGGTGACCTCGTAAAGGGCGGTTACGGAGTGCCCCGCGCCCAGTTCGCCGGCATCGACCTTGTCATTGCCGAAATCCGCCCGGGTGAGCGCTCTCGTTTCATAGCCGATCAGCCGCCATTCGCCCACCGTCGCAGGGTTCCATTCGACTTGCAGCTTCAGATCATCCGCAATCGGGAACAGCACACCCGACAACTGATCGACCAGGACTTTTCGCGCCTCCTGGGCCGTGTCGATATAGGCCGCAGTGCCGTTCCCCGACTGGGCCAGCGCCTGCATCGTCGCATCGTCAAGGTTGCCACGCCCGAAGCCGAGGACAGACAGGTAGACGCCACTGTCCCGTTTGGCGGCGATCATTTCCTCAAGCCGTTCCGGATCGAATATCCCAAGGTTGAAATCGCCATCTGTCGCCAGCAGCACCCGCCCGATGCGCCCGGTCTCCGCCATGCCCTCGGCCACTTGGTAGGCCAGTTTGATCCCTTCCGTCCCGGCTGTCGGTCCGCCGGCATCCAGCCTGTCAAGCGCGGACAGGATCGATTCCCGGTCTGAAGCCGCCGTGGGTGGCAGCACTTCGCCCGCCGACCCCGCATAGGCGACAATCGCCACCCGATCTTCGGGCCGAAGTTGGCCCAGCATCAGCCGCAGACCCTGCTTCAACAGCGGCAGCTTGTTCGCATCCTGCATTGAACCGGACGTGTCGACCAGCAGAACAAGGTTCAGGGGCGGGCGGTCTGCCAGGGCCGGAAGCCGACCCTGCACCCCGATCCGCACCAGTTTGGTCTCGGCGTTCCAGGGGGTTTCGATCACGTCCACATCGGCCAGGAAAGGCGGGCCATCCTGGCCTGGAGCCGGATAGGCATAGGGAAAATAGTTCACCATCTCTTCGATCCTGACCGCGTCTCGGGGGGGCAGGGCACCGGCCAGCAGGGAAGAACGGACGATGGCGTAACTCGCCGTGTCGACATCGGCGGCAAAGGTCGAGACCGGCTGCTCCGCCGTGGCAATGGGACCGGCGGACGGGGCATTCGCGAAAGCTTCCGTCTCGGGCAGTGGAGGGGCGGGCGTCTCGCTGCGGAAGGCCTCGGCGGGTGCGGCTGCCACAATCGATGGTGCCGCAGACCGACCCGCCAATGGCTGGACCGGACCGGCAGCGTCTGCCAACGGCGGTTGCGCCGCCGTCAGTTCAGATACCGGTTGGTCCCTTTGGACTGGCGTTGCCGGGGCCGCCTCGCGCAAGGGTTCGGGCAGGGATTTCGGGGCCAGCCCTGGCGACAGCGAATCCTCCGGCATCAGGGGCAGCACCGCCACCAGGCCAAGGCACAACGCCGCAACCGAGGCCGTGGTGGCGAGCGCGGGGCGGGAAACGAGGGTCGAGATCATCTGGCGCACTCCTTGCCAAACCCCTGTCTTGCGAGGGGCAGCAGTAGAACGCACCGCGGCGACGCGGGCTTGGCTCCGATGGCTGTCAAAAGCCACCATCGCCGCATCAAGAGCAGTCTGGCGGGCTGCGCTGTTTGCCTGCGGGATGTCACGCAGGGCCTCTCTCAGGCGGTCAAGTTCGTCGGTCATGCGCCGGCCTCCTTCCTGGCCATCTCGCGCAGGCGTCTCTTCACTTCAGACATGCGCCAGGCCACCGTCCCTTCCGAAAGGCCCAGCACCTCTGCCGCTTCGGCCTGGGTCAGGTCTTCGCCCAGCGTCAGGGCAACCGTCTCGCGCAGTTCCGGCGGCAGACGCGACATTGCCTGCATCAGCCAATCCATCGCGTCGGCGTTTTCGGCCACGTCGGCCTGTCGCGCAATCTCCCAGTCTCCCCACCCCTCGGCGGCCCGCGTCCGGGTCGTCTGCCGGCGGCGCTGGTCGTGCGCGGCATTGACGACGACACGATAGAGCCACGTCGTGAACCTGGCTTCGGGTCGCCAGTTGGCAAGGCGGCGCGGCAGCGAGGCGCAGATGTCCTGTGCCAGGTCCTCGGCGTCGGCTCGTCGACCGGTCAACCGGAACGCCAGACCGAAGATGCGGTCGTAATGCCGGCTCACAAGCGCTGAGAACGCCGCGCGGTCACCCGCGGCGGCGGCAAGGGCAAGCGAGGCATCGGGTGTTTCCATGCGCATCTCGGACATTGGAACGCGGCCCGAACGTTGATCCTTGGGTGGACCTGCACAATCTTATGCGCGCTGTACCAGCAGCTTGTCGATGCGCCGGTCGTCAAGGTCGATGACTTCGATGCGCCAGCCATGCAGCGTGAAATGGTCCCCAAGCACCGGCAGGCGGCGCAACTGGTGCAACACCAGACCGGCAACTGTTTCATAGTCGCCGGCCTCTTCACGTGGGATGCCCATATGGTCTGCGAACTCGTCCACAGGCATCCAGCCCGACACGAGGAAGCTGCCATCCTCGCGTTCCACCATCGCAGGCTCGTCATCGGCTTCCTCGAGGAACGTTCCTGTGATCGCCTCAAGAATGTCGCCGGTGGTGATCAGGCCTTCGAAGCTTCCATATTCATCATAGACAAGCGCCATGTGATTGGGCGAGGCGCGCAGGATCTCGATGACGTCGATCGCATCGGCGCGGTCTGACACGACGGGCACTTCGCGCATCAGCCCTTGAAGGTCCATCGGCTCGCCGCGCGAAAGGGCGGCAAAGGCATCGGTCAGATAGAGGATGCCCAGTACCTCATCGGTCTCTCGTCGGCGCACGGGAATGCGCGGGCGGGCGATCCGGCGGATTTCCTCGAGCGTTTCCTCTGGATCAGCCTCGATATCGATCACCTCGACCTCTCGCCGAGGCGTCATCAGCGCGCGCGCCGACCGGTCTGCCAGGCGCATGACGCCGGTCAGCATCACCTGTTCCTCGGTCTCGATCACGCCACCGGCATGCGCCTCGGCCAGAAGGCTTTTCACCTCTTCGTCCGTCACCCGGGATTCGCTGGCGCCGGTTTGCCCCAGGAGCCACAAGACCAGCTTCCCTGACCGGTCCAGCAGCCAGACCAGCGGGGCCGCTAGCCGCGCAAGCAGGCCAAGCATGGGCGCAACGCGGGCGGCTACGCCCTCGGCATTTCGCAGCGCGATCTGCTTTGGCACAAGCTCGCCCAGGATAAGCGAAAGGTAGGTCAGAATGACGACAACGCTGCCAACCCCAAGCCGCGTCGCCCATTCAGCCGAAAGCCCGGACGTCTGCAGCCAGTCCGCCAGCCGCGCACCCAGCGTTGCCCCCGAAAAGGCGCCCGAAAGCACCCCCACCAGAGTTATGCCGATCTGTACCGAGGACAGAAACCGGCCCGGGTCTTCGGCCAGCCGCAGAGCGACGGCCGCCCCGCGACTGCCACCATCTGCCATCGCGCGCAGTCGCGCAGGACGGGAGGAGACGATCGCAAGCTCGGACATCGCCAATGTCCCGTTCACAAGGATCAGCAGGACGACAATCAGGATTTCGAGGATCATGGCCGATCAACTCCGGCCCTGGGACAGGGCGTGGACCGACTGAGAGGGTCGCCGTCAGCCGGAGCGGGTTCCGGCACCGTGATGGATGGCATGCTACGCCCTAGGGTTCCAAAGACTTCCACCCAACATAGGCCTCGCGGGGCTGGTGCCAAAGGACAGCGCGGTTTCCGGCAACCCAAAACTTGGCGCGCGGTGGCCGTTTTGGCACACCGCGCGCCTGAGTGGGGTCTCCTGGCGAACCGTCAGACGGACAAGCAGATGTACTTCATCTCCAGATAGTCATCCATGCCATGATGGCTGCCCTCGCGCCCGAGGCCAGATTGTTTGATACCGCCAAAGGGCGCGACCTCGGTCGAGATGATGCCCGTGTTCACGCCAACCATGCCGTACTCCAGAGCTTCCTGCACCCGGGTGATGCGGCCGATATCGCGGGCATAGAAGTAGGAGGCCAGGCCGAAGATTGTGTCATTGGCATAGCCGATGACCTCTTCCTCCGTCTCAAACCGGAAGAGCGGCGCAACCGGGCCAAAGGTCTCTTCCTGGCTGACCAGCATGTCCTGGGTCACGCCGGTCACGATGGTCGGCTCGAAGAAGGTGCCCCCCAGATCGTGGCGCTTGCCACCTGTCACGACCTTGCCGCCCTTGGCGACCACATCTGCGATATGCTCTTCGACCTTTTCGACAGCATCGGCATTGATGAGCGGGCCGAAATCCACCGGTTCGGCCAGGCCGTCGCCGACCTTGGTCTTGGCGAGCGCTGCCGCAAGCTTCTGCGAGAAGGCGTCATAGACGCCTGCTTGCACATAGATCCGGTTGGCGCAAACGCAGGTCTGGCCGTTGTTGCGGAACTTCGACGCCATCGCGCCCACGACTGCTGCATCGAGGTCGGCATCGTCGAACACGATGAAAGGCGCGTTGCCACCAAGCTCCATCGAGCATTTCATCACCTGTTCTGCGGCCTGACGCAGCAGGATGCGACCCACCTCGGTCGAGCCGGTGAAGGTCAGCTTGCGCACGGTCGGGTTCTCGCAGAATTCCTTGCCGATGTCCGAGGCGCGGGCCGAGGTCACGACCGAAAGCACCCCTGCCGGCACACCGGCCCGCTCGGCCAACACCGCCATGGCCAGCGCTGACAGAGGCGTCTCGGCGGCCGGACGAGCCACGAAGGCGCAGCCGACGGCAAGCGCTGGCGCTGCCTTGCGCGCGATCATGGCGTTCGGGAAATTCCAGGGCGTGATCGAGGCGACGACGCCGACGGGCTGCTTGATCACCGTGATGCGCTTGTCACGCATGTGGCCCGGGATCGTCTCGCCGTACACGCGCTTGGCCTCCTCCCCGAACCATTCGATGTAGGAGGCACCATAGGCAACCTCGCCCTTGGCCTCTGCCAGGGGTTTACCCATCTCGGCGGTCAGGATGCGCCCCAGGTCGTCCTGGTTTGCCATCATGAGATCGTACCATTTGCGCATGACCTGCGCCCGTTCCTTGCCGGTGCGCGCGGTCCATTCCCCTTGTGCAGTCTTGGCAGCGGCGATCGCGCGGGCCACCTCGGCACGGCTGAGGTTCGGCACCCGGGCAATGACATCGCCCCGCGCCGGATTGGTGACGGGAAAGGTCGAGCCGTCATCCGCGTCGATCCATTGGCCGCCGACAAAGGCCTTTTCGGCCAGGAGCGACGGGTCCTTCAGCAGCGAACGAAGGTCGGTGACGGTATCGAGCATGATCGGGCCCTCCCAATTCTTGGATGCGCATGCAAAACATGGCGGGCGGGGCAATGTCCAGTTCCTCCGTGCCGGATTCGGCAAAATTTGATCAAATTGTGGTGGACAACTCATGACGCCCGACCTCGCCTATGCCAATGCCGCCTTCATTCCGGGGGCGGACGCCTTTCCGCCACGTTGGGCGACCGAGGCGGAGGCCTTTCGGGCCGCGCAGGGCGCCCGGGCGGAACTGGGGCTCAGTTACGGCCCGGGGCCTCGGCAGAAGTTGGACCTGTTCCGTCCGGAAGGGGCAGCAATCGGCCTGATGGTCTTCGTGCATGGGGGCTATTGGCTCGCATTCGGGCGGGAAAGCTGGTCTCATCTGGCGGCCGGAGCGCTGGCGCATGGCTGGGCCGTGGCGCTGCCGTCATACACCCTTGCACCCGAGGCGCGGGTCGGCTCGATGACGGCCGAGGTCGGGCAGGCTATCACCTTGGCCGCCGCGCTGGTTGATGGCCCCATCGTGGTCACGGGACATTCGGCAGGGGGCCATCTGTCGGCCCGTATGGCTTGTGGCGATGCACCCCTGGCACCCGATCTTGCCGAGCGCGTGTCGCGGGTCATTCCGATTTCACCGCTCGCCGAACTGTCGCCGCTGATGGCGACCGCCATGAACGAGAAGCTTTGCATCGACGAAGACGAAGCCGCCCGGGAAAGCCCTGCCCGCCTGACCCCGCGCCCCGGCTGCGCTGTCACGGTCTGGGTGGGCGGGCAGGAACGACCGAGTTTCCTGTGGCAGGCCCGTACCCTGTCCGAAGCCTGGTCCTGCCCCTGGCATGTCGCTGCGGGGCGGCACCATTTCGACGTGATCGATGATCTGGTTGACCCTCAGTCCTTGCTTGTAAGGACCCTGACGGGGACGTAGCGCCGGTCAGGAGGCGTTCATCCGGTCGATATAGGCGCGCATCTCTTCGGCCTCCTGCCGGGCGTCGCGCAGCCCTTCCATCGCGGCGCGCAATTCTGCTTCGGTCTGGGCGATCTGGTTGGTCAGTTCCGCCTCGCGCTGTTCGAGATAGAGCAGCGCCTGTTCCCGTGCCTCTTCCGCCTCATGCAGCGCCTGCGCCATGCGATCGACCTCGCCCATGTCTGCGCCTCCGATCCGGCTGAACCGATGCAGCAGCCAGTAGGCGAACCAGCCAAGGCCAAAGGCTACGAAGAGGATCACCGAAGTGGTCGCAATGAATTCGATCCGGTTCATGCATCTGTCCTGCTGGCGGTGGGCTGGGGTCCGCTCATGTCGGCCTCAGTCATTCTCAGGGCGCCGCGGCGGGCGCTGGGTCTTTTCCTGTGGCGCAGCCGAAACGAAGGGTGCCTCGGGGTCCGCCGGCGCAGGGCCTGCCTCACCGCCGCTGGCGTCCGCTGCTTCATCCTGGGCCGGGGCGGAGCCCGACGGGGCGGCCTGGCCTTCCGGGACGGACGGGGTGCTGGCCTCCACGCCGGGTTCTGCCTGCGCAGCAGGTTCAGGTGGCGATGGGTTGGCAGCCGGCGTCGCGGGGGCAACCTGCTCGCCCGTCACTATGGGTACGGCCGCTGCGGTTGTCTCGGCGGTCCCGCCAATCAAGGTAAACTCGATCCGCCGGTTCGCCTCTCGGCCGGCCTCTGTTTCGTTGTCGGCAATGGGGGTGCTTTCGCCATAGCCTTTTGCCGTCAGTGACCCCACGAGGACTCGGCGCCCCTGCAGATCCAGCAGCACCGCCTCGGCGCGCGCCTGGCTGAGGGCAAGATTGCCGCCTTCGCTGCCCTGGCTGTCGGTATGGCCGGCGATCTCCATTTGGACATCGGGGCAATTGCGCAGGATATCGGCCAAAGCATTCATCGTCGTGCGGGCTTCCGCCTCGATCTCTGCCGACCCGGGGGCAAAGGCGATCTTGCCCTTGGCGAGCACCGCGTTCAGGTCGGCCACACATTCTTCGGGTGTCGGCAGCGCGGCGAGGGGGTCCTGCGCCTCGTCATAACGGACGTCGACCTTGAAGGTCTGGCCCTGACCCAGGCGGGCCGACAGGATACGCGTGATCTCGGACCTGGCCTGCGGCGAACCGGTGACCCCATTGATCTCGACCGTATCTGCACGCACGGTCAGGTTGCCTTCGGTCAGCGTCGCCAAGGCATCAAGCCCCGCCAACACCCTGATGGGCCAGCCATCCGGCAGCTCGGGATCAAGTCGGGTCGCGGTATAGACATTCGCGGCCCCGAATTCAGCGCGAGCAAAGCTTGATACCGCATCGCGCAGCTGCGCATCTGTCAGACGGCCGCGAAGCTGCACTGCGCCTTCCGGGGAAAGGCTCGCCGTAAACTCCGCCGGTCCTTCTGGAGCAGAGGCCTTGGGCTTTTCGGGCAGGGTCGCATTCAGCGAGAAGACATCTGGCAGAGCAGCCTGCAATTCGCCCACGACCCTGTCAAACGTGGCCTGCGACGTGTCGATGGTGGCTTCGAGCGAGACATCGGCGTCCGAGAACGTGATCGTGCCGCCTCCAAGCTCGGCAACAGCCTTGATCCCCAGCGCCGTGGCTTCTGACCAGCGTGGGGTCGGCACGCCAAGGCCAATGGTGCAATCGGCCTTTCCGGCCATACCGGCCTCGACCGCCGCAGCAAGAATGCGGGTTCGGGCCTGTTCGGTATCGGCCGAGCAGGCATCGAAGCGTGCACCTCGATCATCGACCAGGAAGCGCAGTGTAAAGGGTGTCAACACAGGACGAGGCGCCGAGATATCCATCTCGAGTGTCACGGTGTCGGGCCTGGCCCTCGCCAGCTCGGCCTCCAACCGACGCCTCTCGTCCTCTGACCCTGAAATGGCCGTGATCGAGACGCGCTCTGCCGAGATCGAGATCTTCGACCGAGGCAGCAGACGCAGCGCTTCGAGTCCGAATTCAATCGCCCCATCCCAGCCAGCCGGGGCGGGAAACTCGGCCTGTTCCAGCATGTCGGCCACGGCGGCATTGCCAGCGATGTTCCTGACCTCATCCGCCAGGGCGATTTCCCGTTCCTCAGAGGGAACCAGGCCGATGATCGAGATGCCATCATCGTTTCGCAGCAACTCCACGGAAAATCGTGGCGGCTCGATCGCCTGGGCCGGTGTCACCTCCATCAGGTCACGGATGCGCCCGGCGTCAACAAGGGTTCCTACAAGGTTCATGGCGCGGAACCGCTGGGCTTCATTGGGGGCGGTGCCGTAAAGCCGCACCTGCAACCCGTCAACCCGGACGTCCGTCCAGCTCAGCCCCTCGCGCGTGAGCAGGCCCTTTACCTCGGCCGAGGTGCGGGATTCTACAGCAAGCGCCATCCAGGCCGCCGCCAGGATCGACAGGGCCAAGGCGCCCACGAAGGCAGCGGGGGCGATGAGACGCGTGGGAAAATGCATGTCGGCAGGGCCTGCGGGCGATTCTTCTGGGTGCGGCGTCAACTGTCAGGCGGGACAGCATCCCGCTTCCTAGGCGGTCAACGGGCCGGGATCAATCACAGCGCTGCCGCGCCGGCAAGAAACAGCGCAAGGATAAGCCCGGCATCGCGGTTGGACCGGAAGATCCGCAGGCAATTCGCCGGGTCGTCCGGGTCTAGGTCCCGAAGTTGCCAGGCCAGATGCCAGCCAAAGCCCCAGACGCCGCCAAGCGCCAGGACCAGTTGCAGAACATTCTCGCGGGGCAGGGCCGCCAAAAGCACCGCAACCGTCAGAAGCAGCACCGAGGCGACAAGAAAGCTGCGCAGCCAGGAGCGTGTACTGTTCCCGAAGAGCCGCGCTGTGGACTTCACTCCCACCAGCGCATCGTCGTCTTTGTCCTGGTGGGCATAGATGGTGTCGTAAAACAGCGTCCAGACAAAGCCACCCGCGTAAAGCATCACCGCAGCCCAGGAGAGGCTGCCGTGATGCGCTGTCCACATCAGAAGCGCGCCCCAGTTGAACGCCAGCCCCAGGAAGGCCTGGGGCCACCAGGTGAAACGCTTGGCAAAGGGATAGACTGCGACCAGCGCGAGCGAGGCGATCCCCAGAAGAATAGCCGGAACATTGTAGGTGAACAGGATCAAGGCCGATATCAGCGCTTGCACCACCATCCAAAGGGCCGCGCCTCGCACGGTGACCTGCCCCGCGGGAATTGGGCGCGAACGGGTACGGGCGACGGCCGCGTCAAACTCCCGATCCGTGATGTCGTTCCAGGTGCAGCCCGCACCACGCATCAGGAACGCGCCGATCGTACAGGATAGCACGAGCCAGGCATCCAGCCAGCGATACCCGCCATCGGCCAAGGCCGCCAACGCAATCGCCCAGTAGCAGGGCAAGAGCAGCAGCCATGTTCCAATCGGCCGATCGGCCCGCGACAGCCTCAGAAAAGGCCGGCTCCAGAGCGGCGCCCAATGATCGACCCAGTTGCCGGGTGGAGCATCGGCGACGGTCGCATCTGGCAATCCGGGCGCTTCGGTCATAGGTTCAGGCTCATGCAGGATGCAAAGGTCAGGCTCTATGTAGATCATGCCCTTGCCGAGGGGCAACCGGTGCCGCTGACGCAGGAGCAGGCGCATTACCTGTTCAATGTCATGCGGCTGCAACCGGGTGCTGGCGTCCTGCTCTTCAATGGTCGCAATGGCGAGTATCGGGCCCGTGTGGCCGAGGTGGGCAAGCGTGGCGGCGTCCTGATCTGTGAGGCGCTGACACAGCCGCTCCGGTCCCCGCCCGACCTTTGGCTGCTCTTTGCGCCGATCAAGAAGGCGCGCACCGATTTCGTTGTGGAGAAGGCGGTGGAACTGGGGGTCGCGCGCATCTTGCCGGTTCAGACCGCCCATACGAATGCCGAGCGGATCAGGCCCGAGAAGCTCCGGGCGCATGCGGTAGAGGCGGCAGAACAATGCGGCGCTACCCAGGTGCCCGAGGTTGCTGACCTTCGGTCGCTCGACCGGGTGTTGGCAGACTGGCCCGCGGACCGGCCGATTCTATGGGCAGACGAGGGCATGGCGGGCAGTCTGGCGGACTTTGAACGGTTGCGGGATGGTGCAAGAGCGGGATGGGCACTGCTGGTCGGGCCTGAGGGTGGTTTTTCGCAGGATGAAAGAGCCCGTCTGCGCGCCCGTCCCGAGGTGGTGCCAGTCAGCCTTGGGCCACGTATCCTGCGGGCCGAAACGGCGGCGGTTGCCTTGATCACGCTTTGGCAGGCGACGCTGGGCGACTGGAGGAGCCCCTGATGCGGCCAGAGGTTCGCCTCGTCCTCCAGCGCTATGCCGAGGTGATTGCTGCCGGGGCGGCGGGGCTGTTCGGGGCCTGGCTCGTCTGGCTGGGCGGGTATCTCCTCTTGCCCCTTGGACTGTTCCTGATCGCGATTGCCGCGCTTTGGGCCCTTCAGGCGCTGCGGCGGCTGAGCTTCGTCCGCGAAGTGGAGGCACCGGGCCTGGTCGAGGTGGACGAGGGCCAGATCGGCTATCTCGGCCCGACGTTCGGCGGATACCTCGCACTGCCCGAACTGGTCGAGTTGCGGCGCGTGACCCTCTACCGCCAGCAGCTTTGGCGGCTGAAACAGGCGGATGGCCAGGCCATGCTGATTCCATTGGGAGCCCGCGGAGCCGAGAAGCTGTTCGATGCCTTCGCTGCCCTGCCAGGTATCGACATGCAGGCGCTGGCCGCTGCGGCCTCCTCGGAAGGATCCGACACCGTTGTTTGGCGGAAGGAAGCCGTTGGCGGAAACGTCAGGTACCTGAACCGCTGATGTCCATTCGGCCATCGCGCGGCTGGCTCAAGGGCTGCCCTTGACTTGCGCACGCCGAAACAGCAGGTCTTGCAGCCGAGACGAACAGTTCAGAGCGGAGCGCCCCCAGATGTCGATTCCCCAGTCCGGCGGCGGGCCGATCGAGCGGTTCGAGCAGCTTGCGGAATTCATGGAAGCCGGTTGCAAGCCCGCGAGCGACTGGCGCATCGGCACCGAGCACGAGAAGTTCGGCTGGCTGACCGACAGCCAGTTGCCGTTGCCCTATGACGGTCCAAGATCCATCAGGGCGCTGTTCGAAGGGCTTTCGCAGCGTTTCGGCTGGGAGCCGGTGCGCGAAGGCGACAATGTCATCGGCCTGAGCCGTGGCCAGGCCAACATCAGCCTCGAGCCGGGCGGGCAATTCGAGCTTTCGGGCGCACCTCTCGAAACGGTGCATGAAACCGCCGCGGAAACCCGCAACCACCTGGCCGAAGTGGCCGAGATTGCCGGGCCCATGGGCGTGCGCTTCATGGGAATCGGCGCGGCCCCCATCTGGACCCACGGCGAGATGCCGGTGATGCCCAAGGGGCGTTATCGGCTGATGACGGAATACATGGGCCGCGTGGGGACGCATGGCACGCAGATGATGTACCGCACCAGCACGGTGCAGGTGAATCTAGATTTCTCGTCCGAGGCGGACATGGTCCAGAAGATGCGGGTTGCCCTGGCGCTGCAGCCTGTCGCCACGGCTTTGTTTGCCTCTTCGCCGTTCTTCGACGGCAAGCCCAATGGCCACAAGAGCTGGCGCTCGCGGATCTGGCGCGGCCTTGACGACAGCCGCACCGGGATGCTGCCCTTTGTCTTTGAGCCGGGCATGGGCTTTCAGCGCTATGTCGACTGGGTGCTGGATGTGCCCATGTACTTTGTCTATCGCGACGGTCGCTACATCAACGCGCTTGGCCAGAGTTTCCGGGATTTCCTGAAAGGTGAGCTGCCGGCCTTGCCGGGTGAAAAGCCCACTCTGTCCGACTGGGCGGATCACATGACCACTGTCTTTCCGGAGGCGCGCGCCAAACGATACATCGAGATGCGTGGCGCGGATTGCGGGGATGAGGCCCATCTGGCGGCTTTGCCAGCCTTCTGGGTGGGGCTGATGTATGACCAGGGCGCGCTTGATGCGGCCTGGGATCTGGTCAAGGGCCTGTCTGCCAGCACCCGCGAAGGTCTACGTGTCGCGGCCTCGGTCGACGCGCTGCAGGGAGAGGCGGATGGAATTCGCCTGGCCGACTTGGCGCGAGAGGCAGTCCGATTGTCCCGTGCGGGCCTCGAGGCGCGGTCGCGCGCCAGTGGCGGTCAGCCAGATGAGGCGCGCTACCTTGACGTGCTCGAGCAATCTCTGGCCATGGGCAAGGTGCAGGCCGACCGGTTGCTCGACCAGTTCCACGGTGATTGGGGCGGCAACCTGGCGCCGATCTATCGAGCCACAAGCCTTTGATCCGCCGGCAGAGGCGGGTGGGGGCGCGCCGGGCGCCCCTCCGTTCTACATCGACATTGTGGCCAGAAGGTCGCCACCGAGGATCGCCAGCGCAATCAGCGCTACGATGCCAAGCTTGAGACTGTTGCTTCTCATCTGTTTGCTCCTCCTTCAGGTCAAGAGATATCCCAGGGCAAAGATAGCCCCGCATCCGGCGATCAAAAGGGCCCAGTCCAGCAAAAGGCTGCGCTCTTGGCCGAGTGGCTCGACAGTGGTTGGCGTTTCTTGCGTCGGTGCTTGCCGCTGACCCGCAGGGTCATGCCCGCCATGGGCGTCGTGGTTCGACATGGTTCGTCCTTGCGTGAATTGCTCTTTCCCGCCCCATTTCTGGCGCGTGGTGGGTCAGGTCAGTTCGGTCGCAAGGTGGTGAGGCGGGGCGCGCGCGGTCCTTGTGCGGGGAATGGGGCCGGGCGGACGTCCATCGGCGGTCGTCATCCACGTGACCGACCGAGCGTCTGCTGGACCCGGCGGCGCCGCTATGGCCGGAACAACCCCCCCCGTTGGCATGGCCTTCAGATCGCCCCACGTGGTCTTCATCATCAAAAAGCGGGGAGGGGCGGCGACAAAGGTCGGGTCGTGGGGCATTGCCCGTTCGACGCCGTCATATCCTCCGGGCGTCAATGCGGGCGAGGACTGTAACGCAGCCACCAGGCAAAGGGTCACAAGCAGGAGCCGAAGCCACATCAATAAGCCGCCGATGCCGGTATTCTTTGTCATGCGGCCTTGCGTTCCTGCCACTGCGCCCGAATGAGCGCATCGCCTTAGTTGGTCCGACTGCCCGTGCGGCGCAAGGCCCTTCGCATCGAAGATGTTGCGGTCGATTCCTTCGAAGGTTGTCCACAGAAGATTGCTGCAGAAAGTGCTTTACACACTTCCTCTTTGCCCACACCATATCTAGTAAGGCGGTGTCGGGCAAACGCCGCTGATTGCCAGACACCCAGCTTCTTGTGGGTCTTGGCCTGCAGGCAGCTTCATCAAGGGGCCGGTGAATGTCGCTTTCCGAAGACTTCCTGACGACAGACGATCTGCATCCAATCGACATGGTCGAAAGCCTGGCCGAGATCCGCGATTGGGAATTCGACCGTGTGACCGACGACCAGATAGCGATGGCGGTCGAGGGACAGTGGCGCACCTATTCCCTGACGCTCGCCTGGTCCCCTCAGGATGAAACGCTGCGGCTGATCTGCACGTTCGAGATGGAACCTCCCGCCGGGCGGATGGCCGAACTCTACGAGGTCCTGAACCGGGCGAATGACATGGTCTGGACCGGCGCCTTCACCTATTGGGCCGAACAGAAGCTGATGGTCTGGCGCTATGGCCTCGCACTTTCGGGTGGGCAGCTTGCCACGCCCGAACAGATCGACCGGATGATCGCCAGCGCCGTCACGTCTGCCGAGCGGTTCTATCCTGCGTTTCAGTTGGTCGCCTGGGCCGATCGGGCGCCGGAGGACGCGATGAAGGTCGCCATTGCCGAGGCTTACGGGCGGGCCTAACCTCTGCCCCGAACGAACGGGGAAGACGGATGAGTTTCGACAAGGTAAATCGCCGGGGGCTGGTGCTTCTGGGGTGTGGCAAGATGGGCTCGGCCCTGCTGGAAGGCTGGCTGCGCCAAGGGCTTGCGCTCAGTGCCGTCTGGGTACAGGAGCCCCAACCTTCGGACTGGCTGAAGGGGCTGGCGGCCAAGGGATTGCACCTGAACGCGGGGATGCCGGAAGAGCCAGCAATCGTCCTGGTCGCGGTCAAGCCGCAGATGATGGCCGAAGCCTTGCCGTCGCTCTCCCGGCTGGGCGGCGGGGGCACCCTGTTCGTCACCATCGCGGCTGGTACGCCGATCGCCTATTACGAACAGGTGCTTGGTGGGCAGACCCCTGTCGTTCGCGCCATGCCGAACACCCCGGCCGCAGTTGGGCGGGGTATCACCGCGCTGATCGGCAACAGCGTCGCCACGCAAGACGACCTCGCCCTTGCAGAGGCGTTCCTGTCGGCCGTCGGCCAGACTGTGCGACTTGATGGCGAGCATCAGATGGATGCTGTGACTGCCGTCTCGGGTTCGGGGCCGGCCTACGTCTTCCACTTGATCGAGACCTTGGCGGCAGCGGGCGTGGCCGAGGGGTTACCGGCGGAGCTGGCCATGCAACTGGCGCGGGCAACAGTGACAGGCGCAGGCGAACTGGCCCATCGTGCACCAGAAAGTGCCGAGCAACTGCGGATCAATGTCACCTCTCCCGGGGGGACGACCGCGGCGGCACTGGCCGTGCTGATGGATGAACAATCCGGCTTTCCGCCCTTGCTGCGCCGCGCAGTGAGCGCGGCGGCGGACCGGGGCAGGGAACTGGGCAAGTGACGATAACCTACGACGATTTCAGCAAGGTCGATATTCGTGTCGGGCGCATCATCCGCGCGGAACCCTTTCCCGAAGCCCGCAAGCCCGCCATCAAGCTTTGGGTCGATTTTGGCCCCGGCATCGGCGAGAAGAAATCCTCGGCCCAGATCACAAGGCACTACACGCCAGAGGGATTGGTGGGCCGGCAGGTCCTGGCGGTGGTCAACTTTCCTCCCCGCCAAATCGGCAAGGTCATGTCAGAGGTCCTGGTTCTGGGTGTGCCCGATGCCGATGGAGAAGTGGTCCTGATCGGGCCAGGGCAAGAGGTTCCGCTGGGGGGCAAGCTGTACTGATGCGTCTTTTCGTCACTCGCCCGCTGTCGGAGGCCGTCCTTGCCCCGGCCCGCGCCCGGTTCGACACCGTCGTCCGGGCCGAGACGTTGCCGCTGACGGCGGCGGAACTCCGTATGGCGCTGGCCGAGTTCGACCTTGTGCTGCCCACGCTGCGGGACGTGTTCGATGCCCAGGTCTTTGCCGATGTGCCCGGTCCGCGCGCGAGGCTCCTGGCGAATTTCGGCGTGGGTTACAATCACATAGACGTAGCCGCAGCCCGCGCGGCCGGGATTGCCGTGACCAATACCCCCGGCGCTGTCACCGATGCGACGGCGGATATCGCGATGACGCTGATCCTGATGACGGCGCGCCGCGCGGGCGAGGGTGAGCGCCTGTTGCGGGCTGGCCGGTGGGAAGGCTGGCACCCGACGCAGCTTCTTGGCCTGCATCTGGGGGGCAAGACGGTCGGGATCATCGGCATGGGCCGCATCGGAAAGGCGATTGCCCACCGGTGCCATCATGGGTTCGGCATGCAGGTGGTGTTCTACAATCGCTCACCCGTCAGTGATGCCGGCATGCCCGCCGAGCAGGTGGATTTCGATCAGGTGCTCAGGGCCGACGTCGTCGTGGTGGCGCTTGCCGCCACGCCCGAAACCCGCCGACTGATAGACGTGGCTGCCTTTGCCCGCATGAAGCCCGAGGCAATCTTCGTGAACATTGCCCGGGGAGACATCGTGCATGAGGAGGCGCTGGTGGAGGCCTTGCGCGCCGGCCAGATTGCGGGCGCCGGACTTGATGTCTATGAATACGAACCGAAGGTCACGCCCGCCCTCCTCGAGATGGAGAATGTGACCCTGCTGCCCCATGTTGGCACGGCGGCGCTTGAGGTTCGCACGGCCATGGGCCTGATGGCTGTCGACAACCTCATTGCCTTTGCCGAGGGGCGGGCCTTGCCCAATCCGGTGTGACCGGTGAGGGATCCATGATCCTCTCGCGCGGCAGGCGATACATCTTCATCCATATTCCGAAGACCGGGGGCACCGCCCTGAGCCTCGCGCTCGAGGCGCGGGCAATGAAGGATGACATCCTGATAGGCGACACCCCAAAGGCAAGGGCGCGCAAGTCAAGGCTAAGGGGTTTGAAAGCCGCCGGGCGGCTGTGGAAACACTCGACCCTGGCAGATATCGCCGGACTTGCCACCGAGAAGGAAATCGCTGGCTTCTTCACCCTAACGCTTGTACGCAACCCCTGGGACCGGGCTGTAAGCTATTATCATTGGCTCCGCGCCCAGTCCTTCGCCCACCCCGCAGTCGGGCTCGCCAAGGCGGAGGACTTTGCGGGATTTCTGAACCATCCTCAGACGCAGGCCTCTCTCGCGGCTTGGCCGTACGGCGCATACATGCGCGACCGCATGGGCAATGAGCATACGACTCTTTTTGCGCGGCTCGAGCATCTGGCCGAAGACCTTGTGCCCTTCGAGGACCATCTGGGATTTGCGCTGACCCCGTTGCCCCGTGCGAATGAAAGTGACCGCCAGCGGGACTGGCGGCCTTACTTCAGTTCGGCGACGGCCGAACTACTGGGTCAGCTTTGCGCCGAGGACATCGCACGCTTCGGCTATCGCTTCGACACCTAGGCGGCCCTGGAGGCAGACTGGAACCGGCCATAGAAGGTCTGGCCTTTCGCGGCCATCTCGCGCAAAAGGGCAGGCGCTGCAAACCGGTCGCCATGAAGGGCGGTCAACCCGTCGCAGATTTCCACGGCCCGTGCCGCACCGATGATGTCAAGCCAGCTGAAGGGTCCGCCGGACCAGGGCGCAAAGCCCCAGCCCAGGATTGCACCCACATCCCCCTCGCGGATGTCGGTCAGTACTCCCTGTTCCAACGCGCGCACGGCCTCGAGCGCCTGGATCATCAGAAGGCGATGTTCGACCTCGGTGAGCGGCGGTTGGCTGGCGGCGACGGGCCAGTGCGTTGCAAGACCGTCCCACAGGTTTTCGCGCTTGCCCGACGCATCATAGGCATAGAAGCCCGCGTTGGACTTGCGCCCCAGGCGACCCTGATCGGCCATAGCAAAGATCACCGTGTCCACCGCGCCGTCCGGATAGGCTTCGCCCATCGCCGCGCGCGTTGCCTTGGCGATCTTGACGCCCAGGTCGATCGACGTTTCGTCCACAAGCTGCAGGGGGCCGAGTGGCATGCCGACAAGCTTTGCGGCGTTCTCGATGAAGACGGGCTCCACCCCTTCGGCAACCATTCGGATACCTTCGTTGATGTATGGGATGATGCAGCGATTGGCATAGAAGAACCGCGCATCGTTGACCACGATCGGCGTTTTGCGGATCTGGCGCACGAAATCGAGCGCTTTGGCCACCGCGCGGTCGCCCGTTTCCTGGCCGCGGATGATCTCGACCAGGTTCATCTTGTCCACGGGCGAGAAGAAGTGGATGCCAATGAATTGCTCGGGCCGCTGGCTGGCCTTGGCCAGCCCGGTGATCGGCAGGGTCGAAGTGTTGGTCGCGAAAATGCAGTCCGCCCCGACCACCGCCTCGACCCTGGCAGTTACCTCAGCCTTCACCTTGGGGTCCTCGAACACCGCCTCGACGATCAGGTCACAGCCGGCAAGTGCCGCATAGTCGGTTGTGGCGGTGATGCGGGCCAGAACCTCGGCCTTCTTCTCTGGCGTGACCTTGCCGCGCTTCACCCCCTTGTCCAGAAGGTCGGCCGAATGGGCCTTGCCCCGGTCTGCGGCCTCTTGCGCCGCATCGATCAGCACCACCTCGATCCCGGCATTAGCACTGACATAGGCGATGCCAGCCCCCATCATGCCAGCACCGATGACGCCCAGCTTCTGCACCGACTGGTCGGCCAACTTGGGCCGGTTCGCGCCCTTTTCCAGTGCCTCCTTGTTGATGAAGAGCGAGCGGATCATCGCACTGGACGACGGGTTCAGCAGAAGGTTCGTGAACCAGCGCGCCTCGATCTTCAGAGCGGTGTCGAAGGGCACCAGTGCCCCTTCGTAGACGGCAGACAGCAATGCCCGGGCAGCCGGATAAACGCCCATCGTCTTGCCCATGACCATTGCGTTTGCGCCGACAAACGTCATGAAACCGGCAGGGTGATAGGGTGCCCCCCCCGGCATCTTGTAGCCCTTGGCATCCCAGGGTTTGACCAGATCGGCTTCCTTGGCGTTCAGTACCCAGTCCTTTGCACGGGCCAGAAGCTCCTCGGGCGCCACCACATCGTCGATCAGGCCGGCGGCCTTTGCAGCCTTGGGATCGGACAGTTTCCCTTCCAGCAGGAAAGGCGCGGCCATCATCGCACCCAGCTTTCGGGTCAGGCGCGTCGTGCCGCCGCCACCCGGGAAGATGCCGACCATGATCTCGGGCAGGCCGATCTTGGCCCTGGGGTTATCCGCCGCGATGATGCGGTGGCAGGCCAGCGGCAATTCCAGCCCGATGCCAAGCGCGGTCCCTGGAAGCGCTGCCACGATGGGCTTGCCCCCCTTCAATGTCTTCGGATCCATCCCGGCACGCTCGATCTTGCGCAGGATGCCATGCATGCCCATCAGGCCGTCGAACAGTGCCTGCGCCCCGCCTTCGCGCATGCGCGCAATGACGTTCAGGTCCATCCCTCCGGCGAAATCCTTCTTTCCGCTCGTGATCACGATCCCTTTCACCGCCGGGTCGGCGAGTGCCGCATCGATCAGCCGGTCGAGCAGCGTGAAGGCTTCCATCGACATGACGTTCATCGATTTCTGGGGCACGTCCCAGGTGATGACGGCCACGCCATCAGCGTCGGTGGCCAGGGTGAAGTCGGTCATTTCGTCTCTCCTTGCGGGTAGGGCGTGCCGTCGCGGTGCAGGTAGCGGCGCGTGGATCCCTGTTTGTGGGTGATCAGGTCGTGGTCGCTGTAATGGATCACGTCTCGGTCATTGCGTGTGCCGATGACCAGGTATCTGGCCGGGTGGTCCGACCGGTTGTCCAGACGGTGCCCCACGGCATGCCCGGCAGGCCAGCAGGCGGCATCGCCCGCGCGCAGCACGGTCTCTTCCTCTTCGACCAGCACAATTTCGCCCGAAAGGATCAGCACCATCTCGTCTTCGGTCTCGTGCCAATGCCGTCGGCCGGAACGGGAGCCGGGCGGCAGTTCCTCGATGAAGGCACCGAACTGCGTCAGCCCGCCCGGGTCCGAAAGCAGCTGATACCGATAGGGACCAAGGCCCCCGCCAAGGATCGGATGCGCCTCGTCCGCCATCTGCATCGGGGCAGGGTCGACCTTGGGCATCAGCGCGGTCCCGTCCAGTCAGTCCCGTCCTTGTAGGTGAAGCGCGCCTTGCCGCCCTGCATCTCGACCATAAGGTCTACGTCGGAATAGGTCGCCACTTCGCGGGGAGCCTTGGTGCCGATGACCAGGAACTTGGCCACCTTGTCTGAGCGGTTGATGAAATGATGCCCGTTCGTGCTTCCTGCTGGGAAGGCGGCGCAGTCCCCCGTGCGCATCACGGTTTCGCCCTCGTCCTGCACCATCACGCATTCGCCTTCGGTCACCATCACGAATTCGTCCTCGTGCAGGTGCCAGTGTCGCAGGCTTGACATCGCCCCCGGTTCCAGCATCACCAGATTGACGCCGAACTGCGTTAGCCCGCCCGCATCGCCAAGGCGGAGAGAAGACCGCCCGGCCACCATCTCGGCATAGGGCGAGGGGTAGATGGAGCCGGTCTTGACCGGCACCTTCGTCAGATCGAGCTTCGGCATCGTCTACACCCTTTCAATGATCGTGGCGGCCCCCATGCCCGAGGCGATGCAAAGCGTGGCAAGGCCAGTGCCTTTACCGGTGCGCTCCAACTCGTCCAGCAGGGTGCCGATGATGATGGCGCCGGTCGCACCCAGCGGGTGGCCCATGGCGATGGCGCCACCATTGACGTTGACGCGGTCTGCATCGACGTCGAAGGCCTGCATGAAACGCAGGACCACGCTGGCGAAGGCCTCGTTCACCTCGAAAAGGTCAATGTCGGAGATCGCCATGCCGCTGTCGCGCAGGATCTTCTCCGTCACTGGCACCGGGCCGGTCAGCATGATCGTGGGATCGGTGCCGATCTTGGCCGTGGCGCGAATGCGGGCGCGTGGCTTCAGCCCCTGCGCCTCGCCGAACGCCTTGCTGCCGATCAGAACCGCTGCTGCACCATCGACGATGCCCGAGGAGTTGCCGGCATGGTGGATGTGATTGATCCGCTCGAGATGCGGGTACTTCATCATCGCAAGTTTGTCGAAGCCTGGCATCACCTCGCCCATGTCCTTGAACGAGGGTTTCAGCGCGCCGAGTGACTGCATGTCGGTGCCAGGGCGCATGAACTCGTCATGGGCAAGGATGGTCAGTCCGTTCTGGTCCTGCACCGGCACGATGGAGCGGACAAAGCGGTTGTCCTGCCAGGCTGCGGCGGCTCGGCGCTGGCTCTCCACCGCCAACGCGTCGGCATCATCGCGGCTGAAGCCATATTGGGTGGCGATGATGTCAGCCGAGATGCCCTGCGGCACGAAATAGGTCTTCATCGCCAGCGCCGGATCGACAGCGATGGCCGCCCCATCAGACCCCATGGCAACACGCCCCATCATCTCGACACCGCCGGCGATGTAGGCTTGGCCCGCGCCGCCCCTTACCTGGTTGGCGGCAAGGTTCACGGCCTCCATCCCGCTTGCGCAGAAGCGGTTGATGGCAAGGCCCGGGATACTTTCGTCTAGGTCAGACAACAGCACCGCCGAGCGGGCCAGGCACCCGCCCTGTTCGCCCACCTGGGTGACATTGCCCCAGATCACATCCTCTACCGCATGCCCTTCCAGCCCGTTGCGCTCCTTGACCGCATTGAGAATACGGGCCGAAAGCGCGACCGAGGTCACCTCGTGGAGGCTGCCGTCGGGGCGACCCTTGCCGCGCGGGCTGCGGACGGCGTCATAAATATAGGCTTCGGTCATCGTCGTCTCCTCAGGCCCGGTCGGAAGGGTTGCCGGGCATCATGTCGTAGGGGTGTTGCCAGCCGGGAAGGGCCGCGATCCGGCCGAGCCAGGCATCCATGTTTGGCCAGTCGGCGCGGGAAAAGCCGAAGGGTTCAGGGTAATAGAGGTAACCGCAGCAGGACAAATCCGCGATTGTCGGCTGATTGCCCACAATCCAGTCACGACCGGCCAGATGCCGGTCGAGCACCGTGTAGGCGGACTTGAGGCGGCCCTGAAGGAACGGGATCACGCCCTCCGGACGCTTCTCGGGGGCAAGGAAATTCGACAGGAACCGGGTCGTGCCGATCTGGCCGGACAGCTTGTGATTGTCCCAGAACATCCAACGCAGGACTTCTCGCCGTTCAGCCGCCGAACGGCCTCCGAGCTTGCCCGTTTTCGAAGAGATGTAGTCGAGCATGACGCCTGACTGGCTGAGCGTCAGGTCTCCATCGACCAGCACGGGCACTTCGCCCATCTCGTTGATCTTGAGGAACTCGGGCTTGCGCGCCTCTCCGTTGAAGAAATCGACAAAGACCGGCTCCCACTCCAACTCCGCCAAGGTCAGAGCCAGCGCTACCTTGTAGGCGTTTCCACTTTCGCCAAAGCAGTAAAGCTTGATCGTCATGGCCGTCCCCTCCCTTTTTCTCGTGCAGTTTCAGCGCTTGCGGTCGTCGATTTCGGCGTTGAAGAGCCTCAGCCGATGGGTCAGGTTGTCCTTGTCCGTCACACTGTCAAAATGCTCGAACAGGAAGGACAGGGCCTCACCCTCGTCCAGACCCGCCTCGGAGGCAAAGCGCTTGAGCCGACGATAGCCGTCCTCGGTCATGGCGACGGGGAAGCGGCGGGTCAGGCGAAAGCGCTTGGGCATGTGGTTCTCCTTTGCGGCAACCGGCAGCGTCCGCCGCCGCCGGAAGCTCACCTCAAAAGACCACGAAACGCCAGTGGGGTCGTCAGAAGGCGTCGGCAGTCAGGGCCATGACCGTCTCGTCCCCGGTCTGAATCCGGGCCAGATGCATCGCGGTAGCGGGCAATTGACGGGCCATGTAATAGCGTCCGGTGGCGATCTTGGACTCGTAGAAGTCTCGGTCGCCGGTGCCCGCGTCAAGTGCAGCATAGGCGGCCTTCGCCATTCGGGCCCACATCAGGCCCAGGCAGACGTGCCCCATCATGTGCATGAAGTCGTATGACCCTGCCAGAGCGGCATTCGGCGCCTTCATGCCGGTCTGCATGAAGTACATCCCCGCCGCCTGCAGATCCTTGGAAGCGGCCTTCAGCGGGTCAAGAAAACCGGCCTTCAGCCGCGCATCGCCCTCGTTCTCCTTCAGGAAGGTCTTCACCATCTCGAAGAAGGCCATGACATGCTTGCCACCGTCTTGCGCCAGCTTGCGGCCTACGAGATCCAGCGCCTGTATGCCGTTCGCGCCTTCATAGATCATGGCAATCCGGGCATCCCGTGCAAACTGCGACATGCCCCATTCCTCGATATAGCCGTGCCCTCCGAAGACCTGCTGGGCGTTCACGGCCATTTCGAACCCCTTGTCGGTCTGGAAGCCCTTGATGACCGGAATAAGAAGCGAGATCATGCCCTCCGCATCGGCGTCGCCCAGTCGGTGCGAGCGGTCGATCAGATGTGCGCCCCAAAAGGTCAGCGCCCGCGCACCTTCGACAAAGCTCTTCTGGTCCATCAGGTTGCGGCGGATGTCGGGGTGCACGATCAGCGGATCGGCCGGGCCAGCCGGGTTCTCGGCGCCGGTCACGGCGCGGCCCTGCAGGCGGTCCTTGGCATAGGCCACGGCATTCTGGTAGGCGGCCTCGGCCACGGCATAGCCCTGCAGGCCCACACCCAGACGCGCTTCGTTCATCATGGTGAACATGGCCCGCATGCCCTTGTGCAACTCGCCCAGCAGATAGCCGGTCGCGCCGTCATAGTTCATCACGCAGGTCGCATTGCCATGGATGCCCATCTTTTCTTCGACCTTCCCGCAGGACAGGGCGTTGCGTGCACCGAGACTGCCGTCGGCATTCAGCAGAAACTTCGGCACGATGAACAGGGAAATGCCCTTGGTGCCTTCTCCCCCGCCCGGGGCCTTGGCCAGCACCAGGTGGACGATGTTCTGGGCGAGGTCATGTTCGCCTGCCGAAATGAAAATCTTCTGGCCCGTGATCTTGTAGCTGCCATCCGGCTGCGGCTCGGCCCGCGTGCGCATCAGACCCAGATCCGTGCCGCAATGCGGCTCGGTCAGGTTCATGGTGCCAGTCCATTCGCAGGACACCATCTTGGGCAGCCATGTCGCCTTCTGCTCTTCGGTGCCATGCGCGTAGATGGCCGAATAGGCGCCATGTGTCAGGCCCTGATACATGTTCAGGGCCATGTTCGAGGACACCAGCAGCTCGCCCACGGCCGAGTGCAGAAGATAGGGCAAGCCCTGTCCGCCATAGGCAGGGTCGGCATCAAGCGCCGTCCAGCCCCCCTCCTTGAGGGCAGCGAAGGCCTTGTCGAACCCGGTCGGCGTGCGGACCACGCCGTTTTCCAGGTGGCAGCCCTCGCGATCACCCACGGCATTGAGCGGGGCAAGCACATCGCGTGCCAGCTTGCCCGCCTCTTCCAGAACGGCCGATGTGAACCCCGCATCCAGATCCTCGTGGCCAGGCAAGCCGGACTCGGTAATCTTCAGGACATCGTGCAGCAGGAACTGCATGTCCTTCACGGGCGGGGTATAGGTCGTCATTCTGTCGTCTCCCTCAGTCGTTAGGCCGCGACATCCCGGCGAAAGGTGGCAAGGACTTCTTCGCCCCAGGCCATCTGCGCCTTGAGTTCGGCAATCGTCTCATCCAGTTCGCGGCGCTGCCGTTCCATGTCTTCCAGGCGCGCCTGGGCGATCTCGTAGCTCCGGGTCAACTGGGCCGCCTGGCCACCATCCCGGTCATAAAGATCCAACAGCTGGCGGATGTCTTCGAGGCTGACGCCAAAGCGCTTGCCGCGAAGGATCAGCTTCAGCCTGGCGCGGTCGCGGCGGGTAAACAGCCGCCTGGTGCCCTGGCGTATCGGAAACAGCAGCTCCTTCTGCTCATAGAACCGCAAGGTCCTGGGCGTCACGTCGAAGGCGTCGCACATCTCGCGGATGGTCATCGTGTCGTTTGTCATCTGTCTGGTCCATGCTCGTTTCGAACACGGCTCATCTGGGAACTTGCCCAGTCCATACCAGTGCAGCCGAGGTTGACGTAAATGGAACGTCGCGTCACTTTCCGTCTGACGTAATGTCAGCAAAGTTTACCCTGTGTCATGCGCAAGGTTCTGACCCTGCGTCACCCTGGCGGCGCCAGAGAAAAGCCGGGGTAGAGGCGTTCAGGCGGACTTTGCGGCCGTGTCGCGGACGGCTTCCAGATCAGCAATGGCAGCCTCAATCTCGGCTTTCTGGCGATTGAGCTCGGCAAGTTGACGGTCGGCCAGCGCAACCATGGCCTGCATCTGCGTCTTGGTGCCTGCCGTCTCGTAGATCAGGAGCCACTGCCGAATCTCTTCCAGGCTGAACCCAAACCGGCGTCCGCGCAGGATGAGCGTCATCCGCGCCACTTCGCGGGAGCCATAAAACCTCGCGCGACCGTCCTTCTCGGGCTGCAACAGCTCGATGTATTCGTAGTAACGCAGGGTGCGCGGTGTCACGTCGAACTTCGCGCACATTTCCTTGAAGCTCAGGCGGATCTCGTTCATCGGCGTCTCCCTGCCTGCAAGATTAGTCGCAAGCACCAGCTTCGTGCAATCGGTTCAAGCGGCTGCCGTTGCAAGCTTGGCCCCTCTTGCAGCCGCGCCGCAGACCGGCAAGAGTCCGGTCAGAAGCAGGAATGAGGCGGCCATGTCTGACCGTGAGACCATTGCGCGGCAATTCATCGAGGCAATCCCGCATTCCCGCGCCCTGGGCATGGTTCTGGAGTCGCTCGGGGACGGTGTGGCGACCATCTCGATGCCCTGGGACGCGCGCTTTGTGGGAGACCCGGCCACGGGCGTGATTCACGGCGGTGCGGTCTCGGCGCTGATGGATACGGCATCAGGTGCCGCCGTGATGTGCCATCCGGCGGCCCCTGTCAGCACGGCGACAATCGATCTGCGCATCGACTACATGCGTGCGGCGATCCCGGGACAGAGGATCACTGCCCGGGCGGAATGCCACCATGTCACGCGCAGCGTGGCCTTCGTGCGGGCCGTTGCCGTGGACGAGGAGGCCGGTCAGCCAGTCGCCACGGCCACGGGGGCCTTCACGGTCGAGCAGCCTCGGCGGAGCAAGCCATGACGACCCGTCGCAGGCCGGAACCGGTCCAGGTTGTCAAGCAACGGCGCGACGCGGCGCTGGCGGCGCTGGTCGAGGGCGTGCCCTATATCCGCTACCTTGGCATCCAGTTCGAGCGCCACGGCGACGAACTGACCGCAGTCCTGCCATTTGAGGAGAAGCTCATCGGCAACCCCACTTTGCCCGCGCTGCACGGGGGGGCGACGGCTGCCTTCCTGGAAGTGGCGGCCATCATCGAACTTGGATGGGCCCTGCTGTGGGAAGAGCTCGAATCTGGCCGCATCGACCCAGCCACGCTGGTGGCCGGCAACCTGCCACCCCTGCCCAAGACCATCGACTTCACGGTTGATTACCTGAGGTCGGGCCTGCCGCGCGATGCCTATGCGCGGGCGCGGGTCAACCGCTCGGGGCGGCGCTATGCCAGCGTGCATGTCGAGGCCTGGCAGGACAATCGCAGCCGCCTTCTCGCACAGGCCACCGGACATTTCCTGATGGCCTCCCCCGATGGCGATGACTGAGGTCGGAACAGCCTCGGCCCCGATCACCCATCGCCGCGTTCTGGCCATCGCGCTGCCCATCGTGCTTTCCAACGCGACGGTGCCCATCCTTGGGGCAGTCGATGTCGGTGTCGTGGGGCAGATGGGTCAGGCGGCACCCATCGGGGCTGTGGGCATCGGGGCGGTCATACTGGCGTCGGTTTACTGGATTTTCGGCTTTCTGCGCATGGGCACATCAGGCCTTGTGGCCCAGGCCTACGGCGCAGGCGATGTGGTTGAAAGCGGCGCGGTCCTGGGCCGGGCGCTGCTGATCGGGCTGGTCGCCGGTGCGGGTTTCATCCTGTTGCAGGGGGCCCTGGCCTGGGCCGCCTTCCAGATTGCACCCGCCAGCGCCGAGGTCGAGGCGCTGGCGCGGCGGTACATCGGCATCCGCATCTGGGGCGCCCCTGCCACGATCGCGCTCTACGCCATCACCGGCTGGTTGATCGCGGTCGAGCGGACGCGGGCGGTGCTGGTCCTGCAACTCTGGATCAACGGGGTAAACATCGGCCTGGATCTGTGGTTCGTGCTGGGCCTCGGCTGGGGCGTCCCCGGTGTGGCGGGCGCCACGCTCATTGCGGAATGGACGGGTCTCGGGCTGGGATTGTGGCTCTGCCGCGACGCCTTTGCCCCGGGACTGCATCGGGCCATTCGGGCGCGTCTTGCCGATGCCACGCGTCTGCGCGAGATGGCGCGGGTCAACACCGACATCATGATCCGATCGGTTGTCCTGCAAGCCAGCTTCACCACCTTCGTCTTTCTGGGGGCGGGGCAGGGCGATGTCACGCTGGCGGCCAACCAGGTGCTTTTGCAGTTTCTCGAGATTACGGCCTATGCCCTTGACGGCTTTGCCTTCGCTGCCGAAAGCCTGGTCGGGCAGGCTGTCGGGGCGCGCGAGCGGGGCCGAGTGCGACGAGCCTCGGTGCTGACCTCGCAATGGGGGGTGACGGGGAGCGTGCTGCTCGGTCTTGTGTTCTGGTTTGCAGGCCCCGGGATCATCGACCTCATGGCCGGCGATCCGGCGGTGCAGGAGACCGCGCGGGTCTACTTGCCCTGGGTCGCCATTGGCCCGCTCATCGGCATTGCAAGCTGGATGTTCGACGGCATCTTCATCGGCGCCACCCTGACGCGAGAAATGCGCAATGCAATGCTGGCTTCGGTTCTGGTCTATGTCGCAGCTCTCGCCCTTTTGCTCCCAACCCTTGGCAACCACGGACTTTGGGCGTCGCTTGCAGTTCTGAACACCGCAAGGGGCCTGACCATGGCCATGTTCTACCCGCGGGTGGAGGCCAAGGCGGCTTAGAGCCAGTCGCCCCGACCGGTGCCGACAGCCTCGGCCACTGTCGCGAAGCCATCACGGGCCAGAAGCTGGTCCAGCCCACGGGCAATGCGGGTTGGCAGGCCGATCCCCTCATAGACCATCGCCGTGTAAAGCTGCACAGCCGAAGCGCCTGCCCGTATTTTTGCGTAGGCCTCCTCGGCAGAAGAAACGCCCCCCACGCCTATCAACGGAAGACGCCCCTCTGTCATCTGCGACAACAAGGCGAGAACCCGGGTCGAGCTTTCGAAGAGCGGGGTTCCGGACAGACCGCCCGGCTGGTCCTTGTGCAGGCTTTTCAGCCCTTCGCGGCGCAAGGTGGTGTTGGTGGCCACGATCCCTGCAATGCCGCTTTCCAGCGCCACCTCGGCAATCTGGGCGATTTCCTCGGCCGACAGGTCTGGCGCGATCTTCAGAAAGACTGTGATCGGCCGTGGCAGGTCCGCGCGTACCTGCATGACACCCTCAAGCAGCATTGCGAGCGCTTTCTGCCCCTGCAACTCACGCAGCTTTTCGGTATTGGGCGACGAGACATTGACCGTCGCAAAGTCAATATCGGGGCCACAAAGGCGCAGCACCCGCGCGAAGTCACCTGCCCGATCCGCGCTGTCCTTGTTGGCGCCCAGGTTCAACCCGATCGGCAGAGACCTGGGGCGTCGGGCCAAGCGGGCATGGATCGCCTCCATCCCCTCGTTGTTGAAGCCGAAGCGGTTGATCGCCGCTCTGTCTTCATCCAGCCGGTACAGCCGGGGGCGAGGGTTGCCGTCCTGCGGACGGGGCGTGGCCGCGCCGACCTCGAGAAAGCCGAAGCCAGCCCGGGCCAGCGGCCCAAGCGCCACCGCGTTCTTGTCATAGCCGGCCGCCAGGCCCACCGGGTTTGCAAGTGCAAGGCCCGCGATTCTCGTGGCAAGTCGGGGGGTGGTGACGGGTCCGGCCAAGGGTACGAGCCCTAGTCGCAAGGCCACCAGCGACATGTGATGAGCCGTCTCTGGATCGAGGCGGTGGAGCAGGGCAAGTCCCGCCCGTTCGACCGGGTTCACAACAGGCCTTCCGGAAAGATGTGACCCGTCGCGCCAAGTGGCAGTGACTTGTCCCAGACCACTTCGTCGAGTTGTAACCGGCGGTAGAGATGCGGGAAGAGCGCCCCACCACGAGACGGCTCCCACTTTAGGGCAGAGCCCAGCCGGTTGGGGTCAAAGGCCACCAGGACCAGGTCGCTCTCTGTCGCGAAGTGCCTTGCAGCCGTTTCTGCGATCTGCGCCAGTGTGGAGAAGTGGATGAATCCATCGGCCAGATCGACGGGGGCCCCTGCGGTTTCACCGGCGGCGCGGAAAGCATCCCATTCAGGGCGTCGGAAAATCTTGTAGATCAGCATTGGGGCGTCATGCACCCCGGCAGGCCTTCGGTCAATGCCCCGATTGCCGGAAGGCGGACAATGCGTTTTGACATGGCTTGCGAATCTGCTCAAGGTTGAGGCTGCAGTTCTTACAGGAGTTCGGACCATGACCCGCATGATGAGCGCGACCGCTGTACTTGCATTGACGGCCGGGATGGCCCAAGCCGAGTACACCCTGCATGTTCTGCACACCAACGATGTTCATAGCCGCATCGAGCCGATCAATGGCTTCGATTCCACCTGTTCGGCCGAAGAGGCCGCGGAGAACGCCTGTTTTGGCGGTGTCGCCCGGATCGCGTCGGCAGTGAACGCCTTGCGATCGGAGTTGGAGGCCAAGGGCGAAAATGTGATCGTCCTGGACGCAGGAGACCAGTTTCAGGGCTCGCTGATGTACACGACCTACAAGGGGGCCGCAGAAGCCGAGTTCATGGACAAGATCGGCTATGACGCCATGGCGGTGGGCAATCACGAGTTCGATGACGGCCCGCAAGGGCTGGCGGATTTCCTGGGCAAGGTCACCTTTCCCGTTATTTCGGGCAACCTTGACCTCAGCCGGTCGAACCTGCTCAAGGACAAGGTGAAGCCCTATGTCATTCTGGAGGTTGGAGGCGAAAAGATCGGCATCGTCTCGGCCCTGGCGACGGATACGGTCGAAACGTCGTCGCCCGGCCCGGATGTGATCTTCCAGGACGAGAACGAGGCCCTCGCGGCCGATGTGGCCGAACTGCAGGCGGCAGGTGTCGACAAGATCATCGCGCTGACCCATGTGGGCTATGTCAAGGATCAGGACATCGCGGCAAAGGTGCCCGGGCTGGACGCTGTGGTAGGCGGGCACTCGCACACCTATTTGTCGGCCACCGATCCCGAGCGGGCCGGGCCCTATCCGACCTGGGTCGATCAGGCCGATGGGGTGATCGTTCCCGTGGTCCAGGCCTACGCCTATTCGAAGTACCTCGGCCACCTGGTGCTGACCTTCGACGATGACGGAAACCTGATCTATGCAGATGGAAACACCAAGCTGCTGGATGCCTCGGTCCAGCCCGATCCCCAGATCGAAGCGCGTGTGGCCGAACTCGCCGGACCGATTGCCGAACTCAAGGCCAAGGTCGTGGCCGAAAGCGCCGAAGCCATCGACGGCAGCCGCGAAAGCTGCCGCCAGCAGGAATGTGCGATGGGCAACCTGGTGGCCGAGGCAATGCTTGACCGCGTAAAGGACCAGGGCATCACAATCGCAATCCAGAACGGGGGTGGTGTGCGTGCCTCGATCGATGCAGGTCCGGTCACGATGGGCGAAGTGCTGACGGTGCTGCCGTTCCAGAACACGCTCTCGACCTTCGAGGTGACCGGCGAGACAATCGTGGCCGCACTGGAAAACGGCGTAAGCCAGGTCGAAGAAGGGGCGGGCCGTTTTCCGCAAGTTGCGGGCCTGAAGTACACATTCGATCCGGCCTTGCCGGCGGGTGCACGGGTGACGGATGTGATGGTGCGCAACGGCGATGGATGGGCCCCAATCGATCCGGCTGCCACCTATGGCGCGGTGTCGAACAACTATGTTCGGGGTGGCGGTGACGGCTACAAGATGTTCGTTGACGCGGCCAATGCCTATGATTTCGGCCCCGACCTTGCAGACGTAACGGCCGAGTACCTGGCCAAGAACAGCCCCTACGTTCCGATGCTGGACGGTCGGATTACCCGGAAGTAGGCGTGCTGGCTGGCTCGACCGAGGCGAGGGCCAGGGTTCGGCCCTCGTCATCAACGAAAAAGGCCATCCACTCGCGGCTGCCATCAGGATGAATGTGGATGACCGAGGGGGCGTGCTGGAAGGTAACCCCTCGCGCCTTCAGATCGCGGTGCGCTGTTTCGATGTCGGCGACCCGGAAGTAGAGGATATCGGCCTCGTCCGCCTTGCCTGTCTCGCTGAGCATGAGCCGGAGCGATCCCACTGCGAAGAACGCAAGTCCCGGGAAAACCATCAGCTCTGCAAGACCCAGTCTCTCTCGATAGAATGCCCGCGCCCGGTCAAGCGACTGGACGCGGCGGGAAATCTGGCTCAGCGTTCCGAAGTTGGGGTCGGGCATGGCGCTCCTCCCGACTCACAACCTAACATGTCCGACCGCTCGCGTCAGCGGCGCGAACGGATCATGCCCACGATGTCATAGACCTGTTCGAGGATCGGGCGAGCGATGGCATCGGCACGCTCGGCGCCTTCGCCCAAAATCCGGTCGATCTCTGCCGGGTCCTGCAGCAGCTTGTTCATCTCAGAGGTGATTGGCGAAAGCTTTTCGACTGCCAGTTCTGCCAGAGCAGGCTTGAACGTACCGAACTGGGCGCCCGCATACTGCTTCAAGACTTCGGCCGGGCTGATCCCCGCGAGCCCTGCATAGATGTTCACGAGGTTGCGCGCATCGGGGCGATCCTTCAGCCCTTCGACCGTGTCGGGCAGCGGTTCGGGGTCGGTCTTGGCCTTGCGGATCTTCTTGGAGATCGTGTCGGCATCGTCGGTCAGGTTGATCCGACTCTGGTCCGACGGGTCGGACTTCGACATCTTCTTCGTGCCGTCGCGCAGCGACATGACCCTGGTTGCTGCGCCTTCGATCACCGGTTCGGTGATCGGGAAGAAGTTCACTCCGTAGTCGTTGTTGAACTTCATCGCGATGTCCCGCGTCAGTTCCAGATGCTGCTTCTGGTCCTCGCCCACGGGCACATGCGTCGCTTTGTAAACCAGGATATCGGCTGCCATCAGTGACGGATAGGCGAACAGGCCAAGGCTTTCCGCCTCGGCATTCTTGCCGGCGGTCTTGTCCTTCCATTGCGTCATGCGGCTCATCCAGCCCATGCGCGCCACGCAGTTGAAGATCCAGCCCAGTTCGGCATGGGCCGAGACCTGGCTCTGATTGAACAGGATCGATCGTTCGGGGTCGATCCCGGCCGCGATGAAGGCCGCGGCAGCTTCGCGCGTTTGCTGGTGCAGCTTGGCGGGCTCTTGCCAGACCGTGATCGCATGCATGTCGACCAGGCAGTAGATCGTCTCGATCCCCTCGTCCTGTTTCTCTACAAAGCGTTTCAGCGCGCCAAGGTAGTTGCCGAGCGTGAGGCCGCCCGAGGGTTGGATCCCCGAGAAGATGCGCGTCGGAAAGGCCTGAGGCGTTTGGACCGGCTCAGTCATGGAAGTTGCTCCGTCTGGAAATGATCGCCCAAAGGGCTTATCGCTGGGCGAAAGGGCCGTCAATGAAGCCCGACATGCCGGAGGCACAGATGCAGTCACCCGTCGATACCGCGCCGTTCAACCGGCTTCCCCTGGTCGTCTGGGCATTGGCGCTACCCATGATCGCGATGGAGGTCGTGCTGTCGCTGGGTGGGGCAGGGCTGGTGGGCGGGCTGGAGGCGATCGGCTGGCGGCTGGATGCAATCCAGCGTTTTGCCTTCTCGCCCGAGTACCTGCGGCAGATGGTCGATCTTGGCGTTTATCCCTGGCAGGGCATGATCCGGCTGGTCACCTATCCCTTCGTCCATGTCAGCTTCACACATGCGCTCTTCGTCGTGGTGATCCTTCTTGCGCTGGGCAAGATGGTGGCCGAAATCTTCCGTCCCTGGGCGGTGCTTGCGGTCTTCTTCGGCTCGTCGATTGGCGCGGCACTGGTCTATACGGCGATCCCGGGCATGACGATGCCGCTGATCGGAGGTTATCCCGCGGTCTATGGGTTGATCGGAGCGTTCACCTTTCTGCTGTGGGTCAAGCTGGCAGCCGTCGGGGCCAACCGGTATCGCGCCTTCACGATGGTCGGGTTCCTGCTCGGAGCACAGTTGCTGTTCGGGATCATCTTCGGTGGCGGCTGGGAATGGATCGCTGATTTCTCGGGCTTTGCCATCGGGTTCCTGATGTCCTTCGTCGTCAGCCCCGGCGGTTGGTCCCGGGTCATGGCCAGACTGCGCGAACGCTAGGTTCAGCCGGACCGGCGGCGCAGGATCGACTTGAACTCGGCCAGGCGGAAGGCGCCGAGCAAGGTGCCGAATCCGAAGTAGCTGACCCCACCGATCGCCACCAACCCGGCAAGAGCCAGATACCGCAGCCCCGGCATCCCCAGGGCGGGGCCAAGCAAGATCGTTCCGATCCAGAGGCACCCGCCCATCAGCATCGACGCCAGGATCAAACGGGGCAGTCGGCGCCGCAAGCGCGCATCGGTCTGGGCTGCGGCACCCATCCTGCGTGAGCCGTACCAGAGCTGCCAGACCATAACCCAGCCCGAGACGGTGGTGGCCAAGGCGGCTGCCAAGAACCCCATCACCGGCATCATGCCGATGGCAAAGGCCGCATTCACGATCATCGAGATCACGGCATAGTGGAATGGTCTGCGCGTATCCTCACGCGCGTAGAACAGCGGCTGCAGCACCTTGTGCAGCACGAAGGCGGGCAGGCCAACCCCGTAGGCCGCCAAGGCGAGCGCCGTGTTGGCCGCATCGTCCGCTCCGAAGGCGCCGCGCTGGAACAGGACGGTCGTCAGCGGCAGTGCGATCACGACCAGTGCCACCGCAGCCGGAACAGTCAGCGCCAAGGCAAACTCTGCCCCGCGGTTGAAGCTGTCGCGGCCGCCCTCCTCGTCCCCGGCGCGCAGCCGTCGGGACAGGTCGGGCAGCAGCACCGTGCCGATGGCGATGCCCACGACACCAAGTGGCAGCTGATAGAGCCGGTCTGCATAGGACAGCCAGGCCACCGCGCCTTCGGTAAAGGACGCCACCTGCCGTCCGACAAGCAGGTTGATCTGGACCACGCCACCAGCAAGGACGGCCGGTCCGGCAATGACGGCGAGCCGTTTCAGTTCGGGCGTCATGCGCGGCATGCCCGGGCTGAAGCGCAGCCCTGCGCGATGTGCCGAGACCCAGGTGAAAGCCAGCTGTGCGATACCCGTGATCGGAACGGTCCAGGCCAGCGTCAGCCCCATGTCCCAGCCCAGCCGCGCAGCCAGCAACATCGCGGCGATGAACATCAGGTTCATCAGGACCGGCACGAAGCTTGCCTCGGTAAACCGCCCATAGGCGTTCAGCACCCCCGACAACAGCGCAACGAGCGAAATGAACAGGATGTAGGAAAACGAGATCCGCCCGAACAAGACCGCCAGATCGAAGCGTGCGTCCCCGACAAAACCGGAAGCCATGGCCCAGACAAGCCAGGGCATGGCGATCGTACCTATAACCGTGAACAGGATCAGCACGCCCGCGAGGCCGTTGAAGGCGTCCCGGGCAAAGCCGTTCGCATCTTCTCCCGCCTCGAGCTTCTTCGAGTACATCGGAACGAAGGCAAAGTTGAACGCGCCCTCGGCAAAGAACCGGCGGAACATGTTTGGTAGCGAAAAGGCGATCAGGAAGGCTTCCGCCACCGGTCCTGCACCCAGATAGGCTGCCATCATCACGTCGCGCAGGAACCCCACGACCCGGCTGACCATCGTCCAGCTGCCGACGGTAAGAAACCCCGAAACAAGGCGGATCGGCTGCATCAGCTGCGCGCCCGCTCCGCGCCCTCGGCGATGGCCTGCCGCAGCTTGCGCTCCAGGGCCTCCTGCTTGGCGCGGGTATGCAGCTTCAGGCCGAACATGTCCTTGACATAGAACGTGTCCACAACCTGGGCGCCGAAGGTCGCGATCACCGCTGAAGCGATATAGATGTTGTTTGCCGCCAACGTCCGCGTCAGATCGTAGAGCAGACCCGGCCTGTCGCGGGTATCAACCTCGATGATCGTGTAGATCTCCGACCCGTCATTGTCGAAGACGATATGCGTTGGAAACCGGAACTGGCTTTCGCGTCGCTTGACCTTGTCGCGGTCCTTGAGTGCGTCCCGCGCCACGACCTCGCCCTTGAGTGTCTTGTCGATCATTCCGCGCAGCCGCGGCAGGCGGCTTGCCTCATAGGGCCGGCCTTCGATGTCCTGGACCCAGAACACCGCCGTCGCGTAGCCATCCTTCGAGGTATAGGTCCGCGCATCCACCACGTTCGCCCCGACAAGCGCAAGCGCACCGGCCAGGCGCGAGAAGATGCCGGGGTGATCTACCAGCGCGAAGCACGCGCGGGTTGCGTCCCGTGCTTCGTCTGGATGCAGGTCTATGCGGATCTCATCGTCGGGCAGGTCCCGCAGCAATGTGGCAAAGACAGTCTGCGTCTCGGTCGTCAGGCCCTGCCAGTAGGGCGCATAGTGGCGTGCCAATTCGGCACGCAGTTCCTTTGCTTCCCATCCTGCCAGGCTTTCACGCAGTGCACGCTTTGCCTCGGTCTCGCGCTGCTCCCGGTTCAGGCTCTCCAGTCCGCCTTCCATGGCCGATGCTGTGTCGCGATAGAGCTGCCGCAGCAGCATGGCCTTCCAGTTGTTCCAGGTTCCCGGCCCAACACCCCGGATGTCGCAGACGGTCAGGACCGTGAGAAGGTCCAGCCTTTCGCGTGTCTTAACCGCCTTGGCAAAGTCGCGCACTGTACGAGGGTCGCTCAGATCTCGTTTCTGGGCAATGTCGGACATCAGCAGGTGATAGCGCACCAGCCATTCCACCGTTTCGCATTCTTCGGGCGAAAGACCCAGGCGGGGGGCGACACGCCGAGCGATCTGTGCCCCCAGGATCGAATGATCCTCGGGCCGCCCCTTGCCGATGTCATGCATCAGCAGCGCGACATACAGCACGCGGCGGTTCAGGCCATCGGCCAAGATGCGGCTTGCGACGGGCAGTTCCTCGACCAGCTCACCCCGCTCGATCTGGGCGAGGGTCGAGATGCATTGGATCGTATGTTCGTCGACCGTATAGTGGTGATAGACGTTGAATTGCATCATCGCCACGATCGGCTCGAATTCGGGGATGAAGGCCGACAGCACCCCAAGTTCGTTCATGCGCCGCAAAGAGCGTTCGGGGTTGCCGTGCTTCAGCAGCAGGTCAAGGAACAGCCGGTTCGCTTCGGGGTCGCTGCGCATCTCATCGTCGATCAGATCCAGCCGCGAGGCGATCAGGCGCATGGCTTCGGGGTGGATCAGATAGCCCGTACGCAGGGCTTCCTCGAAGATCCGCAGGATGTTCAGCTTGTCGTCGATGAAGACAGAGGGGCCGTCGACCTCAATCCTGCCTTGCGCAAGGCGAAACGGACCCTTGAGCCGCTTCTTGCGCCGGAACAGCCCCATCAGCGAGGCCTCGGGCTTTACATGGCGCGCCTCAAGCTCGGTGAGGAAGATCCGTGTCAACTCTCCGACCCTGGTGGCGTGGCGGAAATAGTCCTGCATGAAATGCTCGACGGCCCGCCGGCCGGCCGAGTCGGTGTACCGCATGCGCTCTGCCACCAGCACTTGCAGATCAAAGGTCAATTGGTCCGTGGCGCGCCCGGTGATGTAGTGCATGTGGCAGCGCACGGTCCAAAGGAAATCTTCCGCCCGCGCAAAGGTGTCATACTCGTCCTGGGTAAAAAGATCGGCGGCCACCAGTCCCGCGGCGGAGTCTACCCGATGCAGGTACTTTCCGATCCAGTAGAGCGTCTGCAAGTCGCGCAGCCCGCCCTTGCCTTCCTTCACATTGGGCTCCAGCACATATCGTTGCCCCCCCTGGCGTCGGTGGCGTTCGGCACGTTCCTTGAGCTTGGCGTCAATGAACTCGGGGCCCGAGTTGACGAAAAGGTCCGACCACAGCCGGTCGGTCAATTCCTGTGCCAGCGGGGCATGACCCACAATGAACCGACATTCCAACAGTGCCGTTCGAATGGTGATGTCATCGCGCCCCAGGCGCAGGCAGTCGCGAACGGTTCGCGTCGAGTGGCCGACCTTCAGCTTCAGATCCCACAGGATATAGAGCATGCTCTCGACCAGGCTTTCGGCCCAGGGCGTGGTCTTCCACGGTGTCAGGAACAGAAGGTCGACATCGGAAAAGGGCGCCATCTCGGCGCGGCCGTAACCCCCCACTGCGAGCACTGCCAGACGCTCGGCCTCGGTCGGGTTCGGCAGGGGATGGAGGTACCTTGTGGCAACCTCGAATACGGTGCGAACAAGCATGTCGGTAAGGTCAGCTTGCGCCCGCACAAGACCGCCACCCTCGCGCGGGGTGGCAGAGAAGACCTCGGCCAGCGCAGCGTTTCCGCTGGCCCGGGCGGCGCCCAGATGGCGCACCACAATCGCGCGGATCTCGCGCGGCTCCGTCGAAGGTTGGATGTCGGCGGCGATGGCGCGCATCAGTTCGGCCTGATCCGGCATGCCGCCGGGGCCGAATGGCGCGCGCGAGGGGCCCGGAAGGGCCGGCTCAGAAGCCGGCGCCACCGAAGCTGCGTGGGGCGGGGTCAATGACGACGACCTGACTGTTTCTGATCTGGGCGACCGCAAGGCCGCGTTCGTTGGTGCCGTTTGGCAGCAGGCGGAAAATGCCGCCCACACCGGCAAAGCCCGATCCCTGCGTGAGACGCGCGGCGGAAAGCGGATTCGTGCTCCCCTGGCGGACTAAGGCGCCGACAGCGGCAATCCCGTCATAGGCGAGGCCAGAAACCGGCGGCGGGGCTTCGCCGTAGGCGGCCGAATAGCGGGCCTGATACTGCTGGTACAATGCCGGGTCTGGCATGGCGAACCAGCCACCCTGAACACCCGGCAGCGCGAGCGTGGCAGGGGGAATGTCCCAGCGGGTCAGCCCGATGAACTGCATCGACGCCGGGTCCAGTCCGTTTTCACGCAGAAGCTGGGTCAACAGGGGCAAAGCGCCCGCCGTATCAGCGGTCAGGAACATCGCGTCTGCATTGCCGCGGGCCGCCGCCGCTATCGAAGGCACCGCTGCAACAATACCGTTCTGCGAGAACTCATATCCATTGGGCGCGACGACTGTTCCACCAGAAGACGATACGGCGGTTTCGATTGCGACGCGGCCGATCTCTCCCGCCGCAGTCCGGTCATACACCGGCATAATGCGCCGCTTGCCTTGCGTTACCGAATACCGTGCCAGTCGGTTTGCCGTATTCTGGAACGTCGGCCCCAGGACAAAAACATTGCCCCCTGCAATTGCGGTGTTGTTCGAGAAGCTCAGCACGTTCACACCGCTCGCGGCGACAGCCACGCCGGCGGCATTCGCCTCTTCCGCAAAGACCGGGCCGAGAATGATCTTTGCTCCGTCCGCCACGGCCTGCGTCGCGGCGGCTGCCGCCTGCGAGGGCTGCCCCCCCGTGGGATAGACCCGCAAATCGATCTGCACGCCGCCAAGGTCAGCGATGGCAAGCCGCGCAGCATTCTCCAGGCTGCGCGCGACATAGTCGTCGCTGCCCTGTCCCGACCCCGAGGGAACCAGCAGCGCTACCTGGACCGGCGCACCGGGCGTCAGGCCCGGGCCATTGGCCGATGTCGTCGGGACGCAGGCCGTCAGACCAACCGCAGCGGCGGCGGCCAGACCCAGACGGGCCAAGGACTTGCGGGCCAATGACAGAACAGTCAACATGCGTCGATCCTTCTCTTCCCTCGGCGGGGCCGATGCTCTGCGGAGCCTAAGCGGTTCGCCTCGGGAAGGCAACGCGTCAACAAAGGCGAGACACATGATCGGCGACACCCTACCGGCCGAGGGTCGGCACCGGCGCGAGACGCCGAAGGGTCTGCATTTCATCGCCACGCCCATCGGCGCCGCGCGTGACATCACCCTGCGTGCGTTGGATATTCTTGCAGGTGCCGATGTGTTGGCGGCCGAAGATACCCGGACCCTGCGGCATCTGATGGAGATCCATGGTATTCCGCTTGGAGACAGGCCGCTACTTCCCTATCACGATCACAACGGCGAGGCGATGCGCCCCAGATTGATCCGGGCGCTGGACGAGGGGCTCTCCGTTGCCTACGCGTCAGAGGCAGGTACCCCGCTGGTCGCCGACCCCGGCTACCAGCTTGCCCGGTCGGCCATTGCGGCAGGGCACCCTGTTCTGGCTGCGCCGGGCCCCTCGGCGGTTCTTGCCGCGCTTACGGTATCCGGTCTGCCCAGCGACCGCTTCCTTTTTGCCGGCTTTCCTCCGCCCGGCGCAGGGGATCGCGCTCGGTTTCTGGCTGAACTGGCACAGGTGCCGGCGACACTGGTGCTTTACGAATCCCCCAAGCGCATCAGCAGGCTAATGGCCGAGCTGCGCGACGCCTTGGGCGGGGGCCGTGCCGCGGCGGTCTGCAGGGAACTGACCAAGCGGTTCGAGGAAGTGTCGCGCGGAACCCTCGTGGAACTGGCCGATTTGTTTGCCGACCGCAGCGTCAAGGGCGAGATTGTCGTCCTGGTCGATCGCGCCGCGCCCCAGGCGGCCGATGCCGCAACCGTCGAGGCGGCGCTTCGGCAGGCGCTGCAGCAGGGCTCGGTGAAGGATGCGGCCACCGAAGTGGCGGGCACCTTCGATCTTCCTCGGAAAGAGGTGTATGCTCTTGCGCTCAAACTCGCGGACAGGGCATGAGCGGGGCCGCATCCTACCACGCGGGTCAAGCCGCGGAAGAGGCAGTCGCGCGGCAGTACGAGCGGGCGGGAGCAACCGTTGTAGCCCGGCGCTGGCGCAGCGCCGCGGGGGAAATCGACCTGATCGCCCGTGACGGTGAAACCGTGATCTTCATCGAGGTCAAGCAAAGCCGGTCGCATGACAGGGCCGCCACGCATCTGTCCGGGCGGCAGATGGATCGCATCTACACCTCCGCCGCCATTTTCCTGGGTGACCAGCCAAACGGGCTCGATACCGACTGTCGCTTCGACGTGGCTCTTGTCGACGAGACAGGTGCCATCCGGATCATCGAGAACGCCTTTACGGCCTGATCGTCAATTCCCCGGAGAGATTGCAACCCGGCCCGCCCTGCGCCATGAAAGGCCCAACAACTCCGGAGGATGCCATGGCCCTTAAGGTCGCCCTGCAGATGGACCCAATCGGCGCCGTCAACATCGATGCCGATTCAACCTTTCGGATCGGGCTGGAAGCCGAGGCCCGGGGTCATTCCCTGTTCTACTACACGCCCGATCGGCTGGCCTTCGAGGAGGGGCGTGTCACCGCCCGTGGCTGGCCGGTGACCCTGCGGCGCGAAAAGGGCAACCATGTCAGCTATGGTGCCGAGACGACCGTCGATCTTGGCACGTTCGATGTCGTCTGGCTTCGGCAGGACCCTCCCTTTGACATGGGCTACATTACCACGACCCATCTGCTCGAGATGATCCACCCGCGCACGCTGGTGGTGAACGATCCCTTCTGGGTTCGCAATTCTCCCGAGAAGCTTCTGGTGCTTCAGTTCCCAGAGTTGATCCCACCCACCACCATCGCCCGCGATCTTGATACGATCCGCTCCTTCAAGGCCCGGCATGGCGACATCATTCTCAAGCCGCTGTACGGCAATGGCGGCGCAGGCGTCTTCCGATTGGACCCGAACGACCGCAATCTTGCCTCGCTGCACGAGTTGTTCACGTCGATGAGCCGCGAACCCTTGATCGTGCAGAAGTTCCTGCCCGACGTGGCCAAGGGGGACAAGCGCGTGATTCTTGTGGATGGCGAGCCCGTCGGCGCGATCAACCGGGTGCCCCAGGCAGGCGAGACCCGGTCGAACATGCATGTGGGCGGGCGGCCCGAGAAGATCGGGCTCACCCCGCGCGACCTGGAAATCTGCGCGACCATCGGGCCGGTCCTGCGCGAAAAGGGACAGATTTTCGTCGGCATTGACGTGATCGGGGACTATCTGACCGAGATCAACGTGACCTCGCCCACCGGCCTGCAAGAGCTTGAGAGGTTCGATGGCACCAACGCCGCCGCCCGCATATGGGAGGTGATCGAGGCACGCCGGCGCTAGTTCTTTGCACCCGGCGTGAGGCGATAGCTCGCCGCCTCCGCAATATGGGATTTTCGCACCCCGTCGCTGTGGTCCAGATCGGCTATGGTCCGGGCGACCCGCAAGATGCGGTGATAGCCTCGCGCGGTCAGGCCAAAGCGATCTGCCACGCGTGACAGGAAGGCTTGCCCCTCGGCATCCGGGGTTGCGACGCGGTCCAAAAGATCACCTTCGGCATCCGCATTGACCCTGACGCCAGGCTGGTTTGCATATCGCTCTGCCTGAAGGTCGCGCGCCGCTGCCACCCGCCGGGCTACATCGGCCGAACTGTCTCCAGAGGCCGGCAGATTCAGATCGGTATAGGCAACCGGTGGCACGTCAAGCCGCAGGTCGAACCGGTCCATCAGCGGGCCTGAGATCCGACCGAGATAGTCGTCGCCGCAAGCGGGTGCGCGGGCACAGGCGCGATCTGCCTCGGCCAGATAGCCGCAGCGGCATGGATTGGCGGCCGCCACCAGCAGAAAGCGGCAAGGGTAGCGGATATGGGCATTGGCTCGTGCAACCACGACCTGGCCCGTCTCGATGGGCTGGCGCAGCGTTTCGAGCACGGAACGTCCAAACTCGGGAAACTCGTCCAGAAACAGTACGCCGTTGTGCGCAAGGCTGATCTCGCCGGGCTTGGCGCCCTTGCCCCCCCCTACGATGGCCGCCATCGAGGCGGTATGGTGCGGCTCCCGAAAGGGCCGCTCGCGCGAAATCCCCCCTTCGGACAACAGACCAGCCAACGAATGCACCATCGAGGTTTCCAGAGCCTCGGTCGCGGTCAGGGGGGGCAGAATGCCTGGCAACCGCGCTGCCAGCATCGATTTACCCGATCCGGGAGAACCGACCATCAGCAGATGGTGGCGCCCTGCCGCCGCGATCTCGAGCGCGCGTTTCGCCCGCTCCTGACCCTTGACCTCGCGCAGGTCGCGGTGATGGGCCGGCTGATGGACCTCACCGGGTTCGGACGGCGCGATGGGCGACTGGCCGGTAAAATGCCGAACAACCTCGTCCAGAGAGGCGGCGGCGATCACCTGTGTGGCGCCTACCCAGGCCGCCTCTGCCCCGCAGACGCGCGGACAAAGAAGCAGGCGATCCCCTTCCGCCGCGTTCATCGCGGCGGGCAGGGCCCCGATCACCGCAACGAGCCGACCATCGAGCGACAGCTCGCCCAATGCCACCGTTCCCTCGACTGCATCGCGTGGCAGGATATCGAGTGCGGCCAGCAGCGAAAGTGCTATGGGCAGATCGAAATGCGACCCCTCCTTTGGCAGGTCCGCAGGCGAGAGGTTGATAGTGATCCGTTTCGATGGCAGCGCTATCGACATGGAGGACAAAGCTGACCGCACGCGCTCGCGTGCCTCGGAAACGGCCTTGTCCGGTAGACCCACAATGGCAAAGCCTGGAAGCCCCGGCGAGACTGCGCATTGCACCTCGACTGGCCGTGCCTCGATTCCCTCGAAGGCGACCGTATGTGCTCTGGCGATCATCCCACATCCCGCTGACCCGACGGCAAGTCTTCAGCAGGATTGGTTTACGAATGGTGAATGAGCTTTCGACCCCTGAGGAATGGCGTTCCTGCATTGATGCACCCGTCCCGTCTTAATTCCTTTGTCTGTGCGATTTAGCCTCGCCGACAGGGTAGGGGGGAGTCGCCTTCCATGTCCTCTGACTGTCTATGCATCAACCCTGTGGAAGAGCGATCATGGGCAATTCGCAAACACTTGTTCTGAAGGTTCTCATTCTTGGTGCCACGGCGCTGGTTGCAGCGCCCGCCGCCCTTGCCGATCCCAAGCCACTGCCCAAGGTCGAGCAGGAATTCGCCAATGGCAGCGTGCTCCGCTTCTACGGTCAGATCAACAAGGGCGTTCTGACCTACGATGACGGTCTGATCAGCGAATCCTACGGCCTGATCGACAACAACAACTCGAATACCCGGGTTGGCCTGACATACAACGCCGACATAGGGAATGCTTGGAAGTATCTGGGTACCCTCGAGATCCAGTATGCGCCCTTTTCGACCTCGACCGCCAACATCAACCAGCCCTCGCCTCCATCAAGCGCCTACGAGTTCACCAACGCCAATATCCGCAAGATCGACAACAGGTTCAGCAATGAAGCCTACGGGTCATTCTACATCGGTCAGGGTGACATGGCATCGAATGACACGGTAAAGGTCGACCTTTCGGGCACGACAGTGATTCAAGGGGTCGCCGTGTTTGATTCTGCCGGGGGTCAGCTGTTGCGCCAGACAGATGGAACGCTCTCGAAGATCAACATCAAGACCGCCTTCAAGGATTACAACGGGCTCGGCCGCAAGGTCCGTGTCCGCTACGACAGCCCCGAGTTCAACGGCTTCGTGGTTCGGGCCTCCTATGGTGAAGACCAGCTTGCAACCAATCCGTCTATTCAGAATGACCCGCTCTATGACATCGCACTGACCTATGCTGGCGAGGCAGGGGAATTCAAATATGGTGCGCAGACGTCCTATTCCTGGGCCGATGGTGACAACGCGACCGTTACGACACTGAACGGGTCGGCCTCGGTGCTGCACACGCCCACGGGGCTCAACTTTACCCTCGCTGCCGCGAGCCAGGACAATGAGATTCGGACGGGAAGTTTCTGGTATGTGAAGGCCGGCTGGCTTGGCAGCGTCGTCGACTGGGGCAAGACCGCAATCGCCGTGGACTACTACAGCGGCGATGACATCTTCGCTTCCGGTTCGGAAAGCACATCCCAGTCGATCTCGATCGTGCAGAACGTCACAGCCTGGAACACCGAGTTCTGGCTGACCTACCGCACTTACGGGGCGTCGACTGCGGCCCTGGCCTATGACGACTCGAATGCCCTCTTCGTTGGTGCGCGCTTCAAGTGGTAGCCGCCATCGGAACGGTCACGCGCGCGTGGCCATCTGGACAAACGCTGGCCAGGCCTCGGGGTCAGCTGCGGTTTTGTCCCGGCAGAAGGCATTGCAGAATCCCCAGACTTTGCCGCCCGTTTCGAGGAAATGGGTGACGGGTTTGCCGGAATAGGGGCAGGTCTCGTTCACCGAGGGTCCAGAGGCCACTGCCCTGGCTGCAAGCGCCGCTGGGCCAGGCCAGGGTCGCTGGGGGTAGTCGCGGCGGTAGGTGTCCTGATCGGGCCCGTCGACCAGCCCCATGGCGCGCCAGCGGCGGAACGACGGATGCGCCAGATGCGCCGCGACATAGGCTGCCGCCCCTGAGCCGACCGGAAGGTTGTATGTGGCGATCCTGGTGGCCACCGGGGCAAAGTAGGCGTCAGCGGCGCTGTATTCTCCGCAAAGCCAGGGGCCGGTTGCACCGGTCTGCTCCCGGGCCCAGTCCCAGACCGTTTCCAGCCGTTGCAGATCGGCCAGAACCGCCCCATCGGGCAGGCTGTCGCTATAGGAAACCCGCAAGTTCATCGGACAGGCCGACCGCAGGGCGCCAAAGCCCGCGTGCATCTCGGCCATCAGGCTGCGGGCAACCGCGCGGGCCTTGGCATCGGCTGGCAGCAGGCCGGCTTCCGGGTGGCGGCTGTTCAGTTCCTCGGCAATGGCGATGCTCTCGGTGACCACCTGACCATCGGGCGTTCGCATGACCGGAACCGTCCGAGCCGGAGGAAACTCTGCCAGCAGTGTGGGCAGTTCATCGGTGTAAAGCCGCGCCGTACGGCAGCGCACTGGCACGCCAAACGCATCGAACAGCAGCCACCCGCGCAAAGACCAACTGGAATAGGCGCGGTCGCCGATGGCGAGTTCGTAGGTCATGGGCAGTACTCCAAATACAATCCCGATGACGATGCCCTATCCATCAGAAGATCGGAAATCAGCAATGATGGTGGGACCGATCAAGGTTGGTAATTGACCAGCGCTTCCGACCACTGCCCCGCCTCAAGCCGAAGGCATGTCACGGACAAGGGGTCGATCCTCTGGGCGAGAACTTCATAGGCGGAGCAGCCCCGGGCCCGTTGCAGTTGCGTCAGGATCGCGCCGAAATGCGAGACGAGAATGAGATGCCCCCCCGCATGATCAATGGCGAGACGGTCGGCCGCTGCGGTGAGGCGCGCCGCCGCACTGTTCCAGCTTTCGCCGCCCGGAGGGGCGACCTCTCCCGGCATTTCCCAATAGCGGCGGGCAAGGTCCGGGTCCCTGGCCGTGACCTCGGAGTGATGCAGGCCGTCCCAGGCACCGAAGTCGAACTCGCGCAACGCTGCGTCATCAGGCAGTCGGCGACGGTCTCGCGCGATCCGGTCGGCGGTATGGCGCGCGCGCTCAAGGTCCGAAGACAGGATGCAAGCCTCTTGCGGCAGGTAATCCGCCAGACGATCCAGGGCGGACCCATCCGACAGATCGGCAGGCACATCCCGCCAGCCGGTGAAATTTGTCTGATGCGTGGGCGCGTGACGCACCCACCAGAAGGTGGTCATCGATCCTTCTCCGGCATCTGGCCCTTCAACACAAAGGGCAACCCCGCCATGACCCCAACGACCAGATCAGCCCGCGCCGCCAACGCCTGATTCAAGCGGCCCTGTACGTCGCGGAATCGGCGGGCCAGTGCGTTCTCCGGCACGATGCCCCAGCCCACTTCGTTCGACACGATTGCCACCGGGGCGGGGCAGGCCGAGATGGCGGCTAGCAGGTCTTGCGTTGCCTGGCCGATGTCATGCTCTCCGAGCATGAGGTTCGTCAGCCACAGCGTCGCGCAATCGACCAGTACGGCCTCGTCCGGCCGGGTTTCGCGCAGTGCTGCCGCCAGATGCAGCGGTGTTTCCACCGTTCGCCAATCCGGCCCGCGTTGAAGGCGATGCTCTTCGATGCGGGCCTGCATCTCGTCATCCCAGGCCTGCGACGTTGCGATGTAGCAGCGCGACCGCCCGGTAGCCGTCACCAGTTTTTCGGCCAGCGAGGACTTGCCCGACCGCGCTCCTCCCACGACCAGCGCAAATCGCCAGCCCTGTGCCTGCGGATCTGATCCGTTCATGGATTGGCCTCGTAGAACATGCAAAAGTCCTTTGACAGGGGATCGAACATGGCCTTGGACGCGTATAACGACCAGCGCATGTCCCGCCAAGCGATGAGGGCGGAGTTGCTGGATGCCGAAACCGAGTTGCGGTTGGCCTTTGCCTGGCGCGACAAGCGAGACGAGCAGGCCTTGCATCGGTTGGTAACGGCCTACATGCGTCTGGCCATATCGATGGCAGCCAAGTTTCGCCGCTATGGCGCGCCGATGAACGACCTGATCCAGGAAGCCAGCCTCGGTCTGATGAAGGCCGCCGACAAGTTCGACCCTGATCGCGGAGTGCGGTTCTCGACCTATGCCGTCTGGTGGATCAAGGCCTCGATCCAGGATTACGTGATGCGCAACTGGTCAATGGTGCGCACTGGCTCGACCTCGAGCCAGAAGGCGCTGTTCTTTAATTTGCGCCGCGTTCAGGCAAAGCTCGAGCGCGAGGCGGCCCAGGCCGGCGAGATGCTGGATGCCCACCAGTTGCGGCAACGCGTGGCGCAGGAAGTGGGCGTTTCCGTTGCCGATGTGCTGATGATGGAAGGTCGCCTCTCTGGGTCTGACTACTCGCTCAACGCCGTGCAAACCGCGGGCGAGGAGGGGCGCGAGTGGATCGAACTTCTGGAAGACGAAGGCGAACAGGCCGCCGAGCGCGTGGAAGATGCCCACGACTCGGCTCATCTTCGGGGTTGGCTTCTAAACGCCATGTCCAGTCTCAGCCCGCGGGAGCGCTTTATCGTGACCGAGCGCAAGCTTCGCGATGAGCCACGCACGCTCGAAAGCCTGGGCGAGGAATTGGGCCTGTCAAAAGAGCGCGTCCGCCAGCTCGAGGCCGCAGCCTTCGCAAAGATGCGCCGCAGCCTGGAGTCGCAATCGCGTGAAGTGCATCATTTCCTCGCTTAGTTTTTGCCTTGGCTTTGGCCTGGCGCTAGCGGCAGCCCCGCTCCGGGCCGAGCAGATTTTTGCGGAAGACCTCACGGCATTGCCCGCGGCCGATGTCGTGATCCTGGGCGAGGTGCACGACAACCCCGAACATCATCGCAATCAAGCGGTCGCTTTGGCGGCAATCATGCCCAAGGCCATCGTTTTCGAGATGCTGACGCCCGACCAGGCAACCCGGGTTCCCGCCGACCGGTCGGAAATGGCGGCGCTGGAACAGGCACTGCAATGGAACGCCTCGGGCTGGCCCGACTTTTCCATGTATTATCCCATCTTCACTGCCGCGCCGGCCGCAGCCATCTATGGTGCCGACGTGCCCCGGCCCGATGTGCGAGCCGCACTCGACAAGGGCGCGGCAGCCGTCTTTGGGGCCGATGCAGCGCGCTTCGGGCTCGACCAGCCGCTCGACCCCGGCGAACAGGCCGCGCGCGAGAATGAGCAGCAAGCCGTCCATTGCGACGCCCTGCCGGCAGACAGCCTGCCCGGAATGGTGCAGGCCCAGCGGTTGCGGGATGCCGCGCTGGCCCGGGCAGTGGTCATGGCACATCAGGCAACTGGCGGTCCGATTGTCGTCATCACCGGCTCCGGCCATGCGCGCAAGGATTGGGGGGTGCCGGCGGTTCTGTCGGTAGCCGCGCCCGAACTCAGTGTTCTGTCGATTGGTCAGGTCGAGCTTGATGCGGGCGAAAACCCACCCTGGGACAAATGGCTTGTGACGGCAGCCGTCGAACGGGCTGACCCCTGTGCCGCTTTCGGCAATGGCGGGACACTTGGCGACGGCGGTTGAGTTCGCCGCGGCCGCCCCGTAACGTCGGCCCGGCATCGGCGGGAGAGCGGCATCATGCTGACGGGCAAGCGAGTGCTTCTGATCATCGGCGGCGGCATCGCTGCCTACAAGGCGCTGGATCTCATTCGCCGCCTGCGCGACCGCGGCGTGTCGGTGACGCCGGTCATGACCCGCGCGGCCGGAGAATTCGTGACGCCCTTGTCCGTCTCCGCGCTCGCGGGAAGCAAAGTGCATTCCGACCTGTTCGATCTGACGGACGAGGCCGAAATGGGCCATATCCAGCTCAGCCGTGTGGCCGACCTGATCGTGGTTGCCCCGGCCACGGCAGATCTGTTGGCCAAGCTCGCCCAGGGCCGGGCCGACGATCTGGCTTCCACCCTGCTCTTGGCCACCGACACTCGGGTGATGGTGGCGCCGGCGATGAATGTGCGCATGTGGACACACCCCGCAACGCAGCGCAATCTGGCGCAGTTGCGGGCGGATGGCGTGTTGTTCGTCGGCCCGAATGAAGGCGAGATGGCCTGTGGTGAATATGGTCCTGGGCGCATGGCCGAACCGCTCGAGATCGTGGCGGCGGTAGAGGCCGCACTTGCCGCCGGGCCACTTTCGGGCCGGCACGTGCTGGTCACCTCGGGCCCCACGCACGAGCCGATCGATCCGGTGCGCTACATCGCCAACCGCTCTTCCGGCGCGCAGGGAACGGCGGTGGCCGCCGCGCTTGCGGCACTTGGGGCGCGGGTCAGCTTTGTCACTGGCCCCGCCAGCGTCCCGCCCCCCCCGGGGGTCGAGGTCATCCAGGTCGAAACCGCGCGCGAGATGCTCGCGGCGGTTCAGGCCGTGCTGCCGGTGGATGCGGCGGTTATGGCGGCGGCGGTGGCCGACTGGCGGGTTGCAAATGCGTCCGACCACAAGATGAAAAAGGATGGCTCTGGCCGGGCGCCGTCGCTTGATTTCGCCGAGAACCCCGACATCCTGGCCACCATCTCACGCCCCGGACCGTCGAGGCCGCGGCTTGTCGTCGGCTTTGCAGCCGAGACGGACGATGTCCTGGACCACGCGATTGCGAAGAGGGCCCGCAAGGGCTGCGACTGGATCCTGGCCAATGACGTGCGGCCCGAGACCGGCATCATGGGGGGGGCGGAAAACGCGGTGACGCTGATCGCCGCCGACGGGCCCGAGGTCTGGCCCCGGATGACCAAGGCCGAAGTCGCCCGCAAGTTGGCCCAACGCATCGCGGAGCATCTGGCATGACGAGCACCGCTTCGACCCCCATCCTGCGCTTTGTCTGGGAGGACTGGGCCGACCGTACGGTCGGGCTGCCCTCCTACGAAACAGCTGGCGCCGCCGGGGCCGACATCAAGGCCAATCTCCGCCCCGAGGATCGCACGACCGGCTTTACGCTCGATCCAATGTATCGCGCCATCATCCCGACGGGGCTGCGCGTCGAAATCCCTCCCGGCTTCGAGATGCAGATCAGGCCGCGGTCGGGCCTCGCCCTGAAGTACGGCATCTCCCTGCCCAATACGCCCGGCACCATCGACAGCGACTATCGCGGCCCGCTTGGCGTGTTGCTGGTAAACTTTGGACATGAGCCCTACACGATCCGCCACGGCGACCGCATCGCGCAACTGATCATCGCGCCGGTCGTTCAGGCCGGGTTCGTCGAGGTGCAGGAACTGGGCGAAACCGCCCGGGGAACAGGCGGGTTCGGCTCGACCGGGGTCGGAACAGTCGGTCGAGGATAGGTCCGTGCTGTTCGTCCTCATCCTGGCAGGCGTCATCTGGGGCATCGGCTGGCTGATGAAGGCGCCGATCCGGCTGAGGCTGGTCATGATCGCGGTGCTTTGGGTCGCCGTCGTGGCGGCGCATGTTGTCTTGCCGCCGGGGAACCCCTTGCGGCAAGCGACTGGCGGGTCTGCCGCGTCCTGGCTCGTGCTGGGCGGTGTGGCGGCACTGATCGCCACTTATGGAAGAGTTCTTGGTCGCCTGCGCCGCCGAGCCGAGCCCGACCCCGCCGGCCCAACGCCAGCGCCCGACCCCAAGGCACCGTTCACTCCCGCCGAACTTGACCGTTACGCCCGGCACATCCTGCTGCGAGAGATCGGCGGCCCGGGGCAGCGTCAACTCAAGGCCGCCTCTGTGCTGGTGATCGGTGCCGGGGGCCTTGGTGCGCCGGCCCTTCTGTATCTTGCCGCGTCCGGGGTGGGGCGCATCGGGGTGATCGACGACGACCTGGTCGAACCCTCCAACCTCCAGCGACAGATCATCCATGCCGATGATCGCATCGGCCTGCCCAAGGCGCAGTCAGCGGCCCAGACGATGCGGGCCCTGAACCCGCATATCGAGGTCAGAAGCTACACCCGGCGACTAACGGAAGAGATCGCGGATGCGCTTTTTTCCGACCACGATCTGATCCTGGACGGGACTGACAACTTCGACACGCGGTATCTGACGAACGCCGTCGCCGTCCGGCAGGGCAAGCCCCTGATCGCCGCAGCCATTACGCAATGGGAAGGCCAGATCAGCCTTTACGATCCGGCTCGCGGCGGCCCCTGCTATGCCTGCGTCTTTCCGGTTCGACCGGCGCCCGGAGTGGTGCCGACCTGCGCCGAGGCCGGGGTGGCTGCGCCCCTACCGGGTGTGCTGGGTTCGATGATGGCGCTTGAGGCGGTGAAGCATCTGACAGGCGCGGGCGAGACGCTGCGCGGCAAGATGCTGCTTTTCGACGGATTGCATTCGGAGAACCGTCTGATCCGGGTCAACCGTCGCGCTGATTGCCCCATCTGCGGTGCCGAGGCCGCTGGCGGCTGGACAGCCCCCGACGCCGCGCAATAGTCTGCGCCAGACAGAAAACATATCCAGGGGGAATGCTGATGAAACTGACTGCCTTTATTGCCGGGCTGGCCACGGCCGTGACCGCAAGCCTTGCCGTTGCCGCGGACCTGCCCGACCTTGCCGGACGAGAGATCGTCGTGGTGACCGAGAACGCCTATCCGCCGCTGCAATTCGTCGATCCCGCCAGCGGCCAGGCTATCGGCTGGGAGTATGACGCCATGGCCGAGATTGCCAAGCGGCTGAACGCCAAGGTGAAATATGAGAACATAAGCTGGGATGCGATGATCCCGGCCGTATCGGAAGGCCAGTTCGATGTTGGCATGACCGGCATTACAATCCGCGACGACCGCAAGGAAAAGGTCGACTTCTCGGACCCCTACATGCGGTCCGAAATGGTCATGATGGTGCGCGGCGATGAGGATCGCTTCACCGATGCGGCGAGCTTTGCCGGAAATGCCGATCTGCTGATGGCTGCCCAACCGGGCACGACGCCCTTCTATGTGGGTGTCTATGAGGTGCTGGACGGCAACGAGGCCAACCCGCGCATCAAGCTTTTCGAAACCTTCGGGGCCACCGTGCAGGCGCTGCGCGCCGGCGATGTGGACCTCGTCCTGACCGATGGCACCGCCGGGGCGGGCTATGTCGCGGCCTCGGACGGCGGGCTGAAGATCATCGGTGAAAAGCTTGGGACCGAAGACTTCGGCTTCATTTTCCCCAAGGGCTCGGATCTTGTCGCCCCGATCAATGCCGCGATCGCATCGATGCAGGCCGATGGGTCTATCGAGGCGCTGAACAAGAAGTGGTTCCTCGACTTCAAGATGGGCGAGTGATCGGCGTCTTGCAGTTGTCCTCCTGACCTGAGATGGGTCCCGGACCGCGCAGGGCCGGGGCCTGATCCAGATGAACATCACACCCAAGGACAAAGACGACTTTCCCTGGTGGCTCCTGCTCCTCGTCGGGGTGGGGCTCTACCTGTTCTGGCAAGTGCTGTCCGACGACATCTATTCCCAGGTGCTGAGTACACTCGCCCAGGGCATCTGGATCACCATCTTCGTGACGCTCGTTTCCTATGGGCTGGCCAGTGTTCTGGGCCTTGCGCTGGCACTGGCGGTCCTGTCGGACAACGTCGTTCTTCGCCAGACGGCGCGCCTCTACATCGAGGTGATCCGCGGCATTCCGATCATCGTTCTGCTGCTTTATGTCGCCTTCGTTCTTGCGCCCGGGTTGGTCGTGGCCTGGAACTGGCTTACCGCCCCTTTTGGCCTGCCCGAATGGCGCACGCGGGATTTCCCGCTTCTGTGGCGGGCGGTCATCGCCCTGACCCTGGCTTATGCCTCGTTTCTGGCCGAGATCTTCCGCGCAGGTCTTCAGGCGGTCGACAAGGGCCAGATCGAGGCAGCAGAGGCGCTTGGCCTTAACCGCTGGCAGCGATTTCGCTTTATCGTCTTTCCCCAGGCTTTCCGCACCATACTGCCACCTTATGGCAACGACTTCGTGGCGATGGTGAAGGATTCGAGCCTGGTTTCGGTTCTTGGTGTCAGCGACATCACGCAGCTTGGCAAGGTGACCGCCGCCGGCAACTTCCGGTACTTCGAAACCTACAACGTGGTCGCCTTGATCTATCTGACCATGACGATCACGCTTTCGCTTCTCTTGCGCCGACTGGAAAAACGTCTGCGGGGGCCCGATAACCGCTAAGCCAGCCTATTCGCCATAGGGCACCCAGATGGTCTTGATTTCGGTTGCCGCGCGCAGGAATGCGCGGCCTTCGCCCGCCTGACCCATCCAGTCGCGTGCAAGGCCGTTGTTGACCCAGGTCCGCTTGAGGTTCCCTGCCGACTCTCTCTCGATCAGGGCCGAGATATCGGCCGACGCAAAGGACCAGACGGCATCCACATCCATGTGCCCCGCCAACGTCTTGCCGAGATCGCGCGCATCGCCCGTAACGATGTTCACCACGCCCCCGGGCAGGTCCGACGTGTCGAGCACCTGATAGAAATCGGTCGCGGCCAGCGGACAGGCGTTGGAGGGTACAAGAACCACCGCGTTGCCCATGGCTATGGCAGGGGCCATAAGGCTGACCAGCCCAAGAAGCGGCGCCTCATCGGGGCAAAGCGCGCCGATCACGCCGACAGGCTCGTTCATCGCAAGCGCGACACCCCGGATCGGCACCGACTTGGCAACGCCGTCAAACTTGTCGGCCCAGGCGGCATAGGTGAACAGCCGCTGGATCGCCGTCGCCACCTCAGCCTCACCCGACCGCCCAGTCATGTCGCGCAACCGCGCCGCAAACCCGTCGGATCGCGCGGCCAGGTTCTCGGCGATGTAGTAGAGGACCTGCGCCCGGTTGTGCCCGGTTGCCTTGCCCCAGCCTTTCGCGGCATGGGCGGCCTCGACCGCGTTGCGGATGTCCTTGCGGTTGCCGATGCCGACATGGCCCAGAAGCTTCCCCCGGGGCGACCAGACGGCCCGCGAATAGCCACCATCGGGCCGCGCCTGCTTTCCACCGACATAAAGTTTGGCCGTGCGGTCGATCCCCTCAACCACCGCCTCTGCCGGCGCCGCTACCGGGGCTACGGGCTTCAGCGCCTTGGCGCCGCCCGCGGGCTTGAGATAGGCCATAAGTCCCTCCCACCCGCCTTCCCGGCCAAAGCCGGACTCGCGCAGGCCGCCGAACCCGGCCGCGGCGTCGAACAGGTTGGTGGCATTCACCCAGACCACGCCCGCCTTGATCCTTGGCGCAATATCCAGCGCGAGGTTCACGTTCTCGGTCCAGATCGAGGCTGCCAACCCGAAGCGCGTGTTGTTCGCCAGTTCCACCGCTTCGGCCGGAGTACGGAAGGTCATCGAAACGAGTACAGGGCCGAAGATCTCTTCCTGCATAAGCCGCGATGAGGCGGAGAGGCCCGTGATCAGGGTCGGCGGATAGAAGCACCCCTGCGGCAGCGGCGTCGCGGCACGATAGACCTCGCCTTCGGTGTTGCCATCGACCATCGCGGTGATCGTGGCCAACTGGACGGGGTCGACCACAGCGCCCACGTCGATGCACTTGTCCAGGGGATCACCGATCCGCAGCCCGTCCATCCGGCGCTTGAGCTTCTGGTGGAACCGCTCGGCAACCCCTTCCTGCACCAGCAGGCGCGAACCGGCACAACAGACCTGGCCCTGATTGAACCAGATCGCATCCACCAACCCTTCGACGGCCGAGTCGAGATCGGCATCGTCAAAGACGATGTAGGGCGACTTGCCTCCCAGCTCGAGCGTCAGTGCCTTGCCCGAGCCCGCCGTTGCCTCGCGGATCTTGCGGCCGACTTCGGTCGAGCCGGTGAAGGCGATCTTGGCCACGTCCGATGCAACGAGTGCCGCGCCCGTTGCCCCATCGCCGGTGACCACGTTCAGCACGCCCTTCGGCAGTCCCGCCTCGCGGCTGATTTCGGCGAAGAGAAGCGCTGTCAGCGGCGTGTATTCGGCCGGCTTCAGCACGACGGTATTGCCTGCCGCAAGGGCAGGAGCCACCTTCCAGGCCAACATCAGCAACGGAAAGTTCCACGGGATCACCGCGCCGCAAACCCCCACCGGCGCCATCCCCGGGAGTTCGCTGTCCATCAGTTGGGCAAGGCCCGCGTGATAGTAGAAATGCCGTGCGACCAGCGGGATGTCGATATCGCGGCTTTCACGGATCGGCTTGCCGTTGTCGAGCGTCTCGAGCACTGCAAAGAGGCGCGCGTGCTTCTGCACCAGTCGCGCCAGGGCATACAGCACCCGCGCCCGTTCATGCCCTGGGGTGCGGCCCCATTTCCCTTGCGCGCGGGTGGCGGCCTTGACGGCGGCGGCCACATCGGCCTCGGACCCCTGCGTGACTTGCGCCAATTCCTCGCCCGTGGCCGGGTTGCGGGTGGCAAAGGTCTGGTGCGGTTTGGTCCAGCCACCGTCGACCCAGTGACCAAGACGGCTGCCATGGGCCTTCAGCCAGTCCATCGCCTCGGTCGCGCCTTCCGGGGCGGGGCCGTACTCCATCGTCTGGAAGATGTCGCGGATGGTCATGGCTTACCCCATCGGATGGCGGTTGGCGGCCGAGTAGCGGCCAGTCAGGTGGTGTTCCAGCTGCCTCTCGATGTCGCCCAGCAGCGACGAGGCGCCAAAGCGGAACAGATCGGGCTGCAGCCAGGGCAGACCAAGCTCGTCCTTCATCAGCGACAGGTAGACCAGAGCATCCTTGGCCTTGGAAATGCCGCCCGCAGGCTTGTAGCCAACCTTGATCCCTGTCCGCTCTTCATAGTCTCGTATCGCGCGGATCATGGTCAGGCTGACGGGCAGCGTGGCGTTGACACTTTCCTTGCCGGTCGAGGTCTTGATGAAATCGGCCCCCGCCATCATGCAGACCAGGCTTGCCCGCGCCACGTTGCGCAGCGTGCCCAGCTCTCCTGTCGCGAGAATGGCCTTTACATGCGCCTCGCCGCAGGCGGCTCGCATCTCGGCCATCTCGTCATAAAGCGCCTGCCAGTTCCCGGTCAGCACATGCCGGCGCGAGATCACTATGTCGATTTCGCGTGCCCCGGCGCGGACGCTCTCGCCGATTTCGGCGATGCGCAGACGATAGGGCGACAGGCCTGCTGGGAAGCCGGTCGAAACGGCGGCAACCGGGATCGAGCTGCCTTCAAGCGCCTTCACGGCGGTTTCCACCATGTCGTGATAGACGCAGACCGCGCCCACCGTCAGGCCGGGCATCCCGAGTGCCTCGAGCATCTCGGCCCGCACGGGCTGTCTCGCCTTGGCGCAGAGGCGCCGCACGCGGCCCTCGGTGTCGTCGCCTGCCAGCGTCGTCAGGTCAATCAGACTGATCGCCTTCAGAAGCCAGGCAGCCTGCCAGTCCTTCTTGACGCTGCGACGTCCTGGCAGTGTGGCGCAGCGCCGCTCGATCGCCGAGGTGTTGGCCTGCACCGACATGACCCAATCAAGGTCAAGCGGCATCCCGGGGTTGCGCATATGCGTCACCTGCGGCACCTGATAGGTGGTCGGGGTGGAATGGGTTTGCATGGGCCCTTTACCTCTGGCCGTCGCGGCTGGGCGAGGTTCGCATGCCGCAGCGGTGCGGCGCAAGCATCAGGCTAGCGCCTCCCGCGAGAATTTTACCATTCGGTCAGGATTGGAGCGTCAAATGTCGCTCCGGGCCTCCGCCGGGGGCTGGTTTTCGGCATCGAAAGTGGCCCAGGTGGCCCCGGTTCCGGTCGGGGGCAGGTCTTCGCGGCGCAGGCCGCGATGGATGTTCGCCTTTGAAAGGAAATGCGCCGTGATCGGCGAGGTGACGAACAGGAAGATCGCCACCAGCGCCTCTTGCCAACTGAGCCGCCCCTCGACCACCCTTGCCTGGATCATGGAGGCGATCAATGCGGCCCCGACCCCCACAGTCGTGGCCTTGGTAGGGCCGTGCAGACGCTTCATCGGATCGTCCAGTTTCCACAGGCCATAGCTGCCGATGAAGCCGAACAGACCGCCGACCACCAGCAGCGCCGAAATCAGGATCTCTGCGAAAAGGCTCATGCGCGCCTCACTCGATCACATTGCCGCGCAGCATGTACTTGCTGAAGGCGACGGTCGAGACAAAGCCCGTCATCGCGAAGAGCATCGCTGCCTCGAAATTGATACCGGTGCCGTTGTGGATGCCGAACAGCACGATAAGGGCGATGACATTGATCACCATGGTGTCCACAGCCAGCACCCTGTCGGGCAACCCGGGCGACCGCATCAGAACCCAGAGGTTCATCAAGAGGGCCAGGCCGAAGCAGAGCATGGCAAAGGCAAGGGCGATCCCGATCATTCGAATATCCTCAGCAGTCGGGCTTCATAGCGGGTCTTGATGTCCTCGCGCACGGCATCGGGGTCGGGCGCATGCAGCGCATGCACCAGCAGCGCACGCCCGCAGGACGACATCTCGGCCGTCACCGTGCCCGGTGTCAGCGTGATGGTGCCCGCCAAAACGGTGATCGCCTCGGGGCTGCGCAGCTCCAGTGGCACGGTGATCCAGCGCGAGTCGATGTCAGCGTTGCGCCGGAAGAGCACGATCCGAGCCACCGCGATGTTCGCCACCAGGATGTCCCAGATCACGATCGCGACATAGGCTGCCAGCCTTGGCAGGCTAAGCAGGCGCGGCGGGTCCGGCCAATAGCGCGCGGTAAAGAGCGGGATCACGATGGCCAGAAACGACGCCAGCACCAGGCTGCCCAGCTTCACCTGGTTTACCAGAAGCATCCAGGTGACCAGCACCATCAGCGAGACATAGGGGTGGGGAAACAGCCTGCGCATGATCTATCCTGACACGGCAAGGCGATTGGCGGCAACATAGGGCACCGGGTCGAACAACCCCGCCGCTGTGTCCGCCAGAAAGTCCGTGACCGGACCGGCCAGCAGCGTAAGCAAGACGAGCAGCCCTAACAGACCAAAAGCAGCGACGAACGTCAGGGCATGGGCTGGCGGCTTCGCCTCATGCGGTGCCGGTGGAAGGGTCGTGGCCTTCCAGAACAGAAGGCTGCCTGCGCGCGACAGGCCCAGAATGGTGACAAGCGAGGTCACAAGGACAATCGTCCAGACAAGGCCCGCCATCCCCTGGCTTGCGTCCAGGATCAGCAACTTGCCCAGGAACCCCGACAGGGGCGGCATCCCCGAAAGCGCGATGGCAGCGGCAAAGAACAGTGCTGCGATCACTCCCGCCTGGGCGATGGGCGGCTGGGCGGTGCTCAGGTCGTCATTCGCGCGACGCGCCGCCACCAGATCGGCGACCAGGAACATAAGGGCGGTCGCCAGGGTCGAATGCAGCAGATAATAGAGCGCCGCCGTGATCCCCGCCGGGGTGAACTGCGCGATGGCGATGAACAGGGTACCCATCGAGGCGATGGCAGCAAAGGCGACCATCCGCAGCAACCGCCGCGACCCCAGCACACCCAGTGCCCCGATCCCCAGCGTGACCAGTGCCGCAGGGAGCAACAGGTCGGCGAACATGGTCCCCGTAGCTGAGACCGACGGCGGGAAGATCAGCGTATAGCAACGGATGACCGCATAGGCGCCGACCTTGGTCATCACGGCGAAAAGCGCCGCGACGGGTCCCGGTGCCTCGGCATAGGTGCCCGGCAGCCAGAAATGCAGCGGCACCAGCGCTCCCTTGATCGCAAAGACAAGCAGCAACAACACCGCCCCCACCCGCAGAAGTGCTGCATCGCCCTCGGGCAGCATCGCGACCTTCACCGCCAGATCCGCCATGTTGAGCGTGCCGGTCACGGAATAGATCGTGGCCAGGGCGAACAGGAACAGGGTCGAGCCGACAAGGTTGAAGGCCACATATTGCACGCCGGCCCGCAGGCGCGTCCGTCCGCCCGAATGGATCATCAGGCCATAGGAGGCGATCAGCAGCACCTCGAAGAATACGAAAAGGTTGAACGCATCCCCCGTCAGGAAGGCCCCGCAAAGCCCCATCAGCTGAAACTGCAACAGGGCGTGGAAATGCCGTCCGCGGGCGTCCCATCCGCTGCCGATGGCATAGAGCTGAACGATCAGTGCCAGCACCGACGTCAGCACCAGAAGGATCGCGGCCAACCGGTCCAGCACCAGCACGATGCCGAAGGGGGCGGGCCAGTCGCCCAGGAAATAGGCCTCGGGCGGGTTGCTGGCCGCCGCCCAGAGAAGCGCCAGAGTGACCCCGTTCAGCAGCACCGTGCCTGCCACCCCGAAAACCCGCTGCAACAGAAGGTCGTTGCGCATGGCCAGCACGATCAACGCCCCGAAGATCGCCGGAAGCAGGACAGGCGCGATGATCCAGTGGCTCAAGGCGCATCTCCCTTGTCGGCGGGGTCAAGGTCGACCCGGTCCTCGCCGGCCTCGAGGAAGCTGCCAAGGGCCATCATCACGATGACCGCCGTCATGCCGAAGCTGATCACGATGGCCGTCAGCACCAGCGCCTGTGTCAGCGGGTCAGTATAGCCCGGCGCGGCCTTGTCGTAGATGGGGGGCAAGCCTGACACGATCCGGCCCGAGGCAAAGATGAACAGGTTCACGGCATAGGACAGGAAGGACAGGCCCAGGATCACCGGGAAGGTCCGCCGCCGCAGCATCAGATAGATGCCCGCCGCCGTCAGCAGCCCGATCGCGCTTGCCAGCAGCAGCTCCATATCAGCGGCCCTCCACCGGATCGGACGGCCGGCTCGGATCGATGTCGAAAGCTGCCACGTTCGTCGTCTCGCCTGCCCTGACCGCAAGGCGCGTGATCGAGGCAAGTGCCAGCATCACCGCGCCCAGAACGCAGAGGAACACGCCCAGGTCGAAAAGCGCTGCCGTCGCCAGCTCGAACTCTTCCAGCGGAGGCAAGTTGACGTAACCATAGGCCGAGGTGAGGAAAGGAAGGCCGTTGAACCAGGCTCCGATCCCGGTCGCGGCGGCCACCAGAACACCGCAGGCAATCAGCGCGTGATAGTCGACCGGCGTGCGCGCCATGCTCCAGCCGAACCCCGAGGCGATGAACTGCATCAGAAGCGCGATGGCCACGATCAGGCCGGCGATGAAGCCTCCTCCGGGCAGGTTGTGGCCCCGCAGGAAGATGAAGACGGCCACCGTCAGGGCCAATGGCAGGATCAGCCGCGTCGCGACCACCAGCATCATCGGATGGCGGTCGCCCGCCTCGTCCGGGTCGCGCTTCCAGGCCAGCAGCCGGTCATTCGCCGCCCCCCCGCGCAGGATTGCCTCGGCCAGCGCAAAGATGACCAGCCCGGCGATGCCCAGCACCGTGATCTCGCCAAAGGTATCATAGCCGCGGAAGTCCACCAGGATGACGTTGACGATGTTCGTGCCGCCGCCTTCCGGCTTGGCATTGGCGATGTGGTAGCTGGCGATCGATGGGAAGGCAAAGTCGCGCGTCATCAGCGCATAGATAAGTCCACCCACACCCAGACCTGCTGCCGTGGCTATGGCCCCATCCCGCAGACGGCGCGTCGGGGCGCTTTCATGCGGTGTCGTGCGGGGCAGGAAGTTCAGCGCCAGCAAGAGAAGGATGATCGTCACCACCTCGACCGAGATCTGCGTAAGCGCCAGATCGGGTGCCGACAGGTACATGAAGGTGACTGACACGATCAGTCCCACCACGCCGATGAGCAGCAACGCCAGCACCCGGTTGTAGTGATAGCGCAGCACCGCCAGTGTGGCTGCCACCAGCATGGCCCAGCCGACCAGCGTCACCGGCTCGACCGGCATCAGGGCGCGGGTTCCGGGCACATGGGTGCCGCCGACATAGGCCCAGAGTCCGGCGGCCAGCATCGCAAGCGTGCCGACGGCGACCTGCCGGCCCATGGTACCATCCGCCAGACCATCGGTCAGGCGTCGCGCCATCCGGGCCGCTCCGGACACCAGGGCGTCGAACATCGCCTTGGCGTCCAGCCGGGGCAGCGCCGCACGCAGCCTGTCGAGCGGGACAAAGGCCACCAGCGCCAGCGCGCCCCCCAGGATGGCCACCAGCGACATCCAGAAAGCCGGCACAAGGCCGTGCCAATGGGTGATCTTCACGGTGGCCTCGCTGGCGGTGACGGCTCCCGCTGCCGCCTGTACCAGCCAGCCGAACACCGTCATCGGAAAGAGGCCGCCCAGGACGACCAGCACCGCCAGCAACCCGGGCGCAACCCACAGACCCGGGCCCGGATCATGCGGCATGTGTGGATAGTCGCTGCGGACCGGGCCGAGGAACACATGTGCCACGAAGCGGAAGGAATAGGCGACCGATAGAAGTGCGGCCAGCGTCGCAAGCCCCGGCACCAGCCAAGCGCTGCCCGCCCAGGCGGCGTGGGTCGCCTCCTCCAGCATCAGTTCCTTCGACAGGAAGCCGTTGAGCGGCGGAATGCCGGCCATCGACAGCGCAGCAATGCCCGCGATGACAAAAGTGATCGGCATCAGATGCCGCAATCCGCCCAGACGGCGGATGTCGCGCGTGTGGGTCTCATGGTCCACTATTCCCGCCGACATGAACAGCGCTGCCTTGAAGGTCGCATGGTTGATGATGTGAAACACCGCCACCCAGGCTGCTTCTGCCGTGCCAAAGCCCAGAAGCATGGTGATCGCGCCCAACTGGCTGACGGTGGAATAGGCCAACAGCGCCTTGAGATCGTTCTTGAACAGCGCGATGGCCGCACCGATCAGCATGGTCACGAGACCGGTCGTCGCCACGATGTAGAACCATTCGGCCGTGCCCGCCATCACGGGCCAGAGCCGCGCCATCAGAAAGATGCCGGCCTTCACCATGGTCGCCGAATGCAGATAGGCCGACACGGGCGTTGGTGCGGCCATCGCATGGGGCAGCCAGAAATGGAACGGAAACTGCGCCGATTTGGTGAAGCAGCCCAGCAGGATCAGCAGCAGCGCAGGCAGGTAGAGCGGTGAGGCCTGAATCGCGGCCTTTTGCGTCAGGATCACGCTCAGGTCATAGCTTCCGGCGATCTGGCCCAGAAGCAGCATCCCCGCGATCATCGACAACCCGCCCATCCCCGTGACGGTCAGCGCCATGCGCGCGCCCTGCCGACCTTCGGGCAAGTGCTTCCAGTAGCCGATCAGCAGAAAGGACGACAGCGAGGTCAGCTCCCAGAACACCAGCAGAAGCAGGATGTTGTCCGACAGCACGATCCCCAGCATCGCGCCCTGGAACAGCATGAGATAGGTGTAGAACTGCCCCATGGGATCGGCGGGCGAGAGGTAGAATCGGGCATACAGGATGATGAGCAGCCCGATCACCAGGATCAGCCCCGCAAACAGCATCCCCAGCCCGTCCAGCATGAAATTGGCGTTCAGCCCAATCAGCGGCAGCCATTCGATCCGGGTGGTGATCACCTCGCCCCGCAGCACCGCTGGCAAGTTCAGACCCAGCAGCAGCAGGGCCAGCGCCGTGACCGCTCCGACCGAAGCCGCGCAGGCGGTCCGTCCGGACCGGATCATCAAGCCGGGGAGAAGGGCACCGAGGAAGGGAAGGGCTGCGATCAGCGCAGGTGACATGTGTTCGGGCGTTCCGTTCTGGCTGCGTCCAAAGTGCCGGGCGTGTCCATGCCGACTGGGTCGCCGCCTATCTGGGGCTGAAAGAGCAGCGGGGTCAATCCCATGCGGCGGTATTCGGTCAGCCCTGCGGCGTCATGGCTCGCCGCTGCGCGGCCCGTTCCAGGCCCAGCCGCCGCTCGCGCCAGATGATGATCATGCCGGCGATCACCACAAGACCCGCGCCGCCCAGCATCGTCAGGCTCGGCACCTCGCTGAAGAAGACGTATCCGAACAAGAGCGCGAACAGCATCGAGACATATTCAAAGGGCGCCACGACCGAGGCATCGGCGTTACGATAGCTCGAGGTCAGCAGGATCTGCCCAAGCCCGCCCAGAAGACCGGCAAGCACCAGCAGCGCCGCCTCGCGCGGGGCTGGCACCACCCAGCCAAAGGGCAGCGTGACCAGTGAAAGGGCGGTTGCGGTCAGCGAAAACCAGAAGACGATGGCGCTGGTGGATTCCTGCACCACCAGACGCCGCACGAATACCTGGGCCAGCGCGGCAAAGACCGCTCCCCCCAGGACAAGCACCGCCCCCAGCGTCTCGGCCGTGTCTGCCGCACCGTCGTTCAGCGCCGTCATGCGCGGGGACAGAACGATCAGCACCCCGATCAGCCCCAGAATAACCGCACCGATGCGAAAGGCGCGCACCTCTTCGCCCAGGAACATCGCAGCAAAGACGACGGTCAAGAGCGGCGCGGCATAGCCGATCGCCGTCACCTCGGGCAGGGGCAGGTAGCCCAGACCGGCAAAGCCCAGGCCCATGGCCATCGTGCCCATGCAGCCGCGCCAGACATGCCCCACCGGATTGACGGTTCGCAGGCCCGTGGCCAGTTCCCTGCGCCAGGCCAGCCAGATCACGATGACGGGAATGGCAAAGAGCGAGCGGAAGAACACCGCCTGACCGGGTGGGATATGGTCGGACGAGGCCTTGATCAGGGCAGCCATCGAGATGAAGACCAGAACCGAGGCCACCTTCAACCCGATGCCCCGCATCGGTCGGTGGACAGGCTCTTCGATCACCTTTGAGTGCCCCTGGTCTGCCATGTTCCGTTGATGGACCGAAGGCTCAGGCGGCATCAAGGCCAAAGCGTCTGGACCTTGGCCGCGCGCTGCGCTTCACTCGCGCGCAAAGGAGACCGTCATGACGAAAGCGCCACTGCCGGATCGCATCGACCAGGGGCGGGGCCTGGCCGTCGCCGACCTCGTTCTGAAGGGGGGGCAGGTCTTCGACCTGATCACCGGCGATCTGGTCGCGACTGATGTCGCGATTTGCGGCGACACCATCGTAGGCACCTTTGGCCGCTATGAGGGGCGGCGCGAGATTGATTGCACAGGCCACATCCTGGTCGCTGGCTTCATCGACACGCATCTGCATATCGAAAGCTCGCTCGTCACACCGCATGAGTTTGACCGCTGCGTGGGGCCGCATGGCGTGACGACCGCCATCTGTGACCCGCACGAGATTGCTAATGTCTGCGGGCTGACCGGCATCCGCTACTTCCTCGAGGCCAGCGCGCAGACAGTGATGGATATTCGGGTGCAACTGTCGTCCTGCGTGCCCTCGACCCATATGGAAACGGCGGGAGCGCAGCTCGAAGCCGCCGATCTGGCCGGGCTGAAGGATCACCCCCGGGTGATCGGGCTGGCCGAGTTCATGAACTTCCCTGGTGTGCTGCACAAGGATCCGGGCTGCATGGCCAAGCTCGAGGCCTTTGCCGGCCGGCATATCGATGGCCATGCCCCCCTTCTGCGCGGCAAGGACCTGAACGGCTATATCGCCGCGGGCATCCGCACCGAGCATGAGGCGACAAGCGCCGACGAGGCTCTGGAAAAGCTGCGCAAGGGGATGCGGGTGCTGATCCGCGAAGGTTCGGTCAGCAAGGATCTGCATGCCCTTGCCCCGATCCTGACAGAGCGGCATTCGCCCTATCTCTGCCTCTGCACCGATGACCGGAACCCGCTCGACATCGCAGAACACGGCCATCTCGATTACATGATCCGCACAGCCATAGCGCTGGGGTGTCCGCCGCTGGCTGTCTATCGTGCCGCAAGCCTGTCGGCTGCGGAAGCCTTCGGGCTGAAGGATCGCGGGCTGATCGCGCCGGGGAAGCGGGCCGATATTGCCGTGATTGACTGCCTGGAAGGCTGTCATGTGTCGCTGGTGCTGGCCGGCGGCGTGGTGGCCGATGATGCAGCCTATGCAGCCCGCGCCGAAACGGCGCCGGTGGCCCGCCAGTCGGTCAAGGCGCCGGTGCTGGCGGCGGGGGATTTCCGCACGGCGGGCAACCGGGTCGAGACGCCGGTGATCGGTATTCTGCCCGGCAAGATCATCACCGAGCATCTGACGTTCGATATCCCGCCCGAAGGCGGCGACAAGCGCCCCGACATCACCCGTGACCTTGTGAAGATCGCGGTGATCGAGCGCCATGGCGTGAACGGCAATCGCGCCACCGGATTTGTGCGCGGCTTCGGGCTGAAGCGCGGGGCCATTGCCTCGACCGTCTGCCATGACCATCACAACATCGCAGTCGTCGGGGCCGACTATGCCGACATGGCGCTGGCCGCTAACCGCCTCGGCCAGATCGAGGGAGGCTTCGTGGTGGTCGAGGGGGGAAAGGTGCTGGCGGAACTGGCGCTGCCTGTCGCGGGGTTGATGAGCCTCAACCCTTTCGAGACGGTGCGCGACGATCTGATCGCGCTGCGCGCTGCTGCCCGTAGCCTGGGCGTGACGCTGGAAGAGCCTTTCCTGCAACTGGCCTTCCTCGCCTTGCCGGTGATCCCGCACTTGAAGATCACCGACCATGGCATGGTCGATGTCGACCGGTTCGAGGTGATCGGCTGACGACCGTCAGCCGGTCAGCAGGCTTTGTCCCGCAGGCCCGGCCAACCCCCTTGTCGCACTGCCGGTGCAGGGCAGCAGCGGGATCAGGCAGGCCTGCACCGCATGGTAAAGGTCGGGCTTGCCCACGAAGACCCGGCTTACCGGTTGCAGGTCATCATCCAGTTCGGGCCACCAGCTGCCGCCCTGACGGTCGATCACATGGCTGGCGACAAAGCTCCAGATGCGGCGATACCACAGCTCGAACCGCCCATCCGCACCGGCCTTGCGCAGGACGGCTGCCGCTGCAATCCCCTCTGCGCAGGGCCACCAGTAGCGATCTGACCTGTCAGGCCGGTTGTCCCAGTCGAGCGTATAGTAGAAGCCGCCCTTTGTGCTGTCCCAGCCGATGGCGCAGGTATTCAGGAAAAGCGCCTGCGCCGCCTCGAACATCCAGGGATGCGCCCGACCGCCCAGTTCCCACAGCTGCACCAGCAGCCGGGACCATTCCAGAGCATGGCCGGGCGTGGTGCCTGCGGGGCGGAACATCGGGTCGCCCGCATAGGAGCGGTCCACCGACCAGTCGGCCCGGAAATGCTCGGCCACGCGCCAGCCCTCGGCCCGGGCATGGCAGTTGATGATCAGGCTGGCGATGCGTTCGGCCCGGGTCAGGTACTCTCGCTCGCCCGTCGCCTCGAAGGCGGCCATCAGCGCCTCGGTCAGGTGCATGTTGGAGTTCTGGCCGCGATAATCGCCAAGGGGTGACCAGTCGGCGGCATATTCCTCGGTCGTGGCGCCGGCGGCTGCATCCCAGAAGCGGCGGTCCAGCACCTCGGTCGCATCGGCGATCAGCCTGTCGGCATCGGGATGGCCCACCACCTTGGCCGAGGCGCCGGCGAGCAGCACGAAGGCATGGCCATAGGCCTGCTTGCTGTCATTGACCGCCCCCCGGTCGTCCACACCCCAGAAGTATCCGCCATGCCGGCCATCGCGGTGGCGTGACCAGACAAAGCTCATGCCATGGTCGATCATCCTGTCGGCGCCCGGCAGGCCCAACTGATGGGCCATCGCATAACAATGCACCATGCGCGTCGCCTCGTGGAGGTTGCGCACCACGCCACCCGGCCCCGGGGGCGAAAGAGGGTTTCCGTCGTTGCCAAGCGCATAGAAGCCGCCGGCCGGATTGTAGGCCGCCCGGAAGAAATCGAAGAGACCCTTCGCCTGATCGATCAGCCAGCCACGATGAACGGGTCGCTGCGCGAAATCGGGGCCGGTCGCGGCAATCCAGTCCTGGGGAGAGGTATCGGGCAGGGGCATCGCGTTCTCCGTTGCTGGCCGGGCGAGGGGGAGTATCTCATGGGCGGGCCGAGCTTTTCTGGCCTCCCCTGACCAGCAGCGCAAGCCCGGAGAGCAGGATAAGCGCGGGCCCGATCAATTCCAGCACCCAGTTCATCCGCACATCATTGACCCGCAGGTTCAAGATCGCATCGACATGGTGAAAGCCCACCGCCCGCACGGCGACAAAGCCCAGCACGAAGGCGAAGCCAAGGAGGGCCAAACCTGTCCGCCTCAGGGTGCCGCGCATGAGGATCCAGAGAAGCGCCGAAAAGACCACCATCGCCACCAGGAGGCCCAGGATGACCTCGGCCTGGAAAGCGCGTCGCTGTGCGTACCAACCCTGCGCCTGGGCTATGCAACGCCCGATTGCGGTTGCCAGCGACTGAAGGTCAAGTTGCTTGTTCACCGCCAGTGCAAAGAGGGCGAACGACAAGAGCGCCCAGAACACCCGCTCGCGCCGGCGCGTTGCTGTGGGAAAACCCCCGTTGATTGCCACCAGTGCCGCGATCAGCCCTGCCAGCCCATAGGCGAGCACCGTGAACCAGCCCATCGCGGTCGGGTCGCCAATACCGGGCGACCAGCGATGGAAGGCGCAGGTCAAAATCTCATCTGTTCCCGGCATGCGGCCCCTTTTGTCAGGGGACCGGTTCTAGGGTGCGCGCCCCGCACTTGGCAAGCCGCCGCCCCTTCCGCTGCGCCGCCGCATGCCGCTATGATGCACCACCGCAACCCCGGAGTGCCCTGACAATGCCCCTTCGCCTTGATCCGACCGACTTTGCCCGGGGCCTGTTCGTCGGCCGGGCCTGGCGCGAGGGGCTGGGGCCCTGCGTCATTGCGCTGCTTGGTGGGCGGGTCATCGACATTACCTGCCGAGAGGCCCCCACGATCAGTGCCCTGCTGGAGCACGACGACCTGCCTGCGGTTCTGGCCGGCGCCCCGGGAGAGGAGATCTGCGCCCTGTCAGATCTTGGCATGCCTGGCGCGCCGCAACCGCTCGCCCCCTGCGACCTGCAGGCGATCAAGGCCTGTGGCGTGACCTTCGCCCGCTCGATGATCGAGCGCGTGATCGAGGAGCGCGCGGGGGGCGATCCTGCGCGCGCCGAGGAGATCCGGGTACGGGTCGCCGGCGTTATCGGCGCATCCCTGCGCAACCTGCGCCCCGGCTCGCCCGAGGCCGCCGAAGTGAAGGCGCTGCTTCAAGCCGAAGGCCTCTGGAGCCAGTACCTCGAGGTGGGCATCGGACCCGATGCCGAGGTCTTCACCAAGGCCCAGCCGATGAGCGCGGTGGGCTGGGGTGCCGAAGTGGGGCTGCATCCCGTCTCGCATTGGAACAACCCTGAACCCGAGGTCGTACTGGCCGTTTCCTCCGACGGGCGCATCCGGGGGGCGACGTTGGGCAATGACGTGAACCTGCGGGATGTCGAGGGGCGGTCCGCCCTGCTTCTGGGCAAGGCCAAGGACAACAACGCCGCCGCCGCGATCGGACCCTTTCTGCGCCTGTTCGACGACAGCTTCGGTCTGGACGATGTGCGTCGGCTGGAGCTTACGCTGACCGTCGAGGGGCAGGACGGCTTCCGCCTGACCGGGCGGTCCTCGATGGCCGAAATCAGCCGAGACCCGGCTGATCTTGTGGCGCAGACCTGCGGGCGGCATCACCAGTATCCGGACGGCTTCATGCTCTATCTGGGAACGATGTTCGCCCCTGTGCAGGATCGAGACGCGCCCGGGCAGGGCTTTACCCATCACCAGGGCGATGTCGTGACCGTGGAGGCCGCGGGCCTTGGCGCGCTGGTCAACCGGGTCACGCTGTCCACCCTGGCCCCGGAATGGCGCTTCGGAACCGGCGCCCTGATGAGGTCGCTCGCGGCGCGCGGCCTGCTCTGACGAGCATCGGGGCCGCGGGAATCGCCCCCCCAGTCCAGGGGGCGATTGGCCGGGCCGTTGGGCGCTGTGCCTTCCTTCAGGGCTTGTGGCGACAGTCTTTCCCCGAAATGGCAACAGTTCGGATGTGCCCCCTTGCCGTGCGCTTCCCCTGCCGGTTGTTTCGGCTGGGGAAACGTCGCGGGGGGTGGACCTGATCTTTTGGACAGGTTCGGTCGGCTGCCAGAGGCCGCTTGTTCACATGGTCGGGACAGGGTCGGACGCTGGCCCCGCGGCCCGTCTGCCTTGGCGCCACGAAGGGCAAGATTGTGTCAATTCTCGGGCCGGGATAGGTTGAACCCATCTGATCCGGGCCGCAAGACAGCCTGCTCGTGGCCCGGGCAGATCATCGGCCAGCAGCCGATGGGGCAGGGCACAATCCCAGTCCAGGATCGGCGGGTGACCGCATGCAAGAGGTGTAAGATGCGAATTCTCCGGCGTTTTTGCCGCCAAGACGATTTTGAAATCCATTTTGATCCCCAGCCGTCGCCCTGGCACGACGGCACGGCAGGCGGCCGCCACGGGTTTGTGGCCGACCGTCTGCTGAGCTACCCCAAGGCTCTGCCCATGTCCGAGATGGTCATTCTTCTGGGCATGATCGTTCTGGCGGTCTCGGCCGGCTGATTGCGCCGCGCCACCCGCCAATGCCAGGCCTGAAAACAAAAACGCGCCCTTGGGGGCGCGTTTTTCGTTACTGTCTTTGGGAAACTGGTGGAGCCGAGGAGGATCGAACTCCTGACCTCTTGAATGCCATTCAAGCGCTCTCCCAACTGAGCTACGACCCCACCGGAGATGCGAGCCTTCCGGCTCGCAGCGGCTGTTTACGGAAGGGCGCCGGGGCGTGCAAGCCCAAAAAGCGCACCTTCCGCGAAATCAGACCTCTTCCTCGTCGCCACCCACATCTGCCAGATCGTCGAGCGAAACGGTATCATCCGCATCGTCTTCCAGCAGATCATCGTCCAGGTCGGCATCATCGGCCACGCCCGGTTCCAGGATGTCGTCTTCGGTGTCCAGATCATCCACCAGGACGTCATCGTCCTTTTCGGGCGCAACGCGCGAGATGACGGCCGAGGCGGCCTTGCGGCGCGCGCTTTCGATATCGACGACCTCGCCCGTGTAGGGGCTGATGATCGGCGTGCGGTTCAGGTCGTAGAAGCGTTTGCCGGTGGTCGGGCAAATCCGCTTCGTGCCCCATTCTTCCTTGGGCATGGTCGTCCCCTTGAAATGCTGGCAGGTCCAGAGTCGGTGTCGCTTGCCACAAGGTGCCGCGGCTGTCAAAGCCTTTCGCCGCCCTGTGCGAAGGGGCTCAGATGGGGGTTTTCGCCGCGCGGCGCAAGGGTATTCTGCAAGAGCAAAGAAGGATTCCGATGCCGACGCTGCCCGGTTCCCCCCCCGTCGAGGTTGTGCTGCGCCGCTCTGCCCGCGCGCGGCGGTTTTCGCTGCGTGTCTCGCGGCTTGACGGCAAGGTGACGCTCAGCCTGCCTGTCCATGCCCGCGAGGCCGAGGCCATGGCCTTTGCCCGCGCGCAGGAAGGCTGGATTCGCCGTGCGCTGGCGCAGTTGCCGGGGCAGGCGGCGGTGGGGCACGGATCGGTGCTGCCGGTCGAGGGGCGGCCCTTGCGGCTGGAGCCTGCCCCGGGGCGTCTGGTGCGGATCGAGGGCGATTCGCTTCTGGTGCCGGGCGATCCGGCGCAGGCGGGTGTGCGGGCAGCGGCCTTCCTCAAGCTGCTGGCGCGCGACCGGCTGACCGCGGCCAGCGATCGTCATGCCCGGGCGCTGGGGAGGCCCTATCAGCGCATCACGCTGCGCGATACCCGGTCGCGCTGGGGGTCCTGCACGGCGGATGGCAGCCTGATGTATTCCTGGCGGCTTGTGATGGCTCCGCCGGAGGTGCTGGACTATGTCGCTGCCCATGAGGTGGCACATCTGGCCGAAATGAACCACTCGCCCGCCTTCTGGTCTGTCGTGGCCAGACTGGTGCCGGGCTATGCGGCCCGGCGGGCATGGCTGCGACGAGAGGGGCAGGGGCTCCACGGGTTTCGCTTCGGGGGATCGGACGCGGAAGGGGATTGACCCGGTGGGGCCCCGGGTGTTCGCTCTCGCCATGACCGTGACGCCTCGCCTTCCGTCGGACTCGACCCTTGCCGCGCATGACCGGCTGTACCGGTCCCTGCGGGCGCAGGTCATGCATGGGGAACTGGCACCCGGGCAGTCTCTGACGCTGCGGGGGTTGGCCCGGACCTATAGCGTGTCGATGACCCCGGTGCGCGAGGCGGTGCGGCGGCTGGCTGCGGAGGGGGCGCTGACCATGTCGGTCTCCGGGCGGATTTCGACGCCGGAACTGACGCCGGAGCGGATCGAGGAACTGGCGTCGATCCGGGCATTGCTGGAGCCGGAGTTGGCTTCGCGCGCGCTGCCGCGGGCGCATTTCGCTTTGATCGAGCGGCTGAAGGCGATCAACACAGCCAATGCAGAGGCGGTGGCCAAGCAGGATGCGGTGGCCTATGTCCGCACCAACCTGGAGTTTCATCGAACCCTTTATCTGCGGGCGCAGGCGCCGGCGATGCTGGCGATGACCGAGACCGTCTGGCTGCAACTTGGGCCGACGATGCGGGCGCTTTACGCCCGACTGAGACGGAACGAGCCGCCGCAGCATCACCGCACGATCCTCGCCGCGCTCAAGGCGGGCGACGAGCCAGGGCTGCGGCTGGCGATCCGCACGGATGTGACGCAGGGGCTGCGCCACCTGGCCAGTTGATCGGCACCGGACGCCGGAGCGCCCGGTGCGGGGATTGGCCGGTGTCAGACGTGGATCGCGCCGTCGCCGCAGGCGAGGGCGGCTTCTCGCACCGCTTCACTATATGTGGGGTGAGCATGGCAGGTCAGCGCTATATCCTGTGCAGACGCCCCGAATTCCATCGCCACGCAGACCTCATGGATCAGGTCACCGGCCGAGGGACCGATGATGTGGCAGCCAAGAATGCGGTCGGTATTGGCGTCGGCAATCATCTTGACGAAGCCTTCGGCCTGGAACACGGCCTTGGCGCGGGCATTTCCCATGAAGGGGAACTTGCCGACCTTGTAGACGCGGCCTTCGGCCTTCAGTTGTTCCTCGGTCTGGCCGACCGAAGCAACTTCGGGGGTCGTGTATATCACGCCGGGGATGACCGCGTAGTTAACATGCCCGGCCTTGCCCGCAAGAATCTCGGCGACGGCCATGCCCTCATCCTCGGCCTTGTGGGCGAGCATGGGGCCGGGGATCGCGTCGCCGATGGCGTAGAGGCCCTTGATATTGGTAGCAAAATGGCCATCGACCTTGATCTGGCCGCGCGGTTCCATCGCCACGCCCAGCGCCTCGAGCCCGAGGCCCGCGGTATAGGGGCGGCGGCCGGTGGCGACGAGAACGACATCGGCCTTGAGACTGGCCTCGCTGTCGTCCTTGCGCAGCTTGTAGCGGACGGTCGCGCCGGATTTCGCGGTGTCGACGCCCTGGACGGCGGCGCCAAGGATGAATTTGAGCCCCTGCTTGGCAAGGATTCTCTGGAAGGCCTTCGCAACTTCGGCATCCATGCCAGGGGTGATCGTGTCGAGATATTCGACCACCGTCACCTCGGTGCCGAGGCGGGCATAGACAGAGCCGAGTTCCAGCCCGATGACGCCGGCGCCGATCACCACCATGGACCTGGGGATCTTCGGCAGGGCGAGGGCACCGGTGGAGGTAACCACCACCTCTTCGTCGACGGTGACGCCGGGAAGGGTGGAGGGTTCGGAACCCGTTGCAATCACGATGTTTTTCGCAGTGTGCACCTCGTCCCCGACCTTGACCTGGCCGGGAGCGGGGATCGAGCCCCAGCCCTTGAGCCAGGTGATCTTGTTCTTCTTGAACAGGAATTCGATGCCCTTGGTATTCTGGCCGACCACATCTGACTTGTAGCCGAGCATGCGGGCCCAATCGACCTTTGGCTTGCCGCCCATCAGGCCCATTTTCTCAAAGTTCTCATGGGTTTCGTGCAGCATGTGGCTGGCGTGGAGCAACGCCTTGGACGGGATGCAACCGATGTTCAGGCAGGTGCCGCCAAGGGTGTCGCGCCCTTCGACCACAGCGGTCTTCAGGCCGAGCTGGGCGCAGCGGATCGCGCTGACATAGCCGCCGGGGCCGGCGCCGATGAGGATGACATCAAACTCTGCCATGAGGGTCTCCCTGGCCGTTCTGGCCTGTCTGGAAAGCATATGGAAAGGATATGGCTTCCGTATGTAGACAGAAACCATCGGGAATGCGACGCGCCCGGCCCGGCCCGCGCCCGGGGGCTGCCTGCCCCCGGCGCCCCTGCGGGGCGCTCCCCCGGGGATATTTGGGCAAGAGAGACATCAGAAGAGGGCCGCGAGCAGCATGAGGAGCGTTGCGATCCAGCCGATGCCGAAGATCGCCGAGCGCCAGGGGACGAGGCCGAGGTAATAGGCCGGGACATAGGCAAGGCGGGCGGCCAGATAGGCCCAGGCGCAGGCGGCAGTGAAGGCCGAGGACTTTCCCGAGAGAGTGACCACGACAACCGCGAGTGTGAAGAGGATCAGCGCCTCGAAATGATTGTCCATCGCGCGGACGAGGCGACCGGTGCGGGGCGAGAGGCCGGCGCGGAGATCGTCGCCGTCGCGGTTGCCGGCGGTGCGGGTCGAGCCGATCTCGCGGTTCACGGCGACGGACATCGCGGTGAACTGGGCGAACTGTAGAAGGCCGGCGAGGGCGAGGACGGTAAGCTCTGCTGTCATCGGGGGCCGCTGCGCAGGGCCGCGCGGACGCGGGCGATGATGAGGGCATGGATCGCGATGGCCAGCGCGAGCGACACGACCTGCTGCGTGGTGCTGGCAAGCGGCGCCAGCGCCCGCAGCGTCAGCAGGCCGAGGGGCAGGAAGAGGAGGATCGCTGTCCAGAGGCCGGGGTTGTAGCGGCGCAGCGCAAGCCCCTGGCCGATATGGGCGAGCGCATTCACGAGGATCAGCCAGGCCGCGATCAGCCCCCAGCCCGGCCCCGTCTCTGGCCCTGCCAGATGCACGATCCAGAAGGTTGCCGCGAGCACGACCCAGACGCCGACGATGTTGATGAAGAAGACATCGGCGAGGGTCAGCACCTCGCGGCCGCGGCCGATGACGGCATTGACGAACTGACGGAAGCGGTCGTCGTCATGCTCTTCGTACTGGTGCAGCATGTAGGCGGGGAGCGTGAGGAAGGTCAGCGTCCAGGCGGTTGTCCAGCCGGACCAAAAGAGGGGCAGGAGCGCCAGGATCAGGAGACCGGCAAGGGAACCGCCATAGACCCAGTTGGCCTGGAGACGGGAGAGGCGGGTGGTATCGGGCATCGGAACCTCCATCCGGCGGGGCCAGCCCCGCCTGTGCATGTCGCGCCAGGCAGGGGTAGCCGGGTCGGAGTTACAGATCCATCAAAAGCCGGCGGGGATCTTCCAGCGCCTCCTTCACCCGCACGAGGAAGGTCACGGCGCCCTTGCCGTCGACGATGCGGTGATCGTAGCTGAGGGCGAGATACATCATCGGGCGGATGACGATCTGGCCCGCCACCACGACGGGGCGATCCTGGATCTTGTGCATGCCGAGGATGCCCGATTGCGGCGGGTTCAGGATGGGCGAGGACATGAGCGAGCCGTAGACGCCGCCATTCGAGATGGTGAAGCTGCCGCCCTGCATCTCGGCCATCGAGAGCTTGCCGTCGCGGGCTCGGACGCCGAGTTCGGCGATCTTCTTTTCGATGGCGGCAAAGCTCATCTGATCGGCGTCGCGCAGCACCGGCACGACGAGGCCCGACGGGGTGCCCACGGCCACGCCCATATGGACGTAGTTCTTGTAGACGACATCGGTGCCGTCGATCTCGGCATTGACCTCGGGGATTTCCTTGAGCGCGTGGCAGCAGGCCTTCACGAAGAAGGACATGAAGCCGAGCTTCACGCCATGCTTCTTCTCGAAGAGGTCCTTGTACTCGTTGCGCAGGTCCATGATCGCCTTCATGTCGACCTCGTTGTAGGTCGTGAGCATGGCGGCGGTGTTCTGCGCATCCTTGAGGCGGCGCGCGATGGTCTGGCGCAGACGGGTCATCTTGACCCGTTCCTCGCGCGCGGCATCGTCGGCCGGGACGGGCGCGCGGGGGATGGCGGCAGGCGGCGTCGCCGGGGCGGCGGTGGCGGCGACGGCCACGGCGCGGGCGACATCTTCCTTCATCACGCGGCCATCGCGGCCGGTTCCGGTGACGGCATCACGGGGCAGGCCTGCCTCGGCCATGGCCTTTTTCGCCGCTGGCGCATCCTCGACATCGCGGGCGGGGGACGCGGCCTCGACAGGTGCGATTTCGACGGGGCCGGCCTCGGGGACCGGGGTGCCGGGGGTCTTGGCGACGGCCGGCGCAGGCTCGCCGGCGGCGACCGGCGTGATCGTGGCCAGGCGTGCATTGGCGGCAACGGTGGTGCCTTCGGGTGCGAGGATGGCCGAAAGGATGCCCGCGGTGGGGGCCGGAACCTCGACCGAGACCTTGTCGGTTTCCAGTTCGCACAGCATTTCGTCCTGCGCCACCATGTCGCCCGGTTTCTTGAACCAGGTCGAGACCGTCGCCTCGGACACGCTCTCGCCCAGCGCCGGCACCATAACGTCCATCATCCTGACCTCTCCCGCGCTGGCCTCGGCCGATGCGCCTTGTTCAACCCTGATCGGCGCGGCCCCGGCCGCACCCTGTTCGATCTGTGCCAGAAGCGCCGCCGGTCCGACGGTCGTGCCTTCTGGCGCCACGATTTCGGCGAGGCGCCCGGCCACGGGGCTGGGCACCTCGACGGTCACCTTGTCGGTCTCCAGTTCGCACAGCATCTCATCGACCGCGACAGCATCGCCCGGTTTCTTGAACCAGGTGGCGACGGTGGCCTCGGTGACGCTTTCGCCGAGCGTGGGGACGCGAACCTCGATTGCCATCTCAGCCCGTCACTTCCCGACCGAGAGGGCGTCGTTCACCAGCGCCTCCTGTTCGGCCTTGTGGCGGCTGGCAAGCCCGGTGGCCGGAGAGGCCGAGGAGGCGCGGCCGGCGTAGAGCGGGCGCGTCTGCTTGGCGCCGATGCGGCCGAGCACCCATTCGAGGTTGGGTTCGACGAAGGTCCAGCCGCCCTGGTTCTTGGGCTCTTCCTGGCACCAGACGATCTCGGCCTTCTTGAAGCGCTCGAGCTCCTTCACGAGGCTGAGGGCGGGGAAGGGGTAGAACTGTTCCAGCCGCAGCAGGTACACATCATCGAGCCCGCGCGCGTCGCGTTCGGCCAGCAGGTCGTAGTAGACCTTGCCCGAGCAGATCACCACGCGGCGGATCTTGGCGTCGGGCTTGAGTTTCAGCTCGGAATGGCCCTTTTGCGCATCATCCCACAGCACGCGGTGGAAGCTGGAGCCCGTGGTGAAGTCCTCGACATCCGAGACGCAGAGCGGGTGGCGCAGCAGCGACTTGGGCGTCATCAGGATCAGCGGCTTGCGGAAGGTGCGGTGAATCTGGCGGCGCAGGATGTGGAAGTAGTTCGCGGGCGTCGAGACATTCGCGACGATCCAGTTGTCGTTGGCCGACATTTGCAGGAAGCGTTCGAGCCGGCCCGAGGAATGCTCGGGGCCCTGGCCCTCGAAACCGTGCGGCAACAGGCAGACGAGGCCCGACATGCGCAGCCATTTCTGTTCGCCTGAGTTGATGAACTGGTCGAACATGATCTGCGCGCCGTTGGCGAAGTCGCCGAACTGGGCTTCCCACATCGTCAGCGTATTCGGCTCGGCCAGCGAATAGCCATACTCGAAGCCGAGCACGGCATATTCCGACAGCATGGAGTCGATCACTTCATACCGGGCCTGGCCGGCGCGGATGTTGTTCAGCGGGTAGTAGCGTTCCTCGGTCGCCTGGTCGATGAAGGCCGAATGGCGCTGGCTGAAGGTGCCGCGGGTGCAATCCTGGCCCGAGAGGCGGACGGGGAAGCCCTCGGTCACGAGGCTACCGAAGGCCAGCGCCTCGGCGGTGGCCCAGTCGAAGCCGCGACCGGTTTCGAACATGCGGGCCTTCGCCTCGAGCTGCCGGGCGACGGTGCGGTGCAGGTCGAAGCCCTCGGGCACGCGGGTCAGGGCCGCGCCGACCTCGGCCAGGGTTTCGGGGGCGATGGCGGTCTGGCCGGCCTGGTACTCCTCGCGCTCGCGGTCGAGCCCGGCCCAGCGGCCATCGAGCCAGTCGGCCTTGTTGGGCTTGTAGTCGCGACCGGCTTCGAATTCCTCGTTCAGGCGGGCCTGGAAGGCGGCCTTCATGTCCTCGATCTCGCCCTCGGGGATCAGCCCGTCCTGCACCAGACGCTCGGTATAGAGCTGGAGCGTGGTCTTCTGCTTGCGGATACGGGTGTACATGCCGGGGTTGGTGAACATCGGCTCGTCGCCTTCGTTGTGACCGAAGCGGCGGTAGCAGAAGATGTCGATCACCACGTCCTTGTGGAACTTCTGGCGGAACTCGGTCGCGACCTTGGCGGCATGGACCACGGCCTCGGGATCGTCTCCGTTCACGTGGAAGATCGGTGCCTCGACCATCAGGGCGATGTCGGTGGGATAGGGCGAGGAGCGGCTGAAGGAGGGGGCGGTGGTAAAGCCGATCTGGTTGTTCACCACGATATGCATGGTGCCGCCGGTCCTGTGGCCGCGCAGTCCCGAGAGGCCGAAGCATTCGGCAACGACGCCCTGGCCCGCGAAGGCCGCATCGCCATGCAGCAGGATCGGCAGCACCTCGCGCCGCTCGGTGTCGTGCAACTGGTCCTGCTTGGCGCGGACCTTGCCCAGAACGACAGGGTTCACCGCCTCGAGGTGGCTGGGGTTGGCGGTGAGCGAGAGGTGAACGGTGTTGCCATCGAAGGTGCGGTCGGACGAGGCACCGAGGTGGTACTTCACGTCGCCCGAGCCATCGACATCCTCGGGCTTGAAGCTGCCGCCCTGGAACTCGTTGAAGATGGCGCGGTAGGGCTTGGCCATCACATTCGCCAGCACGTTCAACCGGCCACGGTGGGGCATGCCGATCACGATGTCCTTCACGCCAAGCGCCCCGCCGCGCTTGATGATCTGTTCCATCGCCGGGATCAGGCTTTCTCCGCCATCGAGGCCAAAGCGCTTGGTGCCGGTGTATTTCACATGCAGGAACTTCTCGAAGCCCTCGGCCTCGACCAGCTTGTTGAGGATCGCGCGACGGCCCTCGCGGGTGAAGGCAATCTCCTTGCCGTAGCCTTCGATGCGCTCCTTGAGCCAGGCCGACTGTTCGGGGTCGGAGATATGCATGTATTGCAGCGCGAAGGTGCCGCAGTAGGTGCGCTTCACGATGTCGATGATCTGGCGCATCGAGGCATGCTGAAGGCCAAGCACGTTGTCGATGAAGATCGGGCGGTCCATGTCGGCTTCGGTGAAGCCGTAGGATTTGGGGTCAAGCTCGGGGTGGTTCGAACGGTCGGTCAGCCCCAGCGGGTCGAGGTCGGCGGCCAGGTGGCCACGGATGCGATAGGCGCGGATGATCATGATCGCGCGGATGGAATCGAGCACGGCGCGCTGAATCTGGGCCTCTGACACCTGGGTGCCGGTTTCGGCGGCCTTGGCGGCGATCTTTGCGCCGGCGGCCCTTGCGTCCTTGCCGGCCAGCGGTATCGGCCATTCGCCGGTGAGGGCCGAGGTCAGTTCATCGACCGGCTGGGGCGGCCAGTCGGCGCGCGCCCATGACGGGCCCTGTGCCTGATGCTTGGCCTCAAGCTCGCTGTCCCCCAGCGCCTTGAAGAAGGCGGCCCAGCCGGCATCGACCGAGGACGGGTCGGCGGCGTGGCGCGCGGCCAATTGGTCGATGTAATCGGCATTCGCCCCGTCCATGAAGCCGGACGCGTGGAACTGCGCGTTGGGGGACTGTTCGGTCATTCTTGCCTCCGTACGGCGGTGTGCACCCCGCCAAGGTGACGTAATCATGGGGTCGGGCGGGGAAAACCCCGCCCGCAGACTTCACTTGCCGAGGGCTTTCATCACGGCCTCGCCCAGGCCTGCGGGGCTGTCGGCCACGACGATGCCGGCGGCCTTCATCGCCTCGATCTTCGATTCCGCGTCGCCCTTGCCGCCCGAGACGATGGCCCCGGCATGGCCCATGCGGCGGCCCTTCGGCGCGGTGCGCCCGGCGATGAAGCCGGCGGTGGGTTTCCAGCGGCCACGCTTCTTTTCATCGGCCAGGAACTGCGCCGCATCTTCCTCGGCCGCGCCGCCGATCTCGCCGATCATGATGATCGACTGGGTTTCGGGGTCTGCCAGGAACATCTCGAGCACGTCGATATGTTCGGTGCCCTTGATCGGGTCGCCGCCGATGCCGACAGCCGAGGATTGGCCGAGGCCCAGGTCGGAGGTCTGCTTGACCGCCTCATAGGTCAGCGTGCCCGAGCGGGACACGACGCCGACCGAACCGCGCTTGTGGATATGGCCGGGCATGATGCCGATCTTGCAGGCGCCGGGGGTGATGACGCCGGGGCAGTTCGGCCCGATCAGCCGGGACTTCGACCCCTCGAGCGCGCGCTTGACCTTCATCATGTCCAGAACCGGGATCCCTTCGGTGATGCAGACGATCAGTTCCATCTCGGCGTCGATGGCTTCGAGGATGGAATCGGCCGCGAAGGGCGGGGGCACGTAGATCACGGTGGCATTGGCGTCGGTGCGGGCGCGGGCCTCGTGCACCGAGTTGAAGACGGGCAGGCCCAGATGCTCGGTGCCGCCCTTGCCGGGGGTCACGCCGCCGACCATCTTGGTGCCGTAGGCGATGGCCTGTTCGGTGTGGAAGGTGCCCTGGCTGCCGGTGATGCCCTGGCAGATGACACGGGTATTTTCGTTGACGAGTACGGCCATCGGATTACCCCTTCACAGCCTTGACGATCTTTTGCGCGGCATCCGAGAGGTTGTCCCCGGCGATGACGTTCAGACCAGAATTGCGGATGATCTCCTTGCCGAGCTCGACGTTGGTGCCTTCCAGCCGGACGACGAGAGGCACGGTCAGACCCACTTCCTTGACCGCGGCGATGATGCCTTCGGCGATGATGTCGCAGCGCATGATCCCGCCGAAGATGTTGACGAGGATGCCTTTGACGTTCGGGTCGGAGGTGATGATCTTGAAGGCCTCGGTCACCTTTTCCTTGGTGGCGCCGCCGCCCACGTCGAGGAAGTTCGCCGGTTCCGCGCCATAGAGCTTGATGATGTCCATCGTGGCCATGGCGAGGCCCGCGCCGTTGACCATGCAACCGATCTCGCCATCGAGCGCGATGTAGTTGAGGTCGAACTTGGAGGCGGCGAGTTCCTTGGGGTCTTCCTCGGTCTCGTCGCGCAGGGCCAGGATATCGGGGTGGCGGTAGAGCGCGTTGTTGTCGAAGCCGATCTTGGCGTCGAGCACCTTGAGCGTGCCGTTCGGCATCACGATCAGCGGGTTGATCTCGAGCATTTCCATGTCCTTCTCGACGAAGGCGCGGTAGAGCGTCTTGACGAGGGCCACGCACTGCTTGACCTGGTTGCCCTCGAGCCCGAGGGCGAAGGCTACGCGGCGGCCGTGGAAATCCGACAGGCCCGAGGCAGGATCGACCGAGAAGGAGATGATCTTTTCGGGCGTGTGGGCCGCGACTTCCTCGATATCCATCCCGCCTTCGGTCGAGACGACAAAGGAAATGCGCGAGGTGCCGCGGTCAACGAGGAGCGCGAGGTAAAGTTCGCGCGCGATGTCGCTGCCGTCTTCGATGTAGATGCGGTTGACCTGCTTGCCCGAGGGGCCGGTCTGGTGGGTGACAAGCGTGCGGCCGAGCATCTGCTTGGCCAGTGTCTCGGCCTCTTCCACCGATTTCGCCAGGCGCACACCGCCCTTTTCGCCCGCCTCGGGTTCCTTGAACTTGCCCTTGCCGCGGCCGCCGGCATGGATCTGCGCCTTGACGACCCAGAGCGGGCCATCGAGCGCGCCTGCCGCCGTCTTCGCCTCTTCCGCGCGCAGGACCGCGCGGCCGTCGGAGACAGGGGCGCCGTATTCGCGCAGCAGCGCCTTGGCCTGATACTCGTGGATGTTCATGGAACCGTCCCGCTTGTGGTTGGTGTTCTGATGGTCTGTCGGGGGGCCTGATGCCACAGAAACGGGCATCGTCAAAACCGGATTTGCCGGAATAGCGCTAACGGCGGAGAAAAAACGACATTTGTGATCACGGCCCGGAAAAGTGTGATCACAAACGGGAATCGCCGGATGTTGTCAGGGCATGCAAGGCAAGGCGACTCAATTCAGCAGAAGTGCGAAAAGTAGCGTATCGCCCTGCACGAGTTCGCTGAAGCGGAACCAGCTTTCGCCCGAGACCAGCGGGCCGCGGCGCGCATAGGGCAGGGCATCGGCGCCCTGGATCCAGCCGGCGATGTCGATCGGCCGCGGGTCGGTGAACATCAGGCCCAGGTCGATGCCCGCCCCCTCGCCCAGCCAGACATAGGGCACCAGACGCTCGCCCTTGAGCAGCGCCTCGGCGTCGGACAGGACCGAGAGCCAGACCGCCCCTGTTCCCGGCGGCAGGGTCAGGCCCAGGGCCGAGGTCTGGGTGTCGTTCGGGATCCATTCCCGGTCATTGTCGGTTTCCAATGCAAGGCGCTGCCAGAACAGGCGGTTGTCGGCCACCATTGCCAGCAGCGACGTCCGTGCGGCAGCGGCGCGGGCGGCATCGGGCACCTGGTCGAGGGCGCGGATCACAATCGAGGCGGTGTCGATCCAGTCGGACATGCCCTCGAGGCTGCCGGGGGCGGGGCTGGGCCCCGCCAGTTCGGCCAGGGCCGCGCGGGCGCCGAGGACGGTTGTGATCGCCTGGGTCGGATCATAGGCCAGGACCGCATTGCTCACGCCTGACAGCAGATGCGCATAGGCCGAAAGCCAGGCGGCATCGGCCAGGTCGAAGGCGATGACCGGCGTGGGGGTCGAGGGATCGCGTTCCTGCCATTGCCAGCCGAAGAGCATCGGGCCCGCCACCTCGACCAGTCCTTCACCTGGGCTGCGCTGGCCATCGCCGTCAATGTCGAACCACAGATCGCCAAGGTCGATGGTGAGCGTGAAATCAGAGCCTTCGGGCAGGGTGGCGAGTGGCTCGACCACGCCGGGCATGCGGGCGGCCACGTCGCGGAACAGCGCGGCGATGGAGGCCGGGTCGAAGGGCGGCGCGTTGGGGTTCTCAGCCAGCGGCAGGCTGAGAGCAGGCAGGCCGGTCATCGAGGGCGGGATGCCCGCCGACCAGCGCAGTTGGAGCGTGTCTTCCAGCGTGAGGAGGAAGCGGACGCCGCCGAGGGCGAAGCGCTCGGCCTCGGTCGGGGAGGGAAGGGCGGCAAGGCGCGCCCCGGTCGGACCGAGGCCGGTCGTGGCGATTTCGGCGGAGATGTCGGTCTGGCCCCCAGTCTGGCCCCCAGTCTGAGAGAAGCCAGGCGAGGCGGCTGCAAGGATGAGGAGCAGGGACAGGGTCAGGGGCTGAAGGCGCATCGCGGGGATCTCCTTGGCCGGGGGCTGAAATGCAAAATGCGCGCCCTTGGGCGCGCATTCAAGCTGTTCGCTTCCGGGCCGGTCAGGCCAGCGTGGGGTCGATGGCCTTGCAGGCCTCGACAAGGCCCTTCACCGCATCGACCGACTTGTTGAACATGGCCTGTTCGTCCTTGTTCAGCTTGATTTCGACGATCTTCTCGACACCACCGGCACCGATGATGGTGGGAACGCCCACATACATCCCGTCGAGTCCATAGGCGCCGTCGACCCAGGCGGCGCAGGGCAGCAGGCGCTTCTGGTCTTTCAGATAGGCCTCGGCCATCTCGATGGCGCTTTGGGCGGGGGCATAGAAGGCCGAGCCGGTCTTCAGCAGGCCCACGATCTCGGCCCCGCCGTCGCGCGTGCGCTGGACGATGGCGTCGAGTTTTTCCTGCGTGGTCCAGCCCATTTCCACCAGGTCGGGCAGCGGGATGCCGGCGACGGTGGAATAGCGGGTCAAGGGCACCATCGTGTCGCCATGGCCGCCCAGAACAAAGGCCGTGACATCGCGCATCGACACGCCGAACTCGACCGAGAGGAAGTGCCGGAAGCGGCCGCTGTCGAGCACACCGGCCATGCCGATGACCTTGTTGTGCGGCAGGCCCGAAAACTCGCGCAGCGCCCAGACCATCGCATCGAGCGGGTTGGTGATGCAGATCACCAGCGCGTTCGGCGCGTTCTTGCGGATGCCTTCGCCGACCGACTTCATCACCTTGAGGTTGATGCCGAGGAGGTCGTCGCGGCTCATGCCCGGTTTGCGGGGCACACCGGCGGTGACGATGCAGACGTCTGCGCCGGCGATGTCGGCATAGTCGTTCGCGCCCTTGAGCGAGGCGTCGAACCCGGCCGAGGGCCCGGACTGCGCAATGTCGAGCGCCTTGCCCTGCGGCGTGCCTTCGGCGATGTCGAACAGCACGACGTCACCGAGTTCCTTGATCGCGACGAGATGGGCGAGCGTGCCGCCGATCTGCCCCGCGCCGATCAGCGCAATCTTGGGTCTGGCCATGGGTCTGATGTCTCCGGTCAGGTGGGAATGACGCGGGGATGGGTAGTCCTTCGAGGCCCCTCGCGCAAGTCTGCCGCGCTGCGGCATGCCAGAGGCGCTGTTTTTCAGGGTTTGTTTGCGCTAAAGGGCGGCGGCGGATGCGAATTCGGCATACCGATGTATGCCGAAACGGCGGGCCCGCTGATTCGGCCCTTGGGAGACTTCGGTGGACGGCACATTGTTCTGGGGGCTGGCCGTTCTGGCGGCGGTACTGGTGGGCATGAGCAAGGGCGGCCTGCCCGTGGTAGGCATGCTGGGGGTGCCGGTGCTGTCGCTGGTTATTTCGCCCGTGACGGCGGCGGGGCTACTGCTGCCGGTCTTCGTGCTGTCGGACATGTTCGGGCTTTACGCCTATCGCCGGGCCTTCGACCGGCGGGTTCTGGCGGTGATGATCCCGGCCACCACCCTGGGAGTGGCGATCGGCTGGGCAACGGCAAGTTTTGTGCCCGAGCGGCTGGTGACCGGGGTCGTGGGGCTGATCGGAGCGGCCTTCGCCGCGAATTTCCTGTTGCGCCGGCAGGGCGAGGCGCCGGCCCGGCCCTTCAACGCCGCGGCAGGCGGGGTCTGGGGTACGGTGGCGGGGCTGACGAGTTTTGTCAGCCATGCCGGCGCGCCGCCCTATCAGGTGTTCGTGCTGCCGCTGCGGCTGGAAAAAGCGGTGTTCGCGGGCACCTCGACGATCCTGTTCGCCTATGTGAATGCGATCAAGTTGGTGCCCTACTGGGCCCTTGGGCAGTTGTCGGTCGAGAACCTGCGGGTGGCGGCGGTGTTGATGGCGCCTGCGGCCGTGGCGGTTTTTGCCGGGGTCTGGCTGGTGCGGGTGATTCCGCAGAAACTGTTCTTCGGCGTGGTGGTCTGGGCGCTGCTACTGGTGTCGCTGCGGCTGATCTGGTCGGCAGCGATCGGCTAGGCCGGATCGCGGGGGCGACTGGCCCCTTCGGCTTGCCGCGTGGGGGCCTGCCCCTCGGCCAGGCGGCAGGTGATGCCGCTGGGCATGGTGACGATCAGCGTCCAGCGACCGGTGTCGGCGGCGTAAAGCTCGACCACCGCATGGTCCGGGCGCATGGCGATACCGCGCCGGGTTTCGGCCTGTTGCTGTTCGAGCTGATGCACGATCTCCCTGTGGGGGGCGCAGGTCTGCCGGGCCAGGGCGGCGGTGGCCGGGCCAAGCGTGGCAAGGCCAAGGCAAAGAGCAAGGAATGGTCCAGTCATGGGTTGGCCCGCCTTTCTGCCGGCACGCCCTTTGCCGGGCAGGCGTCAAGGCTGGGGCACGACTCACCGCAAAAGGGTTAACCGGGCGGGCGGGAGTGGTGATTTCTGCAACGCAGCAAATCTGGTCTTGCCGAATATGCCAATCTTGTGGTCCCTAGCGCAATAAAGTTGCGAGGAGCGAATCATGGATCGGATGACGCGGCCGCTGCGGTCGGTGCTCTACATTCCCGGGTCGAAGGAGCGGGCACTGGAAAAGGCCCGCGAGCTGCCGGCGGATGCGATCATCTTTGACCTGGAGGATGCGGTGGCGCCCGAGGAAAAGCCCGCCGCGCGCGCCCTGCTGGCGCGGGTGCTGGCCGAGACGGACTTCGGCGCGCGGGCCCGGATCGTGCGGATCAACGGGCTGGATACGCCCTGGGGGCGGGACGATGCGGCGGCCTTTGCCGCATCGGGGGTCGAGGCGATCCTGGTGCCCAAGGTCTCTTCCCCGGCGGATCTCGAAGCGGTGGCGGCGCTGGTGCCGGCACTGCCGCTCTGGGCGATGATGGAGACCGCGGCGGGGATGCTGAATGCCGGCGCCATCGCGGGGCATCCCCGGCTTCAGGGGATGGTCATGGGCACGAACGACCTGGCCAAGGAGCTGGGCAGCCGCTTCCGCCCCGACCGTCTGGCGCTGCAGACGGGGCTGGGGCTCTGTCTGCTGGCGGCCAAGGCGCAGGGGCTTGCGATCATCGACGGGGTCTATAATGCCTTCCGCGATGAGGCGGGGCTGCGTGCGGAATGCGAACAGGGGCGCGATCTGGGCTTTGACGGCAAGACGCTGATCCACCCCGCGCAGCTTGACATCGCCAACGCCTGTTTCGCGCCGTCCGAGGCCGAGGTGGACCTGGCGCGGCGGCAGATTGCCGCTTTCGATGCGGCCAAGGCGGCCGGACAGGGTGTGGCCGTGGTGGACGGACGGATTGTGGAGAATCTGCACATCGTCACGGCCAAAGCCACGCTGTCGCGCGCGGCGGCGATTGCGGCAATGGCGGAATAGGTGCAGGTCTTGGGCCGAGCAACCTGATCGGAGGCAGCCATGACCCTTCTCATTCTCGGGATCGCCCTATGGTGGGCGGCCCATCTGTTCAAGCGGATCGCCCCTGTGGCGCGTCAGGGCCTGGGCGACGGCGGCAAGGCCATCGTCGCGGTGGCGCTGGTCGTCTCGGTCGTGCTGATGGTGGTGGGCTATCGCGGGGCCGAGCCCGTACCGGTGTATACGCCGCTGCCGGGAATGGGCCATGCCAACAACACGCTGATGCTGATTGCCATTTTCCTGTACGGCGTGGGCGGGACCAAGGGGTCGCTCTACACCCGCATGCGCCATCCGATGCTTTGGGGCACGGTGGTCTGGGCGGTGGCGCATCTGCTGGTGAATGGCGATCTGGCCTCGATCCTGCTGTTTGGCGGCATCGGGCTGTGGGCACTGGTCGAGATGGCCGTGATCAACCGCGCGGGGCCGTGGGCGCGGCCGGTCGGCGGGCGCGGAGTCAAAGGCGACCTGATGAACCTGGTCGGAACGCTGGTGCTTTATGGCGTGATTGCCGGCATCCACACCTGGCTTGGCTACAATCCTTTCCTGGGGACTTACGGATGAGACTCTACCGCTTCCTGTCGGATGACGACACTTCGGCCTTCTGCCACAAGGTCACCGCCGCGTTGAACAAGGGCTGGGCGCTGCATGGCGGGCCTACCTATGCGTTTGACGGGGCCAATGGTGTGATGCGCTGCGGCCAGGCCGTGGTGAAGGAGGTCGAGGGCGACTACCACCCCGACCTCAAACTGGCCGAGCAATAGGGCGGGGCGCCATGAAGACGAATCCGGGCCGTTTCTTCGAGGATTACCGGTTGGGCGAAACCATCGTCCATGCCGTGCCACGCACGCTGTCAGGGGGGGAAAGGGCACTTTACCACGCGCTTTACCCCATGCGCCATGTCCTGGCCTCGTCGGACGAGTTTGCGCGCGGTTGCGGCTTGCCGGCGGCGCCGTTCGATGACCTGATCACCTTTCATACGGTCTTTGGCAAGACGGTGCCCGACATCAGCCTGAACGCGGTGGCGAACCTCGGCTATGCCGAAGGGCGCTGGCTGGGCCAGGTCTGGCCGGGGGACACGCTGCGCTCGGAATCGACGGTGATCGGGCTGAAAGAGAACTCGAACGGCAAGTCGGGCGTCGTCTATGTGCGCACACGCGGCCTGAACCAGCGCGACGAGGTGGTGCTGGAGTATGTCCGCTGGGTGATGGTGCGCAAGAGCCGGCTTGACGCCCCGGCCCCGGCGGCCGTCGTGCCCGATCTGGCCCGGGCGCTGGTGCCCGAGGCGCTGGTGCTGCCGCGCCGGCTGGATTTCAGCCGCTACAACTTTGCGCTGGCCGGCGAGCCCCATCGCTGGGGCGACTATGCGATCGGTGAAAGGATCGACCATGTCGATGGCGTGACCGTGGAAGAGGCCGAGCACATGCTGGCCACTCGGCTGTGGCAGAACACCGCCAAGGTGCATTTCGACGCGACACAGCGCGAGGATGGCCGCAGGCTGATCTATGGTGGCCATGTCATCAGCCTGGCGCGGGCGCTGTCCTTCAACGGCCTGGCCAATGCACAGATGCTCGTCGGGCTGAACGCGGGTGCCCATGCCAACCCCTGTTTCGCCGGCGATACCGTGCGCGCCTGGTCGGAAGTGCTGGACAAGGCCGAGACGGCAGCCCCCGGTGTCGGCGCGATCCGGCTGCGCCTGGTGGCGACCAAGCAGGGCGCCCAGGCCTTTGCGCTGAAGGATGCCGAGGGCAAGTACCTGCCGGAGGTCCTGCTGGATCTGGATTACTGGGCGTTGATGCCCCGTTAGCGCAAACGGCGGAAATCAGTGATCACAGCGCCAAATTTTGTGATCACGATTGCCACTTTTTCGCTGCCCTGCGGCATAATCCCTGCTCGTCATGCGTGACTCGCCCAAAAAAAGCGCTATTCAAGGGCCAACGCCAGCACGCCTGCCGCGCCTTTGCGGCCTCCGGCAGGCCCGCGACAGAGGGAACAGATCATGGCAGATGTGAACCGGGGCAACCGCCCGCTTTCCCCCTTCATGATCGGTCCCTATTACCGACCGCAGCTGACCTCGGTCACCTCGATCCTGACGCGTATCACCGGCAACGGATTGATCGTGGCGGTGCTGCTGATCCTGTGGTGGCTGCTCGCCGCCGCGACCGGGCCAGAGTACTTCGCAGTGGCCGACGGGGTGGTTCGGTCATGGTTCGGCAAGCTGGTATTCCTCGGGTCGATCTGGGCTGTCTGGTACCACTTCCTGGCCGGGTTGCGGCATCTTTACTACGACAGCGGGCGCGGGCTGGACATTCCCACGGCGGAAAAGCTGGGCTGGGCTGTCATCGCCGGGTCGGTCGTGCTGACCGTCCTGACCGTGGTCATTCTGTAAGGGGGCGGGCACATGGCTTATCTGACTGACCGCAAGCGCGCCGACGGGCTGGGGTCCTCCAAGTCCGGGACCGAGCATTTCTGGAACATGCAGGTCAGCGCCGTTGCGCTGGCGATCCTGATCCCGCTGTTCATCTTCACCTTCGGTCGAATCCTGGGCGCGCCGCATGCCGAGGTGGTGGCCTATTTCGCGCGGCCCTTCCCGGCCATCGTGACCGGGCTGACGCTGGTGGTGGGGCTTGTGCATTTCAAGAACGGAGCGCAGGTGATGATCGAGGATTACGCCCAGGGTCTGACCCGCAAGGTGCTGATCATGGGCACGATCTGCCTGAGCTATGCCTGCATCGCGGTCGGGCTGTTCGCCCTGATCCGGCTGGCGCTCTGAAGGAAGAGAGAGAATGGCTGCTTATCCCTACGAGACACATGTTTACGATGTGGTCGTTGTTGGCGCCGGTGGCGCCGGGCTCCGCGCAACGCTTGGCATGGCCGAGCAGGGCCTGCGCACGGCCTGCGTGACCAAGGTTTTCCCGACCCGCAGCCATACGGTTGCCGCCCAGGGCGGCATCGCGGCGAGCCTGGGCAACATGGGCCCCGACAGCTGGCAATGGCACATGTACGACACCGTCAAGGGGTCGGACTGGCTGGGCGATACCGATGCGATGGAATACCTTGCGCGCGAGGCGCCCAAGGCGGTGTATGAGCTGGAACATTACGGCGTGCCCTTCAGCCGCACGGAAGAGGGCAAGATCTATCAGCGCCCCTTTGGCGGGCATACGACCGAGTTCGGCGAAGGCCCGCCCGTGCAGCGCACCTGTGCCGCGGCCGACCGCACAGGCCACGCGATTCTGCACACGCTCTACGGCCAGAGCCTGAAGAACAATGCCGAGTTCTACATCGAGTATTTCGCGCTGGACCTGATCCTGTCGGAAGACGGGCGCAAATGCGTGGGCGTGGTGGCCTGGAAACTGGATGACGGCACGATCCACGTCTTCTCGGCCAAGATGGTGGTTCTGGCAACGGGTGGCTATGGCCGGGCCTATTTCAGCGCCACCTCGGCCCATACCTGCACCGGCGACGGGGGCGGCATGGTGGCGCGCGCGGGCCTGCCCTTGCAGGACATGGAGTTCGTGCAGTTCCACCCGACGGGCATCTATGGCTCGGGCTGCCTGATCACCGAAGGCGCGCGGGGCGAGGGGGGCTACCTAACCAACTCGGAGGGGGAGCGCTTCATGGAGCGCTATGCGCCGACCTACAAGGATCTGGCCAGCCGCGATGTGGTCAGCCGCTGCATGACGATCGAGATCCGCGAGGGCCGCGGCGTCGGCCCGAACAAGGACCACATCCACCTGCACCTGAACCACCTGCCCAAAGAGACGCTGGAACTGCGTCTGCCCGGCATCTCGGAAAGCGCGCGCATCTTTGCCGGCGTCGATCTGCACAAGGAGCCGATCCCGGTTCTGCCGACGGTGCATTACAACATGGGCGGCATTCCCACCAACTACTGGGGCGAGGTGCTGAACCCGACGCCCACGAACCCCGACGCGATCTTCCCCGGCCTGATGGCCGTGGGCGAGGCGGGCTGTGCCTCGGTGCATGGCGCGAACCGGCTGGGGTCGAACAGCCTGATCGATCTTGTGGTCTTCGGCCGCGCGGCGGCGATCAAGGCAGGCGAGATCCTGGACCCCACCGAAGCCAACCCGCCCCTGAACAAGGCGAGCATCGACAAGGCGCTGGACCGGTTCGATGCGCTGCGAAATGCCAATGGCACGGTCAGCACCGCCGAGTTGCGGCTGGAGATGCAGAAGACCATGCAGGCCGATGCCGCCGTGTTCCGCACCGACAAGACGCTGGCCGAGGGCGTGGTCAAGATGGAGGCCGTGGCCGCCAAGATGGATGACATCAAGGTGACCGACCGCAGCCTCGTCTGGAACTCGGACCTGATGGAAACGCTGGAGCTGACCAACCTGATGCCGAACGCGCTGGCCACGATCGTGGCGGCCGAAGCGCGAAAGGAAAGTCGCGGCGCCCATGCGCATGAGGATTATCCCAACCGTGACGATGTGAACTGGCGCAAGCACAGCCTGGCATGGGTCGATGGCGCCAGGGTGACGCTGGGCGCGCGCCCGGTGCATCTGGAACCGCTGACCACCGTGGAGCATGGCGGGATCGATCTGAAGAAGATCGCCCCCAAGGCACGGGTCTACTGATGTCGCGCGCGGCGCTTCTGGCCCTGGGGTTGCTTCTGTCGGCCTGCTCGGTTGAGCAGGTGCAGACCGAGGTCACCCGCAAGGCCGCGCGCAGCGTGGTTCTGAACGTGGTCGCCACGACCACGCCTGCCCCGGCCAGCGAGATTGCGACCGATTGCATCATCGCCAATGCCACGAATGCCGAGTTGAATGACCTTGCGCGGGATGTCGGAACCCGCGCGGGGACAGTGACGCTCGACAATGTCCGCCTGGTTGCCAGCAAGCCCGAAACCCGCGCCTGTATCGCGGGCAAGGGGCTGGCCCCCCTGACCCTGTGAGGCCTGCCATGCGTCCAGCCTTGCCCCCTGTCGGACTTCTGCCTGCCGTGCTGCCGCTGGCGCTGGCCGCCTGCGCGCCGCAGACGCGCATTCCGGTGGATCTGGCCGAAGCCCAATGCGTGCAAAGCGTGCTTGCGGGCGGCACCGGCTCGAACAGTGCGGTCACCGTGGGCATCGGCACCGGCTATGGTGGTTGGGGCTGGGGCGGCGGTGGCTGGGGTGGCACGGGTGTCGCCATGTCGACGACGCTGCCTGTGGGCGGTTCTGGCGGCTCGCCTGCCCAGCAATACAACAACTGCGTCCTGCGCAAATCGGGCCAACCGCCCTTCACCCCCTTCGCCGACCGGCCCGAACTCAAGGGATAGACCATGGTCCAGTTCAGCCTTCCCAAGAACTCCACGATCCGCACGGGCAAGACCTGGCCCAAGCCCGACGGCAAGAATGTGCGCAAGTTCCTGATCTACCGCTGGAATCCCGATGACGGGCAGAACCCGCGGGTCGATACCTATTTCCTCGACATGGACAAGTGCGGCCCGATGGTTCTGGACGCGCTGATCAAGATCAAGAACGAGATCGACCCGACGCTGACCTTCCGGCGGTCCTGCCGCGAGGGGATTTGCGGGTCTTGCGCGATGAACATCGACGGGATCAACACGCTGGCCTGCATCTATGGCCTGGATGAGGTGAAGGGCGATGTGCGGATCTATCCGCTGCCCCACATGCCGGTGATCAAGGACCTGATCCCCGACCTGACCCATTTCTATGCCCAGCATGCCAGCATCATGCCCTGGCTCGAGACCAAGACGAACCGCCCCGCCAAGGAATGGCGCCAGTCGATCGAGGATAGGGCGAAACTTGACGGGCTGTACGAATGCGTCATGTGCGCCTCGTGCTCGACTTCTTGCCCCAGCTACTGGTGGAACGGCGACCGCTATCTTGGACCTGCGGCGCTGCTGCACGCCTATCGCTGGATCATCGACAGCCGGGACGAGGCGACGGGCGAGCGGTTGGACAATCTGGAAGACCCCTTCAAGCTGTATCGCTGTCATACGATCATGAACTGCGCCAAGACCTGCCCCAAGGGGCTGAACCCGGCGAAGGCGATTGCGGAAATCAAGAAGATGATGGTCGAGCGGCTGGTCTGACCCATGCCCTTGTTGCTGATCGTCGGGCTGATCGCGGTTTTCGTCTACCTGTGGTTTGCCCGGCGGAATTCGACACTCGGGCCGGAATGCCGCTGGCGGCTGGACCGCAGTGGCGGGCCTGCGCATTATCGCTGCGCGAGTTGCGGGGCCGAGGTGGATCAGGCCGATGGCCGGGCGCCGCGCGACTGTCTCAAGCCGCGCGGGAGCGCCTAGCAGTAACGCTCGACATTGGCGGCTTGCTGGTCGTCATAGCGGTCGCCATGCGCCCAGCCGGGGGGCAGCAGGCGGTCGATCTGCGCGAGATCCCCGGGCGAAAGGGCAAGCTGGTCTGCCGCGGCCCAGGCAGCGAGATGCGCTGCGCTGCGGGTGCCGGGGATCGGCACCGAGCCGGGGGCGCGATGCAGCACCCAGGCCAGCGCGACGGCTGGAACCGCCCAGCCGCGGCTGGCGCAGAAGTCGCTGAAGGCCTTGATCTGGTGCATGTTTTCAGGCCAATGCGCGGCGTGGAACCGCGGAATGCGCCGCCGGAAGTCGCCCTCGCCAAAGGTGGCGGGATCGGCGATGGGGGTGCCCAGGGCGCCGCGCGCCAGCGGCGAGAAAGGCACGAAGGTGACTCCAAGCGCCGCGCAGGTCTGGACCAGCCCCAGTTCGGGTTGGCGGGTCCAGAGCGAGTATTCGCTTTGCACCGCACGACAGGGATGGATCGCGTGGGCCCGTCGGAGCGTGGCGGGCGCGACCTCGGACAGGCCATAGCCGCCGATCTTTCCTTCTTGGATCAGGGACTTGAGTGTTTCTATCACCTCTTCCAGCGGGCGGGCCTGCTCGCGCCGGTGGATGTAGAACAGATCGACCCGCTCGACCCCCAGCCGCCGCAGCGAAGCCTCGAGCTCACTGCGCAGATGGGTTTCCGAATTGTCGAAGCCCCGGTCGCGCGTGATGCCGGCCTTGGTGGCAATGACCATGTCCGCCCGGCGCGAGGCCAGCCATCGACCGATGACCGTCTCGGACACGCCCATGCCGTAAATATTGGCGGTATCGAGGAAATTCACTCCGGCCGCGGCGGCGGCATCAAGGCAGGCGAAGCTTTCGGCCTCGTCCGTCGGGCCGAAGATGCCGCCGAAGCTCATGCAGCCCAGGCCGATGACCGAGATGGACGGCCCGCCGTCCCCCAGAGGCTGGCGCTTCATGCGAAGGCCGCCGACAAGGCGATCTCGACCATGTCGCCGAAGCTTTGCTCGCGGTCGGCGGCGGGCAGGGCCTCATGGGTCAGAAGGTGGTCGGAGATGGTCAGCACGGCCAGCGCGCGGCAGCCATAGCGGGCGGCCAGGATGTAGAGCTCGGCAGCCTCCATCTCGACGCAGAGAGTTCCGTGGCGGCGCAATTGTTCTGTCAGATCAGGGCGTTCGTCGTAGAACACATCCGAGGAATAAATGGGTCCGGCATGCAGGCGCTTGCCCAGACGGGCCCCGGCGTCCCACGCGGCCTTGAGGAGGTCGAAGTTGGCGGTGGGGGCGAAGTTCAGCTCTCGAAAGATCCCGCGCGAGGGGGTGGAGAGGGTCGAGGCCGAGAGGGCCAGGACAACGTCGCGGACCTTGACATCATCTTGCATGCCGCCGGCAGATCCGATGCGGATCAAGGTCTTGGCGCCGAAATCGCGGATCAGTTCGTTGACGTAGATCGACAGCGACGGCATGCCCATGCCGGTTCCGTGGATGGTTACGGGATGGCCGTTCCAGGTGCCGGTATAGGCCAGCATGCCGCGCACCTCGTTCACGAGGCGGGCATCCTTGAGGAAGGTCTGGGCGGCCCAGCGGGCACGGTAGGGGTCGCCCGGCAGAAGGACGGTTTCGGCGATATCGCCGGGTTTCGCACCGATATGGACGGTCATTCTGGGCTCCGTGGCGGTCGATTCCGGCAGGATGCGGGGAATCGGGGTTAACGCCATGGAATATCGGGGAAAGCCAGGACTGGAAAGTATATGGGATCTGTATGGCTTTCGTCTGGCAGGGATCGGGGCCGGGGCGCGGGTAAAGACGGCGCGCGCCCCGGTTGGGACTCATTCGGGAAGGCGGGCCGCGTAGCTGTCCTTCAGGCTGCGCCAATGGTCCCAGAAGCTGCCGAAGGGACGACCGTCAAGCCGGGCTTCGAGAATGTCGAGATGGGCGTGCCAGCCGGCGCTGACTTGCAGCAAGCCCGTGCGGCCAGACAGGCGGCGATGCGTGACGGTGAGGAGGACGCCATCCTCCTGCGGGGTCAGGTCCAGGGCCACCTCGCCGGTGTCGTTCCAGGTAAAGACAAGGCGGCGGGGCGGATCGCAGACGAGGATGCGGCTGGCCATCCGGTGTTCCTCGCCGAATTCGGCGGGGCGCTGTCCGGGGTCGTCACAAAGACGGTCGTTCTGCCAGACAAGCTCGAACGGGGCGCCGACCTTGAGGTCCATGACCCCAGAGGCGAGCCAGAGCTTGCGCAGCTCACTGTCCGTCAGATAGCGCCACAGCCGTTCCGCAGTACCGGGCAGCAGGCGCTCGATGCGGAAGGTCAGGGGTTCGACCAGGGCTCCGTAGGCGGAGGAGGCGACAGCATGGGTCATGGCGTTTCCTTGGGGTTGGGGGATGGGGTATCCGTCGGCGGGGAAGACGCGTCTTCTGCGCGCAGCAGGCTTTCGAGCCGGTCGAGCCGGCCTGTCCAGAACCGCTGATAGAAGGCGAGCCAGTCCTGGGCCGCAGCCAGCGGTTCGGCATTCAGGCGACAGTGATGGGTGCGCCAGCGCACCTCTCGCCGGATCAGGCCGGCGGTTTCCAGCACCTTGATGTGACGGGAGGCGGCGGCCAACGACATCTCGAAGGGCGCGGCCAGTTCCGTGACGGTCTGTTCGCCCTCGGCCAGCCGGCGCAGCATGGCGCGGCGGGTGGGGTCGCCAAGGGCCTGAAACAGCGTGTCGAGGGGGGCGTGTTCTGATTCAACCATGATGTTGAGCGATACCAGCCGAGGCCGATTCGCTCAACACATTTGTTGAATGAGGGGAGATGCGCCGTCAGGCGGCTGTGCCGGCCAGAAAGGCGTAACTGCGGGCATTGGCGCAGAAGCCGACATCGGCAGGGGTGATCTGTCCGGGGGCTGCGGCAAGGGTGCGGGCGCATTGGCGGCGCGCGCCGCAGGAGCCACAGGTTTCAGCCAGCTCGACATAGGCCGCGTTGTCGCGGGCGATATCCTCGGGCGTCAGGCCGAAGATCCGCGCGATGCCGGCCATGCGGGCGGGCACATCGGCGGGCAGGCGGGCAAACTCGGTGACCTGCTGGCGCGTCAGGCCCAGATCGTCGAGGTCGCGGTCGGTCAGGTGGTCGAGTTCGTTCAACTCGTGCCAGCGGGCGAGAAGGGCGCGCAGTCGGTTCAGCATGGGTCACCTCCGGTTGAGGCCGCGTATCGGCCCGTTGCGGAGGAGTTTGGCGCGGCAAAGGGTGCCGCGCCTTGACCCTGATCAAATGCGCACTGCGGCCTATTCGGCTGCAACCGGGCGGGCGTCGACCAGGCCCACGATGTCGAGCATGATGCGGTTCAGCTCGAAATCCTTTGGCGTATAGACGGCGGCGACCCCCATCGCGCGGAGCCGTGCGGCATCCTCTTCGGGGATGATCCCGCCCACGACCACGGGCACGTCGGAGAGGCCAGCGGTGCGCATCCTTTCCATCACCTCGGCGATGAGCGGCAGGTGGCTGCCCGAAAGGATCGAGAGGCCGACGACATGGGCCTGCTGGTCGGCGGCGGCCGATACGATCTCGGCCGGGGTCAGGCGGATACCCTCGTAGTGGATGTCCATGCCGCAGTCGCGGGCGCGGGCGGCGATCTGTTCGGCGCCGTTCGAATGGCCGTCGAGCCCGGGCTTGCCGACGAGGAACTTGAGCCGCCGGCCAAGGCGGGTGGAGACGGCATCGACGGCCTCTCGGATGGGTTCGAGGCCCTCGGTGCGGTTCGAGGGGTTCTTGGAGACGCCGGTCGGGCCACGATACTGGCCGAAGGCGGCACGGACCATGTCGCCCCATTCGCCGGTGGTGGCGCCGGCCTTGGCGGCGGCAATCGAGGGGGGCATGATGTTGGCGCCAGAGGCGGCTGCCTGGCGAACGGCCTCGAGCGCCGCGCGGACGCGGCTTTCGTCGCGGGCGGCGCGCCAGGCCTGCAACCGGGCGATCTGGTCGGCCTCGGCCTCGGGGTCGGCCTGCATGATCGAGCCGTCGCCGGCGGTGAGGGGCGAGGGGGCGGCCTCGGTCCAGCGGTTGACGCCGACGACGACGGTTTCCTTCGCCTCGATCCGGGCGAGGCGTTCGGAGTTCGACTCGACGAGGCGCGACTTCATGTATTCGATGGCCGCCACGGCGCCACCCATCGCGTCGATCTGGGCAAGTTCGGCGCGGGCGCCCGCCTTGAGTTCCTCGACCTTGCGATCAACCGCCGGGTTGCCGTCGAAGAGATCGTCATATTCCAGAAGGTCGGTCTCATAGGCGAGGATCTGCTGCATGCGCAGCGACCACTGCTGATCCCAGGGGCGGGGCAGGCCGAGCGCCTCGTTCCAGGCGGGCAACTGGACAGCGCGGGCGCGGGCCTTTTTCGAAAGCGTGACGGCCAGCATCTCGATAAGGATGCGATAGACGTTGTTTTCGGGCTGCTGTTCGGTCAGGCCCAGGCTGTTGACCTGAACGCCATAGCGAAAGCGGCGGTACTTGGCCTCGGCGATGCCGTAGCGCTGTTCGGTGATCTCGTCCCACAGGTCGACGAAGGCGCGCATCTTGCACATCTCGGTCACGAAGCGGATGCCGGCGTTCACGAAAAAGCTGATCCGGCCAACCATGTTGGGAAACTCGGACGGGGCGACCTTGCCGCGCAGGTCGTCGAGCACGGCGCAGGCAGTGGCCAGCGCGAAGGCCAGTTCCTGTTCCGGCGTCGCCCCGGCCTCTTGCAGGTGGTAGGAGCAGACGTTCATCGGGTTCCACTTGGGCAGATGCGTCTGGGTATAGGCCGCGACATCGGTGATCATGCGCAACGAGGGGCGCGGCGGGCAGATATAGGTGCCGCGCGAGAGATATTCCTTGATGATGTCGTTCTGGACGGTGCCTTGCAGGCGCGAGATGTCGGCACCCTGTTCCTCGGCCACGGCGATGTAGAGCGCCAGCAGCCAGGGGGCGGTGGCGTTGATCGTCATCGAGGTGTTCATCTGTTCCAGGGGAATATCCTGGAAGAGGGTCCGCATGTCGCCCAGATGCGCGACGGGCACGCCGACCTTGCCGACCTCGCCCCGGGCCAGATCATGGTCGCTGTCATAGCCGGTTTGCGTGGGCAGATCGAAGGCCACGGACAGACCCGTCTGCCCCTTTGCGAGGTTGGTGCGGTAGAGCGCGTTCGACGCGGCGGCGGTGGAATGGCCCGCATAGGTGCGGAAGAGCCAGGGCTGTTCCTTCTGGGGTGCGGTCATCGGGGCCTCCGGAATCGGTGTGCGCAATTTTCTTACCTTGGCGTTCAGATAGACGACAGATCGTTGCGATGTCAATTCGCTGCATTGCGGCATGGGGGCGGGCAGGGCCGGATCACAAGGACGCAGGGCCGGATCGACAAAAAGACATGCTTCGATGCGAATTTGTTCATTGATTTGCCGCAGGGGTCGGCAAATTCTGGGCCTGCGGCCGCGGAGGAGATGGCCGTTACAATTGCATGAGGGACATTATGACGAGACCTTTCGGCCTGCGCGGCGCCCTGGCTGCGTTGGTTCTGCTGGCGGCGGGCGCGGCTCAGGCGCAGGACCGCAACGTGCGCATCCACAATGATACGGGCGTCACGCTTTACCGGTTCTATTCGACCAACTCGGGGTCGAGCAAATGGGGCCGGGATGTGATGGGGAATTCGACCCTGCCAAGCGGGCGCTACATGAACCTGAACTTCGACAACAAGCAGGGCTATTGCGAGTTCGATTTCCGCGCCGAGTTCGAGGATGGATCGGTCTTGCAGCGGGCGAATGTGAATGTCTGCGAGATTGCCGACTACTATTACCAGCCCTGAGGCCGCCTGGCGGGGGGTGGCGACAGGCCGCCCTCCGTGCCAGAGTGGCGGGGCATGACGCAGACGGTCGCGGTTCCTTTCTGGCTTCTGGTGCTGATCGTCGGGTTCGCGGCGGTGGCCTTCCTGTCGCATTTCCTGTTTCCCTCGGTGCGCTGGTTCTTCCGGCGGCGCATGGAACGGGTGGTCGCGCGGCTGAACCAGCGGCTGGAGCGGCCGATCGAGCCCTTCAAGCTGATGCGCCGGCAGGATGCCATCGCGCGGCTGAGCTATGACCCGCAGGTGATGGAAGCGGTGGTCGAGCATGCGCGGGTGACCGGTGTGCCCGAGGCGGTGGCCTTTCAGGAGGCGCAGGCCTATGCGCGCGAGATCGTGCCGAGCTTTTCGGCGACGCTTTACTTCGGCTTTGCCACAAGGGCCGCGCGCTGGCTGAGCGGGTTGTTCTACCGGGTGAGGGTCGGGCGGGTGGATGCGGCGCTGTCGCAGATCGACCGGCGGGCGACCGTGATCTTCGTGATGAACCATCGCAGCAACATGGATTACGTGCTGGTGACCTGGCTGGTGGCTGACCGCTCGGCCATTTCCTATGCGGTGGGGGAATGGGCGCGGGTCTGGCCCTTGTCGGCGCTGATCCGGGCGACGGGGGCCTATTTCATCCGGCGCAATTCGCGCAACCCGCTCTATCGGCGGGTGCTGGCGCGCTATGTGCAGATGGCGGCGCAGGACGGCACGACGCAGGCGATCTTTCCGGAAGGCGGGCTGTCGCTGGATGGACGCGTTGGGCCACCGAAACTGGGTTTGCTGGGCTACATCCTGCAGGGTTTCGATGCCGAGGGCGGTCGGGATGTGGTCTTCGTGCCGGTCGGCATCGCCTATGACCGGGTGATCGAGGACAGGCTGCTGACCGAGGCGCATCAGACCGGGGTCAGGCGGTTCCGCGCCCGGCCGCTGTCGATCCTGGGCTTTGTCTGGCGGATGATCTGGCGCAAGTTGCGCGGGCGCTATCCCGGGTTTGGCTCGGCTGCGGTGGCCTTTGGCGCTCCGCTGTCGCTGCGGGCCTTTCTGGCCAGCGATCCCGAGGCGCCGGTCGAGGCGCAGACCGAGGCCCTGGGCGCGCGGCTGATGGCACTTGTTGCGGCGCGGGTGCCGGTCTTGCCGGTGCCGCTGGTCGCAGCGGCGCTGGTCGAGGGGCCGGTGCCCCGGGCGGCGCTGCCGGCGCGGATCGAGGCGCTATTGGCGCGGCTGAATGATCTGGGGGCCGAGTTGCAATTGCCCGACGGCGGCGCGGCGGCGGCGATGGCCGAGGGGCTGCGCGCGCTGATCACCCGCGACATCGTGGAGGATTCGGGCGGCGCCTTGCGCTGCCTGCCGGCAAAGGCGCCGCTGCTGGCCTTTTACGCGGCGCCCGTGGTGCAGCGATTAGAGCGACGGGGGCCGGAGGTGGCCGAAGACCCGGATGCTGCAACGCCGCAGACATAAAATTACAAAATCATCACTCTTCACTATTGCAAAATTACCTTGAGAACCCTATCCCTTCCCTCGAGCCTGGCGATTCTGCGCCGCGGCAAGGATCAGTGAAGGAGTGGCAGATGGCCCTGGACAGCCAGACAAGCATCGCGGCCTATGACGCGCCGCAGAAGGACCTGTACGAGATCGGCGAAATGCCCCCACTGGGCTATGTGCCGCCCAAGATGTACGCCTGGGCCATTCGGCGCGAGCGTCATGGCGAGCCGGACAAGTCGATGCAGATCGAGGTCGTGGACACCTGGAAGATCGACAGCCACGAGGTGCTGGTTCTCGTGATGGCGGCGGGGGTGAACTACAACGGTGTCTGGGCGGGCCTTGGCCAGCCGATCAGCCCCTTCGACGGGCACAAGCAGCCCTATCACATCGCCGGGTCCGATGCGTCGGGCATTGTCTGGGCGGTGGGTGACAAGGTGAAGCGCTGGAAGGTGGGTGACGAAGTGGTCATCCATTGCAACCAGGACGATGGTGACGACGAGGAATGCAACGGCGGCGACCCGATGTTCAGCCCCACCCAGCGGATCTGGGGCTATGAGACGCCGGACGGCAGCTTTGCCCAGTTCACCCGGGTGCAGGCGCAGCAGCTGATGCCCCGGCCGAAGCACCTGACATGGGAGGAATCGGCCTGCTACACGCTGACGCTGGCCACGGCTTACCGGATGTTGTTCGGCCATCATCCGCATGATCTGAAGCCCGGCCAGAACGTGCTGGTCTGGGGCGCCTCGGGCGGCCTTGGGTCCTATGCGATCCAACTGATCAACACCGCCGGGGCGAATGCGATCGGGGTGATCAGCGAAGAGGACAAGCGCGACTTTGTGCTGAGCCTGGGCGCCAAGGGCGTGATCAACCGCAAGGACTTCAACTGCTGGGGCCAACTGCCCAAGGTCAACACGCCGGAATACAACGACTGGCTGAAGGAAGCCCGCCGGTTCGGCAAGGCGATCTGGGACATCACCGGCAAGGGCGTGAACGTGGACATGGTGTTCGAGCATCCCGGCGAGGCGACCTTCCCGGTGTCGTCACTGGTGTGCAAGAAGGGCGGCATGGTGGTGATCTGTGCCGGCACGACCGGTTTCAACTGCACCTTCGACGTGCGCTACATGTGGATGCACCAGAAGCGCCTGCAGGGCAGCCACTTTGCCCATCTGAAGCAGGCGGCGGCGGCGAACAAGCTGATGGTCGAGCGTCGGCTTGACCCCTGCATGTCAGAGGTCTTTGCCTGGGCCGATGTGCCGCTGCCGCATATGAAGATGCTGCGCAACACCCACAAGCCCGGCAACATGGCGGTGCTGGTCCAGGCGCCGCGGACGGGCCTGCGCACCTTCGAGGATACCCTGGAAGCCAGCCGCTCCTGAACGGGCCAGGCCGACTGTCATTGCACCCGCCCGGGCCGCCGCCCGGGCGGGTGTTTGCTTTCGGGGAACCGATTGTTTCCCATTCTCCACCATCCTGCCACAGTCCTGCCATGATATGCTCGACGAAATGCCATTCTTGCGTAGGCGGTTTTCTGATGTCGAATGACTGGATATTTGAGGTTCTGGGCGATCTGCGCCTGTTTGCCTTGAGCAATGATATGCCGGAGTTCGCCGGAAAACTGGAAGAGGCGATGCGGGCAGGGCGGCGCGAATCGTCCCGGTTGCGCGAGAGCGACCCCTACGACCAGATGGACGCGCCCCAACTGGCGCAGCGGATGCGCCCGAACTAGGCCGGAGCCGACCCGCTCTGGCATCCCGCGCGCGGCTTGGGTAGGGTCGCGCCATGCAGGCGCCCGCGTTGACCCTTTCCGATGACCAGGCCGAGGCCTGGGACCGCGTGGCCGAGGCGCTGCGCGGCATGGGCGTGGATCTGGAGGCGGGGCAGCTTTCGCCCATCGCCGAGGGGCGGACGAGCGTCTCGGCCGTGATCGGCAAGGCGGGGTCGGGCAAGACCATGCTGCTGGCGGGGCTTTACAAGGCGCTGCGCGAGGCGGGGGTCGACATCATCTCGGGCGATTGGGAGGGGCGACGGCGCAAGGACCGCCGGACGCTGGCGATCCTTGCCCCCACCAACAAGGCCGCGTCGGTTCTGCGCCTGCGGGGGGTGCCGGCGACGACAATCCACCGGATTCTCTACACGCCGGTCTATGACCCGCAATACGAGCGCATCGCGGAATGGCTGGCAGGGCAGGCCGAGCGGCCGGTGGTCGAGGGGTTGACCGACCTGCAACTGGACCGTGCGAAGGCCTTTCATGACCAGATGCCGTCGATCCCCGGGGCGCTGGCGGCGGCAGGGCTGCGGGGCAGCGACTTCATCAAGGGCTGGAAGCGGCGGGACGAGCCGCTGGACATCGGCTTTGTCGATGAAAGCTCGATGCTGGACGAGCGGCAGTTCGAGGATCTGCGCGAGATCTTCCCGACGCTTGTGTTGTTCGGTGATCCCGCGCAATTGGCGCCGGTGGGGCAATCGGGCGAGATGGTGTTTGACCGGCTGAAGCCTGAGCAGCGGCTGATCCTGTCGCGCATCCACCGGCAGGCCGAGGACAACCCGATCCTTGATCTGGCGCATGCGCTGGGCGACCCGGCGCTGGATTTCGAAGGGTTCGAGCGGCTGGTCGAGCAGGCAGCGGCCACGGATGACCGGGTGACGCTGGCCCAGCGGGTGGATGCGGATCTGATGGCGCGCTCGCCCGTGCTCGTCTGGCGCAACGCGACGCGGGTGCGGTTGATCACGGCCTTTCGCGCGGCCGAAGGGGCGCCCGAGGATGCGCTGCTGCCGGGTGAGCCGCTGATCTGCGACGGGATCGAGTTGCCGCTGAAGCATCGCAAGAAGCGCATCGATCTGGAGGCGCGGGGGCTGATCAAGGGGGCGCAGGTGATCTACCTCGGCCCCGGCTCGCGCGATGGGTTCGCGCGGCTGCATGTCATCGGGGCGGAGGAGCCGCAGGTTTCGGCCGCCGCGATCATCAAGATCGAGAAGCCCGACGAGGAAGAGCCTTTCATCCCCTCGGCCGCGCGGATGGGGGCGGCCTTTCTGCATGGGGCGGCGGTGACGATCCACAAGGCGCAGGGCTCGCAATGGGAAGAGGTGCAGGTCTTTGCGCCCGATATCCTGGCCGCCGCGATGTCGGGGCGGATGGAAGCCGGCGTGCCCCTGTGGAAGCGGTTGGCCTATGTGGCGATCACGCGCGCCGAGAAGCGGCTGCACTGGGTGGTGCGCTATCGGCTGGCGCGGCCGCTGCGTGGCTTGTCGACCGACGATCTGCCATCCCGCGCTGCCGCGCTGGCGCTGGCCGAGCCGGAGTGACGGAAGCGTTGAGGCCGCTTTCGCTTTCGGCTTTTGCGCCCTAATCTGGGGCCAGAAACCCGAGAGGATCCCCAGATGCGCTGCGTCTTCGTCCAGTTCCGCTGCACCCCCGGCAAGACCTATGAGGTGGCCGACGCGATCTATGACCGCGAGGTGGTGTCGGAACTCTACTCGACTTCGGGCGAATATGACCTGCTGGCCAAGGTCTATATCCCCGAGGAGGAGGATGTGGGCCGCTTTCTGAGCGACCGGCTGTTCGACATTCCGGGTATCATGCGGACGCTGACGACGATGACCTTCAGGGCCTTCTGAGGGCGCCTACAGGTGGAATGCCACCCGCTGGGCCTTGGGTTCTTCGCTGATGACGCTCTGGCGGCTTTCTGACAGCAGGCTGGTCAGCGCGCTGTCGGGATTGCGCTGGTAGCGGCGGCGCAGATCCAGCACGACGACGCCGCCTTGGGCGACGGTGGCCAGCATCAGGCCGAGGTACTCGGCAATGGGGTAGTGGAACCCGCAGGAGTAGGAACTGGTCACCAGATCTGCCGACAGGGCCGCAACGGCTTCGGGCGTGTGCCGGGGGTTCACCGTGACCAGCCGGTCGGGTGAGGCCCCGTTGGTCTGCAGGAAGGCGCGTGCTTCGGCAAGCGAGGCATAGCCGCTGCCCTGATCGTTCCACAGGTGGTACTGGCCTTCGGTCTGTTCGATATCGACCAGTGTCAGGTGGCAACCGAAATCACGCAACAGGAAGGCATCGGCTATTGCCTGGCCGCAGCCGATGTCGATTGCCGTGGCAGGGTGGCGTCCTGTCGCCCGCAGATAGTCTCGCATCGGCCGGTATTCCTGCCAGATCTCGGCAACCGCGCCGGAGAAGATCTCCTCCCCGCGGGCGGCCACTTCGGCAGCGAGGGGCCCGTCATCGCCGGCCTCCCATGCGAGCCGCGAGTTGCGGCTGATGTTTCGGGTGCGCTGATAGCCGAGCAACATCAGGCCGTGCCGTGACAGCGCCCGGCCATCCAGCGTCGGCGGATGCTCGGCGGGGGAGGTGAAAGGGCCGGCTGGCGCGAGATCCATGGTCTCTCCTGTCAATTCTGTCTGAAGCGGAAGGCGGCCGAGGCGCCCCAACCGGCGACAACAGCGAGGGCTAGCGAGAGAAGTCCGTAGATCAGCGGCTCCTGACGCGAGAGATTGGCGAGCCAGCGTTCCAGCCCGGCCTTGCGCACGAAGATCTTGCGTTCCTGCGTGTCGATGACCTTGCCACCGCGGGTGAGATAGAGGCGCACGCGATAGTCGCCCTCGATCAGGTTGGCAGGCAGGGCCACATCTGTGCGCAGCAGCGTCTCCTCTGTCAGCGAGACGCTGCCGGGTAGTTCGCGGTAGGCCCCCGCCTGTTCCCGGATGCGAATGAGGGCATCCACAAAGCTGGCAGAATCCAGCCCCTCGCTGGCGATGCCGACCGCGCGGATGGCACGGGCGATGGTGATCCTGTGGCGAAGGTCTTCGGTATCGCTGAGTTGTTCGGCCAGCGGGCCGGTACTGGCGACCGCATAGAAGCTGGGCGCCCTGTCGATCTCGACGGCCTGCGTATTGACCCAGATGCCGAACTCCCGCGACTTCTGGCGCACGATGACCGGGGTTGCCGGGCCTTCCACCGTGACGATCACGCCCAGTGGCGGGCCAGCCGGGACCGGGGCATCGCGACGGACGGCGCCATAGACGAGGATCTCGGACCCGGCGAAGCGCGCGGTGATGGCCACCTGGGTCTGGCTGAGGCCGGCGACGATGGATTCCGCCCCGGCCAGCGCGGGCCAGACCAGGCAAAGGAGCAGCACAAGCCCCCTCATGGCAGGGGCACCGGGCTGAGCGAATAGAGATCGGAAGGGCGCAGCAGCAGGTCGAGCGCGATCTTGCCCGCAACGGCAAGGACGAGAAGCGCCAGCAGGATGCGCAGTTGTTCGGCCTTGAGCCGCAGCCCCACCTGCGCGCCGATTTGCGCACCGATCACCCCCCCCACGATGAGCAGAAGCGCCAGCGCCATGTCCACCGAATAGCTTGTCGTGGCATGAAGGACGGTGGTGAAGGCCGAGGTGAAGATGATCTGGAAGAGAGAAGTGCCGACCACCACCTTGGTGGGCATGCCCAGCAGGTAGATCATCGCGGGCACCATGATGAAGCCGCCGCCCACCCCCATGACCGCGCCGAGGAACCCCACGAAGGCGCCGACCGCGATCGGAGGGATGATGCTGATGTAGAGACCGGACGCCCGGAACTTCATCTTCAAGGGCAGGCGGTGCACCAGCAGATGCTCGTGCGACCGCTTGGGCTTCGCGCCGGGCTTGCCGCTGCGCATCAAGGCGCGCAGGCTTTCCTGGAACATGAGCGCGCCGATGAGGCCCAGAAACAGCACATAGGCCAGTTGCACGATCAGATCGACCTGGCCCGCGGCCGAAAGCCGGGTGAAGACGAAGATCCCCGCGGCCGATCCGACGAGGCCAGAAAGCAGCAACACAAGGCCCATCTTGAGATCGACCGTCTTGCGCTTGAGATGGGCCAGAACGCCCGAGACGGAAGAAGCGACCACCTGGTTCGCGCCGGTCGCCACCGCGATGCCCGGCGGAATGCCGATGAAGAACAGGAGCGGCGTGATCAGAAAGCCGCCGCCCACGCCGAAGATCCCCGACAGAAAGCCCACGATTCCGCCAAGCCCAAGCAGGACGAAGGCGTTGACCGAAACCTCGGCAATGGGAAGGTAGATGAGCATCGGGGGCTCGCGCGGGCGAAAGACGGCTTTAGATCACAGTGAGTCCGGTCCGGGGGGCATGTCAAACCGGCAGGCCGGCCGGGATGTGCTTTGTTGCGCGGGCTTGCGCAAAAGACTCAGGTCAGCCCGCGCAACATCCGTCGGAGCACCCGTTCGAGCTTGGCCGCGCCGAGGGGCGCCATGGCCTTGGTGTGTTCGTGGCTGATCTGTTCGTCGCTCATGCCGGCGGCCATGTTGGTGATGGTCGAGATGGCGGCGACGCGCAGCCCGAGGAAGCGGGCCAGGATCACCTCGGGCACGGTGGACATGCCGACAGCATCGCCGCCGAGGATGCGGATCGCCCGGATCTCGGCCGGTGTTTCGAAGCTGGGACCGGAATACCAGGCATATACACCTTCGGGCAGGGCCACGCCCTCGGCCTCGGCGGCGGCACGCAGGCGGGCCCGCAGGCCGGGGTCATGCGCCTCGGTCATCGGGACGAAGCGGCGGTCGGTGGGCTCGCCGATCAGGGGGTTCAGGCCCGAGAAGTTGATATGGTCGGACAGAAGCATCAGATCGCCCGGGCGGATGTCTGGGCGCAGGCTGCCGGCAGCATTGGTGGCGATCAGCGCCTCGGCCCCCAGGGCCGCCAGAACCTCGAGCGGCAGGCGCATGACGGCGGGATTGCCACTTTCGTAGTAATGCGCCCGCCCGCCGAAGACGGCAACGCGGACGCCTTCCAGATCGCCGATGACAAGGCGCGGGTTGTGGCCTGAAACGCCGGCATGGGGAAAGCCGGGCAGGTCGGCATAGTCGATGGCCACCCCATCGACCGCGCCGGCAAGATGGCCCAGGCCCGAGCCCAGGATCAGCCCGAGGCGGACCGGAGCGCGGCCGGCCCGGTCGCGCACCAACGCCGAGAGATCGTCAGCGTTCCTTGACATAGGGTTCTCCCCCTGCCCGGGGCGGGATTGCCTTGCCGACGAGGCCCGCAAGCACGACCACGGTCAGGATGTAGGGCAGCGCCTCGATCGCCGAGACGGGGATCGGGAGCCCGGCCCAGGACTGGATCACGTCGGGGCGCAGCGCCAGTGCCTGGAAGAAGCCGAAGAGCAGCGTGGCCCAGAGGCAGTACCAGGGGCGCCACTTGGCGAAGATGAGGGCGGCCAGCGCGATATAGCCCCGCCCCGCCGTCATGTCGCGCCCGAAACCCGCCTGCAGGCCGGTCGACATGTAGGCACCCGCAAGGCCGCAGAGGATGCCGGTGATGATGACGGCGGCATAGCGCAGCCGCACGACCGAGACGCCGGCGGTATCGACCGAGGCGGGGTTCTCGCCCACGGCGCGCAGGCGCAGGCCGAACCGGGTGCGATAAAGCACCCACCAGGACAGTGGCACCAGGAGCACGGCGACATAGACGAGGATCGTGTGGCCCGAGATCACCTCGGCATAGAGCGGGCCGATCAGCGGCACATTGGCAAGGGCCGTGGCCCCCGGCAGATCGATGGGGTTGAAGCGCGCGGCCCCAGAAAGGGGCGGGGTGCGGCCGCCCTGACCGAACATGGCCTGGGCGATCAGGACCGTGATGCCTGCGGCCACGAAGTTGAGCGCGACACCCGAGATGAGCTGGTTGCCCCGGAAGGTGATCGAGGCAAGCCCATGGACCAGAGCGAAAAGGAGCGAACCCAGGATGGCGGCCAGAAGCCCGATCCAGACCGAGCCGGTGATCGCGGCGACGGCGCCCGCGCTCATCGCGGCCATGAGCATCTTTCCCTCGAGCCCGATGTCGAAGATGCCGGCGCGTTCCGAGAAGAGGCCGGCAAGACAGGCCAGCAGCAGCGGTGTGGCCAGCCGCAGGGTGGAATCGAGCAGTTGCAGGAGCGTGGCGGAATCCATCACGCAGCCCTCCGTGCCGGGCGGAAGAAGACGCCCAGCATCATGCGCACCATCTGGTCGAGCGCGCCGGTAAACAGGATCACAAGGCCCTGCACCACGGTGCGCAACTCGATGGGAATCGACGTCCAAAGGCCAAGTTCGGCCCCGCCCTGGTAGAGAAAGCCGAAGAGGATGGCGGCGAGAAAGACGCCCAGCGGGTGGTTGCGGCCCATGAGCGCCACGGCGATGCCGATGAAGCCCGCGCCCTCGGCCGAGTTCTGCAAGAGCCGCTCGCTTTCGCCCATGACGTTGTTGATCGCCATCAGGCCCGAGAGCCCGCCCGAGATCAGCATGGCGATCATGATGATCTTGAAGGACGAGATGCCGGCATAGGCCGCGGCCTTTTCCGACTTGCCGAAGGCGCGGATTTCATAGCCGAGCCGGGTGCGCCACATCAGGACCCAGACCAGCACGCAGGCGGCCAGGGCCACGAAGAGCGAGATATTGGCCGGGACCTGCTTGGTGAAGATCAGCGACAGGCCCGGAATTTCGTTCAATGTCGGCAGGTTGGTGCCGGCAGGAAAGCGGGCCGAAGCCGGGTCCATCTGGCCCTGCGGGCGCAGGACATTGACCAGCAGGTAGATCAGCAGCGCCGAGGCGATGTAGTTGAACATGATCGTGGTGATCACGATATGGCTGCCACGCTTGGCCTGAAGCCAGGCCGGGATCGCGGCCCAGGCGGCGCCGAACAGGGCCGCGCCCACCATCGCGGCGGGTAGGGCCAGCGTCCAGTGCGGCCAGGGCAGTGCAAGGCAGACGAGCGCCACGCCAAGCCCGCCAAGCTGGGCCTGCCCTTCGCCGCCGATGTTGAAGAGGCTGCCGTGGAAGGCCACGGTCACGGCAAGGCCAGTAAAGATGAAGCTTGTCGCGTAGTAGAGCGTATAGCCCCAGCCATAGGCCGAGCCGAGCGCGCCTTCGACCATGACGTTGAAAGCCTCGACCGGGCTCTGGCCGATCGCCAGAAGAACCATGGCCGAAATGGCAGCGGCCAGCGCCAGGCTGATCAGCGGCACGAGCAAGACATCGGCCCAGGTGGGTAGCTTGGTCATGCCGCGGCCTCTCCGCTTACGCCTGCCATGAGGAGGCCAAGCTCGCGTTCGTTGGTCTGTTCGGGATCGCGGAAGCCCATGATGCGGCCGTCGAACATCACGGCGATGCGGTCGGACAGGCTCATGATTTCGTCCAGTTCGACCGAGACGAGCAGGATCGCCTTGCCGGCGTCGCGCAGGGCCACGATCTGCTTGTGGATGAACTCGATCGCGCCGATGTCGACGCCGCGCGTCGGCTGGCCGATCAGCAAGAGTTCCGGGCCGCTTTCGATCTCGCGCGCGACGACGATCTTCTGCTGGTTGCCGCCCGAGAAATTCTTGGCGGCGAGCGATGGGATGGGCGGGCGCACGTCGAAGGTCGCCATCTTCTTCTCGGTGTCGGCCTTGAGAGCGTCATTGTCCATCAGCCAACGATTCTTCTGGTACTTCGGATCGTTGTGATAGCCGAAGGCCACGTTTTCCCAGGCCGCGAAATCCATGATCAGGCCAAGCGCCTGGCGGTCTTCGGGCACATGGGCGATGCCGGCCTCGCGCCGCGCGCGCCCATCGGCGCCCGCGCCTGCAAGGGGCAGGGACGTGTCGTTCAGCCAGACCGCGCCGGTCGCGCGCTGGATGCCGCCGAGGGCTGCCAGAAGCTCTGACTGCCCGTTGCCCGCGACACCGGCGATCCCGAGGATTTCGCCCGCGCGGATGTCGAAGCTGACGCCCTTGAGCCGTTCCACCCCGGCCTCGTCCCTGACGCGCAGGTCTTCGACCCTGAGCACGGTCCGGCCCGGATTGGCCGGGCTCTTGTCGACTTCGAGCAGCACCTTTCGGCCCACCATCAGCTCGGCCAACTGTTCGGGGCTGGTTTCTGCGGTCTTGACGGTGCCGACCATGGTGCCGCGGCGCATCACGCTAACGTTGTCGGTCGCCTCCATGATCTCGCGCAGCTTGTGGGTGATCAGGATGATCGTCTTGCCCTGTTCGCGCAGCCCCTTGAGGATGCGGAAGAGGTGGTCGGCCTCGGCCGGGGTCAGAACGCCTGTCGGTTCATCAAGGATCAGGATATCGGCCTGGCGGTACAGCGCCTTGAGAATCTCGACCCGCTGCTGGTGGCCAACCGACAGATCCTCGACCAGCGCGTCGGGATCGACCTCAAGCTCGTATTCCCGCGCGAGCGTCTCAAGCACCTGGCGCGCCTTGGCCAGCGAGTGGTTGAGCATGGGACCGTCCTCGGCGCCGAGGATGACATTCTCGAGCACGGTGAAATTCTGGACCAGCTTGAAATGCTGGAAGACCATCCCGATGCCGGCGCGGATGGCGCTCTGGCTGTCAGGGATAGGGGTAAGTTTGCCGTTGATGAAGATCTCGCCGCTGTCGGCCTTGTAGAAGCCGTAGAGGATCGACATGAGCGTGGATTTGCCAGCGCCGTTCTCGCCCACGATCCCATGGATCGTGCCGCGCGGAACCTGCACGCTGATGTCCTTGTTCGCCTGGACGGGGCCGAAGGACTTGGAGATGCCCCGCAACTCGATGGCGTAGGCTGCGGAGGCCGGGGCGGCAGTTGCCTGCCGCCCCTCGCCGGTGGTTGTGGTCATCTCAGAACTGAACAGCCGGGCAGCTGTCGTCCGACATGTAGTCGTGCACCTTCAGCTCGCCCGCCTTGATCTTGCCGGCGGCGGCGTTCACGGCCTCTTCCATCTCGGGCGTGATCAGGGCGCGGTTGTTGTCGTCCAGCGCATAGCCGACGCCTTCGGCCTTGAGGTCCATCACGTTGATGCCGGGCTTCAGGTCGGTGCCTTCCTTGAAGGCGTCATAGACGGCATTGTCCACGCGCTTGAGCATCGAGGTCAGCACCTTGCCGGGATGCAGGTGGTTCTGGTTGCTGTCGACGCCGATCGAGAGGATGCCCTCATCTGCCGCCGCCTGCAGGACGCCCACGCCGGTGCCGCCCGCAGCCGCATAGATCACGTCGGCGCCCTGGGCCTTCTGGCCCTTGGCAAGCTCGGCGCCCTTCACGGGGTCGTTCCAGGCGGCCGGCGTGGTGCCGGTGAAGTTCACCACGATCTTGGCATCGGGGTTCACGGCCTTCACGCCTTCGGCAAAGCCGCAGCCGAACTTGCGGATCAGCGGAATGTCCATGCCGCCGATGAAGCCGACGGTGCCGGTCTTGGAGGCCATGGCCGCCAGCATGCCGACGAGGTAGCTGCCCTCGTTCTCGGTGAAGACCACCGATTTCACGTTGGGCTGTTCCACCACCATGTCGATGATCGCGAACTTGGTGTCGGGAAAGTCGGGGGCGACCTGGTTCAGCACGTCACCAAAGGCAAAGCCCGTCATCACGACGGGGTTCGCGCCCGATTCCGCCAGCCGGCGCAGCGCCTGCTCGCGCTGGGCTTCCGACTGCATCTCAAGTTCCTTGAAGGTACCGCCGGTTTCGGCGGCCCAGCGGCTGGCGCCATTGAAGGCCGCTTCGTTGAAGGATTTGTCGAACTTGCCACCAAGATCGAAGATGATCGCAGGATCGGCAAGCGAGGCACCGGCGGTCAGCGCAAGCGTGGCGGCTGCGCCGAGCAGCGATTTCATCAGGGTCATTCGGTCTCTCCCGGTTGATGAGGCTTTTGCCGCCGGTTTCTGCCGACGGATTGGCGGGAATTAGGGCCGGAACGCCGGGGCGGGTCAAGGTGGATTCTGTGGCGGCCTTGGGTCGCAGGGAATGATTTTTGATCTTTCGATCAAATGTCGCGCGCGGCCTTTGCCAAAGGGCGTCGCAGGACCAGCGCATCCACCGCGCGACCGTCCGGGTGGTGGTAGTAGCCCCGTCGGCGGCCAACGGGGGCAAATCCTGTCGCGGCATAGAGCGCGCGGGCCGGGGCGTTGTCCTCGGCCACTTCGAGAAAGACGCTGGTCGCACCGCCTGCTGCCAGTCGCGCCAGCAGATCGCCCAGCAGCTGCCGACCGAGGCCCCGTCCGCGCGCGGCGGGGTCCACGGCGATGGTCAGCAGTTCGGCTTCGTCCAGCGCCACCCGGCCCAGGGCAAAGCCGTGCAGATTGCCTGCGACTGGGATCAGGCTCAGATGCGTGCCGGGTTCGGCCAGAAGGGCGGATATCTCTGCCTCGGACCAGGGGCGAGGGGTCGTGAAGCAGGCCGCGTGCAGGGCAGCAAGGTCAGCCGCGCTCATGTCAGGATCACTGGCGGCGGGTCGGAGGAAGGCGCGGCGTCGGCGGGGCGGAGGTAGAGCGGCGCGGGGCGCGGTTGCGGCAGGCTGCGGCGCGCATTGGCGATGCGGGCGATGGCGGCGGCCAGAGGCAGGGTTTGTGGCAGGGCGCGTCCGCCGGTGCGCAGCGCAATCTCGGGCGCGAGGTGGCCGGTCACGTCACGGCCCAGGGCCTGCGGCGGCAGGCTGTCGAGGGTTGCCTGGCAGGGCGGCAGGCCCGCAGCACCAAGCCAAAGCGCGCCGCGCCGGGCATCGAGCGCGACAAGTGTGCCCGGCGGTTGGTCAAGCGCCAGCGCGTCGAACAAGGTCACGCCGATGGCGGGGATGCCAAGCCCCAGGGCCAGCCCGCGCGCTGCCGCCACCGCAATGCGCACGCCGGTAAAATTGCCCGGACCGGTACCCACGCCAAGGGCGGCCAGATCACGCCAGCCCGCCCCGGCCTCGGCCAGCACCTCGGCCAGAAGCGGCATCAACCGTTCGGCCTGGCCGGTCTGCATCTCTTCCAGCCGTGCGGTGAGCAGGCGGTTGCCGGAAACGACGGCGGCCGCGCAATGCGCGGCCGATGTGTCGAAGCCCAGAACAAGTGCGTCCATAACGGGCCGTCCCGCCGCCTCAGGCGGCGACCGGGCGCACCTCGATCACCTCGGGGATGTAATGGCGCAGCAGGTTCTCGATGCCCATCTTCAGCGTGAGCGTCGACGAAGGGCACCCCGCGCAGGCGCCCTGCATGTGCAGATAGACCACGCCCCGGTCGAAGCCGTGGAAGGTGATGTCGCCGCCATCCTGCGCCACCGCGGGGCGCACGCGGGTGTCGAGCAATTCCTTGATCTGGCGGACGATATCGCCATCGGGGCCTTCATGCGCCTTATGGCCCGAGGCCGCCTGTTCCCCCTCGATCACCGGCGCGCCCGACTGGAAATGCTCCATGATCGCGCCCAGGATCGCGGGTTTCACATGGTCCCAGTTCGCGGCATCTTCCTTGGTGACGGTCACGAAATCCGAGCCGAAGAAGACCCCCGTGACCGGACCTGCCGCAAAGATGCGCTGGGCGAGGGGTGAGGTCGCTGCCGCGTCGGCGCTTGGGAAGTCGGCGGTACCGACCTCAAGCACCGTCTGGCCGGGCAGGAACTTGAGTGTTGCCGGGTTCGGTGTGGATTCGGTCTGGATGAACATGGGGCCTACTCCGCAGGGGTCAGGGGGATATGCGCCCGAGGGCGGGCCATGTCAAGATTTGGAACCGTTCTAAAACAGCAGCCAGCCTTGCTCAGGTGATCGACTCGAGCCGTTCCTTGGACATGTCTCCGGGCACGATCGTGATGGGAACGGGCAGGTTGCCTGCACTTTTCGTGAGTTGGGTGACCAATGGGCCTGGCCCCGATTTCTCGTGGCTGGCGCCAAGGACCAGCACGCCGATCTCGGCATCGTCGCGGATCTGGCCAAGGATCTCGGTCACCGGATCGCCTTCACGGATGACAAGCTCTGGGTTCACGCCCTGACGGTCGCGCATCCATTTGGCGAAAACCTCGAAATGGGCGACGATCCTCTCGCGCGCCTCTTCGCGCATCAGGTCGGCGACGCCGATCCAGGTGCCGAATTCCTCGGGCTGTATGACAGAGAGGATCTGCACACCCCCGCCCGTATGCGCCGCCCGCAACGCCGCAAAGCGCATCGCGTTGAGACATTCCCGGCTGTCGTCCAGCACGACGAGGAACTTGCGCATCGTGATCCTTCCCCCGAACAGCGCGGATCATGGCGCGCAGGGCGCGCCCTGTCCAGCGCTGGCGATCAGGCGGCGCTCTTTGCCCAATCCCAGTAAAGCTCGCGCACGCGGCGGGTCATCGGGCCGATCTGGTACTCGCGGTCCTCGAAGGCGCGCACGGGTGTGACCTTGGCGAAGTTGCCCGAGAGGAACACCTCGTCCGCCGCCGCGACATCGTCGAAGGACAGCACGGTTTCCTGCACATCGACCCCGTCTGCGCGCAGGTTGGCGATATGGCGCGACCGGGTGATGCCCGCCAGGAATGTGCCGTTCGGGATGGGGGTGAAGACCACGCCATCGCGCACGATGAAGATATTGGCGGTGGCGGTTTCGGCCACATTGCCCATCGCATCGGCGACAAGGGCATTGCCGAAGCCCTTCTGCTGCGCTTCGACCAGCATCCGCGCGTTGTTGGGGTAAAGACACCCCGCCTTGGCGTTGCATACCGCATCCTCGATCACGGGGCGGCGGAACCGGGTCCGGGTCAGCGTCGTGGCCGCATCGGGGGCGGGCATCGGCACGGCCTCGAGGCACATGGCGAACTGGGTCGAGTTCGCCTTGGGCGCAACGCCCAGGTCCGATCCGTCGACCGCCCAGTACATGGGCCGGACATAGACGGCCGTGTCGCGGCCATAAGGACGCAGCCCGTCACGCGCGATGTCCAGCAGTTCGGCGTCCGAATAGGTGGGCGTGATCATCAGCGCTGCGGCAGAGCGGTTGGCCCGGGCACAGTGGAGGTCAAGGTCGGGCGCGACGCCGTCGAAAAGGCGGGCGCCGTCGAACACGCTCGACCCCTGCCAGATCCCATGGTCTGCCGCACGCATCACCGGCAGGTCACCCTCGTGCCAGCGCCCGTCGAAAAAGGTACGTATTCGCGTGCCGAAGGCCATGATCAGTTTCCCCTGCAAGTTGGTCGGGAGTAAATCATCGCGGGCGGGCAGGGTCCAGCCCGGCCGGCCGAGCAAGAAAAAGCCCTCCGGACCACGCAGGTCCGGAGGGTAAATCGGGCTCAGGCAGCACCGGGCCGGGGAAAGCCACGGGCAGCAGTTGGGAACAGGGGACACCCTGGCCCGAGGAAGCGTGGGGCCGCTTCAGGCACGACTGTGGCAGGGGATTGACTCGATTCCGTGACATATGTCCGCGCTTCGGGGCCGTCGCGCGAACTCTGCCCTGGCGGCATCGCAAACCCTTGATCTTGCCCGACGCGCCCGGTATCAGGACGTCAGGTCTGCGGGTATGGTGTAGTGGTAGCGCCTCAGCCTTCCAAGCTGATGGGGCGGGTTCGATTCCCGCTACCCGCTCCAGTCTCTGCCGGTCCGGCAGAGGACCACGCCGCGGGCGCGGGCAGGTCCGGGCACCGGGCGGGACAATCGGGCGGGGCCGCATGAGCGACGTCTACGATCTCTGGAACCTTTTTCTTGTCCACACTGTTCTCCAGATCGGGTTTCTGACCCGGGCCTTGCTGCGGCCTCGGCGCGAACCGGCGGCGCGGCTGGCCTGGGCGGTGGTCATCGTGATGGCGCCGGTGCTGGGCATGCTGGCCTATCTTCTGTTTGGCGAGACCAGCATAGGCAAGAAGCGCATCGCCCGCGTGGAGGAAGCCCAGGCGATCCTGCCGCCGGCCGACCAGATCGGGGTAGATCCCGCCCATCCGGAGCGCCCGGCGCTGTCGCCCGAACATGAGCGGCTGTTCAACATCGGCCAGTCGATCAGCGGCTATGTGCCGGTGGGCGGCAATCGCGCAGAGCTTATGCCCGACAGCAATGCCGCGATCGACGCGATGGTGGCGGACATCGACGCTGCGACCGATCATGTGCACCTTGCCTTCTACATCTGGCTGCCCGACACCAACGGCACGAAGGTTGTCGAGGCAGTGATGCGCGCGGCGCGGCGCGGCGTGATCTGCCGGGCGATGGCCGATGATCTCGGCTCGCGCGTGCTGGTGAAATCGCCGCACTGGAAGGCTATGGCCCAGGCCGGCGTCCGCCTGGTGACGACGCTGCCCATCGGCAATCCGTTCCTGCGGCCCTTCACGGGCCGGATCGACCTGCGCAACCACCGCAAGATCCTGATCGTGGACAACAAAATCACCTACTGCGGCAGTCAGAACTGTGCAGACCCCGAATTTCTGGTGAAGGCCAAGTACGCCCCGTGGGTCGATCTGATGCTGCGGATCGAGGGGCCCGTGGTGCGCCAGAATCAGCACCTGTTCGCCGGCGACTGGATGGCCGAGCATGACGACGACCTGACACCGCTGCTGCTTGCGCCGCCGCCCTCGGGCGAGGGCGGGTTCGTCGCCCAGGTGATCGGCACCGGGCCGACGGTGCGCGCGTCAGCCATGCCCGAGACCTTTACCTCGGTCATGTATTCGGCCCGGCATGAGCTGGTGATTACCACGCCCTATTATGTGCCCGACGAGCCAATCCAGACCGCGCTCTGTGCCGCCGCGCGGCGTGGCGTGGACACGCGGATCATCTTTCCCAAGCGCAACGACTCCTGGCTCGTCGCCGCGGCAAGTCGCAGCTACTACTTCGATCTGCTGGAGGCCGGGGTGCGGATCTTCGAGTATCGGGGCGGGCTTCTGCACACGAAATCCGTGACCGTCGACGGCGAGACGGCGCTGGTCGGTTCGGCCAACATGGACCGGCGCAGCTTCGATCTGAACTACGAAAACAACATCCTGATCGCCGACCGCGAGATGACGCGCATCCTGCGCGGGCGGCAGGCGGAGTACCTGGCGCAATCGGATGAGGTGACGGACCGGCATGTGGCCGCCTGGCCCATCCATTCCCGCCTGTGGGACAATGCCCTGGCGATGTTCGGCCCCATCCTCTGATCGACGCTACGGATCGGGCGGAAACGCCTCGGCCAGCATGCGCGCCATCAGCGCCATCCCCTGGGGATGCATTTCATGCCCGACGCCGGTGAGAAACAGCGCGTCCGCGGGACAGCCGGCACGCGAAAGCGCCTTCCAGGCGCGGTCGCTGTCTGTCCAGGGCACGGCCTCGTCAGCAAGCCCGTGGAACAGAACGGCCCTGAGCCCGGGTGGAGGGGTCAGGGGCCCGGGCGTGGCAAATCGGCAGGCAAAGGTCGCCAGCGCGGCGACCGGCCAACGGCCGGTTGCCACCGCGTCAAAGGCCATGGTGGCTCCCTGTGAAAAGCCCAGGATCGCAACGCGGCCCAGGTCCTGCTCGACCCCAAACCGGGCAAGCTCGGCCGCGATCACCTCATCACGCGCGGCGCGGGCCCGGGCCACCCGGCCGGGGCGGTTGCGCGGGGTGACACCCGTCAGGCTGTACCATTCGCGCAGCCCCGTATCGCCATGGGGATGAGGCGCATCGGGGGCGGTGAAGCGCAGATGCGGCAGGGCCGAGGTCAACGCCTCGCCCAGCGGTACAAGGTCCTGTCCGCGCGCGCCATTGCCATGCAGCAGAACGATCAGCGGTCGGGTCATGCGCCATTCCCGTTCGGCAGGATCAAATCCGGCGCCGGGCTGTGGTCTGTGACAAAACGGCCATTGGGCAGGTCATTGCCATCGAGCTTCCAGGCGATTTCGTCCGGAGTCAGGCGATAGTGCTGCCAGCGCGCGGTCAACCGCGCGCGCAGCACCGGTTCGGGCACGTCGATCAGCACGGTCAGATCGAACAGCGGGCGCAGCCGCGACCAGGGGGCCTGGTCAACGAGCAGGTAGTTTCCTTCCACGATGATCACGGGCACCGCCGCGGGCACAAGCCGCGCCCCCGCACGCGCAATCTCGAGATCGCGATCGAAGACCGGCACGGCGACATGCGCCTCGCTGCGGTCCCGAAGGCGGCTGAGGATGTGGTAGAGCCCGTCGACATCGAAGGTATCGGGCGCGCCCTTGCGGGGGCGGAGGCCTGCCGGCACCAGGTAGAGATCGTCGTAGTGAAAACCGTCCATCGGCAGGATGGCCGCCGAGTCCGGGGCCGCCGCGTTCAACCGCGTGGCCAGGTCTTCTGCCAGGGTGGACTTGCCCGACCCCGGCGCCCCGGCCAGCGCCACAAGCCGGCGCTGCGGCCCGGTTGCCAGGGCCTGCACCCGGCGGGTCAGCTCTTCGAGAGTGGTGGTGGTCGGCATGGCGCTCGCGTCCTTTTGCCGGCGAAGCTGCCATGCGGCAAGTGCCTCTGGCAAGCTTGCAGGGCGGGGCAAAGGGCGAATTCGCCAAGGATTCCAGTGGAGATTTCTGAGGGGAATGGTGGGCGACCCTGGAATCGAACCAGGCATGGGTCTCCCCGGCGGAGTTACAGTCCGCTGCCGCACCTTGCAGCTCGTCGCCCGACGCTGGCGCGGAGATAGCGAAGCCCCCGGGGGGCGTCAAGCGCGAAAAGCGGGCCCCGGGGCAGGGGGACGACAGGGGCTTTCCCCCTTGCGCCGGGGGCGTGGGAGTTTCATTGTCCCGCCGCGGGATTTGGGGCATGCGATGAAAAAACCGGCCTGGGTGATCGAGAAGGAACGCGCCAAGCGGGCCGACAGCCGCGAGACGGTCTGGCTTTTCGGCCTGCATGCCGTGCGCGATGCGCTGATGAACCCGGCGCGAGAGCGGCTTCGGCTGGTGCTGACCAAGAATGCCGCCGACAAACTGGGCGAGGCCATTGCGGCAAGCGGCATGGCTCCTGAAATCGTCGATCCGCGCAAGTTCGACGTGCCGATCGACGAAGGCTCGGTCCACCAGGGCGCTGCGCTGGAAGTGCGCCCGCTGCACTGGGGCAGCCTAGAGGACGTCTGTACCGCCGGGGCGGGTGCGCCGCTGGTCGTGCTGCTGGACCGGGTGACAGACCCCCACAACGTGGGCGCGGTGTTGCGGTCGGCCGAGGTGTTCGGCGCGAGGGCCGTGATCGCGCCGCACCGCCATTCCGCCCCCGAGACCGGTGCGCTGGCCAAGACCGCCAGCGGCGCGCTCGAGCGCCAGCCCTATCTTCGGGTGCAGAACCTGTCAGAGGCGATGGAGACCCTCAAGGCGATGGGCTTTGTGCTTCTTGGGCTGGATGGCGAGGCTACCGTGACGCTGGGCGAGGCGGTCGCGGCGGCGGGCACGCGGCCTGTGGGCCTGGTGCTGGGAGCTGAAGGCCCCGGCCTGCGCGACAAGACCCGCGAGACCTGCGACCGGTTGGTGCGCATTCCTGCAGCGGGTGCCTTCGGATCGCTCAATGTCTCGAACGCGGCTGCGGTGGCGCTTTATGCGGCCACGCAGCGCTGAGATGCCAGCGATCACGGTTGCGCGACCCTCCTTTAAGGTGGCGGAAGGGTTCCTATGTGTAATCAAGAAATGGCTGGCAGGAACACCGCCGTTTCCCTTCACTGTCCCTCGTTCCACACCTGCGCCCGGAGCACCAAGCCCCGGGCGCATTTTTTGGTGACATGGCCATGACCCAGACAGACACCGAGATTGCGCGCATCCTGACCGAAACCAAGACGATCGCCCTGGTTGGCTGGTCGCCGAAACCCGATCGGCCGAGCCATGGCGTGGCGCGGTTTCTGGCGGCACGCGGGTATCGGGTGATCCCGGTAAACCCCGGTCAGGCAGGGTTGCCAGCCCTGGGCACAACCGTGCGCGCAAGCCTGTCGGAGATCGATGAGCCGGTCGACATGGTCGATATCTTCCGCCGATCGGAAGAGGTACTGCCGGTCGTTGAGGAGGCGCTTGCGGCCCTACCGGGGCTGCGGACCATCTGGATGCAACTTGGTGTCGCCAATGCCGAGGCCGAAGCTCTGGCAAAGGCGCAGGGTCTTGCCGTGGTGCAGAACCGCTGCCCGGCGATCGAGATTCCCCGCCTCGGGCTGTGATGGCCTTAGGCTGCGGCTATTTCGCGATCTTCTCGTCGCGCACGAACATGTTTGCCCAGGCCCGGTCGATCAGCGCCGGCGACATCTGATAGGGGATCCCCTCGAACTCGCAGATCGAGATCATCTGGTCGATCAGGAAGACCGGCTGATAGTTCGCATAGTTGTTGTTGATGGTCGGAAACTTGGTCTTCATCAGGTGAACCAGTGTCGCCTCGTCCAGCGGCATCTTCTTCTTGCGGGCGACCATGGCGAAGATCTTCAGGAAGTTTTCCTGGTTCGGCCCGTCGATCTTGATCTTGAAGAAGATCCGGCGCAGCGCGGCGCCGTCGAAGATCTCGTTGGGGTGGAAGTTCGTCGAAAAGATCACAAGCGTGTCGAAGGGCACGGTGAACTTTTCCCCTGATTGGAGCGACAGGATGTCCTTTGCCTCTTCCAGCGGCACGATCCAGCGGTTGACAAGCTTCTGCGGCGGTTCCTGCTGGCGGCCAAGGTCGTCGACGATGAAGATGCCACCGGTCGATTTCAGCTGAAGCGGCGCCTGATAGGTGCGGGCGGTGGGGTTGTAGGTGAGGTCGAGCATGTCGAGCGACAGCTCGCCCCCGGTGATGACCGAGGGCCGTTCGCACAAGACATAGCGGTTGTCGAAGCGGTTGCCGGTGCGGCGCAGCGAATTCGGGTCGTCCACCGCCTCTTCCGCAGCGGAATGCACGATCGGGTCGTAGACGGTGATGACCTGGCCCGAATACTCCAGCGCGCGGGGAACATAGATCTTGTCGCCCAAGGCCGCGCGGATGCCGTTCGAGATTGAGGATTTTCCGTTGCCGGGTGGGCCGTACATCAGGATTGACCGGCCCGAGGTCACCGCGGGGCCGAGGTGATCCAGGAGGTCGGGCGGCAGGATCAGGTGGCCCATGGCGCCCACCAGTTCCTCGCGGCTGATCTTGATGTTGCGGATCGACTGGCGCTTGACCTGTTCCTTGTACATGTCGAGCGGCACGGGCATGGCGCCGTAGTATTCCGACTGGCTCAGCGCATCCAGTGCGCGTGCCCGGCCGGCATCAGTGAGCTGATAGCCCATTTCGTTGCCGCTCGTGGCATGTAGCGTGCCAGTGGCCTCCAGCAGCTTCTGGCTGCGGGCCAGATCGACCAGTTCCTGCGTGACGGGCACGGGCAGGCAGATCTGGCGCGAGATCACGCTGACCAGATCAAGGTTCATGCGGAACATGGTCTTGAGCAGGATGTCCCGCATCATGACCATGCCAAGGCCGGTCTCTGCCATGGTGCGCGGCGGAACGGGGGCAGTGACGTTCGGCTTGGCTTGCATGTTCATCGCGCATCCCCCTTTTGGTCTGCCGGGGCAGGCGGCCCCGGCGCAAGCTGGGCCATGTCTAGTTCGGCTGGCCGTAGATGGCCGCCGCCAGGAAATAGCACACGAGTGTTCCCGCAAGCGCGAGGCCCATCGGAAACTTCTTGTCTGTCCACGACATCCAGTCATTCGTTGCCGCACGCACCGGACCAATGCTGCGGGCGGTGCGATGGCTGACAAAGGCGCCGATCACGGTCGCAGCCATCAACGCCAGCACGAAGCGCAGGTCGGCAACCGGAAAGAAGGGCGCCATGGCGGCGGCAAACTTGGCATCCCCCGCCCCGACAAGGCGCAGCATATTGGCGAGGAACCCGGCCAGCAGCACGACGGCAAAGTGCGTCCAGCGCCAGGCCCATACGTCCAGCGGCAGTGCGACCAGCCCGACCACGGCAAACACCGCCAGCAGCGCGAGCACCGCCTTGTTCGGAATGCGCATGAACTTCATGTCGCTCCAGGCCACCCAGATCGCGATGGGCAGCAGGAATGGCAGGAAGATCAGCGCCGTGGTCGAGGTGGTCTGGATCATCCGTTGACCACCGTGCCGTTGAGGGCCTCGAGGCTGCGCACGGCGGCTTCGAAATACTGCGGATGGGTTTCGACCGCATCTTCCAGCAGCCCCTTGCCCACGTTCACGTCGCCCTGCTTGATCGCGGTCAGCGCCAGTGTGTACAGCAGTTCCGCCCGCTCGGTCTGCGTCATCTGGATGACGGGCAGATCATACTTGCGCTGCGCCCCGCGGGCGAGGATCAGGTTGTTCTTCGCCGTGAAGCTGGTCGGGTCGTAGGTCAGCGATTCCATGAACAGCTTTTCGGCCCCCGGGAAGTCGCCGCGGGTCAACTTGGAATAGCCCCAGTTGTTCAGAACGCCCGCCGGCCGGGCCGTCAGCCCCTGGGCGGTTTCATAGAAGCTGTCGGCCTTCTTCCATTGCTTCTTGCTGTCGGCAACCATGGCCTCGAGCCGGTAGCGCTCGTAGGTTTCGTAGGTTGGCGGAATGGCGACCAGAACCGCTTCTGCCCGGCTCCATTCGTTCGCTCGGATCAGCGCATCGGCGTATTCGACACGGTCGGCGTCGCTTGCCTCGGGCAAGGCGATGATGGTGGCCCAGACCGTCGCCCCTTCGTTCGACTTTCCGGCCCGCACAAGCGATTTCGCCAGCCCGCGCTTGAGGTCGATGCGATCAGGGTTGTCGGCCGAGGCTTTCTGGAAATAGGCCACAGCCTCGTTCGGGTCCGATACCGTCAACATTATGTCGTTGAGGTTCGACTCGTCGATGACGTTGACGTCCTGCAGGGCGCGCTTGACATCGGCATCGGATTGTCCGCCGCAAGCGCTTAGAACGGCCGTGCCGCCAAGGCACAGCGCTAGAAGAACAGGGTGGCGCATTTTGCGTCCTATTGCTGCTCGGCTCTCACAGGTCCGACAGCAGCAGGTATTCCCCCTGACCCTGACGCACGAGCGAGAACCCGTTGGCCTCACTCTCCTCAGTGTAGGTGGTTTGTTCGCTTCGCGCGATAGCAAGGCGCAGATTTTCACGGATCGCGTCCGATCCGCCACTGTCATAGGCAAAGGCCTGCTCGAAGATGCGACGCGCCTCACCGGTCTTGCCCTCTTCCATAAGGACGACGCCAAGATTGTTCAGCGCCGGCACAAAGTCCGGCTCCATCTCCACGGCGCGGCGCAGAACCTGCTCTGCCTGGCCCAGCCGCCCCAGCTTGAGATTGGCCGAGCCGATGGCCGAGAGCACGTCGGCATTCACGCCTTCCTCGCTGGCTGCGCGCAGATAGGACTTGAGCGCTAGCTCGTACTCGCCCGCTTCCATCAGACGGTGCCCCACGTCCAGCCCGCTCACGGCCTGACCGTTCGGGTTCACCCCCGGTGGCGCGTTGCGTCCCGCGTGAAAGCCCTGCGGCCCGCAGGCACCCAGAAAGCTCAGCGCTGTCACCGCTGCAATCCAGGCGCCCCGCATTATGTCGTTCAGCCTCCGCCAAGCTGTGTCGCAATCCCGTAGACCGACGGCCCGATCAGGATGATCATCAGCGGCGGAACGGTGAACATCATTGTGCCGAGGGTCAGCTTCGTCGGCAAGGTGTTTGCCTTCTCTTCCGCGCGCATCACGCGCTTGTCACGCATTTCTGCAGAGAAGACCCGCAGCGCGTCGGCGATCGAGGTACCGAAGGTAGCCGACTGGACGAGCACCGTCACGAAGGACGATACGTCGGGCAGGCCCACGCGTTCGGCCATGTCCTTGAGCACAAGGACGCGTTCCTTGCCGGCCTTCACCTCTTGGCCCACCAGTTCGAATTCTTCGGCCAGCGCCGGATAGCCGGCCTTGATCTCTTTCGACACCCGCAGGATCGACTGGTCGAGCGACTGGCCCGCCTCGACGCAGACCAGCATCATGTCAAGCGCATCGGGAAAGCCCGAGGTGATCTCTTCCTGCCGGACCTGGGTGCGGCGGCTGATCCAGTATTGCGGCAAATAGTAGCCGGCAGCGCCGGGACCGATCGTGCAAAGCACCATCATCTGGGTGCTCACCGTCTGCGACGAGGTCAGGATGAGCGTGTAGAGCACGCCCAGAAGCAGCATCCCGATCCCCAGCGCGAACTGGGCGAAGTGGAAGGCCCGCACAGCATGTTTCGAGCGATAGCCGGCCCGCAGCATCCTGAGCCGGGCCGAAGACATCTCGTCGGCGTCCTGCGGTTCGAGGAAGGTCGCGAACTTCTGCAGCTTGTCGGCCTTGTCGCCTCGGCGCAGTGTCTGCGACGGCGTGGCTGCCGGGGCTGCCCGGCCGTTGTTGGCAGCCTTGAGCTTGTCCAGCGGATCGACCGGCTTCTTCAGCATGGTCGGCAGGGTCAAGAGGATGAGAAGAACGCCCAGGAAACCCACCGCAATCAGCGGGCCGAGCGGACCCAGCATCTCGACAAGTTTCGTGTTCAACGAAGACAGAAGTTCCATGGTTCAGACCTTGATGTTGACCATGATCTTCATGAAGATCACGTTGATCGTCAGAAATACGCCCACAACCAGTGCTGCCGGGATGAAGGCGGCGGTTTCCTTCACATCGTCGTAGTAGTCAGGCTTCAGCACGCTGATCATGACCAGCGCGGCGATGGGGAAGGCCGACAGGAACATCCCCGACCACTTCGCCTCGGCGGTGATGGCGCGCACCCGGCGGAACAGCTTGAAGCGCGCCCGGATCACCTTGGACAGACCCTCGAGGATTTCGGCCAGGTTGCCGCCCGAAGTCTGCTGGATCGACACGGCCACCGCCAGAAAGCGCAGGTCCTGCATGTCCATCCGCTCGGCAAAGGCCTTGAGGCTTTCCGAGATGTCGCGCCCATAGGCGGCCTCGTCGGCGATCATGCCGAATTCGGTGCCCAGCGGATCGCCCACTTCCTTGGCGACGATCCCGATGGCCGAGGAGAAGGGGTGGCCCACGCGCAGCGAGCGCACCATCAGCTCCACCGCGTCGGGCAGCTGTTCCTCGATCAGCGAGAGCCGCTTCTTGGCCTTGCGGTTCACCCAGACATAGATGCCTGCAACGCCCATCACCACCGCGATGCCGGCGCGGATCGGGGCTTCGGCCTCGGTGCCGATGGTCAGGCCCAGATAGGCAAACAGCGCCAGCAGCGCCATCATCCCGATCAGCGCCTTGGGCGAGAAGGCGATATTGGCCTTTTGCGCCTTGTCGGCCAGGATCGAATAGAGCGGGATGCCCCTCGCGGCCATGTGCTGGCCCATCTCCTTGCGGAGCTGTTCCAGTACCTGTTCGCGGCTGCCGCCTTTTTCAAGCAATGCAAGGCGGCGGCTGACGCGGTTGTTCAGTCGGATCGACTTGCCGAAGACCGTCAGATAGATCCCCTCGACCAGCAGAAGCACGGCCACGAAGATGACGATGTAGATGATGGGGGCGGCGCTGATCTGCATGTCGGGTCCTCAGGGCAGCGGTTCATAGATGCTGGCGGGCAGGTTGTAGCCCCATTGCTTGAAGCGTTCGGAGTAGTGCGAGCGCACGCCCGTGGCGTTGAAGCGGCCGATGATCTTGCCGTTCGGCTCGATCCCCAGGCGTTCGTAGCGGAAGATTTCCTGCATCGAGATCACGTCGCCCTCCATGCCGGTGATCTCGGTGATCGAGGTCATCCGGCGAGAGCCATCCTGCAGGCGGCTGGCCTGCACGATCAGGTTGACGGCGCTGGCGATCTGGGCGCGCACGGCTTTGATCGGCATCTCGATCCCGGCCATGGCGATCATGTTCTCCAGACGGCTGACGCCGTCGCGGGCCGAGTTCGCGTGGATCGTGGTCATCGAGCCGTCGTGGCCGGTGTTCATGGCCTGCAGCATGTCGATGACTTCTTCGCCGCGCGTTTCCCCCACAATGATCCGGTCGGGGCGCATCCGCAGGGCGTTGCGCAGACAGTCACGCTGGGTCACGGCCCCCTTGCCCTCGACGTTCGCGGGGCGGCTTTCCATGCGGCCCACATGGACCTGTTGAAGCTGGAGTTCCGCGGTATCCTCGATCGTCAGCACGCGTTCGGTGTTGTCGATGAAGGACGACAGGGCGTTCAGTGTCGTCGTCTTGCCCGAGCCCGTACCGCCTGACACGATGATGTTGAGCCGCGTCGACACGGCGGCCTGCAGGTAGGCGGCCATTTCCTCGGTGAAGGCGCCAAAGCGCACCAGGTCGGAAATGCCCAGCTTCTCCTTCTTGAATTTCCGGATCGAGACGAGGCTTCCGTCCACCGCCACCGGCGGCACCATGGCGTTGAAGCGAGAGCCGTCAGCCAGTCGGGCGTCGACATAGGGGTTCGATTCATCGACGCGCCGGCCTACCGCCGAGACGATCTTGTCGATGATGCGCAGCAGGTGGCGCTCGTCCTTGAAGGTGATGTCGGTCAGCGTCAGCTTGCCGCCACGTTCCACAAAGATCCGATGCGGGCCGTTGATCAGGATGTCGTTGACCGACTCGTCCTTCAGCAGGGGCTCGATCGGCCCGAGGCCCATCACCTCATGGTAAAGTTCCTGATGCAGGGTCTGCCGGTCTTCCTTGTTCAGAACGACCGCCATCTCCTCCAGCGCCTCGGCCGTGATCGTCGCGATCTCGGTCCGCAGGCTGGCTTCGGAGGCATGTTCGAGGGCTGAGAGGTTGAGGTTGTCGAGCAGTCGCTTGTGCAGCTCGACCTTAAGCTCGCCCATCTTCTCCTTGCGCTTCTTTTCCTTTTCGGCCGCAACGACCTCGGCCGGGGCGCGCGGCACCGGGGCCGGCCCGGTGCGGGGCGCCAGGGCCGGCTTTGCCTCGGTGGGCTTCGGGGCGGACTGGGCGGCCGTCACGGGGGCAGTTGCGCCGGGTTTGGCGGCCTGACCCCCTGCCTTCTGGAAACGCGAGAACATGGCTTACTTCTTCCCTGCTTCGACGGCCTTGTTCAGGTCGAACAGCGACTTCGCCAGTTTCGCGATTTCCTTGCGCAGCGGATTCTTCGCGGCGCTCTCCGAGATCGGCAGCCCGTGGTCGTTGGCCTGGGTGATCTGGCGCCCGCCATCGGGCAGTTGAACCTCGATATCGATATCCAGGCTTTCGGCCAGGCGCTTGACGCGGCTGCGCGCGGACAGATCGGTGAACTTTGGCGCGCGGTTCAGCACGAAGCGCAGCTTCTCGTAAGGCAGGTCTTCCGATTTCAGCGCCCGCACCATCCGCAGCACGTTCTGGGCCGAACGCAGGTCAAGCTCCAGCAGCGCGAAATAGACATGCGCGCGGCTGAGGACGGTTTCCGTCCAGCTCACGACGGTCGACGGCATGTCGACCACCACGAAATCGAAATTTGCCGTCGCCATCTCGATCAGCCTGCTGATGTCCTCACTCGAGACGATTTCCAGCGGCAGCATTTCGGCCGGGGCGGTGAAGACATGCAGCTTGTCGTTGAAGGTGACCATCGACTGCAGGAAGGCATCGCTGTCGGCATTCGCGGTATCGGAGAGGATCTCGAACACTGCCTCGCGCCGCGGCAGGTCGAGATAGGTGGCAGCAGAACCATACTGGAAATCGAGATCCAGCAGACAGACGCGCGGCGCATCCGTCTTGGCCACGGTGGCCAGTTCCCAGGCGAGGTTCGTGGCAAAGGTCGTGGCCCCCACTCCGCCCGACATGCCATGCACTGGCAGCAGCACGCCATCCCGGTCGCCCTTGGCCTTGAAGGCCGGAGTGGCCGCGACCTCGGCAGCGGCGACAGGGTCGGCCGCCTGCGGTTCGGGGGCGGGGGCGCGCACCCGGGCAATCGCCTCGCGCAGGGCGCCTTCGGGCAGCGGGTAGGGGACGAAATCGGCTGCGCCCAGCCGCAGCAGCTGATGCAGCGAGATCGGGCTGACCTGATCGGCGATCAGCACCACCTTGATGCCGCGGTCCTTTGCGGTGCGGATCACGTTGGTGATCCGGCTCAGGTCTGCCTCGTCCTCGCCGTCGATCGCGATGGCGACGAATTCGAGGCTTGCCGCCTCGGGCTGTGTCAGGAAGACATGGGCATCGTCGAAGGACAGATCGCCCCAGCTTTCGCCCAGTTCCAGTTCCATGTCGTCGATCAGAAGATCGAAATTCTGCACGTCGCGCGAAATCGTGCACGCGACGATCGGTGCCGGTTCCGGCTGGAGAGTGGCCACACTCGTCATTGCCTCACGTCCCTTTCCACCTCTGAGGTCGAACGGGTGAGGCTGGTTGACATGGCCCTTCTGGCCGCCCGCCTTCCCCCGTCAGACCTGCACGCGAGTCGTCGTCGCGCGCACTGCTGCCATGAGGGGAAGGTTCGTCGGCAATGGTGGCGAGAATTGGGCCAAAATTACGTGATTGTTTGGTATTTGGCGACTGTCGTGCCGGCAGCCCCGCACTGGGGCTGCCCCGCGATCACTCGCCGCTGGTCTGAGTCGCGATGACCTGGTTCTGCGGATGCGGCCTGGTGGCCGAGGCCACATATTCCCGCCAGACCACTTCGGCATACTTGCCGTTCAGCACAGTCGGATGGTTCTTCACAAAGCCCGAAACCTCGGTCACCGCCCGGCGGTTCTGCACTTCGGGGCCGGGCACGGGGATCAATGGGCGCGTCTTGCCATAGGATACCAGCGCCTCGAGCCGCGAGCGGCTGATGCCCTGCGAGCCAAGGAAGGCGACGACCGCCTCGGCGCGGCGCTTGCCAAGCGCGTAGTTGTACGACGCGCTGCCAACGAGATCGGTAAAGCCATAGACGCGGAAGCGCACTTCCGGGAACTGACGGATCCAGTCGGCCTGCTGGCGCAGGATCGCCTGTGCCGCGGGGTCAAGCTGGGCGCTGTTGAAGGCGAAGTTCACCGTCGAGGGCACTTCCTGCGCGAAGCGCTGGCCCAGGGCGATGGCAAAGTTCACGTCGCCTGTCTGGACGCCCTGGTTGTTCGCATTGGCCTGGCCGAATTGGCCGCCGGTGTTGATCTGGCTGCCAGCCTCGACCGCGCAGCCTGCAAGGGCGACGCCGGAGAGGAGAAGTCCGATCGCGGTATGGATGCGCATCGCCTTACTCCATCACATAGCCGTAGGAGCCGCTGAAGTCCTGCCGGGCAACTTCGCCCGCTGCCCCCTGCGCCTTGCCTGCCACCTTGCCGAACAGGAACAGTTCGCTCTCGGTCGGGATGCGCACGCGGTCTGTCGGCAGCGACAGCGCCTCGCCCCGGGTCGGGGTCACCAGATGCGGCGTCACGATGATGACAAGCTCGCTTTGCGCGCGTTGGTATTCGACCGACCGGAACAGGGTGCCCAGCACCGGAATATCGCCAATCCATGGCACCTGGCCGTTCAGGTCGCGGAAGTCATCCTGCAGCAGGCCGGCGATGGCGAAGCTTTCGCCGTCGCGCATTTCGACCGTCGAGGAAGTTTCGCGCCGCTTGAAGGCGTTGATCGAGAAACCGTCGGCTTCCAGCGTTACCGTGTTGTCGATCGACGACACCGAGGCATTGATGACGAGGTTGATCGTGTCGCCATCCACCACCGTGGGGGTGAAGTTCAGCTCGACACCGAAGGGCTTGTATTCGATACCAATTCCGTTGTCGCCATCGGACACCGGAATGGGGTATTCGCCACCTGCCAGGAACTTGGCCTCTTGCCCGGACAGGGCGGTCAGGTTCGGCTCTGCCAGGGTGCGGACCATCCCCTTCGACTCCAGCGCTTCGAGAAGCACGGCCACTTCCAGGCCGCCGCTGGAGAATTTGAAGCCAAGCGCGCCGTTCGAGTCGCCGCTCAGCGGATAGGTGTTGTTGTCCAGCGCGTTGCCGATCGCACCGTCGGCCAGGAAGTTGCCCACCCCGCCAATCACGTCCGAGCCCCGGAACGCCAGCGAAGACGACAGGTTCTTGCTGACCGCACGTTGCATTTCGGCGAAGCGCACCTTCAGCATGACCTGCTGGGTTCCGCCCACGGTCATCAGGTTCGACACGCGTTCGGGCGCATACCGCTGGGCGAGGTCCAGTGCGCGATCGAGTTTCATCGTGCTCGACACCTGGCCGGACAGCACGATCCCGTCATTGGCGGTGCGCACCTCGATCGGTTCGTCGGGCAGGATCTGGCGCAGGCGTTCCTTGAACTCGGCGATGTCGGGACTGACATGCACGTCGACGTTCGAGATGAGCTGCCCGTCAGCCGACAGGAGCGTCAGCGTCGTGCGGCCCGGTGCCTTGCCGAGCACGTAGATCGAACGGTCCGACAAGGTCGAGATATCGGCGATGCCGGGGTTGGCGATCGAGAGTTCCGCGAAAGGCACATCGCTTTCGACGACAACCGCCCTGTTCATCGGCACGTTCAGGGCGCTGGAGGCGGTTCCCTCGAGCACGCGCAGGGTTTGGGCGGGGGCTGGCGACATCATCGTCGATGCCAGCGCAAACGCCAGGAATCCGGCCTTCCAGAAAGAGCGGCTGCTCATTTGACTGCCTCTTGATCACGCCTCGGTTCGGGTCTTTGCGCCCGCAATTGATCGCAAAGATGCATCACATGCCGTTTTTATGCAAGAATCAAAACCTTGGAGGCCGTCTTTCACCCAGTTGTCGAGGGTTGGCCCGCAAGTTGTGGCGAATTGGCAAAAGCCCACCGCTAGATGCGGTGGGCCGTTCTGGCAGAAATGCCACATGCCGGTCAGTCGGTGCAGGGGATCGGCATCTCGATCACGTCGGCACCCTTGCGGGTCTTGACCGAGCAGGTCCGCTCTTGGACGATTTCGGGCGCCTCTTCCTTGACGATGCCCAAGAGGCCCGCGCTGTTGACCTCGACCACCTCGGCATTCGTTTCGTCATGGGTTCCCACGAGCGAGAGCGACAGGCGGCCGGTGGCCTGTGCCTGGGCGAGGCGGGCAACTTGCTGTGGGGTCACCTCCACGGTCACGGTGCGGGCGATCTGGGTGTTGGTCAGCTCGGCGTTGGCGGTCTGGTCGACGGCGACAAGGTTGATCCCGGATTCGATCAGGCGGGTCATTTCGCCATCGCGCCCGGCTACCTCGCCCGTCCAGTACACATCGACCGTGTCTCCGGGGCGCAGGAAGCCCGACACGCCGGACGACACGTCGACGGTGATCGCAAAGGCGCGCATGCCCTTGGTCAGGCGGGTTGTCAGGCCGGCATCCTCGCCGGGTTCGGTCACCTTGGCGGCCAGGATCGGCTCGTACATTTCCATCTGGCGCAGGACGACACGCGGTTTGGCGCCTTCGGGGAACAGCACCTTCTCGTCGGTGAAGGCGTTCACCGGCAGGGCGCTTTCCGGCCAGGGGATCTGGCGCACGTCCTCCGGCGTCAGCGTGTCGCCATAGTTCAGGTCCTTGGTGACGACGAAGACGGGCTTGAGCGGCCCGATCTCGGCGCGCATAGCGCGTTCCTTCTGCAAGGCGGCCTCTGTCGCGCTCATGTAGTTTTGCGCCATGTAGACCGCAAAACCGGCGAGCGCCAAGCCCAGCACAAGGACCAGTCCGAACACCATACGCATGTCTATTCCCTTCAGCTTTGATCCGGCGAGACACCTACGAGTGTCACGGGACAGCGTTTCCGATTCTTGAACAGACTGTGTCCCGGGATTGCGGCGTGATCATGGAAGGCAATGGGCACAAGCGGGGCGGCGACACCTAGTCGGTTTCGGACGGAGTGAAACCAACCTCGACGCCGCTGATTCGACCACTGGTGCTGGTGGCGACACTGTTCGAGCTGGAGGCGATCGGAACGATGACCACCATACCCAATCCCACGATCGCGGCGGTCAGCACGACCCAGTCGACCGTTACGGCTCCGTCTTCGTTCCTGAGGAAGTTTTTCACGCCCAGGCCCATGTGATGCTCCTTGTCGACTGTTCCCGGGGGATGATCCCGACCAACCATTCAGCAGAGAATCTTTTACCAATGTGGCGGATTTCCGCAGCCAAATCTGGCAAGAACCTGTCCATGCCCGGGCTCGGGAAACAGTCCGGTCGACTTTGCGCAACGACCGCCAGAAACGACGAGGGCCGCACTCGGCAAGAGTGCGGCCCGATGGTCGAGATGATCTGTCAGATCATTATTCGGTCGGGGTGAAACCCACGGTGGTGCCCGAAACGTCGGCGGCGATGTCGTCGCCCAGGCTCACCACGCCGTCACCGACGGTCTGCATCACGACGAGGCCCAGGCCCACGATGGCAGCGGTCAGCACGACCCAGTCAACCGTGACGGCGCCGTTTTCGTCGTTGTGGAATTTCTTCAGGATGTTCATCAGTTTCATGGTATTTGTCCCTATCTCAGGAGTTGCTTGCTTCAGTCCCGCCGCTCCGGGTCTGCTCTTTCCGGCCTCTGAACCGGTCCGATCTCCGTTCGGCATGGGGACATATGGCCCCTGAATCGTGGCCCGATTTGGGCAGGACCGGGGTATTTCTTGACAAGGTGCTAAAACCCGGAAAAACCGTGTAATATATTGAAAATAAAATAAACTTTTTTCATCCACCTCATGGATGCCGCCCGGGTCTTCTTGCGTGGCGGCCACAGCCACCGGCGAATCGTAGCGCCCTGGTCAGGATTGACTCGCCCCACCGGCGGTTTCCTGCAAAGTTATCCACAACGAAAAAGAGCAGGCAGAACAGGCGTCCGCACATGCGGCTCCTACCCTTGGCAGTGATCGCGGCCCTGATGGTGGCGCCGCAGACGGCCGCCTTGGCCGAGGCTCTTTCGGGCCAGGACAGCTTTACCTTCAAGAGGGTTAAGCCCCCGGAAAAGGGCAGCGCGCGCCGGATCACCGTGCAGATCGACCCCGAGGAACAGGCCCGCAGGCTGGCGGCCTATCCCGATGTGAAGGAGCGGGAAGAGCCGACCGTGCTTGACCCCGTGACCCAGCCTGATGGCGCCGAGGCGCCAGAGGGCGGCGCGGCCGAACCCGTGCCCTCGGCCGACTATGCCTGGTTCTGGGACAAGGTGCCGACCGCCATATCTGCCCGCGACGGGCGCTTTCCGCTGGCCATGGCCACCCTGTCGCAAGGTCCCGGCGGGGCAGCGGTGAGGGCTCCGCGCATGCAGACCATGCAGGAAATCGCGGGCAAACACGGCACCGACATCCTCAAGGCAACGTTGGGAACCGAGGTTTCGCCGGCCCTCGTGCTGGCGGTGATTGGCATCGAAAGCGGCGGGCGGACAGCGGCGGTGAGCCATGCGGGGGCGGTGGGACTGATGCAGCTGATCCCCGATACGGCGAAGAGGTTCGGGGTGACCGATTCGACGGACCCGGTGCAGAACATCAAGGGCGGAGTGGCCTATCTGGACTGGCTGATGAAGCGGTTCGACCGCGACCCGCTGATGGTGCTGGCGGCCTATAACTCGGGTGAGGGGGCGGTAGAGGCCAACGGTGGTGTGCCGCCCTATGCCGAGACACGAGATTATGTGCCGAAGGTGCTGGCGGCCTGGCAAGTGGCGCAGGGGCTGTGCCTGACCCCGCCCGAGCTGGTGACCGACCCTTGCGTGTTTCGCATCGTCTCGGCCAGCAACTGAGGGCGGTCTGGAAACCGTCTGGTTTCCATATGGCAATCGTATGTAGACAAATCCGGTCAGGAATAGACCCGGCCACTGGGCCGGATCTGGAGCGAAAGATCCCTTCGGTCAGACCGAGAAGGCGTCGGCCCATTCGGGGTGGCGCTTGCGCTGGGCGTTCACGAAGGGGCAGAGCGGCATGATCTTGAACCCCTCGGCCCGGGCATCGGCCACGAGCCGTGTCACCAGCGCCAGCCCCGCGCCGGTGCCGCGAAAGCTGTCGGGCACGCCGGTATGGTCGGCGATGCGCAGGACGGGCGAGGTGATGGAGTAGGTCAACTCCGCCTCCTCGCCGTTCTGGCGGATGACATAGCGGCCCTTCGAGCCGCGTTCCTCGCGCTCGATGACGAAGTCAGTCAACGAGGGTCGCCTCGGTCGCGGCCCGCAGCTCGGCCTCGGTCACGCCATCGGCCAACTCGACGATCCGCAGGCCGCCCGGCACCACGTCGAGAACGCCGAAGTTGGTGATGATGCGGTCGACCACGCCCTTGCCGGTCAGCGGCAGGGTGCAGGCCTTGAGCACCTTCGATTCGCCGTGCTTGGAGGTGTGGTCCATCACCACGACCACGCGGCCCACGCCCGCGACGAGGTCCATCGCGCCGCCCATGCCCTTCACGAGCTTGCCGGGGATCATCCAGTTCGCGAGGTCACCGTTTTCGGCCACTTCCATCGCGCCGAGGATCGCCATGGCGATCTTGCCGCCGCGAATCATGGCGAAGGACGTTGCCGAGTCGAAGAAGGCGGTCTGCGGCAGTTCGGTGATGGTCTGCTTGCCGGCGTTGATCAGATCGGCGTCCTCTTCGCCCTCATAGGGGAAGGGGCCCATGCCGAGCATGCCGTTTTCCGATTGCAGCGTTACCGAGATGCCTTCGGGGATGTAGTTCGACACCAGCGTCGGGATGCCGATGCCGAGGTTCACATACCAGCCGTCCTGCAGTTCCTGTGCGGCGCGGGCGGCCATCTGGTGGCGATCCCAGCCCTTGGGTGCGGTGCTCATCAGACGGCCTCCCTCTTGCGGACGGTGCGCTGTTCGATGCGCTTTTCGTGTTCACCCTGGATCAGGCGGTGGACATAGATGCCCGGCAGGTGGATCGCGTCGGGGTCAAGCGCGCCAAGCGGCACGATTTCCTCGACCTCGGCGACGCAGACCTTGCCGCAGGTGGCGGCGGGCGGGTTGAAGTTGCGCGCGGTCTTGCGGAAGACGAGGTTGCCCGAGGGATCGGCCTTCCAGGCCTTGACGATGGAAAGGTCGGCCACGATGCCGCGTTCCAGGATGTAGTCCTGCCCGTCGAAGGTCATCACGGGCTTGCCCTCGGCGATCACCGTGCCGACGCCGGTCTTGGTGTAGAAACCCGGGATCCCCGCGCCGCCGGCGCGCATCCGCTCGGCCAGGGTGCCTTGCGGGTTGAACTCCAGCTCAAGCTCGCCCGAGAGATACTGGCGCATGAACTCGGCATTCTCGCCGACATAGGACGAGATCATCTTCCTGACCTGACGGCTTTCCAGCAGGACGCCCAGGCCGAAGCCATCGACGCCGGCGTTGTTCGAGGCGACGGTGAGGTTCTTTGTTCCAGCCTCGCGGATGGCGGCGATCAGCAGTTCGGGGATGCCGCACAGGCCGAACCCCCCCGATGCGATCAGCATTCCATCGAACAAGAGGCCGTCGAGCGCCTCTCTGGCAGAGCCATAGACCTTATTCATGCAGCACCTCCCGCAAACTCTCGGCCCCTGTTGTGGCGGGTCGGGGCGGCGAGGTCAATCGCCGCAGCGCGGCAGAGCGGGGTCAGCCAGCGGATGTGCCGGGGGCTGCCTTCTTTGCGGCGGCCTTCCTGGGTGCTGCGGCCTTTTTCGGAGCGGCCTTCTTGGGCGCAGCCTTGGCCTTGGCGGGTTTGGCTGCGCTGTCCGTCTTTGCGGCCGCCTTGCGGGGCGCCTTGGCCTTGCCGCCCTTCGCCGCCTTTTCGGCGATGAGCGCCAGGGCCTCGTCAAGGGTCACGGTTTCGGGCGCAAGCTCCTTGGGCAGGGTCGCGTTCACCTTTTCCCATTTGACATAGGGCCCGTATTTGCCGGGCATGACCTGGATGATGCCGCCATCGGGATGGGTTCCAAGCTCGCGCAGGGCGGCCGCGGGGGCGGTGCTGCGGCCCCGGCTGGCCTTTTGCGCCAGAACCTCGACCGCGCGGTTCATGCCGATGGTGAAGACCTCTTCCACATCGGGCAGGTTCGCATAGGTCGAGCCGTGCTTGACGTAGGGGCCGAAGCGGCCAATCGCAGCCTCGACAATCTGGCCATCGGCGGGGTGGGGGCCGACCATGCGGGGCAGGTCGAGCAGCATCAATGCGCGGTCAAGCGTGAGGCTTTCGGGCGACCAGCCCTTGGGCAGGCTGGCGCGCGGGGGCTTGGGCATATCCTCGGTCGCCTCGCCGCGTTGGACATAGGGGCCGAAGCGGCCGGTGCGCAGGGTGATCTGGCGCCCCTCGCTGTCTTCGCCCAGCACGCGGCCGTCGGCCGAAAGCGCCGCGCCCTCTTCGCCGCCGGGCACCGAGATGGGGCGGGTATAGCGGCAATCGGGGTAATTGCCGCAGCCGATGAAGGCGCCGCCGGAGCGCGCCGTCTTCAGATGCAGCCGGCCCGATCCGCAAAGCGGGCAGAGGCGCGGGTCGCCGCCATCGGCGCGGAGCGGATAGAGATGCGGGGCGAGGAAATCGTCGATCTTTTCCAGCACCTCGCCGATCCGCAGATCGGCGGTTTCGGCGATGGCCGCGGAAAAGTCGCGCCAGAAGCGTGCCAGCACATCCTTGTAATCCCGCTCTCCGGCCGAGACATCGTCAAGCTCGGTCTCGAGATCGGCGGTGAAGTCGTATTCCACATACTTGCGGAAGAAGTTCGTGAGGAAAGCGGTGACAAGCCGGCCCTTGTCCTCGGGGATCAGGCGGTTCTTGTCCTTGCGGACATATTCGCGGTCCTGGATCGTGGTCAGCACCGAGGCATAGGTCGAGGGGCGGCCGATGCCCAGCTCTTCCATGCGCTTGACCAGTGTCGCCTCGGTATAGCGCGGCGGGGGCTGGGTGAAGTGCTGCTCTGGCGTGATGGCGCGTTTCTCGGCGGCCTCGCCCTGCATGATCTGGGGCAGGCGGCCCTCGCCTTCGTCGCCGTCATCGTCGCGGCCCTCGTCATAGACCTTGAGGAAGCCGTCGAAGAGCACGACCTGGCCGGTGGCGCGCAGTTCCACCTGGCCATCGGGGCTGGCGACATCGACGGTGGTGCGTTCCAGCCGGGCGGCGGCCATCTGGCTGGCCAGCGTGCGCTTCCAGATCAGATCGTAGAGTTTCTTCTGGTCGGCCTCGAGCCGCAGGCTGTCGGGCGCCGCCGCCATGTCGGTGGGGCGGATGCATTCATGCGCCTCTTGCGCGTTCTTGGCCTTGTTCTTGTACATGCGCGGGCTGTCGGGAACGTAAGCCGCGCCGAAGCGCCGGCCGATCTCGGCCCGGGCGGCCATCACGGCCTCGGGCGCCATGTCGATGCCGTCGGTCCGCATGTAGGTGATGTGCCCCGCCTCATAGAGGCGCTGGGCCGCCGACATGGTGGCCTTCGCGCCCATGCCGAACTTGCGGCTGGCCTCCTGCTGGAGGGTCGAGGTCATGAAGGGGGGCCAGGGGTTGCGGGTGGCGGGCTTGGCCTCGACCGATTTCACGGCAAGGCTGCGAGAGGTCACCGCCTGCACAGCGAGTTCGGCGGCGGTGGCGGTGGGGATGTCGAACTTGTCGAGCTTCTTGCCGCCAAGGACGGTCAGGCGGGCCTCGTATTCCTGCCCGCGCGGGGTGGCGAGCAGGGCCTTGACCGTCCAGTATTCGCGGGCGCGGAAGGCCTCGATCTCCATCTCGCGCTCGACGATAAGGCGCAGGCAGACCGATTGCACGCGCCCGGCGGATTTCGCGCCCGGCAACTTGCGCCACAGAACCGGCGAGAGGGTGAAGCCCACGAGATAATCGAGCGCGCGGCGGGCCAGATAGGCCTCGACCAGGGCCTGGTCCACATCGCGCGGTTCCTTCATCGCCTGGGTCACGGCATCCTTGGTGATGGCGTTGAAGGTGACGCGGCGGACAGTCTTGCCCTTTTTCAGGCTGGTGGCCAGCGCTTCCTGCAGGTGCCAGGAAATCGCCTCGCCCTCGCGGTCGGGGTCGGTGGCGAGGATCAGCGTGTCGTCGGACTTGAGGGCCTCGGCAATGGCGCGGACGTGCTTCTTCGACTCGGCCGCAACCTCCCAGGTCATGTCGAAATCATGCTCGGGGTCGACCGAACCATCCTTGGGCGGCAGGTCGCGCACATGGCCGTAAGAGGCGAGAACGGTGTAGTCCGACCCGAGATACTTGTTGATTGTCTTGGCCTTGGCAGGCGATTCCACGACAACGACCGGCATCAAGACCTACTTTCGAAAAGCATCGCGAATGGCGGCGCAAGATGTGGGCGAAGGGCAGGCAATGTCAATGGAGGCAGCGCGCACCCCGGCCGGGCCGCCCCGACGGGCCCTTGTCAGGCGTCAAGCCGGGCCAGAAGCCCGCCGGGCTGGCGCAGAAGGCGCCCTTCCAGTTCCAGCGCGACGATGGCGGGCGTGACCGCCGAGGCCGGCAAGGCAAGATCGCGGATCAGCTGATCCTCGGCCAGGGGACTGGGGCCAAGGCGGTCGAGAATGCGCCCCTCGATCCCCTCGACGGGCACGGCGGGCAGCGCGGGCGATGCCGGACGGGGCGCGGCAACGGCTGCGGAAGGGCGGCGCACCGGACCCTGGAGCGACAGCGCCTCGACCACATCCGCCGGCCCGCGCACCAGCAGCGCGCCGTCGCGGATCAACTGGTTGCAGCCCGAGGCGCGGGCGTCGAAGGGGTGGCCGGGCACCGCCATCACCTCTCGCCCCTGGTCGAGCGCACTGCGCGCGGTGATCAGGCTGCCGGATCGCGCCGCGGCCTCGACCACCACGACCGCGCGGGCGAGGCCCGAGACGATGCGGTTGCGCTGCGGGAAGTGGCGCGCCTGGGGCGCGAGCCCGGGGGGCTGTTCCGACAGACGGCAGCCGGTCGCGGCGATGCGCTGGGCGAGGGCCTTGTTTTCCTCGGGGTAGATCACATCGACGCCGCCCGCATGGACGGCCACGGTGCCCAGATCAAGGGCCGCCTCATGCGCCGCGGCGTCGATCCCGCGCGCCAGGCCCGAGGCGACAACGAAACCGGCCTGTCCCAGCCCCTCGGCCAGGCGGCGGGCCATGCGCAGCCCCAGGCTCGAGGCATTGCGCGCCCCCACAAGAGCCACCATGGGCCGCGACAGGAGCGCCACATCGCCCAGGGCCCAGAGCACCGGAGGGGCATCGGGCAGATCCATCAGAACGGGCGGATAGCCCGGGCGGCCCCAGAGGAGCAGCCTCGCCCCTGCCGCGCGCCCCTGGGCCAGTTCCTGCGCGACCACGCCGGGCGGGCAGGGGGCATAGCCCTCGATCCCCGCGGCGCGGGCGATGGCGGGCAGTTCGGCCAGCGCCCCCTCGACCGAGCCATGATCGGCCAGCAGGCGATGAAAGGTCGCCGGCCCCACCCGGCGGGAACGAATGAGACGGAGCCACGACGATCCGTCCTCCTCCGGGGTGTGTGGGGTGAAGGGTGTGGGGGATGAAATCGGACCTTCAGCCATCGCAACGCCGCCTCATTCGCCCCGCCACTCTCGCGGCTCGAGGTTAACGGCAGGTAAACCAGTCTGGGAGGCCGCGCCGGCGCTCAGGGATTGCGATTGAACTTGGATCAAAAATTTGATCAAATCACCAGGTCAACGGAGCCCGCGCCCTTCGGCGCCCCGGGCCGAATCGGAGCCGACCATGCTGAACGCAGACGTAGCCCGCCGCCGCGAAGACGCGATTTCGCGCGGCGTGGGGATGACCACGCAGATCTATGCCGACCGCGCGCTGAATGCCGAGGTCTGGGATATCGAGGGCAACCGCTACATCGACTTTGCCGCGGGCATCGCGGTGGTGAACACCGGCCATTGCCATCCCAAGGTCATGGCGGCCGTGGCCGAGCAGATGTCGCGCTTTACCCACACCTGCCATCAGGTCCTGCCCTATGAAAACTACATCCGGCTGGCCGAACGGCTGAACCAGCTGGTGCCGGGCGACTTCCGCAAGAAGACGATCTTTGCCACCACCGGGGCAGAGGCGGTCGAGAACGCGATCAAGATCGCGCGCGTCGCGACCGGGCGGAACGCCGTCATCGCCTTTGGCGGCGCCTTCCACGGCCGGACCTTCATGGGCATGACGCTGACCGGCAAGGTCGAGCCCTACAAGAAGGGTTTCGGCGCGATGATGCCGGATGTCTTCCATGTGCCCTATCCCCAGGACGTGCACGGCGTGACGACTTCCCAGGCGATGGAGGGGATCACCAAGCTCTTCAAGGCCGATCTCGACCCCGCCCGCGTCGCGGCGATCATCCTGGAGCCGGTGCAGGGCGAAGGCGGCTTCTATCCTGCCCCGACCGACCTGATGCGCGCCGTGCGCAAGCTGTGCGACGAACATGGCATCGTCATGATCGCCGACGAGGTGCAGACCGGCTTTGCCCGGACGGGCACGATGTTCGCGATGGAGGCCCATGGCGTGGCCGCAGACATTACCTGCATGGCCAAGGGCCTGGGCGGGGGCTTGCCGATCTCGGCCGTGACAGGGCGGGCGGAACTGATGGACGCGAGCCAGCCGGGGGGCCTTGGCGGGACCTATGCCGGCAACCCGTTGGGCATCGCCGCGGCCAATGCCGTGCTGGACGTGATCGAGGAGGAAGACCTCTGCGCGCGGGCCAATGAGCTGGGCAGCCGGCTGAAGCAGAAGCTCGAGGCGATCCGCGCGACAACGCCCGAGATCATGGACATCCGCGGCCCGGGCTTCATGGTCGCTGTCGAGTTCGGCAAGCCGGGCACGCAGGAACCCGATGCCGGCTTCACCGGCCGCGTCCGGCTCGAGGCGCTGAAGCGCGGGCTGATCCTGCTGACCTGCGGCGTCTATGGCAACGTGATCCGCTTCCTTGCCCCGATCACCATTCCCGACGCCCATTTCGCCGAGGCGATGGACATTCTGGAAGAGGCGGTTGCCGCCGCGCGGCAGGCCTGATCGTCAGGCAACGGGGGGCTTTCCGCCCCCCGCGGCCCCGGACAAGGCCCGGGGCCTTCCCCCCGAGGATACTTGGGCAGAAAAGACATACAGTCTTTGTTAAGCCTTTCCGTCCAGGATTGGCACTGCGGTACAGGCTGGGAAGCCGATGACCGCCAGGAGAGACGGCGCCCCGCGGCTGGAGCGATCCCCCGTCGGGGCGCCTGACCTTTCTGTTGTCCTTCCCCCACTTGCCCGTCTCTTTTGCCCAAATATCCTCGGGGGGTGAGCCCCAAGGGGGCGAGGGGGCTGAAGGCCCCCTTTTCCTGTCTTGCGCTTTGGGATTTGGCATCGCGGCCCGGTGCAGCTAAGGACGGCGGAACGGTGCAGGCAACGGGGCGGCATGGTGGGCGGCGAGATCATCCTGACGGAGGTCGGCTTTTCCCAAGGGGGAAAGGCGATCCTGCAGGACGTCACGCTGCGGCTTGCCGAGCGGCGGATCGGGATTGCCGGGCGCAACGGGTCGGGGAAGACCACGCTTCTGCGTCTGCTTGCTGGGCTTGTCGCGCCAAGCGCGGGAACGGTGCGGGTCGGCGCGACGGACCCGGCGGCGGACCGGCGGGCGGCCCTGCGGGCGCTGGGCATCCTGTTCCAGAACCCCGATCACCAGATCCTCTTTCCGACGGTCGAGGAGGAGCTTGCCTTCGGCCTGCGCCAGCTGGGCCAGGCCGAGGCCGAGGCCCGGGCGGCGGTGGCGGCGCTTCTGGCGGCCGAAGGGCGGTCGCATTGGGCGCGGGCGGCGGTACACACGCTGTCCCAGGGGCAGCGGCAGTATCTGTGTCTGCTGGCCGTGCTTGCCATGGCGCCGGAGTGGATTTTGCTCGACGAGCCTTTTGCCGCGCTGGACCTGCCGACACAGCATCGCCTGCGCCGGCGGCTCGAGAACCTGCCGCAGCGGCTGGTCGTGGTGAGCCATGATCCCGAGGTTCTGGCAGGAATGGAGCGGGTGATCTGGCTGGAGGCAGGCCGGGTTCGGGCCGATGGCGCGGCCGGGCCGGTGCTCGAGGCCTTTCGTGACGAGATGCGGCGCTTGGGAGAGGCGGATGCTGACGCTGACCTCGCCGGTTGAGACGGTGTTTCACCGCTGGCCCGCGGGTGCGAAGCTGGTGGGGCTGGCCCTGGCGACGGCGGTTCTGGTGCCTGTGGGAGACCTGCGCCTGCTTGCTTTGGCCGCAGCGGGGGTGGCGGCCCTCTACCTCTCGCAGGGGCGGACCTTTGCGGTGCTGGGGTTACGCTGGCTTTGGCCGCTCTGGCCCGTTCTTGCCGTTCTGGCTGTCTGGCATCTGGTGACGGGCGATCTTGCCGCAGGGCTGGCGATTGCCTTGCGGCTGGTGACGGCGGTGGCACTGGCGAACCTTGTGACGCTGACCACGCGGCTTGATGCGATGATGGCGGTGGTCGAGCGGGCGGCACGGCCACTGGAGCGGTTCGGCCTGTCGCCGCGGGTGCTGGCGGTGGCGATTGCGCTTGTCATCCGCTTTACGCCGGTGTTGCTTCTGCGCGCCGGCCAGTTGATGGAGGCCTGGCGGGCGCGGAGCCCGCGGCGTCCGGGATGGCGGGTGGTGGTGCCGGTGACGCTGGCGGCGCTGGACGATGCCGAGCATGTGGCCGAGGCGCTGCGTGCGCGCGGCGGGCTGTGAAGGAAGGACCGAGGACTGTGGAACGCAATGTGACGCTGATTGCCCTGTTTGCCGCGCTGATTGCGGTGCTGGGGCTTGTGCCGAAGATCGACCTGATTTCGGGGGTGCCGATCACGGCGCAATCGATGGGTGTGATGCTGTGCGGCACGGTCCTGGGTGCAAGGCGCGGGGCGCTGGCCGTGCTGTTGTTCGTGGGACTTGTGGCGCTTGGGCTGCCGCTGCTTGCGGGCGGGCGCGGTGGCCTTGGGGTTTTCGCCTCGCCCACGGTGGGGTTCGTGCTGGGCTTTCCGGTCGCTGCGCTGGTGGCGGGGTGGATCACCGAGCATTGGGGCGCGCCTCTGGGCCTTGCGGCCTTTGCCGGGGCGGTGATCGGGGGGATCGTTGTGCTTTATCTGTTCGGGATCACGGGCATGGCGATGGTGCTGGGCAAGACCTGGCCCGAGGCGGCGCTGCTCGCGACGCCGTTCCTGGCGGGCGACCTGATCAAGGCGGCGCTTGCCGCGGCGATCACCCGGGGCCTTGCGCGGGTGCGGCCGGGCGTGGTGCTGTCGCGCGCCTGAGGTGCGTCGCGGTCCCGTCTGTGGAAACGGCAACCATGCTGCGGGACTAAGGCGTGGCGATCCGGCGTGCGAGCGCCGGCCAATCGGCCAGAAAGGCGTCGCGCGCCAGAAGGCCGGGTGAGGTCTGCGACGGCTCACGTCCCTGGATGAGCCGCACGAACACGATCTGCCGTCCCGCGCGCTCTGCCCAGCCGACATACCAGCCCCAGCCGCGGGCATAGTCGAAGCTGCGGTCGGCGCGCCGGGGATAAGCGCCGCCGGTCTTGCCCTGCATCTGCCAGTCTTCGATCCTGCGGCCTTCGACCAGGGCGCGGGTCTGGGTCATGGCGGCCTGCGACACGGGCAGGCTGTCGGTGACGAGGGCCTGAAGAAAGCGCGCCTGGTCGCGCGGCGACACCAGAAGCGAGGAAGCGATCCAGGCCCGCTCGAGCCCATTGTCCTGCCCGGGATCGCCGGAGAAGTCCGCGTTGCCATAGCCGAAAGCGAGGGCATAGGTGGTCAGACGGTCGGCCCCGAGCGCCCGGGTGATGCGCTGCGAGTACCAGACCACGGAATAGAGCATCCAGGACGTGGGATCGGTGTCGCGCAACCAGTTTTCACCGCCCCAATCGGGGTCTCCGGGTTGAAAGGACAGGACGGGGTGGTGGGCATCGGTCAGAAAACCGGCGTCGTAACCCATTGCCGCGAGCGGGATCTTGAAGGTGGAGGCCGGGGTCACGGGCGTGGCGCAATCACCCTCTTCAAGCAGGATGGCGCCGGTGACCGGGTCGGCCAGAAGGGTGCAGATCACCTCGGCCCGGGCGAGCTTGGCCCAGACGAGCAGCGCAAAGAGGGCAAGTGCGGCAAGAAGGAGGCGCATGCTTTCTGGTTCTCTCCGGAGTCTTGTCAAGCCTCGACCAGCAGGGCCGAGCCGAGGCCGCCGGCGGCGGCGATGGCGGCAAGGCCGAGGCCCTGCCTCAGGTCATGGAACAGGCGAAGCGCAAGGATGGCGCCCGAGGCCGCGATGGGGTGGCCGCGGGCGAGCGCACCGCCGCCGGGGTTCACAAGGGCAGGGTCGAGCCCGGCACCCTCGATGCAGGCGATAGCCTGGATGGCATAGGCCTCCATGATCTCGGCCTGGGCAAGATTGGCTGGCCGGCGACCCGCGCGGCCGAAGACGGCTTCGATGGCGGCGAGCGGGGCGAGGGCCGGATCCTCGGGCCGCGCACCAATTGTCGCGGCCCCGACGAGGCGCAGGGCCTGCGGGGCGCGGGCGGCCAGACGGGGCGAGACGACGAGGCAGAGCGCCGCCGCATCGGCGGCGACCGCGGTCGTGGCTGCCGTGAGGCCCGCAGGCCCCTTGGGGGCCCGGGCCGCCAGTGCGGGCGTGAGCCGACGGGTGAAGGCATCGTCCAGTTGCCCGGCGAGGGGCAGGATCTCGGCCCGCAGGCGTGGGCGGGCGGCCAAGGCCTTGGCATGGCTGTCAATGGCCCAGGCGACCTGCCGGTCCTCGCCAATGCCCAAGCGGCGACCGAGATCGGCGGCGGCCTGGGCAAGATCGGGGTCGCGGTCTGGCCAGGGGGTGAAGGGCGGGCGGTCGTAGGGCCGGGGTGGGTCACCGCCGGGATCAGTCCTGAAGCGCAACGGGCGGCGCGAGTGGCTTTCGACCCCACCGGCGAGCACGGCCTGCGCCTGACCCGAAGCCACGAGCGCCATGGCCAGTCCCAGCGCGTCAAGTCCGCCCGCGCATTGCCGGTCGGTCGTCAGGCCCGCGACCCGCTCGGGCAGGCCCGCGGCCAGGGCCGCGACCCGGGCCTGGTTGCCGCCAGCGCCAAGTGCGTTCGACAGGATCAGCTCATCGACCTCGCCGGGGTCGATCCCGCCCATGGCGAGGCAGGGCGCGACAAGCGGCGCGACAAGTTGGTGCAACTCAAACGCCGCAAAGGCACCGCCCTGAGGCACGACGGCGGTGCGCAGCGCGGCGGTCAGGAAGGCCGTCATGCCAGCACCCGGGCCAGGGCCGCGAGATCGGTCTTGCCCGAGGGCAAGAGCGGCCAGTCCTGCACCCGATGCAGGCGGCGGGGGCTGGCGAGCGGGCCGAAGCGCGCCCGGCAGGCAGCAAGGATCTGGGCATCATCGCCGCCGATCAGGACCGCCTCGAGCACATGTCCACGGCGGGGGTCGGGGCGGGGCAGGACGGCGGCGCGGCGGACGCCCGGCAGAGACAGAAGAAAGGTCTCGACCGCCTCGGGGAAGACGTTCTGGTCGGCGACGGTGATCATGCGGCCCGCGCGGCCCAGAAGAAAGAGGCAGCCCCCCTCGATCCGGCCAACTTCACCGACGGACAGCCAGCCATCCTGCCAGCGGGCGGGGCCGGGGTCGCCGGCGTATCCTTCAAAGAGGTAGGGCGAGCGCAGCCAGACCTCGCCCTGCGGGGCGGGTTGGCCTGCGGCGTCCCGCAATTCGACCGTGACGCCGGGATAGGGGCGGCCGACGCTGTCTTCCGGGCTGGCCGGATCGGCCAGCGTGATGAAGCTGGTCTCGGCTGCGCCGTAGAACTCGCGGATCGCGGCGCCCGGGGCGAGGGTCTGGGCCAGTGCGCGGGTGGCCGTGTCAAGCTTGGCGCCGCCCGTCAGGATCAGGCGCAGGCCGGGCAGGGCGGGGCCGGGCGCCTCGGCCAGGAGGCGCAGCTGGGCGGGGCTGGCATAGAGCACCTGCGCAGGCGCAAGGGCGCGGCGCTGCCGGTCGGGGCGCGGCGCGTCGAGAAGATGGAGCGTCGCGCCGAGATGCAGCGCCTCGAGCGCGCCATAGAGGGCAAGCGATTGCACAAGCTGGCCCGGCACCGCGACGGCGACCCCGGGGCCGATGCCAAAGAGCCCGGCATTGACGGCAAAGCTGGCCATCCAGGAGGCCTGGCTGCGCCGGATGCGGCGGGGGCTGCCCGAGGAGCCGGAGGTGAGGGTTTCGAAGGCGGGTGCGGACCCCTCCTCGGGCGCGGGGCCTTCGCCCCCGATGCGGAAGGGCAGGCCGGCGGCGGCGGCGGCCAGCGCGGCCTGCAGCGCGGGACCGGCGGGGCGGGGGTCGATCAGGCTTGCCGCCGCGCCGGGCCCGGCCAGCACGCCGCCCTCGGTCACCAGGCGGGCCGCCCGATGCCAGCGGAAACGGTCGGCAACCCCCTTTTCGTTCGACATCTCAGGCGGCGGTCAGCGAGGCCATCCGGCGCAGTGCGAGCAGGTAGCCCTCGATTCCGAAACCGGCGATCACGCCATCGGCCCGCAGGCTGACATAGGAGTGGTGACGGAAGGCCTCGCGCCGGTGGATGTTCGAGATGTGCACCTCCAGCACCGGCCCTTCGAAGGAATTGAGCGCGTCCAGGATGGCGATGGATGTATGCGTGAAAGCCCCCGGGTTGAGGATGATGCCCGCGGCCTCTCCACGTGCCTGATGGATCCAGTCGATGAGCTGGCCTTCGTGGTTCGACTGGTGGCAGCGCAACGTCAGGCCCAGTTCTCCGGCGAGGGCGGTGGATGCCTCGTTCACGTCGTCGAGCGTGGCCGAGCCATAGACCTCGGGCTGGCGCAAGCCGAGGAGGTTCAGGTTGGGGCCGTTCAGAAGGAAGATCGGTTTCGGCATGGGGCTGTCCTTGCAGTTCGGCCCGGACGATAGCCGATCCGGGGGCTAGGGCAAATGGGGATGGGTGGGGGGGGTTACCGACCTTTGCCGGCTGTCCGTTTCGGCGCCAGACCAATTCCCGCCGGGGTAGAAGGGTCAGGAACGATTCATTTACAAAACCGGTTTTATGGTTATGAATCTGTTCATGACCCCGATCAGCCGTGACGCCCGCGCGCTTGCCGCCCTTGGACATGACGCCCGTCTGTCGATCTTTCGCCTGCTGGTGAAGGCGGGAGAGACGGGCCTGCGCGTCAGCGACATTGGCGATCACCTCGGGCTTGCGCCGTCGACACTGGCGCATCACCTGTCGACCCTGGTCGAGGGGGGGCTTGTCGTCCAGGACAGGCAGGGCCGCGAGGTGCTCAACAAGGTGGATTACCCGGCGATGGAGCGCCTGCTGGCGTTTCTGACGTCGGAATGCTGTTCGGGCGTGGCCATCCGGCCCGCGAAGGACGACGCATGAGGCAGCATGCGCAGCGGCGCGACAGATGGGGCCCCGCCGGATGCCCATGGGATCCTGAGAGCCCGGGACAGGGCTGGCCGCCGCACATGGATCGCGGCAACGGCGGGCATGTTGCCCTGGTCTGCGCGGCGCGGAGCCGAGACATGGACCTGCGGTCAGCCTCAACCATGACGGCCGGTCCATGGGGGTGACCTTGGCCCGCCAAGGTTTGCTTGTGGCCGCCCTCGGGGTAACCCAGATCATCGGGTACGGCACGGTCTATTATGCCTTTCCGATCCTTGCCCCCGCTGTCGCGCGGGAGTTCGGTGTTGGCGAGCCATTCCTGTTCGGCCTCTTTTCGGTCGGAATGCTGCTTGGTGGCGCCCTCGCCCCTGTCCTTGGCAGATTGCTGGACCGGCTCGGCGCCACACGGATCATGACAGCCGGCAGCCTGAGCATGACGGTCCTGCTGGCGCTTCAGGCCCTGTCCCCGAACCTGTACGTCTTTGGCGGCCTCATGATCCTGATCGAGGTGCTGAGCTTTGCCGTTCTCTACGATGCGGCCTTTGCGATGCTCGCGCAGAAATGCCCGGACAACACGCGCAGCGCCATCACGCGGCTTACCCTCATTGCGGGTTTTGCATCGACGATCTTCTGGCCTCTCAGCGGATATCTTGTCGATGTGCTGGGCTGGCGCGGGACCCTCCTGGTGTATGCGGCGTCCCATGTTCTCTGCGTGGCCATCCACCTGTGGACCGCGACCGTGCCCTGGGCTGCCGCGAGGGTCTTGCCAGACAGGTCCGTGCTGCCGGCGACGGCTGTCTCGTCCCCCAGCATGAGCGCGGCAAGTGCAATGCGCGCCTTTCAACTGCTCGCCATCGGCTTTGCGCTGACAGGCATGGCGATCTCGGCGGTCACCGTGCATCTGGTCGAAATTCTTGGATCGCTCGACATCGGCGAGGCGGTTTATCCTGCGGCCATGGTGATGGGGCCTGCGCAGGTCGTCGTCCGGGTTTTGGATGCGACGGTCTGGCGCGACCGGCATCCGATGTTCGTCGCTGTCCTGTCTGCCGGGGCGATCCTCGTGGCGATCCTTCTGCTGCTGCTGCCGGGTCCGGCATCGCCGGTTGCCTTTGGCTTTGCGGCCACTTTGGGCGCAGGCGCGGGGTTGTCCAGCATCGTGCGGGGGGCCGTCCCCGTCGCCTTGTTCGGCACAACAGGGCTGGGCCTGCGTCTGGGGCGGCTGGCCGCCATCCGCAACATGCTGGGGGCGGCGGCGCCGTTCCTGTTCGCCTGGGTCGTTTCTGCCTATTCGATGACCTGGGCGATCCTGGCCGCATTGGTGGTGTCGATGTCGGGGCTGGTGGCGATGCTCGTGCTGCATCGCGATCTTCGGCGACTTGGCGTCGTTCCGCCGCTGGGAGCGAGAGCGATCAAGAACGGTATGTCGGCCTAGCCGCCCAGCCCGATTGCGCACCAGCCCCAACCGGGACCGGACCAAGGGCGTCACAACCCACCCGACCAAAAAAATCGGGGGGCACGATGCCCCCCGAGTTGCGTTCAAGGGGACCAGGGAGCCCCTTCGACGCCTGACCTGTTCAAGCCACCTTCTCGAGCGCGGGCTGTGCCGTGAGGCCGAGGGCGTGGCAGACCTCGCGCGAGAGATGGGGGCGGTTCAATGTGTAGAAATGCAGAGCCTCGACCCCTTCGCCCAGCAGCGTGTCGCACAGTTCGGTGCAGAGCGCGATCGACAGCAGTTCCTCGCGCCCGTCGCGTTTGGCGGCGGTGAAGGCATCGTCCAGCCACTGGGGCACCTTTGCGCCGCAGCGGCTGGCGAACTTGCGCACGCCTGCCCAGTTGTCGATGGGCAGGATGCCGGGAATGATCGGGGCGGTGATGCCTTCCTTCGCGCAAAGGTCGCGGAAGCGCAGGAAAGTCTCGGGTTCGAAGAAGAACTGGGTGATGGCCGACGTGGCGCCGGCGTCGATCTTGCGCTTCAGCCAGCGCACATCGGCCAAGGTGTCGGCGGCATCGGGATGCGGTTCGGGATAGGCGCCGACGCGCAGGGTGAACTTGCCGGTGGCGGCCAGTGCCTCGATCAACTCGGCCGAATGGGCGAAGCCATCGGGGTGCGGGGTGAAGCGGTCTGCCCCCTTGGGCGCATCGCCACGCAGTGCCACGATTTCGGTCACGCCGGCCTCGGCATAGGCGGCGGCGATCTCGAGCGTTTCGGCGCGGGTGGCATCGACGCAGGTCAGATGCGCCGCGACATTAAGCCCATAGTTGCGCCCGATGGTCGTCACGGCATCATGGGTCAGCTTGCGGGTGGTGCCGCCCGCACCATAGGTCACCGACACGAAATCGGGCCGCAGCGGCGCCAGCATCTGCACCGTCTCCCACAGCCGGAAGGACGCCTCGAGCGTCTGGGGCGGGAAGAATTCGAACGAGATGCGTGGCAGGGTCATCGGTGGTCTCCTTGATTGCCCCCTTGTCGCAGATTCCCGGATGTGAGACCAATTCATAATTCTCAATATCAATATGAGGATGACGATAGGATGCATCTGGAATTCCGCCATCTGCGCACGGTGCGGGCGATTCATCAGGCGGGCGGACTGGCCCGAGCCGCCGACATGCTGAACATGACGCAATCGGCGCTGAGCCATCAGGTGAAGGGGCTGGAAGAGCAGGCAGGGGTCGAGCTGTTCGTGCGCCGCTCGAAGCCGCTGAAGCTGTCGGCGGCGGGGCTGCGGATGCTGAAGCTGGCCGAGCGCATCCTGCCCGAGATCGACGCGCTGGAGGAAGAGTTCAAGGCGCTCAAGTCCGGCAAGACGGGGCGGCTGCATATCGCCATAGAATGCCATGCCTGTTTCGACTGGCTGTTTCCGGTGCTGGAGCAGTTCCGCCATGCCTGGCCCGATGTGGATGTGGATATCCGCGCGGGGCTGGCGTTCGACGCGATGCCCGCGCTGTTGCGGGAAGAGGTGGACCTGGTGATCTCGTCCGATCCGGTCCGGCTGGAGGGCGTGGTCTACAACCCGCTGTTCGACTACCACCCGACCTTTGTCGCTTCGTCGCAGAACCCTCTCTCACAAAAGGCCTGGATCGGGGCCGAGGATTTCCGCGACCAGATGCTGATCACCTATCCGGTGGCGCGCGACAAGCTGGATGTCTTTACCGAATTGCTCACCCCTGCCCGGGTCGAGCCGCGAGGGCAGCGGCCGGTGGAACTGACGGCGGTGATCCTGATGCTGGTTGGATCGAACCGCGGGGTGGCGGTGCTGCCCGATTGGGTGCTGCGGGATGTGCGCTCGAACGCCGATTATGTGACGCGCCCCCTGGGCCCCGCGACAATCACGCGCCGGCTGTATGCGGCGACGCGGGAAGATGATGCGACAAAGCCCTTCATGGCGCATTTCCTGCGGCTGGGGCGGACGGAACCGGTCAAGCTGCAGCGGGGATAAGCTGCGCGGGGGCGGGCTTCGGTGTAGCATGGCGGCAGCGGGACCCCTGAAAGGACACCCCCATGGGGCGGGTCATTGCGGCCGCCGTGCTGGCTTTCGGACTGTTGGCAACGCCGGGGATGGCGGGCTGCCGGCTGGCTCTGGTGTTGGCGGTGGATGTCTCACGCTCGATCGACGAGGGCGATTACGAGATTCAGCGGGGCGGGTTGCTGCTCGCCCTGGCCGATCCGGGTATTCGGGCAGCCTTTGTTGGCCCTGCCGATCCCGTAGCACTGTCGGTGATGGAATGGAGCGGGCGGGCCCATCAGGAGGTGGTGCTGGATTGGCGGCTGATCGGCACTGAGGCCGATCTGGACGAGGTCATGGCGGTGATCGCCGCGCATGTGCGCTCGCCCGACCGCCTGCCCACCGGTCTTGGCACGGCGCTGGAGTTCGCGCTGGGGCGGTTGGCCGCCGCCCCGCCCTGTGCGGCGCAGGTGATCGACCTGTCGGGCGACGGGCGCAACAATGATGGCTTTGGCCCTGACGAGGCCTATGTGCGGACCGATTTCGGGGCGGTGACGGTGAACGGGCTTGCGATTGTCGAGCATGAGCGCGACATCGTGGAGTATTTCCAGGACCATCTGATCCGTGGCCCGGGCGCCTTTGTCGAGGTTGCCCTCGGGCAGCGCGACTATCCGAGGGCAATGGCCCGCAAGCTTTATCGTGAGTTGACCGATGACATGGCCGGCCGCCCTGCCGGCGGGGGCGGCTGAATCTCAGGGTTGGCTCACGTAGATCGCGATCTTGCCTCTGGCGCGGCCGGTCTCGCTGAACTCGTGGGCCTGGCGGATGTCCTTGAGCGCGAATTCCGCGCCGACGACCGGGCGGATCTGGGCCATGTCGACCATCTGGCCAAGCTCGGTGAGGATGGCGGCATTCGGCTGGATGAAGACGTAGCCCGCGCGCAGGCCGCGCGCCTGGGCGACCTCTTGCGCGGGCGGCGAGACGATGGAGACCAGCATGCCGCCTGGTGCAAGCAGATCCCAGGAGGCATCTTGCGTGGCGCCACCGATGGTGTCGAAGACGAGGTCGAAACCCCGGGGCATCTGGGCAACCGGGGTTTGGCGATAGTCGATGACCTCATCCGCGCCGAGCCCCGCGACGAGGGCGGCATTGGCCGCCGAGGCGGTGGCGGTGACCTGCGCGCCCCGTGCCCGGGCCAGTTGCACGGCAATCGTGCCGACCCCGCCCGCGCCCGCATGGATCAGCACGCGCTGCCCGGCCTGCAATCCACCGGTGGTGAAGAGTGACTCCCAGGCGGTGATCGAAACCAGCGGCAGGGTTGCGGCCTCGACATGGCTCAGCGTGGCCGGTTTCGGCGCGACTTCGCTTTCGCGCACGGCGACGAATTCCGCATAGGTGCCGTTGCGGCGAATGTCGGGGCGGGAATAGACCGCATCGCCGGGACGAAAGCGGGTGACGGCGCGGCCGGTCCGCTCGACGATGCCCGACACGTCCCAGCCCAGGATGATCGGCAGCGGATAGTCGAGCAGGCTGCGTGCCAGGCCCTGGCGGATCTTCCAGTCGACCGGATTGACGGACGTGGCGATGACCCGGATCAGCAGGTCATCCTCGGCGAGGTCAGGCAGCGGCGCCTGCTCGTACCGCAGGACCGAGGGGTCTCCGTAGCTGTGAATGCGGATGGCCTTCATCGCGGCGGTCCTTTGTAACGAGAGCGCATGGCATCAAAGACCTGCGCCGGTTCGCGGCGCGGGCAATGGCCATCGTCAGGCTTGGCCGATCAGCCGACGATGCGGGTGCGGTTGCCGTCAAGCACGACCTGCACGCGCTGGCCGATGCTGAAGTTCTGGTTCTGCACGATGGCGACCGTGCGCCCGTCATCCAGCCGCACTGTCCATTGCAGGGCCGTGGTGGTCGAGTTGGCGGCCGCCATGTTGGCCCCGGCCGCCATGCCGGCGGCGGCGCCAAGGCCGGTTGCCACATCCTTGCCGGTGCCATTGCCGAACTGGTTGCCGATCAGGCCGCCCGCCGCAGCGCCGACCAGAGCGCCGACCACCTGGCTGTTGGGGTTGGTCTGGGCAACCTGTTGCACGTTCACGATCGTGCCCGGGACGGTCTGGGCCTGCGACACGGCAGGCGCCGTCGTGGTGGCGGGAACGCAGCCTGCGACAAGGCCGAAGGCAAGGGGCAGGGCAATAAGGACAGCTTTCATGACAGGCTCCTGAAAAACGGTAGGTGCAGATTAGAGCAATCCTGAACCGGGACCAAGGGTGATGCGCGATGGACTGCCACTGCCGCACCCCTTTCCTTCGCGCCCCATCCCGCCTATACGCGGGGGCTGACAAACCGGAGCTTTTCGATGCAAGGCAGCGCGAACCTGAACCTGATGATCAAGGCGGCCCGCAAGGCGGGGCGGTCGCTGGTCAAGGATTTCCGCGAGGTCGAGAACCTGCAGGTTTCCTCGAAGGGTCCGGGCGATTTCGTCTCCAAGGCAGACCGCGAGGCCGAGCGGCTGATCAAGGAAGACCTTCTGGGCGCGCGGCCGAACTACGGTTGGCTGGGAGAAGAGACCGGCGAGCAGGCCGGAGAGGATCCGACCCGGCGCTGGATCGTCGATCCCCTGGATGGCACAACCAATTTCCTGCACGGCCTGCCGCATTGGGCCGTGTCGATCGCGCTGGAGCACAAGGGCGAGATCGTGGCCGCCGTGGTGTTCGATGCGGCCAAGGACGAGCTTTATGCCGCCGAAAAGGGCGCCGGGGCCTGGATGAACGACCGCCGTCTACGGGTTTCGGGACGTCGGCAGATGATCGAGTCGATCTTTGCGACCGGGGTTCCCTTTGCAGGGCGCGGCACCCTGCCGGCCACGCTGCAGGACCTGGCGCGGCTGATGCCGGTCTGCGCCGGGGTGCGGCGCTGGGGCTCGGCGGCGCTAGACCTCGCCTATGTCGCGGCGGGCCGGTACGAAGGCTATTGGGAGCGCGGGATCAACGCCTGGGACATGGCGGCGGGAATCCTTCTGGTGCGCGAGGCGGGCGGTTTTGCGACCGCGATCCGAGAGGGCGACGATCCGCTGGAAAAAGGCGCGGTCATTGCCGGAAACGCCGAGCTCTTCGAGGGTTTCCGCAAGGTCATCCGCGGCGAGTAGGCCCCTTTCCGGGAGTCAGGCCGGCCGGTCGGACGGATGGTTTACCCCATCGACCCAGGGTACTTCGCCCAGAGATCGAGGATTTACACCCTCGAGGATGCCAAGGTTGACGCCGAACTGTGTCGGGTCTGAACGGCGCTGGTGATGGGTATAGATGCCGCAGGTGCGGCAGAACCAGTGCTTCGCCGACATTGTGCCGAACTGGTAGAGCGTCAGGTTCTCGGCCCCTTTCGTCGCCACCAGGTCATCAAGGCGGGCCGACACCGCGATCGCGCCCCGGCGGCGGCAATAGGAGCAATCGCAACGGCGGGCTGTCGCGAACCCATCCACCAGGCTCACCTCTATTTCGACGGCGCCACAGTGGCAGCTTCCCCTCACCGCCGCCTCCGCACCACCGGGATCCGGCTTTGGCTGATCGGGTATTGCGCGGCAGGGTGCGGGGGCAGGCCGTGCGTCTGGTCCCAAAAGCGCCGGCCGCCCAGACGCAGCCACAGCGGAACGGCCAGGAGCATGCCTGCGATGAACCCGCCCGCATGGGCCCAATAGGCAACGCCGCCCTCCTCCGAGGAAATCGCGAAACCGTTGAAGAGCTGCAGCCCGAACCAGACGCCCAGCATGATCCAGGCGCGGATGGGAATGATGCGAAAGAAGATGATGAAGAAGAAGAACACATCGACCCGCGCGCGGGGAAAGAGCAGGAGATAGGCGCCCATCACCCCTGCGATGGCCCCCGAGGCACCCACCATGGGGATCTGCGAATAGGGGTCCGCCGCGATCTGGAGTGCAGCCGCCGCGAGGCCGGAGGCGAGGTAGAACAGGAGATAGGGCAGATGGCCCATCTCATCCTCGAGGTTGTCGCCGAAGATCCACAGGAACAGCATGTTGCCCAGCAGATGCATCCAGCCCCCATGCAGGAACATCGAGGTAAGGATGCCGTGCAGGTCATGCCCTTCCATCACGTAGAGCGGCACGAGTCCCCAGCGATCATAGAAGAAGGCCGCGGCCCGTTCGTTGGGCAGGTAGGGCAGCGTCAGCAGGAAGATCGCGGCATTCAGCACGATCAGCGCGATCGTGACATAGGGCGTGCGGCCCGAGGGGTTGTGGTCACGGATCGGGAACATGGGACGAGCGTTCCCGATCCGGGGCAGGCGGTCAAGCCTCGGCTGCGGCGGCGAGGAGTTGCGCGTTGCCCCCAGACGCGGTGGTATCGATACAGACATGGCGTTCGAGCAGGGCATGGCCGCGGTCGGGCGCGCCGGTGATCAGGGGCAGGATCGGCCCCGTCCTCGCTGCAAGCGCCCGGGCATAGGCGCGGCCGGCCTCCTCTGGCCCCCACCAGAGCGCGCCGGAAAAGCCGGTGAGGCTGGTCAGCGCTGCCGGCTGGAGATCGGGAGCGGGGACGGCGCGGCCGCCCAGGGCGCGGATCGCCCTTGCCTGAGCCTCGGCGCCGTCGGCCCCGGGGCCAAGACAGAGCACCGGCGCGCGCGGCACATGTCGCAGGCGATTTGATTCGCCCGTGGGCCCCGGCATGTCGAGCGTTTCGACGGTGGCCGGAAAGGCCGCAGCGGCGGCGAGCGCGGGCGCAACGGTGGCAGCCGTGGCGGGCCGGACGGACGGCGCGGCGGCAGGTGCCAGGCTGGCGGGAACCGCTGCGCTGGTAAAGCGGGTCAGGTAATCCGGCCCGCCCGCCTTTGGCCCAGTGCCGGACAACCCCTCACCGCCGAAGGGCTGGCTGCCCACGACCGCACCGATCTGGTTGCGGTTCACATAGATGTTCCCGACGGCGAGGCTCTCGACCACGCGCTGCACCCGGTCGTCGATCCGGCTGTGAAGGCCGAAGGTCAGCCCGTACCCGGTGGCATTCACCGCCGCGATCACCTGCTCAAGCTCTGCCGCGCGGAAAGTTGCGACATGCAGGACCGGTCCGAAGATTTCGCGCGGCATCTGCTCGATGCCCGACACGCTGAGGACGGCAGGCCCCAGGAAGGTGCCCCCGGCAGGGGCGGCCAGTTCCTTGAGCAGGCGACCCTCGGCCCGGGCGGCGTCCACATAGGCGCGGATCGCCGCCTGAGCTTCGGCGTCGATCAGCGGGCCGATGTCGGAGACAAGCTGGCAGGGGTCGCCGAGGCAAAGTTCCTCCATCGCGCCGAACAGCATCTCGGTCACGGCGGGGGCGATGTCTTCCTGCAGATAGAGGCAGCGCAGCGCCGAGCAGCGCTGGCCCGCCGACTGGAAGGCCGAGGCGATGATGTCTCGCACGGCCTGTTCGGGCAGGGCGGTCGAATCCACAACCATCGCGTTCAGCCCCCCGGTTTCGGCGATCAGCGGCGCGCCGGGGGGCAGGTGCTCTGCCATCGACCGGCGGATCAGAAGCGCGGTCTCGGTCGAGCCGGTGAAAGCGATGCCCGCGATGCGGGGGTCGCGGGTCAAGGCTGCGCCGACTGTCGCACCATCGCCCGGCAGGAGCTGAAGTGCCGGTGCGGGAACACCGGCTTCGTGAAGCAGGTCAACGGCCAGTGCGGCGATGAGCGGCGTCTGTTCGGCCGGTTTGGCGAGTACCGCATTGCCGGCGGCCAGCGCGGCGGCAACCTGGCCGGTGAAGATCGCGAGGGGAAAGTTCCAGGGACTGATGCAGGTGAAGACCCCGCGTGGGCCCTGGGTCAACGCGCCGATCCCGGCGGCATAGTAGCGCAGGAAATCCACCGCCTCGCGCAGTTCGGCCACCGCATCGGGCAATGTCTTGCCAGCCTCGCGCGCCAACAGGGCGAAGATCGGGCCGAACTGCGCCTCGTATAGCTCGGCCGCGCGGTTGAGGACCGCGGCGCGTTCGGCCGGCGCGGCCTGCCAGGCTTCGGCGGTACGCAGCGCGGTTTCGACATCGGGGGCGCTGGCGGGCAGCGCGTGGCCCACGACCCCGCCGGTTGCCGGGTTGACGACGACTTGGCGAGCGCCTCCCGCCACGGGCCCGGCGAGGCGGGGCCGGGCCTCGAAAGGGCGCTCCATATGGGGCGCGCGCGCGGCTTCGATTGCGGCCAGATCGGCCGTGTCGGTCAAATCCCAGCCCCGAGCGTTGCGCCGGCCGGGAAACAGCGTCGGGCCCGAGGCAAGCGCGGGACTTGCGACGGGACGCACTGCTTCCATCGCGGTCAAGGGGCAGGCGGCCACCTTTTCGGGCGTGACGTCTTCGTTCACGATCTGGTTCACGAAGGACGAGTTGGCGCCGTTTTCAAGCAATCGGCGTACGAGATAGGCCAGCAGGTCGCGATGCGCGCCGACCGGGGCATAGATGCGGCAGCGGGTGCCATTGTCGGTCAGTACGAGGTCATGCAGCCGCTCGCCCATGCCGTGCAGGCGCTGGAACTCGAAGACCGCGCGGTCGGGGGCCATGTCAAGGATCGCGGCGACCGTATGGGCGTTGTGGGTGGCGAATTGGGGATAGATGCGGTCTGTCATGCCCAGAAGCTTGCGGGCATTGGCGATGTAGCTGACATCGGTGGCCTGCTTGCGGGTGAAGACCGGGAACGAGGACAGGCCCAGCACCTGCGCGCGCTTCACTTCGGCATCCCAATAGGCGCCTTTGACCAGCCGCACCATGATCCGCCGGTCAAGCCGCACCGCCAAGGCATGCAGCCAGTCGATCACCGCCCCCGCGCGCCGGCCATAGGCCTGGACCACCACGCCGAACCCGTCCCACCCGGCCAGCGAGGGGTCGGAGAGCACGGCCTCGATCACCTCGAGTGACAGGGCAAGACGATCCGCCTCCTCGGCATCGATGTTGAAGCCGAGGTTCGCGGCCCGGGCCAAGCCGGCGAGCGCACGTACGCGGGGCACAAGTTCGGCCATCACGCGGTCGCGATGGGCGACCTCGTACCTGGGGTGCAGCGCGGACAGCTTGACCGAGATGCCGGGGTTCGCGCGGATGTCGACGCCCTTGGCGGCGCCGGCAATGGCGGTGATCGCGCGGGAATAGCTGAGGTGATAGCGGCGTGCATCGGCCTCGGTCCGCGCCGCTTCGCCCAGCATGTCATAGCTGTAGGTGTAGCCGCGGCTTTCCAGTTCGCGCGCGCGGTCCATCGCGGCGGTGATGGTTTCGCCCAGCACGAACTGGCGGCCCATTTCCTTCATGGCGCGGGCGACAGCCGAGCGGATCACCGGTTCGCCCAGGCGCTTGACGGCGGCGCGCAGGTGGCCGACGACACCCGGCTCGCGGTCGTCGAGCACGCGGCCGGTCAGCATCAGGGCCCAGGTCGAGGCGTTCACGAGGCTCGAGGCCGATTTGCCGAGGTGCCGGCCCCAGTCTGACGGTGCGATCTTGTCCTCGATCAGGGCATCCATCGTCTCGGCATCCGGCACGCGCAACAGCGCCTCGGCCAGGCACATCAGCGCGATGCCCTCATCGGTGGACAGGCCGTATTCGGCCAGGAAGACCTCCATCAGGCCGGGCTTCGCGCTGGCGCGGATTCGGCGGACAAGGTCGGCGCCGGCCGCTGAGATGCGGGTGCGGTCCGCAGGCGAGAGCGCGGCCTGGTCGATCAGCCGGGCGATGAGCGGCGCTTCATCGGCGAGGCTGGCGGTCTGGATCGTTGTCCAGGCATCGGTGGGCAGATCTCGCGGCATGGTGCACCCCTTTGATGTTCGGTGCCATGATAGCGCGGTTGACGCAGGCAGTTTTCCCGATGATTGGTTAATGGCAGGCCATTCGCCCGGAATAGGAGCATATCGCGATGCCATCTGCCGTCGATCTGGATGAATTCGACCTTGCCATGCTTCGGGTGCTGGCGACAGAAGGCCGCATCTCGGCAGTGGAACTCGCTCGGCGCGTCGGGCTGTCGAAGAGCCCCGTGCAGGCCCGGCTCAAGCGGCTGGAGGCGGTGGGGGTGATCACCGGCTATCGGGCGGTGCTGGATCCGATCCGGATGGGGCAGGCCCATGTCGCCTTTGTGGAGGTGCGGCTGTCTGACACGCGCGAGGCGGCGTTGCAGGCGTTCAACCGGGCGGTGCTGGCGATCCCCGAGGTGGAGGAATGCCACATGATTGCCAGCCGCTTCGACTATCTGTTGAAGGTGCGGACAGCCGATATCCAGAGTTACCGGCGTGTGCTGGCCGAGCGGCTCTCGGCGTTGCCGCATGTCGCCTCGACCTCGACCTATGTGGCGATGGAGGCGGTGAAGGAGGCCGGCCAGACGCCAGCCTCCTGATCGGATCAGTTCAGGTGACCGCTGCCGTCCATGTCGGCGGCAGCGAAATCGGCGCGGACCACGGCGGTCAACTCTTCCAGCGAAAGCACGCCATCAGCATTGGTGTCTGCGGCGGTGAACTGCTCTTCGGTAAGCACGACGAGCACTTCTTCCTTGGTCACGGTGCCGTCTTCGTTCGTGTCCATCACGGGCAGGATCGTCACCGCGAAGGCGTCGATCTCTTCGGCCGAGATCGTGCCATCGGTGTTCTTGTCGAGCAGGAACAGGGATTCTGCCGGGAAGTCCTCGGCGGTCTGCGCCAGGGCCGGAACGGCGGGCAGCGCGAAGGCAAGTACGGCACAAAGTTTGCGGAATGTCATTTGCGGGAACCTATCGGGATCAGGAATTGTGCTTGCAGGCGAGCTTGTTGCCGATATAGGCGCCGCCGCTGCCGCCAATGCCCTGCATGAGCGCGCGGCCAAGGCCGTTGCCGAAGATGCCGCCAACAGCGGCCCCGATCACCACACCGGTCACGGTGCCGGCGATGCAGGCGATCTCGTGCTTCTTCTTCTCTTGCTGGGTCTCGGTCGTCGATGTCTGGGCCATCGCCACGGTCGAAGATACGGCAAAGGCTGCCGCTGTCAGGGCCGTCACTACTCGGTTCATGCGTTACTCCTCGCACATTTGGGCCGATGCGGGGCATCTGCGTCCAGATGTGCTGCAAGAACAGTCCACTTGGTTACACGCCCGCGGCAACATACTATATGTGGCCACTGCGCCTGTCACTTCACATCTGACGGGCCGGATCAGAGACCTGCGGAGCGAATGTCGTGCGCGAGGCTCTGAAGGGCGCCAAACGCGGCGTAGCGTCGCTGGTGGTTGGCCGCGATGTCGCCGCGGGCGGGCTGGTAGCGCCGTCCGCTGCCCGACATGGCGGCCATGGCGGTGGCGGCATCAGGATGCACCCCGCCAGCGATGGCGCCCAGCATGGCAGAGCCGAGCAGGACAGGTTCCGGGGCGTCGGGCAATACCAGCGCCACGCCGGTGCTGTCGGCCAGGATCTGGCAGGTGAGCGGGTTCTGCGCGGCGCCGCCGCTGGCGACCAGGGTCGAGATGGCAAGGCCCCGCTCGGCAAAGCGGTCGAGCAACTGCCGCAGCCCGTAGCCAATGCCGCACAGACCGGAGAGATAGAGCCGGGCAAGGCTTTCGATCCCCCGATCAAGCCCCAGTCCCGAAAGGATTGCGCGCGCCTGCGGGTCGGCGAAGGGCGAGCGATTGCCCAGAAACTCCGGCACCACGACCAGATCGCCGAGTGCCAGAACGCTCGACGAAAGGTCAGGCCCCAGCCGGGCGGCATGATCGGCGACATGGGTGATCAGCGACCGGCCAAGCCCTTCGGCTTCGGCGGCAATCTGCGGGGCGTCCCTGTGCAGGTGCACCAGATGATCGAGCGCGGCCCCCGCAGCGGATTGCCCCCCTTCGTTCAGCCAGAGCCCCGGTACCATCGCGTTGAAATAGGGGCCCCAGACGCCTGGTACCGGAACCGCCTCTGGCGTCGAGGCCATGGAGCAGGCCGAGGTGCCAAAGACATAGGCGAGGCGCCGGGTCGGATCGGGGTCGTCGCGCCCGTCGGCCACGCCCAGCGTACCCAGACCGCCGGCATGGGCGTCGATCAGGGCTGCGGCCACCGGAACGCCGGCCGGCAGGCCAAGCTCCTGTGCCGAACCGGGAAGCAACGGGCCAAGCGCGCTGCCGGGGCTGACGATCTCGGTCCCGATGCGGCGGAAGCCTTCCCTGGCCAACTCGCCAAGGCCGATAGCGTGGAAATAGGCGCTGTCCCAGCGCCCCTCATGGGCAAGATAGGTCCATTTGCAGGTCACCGTGCAGGAGGAGCGGCAAAGGCTGCCGGACGCCCGCCAGGTCAGATAATCGGCCAGATCAAAGAAATGCGCAGCCTGGGCGAAGGTCGCCGGCAGATGACGGCGAAGCCAAAGGAGCTTGGGCGTTTCCATCTCGGGCGATATGCGGCCACCGACATAGGCCAGCACGGCATGGTTGCCCGCATTGATCTCTTCGGCCTCTGCCTGGGCGCGATGATCCATCCACACGATCACGTTGCGCCGGGGATCGCCCGAAGGGCCGACCGGCAGTCCGCCCCCTTGCGCATCAACGACGACGAGCGAGCAGGTGGCATCAAAGCCGATGCCCTGGATCGCGCGGGGGTCGGTGCCTGAGGTGGCCATTGCCTCGCGCACTGCGGCACAGACTGCCTGCCAGATTTGGTCGGCCGATTGCTCGACGATCTCGCCGGGCTCCTGCCAGAGGGTCAGTGGGTGCTTGCCGACACCCAGAAGCCGCCCTGCCGCGTCAAAGACACCCGCCCGGGCCGAGCCGGTTCCGACATCGACGCCGATCAACATGTTACAAGTCCACCGTGTTGGGCAGGATCACCAGGTCGCGCACAACGACGCCCCGGCTGCGGGTAAGCATGAAGAGCACCGCCTCGGCCACTTCGGTTGGCTGCATCAGGCTGCCATTGGCCAGCGCCTCTTCCATCTTGGCCTTGGGCCAGTCATCCAGCAGTGCAGTCACCACCGGCCCGGGCAGGACGGCGCCCACCCGGATGCCATGCGGCGCCAACTGGCGGCGGATCGTGTGGGCAAAGGCCTGCACAGCGAATTTCGAGGCGGTATAGATCGGCTCCCAAACCACGGGAACAACCCCGGCGATCGAGGAGGTCAGCACGATATCTCCAGTCTTGCGTTCGACCATATGGGGCAGAACCGCATGGATCGAGCGGAAGGCGGCATTGATGTTCAGGTTCAGCATCCGGTCCCAGGCATCGGGGTCGCCGTCAACCACGGGCCCGCCGATGTAGGAACCCGCATTGGCGTGGAAGATGTCGATCTGGCCGGCAAGTGCAAGGATCCGTGGCAGCATTCCCGAAACCTGGCCCCCGTCGAGCAGATCGACCACCAGCGGCTTTGCGTTCGGCCCGAGCTCGGCGCAGAGGTTGTCCAGCCGGTCTCCGGCGCGGTCGACCAGCACGACCTGCGCGCCCTCGGCCAGCATCGCACGGGCGCATTCCAGCCCGATCCCGGACGCCGCGCCCGTGATGGCGGCAACCTTACCCTTCAAACGTCCGGTCATCTTCCTCTCCGTTCTCTCAACCCCGGCCATGGCTGACGCGCGACTGGCGGGCCAGACTGTCAACGATCACTGCCACCGCAAGCACCCCCCCAGTGATCATGTAGCGAAGCGAGGAGGACAGGTTCAGAAGCGTCAGCCCGTTCGAGATCGCCTGGATGACGATGATCCCGAGGACAGCCGACCACGCGCTGCCCCGCCCGCCGAACAGGCTTGTCCCGCCGATCACCGCGGCCGCGATGGCGTTCAGGTTCACATCGCCCGTACCCGCCTGCTGGCTGGAAGAGGCAAGGCGGGCGGCAGACAGGATGCCCCCCAGGGCCGCGAAGGTCGAGCACAGCACGAAGGCCGACACATAGATGCGGCGCACGTTGATGCCAGAGCGGCGCGCGGCCTCGCGGTTGCCGCCCACGGCGAACATCGATCGGCCCCATTTCGTGCGGGTCAGTCCATAGTTCAGCACAACCGCCAGCAGCACGAACAGCGCGAACATTGCGGGGATCCCCCGGCCGAGGTGCAGATACCAGATGGCGAACTCCAGCCCGATCGTCAGCACTGCGGCCTTCAGGACAAGCCGGCCAAGCGGCTGGGGCGAGAGGCCCGCGGCACTGCGGCGGCGCATCTCGGTCAGACCGGCCCAGATCATGACGGCGCCAGGCGCGAGACCAAGCAGGTAGGACAGCCAGTCGGGCAGGATCCACAATTGGCCGAACCCGACCAACGGCGAGGCGAACGGGAGATTGATCGAACCTGTCGGCCCGAGGATGTAAAGCTGCATCCCAAGCAGGGCCAGAAGGCCCGACAGGGTAGATACGAAGCTGGGCATGCCAAGCCGGTTCAGCAGCACGGCATAAAGCGCCCCGATGACCGCACCTGTCGCAAGCGCTGCCAGAATGGCGAGCGGCAGCGGCACCCCGGCATTGACCCAAAGCACGCCGATCATCGCCGAGGCAAGCCCGCTCATCGAACCGACGGACAGGTCGATTTCGCCCAGGAGCAGGACGCAGACGATGCCAAGCGAGATCACCCCGACAGTCGCGCAATCGAACAACAGGTTCACAAGGTTGTTCGGCGCCAGGAACACCGGATTCAACGCCGAAAAGACGACCGAGATCAGCACAAGGCCGACGATGACGGGCAGCATGCCGAGGTCGCCCGACCGTAGCCGGTCCATGAAGTCGCGCAGCGCCCCTTTCAGGCTGTCGTCATGGCGCACGCGTGCATCCGCGCGATCGAGCGATGGCGGTGTAGGGTTCTGGTCGGTCATGCCGGTATCCCTCCGTCTTCGGCGGCAAGGCGTCCCTGCCGGCGGGACACAGAGTTCTCTGCTGCCCCGGTGATGGCTGCCACCAAATCCTGGTGAGAGGTTTCGGGCGTGAAGACGCCGTTGTTGCGCCCCAGGCGCAACACCACGATGCGGTCGGCCACCGCGCGCACGTCTTCCATGTTATGGCTGATGATGATGACGCCCAGTCCACGGTCGCGCACCCGCTCGATCAGATTCAGGACCTCGGCGGTCTGGGCCACGCCGAGGGCAGCGGTGGGTTCGTCCAGCATGATGATGCGGGGGTCGAGCAGAAGCGAGCGGGCGATGGCAACCGTCTGGCGTTGGCCACCCGACAACGAGGCGATGGGCTCTCGCACCGAGGGGATGCGGGCCGCCAGTTCCTTCAGCAGGGTCCAGGCGCGGACCTCCATCTGCACTTCGTCAAGGCGCCAGGGCGAAAGTTCGTGCCCGAGAAACAGGTTGGCGACGACATCCAGGTTCTCGCAGAGCGCCAGATCCTGAAAAACTGTGGCAATCCCCATCTCGAGCGCCTTTGCAGGGCTGTCGAGAGTGACGGGTTTGCCCATGTAGGTGATCTCGCCGGCCGAAGGCTGATGTACCCCGGCCAGGATCTTGACGAGGGTGGATTTGCCAGCGCCGTTGTCGCCGACCAGCGCCACCACTTCCCCGGCATGCACGTCGAGTTCGATGTCGGTCAGCGCCGAAACCGCCCCGAAGTGCTTGGAAACGCCCCGCAGGGAAAGCAGCCGTTCGCCGGGTTTCGGCGGTGTTGCGCCTGTGTGCATCTGGTCCGTCCTCCCCGACGGCACTGGAGCCCGGCCCCTGCGAAAGGGGCCGGGCGGGCGATTGCGTTACTGGATGATGCCGAGTGCCTTGCAGCCTTCGATATATTCCCCGGTGCAGACTTCTTCCGGGGTGTTGATCCCCTTGTCAAAGATCTCGGCCTTGATGTTCTCGGCCGTAACCACGGCCGGCACGAAAAGCTCGGACGGCGTGTTGTAGAGCGTGGTCTTGGCTGCGGGCGTCTCTCCCTTGAGGAAGGCCACAGCCACGTTTGCTGCCGCGGCGGCCACGATCTCGGAAGGCTTCGAGATGGTGTTGTACTGGTCGCCAGCGATGATCAGTTGCAGCGCCGCGATGGTCGCGTCATTGCCGGTGACCGGCGGAACCGGATCGACACCCGCCGCCTTGAAGGCAGCGATGGCGCCGCCGCCTGTGCCGTCGTTCGCGGCTACAACGCCCACGATCTCGGGTCCGAAGCGGGTAATCTGGCCCGCTGCCCACTGCTGGGCTTCCGGCGGCGCCCAATCGGGCGTGTCGAATTCTGCCAGCGTCTTGTAGGGCGAGGCATCCAGCGCCGAGTCGATCCCGTCACGGATGAGACCGGCAGCCGCATCGGTCGGCGAGCCGTTGATCTGCAGCACGCCCGAGCCGTCCGGCACGCCCTTGGCCTTCAGGTGATCGACCAGCGACTGTGCGATGGCCTGGCCGATGCCCTGGTTGTCGAAGGACACATAGTAGTCGGCCGGGGTATCGGGGATCGGGCGATCATAGGCGATCACCTTGACGCCCTGCGACTGGGCGAGCGTGACAAGCGCGGCCGCGGCCGAACTGTCCACCGGATCAAGCACGATCACCTTGGCGCCCTGCGCCAGCACCGAGTTGAACTGCTGCTGTTGCAGCGCCACGTCGGCATTGGCGTTCTGGTAGATCACCGTGCAGTCGGGGCAAAGCTTGGCCATCTCGGCCTTGAAGCCGGGATAGTCATGCAACTCGTACCGGGTCGAGGCCTGGTCGGGCATCAGAAAGGCGACGGTCGCAGCCTCTTGCGCCGCGGCGGCGCTGCCAAGCAGCGCCACGGCGGAACCGGCCAGCAGCATACGTGTGGTCTTTGTCATTGTCTCACTCCCTTGCGTTGACGGCAGTCTCTCCCTTGCGCCACAGGGGCGTTCGGGCAATTTTCCCGGTTGCGCTTTCTTTTGCCCACAGTCGGGCAATACCCAGCCGTGCTGCGCACCGGATGGTCGGGCGCGGCCAGTTTTCGGAATGGTTCGTAGGTTAGGCGGCTACGGCGCGGTTATCCTCCAACAGCGCGCGAAACCGGCTTGGCGGCATGCCTTTGCGGCGCAGGAACTGGCGATTGAAGTTCGAAACGTTATTGAAACCCACCGCGTAGCAGATTTCGGTGACCGACAGGCCAGCTTCGGCCATCAGCATCTGACAGGCAAGATTGACCCTCAACCGGTTGACATATTCGACGACGCCCATGCCAGTGTGCCGCCGGAAGCTGCGAGAGAAAGCGGAGGGCGTCATACCTGCCGTTACGGCCAGATCTGCCTCGCTGAAATCCTCGGTCAGGTTGTCGTTGATGAAGCGCAGCGCCTTGTTCACCCCGGTTGTCATGAAGCCCGATGGGTCGGGCAGATAGGCGTCCGAGGCCAGGGGCTGGATGGCCGTGTCTGCCGATAGGGTCGACATAAGCGCGAGAAACAGGCTCGCCCGGCGCGGGCCCCGCGCCTGAACCAATTCGGCGATCAGCGGGGCGCAGCGCGACGAACATTCGTCAGAGAACAGCGCACCCCGCCGGCTGAGCTGGAACAGATCGGCAAATCCCCCGGTATCGGGAAAAAGCTCGGCTATGCGGGGCAGCAGGTCTTCTGGGAACTGAAGCACGCGGCTGCGCAGGGGCACAGTCTCGCCCTCGGGTACATGCGAGATCCAGTTGTGTGGCAGGTTGGGTCCGGTCAGCACCAGGTTGCCGGGGCCGAACTCTCCGATGAAATCGCCAATGTAGTAGTGCCCGGACGTGGCCACGACATAGTGCACCTCAAGCTCGGGGTGGAAGTGCCAGCGGACCGTATGAAACGGATAGCCATGCTCCCAGGCCTTGAACGACTGTCCATGTCCAATTTGGACCACTTCAAGATCGGGTTTCACTCTGCTCTCCTCCACAATCCGCGTCTCCACCCGCGGCGGGGTCGCCCCCGGGGCCACCCACAAAACCAAGGTTGCCCGAAAGAATCGTGGGCTGCTACCAAAGCAGGCGACTGGCTCCGATACTATTTTGACTTTCTGCAATGCAGAACACATCAAATTTCATGGGAGAGCCTGAGAGCAGGCGGCGCAGCTAGGGCGGGAGAGGCCGTGGTGCCCGCGGCCGGACTTGAACCGGCACGCCCGAAGGCTAGGGATTTTAAGTCCCCTGTGTCTACCATTCCACCACGCGGGCAGGCGTTGCTGGCGCGCGCAGCATAGCCCGCATACTCGCGGGGTAAAGGGGAGCTGCGGCCCGCAACCGATTGCGTTTGACGCCGCGAGGGGGCACTGGAATGATGCTCCGGAAAACATGGAGTTGTCGATGCGTCTGACCTATGCCCTTACGTTTGCACTGGTGCTGTCGGCCGCAGGGGGGCCGCTCATGGCGCGCGACATAAGCGGCGAGATGGCTTATCGAGAGCGGATTGCCTTGCCGGACGGGGCCCTGCTGGTAGTGGAATTGCGGGGGGCCGAAGGGGTGGTCGCAGAAGCCCGGATCGAGACCTTGGGCCGGCAGGTCCCCTTGCCCTTTGTCCTGTCGGCACCAAATGCGGAAGACTACACGTTGCGCGGCGCGCTCTTCCTGGGGGGAGAGTTGCAGTGGCGATCCGAAGAGGTTGCTGTGCCAGCCGGTGAAGGCCCCGCCGCCCTGGGTGTGATCGACCTGTACCGGGAGCAGGCGCCCTTCACGCTGTTCGATTGTGGCGGACGGATTGTCGAGGCGGGTCTTGTCGGCAAGGATCTGCGGCTGAGGGCGGGTGGCGAGCGGTTCATGCTGCGCCCGGCACCCTCTGCCTCGGGCGCGCGCTGGTCCGATGGCGGCACGCCCGAGGTCGTCTTCTGGAACAAGGGCAACGCAGCCCAAGTCAGTGTGGCCGGCGAGGATCTGCCCGAGTGCCAGCCAGTGATCGACGATCCGCTCCTGCCGCTGACGGCCCGGGGCAACGAGCCGTTCTGGCGGCTGGAGATGGCGGAGGGCCGTTTCCTCTACGAAGGCAATCTGGGCGAGACGCGGATCGAGGGAAGCCTGCCCGACCCTGTGGCCACGGCGGAAGGCGTGCGCTTCACGCTGGCCGAAGGCCTTGCCGTGACGCTCGACCGCCATGTCTGCCGCGACACCATGAGCGGTATGCCCTTTCCGCTGACAGCGACGCTCGAGGCGGCGGGCGCCATCGAGACCGGTTGCGCAGGCGGGTCGTCGGACATGCTCTCGGGGCGATGGCTGGCCCAGCATGTGGAAGGGGCAGTCCTGCCCCAGGGGGCAGAGGTCTCGCTCATCTTCGACGTGAAGGCCGGGCGTGTCTTTGGAAAGTCGGCCTGCAACCGCTACAACGCGGGTTTCGCGTTGACAGGCGAGGGGCTGAGCTTTCAGCGAGGGTTGAGCACGATGATGGCCTGTCCGCAGGATCTGATGGCGGTGGAACAGACCTTCCTTTCCGCATTGGAAACGATCGACCGCTTCGACATCACCGACGATGGCGAGCTTGTGCTTTACGCCCAAGACCAGGCTGTGATCCGTGCGACACGCTGATTGCGGCGGAGAGCTAGCCGCGCGGGTCGAGCAGGCGGCCCATCAGGGCATCGGGCCGGATGACGCCGATGGGCTGGCCGTTCTCGACCACCGTCAGGCTGCCCGCGCCGTCGCGCAAACGCTCCATCACTGCGCGCACCGACAGCTCGGGCGCCACAGCGGCACCTTCGCCTGAACCGGGGGTCATCACGTCGCGCGCAGTCAGCACGCCCAGCGGGTTCATATGTGCAACGAAATCGGCCACATAGTCAGAGGCCGGATTGGCGATGATCTCGCGTGCGGTGCCGCATTGCACGATCCGACCGCCTTCCATCAGCGCGATACGATTGCCGATCTTGAACGCCTCGTCCAGGTCGTGGCTGACGAAGATGATCGTGCGCTTGAGCTTGGCCTGAAGGTCAAGCAGTTCGTCCTGCAAACGGGTCCGGATAAGGGGGTCGAGTGCCGAAAAGGGCTCGTCCATCAGGAGGATCGGCGCCTGGGTGACAAAGGCGCGCGCAAGGCCCACGCGCTGCTGCATCCCGCCGGACAATTCGCCAACCTTCCGGTCGGCCCATTGGCTGAGGTTTACCAGTGCCAGCTGGACATCGACCTTGTCGCGCCGATCCTCGGGTGACATGCCCGCGAGTTCGAGGCCGAGACCCACATTCTCGCGCACGGTCCGCCAGGGCAGCAGACCGAAGGCCTGAAAGACCATGGCAATATGGCTGAGCCGAAGGCGGCGCAGCGTGTCCGGATCGGCCTTGGTCACACTGACCATCCGCTGCCCGTCATGTACCCGCACCTCGCCCCGGACCACGGGGTTCAGCGCGTTTACACCTCGCAAGAGCGTGGATTTGCCGGAACCCGACAGGCCCATGAGAACGAGGATCTCGCCCTTTCCGACCGTCAGGTTGCAGTCATGCACGCCAAGAACCTGTCCGCAGGCGGCCTGAACCTCCGCCCGTGTCTGTCCCTTGTCCATCAGCGGCAGGGCATCCAGAGGGCGGTCGCCAAACACGATCGAGACATTGTCGAACTCGACGGCGGGGGTCATTTCGGTTGTCATCAGCGGGTCACCCTCAGCATGCGGTCGAGCACGATGGCGACAACCACGATGATCATGCCGGATTCAAAGCCGAGCGCGGTATTGACCGAGTTCAGCGCCCGCACGACAGGCACGCCAAGGCCGTTGGCCCCGACCAGCGCCGCGATCACCACCATCGAAAGCGACAGCATGATCGTCTGGTTGAGCCCCGCCATGATCTGCGGGAATGCATAAGGCAACTCGACCTTCCAGAGCCGCTGGCGCGGGGTGGCCCCGAAGGCCGTTGCCGCCTCCATCAGCGACTGGGGGGTCGAGGAGACACCCAGATGTGTCAGCCGGATCGGCGCAGGCAGCACGAAGATCACCGTTGCGATCAACCCGGGCACCATGCCAAGGCCGAAGAACACGATCGCGGGGATCAGATAGACGAAGGTCGGCAGAGTCTGCATCAGGTCGAGCACGGGCGAAAGGCTTGCGTAAAGGCGTGGCCGGTGCGCTGTTGCGATGCCGATGGGAACGCCCAGCCCCATGCAGACGACGCAGGCCGACAGGATCAGTGTCAGGCTTTCGGTCGTCTCTTCCCAGTATCCCTGGTTCAGGATGAACAGAAACCCAAGGAAGACACCAACGCAGGTCTTCCAGGACCGCTGCAGATACCAGGTCAGCGCTATGAACACCGCGATCACTGCGAGGGCGGGGGGCGCCTGCAAAATCCAGAGAATGGCTGCGATCATTGCCTCGAGCACGGTCGAGATAGCGTCAAACAGTGGTCCCAGATTGTCCTTCATCCAGTCGAAGATGGCCTTGGCCGTCTTGCCTACCGGGATCTTGTTGTCGGTCAGCCAGTCCATGCGCCCCCGCTGCGATCAGGATATGACAAGGCCCCGGAGGATGGCTCCGGGGCCTGCCTGCATCAGTTGAGCGCGGCCGTCACTGCGGCGGCGGCATCGCCACCGTCCTTGGTCGTGACCCCGGCAAGCCACGGCACGACCGCATCCGGGTTGGCTTGCAGCCAGGCCTTGGCGGCATCGGCCGGGTCCTCGCCGTCATTCAGGATCATGCCCATGATCTCGTTCTCCATCGCCAGGGTGAAGGAGAGGTTGCTCAGGAAGGCGCCGAGGTTCGGGCATTCCTTGGAGTACCCGGCGCGCGTGTTGGTCATCACGGTGGCGCCGCCGAGGTTCGGGCCGAAGTAGTCGTCGCCTCCCGTCAGGTAGGTCATCTTGAAGTTTGCGTTCATCGGGTGGGGTTCCCAGCCGAGGAATACGATCGGCTTGCCCGCTTCAGTGGCCCGGGCCACTTCCGCCAGCATCCCCTGTTCCGAGCTTTCCACAACCTCGAACCCGTCCAGGCCGAATGGACCGCTTGCGATCATGTCCATGATCAGGCGGTTGCCGTCATTGCCAGGCTCGATCCCGTAGATCTTGCCTTCCAGCGCGTCCTTCTGGGCGGCGATAGCCTTGAAATCGTTGATGCCAAGAGCGGCGCCCGACTCGTTTGTGGCCAGCGTATACTTTGCGCCTTCCAGGTTGGCCCGGATGGTTTCGACCGTGCCAGCATCGCGATAGGGGGCGATGTCGGCTTCCATGGTGGGCATCCAGTTGCCAAGGAACACGTCGATGTCGCCCTGGGCAAGGCCCGTGTAGGTCACTGGCACTGACAGAAGCTTGGTCTCGGTCTCATAACCCAGTGACTGCAACACAAAGCTGGCCACGGCGGTGGTGGCGGTGATGTCGGTCCAGCCGACATCCGAGAAGACAACCTTGTCGCAGCCTGCAGCGAAGGCCGGGGCTGTTGCCAAAGCCAGTGCGCTGGCCATCAGCGTCGTACGGAACATTGCAGAGGACTCCCTGTGGTTTTTGTTGATTGACGAGTCAATTAACTTCAAGCTAGCACCTCATGGCAAGCATTTTTCCATGGGGCGACAGTGCCAAAAGTCGGGGTCGAGCCTATCCGAAAGGCCGCGTTGGTCAACGCCACGATCTCAGAGATCGGTCGCGCCGGCAGCCTTGATGTCACGGTCAGCCAGATTGCGAAACGGGCGGGCATGTCGGCGGCGCTGGCCCACCACTATTTCGGCGACAAGGAATCGCTGTTTCTGGCCGCCATGCGGCATATCCTGACAGTCTATGGCGCCGAGGTTCGGGGCGGTCTGGTCATGGCCGAGGGGCCGCGGGCGCGGCTGCAGGCAATCGTCCGGACATCGTTTTCGGCGATGAACTTCCGGGGTGAGGTCGTCTCTGCCTGGCTCAATTTCTATGTCATGGCCCAGACGGTGCCCGAGGCGCAAAGGCTACTGGGGATCTACCAGCGGCGCCTGCGGTCGAATCTTCTCGCTGATCTGCGCCCTTTGCTGGGCGACGGCGCCCCGCGCGCAGCGGCAATGCTGGGCGCGCTGATCGACGGTGTCTATTTGCGAGAGGCGCTGACCCGTGGCCAACCCGACAGGGAGGCTGCATCGGGCCTTGTGCTGCTCGCGCTCGAATCTGAACTGGCGCGGGGGAAGGCATGACCAGACCGAATATCTTGATCCTGATGGTGGACCAGCTGGCCGGGCCGCTGTTTCCAGACGGTCCTGCCGAGTGGTTGCATGTGCCGAACCTCAAGCGGCTGGCGGCGCATTCGACGCGCTTTGCCCATACCTATACCGCTTCCCCTCTCTGCGCGCCCGCGCGGGCGTCGTTCATGTCGGGGCAGCTGCCAGCCAGGACCGGCGTCTACGACAATGCCGCCGAGTTCCGGTCGGATATCCCGACCTTTGCCCATCACCTGCGCCGCGCGGGCTACCAGACGGCACTGTCTGGCAAGATGCATTTTGTCGGCCCCGACCAGATGCATGGCTTCGAGCAGCGGCTGACGACCGACATCTACCCCGCCGATTTCGGCTGGACGCCCGACTACCGCAAGCCGGGTGAGCGGATCGACTGGTGGTATCACAACATGGGCTCGGTCACCGGGGCTGGGGTGGCCGAGATCACCAACCAACTGGAATACGACGACGAGGTCGCCTTCCACGCGGTGCAGAAAGTCTATGACCTGGGTCGGCGGAATGACGACCGCCCCTGGATGCTGACCGTCAGCTTCACCCATCCGCACGATCCTTACGTTGCGCGGAAGAAGTACTGGGACCTCTACGAAGGCTGCAAACACCTCGCGCCCGAGGTGCCGCCGATCCCCTATGCAGAGCAGGATCCGCATTCAAAGCGCATCTTCGATGCATCCGACTGGCATAGCTACACCATCACGGACGAGATGGTGGCGCGGTCACGCAGGGCCTATTTCGCGAACATCAGCTATATCGACGACAAGATCGGCGAGATCCTGACCGCGCTCGACGGATCGCGGCAGGAGGCGATCATCGTCTTCGTGTCGGACCATGGCGATATGCTGGGTGAGCGGGGGCTTTGGTTCAAGATGAACTTCTTCGACTGGTCTGCCCGTGTCCCGTTGATGATCGCTGCGCCGGGAATGCCCGCCGGCAAGGTTGATCAGCCAGTCTCTACGCTGGATGTCACGCCGACGCTCTGCGACCTTGCCGGCATTGACATGTCCGAGGTCATGCCCTGGACCGACGGCGTTTCGCTGGTGCCAGTGGCCAAGGGCGCGCCGCACGGGCCCGTCGCGGTGGAGTATGCTGCCGAGGCGAGCGAAGCGCCGCTTGTGTGCTTGCGCAAGGGCAAATGGAAGCTGAACCTCTGCGCTCTCGACCCGGATCAGTTGTTCGATATGGAGACAGACCCCCAGGAATTGCGCAACCTTGCCGCCGATACCGCCCATGCCGCCATCCTGGCCGAGCTGAAAGCCGAGGCACTGGCCCGATGGGACCTTGCCCGGTTCGACGCTGACGTTCGCGCCAGCCAGGCCCGGCGCTGGGTCGTCTATGAGGCGTTGCGGAACGGCGCCTATTTCCCGTGGGACTTCCAGCCGCTGCAGCAGGCATCCGAGCGCTACATGCGCAATCACATGGATCTGAACGTGCTGGAGACCTCCAAGCGATACCCGAGGGGCGAGTGATGCGCGCCCAGCCGAACGCCAGCCATTTCGTGAACGGCGCCTATCTCGAGGATGTCACGGGGGCACCCATCGACGTGATCTATCCGGCGACCGGAGAAGTGGTTGCGGTCGTGCGGGAGGCGACGCCGGCAGTGCTCGAAGCAGCTCTCGCAAGCGGGCTGGCCGCACAGGGGGCCTGGGGCCAGACCAGGCCGGTCGAGCGCGCGCGCATCCTGCGCCGCGCCGCCGACCTGATCCGTGAACGCAACGCCGACCTGGCCCGGCTCGAAACGCTCGATACCGGCAAGCCGATCCAGGAGACACTGTTCGCCGACTGGCCGAGCGGGGCCGATGCGCTGGAATGGTTTGCGGGCCTTGCTCCCACGGTCACCGGGCAGACCGTGCCCCTGGGGCGCGATTTCGTCTATACGCTGCGCGAGCCACTGGGGCTGTGCGTGGGCATCGGCGCCTGGAACTACCCAAGCCAGATCGCCTGCTGGAAGGCGGCGCCGGCGCTGGCACTGGGCAATGCGATGACCTTCAAGCCATCGGAGGTGACACCGCTTGGTGCGCTCAAGCTGGCCGAGATTCTCGTGGAGGCCGGTCTGCCGCCGGGCCTCTTCAACGTCGTGCAGGGGCGCGGCGGAGTGGGGGCGGCACTGGTCAGCGACCCGCGTGTGGCCAAGGTGTCGCTGACCGGCTCGGTCGCGACAGGGCGCAAGGTCTACGCGCTGGCAGCCGAGGGGGTGCGCCATGTGACAATGGAACTGGGCGGCAAGTCGCCGCTCATCGTTTTCGACGATGCCAGCGTCGAGGATGCCGTGGGCGCGGCAATGCTTGGAAATTTCTATTCCTCCGGCCAGGTCTGCTCGAACGGGACGCGGGTCTTCGTACAAAGAGGCATCAAGGAGCGGTTCCTGTCGCGATTGGCGGACCGAACCGCGGCCATCCGGTTGGGCAATCCGCTGGACGAGGCGACGCAGATGGGCCCGCTTGTCTCGGCATCCCAGCGCGACAAGGTGATGGGCTATATCGAGCTTGCGCGCGAGCAAGGCGCACGGCTGGTCTGTGGCGGCGGTCATGCGCCGGAAAATGAAGGCTATTTCGTCGAGCCGACCGTTTTCGCCGACGTAAGCGACGACATGACCCTCGCGCGCGAAGAGGTTTTCGGCCCTGTCATGGCCGTGCTGGACTTCGAGAGCGAGAGCGAGGTGATCGCCCGTGCCAATGCAACCGAATTCGGTTTGGCTGCGGGTGTCTTTACGGCCGATCTGGCGCGGGCTCACCGGGTGATCGCGCAGTTGCAGGCGGGCACATGCTGGATCAATGCCTATAATCTGACGCCGGTCGAGGCCCCCTTCGGGGGAGCGAAACGCTCGGGTGTCGGGCGCGAGAATGGTCACGCGGCCATTGAACATTATACCCAGGTGAAATCGGTCTATGTTGGCATGGGGCCGGTCGATGCACCCTATTGATCTGCCCACGCCCCATGACCTGGCGGCGGCCTATGCGGTGACCCGCAAGGCCACGCAGCGCACGCCATTGATCGAGAGCGAGGCGCTTGCCAGGGCCTGCGGGGCGGCCCGCGCCTTCGTGAAAGCCGAGAACCTGCAGGCGACCGGGTCGTTCAAGATACGCGGGGCGACCTGGCGGCTGCACAATCTGACGGCTGAGGAGCGCAAACGCGGGGTGGTTGCCTTCTCCTCGGGCAACTTCGCCCAAGGTCTTGCGGCGGCGGGCCGTGCGCTGGGGGTGCCGGTGACGATCATCATGCCCATTGACGCCCCTGCGCTGAAACGCGAGGCGACAGAGGCCTATGGCGCGCGGGTGATCCTGACCGAGCATGGCGACCGCCCGCGAGAAGAGGTCGCCTCGGCCAAGGCGCGCGAAATTGCGGCAGCCGAGGGCCTGGTGCTGCTCCACCCCTTTGATGACCCGCTGATCGTGGCGGGCCAGGCGGGGGCGGCGCTCGAGGCGCTGGACCAGCTTGATGCGCAGGGCGCCACCGTCAGCATCGCGGCGTGCCCGGTGGGTGGGGGTGGGCTGATGGGAGGCGTTGCACTTGCGCTTAGGGCGCGGGACGCGCGTATGGAGCTCTTCGCGGTAGAGCCTGTCGGCTTCAACGGCCTGGGCCAGTCGCTGGCCGCGGGCGAACTGCGCCGTGTGACCGGCACTGGCACCGGCGGCACGGTCGCGGATGCGCTCCAGGCCACGGCCCCGGGGACGGCACCGCTGGCAGCCGCCCGGGCCGCCAGTGTGCAGGGGTTGGCGGTGGACGATGCTGCGATCCGCGCGGCAATGCGCTTTGCCTTCGAGAAACTTAAACTGGTGCTGGAGCCCTCGGGCGCCGTGGCGCTTGCCGCCGCGCTCGCTGGGCAGTTGCCCACGACGGGGCGCAGCATCCTGATCTTTGCGACAGGGGGCAATGTGTCGCTTGACCGCTTTGTCGCCCTTACAGGGGACTGAGATGACGGCAGATGCGGTGATCGTGGGGGCCGGATCGGCCGGGTGCGCCATGGCCTATCGGCTGGCCGAGGCGGGCTGGCAGGTGACTGTGGTCGAGTTCGGCGGCAGCGACGTCGGGCCTTTCATCCAGATGCCCGCGGCGCTGAGCTACCCGATGAACATGGGGATTTACGACTGGGGGCTGCACAGCGAGCCAGAGCCGCATCTGGGCAACCGCGTGCTTGCCACGCCGCGTGGCAAGGTGATCGGCGGGTCGTCAAGCATCAACGGCATGGTCTATGTGCGCGGACACGCCCGCGATTTTGACCACTGGGCCGAGCAGGGGGCCTCGGGCTGGTCCTTTGCCGACGTGCTGCCCTATTTCAAGCGTATGGAGCATTGGCACGGGCAAGAACCAGGCGGCGAGGCCGAATGGCGTGGTGCAAACGGCCCGCTTCACGTCACACGCGGTCCCCGCGCCAACCCCCTTTTCGATGCCTTCATCGAGGCGGGTCGGCAGGCAGGTTATCCTGTGACAGCCGACTACAACGGCCGCCAGCAAGAGGGCTTTGGCGCCATGGAGGCGACGATCTGGCGCGGGCGGCGCTGGTCTGCGGCCAATGCTTACCTCAAGCCCGCGATGAAGACGGGGCGGGTGCAGCTAGTCCGGGCGCTGGCGCGCCGGGTGGTCATCGAGAACGGCCGCGCGACAGGAGTCGAGGTTGAGCAGGCCGGGCAGATCCACGTGATCCGCGCCCGGCGCGAGGTCGTACTGGCGGCGTCGTCCATCAACTCGCCCAAGCTACTCATGCTGTCGGGGATCGGACCGGCGGCACATCTGGCCGAACACGGCATTCCGGTCATCGCCGACAGGCCGGGGGTAGGCACGAACCTGCAGGACCACCTGGAGCTTTATCTGCAATTCGCCTCGAAGCAACCGATCACGCTTTACAAGTACTGGAACCTATGGGGCAAGGCAGTGATCGGCGCGCAATGGCTGTTGTCCGGCAAGGGCCTCGGCGCCTCGAACCAGTTCGAGGCTTGCGGCTTCATCCGCTCTCGCGCGGGGATCGACTATCCCGATATCCAGTACCATTTTCTGCCCATCGCGGTGCGTTATGACGGCAAGGCGGCGGCAGAAGGCCATGGCTTCCAGGTGCATGTCGGGCCGATGCGCTCGAAGTCACGCGGCAGTGTCACGCTCCGCTCGGCCGACCCGGCAGCGGCCCCCGTGATCCGGTTCAACTACATGTCTCATCCCGATGACTGGGACGAATTCCGGACTTCGATCCGGCTGACCCGCGAGGTGTTTGGTCAGGATGCCATGAAGCCCTTCGTCAAACACGAGATCCAGCCGGGCGCCGCTGTCCAGTCGGATTCGGAACTGGATGCCTTCATCCGCGACCATGCCGAAAGCGCCTATCATCCTTGCGGCACCGCGCGGATGGGGCGCCGCGACGATCCGTTCGCCGTCGTCGACCCGGAATGCCGGGTGATCGGTGTCGACGGGCTGCGGCTGGCCGACAGTTCGATCTTCCCCCGGGTGACCAATGGCAACCTGAATGCCCCGTCAATCATGACCGGGGAAAAGGCGGCCGACCATATCCTGGGCCGGGCCCCTCTGGCGCCGGAGAACCTCGAACCATGGATCAACCCGAACTGGCGCACTGCGCAAAGGTAGGCGCCACAAGCGCCGGTTGACCCGGGGTAAAATGGCGTTGGCGGTAAAATTCCGTTAACCTTCTGTTAACTTCTGGCTTGCGTCCTTTGGCAACTCCGCCGAAACCGGGCGGATGTTAGGACTTCGTTCGTGTTTCATTCTGATCCTCTTGTGCCTCGCCCCAGGGGCGCAGGCCCTAACGCTGTCTGGAGTGGCGCGGGCGGTAGATGGCGACACGCTGTCCATTGGCACCGAAACGGTGCGGCTGTTCGGCATCGATGCGCCCGAGGTCGACCAGACCTGCACCCGAGACGGGCAGGCCTGGGCATGCGGCAAATGGGCGGGCAAGCAGTTGTCGCGGAGGCTGCACGGGGAAACCGTTACCTGCACTGGCCGCACGCGCGACCGATACGACCGTTTGCTGGCCGTCTGCCAAATCGCTGGGGCCGATCTGAATGCGGTACTGGTCAGCGAGGGAGCCGCCTTTGCCTATCGCCGCTATTCGCACGACTATGTTGGGCATGAAACGGTCGCGCGCGAGCATCGTTTGGGCATCTGGGCAGGCGAGGTTCGGTCGCCCGAGAGTTTCCGGCATGGTGATGCGGAAGGCCAGGTTTCGGGCGGAGAAGGGGCGACAGCCCTGGCGGGCGCTTGTGCAATCAAGGGGAACATCTCTGCTCGAGGGGAGCGGATTTATCACGTTCCGGGGCAGGAAAACTATGCCCAGACCCGGATCAGTGCCGCGCAGGGTGAACGGTGGTTCTGTACCCCGACCGAGGCCGAGGCTGCCGGCTGGCGCGCTGCCCGCCGATAGGAAACATATCCGACTTGATCGGCATCAAGTCGCCTGCTGTTCCGGCCCGCTAGTTTGTTAGGGCTGACCGACAGGAAGAGGAGACGAGAATGTCGAACACGCCCCATGAACTCGCCGAAGAGTTTCCGGCAGAAGCTGCCCAAATTCATGCGCTTAAGCTGAAAGATGCGCATTTTGCGCGTCTTGCCGAGGAGTATCACGAGGTGAACCGCGAGGTGCATCGGGCAGAGACCCGATCGGAGGCGGTCGATCCGCGGCGCGAGACCGAGCTGCGCCAGCGCCGCATGCGGCTCAAGGACGAGATCTGGCAGATGCTGAAGGCCGAAGCCTGAGCGTCGGCTTCGGGGCCGGTCCGGCCGCGCGCTAGTCTGCGATCTCGTAAGGCAAAAGTCCGCGCCGGTCCGGCGTCACGCGCAGGCGCCGCTCAAGCGGTGGAACGGACCGCTGGTGACAATCGGCTCGCTCGCAGATCCGGCAAGAGATGCCAATGGGTTCGAAGCGCCGAGTCAGGTCCAGGTCGTCTGCATAGACAAGGGCGCTGGCATGCTGGATCTCGCAGCCCAGTCCGATCGCATAGCGCCGGATCGGGGCGTGGAATGATCCGCCAGGCTTGGACACTTCCCGCGCCAGGCAAAGATAGCGCACGCCGTCGGGCGTTTCCGCAAGCTGGCGCAGGAAGCGGCCTGGCGCCTCGAAGGCCCGATAGACGTTCCACAAGGGGCAGGCGCCACCGAAGCGGGCAAACTGCAGCCGCGTCGCGGAATGGCGCTTGGTGATGGTACCGGCCTGATCCACCCTCACGAAGAAGAAGGGGATGCCCTTGGCCCCTGGGCGCTGCAACGTGGACAACCGATGGGCCACCTGCTCGACCGAAGCGCCGAACAGGTCCGCGAGACGCTCGAGGTCGTGTCGCGTTTCGCGCGCGGCAGACAGGAAAGCGCGATAGGGCATCAGGGCCGCACCGGCAAAGTAATTCGCCAGCCCGATCTTGGCGATCTCGCGGGCCGCGGGCGTCTGGAAGCGCGCAAGGTCGAGCGTCGCCTCCAGAAGGTCGTTCTGCGTCAGAAGCGCTATCTGATGCAGCAGTTGGAAGGTCTGGGTCGGACCGGCGGCCCGACCGGAGACGGTCAATTTGCGGGCCTGCGGGTCATAGCGGCGCAGGTCGGCTGAATCTCCGATCTCGAGACTTACGCCGCGCGCGGACAGAGCCTCGGTCGCGAGAGTGACCGGGTCGCGGCGCTGGCCCGCGGGACAGGCAAAATGCTCTGCCGCGCGGTCGACCGCATCGATGTAATTGTCGCAATAGTGGAAGAAGTCGCGCACCTCTTCCCAGGGGGAAGCGGGCAGCGCAGCGTCGTCCCGCCCCAGCGCTTCGTCCAGCGAGGCCAGGCGTTCATGGGTCTGGCGATAGGCGCGGTGCAGGTCGAGAAAGGCCCGCGCCAGAGCCGGTGCGTTCGAGGCTGCCAGTCGCAGATCGGCCAGCGGCGGCGCTGTGGCGGCAAAGACCGGATCGGCCAGCGCCTCTCTCATATCCGACACCAGCCGTTCCGCATCGCCCGTCGTCAGTTCCGTGACATCGAAGCCAAACTCTTGTGCCAGGGCAAGCACCACGCCCGCCGATACGGGGCGATGATTGTTTTCCATCTGGTTGAGATACGGAAGTGACACGCCCAGCTTGTCGGCAAAGACCTTTTGCGTCAGCTGCAGGCGGCCCCGCATTTCTCGCAATGTGGTGCCTGCATAGAGCTTCTGGGTGGCCATTCGGGAACTCCGGCGCTTTGCTAATGCCAGCCTAACCTTTGCAAAGCGTTTGCCGCAAGCGTCAGCCCGCTCGAAGCTGTCTCTCGCGGATCATGACCCAGAAGATGCACAGGATGGAGGCGACAGAGGAGGACAGCATCAGCACCACAAGCGGCATCGGCCCCGAGCCCTGAACGAGTACCACCCCGGCCAGAGCCGACAGCGCAGCCCCTCCACCGATCGCAAAGGCCCCGCCGAGGCCTGCGGCAGAACCTGCCAGATGCGGCCTGACCGACAGCATGCCAGCCGTGGCGCTGGGCAGCAGCAGGCCATTCCCCAGCCCGACTGTCATGATCATGCCGAAGAAGATCGGCGCCGTGGCAATCCCGCCGAGTGTCAGCGCACCCAGAAGGAGCAGGCCGAGGGTCGTGACCAGCGCGCCCGCAAGGACCATGCGGTTCACGCCGACTCTAACTGCAAAGCGGCCGGACAGGAAGTTCCCCAGCATGTAGCCCACGGCCGGCGCCCCGAACCAGAAGCCTAGCTCTGCAGGTTCCAGCCCGTAAACCTCTGATCCGACGAAAGGAGCCCCGCCCAGGTAGGCAAAGAACGCCCCGGAGGCAAAGGCGGAAGCCAGGCAGTATCCCCAGAACCGCTGTGACGTGAGGAGCGCAGGATATTCGCGTAACTGTGTGGCGAAGGAGGCGTCGCGCAACACCGCCGTCTCGCCCTGGTCTGCCCAGACCAGCACCAGAAGCCCCAAGCCCGCAAGGCCAAGCAGGACAAAGCTTGCCTGCCAGCCGAAGGCCTCGCCCAGCATGCCGCCGATCACCGGCCCCACCATCGGGACGACCGACATCCCCATGGTCACATAGCCGATCATCGAGGCCGCCTTGTCCTGCGCAACCATGTCGCGCACCGCGGCGCGCGAAAGAACGAACCCCGAGGCGATCGCAGCCTGGATCAGGCGGCAGACCATGAAGATCGCATAGTTTGGGGCGAGGACAACGCCGAGCGTAGCCAGAACGAAGATCGCGATTGACCAGATCATGACCGGTCGGCGGCCATACCGGTCGGAAACCGGGCCGATGCCCAGCTGAACCGCCGCGGTTGTCGCCAGGTAGAGCGAGACCGACAATTGCATAAGCCCGTAAGGCACGCCGAAATGCTCTGCCATGGAAGGCAGCGACGGCAGAAAGATGTTCAGCGACAGAGCCCCAAGCCCAGCAATCAGGATCAGGGTGACGACATGGGGCGGAGTGCGTCGGTCGAGAAAGCGCACAGAAGGAAGCGTGGACATTCCGCTGCGCTACGCTTTTGCTCAGGATTTGTCCACCCGGCCGGCGGATCGATCAACTCCATTTGTGGAAGATGAAGAAGGCTCCGCAGGCGATGAAGGCAAAGCCGACGAGGTGGTTCCAGGATAGTGGCTCCTTCAGATAGAGAACGGAGAACACGGCAAAGACCGACAGGGTGATGACCTCCTGGATGGTCTTCAACTCTGCGGCACTGAAATGGCCATGCCCGATCCGGTTGGCGGGAACCTGGAGCACATATTCAAAGAAGGCGATGCCCCAACTGACGAAGATGACGGTCAGCAGAGGCGCCGACTTGTACTTCAGATGCCCGTACCAGGCGAAGGTCATGAAGATGTTCGAGGCAAGAAGAAGGCCGATCGTCAGGGCTGGAACGGGAAGACTGGGCATGGGTCGAGGCTTTCAGGATGCGGATCAGGACGAAGGGTAGGGAGAGTTTTCGGATTTGCATTTTGCTGAAGGTTGGTTGCCAACAATTTGCAAATTTTCGGTATTTCGCTTTTGCAGCATGGATCACGTCGCTATGGTGCCCGACAAAATCGGGAGTTCCAATGGGGCTGCCGGGGAAGGATCCGGGGGGACGCGATGAAGGATATCCTGCAGCAACTGGAAGACCGCCGCGCCGTTGCCCGGGCGGGCGGTGGAGCCCGGCGGGTGGCCGCACAGCACGCCAAGGGCAAGCTGACGGCGCGGGAGCGTATCGAACTGCTGCTTGACGAAGGGTCCTTCGAGGAATTCGACATGTTTGTCGCGCATCGCTGCACTGATTTCGGCATGGAGGCCGAGCGGCCGCCGGGCGACGGTGTTGTGACCGGCTGGGGCACCGTTAACGGACGGATGGTCTATGTCTTTGCACAGGACTTCACGGTTTTTGGCGGATCGGTCTCAGAGACCCACGCCGCGAAAATCTGCAAGATCATGGATATGGCCGTGCAGAATGGCGCGCCGGTGATCGGGATCAACGATTCCGGCGGCGCCAGAATTCAGGAGGGCGTAGGGTCGCTTGCCGCTTATGGCGAGGTGTTCCAGCGCAACATCCTTGCTTCGGGCGTTGTGCCGCAGATCAGCCTGATCATGGGGCCCTGCGCGGGAGGGGCTGTCTATTCGCCAGCCATGACAGACTTCATCTTCATGGTGAAGGACAGCAGCTACATGTTCGTCACCGGACCGGACGTGGTTAAGACCGTGACGAACGAAGTTGTCACCGCCGAGGAACTGGGCGGTGCCACAACCCATACCAAGAAATCCTCGGTGGCGGATGCTGCCTATGAAAATGACGTGGAGGCCCTGACCGAGACGCGGCGGCTGATCGACTTTCTGCCGCTCAACAACCGCGAGAAGGCCCCGGTGCGGCCCTTCTTCGACGACCCTGCCCGCATCGAGATGAGCCTCGACACGCTGGTGCCTGACAATCCAAACCAGCCCTACGACATGAAGGAATTGATCCAGAAGGTCGCAGACGAGGGCGATTTCTTCGAGATCCAGAAGGACTTTGCCGGCAACATCATCATCGGCTTCATCCGGCTGGAAGGCCAGACCGTGGGCATCGTCGCGAACCAGCCCATGGTGCTGGCCGGCTGTCTGGACATCGATGCCAGCCGCAAGGCCGCACGGTTCGTGCGGTTTTGCGACGCCTTCGAGATTCCTATCCTGACGCTGGTCGATGTCCCGGGCTTCCTGCCGGGAACGGGCCAGGAATATGGCGGTGTCATCAAGCACGGTGCGAAGCTGCTGTTTGCCTATGGCGAGGCGACAGTGCCGAAAGTCACCGTGCTGACCCGCAAGACCTATGGCGGCGCCTATGTCGTTATGTCCTCCAAGCATCTGCGGGGGGACTTCAACTATGCCTGGCCCACGGCCGAGGTCGCGGTGATGGGCGCAAAGGGGGCAACCGAAATCCTCTACCGGAGCGAACTGGGCGACCCCGGCAAGATCGCCGCGCGGACGAAAGAATACGAGGAGCGTTTCGCCAATCCCTTTGTCGCCGCCGAGCGTGGCTTCATCGACGAGGTGATCATGCCCCACTCCACGCGCCGCCGGGTTGCACGGGCTTTTGCGTCTCTGCGCAGCAAGAAGCTGAGCAATCCGTGGAAAAAACACGATAACATCCCGCTGTGATCCGCAAGATGCAGGGGGTGTTCAGATGGAAAAGCCGCGCAAACGCCGGCCGAAAGGGAGGGGTCGATGACCGAATTGCCTCCGCTGCCGGTCGAGGCCGAGGGCAGCCACATGCAGCAGGGACCGGGGCTGGACATCACAACGCCCTCGGGACAAGTCGTGACCTTCCAGGAGGTGATCTGGAACGCTCCCGGACCGGAAGGCTTGACTCTGCGCTTTCGCTTCCTCGCGCCAGCCATTGCGCAGGACGACGGCAGCGTGGATTTCGACACGGCTTCCGCAGACATGCTGTGGCTGTGCCAGACCTTTGCCTTGCCGCGGGTCCCCGGTTCGGGGCCGCAGCCGGCCCAGATCGTGATCTCGCTGTCCGACCGACCGGTGCCTTTTGGCCAGGCAGACCCGGACGCGACCCAGTTTTTCGAAGCCTACGCCCTGCGCGACGGCACTTGCGTGTGGGAGGCGTTCTGATGTTCGACACCACCCGGCCCTTGGCCGTCCGCCCGATTGATGTAGCGAGGTCACAGCGGGCCAACTTCCCCGCAGCGGCATGGGCAAAGCTGACTCTATCGATTAGACTTCAGAGCGGTCCGTCCCAAGCGGCCGCAGCCTCGGTTCGGGGGCGGCAAGGCGAAGACCCGCCTGCCGTCTGTCCGCAAGAAAACAGGAGTAGAGGATGTCCACGAGCACTCGCACGCTTCTCGCCCTTTGCCTGGTGGCTTTCGCAGCCGCCTGCGCGCCCAAGGAAGAAGCTGTCGTCATTGAAGAGCCGATCACGACCGAACCGGTCTACACCGGCAAATACAAGTGACGCAAAGGGGCGGGGCAGGTCGGTCAGCCCGGCCAGCCCCGCCCGCCTTTTCCCCTTCGCTGCCGGGCGGAGGGCGCCATGCTGAAGCACCGCGGTTTTCCCGGCCGACTTCCCAGCACTGATTTTCAGTTCACGATCCGTCGCGCCAACCTCAAGGAAGGCCCGTCGAAGATCATTCGACGCGAGCGCTACAAGGATCGCAAGTACGCCGACCGCATGGCCGACGAGGCCTTCATGGCGGCGCTTTGGGCGCATTTCGGGGAAGAGCCGTTCGAGCGCGGCAATCTGGACGCGGGGCGGCTGTCCTGGCTTTTCGGTCGCGAGGTCGTGCCGGCCGAGGACCCGTTTGACCCGGCAAGCTACGAGGCGCTTCTGAAGATCGATCTGAAGCGGGCCCAGGCCTCGTTTCCGGCTGTCTTCGCTCCCGATGCCGAGCCGATCGATTACGGCGACGACGATTGGGCGGACGAGGACTAGGCATGTTTCCGCCCCGTTTCTTCCTGCCAGGGCAATTCCCTGCCGATGCCTGCAGGGCTCCCGGATCGGCGATTGCCTGCGGGCACGGGGCGTCTCATGCTGATCGCATGGCAACCACACGGAAGGTTGCCAGCCAGGACGTGTACCCTTCCCCAAACAAACTGCCCGACCCATTGCGGGTCGGGCTTTTTCTGTGTGGCGCGCGCCTGGCGGTCATCCGCAGCGCCAAAGGGCCGGTCACACCGGTCCTGTCTGGCAAGGCACGAACTGCGCGAGCTGTCCTGCCGGGGCGGACATGCGCCGACTGTGTGGCCCGCAGGCGCGCAGATGACCCGAACAGCCGGATGCGCGCATTTTCGTGCGCCCCATCCGCATCAGCCGATCCCGCCCGTCTTGCGATGGGCAGCCGATTCATGTCCGCGTGCCCGTCGGCCCACCGGCGCGCCCGAGGGGGAGCCACATGTTCAATAAGATCCTGATCGCCAACCGGGGCGAGACTGCCTGCCGTGTCATCAAGACCGCCCGCAAGATGGGCATCAAGACCGTGGCGGTCTATTCCGACGCCGACCGAAACGCGCTTCATGTCCAGATGGCAGATGAGGCCGTTCACATCGGCCCGCCCCCGGCCGCGCAAAGCTACATCGTGATCGAAAGGATCATGGAGGCCATCCGCCAGACCGGCGCCGAGGCGGTGCATCCGGGCTATGGATTCCTGTCGGAAAACCGCGCCTTTGCGGCTGCCCTTGAGAAGGCCGGTGTTGTCTTTGTCGGACCGCCCTCGGGAGCAATCGAGGCGATGGGCGACAAGATCACCTCCAAGAAGATCGCCCAGGAGGCCGGTGTTTCTACCGTACCAGGCTACATGGGCCTGATCGCCGACGCCGACGAGGCAGTCAGGATCAGCCGCGAGATCGGCTATCCCGTGATGATCAAGGCAAGCGCCGGGGGCGGCGGCAAGGGCATGCGAATCGCCTGGAACGACGACGAGGCGCGCGAGGGGTTCCAGTCGTCCAAGAACGAGGCGGCAGCCTCTTTCGGCGATGATCGCATCTTCATCGAGAAATTCGTGACCCAGCCGCGCCATATCGAAATTCAGGTGCTGGCCGACAAACATGGAAATGTCGTCTACCTTCACGAGCGGGAATGCTCGATCCAGCGGCGCAACCAGAAAGTCATCGAGGAGGCACCGTCACCCTTCCTTGACGAAGAAACCCGCCGTGCCATGGGTGAGCAGGCCTGTGCGCTGGCGAGGGCCGTGGGGTACACCAGCGCGGGAACGGTCGAGTTCATCGTTGATGGCGCGCGGAACTTCTACTTCCTCGAGATGAACACCCGACTGCAGGTGGAACATCCTGTGACAGAACTCATCACCGGGGTTGATCTGGTCGAGCAGATGATCCGCGTGGCGGATGGCGAGGCGCTGCCTTTCGGCCAAGAGGATCTGAAGATCAACGGCTGGGCGATGGAAAGTCGGCTCTATGCCGAAGATCCCTACCGCAACTTCCTGCCCTCGATCGGGCGCCTGACGCGGTATCGCCCGCCAGTCGAAGGGCCGACCGACCGCGGCGGCATCGTGCGCAACGATACCGGCGTCTACGAGGGCGGCGAGATCAGCATGTATTACGATCCGATGATCGCCAAGCTGTGCACCTGGGCGCCAACCCGCGCCGAGGCGATAGAGGAGATGCGCCTGGCGCTCGACACGTTCGAGGTCGAAGGCATCGGCCACAACCTGCCCTTCGTGGGCGCGGTGATGGACCATCCCCGCTTCGTCTCGGGCAACATCACCACCGCTTTCATCGCCGAGGAATACCCCGAAGGTTTCCAGGGCGCGGTGCTGCATGGCCATGACATCCGCCGCATCGCCGCCGCCGCCGCCGCGATGAACCGCGTGGCCGAGATCCGGCGCACCCGGATTTCCGGCACGATGGACAACCACCAGCGCCGCGTCGGTGACGATTGGGTGGTGAGCCTTCAGGGCGAAAGCCATGCCGTGCGGATCGAGGCCGACCGCGAAGGTTCGACCGTGCATTTCCCCGATGGCTCGAAGCATCGCGTCACCTCGGACTGGACGCCGGGCCAGCCGCTGGCTCGCCTGTCGGTCGACGGCGAGCCGCTGGTGATGAAGGTCGGCAAGATCCCCTCGGGCTTCCGGCTTCGCTTGCGGGGGGCGGATCTGAAATGCCATGTCCGCAGCCCGAGGGCGCATGAGCTGGCGCTGCTCATGCCCGAGAAGCTGCCGCCCGATACATCCAGATACCTGCTTTGTCCGATGCCCGGTCTGGTCGTGAAGATCAGTGTGGCCGAGGGGGAAGAGGTTCAGGAGGGCCAGGCGCTTGCTACCGTCGAGGCCATGAAGATGGAGAACATCCTCAAGGCAGAGCGACGCTGCATCGTCAGGAAGATCAGCGCAGCCCCGGGCGCCAGCCTGAAGGTCGATGACGTGATCATGGAGTTCGAGTAGGCTGGTCATGCATCAGACGACCTGCCAGCCGCCCTACCGCCCCGAAGGCCGTCGCTCGAGCATCTCTTGCCGGCGCAGCGGGAAGCGGTCGATGGCGTGGGTAATCTCGCGCACGGACCAGGCCGAGGGCACGCGGCGCTTCACCTCGCCGTCCTTGTCCATCAGGACCAACGAAAAGCCACGCGGGCGCAGGCGTTGGCGTGCATCGCTGCGGGCGGCCGGGTCGGTGTCAGTCAGCACCACAACATCCCGTTCGACAAGATCGTCCAGATCGGCCTCGATGCGCTGCATCTGGCGCAGGAACTGCGGATCGTTCGGCGTGTCGGCAAAGACCACGATGGGGCGTTGCAGCCACAGGAATTCGGCCAGCTGCACCTCTGACGCGGGCAGCGGGCCACTGTTCAAGGCTGTCCCTTCCTCCTGCGCAAGGGCAGAGAGCGGCAGAAACATTGACAGAACAAGGACGTGCAAGGGTTTCATCATCTCTCCTCCGCCTATGATATAGGGCGGGGCCGGGCGAAACCAAAGCGGTATACCGGGCAGCCCATTCCCGGCAGCACAGAAGGACGAAGGCCATGACCAACAGCCTGGAGGATTGGCGCAAGCTTGCCTCGAAAGAGCTCAAGGGCGCCGACCCCGACAGCCTGACCTGGCACACCCTGGAAGGTATCCCCGTCAAGCCACTCTATACCGAAGCGGATACGGCGGGCCTCGCCCATATGGGCAGCCTGCCGGGCTTTGGGCCCTTCACCCGCGGGGTGCGGGCGACCATGTATGCAGGCCGTCCGTGGACCATCCGGCAGTATGCGGGCTTCTCGACGGCAGAGGAAAGCAACGCCTTCTACCGCAAGGCCCTGGCGGCGGGACAACAGGGCGTGTCCGTGGCCTTCGACCTCGCGACCCACCGCGGATATGACAGCGACCATCCGCGCGTGGTGGGCGACGTCGGCAAAGCCGGTGTCGCCATCGACTCGGTCGAAGACATGAAGATCCTCTTCGACGGCATTCCATTGGAAAAAATCAGTGTTTCCATGACGATGAATGGCGCGGTGATCCCGATCCTCGCGAACTTCATCGTGGCCGGGGAAGAGCAGGGGGTGGCAAAGGCGGATCTGTCAGGCACGATCCAGAACGACATCCTGAAGGAATTCATGGTTCGGAACACCTATGTCTATCCGCCCGAACCCTCGATGCGGATCATCGCCGACATCATCGAATACACAAGCCGCGAGATGCCGAAGTTCAACTCGATCTCGATCTCGGGCTACCACATGCAGGAAGCCGGCGCGAACCTGGTGCAAGAACTGGCCTTCACGCTGGCCGACGGGCGCGAGTATGTCCGCGCCGCCATCGCGCGCGGCATGGATGTCGACGACTTTGCAGGGAGGCTCTCGTTCTTCTTCGCGATAGGCATGAACTTCTTCATGGAGGCGGCCAAGCTTCGCGCGGCCCGCCTGCTATGGCATCGGATCATGTCCGAGTTCGGCGCAAGAAAGCCGGGCAGCCTGATGTTGCGAACGCATTGCCAGACCTCGGGCGTGTCGCTGCAAGAGCAGGACCCCTACAACAACGTGATCCGCACCGCGTACGAGGCGATGGCGGCGGCGCTTGGGGGTACGCAATCGCTGCACACAAATGCGCTGGACGAAGCGATGGCCCTGCCGACCGAGTTTTCGGCCCGGATCGCGCGGAACACTCAGCTGATCCTTCAGGAAGAAACCGGGATCACCCATGTCGTCGATCCGCTGGCCGGCAGCTACTATGTCGAAAGCCTGACCGCCCAACTGGCAGAACAGGCGTGGGCCCTGATCGAAGAGGTCGAGGCGATGGGCGGCATGACCAAGGCGGTCGCCTCGGGGATGCCAAAGCTGCGCATCGAGGAAAGCGCGGCCCGGCGGCAGGCGATGATCGACCGGGGCGAGGAAGTGATCGTCGGGGTGAACAAGTATCGTCTTGCCCAGCAAGACGCGATCGACATTCTTGATATCGACAACGTCAAGGTGCGCGAGGCGCAGATCGCGCGCCTGGCCTTGACCCGCACCGCGCGCAATGAGGGCGCAGCGCAGGCCGCGCTTGCAGAACTGACCCGCCGCGCGGCCGAGGGGGGGAACCTCTTGGAGGCCGCCGTCGAAGCTGCCCGCGCGCGGGCCTCAGTCGGAGAGATCAGCGACGCCATGGAAAAGGTATTCGGACGGCATCGGGCAGAAGTGAAGACGCTGGCGGGTGTCTACGGCGCTGCCTACGAGGGCGACGACGGCTTTGCCGCCATTCAGAAAGATGTCGAAGCCTTTGCCGAAGCCGAAGGGCGCCGGCCACGAATGCTGGTCGTCAAGATGGGGCAAGACGGGCATGACCGTGGCGCCAAGGTCATCGCGACGGCTTTTGCCGATATCGGGTTCGACGTCGATGTGGGGCCGCTGTTCCAGACGCCGGAAGAGGCCGCGCAGGATGCCATCGACAACGATGTTCATGTGGTCGGGATTTCGTCACAGGCTGCCGGGCACAAAACGCTGGCGCCAAAGCTCGTCGAGGCGCTGAAGGCAGCAGGTGCCGGGGACATTCTGGTCATTTGCGGCGGCGTTATTCCGCAGCAGGACTATCAGTTCCTCTATGACCACGGGGTAAAGGCGATCTTCGGGCCAGGGACCAACATCCCCGATGCGGCACGGAACATCCTTGCCTTGATCAGGGAAACGCGCGCTTGAATCGCCTCGTGGCCGGCGGGCGGAGCCGATCCGCCCGTCAGAGGTCGATTTCGCCATCCTTTGGCGGCTCGGGCAGGGGCGTTGGCGTGGTCTTGCGGCGGATCAGGATATCGCCGTTGTCCAGCATCACCGGCGCTTCATACTGATCGACATTCTTCATGAGTTCCATGAGCTGGATCGCCATGGGCCTCATGTCCTCGAGCGCCCTGCTCATCTCGCCGATCGCCGGTTTCATCTCCTCCGCAAATCCGCGCAGGATCGACTCGAGGCCCCGCTGCATCAGGTCAAGGCCCTCGTCCATCTCAGCCGATGGCGCGCCCTGCACCTCGCTCTCGGGTGTCAAACCCGGAACGTCATCCTGCGCGAGTGCAGGAAGGGGCAACAGACAAACGGCGAACAGGATTTTGCGCATGATGCAAGCCTAGCCGATTTCCGTCGCTTGCGCCAATCACAACGGCAAATCGACGCTGACCGGGAAGTGGTCCGACGCGGTCAGCAACGCGTCGCGCAATTCGGGCACCTTCATGCAGCCTGGGTCGTTCAGCGGATGCCAGATGCGCCATTCAGGTTTCATGGCCAGCAGGTCCTGCGAGACCATGATGTAGTCGAGCAACGCTTCGAAGTAGCGTTTTGAATCGTCCTGCCAGAAGCGCGAGGTCGTCGGGGCGAGGCCGATCTTGCGGCCCAGATGCAGGGCGGCATGGGGGTCGAACAGCCGTTGCTCGGGCGGGCACGAGGTGCCCAGCACCACCTCGACCCCCGAGTGGCCGAACAGTGCCTCGTATTCGTCGAGACCCGGGCCGTCATTGAAGTCGCCCATCACGATCAGGCTTTCGCCGGCCTGCAAATGCGTGTCGACACGCCGGCGGACCCAGACACATTCGGCCAGTTGCTTGCGGCGGTTGTCGATAGCCAGGCGCATCGCCTCTTCGGGGTTCTTTGCGCCCCGTGGGGCCTTGGATTTCGCGTGCACGCCGATCAGCCGGAGCGGGCGTTTGCCCACCAGCACCGACAACTCGAGTGGCGGCTTCGAAAACCGGATTGGCTCGGGAATGGCGTCGACGTCTATGTCGAACATCATCACGCTGTCGAAGCGAGGCGCACGATCCTGCACGTCCGGCTCGACGGGCTGCCCAATGGGATCGTGTCGAACCTCCATCTTGTCGGGGTCGTAGAGCAGCGCAATTTCCTGCTCGGTCTCGCTGGTGAAGCCCAAGATCGCGCGGCTCGTCCGCAGCCCGAAGGTTCGGGCAAAGGTCTCCAGCGCATCGACGGTGCGGCGCTTCGAACCCTGGTCGGGGGCCTCGATGATCATGACTGCATCGGCGTTCAGAGCCGTCAGGACAATGGCGATCGCCTCTGCCTGGTCGGCGCGGGTCACATTGTAGCGGGCTGACCACTCTCGGTCGGCCCTCAGTCGGTTGTGATCGTCGAACAGCTGGGTGAACCATTCGACGTTGTAGGTTGCGATCCGCAGCATTTCAGGCAGCCTTCTGGGCCGAGATCTCTTCCCACGCCTCGTTGATCGCGATCAGCCGCCGCTCTGCCAACCGGATCGCCTCTTCCGGAACGCCGCGCGCGATCATCCGGTCAGGGTGACTGTCGCGGACGGCCGCCTTCCAGGCAGCGCGCGCCTCTTCCAGCGTGGCCTCCGGATCAATACCCAGAAGGTCATAGGGGTCACGCGGAGCATCTGGCACGAAGCGGGCCCTGATGGCGCGGAACTGCCGGTCCGACAGGCCAAGTATGCGCGCAACCGTTGTCAGGAAATGCTCTTCGTTCGGGTGATAGTCACCATCTGCGACGGCGATGTGGAACAGCCCTTCCATCAGGTCAGTCAGGATCGGGTCCTCGTCGCGGAACATCGCGCGAATCTTGCGGGCATAGGCATCGAAGCCAGCTACATCCTGCCGGGCAAGATTGAAGACGCGGGCCGCATTCGCCTCTTCGCCGGCAGGAATGGCAAAGACCTCGCGGAAGGCCGTCACCTCGCCGCGGGTCACCTCGCCATCGGCCTTGGCCATCTTTGCTCCCAGCGCAATGACCGCGATGGTAAAGGCGACCGAGCGTTCCGGAGGGGCGCGCAACTTGTCGAACACCGCCGACAGGCTTTCGCCGGCCGCCAGGGCGGACAGGGCAGCGGCGATGCGGCTCCAGATCGACATGGGCTGACAATAGCGGGCGCCGTCGCGGCTGTCAGGAGAGGAATTTCTGCATGAGCACAAGGTCGAGCCAGCGACCAAACTTCCAGCCCGTCTGCGGAAGTGTCCAGGAGGCCGTGTAGCCCATGCGGCGGTGAAAGGCCAAGCCAGCTTCGTTTTCGGCGCTGACCCCGGCAAAGATCGAATGCGCCCCACCGGTGCGAGCATGGTCTTCGACCGCAGACAGGAGCGCGCGCCCAAGACCGCCCCCCCGGGCGTCCGGCGCCACTTGGATCGTGTGTTCCATACAGCGCGCGTAGCCGTCGCCGCCCCGGAATTGGGCATAGGTGGCAAAGCCGGCGATGCCACGCCCTGCTTCGGCCACGAAGAAGGCCGGACGGGCCTCGATCAGCGCGGCGACCTCGTCTGGCGTCTTTTCGGTCGAGGTAAACGTGATCGTTGTTTCACGGATATAGTGGTTCCAGATGGCTGCGATGCCTTTGGCATCATCGGTTCGTGCCAAGCGGGGTCTCACAGGAAGCACTCTCCCTTGGGTCCGTGAAATTCGGCATGTATCGCTTTCGCCGGGCCTTCGACGATTGATACCCGCGCATCGTGAAAGCGCCCTTCCAGCGCGTGGCGCAGGGCCCCCGCGCGGGGGTGCGTGATCTCGAGTCGCACCAACCTCAGGCCGCTGTCGGGCAGATGGCGGATCGGGTGATCGGTGCCCTGCCAGTGGATGACGGCTGGAAAGGCATCGTCAAAGGGCAGACGGCCGTCTGGTGGAATGGCCATCTCCCAATGCAGGTCACCCCGCTCCAGCTTGACCGGATGGCCCAGGCCTTCTGGCCCGGCCGCAAGCTCGGCTTTCAGATTTTCCACGGCGACGATCCAGTTCGTCAACCGTGGGGGCCCGCTGAACCGGTCAAGATCGAACCACCGGGGCCAGTCGGGGCGGGATGCGGCCGGGTCGGTGGTGATCACCTCCAGATAGACATCGCCCAAGCTCAGCAGGCGGTTCCAGGTACCCATGTGGCGATGCCGCCCTCCGGGGCTAAGCCTGACGCCGAGCGCCTCTTCGACCCAGGCTGTTCCCTCGTCAAGCGACGCGGCCGAAACGGCGATGTGATCAAGCCGCATCTTCGGTTTCCGGTTCGATCACCTGTGCCGTAGCCCGCAGCGCCTGGACAAGCGAGGTGAACCGCGCCTGGGCCACCTCGCCGAACAGGCCAACGCCCACAGGCGTCAGCCTGAGTTCAAGCTCGCGCTTCTTCGGCTTGAACCGCAACTCGCCCGCGAGGGCCGGATCAGCGACAGAGAACATCGCGCCAAACCGCATTGCCTTTCCAAGAACTTCAGCGTCGCGGATCTGTGCGTCGGACAGCAATTGGAACAGGGGCTCCATCCGCGACCCAGCGCGGGAATTCTTGTAGCGGTGCAGCAACGCCAATCCCAGGAAGACCCTCCCCGGATGGTCAAGCCCGCCCAGGTTCGCCCGTGTCGCATTGTCGAAGCAGACCTCGGCCCGATAGTCCGGGTGGGCGCGCCAGGCGGTATCATGCAGAAGGCACGCCGCCTTCACGAGGCGCAACCGGTCCGCCGGATAATCCTTGAAGAGAGGCGACAGGAAGTTGAACAGCTTCTTGCCGAACCCCGGCATGCGCGCAGATGTGGCTTCGCTGACCCTGGCAGCCTCGATCAGGGGGTCGCGCGCACGCAGTTGCTGCGGCATCTGTTCGTAGAGCAGTCCTTCGCGGATGCCGAAGGCCGAAATGTCTACTTCGCGCGGGCGGAAGATCTCGATCAGCTCCCGCAGAACCTCGCAGGCCAGTGGCACGAGTTCCATACGCTCGGCCGAGGTTCCGGTGAGCACGCGCAGCGTGTTCAGGTCATTGGCACCGATCCAGCCCAGTGTTTCGGTGATCTGGGCGGGCAACATGCGGTATTCGTGCAGCACCGTAAGCGGATATGCGCGCCTCTCCATGTCCAGCCGGGCGATTACCCTCCAGGAGCCGCCGACCAGGTAGATGCGCGGGTGGTCTTCGGGAAAGCGCTTGCGCATGTCTGCCAGCGTCTTGCGGATGTGCTCCCGCCGCGCCTTGGGGCCACCTTGGACCTGCTGCAAACGGAAAGGGCCCAGCGCCGAGGTTTCGCGATGGCCAATCTGTCCGTTGCCGACTTGCGCGAGTTCCATCGACGAGCCACCGATGTCGCAGACGATGCCCTTGGCATCGGGCCAGCCCAACAGCACTCCCTGGGCCGAAAGCCGGGCTTCTTCGGCGCCATCGATGACCCACATCTTCATGCCGGTCGCGCGCAGCACCTCGGCTTGGAAGTCGGGGCCATCGACAGCCTCGCGTACGGCGGCAGTGGCCACGATTGTCGGCGGCTCGATGTTCATTCCTTCGGCCAGCAGAGCAAAGCGCCGAAGGGCCGCCAGTGCCCGCTCGCGCCCCTTGGGGTTGAGATAGCCGGTTTCCGCCAGCCCTTGGCCCAGGCCGCACATGATCTTCTCGTTGTAGAAGTAGGCCGGGCTGCGGGCGGCCCCGTCAAAGACGACCATGCGGACAGAGTTCGATCCGACATCCACCACCGCGACCCGGCTCAGGGCGCGTGCGCTTGGGTCCTCGAACAGCGGGCGACCGAACGGACCCCAGTCGTCGTGGGCATGGTCATCGGTTTTCGCCATCGGATTCGTCCCAGCCAGTCGTCGTGGCGACCATGCCGGGCGGGAGCCGCCCGGTCAACCGCCGTGCCCAGGCTTCTCTTTGCCTCAGTCGTCGACCTGGGCCAATCTCGGCACATCCTTTGCCCCGGCAGTCCCCCGTCCGGAGAGCGACGGGTGATCCATGAAGAAACGGTGACAATTGAACAACTTGCCGTCCGAGGACGTGAGGTCGCGCTGGTAGCGCCCGTCGGCCTGAAGGACCCAGCTTTGCGCCTCGTCGGCCAGGTTGGCGACCATGATCTGACTGACGATCTGTTCCTTGACCGTGGGATTGAGGATCTCCACCAGGGTCTCTACCCGACGGGTCAGGTTTCGGCTCATCCAGTCGGCGGAAGAAATGAAGACCCGCGCCTTCTTCGACGGCAATCCGTGACCATTTCCGAAACAGACGATCCGGCTGTGCTCCAGAAAACGGCCGACGATCGACTTGACGCGTATGTTCTCGCTCATGCCACGGACACCGGGGCGCAAGCCGCAGATGCCGCGAACGACAAGGCTGATCTTTACCCCCGCGTTGCTCGCATCGTACAAGGCATCGATCACATCGGCCTCGATGACGCTGTTCATCTTGGCCCAGATCGCGGCAGGGCGCCCGGCGCGGGCATGTTCAGCCTCGGTCGCAATCAGCTCCAGCAGACGCGACTTCAGGTTGATCGGCGAAATGGCCAGGTTCTCCAGTTGTTCGGGCTGCACATAACCTGAAAGATAATTGAACACCTTCGTGGCATCCCGCCCCAGCGCGACATCGCAAGTGAACAGGCTGAGGTCGGTGTAGATGCGCGCGGTGATCGGGTGGTAGTTTCCGGTGCCATAGTGGGTGTAGGTCACCAGGTTCTCGCCCTCGCGCCGCACGACGGTCGAGATCTTGGCATGGGTCTTGTAGTTGATGAAGCCATAGACGACATGTGCGCCCGACCGCTCCAGCCGCCGGGACTGGCGGATGTTGGCCGCCTCGTCGAAGCGGGCCTTCAATTCGACCAGCGCGGTCACCGACTTGCCAGCCTCTGCCGCTTCGCAAAGCGCATCGACAATCGGGCTGTCGCGGCTGGTGCGGTAGAGCGTCTGCTTGATTGCCAGCACATTGGGGTCGCGTGCCGCCTGTTGCAGGAACCGGATGACCATATCGAAGGTCTCGTACGGGTGATGCAACAGCATGTCCTTCTGCCGGATCGCAGCGAACATGTCGCCGTCATGGTCCTGCACACGCTCGGGCACCCGGGGGGTGAAGGCGGGCCAGAGCAGGTCGCGCCGGGTGTCGACCACCAGTTCCTTCACATCAGCCATGCCGATCAGGCCCCGCACCTCGACGATCTCGTCGGCGCTGACGGCCAGCTCCTCCATGATCAGCTCGCGTAGTTCAGGCGGAGCGCCAGCGGTCAGTTTCAGGCGGATCACCTCGCCGCGCCGCCGGCGCTTCAGGGCCGTCTCGAACTCGCGCACCAGATCCTCGGCCTCATCCTCGACCTCCAGATCGCTGTCGCGCAACACACGGAAGGCACAATGACCGCGGTCGACATACCCGGGAAACAGCATCCCCAGATGCAGCATCAGCAGTTCTTCCAACGGCAGGAAGCGATGCTCGCCCGGCTTGGCCGGCAGCGGGATGAACCGGGCAATCTGCTGGGGAATTGGCAGCAGCGCCTGAAGCGGCCGCCCATCGCGCGCCCGTTCAAGTTGCAATCCCAGGCAGAAGCCGGTGTTCGGGATGAAGGGGAATGGGTGCGCCGGATCGATCGCCAGCGGCGACAGCACCGGAAACACCTTGGCAAGGAAATGTTCCTCGAGAAACTTGTAGTCGCGCGACGTCAGCTTTGAGCGTGACAGAAGCGTGATCCCCGCCGCCTCCATCTCGCGCTTCAGCTTGTTGTAGCTGGATTGCTGTACCTGCATCAGCCGTCGCGCATCGGCATTGATCAGCTGCAATTGCTCGGCCGGCGTCAATCCGTCTTCGGACGGGGTTGTATTGCCCGCCCGCGCCAGTTCCCGAAGTCCTGCCACCCGAACCGTGTAAAACTCATCAAGGTTGGTGGCCGAGATGGACAGGAACCGCACCCTTTCCAGCAAGGGCACAGCCGGGTTGGCAGCCTCTTCCAACACGCGCCAGTTGAAGGCCAGCCAACTGAGTTCCCTGTTGAAGAAGCGTCGTGGGCCGGCCGTTTCAGCGGCAGGAAGCGAGACGGCCGGGGGAAGGGGCGCCTTGAGGAAATCGGCTTGCGTCATTGGACTGCTCGAAGGAGGGCTGCTCTCTCTGTTGGAGAAAGGCTAGCGTGGCGGGTCAGGCCTGTCCAGCAAGGCCGCGGCCAGTGTGCGCGTCACAGGCCGTCCCTCGGCCAGCGATGCGGCGTCCAGCGCCGCCACAAGGCTGCGCGCCGCTGCAAGCGACCGGTCCATCCGCTGGACCAGGTAGGCGATAAGCGCCGGTGTGACGCTGATCTGGCGGTCGGAGAACTGCTTGACCAGGACCGCAGACAGCAGGGCATCATCCGGTGGCTCCAGCCGTGTCACGGCGAGGGCCTGCATGCGGCTGGCGAGATCGGGCAACGTCAGCCCCCAGTTCCGCACCGGATGCGTTGCGGTGATCATCAGGGCGCCTCCCTGGGCGCCCAGCAGATTGTGCAGGTGGAAAAGCGCCTCTTCCGCCAGCCGATCTCCTGCAAGCCTGTCACCGTCTTCCAACGCCAGTGCGCTGCCTGCAGCGATCCGTGTAAGGTCAAGCGACGCAATGTCCCGGGCGGCCAGAACGCGCGCTCCGCTCTCTGCTGCCCAGACATGGGTCAGATGCGACTTGCCCGATCCTTCCGGCCCGACCAGCAGCATCCGCCGCTGCGGCCAGTCGCGCCACCGCTCCAGCGCCTCGACGGCCAGTGCATTGGCGGGCGAAACAAGAAAGTCCTCTCGCCCCAGTGCCTCACGGACGGGCAGGTCAAAAGCCAGTTGCCGGCTCACTGCGAGGCCTCATCCTCCCAGTCGGGCACTTTGGCCCGCTCGCCTTTGTAAAGCAGGCTCTCCTGGTACTGCTCCAGCATGAAGCGCACCAGGACGCCGATCACGGCGGCCACCGGAACCGCCACCAGCATCCCGACAAAGCCGAAAAGGGAACCAAAGGCCGACAGGGCGAACAGGAGCCAGACCGGGTGAAGCCCGACCGACCCGCCGACCAGCTTGGGCGACAGGATATTGCCCTCGAAGAACTGGCCAAAGGCAAAGATGCCTGCCACCAGCCCGATCGACCACCAGTCGCCCCAGAACTGGAACAGCGCCAGGCCAATGGCCAGCGTACCACCCACCAGCGAACCGACATAGGGAATGAACGTGATCGCCCCCGCAATCGCCCCGACGATCAGGCCGAATTGCAGGCCCGCCAGCATCAGAGCGATGGAATAGAAGGCGCCCAGGATCAGGCAGACGCTGACCTGACCGCGCACGAAGCCCGCCAGAACTGCGTCGATCTCGTTTGCCAGCCGGCGGATCGTCGGGGCATGGTCACGTGGCAAGAGACGGTCAATCCTGGCAACCATCCTGTCCCAGTCGAGCAGCATGTAGAAGGCGACGACCGGAACAACCACGACGAAGACAACTGCCCCGATCACGCCAAGCGCGCCGCTCAGCAGTCCGTTTGCCAGTTCCCCGCCACGGGCCTGAATGGCAGTCCCGATCTGGGTCAGGGTCTGGCGAATGGTGCTGGTGCTATCTGCCAGGTCGGGGAAGCGTTCCAGCAGAAAGGCCTGAAGCTGGCTGGCAATCTCGGGTGCGGCGTTGACGAGGGCGCCGAGCTGGCTCAGCAGCGTCGGGATGACCGCCAAGACGAGCAAAACCATGATCAACAGCGCAGCGGCCGAGATGACGGCGGTTGCGGCAACCCGGCTCAGCCCGGCGCGCTGCAGTCGGTCGGCGACTGGGTCGAGAAAGTAAGCAATCGCGCCACCTACCAGGAAGGGCAGCATCACATTGCCCAGAAGGTAAAGCGCGCCGAGGAACACCACGGCGGCAATCCCCCAGTACTTAACCTGGTCGCGCACTGGCAGGGTCATCGCATGTCCTCTATCCACTTGCCTGACATATCGTCGCTGCGCCCGCGCGGTGCAAGAAGAATGGGCCCTGGCGCCGGGCGGGGAGCCTGGCTTGCCTGCCCGGCGTCGATCGCCTAGACACGGTAGCGCAATCCGAACCAAGAGGCTAAGCCGATGCGCCTGTCCCGCTACTTCCTGCCCGTGCTCAAGGAAAACCCGGCCGAGGCGCAGATCGTCAGCCACCGCTACATGCTGCGCGCAGGCATGATCAAGCAGCAAGCCGCCGGCATCTATTCCTGGCTGCCGCTGGGTTATCGGGTGCTGCGCCGGATCGAGCAGATCGTGCATGAGGAACAGCAGAAGGCCGGGCATATCCCGCTTCTGATGCCCACGTTGCAACCGGCCGACCTGTGGCGGGAATCCGGGCGGTATGACGATTATGGCGAAGAGATGCTGCGCATCACCGATCGCCACAAACGCGACCTGCTGTACGGACCGACGAACGAGGAGATGGTCACCGACATCTTCCGCAGCCATGTCGGCAGCTACAAGGACCTGCCGCTGACGCTCTACCACATCCAGTGGAAGTTCCGCGACGAGATCCGCCCGCGGTTTGGCGTCATGCGCGGGCGCGAGTTCCTGATGAAGGACGGCTACAACTTCGACATCGATGTCGACAGCGCGATCCACGCCTATAACCGCCACATGGTCAGCTATCTGCGCACCTATGAGCGGATGGGCCTTCAGGCCATTCCGATGCGCGCGGCCTCGGGCCCGATTGGCGGCGACAACACGCATGAGTTCCTGGTGCTTGCGTCTACCGGCGAAAGCGAGGTCTTCTACGATTCCGCCATCACCAGCCTCAAATTCGGTGACCGCGTGGTAAACTATGACGACCGCGCTGAATGCGCGGCCATCGTCAAGGAATGGACGACCCCCTACGCCCGGACCGATGAAACGCATGACGAGGCAATCTTCAATGCCATCCCCGAGGATCGCCGCCGCACCTCGCGCGGGATCGAGGTGGGACAGATCTTCTTTTTCGGCACCAAGTACTCCGAACCGATGGGCGCTGTCGTGGTGAACGACAAGGGCGAGCGGGTTCCGGTGCAGATGGGCAGCCACGGCATTGGCGTGTCGCGCCTGCTTGGCGCGATCATCGAGGCGAGCCATGACGACAAGGGCATCATCTGGCCCGAGGGCGTCACGCCCTTCCCGGTAGGGATCGTGAACCTCAAGCAGGGTGACGCGGCAACCGACGCCGCCTGCGAAGGCCTCATGAAGGCCTTCGCAGCGCGAGGCCTTGAACCCTTGTACGACGACCGCGACGAACGCGCAGGTGCCAAGTTCGCCACGATGGACTTGATCGGGCTGCCCTGGCGGATCACCGTAGGCCCCCGTGGCCTGGCAACAGGCAAGGTCGAACTCACCAGCCGGCGCACCGGTGAAAGCGAAGAAATGTCGCCCGAGGCGGCGGTGGACCGCATCGCCCAGATTTTCGCAGGCATCTGAAGGCACTCGCCCCGTCAGGTCATGGGTGTGGGGCGGGCTTATGCCCGCCCTTCGCGACGGAAGCAGTGCTTCCTTGACTCAAGAAGTTGACGAAAAGTGTCACCTATGGTGAAGGTCTGGGGATGACCTGGGCACTGCCCATAGGCTTGATGGGACCTCGCGGGATGCGGCGGCAACTTCTGATCTGCGCTCTGCTGTCGGCATTGCTGCTGCCGATATCGGCCGGGCAGGCAGACGAGGCCGCTGCCCCCTTCGCCGACCTCGGCTCATGGGGTGAGGCACTGTTCTTAGACACCAACCTTTCCGCCAACCGCACCCAGTCCTGCGCCAGTTGCCATGATGCCGCCCAGGCGTTTACCGACCCGCGCGAGACTGCTGCGGGCCGGGCGGTCAGCCTGGGCGATGATGGCCATTCGCTGGGCGACCGCAATGCGCCGTCTGCCGCCTATGCGGCGCTGACCCCGCCATTGCACCGCGATGGCGAAGGAAACTGGGTGGGTGGCTTGTTCTGGGATGGCCGCGCCTCCACCCTGACCGATCAGGCCAAGGGACCGCCGCTCAACCCCATCGAGATGGGCCTGCCCGATGAGACCGCACTGGCCCGTCGGCTTTGGGAAGACCCCCGGCATCGCGCGACGCTGGTCGCCCTGAAGGGGCCCGAGGCCGCAGAAGACCCTGCACTTGCGGTCGCGGCGATGGCCGAGGCCGTGGCTGCCTATGAGGCCAGCCCGGCCTTTTCGAGCTTTGATTCCAAGTACGACCGTTACCTGAGAGGCGAGGTCGAACTGACCAAGGAGGAAGAGCTTGGCCGCACCCTGTTCTTCTCGACCCAGTTCACCAATTGCAACCTTTGCCACCAGTTGAACCCGCGCCCCGGGATGGAGAAAGAGACCTTCTCGAACTATCGCTACCACAACATCGGTACACCCGAAAATCCGGTCGCCCGTGCCGCCAATGGCATGGGCAAGGGCCATCAGGACCTTGGCCTTGCGCTAAATCCAGAAACCGGGGGTGACCCAGCCCAGGAAGGGCGCTTCAAGGTGCCCAGCTTGCGCAATGTGGCGGTGACGGCACCTTACATGCACAATGGCGTTTTCGAGGATCTGCGCACGGTCGTTCTTTTCTACAACAGCTACAACACCCGCAGCCAGAAGCGGAAGGTCAACCCCGAAACCGGCCGGCCCTTTGCAGCGCCCGAGGTGCCTCGGAACCTCTCGCTGACCGAGCTTGAAACCGGCCCCGCGCTCGATGACCAGCGGGTCGATGCGATCCTGGCCTTCCTCAAGACCTTGACCGACGCCCGCTACGAACCGCTTCTGTCAGAGTAAACCGCCTCTCGTCGGCGTGACGGGCCGCAGGCTTGACCTTTGCCGCCCGACTGGTCAGCTTGCGCCGACCTGAAGGACAGCTTCCGCATGGCCAATCGCACCGCACCTTTTGCCTCTTTCGAATGGATGATCGCCTGGCGCTACCTGCGCGCCCGGCGGGCCGAAGGTGGCGTGTCGGTAATGACCTGGATCAGCTTGATCGGCATCACCCTGGCCGTTTTCGCCCTGATCGCGACGCTGTCGGTGCGGGCCGGATTTCGCGCGGAATTCGTGGACACGATCCTGGGTGCGAATGCCCATGTCACCGTCTATTCCACGCCCTGGGACAATGCCGATGGCCAGACGGTCCGCGGGTTTGACAGCTATGACGATCTGGCCGCCCGCCTGGCCCAGGTGCCGGGTGTCACCCGGGCCGCGCCCCTGATCAAGGGGCAGGTCATGGCCACCAGTCAGGGGCGTAATGCCGGGGTCGAGGTCTACGGGATCCGCACCGAGGATCTGAAAACCATTCCCCGCATCGCCAGCTCGGCCGAGGCGCAGGGTGATATCAACAGGCTTGATGCGGGCATCGCCATCGGCGCGGGTGTGGCGCGCGAACTGGGCGTGACAGTCGGCGACCGCATCCGGCTGATCTCGCCCGATGGGGTCAAGACCGCCTTTGGCACCAGCCCGCGCGTGAACGCCTATGAGGTTGTCTATGTCTTCTCGGCCGGGCGCTGGGACATCGACCAGACCCGCATCTACATGCCCTTCGCCGAGGCGCAGAGCTACTTCAACCGCGAGGGGCTGGCCGACGAAATCGAGGTGATGGTGGCCGATCCCGATCATGTCGAGGATCTGGCCCCCGCGCTCTTGGCGACGGGCGACCAACGCATGCTCTTGTGGACCTGGCGCGACAGCGCAGGCAGCTTTCTGCGGGCTCTGACGATCGAGGACAATGTGATGTTCGTGATCCTCTCGGTGCTTGTGCTGATCGCGGCGATGAACATCGTGTCGGGGCTGATCATGCTGGTCAAGAACAAGGGTCGCGACATTGGAATCCTGCGCACCATGGGGCTGACCGAAGGATCGATCCTGCGCGTGTTCTTCATTTGCGGCGCCGCGACGGGGCTTGCGGGCACACTCCTGGGGGTGATCCTGGGTTGCCTTTTCGCGCTCTATATCGACCCGATCTTCAGCCTCGTGAACTACCTGTCGGGCGGCGGTGTGTGGGATCCGTCGATCCGCGGCATCTATGCGCTGCCCGCGCGGCTGCAACTGGCCGACGTGCTGTCCGCGGTGGCGCTGTCGCTGGGGCTATCCTTCCTGGTCACCATCCTGCCGGCCCGCCGTGCCGCACGCATGAATCCCGTCGAGGCGCTGCGCTATGAGTGAGCCGATGCTGACGCTCGACGGTATCGAGAAGACCTACAACCGAGGCAAGCCCGGCGAGGTGCAGGTGCTGCGCGGTGCATCGGTTTCCGTCGGGCCGGGCGAGGTCGTGGCCTTGGTGGCGCCATCTGGCGCAGGCAAGTCGACGCTCTTGCACATCGCGGGGCTGCTTGACACCGCGGACGCGGGTCGGGTGGTGCTGGGCGGGCGGGGGATGGATGGCCTGTCAGATCGGGCACGGACAGATGTGCGCCGGGCGGAAGTGGGCTTTATCTATCAGTTTCACCATCTCTTGCCCGAGTTCACCGCTCTCGAAAACATCGTGATCCCACAACTGGCGAATGGTGTTTCGAAAACGGCTGCGGTGGCGCGGGCCGAGGGGCTGCTGTCTCGCGTGGGCATCGCGGCCCGCTCGCACCACCGCCCGGCCGCTCTGTCGGGGGGCGAACAGCAGCGTGTCGCCTTTTGTCGGGCTCTCGCGAACCAGCCGCGCCTGCTTCTGGCTGATGAACCTACCGGCAACCTTGACCCCGGCACCTCGGAACAGGTGTTCCGGACGCTGATGGAGGTGGTGCGTGAAACCGGCCTTTCGGCCCTGATCGCCACCCATAACCTGGAACTTGCCGCCCGGATGGACCGTATCGTCCGGCTTTCGTCCGGCCAGGTGGCCTGACAGGGCGCAGGCCTGCCTTGCCGCCCGTTGCGTCGGACCAACCCGCGTGCTTTGATGCTGCAAAGGCCCCAAAAGGAACCCCCGATGCAGCCCTTTCGCCCCATCGCCCTTGTCGCCCTGCCGTTGCTGTTCGTCGGCGCGCTGGCTGCCTGCCTGCCCCTGCCCGAGCGGGCCGAACCCGTTGGCACCCCGACCGGCGCACAGGACTATGCGAGCTACTGTGCCGTCTGCCACGGCGACAACGGCAAGGGGAACGGCCCCGGTGCCCAAGGACTGGCACAGAAACCGGCAGACCTGACGACCATCGCGGCGCGGAACGGCGGTACTTTCCCCATGACCCGCGTCATGGCGCACATCTGGGGCTACGCGCAGGAGGATGGCAGGGTCATGCCCCGCTTCGCCCCGCTGCTGGACGGCAACATGGTGCTGTTCGACGGCGGCGATGGGATCGCTACGCCCACGCCCGTGCGTCTGGTGCAACTGGGTGAATATGTGAAAAGCCTGCAAGGCAGCTGATCCCGCCTGAGGCAATCTCAGAACGTCAGACAGGGGCCGAGCGCTGTGCGAAGCGTCCGGGTGGAGCCTGTCAGGGACACGCGCCCGATGCTCTCTCCCTCCACGCTGACGCCCACTGCGCTGTCTCGCCCGGCCAGCAGGCCGGTAAGGGGATTGTTGGCCAGTCCGATCACGAAGGCACCGCCCGTGGTGGGCTGACGCTGGGCTGGTCCGCCGATGTCGCCGCCGGAAAAGGCGAAGTCCACCCGGATATCGTCCGTAGCGGGCGGTGGCGTCAGCAGCAGAGCGAGCCAAGGCTGGCCGCCAAGGCAGAAGGCCGCAAGGCTGTTCAGGGGGCCCGGCCCGCCCACCACGGCGACGGACGTACCGTCGCCGCCGGAGCGCAGCTGCCAGCGGTCGGGTGAGAGGGCCTCGAGCAGTGGAGCTGCGGCTGCTGGCTCGTCCGGGGGTGGCTTGGCCGGCGCTGCCCCGGCGCCATCGAAGCTGACGCGTTCTTCACAGCCTTCGGACCCTGTGCGCGGAGGGGTGCAGAACTGACCATGCAGATAGGCGACCATGGTCGCGCCGTCCCATGTCACGTCCTGGGCATAGTTGCTCCAGGCCACGGCCAGGCCTGTTGGGCCCGATGTCCAGACCGTGACCGGACAGCCGGCAGAGCCGCAGAAGTAGCTGTACGCCCCCTCGCAGGTCAGTCCCATCAGGTTCATCACGACATCGGCCTGACCGTCGCCGTTCAGGTCGCGCTGTTGAATGTAGCTCTCTGTCTCGACCGGATTGCCCCCCGCATCGCGGCAGGCCGCAGCGTTCTCGGCGCGGACGGTCTCGACCTCGGCCGGAAGGTCGGCCCATGCGGCGCCCGACCAAAGCAGCACAGCCAGAGCGGCACAGGTTCTGGTCATCATGTTTCGGCCTCGCACTCGGCATGGGCAAAAGGGGCTCAGGTTCAGCCTGTCATGGATGCGCGGGTCGGTAAACCGAAGAACAGCGGGCGGTCGCGACGCCTGGGTGGCCTTGCCATTGCCGGGTCTGGCCGCGACAATAGGCGAAATCGCCAGTGCCAAAAGGGTTCCCCCCGCCGATGCCCAATCTCTACCCTGTTCTTCTGTGCGGCGGATCCGGGACGCGCCTGTGGCCCCTGTCGCGCAAGAGTTTTCCCAAGCAGTTCGTGCGTCTGTCCGAGGGCGAGACCTTGTTCCAGGCGGCCGCGGGCCGGTTGACCGGGCCGGGTGTCCTGCCGCCCGTCATCATCACCAACTCGGATTTCCGCTTCATCGTGACCGAGCAACTGGCGGAAGCCGGCATCGATCCCGGCGCGATCCTCATCGAGCCAAGTGCGCGCAACACCGCACCAGCGATCCTGGCGGCAGCGCTCTATCTGGCCGACAAGGACCCGGATGCGCTTTTCGTGGTGATGCCGTCCGACCATGTCATGCCCGATACGGCCACTTTCGGCGCCGCCGTGCAGGCGGGGCTTGCCCCGGCGCAGGCCGGCCAGATCGTGACCTTCGGCATCCGCCCGACCCGGCCCGAGACAGGCTATGGCTGGCTCGAACTGTCGCGCACCGTACCCGCCGACGTGCTCGAGGCCGTGCCTCTCGTGCGGTTCGTCGAAAAGCCCGACCGCGCCCGGGCCGAGCTTATGCTGGCCGAGGGGCGGTACCTTTGGAACGCCGGCATCTTCCTGATGTCGGTGCGGACAGCGATTGAGGCCTTTTCCACCCATGCCCCGGACATGTTGCCCCCGGTCCGCGCGGCCGTGGCCGAGGCCCGACCCGATCTTGGCTTCCTGCGCCTGGCCCCCGGTCCCTGGGAAGCGGCCCAGGATATCTCGGTTGATTTCGCCATCATGGAACGGGCCAGCAATCTGCAGGTCGTTCCCTTCGGCGGGGCCTGGTCCGATCTTGGCGATTGGGCCTCGGTCTGGCGAGAAAGCGCCAAGCAGGATGAGGCCGGTAATGTCACCGAAGGGCCCGTGACGGTGATCGACAGTGCAGGCAGCCTCTTGCGAGCCGAGGCTCCGGGCCAGGAACTGGTGGGCATCGGCCTGCGCGATCTGGTCGTGGTCGCCATGCCTGACGCGGTGCTTGTCGCCGACCGGTCCCGCGCGCAGGACGTGAAAGAGGCGGTTGCCCGGCTCAAGGCCAAGGGCGTGGCCCAGGCCGAGGCCTTCCCCCACGACCACCGCCCCTGGGGATGGTTCGAGACGCTGGCGCTGGCCGACCGCTTTCAGGTCAAGCGCATTCATGTCCATCCCGGGGCGTCGCTGTCGCTGCAAAGCCACATGCACCGTTCCGAGCACTGGATCGTCGTCGCGGGCACCGCGAAGGTTACCGTCAACGACGAGGTCCGGCTTCTGACCGAGAACCAGTCGATCTACATTCCCTTGGGCGCCAGACACCGCATGGAGAACCCGGGAAAGGTACCAATGGTGCTGATCGAGGTGCAGACAGGCACCTACCTGGGCGAAGATGACATCATCCGTTATGACGATGTGTACGCCCGGGGGCAGGGGGCCAAGGGATGAAGACGCGGTCCTGCCTGCGGCGGTGCCCATGACGACGCTGGCCAGTTTTCTGATCAACCTTCCCCGCTCGGCCGACCGTCGCCAGCGGATGGAAACCCAGCTTGCGGACCTTGGCCTGCCCTTCACGCTGATCCCCGGGGTCGATGGCAGGGCCGAGTACAACCGGCTCGCGGCCGAACTTGACGAACCCGCCTTCGTGCGCAATGTGGGCCGCCCCGTGCTGCCTGGCGAGCTTGGGGCCTATCACGCCCATCTCAACGTCTGGCGGGCCTTCCTGCAGACGGGGGCCGAAGTGGCCTTGGTGATGGAGGATGATGTCGTCTTCCACCCCGAATTTCGCGCGGCGCTGGACGCGGCGCTGTCGGTCCGGGGGGAGTGGGACTTCCTCAAGCTCAACAAGATCCGTGCCAAGCAGCCGATCTGCCAGGGTGTGATCGGGCAATGGCGGCTCAACGCCTATCTTGGCCCCGCGACAGGGCTTGGCGCCTATCTTGTCACGCGCGACCTGGCCTTGCGGCTCTTGCCCGCGATGCTGCCGGTGACCCGGCCCATCGACCACGAGCTGGACAGGATCCACCTGCACCACTTTCGCCATTTCGGGCTGGAACCCTTCCCCAGCCATGTCGATGATGGCAACGAAAGCACGATAACGGGCACGGGTTTTGCGGCGGTGCGCAAGTTTCCCTGGTATCGCCGCCTGCCCATGTATGCGCTTCGTTGGCGCAACCTGTTCGGCAAGCTGTTCTACCTGGCGCGGCAGGGGCAACTCGTTGCCCGTCATGCGGCCCTTCAGCCTGGCAGCCGGCCGCCGTTCTCTAGCCAGTAATCGGCCATCCAGCCCACCTGTCCGTGGCCCATATGCGGGAAGCGGTCCCAGAAACCGGCGTTGGGTTTCAACAGATCAGCTGGCCGGGGCTCGCCGTGAAAGGCGACGACGCGAGCCTCCGGCGGCGGGCGTTTCGGCTGGCGGAACAGGTCGAGCCCGATCGGCTGGCGCAGGTGGCGCTTGAAGCTGACGACCCATCCCCGCGGCCAGTAGTCCATCGATGAGGCCTGGGCGCCAACCCATTCCTGTTCGATCACGTAGTCATCCGCCGCCTTCTGCGGATCGGCCAGGAACCGCTCGAGGATCTGGGCCTCCTGCCCGAGATCGAAGGCAAAGAGGCAAGTTCCGGCCTCGGGCCGGGCGGTGCCGCTGGGGTTCGGTCGCCAATCGTCGCCCATGTCGGTGGTCACAAAGCTGGACGGATGCTCGAAGAACGCATCAAGCCCGCCGCAGATCACCATGTCGAGGTCGATGAACAGCGCCCGACCGGCCAGGCCATACAGATCGGCGGCATAGATCACCAGCTTGTTCCACTGACCGCTCTTCTGCATTCCCGGTGTCAGCGGCAGGGCAGGGATCGGAAAGGCCTCGATCCCCGGGCCGAAGCCTCGGGAATCATCGGTCAGGCAGACAAAGCGGAAGGCGCCCGTCAGGTGCTTGCGGCAGGCGGAATACAGCACATTGACGTAGTCCGCCGGATAGAGCGTGCCCCATTTCATGCACAGCACGACACGGTCGCCCCCCCGGGCGCGGGCGGCGGTCATGGCCAGGCCTTCCAGGTCTCGCGCAGGTATTCGACCGCCATCCGGTCGGCATTCTCGCGCCCGACGCCCTGTTCCACATGGTCGCGCAGGGCCGCAACCTTGTCGAAATGCCCATCTGCATAGACCGGGCGCGGCATGGCATTCACCCAGACCTTGGTGCCATGGGCATACGCCATCCCCGACAGCCAGACGTCATCTACCGTCCAGACAACCGGCGGAATGTCATACGTGGCCGGCGGAAAGGCATCAACCGGGATCAACGCGCCCAGAAAGCCCTCGAAGACATCGGCATAGCCGGCACTGGCATAGATCTTGCGCGGTGGATGCCAGAGCGTGAGCGAGGCGATGCGGCGCAGCCGATAGCCCAGGCTGCGGCCACGGTCAGGCGCCAGTTCGGCCCGCGGCATCTCGGGCGCCGCGCGGCGGATGTCGAACCGGTCACCGATGTTCCAGCCGCGTTCGCACAGGATATCGTCGGGGCGCTCCTTGCGCCCTTCCACAAAGCGCGCGACCCAGCCCCTGTCCTGGATGCGGTCATCGTCGCAGATCAGCAGGTCGGTCGCGGTTCCCTTCCAGCGCGCTGCCGCCGGCAGCGCCTTGCTGGCCGGGCCATAGTCGACATCGTCGATCACCACGTCGACCCAGTCGGGCAGAGCGGGCAGGGCGGGCCGCTCTCCGGGAAAGCGGCGGTACTCGCGGGGAATATGCAGCTCCACCCGATCGGGCCGATGGGTCTGCGCCCCGATCGAGGCCAGCTTGCGGGGCAGGTTCGCATAGCGTGGCGGAATGCTGGTCAGGGTGACGACGATCTGCTTCTTGGTCATTGGGCGTACCTTTCGGACTGGTGCCGGTGATACCCGCTTCTACCGCAGGACGAAAGACCACTGGCGCGCCTCAGCGTCCCACGTTCTCCTGGGCGACGGACACCGCCTTCAGAACGGCAAAGACCTGCTGGCCGGGGGCCAGCGCCAGCGCCTCGGCCGAGCGGCGCGTGACGCGCGCCAAGAGTGTATCGCCGCCCGCGTCCAGCCGTACCAGCGCGCCCGGCCCCTCGCCCAGTCGCAGGTCGACAACCGTCACCGGCAGGATGTTGAGGGCCGAGATGGCTTCGGGCCGACGTGACGCGATCATCACATCCTGTGCCAGGATGCGGATGCGCAGTCGGGTTCCAACCGGCGCCGCGACCCGAGGCAGCCAGAGCGGCCCCGCCAGGGTATCGAGACGGGTCAGCCCGTCGGCCTCCTGCGCCGCCACCCGCGCGGACAGGATCGCACCAGCCTCGCGCAGGCCCAGCACGGGGGCTGTGGCCGGATCCGACAGCACCTGTTCGGCAGGGCCGGCGGCGATCACTTGACCGGCCTCCAGCAGCACAACCGTGGTGGCAAGCCGGGCAACCTCCGATATGGCGTGGCTGACATAGAGGATCGGCAATTGCAGCTCATCCCGCAGCCGTTCCAGATAGGGAAGGATTTCGGCCTTGCGTGCTTCGTCGAGCGAGGCCAGGGGTTCGTCCAGAGCCAGAAGCCGCGGGTTCGAAAGGATGGCCCGCCCGATGGCCACGCGCTGCCTCTCGCCCCCAGACAAGGCGCCGGGTCGCCGCGCCAGCAGCGGCCCGATGCCAAGCATCTCGACGATCCGGCTCTCATCGGTGCCCGGGCCCTGGCCCGATCCGTGGCGTCGGGCGAACCAGCGTCCATAGGCCAGGTTCTGCCGCACTGTCAGATGCGGAAACAGTCGCGCGTCCTGAAAGACATAGCCGATCCGGCGCTTGTGCGACGGCAGGTCCACGCGGGCCTCGGTGTCCAGCAACACGTGCCCCCCCGCCGTGATCCGCCCCCGGTCGGGGCGTATCAGCCCCGCCACCGCGTTCACCACCGTTGTCTTGCCCGCCCCCGAGCGGCCGAACAGCGCCGTCACGCCTGCTGGAGCCTCGAACCCGACATCCAGCGCCAGGCCCGCAAACCGGTGTTCCAGTCGGACCGACAGCATCACAGCCCAGCAATCCGCCGCGCCACGGCCCGGCTGACCCATTCCGACAACAAGAGCGCCGCCATCGCGATGGCAATGGCAACCCAGACAAGCCGCGCCGCCTGCGCTTCGCCCCCCGGCACCTGCAGATAGGCATAGATCGCCGAGGGCAGCGTCTGGGTCTGGCCGGGAATGTTCGACACGAAGGTAATCGTCGCCCCGAACTCTCCCATCGCCTTGGCAAAGGCCAGGATCGCCCCCGCGATGATGCCCGGCAGTATCAAGGGCAAGGTGACGGTCGCAAAGACCCAGGGGCGCGAGGCGCCCAGCGTACCCGCCGCCTGTTCAAGCCTGGGGTCCGCCGCCTCGATCGCCAGCCGCATGGCGCGCACCATCAGGGGAAAGGCCATGACCCCGGCCGCCAGCGCGGCCCCCGTCCAACGAAAGGCGAAGACGATGCCGAACCACTGGTCCAGGTACTGGCCCAGCGTCCCCTTGCGGCCAAAGGTGATCAGCAAGAGATAGCCCGTCACCACCGGCGGCAGGATCAAGGGCAGATGGACCAGCCCGTTGACCAACGGCTTGCCCCAGAAGCTCCACCGTGCCAGCGCATAGGCCGTCAGAACGCCAATCGGCAGGCTGACCACCGTTGCCCAGAACGACACCTTCAGCGACAGTGCCACGGCCTGCCATTCATCGGGGGACAAGGCTTCGAACATGCATCCCCCTCGCGCGGCAGCCCCTCAGTTCAGGACGGAAAAGCCCTGTGCGGCAAAGGTCGCATCCGCCGCGGCTGAGGACAATGCCTCGAAAAATGCCTTGTCGGCCGCGTCTGAGCCCCCGGTCAGCAGCGCCGCGGGATAGACGATGGGCTTGTGACTGTCGGGCGGGAACGTTCCCACGACCGTCACGTTGTCTTCCGCCACGGCGTCCGAGCCATAGACAATGCCGTAGGGCGCCTCTCCCGAGGCAACAAGCGCCAGCGCCGCCCGCACATTCTCGGACTGCGCAACCGAACCTTGCACCGTGGGCCAAAGCCCCAGGCTTTCCAGTGCTTCCTTGCCGTATTGCCCGGCAGGTACGGCATCCACCATCGCCATGGACAGCTTGCCGCCATCGAGCAGGGTTTCAAGTTGCAGCCCCGGGCCGACCTCGACCGGGAAGGCGTCCTTGCCATGCGCTACGAGCACCAGCCTATTGCCCAGCAAATCTGTACGGCTGCCCGGCATGACGAGGCCCGCCTTCTCGACCTCGTCCATCCAGTTCACGGCGGCCGACAGGAAGATGTCAGCCGGCGCGCCTTCGATGATCTGCTTGGCCAACTGGTTCGACCCGGCATAGCTGATCGTGACATCATGGCCGGTCTTTGCCTCGAAATCCTTGGCCACTGCATCGAGCGCGGTCTTCAGGGATGCCGCCGCAAAGACGACCACCTCCTCGGACAAGGCTGGTGTGGCGAGCATCGCCGCCAGGGCAGCGGATAAGGCAAGTCGGCGCATCGGGGGGTCCCTGTCGATATGTTTCCAGAAATATATCACCCGCTCCCGCGGGGCCGCGCAAGCCTTATGTTTGCCGGGGCGCATCTGCCTTTCCCCCTTCGTCATCATTGGGTAAGCAGGCGCGGAAGGAGGCCCCGATGCTCAATCCCGCCGACGCAGCCTTTCTGTCCGATCTCGCCGCCGAACTGCCCCCGGGCACCCTTGGCCAGCCAGAGCCGCGCCATGTGACGGAACCGCGCGGCCGGTGGACAGGGCATGGCGCGCTGGCCCGGCCCGGCAGCACGGAAGAGGTCGCGCGGATTGTGCGCCTTTGCGCAAAGCACCGGGTCGGCATCGTGCCCATCGGCGGAGGAACGGGACTGGTCGGCGGGCAGGTGATGCCCGCAGGGCCGGACCCGCTGATCCTATCGCTCGAACGGATGACGGCGTTGCGCGGCCTTTACCCCGAGGAAAATGTTCTGGTCGCCGAGGCAGGCATGATCCTTGCCGAGGTACAGGCCCATGCCCGTGCGGCGGGACGGCTCTTTCCGCTGTCGCTTGCTTCGGAGGGGTCGGCCCGGATCGGGGGCAACCTGTCCTCCAACGCCGGTGGGTTGAACGTGCTGCGCTACGGCAATGCGCGCGATCTTTGCCTGGGGATCGAGGCGGTCTTGCCCTGCGGATCGGTGCTGCATGGGCTGAAGCGCCTGCGCAAGGACAACACGGGGTATGACCTGCGACACCTGCTGATCGGGGCCGAGGGCACGCTCGGCATCATTACTGCCGCCAGCCTGAAGCTGTCGCCGGTGCCGGCGGCGGTCGGCACGGCCATGCTGGTGGTTGCCGACCCCTCTGCGGCGCTGGCGCTCCTGGCGCGGGCCGAGGCGCGGTTGGGGGGCCTTGTCTCGGCCTTCGAGCTGATCGGGCGGACGGGCCTCGACTTCCTGACCGAAGCGATGCCCGACCTGCGCCAACCCTTTTCCCGGCCGCCCGAGTGGGCGGTGCTGATCGAGGTTGGCTTGCCTGCAGGTCTTGATCCGCAAGCGGCGCTCGAGGCACTTTTCGCCGAGGGAGTCGAAGCGGGCCTTGTCAGCGACGGGCTGATCGCCACATCGGAGGGGCAGCGTCAGGCACTTTGGCGCCTGCGCGAGGCGATCCCCGAGGCGAACCGCCGGATCGGTGCAATCTCGAGCCATGACATCTCGTTGCCTCTCGGTGCGGTGCCCGAGTTCATCGCAACCGCGGGGCCGGCGCTGTTGGCGCTGGGGCCGTTTCGGATCAACTGCTTCGGGCATCTTGGCGACGGCAATCTGCACTACAACGTCTTTCCTCCGCTGGGCGGCAGCCGGGCCGATCACGAGGCCAGCCGCGAGGCGATCAAGCGGCTGGTGCATGACCTTGTGCATGGCCTGGGCGGGTCGGTCAGCGCCGAACATGGCATCGGCCGGCTTAAGGTGGATGATCTGGAACGCTACGGCGACCCCGCAAAGCTGGCTGCCATGCGGGCGATCAAGGCCGCGCTCGACCCGGTGGGCATCATGAACCCGGGCGCGGTGCTGCGAGGCTGAGGGGTTTGCCCCGCCGGGCTGAATCGACGGGGACTTTCTTGGGGTTTCGGGTGGTGCGAGTGGCCCGGCGACAAAGCCGGACCGGCCAAGACTAGCCCCGGAATGGTTTCCGCAGAGTTAACGCCACTGGACAGGTGCCAGCATCCTGCGATCATGGCGTCACCGCATCTCGGTTAGACGTTCGTCGATGCCCGTGGTCCGCCTGTCCAGGAAGGCCATGGTGCTGGGGCTATCGCTCTTCGCGCTGCTCGCCACCTTTTCGAACATCACCGACGACGACTGGAACCTTGCCTTCGTGCAGCATGTGCCGGGCATGGACACGGCCTTCCCGGGCAATGACGCGATGTATCGCGCTATAGCCTCGCCCGCCCTGTGGACGACCGGTTACCAGCTGATCATCGCGGTCGAAGGGATGACGGGCCTTTTGCTTCTTGTCGGGCTAGTGCGCATGACACTGATGCCGCGCGATCTGCCCGAAGCCTTTGATCGCGCGAAAGGATTCACGATAGCTGGGGCAACCGTCGGTTTCCTCCTGTGGTTCGTGGGCTTGGTCGTCGCGGAGGGACGAATGGTTCCCGATGTGGCAATCCTCGATCTGGAACGGGCAGGAGGCGGCCTTTCGTTCTTGCGGCACGATCCTTGCCGTGCCGATCTTCGTGAACCGGTCCGACCGGGACTAGAGACCTTCGAACTCGCACAGGGCATGCACGTCCATCCCCATGGATTCGAGCTTTCGTCGGCCGCCCAGTTCGGGCAGGTCGACCACGAAGGCACAGCCGATGATGATGCCACCCAGCCGTTCGATCAGCTTGATGCCAGCCTCGGCCGTGCCACCGGTGGCCAGAAGATCATCGACCAGCAGCACCTTTTCGCCTGGCAGGATCGCATCGTCATGCACCTCGACCACGGCCTCGCCATATTCCAGCGTGTAGGACTGGCTGATGGTCTGGCCGGGCAGCTTGCCCTTCTTGCGGATCGGCACGAAGCCCGTGGAAAGCTGGTGGGCCACAGCCCCGCCCAGGATGAAGCCCCGCGCCTCGAGCCCGGCGACCTTGTCGATCCGCGTGCCGGCATAGGGATGCAGCAGTTGGTCGATCGCCATGCGAAAGCCGCGCGCATCGGCGAAAAGCGTGGTCACGTCGCGAAAGAGAATCCCCTCATGCGGGAAGTCCACGATGGTGCGGATATAGTCCTTGACGGTTTTCGGCATGGGGCGTCCTTCAGCGGGGAAGCGGATAGTGCAGGCGCAGGACAGCGGCATCCTGCCCTGTCAAGAGACTGACACCGTTTGAGATTTCCGAAAAGATGGAGCGACGGTTGTAGGCCGGGTTCACCAGATCGAAGGGCAGGCCAAGGCCCTGCAGCATCTCTTCCAGCACGACCGAGGAGATCTCGGTCAGGCGGATGTCATTGGCGATGAAGATGCGCGCCTGGTCGATATCGCCCTGGTCATCGAGTGTGATGTTCACGAGGCCCGCGATCTGGTCGGCATCGTCCATGCCGGAAGCAATCATTGCGATGGCGCGGGGGTCGCGCAGCGAAATGCGGATATCTGCCAAGGCGTTATCCTCGATCCGCTGCAGGCGGATCGCGGCGCGGGCCGTGTTGATCTGGTCAATCGCCCGGTCGATTGCGCGGTCCACCTCGGCGGCGATGCCGGGCAGCACCGGCTCGACCGGAGGCAGGAGCGTGACCGTCAGGCTTGTGGCGATGGATGCGGGCCAGCGTTGCATGGGTTGCTGACAGGGCTTGTCGGGAAGGGCGCCGCAGGCAATCGCCAGGTGCAGCGTCTCGTCCGAGACGGGGCCGGAAAAGGCAATGAAATCCTGGGCCCAAGCGGGCAGGGCCAGGCCGAGGGCCAGCGCCACGGCTGCCCGCAGCGTCACCCCAGCACCCGTCCGGCCACGGCGTCAAGCCGCTCAAGAAGATCGGGGTCGCGCTTGTCGGGGGCGGTCATGATCGCAAAATCCAGTGCCCGGTCGCAGCCATGGGGGCAGGGGTTGCGGTCGGGGCCAAGAAGGGCCGGCAGGCGGGCGACCATGCCGCGGGCCTTGGCGGCATTGCCGGTCAGCACGGCGATCACCTGGGCCACGTCCACCGCGCCGTGATCGGGGTGCCAGCAGTCATAATCGGTGACCATGGCGACGCTGGCATAGCACAGCTCTGCCTCGCGGGCGAGCTTGGCTTCGGGCATGTTGGTCATGCCAATCACATCGCAGCCCCAGCCCCGGTAAAGCTGGCTTTCTGCCAGTGTCGAGAACTGCGGACCTTCGATGCAGAGATAGGTGCCGCCCTGGTGAACGGTGATCCCTTCGGCCGCGGCCGCCTCGGCACAGGCGGCACTCAGGCGGGGGCAGGTGGGATGCGCAAGGCTGACATGGGCCACGCAACCCGTTCCGAAAAAAGACTTTTCCCGCGCGAACGTCCGGTCGATGAACTGGTCGACAATGACGAAATCGCCGGGCGCATACTGCTCGCGGAACGAGCCGCAGGCCGAGACCGAGATGAGATCGGTCACGCCGAGGCGCTTCATCGCGTCGATGTTGGCGCGGTAGGGAACCTCGGTCGGGGAATGGACATGGCCGCGCCCGTGGCGCGGCAGAAAGGCCATGGGCACGCCGTTCAGCCGCCCCACCAGCACCTCGTCGGAGGGGGCGCCCCAGGGTGTCTTCACCTTGACCCAGGACGCGCCTTCCAGTCCGTCGATCTGGTAGAGGCCCGATCCGCCGATCACCCCGATCATCGTCTGCATCGTTTTCTCCTGCCGGTTGCGGCGGCAGGTTAGGGGGCGCTGAGACGATATGGAAGCCGTCTGGTTTCGATATGGCAACCGTATGTAGACAGAATGAGTCAGGAATGGCCCTGACGATGAAAAAGGGCGCGCCCTCTGGCGCGCCCCGTCGTCGGTTTCGGTGACGACCGATCAGCCGGCGGCGACGGCCTGCGGTTGTTTCCAGGTGCCGTCAAGCACCGAAGGCTCGGGCAGATAGACGCGCTCGACGATCATGAAGCTGCCCTCGGGTGCGGGCAGCCAGTTCTTCGTCTTGTCGCCGCCCGGATCCTTGGCCGAGACATAGATGGTGACGCTGCCGTCTTCGGCGGTGACCATATCGGGCAGCATGCCGGCGTTGATCAGGTAACGGTTGATCGGGTTGGCGACGAGCAGTTGCTGGGGCAGGTCGTACATCGTGAGCGACCAGAAGGCCTTGGCCGGCGGCAACTGGCCCTTGGGATAGGTGATCGTGTAGTCTTTCGCCCCGCTCAGCGGCTGGCCCTGACTGTCCTTCTCGTAAAGACCGTAATAGGCCTCGTCCTTGGAGTTGCCGAGGATGCCGAACTGGGCCCCAAGGGCACGGTTCACGTAATCGTTCTTCATGAACTCGCGCGTCCCGAAGAGATCGGCCGAAGAGGCGGTGACCTTGCGCCGCGCATCGATTTCGGCCTGGCCGTCGGCCATGCCGCCCTTGAGCGCCTCGGACATTTCGGGCGAGAGGCCGGCCACGTCGATCTTCAGGCCCGGACCGATGCCGATGGTGGCGAAGCTGTCGCGCAGCTCTTTTTCATCGGGCAGCACGGGAACGTACTGCAGGATGAAGGACAGAAGGTTGAAGGCCTCGAGCGAGGTGCGCTCATCCGCCGGGGACAGCGGGGTGGCCCAATCCACCGCCGGGGCGGCAGCGGGGGCGGCCGTGCCGGCAAAGGCAGAGAGCGGCGCGAGCTTGTATTCGGCCTGGATCGCGCGGACCTTGTCGATGTCGGCGGGATTGAAGAGCTGCGTGCGATAGAGCGCCAGGACGAAATCGGTCTCGGCGGCGACGACCTTGTCGACACCGGCGGGGGTTTCGCCCGTCCAGCCGGGGCCGGTGATCATGAAGTTCCCACCGTCGTTGCCGGTGGTGCGGGTGCCGAGATAGCCGAAGTTGTAGGTGTAGCTGTCGACGAGCTGCACCGAGTAGTAGCGGTTCGGCTCGATCTTCGGCAGGGTCAGCACGATGGGTTCGGCGCGCAGGTCAAGCAGCGCGAAGGAATAGGGCGTGTCCGAGTTCGGTGTCTGCACTGCCGTGTCGGCGGGGGTATAGACGTTGGCCGCGCTGTAGATGGCGTTTGGCGGCCCCTTGAAATCCTTGCCGCCCTTTTCGACGAAATAGGCCCATTCGATGCGATAGAGGTCGATCATCGGGAAGCCGTAGATATAGGCCTGCTTCGCGATGGCCCGGGCCTGTTCCGGCGACGCGGTGATCTGGGCGGCGGCCGGCAGGGTGTTCAAGACCCCTCCTGCGGCGAGCGCCAATGCAGAGGTCATTCCAAGGGAAAAGCTGCGTCGGCTCAGCATGAGAGGCATTCCTACAAGAATGGGTTTCAACGGCGCTGATCTTTCACGACTCCTGTCTGCCTTGTCGAGTGGCAGCATGACGCGGATTTGACGACGGGCGCCATCGCGCGTGAAGGTTGTTTATGCCCCGGGCGAGAAGCGCGCCGCAAGCCGGGTGGGCAGTTGGGCAAGCCGCTGCCACCGGCTGAAGGAGAGGTTGAGCGAGGTGACCTGAAGGTAGCGCCCCACCACGCTGCGGCAGAGGTCGCGTTCGACGCCCGGGTCGGAGAAACGGGCGATGAAGGCCCGGCCGTTGTGGGCGATGGCCTCGCAGGTCTCCGGGTTCGCCTCGCACCAGGCGTGGACCTCGGTGAGGTCGGCGAGGTCATGGCGGACGGGAACGTAATGTTCGAAGGGCACAAGCTCGCCCTCGCAGGCCCAGGTTTCGCAAGTGGGGGGCGGCATGATGACCGTGGAATTCGAATGGAGCATCCATTTGAGCCCGGTGGCCACATCATTGCCTTCGAGCGACAGAAGGTACTTGGCACCGAGTTGCTGGGCGAGGCTGAGGGGCGGACGGACCAGGGGGCGGAGCGCCTCGATCGGGTGGTCGGAATGCTCTGGCGTGATCTGGACGATCTGGCTGTAGCCGATGTCAAAGGCCGGATGCGGCGGCAGGGTCGCCACATGGAAGCGGGCGGAATAGGGGATCGCGCCGCCGAAGGTCTTGAAGGCGCCGGTCGTGGCGCCGCGCCAGACAAGGCGGTTCGACTTCTGGCGGAAGGGGATGTCGACGCGATCGACCTCGGCCAGGTCGCGCCAGTGGCGTTTGTGGTCCAGCGGCAGCAGCGCGAGGGGCGCGTCGCGGTCGGCCACGAGGCGCGACTTGACGAAGGCGGGGAAGGCAAAGCGGCTGCGGCTGTCGCCGGGGTAGATCGCAAAGACCGCATCGGGATCGACCGCGCGGACCATGGCCTGGGTGGGGCGGATGTAGCTTTGGTAGAGCACGCCGCGGCGGTCGAGCGGGGGGACGCGCCCGGCGTGGCGCCGGAAGATATGAGGGCCGGTTTCGCAGGCGCCGCAGACCACCAGATCAGGCTCTGGCCTGCGGGCGGCCAGGGGCGGGTCCGCCGGGCCGGACAACCCCGAGAGATAGACCGCAAGCCGCTGGGCGGCATGGTCGGTGGGGGACATCGCTTGGGTCATGGCGCGGCGAAGGCATCTACAGGATTGGGGCGGGTTACTTGCAGGGGCGGGGCAACCGCGGGAAGGGGGTCAGCGTTCGTTCGGGCGGGCGCGTTCGATGACCTCGCGCACCACGGCATAGTCTCGATAACCCATGCGGGCCACGGGGCGGAAGCGGGTCACGTCGAAACGGCCATCGACGATGCAATCGTCGCGCAGGTGGATGCCCGTCACCTCGCCGATCACCAGGGTATTGTCGCGGCCAAGGAGCGCCAGGTCCTGCACGAGGCGACATTCAAGCGTGGCGGGCGCGCCTTCGAGCCGCGGGCAGTCGATGGTCTGGCAGGGGGCCTTGGCCAGGCCGTTCAGCGCGAACTCGTCGTGGTCGCGCGGCAGGAGGGCCGAGGTTTCGTTGGCGGCCGCAAGCATCGCCTCTTCCACGATGTTCACCGCAAAGACACCGGTTTCGCGAATGTTTGTCAGCGAGTCCTTCGTGCCGACCGAGGCGAAGACCACCTGCGGCGGCACATAGGCCACGGCGTTGAAGAAGGAATAGGGGGCGATGTTGTCGCCCGCGCTGCCGGTGGTGGAGATCCAGCCGATGGGGCGTGGGGTGACTATGGCGTTGAAGGGGTTGTGCGGCAGGCCGTGGCCATCGGCGGGGCGGTAGAACATCGGCGCGACCTTTCGGAAGGGGCGGGGTGACGCGGGGGTTTGCCCCTGACCTAGCCCCGTGCTACGCGCGCATCCAGTGGATTCGGCAGGGAAATCGCGTGTACCGGCTGGAAGAGGAAACCGCAGGGGACTGGTGGGAGGTCGAGGCGCTGCTCGACACCTGCTTTGCGCCGGGGCGCACGGCGCTGTCATCCTATCGGCTGCGCGACGGGGTGCCGACGGTGGCCTCGCTGTGCCATGTGCTGCGCGATGAGGATGGGACACTGGCGGCCGCGATCCGCTATTGGCCGGTGCGGGTGGCGGGGCAACCGGTGCTGCTGCTGGGGCCGGTGGCGGTGCATCCGACGCGGCAGGGCGAGGGTCTGGGCGGTCTGCTGATCCACGAAACGCTGGCCGAGGCGCGGCGCATCGGCTGGCTGCGGGTGCTGCTGGTGGGGGATGCGCCCTATTACGGGCGCTTCGGCTTTCGCAAGCTCGAGCATGTGGTGATGCCGCCGCCCACGAACCCCGACCGGGTGCTGGGGTTCGAACTGGTGCCCGGCGCCTGGGAGGGCGTGGCCGGGCTGGTCGAAAAGGCGATCTGAGACGGCGTCATTGCGTGGGGGCCGGGGGATACCTACCTTTCGCGCATGGACCAGACCCTGTTGCCCAGCGTGACCGTCTCCGAGGATGACATGACGCGCGAGATCGCGCGGCTGGCGCTGCGCTATCGGCGCGCGAACGGGCCGGTGATTGCCGTGTTGAACCGGCTGGGCGGGCGAATCGAGGGGCGGCTGGAGGGGCTGTCGCCCGAGTTGCGCGCCCGGATCGATGCGGTGACGCGCGGTGCGCTGGAGCGGGGCTACAGCCTGGCGGCTGCGGGGCGGCATGCGCCCGATCTGGGTCCGCGCGGGCCGATGGCGCTGGCCGCGCTGTCGGGCGCGGCGGGCGGGGCGGGGGGGCTTGCGACCTCGATCGCGGAACTGCCGGTCACGATCACCGTAATGCTGCATGCGATCCGGCGCGCGGCGGCCGAAGAGGGGTTCGACCCCGACGATCCTTCGACCCGGCTGGAGGCGCTGCGGGTCTTCGCCGCCGGCAGCCCGCTGGCGGTGGATGACGGGGTGAACACGGCCTTTATCGGTGCGCGGCTGACGGTCACGGGCCCCGCGTTGCAGCGGGTGCTGGCAGCGGCGGCGCCGAAGCTCGCGGCGGCGCTCGGGCAGAAGCTGGTGGCACAGGCGGTGCCGGTGCTGGGCGCGATGGCAGGGGCGGCGTTCAACGCGGCCTTCCTGGGTTATTACCGCGAGATCGCACATATCCGCTTTGCCTTGCTGCGGCTTGCCGAGCGGCATGGCGCGGAAGCGGTCGTCGCGGCCTTTGGCAGCGCGGTGGCGCCGGCACGGGTGACGCGGAACTGAGCCGAACCGGCGTCGATGCCCCGGGGCCTTCCTTGCCAACCGCACCCGACCGTGAGTGACGGGCAACGACGGGGCGAGCCGTGAGTCGGGCCGGTTCGGACCCGGGCCTGTCGGTGCCGGATGAGGCAAGGGGCCGTGCGTTGTCGCCCTCGGCCCGGCAGGTGCAAATGCGAAGGGCCACCCGAGGGTGGCCCTTTTATCCGCTTGATCCCTTTCGGGAAATTGGAGCGGGCGATGAGATTCGAACTCACGACCCTAACCTTGGCAAGGTTATGCTCTACCCCTGAGCTACGCCCGCATCCTTTGGGTAGCGGGGATTTATAAAGTCCCGGCGGGGGGTGCAAGGGGGTTTTTGCGATTGGGCGCATTTTTGTCTCGCCCGGCCCTTGCGGCATCCGGCGGCCCTGCGACCAGCCGCAGGGCCGCCGATGCGGTCAGCCTTCCAGTTCGACCAGCAGGTCCTTGGCGTCGATCTGGGCGCCCGGTGTGACATGGACGGCCTTGACCACCGCGGCGCGGTCGGCGTGGAGGCCGGTTTCCATCTTCATGGCCTCGATGGTCAGAAGAAGGTCGCCCGCATTCACCTTCTGGCCCGGGGTCACCACGATGGAGGCGATGGAGCCCGGCATGGGGGCGCCGACATGGGCGGGGTTGCCTTCGGCGGCCTTGGGGCGGGCGGCGGTCTTGGCCTTGATCGCACGGTTCGGCACGCGGATGGTGCGCGGCTGCCCGTTCAACTCGAAGAAGACCTTCACCTCGCCATCGTCGCCGGGTTCGCCCACGGTCTGGAGCCGGATTTCCAGCGTCTTGCCCGAGTCGATCTCGGCCGTGATCTCTTCGCCCGGCTGCATGCCGTAGAAGAAGGTGCGGGTCGGCAGCACACGGACCGGGCCATAGGTGCGATGGCGGGCGCGGTAATCGGTGAAGACCTTGGGATACATGAGGTAGCCGTTCAGATCCTCGTCATCGATCACCTCTCCCTCGGCGCCTTCCTTGCCAAGGCCGAGGTCGGCGGCCAGTTTCTTGCGCACCGCCTCGACATCGATCGGGGCGGCCAGCGCGCCGGGGCGGTCGGTGAAGGGTTTCTCGCCCTTAAGCACCTTGGCCTGGATGCCCTTGGGCCAGCCGCCATGGGGCTGGCCGAGGTTGCCGCGCAGCATGTCGACGACCGACTCGGGGAAGGCCACGTCCACCGACGGATCCTCGACCTGGGCGCGGGTCAGGCCCTGCGCCACCATCATCAGAGCCATGTCGCCCACGACCTTGGACGAGGGCGTGACCTTCACGATGTCGCCGAACATCTGGTTGGCATCGGCATAGGCCTGGGCAACCTCGTGCCAGCGGTCTTCGAGGCCGAGGCTGCGGGCCTGGGCCTTGAGGTTGGTGAACTGGCCGCCCGGCATCTCGTGCAGATAGACCTCGGAAGCCGGGGCCTGCAGACCGCTTTCGAAGGCGGCATATTGCTGGCGGACGGCTTCCCAGTAGTTCGAGATCTCGCGGATGGCGGCCATGGAAAGGCCGGTGTCGCGGTCGGTGTTGCGCAGCGCCTCGACGATGGAGCCGAGGCAGGCCTGCGAGGTGCCGCCCGAGAAGGCGTCCATCGCGGCATCGACGGCATCCACGCCCGCCTCGCAGGCAGCGATGATGGTGGCGGCGGCGGCGCCCGAGGTGTCATGGGTATGGAAGTGGACGGGCAGGCCCACCTCTTGCTTGAGCGTCTTGACAAGCTGGCGGGCGGCGGCGGGTTTCAGCAGGCCCGCCATGTCCTTCAGCCCCAGGATATGCGAGCCGGCGGCCTTCAGTTCCTGCGCGCGGGCGACATAATACTTCAGGTCGTATTTCGAGCGCGCGGGATCGAGCATGTCGCCGGTGTAGCAGACGGTGCCTTCCAGCACCTTGTTGGCGTCAAGCACGGCATCCATCGCGACGCGCATGTTCTCGACCCAGTTCAGGCTGTCGAAGACACGGAAGACATCGACGCCGGTGATCGCGGCCTGGGCCACGAAGCCCTTCACAACATTGTCGGGATAGGTGGTATACCCCACGCCGTTCGCGCCGCGCAGCAGCATCTGCGTCATCAGGTTGGGCATGGCTGCGCGCAGGTCGCGCAGGCGCTGCCAGGGGCATTCCTGCAGGAAGCGGTAGGCCACGTCGAAGGTGGCCCCGCCCCAGCATTCGACGCTGAACAGCTGCGGCAGGTTGGCGGCATAGGCGGGCGCGACCTTGATCATGTCGATCGAGCGCATGCGGGTGGCCAGCAGGCTTTGATGCCCGTCGCGCATGGTGGTGTCGGTGACGAGGACCTTCTTCTGCGCCTTGAGCCAGTCGGCCACGGCCTGCGGGCCCTTCTGTTCCAAGAGGTTGCGGGTTCCCATGGCGGGTTCGCCGCGCAGGGCCGGCACGCGGGGCAGGCGCGCCTCGGCCGGGGGTTTCGGGCGGCCGGCGGTTTCGGGGTGACCGTTCACCGTGATGTCGGCGATATAGGTCAGGATCTTGGTCGCCCGGTCGCGCCGTTTCTTGAAGGCGAAGAGGTCGGGCGTGGTGTCGATGAACTTGGTGGTATAGCTGTCGTCCAGGAAGGTCGGGTGCTTGAGCAGGTTGATCACGAACTCGATGTTCGTGGCCACGCCCCGGATGCGGAATTCGCGCAGCGCCCGGTCCATCCGGGCGATGGCCTTTTCGGGGGTCTGGGCATGGGCGGTGACCTTGACCAGAAGCGAATCGTAGTAGCGCGTGATCACCCCGCCGGCATAGGCGGTGCCGCCATCCAGCCGGATGCCGTTGCCGGTGGCCGAGCGATAGGCCGTCAGCCGGCCATAGTCGGGGATGAAGTTGTTCAGCGGATCCTCGGTCGTGACCCGGCATTGCAGCGCGTGGCCGTTCAGCCGCACCTCGGCCTGGCTGGGCACGCCGGTTGCCTCGGCCAGCGACTTGCCTTCCTCGATCAGGATCTGGGCCTGGACGATGTCGATGCCGGTGACCTCTTCGGTCACGGTATGCTCGACCTGGACGCGGGGGTTCACTTCGATGAAGTAGAACTTGCCGCTGTCCATATCCATCAGGAACTCGACGGTGCCGGCGCATTCATAGGCCACATGGGCACAGATGCGGCGGGCCATCTCGCAGACTTCTTCGCGCTGGGCCTGCGTGAGGTAGGGGGCGGGGGCGCGCTCGACGACCTTCTGGTTGCGCCGCTGCACGGTGCAGTCGCGTTCCCAGAGGTGCCAGACATTGCCCTGCTTGTCGCCGAGGATCTGCACCTCGACATGGCGTGCGCGCAGGATCATCTTTTCCAGATAGCCCTCGCCGTTGCCGAAGGCGGCTTCGGCCTCGCGCCGGCCTTCGCGCACCTTGTCGGCCAGTTCCTCGGGGCCGTTGATCGGACGCATGCCGCGCCCGCCGCCGCCCCAGCTGGCCTTGAGCATCAGGGGATAGCCCACCTCGGCGGCCTGCGCCTTGATGAGGTCCATGTCATCGCCCAGCACCTCTGTCGCGGGGATGACGGGCACGCCGGCCTCGATCGCCACGCGGCGGGCCGAGGCCTTGTCGCCAAGCGCGCGCATGGTTTCGGCGCGGGGGCCGATGAAGGTGATGCCGGCGGCATCGCAGGCCTCGACGAAATCGGGGTTCTCCGACAGAAGCCCATAGCCGGGGTGGATCGCGTCGGCCCCCGAGAGCTTGGCCACGCGGATGATCTCGGGAATCGACAGGTAGGCGCCGACCGGCGACAGGCCCTCGCCGATGCGATAGGCCTCATCCGCCTTGAAGCGGTGGAGGCTGAGCTTGTCTTCCTCGGCATAGACGGCGACGGTCTTCTTGCCCATCTCGTTGGCGGCGCGCATCACGCGGATGGCGATCTCGCCGCGGTTGGCGACAAGGATCTTGCGGAAGTCGGGCATGGTCTACTCCGGGGCAGCGGCTGAGGACGCGAACGGGGGGCAGTCTAGGCGCGCTGCGGTGCGGCGCAAGGGCCGCCGGCGCCCGATTCTGACAGAAATGCGAAGCAAATCGGCATTTGGCCAGGCGTCAGCCACCGACCTGCCTGTTTTCCGGGCAGGAAGTGCCGGGCAGGACCGGGGTATGCCGGTTGCCGGGCCCGGCCTCAGGCGCGGGCGGCGAGATGGGGGAAGAGATCGGGACAGACCCGGCCGACCTCGGCCATCAGATGGCCGTGACCGGCATAGAGAAAATTCCAGCGGATGCGGTTGCCGCCGGCATCGGCGACGAACCAGTTGCCCCAGGCATCCTGGCCCACATAGTCGATCGCGTTCCAGTCGATGAAGCGCCGGGAGGGGCCGAAGGGCGGGAACCAGAGTTGAGACGGGCCTTCGATGCCACGGTCGGTCCAGGTAACCTCGTAGCCGGGCAGGAGCGCCGAGGCGGCCCCCAGTGCGAGGGCGAGGCACAGGAGGCCGAGCAGCACCTCGGACTGGCCGTGGGGGGCGAGGAGCGCAGACTGGAAGGCCGCGCCGGACAGCGCAAAGCCGAGCGCGCTGGCCCCGAAGAGGACGCTGCGCGACGGCAGGATGCAGCCTTCGCCGTCGCCGACGGCGCTCTTGGCGGCGCCGGCGAGAATCCGGCGCAGGATCGAGACCGCCAGCGACCCGACAAACAGGATCATGGCAGACAAGAGGAACGGACTGTTCACGATCCGGCTCCAATAAGTTGTGCCCTTGCAAGGGTCATGCCCAAGCACTTGGGCAGATTCGGGGTGAGGATTTGACGGGAAGCAGAAAATGCGCGAACATAACAAGAACTCTTCTTTAACTTGTCCGGAGGCGGGGCTAGGATGCAGGGCATGTCCGGGTTCGATGAGAGTGACGCCTTCGAGGCCGCGGTGCCGCTGAGCCGCCGGGCGATGGCGGCTGCGCGGCCGGCGGCCTATCTGGACGGGCTGAACCCGGCGCAGCGCGAGGCGGTCGAGGCGCTCGACGGGCCGGTATTGATGTTGGCGGGGGCAGGCACCGGCAAGACCAAGGCGCTGACGGCGCGGATTGCCCATCTGATGGCGACCGGCCGGGCGCGGCCGAACGAGATTCTGGCCGTGACCTTCACCAACAAGGCCGCGCGCGAGATGAAGGAACGTGTTGGTCGGCTGCTGGGCGAGGCTGTGGAGGGGATGCCCTGGATGGGCACCTTTCATTCGATCAGCGTGAAGATCCTGCGCCGCCATGCAGAACTGGTGGGGCTGAAGTCGAACTTCACCATCCTGGACACCGATGACCAGATCCGGCTCCTGAAGCAGCTGATCGTGGCGGCGAACATCGACGAGAAGCGCTGGCCGGCGCGGCTGCTGGCCGGGCTGATCGATGGCTGGAAGAACCGGGCGCTGACGCCCCAGAAGGTACCGGCGGCAGAAGCTGCGGCCTTCAATCACCGGGGCACCGAGCTGTACGAGCAGTACCAGGAACGGCTGAAGACGCTGAACGCCACCGATTTCGGTGACCTTCTGCTGCATGTGCTGACGATCTTCCAGGCGCATCCCGATGTGCTGGCACAATACCAGCGCTGGCTGCGCTACATCCTGGTGGACGAGTATCAGGACACCAACGTGGCGCAGTATCTGTGGCTGCGGCTTCTGGCGCAGGCGCATCGCAACATCTGCTGCGTGGGCGACGACGACCAGTCGATCTATGGCTGGCGCGGGGCCGAGGTGGGCAACATCCTGCGGTTCGAGAAGGATTTTCCCGGCGCAAAGGTGATCCGGCTGGAGCAGAACTATCGCTCGACCCCGCATATCCTGGCCGCCGCCTCGGGCGTGATCGCGGCCAATGCGGGGCGGCTGGGCAAGACCCTGTGGACCGAGGCCCGCGAGGGCGAGAAGGTGCGCCTGATCGGCCACTGGGACGGCGAGGAAGAGGCGCGCTGGATCGGCGAGGAGGTCGAGCGGCTGCATCGGGGCACGCGCGATCTGGAGCGGATGTCGCTGGACGACATGGCGATCCTCGTCCGCGCGAGCCACCAGATGCGCGCCTTCGAGGACCGGTTCCTGACGATCGGCCTGCCTTACCGCGTGATCGGCGGCCCGCGGTTCTATGAACGGCTCGAGGTGCGGGACGCGATGGCCTATTTTCGCCTCGCCGTCAGCCCGGACGACGATCTGGCCTTCGAGCGGGTGGTGAACACGCCCAAGCGCGGCCTGGGCGACAAGGCGCAACAGACGATTCAGAGGATTGCCCGGCAGAACGGCACGACCCTGGCCGAGGCCGCGCGGTTGCTGCTGGCCGAGGGCGGCATCACCGGCAAGGGCGCGGGACAATTGCGCGCCTTTCTGGACGGGATCACCCGCTGGCATGCGGCCACGCTGCGCGCGGAGCAGAGCCATATCGAGCTGGCCGAGACGATTCTGGAGGAAAGCGGCTACACGGAGATGTGGCAGCAGGACAAGACGCCCGAGGCGCCGGGGCGGCTGGAGAACCTCAAAGAGCTTGTGAAGGCGCTGGAGAGCTTTGACAACCTGCAGGGCTTTCTCGAGCATGTCGCGCTGATCATGGACAACGATAGCGAGGATGCGGCCGAGAAAGTGTCGATCATGACGCTGCACGCCGCCAAGGGGCTGGAGTTTCCTGCCGTTTTCCTTCCCGGATGGGAGGACGGGTTGTTCCCGAGCCAGCGCAGCATGGACGAAAGCGGGCTGAAGGGGGTCGAGGAGGAACGCCGTCTGGCCTATGTCGGGATCACCCGGGCAGAAGAGCTGTGCACGATTTCCTTCGCGGCGAACCGGCGCGTCTATGGCCAATGGCAATCGGCCCTGCCTTCGCGGTTCATCGACGAATTGCCGGCAGACCATGTCGAGGTTCTGACGCCGCCCGGGCTGTACGGCGGGGGCTTCGGCGCGGCGGGGATGGCCGCCGGTTTTGGCGGCGGCTCGACCATCGAGGCGCGCGCGATGAAGGCCGATGTCTATAACTCGCCCGGCTGGAAGCGCCTGCAGGAGCGGGCGGGCGAGCGGCCCATGGCCCAGCCGCGCGAGGCGAAGTCGATGGTGATCGACGCGACTGCCGTGTCGTCCTTTGTCCTGGACGACCGGGTGTTTCACCAGAAGTTCGGCTATGGCACGGTGGTGGGAATAGAAGGCGACAAGCTGGACGTGGCCTTTGACAAGGCGGGCGTGAAGAAGATCGTGGCGCGGTTTGTCGTGGCGGCAGGGCAGGCTGACGACGTGCCCTTCTAGGACGCTGCGCGGAGGCAGGGGGCGCTGCCCCCGCTGCGCCTGCGGCGTATTCACCCCCGGGGTATTTGCAGACGGAAGAAGGGCTAGGTGGCTTTCAGGCGCTGGGCGGCGCGTTCGAGGGCGAAGATTGCGATCCCCGCGATGAGGCCCCAGAAAGCCGCGCCGATGCCGAAGAAGGCCACGCCCGAGGCGGTGGTGGTCAGCGTGACCGCGGCGGCGAAGCGCTGGGGCGGATGGGTGAAGGCGCCCGAGAAAGCGCCCGTGAGCGGGCCGAGCAGCGCGAGCGCCACGAGAGCGGTCATCATCTGCGGCGGAAGGGCACCGATCAGGGCGAGGATCCAGGGGCCGAAGAGGCCGAGCGCGACCCAGACCGCGGCATAGGCGAGGCCGACCTTCCAGCGCTGGGTGCGGTCTGGGTGGACATCGTCGCCAAGGCAGATCGCGGCGGTGATGGCGGCCATGCTGATGGTATGCGCCCCGAAGAGGCCGCCGAGCGCCGAAAGCCCGCCGGTGACGGCCAGGGCGGGGCGGACGGGAGGCTCGTAGCCGGCGGCGCGCAGGGTCGCGAAGCCGGGGAGGTTCTGCGAGGCCATGGTGACGAGGTAGAGCGGCAGGCCGAGGCCGATCAGCACGCTCGGCTCGAAAGCGGGAACGATGAAGGTGAGCTGGGGGCGGGCGACCGTGAGCCCGGCCAGCGCCTCGGGGTGCAGGCCGAGTGCGGCGCCGGTGGCAAGGGCAGCGAGAACGGCGAAGGAGGGGTTCCAGAGCCGGACCACTGCGAAGACGGCAATGATCGGCAGGATGAGGGCCGGGGCAGACTGAAGGCTGCCGGCAAGACGCAGCACGAAGGGCAACAGCACACCCGCGAGCATGGCGGCCGCGATGCCGTCAGGGATGGCCGAGACGAGGCGGCCCAGCGGGCGGATGGCTCCGGTGAGCAGGATGAGGAGCCCCGCAAGGACGAAGGCGCCTACCGCCTGCGCCATGGACACGCCGGTGGTGGCGGCGATGAGTGCGGCCCCCGGCGTCGACCAGGCGAGCACCACCGGCACGCGTGAGGTTGCGCTGAGAAAGGCGCTGCCGATCGCCTTGGCGAGGCAGATGGCCAACACCCAGGACGTGGTCTGCCCAGGTGTCGCGCCGACGGCCGCGGCGGCGGCCAGCACCAGCGCGATGGTCGAGCCGTAGCCGACAAGGGCGGCGACGAGGGCCGCCGAAATCATGGAAGGACGCATCCGAACGCTCCGATCTGCGGGCCTGACCATTGTCGGGACGCGGTCGGGATGCAAGCGGCTGCGAAAGGTGGGGGGAGGGAAACGGCGACGCCCAGGGAGGAGGAGGGGCGCCGCCGCCTGACGTGGGGCCCAGGGAGGAGGGAGGGGCCCTTCGGTCTGGTCGGGCCTTTCGGCCCATGTATCGCGGCCACGCCCCAGGGAGGAGGGAGAGGCGCCGCCGCTTGCACGTCGGGCTCAGGGAGGAGGAGGAGCCCGTCGTTCCGGTCGGGCCGCGAGGCCCGGAATTGGTCCGACGGCACCCAGGGAGGAGGGAGAGTGCCGCCGGCAGTGCAACGCCAGGCCCGAGGGAGGAGTACGGCCCGTCGTCGTTTCCGGGGGGCGGACCCGTCAGGCCCGATCCCCTGTATCTTTGCGCGGCGACCCCAGGGAGGAGGAGGGGGTCGCCGCTGGTCCGATCGGCCCAGGGAGGAGGAGGGGCCTTTCGTACATCGTCTGGAAGCGCGGGGCTTCCGAAGAAAGTGCGGCGACACCAGGGAGGAGGAGAAGTGCCGCCGCTTTTGCCATGGCCCCCGGGAGGAGGTGGGAGCCGAGCAAGAAACTCAGTTGCCGTAAGCTGCTTCGCGAGCGATGTCGCGGATCATCGAACGATGAATGCCCAGGTCTGCCAGTTCGCGGTCGTTCAGCCCATTCAGTTCGTACAGCGTCTGGCTGTAGAGACGGCGGCGCTCGAACGCTGCCTTGACGGACTTCACCACCAGCGTCAGGCGGTCTACAATGCCACCTTCGGCGGCGCGGATCGTGTTCACATAAGCCATTTGCTTAGCCTCATCTTTCTTGCAGGCGCTTTTGCTTTGGTCCGGTTCACAGTCCATTTGCGCCGTTAGGGCAAACATACGCCGATGCTGCGTCTGCACAATAGCCCGGTCAGTCAATGCTGCCATGCAGCGTGCGCATGGCTTTTGTCATGAAAATATTAAACACTTCCAGCGGGTTCGCTTGATTTTTGAGCATTTGGTAAACAACCCCTTGCTCCTCGACGGACAATTGACAACCAATGCTGAGGGTTTAGGCACAGGAGAAACAGAGATGTCCCCGACGCAGGAAACGATCCTTCGGGCGCTGTCCGGCCTGCGGCTGCCGGATGGGGGGAATCCGGTGGAGCGGGACCTTGTCCGGGCGCTGACGGTCGAGGGCGGCCGGGTACGATTCGTGCTCGAGGCCGCGACGCCGGAGGCCGCGCGGGCGCTCGAGCCTGTCCGGGCAGAGGCCGAAGCCCTGGTCCGCGCGCTGCCGGGCGTCACATCCGCCCAGGTCGTGCTGACCGCACATGGTCCGGCCCCCAAACCGGCGGCGCCCAGCCTGAAGATCGGGCAGCACCCCACGCCGCAGACGGGCGGGCCGCAGAGGATTGCAGGGGTGGACCGGATTCTGGCCGTGGCCAGCGGCAAGGGCGGCGTGGGAAAATCAACCGTCTCGTCCAATCTGGCGGTGGCGCTTGCGCGCCAAGGGCGGCGGGTGGGACTGCTCGATGCCGATATCTATGGTCCTTCGCAGCCGCGCATGATGGGCGTGAACCGTCGCCCCGCCTCGCCCGATGGCAAGACGATCATCCCTTTGCAGGCGCATGGGGTGACGGTGATGTCCATCGGTTTCATGCTGAAGGAAGACGAGGCGGTCGTCTGGCGTGGACCGATGATCATGGGCGCCTTGCAGCAATTGCTGACCCAGGTGGCCTGGGGAGAACTGGACGTTCTGATCGTGGATCTGCCGCCGGGCACGGGGGACATCCAGTTGACCCTGTGCCAAAGGACGCATCTGACCGGGGCGATCGTGGTCTCGACCCCGCAGGATGTGGCCTTGCTGGACGCGCGCAAGGCGATCGACATGTTCCAGAAGCTGCACACCCCGATCCTGGGCCTGATCGAGAACATGTCGACCTTCATCTGCCCCAACTGCGGCCATGAGGAGCATATCTTTGGCCATGGCGGTGTGCGGACAGAGGCGGCAAAGCTGGGGGTGCCGCTGCTGGCCGAACTGCCCTTGAGCCTGGATGTGCGGCTGGCGGGCGACGGGGGCACGCCGATTGCAGCGGGCGAAGGGGCGATGGCCGAGGCCTATCGGCGTCTTGCCGAGGGACTGGTGGCCGGGGGCATGGCCTGAGACCGGCCGACCAGCCCCCGTTCAGCGGTGGGATTTCATGGAATCGAGGCGATAGACCGGGCGCCGCGCCGGGTTGACGCCGAATCACGGGGCCGCGATTCACTGTGATCGCGGCCTTTTTCGCGAGCATTTTCGTTGTTTGTTCTCATCATCCTGATCTGGGCCGGGAAAGCCCCGAAAGAAATTGGGACTGCATGGGAAATTCGGAGCAGGGCAGGTCGCATCTACATATGGTAGGCGGTATCATCCAAACTGCGACCTCTAGGCGCTAATTCTCCGATTACCCACCAATCACATCTTTGAGAGCGCTGAATCAAGCCAAATCACGGGTTTGAGCCCATCAGATTCCATTTGCGTCCCATGATTTCCCATGTCATCCCTTTCTCATCGAGAGCGACGGAACAGGACAAGCAGGGGCAGCCAAGACCCCGAACAGGCGACGTCAGGTTTCATACAGGCAGCCGCCGCTTTCGAAAAACTGAGATCCGGCGCGTGAGCGAGCAGACATCCCCCCAGGTGGCGCGCGCAGCTGGACGGGCCCAGAAATGGGACGAGGGCGGCGGATCGGGCGTGGCAGCAGTCCCGATCCGCCGTTGTCCGTTTCAGGACCCGGCAAATGGCAGGCAGGTGAAGGAGCCGCAGCAAAGTGGCGGAGAGCTTCAGAGGCGAGGTCGTCCAGCGTGTGGACGCCAAAGCGAGGGTCTCGATCCCCGCCGCCTTTCGCCGCGTGCTGGAATCGGGCGACCCCCAATGGCCGGACAGCCCCCGCCCCCGCATCGTCATGGTCTATGGCGACGAGCGGCGGCAGTTTGTCGAATGCTATTCCATTACCGAGATGAAGCGGGTCGAGTCGCTGATCGCGAAGCTTCCAAAGGGCTCACCGCGCCGGCGTGTGCTGGAACGCAACCTGATCACGCTGTCGGTCACCGTCGAGGTGGACGAAGACGGCCGGATCGTGCTGCCGCAGAAGGTGCGCGACAAGATCGGCGCCTCGTCTGACGATTTGCAGTCCGGTTTCGAGGCCACCTTTGCCGGGGCGCTCGAGACCTTTCAGCTGTGGAAACGCGACGCCTACGAGGCCGAGATCGCGACGCAGGAACTGGCCAATTTCGAAGAGCTTTCGGGTGGTCTGGATATCCTTGCGCTGCTGCCCGACGCGGAGGCCTGACGATGGTGCAGAGCGGAGAGGCCGATGCCCGCCCGCCGCATGTCCCGGTCTTGCTGCGCCCGCTTCTGGCGGCGGTGGCCCCGGTTTCCGGCACCTGGATCGATGGCACCTTTGGCGCGGGCGGCTATGCGCGCGGCCTGTTGGAGGCCGGGGCGGCAGTGGTGATCGGGATCGACCGCGATCCGCTGGCGCTGCAGCTGGCCGAGGCCTGGCGCGGCAACTATGGCGCGCGGCTGCGGCTGGTGGCGGGCACGTTTTCAGAGCTTGACGTTCATGCAGGCACGCCGGTTGATGGCGTGGTGCTGGACCTGGGCGTGTCCTCGATGCAGCTGGACCAGGCCGAGCGGGGCTTTTCCTTTGCCAAGGACGGGCCGCTTGACATGCGGATGAGCCAGGCGGGCGAAAGCGCCGCCGATCTGGTCAATGGCGCCTCGGAACAGGCGCTGGCCGATATCTTGTACCTCTACGGCGAAGAGCGCGCCTCGCGCCGGATCGCGCGGGCGATTGTCGCGGCGCGGGCCGTGGCGCCGATCCGCACCACGGCGGAACTGTCGGAAATCGTCGCGCGTTGCCTGCCGCGCCCGAAGCCGGGCCAGAGCCACCCCGCCACCCGCAGCTTCCAGGCGATCCGCATTGCGGTGAACGGCGAGTTCTCCGAACTGGCTGAGGGGCTCATGGCCGCCGAGCGGGCGCTGAAGCCTGGCGGAAAACTGGCGGTCGTCACCTTTCATTCGCTTGAGGATCGCGTGGTGAAGCGCTTCCTGCAGCTGCGCTCGGGCGAGGAGCCGCAGGCGAACCGATATGCGCCGGCAAACCTGACCGAGGCGCCCCGTTTCATCCCAGTTACCCGCCGGGCGGTTGCGCCCGACGAGGCGGAACTGGCCGAAAACCCCCGGGCGCGGTCGGCCAAGCTGCGGGTGGCGCTGCGCACCGATGCGCCTGCGGGGCCGGTCGATCCGGCTGCGCTGGGCGTACCCATGCTGTCGCGGAAAGGTCGTCACTGATGCGCTCGTTCCTGTCGGTTCTCAGTTTTCTGGTGGTGATGGGGTTGGCCTTCTGGGCCTATCGCGAGAACTACGCGACCCAGGCTTCCTTGCGGGAAGTGGAGCGGCTTCAGGCCGAGATCGCCGATCTGAGAGAGGCGCTGGCGGTGCAGCGCGCCGAATGGGCCTACCTGAACCGCCCCGACCGGCTGCGCGAACTGGCTGCGATCAATTTCGACCGGCTGGGCCTTCTGCCGATGGAGCCGAGCCAGTTCGGCCAGGCCGACAAGGTGGCCTACCCGCTGCCCGAAGTGCCCGTGCTTGACCTGAACGCGCCGGTCGATGTGATCGGCGAGCAGGAGATTGTTCCCACCAACGAGGTACAGGTCCCGTGATCCGAACGCCGCTTCGCCCGCTGGCCCGCATTCTCTCGGCCCGAGCCAAGGGCGAGAACCCCGACTCGATCGAGCGCGAGAACATCCGCCTGCGCCAGGAACAGGTGCGCGACAAGGCCCGCGCCCGCGCCGAGGGACGGCTTCTGATGCTGGGGGTGGGTTTCGCGCTGGCCTTCACCGTGATCGGCGGGCGGATGGGGCTGATGGCGGCGACCGAGCCGGTCGAGCCGAAATCGGCGGCCTCGGGCGCGCAGATCCTGGCGCAAAGGGCCGATCTGACCGACCGCAACGGGCGGATCCTGGCCACGAACCTGGTGACCTATTCGCTTTATGCCCAGCCCAAGGACATGGTGGACCCCGCAAGGGTGGCGAAGGCCCTGGTGCAGATTTTCCCCGACCTGCAGGAAAACCAACTGCTTGCGCGCTTTACCGACGGGCGCAGCTTTCTGTGGATCAAGAAGAAGCTCTCGCCCGAGCAGATGCAGCAGGTGCATGACATCGGCGACCCGGGGCTTCTGTTCGGCCCGCGCGAGATGCGGCTTTACCCCAACGGGCGGCTGGCTGCGCATGTGCTGGGCGGGGCCAGCTTTGGCGCCGAGGGCGTGAACTCGGCCGAGGTGATCGGCACGGCGGGGATCGAAAAGGCCCTGGACGCGCAGCTTCGTGACCCGGCGAATGCCGGCGAGCCGGTGGCGTTGTCGCTGGACCTCACCGTGCAGGCGACCATGCAGGAAGTGCTGGAAGCCGGCATGCGCATGATGAACGCCAAGGGCGCAGCCGCCATCCTTCTCGATGTGAACACGGGCGAGGTGCTGTCGCTGGTCTCGCTGCCGGATTTTGACCCGAACGACCGTCCGCAACCGCTGGTCAAGGGCGATCCGGGCGACAGCCCGCTGTTCAACCGCGCGGTTCAGGGGGTTTACGAGCTTGGCTCGACCTTCAAGATCTTTGCCGCGGCGCAGGCGATGGACCTGGGCCTGGTGAACCCCGACACGATGGTCGATGCAAATGCACCCAAGGTCTGGGGCAAGTTCCGCATCAAGGAATTCCAGAACAAGAACTACGGGCCGCTGCTGTCGGTTACCGATGTGATCGTGAAATCCTCGAACGTCGGCACGGCGAACATCGCACTGCAGATCGGGGCGGTGCGGCAGCAGGCCTTTCTGAAATCGCTGGGCTTTTTCGATCCGACCCCGGTCGAGCTGATCGAGGCGCCGGGGGCCAAGCCGCTGATCCCGCCGCGCTGGGCCGAGATCGTGACGATCACCACAAGCTATGGTCATGGCATGTCGGCCAGCCCGATGCACCTGGCCGCCGCCTATGCGACCATCGCCAACGGCGGGATCAAGGTGACGCCGACACTGCTGAAGCGCGAGGGGCCGATGCAAGGCCCGCGCGTGATGAGCGAGCAGACCGCGCGCAATGCCATCGACATGCTGCGTGGCGTGGTGACGCATGGTACGGCGAGCCTGGGCGAGGTCGAGGGATATAGCGTGGCCGGCAAGACGGGGACGGCCGACAAGCCCAAGAAGACGGGCGGCTACTACCATGACAAGGTGATCAACACCTTCGCCAGCATGTTCCCCTCGACCGATCCGAAATACGTGCTGATCCTGACGCTGGATGAGCCGGTGGAAACCGTGGGCACCGAGCCGCGCCGCACCGCTGGCTGGACAGCCGTGCCGGTGGCGGCCGAGGCCATCCGCCGGATCGCACCGCTGCTGGGGCTGCGCCCCGAGATTGAAACCGCCTCTGACGATACGGTAACACTCGTCCGCAACTGAAACAGGCGCCGGCCGGAAGGCTGGTGACAAGAACAAACGGGACCGGGCAGATGGCAGAGCCGAAAAGAACCCTGGCCGCGCTGGGGCTGACCGCCCGGGGTGGGCGGGAAGCGCTGGTGACCGGCCTCGCGGTCGACAGCCGGGCCATGCGGCCCGGGATGCTTTTTGCCGCCCTGCCGGGAAGCGCGGTGCATGGCGCGCACTTCATTCCTGCAGCCCTTGCCGCCGGGGCGGGCGCGATCCTGACCGACCCAGAGGGCGCGCAACTGGCTGCCGAGGCGCTGGCCGGGAGTGATGTGCCGCTGGTGGTGGCCGAGGACGCGCGGGCCGCGCTTGCCTTTGCCGCAGCGCTATGGTTCGGGGCACAGCCTGCAACGATGGTCGCAGTCACCGGGACCAACGGGAAGACGAGCGTCGCCACCTTTTGCCGTCAGCTCTGGATGGCGCTGGGTCATGCCGCGATCAACATCGGCACGACCGGGGTCGAGGGGGCCTGGGACGCGCCTTCGGGCCATACGACACCCGAGCCGATCACGTTGCACCGGCTGCTGGCCGAGGCGGCAGCGGCAGGGGTGACCCATGCGGCGATGGAGGCCTCGTCCCACGGTCTTGACCAGCGGCGACTGGAGGCGGTGCGGCTGAAGGCGGCGGGGTTCACCAATTTCACGCAGGATCACCTGGATTATCACGGCACCTTCGAGGCCTATTTTGCGGCCAAGGCGGGGCTTTTTGCCCGCGTGCTGCCCGAGGACGGCATCGCCGTGATCAACATCGACGATCCCAAGGCCTATGACATGGAACTGGTCGCCGTGGCCCGGGGGCAGGGGCTGATCCGTGTGGGCCACAGCAAGGGGGCCGACCTGCGCATTCTGGGCCAGAGGTTCGATGCGACGGGGCAGGATGTGCTCTTCAGCTGGAAGGGCGCGGCGCATGAGGCGCGGCTGAACCTGATCGGCGGCTTTCAGGCGGCGAATGTCGCGCTGGCGGCAGGGCTTTGCATTGCGGCGGGCGATGCGGCTGAAGCGGTCTTTGCCGCCTTGCCGCAGTTGCAGACGGTTCGCGGGCGGATGCAGCTGGCCGGCCGGCGACAGAATGGCGCAAGCGTGTTTGTCGATTATGCCCACACGCCCGACGCAGTGGAAACCGCGCTCAAGGCGCTGCGCCCGCATGTCATGGGGCGGATCGTGGTGGTGCTGGGCGCGGGCGGCGACCGTGACCGGGGCAAGCGCCCGCTGATGGGAAGGGCGGCAGCTGAGAATGCCGATATCGTCTTCGTCACCGACGACAACCCTCGCAGCGAGGATCCGGCCGCGATCCGGGCCGAGGTGATGGCGGGATGCCCCGAGGCGAACGAGGTGGGCGACCGGGCCGAGGCGATCCTGCGCGCGGTCGATGCGCTGGGGCCGGGCGATGCGCTGCTGGTGGCAGGCAAGGGGCACGAGACGGGGCAGACCATCGCCGGGCAGGTCTATCCCTTTGACGATGTGGAACAGGCAAGCGTGGCGATTGCCGCGCTGGATGGGGTGATCTGATGGCGGGCCTCTGGACCGCGGCCGAGGCCGCCGCCGCCACGGGCGGGCGGACGAATTGCGACTGGGTGGCGCGGGGCGTGTCGATCGATACGCGTACCTTGCAGCCGGGCGATCTTTTCGTGGCGCTGAAGGATGTGCGCGACGGCCATGATTTCGTGTCCCAGGCGCTGGACAGGGGGGCGGCGGCGGCGTTGGTCAGCCACGTCCCCACGGGCGTGGGCATCGACGCGCCGCTTCTTGTGGTGCCCGATGTGTTGGCGGGGCTGGTCGCGCTGGCGCGCGCCGCACGCGCACGCTCCAGCGCCCGGGTGGTGGGCGTCACGGGGTCTGTCGGCAAGACATCGACCAAAGACATGCTGCGCGCCGTCCTGGGTGGGCAGGGCCGCACCCATGCCGCCGAAGCAAGCTACAACAACCACTGGGGTGTGCCGCTGACGCTGGCGCGCATGCCGCAGGACAGCGAGTTCGCGGTGATCGAGATCGGCATGAACCACCCCGGTGAGATCGCGCCGCTGGCGCGGCTGGCCGTTCTGGATGTGGCGCTGATCACCACCGTGGCGCCTGCGCATCTGGAGGCATTCGAGAGCATCGAAGGCATCGCGCACGAGAAGGCCTCGATCCTGGAGGGGTTGCGCGGGGGCGGGGTGGCGATCCTGCCATGCGACCTGGATGTTTCCCCGATCCTGTTCGACAAGGCGGCAGAGTGCGGGGCGCGGGTGATCGGCTTTGGCGCGGCGGAGCAGGCGGAGTACCGGCTTGTCTCAGTGCAGCTGACCGCCGATGCGACGGTCGTCCGGGCCCTGGCCCATGGACAGGAGCGACTGTTCAAGGTGATGACGCCGGGGCGCCATTTCGCGCCGAACGCGCTGGCGGTGCTGGCGGCGGCGGATGCGCTGGGGCTCGACCCCACCATTGCCGCTTGCGATATCGGGCGCTGGTCGCCCCCCGCAGGTCGGGGCACGCGCGAGCGGATCGTGATCGACACCGTCGAGAACCACTGGTTCGAGCTGATCGACGACGCGTTCAACGCCAACCCGGCCTCGATGGCCTCGAGCCTCGATCTGCTGGCGGCCATTCCGCCGACGGACGGTATCGGGCGTGTCGGCCCGGGACGACGCATCGCCATTCTGGGCGACATGCTGGAACTGGGCCGGACCGAGCTGGAACTGCATGCGGCCATCGCGGGGCACCCGGCACTTTCGCGGATCGCCACGATCCATTGCGTTGGGCCCCGGATGCGGGCGTTGCATGCGGCGCTGCCGCAGCGGCAGCGCGGGCTTTGGGTGGAGGCGGCGGCAGAGCTTGTGCCGCAGGTGCGCCAGCTGGTCGATGCGGGCGACATCGTTCTGGTCAAGGGATCCAAGGGGATAAAGGTCAGCCAGGTCGTTGACGCCCTGCGCAAATTGGGGCAGGCGGTCGCGCACGGATCGGAAGGGGCGGAATAAATGCTGTTTTGGCTGACGGAATTCTCGGATGGCGGCGACGTCTTCAACCTGTTTCGCTACATCACCTTCCGTGCCGGCGCCGCCTTCTTCACGGCGCTGATCTTCGGGTTCATCTTTGGCCGGCCGCTGATCGACATGCTGCGCCGCAAGCAGGGCCGGGGCCAGCCGATCCGCGATGACGGGCCCCAGGGCCATTTCGTGAAGGCAGGCACGCCGACGATGGGGGGTCTGCTTATCCTGTCCGCCCTGACCTTCTCGACCGTGCTCTGGGCCAGGCTGGACAACCCCTACGTCTGGATCGTGCTGTTCGTGACGCTGGCCTTCGGGCTGATCGGCTTTGCCGATGATTTTGCCAAGGTCACCAAGCAGAACACCAAGGGCGTGTCGTCGCGCGTGCGGTTCCTGCTGGGGCTGCTGATCGCGGGTCTGGCCTCTTACGCGGCGGCGCGGTTCCACCCTGATGCGTTGACCAATCAACTGGCGGTGCCGCTGTTCAAGGACCTGCTGATCAACCTCAGCTTCTTTTTCGTGCCCTTCGGGATGATCGTGATCGTCGGCGCGGCCAATGCTGTGAACCTGACCGATGGTCTGGACGGACTGGCAATCATGCCGGTGATGATCGCGGCCGGGACCTTCGGCATCATCGCCTATGTGGTGGGCAGCCAGAACTTCGCCGAGTATCTGGGTGTGCATTTCGTGCCGCAGACGGCGGAACTTCTGGTCTTCTGCGCGGCGCTGATCGGCGGGGGCCTGGGGTTTCTGTGGTACAACGCCCCGCCGGCGGCGGTGTTCATGGGCGACACGGGCAGCCTTGCGCTGGGCGGGGCGCTGGGGGCGATTGCCGTCTGCACCAAGCATGAAATCGTGCTGGCGATCGTGGGCGGGCTGTTCGTGGTCGAGGCGCTGAGCGTGATCATCCAGGTGATGTATTTCAAGCGGACGGGCCGGCGGGTGTTCCTGATGGCGCCGATCCACCACCACTTCGAGAAGAAGGGCTGGGCCGAGCCGCAGATCGTGATCCGGTTCTGGATCATCAGCCTGATCCTCGCGCTGATCGGGCTGGCGACGCTGAAGGTACGCTGAGGCGCATCTGGCGCGTCGCGGCCGGCAGTAGGCCCGAAATCCAGCCGCAGCCCCCGGGCGGATGGGATGGCCATGACCAGACCTGACAGGCATGTTGTCCTGCTGCTTTTGTGCTCTTGCGGCGATCCTTCGGCCAGGGATTGACTCACCATGGCAACGCGCTGGTCTGGCAGGCCCTGCCGTTGGCGGTGCGACGGGCCAGCCCCCCCCCGCACCGCTTCAAGCCAGGCCCGGCGCCTCAGCCGTAGCGGCGCAGCACCGTCAGATGCGAAACGCCCTCGGCCGGATCATTGCCCATCTCCATGAGATCGAAGTAGGCAAGGCAGTCGGGCGAGGACATGGCCGCCGCCATTATGGCCCGTGCCGCCTCTGGCGATGACCAGCGCACCAGATCGAGAAAGCTGCCGTCGGATGCGCGGAGCAAGTCGCGGGCAAGAAAGCCATCCACCTGAGACAGGAAGGCAGCCTGAAACTGATCCGAGGCCGCGATCAGATCGGCTTCGGACCTGCCAGGCTTGAGCCGGATGCGGGCTGTTTCAACGACTTCAAATGGGGTGGGGTTGGGTGTCATGTCAGTCTCCTTGTTGCGTGACGATCAACCGATCGGCAATAAGGTGACATTGAATGACATATTTCTTTGAAGGCACCTGGGATGACGCGCGCTGATACCCGTGGCCGGCTGGACCGGCTTGACCTGTTGGCCAGCCGCCTAAAGGCGGATGAGGCGATGACGGTTGCGGGTCTGGCGGCCGAGTTTGCGGTCAGCCCGCGCACGCTGGCACGCGATCTGGCCCTGCTGCGCGACCGGGGGGTACCGGTGGAGACCGAGCGGGGGCGGGGCGGCGGGGTACGTCTGCCGCGCCTCTGGGGGGTTGGGCGGATGTCCCTGACGGCCCCGGAGGCCATCAACCTGCTGGTGAGCTTGGCCATGGCCGAACGGATGCAGGCACCCTGGCTTCTGGCGAACCTCGACCCGATCCGGCGCAAACTCGCGGCCTCTTTCTCCCCCGCGCAGCGTGACCAGATCGATGGGTTGCGCCAGCGCATAATGATCGGGGCGCCCGCCTCGTCGCAGGTGGTGGGGGGCTTTGCGCCGCCCGCCCCGCCAGAGGTCGCGACGGTGTTCCGGGCATTCCTGGAACAGCGGCGGCTGAGCTTTCGCTACCGGGCCGGCACCGGGGAAGACCGCGCGCGGGAGGTCGAGCCGCAGCGTCTGCTGTTGAACCATCCCGTGTGGTATCTGCTGGCCTGGGATCTGGATCGCGGGGCAGTGCGGACCTTTCGCTTTGACCGGATCGGTCGGGCCCGCATCCTTGCGGACCGCTTTGCCCTTCGGCCAGGCAGCGCCTTTGCCGAGGCAATGCGCGGGGTGGAAGGGCAGTCGCCCTGATGAGGGGTATCGGACCCCGGCTTGCCCGGTCTTGCCCTTCGCCGCTGGCCAAGCCATGGTTTTCGCCGCATCCGACTGGAGACCTGCATGACCCGCCCCCTGCATCCCACGGCCTTGGTCACCGGAGCCAACCGCGGCATCGGACGGGCGATTGCCGCCGGGTTGAAGGCGCGCGGGTGCCAGGTGACGCTGGCCGCGCGGAGCGAGGACGAGGGTCGCCGCGCTGCGGCTGAACTTGGCACGGCCTTTGCACGGATCGATCTGGCCGACCCCGACAGCTATTTCGATGCGCTTGTGCAGGCTGGCGGCTTCGACATTCTGGTGAACAATGCGGGTGTGCTGAACGAGGTCTCGCTTCTGTCGCCGCGCAGCGATTTCGGCGAGGCAATGGAAGTGATGGTAGCGGCGCCGCTGGACCTGATCCGCCTGAACACCCCTCATTGGCGGCAGACCGGCTGGGGCCGGGTCGTGAACATCTCGTCTGGCTGGGGCAGCTTCGCCGCCGGGCTGGGTGGGCCGGGTGCCTATGGGGTGGCCAAGGCCGCGCTCAATGCGCTGACGAAAGCGCTGCCGCGCGACCTGCCGGCGGGGGTCAAGATCAACGCCTGCGATCCGGGCTGGGTCAAGACCCGGATGGGCGGGGCGGGCGCGCCGCTGTCGCCCGAAGAGGGGGCCGATACTGCAATCTGGCTGGCGCTACTGCCCGAGGACGGGCCGACGGGAGGGTTCTTCCGCCGCCGCCAGCCGGCCGCCTGGTAGCGGCGGCGGGACGCCCCTTGCGGTGCTCGCGCCCCCTCTCCATTGTGCGGGCCGGTCGAGACAAGCGGGGGCGGGCATGATTCCTGTCAGGGGATTTGCAGGGCGGAAAGTTGGCGTGTTGGGCCTGGGCCGGTCAGGGCTTGCCACGGCGCGGGCGCTGCTGGCCGGCGGGGCCGAGGCCGTGGTCTGGGATGACAGCCCCGAGGCCCGCGCCAAGGCCGAGGCCGAGGGCTTTGCCCCGCTTGATCTGGGGCGCGAGGCTGTGATGGCAGGGCTGGCCGCGCTGATCGTCTCGCCAGGCATTCCGCATCTTTACCCCCAGCCGAACCGGGTGATCGCGCTGGCACTGGAGAAGGGCATTCCGGTCGACAATGACATCGGGCTGTTCTTCCGGTCGTTCGCGACCCCGGCCTGGGACAATTTCGACCAGGCGCCCCGTGTGGTCTGTGTGACAGGGTCGAACGGCAAGTCCACCACGACGGCGCTGATCCACCACATCCTGCAGGTGGCCGGGCGGCCGACGCAGATGGCGGGCAATATCGGCCGCGGCGTGCTGGACATCGATCCAGGGCAGGATGGCGAGGTGGTGGTGCTGGAGCTGTCCAGCTACCAGACCGACCTTGCCCGTGCGCTGACCCCGGACATTGCCGTTTTCACCAATCTGTCGCCCGATCATCTGGACCGCCATGGCGGAATGGGCGGCTATTTTGCGGCCAAACGTCGGCTGTTCGCGGAGGGTGGACCGGACCGAGCCGTGATCGGGGTGGATGAAGTCGAAGGACGCTACTTGGCCAACCAGATGTCGGAGGGCCCTGAAGATGACCGGGTGATCCGCATCTCCTCGGGCCAGAAGCTGGACGACCATGGCTGGACGGTCTTTGCGCGCCGGGGGTTTCTGGCGGAATGGCGCAAGGGCCGGCAGGTCGCCTCGGTCGACCTGCGGGAGGTCACGGGTTTGCCAGGGGCGCATAACCATCAGAACGCCTGCGCGGCCTATGCGACGGCCCGTGCGCTGGGTGTGGCGCCCAAGCTGATCGAGCAAGCGTTCCACAGCTTCGCGGGCCTGCCGCATCGCAGCCAGCTGATCGGCGAACGTGGCGGGGTGCGCTTTGTCAACGACAGCAAGGCCACCAATGTGGACAGCGCCGCCAAGGCCCTGCAGGCCTTTCCGCGCATCCGCTGGATCGCCGGCGGCCTGGGCAAGGACGGCGGGATTGCCGCGCTGGCACCGCATCTGGGGGCTGTGGTGAAGGCCTATCTGATCGGCCATTCCGCGCGCGACTTCGCGCTGCAGATCGGCGAGACGCCGCATGAGATCTGCGAGACGATGGAGCGCGCGGTGGCGCGGGCGGCCGAAGAGGCCGAGGCGGGTGACGTCGTGTTGCTGGCCCCGGCGGCGGCCAGTTTCGACCAGTACCCGAATTTCGAGAAGCGGGGCGAGGATTTCGCTGCCCGGGTGCGGACGATCCTGGCGCAGGACCAGGGGGTTGCGCGCTAGCCCTCGCGGATCAGATAGCGCACCGTCTTGCCCGGCGAGGGCGAGGCGCGGCCCATTTCGCGAAACCCCAGGGCCGCGTGGAAGGCGTCCGAACCGGGGTTTGGCGGGTCGAGATTGACTTCGCAGACCAGGGGGCCGAGGTCGGCCGCCCGGGCATGCTCGGCGAAGGCCGCGTAAAGCTCGCGCGCATGGCCCTGGCCACGCGCCGCTTCGGCCACCACCACGCGATCAATATAGGCAAAGCGCGGCAGATGCTGGGCAAACCACAGGTAGTTGGGGCTGGCATAGGCCGCCCCGGGGCCAAAGCCGATCAGGAAGGCCGCGAGCGGCCCGTCAGGCCCGGCGATGCCCTTGGCGAAGGTCGCTTCCGCCAGCAGCCGCTCAAGCCCCGGCTGGTCGAGTGGCGAGGTCATGTCCTCGACCGCGTGGTTCAGGGAGAGCACCTCTGCCAGACGCGCCGCGCCCGCGCGCTTGAGATTTCGCAAGACCATGATCGCCTCCGGTCCGCTCTTTTCGCTGCCCGCAGCCCAAATGGCAAGCGCAGGGTACCGGCTGGGGATGCTTGAACCTTGGCCGCGCCGCCACTAGAAGCGGCGCGAGCCGGCGAGGCGCCGCAAGGCCGGTCAGGCCGCAACGGAGGGTGCGATGGGTTTCAAGATGGGTATTGTCGGGCTGCCGAATGTGGGCAAGTCCACCCTGTTCAACGCGCTGACGCGGACGGCTGCGGCGCAGGCGGCGAACTTTCCCTTCTGCACCATCGAGCCGAACGTGGGTGAAGTGGCGGTGCCTGACGACAGGCTCGAAACGCTGGCGGCCATCGCCGGGTCCAAGCAGATCATTCCCACGCGGATGACCTTTGTCGATATCGCCGGGCTGGTGCGCGGGGCCTCGAAAGGCGAGGGCCTGGGCAACCAGTTTCTGGCCAATATCCGCGAATGCGATGCCATCGCCCATGTGCTGCGCTGTTTCGAGGATGGCGATATCACCCATGTCGAAGGCCGGATCGACCCTGTGGCCGATGCCGAGACGATCGAGACCGAGCTGATGCTGGCTGATCTCGAAAGCATCGAGCGGCGCCGGGCGAACCTCGTGCGCAAGATGAAGGGCGGCGACAAGGAAGCGGCCGATCAGGACCGGCTTCTGGCCGCAGCGCAGGCGGCGCTTGAGGCGGGACAACCCGCGCGCACGGTCAAGGTGGCCGAGGATGACATGCGTGCGTGGCGGCTGCTGCAATTGATCACGTCCAAGCCCGTCCTTTATGTCTGCAATGTCGAGGAGGCCTCGGCTGCCAGTGGCAACAGCCAGTCGGCCCGGGTTGCCGAGATGGCGGCGCGCCAGGGGGCGGCTTCGGTCGTGATCTCGGCCCGGATCGAGGAAGAGATCAGCCAGCTTCCGCCCGAGGAAGCTGCGATGTTCCTGGAGGAGATGGGCCTGCATGAGGCCGGGCTCGACCGGCTGATCCGGGCGGGCTATGCGCTGCTGGGCTTGCAGACCTATTTCACGGTCGGTCCCAAGGAGGCGCGGGCTTGGACGATCACCCGTGGCACGCTGGCGCCGCAGGCGGCAGGCGTCATCCATGGCGATTTCGAAAAGGGCTTCATCCGCGCCGAAACCGTCGCCTATGCCGATTATGTTGCAGGCAAGGGCGAGGCGGGCGCCAAGGAGGCTGGCAAGTTCCGCGTGGAAGGCAAGACCTACGAGGTGCAGGACGGCGACGTGCTGCACTTCCTGTTCAACGCCTGAGTCTTGCGCCTGAGTACCGCTTCTGAACCGGGGCCCTAGGGCGCAGGTGCGGTCGTCGGCCCGCCCAGCAACGCATAGCCGTAGGTATGGCACTCGCCGGTGCCGCATTGCAGGATCACCAGCCCTGTATTGATCGCACACAGCGCGATGGTCGCCACGCTCAGCCCCATGGCGATGCGGGGCAGATAGGCGAAGCTCTCTACCCCATGACGGCGCATGTGGTCGGCGCCGCCCAGCACGGCAAGGCCGAGTGAAAAGGCGAGAAGCAGGCAGAGCGCGATCACGATCGACCAGACGGGCATGTGCAGCCCGAAGATGGCCGACCCAATGTAGCTGTGACCGGGGCGGGGATAGATGTCGAGCAGGCTCTGGCGTGCGGCGACGATCAGCAGGAACAGCGCGAAAAGCAGGCTGAGGCCGGTGTGTCGGTCAGAATAGCCAGTGCGCCAGTTCAGCACGATTCCGAAGGCCACCCCGAAAAGGCCCAGCCGTTCCAGCAGGCACAGCGGGCAGGGCAACTCGCCCCAGATCAGTTGCAGCGCCAAAGCGGCAGCAAGGATGGCCAGGATCACTGCCAGCATGGCCATCAGGAACAGGTGGTTCAGCAGCGCGATTGCGCGGTCGGTCGAGGGGGTGGTTGGCGGCATCAGGCGGCCTCGCCCGCGTCGGGGAGCAACAGTTCAGTCTGGATCCAGGGCATGCGGAAACCGGTCTCGGGGCTCCAGATCTCCCACAGGAACAGCCAGATCGCCAGGAAGAGCGAGAGACCGGCCGCGAGAAGCGCTGGCAACGGACGGTGGGTCGTCGCGGCCGCCAGGGCGGCGAGCATGGTCGCAAAGATCAGGGCCATCATGATGCTGCCTTTCTGCCGCGCCCGGATCGACTGTAGAAGCGCCTGACCACGAAGCAAGCGCGCCCTGTCACGAAGGCGGCCTCGCCGTCTGCTGTTCCGCCTTGTCCGAAGACCCTGCGACGCGACCGAGCACACCTGCTTTTCGATCGGTTGCCCGCGCATGCCAGTGTCCGATTTCCGACATGACATAGACAAGCACGGAGCCGGTCCAGCTAAAGGTGAAGAGTCCCGTGATCGCAATCACCGGGCCGATCAGCTGCCAGCCTTGCGGCAGGTCCACATCGCTGGCCCCGAGGGTCGTGTAGCTTTCCAGCGTGAAGAAGTACGAGGCGTGGAAATCCGGTACCAGGCCGAGATACCAGATAGGAGCCGCCCAAACGAGGGTTTCCGCAAGGTGCGTCAGGGCGAGGGCGGCAACCGTCAGGCCCATCAGCAGATTGACGCGCCAGCGTCGGCTTTGCGGCTGAAGCCGCCCCATGGCCACGGCAAAGCGCCGGGAGATATGCCCCAGGCACCAGCCGTGCATCGAGATGACAAGCACCAGCACGGTCACGCCAAGAGCGATTTCAGTCAGAGGGCTGGGGTCGAGGATCTCGGTGACGACCGTCGAGCTGACGGTGTTCAGGATCGGCTCGACCGTATTCTTGATCGTGGCGGTATCGGCCATTGGACGGCTCCGGCTAGGCGTGGGGCGGGCAGGTCCCCGAGTATCGCGCGCGTGCCATGGGGGGCAAGGGCCGCGTTGGACTGGCAGTCCCCCCCCGGCACCGGATGCAGGTCTGCGGGAAGGGACCCAATTCTCGTGCATTCCGCAATGACTATGCCTATGCTGCGTCGCAGCGTAGGAGAGTCGCATGTCTGGCAAGGTCATCACCATCGCGCAGCAGAAGGGCGGGTCGGGGAAGACCACGCTGGCCGTCAATCTTGGCGTTGAGCTGGTTCGGCGCGGATATGCGGTGGCATTGCTGGACACCGATCCGCAGGGCAGCCTTGGGCGCTGGTTCATGGCCCGGCGCGAGCGGCTGGGCGAGCCGGGGTTGGAGTTGTCGACGGCAAGCGCCTGGGGTGTGTCATACGAATGCGAGAAACTGCGCAAGACGCATGACTTCGTGATCGTCGACACGCCGCCGAAGGTTGATGCCGACCTCCGCCCTGCCTTGCGCGAGGCCGATCTGATCCTGATTCCGGTGTCGGCCAGCCATGTCGATCTTTGGGCAACGGCGGGCGTGCTCGACCTTGCCGTGCGGGAACGCAAGCGGGCGACGATCGTGCTCAACCGCACCAAGGCGGGCACGCGGCTGGGCGAGGAAGTGGCGGGAGCCGCGGCAGAGCTTGAGGCCGAACTTGCCGAAAGCCGGCTGGGGCATCGTGTGGTCTTTGCCGAGACACTGGGCCTTGGCCTTGCCGCACCCGAGGCAGGCAAATCGCCCGCCGCTGCCGAAGTCTCGGACCTGACGGATGAAGTGCTGGCGCTGCTTTAGGCGCACGGATCAGGTTGTCGTCGGGCCCTTGACGATCAGGACCCAGAACGCATAGGCCCCCACCGCGCCGAACATCATCGCCCAGACCAGATTGTTGTTGTAAAGCTCGACCGCTGCCCAGGCCAGCGGGAAGCCGGCGGTGGCCCAGCGACGCCAGACCGGCCGGAAGAAGGGATGGTCGGGGTCAAGAAATTTGCGGTTGTTGTCGGGGGTTGGCATGCCGTCTCCGTCTGTTCGGGCGCGGGTGTCAGTTGTCGATCGCTTCGGCTTCGGTGGGCCCGGCCACGAAAGGAACGGTCAACTCGGCGGCCTCAGTCACCTTGTCAAAGATACAGACCAGCCGCTCTGACACGCCGTCATGGGCGATGGTCAGGATCGCCGCGCCATAGCTTTCCGAACCGAAGGGATTGACCTCGACCGTGACGGTGCCGGGCTGGTTGACCAGCGCGCGGCAGGCCGTCTCGACCTTGGCGCGGAATTCCGCCCAGGCGTCGGAGGAAGATGCGGCAGCAGGTGCGGGGGCCAGTAGCAGGGCAAAGAAAAGGTAGGCAGAACGCATGGCGAGGCTCCGGTCGGATGCGGGCAGAGTGTCATGTGCGGCGGTGGTTGTCATCCTGTCCGGCTGTCGCGGAACAGAAGATTTCCAGGCGTCTCTGTGGCAGGATCGGGCGGGGGAGGAGTGTCCATGCCAGAGATTACGACCAGCTTCGACGGGCAGACCGTCATCACCACCTTCGAGATGACACCCGGCACCGCCGACGACCTCATGGAGGCGTTGCAGGCCGCCTATGCCGAGTTCATCCGCCACCAGCCCGGCTTTCTGGGCGCGGGGCTGCACATGAACGACGCGCGCACCCGAATTTGCAATTACTCCAAATGGCGGCGACGCGAGGATTTCCAGGCGATGTTGCGCACGCCCGAGATGCGCGACCGCAACAGGCGGATCGGGGCGATGTGCAAGACCTTCGAACCGGTGATGTACGAGGTGGCAGCGGTCTTCTGACGGGGGTGGCCTGCCGCGGTCGGGCTGGACAAGGCCCTCGCGTCTGCGCCCTATGGCGGGGATTCGGGCCGCCCCCGGGAGAGGACTGCAATGGAGAAGACAAGGCTCGTGCTGACCCGCGAGATGACCGCGCCGGTGATGAAGGCGCTGGCCGAGGAGTTCGACCTGCTGACCCTAGCCGAGGGGCAGGGGACCGAGGCGATGCTGGAGGCGCTGGAGCGTCACCGGGCGGAGGCGCTGATCTTTACCAGTGCCACGCCGCTGACAGCCGGGGCCATTGCCGCCGTTCCCGCGCGGCTGCGCATCGCGGCCAGCTTTGGTGTGGGTTTTGACCATGTGGATGTGGCCGCGGCGCGGGCACGGGGACTTGTGGTGACCAATACGCCTGATGTGCTGACGGCGTCGACGGCCGACATGGCGTTTCTCATGATCCTGGGCGCCTGTCGGCGGGCGTCGGAATATGCCGCGATCCTGCGCGAGGGGTGGGGCCGGTCTTTTGGTTTGGCCGAGATGCTGGGGATCGAGGTCAGCGGCAAGACCCTGGGTATCCTGGGCATGGGGCGGATTGGGCAGGCGGTTGCCGCCCGGGCGCGCGGCTTTGACATGAGGGTGGTCTATCACAACCGTAGCCGCCTTGAGCCCGCGCAAGAGGCTGGGGCGGTCTACTTCGACCGGCTGGAGGACATGCTGCCGGTCTGTGACATCCTGAGCCTGCATGCGCCTGGCGGGGCCGGGACAGCGGGCCTGATCGACTCGCGGATGCTGGCACTCTTGCCGCGGGGGGCGGTGCTGGTGAATACCTCGCGCGGGTCCCTGGTCGAGGAGGAGGCGCTGCTGCAGTCGCTGCAATCGGGCCAGCTTTTCGCCGCGGGACTGGATGTGTTCCAGAACGAGCCTTTTGCCGATCCGCGCTTTGCCCTTCTGCCCAATGTGTTCCTGGCCCCCCATATGGGCAGTGCCACTGTCGAGACCCGCACGGCCATGGGGATGCGGTGTCTGGAGAATGTGCGGGCCGTGCTGGCCGGACTGCCGCCCCGCGACCCGATCTGGACCTGACCTTGCCCGTCTCGGGGAGGTGCGCTAGATTTGGAACATATAGTGAACATTCGAATCGGAACCCTGGTGTCACCGCTTGCCGACAGCCCTGCCCCCGCGCGCCTGGCCGACCCGGTACGAGGGCGGATGGGGCAGGGCGTGTCTCTGTCCGAGGTCTTTGCCGGACCGGCGGGCGATGCGGCGGCGCTGGGTTTCGTGCTGGCGCAGCGGGAGGGGCGGTCGGGCCCGATCCTCTGGGTGCAGGATCGACTGTCGCGCCGGGAAACCGGGCGGCCCTGCCTGCCGGGGCTGGGCGAGCGTCCGTCGCCGGTGATGCTGCTGGAGGTGGGGCGCGCGGCGGATGTGCTGGCTGCGGCCGAGGAGGGGCTGCGCTGCCCGGCCCTGTCGGGCGTCATCATCGAAATCTGGGGCGATCCGCCGGCCCTGGGATTCACGGCGACCAAGCGGCTGGCGCTGCGGGCCGAGGAGACAGGCGTACCCTGCTGGCTGATCCGGCATGGGGGCGCGGCGGGACTCAGCGCCGCGCGTGACCGCTGGCGCGTGACGGCACTGCCCTCGGCGGCCCATCCCGACGATGCCCGGGCCCCGGGCGATCCGCGCTGGCGGATCGAGCTGTTCCGCTCGCGCGACAAGCGGCCCGGTCTTTGGGTCGGGCGGCATGACCGGCTGGCCGCGCGGCTTGATCTGGCCGCGGCCCCACAAGCCGATGGCCTGCAGCCCATTCAGGGGGTGGCCAAGCCCCTGGCCAGTGCCGCCCGCTAGACCGCCTTGGGCCCGGTCCGCATCGACGTGCTGGAGGGGGCCGGGGTCAGAAGGACTGCAATCGGGGCGTTCTGCCGCGTCACTGCCGCATGGAGATCTGGCAGGCCCATCACGTCCTGTTTCACGAACTCGGTGAACATCTGGTTGAGGTTGTTGAACAAAAGCTGCCCGACAGCCTCGGCATCCACCTCTGCCCGCGCCAGACCCCGTGCCTGCAGCACCGCGATAAGGGCCTGCACCTGCTCTGCCAACTTGCGGTCGAGGTCGGTGTAATGGGCGGAAAAGGGCGTGCCCGGCGCCTCGATCGACAGGGCCATCGCGGTGCGCCACATCTCTTTCGACAGATAGCTAAGCGAATGGTCGTAGTAGATGCCGATCAACCGCGAGATGGCCTCGGCCACATCAGGGGGCGGGGCGGCGACCACGGCCTCGCCTGCATCGATCACCTCCTCGACCTCCATCGAGACGATGGCCAGCAGCAGATCGCCCTTCGTCTCGAAGTAGTTGTAAAGCGTGCCTACAGACAGATCAGCGGCTTGGGCGATGTCCTCCATTCGCACCGCGCCATAGCCGTGCTCCCGAAACAGCCGAGCGGCTGACTCAAGCATCCGGCGTGTCCGGTCCGCCTTCTGACGCTCGCGCAATCCGGCCATGGCTCCCCCCGAAAATCTTGGTTTTTGACATTGACTTCAAAAATGAATGAACTCAATCTTTTTTGATACGCCCGCAAAGAGGCGCCCTTCCCGACATGGAGACTGCAATGGCCAAGACCCTGACGACCCCGATGACCGCCCTCGCCCTTCTGGCCACGGCCACGCCTGGCCTTGCGCAGGAACTGAATGCTCTGGTGTGGTGCGACCATACCGATCCCGCCCTGATCGAGCCGTTCGAAGAGAAGTTCGGCGTCACCGTAAACCTCAAGGAATACGAGGGAACGGCGGCGGGGCTGGCCATTCTGGAACAGTCGCAACCGGGCGACTGGGATGTGCTGGTGGTGGACGCGGTTGATGTGGGCCGCGCTGTCGAGGCGGGCTACCTGGCCGAAATGCCGGTAGACCAGCTGCCCACGGCCGATTTCTTCCCCGAAGTGGTAATGGCCGAGAACAATGTGGTCGATGGCAAGACCTATGCCGTGACCGAGAAGTTCGGCTACAACACCATCTCCTACGACAAGACCAAGGTCGATCCGGCCGACATGCAGGACATGGCGGTGCTGACCTCGGGCAAGTATGACGGGCGCATCGGCATCTATGACTACTATCTGCCGGTGCTGGGCCTTGTGGCCCTGGGGCAGGGCGTGGCAACTGCCGACATCAGCGCCGAGACCCTGCCCAGCCTCAAGGACCCGTTGATGAAGCTGCGCGCCGCCTCCAAACAGGTATCGGATGTCGTCTCATCGCAGACCGCGCTTGCGACCGGAGAGGTCGACATCCTGGTGGGGGGCGGGGAATGGCTGACGGCGGTTCTCGCGGCCGACAACCCGAACCTCGACTGGACGATCCCCCAGCAGGGCGGGCTGCGTTGGGCCCAGTCGATCGGGGTGGTGCAGGGATCGACTCAACCTGACCTGGCGCTGGAGTTCGTGAAATACATCGTCTCACCCGAGGGCCAGGCGCGGCTCGCCACATCCTCCTGCTACTGGGGCATGCCCGCAAATTCCAAGGCGGGCGAGGCGCTGACGCCCGAGCAGAAGGCGGTTCTGCGCTGGGACGAGCAGCCCGACTTTCTCAAGCGCGCGCAGCTTTACCCGATCCCCGATGCGACGCTCGACACAGCGATGCAGGATCTTTGGACCGAGATGCTGAACCAGTGACGCGATGACACTCGCAGCGCGGGAACGGCGGCTCGGCTGGGGCCTTGTGGCCCCGGCACTGGTCTGGACGGCGGCATTCTTCGTGCTGCCGTTTCTGGCCATGGTCGCGCTGTCCTTATCGCGGATGGAGGGGCGAGAAATTGTCCGGGCCATCGACCCGGGCAATTACGTCCGCATCTTCACGGACTGGACCATGCTGGGCGCGCTGCTGAACAGCCTGGAGATTACGCTGATCGTGACATTGTTGTCGGTGGTCCTTGCCTGGCCTCTGGCTGCCATCATTGCCTTTCGCGTGCCCCGCCGTTGGCAGCGGCTGGCGCTTCTGATGGCGGTTCTGCCGTTCTGGACCTCCTATGTCGTGCGGTCCTACGCTTGGCTCTTGGTGTTGGGGCAAAATGGGGTGGTGAACAAGGCTCTGCTGAACCTGGGCTTGCTCGCAGAGCCGCTGGAGATCTCGGCCACCCGCAGCGCCACGGTGATCGGTTTCGTGCATTTCTTCGTCATGCTGCTGACGCTGACGATCTATGCCAACCTGATCCAGCTCTCGCCCAACTATGCGAGGGCGGCGGCCGATCTGGGGGCAGGGCGCTGGGCCACCTTCCGCCATGTCATCCTGCCCCTGACCTTGCCGGGGGTGATGACAGGGGCCTTCCTGACCTTCGTTCTGTGCATCGGCGATTACATCACGCCGCAAATCCTGGGCGGCAACAGCGAGCTTACCCTGCCGCAACTCATCATGCTGCAACTGGGCCGCAGCGGGAACTTTCCGCTCGCCTCGGCGCTGTCTGTGGTGCTGATGGCGGTGGTCACGCTGGCCTATGCCGCCACAAGCCGCTGGCTGCGGCTGGATCGGGTGTGACGCATGCGGGTTCTGTCCTGGCTTTATCTTTGCCTCGCCTATGGGTTTGTCTTTCTGCCGGTCGTGGTGCTGGTCGCCTTTTCCTTTCAGGATGGCCGCCTGCCGGTGCCACCCTTCCAGGGCGTGACGCTTGACTGGTATGCCAAGGTGCTGGGCGACCGCGACCTGATGGCAGCGCTGGTCAATTCGGTGATCGTCGCCGTTGCATCGTCATCCGTAGCGCTGGTGCTGGGGTTCCTCGCCGCCCATGCGCTGGCGCGGGTGCGCCTGCCGGGGTTGGCGCTGATGCGAGGGGTTCTGATCGCGCCCATGACGGTCAGTTATCTGATCATCGCGCTGGGGTTGCTTGCCCTGTTCAACCAGACCGGCGTTCGTCCCTCGCTCTGGACAGCTGGGGTAGGCCACGTGGTGATCAACCTGCCGCTTTGCTTTGCGATCACCTATGCCGCGATGGGCGACCACCAGAAGAACGCAGAGCGTGCCGCCCGCGATCTGGGAGCGCCGGAATGGAAGGTTCTGTTGCTGGTTTCGGCACCCATGCTCGCCGCGCCGCTGGCAGCAGCCTTTTTCCTGTCGGTGACCTTCAGCTGGGACGAATTCATCATCGCCTTCCTGCTGACCCGCTTTGACGTGACCCTGCCCGTCGAGATCTGGTCGATGCTGCGCTCGGGCCTGTCGCCGGCTACCAATGCGGTCGGCTCGCTGGTCTTTCTTGTTTCAGTCGCGCTGGTCGTGACGCTGGAGCTTCTTGTCTTCCGGAGGGTGAAATGACCGCCGAGGTGTCGATCCGCGAGGTTTCGCAGCGCTATGGTTCCGCGCTTGCGCTGGATCGCGTCAGCCTCGAGATCGCTGCGGGGGAATTCGTTGTGCTGCTGGGCCCTTCGGGCTGCGGCAAGACCACGCTTCTGAACATCATCGGCGGCTTTGCCGAGCCGACCGCGGGCGAGTTGCTGATCGGTGGGCGCAACATGGCCGGGGTGGGGCCAAAGGACCGGCCGACGACCACCGTCTTTCAGGATTATGCGCTGTTTCCGCATATGACACTGGCCGAGAACGTGGGCTTCGGCCTGCGGATGCGGGGGGTTCCACCCGCGACCCGTCTGGCCAGGGCCGAAGAAATGCTGGCGCTGGTTGGCTTGCCTGGGCGGGGCGATCGGCGTCCGCATGAGTTGTCGGGCGGCCAGAGGCAGCGCGTGGCGCTGGCCCGCGCGCTGGCAGTAGAGCCCGATGTGCTGCTGCTGGATGAACCGCTGGGGGCGTTGGACCTCAAGCTGCGGCGCGCGATGCAGGACGAGCTGAAGCAAATCCAGCGCCGCGTTGGCACGACCTTTGTCCATGTGACCCATGACCAGGAAGAGGCGATGGCGATTGCCGACCGCATCGTGGTCATGAACCAGGGCCGGATTGAGGATCTGGGTCCGCCGCGGCAGGTTTATCTGACCCCTCGCACCCTGTTCTCGGCTGGATTCATGGGGGAAGTGAACAGGATCGAGGTGCGGGGTGGCCAGGCGCCCTTTGGCCAGGTCGGACTGCCCGACGGCACGCTCTGCCTGCGCCCCGAGGCGATCACGCCAGGCGGCGCCCTGCGGATCGGCCGATGCCGGGTTGACGACGCCGCCTTCTTCGGCACCCATGTGCGGGCGCATGTCTCGCCGTTGGCGGCGCCCGGTTTGCGGCTGGTGGTTCATCTGCCGCAGGGCGCCGCGCCCGAGGTCGGCATGGTGATGGACCTGGGGGCGGATGCCCATGTGCTGCTGAAAGGCTAGATGATGGAGCGATCCCGTCCGGAAGACTGGTGGCGCGTGCGGCCCGTAGGCGATGGCATCACCTGGATCGACGAGCCGCACGTACGCGAATTCTACCGTTGCAATGTCTGGCATGTGCGGGGGCGGGACCGTGACATGCTCGTGGACAGTGGCATGGGCGTGGTCAGCCTGCGCACGCAGGTTCCCCTGGTGACCGAGCGGCCATTGCAGGCCGTGGCGAGCCATACCCATTTCGACCATGTGGGCTGCCACCACGAATTCGAGTGCCGGCTGTGCCACGGTGCCGAGGCGCATCTCCTGCGGGCGCCAACCCGTGAGAACACCTTTGCCGACAAGTATGTAACCGACGACATCTTCACGGTCCTGCCGCCCGAACCCTATCGCTCGGACCTGTATGCAGTTGAACGTGCGCCCGTCGGGCGGCTTCTGTGGGATGGCGATGTGGTCGATCTGGGCGACCGGCGGTTCGAGGTCATCCACACGCCGGGCCATTCGCCGGGCGGCATCGCGCTTTGGGAGGCGGCGACGGGCGTGCTGTTCTCGGGCGACATCGTTTATGACGGTGAGCTGATCGAAGGCACATCAGCACAGGAGCAGGAGCAGTATCGCCGCTCGATGCTGCGGCTGCTGGAACTGCCGGTGCGCGTCGTGCATGGGGGGCATTTCCCCAGCTACGGGCGCGACAGGCACCGCCAGATCATCACCGACTGGCTTGCAGGAAAGGAAAAGTCATGACCGGATTCAACCAACCTCTGGGCGGCAATCAGATGCCGCGCTTCGGCGGGCCGGCCACCATGATGCGGCTGCCTGCCGCCGCGTCGGCCGAGGGCCTCGACGTGGCCTTCATCGGAATTCCGATGGATCATGGCACGTCGAACCGATCTGGCACACGGCTTGGCCCGCGCCAGATCCGAGACGAAAGCCGGATGCTTCGTCCCTACAACATGGCAACCGGGGCGGCCCCTTTTGAACATCTGCAGGTGGCCGATCTGGGGGACGTGCCGATCAACACGTTCGATCTGAAGAAGACGGTCGATATCATCACCGAATTCTACCGCGGCGTCCTTGCGGCCGGGGCCCTGCCGCTGACGCTGGGCGGCGACCATACGCTGACCTGGCCTATTCTGCGCGCGATGAAGGAGCGACACGGGCCGGTCGCGCTCATCCATATCGATGCCCATGCCGACATCAACGAACACATGTTCGGCGAGACGGTGGCACATGGCTGCCCCTTTCGCCGGGCTTGGGAGGATGGCTGCCTGATCAATGACAAGGTGTTCCAGATCGGCCTTCGCGGGACCGGCTATGCGCCCGAGGATTTCGACTGGGCACGCGGGCAGGGCTGGACCGTTGTCCAGGCCGAGGAGTGCTGGATGAAATCGCTGACCGGCCTCATGCAGATCCTGCGTGACCGGATCGGCGGCGCGCCGGTCTATATCAGCTATGACATCGACAGCCTTGACCCCGCCTTCGCGCCCGGCACCGGCACGGTCGAGGTCGGGGGACTGACGACATGGCAGGCGCTCGAGATCATCCGGGGTTGTGCCGGGCTGAACATCGTGGGCGGCGATCTGGTCGAGGTCTCGCCCCCCTATGATCCTTCGGGCAATACCGCCCTGATCGGGGCGAACCTGCTTTACGAGATGCTGTGCGTGTTGCCCGGGGTGCCGCAATCTCCGTCGCGTTTTTCGGGGGTGACCTTTTAGGCAGCGCGCAGGCTGCGGGCCGCGCCCCTGCCGGGGAAGGGGCGGAAGGTCAGCGCGATGGCGAAGGCCATGAGGCCAAAGACCCAGCTTGCGATGTAGAGCGCACCGTACCCCCCGGTCGTGTCGAAGATCCAGCCGCCCAATACAGGGCCGCTGGCCATGCCCAGGCTGCCGGCCATTCCGGTGCCCCCCATGATGGTTCCCATGATCCGCATCGGAAAGTTCTCGCGGATCAGCACGGCATAGAGCGGCATGATGCCAGCGTAGACAAACCCAACGAACAGCGCGACGGCGTAGAATTCGACCAGTTCCCGAGCGAAGAAATAGGCCAGAACTCCGAAGGCCTGCGCCAGCAAGCCGGCCACAAGCACCCTTTTCGCCCCGAGCCGGTCGCTGATGACGCCAAACCCGATCCGGCCGAACATGCCCGAGATGCCTTCGACGGAGTAGATTGATACTGCAGCAATGGCCGTCAGGCCGCAGAACTCGGCATAGCTGACCGTATGGAAGATCGGCCCCGAATGCGTGGCGCAGCAAAAGAAATTTGTAGCGACCAGCACGAGGAAGGGCAGGGAGGTGACCGCCTGGCGAAGCGTCATGTCTGACGCGGGCGCGTCTTCTGGTCTGGTCGGTCCGGCAACGGCAGGCGGACGCCGCAGCAGAAGTGCAGCCGGAAGGATGATCGCCGCCGACAAGGCCGCGAGCAGGGTCAATACTGTTCGCCAGTCATACAGCGTGGCCAGCCAGGCCGCGAGAGGTGACATCGTGACCGGGGCGAGCCCCATGCCGGCAGAGACGAGCGATACGGCGAGACCGCGCCGCGTGGTGAACCAGCCGGTTACCGTGGCCATCAGCGGCGCAAAAAAGGCCGCAACCGCGCCGCCTGCCAGAACCCCGAAGGCCAGCTGAAAGACCGCCAGGCCAGGCGCCTGCGCTGCCAACAGAAGACTTGCGGAGAACAGAAGTCCCCCCGCCAGAATTGCAGCCCGCGCCCCGAACCGGTCAGACAGCGCGCCCCACAGCATCGACGTCACGGCCATTGACAGAAACCCGATGGTCATGGCCGCCGAAATGCCGGTCCGCGACCACCCCGTCTGTTCGGTCATCGGGGTGAGGAGCACTGGCAGCGAGAACATCGCCCCCATTGCCACACAGCCGATGAGGCCGCCGGCGGCAACGATCACCCAGCGGTAGGCAGGATCGCGTTGCGAGGGGGAAGGGCTGCTCTTTGGAGTCATTCCTGCGTCTCCTGCGACGGCCGGTCGCAGAGGTACCGGCTTGCCATCGATTGCTTTGGTTGTGGTACTTTGATATCAAGATAAAATGCCCGATACAAGAATTCCTCTCGAAGTGATCCATGAGGTGCGGGACAGATGCCTGTGCCTTGCGACGCAGCGGGCAGCGCGCCTTCTGGCGCGGCGCTTCGACCGGGTCTTCGCGCCGCTTGGGCTGACCAACGGGCAGTTTTCGTTGATGGTCGCGCTAGGCGGCCCCTGGTCGCCGAAGCTTGGGGAGCTGGCCGGGTTTCTGGCGATGGATTCTGCCACCATGACCGCTGCTGCTAGGGCCCTTCAAAAGCGGGGGCTGCTGGAGATATCGGCCGACCGCAACGATGCCCGCGCGCGGCGGCCCCGGCTGACGGAGGCCGGACGGGACCTGGTCGCTAGGGCCGTGCCGCTTTGGCGTCAGGAACATGCCCGCCTTGATGCGGACATGTCGGGGGTCGACACCGGCTCGCTTGCCGGGCTCTTGCGGCAATTGGGGTAATTGTCCTAGCCTGATGTGTGCGGCGAGCCAAATCCTGCCCCTGCGCCGGCCTCAGGGGCGCCAAACCGGGGCGTAGATGTTCGGAAAATGCACATGCGGAGCGGTCCGCTACCGACTGACGGCCAGGCCGATGTTCGTTCATGCCTGCCACTGCACCTGGTGCCAGCGCGAATCCGGCAGCATCTGCGCGACCAACGCGCTGATTGAGACCGACCGGATCAAGGTGACCGGCGATGTGACTCATGTCTTGCTCCCGTCGAACTCAGGCAAGGGGCAGGAGGTTGCCCGCTGCCCCGGTTGCGGCGTGACGCTCTGGTCGCATTACGGCACCCTGCGGCGAAAGCTTGCCTTCCTTCGGGTCGGCACGTTGGACGAGCCCGCAGATTGTCCGCCCGATGTGCATATTTTCACCTCGACCAAGCTGCCTTGGGTCATCCTGCCTGAATCCGTGCCAGCGTACCCGGAATACTACCACACGTCCGATCTCTGGCCGGCTGAGAGCATTGCGCGGCGCGCCGCCCTGATTGGATAAGGGGCTAGTCCTTGAACAAAGGCAGCAGGGTTTCCAGCCGCGCGTAGCCTTCGTCCATGCCCTCTGCCATCGGGGTGGCGAGCGCAGCGGCCCGGGCGACGGCATTGGGGTAGGTGACGGTCAGGCGCATCAGCGTGTGTTCCGGCCCCATCTCCTCCAGCTCCAGCGACACCTTCGTCTCGCCACCGGTCCAGTCCTCGTCGAAGAGTTCGGTATGGACAATCCGAGCAGGGGGAACGATCTCGAGATAGCGGCCAGAAACGCCCATCAACCCGCCGCCTGGCATGGCCCATTCCCATCTCAGGCTGCCGCCCGGCCGCAAGTCCTGATCGCAGCGCGTCATTGGATGGTCACGTGCCCATAGCCAGCGCAGGATCAGGGCCGGATCGGTCATGGCGCGCCAGACAACAGGTCGGGGGGCGCTGAAGCTACGGGTGAACAGCACCTCTGACGCCCCCTGTGGTGTGACGGTCAAGTGCAGGCTCATGTCTTGTCCTCCATGCCGGGGTGAAGCTCGGCCAGAAGCTGGTCCAGCCTGTCGAAGTTGGAATCGAGCGCCTGCCGCAACTCGCCCAGCCAGCTCCACAGATCCTCCAGCGCCTCGGGGCGCAGGCGGCGGGGACGGGCCGTGCCCTGAATGCGGGTTTCGATCAAGCCCGCCTCTTCCAGCACCTTCAGATGGCGAGAGATGGCGGGTTGGCTGATAGAGAAAGGGGCGGCCAGTTCCTGCACGCTGGCCTCGCCCCTAGCCAGGCGGGCGACCATTGCGCGGCGTGTCGGGTCGGCCAGGGCGGCCAGTCGGGCGTCAAGCAGAGTCGAGGGGTCGGGCATCCCGTAATTCCGTATGTTGTTATATAACTGTTATGTTAATTAATTGCGGCTGTCAATCCGGCGATGGCGCGGTCGCACGGCTTCGATGACTGCTTTCCGCTTCCTATCGGCACGGTTCTTCGCTAGTCTTTGTTACGAGACCGGACCAATCCGGCAGAACGAGGCAGGCACAGCGCCGGGCGGCGCAGGTGCAACAGGCAGAGCAGGCGACGCACCATGACTGAGATGGTCTATGGCTCCATGCCCGCACGGGTGGGGGAGCCCGTTCTTCCCCGCTGGTGGCGCACGATCGACAAGTGGTCGATGACCTGCATCCTGATGCTGTTCGGCATCGGTCTGCTTCTTGGCCTTGCCGCCTCGGTGCCGCTTGCCACGCGCAATGGCCTCGACCCCTTCCACTACGTGCAGCGCCAGGCCTTCTTTGGCGTCATGGCAATCATCGCGATGTTGGGCACATCGATGATGTCGCCTCAGATGGTCCGGCGTCTGGCCGTCCTGGGTTTGTCCGGCGCCTTCGCGGCTTTGCTGCTGCTGCCCTTCTTCGGCACCGATTTTGGCAAGGGAGCGGTGCGCTGGTTCTCGATGGGCTTTGCCTCGTTCCAGCCTTCAGAGTTTCTCAAGCCCTTCTTCGTGGTCTTTTGCGCCTGGATGATCTCGGCCAGCCAGGACCTGAACGGTCCGCCGGGCAAGAGCATTTCCTTTCTGCTGGCGCTGACCATTGTTGGCCTGCTGGCCTTCCAGCCCGACTTCGGGCAAGCGGCACTGGTGCTGTTTGGCTGGGGCGTAATGTATTTCGTCGCCGGGGCGCCCCTCGTGCTGATCGTTTCGATCATCGGCATTGTCGGGGCAGGCGGCATGCTTGCCTATACCAGCTCGGAACACTTCGCCCGACGCATCGACGGCTTCCTGACCCCCGACGTCGATCCGCGGACACAGCTTGGCTATGCGGCGAACGCAATCCAGGAGGGTGGTTTCTTCGGGGTCGGGGTGGGCGAGGGCCAGGTGAAATGGTCTCTGCCAGATGCGCATACCGACTTTATCATCGCCGTCGCGGCCGAGGAATACGGCCTCATCCTCGTCCTGATCATCATCGCGCTCTATGCCACCGTCACCGTGCGGTCGCTGTTCCGCTTGATGAAGGAGCGTGATCCCTTCATCCGCCTGGCAGGGACCGGCCTTGCCTGCATCTTTGGTGTGCAGGCCATGATCAATATGGGCGTAGCTGTGCGGCTTCTGCCCGCCAAGGGCATGACGCTGCCCTTCGTCAGCTATGGTGGGTCGTCTGTGATCGCGGCGGGCATCACTGTGGGCATGTTGCTGGCCCTTACTCGCCAACGGCCGCAGGGCCAGATCGGCGACATCCTGTTCAAGCGGGGGCGGTGATGGCCGGTCGGGCACAGGGCAAGCCGCTGCTGCTGATTGCGGCCGGCGGCACCGGCGGACATATGTTTCCGGCGCAGGCGCTGGCCGAGGCCATGATCGCCCGAGGCTGGCGTGTGAAGCTGTCAACGGATGCGCGGGGTGCGCGCTATGCCATCGCCTTTCCCGAAGAGGTGGTGATCGAGGAGATTTCGTCGGCCACCTTCGCTCGAGGCGGCGTGGCGGCGAAACTGGCGGTGCCGTTCCGCATCGCAGGCGGCGTGGCGGGGGCCGTGGCGCAGATGCTGCGCGACCGCCCTGCGGTCGTTGTGGGCTTTGGCGGCTATCCCACCATTCCGGCATTGGCGGCGGCCACGCTTCTGCGACTGCCCCGGATGATCCATGAACAGAACGGCGTTCTGGGCAAGGTCAATACGGCTTTCGCGCAGCGGGTGGATGCCGTGGCTTGCGGCACCTGGCCCACTGCGCTGCCCGAGGGGGTTCAGGGCATCCACACCGGCAACCCCGTGCGCCAGGCTGTGCTGGACCGCGCCGGTGCAGGCTACATCCCGCCTGGGGACTATCCGATGAGCCTTGTGGTGATCGGCGGAAGCCAAGGTGCCCGCATCCTGTCAGATGTCGTGCCATCGGCCATCGCCGCCTTGCCGCCAGCGCTGCGCGACCGGTTGCGCGTCGCCCATCAGGCACGGGAAGAGGATGCCGACCGTGCGCAGGCCACCTATGACGCCGGTGGCATCAAAGTCGAGATCGAGCCCTTCTTCACCGACATTCCCCGCCGTCTGTCCGAGGCGCAACTCGTCATCTCGCGCTCTGGCGCCTCCTCGGTTGCGGATATCTCGGTCATCGGCCGGCCGGCCATCCTGATCCCCTTTGCGGCCGCCACCGGCGATCACCAGGCCGCGAATGCCAAGGGTCTGGTTGACGCCGGAGCCGCCCTCATGATCCGCGAGGCCGCGCTTGATCCGGTCGGTCTTTCAGGCCATATCGCCGCGATCTTGTCTGACCCGATCCGCGCCACCCAGATGTCGCTTGCAGCCCTGACGCAGGGCCGCCCCGATGCGACGGCGCGACTTGTCGAGGTTGTCGAACGCCTGGCCGGGGGCCAGGACAGGAAAGAGACTACATGAACGCCGCCACCAAACTCCCGCTCGAACTCGGGCCGATCCATTTCGTCGGCATCGGGGGCATCGGCATGTCTGGCATCGCCGAGGTTCTGATGACCCTGGGCTACCGGGTTCAGGGGTCGGACGCCAAGGCCTCGAAGATCACCGACCGTCTGGTCGATCTTGGCGCCACATTCTTCGAGGGCCAGCGGGCCGAGAACATCGGCGAAGCCGCTGTCGTGGTGATTTCCTCGGCCATCAAGAAGGGCAACCCCGAGCTTGAAGAGGCGCGCCGGCGAAAGCTTCCCGTCGTGCGCCGGGCCGAAATGCTGGCCGAGCTGATGCGGATGCGGTCGAACATCGCAATCGCCGGCACCCACGGCAAGACGACGACGACGACAATGGTCGCCACTCTGCTCGACAAGGGTGGCTTCGACCCGACCGTGATCAACGGCGGCATCATCCATGCCTATGGCTCGAACGCCCGCGCGGGGGCGGGGGAGTGGATGGTGGTCGAGGCGGACGAAAGCGACGGCAGCTTCAACCGCCTGCCCGCCACCATCGCGATCGTGACGAACATCGACCCCGAGCATATGGAGCATTGGGGCAGTTTCGATGCGTTGCGTCGCGGATTTCTCGATTTCGTCTCGAACATCCCCTTCTACGGCCTAGCGGTCTGCTGCACCGACCACCCCGAAGTGCAGGCACTGGTGGGCCGCGTGACCGATCGCCGCGTAGTGACCTTTGGCTTCAACGCCCAGGCGGATGTGCGCGCGGTAGACCTGCATTACGAAAACGGCACAGCACATTTCGATGTGGCCCTTCAGGCTGAAGGCGAGGGCAGCATGATCGAGGGCATGAGCCTGCCGATGCCGGGTGACCACAACGTCTCGAACGCGCTATCGGCCATCGCGGTCGCCCGCCACCTGGGCATGAAGAAAGAGGAGATCCGCGAGGCATTGGCCAAATTCGGCGGGGTCAACCGCCGCTTCACCAAGGTCGGCGAGGTTCTGGGCGGCGTGACGATCATCGACGATTATGGCCATCATCCGGTCGAGATTGCCGCCGTGCTGAAGGCGGCGCGGCAAGCCACCAGGGGCCGCATCATCGCGGTACATCAGCCACACCGATATACCCGCCTGTCGAGCCTGTTCGAGGATTTCTGCACCTGCTTCAACGAGGCCGATGTCGTGGCCATTGCCGAGGTCTATGCGGCGGGCGAGGAACCGATTCCGGGCGCGAGCCGCGATGATCTGGTAGCGGGGCTGATCGCGCATGGTCATCGCCACGCCCGCGCGATCCTGAACGAAGAGGATCTGGCGCGGCTGGTGCGCGAACAGGCGCGCCCTGGGGATATGGTGGTCTGCCTTGGCGCCGGCACGATCTCGGCCTGGGCGAACGGCCTGCCCCAGAAGCTGGGGGCCTGACGTGGCGGGCCTATCCGAAAGAGGTATCGCCACCGCCCGTCGCTCTGGTCTAACCAAGGAGAGGGAGGGTCAGCGCCCATGACCTCGTCACTGACATTTGCCTGCCTTTGGGTACTGGCTGCGGCTGGCTGCGCGATGTTGCCGATGCCTCGGCAGATGGTTCCGGGGTTGATCCTGCTGAGCGCGGCGCCGGTTCTCATCGGCTGGATAGGCTGGCAGCACGGAGCCCTCTGGGCATTTGTGGCTCTCGCGGGCTTCGTGTCGATGTTCCGCCGCCCTCTCCTTTATCTGGCGCGCCGCCTTGTCGGGCAGCATGGTCCAGCTGCCGGGGGGGGGCGCAAGTGACCCTGCCTCTGGTTTGCGCCTTCATCTGGCTGATCCTTGCCAATGTCATCGCGATGTTTCCCAGCCGCGACCATCACTGGCGCGCAGCTTATGCGCTGATCGCGGTCGGAATCCCGATCCTCGGCTGGGTGACTTATGTGAATGGGCCGGTCTGGGGGCTTCTGTGCCTGGCTGCGGGCACTTCGGTGCTGCGCTGGCCGGTGATCTACTTTGCCCGCGACCTGCGCCGGCGCGTCGTCAAGCAGGAACCGGCCGAATAGGGCGGTCGATCTTGTCGCTGCCTGCCGTGCTGCGCTAAGGCGAGGACAAAGGACAAGGCCCGAGCATGACCCATCTTCCTTCGCTGCCGCCTGTGCGCGGCTCACTGACCTCCGACCGCCCCCTGGCCGACCTCACGTGGCTGCGGGTGGGGGGGCCGGCTGACTGGTTGTTCCAGCCCGCCGATGAGGCGGACCTGGCGCAATTCCTGGCCGCGCTCGACCCGGGCGTGGCGGTGTTCCCGATGGGTGTCGGGTCGAACCTGATCGTGCGCGACGGGGGCCTGCGTGCCGTGGTGATCCGGCTGGGCCGGGGCTTCAACGGGATCGAGCTTGGGGATGGGCAGGTCACCGCTGGCGCTGCCGCGCTGGATGCCCATGTCGCGCGCAAGGCGGCCGAGGCGGGTCTGGACCTGACCTTCCTGCGCACGATCCCCGGCAGCATTGGCGGGGCAGTACGCATGAACGCGGGCTGCTATGGCACCTATGTGGCCGACCACCTGGTTGCGGTGCGTGCCGTGACCCGTGCCGGCGACACCGTGACCATTCCGGCGGCTGATCTCAATCTGCGCTACCGCCAGAGCGACCTGCCCGAAGGCTGGGTCCTGACCGCCGCCACCTTCCGCGCACCAGTGGGCGACCCCGCCGCTCTGGAGGCCCGCATGGTCGAGCAGATCGCCCGCCGGGATGCGAGCCAACCCACCCGGGACCGCAGCGCCGGCTCGACCTTTCGCAATCCGGCCGGATTTTCCAGCACCGGCCGGGCGGATGACACCCATGAACTGAAGGCCTGGAAGGTCATCGACGCGGCCGGCATGCGCGGCGCCCAACTCGGCGGCGCCCGCATGAGCGACATGCACTCGAACTTCCTGATCAACACGGGAGGCGCGACTGCCGCCGATCTTGAGGAATTGGGTGAGTTGGTGCGAAAAAGGGTTTTCGAGAACAGCGGTTTGACATTAGAATGGGAAATCATGCGCGTGGGCGATCCCTAGCGTGTGACCGGAAGAACCAGTCAAGAACAAACGGCCGCAAAAGGCCGGGTCAGAGGCGGCGGTGGGCATGTCGAGCAGGGCAGCCCCCAAAGTGGCGGTACTGATGGGAGGGCTTTCCGCCGAGCGGGAGGTGTCTCTTGTCACAGGGCGTGAATGCGCTGCGGCACTGCGGGTGGCAGGATATGAGGTGGTGGAGGTCGATGCCGACCTCGCCCTGCCTGCGCGTCTGGCCGAGCTTCGTCCCGATGTCTGTTTCAATGCGCTGCATGGGCGCTGGGGCGAAGACGGCTGCGTTCAGGGCATCCTTGAATGGATGCGCATCCCCTACACACATTCCGGGGTGCTGGCCTCGGCACTTGCCCTCGACAAGACGCGTGCAAAGGCAGCCTATGCCGCCGCAGGACTGCCGATCGTTCACAGCGTGATGGCCGCCACCGCCGAGGTGCGCCAGCGTCATGTGCTGCCGCCGCCCTATGTGGTCAAACCCAACAACGAAGGTTCCTCGGTCGGTATATACATCGTGCACGACGGTGCGAACGGTCCGCCGCAACTGGCCCAGACGATGCCGGATGAGGTTATGGTCGAGACCTATGCCCCGGGGCGTGAACTGACCGTGACAGTGATGGGCGACCGCGCCCTTGGCGTGACCGACATCCTCACCAGCGGCTGGTATGACTACACCGCCAAGTACAGTCCCGGCGGATCGCGTCATGTCCTGCCTGCCGACCTGCCGGAAGAGATCACGCAGGCCTGTCTCGACTATGCGCTGCGTGCCCATCAGGTGCTGGGCTGCCGAGGCGTCAGCCGCACCGACTTCCGCTGGGACGAAGCGAGGGGTCTGGCCGGTCTCATCCTGCTTGAGACCAATACGCAGCCTGGAATGACGCCGACCTCGCTGGCGCCTGAGCAGGCCGCACATGTAGGCCTCAGCTTTTCCGATCTGTGCCGCTGGATGGTGGAGGACGCCTCGTGCAACCGCTGAGCAGCCCCCCCGTCGCCGTGCGCGACCCTGCCCCCAGCCGTTGGTCCTACCGGATGCATCGGCTTTGGCTGACGCCGCTTTTCCGGCAGATGCTTCGCGTGGGCCTGCCAAGCTTCGTGCTGATCTTCTCGATCGGCCTCTACCTGTCGGATGACAACCGCCGTGCCGGGCTGACGGCGGCCTGGGCCGGAGCCTGGGAAGCGGTCGAGGAGCGGCCCGAATTCCTGGTGAATCTTCTGGCCATCGACGGTGCCAGCCCGGCCCTGGCCGAGGCAATCCGCGACAAGCTTGACCTGAAATTCCCGCTCTCCTCGTTCCAGATCGACATGGAAGCGATCCGGGCGAAGGTGGAGGAGCTGGATGCCGTGATCAGCGCCGACCTGCGCGTGCGCTCGGGCGGGGTGCTTCAGATCATCATAGCCGAACGCCTGCCTGTGGTGATCTGGCGCACCGAGACCGAACTTTCCCTGCTGGATGCCGAAGGCAAGCGTGTGGCGCGCATTTTTGCCCGGGCCGACCGGCCCGATCTGCCGGTACTGGCCGGCGCCGGAGCGAACGCGGCCGTGCCGGAGGCGCTGGCTTTGCTGGCCGCCGCCGGTCCGATCTCGCCTCGGGTGCGCGGCCTTGTGCGAATGGGCGAGCGGCGCTGGGATCTGGTGCTTGACCGCGACCAGCGCATCCTTTTGCCCGAGGATGGCCCCGTTCAGGCGCTCGAACGGGTGATCGCCCTCGACAAGGCCGACCGCATTCTCGAGCGCGACATCCTCTCGGTCGATCTCAGAAACGAACACAGGCCCGTCCTGCGCCTGACCCCCGATGCCCTGGGGGCCCTGCGGGGCACCGGCACCACCACCGAAACCGGAGCGAACAGCCTATGACTGACCTTTACGAGTCCCAGCGGGCGATGCGCCACATGCGGCGCGCAGCGATGCAGCGTGGCGTGATCGCGATCCTCGATGTGGGCACGTCGAAGATCGCCTGTCTGATCCTTCGGTTCGACGGGCCCGAACGGCTGCGAGAGGTCGACGGCGTGGGCCCAATGGCCGGGCAGTCGAGCTTTCGGGTGATCGGGGCGGCCACCACGCGCTCTCGCGGGGTCCGCTTCGGCGAGATTGCGGTAATGAATGAAACCGAGCGGGCGATCCGCACCGCCGTTCAGGCCGCGCAAAAGATGGCCAATGTGCGGGTCGACCATGCCATCGCCTGCTTCTCGGGCGCCGAGCCACGCAGCTATGGCCTGGCCGGCGAGTGGGATCTGCAGGACAGCGTGGTAACCGAGCAGGATGTGGCACGGGTGCTGGCTGCCTGTGACGTGCCAAGGATCGGCGAGGGGCGCGAGGTGCTGCACGCCCAGCCCGTGAACTTTGCCCTAGACCACCGCAGCGGCCTTGGGGATCCGCGCGGCCAGATCGGCAACCGGCTCGCTTGCGACATGCACCTTCTGTCGGTCGAGGCGTCGGTGATCCAGAACCTGCTTTATTGCATCAAGCGCTGCGATCTGGAACTGGCCGGCATAGCGTCTTCTGCCTATGTCTCAGGCATCTCGAGCCTTGTCGAAGACGAACAGGAACTGGGCGCGGCCTGCATCGACATGGGCGGCGGCTCGACCGGCATCTCGATCTTCATCAAGAAGCACATGATCTACGCCGATGCCGTGCGCATGGGGGGCGATCACGTGACCTCCGACATCTCGAAGGGCCTCCAGGTGCCGCTTGCTACCGCCGAGCGCATCAAGACCCGCCATGGTGGCGTCCAGGCCACCGGCATGGATGACCGGGAGATGATCGAGACAGGCGGCGACAGCGGCGACTGGGAAAAGGACCGTCGCACCGTCAGTCGAACGGAACTTATCGGCATCATGCGCCCCCGCGTCGAGGAAATCCTGGAAGAGGTGCGGGCGCGGCTGGATGCGGCCGGGTTTGACCACCTGCCCAGCCAGCAGATCGTGCTGACCGGTGGGGCGAGCCAAATTCCGGGTCTGGACGGGCTTGCCGCGCGAATCCTTGGGCAGCGCGTGCGCCTGGGCCGGCCCCTGCGCGTTCAGGGCTTGCCGCAGGCCACTACCGGCCCGGCCTTTGCCAGTGCAGTAGGGTTGTGCCTCTTCGCCGCCCACCCGCAGGACGAGTGGTGGGACTTTGACATTCCGGCCGAGCGGATGCCCGCCAGGTCGCTCAAGCGGGCCATCAGATGGTTCAGGGACAACTGGTAACCCCAATATCAAGCGTCAGCGGCGAAATCCCGCTGACAACTTGTGTCGGAAGCCCATATTTTGTGGGTTTTGCCGCTTTTTCTCGTGACCTTCGAGGCTACTGTGGATAGAATCGCGGATAATCTGGGGAGAACCCATCGTCGGCGCATGTGGCGGCGATCAAAGGCTGGGCCGGGGCAACAAGAAAGTGGCGGATTGGCGATGACATTGAATTTCGTGATGAACTCCGAAAAGGAAGAGCTGAAGCCGCGCATCACGGTTTTCGGCGTCGGTGGCGCGGGCGGCAATGCCGTCAACAACATGATCGATCAGAACCTTGAAGGGGTCGAGTTCGTCGTCGCCAACACCGATGCGCAGGCTCTCATGCAAAGCCGCGCCAACGCCCGCATCCAGATGGGCGTGCGCGTGACCGAAGGGCTTGGCGCCGGGGCCCGACCGACGGTCGGTGCGGCCGCAGCCGAGGAGTCTATCGAGCAGATTGTCGACCACCTTGCCGGCGCACATATGTGCTTCATCACCGCCGGCATGGGCGGCGGTACGGGTACAGGCGCCGCCCCGATCATTGCGCAGGCCGCGCGGGAACTGGGCGTGCTGACCGTGGGTGTCGTGACGAAGCCCTTCCAGTTCGAAGGCGCCAAACGGATGCGCCAGGCCGAAGAAGGTGTCGAGGCACTGCAGAAAGTCGTCGACACGCTGATCATCATTCCCAACCAGAACCTCTTCCGGCTGGCCAACGAACGCACGACCTTCACCGAGGCCTTCGCCATGGCCGATGACGTGCTGTACCAGGGCGTCAAGGGCGTGACCGACCTCATGGTGCGGCCCGGCCTCATCAACCTGGACTTTGCCGATGTGCGCGCCGTGATGGACGAGATGGGCAAGGCGATGATGGGCACGGGCGAGGCCACGGGCGAACGTCGCGCGATCGAGGCCGCCGAGAAGGCCATCGCCAACCCGCTGCTCGACGAGATCAGCCTGCACGGCGCCAAGGGCGTGCTGATCAACATCACAGGCGGCTACGACCTCACCCTGTTCGAACTGGACGAGGCCGCGAACATCATCCGCGAAAAGGTTGATCCCGACGCCAACATCATCGTCGGCTCGACCCTCGACACCAGCATGGAAGGCGCGATCCGCGTGTCGGTCGTGGCAACGGGCATTGACGCCTCGGCCTCGAACCGGGCAGAGCCGCCCGTTGCGCGCCGCGCCGCCATGGCTGCCACACCCGCTCCAGCCCCGGTGCAAAGCTTCGCTCCGCCGGCAGCCGAGCCCAAGGTCGAGATGCGGCGCGACCCGGCGCCCGTCCTGCGGGAGCCCGAACCGGAACTGGATGAGCCGTCGCTGTTCCAGGGCCTGCCTGAAGAGGTTTCGGACGATTTCTTCGACGAGGAAACCGCCGATGAACTGCCGCCCCCCGCCTATCAGCCCCAACCCGCCGTTGCCCAGCCACGCGCCGCGGCACCCACCCTTCCGATGGACGACGATCCGGGCGCCTTCGTCGCGCCACGCGCCCGTCCGATCGGCCAGCCTTCGCCCGAGGCTTTGGCCAGGCTGCATCAGGCCGCCGGCAAGGTGCCGAGCCGCACTGCAGCACCCGGCGTTGCCCGGCCGGCAGCCGCCGCGCCGGCCCCAGCTCCAGCGGCCCGCCCGGCTGAAAAACCGCGCTTTGGCATCGGATCGCTCATCAACCGGATGGCAGGTGGCGGGGGCGACACCGCTGACCGCGCCGCGGTTGCCCGCCAGCAGCCGCCCGTCACAAGCTACGACGATGAGCCTGAATTGAGCGCGGATCAGGAGCGTATCGAGATCCCGGCCTTCCTGCGGCGCCAGGCCAACTGAGACAATATCGCAGGAGTATTCCTCAAAGGCCCGGGAAACCGGGCCTTTTTCATTTGCCGCCCGCCGAGGAATCGGTTGAGTGCTGCTTTACCCTGCGTCACTCTGCGCTCAGTTTGATTAGGTCATTGGAGCGCGAACATGATCGAACAGACAATCCGCCCCTTCCGTTTGCTTGCGCTTGGCGTCCTTCTCGGGGCCAGCCTATGGGTCCCGCATGCCCAGGCCGAACCTGTGTCCCGCAGTCAGCTCGATGCGGCTCTGCCAGGCCTGCGCAGCATGGCCGAGGCTGCCGTCGCGGCGGGCCAGGTACCGGGCCTGGCCATCGTGGTGGTGCACGAGGGCGAAGTCGTCTTCCTGGAGGGTTTCGGCAAACGCGCCATGGACAGGCCCGAGGCGGTGGATGCCGACACGGTGTTCCAGCTGGCCTCGATGTCCAAGCCCATCTCCTCGACCGTGGTTGCGGCACTGGTCTCGGACGGGGTTGTCGACTGGGACAGCCGCATCTCCGACCTGGCCCCGCAGTATCAGCTGCATGATGCCTATCCCACGGCCGAGGTCACCGTGCGTGACCTGTTCAACCATCGCTCTGGCCTTCCTGGCGATGCCGGCAACGAGATCGAGGACCTGGGCTTCGACCGCGAGACTGTGATGCATCGCCTGCGGCTGGTGCCACCCTGGGTCAGCTTTCGGGGGGGCTATTCCTACAGCAATGCTGGCATCACCATGGGCGCGCTGGCCGCAGTCGCGCCCACCGGCAAGGCCTGGGAGGACGTGGCCCAGGAGAAACTCTTCGGCCCCCTGGGGATGAAGACGGCAAGCTACCGCCATGACGATTTCGCGGCGCGCTCGAACCGTGCGGCCTTGCATGTGCCGGTAGATGGCAAGTGGGTGGCCAAGTTGACCCGCGACGCAGATGTGCAGGCCCCGGCAGGTGGCGCCAGCGCCAGCGCCCGCGATCTGGCGGCGTGGCTGCGGCTCGAACTTGGGAAGGGCGCGTTTGACGGCAACAAGCTGATCGCCCCCGAAGCGCTGGAGGCGACGCATCAGCCGCTGATGGCGCGCGGCCCAAACCCGGTCACCGGCGCGCCAGAGTTCTATGGGTTGGGCTGGAATGTGGAGTATGGCCGCCATGGCCTTACCTGGGGCCATGCCGGCGCTTTCAGCGTGGGTGGGCGCACACTGGTCACGCTCTGGCCGGAATCGAATCTGGGGATCACCATTCTCGCAAATGCGTTCCCCACGGGCGTGCCTGAAGGCATTTCCGACAACTTCGCCGATCTGGTCTTCGATGGTCAGTCCTCGCGTGACTACATTGCGCCATGGAATGCCGCCTATGAAGGGCTGTTCGGCCCTGCCATCGCAGCGATGCAAGCGGCTTTTGGCGCCCCGCCTTCGGATGCGACCGCTGCCCTGCCAAACTCTGCCTATGTCGGAACCTATTCCAATGCCTATATCGGTGAGGCCGAGATTGTCGCCGAGGGTGAGGGGCTGACCGTTTTGCTCGGGCCTGACAAGCAAGTGCGCTACCCGCTGACCCATTTCGACCGGGACACCTTCCTCTACTATCCGGCGGCCGAAATGCCCGATTTCCCCCTGCCGGCAACCTTCAGGATTGGCCCGGATGGACGCGCCTCCGAGGTTGTGCTGGAGAGTCTGAACGGCAGTGGCATGGGCACGCTCGCCCGCCAGCCAGAGTGACGCGACGTCGCTTTCACGCCCTGGGTGTCAGGCGCGCCATGCAAATGCAGCATTCTTCGCCGCGTTGCGGAACAGATTTTGTTTCCAGTGCCACAAACTCTGGTAACATTATTCTGGGTGACCCTGTGGAGAAAGTTCAGAAAATACTTTTGTTGCAGTTTGTTATGGGGGAGTTGGCGGCTTGTCGCCCGGTGGGGGCGGCTGTGTTACAGCCCGTCACAAAGAGTGAGTTGTGATGCGCGGGGGTCCCGCTTACCTGCAAGCTGCGGAAAGACGGTTCTGATCCGCGCAGCCTTCGAGGACGCCTCGTGCAACACACACTCAAATCTCCGGTCGCCTTTTCAGGTGTCGGCCTGCACTCCGGCGCCGTGGTGCGCATGGTGGTCAAGCCCGCCTCGGCCGACTATGGGATCTGGTTCAAGCGCACCGATCTGACCCAGGGCGACAACATGATTCCCGCGCGCTGGGATGCTGTCATCCCCTCGCGCCTCTGTACGCTTGTCGGCAATGCCGCTGGTGTCACTGTCTCGACCATCGAGCATGTGATGGCGGCGCTGGCCGGCTGCGGCATCCATAACGCGCTGATCGAGATCGATGGCCCGGAAGTGCCGATCCTCGACGGCAGCGCCGAAGAATTCGTCAAGGGCTTCCTGGCCCGGGGGCTGCGCGAACAGGCCGCCCCCGTGCGCGCGATCCGCGTTCTGCGGCCTGTCGAGGTTCGCGAGGGTGAGGCCGTGGCCCGACTTGAACCCTCGGAGATGCTCGAGATCGACTTCCGTATCGAGTTTGCTGACCAGATCATCGGCCGGCAGGAGAAAAGCCTGAGCATGGCCAACGGCGCCTTCGTGCGCGAATTGTGCGACAGCCGCACCTTCTGCCGCCAGGTCGATGTGGATGCGATGCGGGCCAATGGCCTGGCGCTTGGCGGGTCGCTCGAGAATGCCGTGGTGGTCGAGGGCGACCGGGTGCTTAGCCCGGGCGGTCTGCGTCATGTCGACGAACCCGTGCGCCACAAGATGCTGGACGCGATGGGTGACCTTGCCCTGGCTGGGGGGCCGATCCTGGGCCGCTATGTCGGCGATCGGTCGGGTCATGCGATGACGAACCGGCTTCTGCGGGCGCTGTTCGCGCGGCCCGATGCCTGGGAAATGGTGGATTGCGTCGATCAAGCCGGTGGGAAACTGCCCGGCATGGGAGTTGTGCCGGCCGATCTTCCGGCGCGCGCCTGACCTGCCGCCACTGGTGGCGCGGCCTTGCTGTTCACAGCCGCGCGATCTTTCGCCGAAAGGCGTTTTGCGCCCCGGATTTATCTATGCTAGGGAACTGGCAACAAGGCCGGGGGACGTGATCTTTCGGTGCCGGAAATGGTCGAGGTAGGCGGCAGATGATAGGCGGAAGAAGCGGGATGCGCTGGCTGGGAACGGCCGTGCTGTTGGGCCTGCTCGGAGCCTGCGGAAATCAGGAGCCGCCGCTCGAGAACTACACCGCCGAACAGATCTACGAGATGGGCGAGTACGAGCTGGAAGCAGCCACCCGCCCGGATGACGCGATCCGCTACTTCTCAGAGGTCGAGCGGCTTTATCCCTACACGGAATGGGCCAAGCGTGCGCTGATCATGCAGGCCTTCTCCTATCACCAGGCCAAGAACTATGAAGAGGCCCGCGTCGCCGCGCAGCGGTTCCTCGATTTCTATCCGGGGGATGAGGATGCGCCCTATGCGCAATACCTGCTCGCCCTGTCCTACTATGACCAGATCGACGAGGTGGGCCGCGACCAGGGCCTGACCTATCAGGCCTTGCAGGCGATGCGCGATGTGATCGAGACCTATCCCGACAGCGATTATGCGCAGTCGGCGATCCTGAAGTTCGACCTGGCCTTCGACCATCTTGCAGCGAAGGAAATGGAGATCGGTCGCTACTACCTCAAGCGCGGCCATTACACCGCCGCCATCAACCGTTTCCGCGTGGTCGTGGAGGATTTCCAGACCACCAGTCACACCGCAGAGGCACTGATGCGTCTGGTCGAGTGCTATCTGGCCCTTGGCTTTACCGATGAGGCACAGACCGCGGGGGCAATCCTGGGCTACAACTATCAGGGCAGCCCCTTCTATGACGATGCGTTCCGTCTACTCACCGGTGCCGGTCTCAGCCCCGAGGCGACTGGGGACAGCTGGCTGAACCAGGTTTATCGCCAGGTGATCCGCGGCGAGTGGCTCTAGGGGCGGGGCAGGCCATGCTCCGCGGCCTCGACATCCGCGACATGCTGATCATCGACCGTCTCAGCCTGGCGTTTCATCCCGGGCTGAACGTGCTGACGGGCGAGACCGGGGCGGGCAAGTCGATCTTGCTGGACGCACTGGGATTCGTGCTGGGCTGGCGCGGGCGGGCCGAGCTCGTGCGGGCAGGGGCCGAGCAGGGTGAGGTCACGGCGGTCTTCGATCTTGCCCCCGACCACCCCGCGCAAGAAGTGCTGGCCGAGGCTGGATTCGATCCGGCTGACGAGCTGATCCTGCGCCGCGTGAACAGTGCCGACGGGCGCAAGACCGCCTGGGTCAACGACCGCCGCACAACGGGCGAGATGCTGCGGGCCCTTTCCGATACGCTGGTCGAACTCCACGGCCAGCATGACGACCGTGGCTTGCTGAACCCGCGCGGCCACCGCCAGTTGCTTGACGCATTTGGCGCGCTGGACCTCGCGCCCGTCCGCACGGCCTGGGCTGCCCGCAGCGCCACCCGCCGGGGCCTGGCCCAAGCCGAAGAAACGCTGCAAGCCCTGCGCCTTGAGGAAGAGTTCCTGCGCCATGCCGTTGCAGAGCTTGACAAGCTCGATCCCCAGCCGGGCGAAGAGGCCGCGCTCGACGCCCGCCGCCGCCTGATGCAGGGGGCCGCCAAGATCCGCGAGGATATCGCCCGCGCGGCTCAGGCCCTGTCGGACGAAGGGGCCGCCCGGCTGATGCTCGACGCGCAGCGCTGGCTCGAGGGCGCGGCCGACCGTGCCGGAAGCACGTTGGAAGAGCCGCTGGCGGCCCTTGGTCGCGCGCTGGCCGAACTGTCCGAAGCTCAGGCCGGCATTGAGGCCACATTGCGTGGGCTCGACTTCGACCCGCGCGACCTCGAGGCCACCGAAGAGCGGCTCTTTGCCATCCGGGCGCTCGCGCGCAAGCATGGCGTGTTGCCGGACGACCTTGGCGAATTTGCCGAAGGCTTGCGCCAGCGTCTCGCGGCACTGGACGGCGGCACACGCAACTTTGGCGCGCTGACCCAGGCCGCCTCGGCCGCCGATGCCGCCTATGCGGCGGCGGCCGGGGCGCTGACCTCAGCGCGCCGCGCGGCCGCGGAGGCGCTCGACAAGGCGATGGCGGGCGAGCTTGCCCCGCTCAAGATGGAGCGCGCCGTCTTTACAACCGAAGTGACAGAGGGCGACCCCGGCCCCGAGGGCGTCGATCAAGTGGCCTTTCAGGTGGCGACCAACCCCGGCGCACCTGCCGGACCGCTGAACCGCATCGCCTCGGGGGGGGAACTGTCGCGGTTTCTTCTGGCGCTGAAGGTCTGCCTTGCGCGCGGCAATGCCGGGGTGACGATGATCTTCGACGAGATCGACCGAGGGGTCGGCGGGGCCACGGCCGATGCAGTCGGCCGCAGGCTCAAGGCCCTTGCCGAGGGTGCCCAGGTGCTTGTCGTGACCCATTCTCCGCAGGTGGCGGCCCTTGGCCAGCATCACTGGCGGGTCGAAAAACGGGTGTCCAACGGTATGACCACCTCGACCGTTTCGGCGCTGCCTCATTCGGAACGGATCGATGAGATCGCCCGCATGCTGTCTGGCGACACGGTGACCGAGGCCGCGCGTGCCGCCGCCCGCGCGTTGCTTGACGGCTGAACGCGGCCTCAGCCTTCGACGGCGGAAAAGGTCATCTGCGCGGCGAACCATCCCTCGGCCCGTGCGATCAGCACTGCTGTCAGCACCGTTCCCAGTCGTCCGACGTCCTGTCCGGCGGCATCAACCAGGCCAGTGACAACGAAGCGCTGGCTCAGGATCGCGGCTCCGGGCCCCAGCGGCCGCAACTGCAGTCTCCCGCTGACAAGCCGCGATTGCGCAAATGCCCCCGCGAGTTCCTGCCGCAGCGCCGCCGCGATCTCGTGTCGCCCGTTGCACCACAACCCCGTCAGCGTAAGTGTCTCGGCATCCGGGGCGCATAGCGCGGCAATGCCGTCGGCATCCCGCGCTGACCAGGCAGCGACGAAGGCGCGGATGAAATCGTCGGGCCGGGCAAGCATGGGCGCGCCGCAAACAGGCTCAGAGCTTTTCGACCGTCACGCGGTCGGCGTAGAAGGCCACATGGCCCGCGATGGCCTCGACCCCTTCCTTGGGGTTTTCGTAGGACCAGGCCGCGTCCTTCAGCACGCCGTTGCCGGTTACAAGCGAGAAATAGCTCGCCTCGCCCTTCCAGGGGCAGGTGCTTTGCATGGCCGAAGCATCAAGCATGGCCATCGCGATATCGTCTCGCGGGAAGTAGATCACTGGTTGATGGCCGTCCTCGGTCAGTTCCAGCGCCGCCCGGCTTTCCGCCAGCACGGCCCCCTCGGCCCGCACCACCCAGGTGCCACCCGCTTTCCGGACCCTGATCTGCTTTCCCATCGTCCTCTCCCACCGCCGCACCGACAGACACTGCCCGGGCGGCGGGCTCTTGTCAAAGCGGCGCCGTGGCCAAGACCAGCCAGTTGCGCGCGGCCGGGCTCAATCGCGACTCCAGTTGGCTGAAAACCGTGCGGTGATAGCTGTCCAGCCACTCCCGCTCACCCGGGGACAAACGGTCGGCCAGGATCAGGCGGCGGTCGATGGGCACGAAGGTCAATGTCTCGAACCGGTACTGAGCCCGGTCGTCGCCGCCCGGAAGGGCGGGGGCCTCTTCGACCACGATCAGGTTTTCGATGCGAATGCCGAAGGCCCCCTCGCGATAGTAGCCCGGCTCGTTCGACAGGATCATGCCGGGCTCAAGCGGAACTTCAGAAATGCGGCTGATCCGCTGCGGGCCCTCATGGACCGACAGAAAGACCCCCACGCCATGACCTGTCCCATGATCGTAGTCCTGCCCCGCCATCCACAGGGGCGCCCGCGCCAGCGGGTCTAGGTCGCGGCCGGACAATCCTTTGGGAAAACGCACCCGCGAAATGGCAACCATGCCCTGCAACACGCGGGTGAAGGCCGCGCGGGCCTCCTCTCCCGGGTCGCCCAGGGCCACGGTACGGGTGATGTCGGTCGTTCCATCGAGGTACTGGCCGCCGCTGTCCACAAGCAGCAGCGTGTCGGTGCCAAGCGCGCGGTTGGTCTCTTCCGTCACGCGATAGTGGATGATCGCGCCATGCGGCCCGGCGCCGCAGATCGTGTCAAAGCTGATGTCGTGCAAGGCGTTCGTCGCGCGTCGAAATCCCTCGAGCGCGCGCACCACGTCGATCTCGGTCAGGGTGCCCTTGGGCGCCGTGGCGTCCAGCCAGCACAGGAACTCGACCATGGCGGCGCCATCACGCAGATGGGCCTCGCGGGTGGCGGCGATCTCGGCGGCGGTCTTGCGCGCCTTGGGCAGGCGGCAAGGATCATCGCCCCAGGCAATCGCCACGCCCGCCGCCTCAAGCCGCTGCCGCAGCGCGATAGGGGCCGAGGCACGGTCCAGCCGCACGGGTCCGGTCAACCGGTCCAGCGCCGGCAGGAAGGCCCCGGGCGGCGCAAGGGTGACCTCGGTCCCCAGGTGGGCGAGGGTGGCGGAGTCGAGTTTGGCTGGGTCGGCGAACAGATCGACCCGACCGCTGTCGTGCAGAATGGCGAAGCCATGCAGAACCGGGTTCCGCGGCACATCCGCGCCGCGGATGTTCAAAAGCCAGCACAGGCTGTCGGGCAGGGTCAGAACCGCGGCGCGCTGTCCGTCGGCTGCCAGGACCTGGGCCAGTCGGGCTCGCTTGCTTGCCGAACTTTCCCCTGCCAGATCATCTGGATAGGCAAAGGCCTTGCCCTGGGGCGAGCCGGGCTGATCGGTCCAGATCGCATCGACGGGGTTGCGCCCGACCGGGCGGAGGGTGATGCCCGAACCTTCCAGCGCTTCGGTCAGGCGGGCAATCTCGTCCTCGCTGTGCAGCCAGGGGTCAAAACCCACCACACCCGCCGCCAAGTGATCGCGGATCCACGGACCGGCCTTGGTCTCGGGCCAGGGAACGGGGGTGAAATGCGCGAGGTCAACCTGGCCTTTCACCTGGGTGCGGTAGCGCCCGTCGATGAAGACACCTGCGGTGGCAGGCAGGACAATGCAGAACCCGGCCGAGCCGGTAAAGCCCGTAAGCCATTGAAGGCGCTCGTCCCGTGGCGCCACATACTCGCCCTGATGCGCATCGGCCCGGGGGATCAGGAAGCCTGCGAGCCCTTCGGCCGCAAGCCGATCGCGCAGTGCGGCCAGGCGGGCAGGGCCGGCAGAGGGCGAGGCGGTGGTGTCGAAGGTCTGGAACATCGCGCGTCGCCCCCAAGGTTTCTGCCCCCGTAAGGGGCGGTGCCGCAAAGGGCTTAGCAGCCCCTGCGGCACCGGTGCAAGCTTGGCGCGCGCGGTTGTCAGGCCCGGCGGCGGCGGCCGAAGAGGGCCAGGCTCCCCAGACCTGCTGCCAGCAACGGCAAGGCGGCAGGCAGCGGAACCGGCGCGACGGGGGGTTCATAGAAGGCCACGTTGCGCGGCCGGTCCGGATAGCTGCCCTGGTCGGCGGCGCTGAGGACCACGTTGCTTTCGCCGACGCCCCAGAAGGCGCCATCTCCATCCAGGTCAAGCAGTTGCAGGATCCACTTCCCGCTGTCGGCCCCGGCGTTCGAGGTGATGAGGATCTCGCCCGTCGTTTCGTTCAGGTCGAGGCCAAAGCCCGCGAGAAAGGTATAGGCGGGGTCGAGCAAGCTGGTGTTCCAGACCTCGACCGCCTCGTCCAGCGCGTCGATGACGCCGGAGCCATCGAGGTCGGTCAGACGGAAGACCGAGGACAGGCCGTTCTCGGGCAGCCACTGCCACGTCCAGACCGAACCTAGGCCCACATCCATCGCGAAGTCGAAGGCAACGCCCGTCAGGCTGTCTTGTGAAGCAAAAACAGTGACTTCCGAGTCATCGACCACGCCGTTTCCATCGCTGTCGCGGGCGGAATAGATCACGTTCGAGGTGGCGCCGGCGCTGTCGATGATGAAGGCGGTGTCGCCGTCGAAGCGGATTTCGAAGGGAGAGGAGGAGGCATTGATCGCCTTGAGGTTCAGCCATTGGGTGGCCTCGCCTTCATCGTTGGCGTCGCCGTCGCCGTTCAGGTCCTCGGTGCGATAGACCCAGTCGCCGGTGGGGGAGCCGCTGGTGTCGGCCTCGACCACATAGATCGCGCCATCGGGGCCTTCTGCGATGCCGTTGGGGGTGTTCAGACGATAGCCCGAGGCGTTGGCGCTGCCCGAGAACCAGACCGAAGCCTCGCCTTCGCTTTGCGCATTTCCGTCCCCATCGCTGTCCCTGAGGCGATAGACGCTGTCGGTATCGCCATCGCCGATGAAGACGGCGCCTCCGCTAACCTGCGACAAAGCAAAGACATTTCCGGAACCACCCGACAGGCCCGAGGCATTGGCGGCGCTGAAGAAGACGGTGACCTCGCCTTCGTCATTCGTATCGCCATCGCCGTTGAGATCGGTCGCGAGCAGGACCTGGTCGCTGCCCTGATCCGAGACGAGGAAGGAGGAGAGCGTGGCGGCCTGGGCCGGCAGGGCAAGCAGTGTCAGGGCGGGCAGAAGCCCGGTCGTGGCAAGCAATCTGGACATGGAAATCTCCGCTGGTCGGGCGGAAGCCCGCTGCCCCCGCCGGTTTCGGCTCGTCCGGGCTGGGGCGCTGGGAGAGATATCGGTCAGTTACCTTGGCTGACGGAAAGAGTCAAGAATACGGCAAAACCAAGGCTGTCGCCGGTATGGAAACAGTACGGAAGCAATATGGAAACCGTATGTAGACAAAAAGACTAGGGCATTGCCCGGGCCGACCGGACTTGTACGGGGCCGCCGGGGCGTCTTGCCGCCGGCGGCTGCCTGTCTAGCGCGCCGCCATCCGCCGCATGCCGAGGACGCGCGCGCGCTTGCGCGGATCAGTGTCGAAGAGGCTGGCGAGTTGTTCGGTCATGGCCCCGGCGAGCTGTTCGACATCGGTGATGGTGACGGCACGGTTGTAATAGCGTGTCACGTCATGGCCGATGCCGATGGCGATCAGCTCGACCTGCTTGCGCTTCTCGACCATCGCGATCACGTCGCGCAGATGTTTCTCGAGATAGTTCGCCGGGTTCACCGAAAGGGTCGAATCGTCGACCGGTGCGCCGTCGGAGATGACCATGAGAATGCGCCGCGCCTCGGGGCGGCGGGTCATCCGGCGATGGGCCCATTCCAGCGCCTCGCCGTCGATGTTTTCCTTGAGCAGCCCCTCTTTCATCATCAGCCCGAGGTTGGGTCGGGCCCGGCGCCAGGGCGCGTCGGCGGATTTGTAGATGATGTGGCGCAGATCGTTGAGTCGCCCCGGCTGTTGCGGGCGACCGGAGGCGAGCCATTTCTCGCGGCTTTGACCGCCCTTCCAGGCGCGGGTGGTAAAGCCGAGGATCTCCACCTTGACGTCGCAGCGCTCCAGCGTGCGGGCGAGTACATCGGCGCAGATCGCGGCGATCGAGATGGGGCGGCCGCGCATCGAGCCCGAATTGTCGAGCAGGAGCGTCACGCAGGTGTCGCGGAACTCGGTGTCCTTCTCGACCTTGAAGGAGAGCGGCGTGGTCGGGTTCGCCACCACGCGGGCCAGACGGCCCGCGTCGAGCGTGCCTTCCTCGAGGTCGAACTCCCAGGACCGGTTCTGCTGGGCCTGCAGGCGGCGCTGCAGCTTGTTTGCAAGCCGGCTGACGGCGCCCTTCAGCGGTTCCAGCTGCTGGTCGAGATAGGCACGGAGCCGTTCAAGCTCGGCCGGTTCGGCCAGATCCTCGGCATGGATCTCTTCGTCGAAATCGGTGGTGAAGACCGAATAGTTCGGATCGGCGTCAGAGTGGGGCGCCGGGGGCGGGGGTTCCAGCGGCGCCTCGCCCTCGGGCAGTTCGGCCTCGTCGCCCTGTTCCATGTCGGCGGAGTCTTCCATCGACACCTGGGCCTGGCTCTGGTCCTGCTGTTCGTCCTGGCTGCGCTCGGGGCTGGCCTCGGCCTCTTCCGATTGCTGCTGGTCGTCGCCCGCGCTTTCGGGGCTTTCGGGATCCTGCTCGGCATCCTCGCCGGCATCGTCCTGGTCGTCCATGTCGGGGTCATCGCCCAGCTGGTCGCCATAGCCGAGATCGGAGATGACCTTGCGCGCCATGCGGGCGAAGGCGGCCTGATCGGACAGGACATGATCGAGATTGCCCAGCGTGCCGCTGGCCTGTTCCTCGATGAAGCCGCGCCAGAGGTCCATCACATGCGCCGCGCCCTTGGGCAGGTCACGCCCGGTGGCGAGGTGGCGCACGAGATAGCCTGCAGCGGTGGCCAGCGGGGCATCGGCGGCCTGGGTGATCTGGGCATAGCCCTTGCGGTCGGCCTCGTGGCCGATCTTGGCATCGATGTTTCCGGCGGTGCCGGGCATGTCGCGCGCGCCCACCGCCTCGCAGCGGGCGGTTTCCATCGCGTCATAGATCTCGCGCGCAATCTGGCCCGAGGGGGCGTAGCGGGCGGAGATGCCTTCGTCATGGTAACGGCGGCGCAGCGCGAAGGCATCGGCGGTGCCGCGCGCCAGAAGCACCTCGTCCCGCGTCATGCGACGGCTGACCTGCGGCAGGCGCACGCCATCGCGCGTCATGCCCGGCGGGTCGACCGAGAAGGTCACCGTCATCTCGGGGTCGTCGGCCATGACCTTGGTGGCCTCGGCCAGGGCCTTCTTGAAGGGATCGGCGGGGTTGTCGCTGGGCTTGGTCATGGACGCGATCCTACTTCGGCCAGTGCGCGGCTTCCAGACGCCAGATCCGCCAGAAGTGCAACATGCACGTCGAGCGCATCTATCACCGGAAAGCCCGGGTCGTGGCCGTCGAAGGCCAGATTGAGGTCGGTGCCGGCGAGGACGATGGCCTGGGCGCCGAGGGCATCCACCATGCGCCTGCCCGCGTCGAAGAAGGCGGCGCGTGTCGCATCGGTACAGGTGCCCGACACGGCCAGGTCCTGATAGAGCTGGCCCAAAGTCTCAATCTCATCGTCCAGCGCCACGGCGCGGGTGCGGGCGAGCTGGCCATAGAGGCGCGTCCGCATCACGACCCTTGTGCCCAGAAGCCCCACGCAGCCGATCCCGCGGGAGGCGAAATGCGCATCGAGCGGGGTCACGGCCGAGACGAGCGGCAGCGAGGAGCGCGCCACCGTCTCGTCAAAGCAGAAATGCCCGCCAAGCGAGGTGATGGCGGCGCATTCGGCCCCGGCGGCCTGCAACCGGCGGATCAAGCCCGCGTAGATCTCGGCCTGTTCGATGCGGCGGTCGGCGAGGTTGTTGGCGATCAGGGTATGGATATCGGCCTGGACGAGGGTCAGCTCGAGCGGCCGGCCCCGGTCAGCCATGGCGCGGGTGAGGCGCTGGTAATAGACGACGGTCGCCGCCGGTCCGATGCCGCCGATGAGCCCGATGTGCATGCATGTCCCTTTTGCCCGCCCGCTGCCGTTTGTCGCGCGCAGCGCCTGCGAGGGCAAGGCCCCGTTCCGTGCATTGTGCGCCGCGCAGTCGGGGGGTAGGCTGAGTGTATCTGGTGACAATGAGGGGCGGGCATGAAGCGGTACCTGATGATGGCGGCGACCTATCTGGGGGCCAATGCGGTGGCGATGCTGCTGGCCGCACTGATCCTTGGACCGGGTTTCGAGGTCAGCTTTACATCCTTCCTGATGGCGGTCGCGCTGTTCACGGTGGTGCAGGCGGTGGCCAAGCCGATTCTCGAGAAGGTGGCGGCGAAGCGGCTGCCGCAGATCATGGGCAGCCTGTCGCTGATCGTGGTGTTCCTGGGGCTGTGGGTGACGGATATCTTCACCGCCGGAATGACGATCGACGGCATCTCGAACTGGTTGGCGGCCACGCTGATCATCTGGCTGTCGAGCCTGATCGTGGAACTGGCGCTGCCTTACTTTGTCTTTCCTTCGATGCGGCAGCCCAAGGTCTGAAAAGCGGGGAATCGGTGCACGGCTGCACAGGGTCTTTGCGCCCCTGTGGCTGGTCGGAATCGGGGGGTGGGGCCATATGTGAATCTGATCGTTCACCCGACCCCGCGAAGGATAACCGACATGACCAAACCGCGTATCGCCCTTATCATCGGGTCGACCCGACCCACCCGTTTTGCCGACAAGCCCGCCCAATGGCTGCTGGACCAGATCAAGGCCCGTGGCGACATGGATGTGGAAGTGCTGGATCTGCGGGACTATCCGATGCCGTTCTTCGACGAGATGGCCTCGAACGCCTGGATGCCGAGCCAGAATGCCGAAGCCGTGCGCTGGCAGAAGAAGATCGCCGAGTTCGACGGCTACATCTTCGTGGTGGCCGAGTACAACCGCTCGATCACGGCCGTGCTGAAGAACGCGCTGGACCAGGCCTATGTGGAATGGGCCCACAAGCCCATGGGCGCGATCGCCTATGGCTCGATGGGGGGCACCACGGCGCTGCAGCATCTGCGCGCGATTGCGGTGGAATTGCAGATGGTGCCGGTGCGCAATACCGCACATATCGGCGGTGCCGACCTTTGGAAGGTGCATCCGCTTGGGTCGAACGGCCCGATCTCGGAGATCGAGGCGACACTGGCGCCTTCGGCCAAGGCGATGCTGGATGACATGATGTGGTGGGCCAAGGCCACCATGGCGGCCCGCGCCGCGGACGCTGCCTGAGGCCTAGCCCAGAAGCAGGGACCGGCAGGCCCCGATCAGTTCTTCCGACCGCCGGGACGCCGTTCCGGCGGTCGGATCGTTTTGGGGGCGGCGGGAGGCGGCCAGGAGGGCGGCCTGCGCGGCCTTGGCCTCGACCCGCCAGTTGAGCGCACCGGCCTCGCCGCCCGGGGGTGTCATCGCCTCGACCAGCGAAAGCATGGCGGCGCGTTCGGTGGCGGTCTGGTCGGACAAAGGGTCGGACAGGAGCCATTGATGTTCCATCAGGGCCGAGAGACGGCCGGCGCAGGTTGCGAACAGATGAAGGTCGGGCGCGAGGTCTGCGGCAGCGAGCGGACGGGCCGGGGCCAGAAGCGCAAGGCCCAGCAGGATTGCGGCGATATGTGTTCGCAAACCGCACATAAATGCAGCTTGCCTGCATTTGTTCCGCCTGACAATCGGGCTGTTTGAAAACTTCTGGCCGGGCGCCGCTGACCGGGCCGGTCAGGGCGCTGCGAGGAGCCGCGTCAGCAGGCGGATGATGTCGCCGCGATGGTGGGCGTCGAGCTTGGACAGCACCGACTGGATCTGGTTGCGGACCGTGTTGCGGCTGACCCCGCGGGCCAGGGCGATCTCGTCCGTCTCCATCCCCTGGGCGAGGCAGAGGGCGACCTGGGCCTCGGCCTTGGAGAGGCGGAACTGGCGGCGCAGGCGATCCGCGGGATCGTGGGGCAGGGGGAGTTCGGAGAAGACAAGCGCCAGTGTCGGGCTGGGCTGGCCATTGATGCTGAGGACAAGCGGGCCGCCCTGCGCCGGTGACGCCCCCCAGACCGCCTGAACCCTCCACAGGCGCGGCCCGGCGCGGAGGGTTGTTTCCTGCGCGACCAACCGGGCCAGGCTGTCGCCGCTTTGCATGTGGCGGATCACGGCATCGAGCCAGGACTGGGCATCGGGATCGAGAAAGCCCAGGCGGCCGAGGGGCGAGAGGCGCAGGACCTGCCCGAAAAGCGACGCCCCCCCGGCGTCGACCCAGATAAGACGGTGGTCGGGCGTGACGAAGAGCATTCCCTCGCTGGGGGCGGGACCCTCTTCGCCGGTCTGGTTGGCGAGGAGCGCGCGGGCCGACAGCCGCGAGAGTACCTGGTTGACCGCCGCAGCATGGGCCAGGTGGACATGCAGCCAGTCGAAGATTTGCAGCGCCGGGGCCTCCAGCCGGTCGCGGTCCCGGCGGCGGAGGTTCGCGGTGGCAAAGATCGATCGCGGCCCGCTGCCCGTCGTGCGGACGCCGACCGAAGCCACCCGGTCTTCCTGCGGGCGCATCCAGTCCTGGTAGAACTCTGTCTTTACATAGTCTTCTTCGGGCAGGTCCTGCGTCGACCGGCGGGCCTTGCCCTGCGGCATGACCAGGATGCGGTCGGGCCAGGGGCTGATGGCCATGTAGTGGCGGATATAGCTGTCGAGATAGGCTGGGTCGAAACCGATGACCCCGACCGGAAGGGTTGTGCGGGCAGACGTGTCGATCGCATGGATCGCGATGCCACCGCAGCCGAGGGTCTGGTCCAGTTGGACCGCCAGGTCCTGCCAGCAACCCGGATCAAGCGCCGCCCGGTGGGTGGCGTCGATGAGTTTGTGGGCCTGTCGTTCGGTAAGCATGGCGACCCCCACCAGGGCACTGCAAGACCGTCTGGCCGACAGTGTGCAGCCGATGGGCGAAGGTTGGCCAAAAAAAAGCGTGAAATGTGCGGTCCTGCCCCGCCATTTGCGGCAGGGAAGCCGCGCCTCAGAGCATCTGCATCATGCGCGGCGGGTTCCTGGCGGCGCGGCGTGCAAGGAACGCGGCCCAGAGAATGGTGCGCAGTGCATGCGCACCATGCGCGCAGGGGGCCTACTTCATCGCCATGCTGGCGGCGCTTTCGGGCAGTTCCTCGGCGAAGCAGCGCTGGTAGAACTCGGCGACCGTCTGGCGTTCCAGTTCGTCGCATTTGTTCAGGAAGGTCAGGCGGAAGGCATAGCCCACGTTGCGGAAGATCTCGGCGTTCTGCGCCCAGGTGATGACCGTGCGCGGCGACATGACGGTCGAAAGATCGCCGTTCATGAAGGCGGTGCGGGTGAGGTCGGCCACGGTGACCATCTGGTTGATGGTCTTGCGGCCCTTCTCGGTATTGTAATGCGGGGCTTTTGCCAGAACGATCGCGGCCTCGGCATCGTGGCTGAGGTAGTTCAGCGTGGCGACGAGGCTCCAACGGTCCATCTGCGCCTGGTTGATCTGCTGCACGCCATGGTAGAGGCCGGTCGTGTCGCCCAGACCCACGGTGTTCGAGGTGGCGAAGAGGCGGAAGGACGGGTGCGGGGTGATGATCTCGTTCTGGTCCAGAAGCGTGAGCTTGCCGTCATGTTCCAGCACGCGCTGGATCACGAACATCACGTCGGCGCGGCCCGCATCGTATTCATCGAACACGATGGCCACGGGGTTGCGCAGCGCCCAGGGCAGGATGCCTTCGTGGAATTCCGTCACTTGCTTGCCGTCGCGCAGCTTGATCGCATCCTTGCCGATCAGGTCGATCCGGCTGATGTGGCTGTCGAGGTTGACCCGCACGCAGGGCCAGTTGAGCCGGGCCGCGACCTGTTCGATATGGGTCGACTTGCCCGTGCCGTGATAGCCCTGGATCATGACGCGCCGGTTGTAGGCAAAGCCCGCGAGGATGGCGAGCGTGGTGTCGGGGTCGAACTTGTAGGTCGGGTCGATTTCCGGGACGCGGTCGCTGCGTTCGGCGAAGCCCTTGACCTTCATGTCCGTGTCGATGCCGAACACCTCGCGGACAGAGATTTCCTCGGTGGGTTTCGCAGGAGTGTCGAGCATCGGTACCGCCATCGTTTCGAACGCGCTGACGCGCGTGTGTCCAGACTGCTTGATGGAGCATATCGGCGGGGGGTTCAAGGGGCGGGCGGGGGCGTGGTGAGTTGCCTGCGCAGCCATTCCGTGCGGGGGTCTCTGTCATTGCGGCGGTGCCAGAAGACCGAGACCGGGAAGCTGCGCACCTCGAGCGGCGGGGGCGCGGTGACCAGGCCGAAGCCGGCGGCAAAGCCCTGGGCCACGCGGGCGGGCAGGGTGACAAGCGCGCCAGAGGCCGCTGCGGCGGCCAGCGCCGGCAGGAAGGCCGGCAGGCCGAGGATCACGCGGCGCTGCCGGCCCAGGACCGCAAGCCTGTCATCGACCACGCCGCGCAGATCGCCCCCGGGCGAGATCAGGATGTGATCGGCAGCGCAATAGCTGTCGAGGTCGATCCGGGGGGCGTAGGGCAGCGCCGCGGGCGGGCCCGCGACAAGAAAGCTTTCGGTGTAGAGCCGTTCGCCCGAGATCGCCTCGGGCAGGTCCCAGGCAAAGCCGAGGGCCAGATCGACCCGGCCTTCGGACAGCGCCTCCATCGCCGCGGCACGGCCCAGGGGCAGGACCGACAGTGTCAGGCCCGGGGCTATGGCGCGCAGGCGGGCGGCCAGCGGCGGGATCAGCACCGCCTGTTCGGCGTCGAGCGCCGCGACGCGGACAAGGCCGCTGGCGGTGGCGGGATCGAAGGCGCGGGCCGTGCCGAGCGCCCCGCGCAGCGCTTCGACCGCAGCCGTCACGGGGCCTTCGAGCGCGAGTGCGGCAGCGGTGGGTTCCATGCCATGGGGGCGGCGCAGGAAAAGCTCATCGCCGAAGATATCGCGCAGGCGCTTGAGGGCCTGGCTGATTGCGGATTGCGTCAGGCCCAGATCCGCCGCCACATCCAGCGCCTTGCGGTGACGCAGAAGGCCAAGGAACACCAGCAGGAGCGTGAGGTCGAGCCGCCTGAGTTCGGATGTGCTGAAATCAGACATGAGGCTTATTCATTACCGTTTCTTTCTGGATCTGCATATCTTTGCGTCAGTGAGTGAAGCAAGGGAAAACGGGCATGCGGATTGCGATCATGGGTGCAGGCCAGGTCGGGGCCGCCCTTGCGCGGGGATTGGCCGGGAAGGGCCATGCGGTGACGCTGGGTGTGCGCGACCCGGAAGGCGCCAAGGTGCAGGCACTGGCGCGGGACGCGGGGGCGGTGCTGGCCCCGCCGGCGGCGGCGGCGGCGGGGGCCGACCTGGTGATCCTGGCGCTGCCCTGGGCCGCGGCAGAGGGAGTCGTTGCGGCGCTTGGCGATCTGACGGGCAAGGTGGTGATCGACTGCATGAACCCCATCGGCATGGTCGACGGGGCGCCGGGGCTTTTGCTGGGCCATGCGACCAGCGGGGCCGAGGTGGTGCAGGGCTGGCTGCCTGGAGCGCGGGTCGTCAAGACGCTGAACCAGGTTGGGGCCGAGATCATGGCCGACACTGCGCGGCTGCCGCACCGGCCGGTGATGTTCATGGCGGGCAATGACGCGGGCGCCAAGGCCGATGTGGGGGTGGTGCTGACCGATCTGGGCTTTGAGGCGCTGGATGCGGGCGATCTGACCAAGGCGCGGTATCTGGAGCCCTTTGCCATGGTCTGGATCAACCAGGCGATGCTGCGCGGCAAGGGTCGCGCCTGGGCCTTTGCGGCGGTTGCCGCCGCCTGACATCAGGGAGACAGCAGATGACCGAGAGGCTGACCGCAACCTGCCATTGTGGCAGGGTTCAGATTGATCTTCCCGCCGTTTCGGCCGGGGTTCTGGCCTGCCATTGCGGCGATTGCCAGAAGATGCATGGCAATTTCAATGCCTTCCTGGCCGCCCCGCGTGCCGACATGGTGGTGACGGGCGAGGAGGCGCTGGTGTGGTACGCGTCTTCGGAGGCCAGCCGTCGTGCCTTTTGCGGCACCTGCGGGTCACGCGTGGTCAAGGAGGTCACCGCCGCAGGGCGCTGGCTGATCTCGGCCGGGCTGGTGGATGGGCCGACCGGCAAGCGGATCATCCGGAACCTTTGGGAACAGTCTAAGCCCGACTGGTACGACCTGCCCCGAACCGCGCAATGAGCGAGGCGGTCACCGTGCTTGTCCGCCGCAGGTGAAGCCGGGGCGCGACGCGGCATACGAGGCCTGGCCGCCGCGCCTGACGGCGGGGGCGGCGCAGCGGTTGCCGGGCTTCCCTGGGCCCGGTTTCCTGCGGCCTGGCGGGGATGGGCTGTGTCGCGGCATCTGCCGTCCATGCCTGCGATGGTCACGGTCTGCATCCCGGCGGGGTTGATGACCTTCGCCATCATGCCGCGCCACAGGCCCCGGCTGGCCCGGGTCATCCTTTCGAAAACCGAAACCAACGCAGAGGAAACGACATGTCTGCAACGATCGACACGCATGGCCAGAAGAAGGTGCTGATGATCGCCGCCAATCCCGGCACCTCGCCCACAACGGGCTGGCCGGTCGGGTTCTGGTGGGCGGAGCTGACGCATCCCTACTGGTGCTTCACCGAAGCCGGCTATCAGGTGGACATCGTCAGCCCCGGGGGCGGCGATCTGGTGGCCGATGGATTCTCGGACCCCGAGGATGCCTCGGGCTATTCGGCGCATGACCTGATCTCGCTGGGGTTCAAGACCTCGCCCACCCATGCGGCCCTGCTGAAAGGGACCAAACCCCTCGCCGAGGTGGATCTGGCGGACTACGACGCGATCTTCGTGGCGGGCGGGCAGTCGCCCATGGTGACGATGATCGACGACACGGCGTTGCACGGATTCGTGGCCCGGGCCTACGAGGCTGGCAAGGTGGTTGCCATCGTCTGCCACGGCACCTGCATCCTGCTGAAGACACGGCTGTCGAACGGCGATCTGCTGGTCAAGGGCAAGACCTGGACCGGCTTTGCCAACAGCGAAGAGGCCTTTGCCGATGCCTGGGTCGGCCAGAAGATCCAGCCCTTCTGGATCGAGGACGAGGCCCGAAAGCTCGCGGAAACGAATTTCGTCGTGAACGCGCGGTTCAAGCCCTTTGCGCTGCGCGATGGCAACCTGATCACCGGGCAGCAGCAGTTCTCGGGGGCTGCGGCGGCGGAGCTGGTGGTCGAGACGCTGGGGCGGTGAGCAGGACCATGACCCAGAACGAGACCGAGACGGTGCTGGTCCATGCCGAAGGCCGCAAGGCGACCTGGTTCGAGCTGTTTTTCGACCTGGTCTTCGTGGTGGCCGTGGCGAGTCTGGCCGGCGAGCTGTCGCATCACTACGACTGGCTCGGAGCGCTGCAGTTCTGCTTTCTGTTCCTGGTGCTGTGGTGGCTGTGGCTTGGCCACACGTTTCACGCCAGCCGGTTTGACCGCGATCGCCCCGACCAATGGGCGATCGGCTTTGCGCAGATGCTGGCCGTGGTGTTCATTGCCTATGGTGCGGCCGATGCCTTCGGCGCGCGGGGCTGGGCCTTTGCGGGCGGGGTCGCGGCCTTCAAGGCGCTGTTGATGCTGGGTTATCTGCGCGAAAGTGGGCGGCCCGGCCTCGCACGGCTCTGCTCGCTTTACGGGGGGATCTATGGCCTGCAGGCCGTGCTCTGGACCGGGTCGATCTGGGCTGGGTCTGTTTGGGCTGGGGGGCCATGGCAGATGGGTCTTTGGGCGACGGCGCTGGCGCTGGACATGATCTCGCCCTTTCTGGTGGCGCGCGAGACGCATCGCGCCCCGCCGCACCCCGAGCATCTGCCCGAGCGGTTCGGGCTGTTCACGATCATCCTGCTGGGGGAAACGGCGGCGGCGGCCGTGCATGCCCTGGATCATGGCGAGGAGCTGCACGGCGATACGCTGGCAGTGGCGCTGCTGGGGGCGGCGCTGGGGTTTCTGTACTGGGTGGGCTATTTCCGCCGCGCCCGGGGCAATGCCGAGCGGCATGTAAGCGATGCGCTGGCGGGGCGTTACCTTCGGCTTTGGGCCTATGGGCATATTCCCCTTTATCTGGGGATTGCGGGGCTGGGGGCGGGCACGGTCTATCTGGCCCATCACACGCATCTGGAGGGGGCGAGCCCTTGGGTCTTTTCTCTGGGTGCGGCCCTGGCCATGGCGGGGGTGACGGTGGTGTCGCTGGCCACCTATCGCCGGCCGCTCCTGTCGGGCTGGCCCTATGGCGCGATTGCGCTTGCCGCGGCGGGCCTGCCGCTGGCGGTTGCGTCGGCGCCCGGGCTGCTGGCGGGGCTGGTCGGCCTTGCCGTGCTGCAGATCCTCGTCTCGGTGCTGCTGAACCGCCGGGTGTGACCGGTGAGGCCCTCACTAGCCGTCGAACCGCGTCGCGCCCCGGCGGCGCACGTCGATCGGGCGGGTGTCGATCACCGCCTGATGGGCGCGCTGGTCGCAGCCGGTGCGGGGGCAGATGCGGCAGTTGATGCCGATGGGCGTCATCTGTGCGGTGGTCACCGACAGCCCTTCGGCATAGCCGATCTGGGCGGCATGTTCGATGGCGCAGCCCATGGCGACGGCCAGGCGGTTGTCCTGCGCATGGCGGAACCAGCTGGGCCGGTCGACCGTGCGCGAGACCACGAAGAAGCGGCTTCCGTCAGGCATTTCGACGAACTGCGGCACGATGCGCCCGGGCGTTCGGAACGAGGTATGCACATCCAGCCGCGGGCAGGCGCCGCCGTATTCGGCCAGGGGAAACTCGGTGGCGTTGAAGCGCTTGGTGACATTGCCGCCCTTGTCGATGCGCAGGAAGAAAAAGGGCACGCCCTGCGCCCCTTCGCGCTGCAGCGTCGTCGCGCGGTGGCAGGCCTGTTCGAAGCTGACGCCAAAGCGCGTGGCCATCAGGTCGAAGTCGTATTTCGTCGCCCGTGCCTCGGCCAGGAAGGCGCCATAGGGCATCAGCACCGCGGCAGCGAAGTAGTTGGCCAGTTCCACCCGCAGCCGGCTGACGGCTGACGGATCGGTCAGCGCTGCCCGGTCGATCACGCTGTCGAGCAGGCCCCGCCATTCGAGCAGCGCGCACATATGGACAAGCTGGAAGCTGCGGTTGGGGTGATCGAGCGCCTCGGACAAGAGGATTTCGCGCCGCGTCTCGTCATAGGTGCGCAGTGCGCCCGGCATGTCCTCGACCCGCGCAAGCCGCACGCTTACCCCCAGCCGGTCGCGCAACCGTGCCTTGAGGCTTGCATAGAGGTCGTCGCGGTCGGGCGGCTGGCCCAGCCAGAAGCCTTCGGCTGCGGTTTCCAGGTCGCGGAAGTGATTGCGGTTGCGCCGGAAGATCATGTGGACCGAGGCCTCGGGGCTGCCTGCCGGGTCCGGGGTGCCCTGCGACAGCGCCGACAGCCGGTCGATGGCCGAGCCATAGGCCCGATGCAGCCGCAGCAGGGCCGCCGCGAGATCGGGGGCATGAACGAGGGCCGCGCGCAGTTGCGGCAGGTCGGGGCGGGTGGCGGCAAAGATCGGATCCTGCAGGCAGGCGCGCAGATCGGCCAGGAGCGAGCCGGTCTGATCATCGGCAAGGTCGCGCCAATCGACGCCATACTCTTCCATCAGGCGCAGGAGCACCTGCACCGAGACTGATCTTTCGTTGTTTTCCAGAAGGTTGACGTAAGAGGCCGACAGGCCGAGCCGGCGCGCCATGCCGGCTTGCGTCTCGCCCCGGTCCTGGCGCAGGCGGCGCAACTGGGGGCCGATGAAGGTCTTCTGCATACGGTCGCACACATTGTCGATTATGTCGTGTTTACAATATTACAAACCTTCAATCTTGTAAATGAATGCATTCACAGCAGAACCCGAGAGCATTTGCCGAAAAAGCGGGCAGACAGCATGGTCCCCCTCGACCACCAGATGCCAGAGGATTTGCGATGACCTTCCGCCCCGGCCTGAACCACCTTTACATTCCCGGCCCCACCAATGTGCCCGACACCGTGCGCATGGCGATGAACGTCCCCCAGCAGGATCAGCGCGGCCCCGAGTTCGGCGCCTTCGTGCTGTCGATCCTGGCCGACCTGAAGCCGCTGTTCGGCACGGCCAAGGGCCGCGTGATGATGTTTCCCGGCTCGGGCACCTCGGCCTGGGAGGCGGCCATCGTCAACACGCTGTCGCCGGGCGACCGGGTGCTGATGGCACGGCACGGACAGTTCTCGACGCTGTGGGTCAAGATGGCCATGGATCTGGGGCTGGATGTCGAGGTGATCGATCTGCCCTGGGGCGCCGGCACGCCGGTGACCGAATTCGCGCGCCGGTTGGGTGCGGATCGCGAGGGCCGGATCAAGGCCGTCTTCGTGACGCATAACGAGACGGCGACCGGGGTTACCTCGAGCGTGGCGGGCGTGCGCCAGGCGCTGGACGCCTGTTTCCATGAAGCGATGCTGTTTGTCGACGGCGTGTCCTCGATCGGGTCGATGCCGTTCCTGATGGATGACTGGGGCGTCGATCTGGCCGTGACGGGCAGCCAGAAGGGGCTGATGTCGCCCGCGGGCCTGGGCATCCTGGGCGTGAGCGAGCGGGCGATGGCGGCGGCCCGGGCGAACGGGATGCGGTGCAGCTTCCTGAAGTTCGAGGACTACCAGGCCCAGACCGAGACCGGCTACTTCCCGCACACCCCGCCAACCCCGGTCCTGCATGGCCTGCGCGAGGCCCTGAACCGCATCAACCGCGAGGGGCTGGACGCGGTGTTCGAGCGCCATGCCCGGCTGGCCGCCGGCGTGCGCGCAGGGGTGGCCGCCTGGGGTCTGGAGACCTGTGCCGAACATCCCTCGCTCGCCTCGAACACGGTGACGGCAATCCGGACACCGGCCGGGGTGGACGCGCGCGAAGTGATCCGGATCGGGCTGACCCGCTACAATACCTCGTTCGGTTCGGGGTTGGCGCAACTGGCGGGCAAGGTGTTCCGCATCGGGCATCTGGGCGATCTGAACGAAGGCATGTGCATGACGGCGCTGGCGGTGGCGGAACTGTCTCTGCGCGCGGCTGGCGCACGGGTCGAACTGGGCGCGGGCGTGGCCGCAGCGCAGGAAATATATGAGCAAGGCGCCCCGATGGTTGCGCTGGCGGCGGAGTAAGACGATGAGCCACACACTTCATCCCCTGAGGAAGCAGCGCCTGCAACGGTCGGAACTGGCCGTACCGGCGAGCAACCCCACGATGATCGACAAGGCGGCGGTCGGGCCGGCAGACTACGTCTTTCTCGACCTGGAAGATGCGGTGGCGCCGCCCGAAAAGGAGCAGGCCCGAAAGAACGCGATCCAGGCGCTGAACGACATCGACTGGGCCGCCAAGGGAAAGACCGTGTCGGTGCGGATCAACGGCCTCGACACACATTACATGTACCGCGATGTCGTCGATGTGATGGAGCAGGCCGGCAACCGGGTGCACACGCTGCTGGTGCCCAAGGTCGGCGTTCCGGGTGACCTTTACATGGTCGAGGCCATGGTGAACCAGATCGAGATGGCGAAGGGGTTCACGACCCGCGTGGGGCTCGAGGCGCTGATCGAGACGGCGCTTGGCATGGCCAATGTCGAGGCCATAGCGCAGTTCGGCGGGCGGCTAGAGGCGCTGCATTTCGGGGTGGCGGATTTTGCGGCCTCGATGCGGGCGCGAACGGTCAACATCGGCGGGCTGAACCCCGATTATCCGGGCGACCAATGGCATGCCGCCATTGCCCGCATGGTCACGGCGTGCCGCGCCTATGGCCTGCGCCCCATCGACGGGCCCTTCGGCGATTTCTCTGACCCCGAGGGCTACAAGGCCGGCGCGCGCCGCGCCGCAGCGCTGGGGTGCGAAGGGAAATGGGCAATCCACCCCTCGCAGGTGACGCTCGCGAACGAGGTCTTCTCTCCCACAGAGGCGGAAGTGACCAAGGCGCGGCGGATCATCGAGGAATTGCGGACCGCCGAGGCCCAGGGCAAGGGCGCGGCGAGCCTGGATGGCAAGATGATCGATGCGGCGAGCGAACGGATGGCCAGGAACGTGCTGGTGATCGCCGACGCCATCGCCGGCGCCTAGGGGTTGGGCCCTGCGGGGGCCCGCCCCATACCGACAAAACCGCAAGGCCAGACCTGCACGGGGATGCCCCCAGTGACCGGTCCCGCCTTGCCAGGGGAGGACGGACATGGACATTCACGAATACCAGGCGAAGGAAATTCTCGGCCGCTTCGGTGTGCCGGTCCCGCGCGGCGGGCTGGCCTACAGCCCCGAGCAGGCGGCCTATCGGGCGCGCGAACTGGGTGGGCAAGCGTGGGTGGTCAAGGCCCAGGTCCATGCCGGGGGGCGGGGTGCTGCGGGCGGGGTCAAGCTGTGCCGGTCGGTGGACGAGGTGCAGACCTATGCCGCGAGCCTTTTCGGCCGCCAACTGGTCACCAAGCAGACCGACCAGGCCGGCAAGGGGGTCTATCGGCTATGGGTCGAGCCCGCCTGCGACATTGCGCAGGAACTGTATCTGGGCTTCGTGCTGGACCGCAAATCCGAGCGGATCATGATCGTGGCCTCGGCCCATGGCGGGATCGAGATCGAGGATCTGGCCGAGACCGACCCGTCCAGCCTGCGGCGCATGACGATCGATCCGGCGACGGGGCTGGTCGAGTTTCAGGCGCGGGAACTGGCCTTTGGACTGGGCCTGAAGGGCACACAGATCACCCAGATGGTGACGATCCTGCAGGCCTGCTATCGCGCCTACCGCGATCTGGACGCCATGATGGTCGAGATCAACCCGCTGGTGATCACCGGGGCGGGCGATCTGGTGGCGCTGGACGCCAAGATGAGTTTTGACACCAACGCGTTGTTCCGCCGCCCGCAGATTGCCGAGCTGCGCGACCGCAGCCAGGAAGACCCGCGCGAGTCGACCGCCGGAGACCATGGGCTGGCCTATGTGGGCCTGACGGGCGACATCGGCTGCATCATCAATGGTGCGGGCCTGGCCATGGCGACGATGGACATGATCAAGCTGGCGGGCGGCGAACCTGCGAACTTCCTCGACATCGGTGGAGGCGCGAGCCCTGATCGGGTCGTGCGCGCCTTTCGGACCGTGCTCGCCGACCGCAATGTGGGCGTGATCCTCGTGAACATCTTCGCTGGCATCAACCGCTGCGACTGGGTGGCGGAAGGTGTGGTCAAGGCCTATCGCGAGGTGGGCATGACCATTCCCGTCGTCGTGCGGTTGGCGGGGACGAATGTCGAGGAAGGCAAGGCGATCCTCGAGGCCTCGGGCCTGCCGCTGATCACCGCCGATACCCTGGCCGAGGCCGCCGACAAGGCCGTTGCCGCCCGCCCGAAACTGGCTGCCTGAGGAGCACATCATGGCTATCCTGATCACCGAGAAGACCCGCGTCATCGTCCAGGGCATGTCGGGCCGCATCGGCCAGTTCCATGCCGCAGACATGATCAAGTACGGCACGAATGTCGTGGGCGGCGTGACACCGGGCAAGGGCGGCGAGCGGCTGCTTGACCGGCCGCTGTTCAATACCGTGCGCGAGGCCGTGGAAGCGACGGGGGCCGAGGCCTCGCTTCTGTTCGTGCCGCCGCCCTTTGCGGCGGATGCGATCATGGAGGCTGCGGATGCTGGCATCCGCACCGCGGTCTGCGTGACCGACGGCATCCCCTCGCAGGACATGATGCGGGTGAAGCGCTTTCTGCGCCGCTATCCCGAGACCCGCAAGATGCGCCTGATCGGTCCGAATTGCGCGGGCATCATCTCGCCCGGCAAGGGCTTCATGGGGATCATGCCCCCGCATATCTACATGCCGGGCCGGGTGGGCATCGTGGGGCGCTCGGGCACGCTGGGGTATGAGGCGGCGAGCCAGATGAAGGCGCTGGGCATCGGCGTGTCGACCAGCGTGGGCATCGGGGGCGACCCGATCAACGGATCGTCCTTCCGCGACATCCTGGAGCTGTTCCAGCAGGACCCCGAAACCGATGCCGTGATGATGATCGGCGAAATCGGCGGCCCGCAGGAGGCCGAGGCCGCGTCCTGGGCCGCGCGGAACATGACCAAGCCCATCGTCGCCTATATCGCGGGGCTGTCGGCGCCCAAGGGCCGCAAGATGGGCCATGCGGGGGCGATCATCTCGGCCTTTGGCGAAAGCGCGCAGGAAAAGGTCGAGATCCTGGCGGCAGCAGGCATCACCGTGGCGCCGAACCCCTCGTCGATGGGCGAAACCATGGCCCGGGTGCTGAGCGGCCGCCGCGCGGCGGCCTGAGCGGCAGTTCGGTCTTGCGAAGCAGGCTCTGAGAGGGGGCGGTCCGGTTGCGGGCCGGACCCTGCCCACCCGGATGCCTCGGGTCTTTCCGCCGGGCCGAAAACGGAGGGTGCCCGGGGCTGGTGGCCCCGGGCAGATGGCCGTTGCGGCCGATCGGGCGCCTTTGCTCCGCGAGACCCCGGGCATGCGACCACGCCAGGCCCTAGTCCGCCTCGACAAAGACCTCGTCGCGTTTCTTGCGGATGGAGGGCAGGAGCATCACGACCAGAACCGCAACCGTCAGCAACAGAAGTGTCAGGCTGATCGGCCTTGTCAGAAAGATCGACGGATCGCCCCGCCCCAGGATCATGGCGCGGCGCAGGTTCTCTTCCAGCATCGGACCCAGAACGAAGCCCAGCAGCAACGGGGCCGGTTCGCATTTCAGCTTGAGCAGGGCATAGCCCAACAGCCCGAAAAACGCGACCGCGTAGAGGTCGAAGACATTCGAGTTCACCGAATAGACGCCGATCGAGCAGAACGCCATGATCACCGGGAACAGCACGGTGTAGGGCACTTTCAGCAGCTTCACCCACAGCCCGATCAGCGGCAGGTTCAGCACGACCAGCATCAGGTTGCCGATCCACATGCTGGCAATGATGCCCCAGAACAGTTCCGGCTGCTCGGAGGCCACGTTCGGCCCGGGCACGATGCCCTGGATGATCATCGCACCCACCATCAGCGCCATGACGGGGTTGGCCGGGATACCCAGGGTCAGCAGCGGGATGAAGCTGGTCTGGGCCCCGGCGTTGTTGGCCGACTCTGGCCCCGCCACCCCGGCAATCGCCCCCTGCCCGAACTCTTGCGGGGTGTCTGACAGGCGCTTCTCGATTGTGTAGGAGGCGAAGGAGGCCAGAACCGCTCCGCCCCCCGGCAGGATGCCCAGGACCGAGCCCACCGCCGTGCCGCGCAACATCGGCGCGACCATGCGACGCAGATCCTCGCGCGAGGGGAAAAGCCCGCCCAGCGCTGTCCCGAGGACGGTGCGATCCTGGTCGCCTTCCAGGTTTCGCAGGATCTCGGCAATGCCGAACATCCCCACGGCAAGCGCCACGAAGGACAGGCCGTCGGAATACTCGGCGATGCCGAAGGTGAACCGCGGCGCGCCGGTGTAGATGTCGGTGCCCACCAGCCCCAGGATCAGACCCAGCACCACCATCGCCAGGGCCTTCAGGATCGACCCGTGGGCAAGGGCGATCGCCGAGACGAGGCCGAGGACCATCAGGCTGAAGTATTCCGCCGCGCCGAATTGCAGGGCGATGGCGGTCAGGGGCGGCGCGAACAGCGCGACCAGCAGCGTGGCCACCGTGCCGGCGAAGAACGATCCCAGCGCCGCGACGGCCAGCGCGGTTCCCGCCTTGCCGCGCCGGGCGAGTTGATAGCCGTCGATCGCGGTGACCGCAGAGGAGCTTTCGCCTGGCATGTTGATGAGGATCGCTGTCGTCGATCCTCCGTACTGCGCGCCGTAATAGATGCCCGCCAGCATGATCAGCGAAGATACGGGTTCCAGCTGAAAGGTGATCGGCAGCAGCATGGCGATGGTCGCGGTTGCGCCGATCCCCGGCAGAACGCCGATCAGCGTTCCAAGGATCACGCCGACCAGGCAGAAGAACAGGTTTTCCGGAGAGGCCGCTGTGGAAAACCCAAGTGCGAGATTGTTCATCAGGTCCATGTGGCGTCCTCAGAATGTCAGCCAGGGACCGAAGCGCCGGAAGGGCAGGCCAAGTCCGTAGGAAAAGACGAGCGTTGCGAACAGGGTGACCCCCGCCGCCAGCAGCACCGCAGAGGGCAGCCGCATCTTGAACGATGCCAGCGCCGCGATCAGCGTCGTCAGGAAGATGGCCGGTACAAAGCCAAGCCCACGCACGGTCAGCCCGAAGAAGACCGGCGCAGGCAGGATGAACAGCAGGCCGCGCCAGGCCAGCGGGCCGATGTCGCTGTTGCCTTTGCCATGGATTGCGCTGGCCATGATCAGCCCGCCAAGCAGGATCAGGAGCCCCGAAAGCACGAGCGGAAAGTATCCCGGCCCCATGCGAAAGGCGGTGCCGATCTCCAGACCCAGGGCCTGGACGCCGAAGAGCAGTCCGAACAGGATGAAGACGAGACCCGCAAGGGCATCGGTCGGGTCAAGGGTGATGTTGCGCATCTAGGTGTGCCTCGCGTCGCAGGATGGGGGGCGCCATCGGCGCCCCCGCGTTGGGTCAGTCGGCGTAGACGCCGGCCGAGTCGATGACCGGCTTCCAGCGCGCGGCTTCGGTCTCGAGCTTCGCCTTCAGCGCGGCCGGCGTTGCGTCGGCGGCGGGCGACGGCGCAGTCCCCAGTTCGGCCAGTTTTGCCGCAAGGGCTGGATCGGCCAGCGCGGCCTGCAACGCGGCGCTCAGGCGGTCCATCACCTCGGGCGGGGTGCCCTTCGGCGCGTAGAGCCCGTGCCAGACCGCAACCTCCATGCCCGGGAAACCACCCTCGCTGACGGTCGGCAGGTCGGGGAAGATCGCCAGCCGCTCGGGCGAGGTAACGGCATAGCCCTTGATCGTGCCGCTCTTGATCTGCTCGGAGGTGTTCGTCGTCTGGTCGCACATCAGGTCGACCTGGCCACCCAGCAGTTCGGTCATCGCCGGGCCGGTGCCCTTGTAGGGAACCGTCACGATAGGAGCTTCGACCGCCTGCATGAACAGCATGCCGCACAGATGCGATGCCGCGCCGATCCCGGCGTTGGCCATGGTGATCGTGTCGGCGTTTTCCTTCACATAGGCGATGAGCGACGCGAAGTCGGCCGGCTCGAAATCCTTCCGGGCGACGACGGTCATCGGCACTTCGGTGACGAGGCCCGCATATTCAAACGCCTCGGTCGGCGCGTAAGGCAGATTGCGGTAGAGCGCGGCGCTGGTTGCCATGCCGATGTGGTGCAGCAGGATCGTGTAGCCGTCCGGCTCGGCCTTGGCGACCTGGCCCGCGCCCAGCGTGCCGCCCGCGCCGCCCACGTTTTCCACGATGATCTGCTGGCCCAGGTCGGCCGACATCCGTTCGGCGATCAGTCGGCCCACGGTATCGGTAGGGCCACCGGCCGCGAACGGGACCACCATGGTGATCTGCCGTTCGGGATAGGTTTGCGCGACTGCGGCGGATGCGGTCAGGACCGCGCCGGCGGCAAGGCCGGCGAACGTGAACTTCAGTGCCATTGTGTCCTCCCAGACTGAAAAGGCTGTGCCCGGGGCGGTTCCCTCCTCTGCCCGGGTTCCGGTCAAGGGGCGCTGTTTCCTGCAGTCGGGCAAACAAAAGCCAGGCCCGCGGCGCAAGAAATCCGCGGGTCTCGGGCAGGGTTGGGTGGAAATGGCCCCATGGCGCCATGGCCCTTGGGTGGATTTCCACCCATCGGCCTGCGCTCAGATCTCGGTGTCGTCGCCTTCGGCGATCAGGCGGCGGTCAAGCCCGTGTTTCTGCATCTTCTCGTACAGGGTCTTGCGGCTGATCCCGAGCGATTCGTAAACCTTGCGCAGATGGCCGCCATGGGCGGCGATGGCACCGGCAATCACGCTGCGCTCGAAACCCGAGACGCGGTCAGCCAGGCGCTGTGTCGTCGCGCCTGTCCCTTCCATCCAGTCCAGCCCCAGCACATAACGGTCGGCGGCATTGCGCAACTCGCGCACATTTCCCGGCCAGTCGCGGGCGGCAAGCTCGGCCAGATACTCCGGATCGGGGCTGCGGTCCTCGACCCCGTGGCGGGCGGCAGCCTCTCGCACCAGCTGCAGAAACAGCAGCGGAATATCCTCGCGCCGGTCGACCAGCGGTGCCAGGCGGATGGTGGCCACGCCCAGGCGATAGAGCAGGTCCGCCCGGAAGGTTCCCTGGGCGGCGGCCTGGACGAGATCGGCCTTCGAGGTGGCCAGAAACCGAACGTCCAGCGCAATCGGGTCGTTCGAGCCCAGCCGGGTGATGACCCGGTCCTGCAGCACCCGCAAGAGCCGGGCCTGCAGATCGAGCGGCATCGAGCCGATCTCGTCGAGCAGGATCGTGCCGCCGCGCGCGTGTTCGAACCGGCCGAACCGCGGCCGCAGCGCCCCGGGGAAGGCCCCCGCCTCATGCCCGAAAAGCTCGCTTTCGATCAGTTGGGCAGGCAGGGCCGCGCAGTTGATGGCAATGAAGGGGCGTTCCGCGCGGGACGAGACATCGTGCATGGCCTGCGCCACGACTTCCTTGCCGGCCCCTGTCGGCCCGGTGATCAGCACGTCGGCATCGGATGGCCCCAGCGTGCGGATCAGCCGGCGCAGGTCGATCACGGCGGCGCTGCGGCCGGGCAACCGGGCCTCAAGATCATCGCGCTGGCCAGCGGCGGCGCGCAGGCGCCGGTTCTCGATGACCAGGGCGCGGCGGTCCAGCGCGCGGCGCAGGACCGCCGCCAGAACGGGAATCGGGAAGGGCTTCTCGATGAAGTCATAGGCCCCGCGCCGCATCGCATCGACCGCAAGGCTGACCTCGGCATGGCCGGTGATCAGGATCACGGGCAGATCACGGTCCGCCAGGACCAGCCGTTCCAGCAGCGACATGCCATCCATCCCCGGCATGCGGATGTCGGATATCACCGCGCCGGTAAAGCCCGGCCCGATCAGCGGCAGCGCCTGTTCGGCGCTGGCGCAGGACTGCACGGCAAAACCCGCCAGCTCCAGCGCCTGCTCGGTCGAGCGTCGCATCGCCTCGTCATCGTCGATCAGAAGGACGGTCTGCTTCATTGGGCTGCCATGGTCCCCCGGTTCGTGCGGCACAGCACTAGGCTGAACTCTGCCCCGCCTTCGGGGTGGTTTGCCACCCGCAGGTCGCCCTCAAAATCCTTCATGATGTTGTAGCTGATGGACAGCCCCAGACCCAGGCCCGACCCCACCTGCTTGGTCGTGAAGAAAGGGTCGAAAATCCGGTCTGCAATGGCAGGCGCAACGCCCGGCCCGTGATCGCGGATGGACAGGGTGACTTCGTCCTGCGTGGTGTGTGCCGTAAGGTGAATGCGGCGGTCGGCGATGCCCTCGACCGCATCGGCGGCGTTGGACAGCACATTGACGATCACCTGCTGCAACCGGACCGGCCCGCCCTTGACCGGTGGGAGGTCGGGCGGCAGGTCGACCGTGACCTCGGCCCCCGCAGCGGCGAGGCGGGCCTGCGCGATCCCCAGCGCATCCTGCACGACCGCGGCCAGATCGACGTCCTTCAAGGGCTCGCCCGGCTTGCGGGCAACATTGCGCAGGTGGCGGGCTATGGCGGCCATGCGGTCGATCAGCCCCATGATCTGGTCGATGTTGTCCTGCGCACGGGACAGCTCGCCGCGCGCGATCAGCAGGCCGGCACTGTCGGCATAGTTCCGGGCTGCGGCCAGCGGCTGGTTGATCTCGTGGCTCAGCGCCGCCGACATCTGGCCAAGGGCGGCCAGCTTGCCCGCCTGGACCAGATCGGCCTGCATCCGGTGAAGATCGCTGTTGGCCTGTGTAAGATCGGCGGTTCGTTCGGCCACCTGCCGCTCGAGATCGGCCTTGGCCGCGGCCTGGATTTCCAGCCGTTCAGCCAGGCGGGCGCGGCGTTGCAGGATCGTCCAGGCCAGCAAGAGCCCCACCATGAGCAGCAGTCCCACGGCCAGCACGACCAGACGGGCCTGGGCGCGGATCGGGGCCGTGTCGAGCAGAACCCGCACGGTCCAGCCCGCCCGTGACATGGGCATTTCAGTCGAGATGTACTGGCGCGGTTGGCCGTCGCCGTCGGCCAGCTCGATCAGGTCGACGCCGGCCCTGCTCGTGGTCACGGCCCGCAACTCTTCGAGCCTGGCATCGGCATAGCGCCGGGTCTCGGCCAGCCGTTCCAGCCGCTGCGGGGTCAGCGGAAACAGGCCGCCGTACAACCAGTCCCTGTCGGTCGACATGAAGGCCACACCTTCAGGGTCGGTCACCAGGATGCGGTAATCGCGCGCGCGCCAGCCTGCCTCGATCTCGTCGACACCGATCTTGAGCGCGAGCACGCCCCGTACCTGCCCGGCCTCGTCGCGGACGGGCGAGGCAAAGTAATAGCCGCGCAGGCCCGAGGTTGTTCCCAGTGCAAAGTATCGGCCCGTGCCCCCATCGCGCGCACGCGTGAAATAGGGCCGGTAGCTGAAGTTCTGCCCGACGAAGCTGCCGGGCCGCCCGTGGTTGGAGGCTGCCAGCGTGGTGCCCGCAAGGTCCATCAGGTAAAGTTCCGAGGCCGCGATCACCCCGTTGGTTTCGGCCAGCCAGTCGTTCATGGCGGCAATCCGGGCCTGATCCTGCGGTGCCGCCAGCAGCGCGATCAGATCCTCGTTCTGCGCCAGCAGGGCGGGCAGCGCCTCGTACCGGTTCAGGTCGCTGTCGAGCGCATTCACCGTTTGCCGCAGCGTCGTCTCGGCCCGTTCCTTGCCATCTTGCAGCGCGTCGCCGGTCGCGATGCGATCCACGACCGGCAACAGCAGGGCCGCCCCCACCGCAAGAACCCAGAACCAGCGCCGCAGCCGGACAGACATGACGTTCCAGGCCCTCCTTCAAGACCACTGCCGATAGCACGCGCCCACCGGTGGTGGGAGACCAAAGTCGACGTGGCGGCCCTGGCTGTGGCGCGCGGCATGGCTTCCGGGCGGACGCCATGCAAACCCGCCGCGCCCGGTCGGGCCCGCCCCGATCGAAACCAGCAGCCCGCGCCACCCTTGCGGCAGGGCGCGGCCCGGCCGGTGTCACTCGCGGAAGTAGCGGCTTTCCTTGATCTGTTCCCAGGCCCAGACCACTTCTTGCAGGCGTTCTTCGTCGTCGCGGTTGCCGCCGTTCATGTCGGGGTGCAGATCCTTGACCAGGCTCTTGTATTGTTTGCGGATCTCGGTGCGGGTCCAGGTGTCGCGCGCATCGAGGATTTCCAGTGCCTTGCGCTCGGATGGGGGCAGCTTGCGGGTGGCATTGCTGGTGGGCTTGCCAGGGTTCTGCGTGGCTTTCTCGCCCAGGATCGACATCGGGTCATCCACCCCCAGCCGTGACCAGGCCCGCCCTTCATCCGGCCGCTTGCCGAAGGGCTGGGTCTCGCGTCCCCAAAGGCGGTCCTTGTCCAGGAACTTCTGGAATTCCTCGTCGGTCGAGCCCTGGAAGAAGTTCCATTTCAGGTTGTATTCGCGGACGTGATCCTTGCAGAACCAGAAGAACTCATCCAGCAGGTCGGGCGATTTCGGGGCGCGATACTGTCCGGGCAACTGGCAGCCCGGATGGTCGCACTGCCGGTCCGAGGTCTCAAAGGCGCCAGACATGCCCCGACGACCGGTCTTGCGCCGCTTCTTGTCGGACGAGACACGGATGTCGAATTCGAAGGGGGGGCGATTGGTCATGGGCTTGCCTTTCCGACTCGGACGCAGGAGTTTAGTTGTTCCCACGCGGGTTTGAAGGGGGTGGCTGCGGAAAATGCCGATTGCGGACGAGATCATGACACGCTTGACCGATGCCTTCGGACCGGTCCGGCTGGAGGTCATCAATGAAAGCAGCCAGCACGCGGGCCATGCGGGCGACGATGGCTCGGGCGAAAGTCACTTCCGCGTTGTGATCGATGCGCCCGTCTTTGCGCCGATGAACCGGATCGAACGACACCGGGCCGTGCATTCAGCCTTGGGCGCCGACCTCGTGCGGCGCATTCACGCGCTGGCGCTTCACGTCAGCGGCTAGCCGGCGGCCATTCCGTTGCCGCGCGCCGGTCCGATGCTGGGTGGCGTGGCCGGCTCTTCGGCAGCCAGGGTCAGCCTTGGGGCCTGGCCTTCGGGTGCGTAGGCTGTCAGTTGCGGGCGCGGCTCGGGCGCGGGTTCTGGCAGGACGGCTTGTGGCGCGTCTGCGGACAGGACGCGGCGGAACACCAGCATGTTCTGGAAGTTCGTGGTCTTGCCGGTCAGGCCGGTGCGTTCCTCGCAGGGCAGCGTATCGGCGCGAAGATACTCCCAGCCCTCGCGGCCGAGGCTGTTCATCACCGTGGTCAGGGCCTGGGCAAAGCGCTCGGCCGGGGTCTTGGCGCCGCGGGCTTTCTCGCCGCGTCGCGGGGCCGGGATCACCTTGTATTCGAACTGGGGCATGAAGCGACTCGCTTGGGCAGGTTGGGCAGACCCTAGCGCGCCGGGCCCGGTCTGTCCAAAACCGCCGGCACGCTTCCGCCGAGACGCAGCCTTCGTGCCACAGGCCAGGTCTGGCGGACGGAACGGGGCGTCAGGCCCATTCCCCCTCGAAATCCTTCGGGACCAAGAGGTTATGCGGGCCAAGGTTGCGAATGTCGCGCTCGCCGCACAGGGCCATCGTCACGTCCAGCTCCTTGCGGATGATCTCGAGCGCCGCGGTCACGCCGGCCTCGCCCATGGCGCCCAGGCCGTAGATGTAGCTACGCCCGATCATCGCGCCCTTGGCGCCCATGGCCAGTGCCTTCAGCACGTCCTGGCCCGAACGGATGCCGCTGTCGATGTGGATTTCAACCTGATCGCCGACGGCGCGCACGATGGAGGGGAGCATGCGGATCGAGGAGAGCGCGCCGTCGAGTTGGCGTCCGCCGTGGTTCGACACCACGATGGCATCGGCGCCGAAGTCGGCGGCGCGGCGGGCATCTTCGGGGTCGAGGATGCCCTTGAGGATCATCTTGCCGCCCCATTTGTCGCGGATGCGGGCGATCTTGACCCAGTCAAGCTTGGGGTCGAACTGTTCGCTGGTCCAGCTGGAGAGCGACGACAGGTCGCCGACGCCCTTGGCGTGACCGACGATATTGCCGAAGGTATGACGCTTGGTGCCCAGCATGCCGAGGCACCATCGGGGCCGGGTCGCCATGTCGAGGATGTTCGGAATCGTCAGCCGGGGCGGGGCGGAGAGGCCGTTCTTGAGGTCCTTGTGGCGCTGGCCGAGGATCTGCAGATCGAGCGTCAGCACCAGCGCCGAGCAGCCCGCCCGGCGGGCGCGTTCGATGATTTCATCAACGAATTCCTCGTCTTGCATGACATAGAGCTGGAACCAGAACGGCGCTTTTGTATGGGCGGCGATGTCCTCGATCGAGCAGATGGACATGGTGGAGAGGGTGAAGGGAACCCCGAATTTCTCGGCGGCGCGGGCGGCCTTGATCTCGCCGTCGGCGGATTGCATGCCGGTGAAACCGACGGGCGCGAGGGCCACGGGCATGGTCACGGGGGTGCCGATCAGATGGCCGGCCACCTTGCGGTCGGACATGTCGACGGCGACCTTCTGGCGCAGGCGGATCTTGCTGAAGTCGCTGACATTTTCACGGAACGTCTGCTCGGTGTAGCTGCCGCTTTCGGCATAGTCGTAGAACATCCGGGGCACGCGGCGTTTGTGGAGGCGCTTGAGGTCGTCGATGCAGGTGATGACAGGCATGGCACGGCTCCGCCCTGATGTGGTCAGGATTTCTTACCAATTCGTCAGGGCGGGCGCAATCCGTCATGGCGGGCCCTGTCTGGAAGCCGTCTGGAAACCATCTGGCAATCGTATTTAGACAGAAAGGCTCGGGTATTGTGCCCTAGCCGAGGGGCGTTACCCGCCCGATCAGCGCGGCCTGGCCCTGCACCTGGCCGGCAGGATCGGTCACCGTCCAGAGCACGGTTTGCGCGATGCGGAAACGCCGGCCGGTCGAGGAGATGCGGATGCCCTCGTAATCGGTGACGGCCCCCCGCGCGAGGGCGGCGGCGAGGAGGCGGCTGCGGTCGGCCTGGATCGCGGGATCGGCCTCGGCCGAGCGGCGGGAGGGCAGGCGGGTGAAGGCGGGCCAGTCAAGTTCCCACAGCGCGAGGGCGGCGGCATTGCCATAGCGGAAGACCGGATCGGCCCCGGTGCCATGCGAGACGAGCGGCTGGGGCAGATCGAAGAGCGCGCGGGCCAGGCCCGCCGCGTCGGCTGGAGCGGCGGGGGCAAGCGGCCGGCCCGTTGTCCGCGCAAAGCTGTCGGCCAGAAGCCGGCTGTAGGCCTGTGTTGCGGGATCGGACCAGGGCGCCATGGGCCGGCGCACCGGTCAGGCGGAATGGGCGCCTTCGGCAAGGGCGGCCACGCGGGCCAGCACCTCGGCCGGGGGTTTGCCTGCGCCGATTTCCTTGACGATGGCCGAGCCCACCACGCAGCCATCCGCCACGCTGGCGATGGTGCGGGCGCTGTCGGGGGTGGTGATGCCGAAGCCCACGATCACGGGCAGGTCGGTGGCTGCCTTGATGCGGGCGACCTCGGGGCCGACATCGCCGGCCTGGGCGGCAGCGGCGCCGGTGATGCCGGTGATCGAGACGTAATAGACGAAGCCCGAGGTGTTCTGCAGCACCTTCGGCAGGCGTTTCGCATCGGTCGTGGGGGTGGCGAGGCGGATGAAGTTGATGCCGGCGGCCTGGGCGGGCAGGCAAAGCTCGGCATCCTCTTCCGGCGGCAGATCGACGATGATCAGGCCGTCGATGCCGGCCTGTTTCGCCTCGGCCAGGAAGCGGTCGACCCCGCGCGAATAGATCGGGTTGTAGTAGCCCATCATCACGATGGGGGTTGTCTGGTTCGTTGCGCGGAAGCGGCGCACCATGTCGAGCGTGCGGGCGAGCGTCTGGCCGCCGTCGAGCGCGCGCTGGCCGGCAAGCTGGATCGTGGGGCCATCCGCCATCGGATCGGTGAAGGGCATGCCAAGCTCGATGATGTCGACACCCGCCTCGGGCAGGCCCTGCATGACGGCGAAGGAGGTTTCCACGTCGGGGTCGCCGGCCATGATATAGGCCACGAAAGCCTTCTTCCGCGCCGCCCGGAGCCGGGCAAAGGTGTCGTCGATACGGGTCATCGGGGTCTCCTCGGTTGGCTGTTGGCGTGGGGCAGCCGGGCGGAAAAGTCAACCACCGGGGCGCGGGTGAGGGGGCGCTGGGTGGGCGGCGGTCAGGGCGCCGTGCGGGACGAGGCGCGGCGGGTGAGCGCGAGGCGGCGCGCGAGGGCCATGAGGAACATCGCCGTCAGGATCAGGATGATGGTGGGGGCGGGGGCGCTGTTGAGAAAGAAGCTGAGCCAGACGCCCGAGAGCATGGCGAAGAGGCAGACCAGCACGGCGGCCACCAGCATGTATCCGAAGCTGCGCACCAGAAGAAAGGCGATGGCGCCGGGCGCGACCAGGAGGCCCACGGCCAGGATCAGACCCACCGAGGAGAGCGTTGCCACGATGGTCAGCGACAAGAGCGTGAGCAGGCCGTAGTGCAGAAGGCCGAGGTTCAGCCCCGAGGCGCGGGCCTGCGTGGGGTCGAAGGCATGCAGCACGAGATCCTTCCATTTCAGAAGAAGGGCCGCCGTGGTGACGAGCGCGATGGCCCCGGCGGTGCGCAGGTCATCCGGCCCGATGCCCAGCATGTTGCCGAACAGGATATGGTCGAGATGGGCATCGGAGGGGAAGGCGGTGAAGAGGATCAAGCCCAGCCCGAACATGCCCGAGAAGACAACGCCCATCACCGTGTCCTGCTTGACCCGGCTGTTGGCACCCAGCCAGCCGGTCAGCAGCGCGCAGCCCATGCCGGCCACGAAGGCGCCGTGGATGAGGGGCAGGTTCAGGATATAGGCCAGCACCACGCCCGGCAGGATCGCGTGGCTGACCGCGTCGCCCATCAGCGCCCAGCCCTTGAGGACCAGAAAGCACGAGAGAAGTGCCGTGGGCGGGGCCACGATCAGCGCGATGAGAAAGGCCTTCTGCATGAAGGGGAACTGGAAGGGCAGAAGCAAAGCTTCGATCATGGGGCGGCCCCTTCACGCAGGGCGGCGCGGGCGCGGGACCGCGCGGCCAGGAGGCCATGCGTCGGCGCGAGCAGGAAGGTGGCCAGGAACAGAAGCGTCTGCAGCACCACGATCACGCCGCCGGTCGCCCCGTTCAGGAAATAGCTGAGATAGGCGCCCGCAAAGCTGGTCAGGGCGCCGATGGCCACGGCGATGGCGATGAGGCGGGGGAAACGGTCGGTCAGCAGATAGGCGGTGGCGCCGGGGGTGACCACCATGGCGACCACGAGAAAGGCGCCCACAGTCTGCATTGCCGCGACGACCGAGGCCGAGAGCAGGGTGAAGAACATCAGTTTCAGCCGCACGGGGTTCAGCCCGATCGATCGGGCATGGCCTTCGTCGAAGAAGGTGACCATCAGGTCCTTCCATTTCGCCAGAAGGATGACGAGCGAGACGGTGCCGATCAGGACGAGCTGCAGCGTATCGGCCGGGGTGATGGCGAGGATGTTGCCCATGACGATCGTCTGCACATCGACCCCGGTGGGGTTGATCGAGATGAGGAAGAGGCCGAGGCCGAAGAAGGAGGTGAAGATGAGCCCGATCACCACATCGACCTTGAGGCCCGAGCGGTCGGACAAGAGAAGCATGGCAAGCGCCGCCAGCCCGCCCGAGAGGAAGGCGCCAAGCGCGAAGGGCAGGCCCAGGAGATAGGCCCCCGCCACACCGGGCACCACCGAATGGGACAGCGCATCGCCGATCAGCGACCAGCCCTTGAGCATGAGGAAGGCCGAGAGGAACCCGCAGACCGCGCCCACCAGCGCCGAGACCCACATGGCATTGGCCATGTAGCTGTAGCCGAAGGGTTCCAGAAGCGTGGCGATCATTCGGGGGGGCGCGCCTTGCCATAGGTGACGAAGGGGCGTTCGTCATCGGTGATGATGCGCAGTTCGCGGGCGTCTTCGTCATCATGCAGGTCGGTGCCGCCGAGGGTGAAGTGGCGCAGCACGCCGCCAAAGGCCCGTTCGAGATTCTCGCGGGTGAAGACCTGATCCGTGGGGCCATAGGCCAGCACGGTGCCCTTCACGAGCACGGTCTGGTCGCAGAACTCGGGCACCGAGCCGAGGTTGTGGGTGGAAACGAGCAGGACGCGGCCTTCGTCGCGCAGGGCGCGCAAGAGGGTGATGATCTGCTCTTCGGTGCCGACATCGACGCCGGTGAAGGGTTCGTCGAGCAGGATCACCTGGCCGTCCTGGGCCAGGGCGCGGGCGAGGAAGACGCGTTTGCGCTGGCCGCCCGACAATTCGCCGATCTGGCGGTGGCGGAACTCGGTCATGCCGACGCGGGCCAGCGCCTGATCGACAGCGGCGCGGTCGGCGGGGCGGGGCAGGCGCAGGAAGCCCATATGGCCGAAGCGCCCCATCATCACCACATCCTCGACCAGGACGGGGAAGCTCCAGTCGACCTCCTCGGCCTGCGGGACATAGGCCACGATGTTGCGCTTGAGCGCCTGGGCCACGGGCAGGCCCATGAGCCGGATCTCGCCCCGGGCCAGGGGGACAAAGCCCATGATCGCCTTGAAGAGCGTGGATTTGCCCGCGCCGTTCACCCCCACGAGGGCCGCGATGGTGCCGCGGCCGAGCGTGAAGCTTGCGTCGCGCAGGGCGGTGTGGCCGTTGCGGTAGGTGACCGTCACGTCGCGGGCCACAAGGCCGGGGTCGGCAGGGACGTGCGGCTCAGTCATCTTGCGCGGTCAGGCCGGTGACGATGGTTTCCGAGGTGACGCGCAACAGGTCGAGATAGGTGGGCACCGGCCCATCGGGCGCGCTGAGGCTGTCGACATAGAGAAGCCCGCCGAAGGCCGCGCCGGTTTCGCGAGCGACCTGTTCGGCCGGGGCGGGGTTGACGGTGCTTTCGCAGAAGACCGCCGGAATCTCGTGTTCGCGCACGGCATCGATCACCGTGCGGACCTGCTGGGGCGTGCCGACCTGATCGGTGTTCATGGGCCAGAGATAGAGCTCTTGCAGGCCGAAGTCACGCGCCAGATAGCTGAAGGCCCCTTCGCAGGTGGTCAGCCAGCGCCGCTCGGGCGGCAGGGCGGCCAGGCTGTCGCGCAGCGGGCCGAGCGTGTCGCGCAGGCGCTGGACATAGGCTTCTGCATTGGCGGCGTAGAGCGCGGCATTCGCCGGATCCGCGGCCGAGAGCGCATCGCGGATGTTGCTGACATAGACGATCGCATTGTCGAGCCCCATCCAGGCATGGGGATTGGCCTTGCCCTCGTATGGCCCCTGGGTGATCGGGATCGGGTCGATCCCTTCGGAGACCACCGCCGAGGGGATGTCGCCCATGTTGGCCAGGAACTGTTCGAACCAGAGCTCGAGGTTCAGCCCGTTCCACAGGATCAGGTCGGCATCGGTGGCCCCCACCAGATCGCGCGGGGTGGGCTGATAGTTGTGGATTTCGGCCCCCGGCTTGGTGATCGAGACGACCTCGGCCGCATCGCCTGCCACATTGCGCGCCATGTCGGCGATCACGGTGAAGCTGGTCACGACCTTGAGCTTGCCATCGGCCGTCCGCGCCTGGGCCATGCCCGCGCCAAGGGCCAGCACCCCCGCCAGCACCGCCGCGCCGACCACCCGCGCCCGGCCGCCAGCCCCGTTCCGAACCGATCCCATCGCAATGCCTCCTTCTTGCCAGACGCATGGCGTCCGACAGTGATATTGCGAGGCATTCTCAAAAGTCAAGGTTGGGGCTGGGGATGGTGGCAGGGGTGGGGCGTCTTGCTGGGGGAAGTTGCGCAGTGAATGCGCATCCTACGCTTGCTTGAGGAATTGTGGGCAGCGTCATACCTGTCTCCTTAGAAGTAGTCCGACATTTCAAATACTGGATAGCCACAGGCGTTTAGTACAAACGATGCCCAAACATTGGCTACCTTCACAGCAAGTTCTTCGGATTGGTACCGCATCCCAATCCGGGCATAGGCAAAGCCACCAAAGTTGTCTCCCAGGCGATCTCTAAGTTCGCGTGCTATAGGTGCCTCGCGGACGTCATAGGCAATCCAACAGCAGTTCGGTTGCGCTTCAAGCACTGCACCTGGATCTTCAACTGTCAATGGCGGTGCAAAACTTGGGGTAAGCTCTCCGTTCACTTCAATCGCGGGTCGTATCTCGTATCTGTTGCTGATAAGGAAGGCCAGTGCCTTCAGAAGCTTTTCATCGTCAGATGGTTGCGGATCGCACTCTGGATCTGTTGCCTCAGGGGCAAGGGATAGTCGGTCAATCCGGTCACCAGCAGTCGCTGAACCTGCGAGGCCGACAAGAAACAAGGGGATCATTGCCCGCATCAACGTTCCATTGATCTGGCACAGTTTCGCAAGACAGCAATGGAAGTACTCAAGATTTGGTCGGCTCATCTTACCTTCTCCATTCTTTGCCGTTTATGACAATTGACGGTGTCACTCTTTCATCCCTCTTTCGATAAAATCCAGGAACGGTCTGAGGATATAGTCGAGCGGCGCGTGGCTGCCGGTCTGGATCTGGACCTCGACCGGCATACCCGGGATCAGGGTATTTTGCCAGAGCATGTCAAGTTTGTTCTTGGCGATTCCGTACTTGCTCAGTCCATGGGTAGATTCCGCTGTCATCCACCAGAGGTTGCAGGTCGATCGCCTATCAGAGCCCCTTCTTGCTGGGTGCAGGGTGTCCGGCAGGAAAGTTGCGAGGCGTTCGCAAAGTGCCATGGCTGCGGCTTGACACAGGTGCTGGCAAGTCGGGAGATAGGGCGAGGTCCGCCTGTGGCTCCGCCATTTGTCAACATGACCTAACGCCGCCCTCATGACCGGCGATCCATCGTAAATTGTTGTCAAATCGACATCTACCTGGCTCGCGAAGATTTCGTCACCAATAACTTCACGGTAGAGCAGAACATTCTCCAGAGCCATGACAAGCGTCTCTTTACTGACAAGTTCCCAAGCGCCCACCAGTTTCGGCGCAAATTTCTACTGCATATCCCTGCGTTATAAGCGTCTTCGCGACATTCTCTTCGCCGCGCAGACATTCGACTATGTTGAGCTGGCCGGTGAACTCACTTTCGACGTGCCCTTTCATTTGGCACTCTAAAATTCCTTCAAGCTGCGTGGACGCAGCTGAAGCATTCGTTATCGCTATCCCCCATAGTCGGAAATAGTTGTCTCGGTCCGCGAGATTGTATATCGGATTCGGCTGCTCGATCCTGTAAACACCAAAGCCGTTTATGGCGTGAAGACTGCCATAGTAGATCGGATTTCCCTTTTCGTTGGCTGAAGCAACTTGGGCTACTACCGATGAATATGCAACAATACTGAATAAGAGTTTCTTGCGCAGCGTGTTCATGCGGTTTCCTTTCAGCTTATCTTGGCGTGGAGTTATTAGGGATAGATGGATATTCCACTCTCTCATCCCTCTTTCGATAAAGTCCAGGAACGGTCTGAGGATATAGTCGAGCGGCGCGTGGCTGCCGGTCTGGATCTGGACCTCGACCGGCATACCCGGGATCAGGGCATTTTGTCAGAACATGTCAAGTTTGTTCTTGGCGATTCCGTACTTGCTCAGTCCATGGGCAGACTCGGTTGTCATCCACCAGAGGTTGCAAGTCGATCGCTTATCAGAGCCCCTTCTTGCTGGGTGCAGGGTGTCCGGCAGGAAAGTTGCGAGGCGTTCGCAAAGTGCCATGGCTGTGGCTTGACACAGGTGCTGGCAAGTCGGGACATAGGGCGAGGTCTGCCTGGCGGAGCCCGGCAGGAGGAGTGCAGGGGTGCGCAGGGGATGCGCACCCTAAGGGGCAGTGGTCGCGGCCAGCCCTCAGCGCGAGAAGCGCTTGTACTTCACCCGCTTCGGCTCGATCGAGTCCGGTCCCAGGCGGCGGACCTTGTCGGCCTCGTAGGCTTCGAAGTTGCCTTCGAACCACTCGACATGGGCATCGCCCTCGAACGCCAGGATATGGGTGCAGAGGCGGTCGAGGAAGAAGCGGTCGTGGCTGATGATGATGGCGCAGCCGGCGAAATCCTCGATGGCGGCTTCGAGCGCCTGGAGGGTTTCGACGTCGAGATCGTTGGTCGGTTCGTCAAGCAGCAGCACATTGCCGCCCGAGCGCAGGAGTTTTGCCATGTGGACGCGGTTGCGCTCGCCCCCGGACAGCAGGCCCACCTTCTTCTGCTGGTCGGTGCCCTTGAAGTTGAAGGCGCCGGCATAGACGCGGCTGTTCATGTCGTAATCGCCCAGGTGGATCACCTCGGCCCCGCCGGAGATCTCCTCCCAGGCGGTCTTGTCGGGGTCGAGCGCGTCGCGCGACTGGTCGACATAGGCAAGCTTGACGGTTTCGCCCAGCGTGATCGTGCCCTCGTCGGGCTGTTCCTGGCCGGTGATCATGCGGAAAAGCGTCGATTTGCCCGCGCCGTTCGGGCCGATGACGCCCACGATGGCCCCCGGGGGGACGGTGAAGCTCAGATCCTCGATCAGAAGCTTGTCGCCCATGTGCTTCTTCAGGCCCACGACCTCGATCACCTTGTTGCCCAGGCGTTCGCCGTTGGGGATGATGATCTGGGCCGTAGAGGCGCGCTCGCGCACGGTCTGGCCGGCCATTTCATTGTATTTCTGGATACGGGCCTTGGACTTGGCCTGGCGGGCCTTGGCGCCCGAGCGGATCCACTCGAGTTCCTTTTCCAGCGCCTTCTGCTTGGACTTGTCTTCGCGCGCTTCCTGCTGCATCCGCTTGGCCTTCTGCTCCAGCCAGCTGGAATAGTTGCCCTCGTAGGGGATGCCCCGGCCGCGGTCGAGTTCGAGGATCCAGCCGGTGATGTCATCGAGGAAGTAGCGGTCGTGGGTCACGATCAGGATCGTGCCCTTGTAGTCGATCAGGTGCTTTTGCAGCCAGGCGATGCTTTCGGCATCGAGGTGGTTGGTCGGTTCGTCGAGCAGCAGCATGTCGGGCGCCTCGAGCAGCAGCTTGCAGAGCGCGACGCGGCGCCGCTCGCCGCCCGAGAGGGTTTCGACATCGGCATCGTCGGGCGGGCAGCGGAGCGCGTCCATCGCGACGCCGACGGTGGCTTCAAGCTCCCACAGGTTCTGGGCGTCGATCTGGTCTTGCAGCTGGGCCATCTCCTCGGCGGTTTCGTCCGAGTAGTTCATGGCAAGCTCGTTGTAACGATCGAGGATCGCCTGCTGCTTGGCGACGCCGAGCATGACGTTGCCCTTCACGTCGAGCGTGGGGTCGAGCCAGGGTTCCTGCGGCAGGTAGCCGACCTTGGCGCCCTTGGCGGCCCAGGCCTCGCCCTTGAAGTCGGTGTCCTGGCCCGACATGATGCGCAGGAGCGTGGACTTGCCCGAGCCGTTCACGCCGACGACGCCGATCTTCACGCCCGGCAGGAAGTTGAGCGTGATGTTCTCGAAGCATTTCTTGCCGCCGGGATAGGTCTTCGAGACGTTGTCCATGTGGTAGACATACTGATAGCTGGCCATCGGGCGGACTCCTGCGGATCATGGGGGGCGCGGCTGCGCGGTTGGCGCGGTTCTAGTGCATCGCGGGGCGAAGGGAAACACCCGTGGTGCCGGGCGCGCGGGGCTTGACCGGGGGCTGGTCAGCCGGTCAGCGGCTTTGCGAACCAGTGGGTCGCCGGGAAGGCCGTGAAGGGGGCGACCTCGGCCCAGCCCGTGGCGCGGTAAAGCGCGATGGCTTCGGGCAGCGATTCGTTGGTGTCGAGGCGCAGGTGGGTCAGGCCGAGGGTGCGGGCCTCGTCCTCGATGGCCGCCATCAGGCGGCGGGCGAGACCCTGGCCCCGGGCGGCGGGCGCGACCCAAAGGCGTTTGACCTCTCCTACTCCAGGGGCGACGGTCTTGAGCGAGACGCAGCCCACCGGATCATCGCCGTGCCAGGCCAGCAGGAAAGCGCCCTGCGGCGGACGATAGGCGGGGGCCTCGGGGTCGGGCAGGGGCACGTGGCAGGTGCCGAGATTGGGGATGCGCGCTGAGAGCAGCGCCAGGTACGCGGCCAGGCAGGCGCGGGCGGCGGCCGCGTCGGGGTCGGCGGGGGCGATGGTCAGAGGTGGAGGGCTTGTGGCCATGGTGGCAGTGTAGCGGCTGCGCCGGCACGGGCCAAGACCGCGCAAGCCCTTGACGCGGCTGCCGGTCTGGGCAGTCTGGCGCGAGGACAGAGGGGGATCGCCGGTGCGGCAGGGCTTTCCGGTGGCGACGAGGGGAATGGTGGTGGGCCTTCTGGGCGGGTCGTTCGATCCGGCCCATGCGGGCCATGCCCATATCACCCGTGAGGCGCTGAAGCGCTTTGGGCTGGACCGGGTGTGGTGGCTGGTGAGCCCGGGCAACCCGCTGAAGGCGGAAGGGCCAGCACCGATGCCCGCCCGCCTGGCCCGCGCCCGCGATGTCATGCGCGACCCCCGCGTGATCGTGACCGATATCGAGTGCCGGCTTGGCACGCGCTACACCGCCGAGACGCTGGAGCGCCTGGGCGCGCTTTACCCCGGGGTGCGGTTCGTCTGGCTGATGGGGGCGGACAATCTGGTGCAGTTCCACCGCTGGGACCGCTGGCAGCATATTCTGGCGCAGGTGCCGGTTGCGGTGCTGGCCCGGCCCGGCTATGCGGTGCGCGCCCAGCTTTCGGTGGCAGCCCAGGTGTTTCGCGGCCAGCGGGTCGCGCCCGCCCAGATCCGCCGCGCCGATCCGCCCGCCTGGTGTTTTGCAACCATGCCATTGGTCGACCTGTCGTCGAGCGCCATTCGGGCGCGGGGCGAATGGCGCCGATGAGCAACCGCAGGAAAGCGCGCCGATGACAACCCGCCCCGACCCCGTTCAGGCCGCCGACGAGGCGGGCCGCGCCCAAGCCCGCGCCTTGTTGGCCGAGGCCCGCCATGCGGCGCTGGCCTATGCCGACCCGGCCACCGGCCACCCCTCGATCGCGCGGATCGCACTGGGTCTCGATGACCGGGGCGAGCCGCTGACCTTTATCTCGGCGCTCTCGGCGCATCATGCGGGGCTGATGGCGGACCCCCGCGCCTCGGTCCTGGTGGGGGAGCCGGGGGAGCGGGGCGATCCCTTGACTCATCCGCGGCTGATGCTGCAGGCGATGGCGAGGTTCGTGGAGCGGTCAGACCCCGACCACGCGATCCTGCGCGAGCTCTGGCTGCGGGACCACCCCAAGGCCAAGCTCTATATCGACTTTCCCGATTTCCGTTTCGTGCGGCTGGAACCGGGCGGCGCGCTGCTGAACGGCGGGTTTGGCCGGGCGCTGCGGCTGGACCGCGAGGATCTGCGCCCGGCCTGACGCCTTCTAAAGTGGGTTGTCGCAGCTGATGACAAGCTGCGCGGTGCCCTTGACGGCCACCGGCCAGCGCAACTGCACCTGTCCGCCCGCCGCGCCCTGTTCAAGGATCACATTGGGCAGGTCGCCGCGCTTGACGTTGGTGGCGCTGGTCACCCAGCCCTCGGTCACCACCGAGCGCACGTTGCGCGCCCGACCGCCGAAGGGCAGCCAGGCCGCGCCGTCGACGGTCCAGGTGTCGGCGGCGGTGGCCTGCACATGGCGGATCGGCACCGGGCTCATGGTGCCTTGGGTGATCCCGTTGAAGCTGTTGCCGTCGAAGACAAGGTTGCGTGTGCGCGTCAGGTCGAGCGTGGCATGTGTGGTGTCGATGGCCTCGACCCGGTCGACCGTGGCGTTCACGGTGCGGAAGACGTTGCCGGTGACGTTCAGCCCCTGGATGTAATGGCCCGGGCCGCGCGGTGTCAGGACGATCCAGCGGAACCAGCCCGAGACATCGCTGACCATGAAGAGGTTTCCGGTGATGGTGAGCCCGCCGAAGGAGAATTCCGACGCGAAGTCCGGCTCGGCGTCATGTTCGTTCGTCCATTCGATGAAGCAGTTGTCGATGTAATTGGCGCAGATGGTCGTCTTGACGTTGGGCTGGGTCAGCACGAGGCCCGCGCGGCGCAGGCCCACCACCTCGTCATCGCCGTGGAAGAAGTGGTTGCCGAGGATGATGTGGCCCGCGCCGTTCATCACCGCGAAATGGGCAAAGCGCACCACGCGGTTGTCGCGCAGCTTGACGTCATTTGCGTTGACGTTGAGCGCAACGGTCGTGCGGTCTTGTGCCCTGACGGCCTGTTCGTTGGAGAGGAACTGACAGCCCTCGACGAAAAGGCCCTGGCAGCCGGTTCCGGTCGAGGTGATGCCGCGGTCGCGCGGGCGGTTGAAGACGCAATCGGCGGCGCGGAAGGTGATGCCCGAGGGCGCGAGCATGACGCCGCTGGCCAGGCCGTTGCATTGAAACTCGATATCGGCGATCTCGAACTTGGTCAGCAGCGCAAAGCCAGAGAAATCGAGCAGATACTTGTAGCGCTCGAAGGCGAAGGTGCGGGTGCCGGCGGCGGCCCAGAGCGGCTGGCTGAGTTCCACCGTGCCCGCGGCGACGTTCTTCGAGCGCACATAGACCTCGCGCCCGACGCCGGTGCCGCTGACGCGCGCACCGACCGGGATCGCCGCGACATTGGCCACGGCGGTCAGCCGCGTGGGCTGGGCCACGGCATAGGTGGCCACCGAGGTCACGGTGTCGGTCGCCCATCCGGTGCCACCGACGGCGTTGATCTGGCCATGGGTCAACACGCGGCGCTGGGAATAGCTGGTCAGCCCGGCCACGGTCGCCACGTCCACCGGTTCGCTGAGGTCGATGCGGCGGCCCGAAAGGTCGAGCGTCACGTGATCGGTGAAGAAGAAGAGCGCCTGCAGCGCCTTGCGGAAGCCCTCCAGCTCGCTGCCGAAGGCGGCGGCATAGGTGTCGAGGTCGAAGTCGCGGGTGCAGGCGAGGCGGGCGGCGGCGGGCATGGTCACCTGTCCTTCAAAGCGCACGCGGCTTTCGAAGGTGACGTTGCTGCCAAGGTAATAGGTGCCGGCCGAGACAAGGACGGTGCGCCCGGCGGCGGCGGCATCGGCGGCCTCGAAGGCGGCACTGTCATCGGTGACTCCATCGCCCACGGCGCCATAGTCGCGCACATCGACCCAGTCCATCAGCTTGCGGTGGAAGATCTCGGTCACATCCTCGATCACGATGTCGTCGATGCGGACAACGCCGCCGGTGGGGCCGGTCAGGTCAAGCCCGAAATGCGCATAGGCGGGGGCAGTGCCCCAGACCATGTCGCAGCCCTGGCGGTTGCCCGAACCCACGATGGCCGAGACGGTCACGACCGTGCCATAGCTGGTCAGCGTGGTTTCCGGACCGGTCTGGGGCACGGTGGCGACATTGGTGCCATTGGCGGCCCCTGCCCAGGCCGCGATGCGCACGGTGGGCAGGGCACCAGAAACCGCCTTCACTCGCGCGGTCACCCGAAGGTAGAGGCCGGGCAGGAAGGGGATTTGCTGGAAGCAGCGCAGCTTTTGCAGGCTGGCCGTCTTTTGCAGCTCCAGGCAGCCGCCGAAATCCTGGTCGGAGGGCACATAGGCCGCATTGGCCTGCCCGGCGTAGCTGCCGGAACTGGGCGTGCCGTTTTCGCGCGACCAGAGCGACAGCCCGGCGGAAAAGGGCGGGGGCATCAGGGTCAGGCCATCGGTGATTGCCACATTCATGCGCGGTCTCCTCGCGGTTCGGGGCCGGCCCGTCGGGGCGGCCTGCAGCGAGAAGGGCTAGGTGCAGCCTGCGAAGAAACTCTTGGGGGTGCGTGCGCTGCCCGGGGGATCGTGGCAACGCAGGACGGGCGATCAGGCGCCCACCCCCGCGTCGCGCAGGAGCTGGACGGCGTTGATCTGCCAGCCGTCGGGGCCGGGGACCATCTGATAGTCGAGCAGATGAGTGCGGCCCGACTGGTCGGTGACCATCACCCGTTGCCACAGCGCACCGCCCACCTCGCGCAGTTCCAGCATCCGCACCTCGGCGGGGCGCCAGACCATCGGATAACCCTCGCGCACCATGCGCCCGAAGTTGTCGGGGGTGCCGAACATGCTCCGGATCGTGGGCGAGGCAAAGGTGAAGGCGGTCGGGAAATCGTCCTGAAGGAAGGCGTCGATCTGGCTGCGGATGGTGCCTTCTATCGCCGGATCTGCGGATTGCTGGGCCGACAGACCCAGGGGCAGCCAGAGCGCGAGGACGGCGGACAGGACTGCAAGGCGCATGGAAACCTCCGTAACCGATGGGAGAAGGGTAGGGCGGCGCGGCTTCGGGGCAAGAGCCTTGCGGGAAAGGCGAGGATGGCCCACCTTGTGCCGCAGGACCGCAAGGAGAGGCCCATGCCCTATCGCCTGCTGCGCGAGGATGCGACGCTGGAGGCCAGCCTGCGCCGCATTGCGGGTGAGGAGTTGTCGGCGGCGCTGGCTCAACTCGATGGCGGGGCGGGGCCGGATGCGGCCGGGGTGCATGACATCCGCAAGCGCATCAAGAAGCTGCGCGGCCTGCTGCGGCTGGTGCGGCCGGGCTTTGCCGATTACGCGGCAGAGAACGCGGCACTGCGCGACACGGCCCGGGACCTGTCGGCGCTGCGCGACGCCGAGGTTCGGATCGCGACCTTTGACAAGGTGGCGGGCAGCCCCTGTCCGCCTGGCCTTGCGCGGGCGCGGGCGCGCCTGCTTGCGCATCGGGACGAGGTATTGGCCCATCCCGCCGGTGTCGAGGCCCCGCGCGCGGCGCTGGCCCGGCTTCGCGAGCGGGCGGCAGGCTGGGCCCTGACGGGGCGTGACAGGGACATCCTGGCCGAAGGGCTGGCGGCGACCCGCCGCAAGGCGCGCGCAGCCGGCAAGGCCGCAACCCGCACCCCCACGATCGAAGCGCTGCATGACTGGCGCAAGCGTGCCAAGGACCATTGGTATCAGGCGCGGCTGCTGACGCCGGTCTGGCCCGACATGATGGCGGTGCTGGCCGAGGAACTGAGCCGCTTTACCGAGGATCTGGGCGACCACCACGATCTGGCGGTGCTGCATGAGATGATCCGCAACCTGCCCGCCGGGGTGGTGTCGCAGAAAGCCGCGCTCGATCTGGACCGGCGGATCGCCGATGCCCAGACCGAGATCGAGGCGCGCGCCTTTCCCCATGGCGCGCGACTTTTTGCCGGCGAACCCGAGGCGATGGCCGATCTTTGGGTGCGCTGGTGGCGCCTGTGGCGGGCCTGATCAGGCGACCAGTTCCCCCGCCAGCGCCCGGTCGATCAGCGCGATGGTCTCGTTCACGCCGTAAAGCGCGATGAACCCGCCAAATCTTGGTCCTTCGCTGGCGCCAAGCAGCACTTCGTAAAGCGCCTTGAACCAGTCGCGCAGCGGCTCGAACCCATGGGCCTTGCCGATGGCGAAGACCATCGATTGCAATGCCTCGGCGTCAAGCCCGCCCTGCCAGCCGGCCAGTTGCGCCCGCAGATCGAGCATGGCGGCACGTTCCTGATCGGTGGGCAGCCGGAACTGGCGGGTGGGGGCCACGAAATCGCGGAAGTAGCGCACCGCGAATTCGGCCGCCGCATCCAGATCGGGGTTTGCCTCGGGGCTGGCATCCGGGGCGTAGCGGCGGATGAAACCCCAAAGCCCCGACTTGTCCTTGGCGCCAGCAACGCTGGCCAGGTTCAGCAGCATCGAGAAGGGCACCACCATATGGCTTTCGGGCGGCTGCCCGTGGTGGATGTGCCAGACGGGGTTGTTCACCTGCCCCTCGACATCTTGCGAGGGGTAGGCGCGCAGCTGCTGGTGATACTCGTCCACCGCCCGCGGAATCACGTCGAAATGCATCCGCTTGGCCGTCTTGGGCTTTTGGTACATGAAGTAGGACAGGCTTTCGGTCGCCGCATAGGTCAGCCATTCGTCGATGGTCAGCCCGTTGCCTTTCGACTTCGAGATTTTCTGTCCGTTCTCGTCAAGGAACAGCTCATAGCTGAAATGCTCGGGCTTGCGGCCGCCCAGCACCTCGCAGATCCCGTCATAGATGGGCGTGTTGGTGGAATGGTCCTTGCCATACATCTCGAAATCTACGTCGAGCGCGGCCCAGCGGGCGCCGAAGTCGGGCTTCCATTGCAGCTTCACCTGACCGCCCGTAACCGGCAGCGTCCATTCCCGGCCCTCTTCGTCGTCGAAGGTGACGGTCGCCTCACGTGCATCGACATGCTTGATCGGCACATACAGGACCCGTCCCGTTTCCGGGTGGATCGGCAGGAAGCACGAATAGGTCTGCTGGCGTTCCTCGCGCAGGCTGGCGAGCATGATGTCCATGATCGGCTGATAGCGCTCGGCCGCGAGGCGCAGCGTGTCGTCGAACCGGCCCGACTTGTAGAAGTCGGTCGCCGAGATGAATTCGTACTCGAAGCCGAAAGTATCGAGAAAACGGCGCAACATGGCGTTATTGTGATCGCCAAAGCTTGGGTATTCGCCGAAGGGATCGGGCACGCTGGTCAGCGGGCGCTGCAGGTTTGCGCGCAGCATATCGGGGTTCGGCACGTTGTCGGGCACCTTGCGCATGCCGTCCAGATCGTCCGAAAAACAGAACAGCCGGGTCGGGATGTCCGAGATCACCTCGAAGGCGCGGCGGATCATCGTGGTGCGCGCGACCTCGCCAAAGGTGCCGATATGTGGCAGGCCCGAGGGGCCATAGCCCGTCTCGAACAGCACATAGCCCTTTTCCGGCGCCTTCTTCTCGTAACGCTTCAGCACCTGGCGGGCCACTTCGAATGGCCAGGCCTTGGATTTCATCGCGGCGTCACGCAGGGCAGACATGGGCCAGATCCTTTTGCCCCCGGGCGGGCCCCATGCCCTCCGCAGGTGCGGGTGTCCTATTGCCGCCCCCGTCCGGCGTCAATATTCTAAGGGGGTGATTGCAGTGGCCCTTGCGCCCGTTTGAAGGACGTCTCCCTTGCCCGATACTCCCCCGTCGCTTACGCCACAGGATGCGCTGGTGGCGCTGATGATCGCCGTTTCCTTCTCTGACGAGGCGATCCGCACCTCGGAGATGGTCGCCATCCAGCGGATCGTGAACCATCTGCCGATCTTCGGCGCCTATGACACGGACCGTATCCGCACCGTGGCCCAGACCGTCTTTGACCTGATGGAGGAAGAGGACGGGCTGGATGCGCTGTTCGGCCTGATCCGTGACGCGCTGCCCGAACGGCTGCACGAGACCGCCTATGCGCTGTCCTGTGACGTGGTGGCCGCCGATGGAAGGGCCCGCGAAGTCGAACTGCGGATGCTGGAAGAGGTGCGCCACGAGCTGAACATCGACCGGCTGCACGCCGCTGCCATCGAATGGGCGGCGCGCGCACGCCACATGACGATCTGATCGGCTACGTCAGGTCCGCTGGAGAGGTTCAGCCGTAGGCGAGCGACCAGCGCTCGATGAGTTGCGATTGCAGCATGCGGGCGCGCCTGGCCCAGGCCGAGCCGCCGGGCGGCTGCTCGCGGTCGCCAGGGGCCAGCGCGTCGCGCCGCGGCACGTCGGCGGCATAGATGGCAAAGGCGAGCTCGCGTCCGCCCGGTGTTTCGACATAGCCGACAAGTCCCGAGGCGAAGTTCAGCGTACCCGTCTTGGCAGAAACCCTGATGGGGTGGTTCCTCACTTCCTTGCCGTTGGCGTCGCGGATCGGAAAGGGCTTCATCAGACCCCGCAGCGGCCCACCGCGCGCCCCGATCATGGCCGCCACCATGTCGGCCGGGGCAACGCGGCTGTCGGCGCCGAGGCCCGAGTGATCGACGAAATGGCCCGCCCGGCCATATTTCGCCCGCGCCCAGTCACCCATCCGCGCGCCCGAGGCGGCAAGGCTTTGTGCCGCCGTGCCAGAGGTGGTCAGGCCCACGACTTCGGCCGTGAGGTTGGTCGAGAATTTGAGCATGTCGGCGAGGATGGGCGACAGGGGCTCGCTTTCCAGCACGACCAGCGTGGTGCCTCCGGTCGTTCCGCGCGCCGGTTTCGGTTCGGGCAGGTCCACGCCCTGCGCCCGGGCGAGGGTGCGGAACACGTCGCCGGCATAGGCACCCGGCTGGCGCACGGGCAGCCAACGGCTGCCACCTTTGCCAAGGGCGGTGCTGGCCACGGTCCAGCTGTCGATGCCGCCCTCCTCGGCGAAGGTGTAGACCGGAAGGTCGCGGTTCACGACGGTCATCCGCGCCATGCGCACTGGTGGCACATAAAGGTCTGACCGGGCGTCCATCGCCACATCCCAGCCCTTGGCGCTGCGGCGCCATTCGAAATGCACACGGTTGAAGTTGAGGTTCAGCCCGGCGATGGCGGGGTTATAGCCCACATGGTCGGGCTGGCTTGGATCGATCGCGTTCAGGTAGGGAAGCGACCCTGCATCGACCAGAAAATCGCCCCGAACACCGGTCACCCCCGCCTGGCGCAGCCGGGCCGCCATCTGGGCCAACTGGTCGGTGCCGAGCGTGGGATCGCCCGAGCCCACAAGCACGAGATCGCCCTGAATCACGCCGCCCGAAATGGGGCCGGTGGCTGCCAGCCGGGTGGAAAAGCGAAAGCCCGCTCCGAGCCCCTCGAGTGCATAAAGCGTGGTGATCGCCTTGGTGGTCGAGGCGGGGGGCAGGGGCGCCTCTGGCAGAAGCGCCTCTAGTACCTCGCCCGTCGCGCGGTCGGATACCTGATAGCCTACCGCGCCCCCCAGCCGCGCCTCGGCGATCAGACGGGCGGGATCGGGGGCGGAGGCGCGCAGGCGGGCCCGGGCGCCGGGTGAACCGGGGCGCGGCACCGGGCGCGGTGTGCTGGCCGGCGCTTCGGCCAGCGCCGGCGCGGCCGCTCCTGCCAGAAGCCCCGCCAGAACCCAGCGCCGCGAAACCATGCCGTCCAAACCCGATCCAACCCTGCCTGACCTCTCGCCGAAGCTAGCCTTGGCGGCCTGTCCGGGCAAGGAGGCCCTTGCTCATTTGAACGGATCGACCGGGTAGCCGACGCCGCAGAGGTAAAGCCCCTGCGGTGGGCAGACCGGTCCGCAAGCCGCCCGGTCGCGTGCGGCCAGCGCCCGGGCCACGTCGGCGGGCGTCCAGGCCCCGGCGCCCACCCGCTCCAGCGTGCCGACGATCGAGCGGACCTGGTTGTGCAGGAAGCTGCGCGCCCGCAGCGCAAAGCGGTATTCGCGCCCCCCCGGGTAGTCGTGTTCGGTGATCGTGATCTCGTCGAGCGTCTTCACCGGGCTGTCGGCCTGGCACATGGCGGCGCGAAAGGTGGTGAAATCATGCCGCCCGATCAGATGCGCCGCCCCGGCACGCATGGCTTCGGCGTCGAGATGGCCCTGCACCTGCCAGACCAGCCCCCGATCATGGGTTGCCGGGGCGCGGCGGCTGACCAGACGAAACAGATAGCGCCGTTCGATGGCCGAGAAACGGGCATGGAAATCCTCGTCCACCTGCGCGCAGGCCAGCACTGCGACCGGCTGCGGCTTGAGGTGCCAGTTCAGTGCCTCGGACAGCCGGAAGGGGTCCCAGTCGCGGGCCAGATCGCAATGCGCCACCTGTGCGGTGGCATGCACGCCCGCGTCGGTGCGGCCCGCGGCGGCAATCCCCGGCGCCTCGGGTTCGAGCCGGCGCAGCGCTGCCTCGACCGCGGCCTGGACCGAGGGCTGGCCGGCCTGCCGCTGCCAACCCGCGAAAGGGCCGCCGTCATATTCGAGTTTCAGGGCAAATCTGGGCATGACTAGGGGGTTAGCGCAGGGGGCGCGGGCTGGCAACCGCCGAGGGCCGCGTGCCCGGCCAGGGCGGGCCTCGAAGTCGGACCCCCCCTATCCAATGCGGCCCGGCCTGCTTATCTTCTGGGAGAACCAAAGGGGCAGGCAGTGCTGGGCAGTATCGCGGATGGGGTGACGCGCGGCGTCGAGGGGGCCTTTGCCTCGGTCTCGAATGCGTTTTTCGAACCGGTCATCCGGCTTGGTGTCACCGGCCTGTCGCGAGCCGGCAAGACCGTGTTCATCACCGGGCTGGTCGCAAACCTGCTGGACCGCAAGCGCATGCCGCAACTGACTGCCGCCGCCGAAGGGCGCATCAGCGCGGCCTGGCTGCAACCCCAGCCGCACGACACCGTGGCGCGTTTCGATTTCGAAAGCCACATGGCCGCGCTTTCGGGCGACGATCCGCGCTGGCCGGCCTCGACCCGCACGGTGTCGGAGTTGCGGCTGTCTTTCCGGGTGCAACCGGTGGGGCTGTTCGCCTCGCTTGGCGGGCCAAGGACGGTGCATCTTGATATCGTCGACTATCCCGGCGAATGGCTGATGGACCTGGCGCTGATGGACAAATCCTATGCCGACTGGTCCGAGGCGACGCTGGAGCGGATCGTGAGACGCCCCACGGCTGCGGCCTATCTGGCGCAGGCGAGGGCCGAAGATGGCAGCCTGCGGCTGGAGGAACCAAAGGCCCAAGCGCTTGCCGCGGCCTTTACCGACTACCTTCAGAAGGCCCGCGCGGCAGGTTTTTCCGACTGCACGCCAGGGCGGTTCCTGATGCCGGGCGACCTTGCCGGCTCGCCTGCGCTGACCTTCGCGCCGCTGCCATTGCCTGCCAGCACCCCGCGCGGAAGCCTCTGGCGCGAGATGGACCGCCGATATGAGGCCTACAAGCGCGAGGTGGTGCGCCCTTTCTTCCGCGACCATTTCAGCCGGATCGACCGGCAGGTGGTGCTGGTCGATGCGCTGGGCGCCATTCATGCCGGGCCTCAGGCGGTTGAGGATCTGCGCCGCACCATGGCCGAGATCCTCACGGCCTTCCGCCCGGGGCGGAACGACTTCCTGACGTCGATCCTTTTGGGCCGGCGGGTCGAAAAGGTGCTGTTCGCCGCGACCAAGGCCGACCATCTGCATCATGTCCAGCACCCAAGGCTGGCCGCAATCATGCAAGCGATGCTGCGTGATGCCAAGGACCGCGCCGATTTCGCCGGGGCCGAGACGGCGGCCATGGCGCTGGCCTCGATCCGCGCGACGGTGGAAGAGGAATTGACCCAGGATGGCCGCGTGGTACCCGCAGTGCGCGGTCGGCTGATGTCGACCGGCAAGATGGCCACGATGTATGCGGGCGAATTGCCCGCCGACCCTGCGCGCCTGATGGCCCCCGCACGCGAGGGGGCTGAGCGCTGGCTTGACGCGGATTACCAGGTGATGGCCTTTGCCCCGCCGCGACAAACCCTAGCCCCCGGCGAAGGCCCGCCCCACATCCGGCTGGACCGTGCCGCGGAATTCCTGATCGGAGACCGGCTGTGACCGAGCCTGCCCCCCTGAAACCCATGCTGATCGAACGCGATGAACGCGACGGCGACCCCACACCTGCCAGCGTTCCGCCCGTGCCCGACATGGGCAGCGAGGTGCCCGTGCGGCTGCCGCCGCGCCGGGGATCGGCGCTGGGCCGGATCGCGGCCTGGGTATTCGGCGCGCTTTTCACGTTTGTCCTGTCCGTCGCCGCCTGGGAGTTCGTGACGGGCCTGTTGTCGCGCAACACCGTGCTGGGCTGGGTGGCCTTCGTGTTGGTGGGGCTGGCGGTGCTGGTGGCGCTGGCCCTTGCCCTGCGCGAGTTGGCGGGCTTTGCCCGGATGGCGCGGATCGACCACCTGCGAACCCGGGCCGAGGCGGCGCATCAGGCGCTGGACATCAAGGCCGCGCGCGGCGTCGTCGAGGGTCTTGAGGCGCTGTACGCGGGCCGACCCGAATTGGCGCCTGCCCGTGCGCGGCTGGCCCAGCGGGCGCCCGAGATTTTCGATGCCGATGGCCTGCTGGGCCTGGCCGAAGCCGAGCTTCTGTCCCTGCCCGATCAGGCAGCGCGCCGGGAGATCGAGGCCGCGGCGCGGCAGGTGGCTGCGGTGACGGCGCTGGTGCCGCTTGCGCTGGCCGATGTGGCAACCGCGCTTTACGCCAATGTGCGCATGATCGGGCGGATCGCGGCGATCTATGGCGGGCGGTCGGGCACGCTGGGCAGTCTGCGGCTGATGCGGGGCGTGGTGGGCCATCTGGCCGCCACAGGCGCGCTGGCGGTGGGCGATGATCTGATCCATTCCGTGGCCGGCGGCGGGATTCTCTCGCGCATCTCCAAGCGGTTCGGCGAGGGGGTCATCAACGGCTCGCTTACCGCGCGGGTGGGGGTGGCCGCGATGGAGGTCTGCCGCCCGCTTCCGTTCCGGGCGTTGCCGCGGCCCAAGGTCACGAACCTTGTCTCGCGCGGGCTTGCGGGGCTCTTCGGGTCGGACGATGCGGCTGACCCAAAGCCCCGGACCTGAGGCTTTACGCTGCGCCTTTGCCCGCCTATAACGCCCGCCATGTTGCATGGCCCGGTCATTCGTCGAATTACCAGCCCGGCGTTCTGAATACTCAGACGCCGGGACAAGGCGCATGACCTGTCGCGCCGCCCTGAGCCCCCCGATTTTCCGCGCTTGCCGAAGGACCGCTTCCGATGTGCGCCGACACGACCAAGACTGATCCCGATTACCGCGGCACCGTTTTCCTGCCCGAGACCGATTTTCCGATGCGCGCCGGCTTGCCGCAGCGCGAACCGGAATGGCTGGCCCGCTGGGAGCGGCTGGGCATCTATGACCGTCTGCGCGAAAAGGCCTCGGGGCGCGCGCCCTTCACCCTGCATGACGGCCCGCCCTATGCGAACGGGCATCTGCACATCGGCCATGCGCTGAACAAGACGATCAAGGACATGATCGTGCGCAGCCACCAGATGATGGGTTATGACAGCCGCTATGTGCCCGGCTGGGATTGCCACGGCCTGCCCATCGAATGGAAGATCGAGGAGCAGTACCGCGCGAAGGGTCTGAACAAGGACGATGTCGATGTCGTTGCTTTTCGCCAGGAATGCCGCCGGTTTGCCGAAGGCTGGGTCGATATCCAGCGCGAGGAGTTCAAGCGCCTGGGTGTGACCGGCAACTGGGCCGATCCCTATCTGACGATGGACTATCACGCCGAGGCGGTGATCGCGGAAGAGTTCATGACCTTCCTGATGAACGGCTCGCTCTACCAGGGGTCGAAGCCGGTGATGTGGTCCCCGGTCGAGAAGACCGCGCTGGCCGAGGCCGAGGTCGAGTATCACGACCATACGAGCCACATGATCTGGGTACGGTTTGCGCCGGTGGGTGCAGACGGCGATCTGGGATCGGCCAGCGTGGTCATCTGGACAACCACGCCCTGGACCATCCCGCAGAACCGGGCGGTTGCCTTCAACCCTGAGATCAATTACGGTCTGTATCGCATTGATACCTTGGGCGAAAACAGCACGGCGAAGGTGGGTGAGACAATCCTGCTGGCCGACAAACTGGCCGCCGAGGTGATGAAGGCGGCCCGGGTCGAATCCTTTGAACGACTGCGGACCGTTTCGGCGGTCGAACTCGACGGGCTGGTGCTGGCCCACCCGTTCCGGGGGCGCGAGAGTGCCAATGGCGAATGGGACTATGCCGTGCCCATGCTGCCGGGGGACCATGTGACCGATGACGCGGGCACCGGCTTTGTCCATACCGCGCCGAGCCACGGGGATGACGACTATCAGCTGGGCCTGAAGTTCGGCCTGCCGATGACCTACAACGTCGAGCCCGATGGCAGCTACCGCGCCGATCTGCCGATCTTCGGTGGCCAGGCGATCATCCAGCCCGATGGCAAGGATGGCCCGGCCAATGTGTCTGTCATCAAGGAACTGGCCTATGTCGGTGCGCTCATCGCCAAGGGCAAGCTCAAGCACAGCTACCCGCATTCCTGGCGGTCGAAGGCGCCGCTGATCTATCGCAACACGCCGCAATGGTTCGTGGCCATCGACCGGAAGTTGGACGACGGTATGGGCACCTATGGCGATACGATCCGCCTGCGGGCGCTCAATTCGATCGACGGGCTGGTGGCCTGGACCCCGGCCACCGGGCGGAACCGGCTGCATTCGATGATCGAGAACCGCCCCGACTGGGTGCTGAGCCGCCAGCGCGCCTGGGGCGTGCCGCTGACCTGCTTTGTAAAGAAGGGCGCGAAACCCACCGACCCAGATTTCCTGCTGCGCGACAAGCGGGTGAACGACCGCATCGTCGCCGCCTTCGAGGTGGAAGGGGCGGATGTCTGGTATGTGAAAGGATTCAAGGAAAAGGTCCTGGCTGGCCTGCACGATCCGTCGGATTATGAACAGATTTTCGACGTGCTGGATGTGTGGTTCGACTCTGGTTCGACCCATGCCTTTGTGCTGCGCGACCGGCCGGATGGCACGACGGACGGCATTGCCGATGTCTATATGGAGGGCACCGACCAGCATCGTGGCTGGTTCCATTCCTCGCTCTTGCAGGCCTGCGGAACGATCGGGCGCGCGCCCTATCGCAATGTGGTGACCCATGGCTTCACGCTCGATGAGAAGGGCATGAAGATGTCCAAGTCGTTGGGCAATACCATCGTTCCGGCCGAGGTGATCAAGGAGTATGGGGCCGACATCCTGCGGCTGTGGGTGGCGCAGGCGGATTATACCGCCGACCAGCGCATCGGCCCGGAAATCCTCAAGGGCGTGGCCGACAGCTACCGGCGGCTGCGCAACACGCTGCGCTTCCTGCTGGGCAACCTTGCCGGCTTTACCGAGGCAGAGCGGGTGGAACCGTCCGAGATGCCGGAACTGGAGCGTTGGGTGCTGCACCGGCTGGCGGAACTCGATGGCGAGGTGCGCGCGGGCTATGCGGCCTTCGATTTCCAGGGCGTTTTCCAGAAGCTGTTCCAGTTCTGCACGGTGGATCTCTCGGCGCTGTACTTCGACATCCGCAAGGACAGCCTGTACTGCGACGCCGCTACAAGCCTGACCCGGCGGTCGGCGCGCACGGTGCTGGACGTGCTGTTCCACCGCCTGACGACCTGGATCGCCCCGATCCTGGTCTTTACGGCCGAGGATGTATGGCTGGCCCGGTTCCCCGGCGAGGATCAATCGGTCCATCTGCACGACTTCCCGCAGACGCCCATGGCCTGGCAGGATGCGGCGCTGGCGGCGAAATGGGCTCAACTGCGCCAGGTACGCCGGGTGGTGACCGCCGCGCTGGAGGTGCAGCGCACCGCGAAGGTGATCGGCGCGAGCCTGGAGGCGGCGCCGGTGGTCCACGTCGAGGATCCGGAGGTGCTGGCGGCGCTGAAGTCGGTCGACTTCGCCGATCTCTGCATTACCTCGGCGATTTCATTGACAACCGACCCGGCGCCGTCCGAGGCGTTCCGCCTGCCAGAAGTGCCGGGCGTGGGCGTGGTCTTCGAACTGGCGCCGGGCGACAAATGCGACCGCTGCTGGAAGATCCTGCCTGATGTGGGCACCCATGCCCATCCCGGCACGTGCGCGCGCTGCGACGCGGCTCTGGGCTGACCCGCCCTGGCCGCCGCCCTGCGCCTGGCGCATGGCGGCCTTCCGCTTCGCTGCGTTGCGGCATCCTCGGTGGCACCCCATCTCCCTGGCATGAGACATGCCAAGGAGAGTGCCATGAAGGCCCATGATGCGACCCGTCCCGCCGTTCTGCGGATGATCCGCGCCTTCATCGAGGTGTTTGCGGCGGCGCGCGCCGCCAGCAGTGCGGTCGAGAACGGCCAGCGGCCCACGCGCCGCGATCTGGAGCGGCTGGGCATCAATCCGCAAAGCTTTCCAGCGCAGGTCTGAATCGAGGATCGGCCGGAAACTGGAAGGCCCGCCTGATGGCGGGCCTTTGTCGTTTCACGCCTCGGCGCTGACCCCGCCTGTTCGCCGGTTCCAGCGGATCGATGACCAGAGCGAGACGCCGATCAGACCCGCGCCGCCCAGACCGGTGATGACCTCGGGGATATGGAACAGCGACTGGGCGAACATGATCACCGACAGGATCAGGATCGCGTAGAAGGCGCCGTGCTCCAGATAGCGGTACTGGGCCAGTGTGCCGCGTTCGACCAGCATGATCGTCATCGACCGTACATACATTGCCCCGATCCCCAGGCCGATCGCGATGATGAACAGGTTCTGGCTGAGCGCGAAGGCCCCGATGACCCCATCGAACGAGAAGGAGGCGTCAAGAACCTCGAGATAAAGGAAGGCCCCCAGGCCGCCCTTTGCCGCCGCACCAAGCGCCTCTTGCGACTTGTCGAGCAGACCCCCAAGCACCTCGACCGCAAGAAAGGTCAGAAGGCCGTAGATGGCCGAGTTGATGAAAATCTGGGTGTTCTGTGGTTCCTGGAACCGGGCGAAGACCAGGATGAGGGCCAGCACGAACCCGACCTCGATGCCCCGGATTGTGGCATAGCGCGCCATCCGGTCTTCGAGCCAATGGACCCAATGAACGTCCTTCTCGTGGTCGAAGAAGTAGCTCAGGCCCACCATCATCAGGAAGGTGCCGCCAAAGGCCGCGATGGGCAGATGCGCGTCATGCATGATGCGGGCGTATTCTTCGGGCCGGGCGGCCGCCATCACCAGGGCGTCAAAGGGGCCGACATGGGCGGCGATCACCACGATCAGCAGCGGAAAGACGATCCGCATGCCGAAGACAGCGATGATGATACCCCAGGTCAGGAAGCGGTGCTGCCATTCGGGTGTCATCGTCTTGAGCTTGTTGGCATTGACGATGGCGTTGTCGAAGGACAGCGAGATCTCCAGCACGGCCAACACCGCGCAGATGAAGAAGACCGTCGCGGTTCCCGACACGGTGCCGGTGGTCTGCCAGCCGAGGAGCGCGCCAAGGATCAGGCCCACGGCAGTGACGATGAAGGCCCAGCGGAAATAGGACAGGGTCGAAGGAGTGGACGCACCCTGCATCACTGCACCCCGCCTGACAGGCAAGTCGATTTGATCATGATTACGCTTCGGACGACTGGCCGCGTTCAAGGTGCCGACATCGTGGACTCGTCGTCAATCGTCCACCAGAGGGGCCCGGTCACCCGCGATTCCGGGTAAGTCTGCCCCGGTTGGAAGCGCAATAGACCCGCGCGGCCCTCAGGACAAGCGCCTTGTGGAGGGACGCTCGGGAACAATCTGCTGGATGATGCCTGCAAGCACCAGGTAGACCGAGGTGATCACCAGACCCCACAGCGCCCAGCTTTGCGGATGGAAATCAACCCAGGCGGCCCAGCCGGCAAACAGCACCCAACCCAGGGTCATTGGCAGCGACAAGCCGCGCCAGCGGTCGGTGCGAACGGGGTGGATGAACTTGAGGTTCGTGAACATCGCCACGGTCAGTGCCACCACGATGAACAGGATCACCATTTCGGGGGGCTTCAGGGCGAACATCACCAGCACGACCATGTTCCAGCAAGCCGGGAAGCCGGCAAAGGAATTGTCCTTTGTCTTCATGCGGGTGTCGGCAAAATAGACTACACTGCCATAGACGATGGCAATGATGACAAGCCAGCCGGGCCATCCGGCCAGAAGGCCCGATTTGAACAGGGCAAAGGCCGGGATGAAGACATAGGTCAGATAGTCGACGATCAGGTCCATCAGCACACCATCATAGGTGGGCCAGTTCGTCTTGACCTGATAGCGGCGGGCAAGCGGCCCGTCTATTCCGTCGACAATCAGCGCGACGACGAGCCAGAGGAACATCAGATCCCACTTGCCCTCGACCGCCGCCAGCATGGCGAGCATGGAAAGGACCGCGCCCGAAGCGGTCAGCAGATGAACGGCAAGGGCCTTGAGGCGCGGAGTCATGTTTCCTTCTTAGCCGATCAGCCGGTTGGGGCAATGGTTTCGGCGCGAGGATGCGCCTTTTCGTAGACTTCCATCAGCCGGGCGGCGTCGACCGCCGTATAGGCCTGGGTTGTCGAGAGAGAGGCATGCCCCAGCAATTCCTGGATCGCCCGCAGATCGCCGCCGGCCGACAGAAGGTGCGTGGCAAAGGAATGGCGCATCGCATGGGGTGTGGCCGTGGCGGGTAGTCCCAGCCGGTGACGGGCCTGTTCCATCGCCTTGGCAATGAGGCGGGGGTTCAGCGCGCCGCCGCGCGCGCCCCGGAAGAGTGGCTCGGCCGGCGTCAGTTCGAATGGTGCGAGGGCGACATACCGCGCGACTGCGGCGCGCGCGGCGGGCAGCACCGGCACGATGCGGGTCTTGTTGCCCTTGCCGGTGATGCGCAGAACCTCTGGCAGGGGATGGGCGGCGCCGGTCAGCCCCAGCGCCTCTGAGATCCGCAGGCCGCAGCCGTAAAGCAGCGTCAGCACGGCGGCATCGCGGGCGGCGATCCAGTCTTCGCGGGCCTGGACCTCGACGGTGCCGATCATGTCGCGCGCGGCGTCTTCTGTCAGGGGCCGCGGCAGCTTGCGGCGAAACTTGGGGCCTCGGGCGGACAGGACCGTGGTGGCATCGACGCCTTCGCGTTCGGCCAGCCAGCCGGTAAAGCCCTTGACCGCCGACAAGGCCCGCGACAGCGACCGCGGACCCAGCCCGCGCGCCCGTTCATGCGCCATCCAGGCGCGCAGGTCAGTCTGGGGCACGTCCAGCACCTCGCGCAGGCCGGCAGAGCCGCCACGGTGCCGACCGAGGAAATCGAGCCAGCGCGCCACATCTGCCGCATAGGCCGAGATCGTATTGGCCGCCGCCCCGTCCAGCGCCTTGAGATGGCGGAGCCATTCGGACAGGGCCGCACGCTGCGCGGGCGAGATCGCGGTCAGGCCCGGTTCGGTCACGCGAGCCAGCGGCGCATCGTCCGCTCGAACACGCCGGCGAAGAAGGCGAGCAAATCGGTGCCCTGCGCGGGCTTGAAGTGATGCGGATCCTCGGAGCCGAGGACGAGCAGCCCGGGCAGCCGTCCCTTGCCGAAGTCCAGTCGCAGCAGCGCCTCGGATCTGATCCAGCCTGCGCGGTCGCCATACACCGCATCGCTGTCGGGTTTTGTCTGGCGCAGGGTCACCGGGCGCAGAGGCACATTCTTGGCCGAGGCCACATAGTCGGCGACAAAGCCGGGTTCGACCACGCAAAGCACCTCGCCAAGGCGGGCCAGCGCCCCATCCTTGGCGGTTTCGCGGGATTCGAGCACCAGGCGGATGCAATCCACCCGCAAGGTCTGCGCGACATCGGTGCCAAGGCCGCGCAGGAAATCCTCGAAGCTGAACGGGTCGAGCATCTGCAGGATAGCCCGGTGCACGAGGTTCGTGCCCGCCAGATTCTCGTAGGCGGCGGCGATGACCGAGCGATGGGTATCTTCCAGCCGGTCGAGCCGGGCTTCCATCCGTTCCATCGCGATGCCGCGCAGATCGACGATGTTGGCCCCCATCGCACGCTCATTCGCGGCGATGAGGGCGGCCATGACGTCGCGGTCCTCCAGAATGACCTCGGGTTCGGCGATGATCACATCCCGCAAATCCTGATTGATCATCGCTTCCTCGACCGCGGCCCGCAAATCACCTGGCAAACGTTATACACGCCGCTCAGAGAATTTTCTGCCCCGTTTTCGCCCAGTCCTTCATGAACTGGTCGATGCCCTTGTCGGTGAGGACATGGCTGGCGAGCGCCTTGATGACGGCGGGGGGCGCCGTCATCACATCTGCGCCGATCATCGCGCATTGCGCGACATGGTTGGCCGTGCGGATCGAGGCCGCGAGGATCTGGGTGTCGAAGTCGTAATTGTCATAGACGGTGCGAATGTCCGAGATCAGTTCCAGCCCGTCCAGGTTGATGTCATCAAGCCGCCCGATGAAGGGGCTGATGAAGGTCGCTCCCGCCTTGGCGGCCAGCAGCGCCTGGTTGACGCTGAAGCAAAGCGTAACGTTCACCATGAAGCCTTCACCCGAAAGAACCTTGCAGGCCTTCAGCCCGTCCCAGGTCAGCGGCACCTTTACCGCGATGTTCGGCGCGATGGCGGCCAGCTTTCGGCCCTCGGCGATCATCTCGTCAGCCTGAAGTGCGACGACCTCGGCCGAGACGGGTCCCGAGACGATGCCGCAGATTTCTTTCGTGACTTCAAGGATGTCACGGCCGGATTTGAGGATCAGCGACGGGTTCGTCGTGACCCCGTCCACCATGCCGAGATCGTTCAGTTCGGCAATGGCAGCCACATCGGCGGTATCGACAAAGAATTTCATGGGGTCGGGTCCTTGATCCAGTCCGGGGTTGCGAGGGGTTCGGACCCGTATTAGCGCATGAGGGGGGCAGGCGAAAGATGGCGGCGAGCGCTAACAGTGGCGGATGAGGTTTTCCCGGCGGGGGCCCGCGTAGGGGTCGTGACGACCGAGCCGCTTGGCGGGGCGCTCGGCCTGCTGGATTATCGCGCGCCCGAGGGCGGTAGCTGCACCGGCGATTTCGTCGAGGTGCCGCTGGGCCCGCGGCGGGTCCATGGGGTGGTCTGGGGCCAGGGGGCAGGGGGCTTTGACGAGGCGAAGCTGCGCCCGATCAATCGGGTTCTGGACGCGCAGCCGATGCGCGAGGAATTGCGGCTGTTCCTGGCCCGGGCTGCGGATTACACGCTGACGCCGCTGCCGGCGATGCTGCGGCTTGCCACGCGCGCCCCGGGCCTGGGCGATCCCCCCGCAATGCGGCGAATTCTGCGCGCGACGGGGCACGAGCCCGAGCGGGTGACAGAGGCACGGGCCAGGGTGCTTGATGTGCTGGCCGAATTCGGGGAGGCGCCAGTCACGCTGGGCGAGCTTGCGGTGCAGGCGGGCGTCTCGACCGGGGTGGTGAAGGGGCTGGTCACGGCGGGTGCCATCCGCGAAGAAGATGCGCCGCGAGACCAGCCTTTCCCCTGGCTTGATCCTGAGCGTCCGGGTGTCGTTCTTGCTGGCGATCAGGTTGCGGCAGCCGAGGCGCTGGTGGCCGCCGTCACGGCGGGCAGCTATGGCACGACGCTGCTCAAGGGGGTCACCGGATCAGGCAAGACCGAGGTCTATCTCGAGGCGGTCGCGGCCTGCCTGCGGATCGGCCGGCAAGCCCTGGTGCTGTTGCCCGAGATCGCGCTGACCTCGGAGTTTCTGACCCGCGTGGAGGCGCGATTCGGCGCGCGGCCGGCCGAATGGCATTCGGGCGTGACCGTCACGGAACGCCGCCGCGTCTGGAAGATGGTGGCCGAAGGCGGCGCGCAACTGGTTGTCGGTGCCCGTTCAGCCCTGTTCCTGCCGTTTCAGGAACTGGGGTTGATCGTGGTGGATGAGGAGCACGACAGTTCCTACAAGCAGGAGGACGGGGTCCTTTACAATGCCCGTGACATGGCGGTTCTGCGGGCATCGATCTGTGGGGCGCCGGTGATCCTGGCTTCGGCGACGCCGAGCCTTGAATCCTGGGCCAATGCAGAGGCGGGGAAATACGCGCGCATCGATCTGGGCGCGCGCTTTGGCATCGCGGAACTGCCCGAGATGCGCGCCATCGACATGCGGGCCGAAAAGTTGCCCGGTGACCGCTGGATTTCGCCGGCACTGGCGGGCGCGGTGGAGGCCCGGGTGGCGGCAGGGGAGCAGGCGCTGTTGTTCCTCAACCGGCGCGGCTATGCGCCGGTGACGATCTGCAGGGCCTGCGGGCACCAGGTGGGCTGCGATCACTGCGATGCGCGCATGGTCGAACACCGCTTTCTGAAGCGCCTGGTCTGCCATCAGTGCGGGGCGACCAAGCCTATTCCTCTGGCTTGCCCGTCATGCGGGGTCGAGGGGCGAATGGCGCCTGTCGGGCCGGGGGTGGAGCGGCTGGCCGAAGAGGTCGCGGAGCGCTTTCCCCAGGCGCGATTGGCGGTGCTGTCATCCGACCTGTTCGGTTCGGCCCGCGCGTTGAAGGAGCGCATCGAGCAGATCGCGCGGGGCGAGGCGGACATCATCATCGGCACGCAGATCGTGGCCAAGGGGCACAATTTTCCGCTTCTGACCCTGGTCGGGGTAATCGACGCCGATCTTGGCCTGCAAGGTTCTGACCTGCGGGCTGCTGAGCGGACCTTTCAATTGATGAGGCAAGTGGCAGGGCGCGCCGGACGGGCCGAGCGCAAGGGGATAGCGCTGTTGCAGACCCACCAGCCAGACCATCCGGTGATCCGCGCAATCCTTGGCGGTGACGAAGAGGCCTTCTGGCGTGCCGAAGCGGCCGAGCGGCGTGCTGCGGGCGTGCCCCCCTATGGCCGGATGGCGGGGATCATCCTGTCCTCGCCCGATGTGGCGCAGGTGTTCGATGTCGGGGGCGAGCTTGCCCGGCGCGACGGCCCGTTGCAGCGGGTGGGCGCGCAGGTCTTTGGCCCGGCGCCGGCGCCGATTGCCCGGGTGCGGGGCCGGCACCGGGTGCGCCTGCTGGTCAAGGCCGACAAGGGGGTGGCCCTGCAGCCTGCGCTTGCCGAATGGGTGGCGCAGGTGCGGCTGCCGTCGAACCTGCGGCTGGCCATCGACGTCGACCCGCAGAGTTTTCTTTGACCCGGCGCGGTCAAAGTCGGGTCAGGATCACCCCCGCCACGATGGTAAGCGAGGCGATGGCCTTTTCTGGCGTCATCTTTTCGTGGAAGGCCAGCCATCCGATGAGGACGGCGAAGAGGATCGAAGTCTCACGCAGCGCCGCGACAAGCGCGATGGGCGCGAAGGTCATCGCCCAGATCGAAATCGCATAGGCGCCGTAAGAGGCTGCGGAGGCAAAGATGCCCATCGACCAGGGTTTCCACCCGCGCGGCAGCACCGACAGGCCCCGCATGGCCATCATTCCGGTGGCGAAGAAGGTGCCGTCCACCACAAAGACCCAGGCGACATAGGCCACCGCATCGCCCGAGACGCGCGCGCCCAGCCCGTCGATCATCGTGTAGGTGGCGGTGGCGGCGGCCGAGCCCAGGGCAAAGGGCAGCATTCGCCGTTCCTCGCCCTGCGAGAAGACGCCCCGCGCCATCATGGCAATGCCAAGGCCAAGCGTGACGATCCCAGCATATTCCCAACCGGTGACATTGTCGGCCAGGAAGGCAGCGCCGACTATGGCCACGATCATCGGGGCCGCACCGCGGGCAATGGGGTAGACCCGGCTCAGATCGCCGCGGTCATAGGCGTAGGTCAGGAAGAACTTGTAGAAGAAATGCGTGCAGCCCGCGGCCAGGACCCAGGGCCAGACCTCGGCCGCGGGAAGGGGCCGGGTGGCCGCGACGGCGAGTCCGATCGGAATCTCGGCCAGGGACAGGACGACCATCGCGCCAACCTTGGACGGGCCGATCTTGATCAATGCGTTCCACAGGGCATGCAGAAAGGCGGCGCCGAGTACCGCAAAGAAGATACCGATACTCACCTGTCCGCGGCCCCGTCATCATTCCGTTACATTCGCTATCCCTGGCGTGCCTTGGGCGCAAGCGCCCGCGCGCTTGACCTGCCTTCGCCCCGGGTCTATCGCCGGGTCTGTTCGAGCCAGATCAGGGGAGCCGCCATGCCCACCTATACCGCGCTGACCACATTGACAGGGCGCGAGACCGCCGAAGCTCTGGCCGAGGCGCTGGAAGATCTGGATCCCGCGCCGACCGGTGTAGGCGTCTTCGAGATTGAGGACGGATCCGGTCTTTGGGAGGTCGGCGGTTATTTCCTTGAGCCTCCGGATGAGATTGCGCTGATGCTGCTGGCGCTGGCCCATAACGCCCAACCCTTTGCCCTGTCTGAACTGCCCGAGATCGATTGGGTGGCCAAAGTGCGGCGCGAGCTGAGCCCGGTCGAGGCGGGGCGCTTCTTTGTCTATGGCAGCCATGATGCAGACAAGGTTCCAGCTGACCGGATCTCGCTGCTGATCGAGGCGGCAGTGGCCTTTGGGACGGGGCATCACGGCACCACGCTGGGCTGTTTGCGTGCACTGGACCGGCTGGTGGATCAGGGTGTCGTGGCGCACAGGGTGGCGGATATCGGATGTGGTACGGCAGTGCTGGCCATGGCGGCGGCACGGGTGTTTCCCGGCACGGTCATCGCTTCTGACATCGACGAGGTCGCAGTCGACGTCGCCCGAGCCAATGCCGAGGTCAACGGTCTGGCCGACCGGCTGATCTGCCTCGAAGCGGCCGGTTTCGACCACCCGAAGATCCGGTCGGCAGCGCCTTTCGACCTTGTCTTTGCCAATATCCTGAAGGGCCCCTTGATCGAGCTTGCCCCGGATATGGGCAAACTTGTGGCGCCTGGCGGATACGTGATCCTGTCAGGGCTGCTGGCCGTTCAGGCCCAGGCTGTGCTGGCCGCCTACGAGGCTCAGGGGTTCCGGCAAGAGCATCGCGAAGACATCGGAGAATGGTCCGCGCTGACGTTGCAGAAGACATGAGTTCTTTTTTCTGCCGCCTTTGCCCAATTTCCGCCACATTTTGGTCCTAAGAGAGTTCTTGGGCGGGGGCCTGCACATTGGAGTAATGATCGTGGGCGACCCGAATCTCCGCGATTTCTATAGTCGAGTGACCCGCATCGAGAAGGCGCGGGCGCATGGGTATGGTTTTGAAGCCCCAGGCACCCTTGGCCTTTCCCACTATCACCGCACGACCCGCAAGCGGATGCCGATCGTCGGCCCGCTGTTTGTCGTGATCGTGATGAGCCTGTTTCTGAAAGGCGCCATTCTCTACAAGATCGGTGAGGCGACCTACGAGACCCGCGTGGCGGAACTCATGTCGGGCAGCGATTTCGACAAGGTCGGGGGATGGCTAATGCAGGCCGATCCGGCGACCATCTGGGTTTCCGAGAAGATCCGGGCTGCGGCGCTCGCCGTGGCCGAGTGACCGGGCACCACCGAGGCACCACTGCCCCGAACGCCTTCGCATGGTTCCCGGCGGACCAGAGTCTATTGCACGTCTAGAAAGCCAAAGGCCGCGTTCCCTTACGGGGCGCGGCCTTGCGTTCAGCGGTTCGACCGTCCGGCCGACGCGCGGTGAGGGGCTTTCGCTCAGGCGCGAAGCCGCTCGATATCACCGCGGCACAGGCCGATATCATCCAGTTCCCGATCCGACAGGACAGACAGGGCCTTGCGGGTCACGCGGGCGTCATTCCACGCCTTGAAGGAACCCAGGGCATTGCCCAGGAACTGCATGAAGTGGTACGTCGAAGTGGCGCCGAACGGTGCCGGGCGGCTCGTTTCAATGGCGGCCATGATGTGTTCCTTTGATTTGCATAATGCTTGTTTGTCGGGCGTTCTTGCCCTTGCGCTGCCATGTAGACGGGCGCCCTGAGAACGGCAAGCCGGGCAGAAGCATGCCCACCATGCATTGGGCGCATAGCTCTTGACATCATTTCTTCATTGTTTTCGGGCGTGTGTCCGTTCTCGCCCCCGCAGATGTCGCTTTCAGATATTCCCTTGCCGCAATTTTGCATCCGCAGCATCGCATGTGCAGCAATTCCGCGCCCGGATCACGGTCTGGCGGGTGTTCCTGCTTCGTGCTATTCCTGCAACAGCAGGCAGGCAAAGGGCGGAACATGCGCGTCTTAGGCATCGACCCGGGGCTTCGAAACCTCGGGTGGGGGGTGATCGATGTGACGGGCGCGCGACTCACCCATGTCGCCAATGGCATCTGCCATTCGGTGTCGAGCGATGGGGATCTGGCGGACCGGCTGCTGCGCCTGCATGGTGAACTGACCGAAGTCCTGCGCCGTTTCGCACCGGATGCGGCGGCGGTGGAACATACCTTCGTGAACAAGGATGCCGTTGCCACACTGAAGCTGGGCCAGGCGCGCGGCATTGCCCTGCTGGTTCCAGCCCAGTTCGGCCTAGCGGTCGGCGAGTATGCCCCGAACGCCGTCAAGAAGACCGTGGTCGGCGTTGGCCATGCGGCCAAGGTGCAGGTCGACCACATGGTGAGGCTGCATCTGCCCGGGGTCGAGATAGCCGGGGCAGACGCGGCTGACGCGCTGGCCATCGCCATCTGTCACGCCCATCACCTGCAATCTGCCGGGCGGTTCCAGGCCGCGCTTGCCAGGGCGGGGGCCGCGCGATGATCGGCAAGTTGACGGGCGTCATCGACCATCGCGGAGCGGACCATGTGCTGCTGGACGTGCGGGGCGTCGGATACATCGTGCATGTCTCGGACCGGACACTCGCAGCCCTGCCCGGACCGGGCGAGGCGGCCGCGCTCTACACCGAACTGATCGTGCGCGAGGACCTGATGCAGCTGATCGGCTTTCCGACGCTGCTGGAAAAGGAATGGCACCGGCTGCTGACCACGGTGCAGGGCATCGGGGCCAAGGCAGGACTCGCGATCCTTGGCGCGCTGGGGGCTGAAGGTGTATCGCGCGCCATCGCACTGGGCGATGCGCGCGCGATCCAGTCCGCCCCCGGCATCGGGCCGAAGCTGGCACAACGGGTCGTGCTGGAACTGAAGTCGAAGGCACCATCGGTGATGGCCTCGGGTGTGGCCCTTTCGGGTGCGGCGACCGTCGAGGTGATCGAACCCGACCCCGCGCCCACCGCCCGCCCCGCCCCGCGCCGCAAACCCGAGGAGACCGCCGCGCGGACCCGGGCCGCCTATACGGCCGATGCTCTTTCGGCACTGACAAACCTGGGCTATGGCCCGGGCGATGCGGCCCAGGCCATAGCCCAGGTTGCCGCAGAGGCGCCCGAGGCCGACACGGCCCAGTTGATCCGGCGGGCTCTGAAACTGCTCGCGCCGCGCTGAGGCCAGCCGCCCGCCCGATGACCACCCGCCTGACGTGCCGGCGCGGGCCCGCCACGCCTTGCGGGACGCTCGCAGCCTTCCATATCATTCCTGCAAACGCCAATGGCCGCAGGCACGGAGGACTCGATGGGATACGCCAAGACAGCAATCCTGATGGCGGCGATGACCGCGCTCTTCATGGGCGCGGGCGGGCTGATCGGAGGGCAGGGCGGGGCGCTCATCGCTCTGGTCATCGCGGCGTTGATGAACCTCTACACCTGGTGGAACTCGGACAAGGCCGTACTGCGGACCTATCGAGCACGCGAAGTGGATGCACGCAGTGCGCCTGACCTCGTGCGCATGGTGCATGCGCTGGCCGACGGTGCGGGGATGCCGCGCCCCAAGGTCTATGTGATAGACAGTGATCAGCCAAATGCCTTTGCCACCGGACGCAACCCGCAGAACGCGGCCGTGGCCGCGACCACCGGGCTTCTGGCGCGGCTGTCCCCCGATGAAGTTGCCGGAGTCATGGCGCATGAGCTGGCCCATATCCGCAACCACGACACGCTGATCATGACCGTTACGGCGACCTTTGCCGGGGCGATCTCTATGCTGGCGAACTTTGCCTTTCTGATGGGCGGGAACCGCGACCGCGAGGGCGGGGTGCTGGGCACGCTGGTCATCATGATCCTGGCGCCGCTCGCCGCCGGGCTGGTCCAGATGGCGATCAGCCGCTCGCGAGAGTACGAGGCAGACCGCATCGGGGCCGAGATTTCAGGCCGGCCGATGTCCTTGGCCTCGGCCCTGGCCAAGATCGACAGGTTGGCGCGCGGGATCGACGATCCGACCGCCGAGCGGAACCCGGCGACGGCGCATATGTTCATCATCAATCCGCTGCACGCCCATGCACGCGACAAGCTGTTCGCGACGCATCCTTCGACGGCAAACCGCATTGCGGCGCTGGAGCGGATGGCGGTAGAGCGGCCCTCACGGCCGGCCGCCATGGCTGACCCGGGCCTGAGCAAAAGCCGTATCCCCACGACCCGGCTGGATGACGGCGGGCCTTGGAGATGAGCCGCAGCCCCTTGCATTGACGTCGCCGTTCGGGGATTGTTCCGCCTGATCCAGATGGCGGACCCATGATCGAACCCGACCCAACACTGCGGCCCGACCGCCTGCCCGAAGACGCAGATCGCGCGCTTCGCCCCCAGGTGCTGGAGGAGTTCATAGGCCAGGCCGAGGCGCGTGCCAACCTGAGGGTGTTCATCGACAGCGCCAGGATGCGGGGCGAGGCGATGGACCATACGCTGTTCCATGGCCCGCCAGGTCTGGGAAAGACCACACTTGCGCAGATCATGGCGCGCGAGCTAGGCGTCGGGTTCCGCATGACGTCGGGGCCCGTGCTGGCCAAGGCGGGGGATCTCGCGGCGATCCTGACCAATCTCGAGCCCCGAGACGTGCTGTTCATCGACGAGATTCACCGCCTGTCCCCGGTGGTGGAGGAGGTTCTCTACCCCGCGATGGAGGATTTCGCGCTCGACCTCGTGATCGGTGAGGGGCCGGCGGCCCGCACCGTGCGGATCGACCTTCAGCCCTTCACGCTCGTCGGCGCAACCACGCGGCTCGGTCTGCTGACCACACCGCTGCGCGACCGCTTCGGCATCCCCACGCGGTTGCAATTCTATACCGAGGATGAGTTGTTCGAGATCGTCACCCGCGGGGCGCGCCTTCTGGGGGTCGTGGCCGAAGCCGATGGCTGCCGCGAGATTGCGCGCCGGGCCCGGGGCACCCCGCGCATCGCCGGGCGGCTGCTGCGGCGCGTCGTCGATTTTGCGCTGGTGGAAGAGGGCGGGCGGGTCAGCCGGGCGCTGGCAGACAGGGCACTGACGCGCCTTGGCGTCGATCATCTTGGCCTTGATGGCGCCGACCGGCGCTACCTGACGCTTCTGGCCGAGAATTACGGCGGCGGTCCGGTGGGCGTTGAAACCATCGCCGCCGCCCTCTCGGAAAGCCGCGACGCGATCGAGGAGGTGATCGAACCCTTCCTGTTGCAACAGGGCCTTATCCTGCGCACCCCGCGTGGCCGGATGCTGGGTCAAAAGGCCTGGCGGCACCTGGGGCTGGAAGCGCCGCGCGGTCCAGGGCAGGCCGATCTGTTTGATGCTTGACCAGAGCAGACCGGATTACCGGCTCTGATCGGACGGGGCGCCATCGGTGACACTGCAGTCCGAACGCCAGTACCCGTCCTGGCGCTGAAAGCTCTGGGTAGGCCCAGCGACAAAATGCCCCTGCGCCTCGTCGAAAATCCACGGCGTTACCTGCAAATCTCTGCCCCAAAGATCGAGAACGGCAAAGCCGTGGTCCCGTTCCCCCGCACGGGCGCAGAGCGCGGTGCCGGTCTGCATCTGGAACAGCCTGCGCGACTGCCCGTCGCCGATGCCAAGGCCCACGGACCAATGGTGCAGATGTCCCGAAAGCACCAGATGCAAGCCGGCATCCGCAAGGCGCGTCATCGCCTCTGCTGCGCCCTGCGTCTCGCCGCGTTCAAAGCCTGGCGGTTCTTCCAGAGGATGGTGGCAGACAAGGATATTCACGGCATCAGGGGGCCCGGCCCGCAGGGCGCGGATCACCCGATCCACCTCGGCCTTTCGCGCGATTCCGCGCCGCCAGCTGAAGGGATCGGCCGTATTCATCCCGTACAGGCGGAGCCGACCGGTCTGTACCATCGGCGTAAGATCGGTGGCTGCGCCACGGCGGAAGCCGCCAAACGGGTCAAGGAAGCGCGCAAACAGGTTGTAGAGCGGCACGTCATGGTTGCCGGGAATCACCATGACGGGCAGCCGCAGGTCCCGCAGAAACCCCATGGCCTGCGCAAACTGGCCCCGACGCGCGCGCTGCGTCAGATCGCCCGAGACCACCACCAGATCGGGATGACAGGCCAGGATCGCCTCGTGCAGGGGGGAGACAAGTTCGGCCCGCTCCAGGCCAAAATGCAGGTCTGTCAGGTGCACGATTCGCGTCATCCGGCCGCGCCGCCCTTCAGGTTGGCATCCTGTGGCACGATCACAGGCAGGGCTGCGCGGTGCATGGTCAGCCGGAACGGGCTGGTCAGCCGGGTCTTTTCGCCATCGAAGGCGACCAGACGGGTCGGCTGGCTGGTCTCGATCAGGATGTCATCTGCGGTCAGCATATCGAATTCCTGCCCCCGCGACACGCGCCCGAGGGCCAGACGGACCGCAGCCGCCATCAGCGTGAGCCGACTGGTACCTTTGGCCAGGAACAAGGCAAAATGCCCGTCCCTCACGGCATCGGCCCCGTCAAGCCCCAGAGCCTCGAGCTGGAAGGGGCTTCGGGCAGCAAAGGCAAGGGGGGTGTAAAAATCGCGGGTCTGGTTTCCGACCGTCAAGGTCAGATGCATCGGGTCGCGCAGGTCGCGCAGCGCCACCAGCACCGACCAATAGGCCGCGATCCTGCTGCGCCCCCATTGCCGGTAGATGGCCTCACGATGCTCGAGGATCTCCGGATAGATGCCGAAGCTGGCATTGTTCAGGAAGATGTGGCCGTTGACCTCGCCCAGGTCGATTTCGCGCGGGCGGCCTGTCAGCAGGGTTCGGATCGCCTGGTCCAGAGTTTCGCCAACGCCCAGGCCGCGGGCAAAGTAATTGAACGTCCCGCCCGGAAGCACCGCCATGACGCAAGACCCACCAGCCAGAACGCCCGCAACCGCAGATTGCGTGCCGTCGCCGCCGAGCGCCACCACCACATCGGCACCGTCGCGCACCGCCATCTGTGTCGCCTTCACGATGGCGTGGCCCTTGCGCACCGAATATGTGGAAAAAGACCTCACATGGGGCTCCACCGCGCGGCGGATCTCGTCTTCCTTGCTTTCGGCATTGCGCTTGCCAGAGGCCGCATTCAGCACCAGCGCCACACGTGCCGCGGCAATGTCGAACGGACGATCGGGGCGTGTCATGCGGGCTCCTGCGAGGTTTCTTCTCAGCTAGGTCGTCCGTCGGCCAATGCAATCGTTTGCCGTTGTACAGGGGCGAGGGCGATAACCGCCGTCATCCGCCCCCGGGGGTGCTGTCGCGGCCGCCCATCGCGCGCGGACCGTTTCCTTTTGGGCCGGCATCTGGCAAGGCTGCGCCGGGAATGAGCTAGAAAGAGGCCCCGCATGGAGAACGTCGCTCAAGAGCCCCGGCTGACCTCGCTGTCACATGGCGGCGGCTGCGGCTGCAAGATCGCGCCGGGCGTGCTGGAAGGCATCCTGCGCGGCACAACGGCCCTGCCGCTGCCGGCCGAACTTCTGGTCGGGATCGAGACCTCGGACGATGCGGCGGTGTGGCAGATCAACGACCGACAGGCCGTTGTGGCGACAACCGATTTCTTCATGCCAATCGTGGATGACCCGCACGATTTCGGCCAGATCGCGGGAACGAATGCCATTTCGGATGTCTATGCGATGGGCGGAACTCCGATCTTCGCGCTGGCTCTGGTCGGCATGCCAATCAACACCCTGTCGCAGGCGACCATTCGCGGCATCCTCGATGGCGGGGCGGCCGCCTGCCGGGCGGCCGGCATTCCGATCGCCGGGGGCCATACAATCGATTCGGTCGAGCCGATCTATGGCCTGGTGGTCATTGGCATTGCTGATCCGGCGCATCTGAAGCGCAACTCTGCCGCCCGCCCGGGCGATGTGCTGATCCTGGGCAAGCCGCTTGGCGTGGGGGTCTACTCTGCCGCGCTCAAGAAGAATGCACTGGATGCCGCAGGATATGCCGACATGGTGGCCACGGCGACGCGGCTCAACACGCCCGGCCCCGATCTGGCCCGGATGCCGGGTGTGCATGCCATGACGGATGTGACAGGGTTCGGCCTCGCCGGCCACGCCCTGGAAATGGCTCGGGGGGCAGGGGCGACGGTGCGGCTTTCGCTGGCGCAAGTGCCGCTTCTGGCCCGGGCTCGCGAGCTGGTCGGCGCCGGCCATGTGACCGGCGCTTCGGGGCGGAACTGGTCGAGCTATGGCGCAAGCGTCACGGGCCGTACGCCGGATGCGCTGGAGCGTGCGCTGATCACCGATCCGCAGACCAGCGGCGGCCTGCTTGTCGCTTGCGCCCCCGAGGCGGTTGCCGATGTTCTGGAGTGCTTTGGCCGCCAGGGATTTGCCGCGGCCTCTGTGGTCGGTGACGTCGTTGCCGGCCAACCGGCGGTGGAACTCGTCTGACCCCGGCGTCTCAGCCGGGCCTCCCGCCCAGCCGCATGTGCGACGGCAGGATGCCGAACCTTTGGCGATAGAGCGCCGGGAACCTGCCCAGATGCCCGAAGCCGGCGTTCAGCGCCACCTCTGTCACGGTCAGGCTCGAGGCCTGGCCCAGCAGTTGACGATGGGCGTCCTCGAGCCGCAGTCGGGTGAGATAGGCATGGGGAGACTGGCCAAACGTCTTGCGGAACAGGTCCTGCAACTGTCGCGGGCTGATGCCCGTCTCGTTGGCAATCTCGCCGATCGTGATCTCGTCGGCGAACCTCTCCTGCATCAGGTCGACGGCCCGGCGCAGTGCGCGGTCAGAGCGGGCCGGGGCCCGGGCGCTGTTGGCCGGAGCGATCTGGAAGGCCAGCGTGCCTTCGACCAGGGTACGCCCGGCCTGAACGGCCTGGCGCGCCCAATGTGGCGGCGACAGATCGGACGCACAGGCTGCCGCCAGAAGACCCATGGCGGCAGAGAGGTCCGGCACGTCGTCCAGTCGTACGGCCAGAGCGTCCAGTGGCATTGGCAGGCAATCGGCCGGAAGGGTCATCACGATTGCCCGGAACGGCAGCAGTCCAGAGGGCATCGTGCGCGTCCTGCGCCGCCCCGGGGGCAGCAGCAGGGCCTGCCCTGGCGTGGCTGCCAGATCGCGCGAGGGCGTGGCGCAGAACACCGCCCCCGACACCGGCAAGAGAACAGTCATCCAGCGGCTTTCCTCGACGCCGATTTCATGGCCAAAGCTGACCACGCGGGACAAGCCCGTGTCCCCCGGCAGTCCCTGCATTACCTGGGAGAAGGACTTTCCCCGGCCCGGTTCGATCAGGCGCAGATAATCGATTTGCTGGAACATGCCTGTCCCGACATGCCGGCGCCGGGTCCGCAAGGTCGTCTCCTGCCAGCACAGCGGGTTGGAGGGGGTTATGCGGTCGGTCATGGCCGGGGCTTCGCGGCCCTGCCGCGTCTGGTCTCGGACTGCACCGCGCTTTTTGGATAGCGAGTCGCCCCGGATCGGGTCTTGGCTCCTAAAGTGGTTGCCGCCCCGTCCGCCCGACACCGGCCGATTTCCCTCGCGTCCGGCAAGGGCCGGGCGGGGCGGAGCCACGTGTCAAAACCATGAGGTACAAGCATGTCTCTTGCCACCCGATCCCGTCGCTATGTTCTAGCGGGTCTTGTCAGCCTGGGCGCTGCCACCCTTTGCTTGCCAGCATTTGCTCAGTCGCGTGAACGGGTCAAGTTCCAGAGGGGCAACGACAACGCCTATGTCGAGGGCTCGATCTCGGGTGACGGCTATCACGACTACATTCTGGGCGCGCGGAAGGGCCAAAAGATGGGCGTGTCGCTGATCAGCGGTCAGGCCTATTTCAACATACTGCCCCCGGGAAGCACTGGCGAAGCCATTTACAACTCGTCGATCAACGGCAACGACGCGACCAACATCGTGTTGCCGGCCAATGGCGACTATACGATCCGTGTCTATCAGATGGGCGCTGCCGCCGATGGCGGCGCCAAGACGAGTTACGGCCTCTCGATGACGATCATGTAGCACCAGAAGTTTCGGCGCCTCGGCACCCTGAAAGGAAAGGACTTTGACATGACCCTTCTTAAACTGACCGCCGCTGCGGCTCTCTTGGCAGGCCTTGCCGGCTGCGTGGAAAGCGACGGTTCTGCCACGACCGATTTCAACCGCATGGCGCCTGCCTCGGACGAGGCCGCTTGCCTGAGTGCCGTTGCTGCTCAGGCCAACAATAGCGTCATGGTCATGAGTTCGAGTACGTCAGAGGCAAACAACATGGTGATGGTCGGCGTCGGCTCCACACAGGCCCCTTGGAAATGCCTCGTGAACGGGGGCACGGTCGTCGAGGTGATGTCGATGACAAACGAAGGCTCGCTCTAGCCGACGGACTCTCCCCCCATTGCTGTTGTCCCCCTTGGCGGCACGATCGTTCTTGCCTATCACGCCCGGTGTCCCAAAGCGGTGCACCGGGCGAATGATGCGAGAGCAAACGTGACACATGAAGAAATCACCGCCTGCTTCACGCGGTCGGACGGGCGCTATCGGTTTGCGCGATGGGGCCGGCCCATGGCTCCTGTGGTGTTCGGGGTCGAGCAGGAGACGTTGCCCGTGATCAAGGGCGCGTTCGAAGCGGTGGCGAGGCTGGCCGGCACCTCGCTCGCCGAGACGGACCCGGACCTCGGCGCAAACCTCATGGTCTTTTTTGTTCGCAACTGGGCGGAACTGCCGGCTGTCCCGAACCTTGACCGGATGATCCCCGATCTTTCGCCCTTGTGCGGGCGTCTGGAGCAGGAGGGGGCGAACCAGTACCGCCTGTTTCGCTTTGACGCGTCGGGTGCGATCCGGGCGGCCTTTGTCTTCTTGCGGATGGACGAGCATCTGTCGCAACTGCCGGCCGAGACTCTGGCGCTTTCACAGGCGGTGCAAACCGTTCTGCTGTGGTCGGACATGGCGTTCCGGCAGAGTTCTCCGCTGGCACGCGTCGGAGAGACTGTCGTCCTGCGCCCCGACATTGCTTCGGTGATCCGGGCGGCCTACGACCCGGTTCTGCCCGCCTTCACCGAGGATCCGGTCCATGCCCTGCGTCTCGCCGCGCGGGTGGGCCCGGCCCACTAGTTCCCCGTGGGAGCTGCACCCGGGGGTAGGGCGACGGTCGAGATCGACATCTTGCCGGACCCCTGTGTCAACTCGTTGGCATGGGCCAGATAGACCAGCATGTTATTGGTTTTGTCCCAGATCCGCGTCACCCGTAGCGACTTGAAGATCAGCGAGCGGCTCTCGGAAAACACTGCCTCGCCCGAAGGGCCCTCATCGATGTCGTTCAGAACGATGGGGCCGGTCTGGCTGCAATCTACTGCAGAGTAGGACGGATCCTCGAACCAGTTGCCCTGCTGCAGCCGGTCGATCACCGAGCGGTCGAAATAGGCCACATGGCATATCACGCCCTGTACCTTCGGATCAGGGAACGCATCGATCACGATGTCATTGCCAACCCAGTCCACGCCCACGCGCCCGACTTCATCGGCATGGGTCGCTGGTCCAAGGGTGATCAGGGCTGCGGTCAAGAGGGCAAGGTGCAGGCCTGGGCGCATGACAATCTCCGATCCGCTGTTGGCTCTGGGGGCACGCTTCCGCCAGCATGACCGCAGGACTGCGACCCGCGCAAGGGCCCTTGATCCTCTGGCAGGGCCAGAGCGCGCCCCCTGCAGAATTGACAGGGCGGCTCTGCGGGTTTGCGCAATTGTGCGCGGGCAGGGCTGCCCCCAGTTGATGGCCATCAAGTATGTTTTCCCGAGATGAACCATGAACGCACCCGTCACGATCCACCGTCAGGCCGACCATCCGGTCGCCCCGTCCTTTGTCGAGCGCTGGTCGCCGCGCGCGTTTGACGCCACGCCCATGACCGAAGCCGAAGTTATGCTCTTGTTGGAAGCTGCCCGCTGGGCGCCTTCGGCGATGAACCTGCAGCCCTGGCGCTTTGTCGTCGCACTGCGGGGCGAGCCTGGGTTCGATGCCATCCACGCCAGCCTTTCGGGCAACAATCGGCTCTGGGCGGGTCGTGCCGCTGCCCTGGTCGTCTTCGTATCGCAGTCGAAGATCCCGCAGCCCGACGGGACCGGGCGCGAGAGTGGAAGCCATGCCTTCGACACGGGCGCTGCCTGGGGGGCGTTCGGAGTACAGGCTCATCTGGCTGGCTGGCACAGTCACGCAATGGGCGGGTTTGACCGCGAGGCGCTGCACCGGGCCATCAACCTGCCCGAGGGTTTTGTGGTGCAGGCCGTGGTCGCGGTGGGTCGGCGGGGCAACCCCGAGACCCTGCCGGAGGCCCTGCGGCAGCGCGAAGTTCCCAGTCCGCGCCGCCCGCTGTCCGAAAGCGTGCTGCGCGGCGGCTTTCCCGCGCCATGACCGTCTTGTGCCCCTGTCCCGACCGTGGTGTGGTTCGACCATGTGCAAGAGGAGTCCGCCATGACGCCCCATACCTTCCCGGTGCGGGTCTATTATGAAGACACCGATCTGGCAGGGATCGTCTATTACGCGAACTACCTGAAGTTCATCGAGCGCGGACGCAGCGAATGGGTTCGCGCCCGTGGCCTCGACCAGCGTCGCCTGAAGGCCGAGCAGGGAATTGTCTTTGCCGTTCGCCGCGTCGAGGCCGATTACCTGTCTCCCGCGCGGTTCGATGACGAACTGACGGTCGAGACCGTGTTGGAGGGCATGACCGCCGCGCGGCTCCACCTGCGCCAGCAGGTGCGGCGGGGCGACGCGGTCCTGTTTTCGGCGCTGGTGACTCTGGTTGCCTTGCGTGAAGATGGTGCCCCGGCCCGGATCGGAACGGACCTTCGGTCGATCCTTGCCGCGGCTGGCTGACGGACGACAGATTGTTGCGCATCGCAACGTCTTGCAGCCGAACTGTTGATCACGACAGCTTCTCAAGGGCGCAACATGCTGCCGATTGACGCAGATGTGTTGGCATTCCCTCTGGTTTCCAGATAGAATCCGCGTCAAGAGCCGCCCAAAGGTGGCCACCAAAACGAGCAGGCTAGATGGAAACCCAAACCCTTGCCGCGGCGCAGGAGATCGATTTCTCCATGCTCGCCCTTTTCGCGCGTGCGACCTTCACAGTGAAGATCGTCATGCTGATGCTGTTGATTTCGTCCTTCTGGTCGTGGGCGATCATCATCCAGCGCCATATCGTCTATCGCAAGGCGCGTGCCGAGGCCGCGATCTTCGACCGGGCATTCTGGTCGGGCGAGCCTCTGGACGAGCTGTTCGAGAAAATCGGTCCGACACCCGATGGGGCGAGCGAGAAGATCTTCGCTGCGGGTATGCTGGAATGGCGCCGCAGCCATCGGCAGGACGGCGCGTTGATCGCTGGTGCACAGGCAAGGATCGATCGCTCGATGGATGTGGCAATCGCCAAGGAAAGCGAAACCTTGTCTTCGGGTCTGTCCTTCCTGGCAACCGTGGGCTCGACCGCGCCCTTCATCGGGCTTTTCGGCACGGTCTGGGGGATCAAGCACAGCTTCGAGCAGATCGCGATCAGCCAGAACACCAACCTTGCCGTTGTGGCCCCGGGCATCGCCGAGGCGCTGCTGGCAACCGCCGTGGGCCTGATCGCGGCCATTCCGGCGGTGGTGTTCTACAACAAGCTGAACGCCGACAGCGAAAAGATCATCGCGGGCTACGAAGCCTTCGCAGATGAATTCGCGACGATCCTGTCGCGCCAGCTGGACGCCGACTGAGATGGTCGCGGGGGTCGTGAAGAGCGGCGGGGGCGGTGGCGGGCGCCGGGGTCGCCGGCGGCGCGGCAAAAGCGCCGCCATGTCCGAGATCAACGTAACGCCCTTTGTCGACGTGATGCTGGTGCTGCTGATCATCTTCATGGTCGCGGCGCCCATGCTGACGGTGGGCGTTCCGGTGGAACTGCCTGACACGGCGGCGACGGCCTTGCCGACCGAGCAGGAAGAGCCACTGACCATCACCATCACGGCCGATGGACGCCTGTCGATCCAGACGACCGAGACCGCCGATGCCGAGCTGATCCCCAAGTTGCGCGCCATCGCGGCCGAACGGACCAGTGACAAGATCTTCCTCCGCGCCGATGGCGCGGTGCCTTATGAACGGGTGGCCCAGGTGATGGGCGCACTGAACGCCGGGGGCTTCCGCAACATCGGACTGGTGACCGATACCGACGGGCCGGCCTTCGGCGCGACGGGCGGCTGAGGCCGGGCGGGCCATGTTTGGCGGCATGAACACGGGGCAGATCATCTCGGGGGCGGGCCATCTGGGCCTGATCCTGTGGGTTCTGGTGGGCGGGTTCTTCTCGACCCCCGAGGACTCGCACGAGATTGCCGTGACCGAAGTGTCGCTGATGTCGAGCGCCGAGTTCGACGCCATGGTGGCTGCCCAGCCGGCCCAACCCCAAACCGAGGCGCCCCAGCCCGAAACCTCCCCCGAGATTGCCGCGCCCGACCCGGTTCAAGCCGAAGCGGAAGCCGCTGATGTGCCCGAACCCGCGCCACGGCCCCAACCTTCGCCGCGCCCGTTGGCCGAGGCCGTCCCCGAGCGGGAAGCCAACCCCGACGTCGGCGAGATCGCGCCCCTTCCCCTGCCCGAGCAGGTGGAGACACCTGACCCGATGATGCCCGTTGCCGACGTGGACCAGCCGGTGCAGGTCCCGGTCTCCGAGGCCAAGCCGAAGCCCCGCCCGGCCGACCGTGTTGCCCCCCTGCCGGCCGAGGCGCCCGAGCCAGACGCCCAGATCGCCGAGACTCCCACGCCAGCGGCCTCGGAGGAAGCCGAGGTGGTGCTGGAGGAGGTGGAGGAAGAACAGCAGGCCGCCGCCCCCGAGGAAGCCACGACCGAGATCATCACCGAGGCGGTCGAGACCGAAGAGGCGCCGTCGCTCGCCCCTGCCTCGACCACGCGGCCCCGCACCAAGCCCCAGGCGCCTGCCCGTACCGCCGAGGCCCCGCAGGAGGCTGCGGTCAGCGAAGAAACGCCGGTTACCGCGGCCGAAGAGGCCGAAGTGGCGGCCGAGGATGACGCGATGGCTGATGCCGTTGCCGCCGCCGTAGCCGATGCCACGGCCACTTCCGGCAGCGAGGCGACGCCGGCCCCCTCGGGCCCGCCGATGACGGCAGGCGAGAAGGACGCGCTGCGCGTCTCGGTCCAGCAATGCTGGAACGTGGGCTCATTGTCTTCCGAGGCGCTGCGCACCACGGTCACTGTTGCCGTCTCGGTCGCGCAGACCGGTGTGCCAGATGCCGGCTCGATCCGGATGGTCAGCTTCGAGGGGGGCAGCGAAGCCGCCGCGCGCCAGGCCTTCGAGGCCGCCCGCCGCGCGATCATCCGCTGTGGCGCCCGAGGCTTCCCGCTGCCGCCCGACAAATACGAGACTTGGAAGAACATCGAGATGGTATTCAACCCGGAGAGAATGAGGATCAAATGAGCCTGTTCGGACACCTCACCCCCGCGGTCGCGCTGGCTCTGGCGCTCTTGCCGGGCACCGCGCCCCTGGCGATGGCACAGGATGGCGGCCCCCTGCGCATCGAGATCACCGAAGGCGTGATCGAACCCTTGCCGATTGCCGTTCCTGATTTCATCGCCGAGAACGCCGCCGCAACCGAGCTTGCACGCAACATCAGCCGTGTTGTGGCGGCTGACCTGGAAAGCACCGGGCTGTTCCGCGAAATCCCCGCGAACGCCTTCATTTCCGGCATCTCGAGCTTTGACGCGCCAGTCGCCTATGCCGACTGGAAGGCGATCAATGCCCAGGCGCTGGTCACTGGCGCTGTGAGCGCAAGCGGTGACCGCGTGGTGGTCAAGTTCCGGCTCTATGACGTCTTTTCCGATCAGCCTCTGGGCGACGGGCTGCAGTTTGCGGGCTCGGCCCAGGGCTGGCGGCGGATGGCACACAAGGTGGCCGACACAATCTACAGCCGCATCACCGGCGAAGGCGGGTACTTCGACAGCCGCATCGTCTTCGTGTCGGAAAGCGGGCCGAAGGACAACCGCCTGAAGCGTCTGGCCGTGATGGATTACGACGGCGCGAACCTGCAGTACCTGACCGACAGCTCGACCATTGTCATCGCGCCGCGTTTTTCGCCCGATGGCAACCGCATCCTCTTCACCTCGTTCCAGAGCGGCTTTCCCCGGATCTACGAGATGGACGTGGCCAGCGTGACCGTGCGCCCGCTTGAGGAACAGCCCGGCACCATGACCTTCGCGCCCCGCTATGCGCCGGATGGGCAAACGGTTGTCTTTTCGCTGGAACAGGGCGGCAATACAGACATTTATGCGATGAACAGCCGTGGCGGCGGGGCCAGCCGGCTGACCTCTTCTCCGGCCATCGAAACGGCGCCCAGCTACTCGCCCGATGGCAGCCAGATCGTCTTTGAGAGCGACCGTTCGGGCACTCAGCAACTCTATGTCATGTCGGCCGGCGGTGGTGAGCCCACGCGGATCAGCTTTGGCCCGGGCCGCTACGGCACGCCCGTCTGGTCGCCGCGGGGCGACTACATCGCCTTCACCAAGCAGCATCAGGGTCGCTTTCACATCGGCGTCATGCGCACCGACGGTTCGGAGGAACGGCTGCTGACGGCAAGCTTCCTGGACGAAGGTCCGACCTGGGCGCCGAATGGCCGCGTGATCATGTTTACCCGGCAGGGCGCGGGGGCCAACGGCGAGCCCGCGCTCTACTCGGTCGACATCTCGGGGCGGAACCTCCGCCGGGTGACGACCGAAGGTCCGGCCTCTGACCCGGCGTGGTCGCCGCTGCTGCCCTGATCCGAACGGCGCGCCGCCCTTGTTTGCAGGGCGGCGCGAAGGCTGTTAAACTGCTGCATCGAGCACATTTCCGAAGCCAACAAGAGCAAGAAGGAACACCCCATGTCGATCATCCCCAAGGCGTTGCTGCTGGTGGCGGCCCTCGGCCTCGCGGCCTGCAACAACCCCAACCGCTTTGGCGCGGGCGGTGCCGGAGGGGCAGGCGGCGCGGGGGGAACCGGAGCTGGCGGCATCACCTCGGGGGCGCTGGGTGACCCGTCGAACCCCCGCTCGCCGGCCTATTTCCAGCAGACCGTCGGGGACCGTGTGCTGTTCCTGGTTGACCAGAGCACCCTGACCGACACCGCGCGCCAGACGCTGATGGGGCAGGCCCAATGGCTGAACGCGAACCCCGATTATGCTGTGGTCATCGAAGGCCATGCCGATGAACAGGGCACGCGCGAATACAACCTTGCCCTCGGTGCCCGCCGGGCCAGCGCCGTGCAGGATTTCCTCATTTCGCAGGGGGTTGCCCCCAGCCGCATGCGCACGGTGAGCTATGGCAAGGAACGCCCGATCGAGGTCTGCTCGGATGAGGCCTGCTATGCCAAGAACCGCCGCGCCGTGACCGTGCTGTCGATGGGCGCGGCTGGCTAAGGGGGTGTCGATGCGTCTGTTCGTTGCCAGTCTGCTCCTTGCACTTGCGCCCCTTGGCGCGCTGGCGCAGGACAGGGCGCAGTCGCTGGCGGACATCCGGTCCGAGCTTTCAGCCCTGGCGGGTGAGATCACCTCGCTGCGCCAGGAACTGGTGGCGACCAGCGCCACCAACCCCGGCATCGGCGGCGGCTCGGCGCTGCAGCGGATGGATGCCATCGAGGCCGCGCTGTCGCAGCTGACTGCCAAGACCGAGGAATTGCAGAACCGCATCAACCGGGTGGTCACCGATGGAACCAACCGGATCGGCGATCTCGAGTTCCGGGTAACGGAACTGGAGGGTGGCGATGTGGCGGCCCTGCCGGCGACCCCGACGCTGGGTGGAGAGGCCGGCGCACCGGCGGCCCCTCTGGTGCCTACGGCCCCAGCGACTGATGCGCCCGAACTGGCCGTCAGCGAACAAGCCGATTTCGACCGGGCCAAGGAGGTGCTCGGTCAGGGTGACTTTCGCACCGCCGCAGACCTCTTTGCGGCCTTTACCCAAACCTACTCGGGCGGCCCCCTGAGCGGCGAGGCCTATTACCTTCTGGGCGAGGCGCAGTCTCAGCTCGGCAACACGGCCGATGCTGCGCGCGCTTATCTGGAGAGTTTCTCCGGCACCCCCGCCGGCCCTCGCGCACCCGAGGCCCTGCTGAAGCTTGGCCAAAGCCTCGCCAAGCTCGGCCAGGTGCCCGAAGCCTGCGTGACGCTGAACGAAGTCGGCGTGCGGTTCCCGGGCTCGGCCCCTGCGGGCGAGGCTCTGACGTCAATGCAGGGGCTTGGCTGCTCTTGACCCGCGACCTGGCGGAGGTCTTTGCCCTGTCCTTTGGCCCGGCGGATCACCCGCTGGGCCTTGCCGTTTCGGGGGGCGGCGATTCCGTCGCCATGCTGTGCCTGGCGGCAGAGGCGGGGCTGCCGGTTGCCGTGGTTACTGTGGATCACGGGCTGCGCCCGGAGTCTGCCGGCGAAGCCGTCTGGGTGGCCGACCTGTGCCGGAAACTGGACCTGCCACATGACACCCTGCGCTGGCAGGGATGGGATGGCACCGGCAACCTGCAGGACCAGGCCCGCCGCGCCCGCCTGGGCCTGATGGCAGACTGGGCGCGGGCGCGCCGCATCCCGACCATCGCTTTGGCCCATACGCGCGACGACCAGGCCGAGACGGTGCTCATGCGGTTGGCACGTCGCAGCGGTGTCGACGGCCTGTCTGCCATGTCGCCCCGGCGCGATCACCTTGGTGTGACCTGGGCGCGGCCGCTGCTGGGCATCGGCCGGCAGGACCTGCGCGACTGGCTGTCCGCGCGCGGGCAGGACTGGATCGAGGATCCCTCGAACGAGGCGCTGCGCTTTGACCGGGTGAAGGCGCGCGAGGCGCTCCGGCATCTGGAGCCGCTGGGCATCAGCCCGGCTGTGCTGGCAGATGTCGCGTCGCAAATGCGATCCGTTCGGCAGGCGCTTGACCGGCAGACCGTACAGGCCGCACGCCGCCTTGCCCGGATCGTTGCGGGGGATGTCTCGATTTCACGCGATGGTTTCCTGGACCTGCCGCCCGAAATTGCCCGGCGGCTGATGGTCATGGCGCTCCGCTGGATTGCTCCGGGCGACTATGCTCCGCGCATGTCCTCGGTCGCGGAACTGCTCCAGGCTGTCGCGGCAGGTGAGGGTGGAACGCTGGCGGGCTGCCGCCTGGTTGTGCACCGCGGCCGGTTGCACTTCTGCCGCGAGCTGCAGGCGCTTGCCGGCGTATCGGTCGAGCCGGGGCAGGCCTGGGATGGGCGCTGGCGCTTGATCGGGCCCGCCGCGGCGGGCCTGAAGGTGCGTGCCCTCGGGCCCGAGGGGCTGGCCCAGTGCCCGGGATGGCGCGATGCGGGCTTGCCGCGACCCGCCGCCATGGCGACTCCCGGCGTCTGGCAGGAGGGTTCACTGCTGGCCGCGCCGCTGCTGCGCCGCGAGGCGAATTGGCGCGCGGAACCGCTGCGGGCCGAAGATGGCTTTTTTCTTTCCACTTTATCGCATTGAACGCCCCGCCCGAATGTCTATCTTAGTGAAAATTGCCGCGGCGCCCTGGCCGCCGGCAGGGTGGGAGAGATTTCGTGGGAAATGCACGAAACATAGCGTTCTGGGTGGTGCTCTTTCTGCTGATCCTGGCGCTGTTCAATCTGTTCAGCGGCAGTCAGGCGACGGTATCGTCCCGCTCGATCAGCTATTCCGATTTCATCAGCCGGGTCGACTCGGGTGATGTGACAAGTGTGACGCTCGATGGCGAGCGGGTCTTGATCCGCACGAAGGACGGCAATCAGCTCGTCTCGGTCAAGCCTGCGGGCGAGAATGTGGCCGACCGGCTGATCGCCAAGAATGTCGAGGTGCGGGTCGAGCCGCAGGAGCAATCGGGCTTCTTCAGCCTGCTGTCGCTCTGGCTGCCCTTCCTTGTGCTGATCGGCATCTGGATTTTCTTCATGAACCGGATGCAGGGCGGCGGGCGCGGTGGTGCCATGGGCTTTGGCAAGAGCCGGGCAAAGCTTCTGACCGAAAAGCACGGTCGCGTGACCTTCGACGATGTCGCCGGCATCGACGAGGCCAAGGAAGAACTGGAAGAGATCGTCGAGTTTCTGCGCAACCCGCAGAAGTTCAGCCGGCTGGGTGGCAAGATTCCGAAAGGAGCGCTGCTCGTCGGCCCGCCCGGTACCGGTAAGACGCTGCTGGCGCGCGCCATTGCGGGCGAGGCGGGCGTGCCCTTCTTCACCATCTCGGGCTCCGATTTCGTGGAGATGTTCGTGGGTGTCGGGGCGAGCCGCGTGCGCGACATGTTCGAACAGGCCAAGAAGAATGCCCCCTGCATCGTGTTCATTGACGAGATCGACGCCGTGGGCCGGGCGCGCGGCGTGGGTATCGGCGGTGGCAACGACGAACGCGAGCAGACGTTGAACCAGCTTCTGGTGGAAATGGACGGCTTCGAGGCGAACGAGGGCGTGATCATCGTTGCGGCCACCAACCGCAAGGATGTGCTCGACCCGGCGCTGCTGCGCCCCGGCCGCTTTGACCGCACGATCCATGTGCCGAACCCCGACATCAAGGGCCGCGAGAAGATCCTGAACGTGCATGCCCGCAAGGTGCCGCTCGGCCCCGATGTGGATTTGCGCCTGATCGCACGCGGCACGCCCGGCTTCTCGGGCGCCGACCTGATGAACCTCGTGAACGAGGCGGCGCTGCTCGCGGCCCGCGTCGGGCGGCGGTTTGTGACGATGGTCGATTTCGAGAATGCCAAGGACAAGGTCATGATGGGCGCCGAACGGCGCAGCATGGTCCTGACCGCCGACCAGAAGGAAAAGACGGCCTATCACGAGGCGGGTCACGCGATCGTGGGCCTGTCCCTGCCGAAGTGCGATCCGGTCTACAAGGCCACGATCATCCCGCGCGGCGGAGCGCTCGGCATGGTCGTCAGCCTGCCCGAGATGGATCGGCTGAACATGCACAAGGACGAGGGCAAGCAAAAGATCGCCATGACGATGGCCGGCAAGGCCGCCGAGATCATCAAGTATGGCGAGGAAGGCGTGTCCTCTGGCCCGGCAGGCGACATCCAACAGGCCAGCGCACTGGCCCGCGCGATGGTGATGCACTGGGGCATGTCGGATCAGGTCGGCAACATCGACTATTCCGAGGCCCATGCCGGCTATCAGGGCAACACGCCCGGCTTCTCGGTCTCGGCCCATACCAAGGAACTGATCGAGGAAGAGGTGAAGCGCCTCATCGACGAAGGCTATGAAACTGCCCGCAGGATCCTGCTGGAGAAATCCGAGGAGTTCGAGCGTCTGGCCAAGGGTCTTCTGGAATACGAGACGCTGACCGGCGACGAGATCCGCAAGGTGATCGCAGGTGAGGCGCTTGGCGGGGATGATGATGCGGCCAGCCCGCCCGAGGGCGGGAATGCGCCTAGCCTGATCTCCATTCCCAAGACCAAGCCAAAGGCACCGCGGTCCGGCGGCATGGAGCCAGAGCCCTCTGCCTGAGGCCCTGTCTTGACGAACCCCCAGAATGACTGGAACCCCGAAGCCTATGAACGGTTTCGGGGTTTACGTTTGCGCCCCGCGCTTGATCTGCTGGCGCAGGTCCCGGCGCTTCCGCCTGGCGCGGTGGTCGATCTTGGCTGCGGCACCGGCGCCGTAGGCCCAGCGCTGCGCCAGCGCTTCCCGGACCGGGTACTGGTCGCTGTCGACAGTTCGTCCAGCATGCTGGAACAGGCCGCCGGAACTGGCTGTTATGACACCCTTTTGCCAGCCGACATTGCCGATTGGTCCCCCGCAGTGCCGCCGGCGCTGATCTTCTCGAACGCGGCACTGCAGTGGCTGGACGATCACGACGCGCTCTTTCCCCGGCTTGCGGCAGGCCTCGCCGCCGGTGGCGTGCTGGCAGTGCAGATGCCACATCAATCCGCTGCCCCTTCCCATGGGCTGCTGCATCAACTCGCGGCCCGTCTCTGGCCCGGCCGTTTCCCCCCCGAACCCCGGCGCCCTGTGGCAGAGCCCACGGCCTATTGGCGCCTGCTGTCGCCGTTTGGCAGGGTCGAGATCTGGCAAACGGAGTATCTGCAGGGCCTGCCGCCCGCTTCCGTCGGGCACCCGGTCCGGCATTTCACCGAAAGCACCGCCATGCGGCCCTATCTGCAGCCTCTGGCCAAAGACGAAGCGGATGCGTTCACTGCAGCCTATGACCGTGCCCTCTCCGCGGCCTATCCCCTTCTGCCGGATGGTGGTGTGCTGTTTCCCTTCCGTCGTCTGTTCTTCACCCTTCAGGTCTGATCGCCATGCCCGCCTTGAAACCAACCCGATTCACCGGAACCATCACCTGGCTGGGCCATGTGCCAGACCGGGATACGGCCTTGCAGGCTGTCGCCGCAGACCGCCTTGCGCTCACCTTCGCCGGCCCGGAGGGCGAGGCGCATGGCGGGCTTACCCGACCTTCGTGCAGCCGGGTGACCTCGCAATACCCGAAGGGCACCGAGATCCGGAACACCCGTCAGCTTTCGGTCCTTGGCCAGGAGGATCTGGACGCGATCGCGGCCGAGATGGGCCTGCCCTCGCTGGACCCCGCGCTCTTGGGGGCCACACTTGTCATCGCCGGCATCCCCGATTTCAGCCATGTTCCGCCCTCGTCGCGGCTTCAGGCGGAGGGGGGCGCGACCATCGTCGTCGATATGGAAAACCGGCCCTGTACCCTGCCGGCCCGCCCGATCGAAACGGCACACCCGGGCTTTGGCCGGGCCTTCAAGCCGGCCGCCCAGGGGCGGCGTGGCGTGACGGGCTGGGTCGAACGGGAAGGCGTGTTGCGGATTGGCCAGCGAGTGACCCTTCATGTCCCGGATCAGCCGGTCTGGACGCATCTGGCTGAGGCCCGCCAGGCCTGATCCCGCCCGTTCCCTTCGGAAGAAACTCGTCGCTTCTGGCGAAATCTGCGCCGGAAAGGTCGGAAAAACGTCGGGCCGCCCCCCGAACAGCGGCTATCACCGGGGACAAAAGGGCGAGAGCCCCGACGTCAAGGGAGAGGAAAACAGATGGCCTTCAAGACCGACATCGAGATTGCCCGCGAGGCGAAGAAAAAGCCGATCCAGGAGATAGGCGCCAAGCTGGGCATCCCGTCCGAACACCTGCTGCCCTATGGCCACGACAAGGCCAAGGTCGGACAAGAGTTCATCAAGTCGCTGGCCGGACGGCCTGATGGCAAGCTGATCCTGGTGACCGCCATCAACCCCACCCCGGCGGGCGAGGGCAAGACGACCACGACGGTGGGTCTGGGCGACGGGCTGAACCGCATCGGCAAGAAGGCGGTCGTTTGTATCCGCGAAGCCTCGCTCGGCCCGAACTTCGGCATGAAGGGGGGCGCCGCGGGAGGCGGGCATGCCCAGGTCGTGCCGATGGAAGAGATGAACCTTCATTTCACCGGCGATTTTCACGCCATCACCTCGGCCCACAACCTGCTGTCGGCGATGATCGACAACCACATCTACTGGGGCAACGAGCTTGGCATCGACGAGCGCCGTGTGGTCTGGCGCCGGGTCATGGATATGAACGACCGCGCACTGCGCGACATCGTTGTATCGCTGGGCGGCGTGTCGAACGGCTTCCCCCGCCAGACGGGCTTTGACATCACGGTGGCCTCGGAGGTCATGGCGATCCTCTGTCTGTCGAAAGACCTGGAAGACCTTCAGAAACGCCTGGGCGACATCGTGGTCGCCTATACCCGCGACAAGAAGCCGATCTACTGCCGCGACATCAAGGCGGATGGGGCGATGACCGTTCTGCTCAAGGACGCGATGCAGCCGAACCTGGTCCAGACGCTGGAAAACAACCCAGCCTTCGTACACGGCGGCCCCTTCGCCAACATCGCCCATGGCTGCAACTCGGTGATCGCTACAACGACGGCGCTCAAGCTGGGTGAGTATGTGGTGACCGAAGCGGGCTTCGGCGCCGACCTTGGCGCCGAGAAGTTCTTCGACATCAAGTGCCGCAAGGCCGGGCTGAAGCCCGCCGCCGCTGTGATCGTGGCGACCGTGCGCGCCATGAAGATGAACGGCGGCGTCGCCAAGGCTGATCTTGGGACCGAGAATGTCGAGGCGGTAAAGAAGGGCTGCCCCAACCTTGGCCGCCACATCGCCAATGTGAAGAGCTTTGGCGTGCCGGTCGTGGTGGCGATCAACCACTTCTACTCCGACACCGATGCCGAAATTCAGGCGGTCAAGGACTATGTCGCGGCCCAGGGGGCCGAGGCGATCCTGTGCAAGCACTGGGCCCTTGGCTCGGCCGGCATCGAGGAACTGGCGAAGAAGGTCGTGCAACTGGCCGAAAGCGGCGCCTCGCATTTTGCGCCGCTTTACCCCGATGACATGCCGCTCTTCCAGAAAGTCGAGACGATCGCCAAGCGTATCTACCATGCCGACGAGGTGCTGGCCGACAAGTCGATCCGTGACCAGCTCAAGGCATGGGAGGCTGCGGGCTATGGCCACCTGCCGATCTGCATGGCCAAGACCCAGTACAGCTTTACCACCGACCCGAATGTCCGCGGCGCGCCCACCGGGCATTCCGTACCGGTGCGCGAGGTGCGGCTTTCGGCCGGGGCGGGTTTCATCGTGGTCATCTGCGGTGAGATCATGACGATGCCCGGCCTGCCGCGGGTGCCCTCGGCCGAGGTCATCCGGCTGAATGCCGATGGCCATGTCGAGGGGCTGTTCTGACGCCGGTCAGGACAGGCCGTCGCGTTGCAGCCGCAGGATGCCCGGGGTAAGAGACGGGCGTCCTTCAACCAGGGTGCGACGTGATGAAGAAACCGGCTGACTGCGTCACGATGGCGGATATCCGGGCCGAAATCGACCGGATCGACGAGGAACTCGTGGCACTGTTTGCGGCCCGCGCGGGCTATATCGACCGCGCTGGCCAGATCAAGGCCGAGGTCGGCCTTCCGGCGCGGATCACGCCCCGGGTCGAGGAGGTGGTGGCCAATGTGCGCCGCCATGCCGCGACCCACGGCCTGCCGCCGGAACTGGTGGAAAAGCTGTGGCGGCGGTTGATCGACTGGTCGATCGCGCGCGAGGAATCCGTGCTGGGCCCGGATTCGCTGCGAGAAGGAAAGTGACATGACGGCCAAGATCATCGACGGCAAGGCATTCGCGGCCCGGGTACGGGCCGAGGTCGCGTCCCATGTGGCGCGGCTGAAAGAGGAACACGGGCTGACGCCGGGCCTGGCCGTGGTTCTGGTGGGCGAAGATCCGGCCAGCCAGGTCTATGTGCGCAACAAGGGCACCCAGACGCTCGAGGCCGGCATGGCGAGCTTTGAGCACAAGCTGCCCGCCGATACCTCCGAGGCCGATCTTCTGGCTTTGGTCGATCGGCTGAATGCCGATCCGGCGGTGCATGGCATCCTGGTGCAACTGCCGCTGCCCAAGCATCTCGACAGCGATCTTGTGATCAATGCCATCGACCCGGCAAAGGATGTCGATGGCTTCCATATCTCGAATGTGGGCCTGCTGGGCACCGGGCAGAAGTCGATGGTGCCCTGCACCCCGCTGGGTTGCCTGATGATGCTGCGCGACCATCACGGTTCGCTCGCCGGCATGAATGCCGTTGTCGTGGGCCGGTCCAACATCGTGGGCAAGCCCATGGCTCAGCTCTTGCTGGGAGACAGCTGCACCGTCACCATCGCGCACAGCCGCACGCGCGATCTGGCGGCTGTCTGCCGGGGGGCCGATATTCTCGTGGCGGCCGTGGGCCGGCCCGAGATGATCACCGGCGACATGGTGCGCCCCGGTGCGACGGTGATCGATGTGGGCATCAACCGCATCGAGCGTGACGGCAAGGCCAGGCTCGTCGGCGATGTGGATTTCGCCAGCGCCGCCCCGGTCGCGGGCGCGATCACCCCCGTTCCGGGTGGTGTCGGGCCGATGACCATTGCCTGTCTGCTGGCCAATACCCTGACCGCCTGCTGCCGCGCCAATGGCCTTCCCGAACCGGCAGGACTGACCGCCTGAGGTCAGAGCCCGTCGATCCGGGCATAGCTGTCTTCCAGCCCGTCGGCCATGCCGCTGGCCAGCATCGCCTGGCGTGAGGCCTCGTCCGGCAGGGTCATCGTCATGACCAGACGCGTGCCACCCTGGCCGTCGGGCTGGAACAGCGTCTCGACGTGATTTTCGGGGGTCGGGTCCGGCAGGAACATCCGCTCCACGTGCAGGATGCGGGCATGGGGCTCGACGGCAAGGTATTCGCCTGTCGCATGAAACCCTGTCCCCTTGCCGTCGGTCCACTCGAAGCGAAAGTTGCCGCCGGGCCGCGCGTCCGACTGGCAAAGTGGCATCGACCAGCCTTCCGGGCCGGTCATCCATCGCGGAATCAGGTTGGCGTCGACATGGGCGCGGAACACCGCCTCGGGCGGTGCCTTGAACCGGCGGGTGACAATAACGCGCCGGTCTCCGTCAAGGGAAAGCGTCAGTGGGGTGAGCATGGCCCTGTCCTTTCAACGATTCGGTGCCAGAAAGCGGCGCGCTATATAATTAAAGTATTATATAACGCCTGAGTCAAGTCAGGCGGCGTCACTCTGGCATCGGAAAGGGCAGGGCTTGTCTGCCGGTCAGAACAGCAATCGCGGGCGGCTGCATCAGGCCCCGCAATACCGGATCAGTGCACCGAAGACCCCCTGTGTAGGCCCCGAAGGCAGGCAGGATTGCCCGCTGCGCGTCGATCAGGAAGCAGGGGCGCGTCCGGCCCGCAAGTCCCGCCTTGGGGTGGTAGTGGCCCGAGATCTCGCCCGATGCGCCCGGTTCGGCCATGTGGCGAAAGACCAGCCGGCCCAGATGCATTTCGGCCCGCTGGCTGCCGCCCACGATGGCGGCGGCCGGATCATGGTTCCCGGCGATCCAGGTCCAGTCGCGCCCCGCCATCATCCGGTTGATCCACAGCCGGTCTGCTTCGTTGATCGCCTCGGCGGCCAGATCGTCATCGAAACTGTCACCCAGGCAGATGACCCGGCGCGCCCCGGTCGCGGTTATGTCGGCATCCAGCCGTTCCAGCGTCGCCTGGGTTTCATAGGGGGGGAGCAAGACCCCCCCGCGCCGTGCCAGCCGCTCGGACTTGCCAAGATGCAGGTCCGACACGCAAAGAAGCCCGGCTTCGGGCCAATACAGGGCGCCCGAGGGCCGCGCCACGAGACCAGCGCCGCAAAGGGTGAAGGCATATCCGTTCATGCTTCGTTCGTTGCCCGATCCCAGGCCCGGGCGCAAGAGGTCAGGCAAGCCCCGCCGCCTGCATCAACCGTTCTGCTGCCTCGGCCGCAAGCCGCTCGCGGCCCTCGCCATGCACCGGAATGCGCCCCGGTTCCAGAAACAGCGGCGCGGCCAGCGGGGTCACCCGGTCCAGCGCCTCGATGTCGATCCGGCCTTCGACCCGCGCAAGCATTTCCTCGATCCGTCCGAAATCAACCATGCCCCGCATCGCCTCTTCCCGCGTGATCTCCAGCATCAGATGCCCGGGGTCATAGCGGCGCAGCGTGTCATAGAGGATGTCCGAGGAAAAGGTTGCCTGCCGCCCCGATTTGCGCGCCCCCTGGTGGCTGCGCTCGATCAGGCCCGCAACGATGGCCACATTGCGGAAGGTGCGTTTCATGACCGCATTGCCCTGCAACCAGCCTTCCAGCCCTGCCCGCAGACGCGCCACGTCGAACAGCGACGCGGGGTCAGCCACCCGCTCCAGACCCCAGATCAGCGTGGCGTAGTCGGTCGCGACAAAGCCCAGCGGGGCAAGTCCCTCTTCCTCCATCCGCTTGGTCAGAAGAAGGCCCAGCGTCTGCTGGCCGTTGCGGCCGGCAAAGCCATAGACGCACAGATGCTCGCGCCCCTCATGCGGGAAGGTCTCGACCAGCAGCCGGTCGGCTTCGGGCAGGCGCGACACCTCACGCTGCAAGGCCAGCCATCGCGCCGTATGGGCCGGCAAGCCCGGCCAGTCGTTCTGCTGGAACTGGCGCAGGATACGCTGGGTCAGCAGGGTCGAGGTCGCAAACTTGGTGCCGTTGAAGACGGCCACCCTGGGCTCGCGCCCTGGCTGGCGCGTCACCTCGACGGTCATTTCCCGCAGACCTTCGTAGCGCACGATTTCGCCACCGATCAGGAAGGTATCGCCCGGCGTCAGGGTGGCGGCGAACCCTTCTTCCACCTCGCCCAGCGGGGTGCCGCCCATCCGCCCGCGCAGACGCACCTTCAGTGTCTCGGTGTCGATGATCGTGCCCAGGTTCTGCCGGATCGCCAGCGCGGCGCGCGGGTCGCGCAGCTGCCACCGCCCCTCGCGCAGTACCAGTCGCTGCCAACGATCATAGGCGCGCAGCGCGTAGCCCCCTGTCGCTGCAAAATCGAGACAGGCCTCGAAGGCCGCCCGTGTCAGCCCGACATAGGGTCCTGCTCCCTTAACCTCGGCAAAAAGCGCGTCGGCCTCAAAGGGACCCGCGCAGGCGGTGGCGAGGATGTGCTGGCACAGCACGTCGCGTGGGCCGGGCCCGCGCGGCTCGCCATCCAGATCCCGCTCGCGCACGGCGTCCAGCGCGGCCTGGCATTCCACCACCTCAAACCGGTTCGCGGGCACCAGCAGCGCCTTGGAGGGCGCGTTGTAGCGGTGGTTCGCGCGCCCGATCCGCTGCACCAGGCGCTTGACGTTCTTGGGCGCGCCGACCTGGATCACCAGATCGACGTCGCCCCAGTCGATCCCAAGGTCCAGCGAGCCGGTGCAGACGATGGCCCGCAGCCGCCCTTCCGCCATGGCCGCTTCGACCCTGGCGCGCTGTTCGCGCGAAAGGCTGCCGTGATGGATGCCAATCGGCAGATGGTCCGAATTCTGCAACCAGAGCGCATGAAAGAACAGCTCTGCCTGGGCTCGTGTGTTGTGAAAGATCAAGGTCGTCCGATGGCGCCGCACCTCGTCCAACACCGCCGGAATCGCATACCGGCCGCCGCCGCCAGCCCAGGGTGGCGGGCTGTCGATCTCCAGCATGGCAATGTCCGGCTCCGGCCCCGGATCGGCGACGAGGATCGCGCAAGGGTCGGGATGGCGGGCCAGAAACCGCGCCAGTGCCGGTGGATCCTCGACCGTGGCCGACAGCCCCACGCGTCGCAGCCCCGGCGCCAGCGCCTGCAGCCGTGACAAGCCCAGCATCAGCTGATCCCCCCGCTTGCTTTCGGCCAGCGCATGGATCTCGTCCACGATCACCCGCTGCAGCCCAGCAAAGACCCGCGGCGCATCCTCGTAGGACAGCAAGAGCGCCAGGCTCTCCGGCGTGGTCAGCAGGATATGCGGCGGGTCGGCGCGCTGGCGGCGGCGCTGGGTGTAGCTCGTGTCCCCCGTCCTGTCCTCGATGCGGATCGGCAGGCCCGCTCCCTCGACCGGTGCGCGCAGATTGCGCCGGATATCCGCCGTCAGCGCCTTCAGGGGCGAGATGTAGAGCGTATGCAACCCAGCCCGCGGCGCCTGCGCCAGTTCGGCCAGCGTGGGCAGAAACCCCGCCAATGTCTTGCCCCCGCCGGTCGGCGCGATCAGCAGCGTCGCCGGATCGCTCGCCCGCTCCAGCATCTCCATTTGATGCGGATGCAGCCGCCATCCTTTGGCGGTGAACCAGTCGGCAAGCGGGGCGGGCAGGGCGCTCATGCGCAGCAATCTAGTGCGGCGGGAACAAAAAGGGAAACAGGGCTCAGAGCGTTGCGGTATCCAGCCAGATTGTCACCGGCCCGTCATTGACCAGGCTGACTGCCATGTCGGCCCCGAATTCCCCTGTGGCGACCGGGATCCCCTCGGCCGCCACACGCGCCGCGAAAAGTTCGTAAAGCCGCCGTCCTTCGTCGGGAGCGGCGGCGGGCGAGAACCCGGGGCGGTTGCCGCGCAGATCGGCCGCCAGGGTGAACTGGCTGACCACCAGCGCCGACCCGCCCGTGTCCCGCACCGACAGGTTCATCTTGCCCGCCTCATCCTTGAAGATGCGCAGCTTGGCGATCTTGGCGGCCAGCTGGTTCGCCTCGGCCTCGCTGTCGCCCTGCATTGCACAGACCAGGATCAGCAGCCCCGGCCCGATCTCGCCCACCAGCCGCCCCTCGACATGCACCGAGGCGCGCGTGACGCGTTGCAGCAGCGCCCTCAAAGCTCATGCGCCCAGGGCGGGTTCGCGCCGGGGCGCGATACAGTGATGGCCGCCGCCCGTGCGCCAAGGGTCAGCGCGGCATCAAGCGCCGCATCCGTCAGATCGGCCACCCCCGACTTGGTCAGCATCCCTTCGCGGTAGAGCGCGGCCAGCGCACCCGCGTTGAATGTGTCGCCCGCGCCGACCGTATCGGCCACCGTCACCTTCTGCGAGGCGACAAAGCGTTCGCCCCGCGCGGTAAAGGCCCGCGCCCCCTTGGCCCCTTCGGTAATGAACACGACCGAGGGTCCGCGCTCGACCAGCCCGCGCGCCAGCGCCGAGATATCGCCCGGGCCCTCGAGCCAGTGCAGATCCTCGTCGGACAGCTTCACGATGTCGGCCCGCGCGATCATCCGCCCGATCCGGTTGCGATAGCCGGTCTGGTCGGTGATGAAGCCCGGCCGGATGTTCGGGTCGATCATCGTCACCCGGCCCGACTGCGCGGCCCTTGCCTGCAATTCCTCATAGGTCCCTGCGGCGGGGTCGTTCACCAGGCTGATGCCGCCGAAGAACAGCGTGTCAATGCTGTCAGGCAGCTGTGGCAGCTCGCTGATCGACAACAGCCGTCCGGCGGTGTTCTCGTCATAGAAGGCATAGCTCGCCTGCCCGTTCACCAGCTTCACGAAAGCCAGCGTCGTGGGCCGCCCCGACCGGGCGCACAACTGCGTATCCACATGCGAGGCCGCCAGCGTCTGGTCCAGAATCTCGCCGAAGAGGTCGGTCGACAGCCCGGTGAAGAAGGCCGAAGGCACGCCCAGCCGCCCAAGCGCGATCGCCGTGTTGAAGACCGCACCGCCCGCATAGGGTGCGAAAGCCGCCTCTCCTGCCGGCGTCTCGCGCGGCAACATGTCGATCAGCGCTTCGCCGCAACTCAGGATCATTGCATCCTCCCCTGTTTCTCCCGAGCTTTAGGCGCTCAAAGCGCTTCGGGCAATGGGCGGATGCTCAGCAGGTGAAGAAGGGCGCAAGGTTGGCGCGCACGCGCTCCAGCGGCGTTGCACCCGAGGTATCGGGCACAAAGCGGGTGCCGGTGATCATCTCATAGGCTTCGATATAGACCGCGCTCGTCCGCGCGATGATCTCGGCCGGAATCTCGGGGATCGGGTCGTGGTAGGGGTCGCAGCGCTCGGCCACCCAGGACCGGATCACGTCCTTGTCGAAACTCGGCGGTCGCGTTCCCGCCTCGAACGCCGCCTCATAGCCCGAGCCGATCCAGTACCGGCTGGAATCCGGCGTGTGGATCTCGTCAGCCAGCAGAATCTCGCCGCTGTCGTCCAGCCCGAACTCGTATTTCGTGTCCACCAGGATCAGCCCGCGCTCGGCCGCCATCCGCTGTCCACGTTCGAACAGCGCGAGCGCCCGGTCCTGCACCTTGGTCCATTGGGCAGCCGTCAGAAGGCCCTGGTCGAGGATCTCTTTCGCCGTCAGCGGCTCGTCATGGCCGCCGTCGAAGGCCTTCGAGGTGGGCGTGATGATCGGCCGCGGCAAGGCCTGGTTCGCCCGCAGGCCATTGGGAAAGGTATGCCCGTACATCACCCGCTGCCCCTTCTGGTACAACGGCAGGATCGAGGTGCCCGTGGTGCCCGCCAGATAGCCCCGCACCACGATCTCGACCGGCAGGATCGTCAGCCTGCGCCCGATCACCACGTTCGGGTCAGGATAGGCCAGAACATGGTTGGGGCACAGATCCCCCGTCCGCTCGAACCAGAAGCGCGCCAGTTGCGTCAGCACCTGCCCCTTCCAGGGTATTGCGGCAAGGATCCGGTCAAAGGCCGAAATCCGGTCCGACGTGATCAGGATGCGCCGCGCCCCATGCACCCCATCCTCTGGCAGATCGTAGCAATCGCGCACCTTGCCGAAATAGGGATTGGGCAGCTCGGGGATCCGGGCATGGTCCAGGGTGCGGGTCAGGTCGGGCATCGGGGCCTCCGGCATTTGCCGCTTCTTCGGGTCTGGGGGCTGGGGAGTCAAGGTGCGGGGCGCGCACGCCCGCAAAGGCGCGCGGCCTGCCCTCTCAGCCCAGATCGATCACGCCCGTCTGGTCCAGATAGGCCACGCCCGCGACCAGGGCGAGGACCAGAAGAACCGCGAAGAGGATCTTCCAAACCGAATAGGGCCGTTCGCCCTGCACCTCGCCGGTCTGGCCATTGACCAAAAAGCGGTAGCTGCGCCCGTTGTATTTGTAGGCGGCCATCCAGACTGGCAGAAGGATATGCTTGAAGGTCTCGTTCGCATGGCGCGTTTCGACCGCGTCGATGCGCTGTTCGTCCCCGCCGATGTCGCGCGCGATGTCCAGCCGGATGATCTGGTCCATCCGCGCGCGCGCCTCGCCATGTCCGTCGGCCAGCGGCACAGTGTAGCCCTCGGCCCTAAACCCTGCCAGGTAATCCGGGCGATAGGCTGTCAGTTCCGAGAGATCCCAGGGCGTCAGTTCATCCCCCAGCCGCTTGGGCAGGCTGCGAGAGGCCATGACCAGCACATCGTCAAACTGCCGCGCCACTTGGCCCGAGACAGGTGTCCAGCGGATCTTGCGCACCTGCTGCTGGCGCCGCTCGTTGCGGCCGTTGACGTTCACGGTGACCGTCTGCTGCTCGTAATAGGCGATACCGCGCTGGCCGCGATAACGGCTCGCCGTCTCGGCATCGAAGGTCCAGAACGGCACATACATGCCCGCCAGTGCGCGTCCCTTGCGGGTGTATTCCACAATGCCGTTCGGCGCGAACCACAGTCGGCCCAGCCACTTGACCATCTCGGCCCGGGCCTGCGCCTCGGTCAGGCGAAAGGGGACCAGCGCCTGGGGCTTGATCAGCCGGGTCGTACCGGTGTCGATCACGACCGGCGTCGCGCAGAAGGGGCAATCCTTTGCGTGGTTCGCCCCGTCGAACTCCACCACCGCCCCGCACGAGGGGCAATGCGCGGTGCGCACCTCTTCCATCTGGGCCGCGGGAAGGTCATTGGCCAACCCCGAACGCAGGCTGTACTCGGTCAGGGCCGTCCGCTGTCGGGGCTGGTCATCTTGCGGAATGGCCTGGGCATGGCCGCAGTAGGGGCAGACAAGCTCGGTCTGGCCCGGCGCAAAGCGCAGGTCCGCGCCACAGCTGGCGCAGGGAAAGCGGTGTTCTTCCTGCGGCAAGGCGCTTGTCCCGTCAGGCCCCCGGCGGGAGGGGGGGCGGGGTCTGCGCCAGCAGCGCCGAAAGCGCCGTCTCGGCGGCGGGCTTCCAGCCGTCCTGACCGGCAGTCCAGACCAGCGTGGTGCCGTTCAGCGTGCCATGGGCCGCCATTCCCGCCAGCTGCGATTGCGGGAAGGGTCCCTGGGTCGCCCCATTGGCCGCGATGTGCCACATCACCTCGACCGGCGGGGCAGGCGGCGCGGGTGGCGCGGCAGGCCCGGGCGCCGGCGCCGCCCCCCAGGGCCCCGCGCGGCGCGCCATCTCCATGCCCAGACCCGCGCCCATCCCCGTCGCCATGGCCGCGCCAGCGCCCGACCCCGGGTTCCCAAGAGCCTCGGCCGCCGAGAAATCCATGTACTTCGACAGATCCCCCGCGATCCCGGCGCCGGTGCGCTTGTCCAGCACCTTCTCCACCTCTTCGGGCAGGCTGATGTTCTCGATGTAGAACTCGGGCAGCACCAGCCCATATTCCGCAATCTGGGGCGCGATCGCCGTCGTCACCAGCTTGCCCAGGTCCTTGGTGTTCGCCGCCATGTCCAGCACGGGGATGTTCGACGAGGCCAGGACTCGGCTCACCTCCTGCAGGATCACGTTGCGAATCTGGAAGCTGATCTCGTCGGCGGTGAATTCGCCATCGGTGCCCACGATCTCGGTCATGAAGCGGGCCGGATCCGACACGCGCATCGAATATGTGCCGAAGGCGCGCAGCCGAAGCGGCCCGAACTCCGGGTCGCGCAGCATGATCGGGTTCTTGGTGCCCCACTTCAGGTCGTTGAACCGCGTGGTGTTCACGAAGTAGATCTCGGACTTGAAGGGCGACTTGAACCCGTGGTCCCAGTGCTGCAGCGTCGTCAGGATGGGCAGGTTGTTCGTCTCGAGCATGTAGAGGCCCGGCCCGAAGACATCCGCCAGCTGCCCCTCGTGGATGAAGACGGCAGCCTGCCCCTCGCGCACGGTCAGCTTGGCGCCATACTTGATCGCATTTCCATAGCGCTCGAACCGCCAGACCATCGTGTCCCGCGTATCGTCGGTCCAGGCAATCACATCGATGAATTCGCCGGTCAGGAACTTAAACACCATCGGTCTTCCTCCGTCGGTTGCACCAGTCAGCTGCCGCCGCCCGTCAGTTGGGCGGCAATCTCGCGCACGATCGGCTCGGCCTCGGCCTCGGTCATCCCCGGGGTCAGGCGCGGGTCGTAGAGCATCCTCACCATAAGCTCGTCCATTGGCGTCAGCAGCGCAAACTCTTCGTCATCGTTGAAGATCGAGGGCCGCGCCGTCGGGCTGTCGTTGGCCAGGCCCAGCCCCTGCGTGATTTCCTCATGCAGGCAGGACAGCCGCATCAGATCGGGATGTTCCGCCCGGATCACCGCCAGGGCACGGCTGTAGCTGCTGCTCTTGCCCGCCGACATCGCATAGACCAGGCAATAGGTCGAGATCGGCATCTCGGTGATGCCGGCCAGTTCCGCCGGGCTCAACCCCGGCAGGATCGCATTGATCGCCGGGCCCATCGCGCGCCGTTCATCTTCGTCCACGATGAACAGGTAGAAGTTGGGCGAAGCATCCGTCATCCGGATCGAATGGCCGCTGATCCGGGACAGCCGCGCCAGGAACGAGGCGATGCGCGCCCGGTCGGTGGCCCGCCGCTCCTCCGGAACCGAGTCGCCAAAGCGCACCGAAACCCGCACCGGCTGATCCCAGCGCCGCAGCCGGCTCTGCGTCGGCCGCGCGACCAGCGCACCGGACGAACGCGCATATTCGTCATAAAGCGCCACGCGGATGAAGTTGTCGGCCAGCATCCGGTCTGTATAGGGGGCGTCCTGCGTGCCGCCATCGGTTCGCAACAGCCCGCGCGCCAGAAGGTTGGCCTGCACCTTTTCGTAATGCTGGCGCACGGCCTCGCTGCGGGCCGACGGGCGGCCTGGCAGTTCGGGCTCGATCACCACCGGCGGCGGGGCAATCTCGACCGGTGGCGGCTGCGTGGCAACGCACCCCGCAAGCGCCACCAGCGCCAACAGGAGGCTCGCCCGGGTCAGGCGCAAGGGCAGGGGCGGCATGCTGGTGATGTCGAGACCTCAGGCAGGGGTGGCGGGCGCGGCAGGGCGGCGCGAGCTGGCCGAGGCAAGCGTGTCGCGCAGTTCGGCCTCCATCTTGACCAGTTCGGCCTCGGCCGCCGCCCGACGCGCCTTGCCCTCGTCGGCAATCTGCAGGCTGTCCTCGATCGTGGCGATCAGCGTCGCATTGGCCTCGCGCACAGCCTCGATGTCGAAGACGCCGCGTTCCATCTCCTCGCGCACGACGCGGTTCGACTCGCGCAGGTTCTCGGCGTTCGACCGCAACAGCTCGTTCGTCAGATCGTTGGCTTCCTTGACGGCCTCGGCCGCCTCGCGCGACCGCTGGATGGTCACGGCCTGCGCCAGCTGCGTCTCCCACAGCGGCACGGTGTTGACGAGCGTCGAGTTGATTTTGGTGACAAGGCTCTTGTCGTTTTCCTGCACCAGCCGGATCGAGGGCAGCGACTGCATGGTGACCTGCCGTGTCAGCTTCAGGTCATGCACCCGCCGCTCCAGATCGTCGCGGGCCGAGCGCAGGTCGCGCAGCTCCTGCGCGCGCATCACCTGGTCCGTTTCGGGCGCGGCCTTCACCGCGGCCTCCTTGGCCGGGATCATCACCTGATCCACCTCGGCCAGCTTGGCCTCGCCCGCGGCGATGTAGATCGCCAGTTCGTCATAGAAGGCCAGCGTCTTGCCATACAGCAGATCGAGCGATTTGATGTCCTTCAGCAGCTTGTGCTCGTGGGTCAGAAGCTGGTCGGTGATGCCGTCGATCTGCTCCTGCACCTTCTCGAACTTGGCCACGAATTCGGCAAAGGGCGCGGCCTTGCCGGTCAGCCATTCCCACCAGCTTTTCTCGCGCCGGACATCCAGCTCCTCGGTCGAGAACCCGCGCAGGGTGGACACCATCTTGCGCAGGGCATCCCCCGCCGGGCCCACGTCCTTGTTGCGCACATCGGCCAGCATCGACTGGCTGATCGTCTGCAATTCCGCCTGCGCGGCCGAGCCAAAGGCGATGATCGACTGGGTGTTGGTCAGGTCAAGCTCGCCCATCCGCCGCCGGATCTCCTCGGCCTTGGGGGCAGGGGCGGCCTCAAGGGGTACGACTTCCGAAACCGGTTCGGGCAGCAGGATGGCAGTCACCTCCTCGGCGGCGGCAAGGGCGGCCTGGGCGTCGGCTCGGGTCTGGTCGGACATCGGTCACTCTCCCTTGGTGGGCGTTGAAACGGGGACAGACTTGAAAAGGGCCTGCATGTCGGGCGACTGGCCAAGCGACAGCCGCTCGCGCAGCACGGAAATCTCCACCTCGAGGTCGCTGCGGTCATTCGACAGCAGCGCTTCGGTGCGGTTGCGGAAATGGGTCTCGAGGTCGGTCAGCAATTGCTCGTAGTCGGCCCGGGCCGGGGCGGAGCGGGTCTGGGCATAAAGATCGGCGAATTTCACGGTGGCATCGCGCGCGCCCATCAGGAACACCCCCACCTCTCGGCGGGCCGAGGAAAGGTCGCGCGGATCGCCCTCGATCGTGCGGAACAACTGGCGCGCGGTCACCGCAAATCGATCGACCCGCGCTTCCAGTCCCCGGTCCTGCGCGCGCAGGATCGCGTCCTTCATGGCGGCCAGGTATTTCTCACCCTCGTCCACCGCCCGGGCCACCCGGTCGGTCTGGCTGCGGTCGAGCCCCTCGGCACCCTTGTCGCGCAACGGGTCGGGGCCAAAGGCGGCGAAATGCAGAGCGGCGCCGATCACCCCGAAGAGGATGGGGTTCAAAAGGCTGGGCGAAGCGACCATGCCGCCGACAAACAGCCCCAGACCCGTCACCACCGAACCGAAGATCTTGCGGGGAAAGGCGGGGCGGCGGGCCACGCGACGGGCATCATAGGCCTCTTGCGCCAGGATCCCTTCGCGCGTCAGCCACGCCGCGCCGATCAGCAGCGCAAAGGCCGCCAGGTTCAGCGCCAGCCCGGTGGCCGAGGCGGCAAAGGCCTGCACGGCAAAGATCGCCGGCGCCACGAACAGGAAGTTGACCCGCCCACCGGCGCGGCTGCGCCGCTTGCCCTGGAACGGCGCCGGGCCGTTTCCCGGACCCTCGCCCGGGGGTGGGGCCGGGCTGAATTTTCCGCCGTAGCGCTGCGCCATCAGGCCCCGCCTCCGGTCGCGCCCACGTACAGGATCAGGGCCACCAGCAGGAAGAAGGACACCTTCTGAAGACCGCCGTCTTCCATGATCGCGTCTCGCCCCCCGGCCGTTTCCAGATCCTCACCTGACTATAGGCGATGCGGAAACACCTTGCCAGACGCCTGATGCAGGATCGCGGCCTATCTCTTGCCGGATGGCGGTTTTTTTCCGCTGGTCGGTCGGGGGCCGCCGCCTTTGGGCCCGCCCGGACTGCGGCCAGCGGGCGCGCTCCCGCGCGGACCGGCGTTGCGGGTGGGCTGGGGCTTGGCCGGTCTTGTTCCCGGTTTGGAGGGCGCCTTGCGCGGGGCGCGCAGCGGCCCCGCGGGATCGGCGCTGTCCATCTGGCTGGCCGCCCGGCGCGCGGCCTTCACCGGCCCGGCCGGTGCGGTCGCCGCCCTTGTCCCGCCCCTTGCGGGCGTCGCCATCGGCTTGGGGCCAGGGGCCGCCGCCGACTTGCCACGCCCCGGCGCGCGCGTGCCCGTGGCCGCCTTTGTCGCCGCCTTTGCGGCCGACGCCCCCGGGGCCTTGCCCGGTGCCGTCGCCGTTGCGCGTGGCGCGGGGCGCGCCCTCTGTGCCGCCGGATCGGGCGCTTCAAGGCCCAACTGGTCGCGCAGGACCTTGCCGCGCACCTCCTCGACATCGCCCGGCTGCATCTCGTTCAGCCGGAACGGGCCATAGCTCACCCGGATCAGCCGGTTGACCGTCAGCCCGATCGCCGCCATTGCGCGGCGGATCTCCCGGTTGCGCCCCTCGCGCAGCCCCACGGTCAGCCAGGCATTCGCCCCCTGCACCCGGTCGAGCGTCACCGTCATGGGCTGGAATCGCTCGCCCTCGACCGTGATGCCCTGCCGCAGCGGTTCAAGGTCGGGATCGACAGGGTTGCCCTTCACCCTGACCCGGTACTTGCGCAGCCAGCCGGTCGAGGGCAGTTCCAGCCGCCGCTTCAGCTCGCCATCGTTCGTCAACAGAAGCAGACCCTCGGAATTCAGGTCGAGCCGCCCCACCGACATCACGCGGGGCAGGTCCGGCGGCAGATGGTCGAAGACTGTCTCGCGCCCCTTCTCGTCTGCGGCCGAGGTCACCAGCCCCTCGGGCTTGTAGTAGAGCCAGAGCCGCGCCGGCTCCGGCGGGGCCAGCGGCTCTCCGGCGACAAGGATGCGGTCCTTGGCGGTGACGTTCAGCGCCGGGCTGTCGATCACCTTGCCGTTCACGCTCACCTGCCCCAGGGCGATCAGCCGTTCGGCCTCGCGGCGCGAGGATATGCCGGCGCGCGACAGCACCTTTGCGATCCGCTCGCCGGCCGCGGCGGATTTCGGCGCGGCCGCCTCGGCAGGTCGTCGCGCCGGTTTCGGGGCTGCGGAGCGCGGCCGGGCAGGGGGGCGGGAAGGCTTGTCGGTCATCGCGGAACCCCGGCCGCGAAAGGGGCGGCTGCCCCCGGGGGCTGTCTGCCCCCGGAACCCCCGAGGATATTTGGGAACAGAAGAAGGAACAAGGCGGGTTGCCTTGGCCCGCGCCTGGCGGCATGACCGGGGCATGACATTCCGGTCCTACATGGAAATCGCGCTGGAAGAGGCGCGGGCGGCGGGCGCGCGGGGCGAGGTGCCGGTCGGTGCCGTCGTTGTGGCGCCCGACGGCCATGTGGTGGCCCGTGCCGGCAACCGCACGCGCGAGGTGGCCGACCCCTCGGCCCATGCCGAGATGCTGGCGATCCGCGCCGCTTGCGCCGCGCTGGGGTCGGAGCGGCTGCCGGGCCATGATCTCTACGTCACACTGGAGCCCTGCCCGATGTGCGCCGCCGTGATCGGTTTCGCCCGCATCGCGCGGCTTTACTACGGCGCGGCCGATCCGAAATCCGGCGGGCTCGCGCAGGGGCCACGCGTCTTCGCCCATCCGCAGTGCCACCATGTGCCCGAGGTCTACGACGGCATCGCCGGGGCAGAGGCCGAGGCGTTGCTCAAGGCCTTCTTCGCGGGCTTGCGCGGGCACCGCTGACCGACGCGCGACGGGCTTGTGGCGGATCGGCAACGCCGGCCCTGCCGCCGCGTCAATTCCGCCCTTTCCGCTTGGTGCGACTCGGCTCGACGCTGTACCCGACAGGTCTTCGTAATCCCCAGCTCAAGGAGGCGCGACATGACCGGTTCGATCCACGCCTCCCTGGCCGGATTTGGTGGCCTGCCAGCCTATGGCACGCGCCAGGGATTGCGAGAGGCCGGCGGCCCAGCCCTCCGCGCCTGATCCGGCGGGGCACCCGCCCCTCGCCCGCCAAGGGCCGCAGTGCCCCCTTCCGACCCGACTGATCCCGGCCCCGCCACCCGCATCCCTGCGAACTTGGGGCTGATCCAAACTCAAACCCAGCAAGAGGCGCCTCTGGCCCGTCCCTGACGGCATCCATGGGCGAGTTCCAACATGATCCTGACCCATGACCGGGCGCATGAGCGCCCAGAGACGATCCTGACCGACCTTCTGGCTGCGCATGGCCTGCGCCGCATCCTGCTTGCGCTCGCCTCGGCGCTGATCCGGCAAAACCGGGCGCCTCCGGCGCACCGGGCTTCCCGGCGCCGCCCGCAGCCCGAGGCTGCGCTCCGCCGCCAGCTGTCCGCCCACCTGCTGCGGGACATCGGGATCGACCCGTGACGCTCTGACCGGGTTACGGACCGGTCAGAACCGGATCGGCTCCAGCACCTGCGGCTCGATCACCTGCACGCCGGGCAAACCGGCGCGCAGGGTCTCGGCCGACTGTTCCAGCGCCGGGAAGGTGCGATAGTGGCAGGGGATCACCGTCTTGAACGCGAAGTAGCGGCGCGCGGCATAGGCCGCGCGCGCCATGTCCATCGTGTAATGTCCGCCCGCCGACAGGATGCCGATGTCGGGCGCATGCAGATCGCCCATCCATTCCATGTCGGCCATGATGTCGGTATCGCCCGAGAGGTAGATCGTATGGCCTTCGCCCGCGATCATGAAGCCTGCCTCGGACCCCGCGGCCACCGGCCCCTCCGGCCCGGAGACCGAGGAGGAATGGCTGGCGTTCACCAGGGTCACCCGCGCGCCGTTCAGCGTCACCGTGCCGCCCTTGTTGAAGCCGAGACCCTCGATCCCGTCGCGCGCCTGGTACCAGCTGACCAGATCGTAGAGGCCGACCAGCGGCACCCCCAACTCACGCGAGATGGCGGCCGCATCGCCGGCATGGTCGCCGTGGCCATGGGTCAAGAGCACATGGGTGGCCCCCGCCAGCGCCTCGTCGCGCCGCCCGGCCGGGAACATCGGGTTGCCGGTCAGCCAGGGGTCGATCAGCAACACCGCCGCTTCGATCTCGATGCGAAAGCCCGAATGTCCAAGCCAGAGGATGTTCATGCTGCAATCCTTTCCTACCTTTGCGCAGATGATAGCTCCCGGCAGGAGGATGGAAATGGCCTGGCTCGACCCCGTGGACGGATACTGCGAAAGGCTCGGGCCGGGCTTCTGGGCGGAACCCGTCAATGCCCTCACGAACGCGGCCTTCCTGATTGCTGCGGCCGTCGTCTGGCGGCGCACCGCGGGCCTGCCGCTGGCCCGGGCGATGGCCGTGGTGCTGGCGGCGATCGGGGTCGGATCCTGGCTGTTCCACACCCATGCCAACCGGTTGACTGGGCTGATGGATGTGCTGCCGATCCTGGCCTTCATCCTGCTCTATGTCTTTGCCGCCAGCCGCGACATGCTGGGGCTGAAGACCTGGCAGGCGGGCCTCGCGACCGCGGCCTTCCTGCCCTATGCGGCGCTCACCGTGCCGCTGTGGCAGATGGTGCCGGGGCTTGGCTCGTCGGCCGGTTACGCGCCGGTCCCGGTCCTGATCCTGTTCTACGCCTGGCTGCTGCGCGCCCGCGCGCCGCAGACGGCGCGGGGGCTGGCCATCGGGGCCGCGATCCTGATCGTCTCGCTCACCTTCCGCACGCTCGACACGCCGCTCTGCGGGGTGTTCCCGCTCGGCACGCATTTCCTGTGGCATATCCTGAATGGCGTGATGCTCGGCTGGATGATCGCGGTCTATGTCCGCCACCGGCGCGCGGGTTGGGCCCGCGCGATCAGCCAGACGAGCGACAACAGCACCGGCTGGTGCAGCAGATAGACGGCCAGGCTGTGCCGCCCCACCAGGGCCAGCCCCCGCAGCACCGGCCCCGGGGCAGCCGGCCATCCCGCGGCCCGGTCGGCAAGGCCGCGGTCCCGTGCCAGGCGCGTCAGCGCCATGCCGGCCAGAAACGGGGCGAACCAGGGAAACAGCGGCTCGAAATCCATCGATACCGGCGGGGGGCCCGCAAGCCCGGTCCAGACCAGCCAGCGCGCCTCGAATAGCGGTCCGGCCATCAGCCAGGGCGTGACGAAGACCGCCGCCGCCACCGCCAGCGTCAGGGACGCGGGCAGGCGCAGAAAGACAAGGCCCAGCAGGCTGAAGGTCGCGATGGCGTGCAGGATGCCGAAGAAGATGAACTGATTCGGCATCGCGGCCCAGGTGCCCAGGCTCACCAGCGCCGCCGCCGCCACGATCACCGCCAGGCGCCGGCCAAAGGCGGGCCAGCGGATGCCCCCGCCATGGGCCAGCATCAGGCTGACGCCCGCCAGGAACAGAAAGCTGCCCGCCACCATGCGCGCCCAGTAGCCCCAGAAGCCGGGCATCGACACCGTGCCGGGCGGCAAGAGGCCGAACAGCACAAGGTCATAGACCAGGTGGAACAGGATCATGCCGCCCAGGGCCGCCGCACGGGCCAGATCGACCGCCAGGATGCGCCCGGGGCCTGCGCCCCTGCGCCTCCGCTGGTCCGGCCTCTCGGCCCCCTGCGCTGCCACCTTTCCCGCCCCCGTCACGTCCGCCCGCCGGTCTGCGGCTCCACAATGGCGAAAAGCCGCGCCCCGGCAAGCCCGGGCGCGGCCCCCGCGCCCGCCCGGGCCGGGCAACGCGCTTGCAGCGCCGCGCGGGCATGGGTAAACGGGGCCGATCGTTTCGGAAGGCGCAATTCCCATGTCCATCGACATCGACACGGCCCGCAAGGTGGCGAAACTGGCCCGGATCCGCGTGGAAGAGGCCGACCTGCCCGCGCTCGCGGGCGAGCTTTCGGGCATCCTCACCTTCATGGAGCAATTGAACGAGGTTGACGTGACCGGCGTCGAGCCGATGACCTCGGTCACGCCGATGCGGCTCAAGCGGCGCGCCGACGTGGTGACCGATGGCAATATCCAGGCCCAGATCCTCGCCAATGCGCCCGATGCGCGCGAGGGCTTCTTTGCCGTGCCGAAGGTGGTGGAATGAGCGGGGGCGACATGACCGGGGCCAACCAACTGACCATCGCCGCCGCGCGCGACGCGCTGCGCAAGGGCGAGCTGACGGCGGTCGATCTGACCATGGCCTGCCTGACCGCGATGGATGCGGGCGACGATCTGGGCGCCTTCGTCCACAAGACGCCCGATATCGCGCTCGACCAGGCCCGGGCGGCGGACAAGCGGCTTCAGGCGGGCGATGCGCCCGCGCTCTGCGGCATTCCGCTTGGCATCAAGGATCTGTTCTGCACCAGGGGCGTGCCCAGCCAGGCCGCCTCGAACATCCTTCAGGGGTTCCGCCCCGAATACGAAAGCACCGTCACCGAACGGCTCTTTGCCGCCGGCGGCGTGATGCTCGGCAAGCTGAACATGGACGAGTTCGCCATGGGCAGCAGCAACGAAACCTCGTGCTACGGCAATGCGGTCAACCCCTGGAAGGCCGGCAACGACGACACGGCGCTGACGCCCGGCGGCTCGTCCGGTGGCTCGGCTGCCGCCGTGGCGGCGGATCTGTGCCTGGCCGCGACGGGCACCGACACCGGCGGCTCGATCCGCCAGCCCGCCGCCTTCACCGGCATCGTCGGCATCAAGCCGACCTATGGCCGTGTCAGCCGCTGGGGCATCGTGGCCTTCGCCTCCTCGCTCGACCAGGCCGGCCCCATGACCAAATCGGTCCGCGACGCGGCGATCCTGCTCGGCACCATGGCCGGGCACGACCCCAAGGATTCCACCAGCGCCGACATTCCCGTCCCCGATTTCGAGGCGGCGCTGACCGGCGACATCCGCGGCCGCAAGATCGGCATTCCCCGCGAATACCGCATGGACGGCATGCCCGACGAGATCGAGCGTCTCTGGGCCGAGGGCACGGCCATGCTCAAGGACGCGGGCGCCCAGATCGTGGACATCTCGCTGCCCCATACGAAATACGCGCTCCCCGCCTATTACGTCATTGCTCCGGCGGAAGCCTCGTCGAACCTCGCGCGCTACGATGGCGTCCGCTACGGCCACCGCGCCCGGCTCGCCCAGGGCGACGGCATCACCGAGATGTATGAAAAGACCCGCGCCGAAGGCTTCGGCAAGGAAGTCCAGCGCCGCATCATGATCGGCACCTATGTGCTGTCGGCGGGCTTCTATGACGCCTATTACAACCGCGCCCGCAAGGTCCGCGCCCTGATCAAGCGCGATTTCGAACAGGCTTTCGATGCCGGCATCGACGCGATCCTGACGCCGGCCACCCCCTCCAGCGCCTTCGGGCTTGGCGCCATGGCCAGCGCCGACCCGGTCGAGATGTATCTCAACGACGTGTTCACCGTCACGGTGAACCTTGCGGGCCTGCCGGGCATCGCCGTGCCCGTGGGGCTCGATCGCAAGGGCCTGCCGCTTGGCCTGCAGCTGATCGGCAAGCCTTGGGACGAGGCGGGGCTGCTCAATCACGCCTATGTGCTGGAGCGCGCCGCGGGCTTTGTTTCCAAGCCCGCGAAATGGTGGTAATCCCCGCCGCCAGACTGCCCCGAACGCCTTTGAAGGGATGACCATGCGCCGCTGCCTGACCTGCCTTTCGCTTCTGGCCCTGGCCGCCTGCGCGCCGGAACTGCCGGAATCCGGCGCCGGCGGCAACAACAGCTACAACGCCTACATGCAGGCCGCGACGGGGCAGGGCACGGCGCCCCTTGGCGCACCGCTTGGCGCGACAGCCACCACCACGCCGCCCGCGGGCTTCGACCCTGCCCGTGTGGGCGCCGCCATCGATGCCGCCGAACAGGGCCAGAGCGCGCCCTTCGTCCAGGGCGGCACCGCGCCCGCGACCGGCCCGCTGACCGGCCCGGCCACTACCGGCGGCTTCACCACCGTGCCCCAGACGGCCGATACCGGCGCCCTGATCGGCGGCAGCGCAACGCTCGAGGCCGACCGCCCGCGCGGCAACGCCCCCGCCAACATCCAGGCGGAATCGGGCGAGATGGCCGCCGTCGGCGGCATTTCGGACGAGCAGGATTTCAACGCCGTCGCCTCGCGCGAAACGATCGAAAGCGATGCCGAACGCATTGCCCGCAACCGCGCCCAATATGTGGTGATCCAGCCGACAGACGTGCCCCAGCGCCCCGATGCCAGCGGGCCGAACATCGTCGAATATGCGATCCGCACCACCAATGCCCCGGGCCAGCAGCTCTATTCCCGCTCGGCCATCCGCCTCACCTCGCCCGAGGCCGCCTGCGCCCGCTACCGCTCGCCCGACCTCGCGCAAGAGGCCTTCCTCGCCTCCGGCGGTCCGGACCGCGATCCCAAGGGCCTCGACCCCGACGGCGATGGCTTCGCCTGTGCCTGGGATCCGCGGCCCTTCCGGCTGCAGTGACCGGCGCGCTCTCGCCCAATCACGGGCCGCGGCGTGACGGGCTGCGGCCCACCCTTGTGGTCATCCACTACACGGCAATGCCCAGCGCCGCCGCCGCCCGCGACCGTCTGTGCGATCCGGCGGCCGAGGTTTCGGCACATTACCTGCTGTCCGAGACGGGCGAGGCGCTGGCGCTGGTCCCCGAGGCGCTGCGCGCCTGGCATGCCGGCGCCGGGGAATGGGCAGGGCAGGGCGACGTGAATTCCCGCTCCATCGGGATCGAGCTTGCCAATCCCGGCAACCAGCCCTTCGCTTCCGCCCAGATGCGCGCGCTCGAGGGGCTGCTCGCCGGCATCCTGGCGCGCTGGGCCATCCCGCCGCAGGGGGTGATCGCCCATTCCGACATGGCCCCCACCCGCAAGGCCGACCCCGGCCCGCGCTTCGACTGGCGCCGGCTTGCGCTTGCGGGCCTCGCCGTCTGGCCCGCGCCGCAAGGGCCAGGCCCCGCTCCCGACTGGGCGATATTCCTGGCCGCGCTGGCCCGCTTTGGCTACCCCGCCGCCCCGCCCGAGACGCTCCTGCAAGCGTTCCGCCTGCGCTTCCGCCCCTGGGGGCAGGGGGCGCTGGCCCCCGCTGACATGGCCGCCGCCCTCGATCTTGCCAGCCGCTTTCCTGTTGACGGGGCGGGCGCGGGGGCCTAACTGCTGCCGCGCGCGGATGGCCGGACGGCCGCGACGCCGGGGCAACCCGGTATCGAGGAAAGTCCGGACTCCATGAAGCAAGGGTGCCGGGTAACGCCCGGCCGGGGTAACCCGAGGGAAAGCGCCACAGAGAAGAGTCTGCCCCGGGTCAAACCGGGGTGATGGTGAAACGGTGGGGTAAGAGCCCACCGCGGACCGGGCAACCGGGACGGCACGGCAAGCCCCACCCGGAGCAATGCCGAATAGGGGCCTCGCGTGGAAAGGTCCGCCCATCGGCCGCAAGGCCGGGCGGAGACCTCCACAGGGACGCTTCAGCCCAGAGGCCCGGGTTGGCAGCCAGAGCCCGCCGGTAACGGCGGGCCGAGAGGAATGGTCGTCGAAGGGGGTCGCAAGGCGCCCGGAACAGAATCCGGCTTACAGGCCATCCGCGCATTCGAAACCTGCGGCAAACCGGGCCGCCCTGCTGGCCCGCAGCCCATGACACCCCCGAATTTCGCCGGGTCAGCGGGGGTGAATCGCTTGACGCCGCCCGGCTTTCCCCCTAAACGGCCCCGATGGAATTCGGCACACCCCTCTGGCGGTGGCCTTTCAGCTATACACTGGCCCCTCCCGGGGGGCGACAACAAGGAACATGACCATGTCGCGCGTCTGCGAACTCAGCGGTAAGGCCCCGATGACCGGCAACAAGGTCAGCCATGCCAACAACAAGACGAAACGGCGCTTCCTGCCGAACCTGAATGACGTGACCCTGATCTCTGACGTTCTTGGCCAGTCGTTCAAGCTGCGCATTTCCTCGGCCGCGCTGCGCTCGGTCGATCACCGCGGCGGCCTCGACGCCTTCCTGACGAAAGCCAAGGATGACGAGCTGTCCGACAAGGCGCTGAAGATCAAGAAAGAGATCGCGAAGGCCCAGGCCGCCGCCTGATCCGGTCGCGCTCGACCCAAGGGAAAGGCCCTGCCCACCGGCAGGGCCTTTTGCTTTGGCGGATCGGGCGCGGCACTTGGGCCTATTGGCGCCGTGTGGCTCTTCGGGCTAAGTGACGGCCCATGCGCCTTCGTTCGCCCGCCATGGCCCTTCTGGCCATCCTTCTCCTTGTCCTCGGCAGCCTGCCGATGGCGATGGCGCGTGCGCAGCCGATGCCCACCACGTCCGTCGCGATCTGCGGGGCAGGGGGTGTCGAGATCCTGTATCTGGACGCGGCCGGCCAACCGCTGCCCGGCGGCAGCGCCCCGCATCACCACTGCCCCGATTGCGTCCCGGCCATGGCGCCCGCCACCATGGCATCTCCGTTGCGCCTGCCGCTTGGCGGCGGCCTCGTGGCCCCGCTGCCGCCCGTGCTCATCCCCATCGGGGCCGTGCCACCCACGGGGCGGGCCCGGGGGCCTCCCTGTCTCGTCTGACCGCGCCAACCTCAGACACAGACAAGGAACCGATCCATGCGCCTTCTCACGCCGTCCCTCGCCGCTCTCGCGGTGGCCTTCGCCTTTCCCGTCCTCGCCGATGGCATCACCATCGTCGATCCCTATGCCCGCACATCTGCGATGATGTCGCAGTCGGGCGCCGCCTTCATGGTGATCGAGAACACCGGCACCGCCGACGACCGTCTCGTTTCTGCCACCTCCGACGTGGCCGAACGGGTCGAGCTTCACACCCACAAGGAAGATGCCGACGGGGTCATGCAGATGATCGAGGTGACCGAAGGCTTCGTGATCCCGGCGGGCGGCCAGCATGCGCTGGCGCGCGGCGGCGATCACGTCATGTTCCTGGGCCTCACCCGTCCGCTTGCGCAGGGCGACGTCGTCTCGGTGACGCTGACCTTTGAAAAGGCGGGGGATGTGGTGGTCGAGGTGCCCGTCGATCTGGAACGCAAGCCGGATCAGGCCATGCAGCACCAGCACGGCCAGATGGGGTCAGACGGCTGACGCCATGCCCGCTTGAAACGCAAACGGCCCGGACCTTCGCGTCCGGGCCGTTTCTTATGATAGGGTCGCGTTCCGCTCAGCCGGCGCAATAGGCCTCGGCGGTGGCCGCGAAATTCTTGTAGCGGTCCCAGAAGGCGTCATCCGCCGAACGGGTGGAGATCCGCACATTCTGGGCCAGATCGGGGTCGGCGAAGAACTTCGCTGCCCGGCGCTGGTCGCCCGACCGCAGGGTCTGGTCCGCCGCCTCCTGGATGCACCGGCAGACCGACCGGCTCGCACCGGCGCGGTCCGACCGCATGCAGGCCTTTTCGATCGGCCCGGCAAAGGACATGGGGGCGGTCAGGGTTACGAAAAGCGCGGCCGCTGCCGCGACGCTCAGGGTCTTGCGCATGTCACTGCCTCTGGTTTCCGCAGCCTGGTTAAGGTTCGACTGCGATTTTTCTGCCACCCACTATGCCGATTCGGCGGAAAAACTTCAACCTCCGGGCGCATCTGGCGGCTTTCCGCCGATCAGCCCCCCCCCCGCCGGCCTCGGCCCCGCCCCACCGGGCCGCGACACACCGCCTCTGCGCCCCTGCGCCGCCGCTTGACCCCCCAGCATTTCCTGATCATATGCCCGCCATGACCCAGCTTTCGCTCATCCGCAATTTCTCGATCGTGGCCCATATCGACCACGGCAAATCCACCCTGGCCGACCGGCTGATCCAGTCGACAGGCACGGTCGCCGACCGCGACATGAAGGCGCAGCTGCTCGACAGCATGGATATCGAGCGTGAGCGGGGCATCACCATCAAGGCCAACACCGTGCGCATCGACTACCGCGCGCAGGATGGCCAGACCTATGTGCTGAACCTGATCGACACGCCCGGCCATGTGGACTTCGCCTATGAGGTCTCGCGCTCCATGCGCGCGGTCGAGGGTTCGCTCCTCGTCGTCGATGCCTCGCAAGGGGTCGAGGCGCAGACGCTGGCCAATGTCTATCAGGCCATCGACGCCGGGCACGAGATCGTGCCGGTCCTGAACAAGATCGACCTGCCCGCCGCCGAGCCCGACCGCGTCCGCGCCCAGATCGAGGATGTGATCGGCCTCGATGCCTCCGACGCCGTGCTGATCTCGGCCAAGTCGGGCCTCGGCATCCCCGACGTGCTGGAAGCCATCGTCAACCGCCTGCCGCCCCCCAAGGGCGACCGCGAGGCGCCGCTCAAGGCCATGCTGGTCGACAGCTGGTACGATGCCTACCTCGGCGTCGTCGTCATGATCCGCGTGATGGATGGCGTCATCCGCAAGGGCGACCGCATCCGCATGATGCAGACGGGCGCGCTCTACGGCATCGACCGCCTCGCCGTGCTGAAGCCGCAAATGGTCGACATCGCCGAGCTTGGCCCGGGCGAGATCGGCGTGCTGACCGCCTCGATCAAGCAGGTGCGCGACACCCGCGTGGGCGACACCATCACCCATGAACGGCGCGGCGCCGAGCAGGCGCTGCCGGGCTTCAAGCCCAGCCAGCCCGTGGTCTTCTGCGGCCTCTTTCCCGTCGATGCCAATGATTTCGAGGCGCTGCGCGACGCCATCGAGAAGCTCGCCCTCAACGACGCCTCCTTCACCTACGAGATGGAGACCTCGGCCGCCCTCGGCTTCGGCTTCCGCTGCGGCTTCCTCGGCCTTCTCCACCTCGAGGTCGTGCGCGACCGGCTCGAACGCGAATATGACATCGACCTGATCACCACCGCGCCCTCGGTCGTCTATCACGTCCACCTGCGCGACGGCACGATGATGGAGCTGCACAACCCCGCCGACATGCCCGACCTCACCCATGTCGATCACATCGACGAGCCGCGCATCAAGGCCACCATCATGGTGCCCGACGACTATCTGGGCGATATCCTCAAGCTCTGCCAGGATCGCCGCGGCATCCAGCTTGACCTCAGCTATGCCGGCAACCGCGCCATGGTCGTCTATGACCTGCCCCTGAACGAGGTCGTGTTCGATTTCTACGACCGGCTGAAGTCGGTCACCAAGGGCTACGCCAGCTTCGACTACCAGATCACCGGCTACCGCGAGGATTACCTCGTCAAGATGTCGATCCTGGTGAATGACGAACCCGTGGATGCGCTGTCGATGATGGTCCACCGCGACAGGGCCGACATGCGCGGCCGCGCCATGGTGGAAAAGCTGAAGGAACTGATCCCCCGCCACATGTTCAAGATCCCGATCCAGGCCGCCATCGGCGGCCGCGTGATCGCGCGCGAGACGATTTCCGCCATGCGCAAGGACGTGACCGCCAAGTGCTACGGCGGCGACGCCACCCGCAAGCGCAAGCTTCTGGACAAGCAGAAGGCCGGCAAGAAGAAGATGCGCCAGTTCGGGAAGGTGGAGATTCCGCAGCAGGCGTTTATCAATGCTTTGAAGATGGATGGGTAACTAGAGTTGAATATACTCTTTGCTGATGAGCAGTATGCAAAGTTCAAGGGTGAAGAGTTTGTTCTCGTTATTGGCTTTAGTATTCCAGTAGGCGAGATAGTTGAACTCCGGAAGAGTGTTTATGAGCAGGTGTCGAACATACTTGATCTAGTAAAGGAAGAGGACGGAAAGAAGACAATACGGCCTTTTCCTATTCTGCATGGCTCTGATTTCCTACGTGCCTATTCTGACGAAGTAAAATATAAAGTGGTTCAGGTTGTCTTTGATCTTGTTGCCAAAACCGACTGTGAGTTCTATAGAATTGGCTACTTCCTGGGCTCCGCTCCAAGAAGCATGGATAAAGCTGGAGCGCGGCAGTTTTGTATGAGCTCGGCATACTTTGGTCTTTTGACTTCGCTTTGGCGCGAAACTGCGCCTCCCATGATGATAGTTTCTGAGTTTGATAGAGAGGCACTCAAGAAGCTATTTTACTCAACAACTGATCAGCTTGGGACTTACTATCAACTTGATGAAGCAACTGTATCGGTGCCGCTAAACAAGCTAGTCGGACACTTCTTCGCCAAAAAGGAAGAGCTCGGCTGCCAGATCGCTGATTTGGCCGCATACGTTGCTCTAAAATCAATGGTCGGAGGTTCTGATTTTAGTAGGTCAATTGGAAAGAGTTTTGAGACAATTTCTGGCCGGTTCGTCGTTAACAAGATAATCTGGTGGAATGACGATGCAAAGAGCGTACTTGGCATTCCGTAGGCTGCGCGTTCATTGCACCCCACCCCCACCCCTTCTCTCCCCCTCCAGCCCTCCGGAACCCTTCGCGCCATCGCCTACGGCGATCCCTGACTTGGGCGTGGCCGCGCCCGTCTCCCTGCCTACCGCCTGCGCGCCGTGCCTTCGGGGCTGACGATCTTCCACGGGAAGATCGTCCGGGCGCCCCTCACCCCCCCAAGTCGCTTGACAAGCCGAAGGCCGGCGGGAACAAGTTGCGCCTGTTCGGCAAGGTCTGCATGGCGCGGCAAGCCTTTTTCAAGGCGTTACATGGGGATGGTGAGGGGATGACCTCTACGGTGGTGGATTTCGTCGAAGGCCTTCCCGGTCAGCCGCATGACCGCCGGATCGACTTTCGCAACCATCGAGAGATGCTCGAAGCCAACCTTTCCCGCCAGATCGAGGCCATCCGCGCCGCCGATATCAAGATCGCGCTTCTTGTGCCCACGACAACCGCGATGCTCGGCGTGCTGGCCGCGCTCTTGCGGGAACGGCCGCTCGACCCCTGGCAGTTGCTCTGGGCCTGCCTCTGCGCCGCGCCCCTGGTTGCGGCCTTCGCCCTGATGGCCAGCGGCGTCATACCCCGTCTGCGCGGCAATCCGGCCCGGTCGCTCCTGTTCTTTGGCGATCTGGCCTCCCAGCCCCAGTCCGAGGCGACCGAGGCCCTGGTCAGCGTGTCGGCCCAGGCCTATCTGACCGACCTTGCCGCCCAGTGCCATGCCACGGCCAGCATCGCCCAGGCCAAGCACCGGTCTGTCCGCCGCGCCTATCTCGCCTTCCTCATCGCGCTGCCGTCCTGGCTGGTCACGATCTGGCTCCTGAACGGCGGGGCGGGGTAGGGCAGACCTCCGGCCCCCGTACCTTCCCCCGTATCGCCCGCACGCCCGCAAGGTGCGCACTCACGGCGCGCCGGTTGCGCCTCCGCTCCCCCCTTCACACCCCTGTCGCAGAAGCGCGCCATGCTGGCCATCACGACAAACCCACAGGGGGACATCGACATGCCAAGCCGTCTTTCCCTCCGTCTGCGCCGCCTGCCGCGTCGGGCGGGCCTGTCCTTGCGCCGCGCCGGTCAGGCGGTCCGCCGCATCGGCCAACCCCGCGTGCATGACATCACGCCCGAGGTGCGCGCGCTTCTGACCGGCCATCGCGGCGTCTTCTGACCGTGGGGGCGCAGGTCGGGGGCTGGCCTTGCCCGCCGCGCGTGCTAGGTCTGTTGGGTAGCTTATCCGCGGGGCCTCCATGTCTGTCGTCGTTCTCTACATCGCCACGGCGGTGGTGTTCCTTGTCCTTGATGCCATCATGCTCACCTTCGTGATGGCGCCGCTGTTCCAGCGCCATATCGGCGACATGATGACCGATCAGGTCCGCTTCGTGCCGGCGGCGATCTTCTACCTCGCCTATGTCGCCGGTCTGGTGGCGCTGGTCTCCTGGCCCGCCTGGAAGAATGGCTCGGCCGTGGTGCTGCCCGCCGCCATCGTCGGCGCCATGGCCTATGGCACCTACGAATTCACCAGCTACGCCATCATGAAGGGCTGGAGCCCGACGATGGTGGCGACCGACCTGATCTGGGGCACCTGCCTCACGGCCTTTTCCGCCTGGGCCGGCCTCGCGATCACCCGGGCCATCGTGCAATCCTGAGCCATTTTGTCTACATACGGAAGCCAGACGGTTTCCAGACGGAGTCCAGACATGATCCTTTACGGCATCCCGACCTGCGATACCTGCAAGAAGGCGCTGAAGGCGCTGCAGGCGGCGGGGCATGAGGTGACCTTCCGCGACGTGCGGGCAGAACCCCTGACCGAGGCGGAAATCCTTGAATTCGTGACGGAATTTGGCGATGCGATTGTGAACCGCGCCTCCACGACATGGCGCGGCCTGTCGGATTTCATCCGCGCCTCGGAACCCGAGGCCCAGCTTGCCGCCCATCCCACCCTGATGAAGCGCCCCGTGATCCGCTCACCCCAGGGCCTGACCCTCGGCTGGGATGAAAAAGTGCAGGCTAAGTTGCTGGGATAAAACGCAAAAAGGCCCACGTGGCAGCGCGGGCCTTTTCGAGGTTCCGGTTCGATCCGGTCCGCCTCAGAGCAGCCGCAGATCGCCCGCAGATTCCCGCCCGTCGCGACCGGATTGCAGTTCGTATCCGATTTTCTGGTTGTCGTTCAGACCCTTGAGCCCCGCCCGCTCGACCGCCGAGATGTGGACGAAGATATCCTTGCCGCCATCATCGGGGGCGATGAAGCCATAGCCTTTGGTAGCGTTGAACCATTTTACGGTGCCCGTCGGCATTCCGCCTCTCCTTGCGTCAGTCCACCCGTGGCGCCATTGCCCCGGGTCGTGCCCCCGTTTGTCCTTCCCCCCTACGGCCCGATCCGGTCCGTCGGCAGCGCATCCGGCCACACAGGCACGAAAATGTGCCGGATCGAATGAAAAAATCAAGCGTGGAGTAACCTTCGCGTGAAGCCAGGCCGCCTTCTCGGGCGGCCTGATCCCTTTTCGAGCGGCTAAGGCGCTCAGGCCCGGGCGATATCGGGCGGGAGCGATTCGCTGGCCAAGGCCTCGAGTGCGCGCTCAAGCGCCAGGGTCTCGCTCCGCGTGTCGCCCAGGCGCCGCAGGGAAACGGTGCGCTCCTCGACCTCTTTCATCCCGATGGCGAGGATGACCGGCACCTTGCCCACGGAATGCTCGCGCACCTTGTAGTTGATCTTCTCGTTGCGCGTGTCCGCCTCGGCCCGGATACCGCGGGCGCGCAGCGCGTTCGTGACCTCATGCACATATTCGTCGGCATCCGAAACGATCGAGGCCACGACGACCTGCCGCGGCGACAGCCAGAATGGCAGCTTGCCGCCGTAATGCTCGATCAGGATGCCGATGAAGCGCTCGAACGATCCCAAGATCGCGCGGTGCAGCATGTAGGGACGGTGCTTGGCGCCATCCTCGCCGACATATTCGGCGCCCAGACGGTCGGGCAGGTTGGGGTCCACCTGGAAGGTGCCGCATTGCCATTCGCGCCCGATCGCATCGGTCAACTTGAAGTCGAGCTTCGGACCATAGAAGGCCCCATCGCCCGGGTTGACCTCATAGGGCAGCCCCAGATACTCGATCGCGCCCTGCAGCGCTCCTTCGACCTTGTCCCATTGCGCATCGGTGCCGATGCGGACATCGGGCCGGGTCGAGAGCTTGATGTCGAACTTCTCGAACCCGAGATCGCGGTAGACCGACGAAAGCAGCGCGATGAAGTTTGCGCATTCCTGCTGAATCTGGTCCTCGGTGCAGAAGATATGCGCGTCGTCCTGGGTAAAGCCGCGCACCCGCATGAGCCCGTGCATGCTGCCCGAGCTTTCATACCGGTGGCAGGACCCGAATTCGGCCAAGCGCAGCGGCAGATCGCGGTAGCTCTTGAGCCCCTGGTTGTAGACCTGCACATGGCAAGGGCAGTTCATGGGCTTCAGCGCGTTGATGCGCTTTTCCTTGGCGCCCTCCTCGTCAACCTCGACGATGAACATGTTCTCGCGATAGGCTTCCCAGTGGCCCGATTTTTCCCAAAGGATCCGGTCCACCACCTGCGGTGTGCGGATTTCCTTGTAGCCCGCCCCGCGCAGGCGCCGGCGCATGTAATCTTCCAGTTCGCGCCAGATCGACCAGCCGTTGGGGTGCCAGAACACCATCCCCGGCGCCTCTTCCTGCAGATGGAACAACTCCATCTCGCGCCCCAGCTTGCGGTGGTCGCGCTTGGCGGCCTCTTCCAGCATGGTGAGATGGGCCTTCAGATCCTCGCGGTTGCGGAAGGCCAGGCCATAGATGCGCTGCAGCATGGGCCGGCTGGAGTCGCCCAGCCAGTAGGCGCCGGCCACATGGGTCAGCTTGAAGGCATCGGCCGGAACCTGACCCGTATGCTGCAAGTGAGGGCCACGACAAAGGTCCTGCCAGGGGCCATGCCAGTACATGCGGATAGGCTCATCCCCCGGGATACGGTTGATCAGCTCGACCTTGAAGGGCTCGCCCTTGTCTTCATAGAAGCGGATCGCCTCGGCGCGGCTCCAAACCTCGGTACGGATCGGATCGCGGGCGTTGATGATCTGCTTCATCCGCGCCTCGATCAGGCCCAGGTCCTCGGGCGTAAACGGCTCGGCGCGATCAAAATCGTAGAACCATCCCTGATCGCGCACCGGGCCGATGGTTACCTTGACCTCGGGCCAGATCTCCTGGACGGCGCGGGCCATGATATGGGCCAGGTCATGCCGGATCAGCTCCAGCGCCGGCGCTTCGTCCTGCATGGTCTGGATGGCAATCCGGGCACTCTGCGTGATCGGCCATTGCAGATCAAAGGGTTGATCGTCCACCGTGGCCTGGATGGCGCGCTTGGCAAGGCTGGGCGAGATCGAGGCCGCCACGTCTGCCGCCGTTACGCCGGCGGTGAAATCCCGCTGGCTGCCATCGGGGAAGGTCAGGGAGATGGTGGAGGGATGATGGGCCATTGCGGCTCTCCTCGTCGGTTTGGCGCCTACGAAACGCCCGGTTGCGGGTTATGACGGGCAGGTTCTTGCCCGTGCGGCGGGCGGAAGTCAATCCGTTCCCGCCGCCCACTGGCCCGCCGTGCCCCGGGCGGGCTATAGACAGGGCAGCAGTCAGGAGTGCCCATGTCAGACCCCAGCTTTCTTGTTACGCCGCAGGGCCGCCGGATCGCCTATCGCCAACAGGTGGGGCAGGCCCCCGGCGTGGTCTTCCTTCATGGATTCAAGTCGGACATGGCGGGAACGAAGGCCGTGCATCTTGCTGACTGGGCTGCCGCGCGGAGCAGGGCGTTTCTGCGGCTGGATTACTCCGGGCACGGCCAGTCGGGAGGAGATTTCCTTGACGGGGCGATCGGCGATTGGTTCGAGGATGCGCTGGCGGCGGTGACGATGCTGACGAAGGGACCGCAGGTCCTGGTAGGGTCGTCCATGGGCGGCTGGATCGCGCTTCTGCTGGCCCGCGCGATCCCGGAACGGATCGCAGGCCTTGTGGGCATCGCCGCCGCGCCCGACTTTACCGAAGACAGCATGTGGCTCGAGGCGAGCGAGGCCGAGCGGGCAGAACTGATGGCCCGGGGCCGAATCGAGCGACCGTCCGACTATTCAGAGGCGCCCTATGTCATCACCCGGCGCCTGATCGAAGAGGGGCGCAGCCGGCTGGTGCTGCGCAGTCCGCTGTCGCTGCCGTTTCCTGTGCGGCTGTTGCAGGGAACCGCCGATGTGGACGTGCCACCCGCTGTCGCACTGCGGCTTCTGGACCATGCGACAGGGCCGGACATCCGCCTTACGCTGGTCAAGGAGGCAGACCACCGCTTCTCGACCGGTGAGAACCTTGCCCTGATTGAGCGGACGATCGAAGAGGTTCTCGCCCGTGCCGCCGCATCGGTCGGCCCCGTTTCATGAGCGAGCCCGTCCTGCTCTTGCCCGGGCTGATGAACGATGCGCGGGTCTTTTTCCACCAGATCGTCAGCCTGTCGCTGGCGCGGCCGGTCATCGTGATGCCTCTTGGCCCTGGCATGGTCGAGGACATGTCACAGGCGGTGCTGGCCGCCGCACCGCCGCGCTTTGCCGTGGCGGGGCAGGGGCTGGGGGGGACTGTGGCACTGGATGTGGTGCGGCGCGCGTCCGACAGGGTGACGCGGGCGATCCTGATCTCGACCGATCCCTTTGGCGAAACGCCGCAGGTCGCCGCCGCCCGCGAAGGGCGGCTGGTCGCGGCCCGCGCCGGGCGGTTGGGCGAGGCCCTGCGGGGCGAGATACCACCAGGCGCCCTGTTCGCGGGGCCCGCGCGCGAGGATGTGCTGGAGGTGCTTGCCGACATGGCCCGGGTGCTGGGTCCCGAAACCTTCATCTCCCAGGCCCGCGCCTGGGGGCGGCGGCCCGATCATCAGAAGACGCTGCGCCGCTGGCTCTTGCCCACGCTGATCATCGGCGGGGCCGCGGACAGCGTGGTTCCACCGAGGCGGCAGGAGTTCACGGCGGAACTGATGCCGAAAGGCCGCTTTGTCCGCATCGAGGAGGCCGGCCATCTTCCGACGCTGGAAGCCCCCGAGGCGGTGACCGAGGCCATGGAAGACTTCCTCAACGAGCCCCTGATGCTGCGCTGAGGCGACCCCCGATCAGCTTGACGCGACGATCTGCGGCCGCGCCTTTGGCTTTGGCTCGCCTGCATTGGCGTCGATGAAGTTCAGCACCAGCGGACGGATATTCAGCCGCCAGGACTTGCCGGCGAAGATGCCGTAGTGGCCTGCGCCGGGTTCCAGATGGCTGGCCTTTTTGCTGGCGGGCAGCCCAGTCAGCAGGTCGAGCGCCGCCACGCATTGCCCGGGGGCCGAGATGTCGTCATTCGCACCCTCGACCGTCTTGACGGCCACCTGGGTGATCGCGCCGATATCGACCTTCTTGCCGGCCACGACGAACTCGTTCCGGGCAATCTCGCGGTTCTTGAAGATGCGCTCGACGGTCGACAGGTAGAATTCCGCCGTCATGTCCATGACCGCGAGGTATTCATCATAGAAGCGGTTGTGCGCGTCATGGTCCGACGCCTCGCCCCGCGCAACGCGGATGATCTGGTCGAAGAACGCCTTTCCGTGGCGGTCGGCATTCATCGACATGAAGCTTTGCAGTTGCAGAAGGCCTGGATAGACCAGCCGCCCCGCGCCCTTGTACTTGAACCCCACCCGCTGGATTGCGATCTGCTCCAGTTGGCCCATGGTCACACGGCGGCCAAAGTCGGTCACCTCGGTTGCGGCGGCATCGGGGTCGATCGGACCGCCGATGAGGGTCAGCGTGCGGGGCTGTGCCGCCGGATCCTCACCCGCAAGATAGGCCGTCGCCGCCAGCGTCAGCGGTGCGGGCTGGCAGATCGCGATCACATTGGTGTCGGGGCCGAGCGCCCGCATGAACTCCACGAGGTAGAGCGTGTAATCCTCGACATCGAACTTGCCCGCGCTGACCGGAATGTCGCGCGCATTGTGCCAGTCGGTCACATAGACATCGCAGTCGGCCAGCAGGCTTGAGACGGTGGAGCGCAGAAGCGTCGCGTAATGCCCCGACATTGGTGCCACGAGCAGTACCTTGCGCGCCATGGGCGGCCGTCTGCGAACAAAGAACTGGATCAGGTTGCCGAAGGGCTTTTCGACCACGGTCTTGACGTCGACCAGGTGATCCTGCCCCTCCGGCCCGACAATGGAGCGGATGCCCCAGTCTGGCTTGGCCACCATGCGCCCGAAGGTGCGCTCCGTCACCTCGCCCCAGGCCGCGGTCAGCGCGACCAAGGGGTTCATCGACAGGGCAAATGCAGGATAAGACGCCATCGCACGCGCCGTGGCGCCAAGCCACTCATGCGTGTTGCGGGCAGATTCCATCGCATCGTATGTGTACATGTACTTCATCGCGTCTCCTGCCCGGGAGGGGGCCCGGGTGCCATTTCGTCGCTTTCCCCCCCAGTCAGGCGACGGTATGCTCGTTTGGGGCAGGATAGGAGGGGTACCAAAGTATGGCAACCGATGACGATGACGCGGGCGCCCGACTGGACCGTCTCAATGCGAACCTCGCCAAGCTCGAGGAACTGTCGCAGCGGTTGGTGGTAGCGCTATCTCGCCGCAAAGCAGCAGATCCCGCCCTGCATGGACCCAGCCAGGAGGTCTATCTGAAGGCCGCGGCCGCTTATGTGGCCGAAATGATGCAGAATCCCGCGAAAATTCTGGAACATCAGATCAGCTACTGGGGAAAGAGCCTGAAGCACTATGTCGAGGCACAATCTGCCCTGGCAAAAGGCAAACTGGAAGCCCCCCCCGATTCGACGCCCAAGGATCGGCGCTTTGCCAACCCGCTGTGGGAAACCCATCCCTTCTTCAACTACCTCAAGCAGCAATACATGCTGAACGCCGAGGCGATGTCGAACGCCGTGGGCGGATTGGAGCATCTGGACCCGGCCGATCGCAAGCGCGTGGAGTATTTCACCCGGCAGATCGTGGACATGTTTTCTCCCACCAACTTCCTGGGCACCAACCCTGAAGCGTTGAGCCGCGCGGTCGAGACAGACGGCCAGAGTCTGGTGCAGGGGCTAGAGAACCTTGTGCGCGACATCGAGGCCGCGAATGGCGAGTTCATCGTCAATTTGGCGGACCGCGAAGCGTTTCGATTGGGCGAGAACATCGCCACCTCCGAGGGGGCGGTGATCTATCGCAACCGGATGATGGAACTGATCCAGTATGCGCCCACCACCGAAACGGTGCACCGGATTCCGCTGGTGATCTTTCCGCCCTGGATCAACAAGTTCTATATCCTGGACCTCAAGCCCCAGAACAGTCTGATCAAGTGGATCGTCGATCAGGGCTTCACGCTGTTCGTCGTCAGTTGGGTCAACCCGGACGAAAGCTACCGCGACGTGAGTCTCGATGACTATATCCGCGACGGCTACCTGCGCGCCCTTGCCGAGGTGCGGCGGGTGACGGGCGAAAAGAAGGTCAACGCCGTTGGCTATTGCATTGCCGGCACCACCCTGTCGCTGACCCTGGCCCACCTCAAGAAGGCTGGCGATGCCAGCGTCAACACCGCGACCTTCTTCACCACGCTCACTGATTTCTCGGACCCGGGCGAGGTGGGCGTGTTCCTGGCGGATGACTTTGTCGACGGAATCGAGCGGCAGGTGGAACAGGATGGGATCCTCTCTCGCCTCTTCATGAGCCGCACCTTCAGTTTCCTGCGCTCGAACGACCTGATCTACCAGCCTGCGATCAAGAGCTACATGCTGGGCGAGGCGCCACCGGCCTTCGACCTGCTTTACTGGAACGGCGATGGCACCAACTTGCCGGCCAAGATGGCCGTCGAATACCTGCGGGGCCTGTGCCAGGAAGATCGGTTCGTGGCCGGGACTTTCCCGGTTCTGGGCGCGCCAGTGCGCATTCAGGATGTCACGGTGCCCGTCTGCGCCGTGGCCTGCGAGACGGACCATATCGCCGCCTGGCGGGCGTCGATGAACGGCATCCGGCAATTCGGGTCCAAGGACAAGACCTTCATCCTTTCGCAGTCCGGTCATATCGCCGGTATCGTGAACCCGCCGTCCAAGGGCAAATACGGACATTACACGAACGATGGCCCCATGGACGACCCCGAAGCCTGGAAGGCTGGGGCGACGTTCCACGAGGGGTCATGGTGGCCGCGCTGGGGCGCCTGGCTGGCAAAGCATTCGGGTGCGATGGTCAAGGCGCGCGCGCCTGGTGGGCCGGAAAACCCGGTGCTGGCCCCGGCGCCGGGCACCTATGTCGCGGCGGTGCCGGCTGCCTGAGGGGGGGAACCACGGGCAAACCGATCTGGCGGGCGCATCCCGAGAAAATGCTGCGGTGCAGAAAAAGGACTTGCATTTCTGCACCGCAGCATCTATCTAGGCTGCATCAGGACGACGGAATCGCCCAACTCTCCCAGGAGCTACCAACATGACCAAGACCCCGGATTTCACCAAGGTTTTCCAAGACGCCTTCGCTTCCTTCCCGGTTGACGCGAAAGCCTTCCAGGACGCCTTCAAGACGCAGGCCGCTCTGGCCGAGAAGTTCTCGAAAGTGGCTCTCGAAGCTGCTGACAAGTCGGCCGAGATCTCGACCAAATGGACCAAGGACACGATCGCCAAGCTGAGCACCGTGGCCAAGGCCAAGTCGGAACCCACCGAATACACCAAAGCCGCGACCGACTTTGCGTCTTCGGCTGCTGAATCGGCTGCCGAGCACATGGCCGCCTTCGCGGAAGTCGCCAAGAAAGTTCAGATGGAAACCGTCGAACTGCTGCTGGCCGCTGGCAAGGATCTGTCGGAAGACGCCACCGCCGCCGTGAAGAAAGCCACGGCCGAAGTGACGACCGCCGCGAAAAAAGTGGCGACTGCCGCTCGCTAAGGGCTACTACGCCGCGTCACCTATCCTCCTCCCTGTCGGCTGACGCGCGTGGGCGGGCTTTCGAAGCCCGCCCTTTCTTTTTTTTCTGCGCTGCCCTAAGCTTGATTGCAGTGCAGAAAGACAGGGGGCGTTGCTGTGGCCGAAACCGATAAGCCGTTGCTGATCAAGCGCTACGCCAGCCGCCGTCTCTATAACACCGAGACCAGCGACTATGTCACGCTTGAGGATATCGCCGGATTCATCCGGGCGGGCCGCGAGGTTCAGATCGTCGATCTGAAATCGGGCGATGATCTGACCCGCCAGTACCTGCTGCAGATCGTGGCGGAGCATGAAAGCAAGGGCGAAAGCGTCCTGCCGATCAATGTGCTGACCGATCTGGTGCGCAGCTATACGACAGAAGTGCAATCTGTCGTACCCCAGTTCTTGGCCATGTCCTTCGAGATGTTCCGAAACGGGCAGTCCAAGATGATGGAGAACTTTACCGCGCTGCCCAATCCCATGGCCGGTGTGCCCGGGTTCGAGGATCTGGTGAAGCAGCAGGAAGCCTTCATGAAGACGCTGATGTCCGGCATGCCTTCGGTTCCGGGCTGGGGCGGTTCTGGCCCGGCGCGCGAAGACGCGGATGGCGAGCCCACATCCGCAGAGGATCTCGCGCAGATCAAGAAGCAGCTGGCTGAGCTGCAGAAGAAGCTTTCCAAGTTGTAGGCCCCTTGGTCCGGGGGAGGTAGGGGTGACCGACACTCAGGGTCGCGTGACACTCTGGGGCATCGAGGTATTCCTTGCCGCTGCCGAGGAGGGGTCGATTACGGCCGCAGCACGTCGGCTGGGGGTGAGCCCCTCTGCCATCAGCCAGCAGCTTTCGGGGCTGGAGGCGTCGCTGGGGGGAGCGGCACTGCTTGACAGGGCGGCGCGGCCGATGGGCGTGACACCGGCGGGCGGCATGTTCCGCCGCCATGCCCAGACCATCCTGAATGCCGCAAGCGAGGCGCGGGCCGAGCTGGCCATGGCCGATCTTTCCTCGCTGACCACGCTGCGGCTGGGCATGATCGAGGATTTCGACGGCAATGTGACTCCGCATCTGTTGACCCAAATGGCCGAAGAGTTGCGTGGCTGCCAGTTCCTGCTGGAAACCGGCGCTAGCCACCGGCTGCTCGATCAGCTGGAGGGGCGGGCGCTGGATGTAGTGGTGGCCGCCGACATGGGTGCGGGCTTTGACGGCGGCGACTGGATGGAGGCGCATCCGCTGTTGTCAGAGCCGTTTCTTGCGGTGGCGCCGCGCGGCCAGATCGATCAGCACGGCGATGTCGCGGCCCAGCTGCTGGACATGCCCCTGATCCAGTATACGGCGCGACATCACATGGGCCGCCAGATCGCCGCACATCTGGCCAGCCAGAACCTGCGCCTGACCCATCGCTTCGAACTGGACAGCTATCACGCAATCCTGGCGATGGTCGCGGGACGGGCGGGTTGGAGCATTCTGACCCCGTTGGGGGTCATGCATGCCGCACCCTTTCTGGACGCAGTCGATGTGTTGCCGGTTCCTTTCGCGCCGTTGTCGCGCCGGATCACGCTGTCTGCGCGGGCAGGGGTGCTGCATGACATGCCCGTCAGAATGGCGGCACTGCTGCGCCCGCTCTTGCAGGCCCGCGTCGTGGACCCGGCGCTGGCGCGCATGCCCTGGCTTGAGAAGGATCTGCGGGTGCTTTAGCGCCCTAGCCGCGTGCGGCCTTTTCCGCCAGGCCCGATTGTCCTTCGCGCCGGTCAAGTTCGGCCATGACATCGGCAAGGCTCACGTCGCGCGCGGCCAGCATCACCAGCAGGTGGTAGAGCACGTCTGCTGCTTCGGAGGTCAGGCGCGCGCGATCGCCCTTGACCGCCTCGATGATGGCCTCGACCGCCTCTTCACCGAATTTCTCGGCGCATTTCTCGGGGCCGCGGGACAGAAGCTTGGCCGTCCAGCTCGACTCGGGGTCCGCTTCCCTGCGCGCGGCGATTGTGGCGGCCAGCCGGTCCAGTGTCGTCATGTCAGCCTCACGGGGATGCCGGCGGCAGCCATATGGGCCTTGGCCTCGCCGATGGTGAAGGTGCCGAAATGGAAGATCGAGGCGGCGAGGACCGCACTGGCATGCCCCTCGGTCACCCCTTCGACCAGATGGTCGAGCGTTCCGACCCCACCGCTGGCGATCACGGGGATTGCCACAGCATCGGCCACCGCCCGGGTCAGCGGGATGTTGAAGCCCGATTTCGTCCCATCGCGATCCATCGAAGTCAGCAGGATTTCCCCCGCGCCCCTGGCAGCAACGGTGCGGGCAAACTCCACCGCATCAATGCCGGTGGGCTTGCGCCCGCCATGGGTGAAGATCTCCCACCGGCCTGGTGCAACGGTCTTGGCGTCGATCGCGACGACAATGCACTGACTGCCGAAACGGTCAGCCGCCTCGGCCACCACATCCGGATTGGCGACTGCGGCCGAGTTGAAGCTGACCTTGTCGGCTCCGGCCAGAAGCAGCGCCCGCACATCCTCTGCGGTACGGACGCCACCGCCCACGGTCAGCGGCATGAAGCATTGCTCGGCCGTCCGGGTGACCAAATCGAACATCGTGCCTCGGTTTTCATGCGTGGCGTGGATGTCGAGGAAAGTCAGCTCGTCCGCCCCGGCCGCGTCATAGGCCTTGGCTGCCTCGACAGGGTCGCCCGCGTCGATCAGGTTGACGAAGTTCACGCCCTTGACCACGCGACCGTCGGCCACGTCAAGGCAGGGGATGATGCGGGTCTTCAGCATGGTCGGGCGAACCTTGAAACACCAGTGCCCGACCACATAGCGGCCCCGGCGCCGCCGCACCAGCCCCTGGGCCGAATCCGGCGCTGATCCGGGCAGGACATGCTACGCTGCCATTCGTTTGCATGACGAGGGGTATGGATGAATACGGTACGCTTTCTGGCCGCGGCGCTTGCGCTGGGGGCCATTGCCGTCTGGGGGTCGGAGATCGCCTTCTGGACCATGCCGCCGGGGCCGGTCAGCGCCGTCGACATGGGGATGACCTGGCTTGCCTATTCGCTGTGCTGCGCCTGCGGGCTTGGGGCCTTGCTGGTCTCCGGGGCGCGGGGAGCCGGGGGGGTCTTTCTCGCCGGCGCCCTGCTTGGCTGGCTGATCGAGGGGGCCATCGTTTCGACCATGTATGCGGCTTTCCCGCTGCAACTTGTCTGGACCGGGCTTGCCTGGCATGCGCTGATCACGGCGGCGGGTGTCCTGGGGCTGGGACGGGCAGCTGTGCATTGGCCTGTCCGCCGGCAGATCGCGCTTCTGGTAACTGCTGGCCTGGGGTTCGGGGTCTGGGGCTGGTACTGGCCGGTCGAACGGCCTGTCCTGCCTGGATTGGTGGGGGTGCTGGCCTATCTCGCGGGATTTGGTCTGGCGGTGCCGATTGCGAACATGGCACTGGACCGCCTGTCACCGCTCGTGCGACCCGCCTGGCCGACGCTGGCCCTGCCCTGGATCATCGTGTCGGCGGTCTGGGCGATACAGTCACTGGCCGATCCGACGCCAGTGCGGCTGGCCTTGCCGGTGCTTCTGGGGCTGACCATTTGGAGCATGGTGCAAGGGGGCAGGGTGCACCGTGGCGAGGCGCTTTGCTTCGGCCCGCCGGCGCCCTTGTGGCGCCACGCCCTTTTCCTGCTGGTACCTGTGGTGGCTGCCCTTGTCACGGTGACGGGCTGGAGGTGGTTCGGTGCAGTGCCGGTCAACATCCCCGTTGCGCTGGCAACGGGTTCCATCGGGCTTGGCCTGTGGCTGCGCCTGTTGTGGCGCGCCTACCGGTTGCGCAGCGCTGCGAGGGCCGAGGAAAGGTCGATTGCCCCGTCATAAAGCGCGCGGCCGGAGATAGCGCCGGCAATCACGCCCGTGTCGCGCAGGGCAAGCAGGTCGGCCATCGAGGAAACCCCGCCCGAAGCGATCACCGGAATGGCCACGGCCCGGGCCAGCGCCTCGGTCGCCTCGATGTTCGGGCCGCCCATGGCGCCATCGCGGTCAATATCGGTGTAGATCAGCGCCGCCACGCCCGCGTCCTCGAACTGGCGGGCCAGATCGGTCGCCATCACCTCGGTTTCCTCGGCCCAGCCGCGGGTGGCAACCCGGCCCTTGCGCGCGTCGATCCCCACAGCCACCTTGCCCGGGAAGGTGCGCGCAGCCTCGCGAACCAGTGCCGGGTTCTCGACGGCGACCGTGCCCAGGATGACCCGCGCCAACCCGCGTGACAGCCAGCCTTCGATCGTCGCCATGTCGCGGATGCCGCCGCCAAGTTGGCAGGGCACCCCCACTTCCGCCAGGATCGCCTCGACCGCCGCGCCGTTCACCGGCTTGCCCGCGAAGGCACCGTTCAGGTCCACCAGATGCAGCCATTCGCAGCCGGCAGCTTCGAAACGGGCCGCCTGGGCCGCCGGATCGTCGCCAAAGACCGTCGCCGCCTCCATCTCTCCCCGCAAAAGGCGCACGCACTGGCCATCCTTTAGGTCGATCGCGGGGTAGAGGATCATCTGAGGTCTCCGGTCTTGTCGCGCGCGTCGTTTGGCATGGGTCGCGCCCCGCGACAAGACGCAAGGTCACCACTGGCCGTAACCTTACGTCACGCTTGCCCGGTGCTGTCAGCACCCGCGAGAATTCGGGCATCTTTGGGAGGAGACATCGATGAAGACCCTGCTGCTGGCCGCGCTGGCCTTGACCCTTGCCACCGCGGCCCAGGCCGATCCTGTCGAGGGGATGTGGAAGACCAAGCCCGACGACAATGGAAAGTTCGGCTATGTCGAGATCGTGCCCTGCGGACCGGCCTTCTGCGGAACGCTCGTCAAGGCCTTCGACCCTGCGGGAGCTGAGATCGACTCGCCGAATATCGGCAAGCGGATCGTCTGGGACATGATTGCCGAGGGCGATGGAGCCTATGGCGAAGGCAAGGTCTGGAGCCCGGATCGCGACAAGACCTATAACGCCAAGATGAAGTTGTCGGGCAATTCCCTGTCGGTGTCGGGCTGCGTCATGGGCTTCTGCCGGGATGGCGGAACCTGGACGCGGGTCGACTGAACGTCGCCTGGGCGTTCAGGAATGGCGGGAGCAGATGGTATGCCCCCGCCCTTCGATCTGTGCGTGACCGATCAGCCGCCGTTCTCGACCTGGCAGGCAGAGGCAGCTTCGAGTGCCTTTGCACTGCCCTCAAGCGACAGGCTGGCAATCTCGGCCCCATCAAAGGCCATCTTCAGATCCTTGCCCTGAACCAGGGCCAGCAGAACCGCCGGATCCTCGAAGAACACTTCGATCCCCTGCATCTCGCCAACCTTGACCCCCTTGGCCTCGACCTCGACGACTGCGGAGTCGTCAACGGCATAGGCGACGGGATACCTGTGATCCTGCTTGAACGAGGTCCAGGCCGGGTTCACGGTGGTCACGAAGCCCTTCTTGCCCTTCTCGCGGAACCCGATGCGCAGCAGGCTGCCATCGTTGTAGGTGACCTGGGTCAGGCATGCGTTGTCATGGTCAGGATCGGTCAGGATGTTCCAGGCGCCCTCGGTTCCCCATGGGACAAGGTCGAGAGCCATCGCCGAACTTGCCATCCCCGCGCAAAGCAGGGGTACGAGCAGTCTTTTCATCACATTCTCCGTTGGAAGCCGCGCGGGGCCCGTGCGGGCCAGAGCGCGCAACCCCTTCTAGCCCACTGCTGGGCCACGGCTTGCCCCTGGGCGCCACCATCCCACGGTCTGCAGTGTCAGGGTTTCCAGCGCAGGAAATTCGCGATCAGGCGCAGGCCTGTGGCCTGGCTTTTTTCAGGATGGAACTGCGTGCCCACAACCGTATCGCGCCCTACGATGGCGGTGATCGGCCCGGCATAGTCCACATGGGCCAGAAGATCGGCGCGATCCGCCACCTGGAACTGGAAGCTGTGCACGAAATAGGCGTGGTCCCCGGTGGCGATGCCGTCCAGCACCGGGTGAGAGCGGTCGATCACCAGATCGTTCCAGCCCATATGCGGAACCTTGAGCGCGGAATCCGATGGTACGATCCGATCAACCTGGCCAGCGATCCAGTTGAAACCCGCGGTAGGTTCATACTCCAGCCCCCGGGTGGCCAGCATCTGCATGCCGATGCAGATCCCCAGAAAGGGGCGGCCCCGGTGCCGGACCGCCTCTTCGATCGCCTCGAACAGCCCGCCATGGGCGCCAAGCGCGCGGCGGCAGGCAGGAAAGGCCCCGTCGCCCGGCAGGACGATGCGGTCGGCGCGGGCCACATCCTCCGGCCGGGCCGATACCACTACAGCCCCCGCACCCACCTCTTGCGCCATGCGCTGGAAGGCCTTTTCGGCCGAATGAAGGTTGCCGCTTTCGTAATCGACAAGAACGGTGAGGCTCACAGCATGCCCTTGGTCGAGGGTATCGCATCCGTGGCGCGCGGATCCTGCTCTACCGCCGCGCGCAGAGCCCGGGCGACGGCCTTGAACGCCGCTTCGGCGATGTGATGGCTGTTCAGCCCATGCACCATGTCGACATGCAGCGTGATGCCGCCATGGGTGGACAGGCCCTGAAAGAATTCCCGCACGAGTTCGGTGTCGAACGTGCCGATCTTGGCCGTCGGGAAGGCGAGGTTCCAGACCAGGTAGGGCCGGCCGGACAGGTCCAGCGCACAGCGCACCTGCGCGTCGTCCATCGGCAGGGTGCATTCGCCATAGCGGCGGATGCCGCGCTTGTCGCCCAGAGCCCGGGCGAGCGCCTGGCCAAGCGCAATGCCCGTATCCTCGACCGTATGGTGGTCGTCGATGTGCAGGTCGCCTTTGGCGGCGATGGTCATGTCGATCATCGAATGGCGCGCCAGTTGGTCGAGCATGTGATCGAAAAAGCCGATCCCGGTCTCGATCCGACGCACACCCGTCCCATCGATGTTCACGGCGACGCTGATCGCGGTCTCTGCCGTGCTGCGGCTGATCTCTGCCTTGCGCATGCTTGTCCCTGCCGATGCTGTCCCGGCCTTATAGGCAGGCCCGGGGGGTTAGAAAAGGGCCATGGCGTGGTGACTTCCTGCAACGGAAACGGCAAATTCCAACGTATCATGCCCCGAGACACTCAGAAGGAACCGTTCGAATGGCGATACCTACCGGTTACTCCCGCATACAGATCACCCTGCACTGGCTCGTGGCGGCATTGATCCTGCCCCAGTTCGTGTTGCACGACGGGATCTCTGGTGCCTTCCGGCAACTGATGCAAGGCGGGACACCTGCCTTCGACTGGACGGTTCCCGCCCATATCGCCGGCGGTATCGCCATTCTTGGGCTGGTTGTCTGGAGGCTATCGCTGCGCACAAGCAGGGGCGCTCCACCGCCGCCCGCGGGGCCGGCCTGGCAAGTCTTGGCTGCCCATGTCGCCCATTGGGCGCTTTACGCGCTGCTGGTCCTGCTGCCCCTCTCGGGGATCATCGCCTGGTTCGGTGCCGTCGGTGCGGCAGGCCAAGCACACGAAATCATGACGACACTCTTGTTGGTGCTAGTCGCCATTCATGTGCTGGCGGCCCTGTGGCACCAGTTCTGGCTGAAAGACCGCCTCCTGGTCCGGATGAAACGTCCGGGCTGAGCAGGGCCGGCGCTATCCCAGGAAGACGCGAACCGTCTCTTCGAACTCGCGCGGTTTCTCGGCATGCAACCAGTGACCGGCACCCGGGATCCGGGCGAACCGGGCATGAGGAAACAGGTCGCGGATGGTGTCGCGATGCTCCGGCAGAACGTAATGCGACTCTGCGCCAGAAAGAAACAGGGCCGGGCCAGCAAAGCGGCCCGCCGGCGCGTGCCAGCCAACGATCTTGGGCATTTCAGCCTCGAGCACGTCAAGGTTCAGCCGCCACCGGGGCGGGTCAGACTTGAGGTCGAGGGATTGCAGGAAGAAGGCCCGCAGGGCCGGGTCGGGCACCGCTTCGGCAAGGCGTCGGTCGGCTTCGGACCGAGAGGCAAGTCCCGTCAGGTCGAGCGCCCGCATCGCGTCGACATATTGCGTCTGGTCATGGGTGTAGGCGACGGGGGCGATATCGGCCACGACCAAGCGGTTGACCAGCGCTCCCTCGGCCAGGGCCAGAGCCATCGCGGCCTTTCCGCCCATGGAATGGCCCAGCACATCGGCACGTCCGCCATTGACCCGGATCACCTCGGCCAGGTCGGCCGCCATTTCGGTGTAGCCTTGGCTGGGAAAACGGGGGCTTTCGCCATGGTTGCGCATGTCAACCGCCAGGACCTCGCGCGTGTCGGCCAGGCGGCGGGCGATGACGCCCCAGTTCCGGCCCGAGCCAAACAGGCCATGTGCAATCAGAAGGGGCGGGCGCCCTGTTTCGGTGGCAGCGGGGTGTCGGATGACGGTCAGCATGCGACCGTTCTAGCCAAGCCGGCCCGCGCCCGCCAGAGTTCCGGTTGATGCCGGACGCGCCGCTTTCTAGACTTCGCCCAGGTTGCGGGAGTTGCAGATGGGCGCGGTGACGATTCAGCAGATGGCAGACCGGGTTTCATCCCTGATGGCCGAGCGCCTGAAGTTGGGGGGCAAGACGCTGCCAGACCGCATCCGCCTGGCCGGTCGCCGGCTGCCGGCGCAGGTGCTGGCCGAGGTGCGGTACCTGGATACCGCCGCGCAACAGGCCCGGCATCCCAAGCTCATGACCCAGATCGACGAAGAGCGGGTGGCCGAGGCCTATGACACAATCATCACCCATCTCAACGCCATTGATGCAGGCGCGCGCCGCCGGGCCATTCTTTTGGGCATGGCAAGCTCGATCGCCTTCAGCATTTTCGTGGTGGGAGTTCTGCTGCTGATCGTGCTGCGCTGGCGCGGCTTCATCTGAAGACGCGCCAGACGCTCCTGCTCACAACGAGGGGTAGATCGGGAAGCGCATGCACAGCGCTTCGACTTCGGCCTTGACCTTGGCTTCCACGGCGGCATTGCCGTCTTCACCGTTCGCCGCAAGACCATCGACCACTTCCACGATCCAGTCCGCGATCTGGCGGAACTCGGTCTCGGCAAACCCCCGCGTGGTGCCCGCGGGCGAACCCAGCCGGATGCCGCTGGTCACGAAGGGTTTCTCCGGGTCGAAGGGCACGCCGTTCTTGTTGCAGGTGATATGCGCACGGCCAAGCGCGGCCTCGGCGGCCTTGCCCGTCACCTTCTTGGGCCGCAGATCCGCGAGGCACAGGTGGTTGTCGGTGCCCCCAGACACGATGTCGATGCCGCCCTTCATCAGCTGATCGGCCATGGCGGCAGCGTTCTTCTTGACCTGCGCGGCATAGGCCTTGAACTCGGGCCGCAGCGCCTCACCGAAGGCGACGGCCTTGGCGGCGATCACATGCATGAGCGGGCCACCCTGGAGGCCCGGGAACACGGCCGAGTTCACCTTTTTGGCGATCTCTTCGTCATTGGTCAGGATCAGGCCCCCGCGCGGCCCTCGCAGCGACTTGTGGGTGGTGGTCGTGACCACATGGGCGTGCGGGATGGGCGAGGCATGCACGCCTCCGGCCACCAGGCCCGCAATATGCGCCATGTCTACATGCAGATAGGCACCCACCTCGTCCGCGATCGCGCGGAATGCGGCCCAGTCCCATTCGCGGCTGTAGGCAGTACCGCCGGCGATGATGAGCTTGGGGCGATGCTCGAGCGCCTTGGCGCGCACATCGTCCATATCCAGCCGCTGGTCCTGCTGGCGCACACCATAGGACACAACGTTGAACCATTTGCCCGACATGTTGACCGGCGAGCCATGGGTGAGGTGCCCGCCCGAGTTCAGGTCGAGGCCCATGAAGGTGTCGCCCGGCTTCAACAAGGCCAGGAACACGGCCTGGTTCATCTGGCTGCCCGAGTTCGGCTGCACGTTGGCGTAATTGCAGCCAAACAGCGCCTTTGCCCGCTCGATGGCCAGCGTTTCGGCCACGTCGACGAACTGGCAGCCGCCATAGTAGCGCTTGCCGGGGTAACCTTCGGCATATTTGTTGGTCAGCACCGATCCCTGCGCCTGGAGAACGGCAAGCGATACGATGTTCTCCGAGGCGATCAGTTCGATCTCGTGGCGCTGGCGTCCGAGTTCGTCGGTGACCGACGCAAAGATCTCGGGGTCACGGCTGGCAAGCGGTTCGGTGAAGAAACCGGCATCGCGATGGGGGGCGTTCATGGGCGGCTCCTGTGGGACTGAGGCTGGCGACCATTTAGTGCATGGCCCGCCATCAAGAAAGGCCGGAAAACGACCCTCGCACCTTCAAGCGCGAAATAGACGCAGGCCGGGCGGGCGGCAGTATGGACAGAAAACCCGGCGTCGGGCCTGCAAATGCTTGAGTTCGGAAGGTCGCCCGGCCAAGACTGGGCACGTCAGTCACGGGAGAGCCGCAGTATGGAGCGCAGGATCTGCTTTCGGGCCAGCCCCTCGCCCGAGGCTCAGGCCGCCCTTGCGGCTCTGACCGCCGAGCATGGTCAGGTTGCACTGGATAAAGCGAACCTTGTCGTTGCGCTGGGGGGCGACGGTTTCATGCTGCAGACGCTGCACGAGACCGAGCGTCGCAACCTTCCAGTCTATGGCATGAATTGCGGCACCATCGGCTTCCTGATGAACGCCTTTTCCACCGAAGGCCTGATCGAACGACTGGATGCCGCAGTGGAAGAAGTCATCAATCCACTGGCCATGCGCGCCGAAACCTCGGACGGCCGCGTGGAAGAGGGGCTTGCGATCAACGAAGTGTCCATGCTGCGCGCGGGCCCCCAGGCCGCCAAACTCAAGATCAGCATCGACGGCAAGACCCGGCTGGAGGAACTGGTCTGCGACGGAGCGCTGGTCTGCACGCCGGCCGGCTCGACCGCCTACAACTACTCTGCCCATGGACCGATCCTGCCGATCGGGTCTGACGTACTGGCGCTGACGGCGATTGCGCCCTTCCGGCCGAGGCGCTGGCGGGGGGCGTTGCTGCCAAAATCCGCGATCGTCCGCTTTGATGTGCTAGAGCCGGATAAGCGCCCCGTCATGGCAGACGCCGACAGCCGGTCGGTGCGCAATGTGATCGCGGTGGAAATCCGGTCCGAACCGCGCATCCGCCACCGCATCCTGTTCGATCCCGGCCATGGCCTGGACGAACGGTTGATCCGCGAACAGTTCGTCTAGTCGCCGTCGTCGCGGCGGGGGGCAGTGCCCCAGGCCTCACGCTTGCGGTAGAGTGTCGAGGGCGAGACATCGAGTACCCGCGCCGCCTTTGGCACCGAGCCGCCAAAGCGGGCAACCGTCGCTTCGACCACCAGCCGCTCGATCTCGGCCAGAGACCGGCCCATCAGGCCGTCCAGGTTGGGCTCGACTTCTGTGCCCGGGGATGGGATGGCAAGGGGTGCAGGGCGCTCAAGCTCATGCACCAGTTCGAAGGGCAGCATCCCCAGGTGGACAAGGCCGCCGGGGTTCAGCACCACGACGTTGCGGATCACGTTCAGCAACTGGCGTACATTGCCCGGCCAGGGGTGACGGCGGAACAGCGCTCGCACCTCGGCATCCAGACCGTCGAACCGGCGTCCCTCCTCGGCGGCAAAGCGGGCAAGCGCGGCCTCGGCGATCTCGATCACGTCATCGCCACGCTCGCGCAGCGGGGGCATGTGGACCGGCACGACGAAGAGCCGGTAGTAGAGATCTTCTCGGAACTGCCCGCGCCGGACGGCGTCCAGCGGATCGCGGTTCGTGGCGCAGATGATGCGGACATTGACCTTGCGCGGCTTCGTGGACCCTACCGGCTGCACGGTCGAGGTCTGAAGGAAGCGCAGCAGCTTGGTCTGCAAGCCGATGTCCATCTCGCAGATTTCGTCGAGAAACAGCGTGCCGCCATCCGCAGCGGCGGCAGCGCCCGGCTTGTCCGAGATGGCGCCGGTAAAGCTGCCCTTCATATGGCCAAACACCTCGGATTCCAGCAGATCCGGTGGAATGGCCCCGCAGTTCAGCGGAATGAACGGCCCCGCCGCCCGCGCCGATCCGTCATGGATGGCTTGGGCGCATAGTTCCTTGCCGGTGCCGCTTTCGCCTGTGATGAACACGGTGGCCATCGAGGGAGCGACAGAGTTTATCTTGGCGTAGACCCGTGCCATGGCCGGAGACGACCCCAGAAACAGCCCGCCCGGTGGCAGGGACCGGACAAGATCGGCTTCGGCCAACGGGGGCCCTGCCTGGTGGCGTCCGGCATCGGCAACGGCATTGGCGACGGCGCCGGTGAAACGCGCCTCGTCAAACGGCTTCATGAGAAAGTCGAAGGCCCCAGCCCGTACCGCTGCCACCGCCTGGGCGACGCCGGTCCCATCCGCCATCACGAGAACCCTGGCCCTGGGGGCCTGACGCAGCATCTCGGCCAGCAGTTCCAGCGGATCGCAATCGGGCAACCTCAGATCCAGCAGGATCACCGCCGGCTGCGAGGCGGACAGGATCTGCAGCGCCTCCGCGCCGGTTCCCGCGACCAGTACGACATGCCCGGCCCGCGCCAGAGCCGAGCGATAGACCAGTTGCAGCGACGATGTATCCTCGACCAGCAGCACGGGGCCCGCACCCGCAGGAAGGCGGGTCACAGTCCCGGGTTGCTGGTGCGCGGTCATGGCAGCAGCCCTCCGGGCTGGGCGCAGGCGTGGGCAAGGGGCATCGGCACATCCATCTTGTGTCAAACCTAAATCAGGCCTGCCCCCTGGCCAACCCGGATTTTCAGGCGACCGGTGCGCCGGCGTAGCCCAGTCGCTGCAACGCCTCGCGTATCTCTTCCAGGATCGCGGGGTCGTCGATGGTGGCCGGCATCTTCCAGTCCTCGCCATCAGCGATCTTGACCATGGTGCCGCGCAGGATCTTGCCCGAGCGTGTTTTCGGCAGCCGCTCGACCACGCAGGCCTTCTTGAAGTCGGCGACCGGCCCGATCCGTTCCCGCATCAGCGCCACGCATTCCCGCACTACGTCCTCGGTCGCCCGCGTGGATCCGCGGTTGAGGCACAGAAACCCAAGCGGCGATTGGCCCTTGAGGGCGTCGGCCACGCCGATCACGGCGCATTCGGCCACATCGGGATGGCTTGCCAGCACCTCTTCCATCGCACCGGTGGACAGCCGATGACCGGCCACGTTGATCACGTCATCGGTGCGGGCCATGATGTAGAGATAGCCGTCCTCGTCGATGTAGCCCGCATCGCCGGTTTCATAGTAGCCGGGGAAATGGTCCAGGTAGCTCTTGCGGAACCGTGCCTCGGCGTTCCAGAGCGTGGGCAGTGTACCCGGGGGCAGCGGCAGCCTGACGGCGATGGCGCCCAGCGTGCCCGGTGCCACCGGATGGCCGCCTTCGTCGAGCACATGCACGTCAAAACCCGGCATCGGCACCGAAGGAGAGCCGATCTTGACCGGCAAGGCCTCGATCCCAAGCGGGTTCGCCGCAATAGCCCAGCCGGTTTCGGTCTGCCACCAATGGTCAATGACCGGCACCTTCAGATGGCGCTGCGCCCAGTGGATCGTGTCCGGGTCTGCCCTTTCGCCGGCAAGATACAGTGCCTGCAGGTGCGACAGGTCATAGTCGCCTACCAGTCGTCCTTCGGGATCGTCGCGCTTGATGGCCCTGAGAGCAGTGGGCGCTGTGAAGAAGCTGCGCACACGATGCTCTTCGATCACCCGCCAGAAGGCACCGGCATCGGGCGTGCCGACGGGTTTGCCTTCGTAGACGACGGTCGTGCATCCCGCAATCAGCGGTGCATAGCAGATGTAGCTATGGCCCACGACCCAACCGACATCAGACGCCGCCCAGAACACGTCGCCCACGCCCACGTTGTAGATCGCCCGCATCGTCCAGCTGAGCGCGACAAGGTGCCCCGCCGTAGGCCGCACGACACCCTTCGGCGCGCCCGTCGTGCCCGAGGTGTAAAGGATATAGGCCGGGTGGTTCCCTTCGACCGGCACGCAGTCCGCCGGCTCTGTCCCATACTGGAAACTGTGCCAGTCGAGGTCGCGGCCCTCGATCAGCTTGGCAACCTCCTGCTCGCGCTGGAAGATCACGCAGAATTCCGGCTGGTGGGTTGCCATTTCCAGCGCGCCGTCGAGCAGCGGCTTGTAATGCACGACACGCCCCGGCTCGATTCCGCAAGAGGCGGCGATGATCGCCTTGGGCGTGCAATCGTCGATCCGCACCGCCAACTCTGCCGCCGCGAAGCCACCGAAGACAACCGAGTGGATCGCCCCCAGTCGCGCGCAAGCCAGCATTGCCTCCAGCGCCTCGGGCACCATGGGCATGTAGATGATGACCCGGTCGCCCTTTGCCACTCCCCTTGACCGCAGCGCGCCGGCAAGGCTTGAAACCCGCTCCTGCAGCTCTGCATAGGTAATGACGCGCTTGCTGTGGGTGACGGGGCTGTCGTGGATGATGGCAGGCTGATCGCCACGCCCGGCCAGCACATGCCGGTCGACGGCGTTCCAGCAGGTGTTCACAAGGCCGTCCGAGAACCACTCATACAATGGGGCGCTGTCCGCGAACAACGCACGGCTAGGTCGCTGCTCCCAGTCGATCGCGCCAGCTGCATCCAGCCAGAACCCTTCCGGATCCGATTTCCAGCGCCCGTAGATGTCGGCGTATGCCATTGTATACCCCCCCTCGCTCCGGCCTCCTCATACGGCATCGCGGGCCGGTCTCAAAACCTGTTACCGGAAACAGGTGGGGGGGTGCGACAAAATATTTGCATATTTGAGGGTCAAGGAGCGGCATAATTTGCAAACAAGGGGGTGATGCGCCGCCTTGTTTGCGAACGATCGCAAGCTTTGCAAAGCCGCCTGCGAATCAGGTCCGGTACCGGCCCGAAGATGGGCCGTTCAGCCGTAATGGGTGACCGGCGTGCCAGCCAGCGCCGACATGTTCAGAAGGCCCCGCGCCGTGATCGAGGGCGTTGCGATATGCGCCTTGTTGCCCATGCCCATCAGGATCGGCCCGACCTCAAGTCCGTTGGCCTTCATCTTCAGGATGTTGCGTACGCCAGAGGCCGCATCGGCATTGGCGAAGACCAGGACATTCGCCGGACCCTCCATGCGCGATTGCGGGAAGATGCGCTGCCTGATCGCAGGGTCAAGCGCCGCGTCCGTGTGCATCTCTCCTTCATAGACGAAGTCCGGCTCGCGCGCGTCAAGCAGTTCCATCGCTTCGCGCATCCGCCGCCCGGTGTCGCAGTCGAGGTTGCCGAACTGCGAATGCGAACACAGGGCGATCTTGGGCACCAGGCCAAAGCGCTTCACATGGCGGGCTGCGCCGAACACCGTCTCCATGATCTCGAAGGGGCTCGGCTCGGGGTGGACATGAGTGTCGGCCACGAACAGCGGCCCATCCTCAAGGATCATCAGGCTGAGCGCGCCGACCGGATGAAGCCCGCCACGCGCCAGGATCTGGCGCACGTAGTTCAGGTGCCACAGATACTGTCCGAACGTGCCGCAAATCATGCTGTCGGCCTCGTCACGGTGCACCATGATTGCGGCGATGGCGGTCGTATTGGTCCGCATGACCGCCCGTGCGATGTCGGGCGTGACGCCCCGCCGCGCCATGAGTTCGTGATAGGTGCCCCAATAGTCGCGGTAGCGAGGGTCGTTCTCGGGGTTGACCAGCTGGAAGTCCTTCTCGGGGCGGATCGGCAGGCCCGCCCTTTCGCAGCGCGCCGTAACCACTTCCGGTCGCCCGATCAGGATCGGGGTATCGTCCGATTCCTCGATCAGCGCCTGGGCGGCCCGCAGCACGCGCTCATCCTCGCCCTCTGCAAAGACGATCCGGCGCTGCGCATGGCGCGAGGCCTCGAACACGGGCCGCATGATCAGCGCCGAGCGGAAGACCGACCCTTCAAGCCGGCGACGATAGGCGTCCAGATCTGCGATCGGGCGCGTGGCGACGCCGGTTTCCATCGCGGCCTTGGCCACGGCATGGGCCACCACGCCGATCAGCCGCGGGTCAAAGGGTTTGGGGATCAGATATTCGGGGCCAAAGGTCATCCGCTCGCCCTGATAGGCGGCCGCAGCCTCGGCGCTTGTGGTGGCACGCGCCAGCTGCGCGATCCCTTCGATGCAGGCCAGTTGCATGGCATCGTTTATCTGGGTCGCACCCGAGTCCAGCGCGCCTCGGAAAATGAAGGGAAAGCACAGGACGTTGTTGACCTGGTTGGGGAAATCCGACCGGCCCGTTGCGATGATCGCTTCGGGTGCAACCTGGCGCACCTCATGCGGAGTGATCTCGGGTGTGGGATTTGCAAGCGCGAAGACAATCGGCTTCGGCGCCATCCGTGCGACCATCTCGGGCTTGAGCACGCCGGGGCCGGACAGACCCAGAAACAGGTCGGCGCCCTCGATCACATCGTCCAATGTCCTCGGAGTGGTGCCTTGGGCATATTCGGCCTTCTGCGCCGTCATTTCAGCCTCGCGGCCCTTGTAGACAAGGCCCGCCAGATCGCACAGCCAGACGTTCTCGCGCTTGACGCCCAGCTTCAACAGCATGTTCAGGCAAGCGATCCCCGCCGCGCCGCCCCCGGTCGAGACGACCTTGATCTGGTCGAACCGCTTTCCCGTGACATGCATGGCGTTCGTTGCCGCGGCGCCTACGACAATGGCCGTTCCATGCTGGTCATCGTGAAAGACCGGGATCTTCATCCGCTCGCGGCACAGCTTTTCCACGATGAAACAGTCAGGCGCCTTGATGTCTTCCAGGTTGATGGCGCCAAAGGTTGGCTCCAGCGCGCAGACAATATCGGCCAGCTTGTGCGGGTCGGGCTCGTTCAGTTCGATGTCGAAGCAGTCGATGTTCGCGAATTTCTTGAAGAGCACGGCCTTGCCCTCCATCACGGGCTTCGAGGCCAGTGCGCCAATGTTGCCAAGGCCAAGCACCGCGGTACCGTTCGACACCACCGCGACCAGGTTGCCCCGCGCCGTGTAGCGGCTTGCCACGGACGGATCGGCCTTGATCTCCAGGCAGGCCTCGGCCACCCCCGGGCTGTAGGCCCGGCTCAGGTCACGGCCGTTTGCCAGGGGCTTCGTCGCGCGGATCTCGAGCTTTCCGGGTTTTGGAAACTCGTGATAGTCCAGCGCGGCCTGTTTGGCGCTGTCGTTGCGTGCCTCGTCCATCTGCCCCTCCGCGAATATGGTTTAGCTTTAAACCATCTCTCTGGCCAATTCACCCTCGACTCCTGCGATACAGTTTTCGGCGGAACTTGCAAATCCCCGATCCCCACCGCACTCTCGCGCCAGCCGGGGAAGGGGCCGGGAAGGGAGAAAACCATGTCCGAAACGCGCGCCGAAATCCGCCTGCCAACGCAGGAATTGCGCAACGATCTGCCGTTCTTCACCAAGACGCTTAAGATGCGGCTCGACATGATCTATCCCGCCGACAATCCGGAGGTTGCGGTGTTGTCTGGCCATGGTCTGCGCATTCGTATCCAGAAGGGCGCATCCGAGGCGCCGGGCACCCTGCGTATCCTGACCGAAGACCCTGATGGTTTCGCTGGCGGCGCGCGCAGCCTGACCGCGCCCAATGGCACACGGATCGAGATTGACGAGTTGAACCCGCCGTTGGTCCTGCCGCCAACCGAACACGCCTTCGTCGTGCGCCGCCTGGCCGACCAGGCACCCTGGATCATCGGGCGCGCCGGGATGCACTACCGCGATCTTGTGCCCTCGCGCCTGGGGGGCGCGATGATCGCCAGCCATATCCGCATTCCCGATGGTGGGCCGGTGCCCGACATGGTGCATTTCCACAAGGTCGGCTTCCAGCTGATCTTCTGCATCCGGGGCTGGGTCGATGTGGTTTATGAGGATCAAGGCCCGAAGATTCGGCTGACGGCGGGCGACTGCTTCATCCAGCCGCCCGAGATCCGCCACCGTGTGCTTGAGGCTTCCGATGGAATCGAGGTGATCGAGATCGGCGTGCCCGCCGAACATGTGACCGAGATCGACCACGAGATGGCGCTGCCAACCCCCCATCTGCGCCCCGATCGGGAATGGCAGGGCCAGCGGTTCGTTCACAACGTGGGGGCCAATGGCGTGTGGAAGCCGTTCCGCCTGCCGGGTTTCGTGGCGCGCGATACCACGATCTGTGAAAACACCAAGGGCGTCGCGGGCGTCATGGTCGCGCGGCCGGATGGCGGGCAGACTGTCTGGGCAATGCATGACACCGACATCCTGTTTTCCTTCGTCATGGCCGGCGAAATGACGCTGGAAGGCGAGGGGAAAGACCCCTGGCGCCTGTCTGCGGGCGATGCCTTTGTGCTGCCGCCCGGCTTGGCCACCCGCTATGCCGACCCGACGCCTGACCTCGAACTGCTGGAGGTGACGCTGCCCGGGCGCTTCACCACCACGCCTGTCTAGCCCCGGCGGCGGTGCTTGCATCCCAACGGGCGCGGCCCCACACTTCCGACCATCGCCTGACCCATCGCCAGAAAGGTGCAACATGACCCTGCTTGCCGCTGCCACTGCTGTCCGGGAAAAAGCTTATGCCCCCTATTCTCGCTTCAAGGTTGGGGCGGCGATCCGATCGGCATCGGGCCAGGTCTATTCGGGCTGCAATGTCGAAAATGTTGCCTATCCGGAAGGCACTTGCGCCGAGGCGGGCGCCATTGCGGCCATGGTCGCAGCCGGCGAGACGCGGATCGCCGAAGTTCTGGTGATCGCCGACAGCCCCGCCCCGGTGCCCCCCTGTGGTGGTTGCCGCCAGAAGATCGCAGAATTTGCCGAGCAGGACGTGGTCGTGACGCTTTGCACAACTGACGGCAAGTCCTATGCCACAACTGTGCGCGACCTGCTGCCGGGGGTCTTCACCGCTGCCCATATGGACCGTGCCTAAGGTGGACGCTCGCGCGATCAACGCCAAGCTCCGCCTGGGGGAAACCCCGACGGTGGAAGAGCTTGCCTGGTTCGCGCAGGGTCTTGCCAACGGGGCGGTGACCGATGCGCAGGCTGGGGCCTTTGCCATGGCCGTCTGCCTGCGCGGGCTGGGCGAGGCAGGCCGCGTCGCCTTGACCCGCGCGATGCGCGACAGCGGTCATGTGCTGCACTGGGACCTGCCGGGGCCTGTGGTCGACAAGCATTCCACCGGCGGCATCGGCGATTGCGTGTCGCTGCTGCTGGCCCCGGCGCTGGCCGCCTGCGGGGCCTATGTGCCGATGATCTCGGGCCGGGGCCTTGGCCACACTGGCGGCACGCTCGACAAACTCGAGGCCATTCCAGGTTTTCGCACGGGTCTGAGCGAGGCGCAGTTGCGCGGCCAGATCGCCGATATCCGTTGCGCCATCGTCTCGGCCAGCGCCGAGATCGCCCCGGCGGACCGCCGACTTTACGCCATCCGCGATGTGACCGGCACGGTGGAGAGCATCGACCTGATCACCGCCTCGATCCTGTCAAAGAAACTCGCGGCGGGTCTTGAGGGGCTGGTTCTGGATGTGAAGACCGGCTCGGGCGCCTTCATGAAGACCCTGGCAGAGGCAGAAGCACTGGCCCGCGCGCTCGTCTCGACAGCGCAGGGGGCGGGCTGCATGACCTCTGCCCTGATCACCGACATGAACCAGCCGCTTGCCACCGCCGCGGGCAACGCGCTGGAGGTGATCGAGGTGATGGAGACGCTGACCGGCACCTCGGTCAATGCCGCGCTTTGGGATCTGACGGCGGCTCTCGGGGGCGAGGCGCTTGCGCTCGGTGGTCTGGCCGCAGATGCGGCTGATGGGGCCGGGCGGATCGACCAGGCGTTGGAAAGCGGGCAGGCGGCCGAGTACTTTGGCCGTATGGTCGCGGCCCAGGGCGGTCCGGCCGATTTCGTGGAGCGTTGGCCCGACCGTCTGCCGTCTGCCCCGATCCAGCGCGAGGTTCCCAGCCCGCATGAGGGTTATGTGGTTGCGATCAATGGGGAAATGCTGGGCCATGCCGTGGTGCGCCTGGGCGGCGGGCGCCTGCGCGACGGCGACCGGGTGAACCCCTCGGTCGGGCTGGCCGACCTCGCCGGCATCGGCGAGGAGATCGGCGAGGGCCTGCCGCTGGCCATCGTCCATGCCGCGAACGAGGCCGATGCCGAGGCCGCCATCGCGGCCGTGCAGGCGGCCTTCGTGTTGGCCGATGCCGCACCCGAGGAGCCACCCCTTATCCATTCGAGGATCGCATGACCGCCCCCCGCCGCGCCTTTCTCATCGTGATGGACAGCGTCGGTTGCGGCGGCGCGCCCGATGCCTCGGCTTTTGGCGACGAAGGCGCCAATACGCTTGGCCATATCGCCCAGGCCTGCGCCGAAGGCCGCGCCAACCAGGGGCGCAGCGGCCCGCTGCAGCTGCCCGTCCTGGACAGCCTTGGCCTTGGCGCAGCAATCCGCCTTGCCTCGGGCGTCTCCGCCCCGGGGCTGGGGGCTGCACCGCAGGGACGCTGGGGCGCCGCGACCGAGGTCTCACGGGGAAAGGACACCCCCTCGGGCCATTGGGAGCTTTCGGGTGTGCCCGTGCCCTGGGACTGGACCTATTTCCCCGACACCCGTCCCGCCTTCTCCGAGGCGCTGGTGGCCGAGGTCTGTGCCCGGGCGGGCACCGATGGCATCCTTGGCAACTGCCATGCCTCGGGTGTGCCCATCATCGAGGAACTGGGGGCCGAGCATCTGCGTACGGGCTGGCCCATCTGCTACACTTCGGCTGACAGCGTGTTCCAGATTGCCGCGCATGAAGAGGCCTTTGGCCTCGACCGGCTGTTGAAGCTCTGCGCCGATCTGGCGCCCACGCTGCATGCCATGAAGGTCGGCCGGGTGATCGCGCGACCCTTCACAGGCACCCCGGGACAGTTCAGCCGCACGGCGAACCGCCATGATTATGCCATCGCGCCCCCGGCGCCGACGCTGCTCGACTGGGCAGCCGGGGCAGGGCGCGCGACCCATGCCGTGGGCAAGATCGGAGATATCTTCTCGATGCAGGGCATTGGCGCGCTGCACAAGGGCAAGTCAGATCTTGATCTTTTCGAACATCTTGACCGGCTGGCAATCGAGGCAGACGCCGGTTCCTTTACATTTGCGAACTTTGTCGAGTTTGACAGCCTCTATGGCCACCGCCGGGACGTCTCTGGCTATGCCCGAGCGCTGGAATGGTTCGATGTGCGGGCAGGCAGGTTCCTGGCGCGTCTTCGGCCAGGCGATCTGGCCATCTTCACCGCCGATCACGGCAATGACCCCACGTGGCGCGGCACCGATCACACGCGAGAGCGCGTTCCCGTGCTCTGCGCCGGAATCGGCGCGGGCGAGGCGGGGCTGGTCGCCTTTGCCGACGTCGCCGCCACCATCGCAGCACATCTGGGCATTCCTGCCCAGGGCCCCGGACGGAGCTTCCTGTGACCCGTGACATTGCGAAAGTCGAACTTCACCTGCATCTGGAAGGCGCCGCGCCGCCGGCCCTTATCCGCGATCTGGCGCGGGAAAAGCACATGGACCTGTCGGGGCTGTTCAATGCCGACGGCAGCTATCGCTTTACCGATTTCTGGGACTTCCTGAAGGTCTATGAGGCGGCAACCTCGACCCTGCAAACCCCCGAGGACTATGCCCGCCTGACCCGCGCCGTGCTGGAAGAAAGCGCCGCAAACGGCGTCGTCTATTCGGAAACCTTCCTGTCCCCCGACTTTTGCGGAGGGCGTGACCCGGCCGCCTGGAAAGAGTTCCTCCTGGCCATCCGTGAGGCGGCCGCGGCCGCCGAGCGCGACTTTGGCATCACCCTGCGCGGCATCATCACCTGCATCCGCCATTTCGGCCCCGAAAAGGCCCGTGAAACCGCCCTGTGTGCCGCCGAAACCGCAGGCGACTGGATCGTGGGCTTTGGCATCGCCGGGGATGAGAAGGTTTTGAAGCCGAAGGATTTCCTTTGGTCCTTCGATTGCGCGCGCGAAGCGGGCCTGCGCATAACGGCCCATGCCGGTGAATGGGGCGGGCCTGACTCCGTGCGTGCCGCGCTGGAGGATCTGAACCCTGAACGTATCGGCCATGGTGTGCGCGCCATCGAAGATCTGGCGCTGGTGGATCTGTTGGCCGAACGCGGCACCGTGCTCGAGGTTTGCCCGGGCTCGAACGTGGCGCTGGGGCTGTACCCCGATTGGCGCCAGCACCCGATCGGCACCCTGTTCGATCGGGGGGTGAAGGTCACCGTCTCGACGGACGATCCGCCCTTCTTCCACACCACCATGACGCGGGAATACGACCGCCTGGCCGAGGCGCTGGACTGGGACGAGGGCGTCTTCGCCTCCCTTAACCGCACAGCCCTTGATGCCGCCTTCTGCGATGCCGACACCCGCGCCCGCATCGCCAAGAAACTGGAGCCCCGGAATGCTTGACCATCTGACCGTCGTCCGCCACCCGCTCGTGCAGCACAAGCTCAGCATCATGCGTGACAAGGACACATCGACCGCCTCGTTTCGCCGGCTCTTGCGAGAGATCAGCCTGTTGCTGGCCTATGAGGTCACACGCGAATTGCCGCTGACCACCCGCCGGATCGAGACGCCGCTGGAGGAAATGGACGCCCCGATGATCGAGGGCAAGAAGCTGGCGCTCGTGTCAATCCTGCGGGCAGGGAACGGGTTGATGGACGGGATCCTTGAGCTGATCCCGGCCGCGCGCGTGGGTTTTGTGGGGCTATACCGCGACCCCGAGACGCTGCAGCCGGTGCAATACTATTGCAAGCTGCCCGAACAGATGAGCGAGCGGACCGCCATTGTGGTCGATCCGATGCTGGCCACAGGCAATTCCTCGGCGGCGGCGGTCGATCTGATCAAGAAGTCCGGGGCCAGGGACATCCGCTTTCTCTGCCTGCTGGCCGCACCCGAAGGCGTGGCGCGCATGAAGCAGGCGCATCCCGATGTGCCCATCGTCACAGCGGCGGTAGACAGCCATCTGAACGACCATGGATATATTGTCCCTGGTCTAGGGGATGCGGGTGACCGGATGTTCGGCACCAAATAAAGTTAGGCCTTTACTCCGAATCACCGATTCGGCATGATTCGCCCAATCGAGCGGGGTAACTCATGCTGTTCAAACTTGTCCCGGCCGCGATCTTCGCGGTCGCCTGTGGCGCATTGTCGGTTCAGGCCCAGTCCGTGCGCGACATTCCAGGGCCAAAGGAACTGCCACCGGCAGGCTTCAAGGCGGCGCAATATGTCGACAGCCGGGGCTGCGTCTTCGTCCGCGCCGGGGTCGATGGCCGGACAGTCTGGGTTCCCCGGGTCAAGGCTGATCGCACGGTGCTGTGCGGCTATCCCCCCAGCTTCACGACCCTGGCCGAAGCACCGGAAGTCAAGCCGCGCCGGACCGAGCCCGTCGCCGCCGCCACGGCCGCGCCGCGGGCCGAAGCCCCAGCGCCACGCGTGGCCCAGGCCGCACCCACGGCCCAGACCGACCTGTCCCGACCCGGCGCGAACCCGGCAAGGGCAGGCAGCTATGTCGACACCCCGCGTGCGGGTGCCGAGCCGGGGCAGATAGTCTGCCCTGCCCGAGCGCCCATCGCACAACGCCTGCCGCTGCGGGGCGGAGGCAGCATCCTGCTCTGCGTCTCGCGCGAAGGGGTGCTGAACGAACGTGCCTCAGTCGCCGATGTCGATGCGACCCTGCCGCTCGCGGGTCGGGCCAGTGCCGACAGCGTGCTCGTCTGCCCGCGCGCGGCCCCCGTGGCGCAAAGCCTGCCGCGCAAGGGGGGCGGGGCGGTTGTCCTGTGCACACCGGGCGACGGGTCGGTTTCGGCCCTCGCCGTGCCCGAGCGGCGCCTGCGCGCCCCTGCACCGGAAGTCGAGGTTGCCCGGGCGGCCACACTGCCCGCCAACGTGCCGCCCCTGGTGCTGCGGCAGCCCGTGGTGCCCAAGGGCTACAAGCTGGCCTGGCAGGATGATCGTCTGAACCCCAACCGTGGCAAGGGCACGGCCGAGGGATGGGTCCTGCAAGACCGTGTCTGGACCCGCACCGTGCCGGCCGAGCTTCGCCCGCAGCCCGCCGCCGTTGCAGAAGCAGCCCCGGCCCGCACCGCCGTGCGGGTTTCCACCAAGTCAGCCCCGCAGCCGGGGTCCAGTTCGGGCGCCGTACTGGTTCAGGTCGGCAGCTTTGCCCAGCCCGCCAATGCCCAAGCCGCGTCCGCCCGGCTGGCGGCGCTTGGCCTGCCCGTTGTGGAACAGGGCGTCACGCGCAACGGCAAGGCCATGCGCATCGTCTATGCCGGGCCTTTCCGGGATCCGGGTCTTGCGCAGGCCGCGCTCGAGGCGGCGCAACGCGCGGGTTTCCCGGACGCGCTGCTGCGCCGCAACTAGCCCTGGCAGATCGCCTGCAGGCTGATCCAGTCACCATCGGGCAGCAGCGGCGTGGGCGTCTTGCCCCGCATCGGATCGGCTTCGATCAACCCCAACGTCGTCTCGCCCGTGGGGTCCAGCGCATAGGCATAGGGTGCGGAGGAGACGCCCGCTGCTTCGAACACAGCGAGCAGCGGTTCGTCGGGCAGGGGGGCGGGCGGGGTGACGAGAAACTCGCGCGCATAGCCATCGACCGCGCCCTCGGGCAGGAAGCCCGTGGTCAAGAGCCGCACCGTCGACAACAGCCCAGCATGTTCCAGCAGCGGCACCAGCGGATCCTGCGCCAAAGCCCGGCTCCGCTCGGCCAGCGCAAAGCCTGCCGCCACCTCTGGCCCATCGGCCTGTTCCACCACTGCCCGGTTCAGCAGGATCAGCTCGCCCGGCAGGCTTGCGGCCTGGGTCACCCCCTCGGGCACGATCAGGATCTGCCCGCCCCCGGCGCCCAGCACCCGCTGCGACAATTGCGCCGCCGCCTCGACCCCCAGCGGCTCGGCGCAGGGCAGGCCGGTCAGCTTGGTGACATCCGCGAGCGCCATCCGCCCGATCTCGACCCGCTTGGCCATGGGCACCATGGCCGCGGTCTGAGCGATCAGCGCCTCGGGCAACCAGAAGACCACAACCGCTCCCAGGATCAGTGCCCCGCCCCCCCAGAGGACCGAGCGCAGCCGGCCTGGCCGGGCCCGGGCGCGGGCGACGGCCCCGCGCACCGTCTCGATCGCGCCGGTCATCGTGGCGTCCTCGATCTCCAGCGTTTCCAATTCGGTCTCATCGGGGGCGTATAGCGCAGGAGTGGCGCCGGGGTTGATCCGCCGCACCGCCGGCAGCGACCAATGCGACAGCGCAATGGCCGTGCGCGGGTCGCTCAGCACAAGGGAGGTATCGCCAAAGGCCACGATCACCTCGCGCCGCTGCGCCTCGGGCGTTTCGCGCCAAAGACCGGGGCTTTCCAGCCTCTGATACTTCTTCAATGCCGTCATGGACTCTACCGGATCGGCCCCAGGCAACGGGCCCGTTGAAAATACGGCAAGGATAGCCCACCGCCCTTGGGTGAACAATCACTAGTATCCTGCCGACGGCCAACCACAACAGCGGCGACCATCGGGGCAGCTTTGGCGGGGCAATGTCGCATTCAGACGCGCGGGCCGCCGGCTGTCACGCGACGGATGGGGCAGGAGATAACCGTGATGTCCACCGCCCCCCGTACCCCGGCCGCCGCCCCGGCGGCGGCAGCTGTGCCCGACCGTACGCTGGCGGCGGCCGGCATGATCCTGATCTATGCAGCCCTGATCGGCTTTACCGACAACTATGTGCGGGTCATTGCCGAGGAGGGAGGGCTTTGGCAGTTCCACGCGCAGCGATCCTTCATGGCACTGGCCCTGCTGGTCGTCCTCGTTCCGGTGCTGGGTCTGCGGCTTCGCCCGGTCAACCCGCGCGCGGTGGCAGCCCGCAGCGCGATCCATGGGGCGGCCATGCTGATCTACTTCGGCAGCCTCGCCTTTCTGCCGGTGGCGCAGGTGGCGGCAGGACTGTTCACCGCGCCGATCTTCGTGCTTCTGATCTCGCGCTTTGCCTTTGGCCATCCGATCGGCCCCTGGCGCATCGCGGCGGTCGCGATGGGGTTTCTGGGCGTCGTGCTGGTGCTCGGCCCCCATGCGCTGGCAGGTGCATCTCTCGCCGCGCTGTTGCCGGTGGTGGCGGGGGCGATGTACGCGATGGGCAACATCGCAACCCGCGAATGGTGCGCTCAGGAAAGCGCCGAGACCCTGCTGGCAGGCTTCTTCGCTGCTCTAGGGGTCCTCGGCCTCATGGGCCTTGCGGTGCTGGCCGTGGTGCCGTTCGAAGTGCCGTCGGGGGCCGAGGGGTTCATCCAGCGCGGCTTTGTCTGGCCTTCGGGGCGGTTCCTGTTCTGGACCTTCGTGCAGGCCGCCGGCTCGCTTCTGGGGGTGGCCATGATGATCCGCGCCTATCTGGTGGCCGATGCCAGCCGCGTGTCGGTCTTTGAATACGCGATCTTGCCGGCCTCGGCCTTCTGGGGCTGGATACTCTGGGGTGAAGTGTTGCCGCCGCTGGCCATCCTTGGCATGGGGCTCATCGCAGCGGCCGGGGCGATGATCGCGCTGCGGGCGGCCCGGGTGGCCTAGCTGTCGCCCATCGCCTCGCGCCAGTGGCGGCGGCAGAGGCTGACATAGGTCTCGTTCCCGCCGATCTGCACCTGTGCGCCGTCCTTCAGTGCCTGCCCATCGGCGCCCTTGCGCACCACCATCGTGGCCTTCTTGCCGCAGTGGCAGATGGTGCGCACCTCGCGCATCTCGTCGGCCAGGGCCAGCAGCGCGGCCGAGCCGGGGAACAGCTCGCCCCGGAAATCCACCCGCAGCCCGTAGCACATGACCGGAACGCCCAGGTCATCGACCACGCGCGCCAGTTGCCAGACCTGCGCCTTGGACAGGAATTGCGCCTCGTCCAGAAAGATGCAGGCAACGCTGCCCCGGGCCAGACGCGCGGCGACCTTGGCGAAAAGGTCTTCTTCCGGCGCAAAGGTATCGGCCTGTTCGCCAATACCGATGCGGCTGGCGATCCGGCCCTGACCCGCGCGATTGTCAAGCTGCGCGGTGATCAGAAAGGTCTCCATCCCCCGCTCGCGGTAGTTATGCGCCGCCTGCAACAGCAGCGTCGACTTGCCCGCGTTCATGGTCGAGTAATGGAAATAGAGCTTGGCCATGCCGCCTGTTAGCCGAGGGCGGCAGGGCCTTCAAGCCGGGCGAAGACTTATCGCCCGGCCCTCTTCGCATCAGCGCTGGCCCTGGCCTGCGCCGGCCTTGCGGCCACCGCCCTGAAAGCGGCGCGGCGCGCCGGTGCCGCCGGGCTGGGCCGGACGGCCGCCCGCCTGCGCAGGCTTGTGGCCGGCAGGCTTCGGCTGCTGGGCCGACTTCGGTTGGCCGGGCTTCTGACCGGAGTTCTGGCCCCCCTGCGGACGGCCAGAGCCGCCCGGGCGGCCCGACTTGTGCGCGGATTTTCCCATGACTTTCACAGCCTTGGGCGCTGCCATGCCTTCGGCCCAGGGGGCGCCGCCGATGACGGGGATCGGTGCCTTCATGGTCTTTTCCACGGCGCGCAGTTCGTCCATCTCGGCGGGTGCGCAGAAGGCGACGGCGGTGCCTTCGGCGCCGGCGCGGGCCGTACGGCCAATACGGTGGACGTAGTTTTCCGGCACGTTCGGCATGTCATAGTTGTAGACATGCCGGACCCCCGGAATGTCGATCCCGCGCGCGGCGACATCGGTCGCCACCAGCACGTCAAGCGCGCCGTCGCGGAATTCCTTGAGCGTGCGTTCCCGCTGGCCCTGGCTTTTGTTGCCGTGGATGGAGCCGGCCTTGAAGCCCCAGGTCACAAGAAGCTTCATCAGCTTTTCCGAACCGTGCTTGGTGCGCCCAAAGACCAGCGCCTGTTCGCCAGGATGCTGTTTCAGATAGGATTCCAACAGCTTGGCCTTGTCGCCCTGGGGCGTGAAATGCACGCCCTGCACGATGCGCTCGACCGGTTTGCCGGGCGGGGCGACCTGCACCTTGACCGGATCGCGCAGGTAGGTCTGGGCCAGATCCTCGATCAGTTTCGGCATGGTGGCCGAGAAGAGCAGCGTCTGGCGCCGCAGGGGCAGGTGCTTGGCGATCTGGCGCAGGGCGTGGATGAAGCCCATGTCCAGCATGTGGTCCGCCTCGTCCAGCACCAGATAGCCGGTGTGCTCGAGCGTCAGGGCGCGGCGTTCCAGCAGGTCGATCAGGCGGCCGGGGGTCGCGACGAGGATGTCGGCGCCGCGGGCGAGACGTTCGGCCTGGCGGTTGAGCGAGGCGCCGCCGACGACGGTGGCGACCTTCACGGCCGTCCCTTTGGTGAAAATCTCAAGGTTGTCAGAGATTTGCGTCACCAGTTCCCGTGTGGGCGCCAGGATCAGCGCGCGCACGGTGCGCGGCGCGGGCGGGTGGCCAAGGTCGAGGATGCGGTGCAGCAGCGGCAGGCCGAAGGCCGCCGTCTTTCCGGTGCCGGTCTGCGCGAGGCCCATCAGGTCGCGCCCCGCCATGATATGCGGGATCGCCTGCACCTGAATGGGTGTCGGCGTGGTGATTGTGGTTTTCTCAAGCGCTTTCAGGATCTTGGGCGAAAGGCCGAGGTCTGCGAATTGGGTCATTGTCTTGCTTTCGGACAGGCGGACAGTGTCCGCCGGAATGGGGTTCGGGCCGCGGAATGCGGCAGGCGAGAGGGCCGGTCGAAACAGTCGACCGTGGCGCCCCTGCGTGAAGGTGGGAACCTTGCGATGTCTCCGGCCCTGGCCCCCGGTGTTTGTCCGATGCGGACGGAAGGGGCGGCTGCTCACGCGGCAGCGGGCGCTGGATGAAGGGGACATGAGGCCTGTGGCCCCATAAGTCAAGGATATGATTTCCGTCTGGCAACCATATGGGCGGCGTATGTAGACAATTTTAATCGGTCTTTGTGAGGCTTCCCTGCAGATCAGCCCCCGATCGACCCCGGAGAAGACCATGACCGACCTGCCGAAACAGACCAAGACCGAGCGTCTGCATTACCACTACATGGCCGATGCGCTGCGCCGGCTGGAATGGGATCTGCACAACACGATCGAGGGGACAAGCCGCATCCCGAACGAGTGGCACGAGATCGCCCGCCGCCGCCACCCGCAGCGCAAGACCAAGGTCACGCTGCTGATCGAGGAGGATGTGCTGCGCTTCTTCAAGTCGATGGGCGCGGGCCATGGCGCGCGGATGAATGAGGTGCTGCGCGTCTTCATGCATGGCCGGCTGGCGGGCGTGATCCGGGGGGCCGATACGATCAGCTACTTTCAGCGACGCGAAGGCCTGCATGACGAGGGCCGTCCCCTGTGGGGCGACACGGCGCGCAGCCTGGGCGAGGCCGACCCGCCGACCGAGGCCGAGGTGAAGGCCGAGCGCATGGCCTGGCTGCGCGAGGAGATGCGCCGCCGCCAGATCGACGAGTGATCGCCTGCTGCAGAGACAGGGTCTGGCGCAGGAGAGCCACAGCGCGACACCGGAGACAGCAACCGGCGGCTCTGCCGTGAGGGTGTACTGGATCCGTCGCACAGGGCTGCTAGTTTGGCCGCAACCAAGACGGAGGGTGCGTTGATGCGGTGGACGGCGGTTGCGGCATTGCTCTTGCTTCAGGCCTGTGCGGTCAGCCTGCCGGAGAGCTTCAGGCAATCGCTTTCGGTGATCACGCCGGAGAAGGTCGACTTCGCGGAACTTGAGTATTACGCAAAGCGCTCGCTGGCGGCCTATGACACGATTGCGCAGATCCGCAAGGAGTTTCCGCTGACCACGCGGGCGACAACGGTCGCCTCGGTCGATGTGCGCTATTTCATCGAGACCGATCTGGCGAAGGGAACCCAGACCCTTTCGGTTCGCGGCACCGATGCCCGCCCGAACGTCTGGCAGGATCTGGAGATCGCGCTGGTGCCCGACAGTCTGCTGGGCATTCCGCTGCACCGCGGGTTCATGGATGATGCGACGGCGGTCTTCAAGGATGCCACGCCCTATCTGCGCAAGGATCTGCGGCTGCGGGTGACCGGTCATTCGCTGGGAGGGGCGGTGGCCGCGATCCTGGCGGAGTACTATGCCCGCGAGGGCTATGAGGTTGAGCGGCTGGTGACCTTTGGCCAGCCCCGCATCTCGGTTGAATCCTCCGCAGAGGATGTGTTGTCGGTGACGACGCGGGTCGTGAACGATCTGGATGTGGTGCCGATGGTGCCGCCCTTCACGCGGCTGCGGCCCTATCAGCATTTCAGCCCGGAAGTGATCCTGAAGCCCGGCCCCTACTATGTCTATCTCGACAGCCACGATGCCGACCGGCTGTCGGTCGGTCAGTTCTGGCGCAACCTGACCGATTTTTCGGCCAAGGATCACCGGATGGACGGATACCTGGCGAACATCGAGTTCAAGGTGGCCAACGGAGCGACGCAGGTGCCCTACCTGTTCCACCAGAAGAAGGTCAGCCCCATGGTCGAGGCCGCGAATGCGGCGGGAGCGGCCGTGTCGCAGTAGCACGGTCGCGGTCCAGACCGGCAAGGCGGGCTGGATCTGCCGCCGGGGCGTGCTAGGCTGCGCGCGCAACCCGAACGGAGGGCAGGCGGATGCGGTGGATGGCAGCGGTGGCGATGCTGGGACTTCAGGCCTGCGTGGGGGGAGACCCCGGCGTCCCCCCAATGCCCGAGGCCGAACCGCCACCCCCGGTGTCCACCACGTTGAGCGCCGGACAGACCGCCGAGCTTGCCGGTGACATCGCGCGCGACCCTTCGCTGCAGGAGGCCTGCGGGGAGGGGATGATGGGGAAATGTCCCTGAGGCGCAGCATGGGCGGGGACGCGCTGTCCGTCTGACCCGGCCCCTTGCTTGCCCGTAGCATGAGACCTCGCGGCCGAGATGGCCGCCCAATGCTGCCGGCCTGCTGGCGCCTTGAGAAAGTCATCATCATGGCCCGCTGTTGCCGCTGATCCGGGGCACAACTCAAGGCTGAACTCTGTTTCAGGACTGTCCCGGTTCCGGCAGAGGCTACAGGAGGCGTCCCATGCTCAGATCGCTCATTGCCACAGTATCCATCCTCGCCTCGGTCAATGCCGGGCTTGCCTGCACTGCCGTGGACATCATGGCGGGGGACAAGACCATGATCGCGGGCCGGACGATGGAATGGGCCTATGACATGAAATGGACGCTGGTGAGCCAGCCGGCGGGCACCGAGCTGACCCTGACGGCACCGCCCTCGACCGGGTTGCCGGCCAAGACGCTGGCCACGAAGTACGGCGTTGTGGGGATCAGCGCCGGGGTCATTCCCGGCGGTGCCCTGCTGGAGGGGCAGAACACCGAAGGGCTGGGGATGAGCGGGAACTTCCTGCCGGGCTTCACCGAGTACCAGACGGTGACCAAGGACGACAGCGACTATGTCTCGGTTCTGGGATTCGGGTCCTGGGCGCTGGGCAACCATGCCACCGTGGCCGAGATGCGCGCGGCGCTGCCGAAGATCAAGGTCTGGGCCGACCCCTCGCTGCCCAGCGGGCCAACCCCGCCGACGATTCACCTCGTGTTCACTGACCGCTCGGGAGACGGGATGGTGGTGGAATATGTGGGGGGCGAGCTGCAGATCCACGACAATGTCGCCCATGTGCTGACCAATGCGCCGACCTATGACTGGCACCTGCTGAACGCGCGGAACTACCTGAACCTGTCGACCGTGGGCGTGCAGTCGGCCAACATTGGCAGCGTGAATGTCACGGCGCTGGGCCAGGGCGGAGGGATGATGGGCCTGCCGGGCGATTACACCCCGCCGTCCCGGTTCATCCGCGCGGCCTTCCTGCGCCACAACATCACCCCGCCTGCGACGGGGGCCGAGGCGATCCAGGCGATCGACCATATCCTGAACACGGTCGATATCCCGCTGGGCATCGCGCAGAGCAAGGACGGCGATCAGGTCGTGTCGGACTATACGCAATGGGTGGCGATCAAGGATCTGACAAACAACCGTCTGCTGATCTCGGACTATGCGCACCGGACGAGTTTCGTGGCGATCGACCTGGACAAGGCCCTGGCCTCGGGCAAGGCGGGGGCGGTGCTGGTGACGGATCTGCCCTATCCGACGGCGGTCGACGCGACGGCGGCGCTGGGCCAATAGGCCGGCGCGGAAAAGGCCAGCGCGGGCGGCTGGCTGCCCTGCGCCTAGCTCTCGAGTGCCTGGGCGATCGGGTCGGGCGGGACGCTGGTTTCACCGCGGAAGGGCTGATCCATCACCAGGATAAGCGCCAGGACCAGGCCGATGCCGGCCATGTGCAGGAAGATGAGTGCGCCGCTCTTGCCATTGATCGGATGACGGCCGTTCATGGCCATCGCGCCGACGAGAAAGGCGAAGATGATCCACCAGAACACGTTGGTGACCGATTTCGTGGCGCTTTCCAGCCGTCCGAAGCGGTAATCCTCGGCCTGGGCCAGGAAGCCGTTGAGGATGGAGGCCGAGTCAGGGTTGGCCCGGGCGGCGGCGCGGCCCGAGGCGCGGAGCCGTTCGAGCGCCGCATCACCCTCGGGCGAGAGCGAGGGGGCGGTGCGCCCGAGCGCGGGCCAGTCGTGCTGCGCCACGGCATCGACGTAGGCGGCCAGATCGGTGCGGGCGGACTGGGCCTCGGGGCCGCCGGCCAGACGCAACTCATCGTCGAGACGTGACAGGACCGAGGCTTCGCGCAGCGTCTGGTCAAGCGTCTTGCCGAGGTTGCCGCGCACATCGGCAAGAACGAGGGCCAGCGTGAAGACCGTGAAGGCCAACAGGCTGCCGTGCACAAGCTCGGCCAGTTTCGCGTTGGTGTCGGACCCGGCCTCGCCCGAAGCGAAGGCGATCCGCCGGGCGATGATCGCGAGCGCCAGCGCGATGAGGCCGGTCACGGCGGCGCCGCTGAACAGGATGACGGGATCGGACAGATGGCCGACGCGGTCGTAGAACCATTCCATGCCAGCCCCCCTTGAATCAGGCCCGACCGGTCGGGCCTTGCCTGAGCCTTACCCCTGCAGCGTTCTTACCCCATAGCCCTCGTCGCGTGCCTTCATGGCGGCCACGGCCGAGACGGCGCCGGCGGCGGTGGTGTAATAGGGGATCTTGTCGTAAAGCGCGACGGCCCGGATGTCACGGCTGTCGCTCACGGCCTGGCTGCCCTCGGTGGTGTTCATGACGAGCGCGATGTCGCCGTTCTTGAGCCGGTCGACGATGTTCGGGCGGCCCTCGTAGACCTTGTTCACCGGTGTCGCGGCGATGCCCTCGGCGGTGAGCCATTGGGCGGTGCCGCGGGTGGCCACGATTTCAAAGCCGAGCGCCACCAGATCGCGCGCGGCCTGGGCCACGGCGGCGGTCTTGTCGGCATCGCGGATCGAGATGAAGACGCGCCCGCCTTCGGGCAGGGTCACGCCCGCGCCCATCTGCGACTTGAGGAAGGCCAGCGCAAAGCTGCGGTCCCAGCCCATGACCTCGCCCGTGGAGCGCATTTCCGGGCCGAGGAGCGTGTCGACACCGGGGAAGCGGGCGAAGGGCATCACCGCCTCTTTCACCGAGAACCAGGGCGTGTTCGGATCGGCGAGCGTCAGCGGATCGGCCAGCGGCAAGGGGCTGTCGGGGCCGACGCCGGTGGGGTAGGGCGGGCGCATCGGGAAGGCCGAGAGCCGCTCGCCCGCCATCAGCCGCGCGGCGATGGAGGCGATGGCGCTGTCGGTCGCCTTGGCGACGAAGGGCACCGTGCGGCTGGCGCGGGGGTTGACCTCGAGCACGTAGATCATGCCGTCCTTGATCGCGAACTGGACGTTCATCAGGCCCACGACATGCAGGGCGCGGGCCATGACCACGGTCTGGCGTTTCAGTTCGGCCACGATCTCGGGCGAGAGGGAGTGGGGCGGCAGGCAGCAGGCACTGTCGCCCGAATGGACGCCGGCCTCTTCGATATGTTCCATGATGCCCGCGACATGGACCTCTTCGCCATCGCAGAGCGCGTCGACATCGACCTCGATGGCGCCGGAGAGGTAGCTGTCCAGCAGCACCGGGCTGTCGCCCGAAACCTGCACGGCGGTGGTGATGTAGCGTTCAAGCTGGGCATCATCGCGCACGATTTCCATCGCGCGGCCACCGAGGACGTAGGAGGGGCGGATGACCAGCGGGTAGCCCACGCGGGCGGCGATGGCGAAGGCCTCGTCGCGGCTGGCGGCGATGCCGTTGACGGGCTGGCGCAGGCCGAGGTCGTTCAGCAGCTTCTGGAAGCGCTCGCGGTCTTCGGCAAGGTCGATGGCGTCGGGCGTGGTGCCGAGGATCGGGATGCCCTCGTCATGCAGCGCATTGGCGAGTTTCAGCGGCGTCTGGCCGCCGAACTGGACGATCACGCCGTGCAGCGTGCCGTTGTCCTGTTCAACCCGCAGGATTTCCAGCACATGCTCCAGCGTGAGCGGCTCGAAATACAGGCGGTCCGAGGTGTCATAGTCGGTCGAGACCGTCTCGGGGTTGCAGTTGATCATGATCGTCTCATACCCGACCGCGGTCAGCGCGAAGCAGGCATGGCAGCAGCAGTAGTCGAACTCGATCCCCTGGCCGATACGGTTGGGGCCGCCGCCGAGGATCACGACCTTTTTCGCCTTGGAAGGTCGGGCCTCGCATTCCACTTCGCCCAGGACGGGGCTTTCGTAGGTGGAATACATGTAGGGGGTCTGGGCCTCGAACTCGGCGCCGCAGGTATCGATGCGCTTGAACACGGCCTGGACACCGAGATTGCGGCGGGCGCGGCGGACCTGCGCCTCGTCCCGTCCGGTGAGCCTGGCGAGGCGTGCGTCGGTGAAGCCCATCATCTTGAGCTTGCGGATGCCTTCGGCCGTGAGCGGCAGGCCCTGCGCGCGCACGGTGGCCTCGGCCTCGACGATTTCGCGGATGCGCGCCAGGAACCAGGGGTCGAAGGCGGTGGCGGCCTGAATTTCGTCATCGGTCAGCCCGTGGCGCATGGCCTGGGCGATCAGGCGCAGCCGGTCCGGCGTCTGGGGCGAAAGGGCCTTGATGACGGCGGCCTTGTCGGGCGCGCCGGGGATGGCGATCTCGTCAAAGCCGGTCAGGCCGGTCTCGAGGCTCGCCAGCGCCTTTTGCAGGCTTTCGTGGATGGTACGGCCGATGGCCATTGCCTCGCCCACCGATTTCATCGCGGTGGTGAGTTCGGCCTTGGCGCCGGGGAATTTCTCGAAGGCAAAGCGGGGGATCTTGGTTACGACATAGTCGATGGTCGGCTCGAAGCTGGCGGGCGTGACCTTGGTGATGTCGTTGTCAAGCTCGTCGAGCGTGTAGCCCACCGCGAGCTTCGCGGCGATCTTGGCGATGGGAAAGCCCGTGGCCTTGGAGGCCAGCGCCGAAGAGCGGCTGACGCGCGGGTTCATCTCGATCACGACCATGCGGCCATCGGCGGGGTTGATCGCCCATTGGACGTTCGATCCGCCGGTTTCCACCCCGATCTCGCGCAGGACGGCGATCGAGCCGTTGCGCATGATCTGGTATTCCTTGTCGGTGAGGGTCAGGGCGGGCGCGACGGTGATCGAGTCGCCCGTATGCACGCCCATCGGGTCCACGTTCTCGATGGAGCAGACGATGATGGCATTGTCGGCGCGGTCGCGCACAACCTCCATCTCGTATTCCTTCCAGCCGAGGAGGGATTCGTCGATCAGCACCTGGGCCACGGGCGAGGCGTCGAGGCCCGAGCGCACGATGGCCTCGTAGTCGTCGCGGTTGTAGGCGACTCCGCCACCGGTGCCGCCCAGCGTGAAGGCGGGGCGGATGATGGCGGGCAGACCCACGACCTCGATCGCGGCCAGCGCCTCTTGCACGCCGGCATTGATGTCATACTTGCCATTGGGCAGTTTCGGCGCGGCGATGATGGTGGCGCGGGGGTTTTCCAGGCCGAGTCGATCCATCGCCTCGCGGAACAACTTGCGATCTTCTGCCATTTCGATGGCGGCGCGATTGGCGCCGATGAGCTCGACCTTGTACTTTTCCAACACACCCATGTCGGCCAGCGCGAGCGAGGTGTTCAGACCGGTCTGACCGCCCATGGTCGGCAGAAGCGCGTCTGGGCGTTCCTTTTCGATGATCTTGGCGACGACCTCGGGGGTGATCGGCTCGATATAGGTCGCGTCGGCCAGGCCGGGGTCGGTCATGATCGTGGCGGGGTTCGAGTTCACCAGGATCACCCGATAGCCTTCCTCGCGCAGGGCCTTGCAGGCCTGTGCGCCGGAATAGTCGAACTCGCAGGCCTGGCCGATGACGATGGGCCCCGCACCGATGATCATGATCGAACGGATGTCGGTTCTTTTCGGCATCGAAGCCCCCTATGCGCAAATTGTCCGGCGTTATAGCCATGGTCGGTCCGGGCGCAAGCCCGGATGGGGCCAGGGCCCCGGGAATCCTTTGGATGCGCGCGGGGGGGTGTGCTGATCGGGGCTGGCCCCGGGGGCCGGGGGCGGGGTAATCGGGAGGGCAAGCGGGGGCTGTCGCATTTGGCGCGGGGGCGTCGGCAAACGGGCGCGCGACGGCGGGGCGAGGCGCGCTAGGTGAAGGGCCAGAACGGTCCATGGGGGTGACGTGACGATCCTGTGCGAATTCGGTCCCGGCGGCCAGGCGGCGGTCTTTGGCCGGGCCGAGGCCGTGATAACGGCCGAGGGAGCCGAGGATCTGCCCGGTGCGCTGGAGGCGCTGGAGGCCGCGCGGGCGCGCGGGCGCTGGATTGCAGGCTATGTGACCTACGAGGCGGGCTATGCGCTGGAGCCGCGCCTGGCGCCCCTGATGCCGTTGGGTCGGCAGGGGCCGCTTCTGGCGATGGGGGTCTTTGCCGGGCCGGAGCCGGCTGACGAGTTGCTGGCGCGGGCCGAGGCCGAGGCGGGAAGCGCGCGGATGACCGAGCCGCAGCCGATGGTGACCCGCCAGGACTATGACCGGGCGGTGCGGCGGGTGCTGGACTATCTGGCGGCGGGCGACTGCTATCAGGTGAACCTGACCTTTCCGTTGCGGGCGGAGCCGGCAGGGGGCACGGCGCTGGGGCTTTATGGCCAGTTGCGCCGCACGGGGCCGGTGGCGCATGGCGCGCTGGTCGATCTGGGTGTCGGGCCGGTGGTCCTGTCGCGTTCGCCCGAGTTGTTCTTCCGCGTCGAGGCGGATGGGCGGATCCTGTCGCGCCCGATGAAGGGCACTGCGCCGCGTGACCCCGACCCGGCGCGGGATGCGGCAATTGCGGCAGCACTGGCGGCAAGCCTGAAGGACCGGGCCGAAAACCTGATGATCGTGGACCTGCTGCGCAACGACATCTCGCGGATTGCCGAGGTGGGGTCGGTGAAGGTGCCGCAGCTGTTCCACATGGAGCGCTATTCGACGGTGCATCAGATGACCTCGACCATCGAGGGGCGGCTGACGGGGCGGCCGGGCTTTGGCGAGCTGATGCGGGCGCTGTTTCCCTGCGGGTCGATCACCGGGGCGCCGAAGATCCGGGCGATGGAGATCATCCGCGAGCTGGAGCCGCATCCGCGCGGGGTCTATTGCGGGGCGATCGGCTGGATGGCGCCGGACGGGCGGGCGGATTTCTCGGTGGCGATCCGCACGCTGTCGCTGATCCCCGGAGGCGGGATCGTGCTGAATGTGGGTGGAGGGGTGGTGATGGATTCGACCCCCGAGGGCGAATGGGAGGAGGCGCTGTGGAAAGCGCGCTTCGTGAAGGCAGCGGTGCGCCGGGACTGAGACTGATCGAGACGCTGGGCTGGGATGGCACGGGCCTTGTCCGGGGCGAGCGCCATCTGGCGCGGCTGGCGCGATCGGCCAGCGCGCTGGGCTGGCCCTGTGACGTGGCGATGGCGCGGGCGCGGCTCTATCAGGGGCGCGGGGCCCCGGCCCGGCTGCGCCTGACGCTGGGGCGCGCGGGCGATATCGAGGTGACGGCGGGCGAGATCGCGCCGCTGGCCGCGCCCTGGCGGGTGGTGCTGTCGGAGCGGCGGTTGGCCTCGGGCGACCCCTGGCTGCGGCTGAAGACGACGCAGCGGCCGCTTTACTTTGCCACGCGCGCCGCCCTGCCCGAGGGGGTGGACGAGGTGCTGTTCCAGAATGAGCGCGGCGAGGTCTGCGAGGGCACGATCACCACGGTGTTTTTTGATGCGGGCGCGGGGCTTTGCACGCCGCCGCTCGCCTCGGGCCTGCTGCCGGGCATCCTGCGCGAGGAACTGCTGGAGACGGGCCAGGCGCGCGAGGACGTGCTGCGGGCCGAGGATCTGCCCAAGGTGCGGCTTTGGGTCGGCAATTCCCTGCGCGGGCTGATCCCGGCCCGCTGGGTCGGGCCGGGCGCGGCGTAGGGCGCGGGCCTAGCTGCCACCCGCCCGGGCATAGGCCGGCTGGGGCTGGGGCGCCTTTGCGGGGGCTTCGGCGGCGGACGGATCGGCGCGCTGCGACGCGGGATAGAGGTAGTCGCGCGTGAGCGGCACCGCCGTCTGGTCATGCGCCAGCTGGAACTGGAACACGCATTGGCCGTTGTGGCGGAAGGTCATCTCTGAGGCCGCGAGATAATAGCGCCACATTCGGCAGAAACGCTCGTCATAAAGCGCGCGGACGCGGTCGAGATTGGCCTCGAACCGCAGGCGCCAGTGCCGCAGCGTCTCGGCATAGTGCAGCCGCCAGATCTCGATATCGGTGGGGTACAGGCCCACCCGTTCCAGGACGGGGGTGACCTCGGACAGGGCAGGGATGTAGCCGCCGGGGAAGATGTACTTGTTGATCCAGGGGCTGGTGCGGCCGGGGGGCGAGGTGCGCCCGATCGTGTGGATGAGCGCGACCCCGTCAGGGGCGAGGAGCGCGCCGACCTTGGCGAAGTATTCCTCGTAGTGGGGCACGCCCACATGTTCGAACATGCCGACCGAGACAATGCGGTCGAAGCGACCGGCGACGGCGCGGTAGTCCTGCAGACGGATTTCGACACGGTCGGACAGGCCCGCCGCGGCCACGCGGGCGCTGGCCACCGCATGCTGTTCCTCGGACAGGGTCACGCCCAGGACATGCGCGCCGTAATCGCGCGCGAGCGTGATGGCCATGCCGCCCCAGCCGCAGCCGATGTCGAGCACGCGCTGCCCGGGCCGGATCATCAGCTTGCCGGCGATATGCGCCTTTTTCTGCGCCTGGGCCTGTTCGAGCGTATCCTCGGGATGGCGGAAATAGGCGCAGGAATACTGCTGGTCTGCATCGAGGAAGAGGCGGTAAAGTTCGCCCGAGAGATCGTAGTGATGGGCGACGTTGCGCCGCGAGCGATGCGCGGGTGCGGCCTGTTCCAGGCGCCCGATGACCCGCTGGAGCCGTGACAGCGGAAAGCGCCAGCCCTCTCCCCGCCCCTTGCCCGCATTGCACAGCAGCAGCGACAGAAGGCCTGCCACATCATCGTCGCGCAACGTGTAGGCGCCTTCCATGTAGCCTTCGCCGAGGCCGAGGTCGGGGTTGCGGACGATGCGGCGGATCAGGCCGGGATCATGGATGGTCATCTCGACCGACGGGGCCTGACCGTTGCCATAGCGGCGGGTCGACCCATCGGGCAGATGGAGGGTCAGGTCCCCTTCGTGCAGCACACCGGCCGCCAGCCGGTCAAACAGCTTGTCCCACATCGCAACAGACCGATGGTTTCCCAGAACGGGCGAATTCTTAACACGCGTTTGTGAACTGTCCAGTCCAGTTGCGACATTTGCGCACAGGCGGGCCGCCCGTTCAGACCTGTCGTCGCTTGACTTCCCCCGCTGCCCGCGCTGTATCGGCGCGATGACAAAAGGCCTCGGGGACAAGGGGACGACCATGCACGTCTATCGCAGCCATACCTGCGCTGATCTGAACAAGAGCCATGTGGGCGAGACGGTGCGCCTTTCGGGCTGGGTGCACAGGGTGCGCGACCATGGCGGCGTGCTGTTCATCGACCTGCGCGACCATTACGGGATCACCCAGGTGCTGGCCGATAGCGACAGCCCGGCCTTCGCCGAGATCGAGCGGGTGCGGGCGGAATGGGTCATCCGCATCGACGGTCGGGTGAAGGCGCGGGATGCCGCGCTGGTGAACCCCAAGCTCGCCACAGGCGAGATCGAGGTCTACGCCACGGGGCTGACGGTGCTGGGCGCGGCGGATGAACTGCCGATGCCGGTCTTTGGCGACGTGGACTACCCCGAGGAAACGCGGCTCACCTATCGCTTCCTGGACCTGCGGCGGGAAAAGCTGCATGCGAACATGATGCTGCGCTCGAACGTCGTGCGGTCGATCCGCAACCGGATGTGGGATCAGGGTTTCAACGAATTCCAGACGCCGATCATCACCGCCTCTTCCCCCGAGGGGGCGCGGGACTTCCTCGTGCCGTCACGTCTGCATCCCGGCAAGTTCTATGCCCTGCCGCAGGCCCCGCAGCAGTTCAAGCAGCTGATCATGGTGGCCGGGTTCGACCGCTATTTCCAGATCGCCCCCTGCTTCCGCGACGAGGATCCGCGCGCCGACCGCAGCCCGACCGACTTCTACCAGCTTGATATCGAAATGAGTTTCGTCGAGCAGGAGGATGTCTTTGCCGCCGTGCAGCCGGTGATCCAGGGCCTGTTCGAGGAATTCGCGCCGGGCAAGAAAGTGCATGGCGACTGGCCGCGCATCGCCTATCGCGACGCGCTGAAGTGGTATGGCAGCGACAAGCCCGACCTGCGCAACCCTATCAGGATGCAGGATGTCAGCGAGCATTTCCGCGGATCGGGCTTTGCGATCTTTGCCAAGCTGCTGGAGAACGAGGGCACCGAGGTTCGGGCGATCCCGGCACCGAAGGGACCGTCGGGCGAGCCTGTGGGCCGCAAGTTCTGCGACCGGATGAATGCCTTCGCGCAGGCGCAGGGGTTGCCGGGGATGGGGTATATCTTCTGGCGCGACGAGTCTTTGCCGGATGAGGCTAGAAACGATCCGAACCATTGGGTTTGGAAACTGATGTATCAACAATGGCAGAGCGGCACGGTTGGAGATTTCTACCGTAACCAGCCCATCCCGAATCCGCCATTCACGCAAGCGACCTACATCGCTGGTGCAGGCCCTCTTGCCAAAGCCTTGGGACCGGAAAAAACGGAACAGCTTCGTCAATACCTTGGGCTTGGCTTGGGCGACGCGGCCTTCTTCCTGGGCGGGAAGCCCGAGCAGTTCGAGGCGGTGGCGGGGCGCGCGCGCAACGAGATCGGGCGCGAACTGGGGCTGTCTGAGACCGACAGTTTCCGCTTTGCCTGGATCGTCGATTTCCCGATGTACGAGAAGACCGACGAGGGCAAGATCGACTTCAGCCACAACCCGTTCTCGATGCCGCAGGGGGGGCTCGAGGCGCTGTCGGGCGACCCGCTGCAGGTCTATGCCTATCAGTATGACCTGGCCTGCAACGGCTATGAGCTGATTTCGGGTGGCATCCGGAACCACAAGCCCGAGATCATGTTCAAGGCCTTTGAGCTGGCCGGCTATCCGGCGTCCGAGGTCGAGAAGCGGTTCGGCGGCATGGTCAAGGCCTTCCGCTATGGCGCGCCGCCCCATGGCGGCTGTGCGGCCGGCATCGACCGGATCGTGATGCTGCTGGCCGACGAGCCGAACATCCGCGAGGTCATCATGTTCCCGATGAACCAGCGCGCCGAAGACATGCTGATGGGCGCACCGAGCGAGCCGCTGAACGAGCAGCTGCGCGAGTTGCGGCTGCGGGTGGTGCCGAAGGAGGCCTGATGCTGCGGGTGCTGCGCGAGGCGGGCTTTGACGTTTTGACGCGCAACCATGCCGAGGCGATTCTGGCGCATGACTTTCCGGGCGAGCTGGCCGAGCTTGTCGCGGCGCTGACCGGCTATCGCATCGGGCTGGCCGAGATCATCGGCGGGGGCGGTGGCGAGAGCGGACAGACCCAGCGGCTGCGCCACGCGCTGGATGGCGCGGGCTGGCGCAAGCACCGCTTCGTCGTGCAGACGATTGTCGACGGGCGCGAGCGCGAGGCGCAGAGCCACGAGGTGGATCATGTGCGCTTTGCCGGGCCGGGCACGCTGGCGCTGGAGATCGAGTGGAACAACAAGGATCCGTTCTTTGACCGGGATCTGGAAAACTTCCACCGCCTGCACGGCCAGTCGGCGATCAGCCTGGGCATCATCGTGACACGGGGCCGGTCGTTGCAGGAGGCGCTCTTGCCGCGCATCGGCGCCTGGATGGAGGCCGAGGGGTTGACGGGAGAGGCCGATCTGGAGCGGCTGGGCATTTCCGAGCGGACCGGCGCGCAGAAGCGCGCGGTGGCGGGGCTGGTCGCGCGGGGCGCGGGCTTTGCCGAGGCTTTCGCGCGCAAGTTCGTGGCCGACAAGTTCGGCACGGCGACCACGCATTGGGCAAAGCTGGAAGAGCGGGTCGGCCGGGGCGTGGGCAACCCCTGCCCGCTGCTGCTGATCGGGCTGCCCGGCAGCGTGCTGACCGACGAGACGCCCCGCCCGGTTCCGGAGCCCGACCTGTTCGGCCCGGCCGCCTGAGGCGCTATTCCGCCGCGAGGCCGGAGTTGTAGGCGTAGGTTTTCCAGTCGGGCTTGTAATCGGCATCGGCCTGGTTGCCCCAGACCGTCCAGCCGGGGCGCAGTCCACGGCCGAAGAGTTCCAGATAGGGGCCCCAGGAACAGGCCTCGATAAGCTCATACTGCTCATCAGGCTTGCGGGAATGTTCGCGCTTGCGGGTGGACAGGAAGTTCACCTGCCGTCGCCCGGCGTCGAGCGTGCGGGCGTTCTTGCCGCGGGTGCCGAACAGGATGATCTCGGTCACGTTGCGGAAGTAGAAGCCGACGCCGCGCCCGTCGGACCCGCCATCCTTGCGTTCCTTGTGCCAGATGAGGTTCGACTTGTAGTCGAAGCCCCAGGCGGCCAGCACGCGCAGCCCCTCGGGCAGCAGCGCGTTCGGCACCCAGAGGTAGCAATGCGCACGGTCTTCCAAGTGATCGGCCACGGGCAGCGCGCAGATCTCGTCGAGCGTCAGCGTGGGATAGCGCGACAGGCGCTTGTGTTCGGGGGCAACCTTGCCCGTGCGGTTCTGGAACCGCCAAGGCGGGTCGGCCAGCACGCAAGAAAACTTGTCGCGCCCGAGGAAATCGTGCAGGTCTTGTGCGGCGCTGCTACCCATATCCAACATCTAGCGGTTCCCGGTTCGGCAGGGCAAGCGTGAACAATACCGGAACAAAAGTAAAGCGACAATGACGATGACCCCGCCCCTCTACACCGCCTCGGTGCCGGTTCTGCGCCATTACCTGGACCGCCAGCGCGGGCTTCTGGCGCGTGTCGAGGGGCGCGAGGCGATGCTGCAGGCGCGGCTGGCGCCAGACATGTTCACCTGCGGACAACAGATGGCGACGGCGACGGGCTTTGCGCTGCGGATCGCCTTTCCGCTGGCGGGGCTGTCCGTGCCCCGCCTGTCGGACCCCGCGCCTGACCTGGCGGGGCTGCGGCTGCGGGTGGACGAGGCCGAGGCGGCGCTGGCGGCGCTTGACCCGGCGGCCTTTGCGGGCGCCGAGGCGCGGCGCATCCGGCACCGCGCAGGTTTTGCCGAGCTGGACCAGGACGGGGCGACCTATCTGCACCAGTTCGGGATGCCGAATTTCCTGTTCCACCTGAGCATGGCCTTTGCGATCCTGCGGGCCGAGGGACTTGAGATCGGCAAGGCGGATTTCGACGGCCAACATGACTACCCGCACGGATTCCGCTTCTGAGCCAGGGGCTTGGCGGAGGAGCCGCGCGGCCCCATATGACCGGGACGTGGTTCGCGGAGAACGGGATGGAACAGCAGACGGTCGCGGCTTTGCGCTTTGGCTACGGCTTGCCGTTGCCCGCTGGCGCGCCGACAGCGCCGCCTGCCATGCTGGATGCGCTGGCCGGCCCCGATGCGATGGCCGCGCGCTATCCGCTGCCCGGCACGGCCGAGGCCATGGCGCGGATGGAGGCTTTTGACGATGCCGCCCGCGACCGCCGCCGCGCGCGGCGCGCCCAGATGCAGGGCGCCGGGGCAGAGGCCATCGAGGCGGCCTACAAGGCGGCGGGCGACGCGATCAACACCGCCTGGGCGGCAGGCTCGGCCGCGCAGATCGCCTGTGCGCTGGACGCCCCCGACGGGTTTCGCGAGCGGCTGGTGTTCTTCTGGGCCGATCATTTCGCGGTGGCCCCGCGCGGCGCCTCGCAGCGCGAACTGCCGCTGGCGCTGATGGGCGAAGCGATCCGGCCGCATGTGGCGGGCCGCTTTGCCGAGATGCTGACGGCGGTGGTGACCCATCCGGCCATGCTGATCTATCTGGATCAGGTGACCTCTTTCGGCCCGGGGTCGGTCCAGGGCAGCCGCAAGGCGCGCGGGCTGAACGAGAACCTGGCGCGTGAGTTGCTGGAACTGCACACGCTGGGGGTCGGGGCGGGCTACAGCCAGACCGATGTGCGCGAACTGGCCGAGTTGCTGACCGGGCTGACGATCCGCCCGGGTGTGGGCTTCCGCTTCATCCGCCAGCGGGCCGAGCCAGGGGCCGAGATTGTCCTGGGCGAGAGTTATCCCGAGAACCGCGAGGACGGGCTGGTGCCGGTCCGCGCGGCGCTGCAGGCGCTGGCCCTGCGGCCCGAGACGGCGCGCCATCTGGCGCGGAAGCTTGCCGTGCATTTCGTGGCCGATGCGCCCGACCCGGGGCTGGTTGCCGCGATGGAGGCGGCCTGGATCGACAGTGGCGGCGATCTGCTGGCGGTCTATGCCGCGCTTCTGGCCCATCCGGCGGCCTGGGCGCCGGTGGGGGCCAAGGCCCGGCAGCCCTATGATTTCACTTTGGCGGGCCTGCGCGCGCTGGGCATCGGCGGGGCCGCGGTGATGGCGCTGGAACCCGCGCGGCTGCGCCGGCTGATCCTGGGCCCGCAGGGGGTGATGGGCCAGCCCTGGCAGGCCCCGCCCGGCCCCGATGGTTGGCCCGAGGCGGCAGAGGACTGGATCACCCCGCAGGGCCTGGGCGCCCGCATCCGCTGGGCGATGGAGGTGCCGCCGCGCCTGGTGGCCGACTTGCCCGACCCGCGCGCCTTTGTCGCCCGCGCGCTGGGCGAGGCGGCGGGCGAGCGGTTGACATGGGCTGCCGGGGCGGCGGAAAGCCGTCCCGAGGGGGTGGGGCTTGTGCTGGCCTCGCCCGATTTCAACAGGCGCTAGGCCGGCATCGGACAGGACAGGCGGATGGCAGGGATCAACCGGCGGATTTTCCTCAAGGGCGTGGGCCTGATCGGCTGCTCGGCGGCGGCGCATCCGCTGACGACAACGCTGACCATGGCGAGCGCCCCGGGCGAGGCGCGGCTGGTCGTCATCATCCTGCGCGGGGCGATGGATGGTCTGGACGTGGTGCAGCCGCGGGGCGAGGCCGCCTATGCCCGGCTGCGCCCGACGCTGTCGGCCCTGCCCGGCGCGCTGGATCTGGACGGGCGGTTCTGGCTGCACCCGGCAATGTCGGGGCTATATCCGTTGTGGCAGGCGGGGGAGCTTGGCTTTGTGCATGCCGTCTCGACCCCCTATCGCGACAAGCGCAGCCATTTCGACGGGCAGGATGTGCTGGAGGCGGGCACCGGGCTGGACGTGCCCGAGCCGCAGGTGCGCGACGGCTGGCTGAACCGGATGCTGGGCGCGCTGCCCGGGCTGACGGCCGAGACGGCCTATGCCATCGGGCGCGAGGATCTGGCGGTGCTGGCCGGGGCGGCGCCGGTGCGCAACTGGACGCCGGAGCTGTCCTTCGAGCTGTCGGCGCAGAACCGGCTGCTGCTGGAGCATGTCTATCACGACGATCCCTTGTTCCGCGATGCCGGGCGTGAGGCGATCGAACTCGCCTCGGCCGCCGATGTGGCCGAGGCCATGGCCGGGGGCGAGGCCGCGCCTGCCATGGGCGGTGCGGCGGGGCAGCGGGCCGATGTCGCACGGATTGTCGATTTCACCGCCGAGCGGCTGCTGGGCGAGACGCGGATCGCGGCCTTTTCGCAGACGGGCTGGGACACCCATGCCGGCCAGGGCCGGGCGATGACCCAATCGCTCGACCGGCTGGGAGAGACGATGCTGCGGCTGCGCGAGCGGCTGGGGCCGGTCTGGGGCAAGACGACGGTGCTGGCCGTGACCGAGTTCGGGCGCACGGTGGCCGAGAACGGCTCTCGCGGGACCGACCATGGCACGGGGGGGCTGATGGTGATGGCCGGCGGCGCGGTGCGCGGCGGGCGGGTCTATGGCCGCTGGCCGGGACTGGCCGAGGCCGATCTTTACGAGCGGCGCGACCTGATGCCCACGGGGGATGTGCGCGCCTATGCGGCCTGGGCCATGCGGGGTCTGTTCGGGCTGGACCGGGGGTTGCTGGAAGGCACGGTGTTTCCCGGCCTGCAGATGGAGGAAGACCCCGGCATCCTGCTGTGAGCCTGCGGTTGCCCGCGCGCGCGTTGCAGCGCATAAGGGGCCTGTCTTGCAGGAGTTTTCACGATGGATGCAGCGCGTCTTGGAGTAGAGGTCCGGGGTTTCGTGGTGCCGCCGCGCCCTGCCGAGCCGCGCCTGGCGGGCCGGTACGTGCAGCTGGAACGGCTGGATGCCGACCTGCATGCTGCCGACCTGTTCCGCGCCTTCAGCGGCCATGACAGCCTGTGGGATTACATGCCCTACGGTCCTTTCGCTTCGCTTGCGAGCTATCACCGCTGGGCCAAGGAATACGAGGGGCAGACTGACCCGGTCTTCTATGTGCTGCGCGATCCGGCGACGGGGCGCTGCGGCGGTGTCGCCTCGTTCCTGCGTATCACGCCTGAGGCGGGCACGATCGAGGTGGGCCATATCTGCATCGCGCCCGAGATGCAGCGGGGCCGGGCCTTTACCGAGGCGATGTTCCTGATGATGCGCTGGGCCTTCGAGGCCGGCTATCGCCGCTATGAATGGAAATGCAACGCGCTGAACATGCCCTCGCGCCGGGCCGGGCAGCGGCTGGGCTTCAGCTATGAGGGGGTCTTCCGGCAGGCGGCGATCGTCAAGGGGCGCAACCGCGACACGGCCTGGTTCGCCTGCATCGACAGTGACTGGCCGGCGCTGAAGGAATGCTTCGAGACCTGGCTGTCTCCGGCGAATTTCGATCCCGCAGGGCGGCAGAAAGAGCGGCTGTCGGATTTGACTCGGCTGGTGCGGGTGAGTTCGGATCCGGCGCTGGGCTGAGCGACGGGGCCGGGGCGGGGGCCGACTGCCCCCGCGGCGCCGCAGGCGGCGCCTCCCCCCAAGGATGGTTTCGAACGGAAGAAAGCCGGGTCGCGCCTACCAGCGATGGTGGACGAAAGGGGCGATGCGGTTCTGGTAGAGGTCGCGCAGCGCCGCCATCGTCTCGGCCGGCAGCGGCGCGAGCGCGTCGGCCCCGGCATTGGCGGCGGCCTGGTCGGGGCGGCGCGCGCCGGGGATGACAGTGGTGACGGCCTGTTCCATCAGGATCCAGCGCAGCGCGAACTGGGCCATGCTGGCGCCCTGCGGCACGAGCGGACGGATCGCCTCGACCGCCTCAAGCGCCAGGTCATAGGGCACGCCCGAGAAGGTCTCGCCCATGTCGAAGGCCTCGCCGTTGCGGTTGAAGGCGCGGTGGTCATCGGCGGCAAAGGTGCTGGCGGCGGTCATCTTGCCGGTCAGCAGGCCCGAGGCGAGAGGCACCCGGGCGATAACGGCGACATTGCGCCGGCGCGCCTCGGGGAAGAACAGCGACTCGGGGCGCTGGCGGAAGATGTTGTAGATGATCTGGACCGAGACGACGCCCGGAAACTCGATCGCCTTCAGCGCCTCCTCGACCTTTTCGACCGAGACGCCATAGGCGGCGATCTTGCCGCGGGCCTTCATGTCCTCGAGCGCGTCGAAGACACCGGCGCGGTAGAAGACCTCGGTCGGGGGACAGTGGAGTTGCACGAGGTCGAGGCAATCCATGCCGAGATTGGCGCGGCTCCGGTCGATGAAGGCTTCGAGCGCAGGGCCGGTGTAGGCCTCGGCCACATGGGGCGAGAGGCGGCGGCCGGCCTTGGTGGCGACAAAGGGCCGGGGGCCCTGGCGTTCGGCCAGCACGTCACGGATCAGCCGCTCGGAGCGGCCGTCGCCATAGACATCGGCCGTGTCGAGGAAGGTCACGCCAGAGTCGAGCGCCGCGTGGATCGTGGCCTTCGCATCGGCCTCGGACACATCGCCCCAGGAGCCGCCGATGGCCCAGGCGCCAAAGCCGATGGCGGTGACATCGCGGCCGGTGCGGCCAAATGGGCGGGTGCTGAGCGGCATGGGCGTCTCCTGTCTGGGTTCGTCAGGGTTCTAGTCTGCCCGGGGGGCGCTGACCAGTCGTCAAGTCAGGGGAAATGCCACCGAACAGGCGGCGATGCGCCGCTCCACCAGGGCAGCAAGCTGCGGCAGCGTTGCCGGGCGGGCGGCAGCGCAGCGGGCGGCACGGGCCAGGGCGACGTCGCCCGAGGCGCGGGCGAGGCTTGCCAGGAAGGCCGTCGCATAGGCGGTTTGCCCCGAAGCCCCTGTCAGCAGGCCGAGCGCGAGGCGCAGATCGTCGCGCAGGGCGAGAGGGTCCGGCGGCGGCAGGGGCGGGGCGGGCAAGCCGGGCGGTCGGAGCGCGCCGAGGCTGGCCAGAAAGGTTGCGAGGCTGTTCACCGGCTTGTCGAGAAAGCCATCCGCCCCGGCGCGGAGCGCGATGGCCCGGCCCGCAGGATCGCCGCTCATGCCCAGGACAAGGCCGCGCCGGCGGCGGGACAGGGCCGCGATCAGCTCCGCCCCGTCGCCGTCTGGCAGGCCGAGATCGACGATCACCGCATCGGCCGGATAGCTGGAGAGGTATCCTGTCGCCCGTGCCAGCCCCTCGACCCGACGAAAGCGCCCGCCGAGGCGTTGGCACATCAGCCGCAGCGCCTCGGCCGCGAAGCGGCTGTCCTCGACCGCCAGCAGTGTCAGCCCGCGCAGCGGCTGGGCGGGGAGAAAGCCCGTCGCGGGACCGTGGGCGGGTGGGGGGCGTGGCGCAGGCATGGGTCACCAGACCCCCGGTCGGGTAAAGGTTCGGTTAAGCCCTGCGGCAGGTCGGCCCCTTGCCAGGGCAGGTTGCGATGCCCATAACCCGACGAAGCCCGATGTCAGAGGAGTTCGCCGCATGATCGGCCGCCTGAACCATGTCGCCATTGCCGTGCCTGACCTGACGGCTGCGGCCGAGCAGTACCGCCAGACCCTGGGCGCCAAGGTGGGCGCGCCGCAGGACGAGCCCGATCATGGCGTCACCGTCGTGTTCATCGAGCTGCCGAACACCAAGATCGAACTGCTGTACCCCCTGGGCGAAGGCTCGCCCATCGCCGGCTTTCTGGAAAAGAACCCCGCCGGGGGCATTCACCATATCTGTTATGAGGTTGAGGATATCCTGGCGGCGCGCGACCGGCTGAAGGCGGCGGGGGCGCGGGTTCTGGGGTCGGGCGAGCCGAAGATCGGGGCGCATGGCAAGCCGGTCCTGTTCCTTCACCCCAAGGATTTCAACGGCTGCCTTGTGGAACTGGAGCAGGTCTGATGACGATTACCGCCGCCCTGGTCGTGCTCGCCGTCACCTGGTTCATGGTCTTCTTCGTCGTGTTGCCGATCCGCTTTACCTCGCAGGCCGAGGCGGGATCGGTGGTGCCGGGCACGCCCGCCGGAGCGCCGGCAGAAGAGAATGTGCGCAGGAAGGCACGGATCACCACGCTGATCGCCGTTCCCCTGGCCGGGGCGATCTGCGGCATCATCATCTCGGGCTGGATCACGGTCCGGGATTTCGACTTTGCGGGGGTGATGGGGCCAGAGCCCACAGCCGATGAAACAGGTGAGTGAAGGTCGCGGCACCGAGGATCGGAACAAGGAAGTTCACCACCGGGATTGTCAGCGGCACGGTCATCAGCACACCGGCCAGCCAGATCCGGCCTGAAAAACGCTGACGCATCGCCCGGGCCGCGGGGCGCCCGATTCGCCGGGTGGCGGCGAGCGTGAAGTACTCGCGCCCCAGCAGATAGCCGTTCCCCGCCCAGAACAGGAGCGGGGCAAGCGGCCCGGTAAACAGCGCCAACACAAGCGCCACCGCGTTCACGGCGATGATCACGCCGAAGAAGTTCACCGCCTCGATCACCTGGGTCAGGGCGGGCAGCGGCGTGGCCGGTGCCAGCGCAGGGTAGTGCCGATCCTCGACCGCCTGGGCCACATCATCGAGGAAGATGCCACAGAAGGCCGAGGCGACGGGCACCATCAGGAAAACCGAGGCCAGGACCATCAGCGGGATCGAGCCCCAGGTCACCAGCGTCTCGACACCGCCGACAGGGCCGATCCAGGGCAGGTCGACCTCGCCTGGGATGAGCTGTCGCAGGACCCACAGCAGAAAGGCATAGGCCAGACCCAGAAGCAGCAGGGTCAGGCCGATGCCCAGCCAAAGCACACGCTGGAACCGGGCGTCGCCCAGTTGCCCCAGCGCCTTGCCGAAGGCGTCAAGGATCATTCGGAAACCCAGCTCACGACCCGGGCCAGGTCTGGTCGGGGCCGGTCAGGCGGAGTGACGGGCGCGGTGCCGATATGGACGATGCCCGCCACGAATTCCTCGGGCTGAAGCCCAAGCCCTTCGGCCAGGAAGCGCCTGTCGTAGCTTGGCCAGCCCGACAGCCAGTTCGCGCCCCAGCCGGCGGCCGTGGCGGCATTGACAAGGCCAAGGCAGAGCGCGCCAGCCGACAGAGTTTGTTCGATCTCGGGGATCTTGGGCGAGGGCTTGGGGCTGGCCACCACGACCACGGCAAGGTGGCTCTGGTCGAACTGGCCCCGGCCCTTGGCGGATTGCTCCGGATCCAGGCCCTTTTCGGCGGCGCGCGCGCTGGCAAGATCGGCCAGGCGTTGCAGCGCGGGGCGCTCCAGCACGATCAGCCGCCAGGGTTCCAGCTTGCCATGATCGGGCGTGCGCAGGGCGGCGGTCAGGATCGTTTCCAGCGCCGTGCGGTCGGGCACGGGCAGGGTGAAGGTCTTGGCCGAACGCGACTGGCGGGTCAGAAGGAAGTCGAGCGCGACGGGATTTGGGGTAGGCATCGGGCGGTCCTTGGTCCGGGGCGCGCGGCTGGAAATGTGGCTGCGCGCGACTGCGGGCAACATCGGCGCACAGGCCCCCGGTTGCAAGGGCGATCAGCCCAGGGCACGGGCCAGATCGTCGATCCAGCCTTCGAGGAAGGCGGCGAAAGCCGGGCCTGGCTGGCGCAGCCGCAGGGTTTCGGCCAGCGGATCGGGGGCATGAATGGCGCTACCCGACAGTTCCTGCAGCACGGCATGGCCGCAGAAGGGCACATGCACCTCGGAATAGCCGCCCTCATGGACCAGCACGAGCCGCCCGCCGCACAGCGACTTTGCCGTTTCCCGCATTGCCCAGGTCATCAGGCGGAAGGTGTCCGCCGTGGCCATCATCCGCCCCAGCGGATCGACCGCCGAGGCATCATAGCCGCAGGCGACGACGATCACATCAGGCTGGAAGCGGTGGAGGGCCGGGATCACCAGACGGTCCATCACGCGCAGATAGCCCGCGTGGCCGGTTCCGGGCGGCAGCGGGATGTTGAGGTTCGCACCACGACCTGCGCCTTCGCCCTGCACCTCGACCCCACCGGTGTTCATCGGATAGTTCCGCTCCTGGTGGAGCGAGATGGTCAGCACATCGCCGCGGTTCAGGAAGATCGCCTCGGTGCCATTGCCATGGTGCACATCCCAGTCCACGACGGCGATGCGTCCCGCAAGGCCTTGGGCGAGCGCCGCCTCGATGGCGATGGCGATATTGGCCAGCAGGCAGAAGCCGTTCGGGAAATCCGGCAGGCAATGATGGCCGGGCGGGCGCGACAGCGCATAGGCATTGTCGGCACGGCCCGTCAGCACATCGAACAATGCGGCCTTGGCCAGGCCGGCCGAGAGGGCGGCAAGTTCGAACCCGCCCGCGCCGAAGGGGGTGCGAAGGCCAAGCTCGCCACCGCCGGCATCCGACATGTCCTTGAAGCGGCGCAGATAGCTTTCGGGGTGAACCCGGGCAAGATCAGCCCAATCGGCAGGCTCGGCCCTGCGCGACGAAAGATCCCCGATCAGGCCGGTGACCTCGATCAGGTTGCGCAGGCGCCGCTTGGTTTCGGGGTTTTCTGGAAGGCCCGCGGCGAGCGGCTGCACGAGGCCGCCCACCGGCAGGGTGAAGGCATAATTGCCGCCGCCATGCCAGAAACACCGCTCGTCGCTGTAAAACGCCGTCACCATCGCCGCCCCCCGCTTTGGCGCAGCCTAGGCGAGGGGGATGGGCGATGCCAGTGGTCCGGACAGGCAAGTGGCGGCCCCGGGCTGACGGGACCGCCGGTCAGGTCTGCGCTGGCTGGCGCTCAGGCGCGGGCCCGACGACGCAGGAGGGCCATGCCACCCAGGGCGCCGACCAGCAGAAGGCCGCTCGCGGGCAGCGGAACGGGCGAGGGGCCGGGCGGCGGCGACACCGGGGTGCCGAAGATTTCAAGCTTGGCCGAGGTGAGCGTCATTTCATCGGCACCGGCGCTCCATTCCGACATCCAGAAGGCATAGGATTTGGAGGCGAGCGCCTGCGCAAAGGCCGAAACCCCGCCGGTGTCATCGGCTGCGGTCAGCGTCAGGGTTTGCACGGGGCCTTCGCTGAGTGCGCCGTAATAGTCATCTTCCGCGGCTGCTGCGTCGGTGCCCTGGACACGGGCCGTCCAGAACTCGTTCGGCACGAGCGCGCACCCGATGACCGGCAGGCACTGATAGCTGAAGGACGGGCCTGCGCCGGCATAGGTCAGCGTCAGCACGAAGGAGGTGATCGATTCATACACCAGCGAGGAGAAATCGAACTGATCGGCAAAGCGCTCGGTGCTCTGATCGCTGACGGTGACCGAGGCTGGGTTCAGCAGGTCGTTGCCGGTCGGGTCGATCCGGCCCGGCAGGCTGCCGTAATCGTGCTGATACGAGCCGAGCAACGTTGCGGCCTGCGCCAGCGGGGCCGAGGAGAGGGCAAGGGCAAGACCCAAAGCCGCGTATTTTGTCTGGTCCAGAATGCTCATGACGTTCATCCGTTCGACTGCAATAGGTTGTTGCGCCTCGCCCGACCTAGCAAACCTCGGGACCTACGCCTGGAGCCCCTTTTTCCGTTAAACTTTGTGCGAAATGTGGCGGAAATCGAGCCAAGGCATGGTCGTGCAGGCCTGGTCGACAATGATTGCTGCGGCTGCGAATTGGACGTTGGATTGCAACCTATGCGCGCGAAAATCGCCGGTTTTTTCGACAGCCGCGAAAGCAGCCCTTGGCAGGGCCGTGGGATCGGCCGAGAATCGGCCTGTTGAAACGGGAGAGATGTGATGTCGGGCGGTGGCGCAGGGGTGAATCTGGACCGGTTTGCCCAGCCTGGCAGCCTGATCGAGGTGCGTGTGACCCCGGGCGCCAGCCGCGAGCAGGTGACACTGGACGGCACGCGATTTCTGATTCGCGTGACCGTGCCGCCCGAGGACGGCAAGGCCAACCGTGCGGTTCAGAAGCTGTTGGCGAAAACGCTGCGCCTGGCGCCCAGCCGGCTGACGCTGACGCGCGGAGCCACAGGCCGGGACAAGCAATTCCGGGTGGATTAGCCCTTGCGCGGCTGCAAGCGGTAGCTGCCCTCGGGCAGGTCGAGCGCCGCGGCCAGTTCGCGCACCTGTGCGTTCGAGAGCGTAATCTTCAACACCTCGTCGCTGCGCGGATCAAGCTGTTCGATGGTCACGCAATCCTCGAAGGCCATGATCGTCACATCTTCCTGCAGGGGGCTTTCGCCCCCCTCGTCCACGAGGGTGATGATGGTGGCGTCGAAATCGTGCTCGATGGTGAACATGGCGCAAGCTTAGCTGCCCCGCCCGGCCCGCTCAACCCGGATAAGGCAAGGAGGGCGGGCCACCTTGACGGTGACCGCAAATCCGCGTGAGGGGGCTGCCAGCGTTGCCGGGGCCTGCTATCTGGGGCCAAAGGGGCATATGACCGAGGCAGCGGGGGCAAAAGGGCAGGATGCGGGCGGCAGTGACAGTTCTGGGGCTGTTTGTTCTGGGCGGGTGCGTGCCCATGGGCCCTGTAGCGACAGGGCCGGTCATCACCCCGGCGCCCGCGGCCGAACCCTTCCGCCCTGATGTGGAACGCGCCGCCTATACCTTTGTCAGCGTGGTCGAGCGGGTAGAGCCGGTGGCCGAAGACATTTGTCGCCAGCGTACCCGTGGCGTGCGCTGCGACTTCCAGATCGCCATCGACGACCGGCCGGGCCAGTCGCCCAACGCGTTCCAGACGCTCAGCCCGGATGGCCAGCCGATCCTGGCCTTCAACCTGGCGCTGATCCTGGATGCGCGAAACGCCGACGAACTGGCTTTCGTGATGGGGCATGAGGCCGCCCATCACATTGCCGGCCACATGTCTCGCCAGCAGCAGACCGCCGTCGCCGGGGCGATCGTGGCGGGCACGCTTGCCTCGCTTGGCGGGGCGGGGGCCGAGGAGGTGCGGGCGGCGCAGGACATGGGCGCCCAGATGGGGGCGCGGACCTTTTCCAAGGATTTCGAACTGGAGGCCGATGCGCTCGGCACCGAGATCGCCTGGGCGGCGGGCTACGATCCGCGTCTTGGGGCGCAGTTCTTCTTCCGCCTGCCAGACCCCGGGAACCGCTTTCTGGGCAGCCATCCGCCGAACGCGCAACGCCTGCAGGTCGTCGAGCAGACGATGCAGTCTCTGCGCTGACTTGATGCAGGTCAAGGCGCAGCGGCCCGGCTGGCCGCAGCCTTGGGGCAATCGCCACCGGTCCGGCGGGCATCGGAGGGTTTGCAGATGTACGGTTTCGTCGAGGCGCCCATGGCCTACTGGCTGACCCAGGGCATGGCGCGGATTGCCGGGGTCAACCTGACTTCGGCCGTGGTCGAGGGCTGGCTCACCCGCCCCGAACTCGCCACCCTGGTGGGCCGATGCCAGAAGTGCGGCCTGTCGCAGCAATGCATGGGATGGATGGCCGAGCCGCAGAGGCCGCCCTTGCCGGACTACTGCCGCAACAAGGGCGAGATCGAGGCGCTGAACCCCGGCGTCTGACCGCCCGGGTCTGGTCCTTCCGGCGCATCAAGGCTATGAGGCCGGGATGCGCCAGCTTGGAGTCATCCTCAGCGACCGGGGGTCGCGATATGCCGTCTCTGGCGCCCCGGCGGCGAACCGGACCGAGGTCGAGACGGCCCTGGCGACGCTGCGCCGGGACAAGATCTATGCCAAAGCCACCCACAACAGCTGGGGCGTGATCCTGTCGGAAGGCGGCCCGCTCAAGGGCGATGATGGCGAGGCGGGGGCCGGCATGGCGATCCTTCGGATGCTGGAGCGGGCCAAACTGACCGACCATGTTGTCATCGTGACGCGCTGGTATGGCGGGGTGAACCTTGGCGGCGACCGCTTTCGCCATGTGACCGAGGCCGTTCGGCAGTACCTGGCGGCGCTTCCTCAAACCGGCTGAGGGAAGGCTGCGGTTGCGCCTTGGCACGCGTGGTGCAAGGCTGGCGGTCGCCAACGATCAGCCATTCACTCCGGAGGTTCCGATGCCCGTCACGCTCGTTCAGGTGGATTTTCCCCATTCCGGCCCCTGGGGTGCCGAGATGGCGGCAGCGATGGAGGGCCTTGCCCAGTCGATCGCGGCAGAACCCGGCTTTCTTTTCAAGTACTGGACCGAGGATCAGGCGAAGGGCCTTGCCGGCGGTGTCTACGCCTTTGCCAGCCGGTCCGAGGCCGAGGCCTATCTTGCCATGCATTCGGCGCGCCTCGAGAGCTTTGGCTATCGCAACATCCGCGGGCTGGTGCTGGATGTGAACGAAGGGCTGTCGCGCACAGACAAGGCGCCGGTGCTCTGAAGACAGCGACGACCCGCCTCAGGCGACCGGGCGGCCCCAGAGGTCATAATCGGCGGCCTCCTCCACCTCGACCGTCAGGATGTCGCCAGGGGCGAGCCCTTCGAAGTCTTCGTCGATGAACAGATTGCCGTCGATTTCGGGCGCATCGGCCTTGGTGCGGCAGGTCGCGCCTTCGGCATCGACCTCATCGACGATGACCTCGAGCGTCGTGCCCACCTTGGCGGCGAGCTTGGCTTCCGAAATGGCCTGGGCCTTTTCCATGAAACGCTCCCACCGGTCTTGCTTGACCTCATCAGGCACATGGTCGGGCAGCGCGTTCGACCGGGCGCCGGCGACGTTTTCATACTGGAAGCACCCCACGCGATCGAGCTGCGCCTCGTCCAGCCAGTCGAGCAGGGTCTGGAACTCGGCCTCGGTCTCGCCGGGATAGCCGACGATGAAGGTCGAGCGCAGCGTGATCTCGGGGCAGATCGCGCGCCAGGCCGCAATCTCATCCAGGGTGCGCGCGGCGGCGGCAGGGCGGGCCATGCGTTTCAGCGTATCGGGATGGGCGTGTTGGAAGGGGATGTCGAGATAGGGCAGCACCAGCCCCTCGGCCATCAGGGGGATCAGCTCGCGCACATGGGGGTAGGGATAGACGTAGTGCAGCCGCACCCAGGCGCCCAACTGCCCCATCTCTCGCGCGAGATCGGTGATATGCGCCCGCACCTCGCGCCCCTTCCAGGGAGAGAGGTCATGCTTGCGGTCCACCCCATAGGCCGAGGTATCCTGGCTGATCACCAGTAGCTCGCGCACCCCCGCCTCGACCAGCTTTTCGGCCTCGCGCAGCACGGCATGGGCGGGGCGGCTGACCAGCCTGCCGCGCATGTCGGGGATGATGCAGAACTTGCACTTGTGGTTGCAACCTTCGGAAATCTTTAGATAACTGTAGTGCCTTGGCGTCAGCTTGACGCCCGAGGCCGGCAGCAGATCGACAAAGGGGTCCGGCGAAGGCGGTACGGCGCCATGCACGGCATCCAGAACCTGTTCGTACTGATGCGGGCCGGTGACCGCCAGCACCTTGGGATGGGCGCCGGTGATGTATTCGGGCTCGGCCCCGAGGCAGCCCGTCACGATCACCCGGCCGTTCTGCTGCAGCGCCTCGCCGATGGCATCGAGACTTTCTGCCTTGGCGCTGTCGAGAAAGCCGCAGGTGTTCACGATCACCGCATCGGCACCCTTGTAATCGGGGCTGATGGCATAGCCTTCGGCGCGCAGGCGCGTCAGGATTCGCTCGCTGTCCACCAGCGCCTTGGGGCAGCCAAGGCTGACCATGCCGATGGTCGGCTGGCCGGGGCGCCGCACATCCGGGATGTGGGCATGGGCAAGGTCCGGGCGAAGGCTGGGCGGGTTTTGCGACATGGCGCAGCCTATAGCGCAAGGGGCGGCCCGGCGGAAGGGCCGCTTGCCGCGCCTGCGCGGCCCGCCTAGGCTCGCCCGGCCGCAGATTGGCGCGTGAGGCTCGGGGGAGGGGCCGCGACATGACCGATGACCGACCGCTGGTGATTTCCTGCCCGTTGCCCCGCACACTGGACCTGATCTTCGCGCCCGACCGGCTGGCCGAATTGCGCGCGCGTTATCGCCTGGTCGAAACGACGGACGAGGGCCTGCCTCACCTGCCCGACGCCGTGCTGGCCGAGGCGCGCCATATCATCGGCCAGCCTCCCATGGACGAGGGGCTTCTCGCGCGGCTTGCTGGTCTGCGTTGCATTTTCAACGTGGAATCGAACCTTTTGCCCAACATGCCCTATGAGGCGGCCTTTGCCAGGGGCGTGCATGTGGTGACCACCGGCGCGGTCTTTGCCCGCCCGGTGGCCGAGATCGGCCTGGGCTTTGCGCTGTCGCTCCTGCGCCAGATCAGCGAAGCCGACGCCGACTTCCGCGCCGGGCGCGAGAAATGGGGCGGCGAGGGCAACACAAGGGCCCGGCTGCTGACCGGGGCCGAGGTGTCGATCATCGGCTTTGGCGAGTTGGGCCGGGCGCTGGCCGCCGTTCTGACAGGCTTTCAGCCGCGGTTGAAGATCCATGATCCCTGGTTGGCACCCAGTGTGATCCGGTCCGTGGGCGCCACGCCGGCCAGCCTGGCCGAGGCATTGTCGGGGGCGGATGTGGTCTTCGTGACGGCGGCTTCGACGTCGGAGAACCAGGGGTTCCTGGGGGCCGATGCCTTTGCCGCCATGCGCCCGGGCGCGGCTTTCATCCTGCTGAGCCGGGCAGGGGTCGTGGATTTCGATGCGCTGATTGCCGCGGTGGCGCGCGGCCACATCGTGGCGGCGAGTGATGTCTTCCCGCACGAGCCGATGCCCGCGGACCATCTGGTGCGGCGGTTGCCGGGGTTCCTGCTGTCGGCCCATCGGGCGGGGGCGATGGACGAGGTGTTCCGCCGGATGGGCGAGATGGTTCTGGAGGATATGGCCCTGATCGACCGGGGCTTGCCGCCGCAGGTCTGCAAGCGGGCCGAGCGCGAGACGGTGGCCCGGATGCGATCAAGGCCGGTCACGCGGAACTGATGCCGCCCGTCGGCAGTTTGCTGCCATGATCGGTCGGTCGCGGTCGGGCTTGCCTTGCCGCAGGGCCGTGCCGGGCCTAGGATTGGTAGAGACGGAACAGGGAGAACCCCATGCGTTGGATCCTTCGGCTTCTGTCGCTGGTTGTCGTGATGGTGCTGGCGGCCGGGCTGACCCTGTTCCTCGTGCCATCGGAAAAGGTCGCCGGGATCGCGGCCGGTGAGTTCAAGCGCCTGACGGGGCGGGAACTGACCTTTGGCGGGGCGGTCCGCCCGACGATCTGGCCGCATCTGGGCGTACGGGCCAGCACTGTCACGCTGGCCAATGCCGACTGGTCCGACGAGGGCCCGCTGCTGCGCGCGGACCAACTGGAAATCGCGGTTGATCTGATGGCGCTGATCGGGGGCAATGTCCGGGTGACGGGGGTCGAACTGGTTGGCGCGGACCTTCTGCTGGAAACCTCTGCCGATGGCCGGGTGAACTGGGATCTTACCCAGCCCGCGGCGACAGAGGGGGGCGGCGAGGCCGCGGGCAGCCCCGGCACGACCCCGGATACGGCCACGCCCTTTACGCTCGACGATGCAGTGATCAGCGATGGGCGGGTGGTCTGGCTTGACCATGCGAGCGGCCAGCGGGTCGAGGTCACCGACCTGGACCTTGCGCTGGCCATTCCCGATTTCCAGGGGCCTGTCGAGGTGACGGGATCTGGCAGCCTTAACGGCCAGGCGGTGGCGCTGGAAAGCACGATCGGCGCCTTTGCCCCTTTCCTCGATGGCAAGGTGGTGCCGCTGACGCTGGTGGTCCGGGCGGGTGACAACGCGTTCGAGTTTGACGGCCGCCTCGGCACGGCCAACCTGGCGGCAGAAGGTGCGCTGGCGGCTGAGTTGAACGCCCCAGGTGCGGTTCTGGCGCTGGCCGGCGTGACGAACCCGGGCCTGCCTCGGGGGCTTGGGCGTGACAGCATCGCTGTCGCCGGGCAGGTGACGCTGACCGGGGAAGGATCGATCCATCTGCGCGACGGCCAGATCGAGATGGATGGCAACCGCCTGACCGGCGCCTTTGATCTGGTGCCAGGCGCGGATCGACCGAAACTGACCGCACAGCTTGTGGCCGGTGCGCTGGATCTGAGCGGGCTGGCCGGCGGGAACGGCAGTGCCGGAAGCAGCGGCGGGTCGTCCGGGGAGGGTACAGCCCCGGCAGGCTGGTCGCGCGCGCCAATCGACGCCAGCGCGTTGGGGGCGATGGATGCGGAACTGACGCTTTCTGCCGAAAGCGTGGATTTCGGCTTTCTCGCCGCCGGTCGCACACGGCTGGGCATCGTGAACGAGGCCGCCCGCGCCGTGATCGATCTGCGCGAACTGGCGGCCTATGGCGGTTCGGTTACCGGTCAGGTGATCGTCAATGCCCGCGATGGCCTGTCGAGCCGCGTGAACCTGGCGTTGCAGGACCTGGCCCTGCAACCGCTTCTGACCGAGTTTGCCGGCTATGAGCGGCTGACAGGCACCGGCGACATCCGTTTCAATCTGCTCGGCTCGGGCGGATCGCTCGATACCTTGATGCGCAGTTTGTCGGGCGAGGGGAGCGTTTCCTTCACGAACGGGGCGATCCTGGGTCTTGATCTGGTGGGGATGTTGACGAACCTCGACCCGAATTTCGTGGGCGAGGGGGCGCAGACGGTATTCGACGGCGTAACGGCCAGCTTCACCATGGAGGGCGGCGTGCTGCGCAACGACGACCTCGCCTTTACCGCGCCGCTTCTGCGCGCCGAGGGGGCCGGCACGGTCGATGTGGGGGGGCAGAGCCTGAACTACCGGGTGACGCCGGTCAGCCTTGGCGGGCAGGATCTGGGGGTTGATGCGCAGGTGCCGGTGCTGATTACCGGGCCTTGGGCCGCACCCAGTTTCCGGCTGGATCTGGAGAGCATCGCCCGCCGCAAGCTGGAGGAAGAGGCCAGGAAGCTTGAGGAACGCGCCCGGACCGAGATCGAGCAACGCCTGCAGGAGGAACTGGGAGTCACGGCGGCCCCGGGCGAAAGCCTGGAGGATACAGCCCGCCGCGCCGCTGAAGAGGCGCTGCAGCGCGAGGCCGAGCGGGCGTTGAACCGCCTGCTCGGCGTCGGCGAATAAGCCTGCGTGCCCTAGCGGCGGCGGTCGCGGCGCGCGCTCATCGGCTGGAACGCCACGCTCACATGGGCGTCGCAATACGGCTTGCCCGCTTGCGTCGGCAGGCCACAGAACCAGAAATCATCGGTTGCCGGGTCGCCGATCGGCCACTTGCAGGTGCGCTCGGTCAGTTCCATCAGCGTCAGCTTGCGGGCCCGCTTCTCGACCTCGCGAACCGAGGCCAGCGTCTCGGGGCTGATCTCGTTGGCCGAGGGTTGCGGCGGCAGCGGCTGGCCAGCCGGGATGATGGCCTTGCGGATCGGCAGGGGGGTGACATTGCCCCCGCTGGCCGGGGTGGCTGCCGGGCGCTCCGTGGCCGGACGCTCGGCCGCAGGCCGCGGCTCGGGCGCCGGGGCACGGGGCGCCGGGTCGGGCCGCGTGGCGGCGGCGGGGGTGGGCGAGGCGGGCTGCGGCGCCATCGCCGGGCCGTCTTCCTCGTCGGGTTTGCCGCCGACCCGGTTCGACAGGCCCAGCCGATGCACCTTGCCGATCACCGCATTGCGCGTCACGCCGCCCAGTTCCTTGGCGATCTGGCTGGCGCTCTGGCCTTCGGCCCACATCTTCTTGAGCGTCTCGACGCGCTCGTCGGTCCAGGACATCTGGTCACTCCGTTCTCGGGCGGCGGATGCCCGGTGCATTTGCGCGGGGCCTTCGGGGCCGGTCAGGCACCATTCTATCCGCGACGGGACCGGATACAAGGCCGCGGCTGCGAGTTCAACCGCCCGTTTGCGGGTCGGTGGCCTCCGCCCACTCATACATCGCGATCCCGACCGTCTCGTCACCACCGAGATGGCGGTAGGTGGCGCGGGCCACGTCATTGTCGCCCTCGGTCGCGACCCAGCTTGCGGTGCAGCCCCGCTTGCGCCCCAGGGCGCGGATCTCCGCCATGAGCGCCCTGGCAATACCCTGCCGCCGTGCCGGCTCTTCGACCCCCAGTTCCAGGATGAACAGCGCGGGTGGCTTGTCGGGGTGGCGCAGGATGGCCCCGCTGACAAAGCCCACCAGCGTCTCTTCCTGGCGCGCCACCACGATCAGGTGCCCGGGATCGGCCAGAAAGGCCGCGGCCTGCACAGGATCGACGGGGTTGTCGAAGATCCGGGCCCCCGCAAGCAGGGGGGCATCCGAGGGGCCAAGGAGGTGGAGCGAGACGGGGGGTGCCATGACGCAAATCTGCGGCAGGCAGGCCACGGCTGTCAAATCCCCTGCCTTGCCGACGGACTGTCGCTTCGCCTAGCATCCGGGCCGGAACAGGGAGAGTGACCGATGGCGGACATGCAGACTTATCCGAACCCCGATCTTGTGGTGGGGTCGGACCGGCGCCCGCGATGGAACTCCGCCCCGCACCGCCGCCACGGGTTTCACAACCTGCACCGGCTGACCCGCTATGCCCAAAGCTGGCGCGCGGGCCGGGTGCTGGACCTGCGTCTTGCGGCGGACCTCTCCATCGCCGCGCGCGAAGATGTGCGGCGGCTGACCGCGACGCCCTGGTTCTCGGCCATGGCCGTGACCGAGGGCAACCGGCTGCTCTTCGAGGCCTATGCTCCCGATTTCGGCCCTGACCGGCCCCATTCCATCATGTCGATCTCCAAGATGAGCACGAACCTCATCTTGGGCCGGCTGTGGGAAGAGGGCCGGCTCGAGCTTGACCGCCGCGTGGGAGAAATCCTTGCCGATATGGGGCCGGGCTATGCCGGGGCGCGGCTGGCCGATGTGCTGAACATGAATGTCCACAACGGCTATGACGAGGACTATTCCGATGCCGACACGACCGCCTTCCTGCACGAGGCGGCCACCGGCATGCGCCTGCCCGAAGGGACGGAGCCCACGAACCGCGCCTTCCTGGCGGGTATTGGGATGGCCCCTGGCGCGACAGATACGACCAACCCGACGCGGCACTACCTGTACAAGAGCGCCAACACCGATGTGCTGACCCTGGTTGCCGAAGCGGTCGGCGGGCGGCCGATGGGCCACTGGCTGGCTGGCCTCGCCGATGCGGCCGGCCTGGAGGGCGCGCTGCATGTGGCGACCGATCGCACCGGTATGCCGCTTCTGAACGGGGGCATCTGCCTGACGGCGCGTGACCTTGCGCGTTATGGCGCGGTTTTTGCCCGGCAGGGGCTGGGCGCAGATGGCCAACCCTACGGCTCGGCCGCCTTTCTTGCGGCGACCCGTGCGGGGGGCGTGGCGATGGCTCCGCCGCGCGCCCATCTGCGCTATTCGAACCAGACCAATACCAATGGGGTCTGGCTGGGTCATGGTGGCTACGGTGGGCAATACCTTGTCGCCAATCCAGACACCGGCCGCGTCGCCTGCTTTCTGTCGGTGCTGCAAGACGAGGATGGCTATGACGCAGCCTATTACCCGCCGATCATCGCCATGCTGGCCGAGATTTGCGCCGGCGGCTGAGATTTGCACTTTTCGCCGATGTCACCCTGCGGTAAGGACGGGTCATGATCTGCATGGCAAACCTTTCCGCGCTGCTGCGACGCCGACCCGGCGTTTGATCTGGCCTGCCCGGCCGTTGCAGGGCATTCTCTCACATTGACACGTCCTTTGGCCCCGGCTTACGGCTTGGGCTTCCCATCGAGGGGTATCCGATGATCTCTTCTGTCCTGCCGACCTATAACCGTGCACCGCTTGCCTTCGTTTCGGGAGAGGGGTCCTGGCTTCTGGCCGAGGATGGCAGCCGATACCTCGATCTGGGCGCCGGGATCGCGGTGAACGCGCTTGGCCATGCCCACCCCGTGCTTGTCCGCACGCTGGCTGACCAGGCGGGGAAGCTTTGGCATGTCTCGAACCTCTATCGTGTGCCCGAGCAGGAGCGGCTGGCCGATCTTCTGGTTGCCAACACCTTTGCCGACACCGTTTTCTTCACCAATTCGGGCACCGAGACGGCGGAACTGGCGGTGAAGATGGTCCGCAAGTACTGGTACGAGAAGGGCGAGCCGAGCCGGACCGAGATCCTCGCCTTTGACGGTGCCTTCCATGGCCGGTCGAGCGCCGCCATCGCCGCTGCCGGATCCGAAAAGATGACCAAGGGTTTCGGCCCGCTGCTGCCGGGCTTTCGGCAGTTGCCCTTCGGCGACATTGCCGCCGTCAAGGCGGCGTTGAACGACCGGGTCGCCGCGATCCTGATCGAACCCATTCAGGGCGAGGGTGGCATTCGCAGCGCCTCGGACGCCTTCCTGCGCGAACTGCGCGCGCTGTGCGACCAGACCGGCACCCTGCTGGTTTTCGACGAGGTCCAGTGCGGCATGGGGCGCACGGGGCGGCTCTTTGCCCATGAATGGGCCGGCGTGACGCCCGACATCATGATGGTGGCCAAGGGCATCGGGGGCGGTTTCCCCCTGGGCGCCGTGCTGGCAACCGAAAAGGCGGCCTCGGCCATGGTGGCGGGCACCCATGGTTCGACCTATGGCGGCAACCCGCTTGGCTGCGCCGTTGGTGCGGCTGTGCTGGGCATCGTGGCCGACCCGGCCTTCCTGTCCGAGGTGGCCCGCAAGGGCGCGCTGTTCCGCCAGAAGCTTGAAGGTCTGGTCGCCGCGCATCCCGACCTTTACGAAGGCGTCCGTGGTCAGGGCCTGATCCTTGGCCTGAAGTGCAAGGTGGCGAACACCGATATCGTGAAGGCCGCCTATGGAGCGCATCTCTTGACGGTGCCCGCGGCCGACAACGTGATCCGCCTGCTGCCTGCGCTGAACATTCCCGATGCCGATATCGCCGAGGCGATCACGCGGCTCGAGGCTGCCTCGGTCGAGGTGGAAAAGGCGCTGGCCACTGCAAATGTCGCCTGACCGGACCCCCTGCGTGGCGCGCGAGCGGGCCGAGCGCGCGGCGCGACGACCGGCCCTTGCCATGTGAGCGCCTTCGTTTCCAGATATCCTCGGGCCCCCGGGGGCGGAAAGCCCCCAGGTCGACCGTCGCAAGAAGACAAGCCAGATGAACCACTTCCTTGATATCCACAAGACAGACGCTGCAGATCTGCGGCACATGATCGACAGCGCACGGGCCATGAAGATCGCCCGGAACGGCCGCCCGAAAGGCACGCCCGACGACGAACAGCCCCTGGCCGGCCGCATGGTGGCGCTGATCTTCGAGAAACCCTCGACCCGCACCCGTGTGAGCTTTGACGTGGGCGTGCGCCAGATGGGCGGGCAGACCATGGTGCTTTCCGGCAAGGAGATGCAGCTTGGCCATGGCGAGACCATCGCCGATACGGCCCGCGTCCTCAGCCGGTATGTCGATCTTATCATGATCCGCACCTTCGAGGAGGCGACGCTGCTCGAGATGGCGGAGCATGCGACCGTGCCCGTGATCAACGGCCTGACGAACCGCACCCATCCCTGCCAGATCATGGCCGATGTGATGACCTATGAGGAGCATCGCGGCCCGATCGCCGGACGCAAGGTCGTCTGGTGCGGCGATGGCAACAACGTCTGCGCCAGTTTTCTGCACGCCGCCGGGCAGTTCGGCTTTGATTTCACCTTCACCGGCCCGGAAACGCTCGACCCTGAGGCGGGTTTTGTCGGCTATGCCCGGGACAAGGGCCGCTCGGTCCGGATCGAGCGCGATCCGGTGGCGGCGGTCACCGGGGCCGATCTGGTGGTCACGGACACCTGGGTCAGCATGCATGACCCCGAAAGCGCCAAGGAACGCCGGCACAACCAGTTGCGCCCCTATCAGGTGAACGAGGCGCTGATGGCCCATGCCAAGCCTGACGCGCTGTTCATGCATTGCCTGCCCGCGCATCGCAATGACGAGGCGACAAGCGCCGTCATGGACGGCCCGCATTCGGTGATCTTCGACGAGGCCGAGAACCGCCTGCATGCGCAAAAGGCGGTCATGCGCTGGTGTCTGGGGGTCTGAGGCGATGACGACGGCGCTTCTGGTCATCGACATGCAGATGGAGATGGCCCACCGCACCGAGGCCGGTCGCGAACGCGCGAACCCGGGGGCAGAGGATCGGGTGGCAGAGTTGCTGACCCTGTTCCGCGCCCGGGGCCTGCCGGTGGTCCATGTGCACCATGACGAGCCGGGCACCCCGGTGGCCTTTGGTCAGCCGGGGGGCGAGGTGATGCCCTGCGCCCGGCCGGTGGCGGGCGAGACGGTGCTGGTCAAATCGCGCTCTTCGGCCTTTGCGGGAACGGGGCTTGACGCGCATCTGCGGGGGGCGGGCATCGGGCGGCTGGTGGTCGTGGGCGCGGTCGCGGCCTTTTGCGTGACATCGACCACGCGGGCGGCCTCGGACCTTGGCTATCAGGTCCTTCTGCCGTCTGACGCGCTGATCGGATTTGACTTTCCCCGACCTGATGGCAGCCGGATTTCGGCGGCGGCGCTGCTGGACATGACGCTGACGATCCTGGGGGCGGATTTCGCGCAGGTCTTGCCCAGCGACGGCGTGGCGGCGGCGCTTTAGCCGCCGGGGCTGGACGCCGGGCGGCGCGCCATGTCAGATGCGCGGGCCGAGAAAAGGAAGGGTTCCATGATCCACGAAGCCGTCATCCAGCCGATGGACCGCATGCTCGCCGCGCTGTCCAACATCCTGACCAAGGCCGAGGCGCATTGCACAGCCCGCAAGATCGACCCGCAGGCGATCCTGTCCTTTCGGCTTTTCCCCGACATGTTCACCTTGACCAAGCAGGTGCAACTGACCTGCGATTTCTGCGCGCGCGCGGCCTCGCGTCTGGCGGGCGATCCGCTGCCCAGCTTTCCCGACACCGAAACAAGCTTCGCCGAGCTGCGTGACCGCATCGCTGCCGCCCGCGCGCATCTGGCCGCGTTGCCTGCCGCGCGCTTTGACGGAGCGGCCGATCGCCCCATCACGCTGAAGATCGGGGGCGAGGATCGTACCCTGCCGGGGCTGAGCTTTGCCACGCTCTATTCCCTGCCGCAGGTCTATTTCCACGCAACGACTGCCTATGACATCCTGCGCCACAACGGCGTGGAACTGGGCAAGCGCGACTTCATGGGGGCCTGAATGGCGGCCTGAGGCCGCCCGGCGCTACTCGGCCGGAGCGGGATCGGGCCGGTCGGCCCGGGCGCCGATATGGTCTGCGTCGGCGACCCTCGCCGACAGCAGCGCCACGATCAGCAGAAGCCCCGCCAGCACGAAATAGGTCAGCCGGTAGCCGATGTGCTCGGCCGCAAACCCGATGGCCGAGGGTGCGATCAGGATGCCCGAATAGCCCATCATCGTGACCGTGGCGATGCCGGTGCCGGCGCTTGCCCCCGGGTGGTTGCCGGCTGCCGACAGCACGATCGGCACCATGTTTGCCACGCCGAGTCCGGTCAGGCCAAAGAACAGGATGGCCAGCCAGGGCGTGGGCGCGAGGCTGGCCCCCAGCAGCCCCACCGCCCCGATGAACCCCGACAGGCGCAGGGTGCGGACCGCGCCAAAGCGGTTGCGGACGCCGTCGCCCAGAAAACGCATGACCGCCATGGTGCCGGCAAAAAGCGCAAAGGCAAAGGATGCGGTCGAGAGCGATGCGCCATGTTCGCGCGTCAGGTAGAGCGCGGCCCAGTCCAGAACGCCCCCTTCGGGCACCATCGAAAAAAGTGCCATCATGCCAAGCACGTAGATCGCCAGGTCGCGCGGCCAGTGGCTTTGGCGCTTTTCGCCCCGCGGTGGGAGCGGTGCCCTTTGCTCGGCGATCAAGAAGGGCATCGCGGCCAGCATGACCGCCAGTGCCAGCACACAGGCGCCGATGGCATGCGCCTCGGCCCCGAAGCGCTGGATGAAAAAGCCGCCCAAGCCGCCGCCGAAGAAGCCGCCAAGGCTCCAGAATCCGTGGGACGAGGACATGATCGCGCGACCAAGCCGCCGTTCAGCCTCGACCGCATTCGCGTTCATCGCCACATCCATCGTGCCGAGGCAGCCGCCCATGAGCGCCATGGTCAGCGCCAGGGTCACAAGGTTTGGCGAAAGGACCACCGCCGCCAGGGTGAAGCTGGACAGAAGCGCGAAAAGGCGCAACGCGCGCCGCGACCCTATCCGCGCGATCACCGCCCCGGCGAAGGCCATCGCGCCCACCGCGCCGACACCGAGGCCAAAGATCAGCAGGCCGAGCGTGCCTTCGGTGATGTCGTGACGGGGCAGAAGTAGCGGGATCTGCGGTGCCCAGGAGCCAAACAGGAACCCGTTTGACAGGAACATGGCGGCCACCGCCCACCGCCCGCGCCGGGCGGCTTGAAAATCGCTGGTCATCTGGCCCCCCTCGCGCCATTGATTGGCCAGCAATAGAAGGAATCTTTTCCCGGGGAAAGATCCGTCGCAAACGTTTCGGAGAGATCCCCTGGGCCGTTGCCGAAGGACCCGCAATTCGGGATGATCGGGGACGAGGGCTCGGGGCAGCGCGGGGGCAGGGACTGACATGGAAGATGGCATTCGGCAGCCGGAGGCGACGCCCCTCAAACCCGAGGAGCGACTGGGGCGCGGCCAGGTCAACCTGACCGATCTGGCAAACCGCTACGGCTCGGACAAGGGATCGGCCAAGCACCGATATTCCGAGCTTTATCAGATGCTTTTCCTGCCCTACCGGCAGCGGGCGATCCGGTTTCTGGAGATGGGGCTGATGATCGGGGGGCCGGAGCTGGGGGGCAGCGCGGACCGGCAGACGACGGATGCGCCATCGGTGCGGATGTGGCTGGAGTACTTTCCCAAGGCCAAGGTCTTTGGCCTTGACGTGTCGGATTTCAGCTGGTTCGACGACCCGCGCTTCACCTTTCTGCGCTGTGACATGGACCGGCGCGAGAACATTGCCGCCGCCGCCGCCGCCCTGCCGGTGCTCGATATCATCATCGATGATGCAAGCCATGCCTCGCACCATCAGCAGTACGGATTTCTCGAGCTTTTCCCGAAGCTTGCAAGCGGCGGGCTGTACATCATCGAGGACCTGCGCTGGCAGCCCGAACCCTATGAGCGGGAGGGGTTCACCAAGACGGCGCCGCTGTTCCGGGGGTATTCGGAGGGGGGTGTCTTCACGCATTCCGACCCCGCGCAGGCGGCCGAGTTCAACGCGCTGCGGGCCGATATCTCGGGCTGTTTCCTGTTCCAGGTGCGCTGGGACAAGACACGGCGCGACCAGGTGGCGGTGATCCACAAACGCTGATCCGGCCTGTCTGGAAAGCGTCTGGCATTGATATGGCAATCGTCTGGCATCTGGCCGGACGGGGCCGGCCCCGTCAGGTGCCGCGCGGCTTGGCGCGGAGCGTGGGCTCGGCCTCGGTCGGGTCTTCCGGCCAGGGGTGGCGGGGGTAGCGCCCACGCATGTCCTTGCGCACATCGGCATAGCTTTTCGCCCAGAAGCCCGGCAGGTCCATCGTCACCTGCACGGGTTTGCCGCCCGGCGACAGAAGCGTGATGCGCAGGGGCAGTCGCCGCGCGCCGACGGTGGGGTGGGCGGTCACGCCGAACAGCTCTTGCAGGCGCAGTTCGATCGAGGGCGCCTCGCCGCCATAGTCGATCGGCACCCGCCGCCCGAGCGGGGTTTCGAACTGGGCGGGGAACAGCCGGTCGAGGGATTGAAGCGCTTCCCAGCCCAGAAGCTGACGCAGAGGTTCTGTCAGGTCGAGCCCGCGCAACTCGGCCTCGGTCCGCCGTCGGCCAAGATGGGGCAACAGCCAGTCATCCTGCCGCGCGAGTAGAGCGGCATCGCTGCAATCGGGCAGGTCGGCACCTTCGGCGCGGGCCAGGTCGATGCGCGCGCGCAGGCGCCGGGCGGCATCGGTCCAGGGCAGGCCGATCTGACGCAGCCCATCGAGGGCCGCGCGGGCGATTGCCTCGTCCGGGGCATCGGCCCAGGTCTGGTCGGAGAGGACAAGCGCGCCCAGCACCTCTTGCCGACGGGCGAGCACGCGCCCTTCGCGGCGTGACCATTCGCAGAGGCTGCGCGTCTCGATCAAGTTGGCGAAAAGGCCGCGCAGATCGGCCTCTGACAGGGCAATCGCCTGACGGATCGTCGCCTCGCGCATGTCACCGTCAAGGTCGGTTGCGACGAGAAGGCGCGCCGAGGAGAGCGGCAGACCCGGCTCCATCGCCGCACCCTTGCCGCCCGACAGCACCCAACGGGGCGCCTCGCCCTTGCGGCGCAGGCCAATGCGGTCGGGATAGGCGAGCGCCGCCGCCTCGGCCGGCGAGAGGTCGCGGGCGGGCGGCACCAGGCGCGCGAGGCGGCGGGCCTCTTCCCGGATGCGTTCGAGCGTCGGGCGATGGATCGGCCAGGGGTGGTCGGCCTCATATCCGCGCGGGTCGCGCAGCGCAGCAAGGCGCAAGCCCAGGTCGGGCGGCGCGCCGCGCAGCGGATCACGCTCGGCCAGAAGGGCGGCGAGGGGGGCGGCGGCCGGACCGGCGTTCAGGAGCATATGGCCTAGCCGGGGGTGGAGCGGGAGCGCGGCCAGCGCGCGGCCATGGTCGGTGATGCGGCCATCGCCATCCAGCGCCCCCACGTCGGCCAGAAGCGACCGCGCTTCGGCGAGGGCAGGGGCGGGAGGCGGGGTCAGGAAGGCAAGACCTGCCCCGCCGCCCCAAAGCGCCAGTTCCAGCGCGAGGCCCGTGAGATCTGCCGCCGCGATCTCCGGCGGGGGATAGGCCGCCAGCGCGCCCTCTTCAGCCCGGGCCCAAAGGCGATAGCAGGTGCCGGGGGCGACCCGACCCGCCCGCCCCCGGCGCTGTTCGGCCTCGGCCCGGGTCACACGCTCGGTCACCAGGCGCGACATGCCCGAGGCGGGATCGAAGCGCGCGCGGCGGGCGCGGCCGCCATCGACCACCACGCGGATGCCGGGCAGTGTGAGCGAGGTTTCGGCGATGGCCGTCGCCAGGACGATCTTGCGGCCTTGGGCAAGTGGGGCCAGGGCCGCCCGCTGGGCCGCGAAGTCCATCGCGCCGTACAACGGGCGCGGCACGGCATTTGCCGGCAGGCGCGGCTTCAACAGCCCCTCGACCCGGCGAATCTCGCCCTCGCCCGGCAGGAAGGCCAGAAGATCGCCCTCCGGGCAGTCGGCCAAGGCCTGCAGGATGAGATCTGCCATCGCCGCGTCCCAGCGCTGGGACGCGGAAAGAGGGCGGGGCAACCAGCGGGTTTCGACCGGGAAGGCGCGGCCCGCAGAGGTGATGACGGGCGCGCCGCCCATCAGATCGGCCACGGGGGCGGCATCGAGCGTCGCCGACATGACCAGAAGCCAGAGGTCCTCGCGCAGAGCCCCCCGCACCTCGAGCGCGAGGGCAAGGCCGAGGTCGGCATTGAGGGATCGTTCGTGAAACTCGTCGAAGATCACGGCGCCCACACCGTCAAGCCCGGGGTCGGATTGCAGCATCCGCGTCAGGATGCCTTCGGTCACCACCTCGATTCTGGTCGCCCGCGAGGAGACAGCCTCGCCCCGGATGCGGTAGCCTACGGTCTGGCCGACCGGCTGCCCCAGCGTTTCGGCCATGCGTTCGGCCGCGGCGCGAGCGGCCAGGCGGCGGGGTTCCAGCATCAGGATGCGGCCCGGGACAAGCGGCAGAAGGGCCAGCGGCACGCGGGTGGTCTTGCCCGCGCCGGGGGGGGCCTGCAACACCGCCTGGCCGCTGCGCGACAGGGCCGCCAGAAGATCTGGCAGCGCCTCGTCAATGGGCAGGGGGACAGGGGCCGACTGTGTCACCCCCGCCTTATCGCCGCTTCAGCCGTGCTTTTCCATAGAGGCTGTCCATCGTGACCTCGGTCACCCTGAGCACGCCTTCGGGTGTGGGTTCGAGAGAGAGTGTGAAGGGGAAGCGCGTTTTTTCCGCCATGTCCTCGGCCGAGAAGCCCTCAAGACGGCGGTATTCGCCGGCGCAGGTCAGGCCGGTACCGGCGGGTTCCGGGGCGGCAAGGGTGATCTGGCTGCGCCGCTTGCCGTCGAAGAGCGTCAGGCGCAGGTTGCAGGCCGCGTCGGGGGCGGTGTCGCGCAGCGCCGCGAACATCGCGGTCAGGGGGTCGACGGTGCCGCCCTGTGTCGCGGGGTCGATGCCGGCTTCGCCCGGTGGGCGGGGCGGCGAATAGACCTTCACCTGCGGCACGCCGCGCTTGTACTCCATCACCGCCTCCGACTGCCGTTTGCCGGTATCGGCGGCTTCGGCGTAGCGGAAGGGGGTGAAGCGCTTGCCACGCTCGGCGCCGGCCACCTCGGCGTCATAGCGCAGCGTGCGCACCATGCCGACAAGGCCCGCGCTTTCCAGCCGACCCTTGACGCTGTAGCGGCCCCCTTCGGCCTGTCCCGAGAAGGTGAGCGTGCCGGCCGTCAGGCCCCGGATAGACAGGTCATAGACCGCCTGTTCGGCCCGGGCCGGCGGGGAGGCAAGCAGGGTGCCGGCAAGGATCAGTGCGATAAAGCCAGCCTTGAGCATTCGATCCCCTCCGATGTCTGGCCCGCTGGGCGGGACCCGCGATCCTTAGCGCGGTTCCTGCGACAGTTTTATCATGCAGCCCGTGGCTGGCGTTGACTTTCGCCCGTGGCTCGGCCCTGTTGCGCGAAACCTCGCCGGAGGAGCGCGATGGAAGGTTCGGAACTGGCCAGGCGGGTGATGGCGGGCGACCGGCGGGCGCTGGCGCGGGCGATCACGCTGGTGGAAAGCGCGCGGGCCGACCACCGGCAGGCGGCGCAGGCGCTGCTTGACGCGCTGCGGGCGTCGGGGCGGGTTGCGCTGCGAATCGGGCTGTCGGGCACGCCGGGGGTGGGCAAGTCGAGCTTCATCGAGACTTTCGGGTTGATGCTGACGGGGCAGGGGCTTCGGGTGGCGGTGCTGGCAGTTGACCCCTCTTCGGCGCGGTCGGGCGGGTCGATCCTGGGCGACAAGACGCGGATGGAACGGCTGTCGCGTGACCCGCGCGCCTTCATCCGCCCGTCGCCCAGCCAGAGCCATCTGGGCGGTGTGGCGCGGCGCACGCGCGAGGCGGTGGCGCTGTGCGAGGCGGCGGGGTTCGATGTGGTGCTGGTCGAGACGGTGGGGGTGGGCCAGTCTGAGACCGTGGTGGCAGAGCTGTGCGACCTGTTCCTGTTGCTTCTTGCCCCGGCGGGTGGCGATGAGTTGCAGGGGGTCAAGCGCGGGATCATGGAGATGGCCGATCTGATCCTGGTGAACAAGGCGGATGGCGAACTGGCGCCGGCGGCGCTGCGGACAAGGGCGGATTACGCAGGCGCGCTGCGGCTCTTGCGCCGCCGCCCGCAGGATCCCGACGGCTTTCCGCGCGCCTTGACCGTTTCGGCGGTTGACGGGACGGGCCTTGCCGAAGCCTGGGCCGACATGCAGGCGCTGGCGGACTGGCGGCGCGAAACTGGGCACTGGCAGGCCCGGCGGGCGGCGCAGGCCCGGCACTGGTTCGAGGCCGAGGTGCGGGCGGGCCTGCTCGCCGCGCTGGAGGCGCCCGCGGCGCGCGCCGGCCTTGCGCGGCTGGGGGCGGCGGTCGAACGCCAGGAGATGACGCCCGAGGCGGCGGCGGCCGAGATGCTGGGCCTGCTGGCAAAAGCGTGACGGGAACCCCGCGACAAGCCGCCAGATAGCCCGCTTTCGCTGTTGACTCCGCCACGCGCGTGGCTAAAAGGCGGGCTTCAAGGATTTCGCAGGGCGCGACACCGGTTGCCCCCGCCAAGGAGACACGACAATGGCGAAGCCGACGACGATCAAGATCCGTCTGAACTCGACGGCGGGCACCGGGCACTTCTATGTGACCAAGAAGAACGCCCGCACCATGACCGAGAAGATGACCGTACGGAAGTATGACCCCGTTAAGCGGGAGCATGTCGAATACAAGGAAGGCAAGATCAAGTAAGATCGCCTTCCGGTTTCGGGATGAAGGGCCGCATCAGCCGATGCGGCCCTTTTGCTTTGCCGTTGGCCTTTCGGGCACGGTGGGGAGGAAAGACCGATGAACGAGACCCTGACCCTGCGGCTGGCGCGACGGGACGACCTTGCGTCGGTCGATGCCCTGCTGGCGCGCAGCTATCCCCGGCTTCTGGCCGCCGACTACCCGCCCTCGGTGCTGGTGACGGCGCTGCCGATCATAGCCCGCGCACGGCCCGAGCTTCTGGCCTCTGGGCGCTACTGGGTGGTCTGCGAGGCGGATGGCACGGTGCTGGCGTCGGGTGGCTGGTCGCCTGGCGCGCCCGCAGGCGGGGCGTTGCAGCCGGGGACCGGCCATGTGCGCCATCTGGTCTGCGACCACCGGCATACGCGGCGCGGCCTGGCGCGGCAGGTGATGACCCGCGCCATGGCGCAGGCGGCAAGCGAAGGGGTGCGCCGGCTGGACTGCCTGTCGACCCGCACGGCGGTGCCGTTCTATGCGGCGCTGGGGTTTCGGACCCTGGTCGAAGTCGAAATCGCGCTGCGGCCAGGGATCGGCTTTCCGGCGGTGCGGATGGAGCGCGAACTGTAATGCAAAGGGGCCGGTCGATGGACCGGCCCCGAGTTTTCTCATGTATGGCAGTGGATCGCGATCACTCGCGGTTGCCCATGAACTGCAGCAGGAACATGAACATGTTGATGAAGTCGAGGTAGAGTTGCAGCGCGCCCATGATGGCGGCCTTGCCCATCCACTCGCTGTCGCCCATCTGCGCATGCTGCAGGTAGGTGTTCTTGATGTTCTGCGTGTCATAGGCGGTCAGACCCGCGAAGAGCAGCACGCCGATCACCGAGATCGCGAACATCAGCGCCGAGGAGGCGAGGAAGATGTTGACGATCGACGCGACGATCAGACCGATCAGACCCATGAACAGGAAGGTGCCGAAGCCCGAGAGGTCTTTCTTCGTGGTGTAGCCATAAAGCGACAGCGCCGCGAAGGCGATGGCGGTCACGAGGAAGGTCTGGGCGATGGAGACACCGGTGAACACCTGGAAGATCCAGGCGAGCGAAAGGCCCATCACGGCGGCATAGGCGTAGAAGAACAATTGCGCGGCTGCTGCCGAGGCGCGCTGGATCACCGCGCCGAACATGAACACCATGATCAGCGGCGCGAACATCACGATCCAGCCCAGGATATTGGGGCTGAGCGTGACCGGATCGCGGAAGATCGACAGAAGCGCTTCGCTGGTGCCCACGGCCCAGGCGACGCCACCCGTCAGCAGCATGCCCACGGACATCAGTCCGTAAACCTTGTTCATATGGGCGCGAAGGCCCTCGTCGATCGCGGCGGACCGGGCGCCTGCGCCGGCCGTGCGGATCGTTTGATACTCAGCCATGTGAAGCCTCCGATGTTGTCACAAAGGGCGGGGCCGTTGTCGGCCCCACCTCTCGCGTTCGAATATCGGATGCGTTTTCTCTCATTTCAAGGATTTGTGTCCAGAAATCCCTAACATCGGTGTAATGATTTCGTCAGCGCCGCCAAGCGGCCGGCACATCCCAGAACGGGCGGTTTGCTTCGGTCCAGGCCTCATGCCGGGTGACGCCGATATCGCGCAACATCGCGTCGTCGAGATCGAGCAGGCGACGGTGCTGACGGCGTGTGGCAAGAGCCAGGAGGAAGCGGCCCAGCAGGCCCGTGCGGGGGCGGGCGGAGCGGCGGGCGACGGGCTGTGAGGAGACGCGGGAGATCATCGGCTTTCCTTTCGACGGCATTCCGATTCTAGATTGAACCTTTTCGTTTCATCCGTAATGATGATGGTTATGCGCCAGATGGGGACATTTGGAAAATGAATGTTATTGGCGGTTATTATCAGGAATCGTGATGTGATACGGAATCTGGACATGACGGCGTTGCGGGCGCTGGTGGCTGTGGTCGATGCCGGGGGCGTGACGCGGGCTGCAGGTTTGCTCAACCTCACGCAATCGGCGGTCTCGATGCAGATCAAGCGGCTGGAGGATATGCTGGGGCTTGATCTGCTGGACCGTTCGACCCGCCGCGTGGGGCTGACCACGGCGGGCGAACAACTGTTGAGCTATGCCCGGCGGATGCTGGCGCTGAACGACGAGGTGTTCGGCCGGCTGACGAATGACGCCTACGAGGGCGAGATTGTCCTGGGCGTGCCGCATGACATCGTCTATCCGGTGATCCCGCGCGTGCTGCAGCAGTTCCATGCCGCTTACCCGCGCATGAAGGTCAACCTCGTGTCGTCCTTTACCCGGACGCTCAAGGAGGATTTCGCGCGGGGCGAATGCCATGTGATCCTGACGACCGAGGACGCCGTCGAGCCGGGGGGCGAGACGCTGGCGGAGCTGCCGCTGGTCTGGGTGGGGGCACCCGGCGGGCAAGCCTGGAGGCAGCGCCCGTTGCGGCTGGCCTATGAGCAGCGATGCATCTTCCGGACCCATGTGCAGGCCAGGCTCGATGCGGCCGGTATCCCCTGGGAGATGGCTGTGGAGTCAGGCAGCTCTCGCACCATAGAGGCGAGCGTCAGCGCGGACTTGGCGGTGCATACGGTGCTGGCGGGGTCTGAAGGCCCCTACATGGAGCGCATCGCCCATGGCGGCAGCCTGCCCGACCTGTCGAGCAAGCAGATCAACCTCTACATGGCCGAGCCCGCGCATAGCCCCACGCTGCGGGCGCTGGCCGACCTGATCCGCACCCACTACGCCACGCGGGCCGAGTTGCGCCTTACGGCGTGATGATGACCTTGCCGGTGGCCTTTCGGTCGCGCAGCAGGCCAAAGCCGTCCAGCACCCGGTCCAGCGGCAGGATCTGGCCCACGGGCGGGTGAAGCTGGCCCTCGGCGATCCATCCGAGAAGCGTTGCCAGGCTGTCGGTCAGCACCTCGGGGCGGAAGCGCAGATAGCCACCCCAATAGAGCCCGATCACTGTCAGGTTCTTGACCAGCAGAAGGTTGGCGGGGATCTGCGGCACCTCGCCTCCGGCAAACCCGATCGGGATAAGCCGGCCTTCGGGGCGCGTTGCGCGCAGGGCTTCCAGAAAGGCGGGGCCGCCCACGGCATCATAGACGACATCGACCCCGCCGAGCGCCTTCAGTTGCCCGCGCAGGTCGGGCGTGTCGCTGTCGATCAGGTGATCGGCCCCGGCTGCGGCGGCAAGCGCCAGCCTGTCGGCCCCGCGCGCCGAGGCGATGACCCGTGCGCCCATCCGCTTGCCGATCTCGACCGCGGTCAGGCCGACCCCGCCCGCGGCGCCAGTGACCAGAAGCGTCTCACCCGGGGCAAGGCGCGCACGGTGTCCGAGCGCCAGATGCGCCGTGCCATAGCCGATCTGGAAGGCGGCGGCCTGCGGATCGCCAACCTGGTCCGGCAGAACGAGGCAGCGGGTGGCGGGCAGGCAGATCGCCTCGGCCAGCCCGCCATGCCCGGCGAAAGCCGCGACCCGCGTACCGGGGGCCGGACCGGTGACGCCGGGGCCGAGCGCCTCGACCTCGCCGGCGACTTCCATTCCCGGGATGAAGGGTGGGGTCGGGCTTTCCTGGTAGCGGCCTTCAGCCATCAGCAGATCGGCGAAATTCAGCCCGCAGGCCGTGATGCGAAGCCGGACTTCTCCGGGGCCCGGTTCGGGAAGGGGCAGGTCGGCCAGCCTTGGTTGTTGGCCAGGGGCATCGATCACAAGGGCGCGCATGAGACCTCACGGCATGATATTCAATTAGCCTAATGCATGAAATGGGGCCGACAAGGCCGATTTTCTTTGCCAAATGCAAAGAATGCTCGATTGAGAACTGCATTTTGCAATGCAAAATGGAACTATCGCATAGGGTGAGTACCAGCTTCGCCGCGACCCCTTCGGGCGATTGGCCGGTCTTTTTCCACATCTGTATAATTGGACATATCCGAAAAGACAGGTTTTCCGAGGCGTGACGGAAAATTTGTGGACAACCTGCGGCGGTGCGGATTTGGCATGAAACTTGCTTATAGAAAGGCAGGGGAAAGCCTTAAGGTGAAACTGGAGATAACGATGAAGCACCCTGTTGATGCACATGTCGGCAAGCGGATCCGCCACCGCCGCTGGATGGTGGGCATGACCCAACAGCAACTTGCCGACAAGGTTGGCATCAAGTTCCAACAGATCCAGAAGTACGAGACCGGTATGAACCGCGTCAGCGCCTCGCGTCTGTGGGACATCGCGGATGCGCTGGGCGTGGGGATCAGTTTCTTCTTCGAGGGGATTGAAGAAGGCAAGGCCGATGCCCGCACGTCTGACAATGACCTGCTGGCCGACAAGGAAGCGCTGGAACTCGTCCGGTCCTACTATGCGATCCCCGAGGCGCAGCGCCGCCGCCTGTTCGACCTGGCGCGCGTGCTGAGCGACGCCGCCGCCTGAAACCGGCCTCTGCCGCTTGACCCTTTCCGCCGCAAGAAGTAGCGGCGGAGGGGACAGCGGGAGGGCGTAATGCGGAGCTTTACCAAGGCCGAGGCGGCAGAGATTGTCGCCACGGCGCATGAACTGGCAGACGCGGCCCGGGTGGCCACGCTGCAGCATTTCCGCAGCCAGGGCCTTTCGGCCGACAGCAAGGAGGCCGCCCGGTTCGATCCGGTCACCGTGGCAGACAGGCTGGCCGAAGACCGCATGCGAGAGATCCTGGCCCGCCGCCGGCCGCAGGACGGGATCCTGGGCGAAGAGCGGGGGGCTGTCACCGGCACGAGCGGCTTGACATGGGTGCTGGATCCGATCGACGGCACGCGCGGCTTCTTGGCGGGCACGCCGACCTGGGGCGTGCTGATCGCCCTGGCCGATACGGAAGGCCCCGTTTACGGCCTGATCGACCAACCCTTCATCGGCGAGCGGTTCGAGGGCGGGCTTGGCCTGGCGCGGACCGACGGCCCGATGGGGCCGCGCCCGCTGGCCTGCCGGGCAGGTCGGGGGCTGGGTGAGGCCATACTCTTTTCCACCTTTCCAGAGGTGGGAACGCCCGCCGAAGCAGCGGCCTTTCACCGGCTGGCGGGGCAGGTGCGGCTGGTGCGGTACGGCATGGATTGTTACGGATATGCGCTGGTCGCGGCAGGGCAGATCGACCTTGTGGTCGAGGCTGGACTGCAAAGCTATGACGTGATGGCGCCGATTGCGGTGATCGAGGCGGCAGGCGGTCTCGTGACCGACTGGGAGGGAGGCCCGGCGCATCAGGGAGGCCGGGTGCTGGCGGCGGCCAGCCGCGAGGTGCATGCTGCCGCCCTGGCCATCCTGCGCGGGGCCTGAGGTGGCGCGATTTTCAGCAATTGGCTGAGAGAGTTGTGCCCCGACCCTGCTTGTGAGGCGGCGGCGGGTGTTGCTAGGCTGTGATCGCCCGCCCGAGTCCTTTTCCCCCTTCTGTCGTGCGGTTCCCGGTTCCACCGAAGGGGGTGGAGAAAGGGAAAGCCATGTCCGAGATCCTGATCCGCGGCGCCGAGGCCGTTGTCACGATGAATGCCACCCGGACCGAGATTGCAGGGGGCGACGTGCGGATTCGTGGGGGCGTGATCGCCGAGGTGGGACAGGGGCTGACCACCACGGGCGAGGTGGTCGAGGCGCAGGGCTGCGTCGTGACGCCGGGCCTCGTGAACACGCACCATCACCTCTACCAGACGCTGACCCGCGCCGTGCCGGGCGGGCAGGATGCGCTGCTGTTCGGCTGGCTCAAGACACTTTACCCGATCTGGGGGCGGTTCGGGCCCGAAGAGATGTTCGTTTCGGCCCAGGTTGGGCTCGCCGAATTGGCGCTGACAGGTTGCACGCTGACCTCGGACCATCTGTATGTTTTCCCGAATGGCGCGCGGCTCGAGGATACGATAGCTGCGGCAGGCGAGGTCGGGTTGCGGTTCCACCCCACCCGGGGCGCGATGAGCATTGGCGAAAGCGCGGGCGGCCTGCCACCGGATGCTCTGGTCGAGCGGGAGTCCGCGATTCTCGAGGATTGCATCCGGGTGGTCGATGCCTTTCACGACCCTGCCGAAGGCGCCATGGTTCGCGTGGGCCTCGCGCCCTGCTCGCCCTTTTCGGTCAGCCGCGATCTGATGCGCGAGGCGGCGCTTCTGGCGCGGGACAAGGGCGTGATGCTGCATACCCATCTGGCCGAGAATGATGAGGATATCGCCTATTCGCTGGCGCAGTTCGGCTGTCGTCCGGGGCAGTATGCCGAGGAACTGGGCTGGACGGGCAACGATGTCTGGCATGCGCATTGCGTGAAGCTCGATGGTTCGGAAATTGATCTTTTTGCCCGGTCCGGCACCGGCGTTGCGCATTGCCCATGTTCGAATTGTCGCCTTGGCTCGGGCATCGCGCCGGTGCGGGCGATGCGGGACGCGGGCGTCAATGTGGCGCTAGGGGTGGATGGATCGGCGTCCAACGATGCGGGCAATCTGATCGGAGAGGCGCGTCAGGCGATGCTGTTGCAACGCGTGGCGCGGGGCGCGGACGCGATGAGCGCGCGCGAGGCGCTGGAGATCGCCACACTGGGTGGTGCGCGGGTGCTTGGCCGCCCCGATTGCGGATCGCTGGAGCCCGGCAAGCGTGCCGATATCGCGATCTGGGACATCCGGGGGGTCGAGGCGGCCGGCGCCTGGGACCCGGTGGCGGCGCTGATCCTTTGTGGGCCTACCCGCGTGCGTGATCTGTTCGTCGAGGGGCGGCGCGTGGTAAGGGAGGGGCAAATGGCCACGATCGACTTGCCAAGGGTGATCGAGCGGCAGAACGCGCTGGCCCGGAGGCTGGCGGGATAGGGGAGCGAAGGGTCGTGTCGCACAATTTCGAAGCACAGCGGCGCGAGACCTTCGCGACCTTCAAGCAAGCGGGCAAGGGGGTGAAGCTGCCGGCGACGGCGGTGGTCGATTACATCTTCTTCCTCGAGGAGCTGGACGCGAACTGGGCGGCGCTGGAAAAGGCGCTGCGGGCCGAAGGGTTCAAGACTCGCCGCCTGCCCGACAATGAAACCCTGATCGCCAGCATCGGCCCGATCCCGGTCACGCCCGAAGCGATTTGGGAACATGAGCGCACCGCCACCAGCATCGCGCTGAAGCACGATTTCTACCCTGACGGCTGGGAACTGGCGGATTAGGCCGCCCGGGGTTTGCCCCCTACCCAGACGGCGCGGATCGCGCGGTCATCCCCCATCATGATGGTGGGGAAGAGCGCCTCCCAAAGAGTACCCGCGCGGCGTGTCGCCTGTTCGATGGCGAAGGTGGAGGCGAGGTCGACCACGACCAGATCGGCCTCCATCCCCGGGGCGATGTTCCCGATGCGATCTTCGGCCCGCAGCGCCCGGGCGGAGCCTTGGGTGGCAAGCCACCACAGTTGCGCCGGGTGCAGCGCCTGGCCACGCAGCTGCGCCACTTCATAGGCGGCGGCCATGGTGCGCAACATCGAGAAGGACGACCCGCCCCCGGTATCCGTTGCCAGCCCAACCCGCAGCCGCTGGGCAAGACCCATGTCGAAGAGGCCGGAGCCGATGAAGGTGTTCGAGGTCGGGCAATGTACCAGGCTGGCGCCGGCCTCGATCAGCCGGGCGCGTTCGCGATCGGTCAGGTAGATGGCATGGCCATAGACGGCGCCTTCGCGCAACAGTCCCTGCGCCTCGTAAGTGTCCAGGTAATCACGCGATTGCGGGAAAAGCGCCTTAACCCATTCGCATTCGTCCGGCTGTTCGGAAAGATGCGTCTGCATCAGGCAATCGGGGTATTCCCGCCAGAGCGCGCCCATCGCCGCCAGTTGCTCGGGCGTCGAGGTGGGTGAGAAGCGGGGCGTGATCACATAGGACAGCCTGTCGACGCCGTGCCATTTCTCCAGCAGGCGCTTGCTGTCGTCATAGGCCGATTGCGCGGTGTCGAGCAGCCCGGGGGGGGCGTTGCGGTCCATGCAGGTCTTGCCGGCAAAAAGGCGCTGGCCGCGGGACTGCGCCGCCTCGAAGATCGCATCGACCGAGGCGGGATGGATCGTGGCATAGGTGCAGACGGTCGTCGTGCCATTGGCCAGCGTGAGGTCGAGGTAGCGGTTGGCGATCTCGGCCGCATAGGCGGGGTCGGCAAATCGCATCTCCTCGGGGAAGGTATAGCTGTTCAGCCAGTCGATCAGCCGCTTGCCCCAGGAGGCGATCATCGCGGTCTGGGGATAGTGGACATGGGCATCGACAAAGCCTGCCGAAATCAGCGCGTTGCCGTAATCGGTGATGCGGGCGGCCGGGTGTTCGGCCCGCAGCCGGTCGGCCGGGCCAACGGCAACGATACGACCAGCATCCACGAGAACGGCCCCCTTCGCCTCATGCCGGGCGGCGGCCTCGCCCTCGATCATCGGATCGCCGGCAAAATGCAGCACCTGCCCGAGAAGTAGTTCCGCCATCGACCGCTCCTTCCGATTGAACCGGCTCAGCCTAGGCGGTTTCTGCGGCTGCGTAAATTTGCCGTGGCGGGCCTGTTTCTTTGAAACACCTTTCGCTAAGGTCGCGCCAATCGCCGGATACAGGACGAATGGGAGAGGCCATGGCCAGCACCGCCACAGAACGCGAGGAGGTGGAGGAAGAGCTGATGGGCCTCGACCCCGAGCGCGTCGAGGCGATTCTAGACGCGGTCGAGGCGCGCGATGCGGCGCGGCTGACCGGTCTGATGGCACCGCTGCATGCCGCCGACATCGCCGACTTGCTGGAACAGATCGGTCCGAGCGAGCGGCGCGGCCTTCTGCAGCTGTGGTCGGGCGAGATCGACGGCGAGATCCTGTCGGAGATCGACGAGTCGATCCGCGAGGAGGTCGTCGAGGCGTTGCCGGCCAATGTGCTGGCCGATGCGGTGCGCGAACTTGAAACCGACGATGTGGTCGACATCCTGGAAGACCTCGACCAACCGCAGCAGGACAAGATCCTCGATGCGCTGGACGATGCCGATCGCGTCGCGGTTGAACAGGCGATGGGCTATCCCGAGGGCTCGGCCGGCCGTCTGATGCAGCGCGAGGTGGTGGTCGCGCCCGAGCACTGGACCGTGGGCGAGGCCATCGACTTTCTGCGCAACGAGGAGTGGCTGCCCGACCAGTTCTACCATGTGATCCTCGTTGATCCGCGGATGAAACCCCTGGGCTATGTGACACTGGGCCGCCTTCTGTCCTCGCGCCGCGAGGTGCGGCTGCGCGACATTGCCGAGGACAGCTTCCGCACCCTCAATGCGACCGAGAAGGAAGAGGATGTCGCCTATATCTTCAACCAGTATCACCTGATTTCCTGTCCGGTGGTCGATGACAACGACAGGCTGGTTGGCGTCATCACCATAGATGACGCGATGAACGTGCTGGATGAAGAACATGAGGAAGACATCCTGCGTCTGGCGGGGGTGAGCGATGAATCGAGCCCCACCGACGGCTCTTTCGCCACGGCGCGCACGCGGCTGCCCTGGCTGATCATCAACCTGTTCACCGCGTCGCTGTCGGCTCTGGTGATCTCGCAGTTCGAGGGGACCATCGCGGCCATCGTGACCCTGGCCGCGCTGATGCCCATTGTTGCTTCCACGGGCGGAATCGCGGGCACGCAATCGCTGGCCGTTTCGGTGCGGGCCCTTGCGACGCGAGACCTTACCTCGTCAAACGCGCGGCGGGTGATCCTGCGCGAGATCGGGGCGGGGCTCTTGAACGGGGTCGCGCTGGCCGCGATTCTGGGGATTGCCGGGACACTGATCTTTGGCGATGTGCGGTTGGGCGTGGTGCTGGGCCTTGCGATGATCTGCAATCAGGTCGTCGCGGCGCTGGGGGGCGTGCTTGTGCCCCTTGGTCTGAACCGGCTTGGGCTGGACCCGGCGCTGGCCTCGGGGACCTTCGTGACCACGCTGACAGATGTGATGGGCTTTCTGGCCTTTCTCGGCTTTGCCACGATGCTGCTGCTGTGACCGATCTGGCCGCCATCAAGGCCGAGGACCGAAAGGCTGCCTTTGGCGTTCGCAAGGCGGCCTTCGCCGCGGGGCAGGGGCAGGCAGCCGAGCTTCTGGCCGACTTTCTGGCGGACCGCGCCGGATGCGTGCTGGCGGGCTACATGCCGATGCGGACCGAGATCGACCCGCTGCCGGCCATGGCCGCGCATCAGGGGCCTGTCGGCGTGCCCGTCATCCCGGGGCGCGACCAGCCGCTGCGGTTCCGGCAGTGGGCGCCAGGCGCAGAGATGGTTGCGGGCGAGTTCGGTGCACTGATCCCGGCCGAGGGGGCCTGGCTGGAGCCACAGGTTCTGATCGTGCCGCTTCTGGCCTTTGACCGCCGCGGGTTCCGGCTGGGATATGGCGGCGGTTTCTATGACCGGACGCTGGAGCGGCTGCGTCAGCGCCACTCGGTTCTGGCCGTGGGGTTTGCCTTTGCCGCGCAGGAGGTCCCCGAGGTGCCGACCGAGAACACCGATCAACCGCTGGACGCGATTGTCACCGACCAGGGCGTGATCCTGCCGGGCTAGGCGCGGCGCCTACTCCGGCAGGGTGGCCAGCCAGTCCATCACGGCGGGGCGAACGGATTGCGCCCCCTCGGCCATGGCGCGGTCGATCACGGCGCGTGCCTCATCCAGATCGACGCGGCGCAACAGCGCCTTGACAGGGCCGATGGAGGCCGGGCGCATCGACAGCGCGCGAAGGCCCATTGCGGCAAGGCACAGCGCCTCGACAGGGCGGCCCGCATCCTCGCCGCAGAAGGACAGCGGTGTGTTCGTCTCGGCGCAGCGCTGCACGACCTGGCCGATGAACTGGAGGAAGGCACTGTTCAGCGTATCATAGCGGCGGCGGACCAGTTCGTTCTCGCGGTCGGCGGCAAAGAAGAACTGCTTGAGGTCATTGCCGCCGATCGAGATGAAGTCGACCACTTCGAAAAAGCCGCGCGGGGCAAAGGCCAGCGAGGGGGTCTCGAGCATCGCCCCGATCTCGACCTTTGCCGGCACCGGATGGCCCAGCGAGCGCTCACGGTGCAGTTCGCGCAGGAAATGGCTGCGGGCCGTTGTGAATTCGTCCATCTGCGCGATGAAGGGGAACATCACGGTCAGGTCGCGACCGCGCGCGGCCCGGATCAGCGCCTGCAACTGCATGCGCAGCACGCCGGGCTTGTCCAGCCCCACCCGGATCGCACGCCAGCCCATGGCCGGGTTGGGCTCGTCCTGCGGCTTCATGTAGGGCAGGACCTTGTCCGACCCGATGTCAAGCGTGCGGAAGGCCACGCGGCGGCCCTTGGCGGCGTCCATGACGCGCGCATAGATCGCCACCAGTTCGCTGCGCTTGGGCATCTGGCTGCGGATGAGGAATTGCAGCTCGGTCCGGAACAGGCCCACGCCTTCAGCGCCCGAGCCTTCCAGGCTGGGCAGATCGGCCATCAGGCCCGCGTTCATGTGCAAGGCCGTCACGCGACCGCATTTGGATTGCGCCGGCAGCCCGCGCAGCGAGGCGTAGCGCTTTTGCGCCTCGGCCTGCATGGCGATCTTGTCACGGAAGGCGGCGACGACTGTATCCTCGGGGCGCAGATGGACAATGCCCTGGTCGCCGTCCACCAGGATCGCATCGCCGTTCAGCGCCTCGGACTTTATCCGTTCGGCATGGATCACCAGCGGAATGGCCAGCGCCCGGGCGACAACGGCGGCATGGCTGCCGACCGAGCCTTCCTCAAGCACCACGCCGCGCAGCTTGCGGCCGTATTCCAGCAGTTCCCCCGGACCAATGTTGCGCGCGACAAGCACCGGGTTCTCGGGCATCTCGGCGCCGGTATCCTTGCCCTGGCCGGTCAGAATTCGCAGCAGGCGGTTCGAGATATCGTCCAGATCATGCAGGCGTTCGCGCAGGTAGGGGTCGGCCACCTGTTCCATCCGCGACCGAGCGGTGGACTGTTCCTTTTCGACCGCCGCCTCGGCGGACAGGCCTGCCTCGATGTCTTCCTCCATCCGGCGCAGCCAGCCGCGCGAATTGGCGAACATCCGATAGGCCTCGAGGACGGCGACCTGATCCTTGTCGAGCGTTTCGACCGAGAGCAGGTCATCGACCGAGACACGCAGCTTGTTGACCGCCGCGCGCAGCCTTTCGGTTTCTGCCACGGGGTCGTCGGCGACGGGGTTCGTCACGACGACGCGCGGTTCGTGCAGCCAGACACGGCCTTCGGCGGTGCCTTCCTGGCCCACGCCGCCCCGGAACATCACCGGCTGCTTGTGCTTGGCCGCCATCGCCTCGCCTTCGCCGGTGAAGGCGCCAAGTTCGGTCATCTCGGCCAGCACCATAGCCACGACTTCCAGCGCGTAGACCTCATCGTCGGAAAACTCGCGCGCAGTCTTGGACTGCACGACCAGCACGCCCAGACGCTCGCCGACCCGCTGGATCGGCACGCCGAGGAACGATGAATAGATCTCTTCCCCCGTTTCGGGCATGAAGCGGAAGCCCTTTTCGGCGGGGGCATTGCCGGTGTTCACCGGCGTCGCGGTGCGGGCGACGCGGCCCACCAGCCCCTCGCCCAGCTTCATGCGGGTCTTGTGGACGGCCGCACGGTTCAGGCCCTCGGTCGCGCAGAGCTCCAGCGTTTCGGGGTCGCGGAAAAGGTAGATCGAACAGACTTCGGTGCCGATCGAATCGGCGATGAGATGGGTGATGCGATCAAGCCGTTCCTGCCCCTGGCCCCGCTCGGCCAACGTGTCGCGAAGGCGGCGCAGCAGCTTGCGGCTTTCGGTTTCGCTACGTTCCGGCATCGGTCCTTCAGTCGTTCGGGGCGGCACCATCACAGGGGCTGTCGGGCAGCTTAGACCACATCGAATGCGATGTGGAAACGCCATTCACAACTGCGGCGGCAGAACTCTGCCCGGGCTGGCACAGGCTGGACGGGCGGTCGCCGGGCGAAGCCCTGCGTTCCGCCGCCTTCAGGCCTTTTCCAGAGCAAAGGCGTCGTGCAGCGCCTGGACGGCCAGTTCCATGTACTTGCGGTCAATCAGGACCGAGATCTTGATCTCGGAGGTGGTGATAACCTTGATGTTGATGTTCTCGGCCGCCAGCGCCTTGAACATCGTCGCCGCGACACCTGCGTGGCTGCGCATGCCGATGCCCACGACCGAGATCTTGGCGACATCGGTATCGACGACCAGCTCGGCGTAGTTCACCGCTCCGGATGCGCGGGCATCTTCCATGGCCTTCTGGGCGCGCATGACCTGGTTCGTCGGGCAGGAAAAGGTCATGTCGGTGTAGGCGCCGCCGTCTTCCTGTTCCGAGATGTTCTGCACGATCATGTCGACATTCACCCCGGCCTCGGCCAGCGGGCCGAAGATCGCGGCGGCGATGCCGGGACGGTCCTGCACCTTGACCAGGGTCATCTTCGCTTCGTCGCGCGAATAGGCGACACCCGAGACGGCTTTCGATTCCATGATTTCATCCTCGTCGCAGACCAGGGTTCCAGAGTTCTCGTCGGTATCCTCGAACGAGGACAGCACCCGCAACCGCACCTTGTAGCGCATCGCCAGCTCGACCGAGCGGGTCTGCAGCACCTTGGCGCCAAGGCTGGCGAGTTCCAGCATTTCCTCGAAGGCGATCTTGTCGAGCTTGCGCGCCTTCGACGTGATGCGCGGGTCGGTCGTATAGACCCCGTCCACATCAGTGTAGATGTCGCAGCGCTCGGCTCCGAAGGCAGCGGCAAAGGCGACGGCGGTGGTGTCGGACCCGCCACGGCCGAGCGTGGTGATCCGGCCTTCGGCGCTGACCCCTTGAAAGCCCGCGACCACGGCCACCTTGAAGCCCTCGGCGAACTTGGCGTCGATGTTCTCGCGCGGAATGTCGATGAAGCGGGCGGCGGAATGGGCCGAGGTGGTCAGGATCGGCACCTGCCAGCCCTGCCAGCTTCGCGCGGGTACATCCATCTCTTGCAGGGTCAGCGCCATCAGCCCGGCTGTCACGTTTTCGCCCGACGATACCACCGCGTCATACTCGCGGGCATCGAACAGGGGCGAGGTCTGCTCGACCCAGCCCACCAGTTCGTTGGTCTTGCCCGACATGGCCGAGACGATGACGATCACGTCATAGCCGCGATCGACCTCGCGCTTGACCTTCTGGGCGGCGTTCTTGATGCGGCCGAGATCGGCCACCGAGGTTCCCCCGAATTTCATCACCAGAAGCGGCATGAACGCCCTCCGTGCCCGCCGTGCAAACCGCCCGCTTCTTATGCGGGTGGGGCAGGGGGTGCAAGGGGCGTTGCCCCCCTAGTCGAGCCGGAAATCCACCGGGGTCAGCGCGGCAGGGGCCGGGCGGTCCAGATGCGGCGCAAGGCTGATTTCGACCGTGCGGCAGATCGCGTCCAGCGGCAGTCCGTTCGGCGATGTCTGGAAGGGATGGGCCAGTTCCTCTGTCACTTCCGCAAGGCCGAAGAAGACATAGGCCACGATGCCGACAAAGAGCGGCGCGAGCCATCCGGCCGGCCCGATCATCGCAAAGGGCACAAGCAGGCAGTAAAGCCAGATCGTCCGATAGATCAGCAGGGAATAGACATAAGGAAGGGGCGTGGTGGCGATCCGCTCGCATCCCGCCTGGTTGAGCGCGAGCGAGCCCAGCCGGGCGGACAAGGCCCGGGCGCCGAAGCCGTCGATGGCCCCCGCCGCGTGAAGGGCGGCGAGATCGGTCCCGAGGGCATCGAGCGCCGCGCAGGGCGGATGCGGCGCACCCGAGACATCGAGGCCCGCCCCGGAGACGGCCGCTTGCGCATCGGCATCGATCGCGCAGCGGCGCAGGTTTGCCCGGTGCAGATGCAGGAAGGCCAGTGCCCCCAGCAGAAGACGGTGACGCGCCGCCGGATCGGCCAGGAACAGCTCCAGCTCGCGCGGCAGCGCCCGTAGGTCGGCCACCAGCCCGCCCCAGAGCTTGCGCGCTTCCCACCAGCGGTCATAGGCCGCGTTGTTCCGGAAGCCGAGGAACAGTGACAGCGCGATGCCGAAGGTGGCGAAGGGCGTGGCAGACAGATGCGGCATCGGCAGCACCAGGGCGTCAAGGGCAACGAGTGCCGCGGAAAAGGCCATCACCAGCGCCAGTTCCGCCGCGATATGCGGCAGGACTGACCCGCGGATCGCCGACAAAAGCTCCAGCGGACCGGGCTTGTCGCGGATGATCACGACAGGGCACGCCAGCCGATGTCGCGCCGGCAGAAGCCACTGGGCCAGTCGATGCGGTCGACCATCGCATAGGCGCTGTCGCGCGCGTCGCGCAGGGTGGCCCCTCGGGCGGTGACGTTCAGCACGCGGCCGCCACTTGCGATGATCTGGCCATCGCGCGTGGCCGTGCCGGCATGGAAGACCATGCCCCGGCTGTCTTCCGGCAGCTCCTCCAGCCCGCGGATCTGGCTGCCTTTGGAATAGTCGCCGGGATAGCCTTCTGCGGCCATGACAACGGTCAGTGCATGGTCGTCGGCCCAGTTCACCCGCTCGCCCGCAAGACGCCCCTCCGCGCAGGCCAGCAGCAGGTCGAGTGCCTGGGCGCCGAGACGCATCATCAGTACCTGGCATTCCGGATCGCCGAAGCGGACGTTGTACTCCACGAGACGCGCGCGCCCGTTCTCGATCATCAGACCTGCGTAAAGGACGCCCTGATAGGGCATGCCGCGCGCCGCCATCTCGCGCACGGTGGGCAGGACGATTTCGTCCAGTGCCTGTTGCGCGATGGTGTCGGTCAGCACCGGGGCGGGGGAATAGGCGCCCATGCCCCCGGTGTTCGGTCCGGTGTCGCCATCGCCCACCCGCTTGTGATCCTGCGCGGTGCCGATGGGCAGGCAGGAGCGGCCATCGCTGAGGACGAAGAAGCTTGCCTCCTCCCCGCCCATGAAATCCTCGATCACCACCTCGGCCCCCGCCGCGCCGAAGGCGCCGCCGAACATCTCGTCGATGGCCTCCAGCGCCTCGGCTTCGGTCATGGCGACAACCACGCCCTTGCCGGCGGCCAATCCATCGGCCTTGACCACAATCGGTGCGCCTTTTTCGCGGACATAGGCCCGCGCCGGCTCGGCCGCAGTGAACCGCGCCCAGGCGGCGGTCGGGGCGCCGCAGGCATCACAGATCTCTTTCGTGAAGGCCTTGGATGCCTCCAGCCGCGCCGCCGCCGCCGAAGGGCCAAAGGTCAGGATGCCCGCGGCCCGCGTCGCATCGGCCACGCCCGCGGCCAGCGGCGCCTCGGGCCCGACGATGACGAAATCGATGGCATTGGCCTCGCAGAAGGCAACGACCGCGGGACCATCCAGCACATCGAGCGCCGCACATTCGGCCAGTTGCGCGATGCCGGCGTTCCCCGGGGCCACGATCAGCCGGTCGGTCTTGGGGTTCTGGCTGACCGCCCAGGCCAACGCATGTTCGCGCCCGCCGGACCCGAGGATGAGGATGTTCATGGGGCGTGTCTCCCGCTTGGCCTTCGGTTGGCCGCGTTCTAAGGTGTCGGTCCGCCGATCACAAGCAAGGCTGGCCGATGGACCTGTTCGAAGACCCCACGCCCCCCGGCAATGCTCCGGAATTCACCGTCTCGGAACTGTCCGGGGCGGTCAAACGGGTGATCGAGGGCGAGTTCGGCCTTGTCCGTGTGCGGGGCGAGATCGGGCGGGTGTCGCGGCCGGCCTCGGGGCATCTCTATTTCGATCTCAAGGATGACCGCGCGGTGCTGGCGGCGATCTGCTGGAAGGGGCAGGCGGGGCGGCTGTCGGTCAAGCCCGAGGAAGGGCTGGAAGTGGTCGCGACCGGGCGGCTGACCACCTTCCCGGGCCAGTCGAAGTACCAGATGATCGTCGAGGACATGGCCCCGGCCGGCGCCGGCGCGCTGATGGCGATGCTGGAGAAGCGCCGCCAGGCGCTGGCCGCAGAGGGCCTGTTCGACGAGGCGCGGAAAAAGCCGATCCCTTATCTGCCGGGGGTGATCGGGGTGATCACCTCGCCCTCGGGCGCGGTGATCCGCGATATCCTGCACCGGCTGCGCGACCGCTTTCCCCGCGATGTGCTGATCTGGCCTGTGGCGGTACAGGGCCAGGCCTGCGCGCCCGAGGTCGCGGCGGCGATCCGCGGGTTCAATGCCATCACCCCGGGAGGCGCCATCCCGCGGCCCGACCTGCTGATCGTCGCCCGGGGGGGCGGCAGTCTGGAGGACCTCTGGGGTTTCAACGAAGAGATCGTCGTGCGCGCGGCAGCCGAAAGCCGCATCCCGCTGATTTCCGCCGTGGGGCACGAGACGGACACAACCCTGATCGATTTCGCCGCGGACCGCCGGGCGCCGACGCCGACAGCGGCAGCGGAAATGGCGGTGCCGGTGCGGCTCGATCTGCTGGCGGCGGTGGATGGGCAGGGCGCAAGGCTCAGCCGTGCCGTGGCACAGGGGCTTGCGCTGCGCGGGCAGCGGCTGCGCGACCTTGCGCGGGCTTTGCCACGGCTGGACGCGCTGACCGCAGGGCCGGTCCAGCGGCTCGACCTGTGGTCGGGGCGGCTCGGGGGCGCCCTGGGGCTGATGGTGGCGGGCAAGCGCGCAGGGTTCGAGCGCAAGGCTGCCCACCTGCGCCCCGAGATCCTGCGCCGGCTGGCTGTTGACCGCAGGCGTGACCTGTCCGAGACGGCGCGGCGGATGGACGTGGCGCTTGACCGGCGGATCGACCGCAAGCGCGCGCCGTTCGAGGCGCTGGCGGGGAGGCTGGCCCCCGCGCTGCGTTCCACGCTGGCCCAGGCCGAGGCGCGGGTGGCCGACCGGCAGAGGGCGCTGGAGGCCCTGACCCGGCGGCTGGAAGCGGCGCCCGACCAGCGGCTGCGCGCCTTGTCGGATCGGCTGGAAGCGCTGGACCGGATGCGGGCGACGCTGGGCTATCGCGAGACGCTGGCGCGTGGCTTTGCCATTGTGCGGGGCGACGGGCAGCTTGTGACCACGCGCGCGGCCGCCGAAAAGGCGCAGGCGCTGGAGATCGAGTTTCGGGACGGTCGCCTGGCGCTGGAGGCACGCCCGCCGAAGCGTCCAGGCGGAAAGGCGCCGCCGGGACAGGGCTCGCTCTTCTAGGTGGGGCTCAGACAGCCGGGCGCAGCGTCTCGGCGGCCTCACCCGCGACCTGGGGCAAGAGCCAGGGGCCGGCGCCGGGCACCCGGTTGACCGCCAGCCGGCAGCCATAGGCGGCCGACAGCACGGCATCGGTCATCACCTCGTCCGGGCGACCCTGGGCGACGATCTGCCCGCCAGCCATCAGCGCCAGGTGGTCGGCGACCATCGCGGTCAGGTTCAGGTCATGCATCACCGCCACCACGCCACCGCCTGCATCGGCAAAGCCCCGCGCGAGGCGCATCACCATCAGTTGGTGACCGATGTCGAGGCTGGCGACCGGCTCGTCCAGAAACAGCCAGCGCGGCCCCTCGCGGCCCACCGGTTCCCACACCTGCGCCAGCGCCCGGGCAAGGTGCACCCGCTGCTTCTCGCCGCCTGACAGGCTGTGGATCAGCCGCCCCTCATAGCCCGGCAGCCCCACGGCGGCGAGCGCGCGCGAGGGCAGGTCGCCCCGCTGGCCTTCAGTGCCCTCGCGCAGGCCCAGGCGCACGATCTCGAGCACGGTGAAGGGGAAGGCGACTTCGGTCGCCTGCGCCAGCACGGCGCGGATCGCGGCTAGCTCGGCCGGGCGGCCCGCGGCGATCTCGATCCCGTTCAGCCGGATCGAGCCGCGATAGGCGATCTCGCCCGTCAGGGCGCGCAGCAGCGTGGTCTTGCCCGAGCCGTTCGGGCCTGCGATGGCGGTGAAGGCACCGGGGCGGGCGGAAAGGTCGATGTCATGCAGGATGTCGCGGCCCGAAAGCCGCAGCGTCACCCCCGAGGCGATCAGCATCTCACAGCCCCCCAAGCCCCTGCCGGCGCAGCAGGATCCAAAGAAATACCGGCGCGCCGATCACCGCCATGACAATGCCGATGGGCAGCTCGGCCGGTGCCACGATGCTGCGCGACACCATGTCGGCCGCGACCAGCAGCGTTCCCCCCAAAAGCGCCGAATTCGGCAACAGGTGGCGGTGGTCGGGTCCGCTCGCCAGCCGCAGCAGATGCGGCACCACGATGCCGACAAAGCCGATGCCGCCCGCAATGGCCACCGCCGCCCCCGCCGAGGCGGCGGTTCCAAGGATGGCCAGCCGCTTTATCCTCTCGACCGCTACGCCCAGATGCGCCGCCGTTGCCTCGCCCAGTGCCAGTGCATTCAGCCCGCGCGCCAGCAGAGGCGACAGCAGCAGCACCGGCAGGATCAGCGGCAGGGCGGTGGCGATCTTGGCCCAGCTTGCGCCGGCGAGAGACCCCATGCCCCAGAACGTGAGGTCCCGCAGCTGCCGGTCATCGGCAAGGAAGATCAGGATGCCGGTCACCGCGCCGGCCAACGCCCCGAGCGCGATGCCAGCCAGCAGCATCGTCGCGACCGAGGTCTGACCGCCGCGTGTCGCGACCCGATAAAGAAGCAGTGTCGCGATCCAGCCCCCAAGGAAGGCCGCAACCGACACAAGGTGCCCGCCTACCAGCGCGGCAAATCCGGCCGGCAGGAGCCCCCCCAGCACGATGGCCAGTACCGCACCAAGCCCGGCCCCGGCGCCCACGCCGATGATGCCGGGGTCGGCCAGGGGGTTGCGGAACAGCCCCTGCATCAATGCGCCGGAGACGGCGAGCGCAGCCCCCACCAGAAAGCCCATGGCGAGCCGGGGCAGGCGGATGTCGTAAAGGATCACCGCCTCGCGCGTTCCCAGCGCCTCGCCCCGCAGCAGCGTGCCCATGGTTTCCGTCAGTGGCAGCCCCGCCGCCCCCCAGCCGAGCGACGCCGCGGAGACCCCAAGCGCCAGAAGCGCCAGCGCTGCGGTCAGCCGGCGGGCCTGCGCCGCCCGGTCGCCAGGCGGGGCGGCGGACCGAAGCGTCAGGGCAAAGGGCGCCATGGCTCAGCCCGCCGACGGATAAAGGGCGTCATGGAGCTTCTGCGCGGCCTCGGGCGTCCGGGGGCCGAAACCCAGCAGCAACATGCCATCCATCCGCAGAATCTTGCCCGATTTGGCGGCGGGGGTCGCGGCCAGCGCTGGCTGGGCAAGGATATCGGCATCGGTGATCGACAGGTCGCCCTCGCGATCCATCATCAGGATCACATCCGGCGCGGCAGCAATGATCGCCTCGTCGGTCATGGGCTTGTAGCCCTGAAAACCGGTAGCGGCATTCACGCCCCCTGCGAGTTCGATGATCCCTTCGGCTGAGCTGCCTGCGCCGCCCGCCATCACCCGTCCGCCCTGCACAGACAGCAGGAACAGCACCCGCTTGGGGTCGGGCACGCTGGCCGCCCTGGCGGCGGCGGCGTCAAGCCCTGCCTTGACCTCTTGTGCCAAGGCCGCGCCCTCGGGTTCCAGTGCGAGCGCCTCTGCCACGGCTTCGATCTTGGCCACGATGCCGTCGGGAGACGGGGCGTTCGGCATCGTGACAAAGGGAATGCCGGCTGCCTTCAGCACCTCGACCGCCTCGGGCGGTCCGGCGCCATCCTCGGCCAGGATCAGGTCCGGGCCAAGGGCCAGAACCCCCTCGGCCGACAGGGCGCGCACATAGCCCACATCGGGCAGCGACTGGATGCTCTCTGGATAGGTCGAGGTGCTGTCGCGGGCGATCAGCCGGTCGCCCGCCCCCAGCGCCACCACGATTTCGGTCACCGATCCGCCGAGTGACACCAGCCGCTTTGCCTCTTCGGTCGCATGGGCGGGCGCCAGCGCGACGGCGGCCCCCAGCGCCAGTGTCAGGCCCAGATGCAGGGCTCCAAGGCCGGGGCGCATCATGCCGGCACCTCTTCCCGCAGGCCGGGCAAGGAAAGTGTCAGGGCATTCCAGGCATCAGGCGGCGCATCCTTGCGATAGCCGAAGATCTGGACGATCAGCTCGCCATGCGCATCGAAGGCCTCGACGCTGATTGCCGCGCCGGTGCGGGTAGGCTTGTTCACGCACCAGACCTCGGCAATGCGGTCGGTCCGCAGATGCAGGTTGAAGCGCGGGTCCATCACGTTGATCCAGGGGCCCATCGGCACGACCTTGTCGATCAGGCCGCCATGGATCTGGATGCAGCCCATGTTGCCCACGAAGACCATCACCGGAATGCGGTCTGCCGCGCAGGTTTCCAGCACCTGGGTCACCGCCCCTGCCATCAGCGGGCGCACATAGGGCGCGCCGGCGATGCGGTAGGCGCCCAGCCGGTTCATGTCGAGCTTGCGCAGGATCGATACGAACTGGTGCGTATCTGTCATGCGGTCCCAGGCCTCGCGCAGGTCCGCCGCACGGGCGGCATCGGCGCGCGCCGGGTCCAGCGCGCGGCGCGGCTGGACGGATTGCTGCGGCGATTGCCCGGGCAGGCGCAGATCGGCCACCAGCCGGTCAAAGGCCGCCACATCGCTTTCGGGCTTGAGATGAATCTTGTGGATCGCGTCGCCTGCGGCATCGAAGACCTGCAGGCTGCGTTTGGGCCCATCAGGCCCATCCTCGACCACGGCAAAGCCATGCACCCAATGTTTCGGGAAGATGCGAAGGTCGATCTCTGGGCCCAGCACCATCGCGGCATGGCCGCCACCGTGATAGCCATCGTAAAAGCCGCGCCGTTCGTGCACGCAGCTTTCGTTGCGCGTCAGCGCCATGACATCACCCAGCGCGGCAACCTCATCGACCAACCGATCGGGGTTGGCATCGATCCGGGTCGCGCCCTGGCCGACATGGGCCGCGACCAGCTCGGCCTCGGAGATGCCCAGGGAGGCGGCAAGGTCTCGGGCGCGGGCCTTGGGGTTGTCGTGGCGCGCCTGGCGGATGGCGTCGGGGCTGAGCGGTGCGGTCATCTGCACGGTCCTTTCACATGGCGATGTGGGAAGGCGCGTGTCTGGCGGGACGGCGGCCGGGGGCGGCGTCCTTGGCTGGCGGCGCGGTTTCGCGACAGTCGATCTGCCGGAAGGCATACTTGACAGTTTCTGTCGGCTTCTTTAGGGGCGTTTCACCGACTTCACAAGTCAAGAAATCAGGGCCGCCAGCACTTCCCGCCAGCCTGCCACCCCAGGAAAGGGAATTGCATGTCTGCCATCATTCGCCGGCGCGCGCCGGCGTGCCATTTCTCTCGTGCTGTCCTGCTGTCTTCGGCCGCTTTCTGTGGCCTTGGCCTGACGCCAGGCCTTGCTCAGGTTGTTGTCGAGACCGAGACCGAAACCCTGGTCGCCCAGGAGGGCGAGACCACCGTCGTCGCCACCGAGACCACCGAAACGGCGACCGATATCGCCGGCGCCTTCACCCGGCTGGGCCGGATCGTGTTCGGTACCGGAACGCCGCGCGTGGCCATCGACACGCCGCAGGCGGTGACCGTGCTCGACCGCGAGGATCTCGACCGCGAGAATGCCAACACGCTGGACGAGGTGTTCCAGGGCGTGCCTGGCGTTCAGGCCACCGGTGCCTCGGCGCGGGTTGCGGGGCAGGCGATCAACATCCGCGGGATCGGCAATGCCGAACAGACGGCCAGCGAAAGCCGCATCATCGTCACGGTCGATGGCGCGCCCAAGTTCTTTGAACAATACCGGATGGGATCGTTCTTTGGCGACATCGAGCTGTACGAACGGGTCGAGGTGCTGCGCGGCCCGGCTTCTTCGACGCTCTACGGTTCGGGCGCGATCGGCGGTGTGGTGAACTTCACCACCAAGGACGCCGCCGACTTCATCGAACCCGGGCGAAATGGCGCGCTGCGGTTCAAGGCGGGCTTCGAATCGAACGGCGAAGGGTCGCTCGCCTCGGTCATCTATGCCACACGGCTGGGCGACTACGGCGACTTCCTGGCTGCCATCAACTATTCGCAAAGCGGCGATATCGAGGACGGGGACGGTGGCATCATCCCCGGAACGGCCTTCCAGCAGACCTCGGGCCTTCTGAAAGGGCGCTACTTCTTCGGCGACAATCAGGACCAGTCGATCGAACTGTCCTATTCGCGCACCGACAGTGATCTTGACGACACGGTGGTGGCCCAGACGGGCGGCTCCACGGTGACAAGCTTCGGCACCGCCGACATGGACACGGTCGATGACACCGCGGTCCTGACCTACAACTACAGCCCGATCGACAACCCCCTGATCGATCTCGATATCTCGCTGTCGCACAGCTACACGAGCGTGGACAAATCGGACTTCTCTCTGGGGGTGATGTGTGCGTCAGGCACGCTCCAGGTCCTGTGTGAAAACGATGCCTCCTATGAGACGAACACGATCCGGGTCGAGAATACCTCGGATCTGAGCACGGGCGCCTGGGAGAACTACCTGACACTGGGGATCCAGGGCGCCTTCCAGGAGCGCAAGGCGACCTCGAGCCTGGGCTCGCTGGCTTTCCACCCAGAGGGCACGGATGACCGTGTGGCGATCTACGCCCAGGGTGAACTGACCTGGAACGAGAAACTGACCCTCATCCCGGGTCTGCGGGTCGAGCAGGTGGATCAGAAACCGGGCGCCGCCGCCGCCGCGGCGGGCGGCGAGCCGACGGATGGCACCGCCGTTTCTCCGAAGTTGGCTGCCCTTTACCAGATGAATGACAACTGGGGCGTCTTCGGCTCGCTCGCGCGGACCGAACGGATGCCGACGCTGGACGAGCTTTACTCGTCGGAACCGGCGATCCGGCGGGGCAATACCTACATCTCGGCCCGCACCCCCAGCCTCAACCTCGAGAACGAGATCGCAACCACCTTCGAACTGGGGCTGACCTTCCAGGACGAGGGCTTCTTCACCGCCGATGACGTCATCGCGGTCAAGTTGACCGGGTTCAACAACGATATCGACAACCTGATCACCACCACGACGCGCCTGACCGGGACCGGGCCGCAGGCTTCGGTGCCCTATTACTCCAATATCAATCATGCCCGTATCTGGGGCGCCGAGATCGAGGGCAGCTATGACAGCGAATTCTGGTTCGGCAACCTGGCCTATTCGAATGTGAAGAGCGAGAACAAGGCCACCGGTCAGACCCTTGTCGATACGCCGGCCGAGAACGTCGCGCTGACAATCGGGGGCAAACTGCCGAACTACAATCTCGTCGTCGGCTGGACCGGGATGTATTTCGACGAGATCAACACTTCGTCCGTCGTCACCTCGGCGCCGTCCTATGATGTGCACAACATCTTCGTCACTTGGACGCCCGAGACCGGTCCGCTTGAGGGGCTTGCGGTGAACTTCTCGATCGAGAACATCTTTGACACGACCTACCGCAACAACCTGGAACTCGACAACTCGCCCGGGCGCACCTTCAAGATCGCGCTGGCGAAATCGCTCGACTGGTAAGAAAAAAAGGGGCGCGGCGGAAAACCCGCCGCGCCCTTGAACGGACCTGCCGCGGGTCAGGCGTAGATGCGCGCCGCAAGCGGGGTCGACTCGACCGCCTCGCGCAGCATGCCAAGCAGGATTTGCTCGGCCCGGTTCAGCCGCTTGCGCGGGTTCCAGACCAGAAAAACGTCGATCGCTGGCGGTGTCTCATAGGGTGGCAAGCGCCAAAGATGACCGCTTGCCACGCTCTCGGCCGCGATATGCACGGGCAAGGGCCCGATGCCGAGGCCGATCCAGATCATCCAGCGCACTTCCTCAAGGTTCATCGACGTGCCGATCACGCGATCCTCCAGACCGGCTGCGCGGCGCATTTCCATCACCGGCTGCAAGGCGTCGCCGATCCGGTCTGTCTGAAACGAGACGCTGGGCAAACCTTCCAGATCCGACAGGCGCAGCCCGGTGCGACCGAACAACGGATGCGACGGCCCGCAGTAAAGTCCGAAATGCTCGCGGTAGAGCAGTGCCGTCTCAAGCCCCGGCGGGCAATCGCTGACCAGACAGATCCCGAAGCTTGACCGCCGCGCCTGAACCGAGGCCAGAGCATCCCTGCTTGCCATGACCTCGATGTTGAAGGTCGCAGCGGGATGGGCCGCGTGGAAATCGCGCACGACCTGATCGAACAGCGGGCTGATCACATGGCTGGCCATGGCAATGGTCAACGGGCCTGAGGCCTGGCCCTCTGCCTCGGCCACGGCATCGGTCAGGCGCAAGACCGCGGCGCGCACTTCTTCGGCCTCGATCCGCAACCGCTCGCCCGCCGGGGTCAGCTGGAAATGCCCCGGCCGCCGTTCGATGAGCTGCGCCCCGACCCGGCCTTCAAGGCGCTTCAGGGCAGAGGAAACCGACGGCTGCTTCAGGCTGAGCGCAGTGGCGGCGGCGGTCACCGATCCGGCTTCGGCCAGCGCCAGGAAGACCCGCAGCAGGTTCCAGTCCAGATCGCGAGCCAGACGTTCGGCCGGCGAAAGGCGGATGGTGGGCATAGCGCACATCAATGATCCCCATTTCAATTATCTATTTGATCTATACCTTGCCCTGCGTCCAGTCTTTCGGCCATCTGGCAAGAGAGTCCCATGCAAGGCCTGCGCAACACCCCCTCGCATCTGTTCTATCAGACTGACCATCCGCGCCCGGTCCTGGACCGCGCCGAAGGCATCTACATGTGGGATCAGGCGGGAAACCGGTTCATCGACGGGTCCTCGGGGGCGATGGTCTGCAACATCGGCCATTCGAACCCCCATGTGCTCGAGGCGATGCGCCGGCAGATGGAGAAATCGACCTTCGGCTACCGGCTGCATTTCGTCACCGAATCCTCCGAGGCGCTGGCTGCCAAGACGGCCGAACTGTCCTGGCCGGGGATGGACCGGGTGTTCTTCGTCTCGGGCGGATCCGAGGCGGTGGAATCGGCGATGAAGCTGGCGCGACAATATGCGCTGGCCATCGGGCAGGGCAGCCGCTGGAAGGTGATCTCGCGCTATCCCTGTTATCACGGTTGCACCCTGGGGGCACTGTCAATCACCGGGTATGACCCTCTGACCGAGCCCTTCGTTCCGATGATGCAGGCCATGCCCAAGGTTGCGGCCCCGCGCGCCTGGCTGGACGGGCTTGACCCTGCCGACCCGGCCACCGGCGCCCACTACGCCGCCGAGCTTGAGAGGAAGATCCGCGCCGAAGGGCCCGAGACGGTGCTGGCCTTCATTCTGGAACCGATCGGCGGCGCCTCGACCGGGGCGCTGGTGCCCCCCGCCGGCTATATGGAGGCGGTGCGCGAGGTCTGTGACCGCCATGGTGTGCTGCTGATCCATGACGAGGTGATGTCGGGCGGCGGGCGCACGGGGCGGTTCTTTGGCGCCCAGAACTGGTCCGCCGCGCCCGATATCCTGGCCGTGTCGAAGGGGTTCGGCGCGGGCTATGTGCCGCTGGGGGCCATGGTGGCGCAGCGCCACATTGTCGATGCCGTGCTGGAGAAGGGGCCGTTTCTTCACGGCTTCACCTATGCCGGCAATCCGCTGGCCTGCGCTGCCGGCCTCGCCGTTCTGGAGGAGATCGAGCGGCAGGACATGATGGGCAATGCGACCCGCATCGGCGCGCTGTTGAAGGCAGAGCTTGAGGGGCTGATGACCCGTTTCCCCTTCATAGGCGACGTGCGCGGGATGGGCTTGCTGCTGGCCTTCGAGATGGTGGCGGACAGGGCGACGAAAGAGCCGCTGCCGGCCAGTCTCAAGGCCTTCGACCGGCTGACCGAGGCGGCCTATGCCCGTGGCCTGATTGTCTATCCGCGCCGGTCGCGCGGCGGCCATTCGGGCGATCACGTGATCGTCGCGCCGCCGATGATCACCACCGAGGCGCAGGTCGGCGAGATCATGGAGCGGCTTTCCGATGCCCTGACTGCCTTTGCCGCAGAGTGCGACCTGCCGGTTAGTGCGGGGTAGGGCGGGGATGCGGTGTCATCGGGTTGTTGCGGGCGGAGGCGACGAATCCATTGCGCGCCAGGGGGCTGGAGCCCCAGGCTGGCGAAAGCAACAGGAGGATACGATGCTGACAAGCCGATTCCTTGCCGCAACCCTTGCTGCCGGCCTTGCCGCCACAGCAGCCCATGCGGACGAACCCGTCACACTCAAGGTACTGTCCTTCAACATCTGGTACGGCGGCGACCAGGTGAATTTCGAAAAGGTGATCGAGGCCATCCGCGCTTCGGATGCCGACATCGTGGGCCTGCAGGAACCTGACGGCAAGACGCTCGAGATCGCGGCATTGGCGGGCTATCCCTATGCCGATGTGCGCCGCCACATCCTGTCGCGCTATCCGCTGTTCGACAGCGGCTCGGGTGAAACGACCTCAACTGCCGCTCCTCCCTATTCCATCGCGGGCGTCGACCCTGACGCCGTGCATGCCTGGGCGCTGGTGGCGCCGGGGCAGGTGGTTGCCGTGGCGAATACGCACCTGACGTCAGACCCTTACGGGCCAGAGCTCGTCCGCGACGGTGCCACGCTCGAAGAGGCTCTGCAAAACGAGGCCGATACCCGTCTGCCCGAGGCCCAGGCGCTGATCGACGGCCTGGCCCCCATTGTCGCCTCGGGCGCGCCGGTGATCGTGACAGGCGATTTCAACGCCCCCTCCTGGCGCGACTGGACGGCGCGGCAGCCCTTTGCCGTGGAATGGCCCGTGTCGAAGGCGATGGAGGCTGCGGGCTTTGCCGACAGCTATCGCGCCGCCCATCCCGATGCCGTGGCGGTGCCAGGCATGACCTGGACGCCGGGCCGCCCCTGGCCCTACATCCCCGAGGGCGAGACCATCGACCGGATCGATTTCGTCTGGGCGGCCAATGCAACTGTCGCCGACAGCACTGTGGTGGGCGAGCCCGGCGGGCCAGATGTGGGCGTGGCTGTCACGCCCTGGCCGTCGGATCACCGGGGCGTGCTGTCCACCCTGCAGGTAACTCCGGTTGCCGCCCCGGCCCTGATCGCGGTCGAGCCGCGCCCCGTGGCGATGGGCGAAAGCTTTGTCCTCCGCGTGGCCAGCCCCGCTGGCGCTGCCTATTCCGTCGCGGTGGTGCCTGCGGGGGGCGATGCGGTGGAAGGTGCCCTGTCCGGCATTGCCGAGGTTGATCCCGCTGACCGGCCGACCATCCGTCTGTCGACGCTGGGCTTCGAACCTGGTGCCTACGATGCCGTGATGCTGGGGGCCGAAGGACAGGAGATTGCCCGCACTCGGTTTCACATCGTGTCCGAGGAGGCCCGGGCGACGCTGGAACTGGCACAGGACAAGGTCGTGCCGGGTGGCGACATCGCGCTGCGCTTTACCGGCGCACCGGGCTTCAAGCTCGACTGGGTGGGCATTTATCGCAAGGGCGAACCGTCGGTCTATGGCTACCTGGGCTTTGCCTATACCGGCGGGCGCGTCTCGGGAGATCTGACGTTCCCGGCGGACGAGCTCTATGAGGAACTGGCCCCGGGCGACTACGAGGCGCGCCTGATGTTCGACGACCATTACCGGCTGATCGCCTCGGCCCCGTTCACCGTGACACAGGAGTAGGCGCGTCCCGCTGGGGCGACGGCAAGGCATGACCAAGATCATCATCACCTGCGCGATCACCGGGTCGATCCACACCCCGTCGATGTCGCCCCACCTGCCAGTGACCGGCGACGAAATTGCCACTCAGGCGCTCGAGGCCGCCGCTGCCGGTGCGGGGATCCTGCACCTGCACGCGCGCGACCCTGAGACAGGCCGGCCCTCGGCCGATCCCGCGCATTGGGCGGGGTTCCTGCCGCGCATCCTGTCTGGCAGCGATGCCGTGGTGAACATGACGACGGGCGGGTCGGCGATCATGACGCTGGATCAGCGTCTGGCCGCCCCGCGCGCCGTCGCGCCCGAGATGTGCAGCCTGAACATGGGGTCGATGAACTTTGCCCTCTATCCGATGATCCCGCGGGTCAAGCACTGGCGGCATGACTGGGAAAGGCCGTTTCTCGAGAATACCGACGACCTTGTGTTCAAGAACACCCCCCGCGACATCGCCCGCGTCCTGCAGGACATGGGTGAGGAGCGCGGCGCCCGGTTCGAGTTCGAGTGCTATGACATCGGGCACCTGACCATGCTGCGCCATTTCGTGGATCGCGGCGCGGTGAAGCCGCCTTACTTCATCCAGTTCGTCTTTGGCGTTCTGGGTGGCATGGCGGCCGAGCCGGATACGCTGACACATCTGAAACGCACCGCCGACCGGCTGTTCGGCAGCGATTACCAGTTTTCCGTGCTGGCCGCCGGGCGGGCACAGATCCCGATGGCCACGATGGCGGCAGCGATGGGCGGGCATGTGCGCGTGGGGCTTGAGGACAATCTCTACATCGCCAAGGGGAAGCTCGCGCAGTCGAACGCCGAACAGGTCCGCCTGATCCGCGGCATCGTCGAAGGGCTGGGGCGCGAGGTCGCGACCCCAACCGAAGTACGCGCCCTGCTGGGGTTGAAGGGACGATGACCGAGCTTCGTCTCGCAGGGCCGGAGGATGCCCCCGCCGTTCATGCCCTGCTGGCCGCGCTGGTGGCCCATGAAGGGGGCGACCGGGTCGGATCGCTCGAAAGCCTGCTGCGGTACGGCTTTGGCGAACGCCCGCTGTTCCGGGCCATCCTGGCCGAAGACGCGGGGCAGACACAGGGCCTTGTGCTGTTCTACCCCGACTACTCGACCGTCCGCGGCGAGGCCGGCGTCTTCGTGCAGGATCTGTTCGTGGCCGAGGGGCAGCGCGGCCGGGGCCTGGGCCGCAAGCTGCTGGCAGCTGCCCGCGATCATGCTGGGGCGGAATGGGACGCGCGTTACCTGACCCTGTCGGTCAGCCCTGACAATCGCGGCGCAAGGTCCGCCTATGATGCGATGGGGTTCCGGCCCCGGGGCTACCAATTCCTGATCCTGGACGGAGGGGCGCTCGCGGCGCTGGAGGCGGCATGATCACGGTGTTCGACCCCATTCAGCGGCAGCATGATCCGCAGTTCTTCCTGTCCTCCGGTGCGCCGCAGCCCTGCCCGGAGCAGCCCGCGCGGATCGACGCGCTGCTGGCCGGCGTGGCGGCCCTTGGCGGGCCGGTCTTGGCACCCAGGGACCACGGGCTTGAACCGATCCTGGCCGTGCATCCGCAACGCTATGTCAGCTTCCTGCAGGGCATCTACCCGCGCTGGCAACGCATCGAAGGCGCCAGCGCCGAAGTCATCCCCAACATCCACCCGGCAAGCCGCAGCGACGGCTATCCGAAGTCCGCCGTGGGGCAGGCGGGCTTTCACATGACAGACACCTCCTGCCCGATCGGGGAACAGACCTGGCCCGCGGCCTATGCCAGCGCGCAGACGGCCCTGCATGCCGCCGAACTGGTGCTGGGGGGGGAGAGCGCAGCCTATGCGCTGTGCCGCCCGCCGGGGCACCACTGCTTTGCCGAACTGGCCGGGGGGTTCTGCTATCTCAACAATTCGGCCATCGCGGCCGAACGGCTGGCCCGTGCCGGGCGGCGGGTTGCGATCCTGGATGTCGATCTTCACCACGGCAATGGCACGCAGGGCATCTTCTACGGCAGGGGCGATGTATTGACGGTGTCGCTGCACGCCGATCCCGAACGGTTTTACCCCTTTTTCTGGGGCTATGCCGCCGAGCGGGGCGAAGGCGCGGGGGAGGGCGCAAACCTGAACCTGCCATTGCCGCGCGGGACGGGGGACGAAGGCTTTCTGGCAGCACTTGGCCAGGGACTTGAGGCAATCAGCCGCTTCGGGGCCGATACGGTGATACTGGCGCTGGGGCTTGACGCCTATGAGGGCGACCCCTTCGCGGGCCTGCGCGTGACAACCCCTGGGTTTCACCGGATCGGTCAGGCGGTCGCTGCGCTGGGCCTGCCCGTGCTGATCGTTCAGGAGGGCGGCTATCTTTGCCCCGAACTGGGCGAGAACCTTGCGGCGGTCCTGTCCGCCTTTCCGGACTGAGGAGAGACCATGCGGACCGAGACGCGCAACCTGACCCCGTCCTCGCCCGGCACCGTCCGGTCACTGAGCTGCCTATGCTATGGTTCGGGTGGTGGCCCGACCGTCTATCTGCAGGCGGGGCTTCATGCCGATGAAATGCCGGGCGTGCTGGTGATCCAGCACCTTCTGCCGCATCTCGACCGGGCCGAGGCCGAAGGGCGGATCGCCGGCGAAGTGCGCGTGGTGCCGGTGGCCAGCCCCATCGGCCTGTCGCAATGGGCCTTCCAGCGCCCGCTTGGCCGGATGGAGGCCGAGACTCTGCACAATTTCAATCGGGGCTTTCCCGATCTTGCCGCGCTGGCCGGCGACCGGCTGGAGGGGCGACTGACAGACGATGCGGCCGCGAACCGCGATCTCATCCGCGCCACCTTCCGCGAGGTGCTGGCTGAGGAGCTGGCCGTTGCCCGCACCGAAATGATCGAGGGGCAGCTCGCGCTTCTGGCGTGGTCCTGCGATGCCGATGTGGTGCTGGATCTGCATTGCGATCATTTCGCGGTGATGCACCTCTATGCCAGCCCCGCGCGGCCCGAGGTCACCTCGCTTCTGTGCCGGTCGGTCGGGGCCGAGGTTGCGCTGATCGAGGCTGTCTCGGGCGGCCATGCCTTTGACGAGGCGCATACCGCGCCCTGGAAGCTGCTGGCTGAGCGGTTCGGCGACCGATTTCCGATCCCGGCGCCCTGTTTCTCGACCACGCTGGAGTACCGTGGCCAGTTCGATGTCGATGAGGCCACTGCCGCGCAGGATGCGCGCAACCTGATGACCTTCCTTGCGGGGCTTGGCGTGGTCACAGGTTGGGCCGAGACCCCGGCCCATCCGGACCCTGACCATCTGCCGCTGTCCGGCGCGGCCGAGGTCTTTGCCCCCCAGGGCGGCGTCGTCACCTGGGCCGTCCGGCCCGGCGCGCACGTGGCCGAAGCGGAGGTGATCGGCCACGTCACCGACCCCGTGACACGGCAGAGGACCGAGATCCTGTCGCCCACCGATGGACTTGTCTTCCGCCAGGAACTCTGGCGCTCTTGTCTGCGGGGAGCGAGCCTTGCCCATGTCGCGGGAAGACGGATTGCCAGAACCGGCAATCTGTTGTCTGATTGAACGAACGTTTAATAAGAATTCCAAGACCAACAGGAGTGACACGATGAAACGATTGATGGGAACGGCGCTCGGGGGCCTCGTGCTCGCCGCGGCGCTTGCCTTGGCCGTACCGGCTGCTGCGGCCGACGACACGCTGGACCGGGGCGTTGGATCGGAATGGTCCTCGCTCGACCCGCAAGTCAACTTCGATGCTGCCGCAGGCTGGATCCAGTCGGATGCCTATGAAGGGCTGGTGAACTATGACGGGGCGGGCAAGATCATCCCCGGTGCCGCCGAAAGCTGGGAGGTCAGCGAGGACGGCAAGACCTATACCTTCCGCCTGCGCGAGGGGTTGAAGTGGTCCAATGGCGACCCGCTTGTGGCGCAGGACTTCGTGAACAGCGTGCTACGCACGCTGAACCCAGAAACCGCGTCGGAAAAGGGATACTATTTCTACTCGACCGTGCAGATCAAGGGCGCGAAGGCCCTGGCCGAGGGCGAGACGACCGATGCCTCGGTACTGGGCGTGACGGCGCCGGACGACCGGACGGTGGTGGTCGAAATGGAAACCCCCGCCCCGCATCTTCTGTGGCTCCTGGGGTCGTTCCAGCTTGCTCCGCTCCATTCCCCCAGCTTTGATGCCAATGGGCCGGGCGTGTTCATCGACCCCTCGAAGGTCGTGTCGAACGGCGCCTATGTGATCAAGGAAATCGTGCCGCAGAGCCACGTGCTGCTGGAGAAGAACCCCAACTACTGGGATGCCGCGAATGTCGCGATCCCCTTCGTGAAATATCACGTGACCGAGGATGTGGGTACCGAACTCAAGCGCTACCAGGCTGGCGAGATCGACATCACCTACGACATCCCGGTCAACCAGATCGAACAGCTGAAGGCCGAGATGCCTGACGAGGTGTCGATCGCCCCCTCGACCGAGGTCACCTACTACAGCTTCAACCTGACCCGCCCGCCGATGGACAACATCGACGTGCGCCGTGCCCTGTCGCTGGCTATCGACCGCGAGCTTCTGCAGGAAAAGATCGTCAAGGGTGGCGCGATCCCCAGCTATTCCTATGCCGGGGGCTTCGACCCCGACTACGACGGACCCATGATCGCAGAGGCCTCGATGACCCAGGCCGAGCGTGAGGCCCTGGCGCAAGAGCTGATGGCCAAGGCGGGTTATGGCCCGGACAACCCACTCAAACTTTCGATCACGACCACCGTCGCGGAAGACCGCGTGCGGCTGGCCCAGGGCGTGGCCCTGATGTGGAAAAAGGTGCTGGGCGTCGAGACCACCATCAACTCGATGGAGCGCAAGGCCTGGCTCGACAACTTCTACTCGGGCGACTGGGACGTGTTCGGGGATAACCTCGTGGGTGATTTCGCAGGGGCCGAGACCTTCCTTGCCTATATGCGCCCCTCGGCCGAGGCGGGTTACAACTGGCAAAGCCCGGCTTTCGAGGCCGCGATGGACAAGGCTGCCGCGCTGCCCGACATGGCCAGCCGCAACATCGCTCTGGCGGAAGCCGAGAAGATCCTGCTTGACGACTACATCTTCGCGCCGATTGCCGTCGAACCCGTGCGCAAGCTGATCAAGCCGAGCGTCAAGGGCTGGCAGTCCTCGGTCGCAGGTTACAACAACTCGCAGTTCCTGTCGCTCGAATGACAGACGCGGCGCAGCGGTCGATGCCTTTGCGCCGTCCCTCCTTCGGGTTGAAGGGGGGGCGATGCTGAGATTCATCGCAAGACGCCTTTGGGACGGCGGGCTGACCCTTGCCGTGCTCGTGACGCTCACGTTCTTCGTGATGCGGCTCGCCCCCGGCGGGCCCTTCTCGAAAAGCCGGAAGATCAGCCCGGAAGTCCTCGCGAACATTCAGAAAACCTATCACCTGGACGAACCCGTCTGGATGCAGTTCGCGCGATACGTGAAGGGTCTGCTGACCTTCGATCTGGGCCCGTCGACCCGGTTTCGCGACTATTCCGTGGGGGACATCATCGCCTCGGGTCTGCCCTGGTCGCTGACCATCGGTTTCTGGGCCATCGTGGTGGCAAGCCTTGCGGGCATCGCGCTGGGCGTGGCGGGCGCCATGCGGCGCAATGGCGCGACCGACTATGTGGCGGGCCTGGTGGGCGTGATCGGCATAGCGGTGCCGATCTTCGTCATTGGCCCGCTTGCCCAGGCCTTCTTCTCGCTGCGTCTTGGACTGTTGCCCGTGGGCGGCATCAGCGAGGGGTGGCGATCGCTCGTGCTGCCGGTGATCGTGCTGGCCCTGCCGAACATTGCCTATATCTCGCGGCTGACCCGCACCTCGATGATCGAAACGCTGCGCGAGAATTACGTGCGCACTGCCCGCGCCAAGGGGATCGGCGAGGGGCGGGTTGTCCGGGGCCATGTGCTGAAGGGGACGCTCCTGCCGGTGATCGCCTATCTGGGCCCTGCGACGGCTGCGATCATCACCGGCTCGATCCTGATCGAGACGATCTTTGCCCTGCCGGGGATCGGGCGGCATTTCGTAGACGCAGCGCTCAACCGCGACTACCCGCTCGTCATGGGTATCACGCTGCTTTACGGGGCGTTGCTCATCCTTCTGAACATCGCGACGGATCTGGTCCGCGCCTGGATCGACCCGAGGTTGCGCAATGCCCGTTGATCCGCGCCCCATGTCGACGCTTCAGCTGCAGTTTGCGCGGTTCCGTCGTAACCGGCTGGCGATGATCTCGGTCTGGGTGCTGGCGGCGATCGTGCTAGTCTGTTTCCTTGGCCCCTATGCCTTTCCCTTTACCGGAGAGGATGCCGACTTCGACTACATCTCGGCGCCGATCGACCTCTTCTCCCCCCATCCCTTCGGCACCGACGATTTCGGCCGCGATCTGCTGGTGCGCACGCTGGAGGGCGGGCAGGTGTCGCTGACAATCGGTTTCCTCGGCGCCTTGGTCGCCGGGGTGATCGGCGTGCTCTATGGCGCGGTGGCGGGGTTCACCGGCGGGCGGGTCGACGGGCTGATGATGCGTGCCGTCGAAATCCTCTATGGCTTTCCCTATGTCATCCTGGTGATCCTGCTCAGCCTTCTGTTTGGCGGGGGCAATCTGGCGCTTTTTGCCGCCATCGTCTTCACGCTGTGGCTGACCCCTGCGGTCATCGTGCGCTCTCAGGCCGAGGGGCTGGCGCGGCGCGAGTTCGTCGAGGCCGCCCGGGCGGGGGGCATGACGGGCTGGCAGATCGTGCTGCGCCATATCGTGCCGAACACCGTCTCGGTCGTGATCGTCTATGGCAGCCTGCTGGTGCCCGAGGTGATCCTGTCGGAAAGCTTCCTGTCCTTCCTGGGGATTGGCATCAAGGAGCCGCAGGCCAGTTGGGGCAACCTGATCCAGACGGGCACGGCGGCGATGGATACCGACCTGCGCCTGCTGCTGCTTCCCGGGGGCTTCCTGGTGGCGACGCTTCTGTGCCTGAACTTCATAGCAGATGGGCTGCGCGATGCCTTCGACCCCAATGACCGCTGAGCCGCTTCTGTCGGTGCGCGACCTGCGCGTGAGCTTTCGCCTGCCGCAGGGCGAGGTTCAGGCCGTGCAGGGTGTGGACCTCGACCTCAACCGGGGCGAGGTACTGGGCATCGTGGGCGAAAGCGGATCGGGCAAGAGTCAGATCCTGTTTTCTCTGATGGGATTGCTTGCGGCGAACGGGCGCTCCTCGGGCCAGGCGATCTTCGAGGGCAGGAACCTGCTGGACTTGCCGCCCGCCGCGCTGGACGAGGTGCGCGGCTCGTCGATCTCGATCGTCTTTCAGGATCCGATGACCGCACTCAACCCCTTCATGCGGGTGGGGGACCAACTGGCCGAAGGTCTGATCGCCCATCGGGGGCTTGGCCGAAAAGCCGCCTGGGACGAGGCGGTGGCCATGCTCGACCGCGTGCGCATCCCCGATCCGGCGCAGCGGGCGCGGGCCTATCCGCACCAGTTCTCGGGCGGGATGCGCCAGCGGGTGATGATCGCCATGGCGCTTCTGATGAAACCCGCGATCCTGCTGGCAGATGAGCCCACCACCGCGCTTGACGTGACGATACAGGCGCAGGTGCTGGATCTGATCGCCGATCTTGCACGGGAAACCGGCACGGCGGTGATCCTTGTCACGCATGACCTTGGTGTCGTGGCGCGCGCCTGCGACCGGGTGCTGGTGCTGTACGGCGGGCAGGTGATGGAAGAGGCGGCCATCGAGCCGCTGTTCCAGCATCCGCGCCACCCCTATACCCAGGGGCTGCTGGCTGCGATGCCGCGTCTGGAAGGGGCAGAGACACCGCGTCTGGGCACGATCCCCGGCACGCCGGGATCGGGGCGGGGCGCCGGCTGCCCTTTCGCCCCCCGCTGCGACCGCGCGATTGACCTCTGCCGCACCGCCGTCCCGCCCCTGGTGACGTTTGCCGGGCGGCGCCTCGCTTGCCATGTGGAGGCCGCCCATGCCGATGTCTGAGCCGCCCCTGCTGGAGGTCCGCGCGCTGGATGTGGGCTATCCGGTCCCCGGGGATGGGCTGTTGTCGCGAAGCCGCATCCTGCCCATCGTGCGCGAGGTGTCCTTCGAGCTTGCGGCGGGGCGCACGCTGGGCATCGTGGGAGAGTCCGGCTGCGGCAAGTCCACGCTGGGGCGCGCGATCCTGCGGCTGAACCGTCCCACCGGGGGTCAGGTGCTGTTCCAGGGCGAGGACATGGCAGGCCTGTCTGCCGAGGCGATGCGCCGCCGCCGGGCCGAGGTGCAGATCATCTTTCAGGATCCGCTCGCCGCGCTAGACCCGCGCATGACAGTGCTGGCGTCGGTTACCCGGCCGCTGGTGACCTTTGCGCCGGCGCTGTCGCGCAAGGAGCGAGAGGCGCGCGCCCGTGCGGCGCTGGAGAGGGTGGGGCTGGGCCCCGATTTCGCCGGGCGCTATCCGCACGAGCTCTCGGGCGGGCAGGCGCAGCGCGTGGGGATTGCGCGCGCGCTGGTGGGGGGGCCGAGGCTGGTGGTCTGCGACGAACCCGTTTCGGCGCTGGATGTCTCGGTGCAGGCGCAGGTCGTGAACCTGCTGATGGATTTGCAGGATCAGCTTGGCCTCGCGCTGGTCTTCATCTCTCACAATCTGGCCGTGGTCCGGCAGATGGCGCATGAGGTGGTGGTGATGTGTTTGGGCCGCGTGGTGGAAAAAGCCCCACGCCGGGCCTTCTTCGACCACCCCCTGCACCCCTATTCGCAGGCGCTGATGGATGCCGTTCCCGAGCCTGACCCTGCGCGCGAACGCGCCCGGCGCGGCACCGCGATCCGGGGCGAACTGCCGTCGGTTCTCAATCCCCCGGCGGGTTGTGTCTTCGCCACCCGCTGCCCGCTGGCCCAGCCCCGTTGCCATGCCGAACGGCCCGAACTGCGGGACTTCCCCGGTGGCCGGGCGGCAGCTTGCCACTTCATCGAAGGTACCTCATGACAACCGCTGCCCCCAACCTCGCCGCGCTCTGGGCCGCCTTGCCGCAGATCACCAATGTCCATGCCAGCGGCAACGGACAATGGGCCTTCTGGTGCTGGGCCGGCCTGAGCGAGACCGAGGATGTCTGGTGCGCGCCGACCGATGGCTCGTCCCCACCGGCCCGGCTGACGCAAGGCCAAGACCATTTCCTGATCCGCGATGTGAGCCATGACGGCATGCGCCTTATCCTGGCGCAATCCATCCATGCAAACGAACATGATCACCTGCTGCTGCTTGACCGCCGCGACGGGTCCCTGCGCCAGCTGACACCAACGCAGAGCAGCCATTACGTGTTTGGCGGGCGGTTCATGGCAGGAGAGGGGGCGATCCTATTCACCTCGAACTTCGACTATCTGCGAGGCGGTGTCTTCGAGGGCGCGGCGGTCTGGACACTCGACCTTGAAACCGGCGCCGTCACCGAGCTTGCCCGCGCGACCTCGCCCTTCGAGACGGGGCCGCTGCCTTCGCCCTCGCGGACGCAATGGCTCTGGACCCGGCATGACCACGCGCCCGGGGGAGATCAGCTTTGGGTTCTGGCCGCGGATGGCTCCGCCCTGCGCGAGGTGCTGAACCTTGGACCGACCAACCATGTCCGCGCCGACTGGCTGGACGAGGACCGGCTGGCCGTGGTGGCCGATCTGGAAGGGCAGGATCGGGTGGGCATCCTGACCCTGGCCGACGGGCAGGTCCACTGGCTGGCGGGCGAACCCGAGCTTTGTCCGCATGACGTTCTGGCAGGCGTGGGCGGGCAGTTTGCCTGCATCCTGCATGATCACTCCTGGTCGCGCGCGGTGATCTTCCGGCCCGATGGTTCTCGGGCGCCGCTGCCCAATCGCTGCGGCCGGCGCAGCCTTCTGCCTTTGGCGCCCTTGCCCGATGGCGGCTGGCTGGCCGAGGCCTATGACGCCGATGCCCCGCATGACCTGGTTCGGATTGCCCCGGATGGAGACTGCCTGTCGCTGTCCCGGGCCGCCGCCGAGCCCGGGCGTACCCATGCCGCGCCCGAGGATTTCCGCTGGACGGCCCCGGACGGGCGACCGATGCAGGGTTGGCTCTACCGCCCGGCGGGCCGGCCGCGGGGTCTCATCTGCTATGTGCATGGCGGGCCGACCTGGCATTCCGAGGATTGGGTCAACCCCAAGATCGGCTTCTGGGTGCAGGCGGGCTTCGCCGTGCTCGACCCGAACTATCGCGGCTCGACCGGCTTTGGCTTTGCCCATCGGGAGGCCGTCAAGGATGACGGCTGGGGCGGACGTGAACAGGCCGACATCCGCGCCGGCATCGAGGCGGCGCTGGCCGCCGGAATCCCGGGGCCGGTCGCGGTGGCCGGCAATTCCTATGGCGGCTTTTCAAGCTGGGTCGCCATTACCCGACATGCCGATCTGGTCACCGCCGCCATCCCGATGTGCGGGATGTACAAGCTCGACATCGACTATCACGCGACCGAAATGCCCTGGGGCCGCGCCTACTCCGAAGAGATGATGGGCGGCAGCCCGGAAGCCTTCCCCGAGAAGTACGCCAATGCCTCGCCCGGCAATTTCATCGACCGGATCCGCGGACATGTCATGGTTGTGCATGGGCTGGCCGACAGCAATGTCGGCCCGGAGAACACGCATGTCGCCGTGCGCGAACTCTCGGCGGCGGGGATTCCGCATGAGGTGATGCTCTTTGCCAACGAAGGCCACGGCGTGTTCCGCCGCAGCAATGTCGAAACCTACCTCGACCGCAGCCTTGCCTTCCTGACCCAGGCCTTTGCCGAGGGGATGCGATGATGTTGAAGGATTTCTTCGTCGCCGGTCCCTTCGACGATGGCGATCCCGTCACCGGGCATTACTACGAAACCTTCTCGTCCGACCCTGACAGGGTGCAGGTCTGGGGCTATGCCGACCGGCTATCCTACGCCCCGGGCGACCGGCTGGCGCTGCATGTCATGGGCAAGGGGCCGGTCGCGCGGCTGGTGATCCGGCGCGATGGTCTTGCGCCGCAGACGATGCTGGAGCAGGACATTCCCTGCGACTTTGCCGAAACGCCTGCCGATTGCTCCGAACGCGGTTGCGGCTGGCCGGAGCGCTTTTCACTGACACTTCCGTCAGATTGGCCCAGCGGGGTCTATACCTTCAGCCTGGCCGTGCCGGGCCATGTATCCGAGGGGCTGTTCGTTCTGCGGGCCGCAGCGCCTGTCGCCAGGATCCTCATGCTGCTCGCCACGGGCACCTGGTGCGCCTACAACGACTGGGGCGGGTCAAACCACTACCAGGGGCTGTCGGGCGCCCGAGGCGACGATTTCGCCGCCGAAGTGTCGATCCACCGGCCCTGGGCGCGCGGCTTTGTCCGGTGGCCGGCGGATGCGCCCCGCATCCCCCATGCCTCGCCGCTGCTGCGCAAACCCGAATACCCGCATATGGACTACGCCCGGGCAAACGGCATTTCCAAGAAATATGCCTCGTCCGGCTGGGCCGCCTTCGAGAAGCCCTTTGCGCTGTGGTGCGAGGGGCAGGGCATCGCGCTCGACTATGCCACCCAGCATGACCTGCACCGCGACCCGCATCTGGCCGACGGCTATGACCGGATGCTGATCGTCGGCCATGACGAATACTGGACATGGGAGATGCGCGACCATCTGGACGCATGGATTGATCGGGGCGGCAAGCTTGCGCGGTTCGCGGGCAACTTCTTCTGGCAAACGCGGCTTTCGGCGGACCTGGCAACCCAGATCTGCTACAAGTACCGCGCCCCGGCCGAGGATCCCACGCCGGACCCGACCCGGCTGACGAACTACTGGGACAATCCAAAGACCGGACGCCCCGCGGTCGCCACCATGGGCCTGACCGGGGCAATGGGGGTCTATGCCGGGTGGAGCCGCTGTGCCGCGCATGGAACCGGCGGCTTTGTCCTTTACCGGCCCGAGCATTGGAGCCTGACCGACACGGGCCTTGGCTATGGCGATGTACTGGGGCGCGACTCCCGCATCTTTGCCTATGAGGTCGACGGGATCGACTACACGATGGCCCAGGGGCTGCCCTATCCGGCCGAGGGGACGGGGCTTGCGGGCGCGTTGACCATCATCGGCCTGTCGCCCGCAACGACCCTGTCGCATTCGACCGGCCCGCATGATGCTGACCCCTTCATCGGCACGCTCGATGCCGAGGAAGTGGCGTTAAACGTCTATGGCAAGGTCACGCCCGAGACTGTGGGCCTTGCCTCGCGCGGGAATGGCTGCATGGCCGAGTATCGGCGCGGGCAGGGCGCGGTGTTCAACGCCGCCTCCTGCGAATGGGTGGCGGGGCTGATCGCGCGGGATGCCCCGGTCGAACGCGTCACGCGGCGGGTGCTGACCGGGGCATGGGGGTAGCGACGCTGGCGGTACCGCGTCGCGGACTAGAACTCCACCACCACCTCGAATCCGCCATAGATCATGCGCTTGGTGTCGAAGGGAACTTCGGGCCCGGGCTGCATCATCGGATCGGCCATTGCCCTATCCCAGCCCGCGCCGCGCACGTCCTTTGACGGCCAGGTGATCCAGGAAAACACGACCGTCTCGTCTGGGCCTTTCTGCACCGCCATCGGGAAAGAGGTCAGCACGCCGTCGGGCACGTCATCACCCCAGCAGTCGGTGACCCCGATCGCGCCCGCGCGGCGAAAGACCTCGCCAATGATCCGGGCATAGTCGAGATAGGCTTGCTTGTTTGCCGTGGGCACGGCGATCACCACGCCGTCAACGTAGGACATTTTCGTCTCCTCTTGTCTGGTTGCGCTCGAAAACCTCAGTGCCCGGCCCGCGCCGCGACATGGCGTTCCGCCTCTCGGGCGGCCATTTCCTGCAAGTGGTCGAAGGCGCGGCGGAAGCTGCCGACACCCAGGGTTTGCGACCGCAGTTCCACGATCAGATCCGCGGTCTCTGCCTCGGGGATCAGGGCCTGCACCTCGTCCCACCCGGGCCATCCGGCCCGCGCGTCATAGCCAAGGATCTGGCCGCGCCGACCCGTCACGATGCGCTGCACCCGGGGGGTGAATTCAGACGGCACCTGGAAGCTCACCCGCAGGATCGGCTCCAGCAGGATCGGCCCGCAAGTGGGCAGGGCCTCGGCCATGGCCTTGGCGGCGGCCTTCTGGAAGGCCATGTCGGAGCTGTCGACCGCGTGATAGCTGCCATCGGTCAGCGTGACCGACAGATCGACGACCGGATAACCCATCGGCCCCCGCGCCAGGGCGGCGACCACCCCCTTTTCGACCGCGGGGATATACTGCTTCGGCACGGCCCCGCCGGTAATCCGGTCGTCAAAGGAAAAGCCCGACCCTCGTGGTTCTGGCCGGATTTCAAGCTGCACGTCGGCGAACTCGCCATGGCCTCCGGATTGTTTCTTGTGGCGGGAATGTTGGCTGGCGGGTCGCGTGATCGTCTCGCGGCACGGCACAGTTGGCGGAGCGGTGGTAACGGACAGCCCCTCGGCCCGCAGTCGTGACAGCGCGATCTGCAGCTGCATTTCGCCCTGGCCCGAGAGGATCAGCTCGCCCGTTTCCCCGTGATGCGTGGCAGCGAGCGAGGGATCCTCGTCGATCAGCCTGGCAAGGGCGGTGGCGAGCCTGGTCTCATCCGCCTGCCGCTCGGCGCGGAGCGCCAGCGCAAAAAGCGGTTCCGGCCGCGCGGGCCAGCCGTCGCTGCTGCTTGCCCCTTCGGTGAGCAGATCGCCCGTCGCGGCATTGGCCATCCGCCCCAGGGCCACGACCTGGCCGATGGTAGCCACCCCCTTGGGCAGTGTCTTGCGCCCCATCAGTGACAGCACGCTGCCCACCCGATCCTGGCCCAGGGCGCTGCCATCCCGGATCTCGCCGCGCCAGACCCGTGCGATCGACAGCTTGCCCGATTGCCCTGCGTGCAGGGTCTTGAAGACCCGCGCCACAGCGCCCTTGCCCGGGGCCAGGCCAAGCCTTGCTGCCGTCGTGCCTGCCCCGGGTGCCTCATGGCGCAGCGCCTTCCACAGCCGGTGGATGCCGTTGCCGTTCTCGGCCGAGCCGAAGAACACCGGCACCACCAGATCGGCCTGCAAGTCGCGCGTCAGGTTGGCATAGATCTCGGTCCCTGACGGTACGACATCTTCCAGCAGCTCCTCCATCAACCGGTCGTCGAAATCGGCCAGCGTCTCGAGCATGGTGCCACGCGCCGCCTGTTCGTCCTCACGCAGGGTTTCGGGAAGACTGATCAACTCCGACGCCTTGTGCGGGTTCCAGCGCCAGGCGCGTTCGCTGACAAGATCGACCATGCCGGTGATCTGCCCGCCGGCGTCGCGGATCGGGATTTCGCGCAGCACCAGCGGGCGCGAGGAATGACCCTGCAAGGCCTCGAGTGTGGCGCGAACCGAGGCCTCGGGCTGGTCCATCTTGTTGATGAAGATCAGATGCGGGATCGACTGGTCGTCCAGAAACCGCAAGAGCGGCGACAGGGCCGGCGCCCGGTCCGGCAGAGGCTCGCAGACCACCACGGCGATATCTGCCACCAACATTGCCGCCTGGGTGTCATGCGCCAGTTCGGCCGAGCCCGGCGCATCGATCAGCGTCCAGGGATCGCCAAGGTAGGACAGGCTGGCCACCGACAGCTCCGTGCTCATCCGCCGTGTCCGCGCCTCGGGGGCGCTGTCGCCCACGGTCGTGCCGTCCTTGACAGTGCCGCGCCGGTCGAGCGCGCCGGCGGCGAACAGCATCTCTTCCAGCAGGGAAGTCTTGCCGCTTCCCTGGGTGCCGACGATAGCGGCGCAACGGGGGGTGGGGTGGATGGTCGACATGCGCAGGGCTCCCTCTGGCCTCCGGGTGTTCACCCTGGGGCAGCGACGAGTTTGCCAGACGGTTCGCCGGGTCGGCCCGGCATCCTTCGATGGCCCGTTGCCCCAGTCGTGGGACCAGCCTAGCAGGCAAAGCGGTGGCTGTCCTTTCCCGTTTGCCGGGGGCCGATCAGGTCGGGTGCCGGGTCAGCCCCATCCGCGCCAGGGCCGGGGCAATCTCGGGCACGGCCATGAAGAGCCGCCACAGCAGGGCCGAGCGATAGTTCTCGATCATGACCACGATGGGTCCCTGGTCGATGGCGATATGGCCCGGCGCCACCCAGTCGCGCGTGGGACAGAAGCTGTCGAGAAACCCGTAGTCGCCCCACAACCGGTCACCCCAATCCTCGTGATAATGGCGCAAGGCTGCAAGCGCAGGCCCCGGCAGATAGGGCATCGAGGCAAGCGCCGCCGTGGGGGCGATCACCCCCCGGTCGTTCAGGGGCGAGAAGGCATCGTAATGGTCCGGGCCGTCGCAGGCTGTCAGCCCCCAGGCCGGCCCATAGCCGGCAAATCCGCCGGGATTGGCCCGGCAATGGGCCAGGTGGATGCGGGCATGGGCCCGGTTCTGGGCGAAATAGTCGGTCCAGCCATCGCGCAGCCCCCGCGGATCTAGCCCAAGAAAGGAGTAATGCGCAAAGAACAGCGGCCCGCCGTAATCGGGGCCCAGCGGCAGGCGAACCCGGCGAAAGACGCGTCCGTTGCGATAGGTCGGGCTGTTTTGCCAACCGTTGGTATAGGCGGCCGGGTCGATGGGATGCGTGGGCGAGGCCAGCGCCAGCAGATAGGCGACCAGCCCTTCGTGCCAGCCCCGGATCGGCAGGTCGGCCGCACGGTCATGGTGGGGCGACCAGTGCCACAACAGCCGGTCCGGCCCGTCGCAGTAGCCCGCCCAATCGACCCCGCGCCAAAGCGCGTCGATGCGGCGGGCCAGGGCCGGATCATCCCCCGCGACCCAGGTCCGCGCGGTCAGAAGGCCCATCATCAGGAAGGCTGTCTCGACGATGTCGCCGCCGTCATCCTGTGGCGAAAAGGCGATGGTCTGGCCGGTGGTGCCGTTCAGCCAATGCGGGAAAGCCCCGCGATAGCGCGGCGTTTCTGCAAGGAAATCCGCGATCAGGGCGATCCGGGCCAGCACGTCACGGCGGGGCAGGAAGCCCCGCTCTGCGCCCGCAATCATCGCCATGACGCCAAAGCCCGTGCCGCCTGTCGTCACCGTCTCGGTCAGATCGTAGCTGGCCCGCCCGGCCGAGCGTTCGCGTGCCATGCCGCTGACAGGGTGGCCGAACTCCCAGAAATAGCGCAACGTCTCGCGCTGAACCCGGTCGAGCAAGGCCTGGTCGGACAACCTGCGGCGGGTCATTTCGCCCAGGTCACGCGCAGGCTCTGCACATCGCGCGCGTTTGGGCCGACCATCACGTCGAACGCGCCGGCCTCCCATCCGAAGGTGGCGTCGGAGATCGTGGTGCCCTGCCAGAAGGACAGGTCGTGCGGGGTGATGGCAAAGGTCACCTTGCGGCTTTCACCGGGGGCAAGCCCGATCCTCTCGAACCCCTTCAACTCACGCACCGGGCGCGAGATCGTGGCGACGGGGTCGCGCAGGTAAAGCTGCACCACCTCGGCCCCGGCGCGGTCGCCGGCGTTGGTCACGGTGACGCTGACGCGCAGGACATCGGTTTCGCCCGCAAGATCCGTCTTGTCGGCGGTCAACACCCCATAGACGAAGGGCGCAAAGCCAATGCCGTAGCCCGCTGGGTAGAGCGGCGTATGAGGGCCCTCAAGGATCGTGGCCGTGGTGAACTTGCGAAAGACAGGCGTGCCGTCAGCAGCGCGGGCGCTGTCGCCCGCCACGGTCACGCCGGCGCCTTCGGGCGGCCGGCCGGTCGGCAGATGTTCGGTGATCAGCGGCAGCTGTCCCGTGTCGCGCGGCAGGGCCTGAGACAAGCGGCCCGAAGGGTTTGCCGTGCCGAACAGCACATCGGCCAACCCGTTGCCGCCCTCGTTCCCCAACTGCCCGGTCCAGATCAGCGCATCGACCAGCGGCGCCTCATGCGCCAGTGCCAGCGGTCGGCCCGCCATGGCCACCAGGATCAGGGGCTTGCCAGTCTCGGCTGCCAGCCGGGCCACGGCATCGAAAAGCCGCCGCTGCGGCAGGGGCAGGCGGATGTCCTGCCGGGTCGAGCTTTCGCCCGCATGTTCCTTCGCCTCACCGAGGCAAAGAAGGATCCGGTCCGCTGCCGCCGCCACCTCAAGCGCGCGGTCCAGCATCTGTGCCGGGCCTTCCGGCCCCAGGATGACCGAAGGGTTGTGGGCGTTATGGACGTTCAGCCGCGCAGCCAGGTCAGGGTCATCGACGATGTTGGCGCCCTTGGCGTGCAGCACGGTCGCCGCATTGCCTGCCGCCGCCCGGATCCCTTCGAGCAGCGTCACACTATGGTCGGGCTGCACGTCGATGGCCCAGGTGCCCTGCATGTCGATGCGGCTGTCGGCCAGCGGGCCAATCACGGCCAGTGTGCTGCCATCGCGCGGCAGGGGAAGTGAATCGCGGTTGTTCTTGAGCAGTACGAGCGACCGCGCCGCCGCCTCGCGCACCAGAGCCACATTGGCTCGGGTATAGGTGACGCGCTCTGTCAGCGCAGGGTCGAGCCCGATATAGGGGTTCTGGAACAACCCCAGTCGCCATTTCGCCTCGAGGACCTCGCGGCAGCGGGCGGTCACCTCTTCTTCCGTCACCGGGCCAAAGCGATAGGCGCTGCCCGGCACAACGAAGGCCGCAGGCGTCGTCTGACCCTCTTCGACCAGGCCGGGCAGGTACTTCAGGAAGGCCTGGCTCACAAGATCGATGTTCACTCCGCATTTGAACGCAAGATACGCCGCCTGCCGCCCATCTGCAGCGACACCATGGTTCACGAGCTCGGGGTCGATGGCGGTGAAATCGGTCACCACCAGCCCGCGAAAGCCGAAGCGCCCGCGCAGAACGTCGATCAACAGGGGGCGGCTCGCTGTCGCGGGCACGTCGTTGATCGTGTTGAAGGACACCATGATGGCGCCCGCCCCGGCCTCGATCCCGGCGCGAAAGGGCTCCATGATGCGGCACATCGTCGAGGTGCCGGCCTCGACCCCGGCATAGTCGCGCCCGGCGATGGCCAGGCCGTAGCCCGCGAAATGCTTCAGCGTCGCAATCATCCTGTCGGGGCGGGCAATGTCGCCATCGGCCCCCTGATAGGCAGCAACAATGGTTTCGGCGATGCGGGCGCCCAGATAGGGGAACTCGCCATTGCCCTCGGCAATGCGGCCCCATCGCGCGTCATAACAGATGTCGAGCATGGGCGCCCAGTTGAGGTTGACGCCATCGGCGCGGGCCTCGCGGGCGCACATCTCATTCACGCGGCGGATGAGGTCGAGGTCCCAACTGCATGACAATGCAAGAGGAATCGGCCCGCCTGTACGATAGCGCTGAATGCAGTCGCGCCCGAAGAACAGCGGGATGCCCTGCGGCCCTTCCGCGACCGCCAGTTCTTGCAGGTCGCGTCTCTCATGCACATTCGCGCCAGAGGAAACGCCAGCCACCTCACCCCGCCGGATCAGCGTCTCGCTGTCGACCGAAGCCGAGACCCCGGTCGTGTCGATCCCCGAGCCACCGGGGTAGTTCAACTGCCCGACCTTTTCGCGCAAGGACATCCGCGCGAGGAGATCATCGAGAAAGGCTTCCATATCGGCTTTGTCGGTCATTCGAGGGGGGCGGCCTTCTTGCGGGCAGGGGGCGGCTGGGTCAGGTTCGTGGGCATCATCAGGTGGCGGAACCGGGTATCTACGGTGTAGCGGCGCACCGAGATGAGGCCGCCGTCGATCTCTGCCACATGGTCGAAGACGGGCGTGCCGTCGGCCAGAACCGGCATGGCGCGGTTGTGGATGCTGCCGATCACCGTCAGCCCGGGGCATTGCGCCTTGATCAGCGCGTAGAACTCAAGCTGCGCCTCGGGGTCCAGGCCCGAAGTCGTCTCGTCCAGTAGTGCCACCTGCGGCTTGTGCAGCAAGAGCCGCGCAAGGATCAGGCGCTTCTTCTGCCCGCCCGACAAAGCCCTGTCCCAGGGGCGGCCGAGGCAGCTGCGTTCGTTCAGGGCACGCAGGAAATCGGGAAAGCCCAGGCCGCATTCGCTCAGAACCGCTGCGATCTCGGCATCGCTGTAATTGTCCTCATCCTCGGAGCCGGCCACAAGCTGCTTGAGCGAGGTGCCCGGCACCCGCATGTCCTGGAAGGCGTAGAAGGGCTTGCCGCCCTCGGGCAGCCAGACCTCGGCCCGGCCATAGTCCTTTTGCCCCATGAGCGCGTTGAGGAACGATGTCTTGCCGGCCCCCGAGGGTCCGACAAGCGCCGTCCAGCTTCCGGCGGGGAAGCGCAGGCAATCGCCTTCCGAGCGCAGAAAGGGCGGGGCATCCTGCCCTGCATGCATCAGCTCCAGCCCGCAGACGACGATGCCCTTGCCAGCGTCCTGCGTGCGGTACTGGAAGTCATGGATGCCGGTCGACTGGAAATAGTCGCGCACATCCTGCACCCGCTCGATCTCGGACGCGTATTCGGTCACCCGGTCGACATCTGCCCGCAGGTTCGAGATCGCCGGCGTCACGTTGATCAGCCAGGAAAACCCGCCGGTCAGCTGACCCACGAGCGCCGCCGTGGTGATGTAGGTCTGAAAGTCGATATGCCCCTGTGCATAGGCTGGCAGCGCGAGGATCGAAGCGAGAATCTGGTGCGAGAAGGTGTTGTAGAAGTCGTTCAGGCCCATGAAGCCCGCATTCAAGAGGTTGTTGCGGTGCCAGACCCGATCGATCGCGCCGTAGAGATGGCGGTTGATCTTGCCCTGAACCTTTTCCCCCGCCGAGGCCGTGATCTGCGAGGCGCGGCGGAACATGGTGTTCAACTCGCCCCGGAAGGCGCCCTCGGCCTCTTGAAAATTGCGAGACACGCCGCGCATGACTTGCCCGATCCGAGAAAAGCCATACGTGCAGAGAAGCGCGAAGGGGACGATGATGCCCAGCGTCAGGGCAAAGCTGCCGGCGGTTCCGAAGGTCTGCAATTGCTCGACCGGGGTCGAGATCTGCCACAGCTTGCGCGAGACCTCGATCACGCTGGCCACGACCGCGCCGATGCCGATGGCCAGGCCGATGGCATGGCCCGCAAGGTCCTTCAGGCATTCCTGCTGGCGCTGGTCGATGCTGTCGAGCCGAGGGTTCGACTGGATGTTCAGGATCACCTGGCGGTCAGACAGGCTGGCGCGAGTGAACTGCTCGTTCAGCCAGGCACGCCATTTGCGATGCAGCGTCTGCGAGAAATAGTGTCGGGTGGCCACCATGGTTATGCTGAGCGTGACCATCGACACCAGGGCGATGGCCGCATTGCGAAACTTGGCCATCGGATCGTGGTTGTCGGGCGCGAGGAAGGTGGCCTTGGCATTCTCGAACGCGCCGGCGCTTTCCGCGATCCAGATGCCGACCTTGGCGATGAACCACGTGAACAGGGCTATGACGATGGCAAAGGACCAGGCGACAAGCCATTGGTCGCTGCGCCAGTAGGCGGTCAGAAGCCCCCGCATGTCACGCATGCCAGCGACTTCGGTCCGGCCCGAGGAGGGCGATGACGGCTCAACCGCCTTGTGCGGCGGGGCTGGCAGCGCCGCCGTCATCCTCTGCCTCGCGCAAAGATCGTCGTCATCGGGTCTCCTCCCCGACGAAGTCTTGAGGGGAGGCATGGCAGGACTTTGGCCCAACCCGGCATTCATTGCGGCGAGGCCGCAGGGGTGGGGTCCGCCGCCTCACCCGGCGGCCCCTTGGAGCGTGGGACAATCCGTGCTCATCCGGTGGCGCGCCCCATGGCATTCTGGTCGATCAGGTAGCGCTGGGAAAGCGGTACGGCGGCCGCGCCCAGCGAGCGCGCCTGTGCCCCGATCGTGCCTTCGCGCACCTGCGGCAGCACGACCCCGGCCGTATCCAGCCTGAGCATCGCCTCGGCCGTGCGCCGCGTGATTTCGGCCCGGACCTTGGTCGGCATCCAGCCGTCGATCAGCACGGCGTCCAGTTCGAGCAGCGCCGTTGCCGAAAGCGAAGCCCAGGCCAGACCTTCGGCCGCAGCGTCCATCCAGGCGTTCAGGATCGCGGGGCTGACATGCCATTCCTCAGCCTGTTCCCAGATATGCTCGGCATTCTCGCCATTGGCCAGCATGGCTTCGGCAAGGGTCTGCATCGAGGCCGAAGCGATCAGACTTTGCATCTGGCCGTTGCGGCCCAGGATCGGGATCGAGCCCACCCCGGCTGCGTTGCCTGTCGAGCCTAGGAAAAGCTGCCCGCCAAGCACCAGCCCGCCGCCGATGAAGGTTCCGAAGTAGAAGTAGAGGAAATTGCCCGGCTTTTCCCCTTTGCCGAAGACGAGTTCGGCCCCGCAGGCAGAACTTGCGTCGTTCTGCAGATAGACGGTGATGCCCGTTGCCTCTTCCAGCGCCTCAACAAGGTTCACATCGCGCCAGGCCTCCATCGCCTGGTCGGGGGCGCCGATCATCTGCACCCATTCCCACATGCGGAACGGCATGGCCACGCCCATGCCGCCAAGGCGCGGGCGCAACTCGGGCGCCAGCGTTCCAACGATGCGGGCATAGACCTCGCGCACAAAGCGCAGGACGGCCCCGGGGGTCGGGTAGGGATAGACATAGCGCTCGGTCGCGCGCACCTCGCCCAGAAAGTCGATGAGTGTGAGATCGGTCGAGCGGCGGCCGATCTTGAGGCCCAGGAAGAAGGCCCCGTCCCGGTTGAGCATCATCGGAACCGATGGCTGACCTATACGCCCGCGCACAGGCTCGCCGCGCAGAAGCAGCCCGTCCTTTTCCAGTGCTCGCATGATGACCGATACGGTCTGCGCCGACAGGCCCGTCATCCGGGCAAGGTCGGATTTGGCAAGCGCGCCTTGCTGGCGGACCAGCGACAGGAACAACCTTTCGTTATGCTCCCGCATGCCGGACTGGTTGGTACCGCGCAGCGTGCCCGCTTCGGCGCCCAACCGTTCGAAAACTGTCTCTCCTAGGGTTTCTGGCACGTCATCCTTCCGACCCCTCTGGCGGGGGCATGATCACACCTTTGCGCAGGATGACATTTGCGTAAAGCGCTGGCTCGGAGGTGGCCACGATCGTGTGGGCCGCGCGGATTCTGGGATACAGCGCCTCGCCCGAGATGGGCAGCGGACGGTGTCCCGGCAAAAGCCGCATCACCAGCCCGTCAATCGCCAGATGGATCGCACCCGACAGCGCAGGATCATTGCCCTGCGCGGCCCGGACGATGGGCGAGGGATGGGCAACATCGACCGGCAGCACCCGCAGGATCGCCTCGACCAGCGGCAACACGCCATGCCCATCCGCCCGGACCAGTCGGCGGGCATGGTCCTGGGCAGGGTAGTTTCCATCGACGATGGCAATCTCGTCGCCGTGGCCCATTGCGCGCAGGGTGGCAAGCAAATCCGGTCCGAGGATCGCGGGAATTCCGATCAACATGTTCCGGTCCTGCCTTTCGCCTGTGGCCCATTTGGTCTGGCCAGACTGCGACGCGGCGGGGGAAGGTGTCAATAATAAATCAGAGTGATTTAATTAAGTTGACGCCGGGGAGGGAATCGGTATTTGTAGGCGCATCGCCCAGCCAATGGAGGGTTGGGGCGAGACTGACGGGGCCATGACCCCGCATCCTGGGAGGAATAGCTATGAAACTTGCATCCGCGGCCTTGTCTGGCGCCGCCTTTCTGGCCCTGATGTCCGCGCCGGCCCTGGCGCAAGACGTGTCGGCCTGCCTGATCACCAAGACCGACACCAACCCCTTCTTCGTGAAGATGAAGGAAGGCGCCGAAGCGAAAGCTGCCGAACTGGGCGTGACGCTCAAGGCCTATGCCGGCAAGATCGACGGCGACCATGAATCGCAGGTCGCCGCGATCGAGGCCTGCGTGGCCGACGGCGCCAAGGGCATTCTGATCACTGCCTCGGACACCAAGGCGATCGTCGACTCGGTGAAGGCGGCGCGGGATGCCGGCGTGCTGGTCATCGCGCTTGACACCCCGCTCGACCCGATCGATGCGGCCGACGCAACCTTTGCCACCGACAACTTCCAGGCCGGGCTGTTGATTGGCCAATGGGCTAAGGCTGCAATGGGCGATGCCGCCGCCAATGCCAAGATCGCGATGCTGGACCTGGCCATCAGCCAGCCGTCGGTCGACGTGCTGCGCGACCAGGGCTTCCTGACCGGCTTTGGCATCGACACGGTCGACATCAACAAATGGGGCGACGAGACCGACCCGCGCATCATCGGCAACGAAGTGACCGCCGGCAACGAAGAGGGCGGCCTGAAAGCCATGGAAGCGCTGCTGGCCAAGGACCCCGAGATCAACGTGGTCTACACGATCAACGAACCCTCGGCTGCCGGTGCCTTTGAGGCACTCAAGGCCGTAGGCCGCGAGAAAGACGTGCTGATCGTCTCGGTTGACGGTGGTTGCCCGGGCGTGGCCGATGTGAAGGATGGCGTTATCGGCGCCACCTCGCAGCAGTATCCGCTCCTGATGGCGGCGCTTGGCGTCGAGGCCATTGCGAAATACGCCGCAGATGGCACCAAACCCGCGCCGACCGAAGGCAAGAACTTCTTCGACACCGGCGTTGCGCTGATCACCGACAAGCCGGCGGAAGGCGTGCCCTCGATCGATACGGCAAAGGGCATGGAACTCTGCTGGGGCTGACCCGAAACATGCTAGACTGGCCGGACCAGATGGTCCGGCCGACACCGGCAGGGCGGCCAGGGTGCCGCCCTTGTCACAGCTGAGACCCGCTGCCCGGAAGGGCAACCAGTGGAGGGGAACATGGCCGCGGAAGCGAAGGGTGCGACAACGTTTGAGGAGGGCCTGAAGGGCGCCTCCGAAAAGGTCGCCGAGATGCACGAGGAAACAAGTCGGATCAAGAAGCTGCAGCACTGGCTGCACCAGACGCCTTCGGCGGTGCCGATGATCGTGCTGGTCTTTGCGCTTATCCTGTTCGGATTGCTGTCTGACAATTTCTTCAAGGCAACCACCTTGTCGACCATCCTGCAGCAGATCGCCATCGTGGGGATCCTTGGCTGTGCGCAGACCATCGTGGTCCTGACGGCGGGGATCGACCTGTCGGTGGGCGCCATCGCGGTCTTTTCCTCGGTGCTGATGGGGCAGTTCAGCTTCCGCTACGGATTGCCGGCCGAAGTGTCGATCGCGCTGGGGCTGTTGCTGGGCACGGCCATGGGGGCGGTCAACGGCTATCTGGTGGCGCGGATGAAGCTGCCGCCCTTCATCGTGACGTTGGGCACCTGGCAGATCATCCTGGCATCGAACTTCATCTTTTCGGCCAACGAGACGATCCGCAGCGCAGACATCGCCGAAACGGCGCCCGCGCTGCAATTCTGGGGGCAGGCGATCCAGCCTGGCGGGGTCAAGGTGCTGTATGCCGTGTTCCTGATGATCGCGCTTGTGGCGATCATGGCCTACGTGCTGCGCCACACAGCCTGGGGCCGACATGTCTATGCCGTGGGCGACGACCCCGAGGCTGCGGCCCTGGCCGGTGTGCAGACCAAGAAGGTGCTGATCCAGGTCTATGCGCTGGCGGGTCTGTTCTGCGCCATCGCGGGCTGGGTGATGATCGGGCGCTTCGGCTCGGTCTCGCCCACCGCCTCGACCGGGCAGCTGGGCAATATTCAGTCGATTACCGCGGTGGTGATCGGGGGCATCTCCCTGTTCGGCGGGCGCGGCTCCATCATCGGGATGTTCTTCGGGGCGCTGATCGTCGGCGTCTTCGAAATGGGCCTGCGCCTTGTCGGGACCGACCCGCAATGGACCTTCTTCCTGATCGGCGTGCTCATCATCTTTGCCGTCGCCGTGGACCAGTGGATCAGAAAGGTGTCAGCATGAGCGATCAACCCATCCTGAAGGCCAGTCGCCTGGTCAAGCGCTACGGCCGTGTCACTGCCCTGGACCATTGCGACTTCGATCTGATGCCGGGCGAGATCCTGGCCGTGATCGGCGACAACGGCGCGGGCAAGTCGACCCTGATCAAGGCGTTGTCGGGCGCGGTGATCCCCGATGAGGGAGAAATCTGGCTCGATGGCAAGCCGGTCTCTTTCTCATCGCCCATCGAGGCGCGGGGGCACGGGATCGAGACGGTGTACCAGACCCTTGCGATGTCGCCTGCCCTGTCGATCGCCGACAACATGTTCATGGGGCGAGAGCTGCGCAAACCGGGGATCATGGGGAGCCTGTTCCGCCAGCTTGACCGCCCGGCGATGGAAAAGTTTGCAAGGGCCAAGCTGAACGAGCTCGGTCTGATGACGATCCAGAACATCAACCAGGCGGTCGAGACCCTGTCCGGCGGCCAGCGTCAGGGTGTCGCCGTTGCCAGGGCAGCGGCCTTCGGCTCGAAAGTCGTGATCCTGGACGAGCCGACGGCAGCGCTTGGCGTCAAGGAAAGCCGCCGTGTGCTTGAACTGATCCGTGACGTGCGCGCACGCGGTATCCCGATCATCCTGATCAGCCACAACATGCCGCATGTGTTCGAAGTGGCCGACCGCATCCATATCCACCGTCTGGGCCGGCGCCTCTGCGTCATCAAGCCGGGTGACTACACGATGTCGGATGCCGTGGCCTTCATGACCGGGGCCAAACTGCCCGAAGGCGTCGGCGCCGAGGTCTGACCGCGACCGGCGGAACCGGGGAAGGACCAGCAGACGGGGGCGCCAGCGCCCCCGCTTGTCATTCTGCCTGATCGGGTGTCACGCGAGGGTCATTTCGGGCACGTCCGCGGGAACGATCAGACGGGCCGCCGTCGCCGCCAGAACCTCCTCCACGCTGACACCAGGCGCGCGCTCGGCCAGGGTCAGCCCCTCGGCCCCGGGCCGCAGAACGGCAAGGTCGGTCACGACCAGATCGACCCGCCGGGTAGCGGTCAGGGGAAGGGTGCAACGAGGCACGATCTTCGACTCTCCCTTGGCGGCGTGCTGCATCGCAACGATCACGCGCCGGGCCCCGGTCACCAGATCCATCGCGCCGCCCATGCCGGGCACCATCCTGCCCGGCACCTTCCAGTTGGCCAGATGCCCAGCCTCGTCCACCTGAAGCCCGCCCAGAACGGTCATGTCCAGATGACCGCCACGGATCAGCCCGAAGCTCATTGCGCTGTCGATGCTGGCAGCGCCCGGCACGGCCGTGACGAACCCGCCACCAGCATCGGTCAGATGCGGATCCTCCATCCCCTCGGGCGGGCGGGCTCCCAGCCCGATCACCCCATTCTCAGCCTGGAAGAAAACCCCAAGACTGGGCGAGACGAAACTGGCCACAAGGCTTGGCAACCCGATCCCGAGGTTCACGAGTGATCCGGGCGTAATCTCGCGCGCGACACGGCGGGCGATCAGTTCCTTGGCATCCATCCGTCATCCCCCCCTTCAAGCCGCGCGCACAAGCAGGTGGTCAACCAGCACGCCGGGCGTCTTGACCGCATCAGGGGGAATAACGCCCACAGGCACTATCGCCACGGGCTCGGCGATCACGGTCTGGGCGGCCAGCGCCATGACCGGGTTGAAGTTGTGCGCCGTCAGAGAATAGCAGAGGTTGCCCACATAATCTGCCTGCGAGGCGGCGATCAGCGCGAAATCGGCGCGGATCGGGCGTTCCAGCAGGAAGGGGACGCCATCCACCTCGACCACGGTCTTGCCTTCGGCCACCTCGGTGCCGAGGCCCGTGGGCGTCAGCACCCCGCCCAGACCCACACCCCCGGCCCGGATCCGCTCTACCAGCGTACCTTGAGGCACAAGCTCCACTTCGATCTCGCCCGCGATCATCCGGGCCTGTGTCTCGGGGTTCAGCCCGATATGCGACGTGACAAGCCGGCGGATCGCCCCCGCGGAAACCAGCTTGCCGATTCCGCGGCCCGGCATGGCGGTGTCATTGGCGATCACGGTCAGATCGCGCGCGCCCCGTGCCACCAGCGCCTCGATCAGCCGGTGCGGAGAGCCGACCCCCATGAAGCCGCCAATCAGCAGCGAGGCCCCATCAGGGATCAAAGCCGCTGCCGCCTCTGCCTTCAACGCGCCCTTCATTCCATCCCCCGTCTGCCGCACCGCCATCCTGTGCGCGGTTCGGCAAGAGGCAATCGGGAAATCGGATCCGTCGCATGCCCAAAAGCGAAGCGGCCCCGGTTTAACGCGTCACCGGTGCGGGTGCCCAAGCCTTGGTCGCCGGGCAAAAGGGTCGGTCAGAGCAACCCGACCAGCCGGGCGGCCTCCTGACGGGGGTCGGCCAGCCGGCTGCGATCCTCGCCGGGGAAGAACCTAGCCCGGGTGGCGGTGGGCATGGGGGCAGGGGTTTCCACCAGCACGCGCGGCCCTGTGCGCCGCGTCTCGGCCTGCCAGCTGCGCGCCAGCGCGATCTGCGCGGCCTTGGTCGCCCCATAGGCGCCAAAGAACGGCTCGCCCGCGCGTGGGTCTTCCAGAAACAGCGCCGTGCCGCCCTCGGCCGCGCGCAAGAGCGGTTCGACAAAAGGGATCAGGATGCCGGTTGCGCGCACATTCGTGGCGATCGACTTTTCCCAATCGCGCGCATCGATATGGCCGGCCGGGGCCAGCGGGGCCACATGAACCGCCGCATGCACCCAGAGGTCGGCCTTGCCCCAGCGCTGGTGCACCGACAGGCACAGGTGGCGCATGGCATCGTCATTCGTCACATCCATCGGGGCAAGTGTCGCCTCACCCCCGCCTGGCTGGCGGCGCGCCTTGATGCGGTCGTCCAGTTCCTCCAGCGCACCCACGGTGCGGGCCACCGCCACAACATGCCAGCCGCGCGCGGTCAGTTCCTCGGCCAGGGCGCCGCCAAGGCCGCGCGAGGCGCCGGTGATCAGGGCAATCTTCTGGGTCATGCGACTAGCTCCCGTTCTTGTGCAGGCGGGATAGGGGGGGCGGGCGCGAATGGCAAGCGCCGCTCAGCCCTTGCGGCCATAGCCCGCAGCCAGTTCAGCCTGCCGCGCCCGCACGATCCGCTCGACCAGGGTGGCGGGCAGAGGACGGTCGGGGGTGAACAGAACCCCGCTCTTCGAGGTCTTGAAGCCAACACACTCGGCCAGCAGCGCGGGAATCACGCTGCCCGAATGCGGGTAAAGCCCCAAATGACGGGCGAAGGCGGCGTAACCTGCAACCATCTTGCCCCGGGGGCCCGGCTCGCGGAAGCCCGGCATGGCATAGGACAGGCATTCCGCATGGCCGGGAAGCAGATCTGCAAGGTGCTGGCGCAGGGCGGTCAGTGCATCGCGCTGGTCGACAGGCAAGGCAGCAAGATAAGCGTCGACCTCTGCCGCGCCGGTCACTCGGCCGCCTTCATCTCGAACCCTTCCTCGATCTTGTCCGATGGCGCGACTGGATACTGGCCCGAGAAACAGGCATCGCAATACTGCGGTGCATCCGGGTTGCGGCCCCCGGCCTCTCCCGCGGCACGGTAAAGCCCGTCAAGCGAGATGAACTTCAGGCTGTCGACGCCGATCCAGTCCCGCATCTCGTCTTCCGACATGTTCGCGGCCAGAAGCTTGGATCGTTCGGGCGTATCGACGCCATAGAAGCAAGGCCAGGCGGTGGGGGGAGAGGCGATACGGAAATGCACCTCTGCAGCGCCCGCTTCCAGGATCATGTCCTTGATCTTGCGGCTGGTGGTGCCGCGCACGACCGAGTCGTCCACCAGGATCACCCGCTTGCCCTTGATGAGCGCGCGGTTGACGTTCAGCTTCAGCCGCACGCCCATGTTGCGGATATGCTCGGTCGGTTCGATGAAGGTCCGGCCCATGTACTGGTTGCGAATGATCCCCATGGCATAGGGGATGCCGCTTTCCTGGCTGTAGCCGATGGCCGCCGGCGTGCCACTGTCTGGCACGGGACAAACGAGATCGGCCTCGACGGGCGCTTCGCGGGCCAGTTCCACCCCGATCTGGCGGCGCGTCTCATAGACCGACCGGCCACCCAGGATCGAGTCGGGGCGCGAAAAATAGACATGCTCGAAAATGCAGAAGCGCGAGGATTTACGCTCGAACGGGTAGCTGCTTTCGACCTTGCCGCCCTCGATCACCACCATCTCGCCGGGGTTGATCTCGCGGATGAACTCGGCGCCGATGATATCGAGCCCGCAGGTTTCCGACGACAAAACCCAGCCCTCGTCTCCCAGCCGGCCCAGCACCAGCGGGCGGACGCCAAGCGCGTCGCGGATGCCGATCAGCTTGGTGCGGGTCATGGCCACCACGCTGAACGCCCCCTCGACGCGGCGCAGCGCGTCCTTGATCCGCTCGGAGATGTTCTTCTGGATCGAGCGCGCCATCAGGTGGATGATGCACTCGCTGTCCGAGGAGGACTGGAAGATCGATCCGCGCTCGATCAGTTCGCGGCGCAGGGCGGCCGCATTGGTAAGGTTGCCGTTATGTGCAATGGCGGCCCCCCCCATCGAGAACTCGCCGAAGAAGGGCTGCACGTCACGAATGGCCGTGGCGCCCTTCGAGCCGGCCGTGGAGTAGCGCACATGTCCGATGGCCAGGCTGCCCGGCAACGTGTCCATGACAGCGGCATTGGTGAAGTTGTCGCGCACATAGCCAAAGCGACGGGCCGAGTTGAAGCCATGTTCGGGGTGATAGGCGACGATCCCGCCCGCCTCTTGCCCCCGGTGCTGCAGGGCATGCATGCCAAGGGCCACGAAGTTCGCGGCATCCGTCACGCCGATCACGCCGAAGACGCCACATTCTTCCTTCAGCTTGTCGTCGTCGAACGGGTGGGCAAGGAACGGGCGCATCATCGGGCGTGCTTCTCCGAATCCGGGGGGCGAGCGATTGCCCCCCATTTAGTGGCTACCGCCGCCCAAGTCACGGTGCGAAAGCGCAAGACCCCCTGTGCGGGCGTCAATTGCCCGTGTTGCCCTCGGCCGGAGCGGCATCCGCTGGCGCCACAGGCTGCGCAGGTGCCGCTTCGGCCGGTACAGGCTCGGCCGGGGTGCCGCATCCGGCCACAAGTTGCTCGTAGCGGCCCACGATCCAACCCGGGGCATCATCGGGGATCGATTCGTCCAGGTCGGACTGGAACGAGGCAAAGACCTTGGCCGAGCGCGAGTTGTCCACCATCGGAACGCTGTCGGCCGCCACGGCCCGGTCATAGACGATGAAGGCCACCGCCACGAGGATGATGCCGCGCGCCACGCCAAACAGGAACCCCAGCGCCTGATCCAGCCCGCCGAGGACCGACCGTTGCACTGCCGAGGAAAAGAGCGGCGTGAACAGCGAGATCACCACCAAGCAAAGCGCGAAGACCCCGGCAAAGGCTGCGATCATGGAAAGCTCGCAGCTGTCGCCCAGGAATTCACCCACCACCGGCAGTTCCTTGACCAGCGGCTCCACCTGCGGCGCGAACATATAGGCCAGCACCGCCGCGCCGATCCAGCCCAGGATCGCCATCGCCTCGCGCACCAGCCCGCGCGAATAGGCGAGGATTGCCGACAAAACGATCACCGCCGCCACAACGGCATCGACCAGGGTGAAACCTTCCATTCCGCGCTCCCGTCCAGGCCTGTCAGCCTGCCCCGAACATTTCGCCAACGAAGGCGGTAAGGTCGGGCATCTGGTTGACCCTCATCCCCTCGCCTCCGCCCAGCTTTGACCGGCTGGGCAGCGTGGCCTGTGAAAAACCAAGTTTCGACGCTTCTTTCAACCGGTTTTCCGTCTGGCCGACGGGCCGCAGCGCGCCGGACAGGCTGATTTCGCCGAAAAGCACCATGTCTGGCGGAATTGCCACATCCTCGCGGGCGGACAGCAGGGCGCCGGCCACGGCTAGGTCTGCCGCGGGCTCGCTGACCCGCATGCCGCCTGCGACATTCAGGAACACGTCCAGCCCGGCAAAGGGGATTCCGCAGCGTGCCTCGAGAACGGCAAGGATCGTCGATAGCCGCCCGCCATCAAGCCCCACCACCGTGCGCCGAGGCGTGCCCAGCGTGGTGGGCGCAACCAGCGCCTGGATCTCGGTCAGAACGGGCCGGGTGCCTTCGATCCCGGCAAAGACGGCCGAGCCGGGCACGGCGGTACCGCGGTCCGACAGGAACAGGGCCGAGGGGTTCGTGACCTGCTGAAGACCGTCTCCCGTCATTTCGAAGACACCGATTTCATCGGCAGGGCCGAAGCGGTTCTTGACCGCGCGCAGGATCCGGAACTGGTGGCCACGCTCGCCCTCGAAGTAAAGCACCGTGTCCACCATGTGCTCGACCACGCGCGGACCCGCGATCTGGCCCTCCTTGGTGACATGGCCCACCAGGATCACCGACACGCCGCGCCGCTTGGCGAAAGTCACCAGCTCATGCGCCGCAGCCCGGACCTGGCTGACCGAGCCGGGTGCGCTTTCCACCTGGTCGAGCCACATGGTCTGGATCGAATCGATGACCGCCAGCGCGGGCCGTTCGGCATCAAGCGTCGTCAGGATGTCCCGCAGATTGGTTTCCGCCCCCAGCGTGACCGGCGCATCGGCCAGCCCAAGCCTCTGGGCTCTCATCCGCACCTGTGCGGCGGCTTCTTCCCCAGAAATATATATGCATTTCAGACCTTTGCGGGCGAAACTTGCGGTTGCTTGCAGCAGCAGGGTCGACTTCCCGATCCCTGGATCGCCGCCCACAAGAATGGCCGAGGCAGGCACCAGCCCGCCACCTAGTACACGGTCGAACTCCTCTATCCCGGAAGACGCTCGGGGTGGTGGGGCCTCTTCCGTCGCCAGATCGGTCAGCGGTATCGTGCGCCCGCGCGCGCCCATGGCCTTGGGTCCGGCGGACAACGGCGCTTCCTCGATGATGGTGTTCCAGGCGCCGCAGGCCTCGCATCTGCCGGCCCATTTGCGATGGACGGCGCCGCAGGCGGTGCAGGTGAACTGGGGCGCGCTCTTGGCCATGACCCTTCCTGCCCCAGCGCAAGCGCCGCTTCAAGCCTTGGCGGGCGGACCGCTCGTTTCGCTGCGCCAGCCGATCAGAAGCGAGGCCAGGATGCAGCCGGTAAACAGGTAGAGCCCCCAGGCCGTTTCCACCGTGCCCAGGCCCACGCCCTTGACGGCCACGATGTAGATCGCCACCAGAAAGACATCTGCCATGGCCAGCCGCCCAAGCCAGTGCAGGGCGGGCAGGGCGCGCCGCGAAAGCAAGCCAAAGTGCAGGAGCGCAAGGCCAATGGTCTTCATCATCGGGGCGAAGATGGCAAAGAAGGTCACGAGCAAAGCCAGGATCGGATCGGCCAGCCAAAGGCTTTGCAGACCGGATACCACCGATATCTCGGACAGACCGAACAAGGGCAATAGCCCGGCCCGCAACAAAGGTGCGAACCAGGACAGCGGAAACAGGATCAGCAGGGCAAGGTTCGCGAAACGAAGCATAGCCTCGCCATAGCCGGAGGCGTCGCCTTTTGGAACCGTCAGATCACGCTCAGCCGCCTGCGTCGCACAAGGACGGCCAGTGCCACACAGGCCCAGATCGACAGCCAGCACACGGCAAGTGCGACGAGGTGGATGGTGCCAAGGCCTTCGACCGGCGCCCCGCGGCCAATCACAGGCGGGGCGAGCACGGCCGCTGCAAGGTTGAACCCGAAGGCCACCCAGGCCGCGACAAGCCAGGTGCGCAATTGCGCCTTGCGATCGTCAGCGGCCTGCAAAAGCCGCCGGCGAACCATGCTGATTGCAATGAAGGGCGGGGAACACAGAACCAGGACCAAGAGTAACATCGCCGAGAAAGAGGCGAGCGTAGCAGACATGCGCTTCTCCTTTGGTCTTCGTGATTCAAACCGCCCCCCCAACGGCTCGAAATCAATCGGAGATAGAACAATGCTACCCTAGAGTGGTTGATTGTCAACGCTGCGCTGCGGCGCGGCACGCAGAATTGTTCAGCGGATGGCCGCTATCGGGCCTTCTGCCCGGCCATGGATGAATTGCTGGACATAGGGGTCTGCGGTTTCATCCATTTCGGCCACTGTCCCGGTCCATTTGATCACGCCTTCATGCAGCATGGCGACGCGGTCCGCGATGGCGCGCACCGACGACATGTCATGCGTGATCGTCATCGCGGTCGCGCCCATCTCGGTGACGATTTCCCGGATCAGGTCATTGATCACACCGGCCATGATCGGGTCGAGCCCAGTGGTCGGTTCGTCAAAGAAGATGATCTCTGGCTCTGCGGCAATGGCGCGGGCCAGGCCGACGCGCTTTTGCATGCCCCCTGACAGCTCGGCCGGGTAAAGATCGGCCACCTGGTTGCTCAGACCCACGCGGCGCAGCTTCTCGATCGCGATGTCGCGTGCTTCGGCCCGTGCGCGCTTTTTCGCGCCGCGCAGCAGGCGGAAGGCCACGTTCTCCCAGACCTTCAGCGAGTCGAAGAGTGCCCCGCCCTGGAACAGCATGCCGAAGCGGGCCAGAAAGGCCTCGCGCTCGGCTCCGCTGCGGCCTCGGTTGACCACGTCCACACCGTCCAGCGTGATCGTGCCTGCATCCGGTGTCACCAGCCCCAGGACGCATTTCAGCAGCACCGACTTGCCCGTGCCCGAGCCGCCGATGATGACCATGCTCTGGCCGCTGTTGATTGTCAGGTCGACACCCCGCAGGACGCGGTTCGATCCGAATGCCTTGCTGACGCCCCGAAGCTCTATCATGAGGTGAAGAACACCTCGGTGAGCAGGTAGTTGGCGGCCAGGATCAGCACGGATGCGCTGACCACCGCCGCCTTGGTCGCAGCCCCGACGCCCTGCGCCCCGCGCCCCGAATTCATGCCGTGATAGCAGCCCATCAGCGCCACAATGAACCCGAAGGCCGCGCCCTTGAACAGCCCCGAGACCACATCCCAGCTCTCGAGGAAATTGACCGTGTTCTGCAGATAGGTGGCAGAGTTGAAGCCAAGCCGGTTCACCCCTACCAGCCAGCCGCCGGCAATGCCGATGGAGTCGCCCACCGCGACCAGCACCGGCATGGCTAGCGTTGCCGCAAGAACTCGCGGCACGGCCAGGTATTTCAAGGGGTTCGTTGACAGCGTCACCAGCGCGTCGATCTGTTCGGTCACCTTCATCGTGCCGATCTCGGCGGCGATGGAAGAGGCCACGCGCGCCGCAACCATCAGCCCTCCCAGCACCGGCCCCAGTTCCCGCGCCATGCCGATCGCCACGATCGAGGGCACGACGGATTCCGCATTGAACCGTGCCCCGCCCGAATAGATCTGCAAGGCCAGCGCCCCACCGGTGAAAACGGCGGTCAGGCCGACGACCGGCAGGCTGTACCAGCCGATCTGCAACAGGGCGTGGCCGAACTCGCGCCAGTAGAAGGGGGGGCGGAACAGATGGCTCACCACCGCCGCCGCGAACAGCACGACACGCCCCATGGCCGCCAGTGCCCAAAGCGCTGCCCGGCCCAGCCGGGCCACCGGCGCCAGGGGGTGGAAGCCTGTGCTGTTCATGTCCGGGGGCCCTGGCCCGAATAGCGCCGCTCGCAGCGAGCGGAAAGAGAGGTCAGCATTTCATAGCCGATGGTACCTGCCACGTCGGCCAGATCGTCGAAGCTCTGGAACGGGCCGATCATGTCCAGGCGATCGGGCGTCTCCTTCAGATGGGTAATGTCGACCGTGATCAGATCCATCGACACGCGGCCCACCAGGGGGCAAGGCACGTCGCCATGCCAGAGCCTCGCCCGGTTTGACAGCGTGCGGTGCATCCCGTCCGCATAGCCGCCCAGAACGGTCGCGATGCGCGCGGGGCCGGGGGCGGTCCAGCTGGCCGAATAGCCCACGGTTTCGCCCGCCGGGATCTCCGCTACCTGCACCACGGGCAGGCCAAGGCTCACCACCCGCGCGGCCCTTGTGAAGGGCAGACCGCCATAGAGACCGATGCCGGGCCGGGTAAGGTCGAAGTGGTAGTCCGGGCCCAGCAGAACGCCCCCCGTCGCAGAAAGCGAGCGCGGCACACCACAGCCGTCTGTCAGGGCATGAAACTCGGCCAGCTGGGCCGCGTTCATCGGGTGGCCAGGATCGTCGGCGCAGGCGAGGTGGCTCATCAGCATGACAGGCTGGGCGCCCAGCACGATGGAGGCGACCGCCTCCCATTCTACAGCCTTCAGGCCAAGCCGGTTCATTCCGGTGTCCAGTTGCACCCCAAAGGCATGTCCCGGCAGCGATTCCAGGTGCCGGGTCATTTGATCGACCGTGGCGAGCATCGGCGTCAGGTCGAGATCGCCGATCATCTCCGTATCGCCAGCCATATGCCCTGCCAGCACGCAAATCTGCGGCCCGGGACCCAGGGCCTGGCGAAGGGTCGCGCCCTCTTCTGCCAGGGCCACGAAGAACCGACGCGCCCCGGCCAGCGCCAGCGCCCGCGCCACGCGGGCGGCGCCCAGGCCATAGGCATCGGCCTTGACCACCGCAGACGTCTGGGTCTCGGGCCCGGACATCCGGTCGAGCGCACGCCAGTTCGCGATGATCGCATCCAGGTCGATGGAAAGGATCGGGCTTGCCATGGCGGCCTGTTTTGACCGTGGGGCAGGGGAGGTCAAGCGGAAATGCCCTACTCGGCTTCCGCGTGGCCGAGCAGGTGCGCCGGGGGGCCGTCGAGAGATCTCAGAACCCGTCGGGTCCGGTCTGCCAGGGTCGCGCGAGGTTGCCGAACCGGGTGAAGCGGCCTTCGAAGCTCAACTCAACCGTGCCGATCGGGCCATGGCGCTGCTTGCCGATGATGACCTCGGCCTTGCCATGCACCTGCTCCATGATCTGCTGCCATTTCGCCATGGCCTCCAGGTCATGGTCGCCCGGCTTCTCCCGCTCGCGGTAGTATTCCTCGCGGAAGACGAACATCACCACGTCGGCGTCCTGCTCGATCGAACCCGACTCGCGCAGGTCCGACAATTGCGGCCGTTTGTCGTCGCGGCTTTCCACTGCCCGCGACAGCTGGGACAGCGCGATCACGGGGATGTTCAGTTCCTTGGCGATGGCCTTCAAGCCCTGGGTGATCTCGGAGACTTCCTGCACACGGCTGCCTTCGCCCGCCCGGGACGAACCCTTGAGCAGCTGCAGATAGTCCACCATCAGAACGTCCAGCCCATGCGTCCGCTTCAGCCGGCGCGCCCGGGCTGCCACCTGGCTGATCGGCAGGGCGGGCGTGTCGTCGATATAGAGCGGGCAGGATTCCAGTGCCTTGGCGGCCTCGACAAAGCGGCGGAACTCGGCCTCGGTCATGTCGCCGCGACGGATCTGTTCCGAAGGCACTTCCGAAGCCTCCGAGAGGATTCGTGCGGCAAGCTGTTCGGCCGACATCTCAAGGCTGAAAAAGCCAACGACGCCGCCTTCCACGGACCCTTCGCTGCCATCGGGCAGCCGGCCCCGCTTGTGCGCCTTGGCCACGTTGAACGCGATGTTCGTGGCCAGCGAGGTCTTGCCCATCGAGGGGCGCCCGGCAAGGATCAGAAGGTCCGAGGGGTGCAGACCGCCCAGTTTCTTGTCCAGGTCCACAAGGCCCGTGGAAATGCCCGCCAGTCCGCCGTCGCGCTGGTAGGCAGCGTTGGCAACATTAACGGCGTCTGTTACAGCCTTGAGAAAGCTTTGAAATCCGCGCTCGGCGACGCCCTGTTCACCCAGTTTGTAGAGCCGCTGCTCTGCCTCGATGATCTGCTCGCGCGGCTCTGACGAGACTTCGACCTTGGCCGCCCTGGCCGATATGTCGCGACCAAGCCCGATCAGTTCGCGCCTGACGGCCAGATCATAGATCATCTGGGCATAGTCCCGCGCCGCGAAGGCCGAGATGGCGGCCCCCGCCAGCCGGGCAAGATAGGCCGGCCCACCCAGTTCCTTCAGGCCCGGATCATCCTCGAGAAACGCCTTGAGCGTGACAGGCGAGGCGAGGGCGTTCTTTTGAATTCGGGCGGCGGCAATTTCAAAGATGCGGGCATGAACGGGGTCGAAGAAGTGCTCGGCGCGAACCAGCGACGCAATGCGGTCATAAACCTCGTTATTGGTCAGGATCACGCCCAGAAGCTGCTGTTCCGCCTCGATATTGTGAGGCAGTACGTCCCCCTCGGCCGCGGCAGCCGCCGGAACGACCGAACGCAGCGTCGCAATCTCTGTCATCGATGCCCCCTGGCCTTACGCCTTTCTGTCGCTCTTTTCATCCCGCCCTCTGCCTGGCGCCGGCTGTGGCGGGTCCGGGTCTGATGCCCGTTTCGCCTCTTGCAGGCAAGCGCTGATAAACCTGTGAGGAACTTGCAGGACAACTCTGTGGAAAAAAACCCGCTGTGGATCAGTCTAGCGAGAATACACGCATCTGACCACAAGATATAGAAGAAGGAGACGGTCAGTTCCGCCGGGTGCCCGGCGCCGGCCGGACCATTGGTCCGAGTCGTCCACAGGACTGCACAGGGGCCGCAGCCGCCGCTCAGGCAGAACCCCGCCGAACCTATACTTTTGCGCGGGCGGCCTGCCAGGCTCGAGGGTCATTGAGGAAGGCTTCGACCTCGGACAGGGTCGCCTCATCGAAGGCGCCGCCTGCCCGGGCCTCGGCCAGAACGTCCCACCAGGTGCAAAGCGCATGAAGGCTGACCCCATGCTCGGCCAGTTTCGGCACCGTCTCGGGGAAGATTCCGTAGTAGAAGATCACAGCCGTATGGGCACACTGCGCACCGGTTTCGCGGATGGCATCGACAAAGGACAGCTTCGAACCGCCGTCTGTGGTCAGATCCTCGACCAGAAGCACGCGCTGCCCCTCGGCCATCGCGCCTTCGATCCGGGCGTTGCGGCCATAGCCTTTGGGCTTTTTCCGGACATAGGTCATCGGCAGGGCCATCCGCTCGGCCACCATGGCGGCAAAGGGGATGCCCGCCGTCTCACCGCCGGCGATATTGTCGAAGGCCTCGAAGCCCGCCTCGCGCATGACGGTGACGGTCAGGAAATCCATCAGGGCCGAGCGGATGCGCGGATAGCTGATCAGCTTGCGGCAGTCGATGTAGGTGGGCGAGGGCAGACCCGAGGCCAGCGTAAATGGTGTCTCGGCGTTGAAATGCACTGCCTTGATCTCCAGCAGCATGCGCGCTGTCAGGCGGGCGATTTCCTCTTTTGGGGGGAAGCTGGAGGGGATCATGCGGGGCTCCTTGCGCGGATCAGGCCGTCACGTGCCAATGCACGGGAAAGCCGGGGTCGAAGACGGTCACGGGGCCTGCCCCGGTCTGGATCTTGGCGGGCCAGGTGGCCGGCTCGCCCTTGGTCAGGGTGATCGTGCCCCCATTCAGGGGCAGGCGGTAGAAAACCGCACCGTTGACGCTGGTGAAGGCTTCCAGCCGGTCAAGCGCGCCTTCCTCTTCGAACACATGGGCCAGGAGGGCCATCGTGTTCGTCGCGGTGAAGCAGCCCGCGCAGCCACAGGCATGTTCCTTGAGCGCATCCACATGCGGGGCGGAATCAGTGCCGAGGAAGAACCGCGCCTCGCCGCTGGTGGCCGCCGCGCGCAGTGCCTGGCGATGGATTTCGCGCTTGGCAACCGGCAGGCAATAGTAATGCGGCCTGATGCCCCCCGCGAGGATGTGGTTGCGGTTCAGGATCAGGTGATGCGTGGTTATCGTGGCCGCCAGGTCCGCACCGCCCGACCGGGCATAGGCCACGCCTTCTGTCGTCGTGATATGCTCCATCACCACGCGCAACCCCGGCGTCGCCCGGCGGATCGGGTCAAGCACGGTGTCGATGAACACCGCCTCGCGGTCGAAGATATCAACGGCCTGGTCCACCACCTCGCCATGCACACAGAGCGGAAGGCCAGCCTCGGCCATCGCCTCGAGCACGCCGCGGACCTTGTCGAAGTCGCGCACGCCGGAATGGGAATTCGTGGTGGCCCCGGCGGGGTAAAGCTTGACGGCCTTTACCAGACCGGATTGCGCCGCGGCGACCACATCGCCTGCGTCGGTCCCTTCCGTGAGGTAGAGCGTCATCAGCGGCTCGAACCGCGCGCCCTCGGGCAGGGCGGCAAGAATGCGCGCGCGATAGGCGGCGGCCTGCGCGCCGGTCACAACCGGGGGCACCAGGTTCGGCATCACGATCGCCCGGGCGAAGTGGCGGGTGGTTTCGGGCAGCACGGCCTGCAGCATCGCGCCATCGCGCAGATGCAGGTGAAAATCGTCGGGGCGGCGCAGGGTGAGTGGGTCGGTCATGATGCGACGGCCCTAGCCGATCCGGCCTGCGCTTTCCAGTCTGGAATTGCCGCTGAGCCTTGTGTTTTCAGATAGCACGATAAACGGGCAAACCGCCCTGATTTCGGTCACGCGCCCCGACGCTGCCCGCACCCCCGGGGGCGCTGGCCCCGGGCCCGATTGGTTTGCCCGCGGCAGGATGCCTAGGCTTGCCAGATGAAGTGGAGGGGCAATGCCCGAGGACGGTCGGTTTCCCGAAGGACGCCCGGTGCGGATGCAGCGGGCAAGGGGCAGCGCCGATGTGGTGCTGGCCGCGTCGGGCGGCGTGACCCGGATTGCCGACCTATACCAGGCGGGTTCTGCCAAGGCATTCCTGCCCCGGGTGCATGGCCCGGTGCCGGAAGTGGTGTTCTTGAACACTTCGGGCGGCTTGACGGGCGGCGACCGGATCAGCTTTGCCTTGACCCTGGGAAAGGGCACCCGGGCGGTTGGCACAACGCAGACCGCCGAACGGGCCTATTCCAGCGCCGCCGGGCGTGCCGAGCTTGCAGTTTCACTGACAGTCGGGCCTGGTGCGGCGCTGGATTGGCTGCCGCAGGAGACGATCCTGTTCGACCGCTCGGCGCTTGGTCGGACGACCCGGGCCGAACTTGCGCCGGATGCGCGGTTTGTGATGGTCGAGATGGTGGCGCTTGGACGGGCCGCGATGGGCGAGAGGCTGCAGAAGCTCGACTTCACCGACTGGCGTGAGGTGCGGCGCGCGGGCGTCCCCGTTCTGGTCGAGCCTTTGCGCCTGGCCACATCCACTCTGGGCGCCGGTCCGGCTGCACTGGGCGGGCAAAGGGCAGTAGCGACGGTCGCGCTGGTGGCCCAGGGGGCCGAGGACGCGCTGGCATCCTTGCGCGCGCTGACGCTGGACGGGGTAGAGCACGCAGCCTCAGCCTGGAATGGAAAGCTTGTGCTGCGCCTGCTGGGGCCTGACCTGCGCCCGGTCAAGCAGGCCGTGGCAAGGGTGCTGCGCCACTTGCGCGGTCAGCCATTGCCCCGGGTCTGGCAGTTGTGAAGACGGAGAGATCATGAACCTGACGCCGCGAGAGAAAGACAAGCTGCTGATCAGCCTGGCCGCGATGGTCGCCCGCAACCGTTTGGCGCGCGGGGTCAGGCTGAACCACCCCGAGGCCGTTGCGCTCATCACTGACTTTGTGGTCGAGGGCGCGCGGGACGGGCGCAGCGTGGCCGATCTGATGCAGGCCGGTGCGCATGTGATCACCCGGGATCAGTGCATGGAGGGCATCGCCGAGATGATCCATGACGTCCAGGTCGAGGCGACCTTTCCCGACGGGACCAAGCTGGTCACCGTCCATCACCCGATCCGATAGGAGGCGCGCATGATCCCCGGCGAAATCTTTCCGGCCGAAGGCGAGATCGAGATCAACGCGGGCCAACCCGTCATCAAGATGCTGGTCGCAAACACGGGGGACCGGCCCGTCCAGGTAGGCAGCCACTACCACTTTGCCGAGGTCAATTCGATGCTGGCCTTTGATCGTGTTGAGGCCGACGGCCTGCGGCTGGACCTGCCGGCCGGAACGGCGATGCGGTTCGAGCCGGGCCAGATGCGTGAAGTTTGGCTCATTCCCTATCGTGGGTTGCGACGTGTCTATGGGTTCAATCAGAAGGTCATGGGCGAGCTGTAGCTTCGACTCATTGCCCTCTTTTTGAAAGGAACACCCCATGGTCAGAAAGAAAGCCAGCCCCTTCGACGTTCTGCGACCGGCATTGTTGATGTCGCAGATGATGGTCGAGGCCAACATGGTCATCGCCATGCGTCTGTGGGGGCTCAGCGGCGGCTGGAAGATGGCCGCCGGAGAACGGGCCCGGATGGTCGAGGAAAAGACCCGTGCCGCACAGGAATCCGGCATGGCTGTCGCCCGGGCGCTGGTTGCCGGACAGGGGCCGGGCGATGTCGCCGTTGCCGCGATGAAGCCGGTTCGCCGCAGGACAAAGGCGAATGTCCGCCGCTTGTCGCGGGCTGTGACGGAGTCGCGCAAATGAAGGCGGCAATCCTCCTGGTCGCGCTGTCCGTACCCGCTTTCGCCCAGCAACCAAATTGCGCCGATCCGCAGACCCAGGCCGACATGACGCAATGCGCGGGAATTGCCTACCGGATGGCGGATGAGGATCTGAACCTCGCCTACGAATTGACGCTCAAGACCTATGCCGATTTCGAGGCGAATGATCCGGAACTTGGCAAGGGGGGTGTCGAGGCGGTCAGGCAGGCCCAGCGTGCCTGGATCGCCTTTCGCGACGCGGCCTGTGCCGCCGAGGCCTGGAGCTATCGCGGCGGATCCATCGAACCCATGGTTATGGCCAATTGCCTGGAACGGTTGACCCGTGCCCGGACCGAGGATCTGCGCCTAATCGGTGAAACCCATTGAAGGAGGAGATCGACATGCCCCTGACCCCACTCGATTTCTGGCGCCAGGGCTGGGTGGCGTGGTTTGCACTTTGCCAGGCGCAATTCGCGCTGTGCGAACAAGTGTTGTCGGCCTCGATGCCCTCCACGGCGGGCGACAGGCCCGTGGCGCCTCGGTCTGGCGAGATCCCACCGGCAAAAGCCCCCGCCGCGCGTGCAGCGCGGCGTGCGCGCCCGGCCGCATAGCCGGGCGCCCGCATCATGTATCCTGCCGTCTGCGGCTGTGCTGACCTGCTCGGGCGAACTGGCCGGTCCGCCGTGTCAGCCCTTGTAATCCGGCAGCGGCGGCATGCTGCGAAGGTAAAGGATCACGGCGGCCAGATCGTCGGGTGTCATGGCCGACAGATAGCCATAGGGCATGGGCGGGAACATGGCCGTGCCGTCGGGCCGCTGGCCCTTTGTTATCATGTCGGCCAGTTCGGCATCGCTGTAAGCCGCGATCCCGTCGGCATGCGGCGTGATGTTGGTCGCGACGGAGGTGCCCCAAGGCCCGTGGAATTCGAACCCGCCGGCACCAAGCTGGCTGTCCAGCATCGGCCCTTGCGGGCCCATCGGCGTGTGACATTCCAGGCAATGCGCCACGGGACCGGCCAGATAGGCCCCATATTCGGCGGTGACGCCAGCAGGCACGGCAGCGACGGTCTCGACCGGAGGACCGTACGCGGGCGGCAGGGGAATCCGATAGGCGCTCTTCGGCAGTTCGCTCGGATTTGCGGGCAGGGTCCGCAGGAACATCACGATAGAGGCGAGGTCCTCGTCGGACAGGCCACGATACTGGCTGAAGGGCATGGGCGGGCCGATCAGGCTGCCATCGGGGCGCAAGCCTTCGCGAATGGCCCGGGCAAGATCAGCATCACTCCAGCCGGCAATGGCGCCGGCTGCGGTCAGGTTGGGCGCAACGGCGGTGAAGGCCTCGCTGTCCTCGACCACCCGGCCTGTCAGTTCCTTGTCCATCTCCGGGCCATTCGGCCCGATCGGCGTGTGGCAGTTGCCGCAGCCCATCGGACCGCGCACAAGGTACTCGCCCCGTTCGACCGAGGCCTCTGCCAAGGCAAGACCGGCCATGGCGGTGTGGGCCGCCAGGGCGGCGGCAATGAACTTGAATGTCATAGGTACTATCCCATCCCTCAGACTGGCCACGTTGTGCCTTGGGGCGTTCTTGGACGACCCCGCGCCCACGTACCGGATGAGGCAGAATGGCACAATCCGAGTACCGGTGAAAAAAACGTCAATCCGCCGCATTAGGACAGCTTCATGCCCGTTTTCATACCCCGCGCGACCTATGCCGACATGTATGGCCCGACCACGGGAGACCGCGTTCGTCTGGGCGATACCGACCTTGTGATCGAGGTTGAAAAGGACCTCACGACCTACGGGGAAGAGGTGAAGTTCGGCGGCGGCAAGGTCATTCGCGACGGCATGGGCCAAAGCCAGATCCCCCGGGCAGGCGGGGCAGCGGATACCGTGATCACCAATGCTCTGATCCTGGACCATAGCGGCATCTACAAGGCCGATGTGGGCCTGCGCGACGGGCGCATCCTGAAGATCGGCAAGGCGGGTAACCCCGACACCCAGCCGGGCGTCGACATCATCATCGGTCCTGGCACCGAGATCATTGCGGGCGAGGGGCGGATCCTGACCGCGGGGGGGATGGATGCCCATATCCATTTCATCGCCCCTCAACAGATCGAGGATGCGCTGCATTCGGGGCTGACGACCATGCTGGGCGGTGGCACGGGGCCGGCGCATGGGACACTGGCTACCACCTGCACGCCGGGGCCGTGGCACATCATGCGGATGATGCAGGCGGCGGATGCCTTTCCGATGAACCTGGCCTTCGCGGGCAAGGGCAATGCCAGCCTGCCCGAAGGGCTGGTCGAACAGGTCCGGGCCGGGGCCTGCGCGCTGAAGCTGCACGAGGACTGGGGGACCACACCCGGTGCCATCGATTGCTGCTTGTCGGTGGCCGATGACATGGACGTGCAGGTGATGATCCACACCGACACGCTGAACGAGTCAGGTTTTGTCGAAAACACCCTGGCAGCCATCAAGGGCCGCACCATCCATGCCTTTCACACCGAGGGCGCGGGCGGCGGCCATGCGCCCGATATCATCAAGGTCGTGGCAAGCCAGAACGTCATTCCCTCGTCCACCAACCCGACGATGCCCTACACGGTAAACACGATCGAGGAGCATCTCGACATGCTCATGGTCTGCCACCACCTCGACAAGTCGATCCCCGAAGACGTGGCCTTTGCCGAAAGCCGCATCCGGCGCGAAACGATCGCCGCCGAGGACATCCTGCATGACATGGGGGCTTTCTCGATCCTGTCTTCGGACAGCCAGGCGATGGGGCGGGTGGGCGAGGTCATCACCCGCACCTGGCAGACCGCCCACAAGATGAAGCTCCAACGTGGGCGCCTGCCCGAGGAAACCGGCGCGAACGACAATGTGCGGGTCAAGCGCTATGTGGCAAAGTACACCATCAACCCGGCCATCGCCCACGGTATATCCCGGCACATCGGCAGCGTGGCCGAAGGGAAACGGGCCGATCTGGTTCTGTGGTCGCCTGCGTTCTTCGGCGCCAAACCCGATATGGTGCTGATCGGGGGCACGATCGTCGTGGCGCAGATGGGGGATCCGAACGCCTCGATCCCCACGCCGCAGCCCGTCTACACCCGGCCCATGTTCGGCGCCTTTGGCCGATCGGTGGAACAATCGGCGGTGGTCTTTGTGAGTGCCGCAGCCGAGGCCGATGACGTGCGCGGCAAGTATGGGCTGGCAAAACAGACGCTTGCGGTCAGCGGCACGAGGGGCATCGGCAAGTCCGACATGATCCACAACCATGCAACTCCACAGATCGAGGTGAACCCCGAAACCTATGAAGTGCGCGCCGACGGCGTTCTGCTGACCTGCGAGCCGGCCCGGGAACTGCCTCTCGCGCAGCGGTACTTCCTGTTCTAGGCGCCAGGATGTCCGCGTTGTCTCGCCTCTGCGGCGCCTTTGAATCCGCCGCGGTGCAGAAAATACTTGCTGCACTGCGGCGCGGGGGTACACTTCGTTTGGGGAGGTCGACTTGCCGGAAGGATCTTGCCATGTTCCGTGCCGCAAACTCTCCCTTGTCGCCCGAGGCTGCGCGGGCGCTGGACCTGTTCTTTGCCACCGAGGCGTCGGGCTGCAACTCGGGCCGCTGGCGCCTGGGCCGCGAGGCCGAGTTCGCCCGGCTTCATGCGCTGCCCGATGCCGCGCTTGACGCAATGGGGCTGTCGCGCGAGCGTCTGGCGCGCTACGTTTTCCGGGAGATGTTTTCCCGATGAGGATGCCGCCATGACCGATCTTCCCCCCGCCCAAACCTTGCGCCGCCGGGGCAGCTGGCAGGGCGCGCATGATCTGGTGACCCTGGGCTATGAAGAGCGCTTCCTGCGCCGCAAGCGGTTGGTCACGGTTCATGACGAGGGGTTCATGGTCGATCTGCCCGAAACGGTCAGCGTCGAACAGGGCGATGCCTTCGAGCTTGCCGATGGCCGACTGATCGAGGTCATAGCGGCGGAAGAGCCGGTGCTGATCGTGACGGGCGACCTGCCCCGGCTCGCCTGGCATATCGGCAACCGCCACACGCCCTGCCAGATCGAGCAGACCCGGCTGGTGATCCGCGAAGATCATGTGCTGGAGGCGATGCTGAAGCAGCTTGGCGCAGGTGTCGCGCGCGGGTCAGAGCCCTTCACGCCCCTGGGGGGTGCCTACGGCCACGGGCGGACGATGAGCCATGACCACGGACCCGCGCATGACCACGAACATGGGCATGGACATGGGCATCGCCATGCGCATGTGCACCACCACGGCAGTCATGGTCCGGACGAGGATGATACCCCGGTTGATCCGGCCTGAGTGACATGAGCGAAGCGGGCTTGTTGACCATCGTGCAATGGCTGTCGCCTGCCTTTCCGGTGGGCAGCTTTGCCTATTCGCACGGGCTGGAATGGGCCATTTCCGCTGGTGAGATCAGCGACGCGCCTGCTCTGGAGGGCTGGATATCGACGATCCTGACCGAAGGCGCAGGGCGCTGTGACGCGATCCTGCTTTGCCATGCACTGAACCCCGCGGCCGATTTGGCCGAGCTTTCCGCCCTGGCCGAGGCGCTGGCCGCCTCCCGCGAGAGGCTGGCCGAAACCTGCGAGCAGGGGCGGGCGCTCTTGACCACGACGAACGCCCTGCTGGGGCAGGACCTGCCACCGATGCCCTACCCGGTCGCCCTGGGGGCCGCCGCGCGAGGGTTGGGCCTGCCGCCGCGGCAAGTGGCGGGGCTATACCTGCAGGCATTTGCCTCGGCCTTGGTGCAGGTGGGGGTGCGCTTTGTCCCGCTAGGCCAGACCCAGGGCCAGCGCGTACTGTCGGCCCTCCACCCGGTGATCACCACGCTGGCCGCCGAGGCCGCGACCTCTCCGTTGGCTGCCTTGGGCTCGGGCGGCTTGCGGGCGGATCTGGCCGCGATGCGCCATGAAACACTCGATGTGAGGATCTATCGCACATGACGTCTCCGAACGGCCCGCTGCGCGTGGGCATTGGCGGCCCCGTGGGCGCCGGCAAGACCACCCTGACCGAACAGTTGTGTCGAGCGCTGCGCGACGACTATTCGGTGGCCGTCATCACCAATGACATCTACACGCGGGAAGATGCCGAATATCTGATGCGCGCCCAGGCCCTGCCGATGGAGCGCATCCGCGGGGTCGAGACGGGGGGCTGCCCGCATACCGCGATCCGCGAGGATGCGAGCATCAACCTGGCCGCGGTGGCCGATCTGAACCGCTCGATCCCCGGGCTGGATGTGATCCTGATCGAATCCGGCGGCGACAATCTCGCGGCGACCTTCAGCCCGGAACTGGCCGATGTGACGATCTACGTGATCGACACGGCCGCGGGCCAGGACATTCCGCGCAAGCGGGGGCCCGGGGTGACGCGGTCCGGGCTTCTGGTGATCAACAAGGTCGATCTGGCTCCTTACGTGGGCGTGGACCCTGAGCAACTGGAGCGTGACGCGAAGGTGGCCCGTGGACCGCGTCCCTATGTCATGGCCAGCCTGCGCCAGGGCAGGGGGGTGGCCGAAGTGGTCGGGTTTCTAAAGCGTGAAGGCGGGCTCTAACCGGCAGCGGGCGCGGCGGCCTTCGGCGGTCGCCCCTCGATATCGGCCAGCTTCTGGCGGATACGAGGCGCGTCGATGCGCTTGAGGATGCTGCGGGCAGCCTGGGCGGCCAGGCCGGGTCGGCCGATCTGGTCCAGAATCGTGACCACCCGGCGCAGGTAGGGTGCGTTTTCGCGCCGAGCACGGAAGGCGCGCCCGAACAGATCGACCGACAGTGCGCCCCTGCCTGCCGCCGCGATCAGCTGCGGCAACACATCCATCTGGCGCAGCGATTTCTCGACCTCCGGGCCGACATGGCGGCAGCGTAGCGGCGTGACCCAGGGCCGGGTGAACAGCGCGGCATGGATCGCGTCATAGGGTTGATGCGGATCGAACAGCACGAAGACATCGCCCGCACCTTCGGTCATGTCGGGCGCATAGCCATAGCGGTCGGTGAAGCACAGCCGCCGCGCTGCACGGTGTCGCCTGTCCCAACTGGCGATGCCGGGATCGAGAGTCGCCACGGGTTGAACGGCGATCACCGTCGCCCCCGGGGCCGTCACGGAAAAGGCGCAGGCGGCATAGGCGCCCATGCCGGCGCCATAGAAGACAACGCGGTCGAAATCCTCGAAGAAGGCATCGTCCACCTGCCGGTCGAAGAACCGGTAGACAGCCGGGTCGCGCCACCAGGTTTCTCCCTCGGCGATCAGGCAGAGGTGTGACCAGCCATGCTTTCGCGCCTCGACCAGGCCGGCGGGCAGCCCCTCGGGGCTGGCACGCAGAGAGGCGGCGGTTTCGAAGCTGACCAGCAGCGTCGGGCTTTCGTCGACGAAGAAGGCCCAGTGATGGGTGCCGAGCGGCTGGAAATAGCCGTCTTCTTCGCCAATCTCCTCCAGTCGCTGCTGCCAACCCTCGTTTGACGATGCACCGGCCGTCGTACGGGGCAGGTCCCGTTCGTCAGTCGTGTCATCAAGGGCGTCGATCATTCTTTCTGGCTTTCGGACAATTCGCTTTGCCTAGCTTGGCCCCACCTGAGTGACAGGACGGCGTGGCGGCTTTGCGCGGGTATTGAGGCAATGATGCGAAAGAAAATGCGAACAGAAGAACAGTAGGCGAGGACTGTTTCCCGAGCAAGGCGGGATTAGCGATTCTGCCCATGCTGCCAGATACTTCGGGACTCAACCTCAGATAGAATTCTGCTAGGCCCGGCCATCAGGATCCGGGTGTAGAGGGTGCGCCAGCCCTCCTCGCGCATCAGGTCGGCAAAGCGCTGACGGCGCCAGGCCAGGGCTTGTCTGTGCAGCGACCCGAGCACCGGGTCGGCCAAGAGTGCCGCGCGCAGCGGCGCCACCTGTGGGGCAACCCGGGCGATCGAGCGGTCTTCGACGGCCGAAAAATTCCGCTCGACCCAATAGCCCGCGTCGGCGGCACTTGCCTCCCGGTTGGACCTTCCTCGGTCGGCCTTGACCAGAAACCCTTGCATCGACCCAAGCGCATAGTGGTTCAGCTGGACCAGCCGCTGGCTGTCCACCCCCAGATCGGAGAAGATGCGGGTCGTCAGGTAGGCGCCCCCCAGCGGCTGGCCTGAGCCAGAGACCCAGCGCACCTGTGCCGCACGGTCCGCCCGCAGCGCGCGGGGCCGGTGGACCCCGAGCTTGCCGTAGCTCCCATCGTTGCGAAAGAGAGTCTTGAACAGTTGTGCCCGCCAAGGCCAGTAAAGCACCGTCGGCGCTGCCCGGGTAAAAACCTCGGTCATCGGGCGATCCTCGATCTCGACCACGCCCGCATTGCCAAACATCCGCCATGTCAGGGGAATGGCCGTCGCCTGCGGCAGCGCCGCCCTTAGCGCGGCAAGGCTGCCGTCTCCGGTGTGGATGTTCACGTATTCGTCGATGTCGCAGACAAGAATCCAGTCCGCCGATTGCCGCAGCGGGTGATCCTCGGCCCGCGCAAGCGCAGCCCATTGCGGACCCTTGGGCGAGGGTGCGTCGTTGCGGATATGGGTAATCCAGTCGAGTTCGGCCAGCCGGTCGAGCATCGCGTCGGTGCCATCCTGGCAATCGTTCGAGAATACAAGGAAGTCGGTAAATCCGATGGCCCGATGATGGGCCAGCCAGTCGATCAGGAAACTGCCTTCGTTCCGCACCGTCAGTATCGCAAGGCTGCGCATCACTCGGCCCCCTTGTCGTCGTGATCGGCCTCGGCCTGCTCACCGTCCGGCGAGGGGCGCAGCGTGAAGAAGAAGTCCTTCGGCAAGTCGTCAAGCGGCAGGTCGGCCGGAATTGCCTCCGGCCCTGCACCGAATACGGCCGAGCCGAAATGGGCCTGCAAACGGCAAAGCCGTTCCATCCGTTCGGATGTCAGCGCGGCATAGAACGCCGCCTGATCGGGCCGGGCCTTCAATTCGGCAATCTTGGCGCGGTGCCAGGCCACGGCGGCCTCGTGCGCGGCGGCGATTTCGGGGTCGGCCATCAGGCGGTTGAACTCGGCCCGCGCGGCTGGGATCATCCGGCCGATGGCGTGATCGGTCTCGGCGTTGAAATTCATGCGGAACCAGTAGTTCAGCCCCTGATCGCGGTCGACATGGTTCACCCGGCCGCGATCGCGCTTGACGAGGAAGCTTTCGGCCGACCGAACGGCATAATGGTTCAGACTGACCCAGTCATAACCATAGGTCGTCAGCGACGACCGCCAGCCGTTTCGGAACATCTCGCGCGGCATGCGCCGACCCGAGCCGTTCAGCCAGATCACCTGATCCCACAGGTCAGGCCGGAGGCCCTTGGGACGGTGGACGCCCAACTTGCGGTAAAGGTCGATGTTGCGAAACAGCGTCTTGAAGCCCCAGGCCTGATGCGGCTTGCGCACCAGTTCAGGCGCGCAGCGGGTGAACTGCTCGATGACGAAGAGGTCGTCATAGCCATGCACTTCGGCATTGCCGAACAGGCGCCAGGTGGCCGAGATCATGTTGGCGCCGGGGGCGGCCGCCTCCATCGCCGCAAACAGCGCGGGCAGGCGGCCGTCACCGATCTTGATCGTCAGGAACTCGTCCACGTCCATGCAGATGGCCCAGGTGCAGTCGCGGATGAGCGGCTCTGCCTCGGCCACCTGGAGCGCGGCGTGCTGGGGCTTCATGTCGAGGCTGCGATAGGGGTTGTCGCGATGCTGCACGAGGCCCTTGCGCTGCAGAAGCTCCAGCAGACCGTCGGTGCCATCCGAGCAATCGTTGGTATAGACGAGAAAGCCCGTGACTCCGATGGCGCGGTGATAGGCCAGCCATTCCAGGATGAAAGGACCTTCGTTCTTCATCGTGGTCACGATGGTCACCTGATCGGCCTGTGCCGGCGACCGGGTCTGTGACACCGGGGCCCGGACGGGCTGATGGTCGAGTGTTGCAGCCAGCGCAAGGAGCGTGTCACTTTCGACAAGCGAGGTCTTCGGAACAAGTTCCGAGGGGCTGCGCCCCGGCACGCGCAATGCCATCGCCCGCCAGAAAGGGATGACCAGCCCGGGATCGGGTCGGGCATAGGCCACGCGGACCAGTCGCCAGGTCTTGTCGAGCCCCGCCACGGCAGGGGCTACGCCCCAGCGCGCGATGCCGCGCCTCGCATCGAAAGGCAGGCAGATATGGTCGCCGATCCGCGCCTCGCGGCCCGCCCGCAGCCGCCAGGGGTAGATCCGCCGCCCTACCAGCAGCACCACGCCGCCCTGGGCCGTGGTGCAAAGGTCAAAGGCAGTGACATGGCCCGCCGGCCGGGGTGGCAGCAGGTCGCAGACATCGAGCAGCAGGACCGCGCGGGCCCTGGCAAGGTAGCGCCACTTCAGTGCCTCGATCACCGCGCCCTCGCCCAGCGGGCTGAGCCAGGGGTCGGGCGGGGGCGCCTCCATCCTGTCCTTGCCGGGGGCATCGGGAGCCAGGAAGGGGTGAGTTTCCGGGCCAAGGTCCGGTTTGCCAAGTGGCTGGCCGGGCTCATGCACGATGATCCGCAGCGGCAGTCCTGTTTGCGCCAGCGCCAGGCGGAGGCGGCGAGCAAAGGCGGCGGGCGGGCCAGAAGGGCCGTCGGGTTCCGCCCGGTTCACGATGACAGCGCCCTGGGCACCGTGGTGGAGGGCATGGTAGGCCAGCCATTCGGCCACCTGTTCGGGCGTCTCGGCCAGACGGGAGGCCAACAGGCAGTTGCGCCCGGCGAAAGTCGCGGTCTCGGCCGATGTGGGCCTGGCGATGCCCCCGGCCAGGGCCGGTGTGGCGTCGCCGGGCAGGATGGCCATGCCGCCGCCCGAGATTTCGCGCCATTCGATCAGGTCGGGTGTGGTCGGGGCGGGGCTGCGCGTTCGCAGGAACAGGCGCGTCAGCCCATCGTCGCAGGAAACGGCATCCAGCAACTCGGGCGGCCCCATCGCGGGCGACGCGCGCCGGATCATCGCCTTGCCCTGCCGTTCCGCCATGCCCCTGCCCAACTGCCCCGGCCGTCTTCTGTGCCCATGTGCGGTCTGTTGCCGCCCTGTCGCATGGGGATAACATGGGTGGCCCGATCCGCAAACTGCCGACATTTCGCTTGCACGCGGCACATGGCTGCCGGATTCTCTCCGACAAGAGGCCGACAGGCCCGGCGAGAGGCAGCTAGGCAGGAGAGGGCGTGTCATGACCCCCGAGTATCAGGTGGCTGCGCTTTGGATCGGCGGTCCGCTCAGTTATCTGGAGCAACTCTGCCTGAAATCCTTTGTCGATGCGGGCCAGCACATCTGCCTTTACCGCTACGAAGACGTGACGAATGTGCCGGCGGGGGTCGAGCAGGCCGATGCGGCCGAGATCCTGCCGCTGACCGGCTTCCTGCGTCACGAGCGCACCGGCAGCCCCGCGCTGCATTCCGACCTGTTCCGCTACCATCTTCTGGCCAAGCGCGATCGCACCATTTGGGCCGATACCGATGCCTATTGCGTCAAGCCCTTCACCACGCCGAACGGGCATTTCTACGCCTGGGAGTCGGAAACGGGCATCAACGGCGGGGTGCTGGGCCTGCCGCAGGACAGCGAGACGTTGGCGCATTTGCTCGCATTCACGCGCGACGAGTTTGCCGTGCCGCTGTGGTATGACGACAGCTATCGGGCAGAGCTTGAGGCGCGGCGGGCCGATGGGCGACCGTTGCATGTGTCGGAACAGCCCTGGGGCGTCTGGGGGCCGCATGCGCTGACGCATTTCCTGAAGGCAACTGGCGAGGTGCGCTTTGCACTGCCGCGCGCGGCCCTTTACCCCTTCGCCTATGAGGATCGGCGACTGATGTTGCGCCCCGGCGTTGATGTGGCAGCCTATGTCACGAGGGAAACCTTCTCGATCCATTTCTATGGCCGGCGGATGCGCGCGCGGATACTGGCCAAGGAACCAGGTGGCGTGCCGCGCCCGCGCAGCCTGATCGGGCAACTGCTGCGCAAGCATGGCATCGATCCGGCGGCAGCGCCCCTGCGCGCCAAGCCTGCCGAGATTGCCGAGGAAGCGGGCAGCGAGGCATGAACGCGCCAGCGGAAGGGGCGGCAGCCCTGCTGGCTGCCCTGGGTGGACAAGAGGTGACCAGCCTGGCCGACCTGACAGGGCAGGGGCTGGCCCTGGCCATCGCGCTGAGCGAGCGTTGGGATTGCGACATTCACCTTGTCGATTTGACGCGCAAGGGCGAGGCGCCAGAGGTCGAGAGTGCCTGGGTTGCCCCCTATCGCGCGGCCCTTCGCGCCGCTGGTGTGCCCGAGGCAAAGATCATCATCCAACCCGGGGCAGCGGCGCTGCCACCGGTCGATCTGGTGCTGAACCTGCAGGGTTTTGGCGATCGCTGGAAGGCGGCCCCGCTCATGCCGGTGCTGGACCGGGCGCTGCATGCCGACAGCCGGCTGCTTCTGGACATCCGCAAAGGGTCGGGCACCTATCCGCTGCTGAACGCGCGAGGCAAGTCGAACCCGATTTCGCAGCGCGAGGAAGACGGCAAGATCGTTACCTCGGTTCTGTTTCGCCCCGATCCGCCGGCGGAACTGCCTGCGGGCCTGGGGGACACGGGCGATCAAGGCTGGGCGGAGATCGCGAGGGGGCTGGCCGGCCCGGAAGGCTTTTTTGTCGAGAACGGCCAGCATTCCTTTCTGTTCATCCCGCGTGGCCCGGTGCTGGTTGTGACCTTCGACAATCTCGACATTGCCATGACCAAGCGCGAGGACCGCCGTCCGTGGGGGTTTGACTTCATCGCGCGGCAGGGCTGGTCGATGCTGGGGGTGATGGCCAAGGGCTGGACCTGGTACCGTGACCCTTGGGTCTTTGGCGAGTTTGACCGGCTGGCGGCCGAGGGGTTCTTTGCCCGGTTCGAGCGGGTGGTGTTCTATGGCGCTTCAATGGGGGGCTATGCGGCAGCGGTGTTTTGCGCCGCCTGTCCCGGGGCCGATGTCGTGGCGATCTCGCCCCAGTCGACGCTGGACAAGAGCGTCGTGCCCTGGGAGACGCGTTATTCCGCCGTCTGGGGCCGGGATTTCAGCGGCAAGTATGGCGATGCAGCCGAGGCGAGCCGAGCGGCGCGGCAGGTGACGCTGCTTTACGATCCCCACGAGCCGCTGGATGCAGGCCATGCCGACCGGTTTACCGGTCCGAATGTGGTGCGGCTGCGCGCGCCGCTTCTGGGGCACCGTCTGGGCTCGTCGCTCAACCAGATGGGGATCCTGTCGCCCATCATCCTGGGTGCGCTTTCGGGCCGGCTGACGGATGCAGAGTTCTATCGGTTGCTGCGGGCGCGGCGCGACTCGGCGCGGTATCAGCGCGAGCTGTTCCACCGGGCTGTTGCACAAGGCCACCGGCGACTGGCGCGGCAACTGGCGCTCTGGGCCTTGGCGCGGGGTGAGAACCGCCCGCTGCGCGCCGCGCTGCGCGAGCTGTGACCCCTTCCTTGGTCGCATGCGGCACCGGCGGCGCTTGACCCTCCGCGAGCCGCCCGCCACCATCGCCCGATACCCGAAGGGGGAGAGCCAGGTGACCAAGCCTTCCGGCGCAGAGGCGCCCGCATCCATCGATGCCGTGCAGGCCTTGCTTGCCGGACAAGGGTATGTCTGCGGCCGGGCACTGGCGACAGTGGTGTTCCTGGCCCTGCGTCTGGGCCGGCCATTGTTTCTGGAGGGCGAGGCGGGCGTCGGCAAGACCGAGATCGCCAAGGCCATCGCCGCCGCGCTGGGGCGGCGGCTGATCCGCCTGCAATGCTATGAGGGGCTGGACACGGCCTCGGCTGTCTATGAATGGAACTTTGCCGCGCAGATGATCGCGATCCGCACTGCAGAGGCCGGGGGCGGGGCCGACCGCGATGCATTGCGATCCGAGCTGTTTGCCGAGGACTATCTGATCGAGCGCCCGCTTCTGCAGGCGATGCGCCCGCAACCGGGGGGCGCTCCGGTCTTGCTGATCGACGAACTGGATCGCACCGATGAACCCTTCGAGGCCTTTCTTCTCGAGGCGCTGTCGGATTTTCAGCTTTCCATCCCCGAACTGGGCACCATTCACGCCCCCGAGCCGCCCATCGTGATCCTGACCTCAAACCGCACGCGCGAGGTGCATGACGCGCTCAAGCGTCGCTGCCTGTATCATTGGGTCGACTACCCCAGTTTCGCGCGCGAAATGGAGATCGTCCAGGCCCGGGCGCCCGAGGCGAGCGAGGCCCTTAGCCGCGAGGTCGTTGCCTTTGTCCAGCGCCTGCGGGCGGAAGACCTCTACAAGCGCCCCGGCGTGGCCGAGACGATCGACTGGGCCAAATGCCTTCTGGCGCTGGATGTGATCACCTTGTCGCCAGAGGTCATCGCCGACACGCTGGGCGCGATCCTGAAGTATCAGGACGATATCCAGCGCATCCAGGGCTCGGAGGCCAAACGCCTGCTGGACGAAGTGCGCCAGACCCTGGCCCCGGCATGACCCGGCACGCTGCCCTTGCCCTGCCGGAAGAGGGTAAGCTTGCCCACAACATCACCCATTTTGCCCGCGCCCTGCGGCGGGCGGGGCTGGCTGTGGGGCCTGGATCAGTGGTGGATGCGATCCGGGCGGTCGAGGCTGCGGGCTTTACCTCGCGCGCGGATTTCTATGTGACGCTTCAGGCCTGTTTCGTGCGGCGGCCCGAGCAGCGGGCGGTCTTTGCGCAGGTGTTCAGGCTGTTCTGGCGCGACCCGCAGTTTCTGGAGCACATGATGAGCCTGATGCTGCCAGCCGTGCGCGGCGTGCAGGAAGACCGCATCGCTGCCGCTGCCGAGAAACGCGCGGCGCAGGCCTTGCTGGACGGGGCCGAGCGGGAGCTGGCGGCCAATCTTCCCGAACCGGAACAGGATGAGACGCAGATCGAGATCGATGCCTCGCGTACGCTGTCGTCGGAGGAACGGCTCAAGACCCTGGATTTCGAACAGATGAGCACCGATGAACTTGCCGAGGCGCGACGGGCATTGGCGCGGTTGTCGTTGCCGGTGACGCCTCTGGTCTCGCGCCGGACACGGGCCGATCTGCATGGGCGCCGGGTAGACAGCCGCGCCACCCTGCGCCAGGCCCTGCGCCAGGGGGGCGAGGTGACTCGGCTGGCCCGCCGCGCGCGACGCCTGCGCTGGCCGAACCTTGTGGTGATCTGCGACATCTCCGGGTCGATGTCGCAATATTCACGGATGGTGCTGCATTTCGTCCATGCCGTTGCCAACCGTCAGGGGCAGGGCTGGGCACGCGTGCATGCCTTTACCTTTGGCACGCGGCTGACCAACATCACCCGTCACATGGCGCAACGCGACGTGGACGAGGCACTGAAGGCTGCGGGGGCCGAGGCGCAGGACTGGTCGGGCGGCACGCGGATCGGGGTCTGCCTGCATGCCTTCAACCGTGACTGGTCGCGGCGCGTGCTTGGGCAGGGGGCGGTGGTGCTGTTGATCACCGACGGGCTGGACCGCGACGAGACGGGGCTTCTGTCGCGCGAGATCGAGCGGCTGCACCTGTCGTGCCGGCGGCTGATCTGGATCAACCCGCTCTTGCGCTGGGACGGGTTCGCGCCACGGGCGGGCGGGGTCAAGGCCATGCTGCCGCATGTGGACAGCTTTCGTGCCGGCCATTCCATTGCCTCGCTCGAGGGGTTGGCGGCGGCGCTGGCACGGGGCGATGATGCGGGTGAGAAAAACCGTCTTCTGGCCGAGTTGCGCCGGGCGGGTTAGGGGGAGGTCATGGATCAGACAGGGGCCGCGCCGGCCGATCGGGCCGACCACGACAGCATTCCTGAAATTGCGCTGGCCTGGCATCAGGCCGGCAAAGGCGCCGCATTGGCAACCGTTGTCGAGACATGGGGTTCCGCGCCGCGGCAGGTGGGCAGCCAGCTCGCCATCTCGGGCGAGGGCGAGATCATGGGTTCGGTTTCGGGCGGCTGCGTGGAAGGGGCGGTGGTGACCGAGGCACTGGAGGCGCTGGCCGATGGCCGCCCGCGCCTGCTGACCTTCGGCGTGAGCGACGAGACGGCCTTTGCCGTGGGACTGGCCTGTGGCGGCACGATCCGCGTCCTGGTGATGCCCATCGGGCGGGGGATGCCGGCGCCGCTGCTGGCCGATCTGGTGGCGGCCCGCGCGGCGCGGCGGGCGGTGGCGCTGGTGACCTATCTTGACAGTTGGGACCAGCGATTGACCGATGGTGCCCGCGACCCGCTGGAGCCAGCGATCCGCGCGCGTTTTCGCTCCGACCGCTCGGGGCTGGAAGAGGGCGGTCCCTTCATCGCTGTGCACAACCCACCCCTGCGGATGATCGTCGTGGGGGCTGTGCACATTGCCCAGCCCCTTCTGCCGATGGCGCGGGCCTGCGGCTATGATCCGGTGCTGATCGACCCGCGCGACAGCTTCGGGTCTGCGCGGCGCTTTCCGGGCGAGACGATCCTGAACGACTGGCCGGATGAGGCCATGGCTGTCTTGTCGCCCGATGCGCGGACGGCGGTGGTGACACTGACGCATGACCCCAAGCTGGACGACCCGGCGATCCTTGCCGCGTTGGCCTCGCCCGCCTTTTACCTTGGCTGTCTCGGCTCGTCGCGCACCCATGCCAAGCGGCTGGAGCGGCTGCGCGCGGCGGGTGTGGCAGAGAGCGATATCGCCCGCATCCATGCGCCGGTGGGCCTTGATATCGGGGCAAAGAGCCCAGCAGAGATCGCGGTATCGGTCCTGGCTCAGATCACCCAGGTTCTGAGGCAGGGCTGATGCGGTTCGGCCCTGTTCCCCTGGCCGAGGCCGAGGGCGCGATCCTGGCGCATTCCGAGGTTGCGGGCGCCTTGCGCCTGCGCAAGGGTCTGGTGCTTTCGGCGTCGGATTTGGCGGCCCTGGCCAAGGCGGGATACTCCGAGGTGACCGTCGCCCGGATCGAGCCGGGAGACGTGACCGAGGATGCTGCGGCGGAACGTCTGGCCCTGGCTCTCGTGCCGAACGAACAGGCGGCTGGCCTTGCACGGTCCGAGGCCTTTACCGGGCGGGTCAATCTCAAGGCCAGCAGGCCGGGCCTGTTCGACCTCGATGTGGCGGCAATTCATGCGCTGAACCGGCTTGACCCCGCGATCACGCTCGCCACGCTGCCGCCGCTGACCCGGGTCGCTCCCGGGGCTTTGTGCGGCACGGTCAAGATCATCACCTATGGCGTTGCAGGGGCCGCGTTGGCCCAGGCCGAGGCGCTGGCTGCGCGGGCGCTGCAGGTGCGCCCCGTCACGCTGCGAACGGCGGGGCTCTTGTTGACCGATGTGCCGGGGCAGGAGGAAAAGCTGGTCGCCAAGGGGCGCCGGGCCATCGAGACGCGGCTGTTGGCGCTGGGCATGCGGCTGTCGGCCTGCGAGACGACGCCGCATGACGAGGGCGCAATGGCTGCGGCACTGGCCCGGATGCCGGGCGACATGCTGTTGATCCTGACCGGTTCTGCCACGTCCGACCTCCACGACACCGCACCGCAGGCCCTGCGCCGGGCGGGCGGGCAAGTCGCACGCTTTGGGATGCCTGTCGATCCGGGGAACCTGCTGTTTCACGGCGCGCTACAGGGCCGCCCGGTCATCGGCCTGCCCGGATGCGCCCGCTCTCCGGCGCTGAACGGCGCTGACTGGGTGCTGGAGCGGATGGCCTGCGGCCTGGCCCTGGACGATGACGAGATCGCGGCCATGGGTGTAGGCGGTCTTCTCAAGGAAATTCCCAGCCGGCCCCAGCCGCGCGAGCGGGACGTCTGACGTTTTCGGGATTGAAGGTGCGGGGGCTGCTTGCCCCCGCCTGGCAGGACAAGGAACGCAGGCCTTACTTGGGCGCGATCATCATCACCATCTGCCGGCCTTCGAGGCGCGGCATGCTTTCGATCTTGCCGGCGTCGGCTTCGCCTACATCGGCGGCCACGCGGTTCAGAAGTTCAAGCCCAAGTTCCTGGTGTGCCATCTCGCGGCCACGGAAGCGCAGCGTGACCTTCACCTTGTCGCCTTCGTCAAGGAACTTCAGCACCGAGCGCATCTTTACATCGTAGTCGTGCTTGTCGGTGCCGGGACGGAACTTGATTTCCTTGATCTCGATGATCTTCTGCTTCTTGCGCGCTTCGGCTTCACGTTTCTGCTGTTCGTATTTGAACTTGCCGAAATCCATGATCTTGCAGACCGGGGGTTCCGCGTTCGGCGAAATCTCGACCAGATCAAGTCCGGCCTCTTCGGCCATGGCCATGGCACGCGCGGGCGTCACCACGCCGACGTTTTCACCGTCGGCACCGATCAGGCGGATTTCAGGAGAGCGGATGCGATCGTTCACACGGGGGCCCGTCTCGCGCTGCGGAGGGGCATTGTGGGGTCTGCGGGCTATGGTCCAGTTCCTTGCGTAGTGGAAGAATGCGGCGGCAAGATAATCTTGCAGGCCCGGGCTTTCAACCGGATTCGGCGGGGCCTTCGGTCCGGCCAGCAGGCAGTCGGGGCCTTGCCCTTCCCAAACGCGGCACGACCTGCCATATCATGGTTCGCTGTGGCCTGGCCACTGGCAAGGGAGAGATGCCATGAACAGAACAATCCTCATCCTCGTGGCGATCATTGTCGCAATCGGGGCCTATTTCCAATTCTCCTACATGCCGGCGCAAAGGGCGGCAGAGGAGGCCGCCCAGAAGGCCGCTGCCGAGGCGGAAGCGGCCAAGGCCGCGGCTGATGCCGCCGCCGCGGAAGCCGCTGCGCAGGCGACCGATGCGGCCGATGCCGCGACCGATGCCGCCGGCGCGGCGGCGGAAGCCGCCGGGAATGCCGCAGAGGCCGTGGGCGAGGCTGCTACCGACGCGGCCGAGGCGGTAGGCGAAGCTGCCGGCGAGGCCGCCGAAACGGCGGGTGCCGCCGCCGGAGCGGCGGTTGATGCTGCCGAGGGCGCGGTAGAGGCCGCTGGCGAAGCGGCCGGTGCAGCGGTTGAGGCTGCAACCGGCACGGCCGGTGCTGCCACCGAGGCCGCGGGCGATGCCGCCAATCAGGCCGCCGGTGCTGTGACGGATGCCGCTTCGATGGTGTGGGACGCAACCAAGCTGACGGCCCAGGACATCACCGACCGCATCAACAGCGCAGCGATCCCGCAGGCGACGAAGGACACGCTGCTGGCCACCTACAACTCGGTCAAGGACAATCCCTCTGCCGTGCAGATGGTGCTGGACCAGCTGAAGCAGGCGATGGGTCTCTGATCCATCCAGCCGCAAGAAGCGGAAACCGCCGCGCGTCAGTCACGCGCGGCGGTTTTCCTTTTTTGGCTGGACCGGTCAGATGCCGTCGCCGACGAAGGCCTTCTCGACCACATATTCCTGTGGATCGGAGTTTGCGCCCTCGCGCAGGCCGAAGCCCTCCAGCACAGCCATGACATCCTTGTTGAAGGCAAGACTGCCGCAGACCATGGCCCGGTCGGTTTCCGGGTGCATGGGGGTCAGCCCGAGGTCCGAGAACACCTTGCCACTGGTCAGGTTGTCCGTGATGCGGCCCATGCGCGGGCTGTCTTCCCGTGTCGTCGTAGGATAGTAGAGCAGCTTGCCCGCGACCATCTCGCCAATCAGCGGATCCGCGGCCAGCCCCTCCACCAGCTGCCGGCCATACTCCAGCTCTGCCTTTTCGCGGCAGGTGTGCATCATGATGACCTGATCATACTTCTCATAGGTTTCGGGGTCACGCATGAGGCTTGCGAAGGGGGCGATGCCAGTGCCGGTGGCCAGGAACCAGATGCGCTTGCCTGGCAGCAGTGCGTCATGGACCAGGGTCCCCACGGGCTTGGGGCGCAGGATGATCTCGTCACCCGGCTGGATATGCTGCAAACGCGATGTCAGCGGGCCGTCGGGCACCTTGATCGAATAGAATTCCAGTTCCTCGTCCCAACTGGGCGAAGCGATCGAATAGGCGCGCAGCAGCGGCTTTCCGTTGTCGCCCAGCAGTCCGATCATCACGAACTCGCCCGAACGGAACCGCAGGCTGGCCGGGCGCGACACCCGGAAGGAAAACAGCCGGTCTGTCCAGTGCTGCACCGAAGTGACAGTCTGGGCATCGGGCAGATGCGGCTTGAGGGCAGTGGCTTGGGTCACGGCAGTTGCTTCGTTCATGGGATATCGCTTTTGGAATACGTCAGGAGGGCCGTTCGGGAAACCCCGATGTCATGCCCTGAGCCGCGACTGATAGTCATGGGCGCGCCAGTCGGCCCGGAACAGCCATTGCTCCTGCGGCTGGCGCTCGGCCAGATCGTCAGGGATCTCGACTTCGTCAAAGCCGACGCGGCGGGCCATGGCATATTGGTCGGCCAGGATCGGGCCGGCCGCACGCAGCCGACCGGTATAGCCCATCATCCGCAGGCGGCGCCCCAGGGTGAAGCCGCGCCCGTCGTTGAAGGCCGGAAAGGTCACACGGATGAGTTCGATGCCTGCAAGCAGGTTCGACAGGGGAGTCGGATCCTCATTGCCGGCAAGCTCGACCGCGCGTGCCGAGGGCAGCCCCTCGACATCGCTCAGCGCAATATAGCCCTCGGACCAGTCATCGCGGCCAAAGCCGGTATCAGTGACGATGACGCTCATGCTGCAGTCTCCGTGCTGACGGGGCCGCGCACGGCCTTACCGTTGATGAAATGGATGCCGCATTCCGTCTTGGCCGTACCGCGCCAGCGGCCGGCGCGTTCATCCTCGCCGGGCTTCACGGGGCTGGTGCAGGGGGCACAGCCGATGGAGGGATAGCCCTTGGCCACCAGAGGATGGCGGGGCAGGCGGTTGTTGATCATGTAGTCCTGGATGTCTTCCTTGCCCCAATGGGCAAGCGGATTGACCTTGATGCGCAGATCGCCTTCGGCCTCGAAGAACTCCACCTCGGCGCGGCCCGCACCCTGATAGCGCTTGCGCCCGGTGATCCAGCCGTCAAAGGGTTGAAGGGCACGTTCCAGCGGCTCGACCTTGCGCACGGCGCAGCAGGCGTCGGTATTGAACTGGTGCAGCGTGCCGTCGGGGTCTTCGAAAGCCACCCGGGGTTGGGGCGCGCGGATGGTGCGCACGTCGCACAGATGCAGCTCTTCGGCCAGTTGACGCTGGTAATCGAGCGTCTCCTGAAACAGCATCCGCGTGTCGACGAAGAGCACCGGCGTCTCGGGCGCCACTACCGACACCAGATGCAGCAGCACGACCGACTCTGCCCCAAAAGACGAGACCAGCGCTACCTGTCCCAGGTCGGCATCCTTGAGTGCATGCTCGAGCACCGCGGTCGCCCCGTGGTGGCGATAGCGCGCGTTCAGCGTGGCGACCCGGTCGGCCACCGACCCCTGGGGCAGGTCACGCGGCATCCCGGTCGCTTTCCGTCTCATAGAGCGCGGCCTTGAAGGGGGCCATGCCCAGGCGGCGATAGGCTTGAAGGAACGTTTCCTCCGGCCCTTCGCGGTGGGTCAGATAGGCCGTGATGATCCGCTCGATTGCCGGAACGATCTCGTCATAGGCAAACCCGGGGCCGGTCTTTTCGCCAAGCGCCGCTGTCTCGGTTCCATCGCCGCCGAGCGTGATCTGGTAGTTCTCGACCCCGGCCCGGTCGAGCCCGAGGATGCCGATGTGGCCGACATGGTGATGGCCGCAGGCGTTGATGCAACCCGAGATCTTGATCTTGAGCGGCCCGATGTCGTGCTCGAGTTTCAGCGCGTCAAAGCGCGTTGCAATCTCTTGCGCGACGGGGATCGAGCGGGCGGTGGCCAGCGCGCAATAGTCCATTCCCGGGCAGGCAATGATGTCCGAGATCAACCCGACATTGGCGGTGCCAAGGCCGGCCTGGACGAGCGCGGCATGCAGCGCGGGAAGGTCGCCCTTGTGCACATGCGGCAGGATCACGTTCTGCTCGTGGCTGATCCGCAGCTCTGAATGGCCGTAGGTCTCGGCCAGATCCGCCATCAGGCGCATCTGGTCCGACGTGGCGTCGCCCGGGGTCTGGCCATGAGCCTTGAGGCTGATGGTGACGATGGCGTAGTCGGGGTTGCGATGGGCCGTCAGGTTGGTGTCGGCCCAGGCGCGGAACACCGGGTCGGCCTTGTAGAAGGCGTGATAGGCCTCGGTCGGGGCCTGCTTGAAGGCGGGCGGTGCAAAGGCCTGTTCGATCTCGGCCAGCAGTTTCTGATCGTTGCCGCCGAACAGCGGACGCAGTTCGGCAAAGCGGTCCTCGATCATCCGGGTGATCTCTTCCACCCCGGTCTCGTGCACGGTGATCTTGATGCGTGCCTTGTACTTGTTGTCGCGCCGGCCGAGCGTGTTGTAGACGCTCAGGATCGCCTCGACATAGGGCAGAAGATCCGCCTTGGGCAGGAAGGCCCGCACGGTATGCCCGATCATCGGGGTGCGCCCCAGGCCACCGCCCACGATCACCTCGAAGCCCGGCTCGCCGGCCGCATTGCGCACCATGCGCAACCCGATGTCATGGGCGCGGGTGACGGCGCGGTCGTTCGGGCTGCCGGTGATCGCGATCTTGAACTTTCGCGGCAGGAACTGGAACTCGGGATGGTCGGTCGACCATTGGCGCAGAAGCTCCGCGACAGGACGGGGATCCTCGATCTCATCAGCGGCGGCACCTGCGAAATGGTCTGAGGTGACGTTTCGCACGCAGTTGCCGCTGGTCTGAAGCGCATGCATCTCGACATCTGCCAGCGCCGACAGGATCGCGGGCACATCGGGCAGCTTCGGCCAGTTGAACTGAATGTTCTGGCGCGTGGTGAAATGGCCATAGCCCTTGTCCCAGCGGTCGGCGATCAGCGCAAGCTGGCGCATCTGGCGCGGGCTGATCGTTCCATAGGGAATCGCCACGCGCAGCATGTAGGCATGCAGTTGCAGGTAGAGACCGTTCATGAGCCGCAGCGGGCGGAACTCGTCCTCGGTCAGGCTGCCGTCGAGGCGGCGCTCGACCTGCTGGGTGAACTGCGCCACCCGTTCGCGGACAAAGGCTTCGTCGAAGTCGGAATAGGAGTACATGCCGGGCTGCCTTGGGCTGGGGGCGTCAGATCAGGTTTGCGAGAGATCGGCCTGCTTGCCGTGAAAGTAGTTCGACGGGCCGCGGGTGCGGAACGCCTCGCGGAAATGGGTGGGTTCAGGGCCGTTGGGGCCTGCCTTCGCATCGGCAAGATAGGCCCCGACGACGTCGAGCTTTTGCGCGCTGGCAAACAGCAGGCGCAATTGGGCATGCGCCTCGTCCTCGATCAACTCGGCCTCGTGGTGGTGCCGCGTCCAGCGGTCGTCGGCGGTCAGGTAGATGACATCGCCTTCGCGCAGGTCGTTGGCAGTGACCACCTTGGGGGTGAACCGGCCTTTCATGCGAATGCCTCCTTCAAGGTCTCGATCGCGGCCCCGGCCCGACGCGGGGCTAGGCCGAACAGGATGACGGCGGGGCCGGCCACATCTGCGACAACCGCAGGCAGCTGGCCCAGGGTGGTGGCCAGCACGCGCTGGTCGGCGCGCGAGACGTTCTCGACAATGGTCACCGGCGTTTCCGGCAGGGCCCCGTGCATCAGCAGGCGGCCCTGCACGAAGCGGGCCGATTTCTTGCCCATGTAGATGGCCGCGACCTCGCCCGCGCGGGCCATGCCGCGCCAGTCCTGCTCGGCAAAGCCCGCAACATCATGTCCCGTGACGATCCGCAGGCTGGCATTGCGCCCGCGCCGGGTCAGGCTTTGCCCGATGGTGGCGGCAGCAACGGTGGCCGCTGTCAGACCCGGCACGATCGACCAGCCAAGCCCCGCCTGTTCCAGCGCGGCGATCTCTTCGTCAAGCCGACCGAAGATCCCGACATCGCCGCCCTTGAGGCGGACAACGCGGTGCCCGGCCTGTGCTTCGGCCACGATCAGGGCGTTGATGGTCATCTGCGACGTGGAGGGGCCGAACCCCTCTTTCCCGGCATCGATGAGCCGCGCCTCTGGGCTGGCAAAGGCCAGGACTTCTGGCCCGACGAGACGGTCATGGATCACGACCTCGGCCTCGGTCAGGGCGCGAAGGGCCTTGAGCGTCAGGTGATCGGCGCTGCCGGGGCCGGACCCCACAAAGGTCACCTGACCGGCCCGTGTGGCTGGACGATGATGGGGGGTGAGGGCAGGCATCGGCAAACTCCGGCAAGTTGGGCCCAAATATAGGACATTTTCCCGGTTTCTAGCCATACACTCTTGCAAAGAAGGACATTTGTTCGCATTCTGAGGGCAAGTAGAACAGGGTTCCGCAAATCTGGGGAAAGCGCGAATGGCAGCCCGTCTGGACGATATGGACAGAAAAATCCTTGCGCTGCTGCAGGAAGATGCCAGCCAGTCGCTGGATGAGATCGCACGCAAGGTGGGCTCCTCCAAGACCCCGGTCTGGAACCGGATCCGGCGGATGCGCGAACAGGGGGTGATCCTGCGCCAGACCGCGCTTCTGGATGCCGAGGCGCTGGGGCTGGAGGCCTGTTTCTTCGTGCTGATCCGCACGAGCGAGCATGAGGCCGAATGGCAGCGCAAGTTCCTGCAGGTGCTGCGCGACCGCCCCGAGGTGCTGGAGGCCCATCGGTTGGCCGGTGACATCGACTATATCCTGAAGGTCCGGGTGGCCAATGCGCGGGCCTATGACACCTTCTATCAAGCGCTGATATCCGAGGTGAAGATCTACAACGTCACGGCACTGCTGAGCATGGAAGAGATCAAGGCGACGACTGTCCTGCCGGTCTGATCCGCTCCAGTCTGATAGGCTGCGCAGGTGAAGGGGCTTTCCGCCCCCTCTTGGCCTGCGGCCAATTCACCCCCGAGGATATTTCCGCAAAAGAGACGGGGCAGGGGCCCGGGTCAGTCGGCGCGCACCATAAGGCGGCGGAGACCGTGGAAATGGTAGGCATCGGCATAGGCGGGCGGCTCGGCAAGCCGGAGCAGCGGCAGACGGTCGAAGAGGATCGGCAGTGCGATCTGAAGCTCGAGCCTGGCAAGGGGCGCGCCGACGCAGAAATGAAGCCCGCCCCCGAAGGCGACGTTTGTCTTCTCGGGCCGGTCGGGCAGGAAGCGGTCGGGGCGATCCCAAAGCCCGGGGTCGCGGTTCGCGGCGGCCAGAAGAAGGCCAACCTCATCGCCTCTGCGGAAGCGGTGGCCCATCACCTCGACCTCGTCATAGGCGTGGCGGGTAAAGAGGTGGAGCGGCGGGTCGAAGCGCAGGATCTCCTCGACAGTCGCAGCGACCTTGCCGGGTGCAAGGGCCGCAGGCGGCGTTCCGGTTTCAAGAAGCGTCTTCACCCCGTTGCCCAGGCTGTGCACCGTGGCTTCGTGGCCTGCGTTCAGAAGCAGGATGCAGGTGGTGATGAGCTCGTCCGTCGTGAGCCTTTCGCCCTCGGCCTCGGCGGCGATCAGGCTGGTGATGAGGTCGTCGGCTGGCTGGGCGCGACGCTCATCGACATAGGCGCGCATGAAGGCAACGAAGGCCTGGGTGGCGGCAACGGCGCGGTCTTCCGTCTCGCGCGTGCGGCCGGCCATGTACATGCCCACCATCGCATTCGACCAGCGCAGAAGGTCTGGCGCCATCTCCTCTGGCACCCCAAGGAGTCGGGCGATGATGACAACCGGGATTTGCTGGGCAAAGGAGGGCAGCAGGTCGAACGGCCCGGCAGGAAAGGCTTCGATCAGGTCCTGCGAAAGCTGGCGGATGTCGGGTTCCAGGGCAGCAATCCGGCGCGACGTGAAGGCCCGCAGGACCAGGGAGCGCAATCGCGTGTGTCGGGGCGGCTCGAGCTCCAGCATCGAATGCGCCTCTACCGCGTAGAAAGGGGCGAGGTGATCGGGGATCGGGGCGCGCTTTTCAGGGGGAACCTCGCGGCCGAACCGGCGGTCACGCAGGATGGCGTTCACGGCCGCAGCCGAGGTGGCGCAGGTCAGGCCATAGTCCTGCCAGTGGAAAAAGGGGCCAAGCGCACGGGCCCGGTCATAGAAGGGATAGGGGTTCTGGACGAAGGCGGGGTCGGTCGGGGATTGTGCGAGGGTCTGCATGTCAGTCTTGCCTCAGAGAGAGCAAGCCTTGTGCCACGATCACGCCGGCCACCACAATCGCGGCGCCGATGGCCTGTGCCCAGTTCCATGATCCACCGAGGGCAAAGGTGATGAGCATCACGTAGAAGGGAACGGCGTTCATGTGCAGGCTCGAGATGCCGATGCCAAGCTGTCCCACCGAGGTGATCCAGAGTGTCTGGCTGAGGGCGATCGAACCAACCGAGGCTGCTACCAGGGCTGCGATCTCGGGCCATCCGATGCTGGGCCAGTCGATCACCGGTCCGCCCGCCTGGGCAACGACCAGTGCGATGATCGACATGCCGAACCCCGCTCCGCCGACCGTGATGGCGGTGCGGCCGAGCGCTGTGAGCATCGGAAAGGCGGTGACGGTTGCGCGCGAGCCCCAGGTGAAGGCCAGCACCGAGCCAAAGGCCGCCAGCGCCCCCCAGCCGAGCGTTGGTGGCGCTCCGGTGAGGTCCAGCGCGACAAGTCCGCCCACCAGCGACAGAATGAGCCCCACGATCAGCTGGCCTGTCATCCGCCGCCCATCCAGAAGCACCTCGAGCGCGATGCCCACCAGTGGCATGAGCGCGGTGATGATGGCCACGGTGACCGGATCGGTCAGTTGCAGGGCGACGGCGACCAGAACCGCGCCCAGACCCATGACGACCAGACCAACACCGAGGCCCTTGCCCCAGGGGGCCCGAACGACGGTGGATACGCCTTCAATCGCCATCCAGGCCAGCACCAGCACGATACCAGCCAGACCGACGCGAAAGGCGGTCAGGCTGAAGGGCGGGATGAACTGCACGAGATGCCCGAGCGCCGGAAGACCAAGCGCCCAAGTCAGCATCGACAGAAGGCAAAGGCCGTTGGCGACCAGCGCCGAGCGGGCGGTAGGAAGTGTTGCGGTCATGGAGTCCTGCCTTGGTTCTGTTGCACGTGCCTGATTATCGGGCAGGACGCTCATTCGGCTGCGACGCCTCGTTGTCGGTTTCAACGAGACCTGGTCAAACGGCTCAGGCGCGCCGTGCCATACCTGCAGACAGGGCATCGCGCAGGGCGATCACGGCCGCCCGATCCGTGCTCTGGAAAGCATCGATCTTCTTGCCACCGCTTTCCAGCACCAGATGCCAGGAGACCTTGTTGCTGCGCCAGACATAGGCGGCCAGGGCAAGCAAGGCGAAACCCGCCAGATACAGGACCGACCAGTCGCTGCCGCCGGCAAGACAGCCGATCCCCACAAGGCCGAAGAAGATTGGCCCGATCAGGTTCTTGCCATGTTCCTGCACGACCACGCTGCCGATGTTCGCCAGGGCAAAGGTCTGGCCGCCGATGATGGCCAGGCTTTCGGTGACCTTTGCGCCCTCGGTCTCGAAATGGATGGTTTCGCTCACTTCTTGCCTCTGTTCCTCTGCCTCCTGTCGAGGCTATGGGGCGCTGCAAGGGGGGTCAAGCCGCACTCAGAGCCGCAACGATTGCGCCGAAATCGGCGGCCTTCAGGCTCGCGCCGCCCACTAGCGCCCCGTCGACATTTGGCAGCGCGAAGATCTCGGAGGCGTTCGTCGGCTTGACGGAGCCGCCATAGAGCAGGCGGAAGTCGCGGGCGGCATGACCGAAGCGGTCTGTCAGCCTTGACCGCAGATCGGCATGAACTTCGGCAATCTCGGGCAGCGTGGGGGTGCGCCCCGTGCCAATCGCCCAGACCGGTTCGTAGGCAATCACGGTATTGGCTGGGGTTGCGACGTCGGGCACGGAGCCGGCGAGCTGCGTGCCGATGACCCCGAGCGTTGTGCCCGCATCGCGTTCGGCTTCGGTCTCACCAATGCAGATGATTGCAATCAGCCCTGCCGCGATCGCGGCTTCGGCCTTGGCGCGCACCAGGGCATCGGTTTCGCCGTGATCGGCTCGCCGCTCGGAATGGCCGAGGATGGCATGGCTGGCCCCCGCATCGACCAGCATAGCAGCAGAGATGTCGCCGGTATGTGCGCCAGAGACCTCGGGGTGGCAATCCTGCCCGCCGAGGGCAATCCTGCCTGTCGCCACGGCCGCCATGGGCGCCAGCAGTGTTGCGGGCGGGCAGAGCAGAATCTCGCAGGCCGGGGCAGGGTGGGCGGCGATGAGGGCCTTCACCTCGTCCAGCTGGGCCGAGAGGCCGTTCATCTTCCAGTTACCGGCGGCGAGCTTGCGCATGAGACCCTTCCCTGTCTGTTCGACTGTGGTGTTAGCCAAGCCCAGGAACGAAGGAAAGCGCCAAGGAGGAGGGGCCGCTGTTTTCAGCGGCCGGTTTCGGCCGAAGTCTCGTGGAACTTGATCGACTCGCCGCAGCCGCAGGCCTCGGCAACGTTGGGATTGTTGAACTTGAACCCCGATTCCAGCAGCGACGTCTGGTAATCGATTTCTGTTCCGAAGAGGAACATCTGCGCCATCGGTGCGATCATGACCCGCGCGCCGTCCTGTTCGATGACCTCATCCAGCGGGTTGACGTCGGTGGCAAAGTCCATGGTGTACTCCATGCCCGCGCAGCCGCCCTTCTTGACGCCGATACGCAAGCCGGCAGACCCGTCCCGCGCCATCAGGCGGGCGATCTGGCGGGTGGCGGCCGGGGTCATGGTGACGGCCTGTTTTCCGGGTATGCCGAACATGGGACTGACTTTCGCTTTATTCCAGAAAGGTAATTCCCCGCGGCCCCCGGTGCAAGGGGTCGGAAAGGATCAACCCGGGGGGCGGACCGCGCCGCCGGTATAGGTCGCACCCGCCGGCACGTCTTCGCGCACGACGGCGCCCGCGCTGATGATCACGTCATCCCCCACGGTCACGCCGGGGTGGATCTCGGCGCCCGCCCCGACCCAGACATTGCGCCCAAGCTTGACGGGCCCGCGCTTGGGCGCGGCCGCAGGGTCCGCTGTGCCCGGCCCGGTCTCGGTCAGGATGCGCACGCGCGGAGCAAGCTGGGTGAAGGAGCCGATCCGCACGTCGCAGGCATCAAGGATCGCGCAGCCCTCGTTGACGAAGCAGGCTTCCTCGAAATGAATGTTCGCCCCCATCGTCACCGTGAAGGGTGGGCGTACGACCGCGCCGTTCCACGTGCCCAGAAGCTGCCCAAGCAGTGCGTTGCGCCGCTTTTCCTCGCGGGGGGCGGTTGCGTTGAACGCCGTGATGATCTCTGCGGCGGCCTGTCTGAGGGCCTCCGGATCCTTGCCTACTGCGCGGGTCGCCTTTGTCGCCACCAGGTCATTCCGATCCGTTCGGACCCCCAACGGGGCGCCCTACATGAACCCCAGTTCCAGCCGGGCTTCGTCCGACATCATATCCATGCCCCACGGAGGATCGAAAGTCATCTGGACATTCACCTGCTTCACGCCTGGCAACGGTTCGACGGCGTCGGCGACCCACCCCGGCATCTCGCCCGCAACGGGACAGCCCGGTGCCGTCAGCGTCATGAGGATATCGACCTCGTTCTGGTCGTTGATCTCGATGGTATAGACCAGCCCAAGGTCGAAAATGTTCACCGGAATCTCCGGGTCGAACACCGTACGACAGGCGTTCGCCACGTCATCATAGAGCGGATGGTCCGTGGTCGAAGGACGGATCAGGGGTTGGCCCTCGATCTGGTTCGGGCTCTGACTGGTCATGGGCGCCTCGATGTTAGTTGAGCGTTTATATAGGGAAATACCGGGCGGGATCCAGTGTTCCAATGGTGCCGCCCGGGTTCTATCCCCGTTTACCCCGGGGCCCCGCCTTGGCTTTGGCGTGGGATCGGCTATGAACGGCGCGATCATGAAAGGGCAGGGCGCATGGCGCAGGGCATCGACTTCACCATTGTGGCGCAGGACGGCAAGGCGCGCACCGGCGCGTTGACGACCCCACGCGGCGCAATTCGCACGCCGGCCTTCATGCCGGTGGGCACGGCGGCCACGGTCAAGGCCATGCTGCCCGAAAGCGTGCGCGCCACAGGGGCCGACATCCTGCTGGGAAACACCTATCACCTGATGCTGCGCCCCACGGCCGAACGCATCGACCGCCTGGGTGGCCTGCACCGCTTCATGAACTGGGACCGCCCGATCCTGACCGACTCGGGCGGGTTTCAGGTGATGAGCCTGTCGGACCTGCGCAAGCTCACCGAAGAGGGCGTCCGCTTCAAAAGCCATATCGACGGGTCGGAACATTGGCTGACCCCCGAACGCAGCATGGAGATCCAGCGCCTGCTGGGGTCGGACATCGTGATGTGCTTTGACGAATGCCCCGCCCTGCCGGCCAGCGAGGAGACCGTTGCCGCCTCGATGCGGCTATCGATGCGATGGGCGCGGCGATCGCGTGACGCCTTTGGCGACCGGCCAGGGCACGCGCTTTTCGGAATCCAGCAGGGCGGTGTCACCCCCGATCTGCGGGCGGAATCGGCCGAGGCGCTGAAGGACATCGGCTTTGATGGCTATGCTGTGGGCGGCCTCGCGGTCGGCGAGGGGCAGGAGGCAATGTTCGGCGTGCTGGACTATGCGCCCGACATGCTGCCCCAGGACAAGCCACGGTACCTGATGGGCGTTGGCAAACCCGACGACATCGTGGGCGCCGTGGAGCGCGGCATCGACATGATGGACTGCGTGCTGCCGTCACGCTCGGGCCGCACCGGCCAGGCCTGGACCCGCCGGGGGCAGGTCAACATCAAGAACGCCCGCCATCAGGACGACCCTCGCCCCCTGGACGAGGCCTGTGCCTGCCCGGCCTGTCGCAACTACTCGCGTGCCTACCTGCACCATGTCTTCCGGTCACAGGAAATCATCGCCTCGATGCTGCTGACTTGGCACAACCTGCATTACTATCAGGAACTTATGCAGGGCTTGCGGGACGCCATTGCCGCGGGACGGCTGGAGGCCTTCGTCGCCGGCTTCCACGCGCTGCGCGCCGAAGGCGACATCGAGCGGCTCTAGCGACCGACAGTTGAACTGAACCGATTAGTTCGGCGAGGGACTTGCATCGGAATATTTCAAGCCTAGGTGAAATATCCGACAACAAGGAGCCTTCCCGTGCCAGACAAACTGTTCACCCCTCTCAAGGCCGGCGCGATCGAGATGAAGAACCGCGTCGTCATGGCGCCGCTGACGCGAAACCGTGCGCCAAACGACACGCCCGGCCCGCTTCAGGCCGAATACTACGTGCAGCGCGCGGGCGCTGGCCTGATCGTGACCGAGGGCACGCCGATCTCACCCACGGCCAAGGGGTATGCCGATACGCCGGGCATCTGGACGGACGCGCAGGTGGCGCAGTGGCGCAATGTGACCGATGCCGTCCATGCCCGGGGCGGGCGGATCGTCACGCAGCTTTGGCATGTCGGCCGTGTGAGCCATGACAGCCTGCTGAAAGGCGAACAGCCGGTTGCGCCATCGGCCCTCATCGCCAAGTCGCGCACCTATGTCGATGGCCAGTTTCTGCCCACCTCCCAGCCGCGCGCCCTGACCGGGGACGAGATTGCCGCCATTCTGCAGGATTACGCGCATGCAGCGCGCAACGCGATCCGGGCCGGGTTCGACGGCGTCGAGATTCATGCCGCGAATGGCTATCTGATCGATCAATTCCTGCGCGACACCACGAACCACCGCACCGACGGGTATGGCGGGCCCATCTCGAACCGCGTGCGCTTCCTGCGCGAGGTGGTTGCGGCCGTCTCCGGCGCGATCGGGGCGGACCGGACAGGCCTCCGCCTGTCACCCTGGTCGAATGCAAACGATGTGGGCATCGACAGCGACACACCAGCCCTCTTTGCCGCCGTGATCGACGAGTTGAATGCGGCGGGTCTAGCCTTCCTGCATGTGGTCGAAGGGCAAACGGGCGGTCCCCGCCAGTGGCCCGCGGGCGGGATCGAAGCCCTGCGCAACCGTTTCAACGGTGTATGGATCGCCAACAACGGCTATGACCGCGACTTGGCCATCCAGGCGGTCGAGACGGGCGCGGCCGATGCGGTGGCCTTTGGCAAGCTTTACATCTCAAACCCCGACCTGGCCGAAAGGCTGATCGAGAATGCGCCGCTGAACCCACTGCCGACCGAGGGGCTTTACGGCGGCGGTGCCGCCTTCTACACCGACTATCCCTCACGCGCGGCCTGAGCCCGCGCCCTGCCTGATCCGGCCACGGATCAGGCGCAGATCCCATGCGGATCGGCCCTTGCCCTTCGACGGCCGCCGCATCATGTTTCGACCAAAGGCCCATGCCCCAAGACGCTGTTGAAACCCCGGGGCAGGGCACCCAGATATGGATGCAAAGTGGGGAAGTCCGGTGCCGCCGATGACCGGGGCGAGGGCTTCCTGCCGAACCTAAGGAAACGCGAATGAGCACTCTCCTCACTCACAGCTACCCGGTGCTGCCGCTGCGCGACATCGTGGTCTTCCCGCACATGATCGTGCCGCTTTTCGTTGGGCGCGAGAAATCGGTGCGGGCGCTCGAGGATGTGATGGCCGAGGACAAGCAGATCCTGCTGTCCAGCCAGATCGATCCTTCTGTCGATGACCCGACTGCCGACGGCATCTACCGGTCCGGCGTGCTGGCCAATGTGCTGCAGTTGCTGAAGCTGCCCGATGGCACCGTGAAGGTGCTGGTCGAGGGCCGCACACGCGTGCGCATCACCGAATTCCTGGAAAACGACCGCTTCTTTGAAGCGCGGGCGGAAGAACTGCGCGAGACCCCCGGCGATGCCGAGGTGGTTGAGGCGCTTCTGCGCACCGTGGGCGAGGAATTCGAGCGCTACGCCAAGATCAAGAAGAACATCCCCGAAGAGGCCCTTTCGGCCGTTTCGGACACCCATGAACCCGCCAAGCTGGCTGACCTTGTGGCCGGTCACCTGGGCATCGACGTGGGCCAGAAGCAGGAGCTTCTGGAAACGCTCGACGTGGCCGAGCGGCTGGAGAAGGTCTATGGCCTGATGCAGGGCGAGATGTCTGTTCTGCAGGTCGAAAAGAAGATCAAGACCCGCGTGAAAAGCCAGATGGAGCGCACCCAGCGAGAATACTATCTGAATGAGCAGATGAAGGCCATTCAGAAGGAGCTTGGCGATGGCGAGGACGGCCAGAACGAGGTCGCCGAGCTTGAGGAGCGCATCCGCAAGACCAAGTTCTCCAAGGAGGCCCGCGACAAGGCGGAGGCCGAGCTGAAAAAGCTCAAGGCCATGTCGCCGATGAGCGCCGAGGCCACCGTGGTGCGCAACTACCTCGACTGGCTCCTGGGCGTGCCCTGGGGCGTGAAGAGCCGCGTCAAGAAGGACCTGCACAAGGCGCAAGAGGTGCTGGACGCCGATCACCATGGCCTGGAAAAGGTCAAGGAGCGGATCGTCGAGTATCTGGCCGTGCAGGCCCGGTCGGACAAGCTGAAGGGCCCGATCCTGTGCCTTGTCGGCCCGCCCGGCGTGGGCAAGACCTCGCTCGGCCGGTCGGTCGCCAAGGCGACGGGGCGCGAATTCATCCGGATCAGCCTCGGCGGCGTGCGCGACGAAAGCGAGATCCGGGGCCACCGGCGGACCTATATCGGCTCGATGCCCGGCAAGATCATCCAGGCGCTGAAAAAGGCCAAGACCACGAACCCTCTGATCTTGCTCGATGAAATCGACAAGATGGGCCAGGATTTCCGTGGTGACCCGGCCTCGGCGATGCTCGAGGTGCTGGACCCTGAACAGAACGCGACCTTCTCGGACCACTACCTCGAGGTCGAATACGACCTGTCCAACGTGATGTTCATCACCACGGCGAACTCGTACAACATGCCGGGTCCGCTTCTGGACCGGATGGAGATCATCAGCCTGGCTGGCTACACCGAGGATGAAAAGCGCGAGATCGCCAAGGGTCACCTGATCCCCAAGCAGATCAAGGGCCATGGCCTGCGCAAGGGTGAGTTCAGCATCACCGACGAGGCGCTGATGGAGATGATCCGCACCTATACCCGCGAGGCGGGGGTGCGGAACCTGGAGCGCGAGATCGCGAAGCTTGCCCGAAAGGCGGTGACCGAGATCGTGAAGGCAAAGGGTGGCAGCGTCGTCGTCACGCCGGAGAAGCTCGAGGATTTCCTGGGTGTCAAGCGGTTCCGCTATGGGCTGGCCGAGAAGGACGATCAGGTGGGTGTCGTGACCGGGCTGGCCTGGACCAGCGTTGGCGGAGACCTTCTGTCGATCGAGGCGCTGAAACTTCCCGGCAAAGGGCGGATGAAGACCACCGGCAAGCTGGGCGATGTGATGAAGGAGTCGATCGAGGCCGCATCGAGCTATGTCCGGTCGATCAGTCCCGAGCTGGGCATCAAGCCGCCCAAGTTCGAAGCGATCGACATCCATGTGCACGTGCCTGAAGGCGCCACGCCCAAGGACGGGCCGAGCGCGGGCATCGCGATGGTGACCTCGATCGTGTCGGTGCTCACGGGCATTCCGGTCCGCAAGGACATCGCCATGACGGGCGAGGTCACGCTGCGCGGCAATGTCCTTCCCATCGGCGGGCTGAAGGAAAAGCTGCTGGCGGCACTGCGGGGCGGCATCAAGACGGTGCTGATCCCGGAGGAAAACGCCAAGGATCTTGTCGAGATCCCCGACAATGTGAAGCAGGGGCTCGAGATCATTCCGGTAGGCCATGTGCGTGAGGTTCTGCCCCGGGCTCTGGTCCGGATGCCGGAGCCGGTGGAATGGGATGAGGCCGCTGAAGAGGCTGCAGCCCTGACGCGCCGGTCCGAGACGCCGGCAGCCCCCATCGCGCACTGAAGGCAGGGCGATCCAATGGGCCGGGGCGCGGGAAACCGCGCCCCTTGTCGTTTTCGGGCCCTTCACTATCCTTCTGTGCCCGAGGAGACCGTTTCGCAATTCATGTCGCCGCGCTATGCTCGCGGCCAAGACCAACAAAGGGACAGTCCGATTATGCCAAACGACGACCCCGCTACCCCCGCAGCAGCGCCCAAGGCGCGGCGGGCCCCCGCCCGCACCGGCGCTCCAGCGAACAAGGCCTCTGCTGCCAAGCCAGCCGCCAAACCGGCGGCTGCGGTCAAGGCCGCCAAGGCAACGCCAGCTGCCACCGTGAAACCAAAGGTGCGCAAGACGGCGGCCCCTGCGGCGACAGCCCCCAGGGCGGCGGCCCCAAAGGCTGCGACCAAGCCAACCCCGCGCCGTCGGGCGGCCGCAAAGCCGGTTGACCCGACGGCCGCCTCGGTGCTGGCCGACGTGAAGGCACATGTCGAGGAAGTGCCGGCGCTGGCAGGAGCGGCGCTGGCGGTTGTGCGCAACACGCTGTCGCTGAAAAAGAAAGAGCTGGTAGAGCGCGTCGCCGCCGCCTCCGGCGAGAAGCGCAAGTCGGTCAAGGGGATCGTCGAGGCGACGCTCAAGGTCCTGGGCGACGCGCTGGAAAAGGGCGAGGAACTGGTTCTGCCGCCGTTTGGCAAGGCCAAGGTCAACCGCAGCAGGGGCGATGCAGGCCAGAAAACGCTGATGGTCAAGCTGCGCCGTGGCGATGGACCGGGGGCGGCGAAGGCCGCGAAAGAGCCCCTTGCAGACACCGACGACTGACGGTAATACCCCCGCCATCGGGCGATTAGCTCAGCGGTAGAGCGCTTCGTTCACATCGAAGATGTCAGCGGTTCAAATCCGTTATCGCCCACCATCCTTTCCGGAAAGAGCGTCACTTGGCCAAAGTGGCGCTCTTTTCACACTGACCGCGCCCCTTCGCGCCACGCCAGAGGAGACCCCCATGAAGATCGCCCATCGCGAGATCGGCCCGGCCCATCCGCCGCTTGTCATCGCCGAGATCGGCATCAACCACGGTGGCAGCCTCGAGGTTGCCAAGGAGATGGTACGGCTGGCGCATCTGTCGGGCTGCGAATGCATCAAGCACCAGACGCATTTCCTGGACGACGAGATGACGGACGAGGCGAAGGCGATCTTTCCGCCGAATGCCGATGTCTCGATCTGGGACGTGATGGCCCGCTGCGCGCTTTCGGCTGGGGATGAGGTGGCGCTGAAGGACTATACCGAAAGCCTCGGGCTGATCTATATCTCGACGCCCTTCAGCCGCAAGGCCGCGGATTTCCTGGCCGAGATCGGGGTGCCGGCCTTCAAGATCGGGTCGGGAGAGGCCGACAACCTGCCGCTCATCCGCCACATCGCGCGCTTCGGCAAGCCGGTAATCCTGTCGACCGGCATGCAGACGATCGAGACGATCCGCGAAAGCGTGGCGATCCTCGATGCGGCCGGCGTGGACTATGCCCTGCTCGAATGCACCAACCTTTACCCCTCGCCGCCCGAAATTGTCAGCTTGCGGGGTGTGACCGACCTCAAGGCTGCATTCCCGCGTGCGGTGGTCGGCTTCTCGGACCATTCCATCGGGCCAGAGATGGCGCTTGCCTCGGTTGCCCTTGGGGCCTGCATTCTCGAGCGGCACTATACCGATACGCGGTATCGGGTGGGGCCGGACATCATCAACTCGATGGACCCGGCTGAATTGCGCGTGATGGTCGACCGCAGCCGAGAGATCTGGATCGCCGCCAACAACCCCAAGCAGCGCACAGCCGCGGAAGAGCCGGTCTATCGCTTTGCACGGGCCAGCGTGGTTGCCGACCGCGACCTGCCCGCGGGCCATGTGATTGCCGAGGCCGACATCTGGGCGCGCCGCCCCGGGTCGGGCGAGATCGCGGGTTATGACTTCGATCTGGTGGTCGGGCGTCGCCTGACCCGCGCCGTCGCGCGCAATACACAGCTCAAATGGTCCGACATCGGCCTGCCCGCCCGCCCCGAAGGCGCGTCGCGCCGCTAGGATCAGTCGCGGAAAAAAAGCGAAAACTCCGGCGCAAGCGCCGGAGCAGAGACAACTTTCTTGGGAATTCCGCCTGGCAGCCCGTAGGGGAGTCGAACCCCTCTTCCCAGGTTGAAAACCTGGTGTCCTAACCGATAGACGAACGGGCCACGGCGGTTGGTGCGGGGTGTCTAGGCGAGGGCGTGGGCGCTTGCAAGGGAAAAAAACGCGGCTCAGCCATCGATCTGTGCGGCCATAAGGGCGATTGCCTGTTGATAGACGCTGGCTGCATTCCACTGCTCGATCACCGCGAAGTTCGGCTCGCCCGTCTGGTAGCCGGCGCCAGGGCGCCAGCCTTTCTGCGCGAAGAAGTTCGCGGTCGACGCCATGGAATCGGTGAGGTTCGTCAAGTCCACCTTGCCGTCGCCATTGCCGTCGACACCATAGGCCAGGGCATTGCCCGGCAGGAACTGGGTGTGGCCCAACTCACCATGCTTTGCCCCGACTGACTGCGGGGTGACAGCGCCCTGATCGACAAGCACCAGCGCAGCGATCAGGTGCCCGGTGAAGAATTCCGACCGGCGGCAGTCATAGGCGAGGGTTGCGATGGCCGAGACGACGTTGGTGTCGCCCATGAAGTTGCCAAAGCCTGTCTCCATGCCATGGACGGCGAGGAGGATGCCGGGTGGCACGCCATAGGCCCGTTCAAGCGCGGCGTAGAAATCGGGGTTCTTCGCCTTGCGCGCCCGCCCCTGCGAGACGATGGCGTCTGCGCCGCGCACCTGCAGGAACTTGTCGAGCGAGTACTTGAAGCTTTTCTGGTTGCGGTCGGCACTGATGGTCTTGGTCGAATAGGTGGTGTTCATCAGGGCGTCGATCCCGCGACGACCGACTCCGGCCTGCGCGGCTTCGGCAGCCATCACGGGCTTCCATTCCTCGAAGCCGGAGGAGGTATTGCCGCAGGGGGCGGCGAGGGCTGGCGGGGCGAAAAGGGAGAGGACGATGGCAAGAATCTTGGCAGTTGACTTGAAACGCACGGGTGGCCCCCTTGAAAATGCTAATCCAGTCTAATGGCGCCGTGACAACGCGCAAGAGTGAGGCAATGGGGAAGAAACCTCAAACGGACTCTCGCAAGGGGCAAAAGGAAGACTCCCCCGATCAGGGAATCGGCGCTAGTGTAATCATCGGATCGGGCCGGGAGCGGACGGTCCTCGGGGACATGCTGGCCAGATCGGGGGGCGAGGCCATGGCAGAGCACTGGGGCGAGGAGACGCCTTCTTCGACGGATGAGCGGATCGGCGGCGAGGAACGGGCGGCGATCAGCCGGCTTTTATCATCGGAAAGCTGGACGCGGCGCCTGGAAGAGGCGCGGGCGGAACGCCACAGAATTCTGGCCAGCCGCACCCGACAAACATCGGCGCCCGTGTTCCGCCCGGGTGGAGAAAGAAGCGCGCGGATCAACCTGCTGCCCCCGCTTGAACCGCCAATGCCGGCGGAGCGGAGCCGGGGCGACGCGTCGGGCGTGGTTGTCTATTTCGACCCGCCACATGCGACAAGCCGCTTGGCAGAGGTGCGCGCGGCTGCCGCGCTCATGCAGGACAGGCCAGGCGGCGCGGACCCGGTCGAGGAGGCCGGTGCACCGCAGCGGGTCGAGGTGATCTTTGGCGGCGGGCTGCTGATCGGCGTGGCAATCGGGCTGGGTCTTGCGCTGATCCTTTGACAGGTTTGCCAAGGGAAAGCGTGACCAGACTGCGCCAAGGGGCGCAGCGAGACAATCATGCTTTACACGAAGATTGCGCCGCATTTCATTGATAAATAACATTTAATCAGAAAAACGGTTTCGACCGTATCGTTGCGCATCCGGATCAGGAGCCGAACGGCCGGGAAGGCAATTCTGAACCTGTGTCAGCCATGGTCTGCCGGTCTGAAACTGGCAGCAGGTGGTCCGCCCCATGATCTTCGATCCGAACCGGGCCGAGTGTCGGCCAACCCCGAGGGCATCATGGCGACGTTGACCAATCTTCTGGTGGCTGGCGGGGCCCAATGGGACGGTGACGGGCCTGTGGCGAACAGCCTGGTTGCGTCGGGCGCCGTCTGGACGGGGCCGGACGGGGGCGCTGACCCCCTGCCTGACGGGGGATCGGCGCGGCGACGGGCCTTGCCCGGCGAAAGTCGCAACGGCGGGCGCGTCTTGCGCGGCCCCAGCTCTTGAACGAACGGGAAGTCGCGGATGGTCAAACAGTATTTCATTCCCGCCGAAACGGCGGTGGTCGAGGTTGAGGCAGGGGCGGGCGTGACCGTGGGCCCGGGCAGCGCGGGGCGCTGGCGGGCAATTGCCGGCGTGATGGCCGAGGGGGTGCTTGAGGTCAACGAGACGCATGTCTTTGCATTGCTCGGCCAGTCGAACATGATTGGCCGGGCCGACTATGACGGTCTGGGGGATTACCCGGCGGGCACGCTACAATGGACGCAGGCGCGTGTTCTGGCGCCTGCGATCTCGCCGCTTGATCATCTGAACGAGCAGGCCGGCGACATGGGCCTGTCGATCCAATTTGTGACTGACTATCTGGCGAGCCATTCCAATGTGACGGTGGTGCTGGTGCCGTTGGCGCAGGGGGGCACCGGGTTTTCGGGCAACCACTGGAACCCGCCGTCAGATACGCTTTACGCCGGGGCAGTCGCGAGTCTGAATGCGCTGTTCGCAGCGAACCCGACGTTCCGGTTCAAGGGGTTCCTGTGGCATCAGGGGGAAGCCGACATTGCCGAGCCCGGGCAGTATGCCTCGCGACTGGATGCCATGATCGCGGCGCTGCGGGCCGATGTGACAGTGGCGGAGGCGACGACGCCCTTTGTGGTGGGCGGGCTGCTGAGCGGGACGCAGGACAGTTCCGCCATCAATCAGCGCCTGTCGGAGACGCCGCTGCGCATGCCCTATGTGGGCTATGCGCCGGCGACGGGCCTGACCCTGTTCGACGGGCTGCATTTTGATGCACCAAGCCTGCGGACGCTGGGGGCGCGATATGCTGTTGCGCTCGGCGAGGCGGAGGTGCGGGTGCCTGCACCCCCTGGGCAGGTGACGGGCCTGGTCGCACAGGCCGGCGACGGGCAGGTGAGCCTGATCTGGACCGCGCCGTTGTCGCATGCGGTGGTCAGCGACTATGTGATCGAAGTGAACGCAGGCAGCGGCTGGTCGGTGCTGACCGATGGCGCGGGGGCAGCGACAGGTTTCGTCCATACAGGGCTGACCAACGGTGTTGCGCTGAGCTATCGGGTTTCGGCGGTGAGCGCGAATGGCATGGGTGCGGCTTCGGCTGTAGCGAGCGCGACGCCGCTCGGGGCGACCGGGCCGGCGGGGGCGTCGGTAAACCGGTTCGCCTCGGCCGCGAGCGGCGCGCTGACCGCGACGAGCTACAGCTTTCCGGCGCTGGCGATCGCACCCGGAACGGTGGTGGCGGCGGTGGCCGCCCGCGGTTCGACCGGCGGGAACGGACGCCCGAGCAGCGTGACGCTGGGTGGGCAGGCCATGACCTTGCTAGGCGAACAGCAGCGCCAGGATGGGGCCGGGGCGAATGTGCAGGCGCAGGAAAAGATCAGCTTCTGGATACTGTCTGGCGTGACAGGCACGACGGCGGATCTGGCCGCGACCTTTTCAGCCTCGATGCTGCGTTGTGGGGTGGCAGTGTGGTCGCTGGGCGGGGTGGCACCGGCGACGGCCAGTTTCGCCAGCGGCGCAGGGCTGAATGTGACAAGCGTAACCGCCTCGGTCGTGGTGCCCGCGGGCGGGCTGCTTCTGGCCTACGGACATCACACCGCAGGCACCGAGATCGGGTCGCTGGCCGGCGTGGATCAGCCGCTGCGTCTGCCCCAGGCCGAGATCAGCCCGAACTTCTTTCACTATGCGGGCGATACACTGGTGACGGCAGGCCAGACCATGACCGTGACACAATCGATCCCGGCCAACAGCTCGTCTGCCCTGATGCTTGGACTGGTGGCGGTGGGGCCGGCGGCGTGACGCCGGCCCCGGCAGGGCGAGTTCAGTAGCAGGGCGGGTAGGGGTAGTAGCCGCAATAGGGCGGATAGGCATAGGCCGGGCCTGCATTCGCCGCGGCTGCTCCGATGGCCGCACCTGCGACGGCAGCCCCCGCAACCGCGGCGCCGCTGTAGGGGTGACCGTACCAGGCGCCATGATAATCGGGCGCATGCCAGTAGTTGCTGCCGCCCACTTCTGCGCCATGGGCAACCGTCACGCCGCCAGCCGGGCCGACATGGACAGCGGTCCCCCGTGCCGCAAAGCCTCGGTCATCGATGAAGAGGGCCGTCGGTCCGGTTCCGGCGAGGCTGCCTTCCAGCACCTTCACGTCAAAGGTCAATGTCGAGCCATCCAGGACCGGCTTTGTCAGGACGACGACGGCATCCGACACATCGCCGCCTTCCCCGCCCAGAACCGAGACGGTGGCATTGGGCGGATCGATGGCGAAGTTGTCCTTGCCTTCGTCCCACTGCATCAGGAACTGCTCGGTCGTGACATGGCCCGCCGCGCGGACCGGGCGATCGGCGAAGACGATGGTGTTGGGGGCCACGCCGGTCAGGGTGAGCTTTCCGTCGGCCAGAGTGGCGCCTTGCGCGTTCATGACCATAAGGCTGGGCACGGGGCCTGTTGGCGTGACCTGGCCGATGGTTTTCTGCAGGGGCTGGTGCTTGGCGGGCGCGTCCTGCGCGAGGGCCATGTTCGCTGCAAGCAGCGCGGCACCGAGAAGGGCGCCCTTCAGGGCCACCGAGGCAGGTTTGGCCAATACTCTCGACATCATCAATTCTCCCAGTTTTCGGGCGGCAGGGGCGGTTGTCCTGGAGGGCGCCCGTGCGTCCCGGCGCCGACATTAGCCGCCTCTGAGAAAAACGAAACTGGCCAAGTGATCACAATTTGACGGTCAGCGCCTCAGACGCCGACGTCTGGCCCGGGACAGACGAGCGGTTCGCGGCTCTCGGCGATGGCGGCGAGTTCGGCGCCTTCGGGATCGCCGGCGAAACGCGCGCGCAGCCCGCCGGTATCGTGGAAGAAGGTCCAGCATTGCGGGCTGGGATTGTCTTCATAGACAAAGCAGATCTGCCCGCTGTCGGGATACCAGTAGCCCCTGCTGCACTCCTCCCCCTCGAACGCCCAGATGACACGCCGGCCAGGCCGGTATTCCTCGGTGCCGTAGATCTGGCCGCCGACGGCATAGGTCAGCGTCTTGCCGGTGGCATAGGACTCGAACTCTTCGGCGGTGAGGGGATCTGCCGCAAGGGCAGGCAGGGCCGTCAGGGCGGCAAGGGCTAGGATGGCGGAGCGCAACATGCGGTCAGAGTGACAGATCGCCGGCAGGGGCACCAGCGCCCCCGGTGTCGCTTTCGCGTGAAGCGAGGCGGTCCAGCCGGGGATGCATGACGCGCCGCCAGAGTGGGGGCAGAAGCGCAATTGTGGCCATGGCCGGTAAGCCGCGGGGGAGTTCGGGCGCCCCCGGGGGCAGGCGCAGGGCGGGGAAGGGGCGGGCCGGATGGGCGTGATGGTCGGAATGGCGCGGCGCGTGGAGCATCATCGTGGCGGTGAACCACTGGGGAGCGTTCCAGGAATGCGCAGGGCCAACGGGTTCCGGCCGCCCGTTCGGCAGGGCGCGGCGCCGCAAGCCGTAGTGCTGGACATAGTCGGACATCAGAAGCTGTGCCGTGGCGAGACTCGCCAGGGCGAGGAGCGCGACACTGCCCTGCCAGCCGGCAAGTGCTGCGGCCAGGGCCAGACACAGCGCCGCTCCGCCAAGATAGGCGACATAGGGATGCAGACCCCGACCGGGGGGGCGCCGGGCGGTTTCGGCCGTCAGTCCTGCGCGGAACGACCCGATCCAGGCACGCGGCAGGAAGGCATAGACGCTTTCGCCGCGCCGGGCGCTGTTCGGATCCCGTGGTGTTGCCACATGGACGTGATGCACCAGCCGGTGGGCCGAGGCGTGATGGCCGAACAGGAGCGTGACATAGACCGCCACGCCAAGACGGTAGAGCCAGCGTTCCGTGCGGTGGATCAGCTCATGTGCCGCGGGGATCGAGATCTGGCCGAAAGTCAGCGCAAAGGCGAGCAAGGCGACCGCCCGTTGCCCTGCTCCAAGGCCGCTGTCGCCGGCGATGGTCCAGACCGCTAGCGGCACCATCGCGAGGTGTCCAAGGCCGATCAGGACCAGAAGGGGGACGGCGGCCGGAAACTCGGTCCCCTCTGGCGCAGCGGTGGAAAGGAGCGGCGAGACCCGGTCCAGCGCCGCCGAAAAGACTGCGACATAGAGGATGGTCGCCAGCAGCCAGACCGGGCCGAGGACTGCGCCAGCCACAAGCATTGCCATGGGCAGCAGACTCGCCACCCAGAAGGCGGCAAGGGGCAAGCGGTGGGTGTTCTCAGCGGGCGGCGGGGTCATCGCCGCGAAGGATAGCCGAGGGCAGGCACCGCGGACAGGGGGAGGAAAGCGGGGTCTCAAACCGGGGCCAGGGGGCAGGGTGGGGCGGTGCCGAAGGCCGGTCGCGGCTTTGCCGGGCCTTTCACTTTGGCGCATTAGCGACTAGGGGAGAGGACAGGCGCCAACCGGGCTGAGAGGCGAGGCATGTCGTTCTTCAAGAAACTCCGCGACCGGATGTTCAAGTCCTCGGACAAGATCGGCCAGGGGCTGGATGAGATCGTGGGCGAGGGGGCGGAAGCCCCCGCGATGGATGCAGCCGCGCCAGCGGCGCCTGGACCCCGAGCTGCGGATCCTGCCACCTCCTCCACCGCTCCCACTGCCGGCCCCCGCGCCGAACCCACGCCTGCTCCGCCCCCCATTGCCCCTGCGGTGCCGGAGGAGGCGCCGCGGACGGGGATCCTGGGGAGGCTTTGGGGTGGGGGCAGCGCCGAGGCACCGCGGCGGGTGCTGGACGATGCGATGCTCGAGAGCCTGGAGGAATTGCTGATCCAGGCCGACATGGGCGTGGACACGGCGCTGCGGGTCAGCGCGAACCTGGCCGAGGGGCGGATGGGCCGCCGGGTGTCGGTCGAAGAGATCAAGACCGCGCTTGCGCAGGAAATCGCGCGGATCATGGAACCGGTGGCTCGCCCGCTGCCGCTTTACCCCAAAAAGCCCCAGGTCGTGCTGGTGGTGGGGGTCAACGGATCGGGCAAGACCACCACAATCGGCAAGCTGGCGAGCCAGTTCAAGGCGGCGGGCAAGACGGTGGTGATCGCGGCGGGCGACACCTTCCGCGCGGCGGCGGTGGAGCAGCTGCAAATCTGGGGCCAGCGGGCCGGGGTGCCGGTGCTGACTGCGCCCGAAGGGTCCGATCCGGCGAGCCTCGCGTTCGACGCCATGACCAGGGCCGAGGCCGACGGGGCGGACCTTCTGATGATCGACACGGCGGGACGGTTGCAGAACCGCGCCGACCTGATGGAAGAACTGGCCAAGATCGTTCGCGTGATCCGCAAGAAAGACCCATCCGCCCCGCACAACACGCTTCTGGTGCTGGATGCGACGACAGGGCAGAACGCGGTGACGCAGGTGGAGATCTTTCGCAAGATTGCCGACGTCTCGGGCCTTGTCATGACCAAGCTGGACGGCACGGCGAAGGGTGGCGTGCTGGTGGCGCTGGCCGACAAGTTCGGGCTGCCCATCCATGCAATTGGCGTGGGTGAGCAGCTCGACGACCTCGCACCCTTCGACCCCGAGGATTTCGCGCGCGCGCTTGTGGGGCTGGACGACTGACCGTCTGACGGTGCCTGCTCCAGAATGGTGGCGATTTCCGGCTTTCGGCGCTAACCTGCCGGTACGATCGGTTGCGTCAACGTTCCAGGACTGTGAGCATGCGCAGTTTTCGGACCTTTGCAACGTCCTGCCTTGCCTTGGTCCTTGCCGTTCTGGCGGGGCCAGTGGCGGCGCAGTCCTCACCCCAAGTCGGGGGGGCCAATGCCCCTGCCGACGCTCTGTCGGGATCCGCGCCCGAATTTCACCGGATGCTGGATCAGCAGGATGTCTGTCCCGTAGGGTTGCCCTTGTGGGCGACGGACAGCGAGCGCTTCGCTTGGGACCAGATCTGCCGTGGCAAGATCGCCGACATGAGCCTGTTCACGTCGACCTCGGCGCAGGTGGCCGGCCAGCCCGCCGCCGCCGACCCGACAGAAGCCGGCGCAGGGCCAGCAGCAACCGGTGCCGGCGACGGGGCGGGTTGCATCGCAATTCCGCCACCCGGAACTCCGGATACGGTCTGGCCTGACCACCGGCGCCTGTCGGCGAGGTTCATCAAGCTGATCACGACACGGGAACCCTATGTCTTTCTGCCGGCGGTACCGAGCGTCTACATCAAATGTGCGCAGATAGAAGGGCAACTGGATCTCTTCCACGAGCATGTGCCCCAGAGGCTGGTCCTGCGGGATAGCCGCATCCCGCAAGGCCTCCTGCTTGATGGCGCGGTCTTTGCGTCTGACCTGATCCTGAACGGCAGCGACATGCTTGGGTCTGATGTTCTGGCCAGCGGACTGGTGGCAGCGAATGTCCATCTCTCGAAGGGTCGAGCGGGCCTGATTGACCTGTCCTGGGCACGGGTCACAGGATCGGTCGTGCTGGACGGGGCCATGATCGGCAAGCGCCTCGACCCGGCCGCGCCGTCGCAAAGACGGGGTCTCTGGGCTCCGGGTCTTTTTCTTGGCGGCAGCCTCAGCGCCATTGGCAAGGCTGACATCCAGGAGGTCAATGTCGGCACTGCCCAAACCGGGGGGGACGTTACCTTCGATACGTCCCTTGTGCGGGGGAAAGTCAATCTGAACGGGATCCGCATCGGTGGCGCATTGTTCATGCGTCGCGGTGCCAGAATCGCGGAACTGGACCTGATTGCATCGAGGATAGAGCGAGGCGTCGAGTTGTCCGGCCTGCTGGTCGCGCCGCTGGACGATGCCCAACCAGAGGCCGCACCCATTTCGGCGTCACCAGCGCAGGAAACCGCGTCCGAGATCACCGGTTCGATCAAGGCAGGGCGCATGGTGGTTGGCGACAGCAGCTTTCTTGACAGCATGACGGTCGAAGGCGGGCTGGACCTGAACGAGGCCGTCATCAAGGGCCCTTTGTACCTTGACAGCACTGAGGTCCGTGGCCGGTTCCAGGCAAGCGGAATTCAGGTCGAAGGCCCGATCTCGGTGCTGTGGGGAGCGGCGTTCCGGGCGTTTTCCCTGCGTGGCGCGAACGTGGCGGGGGCCGTGCAGCTGTTCGGCTCGACTCTTGATGGGCCGCTCGATTTTCGCAACGCAAGCATGGGCTCTCTGGAACTGGCCGATACCGGATCGGACATCATCTGGGGACCCCTGGCCAGCCTCGATCTGCGCAATGCCGATATCGGCGTCCTGCAGGCGCGCTTTCCCGAAAGCTGGCGGATCACTGGCGAGGTCGAAGGGAATGGAGAGCCGAAGGATCTGCCTATCCAGCTGGAGAACCTGCGCTACGAACGCCTTGCAGCGGGCGCCCCACCGGAAGAGGAGACCGCACCTTCAGAACTGGACGCCGACAGCCTGATCCGATGGGTGTCGGAATCGCTTCCCAAGCTGGACGAGGACCAGGCCGTCGGCTTCATTCCCCAACCCTTTCGGCAACTGGAGCAGACCCTGCGCTCGATGGGGGCCGAGGAGGAAGCCGATCAGGTCCAGGTGGCCGGGCATGTCCACCAGATCAATGCCTATTCGGCCGATCTCGCCGGCTGGTTCAAGACAGTTGCCGGTCTGGTCTGGTGGGCGCTGGTCGGGTTCGGGGCCTATCCGTTCCGGGTGCTGTGGTGGTTTGCCGGCCTTGTCGGGCTGGGGGTGATCGTGGCGCGCTGGAATGTGCCTTTGCGGGAAAGGGGGTGGACCGACTGCTTCTGGTATTCGCTGGAAAACGCCTTTCCGCTGCTTCAGCCCTCGACCGAACATCAGAAGGTCGTGCATGACCACCCTGTGCTGCAGAACTTCTTCCATTTCCAGAAGGTCGCTGGATTTGTGCTGGCCACTATCCTAGTTGGAGCATTGACGCTGCTCGGAGGATAGGACTTGGCGGAAAAGAAGGTGAACCCCTGGCTGAAGATTGGTCTCGAACTGGGGCCGATCGTGGTGTTCTTCCTGGGCTTCAGCCGGCTCAAGGACCAGACCTTCGGTTTTGCCGGACAGGAGTACCCGGGGTTCATCGTCATGACGGCGCTGTTCGTTCCGCTGATGATCGTCACCACCGGGATTCTGTGGTGGCTGACGGGCAAACTGTCGAAGATGCAGATCGCGACGCTGGTGCTGGTGGTCATCTTCGGCGGGCTGTCGGTCTGGCTGAACGACGAGCGCTTCTTCAAGATGAAGCCCACGATGATCTATGTGCTGTTCGCGGGCATCCTGGGCTTCGGCCTGCTGCGCGGGCAATCCTACTTGCGGCTGGTGATGGATGAGGCGCTGCCGATGCAGCCCGAAGGCTGGATGATCCTGACGCGCCGGATCGCCCTGTTCTTTGCGGCGCTCGCGGTGGCGAATGAGCTTGTCTGGCGGCTGATGAGCACCGAGGCCTGGGTCAACTTCAAGACCTTTGGCCTGACGGCCGCGCTGTTTCTGTTCTTCATGACGCAAGGCAAGCTGATCGAGAAATACGGCATCGAAAAGCCGCAAGACTAGGCTGGCGTCCCGCCCGCCGCGCTAGCGCTTGAAGAGGATCTCCTGCGCCTTGCGGTCGTTGGCGGCATTCTGGCGCCGGTCAGCGCCGAGGGCCTTGCCACGCTGGACGGCCGGGCGGGCCGACATCGCGTCCAGCCAGCGTGCGAAATGGGGCTTGTCCTCGATCACCTGTTCCTGACCCTTCCAGTTCTGTGCCCAGGGCCAGATCGAGAAATCGGCGATGGAGAGGAAATCGCCTGCGACCCATTCGCCCTTGGCCAGCTGGCGGTCGAGCACGCCGTAGAGGCGGCCCACTTCCCGGCGGTAGCGGTCCTTGGCATAGGGCAGGTCCTGAGGCGGATCGAGCGCCGGGGCATAGCTGAGAAAGTGATGCGCCTGCCCCGCCATGGGGCCGACGCCGCCCATCTGCCACATCAGCCATTGTTCGACCGCGATCCGGTCGCGTTCGGACTGGCCGTAGAAGAGGCCGGTCTTGCGCGCGAGATACATCAGGATCGCGCCGGATTCAAAGATCGAGATCGGGTCGCCATCGGGGCCCTCGGGGTCGACGATGGCCGGCATGCGGTTGTTCGGTGCGATCGACAGGAATTCGGGGCGGAACTGTTCCCCCGCGCCGATGTTGACGTAATGGACGCGGTAGGGAAGGCCCATTTCCTCAAGCGCGACGGAGATCTTCCAGCCGTTTGGCGTGGGCCAGTAATGCAGATCGATCTCGGCGGGCATGGGCAACTCCTTCTGGGACGAGACCCATCATGCCGGATTGCCGGGCATAGACAAGCCCGGCCAGAGACGGCGGCCCGGCGGCATCGGCGCGGCGGCCAGCGCAGCCCGCAAGGCCGCAGGATGAATCCGGCGCTCGAACAGGGCTCGGTAGAAGCGGAACATTCCCGGGCGCAGGAAGGGAGACCAATGGCAGAACCTGCGCCCCGGTCCAAGCAGGCGCAATCCAAACCGGGCAAGCGCCTCTTCCGTGCCAGGACGGTCGATGCAAAGGTTGGTCCAGCCCGGATGCGGCTTGGACAAACCTTGCGAAATGGGAACGTCCCGCCCATCGGAAAGCAGCAGCTCCATGCAGAAATCGAACATACGGTTGGCATGGCTGGTGACATTGACCACATCGGCCGCCCGGCCAGCGGGGCTGGCCATCGCCTGTTCGGCCGTGCGGCGGAACTCGGCCGCCTCCATCAAGACCACGCGACCCAGATCGCCCGATTGCAGGTGATCAAAGGCCGACAGCGCCACGCGCGCGCCAAGCGAATGGGCCAGGATATCGACCGGCCGCGTGGGGTCGATCTCGCGGATCACCCGGATGGTCTCTGCCAGGCCCGCAGCAGCCCTGCCCGCGCGGGCCTGCGCCGCCCAGATCGTGCCGTCGGCATGCCAGCCAAAGCCGACCGCAAGCCCCGCCTGCGATCCCGCCAGACCCAGGTGGCGCGGCCAGCTGACCGCGCGGGGATGGCCCGTGGTGGGGCGCAGCGACAGGATATCGGCGTGGGGGCAGAACCTTGGCGAGCCGGGCTGGAATCGGAACCCATGCACCATTGCCACCACCGGCGCGCCGGGGCGAAGGGCTGCCAGTGCGGCGGCAAGCGCGTCGCGGTCCAGTGTAAGGCCGTGCTTTTCCTGGGTGACGCTGACAAGGGACATGACCCCTCCGACATCTTGTGTAGCTGGGCGCGGTCTACACAACACGTGCGACAGGCTGGTGAACGCTGCATTGCAGCGCCATGACGTTCCTTGCAGGCCGATCCGCAAGCCCGGTTGACGCGGGCCGGTCGGCGGCGTATCGCGCTTTCCGTGGCGCTTTGTTACCGGATTGCGGGCCACGTTAAACAAGCCGCTAAAGAGGTGAGGGCCGTGCGCGACCCCCGCAACCTCTTCCGGTCGGGGGTTTTTTCATGCGTGGCAGGCCGCGCGAAGGGGAACGGGAAGATGACGAAGGACTGGAATCGGCGTACGCAACTTGTGCATGAGGGCAGCCGCCGCAGCCAGTATGGCGAGATGGCCGAGGCGATCTTCCTGACCCAGGGCTTTGCCTATGACAGCGCCGAGCAGGCTGAAGCGCGCTTCGTCAAGGCGGGCGAGGACGAGTTCATCTACGCCCGCTACGGCAACCCGACGACCCGCATGTTCGAAGAGAGGATCGCCGCGATCGAAGGCACCGAAGACGCTTTCGCCACGGCAAGCGGCATGGCGGCCGTGAACGGCGCCCTCACGGCGATGCTGCGCGCGGGCGATCATGTGGTGTCCAGCCGGGCGCTCTTCGGATCGTGTCTCTATATCCTGGAGGAAGTGCTGACCCGCTATGGCGTCAAGGTCACCTTCGTGGATGGCACTGACCTGGATCAGTGGCGCCGGGCGGTAACGCCGGGCACCAAGGCGGTCTTCTTTGAATCGATGTCGAACCCCACGCTCGAGATCATCGACATTGCCGCTGTGGCCGACATCGCCCATGCCGCCGGCGCGCTGGTGGTGGTGGACAACGTCTTTGCCACCCCGATCTTCTCGCGCGCCGTTGCGCAAGGCGCGGATGTGGTCGTCTATTCCACGACAAAGCACATCGACGGGCAGGGGCGCGCGCTTGGCGGCGTGATCTGCGGCACGACGGAGTTCATCCGCATGACGGTCGAGCCCTACATGAAGCACACCGGCGGCTCGATGAGCCCGTTCACCGCCTGGATCATGCTGAACGGCATGGTCACGCTGGACCTGCGCTGCCGTGCCATGGCCACCGCGGCAGCCGAGATCGCACTGGCGCTGGACGGGCATCCGAAACTGTCGCGCGTGATCTATCCGGGGCTTGCCGGCCATCCGCAGGCGGCGTTGGCCGAACGGCAGATGGGGTCGGGCGGTACGTTGCTGGCCTTTGACATCAAGGGCGGCAAGGAAGCGGCCTTCCGCTTCATGAATGCGCTGGAGATCGTCAAGATTTCGAACAACCTGGGCGATGCGAAATCCATCGCGACCCACCCGGCCACGACGACGCACCAGCGCCTGCCGCAGGATCAGAAGGACCTTCTGGGCATCACGCCGGGGCTGATCCGGCTGTCCGTGGGGCTGGAGGATGCGGACGATCTCATCGCCGATCTGAAGGCGGCGCTCGCCTTCGCCTGAGCGGCCGATTTCCGCCTCGCGCGTGATCCGATGTCGTGACGGCGACGTATTTGTTCGGTATGGCTGGACGGGCGGGGGACGAGACCCCACATAATCCGCTCTGGCCTCAACCGGGCCAAAAGGGGGCGCCGTCATGAACATCCTGACACCAATCAAGGATCGCAAGCCCAGCCGCGAAGAGGCAGAGGCGGCGCTGGCCGTCCTGCGTCAATGGGCGGGCAAGTCGTCTGACGAAGAGATTTCGCGGCTCGAGCCTTCGGTGGCCCTCCTGATGCCGGGCAACGGATATCCAGCCCTGCGCCGCGAATACCCCGAGGAGTTCGAGGCCGACGACGCCTATCGCTCGACCCTGCCCGACCTTCAGAACGGGCCCTCCAGCCTGATCAAGGGCGAGCGCACCCTGATCCAGCATGTCGGAATCTCGAATTTCCGGCTGCCCATCCGCTATCGGACACGCGGCGCCGGCGAGGTGACGCTGGAAACCAGCGTGACGGGCACGGTCAGCCTCGAAGCCGAAAAGAAGGGCATCAACATGAGCCGCATCATGCGCTCGTTCTATGCCCATGCCGAGCGCGACTTCAGCATGGAGGTGATCGCCCATGCCCTTGAAGACTACAAGCGGGACCTCGACGCCTTCGACGCGCGCATCCAGATGCGGTTTTCCTTCCCCGTGAAGGTGCCCTCGCTGCGCTCGGGCTTGGCGGGCTGGCAGTATTATGACATCGCGCTGGAACTGGTGGACCGGGCCGGGGTGCGCAAGAAGATCATCCATCTCGACTATGTCTATTCCTCGACCTGCCCCTGCTCGCTCGAGTTGTCGGAACATGCGCGGCGCGAGCGTGGGCAACTGGCCACGCCGCATTCGCAGCGGTCGGTCGCGCGCATTTCGGTCGAAACCGCGGGTCCCGAGCGGCTTTGGTTCGAGGATCTGATCGACATGGCCCGGTCTGCCGTGCCCACCGAGACGCAGGTCATGGTTAAGCGAGAGGACGAGCAGGCCTTTGCCGAACTGAATGCCGCCAACCCGATATTCGTCGAGGATGCGGTGCGCAGCTTCTGCGCGGCGCTGGCGCGCGACGAGCGCGTGGGAGATTTCCGGGTGATCGCCAGCCATCAGGAAAGCCTGCACAGCCACGATGCCGTCAGCCTTCTGTCACGCGGCGAGACTTTTGCCGCCGAAAGCCTGGACCCCCGGCTTTTCGCGTCGCTGATCCACGCGGGTTGACCCCTACGGGCGCTTGACTTGCCGCGCGCGCGCGGCAAAGCCTTGCGACCATGATCGACCTGCGCCCTATCGGCCATATCGTCGGACTGACGGTCGCCTTTCTGGGCGCGACCATGCTCATCCCTGCGGCGGTGGACTGGTTCCTGGGGTCGCAGGATGCGCTTGTCTTTCTTGTTTGCGCGCTGATCTGCGGCGGCACCGGCGCGTTGATCGCGCTGGCTTCGCGCAATGGGGTGGGCACGGCGCTGACGGTGCGCGAAGCCTATCTGGTGACACTGGCGATCTGGGTCTTTCTGCCGATTGCGGGCGGCCTTCCCTTCATCCTTGGAGCGACGGACTCTCGTTTCATCGATGCCTATTTCGAAGCCGTTTCGGGGCTGACAACGACCGGTGCATCGGTTCTGGTTGGCCTTGATGAGCTTCCCCCCGGCATCAACCTGTGGCGCGGGATGCTCAACTGGCTTGGCGGGCTTGGCATCGCCTTTGTCGCCATGATCTTTCTGCCCGTCATGCGCGTGGGGGGCATGCAGTTCTTCCGGACCGAAGGGTTCGACACGCTGGGCAAGGTCCTGCCGCGCGCGACCGACATCGCAAAGTCCTTGGTGGCTGTCTATGCAGCACTGACCGTTGCGGCGCTGCTGACCTATCTGGCCGTTGGCATGAGCACCCTCGATGCGACGGTGAACGCCATGGCCTCGATCGCGACAGGGGGGTTTTCGTCCCGCGATGCCTCGTTCGGGCCCTATCAGGGGGCAGGCGAGTACGCCGGCACGGTCTTCATGATCCTCGGCAGCCTGCCCTACATCCGCTATGTGCAGATGGTCACCGGCGCCTCGCTGCTGTCCGTGCTGCGCGATGTGCAAGTGCAGGCCTATCTGCGCTGGATTGCGGTCTCGGTTCTGGCGGTAACCGCCTGGCGAGTCCTGACCACCGGGGATTCGGTCGAGCCCGTCTTTCGCGAAACGCTGTTCAACCTGACCTCGATCATGTCCAGCACCGGCTTCTTTTCGGGCAGCTTTGCCACATGGGGCGGTTTCTCGGTGGTCGTGGCTTTCGTGATCGGGGTGATCGGAGCCTGTTCGGGGTCCAGTGCCGCAGGGCTAAGCGTGTTTCGCGTGCAGGTGTCGGCTGCGGCGATCCGGGCACAGCTGCGCCAGATTGCCTCGCCCAACCGTGTCCAGCCCGTGAAATACGCCGGGCGGACCGTCGATGCCGAGACGATGAACGGGGTGATCATGTATGTCTGCGCCTTCATCCTGTTGATCGGGGTGATGAGTGTTGCGATGACGCTTGTGGGTGTGGATACGCAGTCGGCCATTTTCGCGGTCTGGACGTCGATCGGAAACATCGGTTACGGCTATGGCCCGCTGGTGGAGCGTACCGGCACCTTCATCGACTTCCCCGATCCGGCGATTGTCCTGATGATCGTGGCGATGCTGATGGGCCGACTCGGCCTGCTTGCCTTGCTGGTCGTCGTGCTGCCGCGCTTCTGGATGCGCTGACACGCCGCCGATTGGGCCGCCCCGGGTTGACAGTGCGGTCTGGCCCGGGATGCTGGGACCATGATCGATCCGCGTCCCGTCGCCTATATCATCGGCCTGCTCATGGTCGCGCTGGGCGGTTTGATGGCGCTGCCGTTGCTGCTTGACCTGGCCTGGCAGAACCAGAACTGGCGTGCCTTCCTGACATCCGGCGTGATCACCATGGTGATGGGCGGGGCGTTGGCGCTGGCGAGTGCAAGCGGGCGGGGCACGGGGCTTGACCTGCGGCAGAGCTTTCTTTTGACAGCGGCGGTCTGGGTGGTTCTGCCGGCGGCCGGTGCACTGCCCCTGATGCTGGGCGCGCCTTACCTCGGGGTGACCGATGCCATGTTCGAGGCCGTCTCAGGGATGACAACCACGGGCACCACGGTGATCGTCGGGCTCGACGATCTGCCGCGTGGCACGAACCTGTGGCGTGTGATGCTGCAATGGCTGGGCGGGCTTGGCATCGTGATTGTGGCCATGATCTTTCTGCCCATCATGAAGGTGGGCGGCATGCAGTTCTTCCGCTCCGAAGGTTTCGACACGCTGGGCAAGATCCTGCCACGTGCGCTCGATATCTCGGCGGCGCTGATCCAGGTGTACCTGGTGCTGACCGTTGCCTGCATCCTGTGTTTCTATGCTCTTGGGATGCCGGGGTTCGAAGCGGTGATCCATGCCCTCTCGGCCGTGTCGACCGGCGGGTTCTCCTCCTCCGACCAGTCCTTCGCATCCTTCCCCGGGGCGACGGAGTATGCTGCGGCCGTGTTCATGCTGCTTGCGAGCATGCCCTTCATCCGCTTCGTGCAGGTGGCGCAGGGAGCGGTGCAGCCGCTGTGGCGCGATGCACAGGTCAGGGCCTATCTGCGCTGGAATGCCTATGCCATCGCCGCCGTCGTGGCGGCAGAACTGGTGCTGGACGGCCAGCCCTTCTGGCCAACCCTGCGCGAGGCGACGTTCAACATCACCTCGACCTTCTCGGGCACGGGCTTTACCAGCGCGGATCTGACGCTGTGGTCGCCGTTTTCTTTCGTGGTCCTGATGGTGGTGGGGCTGATCGGCGGCTGCACCTCGTCCACGGGTTGCGCGATCAAGGTGTTCCGCATGCTGATCCTGTTCGAGGCGATCCGTGTGCAGATACGCCGGTTGCGCCACCCCAGCGCGATCCTGGCGCTGCGCTTCGAGGACCGGGTGGTGGATGACGACGTGCTGAGTTCGGTGATCCTGTTCTTTACCCTGTTCATGGCGACATTTGGCGCTCTGGTGGCCGGGCTGTCGCTGACCGGGCTGGAAACAAAGGCGATCGTGACCGCCGCCTGGACCTCGATCGCCAATGTGGGACCGGCCTTCGGTCCCGGCGTTGGGCCGACAGGGGCAGTCGATGGTTTTCCTGCATCGGCCAAGTGGCTGATGATGCTGGGCATGATCGTTGGCCGGCTGGAACTGCTCGCGGTCTTCGTACTGATCCTGCCGCGCTTCTGGCGGGGTTAGCGCGGGCCTGCGCCCGGGTTCACTTCCAGCAAGAGACGAGCACTGTCATGCCTGTGGCCCGGCGGGTAAGGTCTTCGGGCGGGAGGGCGCCGCCGGGTGCGGCTTCTGTCAGGGCGATTCCCTCGCTGCGCAGCCGATCGGCGATTGTCGCGGTGGCCGCGGCAAAGCTGACCTCGCTGGGCAGCACCCGTGTGGGGTTCGAAGCGCGGGGCAGCAGCATCCCGATCACGGCGCCCGTACCGTCAACCACGGGCCCACCCGCATCGCCGGGCAGGGCGGCGAGGTCAAGCCGCTTGAGGCCCATCTCGCCCGCGAGCCCCTGCAGCGCCTCGACCCTGCCAAAGGTCAGCGCGGGGGCGGGCAGGGCGTCTTCATAGGAGTAGCCCGCAACCGCAATCTCGGCGCCCACCCGTTCCGGCGCGGTCTGGAAAGCAGCGAAGGCGGGGGGAGAAAGCGTCTTGACAGGCGACAGCACCGCCAGGCCAAGACCTTCGTCCTGCAGCCGAACGGTCATCTCCTGCTCGCCTTCGATCGTCAGCCGGCTGCAGGATTGCAGCACATCCGTCGTTGTCAGCACGGACCCCGTGCCATCGATGAAGAAGCCCGAGCGCGACAGGGCGGGCCGGCGCAGTTCCAGCCCGGTCAGCATTCCCGCACGGGCCTCGTCGCTCATCGGAGCAAGGCCGGGGTCAAGCGCCCGGTCGCCCGAGGGTCGGAAGCTTTTCTCCATCGCGGGCAGGATGCGCGCCATCTTTTCGGCCTGCGTCAGCGGCCAGGCGATGGTGTAACCCTTGATCAGCCCGCCGGCCAGCTCGACATGGGTATAGCTTTCGATCCGTTCGTTGCGTCCGGAAATGGTGAACCCGCTTTCGTCGCGCGTCCGCTCACCCGTCATCGGCACGATTTCGAGCGACTGGATCAGGTCATAAAGGCCGAACAGTGCGCTCTGGTCGCCGGGCTGGCTGATGAGCAGAACGGTGACGCCGCTGTCGTCCTTGGGGCCGAAGCGCACGAATGGCGGCTCGTAGCGGTCGAATTGCACCATGCCCAGAGGCAGGTCGATCTCGATGCCGGCCTCGGCTTCGTCCACGCGTTCAAGCCCGAGTGCGGCCAGTTCGGCCCGATGCGCCCCGGTCAGCGCCGCGCGCTGCGGCGTCGTCAGCACGCCGGTGGGTTCGGCTGCATTGGCTTCCTGCCAGGCTGCCATGGCGGCGCGCGTACCGCGCCCGATGGCCCCGTCAATCGCGCCGTCGTAAAAGCCGAACCATTGCAGCGCGATCTGCAGTTCTTCCTTTTCCGACAGGGGCAGGGCGGCCTCTGCGGCCCGCGCCTGGTCAAGGGTCTCGGGCGGTGCGGCCTGCAGGACCACGGGTGCCTCGGTCTGGGGCGCGGCGGCGGCGTCCGGCTCGGCCAGGGCTGCGATGGTGGGGTCGGGCTCGGCGGGGGCGGTTTCCTCGCTGTCCTGCACGACGGTCCCGGCAGCGGCAGCGCTGTCCGCGGGCGGCCAGTACCGGCTGCGGAAGTTGCCGCCATCGTTGAGGAAACTGTCGCCCGGGATCAGCCGTTCGCGCTTGAGTTCGGCCAGTTTCGCGGTGGCCTCTTCGGGGCTGTAGGGGCCAAGAAGGATCGCGTGCCAGCCCGAGGGCAGGGCGTAGCCGCTGACATCCGGGAAGGCACCGGAATAGGCGCGGGCGCGGGCCTCGGCCTCGGACAGCGAGGGCTGCGCCTCGATCTGGACCCAGACCCGTTCCTGTGCCCCGGCTCCCCCGGCCACCGCCACCCAGACCGTCAGGGCCACCGCCCCGGCAAAACGCTTCAGTCCCACGCCACCCTCGTCATTCGTCGTGCTTCAGAAATGTGACGCGTGAATATCAGAGCATCCGGCGGATGCACGTCAAATTCGCCTGATCGGAGGGCGCGCATTGACCCCCGCCGCGCCCTTGCCTATGGAGAGGGCGCCTTCCGAGGAGACCCGTCCATGGCCGCCACCGCAGCCCCCGCCTCCGCTGCCCCGGGCCTTGCGCCCACTGCCCCGCCGCGCAGCTTCCAGGAAATCCTGATGCGTCTGCAGGCCTATTGGGGCCGCCAGGGCTGCGCCGTGTTGCAACCCTACGACATGGAAGTGGGCGCGGGAACGTTCCACCCTGCGACGACGCTGCGGGCCCTTGGCTCACGTCCCTGGGCGGCCGCCTATGTCCAGCCCTCGCGTCGCCCGACCGACGGGCGCTATGGCGAGAACCCGAACCGCCTGCAGCACTATTACCAGTACCAGGTCCTGATCAAACCCTCGCCACCCGATCTTCAGGCGCTCTATCTCGGCAGTCTCGAGGCGATCGGCATCGACATGGCGTTGCATGACATCCGCTTTGTCGAAGATGACTGGGAAAGCCCGACGCTGGGGGCCTGGGGCCTGGGCTGGGAGGTCTGGTGCGACGGCATGGAGGTCAGCCAGTTCACGTATTTCCAGCAGGTCGGCGGGCATGACTGCAAACCGGTCTCGGGCGAGTTGACCTATGGGCTGGAACGCCTGGCCATGTATGTGCTGGGCATAGACCATGTGATGGACATGCCCTTCAACGATCCGCAGTCGCCCATCGCATTGACTTACGGCGACATCTTCCGCCAGACCGAGCAGGAATACAGCCGCTGGAACTTTGATCAGGCCGATACCGAGATGCTGTTCCAGCATTTCCGCGATGCCGAGGCAGAGTGCGAACGTATCCTTGCTGCGCCGGCAGTCGACAAGGCCGGCCGCACCATCGTGATGGCGCACCCGGCCTATGACCAGTGCATCAAGGCGAGCCATCTGTTCAACCTGCTTGACGCGCGCGGTGTGATTTCGGTGACCGAGCGGCAGGCCTACATCGGTCGTGTGCGGGCGCTGGCCAAGAAATGCGCCGATGCCTTCGTCACCACCGAGGCCGGCGGCGGGCAGCCGTCGCAGACCGCGTGACACCCATGACCTGGCGCGCGGGCCATATCCTGTCAGGCAAGGCCGGGCAGCAGCGTCTTCATGCCGTCCGCGATCATCTCGACCGCGATCGCGGCCAGGATCATGCCCATCAAGCGGGTCATGATCACCCGCAGTTTCTGGCTCATATGGCGCCCTATCATCGGCGCGGCCAGCAGCACCAGCCCTGTCAACGTCACCAGAACGGCCATCGCCACCCAGAAGGCCAGGACTTGCTCCTCACCCTTTGCCTGGCCGAGAAAGACGACCAGCGTCGAGATCGTGCCCGGACCGATGATCATCGGAAAGGCCATCGGGTAGAACGAGATGTCCTGGGAAGAAACCGCAGCGCCGGTGCCGTGGGTTTCCTGGGGCAGTGCGCCCCGGCCCTCCAGCATGCCAAGACCGATCGACAGGATCACGATCCCGCCAGCCAGCCGGAAGGCATCGATGCCGATGCCGAAGAACGCCAGGATCTGCAGGCCGGCAAGGGCCACGGCCACGCACATCAGCCCCGCGTAAAACGTTGTGGCCAGCGCAGTCTTGCGCACTTCGGACGGGGGAAGCCCGCTGGTCAGCGACAGGAAGACCGGCAGGTTGGCGAAGGGGTTGGCTATGGCAAAATGCGCGCCGAACACCTTGATCAGAAACTCGATATCCATGCGAAGGGCCCTGTCGTTTCCCTTGGGCTAGCATGGGCATGGCGGCCTGAACAGGGGTCGTCTCTGGTCGCGGCCGGCCCGGGGGGCAGGGCATGACGGGAAAACTGGTTGCGGGGGCCATCGTGATAATCGGATTGCTGGCAGGCGTGGCCATGTACTGGTTACAGGTCTATGCCTATTACGAACCTGTGGTCTTCGCACCCGGGCAGGAGATCAGGCTGACGCCGATCGTCGGCGGTCCGCCGGAGGCCATCGTCGTGGAAGACATCGAAGGGATCGACGCGACCTCCTCGCCCCTGCGTTTCCGTGCCTGCTTTACCACGCCGCTGACCCTTGCGACCCTGACCGAGACCTATCGCCTGTACGAAGGGGCGACGCCACTGGTCGGCCCGGGCTGGTTCGACTGCTTCGATGCCGAGGAGATTGGCCTCGCACTCGAACGGGGCCAGGCTCTGGCCTTCCTGTCGGAGGCGGGGGTAGCGCCTGGCATCGACCGCGTCGTGGCCGTTTTCCCGGACGGGCGGGCCTTTGCCTGGCACCAGATCCAGCCCGAAGCGGCAGGCGAGGGGGGCGAATGACCGAAGACCCCATCCTGCTGCCGGCGCTCGAGGCGGCCACGCTGGGATTTCTGGTCTATCTGCTCGGCGCGCTCATCACGCGCCGCATCGGTTTTCTGCGCGACTTCAACATTCCCGAACCGGTCACGGGCGGACTGCTTGCTGCCCTGGTGACGCTGGGCATCCATGCTGTCTGGGGTCGTCCCGTCCTGTTCGACCTCACGATCCGTGACTATCTGCTCATCGTCTTCTTTTCCGGCATCGGACTGAACGCGCGCCTGTCTGACCTGCGCCGGGGCGGGGTGCCGCTGCTGGTGCTGCTGGCCGTCACCATCGCCCTGATCTTTGCGCAGAACGTCCTGGGACTGCTGACGGCGCTCGGCTTTGGCCTGCCGGCGCAGGCCGGTCTGCTTCTGGGCTCGGTCAGCCTGCTGGGCGGCCACGGCACCACCATCGCCTGGGCACCAGAGATCAAGGCTGCCACGGGCCTGGCCGGGGCAGCCGAACTGGGCGTCGCCAGCGCGACGCTGGGCCTTGTGGTGGGCGCGCTTCTGGGCGGGCCGGTTGCCCAATGGCTGATCGCCCGCTATCGAATGACCACGGGCGAGGCTGCTGTCCCTGCCCCGGCAGGGGCCGATCTTGGGCTGGAGTTCGCCGATGAACGCCAGACCAGCCTGACGCCGGTTGACCTGATGCGCACCCTTTTCGTGCTGCATGCGGTGCTGCTGGCCGGGCTTGCGTTGCAGGATCTGATCGCGGCGGCAGGCCTGCGCCTGCCCGACTTCGTGCCTTGCATGCTGGTCGCCATCCTGGTGGGCAACCTGCTGCCCGTCCTGTTGCCTCGTCTGCCGCAGGTGCCGCGTAGCCCGGCGCTGTCGCTTGTCACCGACTTCGCGTTGGGCGGGTTTCTGGCGATGTCGCTCATGTCGCTACAGCTATGGACGCTGCAGGGCCTTGGTCTGCTGATGGCGGTCTCGATTCTGGCTCAGACCGTGCTGGCCCTGGCTTTCGTATGGTTCGCCATCTTCCGCCTGATGGGGCGCAACTACTTTGCCGCCGTGCTTTCGGCGGGCTTTACCGGCTTTGCGCTGGGCGCTACGCCCACCGCCATCGCCAACATGAACGCCGTCACCAAGGCTCACGGCCCCGCGCCGCTGGCCTTCGTGATCCTGCCGCTGATCTCGGCCTTCTTCCTTGACCTCGTCAATGCCGCCGTGATCCAGCTTTTCCTCGCGTTTTAGGACCATCCGATGCCCGATCTGCTGCTTGAACTCTTCTCCGAGGAAATCCCCGCCCGGATGCAGGCCAAGGCCCGCGACGACCTGAAGACACTTGTCACCAACGGACTGGTCGAGGCGGGGCTGACCTATGCCAGCGCCGGCGCCTTCTCGACCCCGCGCCGGCTGGTGCTGTCGGTCGAGGGGCTGTCGGCCCATTCGCCCGCGTTGAAGGAAGAACGGAAAGGCCCCCGCTCCGACGCGCCCGAGGCGGCACTCGAGGGCTTCCTGCGCTCGACGGGCCTGACCCGCGACCAGCTGGAACTGCGCGACGAAAAGAAGGGCCAGGTCTGGTTTGCCGTGATCGAAAAGCCCGGTCGCGCCGCGCCGCAGATCGTGGCCGAGGTGGTGGATCAGGTGATCCGCAGCTTCCCCTGGCCAAAATCCATGCGCTGGGGTTCGGGCAGCCTGCGCTGGGTGCGCCCGCTCCATTCCATCCTGTGCCTGCTGACCGATGAGGCGGGGGCCGAGGTGGTTCCCTTCGAGGTCGATGGCATCGCCTCGGGCAACACCACCGAAGGGCATCGCTTCATGTCGAAGGGCCGCTTCCCGGTCTCTTCCTTCGATGACTACCGCGCAAAGCTGCAAAAGGCCCATGTCCTGCTCGACAGCGCCGCGCGCGAGGCGCAGATCTGGCATGACGCCACGACGGCCGCCTTTGCCCAGGGCCTTGAGGTGGTCGAGGACAAAGCCCTGCTGGCCGAGGTTGCGGGCCTGGTCGAATGGCCCGTGATGCTGATGGGCACGATCCCCGAACGCTTCCTCGACCTGCCGCCCGAGGTGCTGCAAACCTCGATGAAGGAACATCAGAAGTTCTTCTCGGTGAGGAACCCCCGCACCGGCCGGATCGAGAAGTTCGTCACCGTCGCCAACCGCGAAACCGCCGACCACGGCGAGACCGTGCTGAAAGGCAACCTCAAGGTCCTGACCGCCCGCCTGTCGGATGCCAAGTTCTTCTGGGAGAATGACCTGCGCACGGTCAGGACGGTGGGCATGGAAGGCATGGCCGCGGGCCTTGCCAATGTCACCTTCCACAACAAGCTCGGCAGCCAGGCCGCCCGCATCGCCCGCATCGAGGCGCTGGCACGCGAGATCGCGCCCCTGGTCGGCGCCCAGCCGGACCTCGCCGCCGAGGCCGCCCGGGTCGCCAAGGCCGATCTGCAATCGGCGATGGTCGGCGAATTCCCCGAACTTCAGGGCCTGATGGGCAGCTACTACGCCCGTGCCGCCGGCCTGCCTGAGGCTGTGGCCAGTGCCTGCAAGGCGCATTACTCGCCGCTCGGGCCGTCCGATGAGGTCCCGACCGAGCCGGTCTCGGTCGCCGTGGCGCTGGCCGACAAGATCGACACGCTGACCGGCTTCTGGGCGATCGACGAGAAGCCCACGGGGAGCAAAGATCCCTTCGCGCTGCGGCGAGCGGCGTTGGGGGTGATCAGGTTGCTTCTTCGGGGCGGTGTTCGGACTGGTCTTGTCGGCGCAAATGCTCCAATCGGGAAGGCACGTGATCTTCACGGTGTAAGGGAAACTGATGCCGGGCCAACCTGGGCAGACGTGAATGACCTCCTAACCTTCCTCCACGACCGCCTGAAGGTCTTCCTCCGCGACCAGGGCATCCGCCACGATGTCATCGACGCCGTCCTTGCCATGCCCGGCAACGACGACCTGACCCTGCTCGTCAAACGCGCCGAGGCCCTTTCCGCCACGCTCAAGACCGAGGATGGCGCGAACCTGATCCAGGGCTTCAAGCGTGCCAACAACATCCTCACCCAGGCCGAGGCCAAGGACGGCGTCGAATACTCCTTCGGTGCCGATCCGAAATTCGCCGAAGGCCCCGAGGAAAAGGCGCTTTTCGCCGCGCTCGACCGGGCCGAGGCCGCCATCGCCCCGGCCATGGCCGCCGAGGACTTCCCTGCCGCCATGGCGGCGATGGCCGCCCTGCGCGCACCCATTGACGCCTTCTTCACCGCGGTGCAGATCAACAGCGACAATCCGGTGATCCGCCGCAACCGCCTGAACCTGCTTCACCGCATCCGCACGATCTGTGGCCAGGTCGCCGACCTGACCAAGATCGAGGGGTGAGGCGCGCCCGGAGGATCGTCCAGAGGACGATCCTCAGCGCCGAACGCCCGAGCCGCGAGGGTCGGGCCGGAGGAGGCGCGCCCGGAGGATAATCCGGTGGGGTTGCCCAACCATTGGGCACCTCTCTTCCGCTTCTGCCTGTCTCTTTTGCAGAAATATCCCACGGGGGTGCGGGGGTGTGAAACCCCCGCCGGCGTGCGTGACGCTTGCGTGACGGCGGAACAGGCGTATGCTGCGTCTGAACAAGGAATGCCGCAGTGCAGAAACACGATCCGATCCTCGACTTCACCCAGATCACGCCCTCGGCGCGGATCGCGACGGTGACGCATGGCTGGCGGGCAAAATGCCTCCAGCGGCTGGTGCGGCTTGACCTGCCGGTGCCTGCCTCGGTGGCCTTGCCCTCGGGCGCCGTGCGCAGCATCGCCGCCGGGGCGACTGTCGACTGCGGGGCGATCCTGTCGATGTTCGGGCCTGCGCCGCTCATCTCCGTGCGGCCCAGCCCGGAGAACCCCGACTGGGGCGGGCCTGCCACCGTGCTCAACATCGGGCTGAACGCCACCCGCCACGCACTTCTGGCCGAAACCCATGGCGCCAAGGCGGCCGACACGCTCTATCTGCGCTTCATCCAGAGCTTTGCCACCCATGTCGCCCGGCTTGACCCCGACATGTTCGAGACGATGGAGCCTTCGGCCGAGGCGATCCGTTCGGCGCTGCGCACCTATGAAGCCGAGATGGAAGAGCCTTTCCCCGAAGACCCCGCCCGGCAGTTGTCCGAGGTGCTGCGGTCGATGGCGCGGGCCTGGGAGGGTACCTCGGCGCGGCTTCTGCGACAGGCCAAGGGTGCTCCGGTCGATGGCGGGCTGGGGCTCGTCGTACAGACCATGGCGCAGGGCTACGGCGAGGGGATCTCGGGTTCCGGGGTGATCCAGTTCGTCGATCCGGTGACGGGCCTGCCGCAGGTGACGGGACGATACCTTGGCCAGAGCCAGGGGCGCGAGGCCCTGGCGCGAGATGGGGCGATCTACCTGACGCGGGACAAGCGCGGACCTTCACTTGAGGAGCTCGCGCCCGAGGCCTTTGCCGAATTGACCCGCTATGGTGCCGCCTGCCGCCAGAAGCTGCGCGAGGAAATGCAGATCGAATTCACCATCGAGGATGGCCGCCTGGCCGTGCTCGATGCCGTGAAGGTGGCTCGCGGCTCTCGTGCGGGGCTGCGCATTGCGGTGGCGCTGGCAGAGGATGGCGTGATCAGCCGGGACGAGGCAGTGCTGCGGGTCGAACCGCGCGCCCTGTCCGAGCTTTTGCACCCCCAGGTCGATCCGCGCGGCCCGCGCGATGTGCTGGTGCGCGGCATTGCCGCCTCGCCCGGCGCGGCCACCGGGCGCATCGTCTTCACCTCTGATGCCGCGCAAGCCAGCGCCGCGCGGGGCGAGCCTTGCATCCTTGTCCGGCGGGAAACCGCGCCAGAGGACATTCGGGGCATGCATTCCGCGGTCGCCGTGCTGACCGAGCGCGGCGGCATGACCAGCCATGCCGCGGTGATCGCGCGCGGCATCGGCCTCCCCTGCGTGGTCGGCGCCTCGGATCTGCGGCTTGACGTGAAGGACCGCAAGATCGTGCTGCCCGACGGGCGGCTCGTCCGCGAGGGGGATGTGATCACCGTCGACGGCACGCGGGGCGAGGCCTTGGCCGGGGTGGCCGAGATGCTGCCGCCTGCGCTGGACGATGCCTTTCACCGGCTGTTGTCCTGGGCCGATGCGGTGCGCGACATCGGGGTGCGCGCAAATGCCGACACGCCCGCCGATGCCGAAACCGCCCGTGCCTTTGATGCCGAAGGGATCGGGCTGTGCCGGACCGAACACATGTTCTTCGAGGAAGATCGCCTTGTCGTCATGCGCGAGATGATCTTTGCCGATACGCCCAAGGAGCGCGCCGCGGCGCTGACGCGGCTGCTGCCCATGCAGCGCGAGGATTTCATTCAGCTTTTCGACATCATGCAGGGCCTGCCGGTCTGCATCCGGCTTTTCGATCCGCCGCTGCACGAATTCCTGCCCCATGGGCGGGAAGGGCTGCGAGATCTGGCCGAGGCGCTGGACCGCCCGCTGTCCGACGTGACCCGCCGGGCCGAAGCCCTGTCCGAGGTCAACCCGATGCTGGGCATGCGAGGGGTGCGGCTGGGCGTCGTCCTGCCCGAGATCTATGCCATGCAGGCCCAGGCCATTTTCGAGGCGACAGTCGAAGTGGCGCGGCGCGGGGCCGCCGTGGTGCCCGAGATCATGATCCCGCTTGTCTCGGCCCGACGCGAGGTGGAACTGGTCAAGACCCATATCGATGCCGTTGCCGCCGCCGTTCGCACCAAGACCGGGGCCGATTTCGACTATCGTCTGGGTGTGATGGTCGAGACGCCGCGCGCCGCCCTGCGGGCGGGCGACATTGCCCTGCATGCGGCCTTCCTGTCTTTTGGTACGAACGACCTGACGCAGATGACCTATGGCCTGTCCCGCGACGATGCCGGGCGGTTCATGAACACCTATGTCCAGCAGGGCGTTTTCCCGGAAGATCCGTTTCACAGGCTGGATGTCGATGGCGTGGGCGAGTTGCTGTTGATCGGCGCTGAAAGGGGCCGGCGGACGCGGTCGGACTTGACTCTGTCGATCTGTGGCGAGCACGGCGGCGACCCCGAATCAATCGCCTTCTGCCGTCGTGCGGGCTTCGACTATGTCTCTTGCTCGCCCTATCGGGTGCCGATGGCACGGCTGGCGGCAGCCCATCTGGCGTTGCGGGATCGCAACAGTTCCCCTTCGGTGTGAGGATTCCGGGCCGCAGGGTGCGGGCGAAAAGAGGATGCCAAGCGGCAGAGTTAAAGTGACTTCGGCGGAACGCCGCGCAAGCCTCTGATTCATATGTTGTATTTTGGCAACCCGACTTTACGCGGGCAAAGAACTGCGTTAATCCCGCCGCCTGTTGCCCAGGGGTGGGGAAAAATCCCGGTCGGGCAGCGCGTCGAAACGGAACCGGGAACAGAGCAAAATGCGCTTGCGACCCATCTGGATGGGCAGCCTTGTCGGGCTGTTCGTCCTGACAGGAGCGGCCTTCGCCGACGTGACGGTGAGCCATTCCAACCAGCCTGCCGCCGACCTGACAGGCAGTCTGTCGGCCCTTTTCGGACAGGAGCGGGCCGCCCTCGGCTCGGTCTCGCCCGAGCAACTGGGCGTCGTGGCCCGTCTTCCGGAACGCAAGGCCCGCGGCAAGGGCATGGCCCCCTCCGCCCCCCTGGTGGATGAGGCCTACCTGGCGGGACTGCCAGTGGCGACGGGCGATGGCGAATGGGAATGCTTGGCCAGGGCCATCTATTTCGAAGCGCGGGGCGAGGATATCAAGGGCCAGATCGCTGTCGCCGAGGTGATCCTGAACCGTACGGATTCTCCGTTATATCCCAGAACGATATGTCGCGTTGTTCATCAAGGCGGGGCCGGCGGCTGCCAGTTCTCCTTTACCTGTGACGGGCTCTCGGACGCGATCCGGGAGCGGTCGGCCTATCACACCGCCGGCAAGATTGCCCGGCTGATGCTGGATGGCCAGCCGCGCACCCTGACAGGCGGAGCGACGCATTTCCACACCGTCAATGTGCGCCCCGGCTGGTCGCGTCAGTTCCCGCGCACGGCGGCCATCGGGACCCATTACTTCTATCGCGCCTCGGCGGGTGGCTAGGCCGGTGCCCCAGGCGCCATGTCGCGCCCCTTGCGGCAGGTGCCGCCCTTGGGATAGGGCATCTGCGTCGCGGCGCTAGAGTGCCGTCCTGCCGCAAGCTGCCCTGACCGGGATGCCACCGCCCATGACCACCGATATCCGCCTTGCCTTCGCCCATCCCGAGGAACGGGCCGAAGCCTCGGCAGGGGCCGATCCGCGCGACCGTATCTCGCTGCGCGACCATGTCGTGGAGGTCGAGATCGGCGCCTTCCAGCAGGAGCGGGGCACGCGCCAGCGGGTGCGCTTCAACATCGTGGTCGAGGTGCGTCCGCATCCTGCGCCGCTGCAGGATGACGTGGACCGCATCCTGTCCTATGACCGGATCACCGAGGCGATTGCCGCGGAACTGGCCAGCGAGCGGCTGAACCTGCTGGAAACGCTGGCTGAACGGGTGGCCGAACGCATTCTGGCCGAACCGCAGGCGATGCGGGTCTTCATCCGGATCGAGAAGCTTGACCGTGGCCCCGGGGCGCTGGGGGTCGAGATTGCACGGTCGCGGGCCGAGTTGCCGACGCGGGCCCTGGCCTCGGACGGGGCAGAGACGGCCCTGCATCCGGTGGTGGTCTACCTCGATAATGCCGCGATAGCGGCGGCGGACCTTGCACAACGACTGGATCGCCTGCAGGCGCTCGGCAAACCGGTGATCCTGGCGGTGGGGCTGCCCGACCTTGCGCTGCCCCAGACGGGTCATCGCCCGACTCAGCGGCGGATCAATCTGCTGGCCATCGAGCAGAATGCCTGGGTCCTGGCCGCGCGCGACCCGCGCTGCGTGGTCGTGGGCAGCCGGACCGAGATCGACTGGGCCATGAAGAATGGCCGGATGATCGTCTGGGCGCCGTCAAAACTGGTGCTCGACGCCGTCGACGGGCCGAAGGGGGCCGATCCGGTGGCCCTGGCCCTGTGGCTGGCCGAAACCATGGCGGCCGAGCGGCTGGTGCTTCACGGAACTGTTTCTGTCCCGGCAGGAAGCCGCGTGCCGGTGGAGCGGGGCTGAGCCTGGGCTTGCCAACCCCCGCGCGGGGCGGCAAATGACCCCATGACCTATTGGCGCCCGATTGCGATGACCGATGCTGCCCGGCCCAGGGGCGCCCTGCCGCTGGCCGGTGGTCCCTGCTGGTTCGACAGGGTCGAGCGGCTGGAGCGTGGCGCACCGGCCTGTGTGCGGCCCGCCGCAGATCTGCCGCCCGAGATTCACGACCGCCTGACCGCCCCCCGTCCGGCCTTTGGCGGCCTGTCGATGGACCGGGCGCGGATCATGGGCATCCTGAACGTGACGCCAGACAGTTTCTCCGATGGCGGGCGGTTTCTGGCGCCCGAGGCGGCGCTGGCGCAGGCCCGCGCGATGGTGGCCGAGGGAGCGGAGATTCTGGACATCGGGGGCGAAAGCACTCGTCCAGGGGCCGCCGAAGTGCCGGTGGCGGAAGAGATATCCCGCACCGCGCCTGTGATCGCCGCCTTGCGGGCAGCGGGCCTGACCACGCCCATCTCGATCGACACGCGCAAGGGCCCGGTGGCCGAGGCCGCCCTGGCGGCCGGCGCGAGTGTCATCAATGACGTGGCGGCGCTGACCCATGACCCCGCGCTTGCGAGCGTAGCGGCCCGCACCGGCGCGCCGGTGATCCTGATGCATGCGCAGGGCACGCCCGCGACGATGCAACGAGCGCCGCGTTATGACGATGTGCTGCTGGATGTCTATGACTGGCTGGCCGCCCGGATCGCGGCAGCCGAGGCGGCGGGCATCGCCCGCGACCGGCTCATGGTCGATCCCGGTATCGGCTTTGGCAAGACGCTCGAGCATAATCTTGCGCTGATCCGTGGCCTGTCGCTGTTCCACGGGCTTGGCTGCCCGATCCTGCTCGGCGCGTCGCGCAAGCGGTTCATTGGCACGATCGGCGGACAAGAGGTGGCCGAGCAGCGGATGCCGGGGTCACTGGCCGTCGGGCTGGCGGGGGCGGCGCAGGGCGTGCAGCTTCTCAGGGTGCATGACGTTGGCGAAACGAGGCAGGCGCTTGCCCTTTGGCAGGCGATCACGACAAGCAATCAGACGGGAGACGGGGCATGAGCCGCAAACTCTTCGGAACAGATGGGGTCAGGGGCCGGGCGAACAGCCACCCGATGACGGCAGAAATGGCGCTGCGGCTGGGCGCGGCGGCGGGGCAGTATTTCCGCCGGGCCGGGGGGGCGGGCGCGCATCGGGTGGTCATCGGCAAGGATACGCGGCTGTCGGGCTACATGCTGGAAAACGCCCTGACGGCGGGGCTGACCTCGATGGGGATGAATGTGCTTCTCCTCGGCCCGGTGCCGACGCCGGCGGTCGGGTTCCTCACCCGATCGATGCGCGCCGATCTCGGCGTGATGATCTCGGCCAGCCACAACCCGCACGAGGACAATGGCATCAAGTTCTTCGGCCCCGATGGCTTCAAGCTGTCGGACGAGGCCGAGGCCGAGATCGAGGCCCTGGTCGCTGCCGAACCGGTCCTGGTCGAGGCGGGACAGATCGGCCGTGCCAAGCGCATCGAGGATGGGCGCGGGCGCTATCAGGAATATGCCAAGACCACTTTCCCGGCGGGCCTGCGGCTGGATGGGCTAAAGGTCGTGATCGACTGCGCGAACGGCGCCGCCTATCGTGCCGCCCCCGAGGTGCTTTGGGAACTGGGGGCAGAAGTGATCCCCGTGGGCGTCAGCCCAAATGGCACCAACATCAACCTGCGCTGCGGCTCGACCCACCCCGAGACGGCGGCCGAGGCCGTGGTGGCCCATGGCGCCGATGTGGGCATCTGCCTCGATGGCGATGCTGACCGGGTGATCCTGCTGGACGAGACGGGGCAGGAGGCCGATGGCGACCAGATCATGGCGCTGTTTGCCGCCCGCTGGGCCGAGGAGGGGCGTCTGAACGCCGGCACGCTGGTTGCCAGCGTGATGTCGAACCTGGGGCTGGAGCGCTTTCTGACCGCGCGCGGCCTGCGGCTGGAACGCGCGCCCGTGGGTGACCGCTACGTGGTCGAGGCGATGCGCAAGGGCGGCTACAATCTGGGCGGCGAGCAATCGGGCCACATCGTCATGACCGATTACGCCACGACCGGTGACGGTCTGATCGCCGGCCTTCAGTTCCTGGCCGAAATGGCGCGTACCGGCCAGCCGGCCAGCGCCTTGACCCGCAGCTTCGTGACTGTGCCGCAGATGCTGAAGAACGTCCGTTACGGCGCGGGGGCCGAGCCGCTGAAGGCCGCGTCGGTGCAGGCGGTCATCGCGGGCGCCGAGGCGCGTCTGAACGGCCGCGGGCGGCTCTTGATCCGCAAGTCCGGCACCGAACCCCTGATCCGGGTCATGGCCGAATGCGAGGACGAGACGCTTCTGGCCGAGGTGGTGGACGGTATCGTCGAGGCAGTTCAGGCGGCGGTCTGACCGGCCCTTTCGGCCCCAAATGGTCAAGGCCGGGGTGCAGCTTGCCCCCGGCCTTTTCCTTGCGACAGCGCGATCAGTTCCGTGCGCGGTCCACCATCTTGCCCTTGGCGATCCAGGGCATCATGGCGCGCAGTTTCTCACCGACCTTTTCGATCTGGTGTTCGTCGTTGATGCGGCGGGTCGCCTTGAAGAAGGGCTGGCCGACGGCGTTTTCCTGCATGAAGTCACGCACGAACTTGCCGGTCTGGATGTCCGTCAGCACGGCCTTCATCCTGGCCTTGGTCTCGTCATAGGGCAGGATGCGCGGACCCGAGACATATTCGCCGTATTCGGCGGTGTTCGAGATCGAGTAGTTCATGTTGGCAATGCCGCCCTCGTAGATCAGGTCCACGATCAGCTTCACCTCGTGCAGGCACTCGAAATAGGCCATCTCAGGCTCGTAGCCGGCTTCCACCAGCGTCTCGAAGCCCATGCGGATCAGCTCGACCAGGCCGCCGCAGAGAACGGCCTGCTCGCCGAACAGGTCGGTTTCGCATTCCTGGCGGAAGTTGGTCTCGATGATGCCCGAGCGACCGCCGCCGATGGCCGAGCAGTAGCTGAGGCCGATTTCCATGGCCTTGCCCGTCGCGTCCTGGTGGACAGCCACGAGGCAGGGCACGCCGCCGCCCTTGACATATTCTCCGCGCACGGTGTGGCCCGGGCCTTTCGGCGCCATCATGATCACGTCGACGCCTTTCTTGGGCTCGATCAAGCCGAAATGCACGTTCAGGCCATGGGCGAAGGCAATCGCCGCGCCTTCGCGCAGATTGTCATGCACATACTGCTTGTAGGTGGCGGCCTGCAGCTCGTCGGGCATGGTGAACATGATCAGGTCGCACCAGGCCGCCGCTTCGGCGATGCCCATGACCTTCAGCCCTTCGGCTTCGGCCTTCTTGGCCGAGGGCGAGCCTTCGCGCAGCGCCACGACCAGGTTCTTTGCGCCCGAGTCACGCAGGTTCAGCGCATGGGCATGGCCCTGGCTGCCGTAGCCCAGGATGGCGACCTTCTTGTCCTTGATCAGGTTGATGTCGCAGTCACGATCGTAATAGACGCGCATGGCGGATTCCTTTTGGTGATGAACTGACGGGCATCATAGGCAGGAACGCCATAATTCCCGTGCAAAGTTTGACGATTTTGGCCGCTTGTGCGAAAAGACATTCGCAAGACATCGATTGGCTGAAAAAATCATGCTTGACGACACCGATCGGCGCATCCTGCGCCATCTGCTCGCAGAGCCGTCGCTTGCCACGGCGGACCTGGCCGCGCGGGCCGGTGTGACCACGGCAACCTGCTGGCGGCGGCTGGAGCGGCTGGAGGAGTCGGGCGTTCTGGGCAACCGCCAGGCGGTGATCGACTGGCGCCGGCTGGGCTACACGGTTGAGGTGTCCTTGCGTTTCACGCTGGACAAGACCGATCCTCGCGCCTTTGACCAGTTTCTGGCCGCCGCCCGCGAGGTGCCCGAGGTCGTGTCTCTCGAGACCTTTCTAGGGCGGGTGGATGTGCGGCTGACCGTGATCGCCCGCGACATGGCGCAGTATCAGGAGATCTATCGCCAGCGGATCCTGACGCTGCCGCATATTGCCGAGCTGGAGGCGCTGATGCTGATTTCCACGCTGAAACACGGCGAGGCGCTGCCGGTATGACGCTGGACCTGGACGATCTTGACCGGGCGCTGCTGCGAGCCCTGGCCCAGGACGCGACGCAAAGCGCCGGCGCGTTGGGGCGGCGGCTGGGGTTGAGCCAGCCCGCCGCCTGGCGCCGCATCCGCCGGCTGCAGGAGGCCGGCATCATCGCCGGCCAGCGCGTGGTGGTGGACCGCGCGGCACTGGGGTTCGGGGTGACGGTGTTTCTGGGTGTAAAGCTTGCCACCCGCGGTCGAGTGAGCCTCGAGGATTTCGAGCGCGCCGTGACGGCCATTCCCGAGGTGCAGGTGGTCCAGCATGTGCTGGGGCTGTTCGATTATCGCCTGCGGGTCGTGGCGCGCGACATCGCGGATTTCGAACGTGTTCTGCGCCGACGCATCCTGACCCTGCCGGGCGTGGGTCAGGTGGAGGCGAATGTGCTGTTGAGCGAGGAGCGCCGGCCGGGGCCGCTGGGCTGAGACCTTGCAGGCCGGAGGGGGCCGTCTGCCCCCTCCGGAACCTCCCCCGAGGATATTTGGGCAAAAGAGACAGTGCAGGGGGGTGGTGCGGCGCTGCCAGCCCTGTATCCTGCCGCCCAAAGAGGAGGATTGCCATGCCCGGACTGCTGCCCGATATCGACCCGGACGGACTTCAGGAGTTTTCCGTCGTCTTCACCGACCGCTCGCTGAACCACATGTCGGCGAAGTTCCAGCAGGTGATGCGCGACCTGTCGGACGGGCTGCGCGAGGTTTATGGCGCGGCGGCCGTGGCAGTGGTGCCAGGCGGTGGCAGCTATGCGATGGAGGCCGTGGCCCGGCAGTTCGGGCGCGGTGCCCATGCGCTGATCGTGCGGAACGGCTGGTTTTCCTTTCGCTGGACCCAGATCTTCGAGACGGGAGGCTTTGCCGCCGAAACGACCGTGGTGATGGCGCGCCAGGAGGGGAATGCCGCGCGCGCGCCCTTTGCACCGCCCCCGATCGAGGAGGTGGTGGCGCGCATCCGTGAGGCGCGGCCCGATGTCGTCTTTGCGCCCCATGTCGAGACGAGCGCGGGGATCATCCTGCCCGACAGCTACGTGTCGGCGCTGGCCGAGGCCGCCCATGAGGTGGGTGCGCTGATGGTGTTGGACTGTATCGCCAGCGGTGCGATCTGGGTGGACATGGCGGAAACCGGAGTGGACGTGCTGATCTCGGCCCCGCAGAAGGGCTGGTCATCCTCGCCCGCGGCCGGACTTGTGATGCTGTCGGCGCGGGCCGAGGCGCGGCTGGCTGAGACGGCATCGGACAGTTTCGCGCTGGATCTGAAGAAATGGCGGGCGATCATGGCGGCCTACGAGGCAGGTGGGCATGCCTACCACGCCACCATGCCGACCGATGCGCTCACCGCCTTTCGCGACACGATGGCCGAGACGCGCGCCTATGGCCTTGAACGGCTGAAGGAGGCGCAGTGGCGGCTGGGCGAGGGGGTTCGGGCCATGCTCAAGGCGCGCGGCATCGCCTCGGTCGCGGCCGAGGGATTCGGAGCGCCGGGGGTGGTGGTCAGCTACACCGATGATCCCGACATCCAGAACGGCCGGAAGTTTCTGGCCGAAGGGATGCAGATTGCCGCGGGCGTGCCGCTGCAGGTGGGCGAGGGGCCCGAGTTCCGCACCTTCCGGTTGGGGCTGTTCGGGCTGGACAAGCTTTATGACGTACCGGGAACGCTCGGACGGTTGCAGGCCGCGGTCGACAAGGTGCTGTAGCGCTCAGCGCAGGCCGAGGCCCGCCTTCATCAGCGTCCGGCGCACCGGGGCGAAGGAATAGAGCGCGCTCAGCGCGCCGGCGCGCAGGTCGCGCAGGAAGGGTTCGCCCATCATCGAGGCGCGGTTCAGCGCGTCGATGCCGGTGATGCGCGCCATGACCTCTGCGTGGCGCGCCTTGTGATAGGCCGCAAGCATGGCACGGTCGCCCAGCGTCGCTGGGGCGGCGCTGGCAAGGTCGAGCAACACCCGCAGGTCCGCGAGGCTCATGTTCAGGCCCTGGGCGCCGATGGGGGGCATGACATGGGCCGCTTCGGCGATCAGGGCGGTGCGTTCGCCGGCCATCTCGTCCGCCACCTGGCTGATGATGGGCCAGACCGTGCGGCGAGAAACCAGCGTGAGCGGGCCGAGAATACCGCAGGAGCGCGTGGTCATCTCGGCCTCGAACGCGGGCTGGGGCAAGGCGGCCAGTCGCAGTGCCTCGGGGCCGCGTTCCATCCAGACCACGGCCGAGGAGGGCAGACCGTCCCGGTCGGGCAGGGGCACGAGCGTGAAGGGGCCGCCCGAGCGGTGAATCTCGGTCGAGATGTTGTGATGCGGTTCGGGATGGGTCACGGCGAAAGCCAGTGCCTTTTGCCCGTAGCGGAAGGTGCGCACGCTGATCCCCAGCGCCTGGCGCACCGCCGAATTTCGCCCGTCGGCGGCCACGACCAGGCGGGCCGAGACGCGCAGACCATCGGAGAGGGTCACGCGGGCCTCGCCCTCGCGGGTGAAGAGCCCCGTCGTCGCGGTGCCGGGGCGAAAGCTGACCTGCGGCATCTCGGCCAGCCGCGCGACCATCTCGCGGCGCAAGAGCCAGTTGGGCAAGTTCCATCCGAAGGGCCGGTCCGAAATGTCGGCGGCATTGAAATCCTTGACGATACGGGGCTCTGGCACATCGCCGCCCGCGTCGATGATCCGCATGACCTGAAGGGGCGCCGCATGGGGCTCGAGCCGCGACCACAGCCCCGCAGCCTCGAGCACCGGGACCGAGGGTTGCAGGAAGGCGGTCGTGCGCAGATCGGCGCCCTGGGCGTCACGGTCGGTCACCGGGGGCTCGGGGTCGACGCAGATCACCTTGAAACCCGCGGCGCCAAAGGCGGCCGCCGCGGTCAGCCCCGCGACACCGCCGCCTGAAACCAGGACATCCGTCTGTTGCCGTTCCATCGCGCCGCCTCCATCTGGCTCAGAGATAGGCCGGCCAGCGCCAAAGGTCCAAGCGACAATTCGCGCGGGATCAGCCCTGCGTGATGGCGATCAGCAGAACGAACATCACCGGCACGAAGGCCAGGGCCGTCAGGCTGAGAGCCATCACGCCCCAGGTCTTGACGGCCAGCACCAGCACGGTCAGCAGGATGACCAGCGCATACCAGATGTTCTCCTGACCGCGGGAAATATCCTTTGCGATCCACCCCAGGACCGGGATGGCGAACAACCCGCGCGTGAGTGCCTGCGTCGACATAACCTGACTCTCCGTTATCTCTTTTTCGAGATGTAGGGCCGGCGCCCCCAGCCATAAAGGCGCAGATTGCCGCAGTGCGGCGCAAGGCCGCAGCGCGGCCGGGCCTAGTCGACGAGGCGGGACAGGAACTCGGACAGATCTTCGGCGTGGTGGTGGATATGGGGGGCAGGGACCGGTGTCTCGGCCAGATGCACCGTACGCATTCCCAGGGCATGGGGGGCGGCAAGGTTGCGGGCGTCATCCTCGAACATCGCGGCACGGGCAGGGTTCAGCCCGTCTGCGGCGAAGACCGTCTCGAAGGCCGCTCGGTCGGGCTTCGGCCGAAAGCCTGCGTGTTCCACCCCATAGACCGCGTCAAACAGGCCCGAGAGGCCGCGCGCCGCCAGCACCCGTTCGGCGTAAGGAGCGCAGCCATTGGTATAGACGATCCGCCGGCCCGGCAGCGCCGCGATGCGCCGGGCGAGCACCGCATCCGCCGTCAGATGGTCAAGCGAGATGTCATGCACATCGGTCAGATAGGGGCCGGGATCGATCTCATGCTCGGCCATCAGCCCCGCAAGCGTGGTGCCGTAACTTTCCCAATAGTGCCGGCGCAGCCGGTCAGCCTCTGGCCGGTCGACGCCGAGCGCCTGCATCACCCAATCGGTCATGCGGATTTCGATCTGGTCGAACAGCCGCGCCGACGGCGGATAGAGCGTGTTGTCAAGGTCGAAGACCCAGGCCGTCACATGGTGAAAATCGGGATGTCGCATGGACCGTTATCTAGGACGCGGCGACACGGCTCGCAATGCGTTTGACCGGCGCGCGGCGGCGTGGCTAAGTCGGGGGTCAAGGGACGGAGCACCGGAATGAAAGACCACAAGGGCCCCACGAAGGATGCCTACACGCTGATCCTCGAGGCGATCGACGCGGGCCTCTACAAGCCGGGGGACCGGCTGGTGGAATCGGAACTGGCCGAGCGGCTGGGCGTGTCGCGCACGCCGGTGCGCGAGGCGCTGCAGCGGCTGGAAACCCAGTCGATGCTGACCCGCGACGGTCGCAGCCTGATCGTGGCCTCGCTGGACCACACGCAACTGTCAGAGCTTTATGTCGTGCGCACCGAGCTGGAAGGGTTGGCTGCGCGGCTGGCGGCACGCCATGCCTCGGACGAAGAGATCCGGGTGCTGAAGGCGATGGCGGCGGATGACTACCGCCTGCTCGGCGGGGATCCGAGGGCGCTGAGCCGGGCGAACAAGCGGTTCCACCGCCAGATCCATCTGGCGTCGCACAACCGGTTCCTCATCCAGCAGCTTGACCTTGTGCATCGTTCGATGGCGCTGATGGCGACCACCAGCTTTGCCGCCGAAGGGCGCGACGAGGTGGCGTTGGCCGAGCACGATGCCATAGTGGCCGCGATCGAGGGGCGTGACGGCGAAGCCGCCTACCAGGCGCTGAAGAACCATATCTCCAAGGCCTTCGAGACGCGGCTGCGGGTCGATGCGGGCGAGCTGAAGACGCGCTGATCGCGACTAGCCCAGTCCTCGGTCAAAGCGGCCGTGTCGGGTCTTGTCCCAGTAGAAGGGACGGAACAGCATCTCCCAAAGCGCCTTGATCGCAGCGAGCGAGGCGAGGGGGTGGTAGAAATGCAGCGTAAGCAGCCAAAGTGGGTGCAGCCGCGCCGCACGCCTGCGTCGCAACGCGATCACGCCAATGGTCACGTTGATCGCCTCGCACAGCAAAAGCAGCGCGACGAGGCCCAGGAAGACAGGCCAGGGCAGCGCCGCGACCACCGGGTGCCCCAGGCCAAGACTTGCCGCCCAGAAGGACAGGATCAGCGGCGCCAGCAGCGCATGCATGAGGCTTCCCAGGAACAGCAACTGGAAGCCGATGAAGCCGCGCGGCCCGAGGTCGCGCCACAGCCGGCGTGGGTCGCGCATGTGCTGGCGCCACGTCATCATGTAGCCCTTGATCCAGCGCGACCGCTGGCGCACCCAGGGCAGGGGCAGGCAGTTCGCCTCTTCGCCGGTTACCGTCTCGATCAGTTCGGTGCGATAGCCGCGCCGGGCCAGGCGGATGCCCAGGTCGGCATCCTCGGTCACGTTATGGGCATCCCAGGCCCCCAGTGCTTCCAGCGCCTCGCGCCGGAAGAACAGCGTCGTGCCCCCCAGCGGCACCGGCAGGCCAAGTCGCTCTATCCCCGGAAGGATCACGCGGAACCATGCCGCATATTCCATGGTGAAGCAGCGCGCTATCCAGTTGGTCTGGGGGTTGTAGTAGTCAAGCACGCCCTGCAGGCAAGCCACCTGCGGCCCGCGCCGGTGAAAACGGTCCACCACGGCGCGGATCTGGCCCGCCTCGGGCGCATCCTCGGCATCATAGACGCCGATGATCCGGCCCCGGCAAAAGGAAAGCGCATAGTTCAGCGCCCGGGGCTTGGTGCGCAGGCTGCCGGGGGGCACCGGAACGATCCGCATCCAGGCCGGCAGCCCCGCCGCCGTCAACGCCCGCAGCGTCTTGTCGTCATCCGCCTCGACTGCCAGAAGAAGATCAAGCTTTTCGCGGGGATAGTCGATCTGCCCCAGCCGCCGCACCAGGCGCGGGGCAATGTCGGCCTCGCGGTAGAGTGCCACCAGGACTGACACGGTGGGCAGGCGCGCGACGATCACGGGGGGCGCGGGCCCGGTGTCGCGTCGACGCAGCAGGGCGATCAGTGCCGCGGCCTTCAGCCCGGTATTGGCCAGAAGGGCCAGCAGCGCGAGCAGGGTCAGCGGCAGGAGTGCCCCGCCCGGCAGCAGAAGCTGGGCCAGGATCAGCCCCAGCCCCCCCCCAAGCAAGGCCAGCGCCGCCCTGGACCGCTGGGGTGCCGGCAAGGTGCGGCAGCTGTCCTCGGGGGCGGTGCGCACCTCGGCCGCCTGGGCCAGATCGGCCCCGCGGGCCCGCGCGATGGCGGTCATGATCGCGCCGCGCGGGGCCAGCGCCAGGGTGACCGGGCCAAGCGCTTTTGGTAGCCTGTCTCGGTGGTGGGGCAGGGCATCGGCGCGGTCGGACAGCAAGACCACCCCTTCCGCTGTCCGCCTCCAGGGCAGAAGTTGCAGTCTAAGGCAGGTTTCCGCCCCCATCAGGTCGATCAGGCGCGGGTCAGGCGGCTTGGCCAGCGGATCGACAAGCGGCAGGCCATGGAACTTGGCGCGCACGGCTGCAAGGTCGGTCTCGGTCACCATCCCCTCGGCCAGCAGCGTTTCAGCGATATCCGTGGCGCCCTCGGCCCGAAGCGCCAGCGCACGGATCAGTCCGTGGGCGCCAAGAACACCCTCGGACAGCAGCAGAAGCAGAAAGTCACCCGCTTCGACCCCGCGGCCGGCCTGTTCGGCAGGGGCCGCAACCGGGGGCTGGCGGTCCGCTCTCCTGGGGGAACTGAAACGAAGAATCTGGCCGGCCATCGAACCCGTGCCCTGAGCGACAGGAACGACTTCACCGGTGCAAGGTTAACGAATCGTTACCGGTCTTGTCCGACCAGTCTTCTCCCAGGGGCGTGCGACCTGCCCGATCAGGCCGCGCGCCTGGCGCGCATCGCCTCGGCAAAGCGCTCGAACAGATAGTAGCTGTCCTGCGGCCCGGGGCTGGCTTCGGGGTGATACTGCACCGAGAAGACCGGACGATCAGCCATGCGGATGCCGCAGTTCGATCCGTCGAACAGGCTGACATGCGTTTCCAGCACGCCCTGTGGCAGGGTCTGGCTGTCGACCGTAAAGCCGTGGTTCATTGAAGTGATCTCGACCTTGCCGGTTTCCAGATCCTTGACCGGATGGTTCGCGCCGTGATGGCCGTGGTTCATCTTGACGGTGCGTGCGCCAAGCGCCAGTGCAAGCATCTGATGGCCAAGGCAAATCCCGAACAGCGGCAAGTCCCGTTCCAGCACGCCGCGGATCATCGGAACGGCATAGCTGCCCGTCGCCGCCGGGTCGCCGGGGCCGTTCGACAGGAAGACGCCTTCGGGGTTCAGCGCCAGCACATCCTCGGCCGTGGCCGTGGCAGGCAGCACCGTCACCTCGCAGCCCGACGAGGCAAGGCAGCGCAGGATGTTGCGTTTCGCACCATAGTCGATGGCCACGACCCGAAGGCCCGGGCCTTCGCGCCGGGTATAGCCCTCGGGCCAGGCCCAACGTTTCTCGTCCCAGCGGTAGGATTGCGCGCAGGTCACGTCCTTGGCCAGGTCAAGACCCACCAGCCCGCGCCAGGCGCGGGCCTTGGCCACCAGTGCCTCGAGATCGAATTTTCCTTCAGGATCATGGGCCAGGGCCACATGTGGGGCGCCCTGCTGGCGGATCGCGCGGGTCAGACGGCGGGTATCGACCCCGCCCATGCCGATGCGGCCCTTGGCGGCCAGCCAGGTGACGAGATCACCCGTGGCGCGCCAGTTCGACGGCTCGGTCGGGTCCCATTTCACCACCATGCCTGCGGCGACGGGATCAGCGGTTTCGTCATCCTCGACGTTGACACCGGTGTTGCCGATATGGGGGAAGGTGAAGGTCACGACCTGCCCGGCATAGGAGGGGTCGGTCATGATTTCCTGGTAGCCGGTCATGGCGGTGTTGAAAACCAGTTCGGCGACGGTCTGGCCGGTGGCGCCGAAGCCCTGGCCGTAGAAGATCGTCCCGTCGGCCAGCGCCAGGCAGGCGGTGGGGCGGGAGGCGGGCGGGTGGCTGGTGGTGGGCATGGCGCGACTCCCCTGTGGGTAAACGGCCGCAACCTATGCCCCGGCGCCCGCCGGGTCAAGGCGCCAAGGGAAATGTCTTTTCTTTTCAGAACAATAAGTTGACGCAAGGGCCCTTGTTGTTTTCTGCGCCTGCTGCATGTAGATTGCGGCGCTGGACACCATGGGGATGGACCAACAGATGGATATGCGCGACCGGCTTCAGGCTGCCCTGAAGGATGCGATGCGGGCGAAGGAGGCGGAGCGGCTGTCGACGCTGCGCCTGATCAATGCGGCAATCAAGGATCGCGACATCGCGGCCCGGGGCGAGGGACAGGACGGCGGCATCAGCGATGCCGATATCCTGGCCGTTCTGGGCAAGATGGTGAAGCAACGCCAGGAAAGCGCGCGGGCCTATGACGAGGGCGGACGGGTGGATCTGGCCGAAAAGGAACGCAACGAAATCAACGTGATCGAAGAGTTCCTGCCCCGCCAGCTGGAAGCGGGCGAGGTCGAGGAGGCGATCGCCGCGGCTATCGCCGAGACGGGGGCCGCCAGCATCCGCGACATGGGCAAGGTCATGGCCGCGCTGAAGGCGAAGTACACCGGGCAGATGGATTTCGGCGCGGTGGGCCCCCGGATCAAGGACCGGCTGGGCTGAGACGGGCCGGATCGACGATCTGGTTTGCGTCTGGGAACCGTCTGGCACTCATATGTAGAGTGAAAGACTAGGGATTGGTCGTCCTGACCCGCCCCTAGCGAAGCGCAGCGGTCAGGAGGCCGTTCGTCCTTTCGACCTTCTCGGCCAGGCTGCGGGCCATCCAGGCGTGGAACTGGGCGGCCAGTTCGCTGTCCTCGGCCTCGAGCGCGCGGATCGCGGCTTCGGACAGGCGATAGACCACCGAAGGGTCATGAACAACCACATCCGCAGTGCGGGTGCGATTGAGATAGCGCGCAGCCTCGCCGACCACGGCGCCTGCGCGGAGCGAGCGCAGGCGCGTCGGCGGCCCGGCAGTGGCGGGAAGGCGGACATCGACACGGCCGGATTCGAGGAAGAAGATATCCCCCTCGATGCTGCCGGCGCGGATCAGCACATCGCCGGGAGCAAGTTCCATCCGCTCCATCCGTGCGACCAGATCGGCGGCGCGCGGCAGCAGGGCCGAGAGATACCGGGCAAGCGGCACCGAGGGTTGAGGTCCGCCGGCCAGGGCTTCCGCGATGAGCGCCTCTTCCGCGGCTTCGAGCGCGCTGTCGAGATCGGGCCAGTAGCTGAAGACGGGCGGCAGGCCTTCCTGGATGCCCCAGCGTTCCATCACCGCGCGCTGGTCGGGGGAGACGGCAGAGAGCGAAAGGGTGAATCCACCGGTCTGGGCCAGTTTGCCGAGCTTGAGAAAAGCTGCGCAGGCCGCGGAATCGAGCCCCGCCACATGGCTGAAATCGACGATCAGGCGCCGCAGCGGCGGTTCCGTGCCCAGACGGCGGCGCAATGCGTCTATGATGCGCTCGACCGAGCCGAAGAAGAGGTAGCCCTGCAAGGTAAGGACATGGATCGCCTCGCCCGAGACGGCGAGCGCGCGTTCCTCTTCCGGGGCGCGATCGACACTGCTGCGCCGCCCGCGACCGCTGCCTTCGAAACGCACGACCGGGTGAAGGGCGTAGTTGTAGACGAAGATGAGCAGCGCCACAAAGATGCCCATGGCGATGGCCACGAGGATGTCGGCCAGCATGGCGGTGGCCAGGATGATCGGGATCACCGCCCAGTCTTGCAGGCGAAGGCGGCGGAAGGTGCCCAAGAGCCAGTCATCCAGCATCACCACGCCGAAATAGAGCAGAAGCCCGGCGGCGACAAAGACCGGCACATGGGCGGTGATGGGCCCGGCGAAAGCGCAGCCGACGAGGGTGACAAGGCCGAGGCCCAGCCCGAAGACGCGCGAACTGCAGCCCAGCCGATGGGCCAGGATCGTGGAGTCCGATGCGGCAAAGCCTGCAAGCCCACCAAAGGCCCCGATGGCGATATTGGTTGCGCCGCTGACGCGGGCCTCATCGTCGATGCTGACATCCGAGCCGAGGGCGAGTTCGATTCCGCCGGTGTTCAGCACGAAGCCCACCGCGTTGAGGAGGACGACGGCGAGGATGGTGACGGTGGCGGCCGCGACGACCGGCCAGTCGACAAGGGTGAGCAGGCCGAGGTCGGGCAGCGGTGGCAGGTCGGTGACGGAGAGGGCGGGCAGAAGCCCGAGATCCCGCGCTGAAGGGATCGAGAGGCCGGCAAGGGGAAGGGCCAGGTAGAAGAGCGCAACCGCGCCAAGGATGGGCACCAGCGCCGACAGCGCCCCTGACAGAACCTGGCCTGTCAGCCAGATTGCCAACACAAGGACCAAGCCGAGCAGCAGGTTCAGCGGCAGGCCGCCCGTGGCAAGGCCCGTAACCATTGGGCCCAGGCCGGATGCGCCGGTCAGAAGAAGCAGGGCGTTCGAGACGAGGAGCCAGCCCGAGGCGGCCAGAAACCCCGCTGCCACCGGAAAGGGCATGATGCGCGCGACGCGGCCCAGGTGGAAGCGCCCGATGGAATAGATGGCGAGGCCAGAAAGCAAGGTCGAGAGACCCATGATGGCGACGGCGGTGGCCAGCATCGCCTGGGGCGGGCCGGAGACCTGGGTGGCGGCCAGCACCATCGCCGGGGCGAGGATGGCGATGGCGGTGTCTTCCGCAAGACCCGCCGCCGGGGGAAAGACGCTGCGCCAGGCCAGGATGAGCGCGAGAAGGGCGCTGCTGAGCAGGATCAGCATGGAGCCATAGCCAAGCGCGAAGGCGAGCGGACCCGCGAAGGCAAGGGTGGCCAGGGCGATGCAATGGCCGATGGCATCGACACCCAACACCGCGCCCAGAAGGAAGCTCCGCACCTGGGAGCCGGCCTGGCCTTGCACTGCCGGTCCGGTCTGGTCTGTCATGCCGGGTGGAGACCAGGGTGCCGCCTTGCCACGGGGCAAGGCCGGGGCTTGGGCGGAACGTTCAGGGCAGGCAAGTGCGGCATGGGTCCCCTCCTGCCGCGGATCATGGGCGAAAGCGGGCGCGGCAGGCCAGAGAAATCAGCGCTCCGGCGCTGGCCGCCGCGCGGGCGGTCTGTCCGCCCGCCCCGTCGGGGGCCGTCAAGGAGTGCCGTCAACGGGCGCGGGCGAGGGCCGCGGTCAGTTCGGGGTAAAGCGCGAGGCGCTCATCTTCCGACAGGAAGGCGCCGATTTCGACCTCGCGGCCGTTGCCGGAGAGCGTGAGGTACTGCGGCACCGGCCCGGCGGTGGGGTGCAGCGTGACGCGCACCCAATGCGGGTTTGCCTGCCAGTCCTGCCGGCGGTTGCGGGGCCCGTGGCGCGAAAGGGTCAGCCTGTCGGGCCAGAGGGTGAGATCCTCGACGATTTCGCCGTCGCGGTAGCTGCGGCCCAGGGCATACCAGATGGCCCAGAGCGCCAGGAGCAGGAAGGGCAGGAGGCCCCAGAGGATGGGCGAGCCGATGACGGTGAGAAGCGGCAGGGCCAGCAGGGCGGCCGTGGCGCCGATGAACCAGGCATAGCCCCGCTTCGGCAGCGAGCGGTAAGGCCACAGGTGCAGCCGAGCAAGCGGGGCGGGGCCTGCCTCGGGCGGGGGTGGGGATTGCCATTCATATGGCATGAGGCGCCCCCCCGAGGCCGCGCTCGGCGCGGTAGCGTGCGGCCCAGTCGGTGCTTTCGGAATCGGCCATGCGACGGTTCGGGGCGGCGATGGGGGTGCCGGGCGGCAGGACGATTCCGGCCCAGGCCAGCAGGCGGCGGACATGGGCGGGCGGGTCTTCGGTGAAGTCTTCATAGTCGACCACGAAGGGCTCGATCCCCTGATCGGGGAACCAGCGCGCCCAGAGCGCATTGCCCGCCGCCGCCTCGGCGCGGAACCGGTCGATGCGCGTGGCATCGTAGCGGGCGCGGGCAACGGGGCGGTCGGGTTCGGTGCCGTCGAGATGCCAGACTTGGCTGACCTCGGCCTTGAGGCGCGAGATGGCCTGGGCCACGTCATCCCGCCGGCGGCACCAGACATAGCGGCAGGGGCCGAAGGCGCGCCTCAGGCGGTCGCTGTCGCGGGCGGGCCTGGGGTCGAGGGCGGCCAGCTCGGCCAAGAATTCGGGCAGGGTGGGCGCCTGGAGGCGCAGGCCACAAATGCCGTTCGGGGTCTGGCCCGCGCGGCGGGCGGCGGCGAGGTAGGCCGCACTGTCGATCCGGCCCGAGGCGTCGCGGGGGACGGACCAGTCCAGGGCATACTCCGCGCGGTCTTCGGCGCGGAACCAGCTTTCGGGCCTCCCGGCGACCCCGGTCGAAGCGAGAAGCGCGCAGAGAAGCGTGCTGCCGGTGCGGGGCGTCGCGCAGAGGACGAGGGTCAGGGGCGGCAGATCGGTCATGGGAGGCCGGGCGGCGGTCTTGCGGGGGCTGCGATAGAGAACGGCCCCGGATTGCGCCGGGGCCGTCCTGTCTTGTTCCGGCGCGGGATCAGTGCGCGTGGCTCTTGTCCCAGTCCTCGCGCTTGGGAAGCTGCTCGAAGGTATGCTCCGGCGGCGGGCAGGGCAGGGTCCATTCGAGCGTGTCGGCGTATTCGTTCCAGTAGTTGTCGACCGTGATCCGCTGCCCGGCACGCAGGGTGTAGAACAGCACGCCCAGGAAGAAGATGAACGAGGCGAAGGACAGGAAGGCGCCGATGGACGACACGTAGTTCCAGTAGGCGAACGCCTCGGGGTAGTCGATGTAGCGGCGCGGCATGCCCTGACGACCCAGGAAGTGCTGGGGGAAGAAGGTCAGGTTTGCGCCGATGAACATCATCCAGAAATGCAGCTTGCCCGCCCATTCCGGATATTGCCGGCCCGACATCTTGCCGATCCAGTAGTAGATGCCGGCGAAGATGGCGAAGACGGCGCCCAGGCTCATCACATAGTGGAAATGCGCCACGACATAGTAGGTGTCGTGATAGGCGCGGTCGATGCCGGCCTGGCTGAGCACGATGCCGGTCACGCCGCCCACGGTGAAGAGGAAGATGAAGCCGATGGCGAAGAGCATCGGCGTCTTGAACTCGATCGAGCCGCCCCACATCGTCGCGATCCAGGAGAAGATCTTGATGCCGGTGGGCACCGCGATCACCATCGTGGCCAGCATGAAGTAGGATTGCTGGGTCAGCGACATGCCGGTGGTGTACATGTGGTGCGCCCAGACGACGAAGCCCAGCACGCCGATCGCGACCATCGCATAGACCATCGGCAGGTAGCCGAACACGGGCTTGCGCGAGAAGGTGGCGATCACCTGGCTGATGATGCCGAAGCCCGGCAGGATCACGATGTACACTTCCGGATGGCCGAAGAACCACAGGATGTGCTGATAGAGGATCGGGTCACCGCCGCCCGAGGGCTGGAAGAAGGTGGTGCCGAAGTTGCGGTCGGTCAGCAGCATGGTGATGGCGCCGGCCAGAACGGGCAGGGCCAGCAGGATCAGCCAGGCGGTGACGAAGATCGACCAGGCAAAGAGCGGCACCTTGTGCAGCGTCATGCCCGGGGCGCGCATGTTCAGGAAGGTGGTGATGATGTTGATCGCGCCAAGGATCGAGGAGGCACCCGACAGGTGGACCGCGAAGATCGCGAGGTCCATCGAATAGCCGGATTCACCGGTGGAGAGCGGCGGATAAAGCACCCAGCCCACGCCCGCGCCGGGCTGGTTGTTGCCGCCCGGGGCGAAGACCGACATCACGGCCAGCGTGGAGCCAGCGACGAACAGCCAGAAGGAGAGGTTGTTCAGCCGCGGAAAGGCCATGTCGGGCGCGCCGATCTGCAGCGGCATGAAATAGTTGCCAAACCCGCCGAACATGGCAGGGATGACCACGAAGAACATCATCAGCACGCCATGGCCGGTGATCAGAACGTTCCACAAATGGCCGTTGGGCGTGCAGGTCTCCGCCGCGGTGGCGGCAGAGAGGCGCGCGCCCTCCATGCACATGTACTGCACGCCGGGGTGCATCAGCTCCATGCGCATGTAGACGGTGAAGGACACCGACAGCAGGCCCAGGAAGCCCGCGACGAAAAGGTAGAGAATGCCGATGTCCTTGTGGTTCGTCGACATGAACCAGCGCGTGAAGAACCCGCGCTCGTCCGAGTGGCCGTGGATGGCTGCGTCCGCCATGCTTGCCTCCGAAAAGATTGATCCCTTGGGTGACGTGCGTTGGCCACCCGACTGTTTTCGCTTTTAGTTGGGGCGGCAAGGCACGGCAATGTCAGACTTTGACGCAGATCAAGAAATCCCCGCCGAAGCGGGGCCCTTGCAGTGTCATTCTGACGCAGGCCCCCCGGTGCCGCCCCGCAGGGCCACCTTTATTGCGCGACCGAGGCGAGATAGGCGGCCATGTCTTCGCCGCCCTTGGCGAGCTTGAAGGTCATCTTCGAGCGGGCTGCCGGATCGCCCGAGGCTTCCTTCAGCCAGGCGGTCGGGTCGGCCACATAGGCGGCCAGGTTCGCCTCGTCCCAGACCACGCCCTTGGCGCCGACCTCGAGAATGCCCTCGCCATATTTGAAATCGGGATAGGAGGCGACGGGGCGGCCGATCACGCCGTAGAGGTTTGGACCGGTCTTGCCGCCCTTCTGGATTTCGGTCCCGTCGGGGGCGACGATGGCGTGGCAGGCCTTGCATTTCTTGAAATCGGACTCGCCCTTGGCCGGGTCGGCGGCCAGCGCCGGGGCCGCGAGCGACAGGGCGGACAGGGTCAGGATCAGGGACAGCGGTTTCATCGGATGCTCCGTTTTGGCAAGCGACCCGACTCGGGCCGCGGCTGACGAGACAGAAACCCGTAGGTTGGCCCCCCGCAAGTGCGCCAAGGTCGCAGGGCGGGCGCCGGAACCGGGATGGGGCGGGCGGTGCCGGTTCAGCCGAAGACGCGGGGGAAGGTACGCATCAGCGCGGCATCGACATCGGCCAGGGTCACGGGCAGGCCGAGGTCCACAAGGCTTGTCACCCCATGCTCGCGAATGCCGCAGGGCACGATGCCGTCGAAATGCGACAGGTCTGGCTCGACGTTGAGGCTGATGCCGTGGAAGCTGACCCATTTGCGCAGCCGGATGCCGATGGCGGCGATCTTGTCTTCTGCGGGGGTGCCATCGGCATTCGCGGGGCGGTCGGGGCGCGTGACCCAGACGCCGACTCGGCCCGCGCGGCGTTCACCCTTCACATTGAACTCGGCCAGGGTGGCGATGACCCAGTTTTCCAGATCGCAGACGAAGCGGCGCACGTCCTGGCCGCGGTTGCCGACGTTCAGCATCACATAGGCCACGCGCTGGCCCGGCCCGTGATAGGTGTATTGCCCGCCGCGGCGGGCCTGGAAGACCGGGAAGCGGTCCGGGTCAACCAGATCGGCGGGGTGGGCCGAGGTGCCGGCGGTGTAAAGCGGCGGGTGTTCGAGGAGCCAGATGGCCTCGGGTGCGGTGCCGCCCGCGATGGCTGCGACGCGCGCCTCCATCTCGACGAGGGTCTCGTCATAGGGGGCGAGACCGGGAATATGCGTCCATTCGACCATGTCGCGCCCCACGGGCGGGCTAGGGATGCCGCCTTGGCAGGTTGCATAGCGCGGGGCGCGGGCGAGGAAAAGGCCGTGCCGCTGGAACGGCGGGGGAGAGTTTGGTAGTCTCGGGCCATGACGCTTGCCCCGCTCCTCGATGCGCCGCCCGTGATCCAGTTGCATGTCGCGGCGGCGCTGCTGTCTGTGGTGCTGGGGCCTGTGGCGATCTTCCGGCGCAGCCGTGACATCGTACACCGGACGGCCGGGCGGGCGTGGGTGCTGTGCATGGCGGTCACCGCGATTTCCTCTTTCTGGATCAGCGAGGATCCGGTGATCGGGCCGTTCTCGGTGATCCATATCCTGTCGGTGCTGACGCTTTACGGTCTGGTCAGCGCGCTGCGGGCGATCCGGGCGGGCAATGTGGCGCGGCATGGGGCAACGATGCGCGCGCTTTACGCGCAGGCGCTGATGTTGGCGGGGGCGTTCACCTTCTATCCGGGGCGGCGGATGAGCGAGGCGTTCTTTCCCGGCGCGCCCTGGATCGGCCTTGCGATCATGCTGGTGGTGGCGCTTGTGGCGCTGTGGCTGCTTTGGCGCGAGGCGCGAAGAATCCCCCTTTCCTTCGCTGATGCGCTTCGCTAAAAGCCCGCCAACCGAACCGGGGAGGCATCTGCGCCCCGCGGGCGGGCGGTTGTGGCGGAATTGGTAGACGCGCAGCGTTGAGGTCGCTGTGGGGTAACTCCCGTGGAAGTTCGAGTCTTCTCAACCGCACCAGATCTGGTGGACAAAGCCCCGCTCCGGCGGGGTTTTTTCTTGGGCGGCGGTGCCTGCCCGCGCCTTGAGCCCCAGTTCACGCCAGCCGCGGATCGCGCGAGGCGACCGGGATCGTGGCCAGGGCCGAGCGCAGGCGCGAGACGGCCGTGCGGCCCAGCGGCATCGGATCGTCCAGCCCGTCCAGCGTGACAAGCGACAGGTTGCGGTCCTTGGTCACGATGCGGCGGACCTTCCCGGCATTGAGGATGGTCGAACGGTCCAGCCGCTGGAACGGCGGGGTGGGCAGGAGCTTTTCGAACTGGCTGAGCGTGCGCAGGATCAGCAGCGTGGGCTGGTCTGCCAACAGGACACGGGCAAAATCCCCTTCGGCGACAAGGGCCACGATCTCATCCGGCTGGGCGAGGATCGTCCGGCTGGGCATGCGCAGCTCGATCGCAGGCGACCCCGGGACCAGCCCGCCCGGCGCAGGGGCAGCGAGCCGGGATGACAGAAGCCGCGCGATCCGCCGCAGGGTCTCGGCCAGGCGCTCGGGGCGGACGGGCTTGACGAGGTAGTCGGCCGCCTCGACCGAAAAGGCCTGGACCGCATAGCGGGAATGGGCGGTCACGAAGACCACGACAGGCTGCGCGGGCAGCGCGCCCAGAATGTCGAAGCCAGAGGCGCCGCGAAGCTCGACGTCAAGAAACACGACATCCGGACGGGCGGAGGCGATCAGTTCGGCGGCCTCTTGCGGCTGCTGCGCGGTACCGACCAGCTGGACCTCGTCATGGGCATCGAGCAGGCGCTGCATCGCCCGGATTGAGCCCAGTTCGTCATCGACAATCACGACCCGGAGCATGGTTCCCCTTCCAGCAGCAGGCGCGCCAGCACATGGCCGTCTTCCTCGACCAGATCGAACCGGTGGCGGCCGGGGTAATGCAGGGCCAGCCGGCGGCGGACATTGCCAAGCCCGATCCCGGAGTGCCCGGGCGGGGGCGTGGACGTCAGATGGCCGCGGTTGCGCACCAGAATGTTCAGCCGCGCCCCCTCGGCGCGGATCTGCACGTCGACTTCGGCCATCGGAGCGGCCAGGCCATGTTCGATGGCGTTCTCGACCAGAGGTTGCAGCAGAAAGCCGGCGATGGAGCGAGAAAAGGCCTGGGCATCGACATCGACCGTGGTGACCAGGGCCGGGCCGAAGCGCAGCGCCTGCACGCTGAGATAGGCCTCGACCCCCTCGACCTCTTCGGCGACCGACATGACCAGCCGGTCGACACCGTCGAGGGCGTGGCGCAGGAACAGCGTCAGATCGAGCAGCACGGGCCGGGCCAGGGCCGGATCGCGCTCGATCTCTTCGGCGACGCCGGTCAGGGCATTGATCAGGAAATGCGGATTGAGCTGCAACCGCAGGCGCTGAAGTTCGACCCGAAGCGCCTCGGCCTCGGCGCGCGAGGCGCGGCGTTCCTCGGTGCGGCGGGCGTTCTCGGCGGTGAGCCAGAAGCAGACCAGGCTCCAGCTGAGGAAGATCATGAAGTAGTAGAAGCCCGCCACCATCACCTGTTCGGACACCGTGCGGTCGGGCATGGGATGATTGCCGGGCACGCGCACCACGAAGCTGAGCCCGACCAGCGCCAGGGCCGCTGCGATGGACAGGCCGAATGTCCACAGGATGGCGCCGGGCGTGAGGCGACCTTCGAACCCCAGTCGGCGGTAGAGAAGGGCCAGACCCGCCGCCATCACCAGTACCAGGGGCGTGAGGATCAGCGTCAACCCGACGGCCACGCCGAAATTCTTGTAGACCGACCACCGCGTCACGAAATCGAGCAAAGCGTAAAGCCCGCAACCCACGATCTGGGTGCGCCGGGTTGGAAAGCTTTCTGCCGGGGCCGACCGGTCGCCGCCGGTCAGCCATCTGGGGACCATCGAATCAGCTTCCCTTAGGTAATGCTCAGGTTCTTCAAGGAGCTATGCCGCCTTGCGACCGGCCCGCAAGCCTTCAGGCGGCGCCGGATCCCGCTTCACCGAGTTTCCGTCCCGCTTCACCGACTAGTCCGGGTGGCCGGATTTGAACCTGAAGGTCGCGTGCTATCGCTGCGGCAGGTGTGGGGGCGCCGTTTGACAACTTCAGGAGGCACCGACGTGGCTGACATTTACACGACGACCGAAGGCAAGATCTACAGCGTCGACCCGGCAGGGGCAGATATCGTCGGGTTCGACCCGGCGCATGACAAGCTCGATCTGGGCGACTTCTCGGTCCATAACTTCATCGTCGTCGATACGGCTGCCGGTGTCGGCTTCCTGGACCCCTGGTCGGGCGACATGATCGTCGTGCAGGGCGTGTCGCTGGGGCAATTGACGATCGACAGCTTCATGCCGGTGACAAACGATCACCTGCGGCAGTGCCTGAGCGGGGCGCTGGCCTGGGAACAGGGGATCACCCAAGCCGCGAACACCGTCTACGCGCGGTCGCATGAACTGGGGCAGGTGGACAAGGTCGCGTTCAACCCTGCGACCGATGTCGTGGACTTCCGCTTCTATGGCTCGCGCGAGCAGATTTCGATGACGCAGGGCGCGGAAGGGGTCATCATTTCGAATGCCGGCACCGGGCAAGCGCTGATCCTGTTGGGGGTCGAGCTTTCGGAACTGACGGTCCAGAACTTCCTCTTCTATTCCGCTGAGGTGCGCGAGGACCGGGTTCACCTGCAGCTTGGCTTCACCACGGTGCCCGACAGTCAGGTGGTCAGCCAGGGCGTGCCGGTGGCGGGCACCACGAACTGGCCAAGCGGCGTGGGCGCGGGCGATCCCCCCTCGGGCGTGCAGGGCACGACATACGACATCGACTGGGATTACGGGGTCGCCGCGACAATCGCCTTCAACCCCAGCATCGACAAGCTAAACTTCGGCTGGTTCAAGGCCAGCGAGTTCTCGATTGCCGAAGTGAACGGCTCGACCGTGATCACCATCGAGGGCAACAAGCAGACCTATACGCTGACCGGGGTCAGCCTGGGCGAGCTGAGCATGAGCAACATCACTGCGCTGGATACGACCGCGCGGGCTGAATGGCAGGCGACGCTGGACGCCGCCCCCGATGCGGATCCGTTGCCCACGCTGTCGGTCGCTGACGCGGCGGTGGTCGAGGCCACGGGGGCGACTGCGGCACTTGTGTTCACGGTCCGGCTTTCGGCGGCCTCGACGGAAACGGTCAGCGTAAGCTACTCGACCCTGAATGGTTCGGCCAAATCGACCGAGGACTACGTTCCGGCTGTGGGGTCGCTGACCTTTGCACCGGGCGAAACCGAAAAGACCGTGTCGGTGACCATCGTCGGCGACACCCTGCACGAGTTGACCGAGACGATCACGCTGCAACTGTCATCGCCCAGCGGCGCCACGATCCTGGACGGGACGGCGACCGGCACGATCACCGATGATGATGTGGACACCTCGCCCTCGACCCTGCCGGCAATCACGATCGAGGATTACTCGACCGCCGAGGGAAATGTGGACGAAACCCACATGCGGTTTGTCCTGACGCTGTCGAAGGCATCGACCCAGACCATCACGGTTGCCTATTCGACGCTGGATGTGACGGGAACGGGCGGCACCGACTATGAGGTTCTGAGCGGGGTCGTGACCTTTGCCCCGGGCGAGACCCGGCAGACCATCCATGCGCATATCTATGGCGACACGGTGGTGGAGGCGACCGAGACCTACAAGGTTGTGCTGTCGAGTCCGACGAATGCCACGATTGCCGATGGTGAAGCGATCATCACCATCCAGAACGATGACACGCCCACGCTGCCGACGCTGTCCATCGCCGATGCGACGGTGACGGAAGGCAATTCCGGCACCAAGACGGTGTCGGTCACGGTGACCTTGTCGGCGGCCTCGTCCAGCGCGGTGACGGTGAACTACGCCACCGCCAATGGCACCGCGACCGCCGGTTCGGACTATACCGCCAAGTCGGGAACGCTGACCTTCGCGGCGGGCGAGACGACCAAGACCTTCTCCATCACGGTGGCGGGCGACACCAGGGTGGAAAGCGCCGAGACGCTGCTGGTGAACCTGACCGGGGCGACAGGGGCGACGATTGCCGATCCGCAGGCGGTGGTCACGATCAAGGACAATGACGCGCTGCCGACGCTGTCCATCGCCGATGCGACGGTGACGGAGGGCGATTCCGGCACCAAGACCGTCAAGATGACGGTCACGCTTTCCAAGGCCTCGTCCAGCGCGGTGACGGTGAACTACGCCACCGCCGACGGCACCGCGACCGCGGGGTCGGACTATACCGCCAGATCGGGAACGCTGACCTTCGCAGCGGGCGAGACGACCAAGACCTTCTCCATCACGGTGGCGGGCGACACCAGGGTGGAAAGCGCCGAGACGCTGGTGGTGAACCTGACCGGGGCGACAGGGGCGACGATTGCCGATCCGCAGGCGGTGGTCACGATCAAGGACAATGACGCGCTGCCGACGCTGTCCATCGCCGATGCGACGGTGACGGAGGGCGATTCCGG